>Ga0164290_1000004_pt1 | contig 1167565 bp, 1025 predicted proteins | sample Micstemetagenome_FD_108782 | JGI IMG/M metagenome (GOLD analysis project Ga0164290, IMG submission 108782) | Contaminated culture microbial community from soil near Moab, Utah, USA - Microcoleus steenstrupii SON62 (Illumina Assembly) | ecosystem: Environmental > Terrestrial > Soil > Soil...
CCGGTACACGAAAGCCGCTCCCGATCCCTGCTGAAGCGTCGCGTCCCCCGGCGCGCCCACCACCAGCCGCCCGTCGCGGTAAACCAAGTCCCAACCGAAGTTCGACGGCGGTTGCACCAGCCCGCTTTCCTCCAACCATTTCGCGCCATCGTGGCGATACACGTGAACTTTCGACGAATACGGCGCGCCCACCGCCAGTAGGTCGCCGTCGAGCGCGACGCTGCGGCCGTAGTAGTCGCCGACGGTCGTAGAACCGCCGCCCAGTTTTCGATCCAGTTGCCATACGCCGCTCACGCGCCGGTACAGGAAAACGTGCCCCTTGAGCGACTCCTGAACGCAGGCGAGCAGCGGCGCGCCCACCGCCATCCGGTCGCCGTCGACGGCGACGGCTTCGCCGAACCGCCCTTCGCAAGAGGACTGCTCGAACTTCGCCTCTTCGGCCCAAACGCCGCCGGTCAACCGGAAGACGTACGCCGCTAGGTTCGCGCCGACGACCAGCACCTCGCCGTCCATCGCCAGCGTCTTGCCGAACTGGAAACGCGTCGCCGCGTCGCTCGGCGTCAGCCGCCACGACTGCGATCCGTCGAGTTTCCTAATGTAAACCGCGCCCGCCTGCCGACCCGTCGAATCGAGTTCCCTCGGCGCTCCGATGGCCGCGAGTCCATCCCGCAAGGCGACCGCCGAGCCGAACGCCGCCTCGATAGGAATACCGGAAGGAGGCTGAAGTTTCGATGTGCCGGCGAGCAAGCCACCCGCCAGAAAAACAATCGCAGTCGAAGCGACCGGGCCGCTGAACATATCCAACCTCCACAAACCGAGTGTTGGGCGGTGACATGTTTGTACCGCAGCCGGTCGCCGAAAGCAATCCTCCGTGGAGAGTTCTACACGTCGCAGATCGCGATCATCTCGTCGAGCACCTTCAGCGGATCGCCGTGCTTCGGACCGTACTCGTGCGAAATGTAGCCCTGATAGCCCAAATCGACGATCGCCTTGCAAATACCCCGGTAATTCAACTCCTGTGTATCTAAGTCGAACTCGTTGCGTCCCGGATTGCCCGCCGTGTGAAAGTGGCCGAAGTAGGCGATATTCTCGCGGATCGTGCGAATGATATCGCCCTCCATAATCTGCATGTGATAGATGTCGTAGAGCAGTTTCACTCGGGGCGAGTTCACGCGCTTGCACATCTCGACGCCCCACTTCGTGCGGTCGCACATGTAATCCGGGTGATTCACTTTGGAGTTCAGTAACTCCATACAAATCGAAATTCCCTTGTCCTCGGCGTGCGCCTTCACCTTGTTCAGGAACGTCACGCAGTTGTCCATGCCCTCTTCGTCGGACATGCCGCGCCGGTTGCCCGAAAGCGCGATGACGCTCACGCCGCCCGCCGCGGCCGTTTGGTCGATCAGCGTGTGCATTTTCTTTTCGACCTCGGGATGATCCTCCACCCGATTGCAGCCGCCCGTCAGCGACATCGCCCCGGCGACGATCGTCGGCACGATGCCGTACTTCTTCATCACCGGAAATTCCTCCGGGCGGCGCAGGTCGAAGCATTGCGCGCCGAGCCGCGCCGCGTGACGGCAAGCGTCCTCGAAAGCCATGCCGCGGCCGAACACTCCGCCGCAGACCCCCTGCTTCAAACGGCCCTTCCGGGTTACTTTCGCCTCCTGCGCGGAAAGCAAGGCGGGCGCGGCCAAGGCGCCCTGTACAAATCGACGGCGTTGCATGAGCGATATCGTATCGTGTCGATGTGGGCTTCGCGCTATGGGTGCTCGACGACGTGGCTTGGGCCGCCGGAACGCACGAGTACAAGCCGATGGGTTCGGCGGTGATCGGCGCGCGCGGTCAATTCCGGGCGCGCGATTTTTCGGGCCGCCGGAAGGCGCCCCGCCGCAACGCCGAAGGCTTTCGCGGACTCTTCGCTTCCCTCGAAGACTTGAACCGCTACCTGCGGTCACAGCCGTTCGAGAAAAATAACCGCCCGGTTTCTCAACGGGTTCTGCCGACGATCTAGCGTTCGCCTATCGCCCGCCTGCTAGTTTTCTCTCACCGATGACCGTCTTCCGCCACATTCCGGACCCGAACTCTCTCTCGTCCGCTCTGTTCGCGCCCGTCGCCGCCCGCTACGGTCCGGCCGCCGAGACCGCTCGGACCCTGACCTTGCGCGGCGAAACCGGACGCGCGCTGCCGCCCGCGACGCACCCGCGGTTCCTGCGCGATGCCGCGCGCGTGTCGGTCGCGATCCAAGAAGCGTTGCGCGTCTGGCTGCCCTACTTGTGGTTCTCGAGCCCCGACCGGTTCGACGATTTCGACAACGCCGCGACCCTCATCGCCTATTCGGCCCTGCGCCCGTACACGCCCAAAACCAAGTTCAGCTATGTGTTCGACCCGCTCGACGACGACACGCCGCGCGCGGTGATGCACTCGCTCAAGCGCAATTTGCCCGCGAAGCTGGCCGTAATCGAGCCGATGCTCGCCGCCGCCGGTTACGCGAACTCCGTCGCCTTCGCGCCGCGGCGTGCCGAGCGGTTCTGGGCCGTCTTTCGCCGTAAGCCGCACCTGATGCACGCGCTCTTCGCCGCCGAGCGCGACTTGGTCGAACAATACGTTTCCCGCCGCGACCCCGTCGCCATCGAACGCCGCCTCCGCCGCCTCTACCTCGCCAAGGACTTCACCTTCCTCGATCCGTTGCTCGATCTCGAATTCGAGCGCGCTCTCGGCGGAAGGATCGAAGCGGAGATTTCGAGCGCCCCCGACGCACTACCTGAACATGAGGAAAATCGGAACCTCGGCGATCGCGGCGATTCTGCTGGCGGCGTTGGCGATCGCGGCCGACACGAAGAAGGCGGCGCCTGGGATGTCGGATCAGGCGCTGCAACAGGTTATCCAGGATAAGTTCGCGAAGTCGAAGGCCGGAGGTGGCAAGTTCACCGTAAAGGTGCAGGGTGGCGTCGCTTACCTTTCCGGACGCGCCGACGTGGTGCAGCACAAAGGCGCGGCGACGCGCATGGCGAAAACCGCCGGGGCGCGCCGCGTGGTCAATAACATCGTGGTCACCGAAGCGGCGAAACAAAAGGCCGCGCGGTCGATGGATCGCTCCAAACCCCGCGCCGCCGCCGTAAAGGGTTCCTAATTCGATGTAATCATGGGGACTATGACCGTCCAACCAGAGCCCGCAGGCTCACGGATCGTGGAAGAGGAATTGACCAACGATCGATTCCAGTCCGTAACGGCGTGACGATCAGGGAACTCGTTGATGCAGGAACCGACTAACCCTGCTCCAGAAGACAGGCATTCCGGTGGTGGCTCCGGTGCGGACTTGTGCGATCCATTGATCGCCGAGCTTCATCGCATCTTGAGAGTAGCCGAGGCATTTTGCGTTCCGCGTGCGCCGCTTAATCTGGCAACGGCGCAAGATCTGGTAACGGCGCAAGGCAGCGATGACCTTGACGCATGGTCTAAGGCTGCTTCTCTCATTCACGACCTCTCGCAAGGGCTTCGGGATCTCGTAGTCGCCGACTCGCGATTTCTTGGCAACGAGATTCGCCAAGTTCATGTCGGGAACGGCGGGCTCGGTTTTTATCCAGAGTTTTTTGGGCCAACGATGGTGCGCCACTTGCTACAGACGCAGAATCCGGAGGAAACGGTTCGTTGGCTCGAAAAAGTTCTGCGCAGAACAGAAGTGGCTCGTGGAAAGTCAATTACAGCTCTCTGGGGCGCACCAATCGAACGCGGGTTCCAACTCACCCCAAAAATTTTGATCGTCCCCTTCGCCGAGTTGCCAGACAGCGATGAGAAAACACAAATCGAGAATCTCGCCTTTCCATCCGCTGTCGACTTTTCAAGGTTTCCAGTAAATCTGCGGGTACCTCAGTCCGCTCTTGTGACTGAGATCGAGATCTCGCCATTTACAGGCAGCGGTGATACCCCTCCTCCTAGCGTTGATTTTGAAACGCAGTTGTGTCACCGGGAGATCGGCTTGGCGCTTGGCATAGCTGGGCCACGCCTGGTCTTGGAAGGGCCGCATTGGATGGTATTTGACGATCCCGATTTCAAGATGTTTGGATCTGGACCCTCATCGAGGTTTCACGAACTAATGCCCATGTTGCTCCCCCAAAGCCCCACGCTCGATCCTTCGTCAAGCCCCGTTGTCCAGGGTTTTTTGAAACTCGAAGAACAAGCAAGAAAACGAGTTCTAATCGCTTTGAAGCGGCTGCAGCAGAGTTTTCTCCGTAGTTCCGCAGGCGAACGAGCCCTCGACCTTGCAATTGCGTTTGAGATTCTAACCGGCGACGGCCAAGCGAATGAAATAACACACAAGGTCCGGGTTCGCTCGACCCGCTTTATTGGCGGGTCGAACGACGAACGTCACGCAACCTCAACATGTATCAAGAGAGTGTACGATCTGCGGAGCAAGCTGGTTCACACTGGCGAGGTCCTATTGACACCGGCTAACGTGGAGGCCACCGAAAGCGCGACTCGGCTTTTGTCGAAGTTGGTAAGGCGAATCATACAGCGCGGATCAATACCGGATTGGGCAGAGTTCGACATCTACGAACAACCCGGTGAAACACTGCTTTGATCCTGAGATAAACTGACGCTCAATGCGAATTCTCGTCCTCGCCGCGTTGACGGCAACACTCTCCGCCCAATCGATCGTCATCACCTCCGGCGCGCAGGAATACCGCGTCTACCAGCGCGGAGCCGACGGGAAGGCCACCGTGACCGTTTCCGGCACCGCAGACGGAGCGGCGGGCAAAGCCCTCGCCGGCAAGCTCGGTTCGATCTCCGCCAAGGCCGGCGCCGCCACGGCGGGTAAGTGGACCGCGACCTTCGAGGGCGTTCCCGCCGGCGGGCCGTACAAACTCGAAATGCGCGCGGGCGGCGCGCGGGCCGTGGTCGAGAATCTCTTTGTCGGCGATATCTGGATGCTCGCCGGACAGTCAAACATGGAGGGCGTCGGCAATCTCGTAGACGTCGAGCCGCCGAACCGCAACATCCAGACCTTCGACATGATCGACGAGAAGTGGCAACCGGCGAAGGAGCCGCTCCACAACATTCCCGGCTCCGTGGACAAAGTCCACTGGACGCTCGCGCGCCGCGAAACCCGCCTCGCCGGCCCGGAACTCGCCGCGTTCAACCAGAACCGCAAGAAGGGCGCGGGCCTCGGGCTGCCGTTCGCCGTCGCCTACTCGAAGGCCGCCGGAGCGCCTGTCGGTCTGCTGCCCTGCGCCCACGGCGGCACCTCGATGGATCAATGGGACCCGGCCAAGTGGGACAAATCCGCGCCGGGCGATTCGCTCTACGGCTCGGCCATGCGGCGCTTGCAGGCGGCGGGCGGCAAGATCAAGGGCGTTCTCTGGTATCAAGGCGAATCGGACGCCAACCCCAAGGTGCAGCCCTTGTTCCGCGCGAAGTTCGAGAATCTGGTGGCGCGCTTCCGGGCCGACTTGGGCGATAACGCCCTACCGTTCTACTACGTGCAGATCGGCAGGCACGTCAACGCCTCGAACGTCGAGTCCTGGAACGCCGTTCAGGAAGACCAGCGTCTCGCCGAGCGGTCGATTCCGAACTCGGCCGTCTTCGCCGCGCTCGATAGCGACCTCGACGACGGCATCCACGTCGGGACCGCCGACCTCAAGCGCATCGGCGCGAACATGGCGGCCTTCGCCGCGGGAAAAGCCAAGCGCGGACCCCGCCCGGAAACTCCGGTGGTCGAACTCAACACGATCCGCGTGAAGATCTCCGACTTCAACGGCACCCTGGCTTCGGCCGGACGCCCCAGCGGGTTCGCGATCCTCGACGCCACTGGCGTTCCGCAACCCCTGATCTACAAAACCGAACTCGCGGGCGATACCATCCTTCTCCACTTCCAGGGCAAGCTACCCGAAGGCGCCACGCTCCGCTACGGCCACGGCAAGGACCCTTACGCCAACATCCGCGACGGCGCGGGCTTCGGCTTGGTAGCCTTTGGACCGGTGCCGATCCGCTAAAATAGCGGTTTGAAGTACCTTCTCTCCACCCTTCTTCTCGCGGGAATCGCCGCGACCGCGCAATCCGCTCGCCAAGGCGTTCCTCCGGAAACCGTCGTCGTCGATCTGGGCGACGGCCGCAAGATGACCGCCGCCGAGATCACTCGGTTCGTAGACGCCATGTCCGGCCAATTGGGGGGCGTTTTCGAGCGCGATCCGAAGGAGTTTACCCGTCAGTACGCGCTTTTGAGCTACCTGGCCAAGCTCGCCGAGCAGGAGAAACTGGACAAGACCCCCCCGAATTCCGAACGCTTGGCGTATGCCCGTATGAACGTGCTGATGCAGGGACTGCTCGAAGTCAAATCGAATCCGCAGGTGAACGAAGATCAGATTAAAGACTTCTATAACAGGAACTTAGCCGACTACACTCAAGTCAATGTAAAAGTCCTGTATCTGCCTTTTGTGACCGCCGAGCAAAAAGCCGCATCCGAAAAAGCGGGGAAAGCGGCGATGGTCGAAAGCGAAGCGAAGGCGAAAATCGAGGATTTGCGCAAGCAGGCCGTGGGCGGCGCGGATTTCGTCGCCCTGATTAAGGCGCACTCGCAGGACGCCGCATCGCGCGAGAAGGACGGCGATTATCCGCCGCTCAAGAAGTCCGACCAGATCCCGGACGCGATTAAGTCCATTATTTTCAAACTGAAGCCGGGCGAGTACTCGGAAGCGATCCGCCAGCCGAACGGTTTCTACCTGTTCCGGCTGGAAAAGTCGGATGTTCAGCCATTCGAAGCCGTCAAAACCCAGGCCTATACCGGTCTGAAAGAGGAGCTATTCCGCGCTTGGTTCGAGGAGATCCGTAAAGAAATCTACGCCAAGGTCAAATTCGAGAACGAGGCATTCTTTACTCCGACTCCGAAAGCCGTCGGCCCCGGGCAGACGCCCTTGCCGGAGTCGCCGAAACCGGAGGCGGCCAAGCCCGCTCCGGCTAAGCCCGCTTCACCAAAACCATGACCCCCACCATTCGCCAGCCGCTGACGATTCGCGCCGCCCGAGGTCTCGTCGGAGTCCACGCGGCGTCGCATCTGCGGCGGCGGATGGTGGAGCTCGACCGCGAATTGCTGGACCACGCGCCGGAGCTGGTCCGGATCGTCGTCCACGAGTTATTCCACTTCGTTTGGCAGCGCCTCGATAACGCGACGCGCCGGACTTGGGGCGACCTGCTCAAGGCGGAAATGCGCCGCAAAGTGCCCGGCGAGCTCGGCTGGTCGGCGGAAATGCGTAAGGAAAAACTGGGCGCGACGGGGAATAGTCCCCGGCGTTGGCGCGATTATTCTTGCGAGAGCTTCTGCGACACGGCGGCGTGGTATTTTTCTCCGCGCCTCCGCCACAGCGAGTTTACGCTCGACCGGCGGGCGCGCGCGGTGCGGCGGCGCTGGTTCGACGAGTTGTTGGGGTCGCGGCGGCTGCCGGTATAATCGAGTCATGAAAATCGCGGCGCTGGGCGTCTTATCCGTATGGCTGATCGCGTCGAGTTGCACGACGGCGTCGCAGGCGCGTTCCGTCAAACCCGATACGCAGCGCAAGGGCGCGCCCGATTTCACCTTGAAAGACGCCGAAGGACGCACGGTGAAGCTGACCGACTACAAGGGCAAGGTGGTCCTGCTGAATTTCTGGGCCACGTGGTGCTCTCCGTGCGCGCGAGAGATTCCCTGGTTCGTCGATCTAGAAAACCAGTACAAGGCGAAGGGATTCGCGATCGTCGGCGTCTCGCTCGACGAGGACGGCTGGGACGTGGTGAAGCCTTACGTCGGCAAGATGAAGATCAATTACCGGGTCCTGCTCGGCAACGATATGGTGGCGCAACAGTACGGCGGCGTCGAGAATCTTCCCACCTCGTTCATGCTGGACCGCAACGGCCGCATCGCGTCCGTGCACGTGGGATTGGTATCGAAGAGCGATTATGTCGAGGACATCGAGCAACTTCTGGCTAAGTAGCGCCGCTCTCGTCGCGAGCGGAGCGCTCTTCGCTCAGGGCGACGTCCTGACCGTCGCGCCGGTGGCGAAAGTGGCGGCGAAGCGCAACGAGTCCACGCCCGTTCGCCTAATGGTGAAGCTGAAGCCCGGCTATCACACCAATTCGAACAGCCCGAGCGAGGACTATCTGATCCCGCTGCGCCTTACCTGGGACGCCGCGCCGCTCGCCGCCGAAGCGGTGAAATTTCCCGCCGCGCACCTCGAAAAGTACGAGTTCTCCGAAAAGCCGCTCAGCGTCTTCACCGGCGATTTCGCCATCGAGACGCAGTTCAAAACGCCCGCGAACGCGCCGGTGGGAATGGGGATCGCCAAGGGAAAACTGCGCTACCAAGCTTGCAGCTTGAAGGCGTGCCTCCCGCCGAAGACCGTTCCGGTCGAGTTCACCTACGAAGTCCGGTAGCCGCTTTCCATGCGCCGCTTGCTGATCCGCCCCGGGGCGATCGGCGACTGCATCCTCACGTTCCCCGCCATGGAGGCGCTCGCCCCCGCCGAAGTCTGGGTGCCGCGCGCTGTGGTCCCGTTAGTGCGGTTCGCCGGTCACGTCGAAGCCATCGCCGATACCGGGCTCGATTGGCTCGCGATTCCCGGTGTCGAAGGGCTCGCGCGCCCGGTGCTCGACCGGTTGGCCGGGTTCGACGAAATCGTGTCGTGGTACGGCGCGGGGCGGCCCGAGTTTCACGCCGCGGTGGCGCATCTGCCGTTCGTCTTTCACCCGGCGCTGCCGCCGCCTCCCGGCGTGCCCCGCATTCCCGTGCCCGAAGTTCCCCGAACCCGGGTGGTGGTGCATCCCTTCTCCGGCAGCCTGCGAAAGAATTGGCCGCTCGATCGTTTCGAGACCGTCGCGCGCGAACTGAACGCCGAGTGGGCCGTCGCGCCGGACGGCTCGGAGCGGTTCTCGAATCTCTACGATCTCGCCTGTTGGCTGGCCGGGGCGCGCGTGTTTATCGGGAACGACTCCGGCGTCACGCACCTGGCGAGCGCGGTGGAAACTCCCGTGGTCGCGCTTTTTGGACCCACCGATCCCAAGGTCTGGGCGCCGCGCGGCCCGCAAGTCGAGATAATCGAGAAACCGCAAATCGAGGAGATCGAAATTGACGACGTACTTGCTGCTGCTCGCCGCTACCTTTGACGTGCTGACCGAGGTCAAGAATCCCTACGGCTTGGTCGAAGGCCCCGACAAGGCGATCTACATCTGCTCCATCGACGACCACAAGATTTACCGGCTCGATCCGAAGTCGAAGAAACTGACCGTCGTCGTCGAAGGGCAGAACGAGCCCTACGAAGTCCGCTTCGACAAAGCCGGGCATATGTTCTTCGTCGATATGAAGGCGCACCAGGTGAAGCGGCGCGACAAAAAAACCGGCGAGTTGACCGTCGTCGCGGGCACGGGCGAGCCGGGATTTTCGGGCGACGGCGGCCCGGCGGCGAAGGCGCAATTGAACCAGCCGCACGCCATCGAGTTCGACCCGCAAGGCCGGCTGCTGATCTGCGACATTCGCAATCACCGCGTGCGCCGTGTAGACCTGAAGACCGGGACGATCGAAACTTGGCTCGGCGGCGAGGATTCGCCCGTGCGCGGTCCGCGCGCGATGGCGTTTTCGCCCGACGGCACGCTATGGCTCGCGCTGCGCGAAGGCAACGCGGTCTGGAAAGTCGGCTACCCGAAGAAGTCGCATACCGTGCTCGCCGAAAAGCTGCACGGCCCCAAGGGCATCGTCTGGTCGCAAAAGAAAGGCGGCGTGTATATCGCCGACACCGAGAGCCACGAGATTACGTTCCTCGACGCCAAGACGGGCGAGCGAAAAGTGATTCTCGACAAGTTGAAACGCCCGCACGGAATTTCGATGACCCGCGCCGGCGGCGTCTTAGTCGGCGACAGCGAATTTCATCGCGTGTTGTTACTGAAAGCCGATTGACTGCACGATCGCGCCTAACTCTCTCGCGTCGCCGGGCGCTTTCACCGGCCGGTCCACCGACAAGAGAACGACGACCCGGTCCGCCGCTTCGACCGGCGGCGTTCGGATCGTTTGCAAGCCTTGCTTCAGCTTGTAGACTCCGAGCGCGCGGCCGTCGGCCGAGACGGTTAACGTTCGTTCTTCCGTGGCGAATACCTCGATCGCGAGCGGTCCGCCTTTCCCCACCAGCGAAACCTCCCCGCGCGGACCCATCCACCGGTACCGGTTCTCTTCGAGCGAAAAAAATCCGCCGAGCAACTGATACTGGCACTCCGGCGCGTTCATGCGCAGGAAACTCGCCGTCGGCGCGCGTTCGGCGACGGCGCGCAGACGCACGGTGTCGAGCGGCGCGAACGAGATGTCGAACGGCCGCAGCCCGAACGCCGCGCTCGACCAGCCGGAGCGGCAATTCCTGCCGATGAGACACAGCGGCAGTGACGCCCGAATCTCGCGCTGCGCGAGCACGGGAGCGTTCCCCGCGCGATCCTCGCGGGTAAGTTGCTGTTCTAGCAAACGATCGCCGTCCTGTACGCGTCGCCCCTGCGGAAGCGCCACGGCTCCGCGCGATTCGGCGTAAAACCGGAAGCCCCATTCCCCGTCCACCCACACGCGCCGGTCTTGCGGCGTGTTCGCAAGCGCGAAGTCCTTGTACCCCTGCCAGTGCTGGTAGTTACTCAAAGTAAGTAACCCGGCCAACATCATCTGTGCCGCGATGGCGCACGTCAAGCGCTCCTCGGAAAGCTTCGTCGCCGCCCATAGCGCCAGCGCCGGCGCGATCGGCAGTAAGTACCGCGCCGAGCCCGCGAAAAACAAAACTAACGCCGCCGCGAAAAAGATCCGCACCCACCACCCAAGAAATCCGTCGATCTTGACGAGCACCACGGCTCCCAGCGCGAGGGAGCCCCAGAACAGCGGGTGCCAATCGGCGAGCGCCGCTGGCAGCCCCAGCGCCAGCCACCACGAAGGTTGAAACATCGCCACCGGTCCCGCGAGCCACGGCAGATGCGCCGTAAGCGCGAGCGCGCTGCGCAGCTTCAATTCCCAGCGCTGCAACCCATACTCGGAAAAGTACCCCGCCGTCTGGAGAATCGGCCAAACTCCCGAACTTGCGTACTCGAAAACTTGATACGCCGCCACCCCCACCGCCGGAGCGATCGCGAGCCACGACCGCCGCGCGAGCCACAACACCGGAATCAGCGCCACCGCCTGATACGCCGCGAGCCCGCTCAAGAACAGCGGAACCACCGCCCACCAAATCCGCCCGTGCGCCCATAGCGCCAGTCCCGACATCCACATCGCGAGGAACGGCAGATCGCTTTCGAGCGACGTGCCCGAAACCCACAACACCGGGGTCGAGAGAAACAACAGCGACGCCAGCAACTCCCGCCCCGGCGCGTACTTTCGCGCGAGCGCGTACATCGCGGCGGCGCAGATCAGCGAGAAAAGTAAGTAGACGCCGTGGAACAACACCTCGTCGATATCGCCCCGCGCGGCGAGCAATCCGCCCAGGATCCAAGCGTTCAGCGGCGGGTGCGGATGGCCGAGCATCGACACTTCCCGCCCCTGGAAAAAGTACTTCGCTTGGTGCGGATGCCAAGGATCGATCTGCGCGTGCTGCGCGCCGTAAAGGTAATAGAGATCGTCGCCCTGAATCGGCTGCCAAAGAAAAGGAAGCCGCGTAACGACGACGAACGCGAGCAGTAGCCGTAAGTGCAACTTAGTCCGCGGCGCGAGCGACCGGCGCCGACGGACGCCAGCGTACCACGGGCTTGCGCGCCGCCGTCACTTCGTCCACGCGACGGGTGCGCGTCGAGTGCGGAGCCTTCAGCACGATCTCCGGATTCTCGTCGATCTCCCGCGCGATCGATTGCATCGCGTCGATGAACAGGTCGAGTTCCGGCTTCGATTCCGTCTCCGTCGGCTCGATCATCAGCGCGCCGTGGACGATCAGCGGGAACGAAACCGTGTAAGGGTGAAATCCGTAATCGATCAGCCGCTTGGCGATATCGCCCGTCTTAACGCCTTTCGCCGATTGCCGGTCGTCCGAGAAAACCACCTCGTGCATGCACGGCGACTTGTACGGCAAGTCGTAGTACGCTTCGAGCCCCTTGCGAATGTAGTTCGCGTTCAAGATCGCGTCGAGCGTCGCGTTGCGCAATCCCGGACCGCCGTGCGCCATGATGTACGCGAGCGCCCGCACCAGCACGCCGAAATTCCCGTAGTACGCGCGCACCCGGCCGATCGTCTCCGGACGGTCGTAATCCCACGAGTACACGCCGTCCTTGTGCCGCAACCGCGGCGTCGGCGCGAACGGTTCGAGATGCGAGCGGAACGCCACCGCGCCCGATCCCGGTCCGCCGCCTCCGTGCGGAGTCGAGAACGTCTTATGCAGATTCAGGTGCATCACGTCCACGCCGAAATCGCCCGGCCGCGCGACGCCTACCAGCGCGTTCATGTTCGCGCCGTCCATGTACACCATCGCGCCTTTGTCGTGCAAAATTTTCGCCACCTGCACGATGTGCTCCTCGAACACGCCCACCGTATTCGGATTGGTCACCATCAGCGCCGCGGTGTCGCCGTCGACGGCCGCCGCAAGCGACCCGACGTCCACCATGCCCAACTCGTTCGACTTGATGTTGACCACTTCGTAGCCGACCATCTGCGCGGTGGCCGGATTGGTGCCGTGCGCCGAATCGGGACACAGCACCTTCTTGCGCGGATTCCCTTGCTTTTCGAGCGCGGCGCGCACCATCAAGATTCCGGTCATCTCGCCGTGCGCCCCGGCCGCCGGTTGCAGCGTGACGCCGTCCATGCCGGTGATTTCGGCGAGCGCGCACTCGAGCGTCGCGATCACTTCCATCGCGCCTTGGGCAAGCGATTCCGGTTGATAGGGATGCGCCCAGGCGAGCCCTTCCGTGCGGGCGACCAATTCGTTCACGCGCGGGTTGTACTTCATCGTGCACGAACCGAGCGGATACAGCCCCAGATCGATCGCGTAATTCCAAGTCGAGAGCCGCGTGAAGTGACGGATCACCTCCACTTCGCTCACTTCGGGAAAACCGTCGATTTCCGCTCGGACGTTCTTCGACCCGAGCGCTTTCTTCGGGTCCACCGCCGGCACGTCGAGGTCCGGTAACTGGTACCCCTTCTTGCCCGGCGAACTCATCTCGAACAGCAGCTTTTCGTTTTGCGTGGGATGAGAAGTTACTTTGCGAACCATTACCGCGCCGCCTCCGCTAATTGGTCCATCGCCTCTTTTTTCGTTGTCTCGGTCGCGCACAACAGCATGCAATCGGATAGTTCGGGGTAAAACCGCCCCAGCGGTAGCCCGCCGACGATCTTCCGTTCCAGCAACTTCGCGTTCAACCGGTCCGGCTCGCCGACGCGCGCCACGAACTCGTTGAAGAACGGAGCGTCGAACCGCCGCTTCAACTTACTCGCCAAGTAATGCGCCTTCGACAAATTCTGGTGCGCCAACTCGCGCAAGCCTTCCTTGCCGAACAAGCTCATATGCACCGTACCCATCAGCGCGATCAGCGCCTGATTGGTGCAGATATTCGACGTCGCCTTCTCGCGCCGGATATGCTGCTCGCGCGTCGAGAGCGTCAAGCAGAACGCCCGCTTGCCGTCGGCGTCGCGCGTCTCGCCCACCAGCCGTCCCGGAATCTGCCGGATGAACTTTTCCTTCGTCGCGATGATGCCCGCGAACGGACCGCCGTATGCGGGCGAAATGCAAAAGCTCTGCAACTCGCCGACCACGATATCGGCCATGTGCGGCGGTTCGAGCAAGCCCAGCGAGACCGCCTCGGCGAACACGTACACCAGCAACGCGCCGCGCTTGTGCACCAGCGCCGCCAACTCGTCCAGATCCTCGATCGTCCCGAAGAAGTTCGGCGATTGCACGATCACGCACGCCGTATCGCCGTCGAGTTTCGCCACCACGTCTTCGAGGTCCAGCCGCCCCGTTTCGGCGTCGTACCCGATTTCGGCCACTGGCATGTGCTGATGCTTGGTGTAAGTGCCGAGCACCTCCCGATACTCGGGATGCACCGTCTTGGCGACTAGCGTTTTGTTGCGACCGGTGATCCGCACCGCCATCATCGCGGCCTCCGGCACGGCCGACGATCCGTCGTACATCGACGCGTTGGCGACCTCCATGCCGGTCAACTGGCAGACCATCGTTTGAAACTCGAAGATCTGCGTCAGCGTCCCTTGCGAAATCTCCGCCTGATACGGCGTATACGAAGTCAGAAACTCGCCGCGCTGCACGATCGCGTCGGCCACCACCGGCCGGTAATGGTTGTAAACGCCCGCGCCCAGAAACGTCGCGTAACCCACGGCGCAACGCGACCCGCGATCCTTAAAGTAATCGACGATCTCGAATTCGCTTTTGCCCGCTGGAATACTTAAAGGACGGTTAAATTTCGCGTCCGAAGGTAGGTGGCCGATTAAATCTTCGATCGACCGCACCCCAATCATCCCGAGCATCTCTTGACGCTCGGCATCCGACTTAGGAAGGTATCGCAATCTTATCCCCCGATGTAAGTTTGATAATCGGCGGCGGTCATCAGTTGCTCGATTTCGGAGGGAACGATCAACTTTAGTTTCACCAGCCACGCCACGCCGTGCGGATCTTCGTTGAGCTTCTCCGGCGCGGAGCCCAGCAGCCCATTGGTTTCGAGCACTTCTCCGGTCACCGGCGAGTAGATGTCCGACACCGCCTTTACCGATTCCACCGAGCCCAGCGTCTTGCCTTGCGCGACGGCCAGGCCGACGGCCGGCAGATCGACGTAAACGATGTCGCCCAACTCGTTCTGCGCGTGGTGCGTGATGCCGACGGTGCCCGTGTCGCCCTCGACCAGCACCCACTCGTGTTCCTTGGTGTAACGGTAATTCTCGGGATACATGTCTTTATTTCGCTCGCTTGTAGAATGGCCCGGGAACGGTCGTCGCCGCCACCGGCTGCTGCCGCACCACGATGTCGATCGCCCGCCCCGGCTCGGCCATGTCGATGGGAAGGTAACACAAACCGACGTTCTTGCCCAGAGTCGGAGCGGGCCCGCCCGACGTCACCCAACCCACTTCGCGCCCGTCCACCGTCACCGGATAGCCGTCCCGGCCGATCCCCCGTCCGGTCATCTCGAACGCGGTCAGCTTCCGCGTCACGCCGGCCTCGCGTTGCTTCGTTAACGCTTCCCGCCCCACGAAATCGGGCTTCTCGAACTTCACGATCCACGCCAGATCGGCCTCGAGCGGCGAAATCGTCGCGTCGATCTCGTGCCCGTAGAGCGCCATCTTGCATTCCAGCCGCAGCGTGTTGCGCGCGCCCAGCCCGATCGGCTTGATCCCGAACTCCCGCCCGGCTTCGAGAATTTCTCGCCACAGGCGCGGCGCTTCTTCCGGCGCGATGTAGATTTCGAACCCGTCCTCGCCCGTGTACCCCGTGCGTGCGATGCGCGCGGGCGTACCCGATACTTCGCCGTCGGTGAACCAATAGTATTTGATCGGCGAAAGCTCCACCGCCGTCAGTTTCTGGAGCGTCGCGAGCGCTTTCGGCCCCTGGATCGCCAACTGCGCATAGCGCGGCCCCGCGTTTTCCACCGTGCAATCGAAAACATTATTGGCGAAAATGTGTTCGTAGTCTTTGTCTTGGTTCGAAGCGTTCACGCAGATAAAGAACTCGGTCTCCGACACCTTATGAACGAGGATGTCGTCCACAAACCCGCCGTGCTCGTAAAGCAGCCCGGAGTAATGCGCCTGTCCCGGCTTAAGCTTGGCCGCCCAGTTCGTCGAAACCCGGTCCACCAGCTTCGACGCCTCGGGACCGTTTACGACGATTTCGCCCATATGGCTGACGTCAAACAGTCCCACGGACGCGCGTACCGTTTTATGTTCGTCGAGAACGCCCGAATACTGCACGGGCATATCCCACCCGCCGAAATCGACCATCTTCGCGCCCATCTCGCGGTGCACGTCGTTCAGCGGGGTGGCGCGCAGCGCGGCGGCGGCTTCTGGCATTTGGAATTCTTAGTGTAGCAAGCGATCATGAAAATCATCCGTTTCTTCCTTCTCCTTTCGGCCTGTTCGGCCTTCTCTCAAACATTACCGCCCGGTTTTGTCGACCGGCCGGTCGGCGCGGTTCCTCTACCCACCGCCATCGCCTTTTTTAACGACGGGCGCGCGCTGGTGACCTCTCAATCGGGAACCGTGCGATTGCTGCGCGACGGCGCCTTCGTTCCCACCCCGGTGCTAACCCTCACCGCGATCTGCTCGAATAGCGAACGGGGACTGCTCGGCGTCGCCATCGATCCCGACCAGGAGCGCGTGTACCTCTTCTATACGTATCGCGGCCCCGGGCGCACCTGCACTAACCGCACCTCCACCACGCCCGTCAATCGCGTGTCGTCGTTTCTCTTCCGCAACGGCGTCATCGACCCGGCTACGGAGCAAGTGCTGATCGACGACATCCCCTCGTTCAATAGCAATCACAACGGCGGCGACGTCCAACTCGGCAAGGACGGCTGGCTGTACGTTTCCGTCGGCGACAACGGGTGCGATCCGGCGAATCCGACGTTGTGCAACGGCGAAAATCCCGCCTCGCGCAATCCGCAAGGGACTCTCGGCAAGATTCTGCGTGTGCAGCGCACCGGCGGGCCGTATCAGATTTACGCGATGGGCCTGCGCAATCCGTTCCGCATCGCCATGGATCCCAACGCCGCCACGACGCGGTTCTTCATCAACGACGTCGGCCAGCACCACTGGGAGGAAATCGACGAGGCCGTGCAGGGCGGCGACTACGGCTGGAACGTCCGCGAAGGTCCCTGCCTCAACGGGCAAGTCAACAACTGCGCGCCGGACTCGCGCTTCGTCGAGCCTCTCTGGGCGTATTCGCACGAAAGCGGGTGCTCGTCGATTTCGGCCGGCGCGTTCGTGCCCCACGGCTACTGGAATCCCGAATACGACGGCGTCTACCTGTTCGGCGATTTCGTCTGCGGGCGCTTTTTCCAAACCGGCGCGCGCGGCGCGTTCTCGGAGTTCGGCCGCGGGTTCGGGTCGTTCAGCCTGATCCACGCGGCGTTCTATCGCGGCGATCTCTACTACACCACCTACGCCAACGGCGGGCAGGTGCGGCGCATTGTCGCCAACGTCGCGGCCAACGCGGCGAGTTTCGTTCGCGGAACGGTCGCGGCGGGCGGCATCGCCACCATCTTCGGCACCGGGCTCGCCGGAGCGACGGAGGTCGAAATCGGCGGGCGGCGCGTCGTTCCGTTTTTCTCGACCGACACCCAGACCAACTTCGTCGTTCCCGCGGTCGCGAGCGGTCGGCAAACCTTTGTCGTGCGAAGCGGCGCGCAGCCGGTGGCTAGCGGGCCCCTGACCGTCGAACCCGTGTCGCCCGGCGCGTTTAGCGCGGGCCAAGCGTTAGTGGTCCGCCCGGACGGATCCCGCGAGACGCTCGACTTGTTCGCGCCGCTCCCCGCCCGCGACGCCGACGTGTATCTAGTCCTCTACGGTACCGGCTTCCGCAACGCCGCCGCCGTAACGACCAATGTCGGCGAACTGCTCTACGCCGGGCCGCAAACGCAGTACGACGGTCTCGACCAGATCAATATCCGCCTGCCGCGCACCACCGCGCCAGGGTCCCTGCTCCTCCGGCTCGGAGCCGACGGCAAAGCGGCCAACGTATTGACCCTGACGATCCGTTAGTTATTGACGCGTTAGTACGCCGTTGTTGACGTTCGCCGTTTCGGCGGTACCGCCCGTGCCGGTCCACGAACTCAGGTTGAACGAACCCGTCTTGCGCACGCGGTAAAGCTGCACCCCGGTGAACGTCAGCGGCGTGCGCGACTGGCAAACCGCCGGCGCGACGGTCGGCTTGAGAAACCACGCCTGCCCCACGCCCACGATGGCCGCCGCTCCGTTCGGTTCGACGAGCACCGCCGTCTGTTCGTCGATGCCGATGCCGCGCGGCGTCATCGACCAGCGGTCCTGCATCAGGCGCGCGAGAAACGTTACCAAGCGCCCCAACCGGTCGCGTTGCCCGAAATGACTGTCGGTGATCGTCGAGACCATTTCCGGCAAATCGACAAAGTCGCGCCCTAGCGTCATCCGAAAGTTGTAGGGATTGCGCAGCGCCTCGTCCGAATCGACGGTGCCCTTCTCGGCGCTAAAGAAAAACTGCCCCAGCACGGCCAGCCCTGCGCTCGTACCCCCGATCGGAACGCCGCGCCCGGCGAGTTCGCGAATCGCGTCCTCCACCGGAGTGTCCTTCCAAAAACGGACGTAGTCGGCCTGATCGCCGCCCGCGAGAAATAACCCTTCCGCCTTGCGAATCTTGTCGAGCACGAACGCGTCGGTCGACGCGGACTTCGTCCGGAACACGATCGACTCCACCGAATCGACGGTCCCCAAGCTCATGATGTAGGGGTTGTAGCCGTCCGAGCCCGAGGCGCGGATCACGACGATGTCGCCGCCGCCCGACTTTCCGATAAACCAGCGGAACGCGTCGTCTACGTCCGTTCCGCCGCCCATCAACATAACTCCGCCGCCGGTCGTCCGTTGTACGTCGGTGCCGCTGCCCGTCAAATAGTACGTATAGCTTTGCGCCAGACACACCGCAGGCGCAAGGATCGAAAGAAGAAAACGCATTTAGGCTGCTCCGTGTTTTTTGAACCACGCGCCGAGTTTCGCCATGGCGTCCTCGGCGGCGGCTTTGTTGTAAGTAGGCCGGTAGTCGGCGTTAAAGCCATGGTCGGCCTCGGGGTAAACGATAATCTCGGACGGCTTGCCCGCCGTCTTCAGCGCGGCGCGCATCTGGTCTACGGTCTCGACCGGAATACCCCGATCCTTCGCGCCGTAGAGACCGAGCACCGGCGCTTTCAATTCTCCCGCGATGTCGATCGGGTACTTCGGTTGCAAGTCGGTCTTGTTGCCGACGATCCGCCCATACCACGCGCCACCCGCCTTCACCTTCGGGTTGTGCGCGGCGTAAAGCCACGTGATCCGCCCGCCCCAGCACCATCCCGTGACCGCGAGTTTCGCGTCGTCCGCCCTGCCCGATTTCACCGCGTACGCCGCCGCCGCGTCGAGATCGGCGAGCACGGTCGCGTCCGGCGTTTTCGAAACGACGTCGCGCAACAGCGCCTGAATATCGGAAATCTTCGACGGATCGCCGTAGCGCGCGAAACATTCCGGCGCGATTGCGTAGTGGCCCATCTTCGCGAACCGGCGGCACATGTCCTTGATGTGTTCGTGGATGCCGAAAATCTCCTCGACCACCAGGATCAAGGGAAACTTGCCCGGCTTGTCCGGATGCGCCCGGTAAGCCGGAATCTCGACGCCGCCCGAAGGGAGTTTCACCTCGCCCGCCACCAAACCGGAGGAGTCGGTCGAGATCGCTTGCGCCGAAATCGGTTGCACGGCGAGCGCATAGCCCACCGGCAGGGAGGACATCAGAAAGTCGCGCCGGGAATCCATGCCCGTCAGCCTAGCAAAACGGGCGGCTCGCGGCACCTATTTCGCGTCCCGCCAGTTCTCGCCGATCCCCGTATCCACCACCAACGGGACCTTCAGCTTTGCCACGCCCTCCATCTCGCGCTTGACGACCTTGGCCAGATTCTCCGCCTCCTCCGGCGGGGCCTCGAACACCAGTTCGTCGTGCACCTGCAGCAGCATGCGGGATCGCCAACCTTCCGCGCGCAGCAGCCCGTCCAGCCGGATCATGGCAAGCTTAATCAAGTCCGCCGCCGTGCCTTGCAGCGGCGTGTTCACCGCCGTCCGCTCCGCGAACCCGCGCGCGTTCGGGTTGCGGCTGTTGATGTCGGGAATCGGCCGCCTGCGCCCGTCGAGCGTCCGCGCGAACCCTTCGCGGCGCACTTCGGCGATCGTGCGGTCGATAAAGCGGCGAACGCCCGAATAACGGTCGAAATACCCGCGAATGTAACGCTCCGCCTCCGCGCGCGGCACGCCGATGGCTTGCGCCAAACCGAACGGCGTTTGCCCGTAAACGATTCCAAAATTAACCGCTTTCGCGTTACGGCGCATCTCGGGAGTCACCATCAAAGGCGCGACGCCGAACACTTCCGCCGCCGTGCGGGTATGGATGTCCTCGCCGCGCCCGAAAGACTCGACCAGTACTTTATCTTCGGACATATGCGCCAATAACCGCAGTTCGATCTGCGAGTAGTCGGCGACGACCAACTTCCATCCCCGCTCCGGCACGAACGCCGACCGGATTTCTCTCCCTAACTCCGTGCGAATAGGGATGTTCTGCAGATTTGGGTTGTTCGACGACAGCCGCCCCGTGGCCGCGCCGCATTGGTTGAAGGTGGTGTGGACGCGGCCCGTTTCCGGGCGAATCAGCGACGGCAGCGCATCGATGTAGGTGCCCTTTAGCTTCGTTAACTGCCGGTATTCCAGCACTTTGGCGGCGATCTCATGTTCGGCGGCCAGAGCTTCCAGAACGTCCGCCGCCGTCGATTGCTGCTTCGTGCGGGTTTTGCCTTGCGGGGCGAGGCCCAAGTCCTCGAAAAGCACCTTCCCGAGCTGTTGCGGCGAGTTAATGTTGAACTCGCGGCCCGCAAAATGGTGTATTTTGGCGCCTAAATCGGCGATTTCGGCGTCCAAACGGACACTTAATGTACCTAAATTCGGCGTGTCTACCCGAATTCCGGTCCGCTCCATGCGGGCCAGCACGGGGGCCAGCGGGCGGTCGATGCGGTCGTAAAGCTCGCGTAGGCCAAGTGAATCGATCTCGGGGCCCAGCGTCTCGCCTAGTGCGAAGATCGCTTCGGCGCGCTCCTCGGGGCTGGGACCGGGCTGGCGACGCAAAAACCGCTCCGCCAGCGCGTCTACGGTGACGGCCCCGGGATCGGCCAACACTAAAAATCCGGCCAGCATCACATCGAAAACATCTTCCCGTTCATGCAGTTCCGGCCAGTTCTTGAGGTCGTGGATGAAGACCGGTCCCGACGCCGGAATCGTCCCGACCGGAATCCGAATTCCCTCGCCAACCCGCACGGAGGCACCGCCTTCCGGCGACAAGGCGACCGGTCCAGACAGCCCGGACAAAGTATCCAATTCGCGGAAGTCGATGACCTGAACCAATACTTGCGGTTCCGGCTCTAACTCTCTCATTAAACTGAAAAATTCGAGATCGCGATACAACTCGCGGAGCCGCGCCGAGTCGGGCGGCTGCAACTCGGCTTCCGAGGCGTCCCACTGAATCGGCACGGCGCAATCGATGGTGGCGAGGCGTTTCGACAACAGCACCTGCTCCCGGTGGTTCTCAAGGCTTTCCCGGTACATTTTGCGCTCGACCTCGGCGGCGTGTTCGAGGATATTCTCGACCGAGCCGAAGCGCTGGACGAGGTCTTTGGCGCCTTTGTCCCCGATGCCAGGCGCGCCGGGAATATTGTCGATGGTGTCGCCCTTGAGCGCCAAAAGATCGGCGACGTGCTCGGGCGAAACTCCCATGAATTCTTGTGTTTTAGCCGGATCGTAGAAAGTAAATTCTCGCGGCGGATCGGGCTTCATCGGGTTGAGCATCGACACGCGTGGCGTGACGAGTTGCAGCATGTCTTTGTCGCTTGACACGATGACGACGGCGTCGCCCGCCGCTTCCGCCCGCCGCGCCAAGGTCCCGATGACGTCGTCGGCCTCGAAACCCGGAAATTCGAGGACCGGGATATGCATCGCCTCCAGGATCTTGCGAATCCAGGGGATTTGCGGTGAAAGGTCCTCGGGCATGGGAGCGCGATTCGCCTTGTAATCGGCGAACGCCTCGTCGCGGAACGTGGGGCCTTCGGACTCGAAAACCGCCGCGATGCGCTCCGGCTTCTGGCTCGCGATCAGTTTCTTCAACATGTTGTGAAAGATAAAGACCGCTTCGGTGGGCAGGCCGGTGGCGGTGCGCATGGGAGGCGCGCCGCTGCGGGCGCGGGCGTGGTAGGCGCGGAAGATGAATCCGAAGGAATCGATCAGGAACAGGCGGCTCGCCATGGGGTGGCCTTCATCATAACGCCGTCGCGTCGGTGATGACGGCGCGGTTACGGAACCACGGTCGAGAAGGCCCGAGTGTGGCGAATTCGCAACACACAAAAAGTTATAAGTATTTGGAAATCTTCGCTTTACCGAGTGCGTCTCGGCTGTTAGACTAATCCACTAATAACCGCCGACGATGCCCTCCACTCCCTGGAACCAGGAAAAAACGCTCCGCTTCGAAACCACCGTCCAACGCACCGTCGAGCTTTCGGCCAATGTCGGCCTGCACAGCGGCGCGCCGGTGACCCTCAAGATCTCGCCCGCGCCACCGTCGACGGGAATCGTCTTCGTCCGCACCGACCTCGACGGATTCCCGATCCCGGCCACGTGGGCGCATGTCGAAAAGGTCAGCTACGCCACCAGCCTGATGCGCCAGGGCGTGCTGATTTCGACGACGGAGCACTTGCTGAGCGTCCTCTATTCGATGGGGATCGACAACGCGTTTATTGGGCTGAACAACCTGGAAGTGCCGATTTTCGATGGCTCGGGCGGAGTCTTCGTGCAGATGCTCGAGGACGCGGGAATTCGCCACTACCGCCGCCGCCGCCGCTACCTGCGCGTCCGCCGTCCGGTGACGATCGAGGGAAACGGGAAGCGCATCTCGATTCTGCCGGCCGACCGGTTTCTGCTGAGTTGCGACGTCTATTTTCCGCATCCGGCGGTGGGGCGGCAATCGCTCGAAATGGAAGTGACGCCGGAGCGCTACGCCGCCGAGATCGCCCCGGCGCGGACGTTCGGATTCGAGAACGAGTTGGCGCAGATGCGGAACATGGGGCTGATTCGCGGCGCGAGCCTCTCGTCGGCGGTCTGCTTCAACGGCAAGGGCGCGATGAACCCCGAGGGGTTGCGCTTCCCGGACGAGCCGTGCCGGCATAAGGCGCTGGACCTAATAGGCGATCTTGCCCTGATCGGCAAGCCGCTGCTGGGGCACGTGATCGCCGAACGGGCCGGGCACGCGATGCACGTCGCGCTGGTGCAGAAGATCATGTCGGACTCGTCGCTCTACGAAATCATGAGCTTCGACCAGTTGGCCACGCGCGTGGCGCATGCGCTGGTAAGCTGACGGGGCGATGCTCCGGCATCTCCCGAACCTGATTTCCGTTAGCCGGTTTCTGCTCACGCCGTTCGCGGTGCAGGCGATTTTGGCGCGCGAGGACACGCTGGCGTTCTGGCTCTGCCTGGTGGCCGGAGCGACGGATTTTCTCGACGGCGGGCTGGCGCGGCGCTGGGGAACGGTTTCGAAGTTGGGCGCGCTGCTGGACCCGGCGGCCGACAAATTCATGCTCGACGCGATCTACCTGACGTTCTGGATGGCGCGCGATTTCGAGCCGGGGTTGATGGTGATCGCGCGCGATCTGGCGATCGTGCTCGGAGCGCTGGCGCTGTTCGCGGTGGCGCGCGTCAAAGAGTTTCCGCCGACTTGGCTGGGGAAGCTATCGACCGTCGTGCAGATCGCGTGGGTGCTGATCGCGCTACACCCTTGGGGCGCCGCGATGCGGCCCGCCGCCACGTGGGCGCTGATCGCGCTGACCGTCGCGAGCGGGCTCGACTACATCCGGGTGGGTTGGCGGCTGTACTTGGCAACTCGCCGAATCACTACCGATTCGAGGATGCGCTGAAGCGGCGACCTTCCGCCGCGAGGTTATCGGCCCGCTTGGCTACCTTCCACAGAACCGATTGGGTTCGGCGACAATTTAGGTATGGGAGAAGCGGTGATACGCGACCCGGAGATCATGCATGGGACACCCGTCTTCCGGGGAACCAGAGTGCCCGTCCAGACGCTTTTCGACTACCTGGAAGGTGGCGATTCCCTGGACGAGTTTCTCGAGGGCTTCCCGACGGTGAATCGGGAGCTTGCGATCCAGGTGCTGGAAGAGTGCAGGGACCTTCGCCTTGCGAAAGTCTAATGCGGCTGCTGCTAGACGAATGTCTCGACCATCGCCTGCGACTTCGCTTCCTTGGGCATGACTGCACTTGACAACAGAAATACACTGAAGGTACGGTGATCGATCGTCTCTTACAGTATTTGCACGGTCGTTGGAGTCGACTGGCCGCCATGCCCGAGCTAGCTGCCGCTATCTTTGCACTCGGCACTTCCCTCGGATGGATTGCCAAAACTCAGATCGTCGCCGAAAAGCTCGGCACTAATGAAAAGTTAGTTCGTGCAAAGGACGACCGGATAGCTGACCTGTTAGAGCGCCTTAATCTGGTTCCGCGCGACCAGACAACATACTCGAAACTGACGGATGAAGAACTTAGGAATCGCGCCAGCAAGTTTTTGGATCGATTCCAGAAGTTCTCGAGAGACTATGACGAGCGGTTTGCAATAGCACTGATATACGTGACACACCCACACGGTCGTTCAGTCCGACAGACCCGAACCCGATTCAAGGCTCTTAACATAGCATTCGAGATTGTCCGAAATCTTCTCGAAGACGGCGGGGAGAACCCACTCGATGTCCCGGAGTCCGATGTCACGGTCCATCGGTACCCCATGGTAGTAATTCAGATGATTTGCGATATCACGGCGCTCCTCTGGTGTAATCGAATCAAACGGGTCGCGATCCGAATAGTCGTGAAAAGAAGACAGATGAATAAAGCCACAGCCAAATGCGTAAACGCTCTTGGCCCAACCATGAAGGTTACTGGACAAATCGACCATGTCCCTGTCGGTGACTTTGCGCCTACCATCCTTGCTGCGCCATGCGACTCCATTCACGGAGTCGTGGATTAGTCGCTCCCGGTAGGGCCTGTCGGTGACTGAAAGAAGAAATATGCAGCGTACCATCGAGTCCAGCTCCTGCCGCAAAATCGCCATGATATTGCCAGTTAGAGCACTGCGGTGTAGCAGAGCCAACGCACTCCTGTTCTCTTTAGATCTCTGCCGTACCTGTCTACAAAAGATCGCTACGTCGGATTCCGTCATGACCTCATCGTAATCCCATTCGACGATTGGTGTGTCAAGTATGTCAATACCTTTGCAATCATCGAGAAAGGACGCCGTAGCTGCCCAGATAACTCCACAGAGGCTGAGAAGAGCCGAATTTGGGCTAGAGCGAATGACGCCTACTTAACATGCAGTTCCCAAAAGCATGCCGAGTTTGCGGAGAGTTTCCTGGCCGAAGCTCGCAACCTAGTTCAGGAGTTCCGTGAGCGACTACCTAAAGACGCAGAACGAGGCGGCGGCATGTGGTCGGAATCCGATTCAGAAGCAATCAGCGTCCTGCGAAGTGAAATGCTTGCAGGACTATATCCCGACCGTCGTGTCGCCGCCTATATCAAGTCGCTACGGGATTAGTTGCCCCAGCGTTAGCTCTTTTTGGCGGCTTTGCCGCTCGATCCGCTAAACCGGCGAATTTGGGTCATGAACGCGGTCGATCCGGCCGGGGCTTTCGTCTCGCCCGAAAGAATCGCCTTCGCCTCCACGCCCTTGCCGTACAACGCGACGTTCGCGTCCTCGTCCGGCCGCAGCGTCGCTCCCTGGATGGCCAAACCGCCGAACACGCCGCGCGAGCGCGAGTACGACAGAATTTCCGCGCGCATGGTGGCGTCGGTCTGGGCGGTCGATTCGCGGCCCACCGGTCCCGCCGCGACGCTCGCTTCGCCGCCGAGCGTGAACTTGCTTTGCAGGAGCCGGTTCATGCCCGCTTGGTTCATCACCAAAAGAATGACGTCGCTCTCGCTACCGCCCGCCTGGAACCCGATGCTGCCGCCTTCCACCTTGACGCCCGACGGAGCCGACCAGCCCGTCTTGGTGCGGCACGTGGCGAAGCCGCGCCCGAACTTTCCGGCGAGAATAAAGCCACCCTTTTTGAGGCTCGGCACGATCACCGCGCAGGACGCTTTGTCGAACAGTTCCTTCGGCACGCCCTTGTCGCTCTGCGTCGCCATCTCTTTGAGAACTTCGGCGGACGCGTTGAGGCGGTCCGTTTCGTCTTTCGCCGCCTGAGCGGTCATCGTCAGCGCCGTTCCGGCGATCAGTAAGGTTCGTATACGCATTCGCTTACCCTCCAGGGACAAGATTAGCCTAGATTGCGCTACGCTCAAGCGTTATGCCCACGATCAAGGACGTCGCCGCGCGCGCCGGCGTGTCCGTGGGCACGGTGTCGAACGTGTTGTCCGGCGCGGCGACGGTAACCGGCGGACTGAAGCGGCGGGTAGAGCGCGCGATCGCCGAACTCAACTACCGCCCGAATCACGTGGCGCGCAGCCTGAAGAAGCGCACTACGCGCACGCTGGGCATGATTATTTCGGATATCGCGAATCCGTTCTTCCCGGAGTTGGTGCGCGGCGCCGAGGATTGGGCCGCCGAGCGCGGCTACATCCTTACGGCGTTCAACACGGACGACCGGCTGGATCGGGAGCGCCAAGTGTTCGATTTACTGCGCAGCCGCCACGTGGACGGGCTGCTGCTGGTGGTGGCGCTCGAAAGGGACGAATCGGCGCACGTGGCGCGCGCGCTCGCGGAAGGTCTGCCGATCGTGTGCCTCGACCGCCGTCCCGTGAAACTCGCGGTGGACTCGGTGACGGTGGATAACGTCGCGGGGTCGCAAGCGTGCGTGCGGCACCTGATCGCCGAAGGTCACCGACGAATCGCGACGATCGCCGGAGGGTCGAATATGTATCTGGCCGCCGAACGCCTGGAAGGCTACCGGCGCGCGATGGCGGACGCGGGGTTGACGGTGGACCCGCAGTGGGTTCGCGAAGGAGACTTTCGCCGCGAGTCCGGGTACGCGCACGCGCACGCGCTGCTGCGCTTGAAGCGGCGGCCGACGGCGATCTTTAGCGGGAACTTTCCCATGACGCTCGGCGCGATCGAGGCGATGCGCGAATTGGGGCTTGAATCGCCGCGCGACGTGGCGCTGGGGACGTTCGACCGTTTGGCGATGGCCGACGTGTTCCGCCCGCGCCCGACGGCGGTGGAGCAGCCGAGCTACGCGATGGGTGCCGCGGGCACGCGGCTGCTGATCGACCGGATCGAGGGGCGCGCGCCCGCCGCTCCGCAGCACGTGGTGCTCGACACGATTTTGCGGCCGGGCGATTCGCGCGTATAAAATCGCGTCAGTGACCGCCGTCGTTTGGCTTACGCTCGCGCAGGCGCCGAGGCTCGTGTGGAGCGGGCCGGAGGTCAATTTGCTGGGCGCGCCGTCGCCCGACGGCCGGTGGTTGAGCTACGCGGACGCGGGCGATCTCGCGGTTCGCGATCTTCGAAACGGGGCGAAGCGGAAAGTGACGGCGGCGCCCGCGGGGTCGAAGGAGTTCGCGTATTTCTCGATCTTCTCGCCGGATTCGCGCTCGCTGGCCTACGCGTGGATGAACGAGGCGGGGTTCTACGAGCTGCGGGTCGCGCCGGTCGAAGGGGGCGCGGCGCGAACGGTGTTTCGCAACGAGGAAGCGGGCTTCGTGCAGCCGTGCGCGTTTACGCCGGACGGAAAACAAATTTTGACGCTTTTGTTCCGGCGCGACAACATCTCGCAAATCGCGATGGTCCCGGCGGAAGGCGGCGCGCCGCGCGTGTTGAAGTCGCTGAGTTGGATTTATCCGAAGAAGATGGACCTGTCGCCGGACGGGCGGACGATCGCCTACGACGCGCTCGCGAAAGAGGGCGGGTACGAGCGGTCGATTTATCTGCTCGACGCCGACGGCGCGCGCGAGCGGCGCTGGATCGACGCGCCGGGCAGTTACTTGTTTCCGATGTTCGCGGGCGATTCGCTGGTGTATGGCGTCGAGAGCGGCGGCTCGGTGGACTTGTGGGTGCGTTCGCTGGACGGCACGCGGGCGAGGCTGCTTCTGCCGCGAGCGGGGCGCGCGTTGCCGATGGGCGTCACCCGTGCGGGGACGTTCTATTTCGGGAAGCGCGAGGAGTCGAAGCGCGAGGCGGAACCGGTGCGCTCGGCGGGCGGACGCGTGGCGTATCTGTCGCGAAGGGGCACGGAGAACTACGGTTCCGAATCGCGGGCGATCGTGCTTCGGGACGGGGCGGCGGAGCGCGAGCTTCCGGCGGGGCTGCCGCTAATCGAAGCGATTCGATGGTCGAACGAAACGACGTTACTCGCGCTCGGCTCGGACAAGCACGGGCGCACGGGATGGTTCCGCGTGGACGCCGCGACGGGCGAATCGACGCTGATCGAGACTCGCGCGTTGCCGCCCGCGCGACGGGAGGCGAACGAGGTTTGGGCGATCGATCTGGAGCCGCGTTTGAAGCCGCCGCTCGGTTTGGACGCCTACGTCCCGGTTCCGGAATCGAATCCGTTGACGCGGGCGAAGGTGGAATTGGGGCGCGCGTTGTTCGAGGACAAGCGGCTGTCGCGCGACGGAACGGTGTCGTGCGCGACGTGCCATCGACGCGACTACGCGTTCGCCGACGACAAACCGCTGGCGGTGGGCATCGGCGGACAAACGGGCACGCGCCGCACGCCGAGAATCGCGAATCGGGCTTGGGGGACGAGCTTCTTTTGGGACGGACGGGCGAAGACAATCGAAGAGCAGGTGTTAGAGCCGATCGCCAATCCGCGGGAGATGGGCCTCGCGCCGAGCGAGGCGGCCGCGCGTGTGGGCGTGAGCGTGGAAGCGATGCGGGACGCTCTCGCGAGCTACGTACGTACGATTTTAGCGGGCGATTCCCCGTACGACCGCTACGTGGCGGGCGATAAATCGGCCCTGTCGCCGCAACAACAAGAAGGTCTGAAATTGTTTCGGGGCAAGGCGGGGTGCGTGGCGTGTCATTTGGGCCCGAACCTAACGGACGAGAAATTGCACGCGGGGATCAAGACGCCGTCGCTGCGCGACGTGGCGCGGACGCCGCCGTACCGGCACGATGGATCGGCGGCGACGCTCGATGCGGTGATCGAGCGGTACGCGTCGGGGCGCGCGCCGGGGGCGACGGGATTCGCGATGGATGCCGGAGAGAAGGCGGCGCTGGTGGCGCTGATCGAGGCGTTCAACGGAGCGGTGGTTGACGGGCTTCGTTAAGGTTTTGCTGCTGGCCGCGCAACCGGACCCCGGAGCGCTCGCGCCGCTGTATCGCGAGAATCTGGCGCGCGTGGAAGCGAAGTTCGGCGCGAAGCACGAAAAGACGATGGAGGCGCGGCGCGATCTGGCGCTGTTCCTGATCCGGTTCGGCGACAAGCGCGAGGGAGCGGAACTGCTCAAGACGACGGCGCGGTCAGCGGAAGATTACGCGCGGCTAGCGGAGTTGTCCCCGCAAGCCGAGACGGTAGGACTGTTGCGGGTGGCGTTGGCGAAACAGGAACAAGAGTCCGGCGCCGAGCATCCGCGCGTGGCGCTGCGGTTGAACGACCTCGCGCTGGCCTTGCCGCCGCGCGAGGCGGAGCCGCTGTTGCGGCGGGCGGTCGCCATCAACGAAGCGTCCCTGGGGGCGGAACATCTCGAGACGGCGGCGACGCTCAACAATCTGGCCGACACGCTGGCGACGATGCGGCGGTACAAGGAAGCGCTGCCGTTGGCGGAGCGCTCGGCAAAGATTCTGCGGGCGGCGCTGGGCGCGGAGAACGAGCGCACCAAGACGGCGGAGGCGAACCTCGCTGCGATCCGTCAGCGAATCCAATGATTCGCAAACGCGACGCCGGGGCGCGGTGCGACGGGCTTCATATGACAGCTTTCGCAAGAACCGCTCACGGCACGCGCGTGCTTCGGCGCGGCGTGGCAACTCGCGCACACGCTCTTCGCTTCGCCCGAGTGCGCGTCGTGACAGGTAACGCAGTTCAGTTTGCCGCCGCTCTTGGTGAAACAGGCGCTACGCGCGAGATAGAGCGGCTGATGGCGAACGTTCCAAGGATTCGAGAAGTCCGTGTCGCCGCCCGCGGGCGCGGGCTTGCGATGGCACGCTCCGCAAGCGTCGTTCATGGCGGCGGCGGAGAGCTTGCCGGGATTCGCGATGGGGCCCTTACCGCCGTTGTGCGCCGCGCCGTCGCCATGGCAGCTCTCGCACTGGACGCCGGGGCGCGCGACGAGGATTTCGCCGTCGGCGGAGACGTCGAGCTTACCGGTCGAGTGGCACTGGAAGCAGCGCAGGATGGCGGCGGAGGGATCGAAAACGCGATAGCGCTCGCCGGTCGTGGTCGCGTGACCGGGCGTGAGGTCGAAGCGGCCGAGCTTGGGATAGAAGCTGAGGCCGAGTTCGAGGTAGTGTTCGGCGTCGTCGCGGCGGACGAAGGTGACGGCCTGCTTCTCGGCGCCGAACGCCCAATCGGCGGCTAGGCTCGCCCAACGGGGATCGGTGGCGCGAGAGAGAGTTCGCGCGTGGGCGCTTGGCGCGTGGGCCTTGGCTTGGACGGGGTGGCACTCGGGACAACCCGCCGCCAACAACGCCGCGAGCGCCGCTACCAAATGAAGCGGCCGCTGAACTGAATCTGACGGCCGAAGACTCCCGGCCGCTGCGAGACGATCCGGCCGGCGTTCACATTATTCGGATCCGTAACGGGGTTCGCGCCGGTGAAGGCGTTGAGCAGATTATAGGCCTCGCCGCGAAGCTCGAACTTCAAACGCTCCTTCCAGACCGGGAATTCCTTCGCCACGGTGGCGTCGAAATTCACGAAGCGCGGGCCCTTGACGCTGTCGAACTGCAACGGGTTGGTGCGGCGCGTGAACGCGGGAAGAACGCGAACCTTCGTGAAGTCGTACCACTGGTTGGACGTAGGCTCCGACACGCCGGGATCGCCGTCGACGAGAGCGCCGCCGAATCGCAGATACTGGCCGGTGTTAAACGTGAACAGCGTGCTGGTGGACCATCCGCCCGCGATCGCGTCGAGGACGGGATGCGCGTCGTTCATGAACTTCTTGCCTTTGCCGAACGGCAACTCGAAAATCGCCGCGCCGGTGAGCCGGTGCCGGGCGGTGGGCGCCCCCTGCCACGTGAAGTTGCGCAGGTAGGTATCGACGTTGTCGTAAAACTCGTCGTTCCACTCGCGATTGAAGTTATAGCCGACGACGAAATTCATGCCGTTGGCGAAGGGCCGCTGGAACTGCATTTGGAGGGCGTGGTAGCGGTTGGCGAGCCCACCCTGCAGCGTCTCCATGAGCGCGCCGTATTGCGGATACGCGCGGAGCAACTCCGATACGGCCACGTTGCGCTGCGTGCGCAACTGTCCCGGCATTTTCGAGGCGGGAAGCAGGTTGAAGAACGGATTCGCGACGCTGGCCGTCACCTGGTTGCCGACGCGGAATCCGATGCGCGGGTCGATCTGATTGAGGTCGAAGTTGTACGGCTGGCTGCGGCCGATGTTCGTGAAAAAGGTAATGTCGGCGAGCACTTTTCCGGGCAGTTGGCGCTGGACGCTGAGATTAAAGCGGTCGTTGACGCCGGGCCGGAAATCCTGCCGATACCAGGTGGTGCCGCCGCCCAGGCCGGTATAGCGTCCCAGCGTTTTCTGCGAGACGGGCACGAGACCGCCGGGGAACGGATCGTTGAAGCGCTGCTGCGGGACGCCTTGGAGCGGAGCGATCGTGTTCGAAACCGCGTCGAAGCCGGGATACGGCACGCTGCCCAGGATGTCGAGCCCTTGCGTAAGCGTCGCGGGGACGATGTAGCGCGCCCAGCCGATCCGCAAAGCCGTGTTGTTGTCGATGCGCCAAGCGAGGCCGACTCGCGGCATGAAGAGGCCTTTCGGGGCTTGCCACGACCCTCGATTTTCGGAATCGGTGAACACCCACGCGCCGTTGTAAATGGGCGCGGAGGTGCGCAGCGCGGTCACTTGCGAAGGCAGAACCGGAGCGTTCGCGCCGGCGAATTCGGGGATCGCATTGTTGAGATCGAGGAAGCGCGAGAGACGATCTTCGGGGTCGCGCATGGCGGTGAAGAACTCGTAGCGCATGCCGAGATTCAGCGTCAGCCGCTGCGTGATCTTGAAATCGTCCTGGAAGAAGAAGCCAAGGAAATCGACCGTGGGGCGTTGGATGGGAATCGAACTGATGGTGGAGTTGCCGTCGAGCGCGCCGAGCAGCATGGACGCCCAGGCGTCGCCGCTCAGGTTGGTGTTGGGCGCGTTAAAGGTGTTCGCCGTGAGGTCCGGACGGAAATCGAAACTCATGGGACGGGGGCGCGAGGCGACGACGTTCTCGCGCCGGTATTCGCCGCCGGTCTTGATGTAGTGGCGGCCCATCGACTTCGACATCTTGGCTTCGACGTTGTAGGACGTCGGCTCCTGGAACCAGTAACCGGTCTTGCCGAGCGTGGTGACGGACGCCGCGCGGACGGTAATGCCCGGATAGTAGATATCGGGCAGGTCGGCGAGATACGGCGTGTACCAGGAATTGTTACCCCAGAACTTCTTGAGATCGTCGGCCTTTAGAGTGGATTCGGGAACGCCGAACGAATCGACGATCGAGTTGTAAGCGCCACGCACGTTGATCACCGTGGTCGAGTTCAAAGTGTAAACCGCGTCGCCCGAGAACGTAATGGCGTGCCGCTTCGATCCGTCCACCGGCTGCGCGACGGAGCCGGTGAAGTCGTCCCACTTGGTGAACGTCTGGAACTGGTTGTAGCGGCCGAAGACCTTGAACTTTTCGTTGACGTTCCAATCGACGCGATCCGAGAAGTTCCAATAGCGGAAGCGGTTCGCGTACCCGGCGAGGAAGTTGTTCACGCCCGTGGGTCCGCTACCCGCGCCGTTCGGTTTCCAAAGATCGTTCATGACGATGCGCGAGGTGGGATCGATGCGACTGGCGGGAATGGTGTTGTTGGCAAACGGCGTGCGCGTGACGGTGTTGCCGTTTACCTGCGTGGTGACTGGATCGTAGATCGTACGCAGCGCGCCCGCCGTGTTGAGCGTGCGGGAGAAGTCGCCGTTGCGTTCGAGATCGGTGGGAAGCGTGTTCAGGACGCTGCGCGGCTCGATGGTCCGCCAACCTTCGTAGGCGAAGAAGTTGAACACCTTGTTGCGAACGATCGGGTTGCCGGAGGTAACTCCCCAAACATGCTGCCGCGTGAGGTTGCGTCCGCGGGTGATGCGGTCGGCGAGGGCGTTGAGAGCCGGATTGCGTCCCAGATAGTACGCCGTGCCGTGAAAATCGTTCGTGCCCGATTTCATCTGCACGCTGATGACGCCGCCGGCCGAGTGCCCGAACTCGGCGTCCACGGCGTTCTGCTGCAGGTTCACTTCCTGTACGGCGTCCATCGGCGGCGTGTAGCTCGACTTTTGACCGGTCATCGAAGGCGCGCCGTCGAGAATGATGTCGTTCTTGCGGTTGGTGCCGCCACCCACGTCGAACTCGTTGGCCGCCCAGTGGTGGAACGGACTCTGCTCGTTCGTCGAGCGCGTGACCGTCGCCGGATTCAGCGCGACCAACAAAAACGGGTTGCGCGAGATGATCGGCAGCGAGTTCGCCATCTTGGTGTCGATGGTGAGCGCCATGGTCGAGGTATTGAACTGCACCGAAACGGGCGAGGCTTCGACATTCACCGTTTCCGAAGTCGCGCCGAGTTCGAGCGCCGCGTTCACCGTTACGTCGCCGCGCGATTGCACCAGGATGTTCTTGTTGACGAAGCGGCGAAAGCCGGTCATTTCGATCGACACGGTGTAATTGCCGGGCTGCACGAAGTCGAACACGTACTGCCCTACTTGGTTCGTTTGCTGCGTCGACGCGATGCCGGTGTTGTCGTTCGTCAAAGTGACGTTCGCACCGGCGATCACGGCGCCGGTGGAGTCGCTCACCAGTCCCTGAAGCTTGCCGCGCAGATCCTGCGCGTAGACGACGAGAACGGCCAATACGGCCAAGGAGATAGCCCTGAGCATGGGGCGCATCACATCACTTTTTGTAGAGCAAGTCAAGCTCGTCCAAACTGCGCGGCCAGTCCGACTTGAGCAGCCGCGACAGAGACCGGTCGGCGAGGAGCTTTCCGCCGGTCTGGCAACCGGGGCAGTAGTTGGTTTCGTTTTCGGCGTAACGGATGCGTTGCACGTTCGCGCCGCACACGGGGCAGGGCTCGCCGAACTTTCCGTGGACGGCGAATTCGGGGCGGAAGGCCGTGACTTTTTCGGGGAAGCCTTCGCCGCGCAGTTTGTCCACCCAGTGGATCAGAGTACTTTTCGTGGCGGCGTGGAGCGCGGCGATCTCGTTCGCCGCGAGTTTTCGGCTGAGCGCGATCGGCGACAGTCGAGCGGCGTGAAGAATTTCGTCCGAGTAGGCGTTGCCGATTCCGGCGATCGTTCGCGGATCGGTGAGCGCGCGCTTCAGCGTGTGATTCTCGCGCGTCAGGGCGGCGGCGAACTCGGCGGGCGAGCACTCGAGCGGTTCGATTCCGCCGGGGTCGAGGGTTGCGGGATCGCGAACGACGTACAGCGACGCGCGCCGCTTCGTGCCCGCTTCGGTCAAGAGCAGCGTTCCGTTGTCGAAATCGAACGCCGCGAGATCGCGCCGCGAGAGCTTGAGCGATTTCTCCTTCCAATGAAGCCGCCCAGCGATCATCAGGTGCAGGACCAGCCACAATCCGTTGTCGAAACCGAGGGCGATGCGCTTGCCGACTCGGCGCAACCTGGCGACCGACGCTCCTTCGACCGCCGCGAGCGGAGGCTCGACGGAGCGCAGCAGGAACGGCGAATTCAGCCTAGCTCGCAAGAGTTTCCGCCCGCGAGTTCGACGCTCGATGGCGTCGAGATAAGCGGCGATGTCGGGCAGTTCAGGCACAATCGACAACCCGCAATCCGAGATGCTCGACAAACGGGTCGAAGTCGCGGTCGCTGTGCAGCAGAGTCAAGCGGCTCTCGATGCACCGCGCCGCGATCACCGAATCGATCGTCTTTCGAACGGTAACTCCCTTCGCGCGAAGCTTGCGGAAGTTACGCGCCGCACGCAGGGCGACATCCACTCCGCCTAACTCGACGATCGGCAAATCGAGCATCGTCGCCTTCGCCCTCTCGAAATCGCCGTCGCGGCGGAACCCTTGCAATACCTCGGCGAGAATCAGATCGCCCACCGCCACCGGCTCCTCGGTCAAGAGCCAGTCGAGTTTGGCGGTTTCGAGCGTCGCGCTTCCGTTGAAGTAGTCGATCCAGACGCTCGAATCGACAAGGATCACCGGTCGGTCCTCATGGCGTCGAGGTCGCCGTTCCACTTCAATTTGCCCTTCAGCTTGCGAAGCCGCTCCTGTCGGCTCAACCGCAACAGGGTACGCAATCCTTCTTCCACCGCCTCGCGCTTGGTCTTGATGCCGGTGGCCTGCAACGTGGCGCTCATTAACTCGTCGTCGATCACGATGTTGGTTCGCATATGTGTATGCTAACCGACGTTCGTGTGTATCGCGCGACGGGCATCGCCTGCGTTACACTTGAGAATTCCGCTCCGTTTGCGGCAAAGCCCCTCGTTTGTGGCCTTCCCGGAGGATCGCTCGCGCCGTGACGGATATGATCTGGCCCGTCGCCATCTTCATGGCGATCTCGCTGGCCATTGGCCTTTATACCTACACGCAAGTTCAAGGGTCGTCGAAACGGTATACCGTTTGCGGAAAGTCGATGCCGTTTCTCGTCGTCGGCACGGCGCTGGCGGCGCAGGCCATCGACGGCAACGCGACGCTCGGGAATACGTCGCTGACGTTCTCCACCGGATTTTGGGCGGGGGCGGCGATCCCCATCGGCCTCGCGCTGAGCCTGTTCGTCGTCGGGAGGTTTCTCGCCGCGCCGCTCAACCAAATGAACCTGCTGACGCTGCCCGAGTACTTCTATCGCCGGTACGGGCGCGCGGCGGAGGCGCTGGCGAGCGCGCTGACCATCGTCTGCTTCATCGTGCTCGTCGCGGGAAATCTTTCCGCCGTGGGCTGGATCCTTTCGGTCGTCACGGGCTGGAGCTATCCGGTCTGTCTCGCCATCGGAACGGCGGTGATCTTCGCTTACACGATCGCCGGAGGGCTTTACGCGGCCATCTGGACGGACTTCTTCCAAATCCACGTCGCGATACTCGGATTTCTGGCGGCGGCGGTTTTCCTGATCGCGACCCGGGGGCTCGATGGGATTCTCGCGGCCGTTCCAGCGCAGGCGATTTCGCTATCGCAACTGACGACGCGCGAGGGCGGCGGATTGAGCAATTGGGCGGGCATTATCTCGCTGGGTTTCGGGAACGCGATGGCGCTCGATTTTATGGAGCGGGTGTTTTCGGCGAAGTCGCCGGGAACGGCGCGGCGCGCGTGCTACTACGCGGGGGTGTGGACGCTGGTTATCGGCGCGTGCGCTTCGTTGATCGGACTCGCGGCTATCGGATCGCCCTCCGGCGCTTCGGACCCGCGCATGGTGCTACCGGCGTTCGCCTCCGCGCACTTGCCGTACTGGATCGCCGTGCTGGTGTTCGTCGGCGTGCTCGGCGCGTCGATGTCGACGGCTAACGGAGCGATGCTCGTGATCGCGGTCGTCGGCGCGCGTAACGTTTGGCAACGCTGGTCGTCGGCGAAGGTGTCCGATTCGACGATGTTGTTCCTGTCGCGTGCGCTGGCTCTGCCCACCGCGATCGCCGCCGCCTGGATCGCCTACGTTCGGCCGGAACCGGGAATCTTGCTCGTGGTCGCGTTCGATATCGTCTTCGCGGGCTGCGTGATTCCGTTGTTCTTCGGCGTCTACTGGCCGAGAGCGACGCAGTGGGGCGCGATCGCCTCGATCGTCGCGGGAACGGCCGCGCGGGCCTTGTGCTATTTCGCGGTTCCCGCGGAATGGGCCGGGCTCGACACGCTGCTGCCGCCGGTGGCGAGCGCGATCGCGTTTTTCGCGGTCAGCCTGACGACCGAGCATTCCACCGAGGACCGTTCCGTTTCGCTCGAAGCGGGTGCGCTTGAGGAAGTATCCTGACAGAAACCATGATCCCGTTCGAAGACTCGCTGGCCGGGGGGCAGGCCTGGTCGTGCATTTTGCAGCACGGCACCGCGCTGCGCGTCACCGACGTCGAAGGAGGCGCGAACGTCGCCGCGCTGTTCTACAACGCGCTCTTCCCGTCGGAGCGTTTCAACATGCCGGATACCCTGAAGGCGCAGCACATCGCGCGACTGACTTCGGGCTTCGTGCTGTATAGCGACATGGGGCGCATTCTGTGCTCGATCACGCACGACACGGTAGGCTGGCACGATCCGCTGGGCGGAATGTTGGACGCGGAGAAATCGGCGGCGAAGTACGGCGTCCGCACCTATCAGGACGCGCGCAACGATTGGACGCAATCGACGAAGGAAAGCCTTCTGCTCGAACTCGCGAAGCACGATCTGGGCCCGCGCGATTTGACGCCGCCGCTGAACTTGTTCAGCAAGGTGCAGGTGGGCCTCGACGGAGCCATGCGCTACGTGCCGGGTAATTCGAAGCCGGGCGACTACGTGGAACTGCGCGCGGAAATGCATACGTTAGTTATCCTGTGCGCGAATCACCATCCGATGGAGCCGGGCGGAACTTACGCGCCAAAGCCCGCGCATCTGCTGGTTCGGCGCGTTCCGGCGGCGGGCGCCGAGGATCCGTGCCGCTTGTCGCGTCCCGAAAACGCGAGAGGATTCCAGTTGACGGCGAGGTACTGCCCGTGAGTGTTTTGGTCGACACGATCGTTCCGGCGGGCGACGGGTGGATCGGCGAAGTGCCCGCCGGAAGACGGCTGCGGCTGGTCGATCTGCACGGCAATCAGGCCGCCGATACGCTGTTCTACAACGCGCACGATTACGAGGATCGCTACTCGGCGGTCGAGACCATCGCCTCGCAAGGCAACATCTATCTCACCACCGGTACGAAGCTGCTCACTCAGAACGGCAACGCGCTGATGACCATCGTCGAGGACACTTGCGGGCGTCACGATACGCTCGGCGGCGCGTGTTCCCAGGAATCGAACATGGTGCGCTACGACATCGGCAAGCGCTATATGCACGCCTGCCGACAAACGTTTCTGAAGTACGCCGCCACTTACGGTCTCGAGAAGCGCGATCTAGCGCACAATGTCAATTTCTTTATGAACGTGCCGGTGACGCCCGAGGGCAAGCTCACCTTCGAGGACGGAATCTCCGAAGCCGGTAAGTACGTCGAATTACTCGCCAACATGGATACGCTGGTTTTGATTTCGAACTGCCCGCAGTTGAATAATCCTTGCAACGCCTACAACCCCACTCCCATTCAGGTATTGGTGTTTGAGTAGCGGCGACCGGCGGGAGCGCGTCCAGGGAATGAGTAAGTTCTCGAAGGTACTGATCGCCAATCGCGGCGCGATCGCCTGCCGCATCGTGCGCACGCTACGCCGGATGGGCGTGGGTTCGGTGGCAGTTTACTCGGAGCCCGACCGTTATTCGTTACACGTCCGGCAAGCGGACGAAGCGGTCGCGATAGGCGGGGTAAAGAGCTATCTCGATTTCGACGCGATTCTCGGCGCGGCGCGAGCCTCGGGCGCGCAAGCGATTCATCCGGGCTACGGATTTCTTTCGGAGAACGCGGATTTCGCGCAGGCGGTGGAAGACGCGGGTCTCAAGTTCGTCGGTCCGACGCCGCGACAGATGCGCGACTTCGGGTTGAAGCATCGCGCGCGGGAACTGGCACAGACGAACGGCGTTCCGCTGCTGCCCGGCACGGGGCTTCTCACGAATTCGAAGGACGCGCTCGCCGTGGGATTGCCGCTGATGCTGAAATCGACGGCGGGCGGCGGCGGCATCGGCATGCGCGTTTGCCGCAGCGAGGCCGAGGTGGCGGAAGCGTTCGGGCAGGTGGCACGCCTCGCGCAGTCGAGCTTTAAAGACTCGGGCGTGTTCGCCGAGCGGTTCGTAGAACGCGCGCGGCATATCGAAGTACAGATTTTCGGGGACGGGCGGGGTCGCGTGGTGGCGCTCGGCGAGCGCGACTGCTCGGCGCAACGCCGCAATCAGAAGGTAATCGAGGAGACGCCCGCGCCGCACCTGCCGGAACAAAAGCGCCGCGAATTGTTTGCGGCCGCCGTGCGATTGGGCGAGGCGGTGAGCTACCGCAACGCCGGAACGGTCGAGTTTCTTTACGACTCGGATCGAGACGAGTTCTACTTTCTCGAAGTGAACACTCGCTTGCAGGTGGAGCACGGCGTAACGGAAGAAGTCTGCGGAATCGATCTCGTCGAGTGGATGGTGCGCCTCGCGGCGGGCGACGACCCCATCGTTCCGGTAGCTCCGCGGGGCGCGTCGATCCAGGTTCGCGTCTACGCCGAATCGCCGTTACAGAATTTTCAGCCGAGCGCGGGCGAGCTTTCGCACGTAGCGTGGCCCGAAAACTCTCGTGTCGAGACTTGGGCGGAAGCGGGATCGAGCGTCCCGCCGTTCTACGATCCGCTGATCGCGAAGATTATCGTCAACGGCGAGACGCGCGAAGAGGCGGTAGCCAAGCTGCGCGACGCTCTCGACGCCACCGAGTTATTCGGGATCGAGACGAATCTCGACTATCTCGCGCATATCGCGGGCAGCGAGACGTTTCAAGCGGGCGGCTTTCCGACGTCGTTCCTCGGCAGGCTCCCCTACGCCCCGCGCGCGATCGAGGTCGTCGAGCCGGGCACGCAATCGACGATCCAAGATTGGCCAGGCCGCCTTGGTTACTGGGATATCGGCGTGCCGCCCTCGGGTCCGATGGACGACCTGTCGTTTCGGATCGCGAACGCGATCGTGGGCAACGCGCCGGGCGCACCCGCGCTCGAATTCACGCTGATCGGACCGACGCTGAAGTTCCATCGCGACGCGACGGTCGCGGCGACGGGCGCGGATATGGGCGTCGAACGCGGCAAACCGATCCATGTGCGGGCGGGCGAGACGCTGCGGTTCGGGCCGGTTCGGGGCGCGGGCGCGCGCGCGTATCTGGCGGTGGCCGGAGGATTCGAAGCGCCGGAGTATCTCGGTTCGAAATCGACGTTCCTCCTCGGCAAGTTCGGGGGCCGATCTCTGCGCACGGGCGACATTCTGGGCTTCGGCGAGGCGCAAGGGGAAGCGAGCGCCAAGCCGCTGCCCGAGTTGGGATCGCCGTGGCGGATCGCGGTGTCGCTCGGTCCGCACGCCGCGCCCGACTTCTTCACCGAGTCCGATATCGAGACGTTCTTCTCGACCGACTACCGGGTCCACTTCAATAGCGACCGCACCGGCGTTCGCCTGATCGGACCCAAGCCGCGATGGGCGCGTACGGACGGCGGCGAGGCGGGGCTGCATCCGTCGAACATCCACGACAACGCCTACGCGGTGGGGACCGTCGATTTCACGGGCGACATGCCGATTATTCTCGGACCCGACGGCCCGAGTTGCGGCGGCTTCGTGTGTCCCGCGACGATTCTCGCCGCCGAGCGCTGGAAGATTGGCCAGTTGAAGGCGGGCGACTCGGTTCGCTTCGTGCGCGTCGCTTCGGATCCGGCGGTGCTGCGCGAGTCTCCCGGCGTGATGGTGCGCAACGACGGGGACCGCAATCTATTGGTCGAGTTCGGCGAGGCGAAGCTCGACTTCCGCTTGTCGATGCGCGCGCACGCACTGCGGCGGGCGCTGCTCGGTCGTCCCGGAGTGATCGACTTGACTCCCGGCATCCGGTCGCTACAGATTCACTACGACCCGGCGAAGCTGCCGCGCGAGGAACTGATCGAGGCGCTCGATCACGCTCCGCCCGCGCTCGAGACCGCGCCTTCGCGCATCGTGCATCTGCCGCTGTCGTGGGACGATCCCGCGACGCGCGAGGCCATCGACCGTTACATGAAGGGCGTGCGCGCCGACGCTCCGTGGTGCCCGTGGAATATCGAGTTCATTCGGCGCATTAACGGACTCGCTTCGGTGGACGACATCTACCGCATCGTGTTCGAAGCGAGTTGGTTGACGCTCGCGCTGGGCGACGTGTATCTCGGCGCGCCGGTAGCGACGCCGGTCGATCCGCGCCATCGCTTGGTGACGACGAAGTACAATCCGGCGCGCACTTGGACTCCCGAAAACGCGGTCGGCATCGGCGGCGCGTATCTTTGCGTGTACGGCATGGAAGGGCCGGGCGGCTACCAATTCGTCGGCCGCACGACGCAGATGTGGCGCACGCATCGCAAGCCGCGCCCGTGGCTGCTCGACTTCTTCGACCGGTTGCATTTCTACCCCGTCTCCGCGTCGGAGTTGCTCGAGATGCGCGCCGATCCGGGCTTCGCGCCGCGGATCGAAGACGGAACGTTCTCGCTCGCCGAGCACGAAGCGTTCGCCGCGAAGATCGCGCCCGAAGCGGAGGCGTTTCGTAGACGGCGCGAGCAGGCGTTTCGAGAGGAGCGCGACCGTTGGGGCGAATACATTCCGCCGGAGCTCGACGACGCTCCGCCGCCCGCCGACGACGCGCTGCCCGAGGGGGCGACCGCCGTCCGTTCGCCCATCGCGGCGAGCGTCTGGCAAGTGCCGGTGGAACCCGGACAGCGTTTAACCGCCGGCGATCGAGTGCTTGTCCTCGAAGCGATGAAGATGGAGGTGGCCGTGACCGCGCCCACGAACGGCGAAGTTCTCGAACTGCGCTGCGCGCCCGGGGCGCTAGTCCAGCCCGGTCAGATTCTCGCGGTGCTGCGATGAAACGGACAAACCCGGTTTGGATTTCGGAGATCGATCCCGCGCCCGTGAAGGAAGGCCCGCTCGCGGGATTGACGTTCGCGATCAAAGACAACATCGACTACGCGGGCGTGCCCACCACGTGCGCTTGCCCGCCCTCGGCGTACACGCCGGATCAGCACGCGACCGTAGTCGAGCGGTTACTAAATGCCGGCGCGGTGGCGGTCGGCAAGACGAACATGGACCAGTTCGCCACCGGACTCGTCGGCACGCGCACGCCGTATGGCGCATGTTCGTCGGTGTTCAATTCCGAGTACATCTCCGGAGGATCGAGTTCCGGCTCGGCGGTGGCCGTGGCGAGCGGGCAAGTGGATTTCTCTCTCGGTACCGACACGGCGGGATCGGGCCGCGTGCCTGCGGGGTTCAACGGGATTTACGGGCTTAAGCCTACGTTCGACCGGATCCCGACGCGCGGAGTCGTTCCGGCGTGCAAAACGCTCGACTGCGTTTCGATTTTCGCGCGCACTGTCCATGTGGCTCGTCGAGTTTTCGAGACGTTCGCCGTTCCCCGTTCCGCTTCCCTTTCGCGCCGTTTCGGCTACGTCGATTTCGTGGGCGATCCGGCGAACGCTCCGCTGTATCGTGCAGCGGTGGATCGGGCGCGATTGCATGGCTGGCACGCGGTGAAGATCGACTACGAACCGTTTCGCGAGGTCGCTTCCCTGCTCTATTCGGGACCATGGGTCGCGGAGCGCCACGCGGCGGTCGGACGATGGCTGGACCACATGCACCCCGTGGTGAAGCGGATTATCGGCGGCGCGACGAAGTACTCGGCGGCCGACGCTTTCAACGCGCGCTACCGGCTCGACGACCTCCGGCGGCGCACGCGCGCCGTTTGGGAGGACCTCGGATTCTTGCTGCTGCCAACCGCAGGTTGGATTTACAAGATCGCCGAGGTGGAAGCGAATCCGATCGAGCTCAACACGAACCTCGGGTACTACACGAATTTCGTCAATCTGCTCGATTTGTGCGCGCTCGCGATCCCGGCTGGCTTGCGCGCCGACGGATTGCCGTTCGGCGTTACGCTGATCGCCCCCGCCGGTCGGGATTTCGATTTACTCGACGCCGCCGAGAAGCTCGAAACGGTAGAGGTCGCGGTGGTTGGCGCGCATCTCGCGGGACAGCCACTGAATCGCCAACTCACCGACCGCGGGGCGAAGTTGGTTAAGACCGCGAAGACCGCGCGCGACTACCGGCTGTTTGCGCTCGCCAACACGACACCGCCCAAACCGGGATTGGTGCGAGAGCCGGGTTTCGACGGGCCCGGAATCGAAGTCGAAGTCTGGTCGATGCCCGCCGCCGAGTTTGGAAGCTTCGTCGCGCTTATCTCCGCGCCGCTGGGCATCGGAACACTTGTCCTCGACGACGGCACGACGGCGAAGGGCTTTATCTGCGAGCCCGCCGGACTCGCGGGCGCGAAGGAAATCACCGCGCACGGCGGATGGCGGGCCTACTTAGCGGCGAAGGATTAGCCCCACCAGTCCTCGCCCGGCGCGAGGTTCTTCTTCAGATAGTCGTTGTTCCAATCGAGCCCTAGACCCGGGACCATCGGCACGGTAAGCTTGCTGTCCTTCACCTGCGGCGGGTTCGAGGCGGCCATGTTCTCCACGTGACGCGTGGGCCGACCGAGCGCACTTTCCGACCGGAAGAAATTTTGGATGGCCGCGCCGAAGTGCGCGCAGGCGAACGTCAACGCAAGCGATCCGACGTTATGTAGCGCCACCGGCGTGCGAGTGAGCGCGGCGTAATCGGCGATCTTCTTCGTGCCCGTGAATCCGCCCGCGAACGCGAGATCGGGATGAATAATATCCACCGCCTGCGTGTCGAGAAACGGCTTGAACCCGCGCACCAATTCGAGTTTCTCGCCGGTCATCATCGTGAGCCGCGTGGTGCGCTTCAGATTCACCCAGCCTTCGTGAAAGGTCACGTTCAGCGGATCCTCGACAAATAGTGGATTCGCCGGTTCGACGACGCGGCACATGTGGATCGCGCTCGGCGTGTCGAGTTCGTTGTGGCAATGCACGGCGATGTCGATCGCGTCGCCCACCGCCTGCCGGGCGTTCGTGTACCCGCGCTCGACGTTGCGGATCTGCGCGGCGGTGAGCGTCGGGGCGTACTTCGCCGACGGCGATCCGATCATCGGGTCGATGCCGATTTTGAAGGCCTTGAAACCCTCCGGCATCTCCTTGACCATCGCTCCCCAGTCGTTCGCCTTCGCTTTGTCGAGCATCGTTTGCCCCGGCCCGTGCGAGTACATCTCGATGCCATCCCGGAACGGCCCGCCCAGCAGCGTCACGACGGGTTGCCCCGCGACCTTCCCCGCGATATCCACAGCGCCATGTCGATGCCCGAGATGGTCGGGATGTGCGCCATGTAGGTATGCATCAGCGACGACATGTTGTGGAAGTGCTTCTCGATCGCGAGCGGGTCCTGGCCGATCAGCATCGCCTTCATCGTCTCGATGCGCGCCCGCGCCATCGGTCCGCTCGATCCGGCCTCCCCGTAGCCGGTAACGCCCTGATCGGTTTGGACGCGGATCAGGCAGTTGTTGGCGATGTTGCGCAGCGCCATCGCGTGGATGGCGGTGATCTTCAGCTTGCCCTTGAGCGGAGCGGTTTGCGCGGTCAAGACCGGAAACGCGGCGGTTCCCGCGAACAGCTTCATCATCGTCCGGCGCGTGAGTTTCATCGCTTGTCTCCGTACCAGCTTCGATCCCAGGGATGGGCGAACGTCGGCGGATTCGCGTAACGCTTCATCTTGAATTCGAGCTGCGCGCCCGCGCCGGGTTCGAGGCGCACAGCCAAAACCGGCGAGTTCACGGGCGACGATTTGCCGTTCACGACAACGCTTTCGAGTTGATGCTCGCCGTAGCCGCCGCCCTGCACCACCACCTCGCGCGGTTCGAGCGGATTCGTGTTGACGAGCGTCATCGCGGCCGAGTCCGCGCCCAGTTTCTCGACCAGCGACCCGACGTCCTCCGGCAGTCCCGAGCGACGCTTCACCGGATCGAACAACCGGAATCGGCTATGCAGCACCCAAATGCGTCCGCGGGCGAAGTAACCGCCGATGGTGAGGTTCGTCAGAGCGTTCGTCGTCGCGGGATTCAGGTCGAGTAAATAATCCGCCAGACGCGAATCGGCGGTGGTTTCGTCTTCGTCCATCATTTGCGTTTTCAGACGAAGGCGCATTAGGTCGGCGGTGAGCGCCTTGGCCGGAAAGTCCGGCAGCTTGCCGTCCAGATAGCCGAGCCACGGCGCGGTGCGATCCTGCTCGCTGTAGCCTTCGCGCGGCGGCTCCTTCGGCTCGAACGACGACCCGATTTCGAGCTTCGCCTTATCGCGCGGGTCCATCGAGCGGAGGTAGATCTCCGTCAGTAAGTCGTGGTGCAGGTCGCCGGAGTATTGATACCAACTGGCCGGGCCGTTGTGCTTATAGCCCTTCGGATCGCCGTACATGGAAGGCAGAAGCGTCTTACCGCCTTCGACTTTCTTCTGGGCGTAGATCAAGTCGAGTTGCTTGCGCAGCACGTCGTTAAAGGACTGGTCGCCCGACAGCAGCAATCCGTTGCCGAATCCCGGCCACGATCCGTCGTGGAAGTAATTCCGATGCGCGATCGCGCCTAGTTCGCCGTCGAAGATCGTAAAGTTCCAGCCGTACGTCCCCTTCCACCATTGGCCGTTGTGTTCGCCGCCCAGCTTTCCGTCGCGGCCGACGTTGCTTGGAATCATGCCACCCGCCGCGGCCGCACGCCCTTTCCACGCGGTCAGATACTCGATCGCGGTCTTGCGATATTTCTCGTCGCCGGTGAGTGCGAAGGCGTTGAGTTGCAGGATCGTCGAAGCCAAGTTGAGCGAGTTATCGCCGACGGAATCGAGATACTCGTCGCAGTGCGACAGCATTTTCTGGTAGTGCGCTTGTAGGTCGAGAAGCTTCCCCTTGCGCGCCGGATTGTGCAGCAAATGGAACGTGCCGGGCACGGGATCGCCCACCCAGTCGTAGGTCGTCGCCTGCCGCAGCATCGGACCGAGACTGCCCGTCCACATGCTGCGGATTACTTTATTGACCGGATCGTAGTTCGGCGCTTCGGGATCCTCGCCGTTGTACATCGCGGCGAAGCGCAACGAGCGTTGCCGGTACAGCGGATCGTTCGGCGTCGAGAGTCCTTGCAGCAAGAACGCGCGCATCCCTTCGCCGGTGTGGAACCAATCGGATTGCGTGATGAACTCCTTGCGATAGGCGCCGTTCTTGGCGAGATCGGTGAGCGTCGTCCGCAGTTCGTTGTATTGCTTCCAGTGCCCTTCCTGGGCCTTCAAGAACAGTTCGAGTACGCGATCCGAACCGCCCAACGCGTGCAGCAGGGTCCAGTTCCAGAACGTCTCGATGGCGTCGTCCGGACCGTCGAGCGTTCCCCAACGCGGCGTATGCAGCAGGTAGCCCTTCTCGTCGACGTACTTGGCGGCGAAGCGTTCGACCGCCTGTGAATTGCGGCGCAGCAACTCTTGTTCGAGCAGCGCCCACGCGGGCGGCGGCATCGGCGTCTTGATCTGGATCGATGTCGGGATCGATTGTCCCGCCAGCGGAAGCGCGGCGAGCGTCGCAAGGAATCGGAGCATCGACGGAGATACTATCAAGCAAATGCAACGCCGGGTATTCTTCCAAACCGCGCTCTCCGCCGCGCCCCTGGTGGCCGCGCAAGGGCGCAAATACAAGACCGCGCTGATCGGCTCCGGCTGGTGGGGCATGAATATCTTGCGCGAGGCCGTGGCGTCGGGCGAATGTTCGGCGGTTGCGTTCGCCGATCCCGATCCGTCGCAAATGGACAAGGCGGCCGAGGAACTAGCGAAGCTCACTTCCGATCGACCGCGCCGCTATAAGGACTATCGCGAGATGCTGCGCAAAGAGCGGCCGGACATCGCCATCGTCGCGACGCCCGACCATTGGCACGCGTTGCCCACCATCGACGCGGTGAAGGCGGGCGCGCACGTCTATGTCGAGAAGCCGATCGCCCACACCATCGACGAGGGCAAGGCGATGGTGAAGGCCGCGCGCGAGGCGGACCGCATGGTCCAGGTCGGCTTGCACCGCCGCGTTTCGCCGCATCCGATTTCCGGCATGGAGTTTCTGAAATCCGGGAAGGTGGGCAAAATCGGCATGGTGCGCATGTTCGCGCACGCGGCGGGGGGGCCCGGCGCGATCACGCCCGATAGCGATCCGCCGCCCGGCATGGATTGGGATTTGTGGCTCGGCCCCGCGCCCAAGCGCGCGTTCAACAAAGCGATTCACCCGCGCGGGTTCCGGCAGTTTCTCGATTTCGCGAACGGCACGCTCGGCGATTGGGGCGTGCATTGGGCGGACCAACTGCTGTGGTGGACCGAAGAGACGCACCCGAAGGCCGTACATTCGTTCGCGGCGCGGCGCGTGCGACGGGATTCGACCGACGCTCCCGATACTCAGGTGGTGAATTACGAGTTCGAGACCTTCACCGCCACCTGGGAACAGCGCCACTACGCGGGCAACGAGGCGGAGAAGCATCTGATCGGCGCGTATTTCTACGGGACGGAAGGAACGTTCCACATGGGCTGGCGCGACGGTTGGACGTTCTACCCGGCGAAGAAGAGCGGCCAGACGCTCCACGTCGAGCCGAAGCTGAACGATCCCGACGGCCAGAACATCAAGGAGCTTTGGGCGGACTTTCTCGAAGCGATCCGGCTGAAGCGCAAGCCGGTGCGCGATATCGAGATCGGCCATCGCGCGACGGTAACCGCGCTACTCGGCATGGTGAGTTGGCGCGCGGGGCGCAGCGTCGCTTGGGACGGCGTGCAATGCCCTGGCGACGCGGCGGCCAACGCTCTACTCCGGCGTCCGTACCGCGCTCCGTGGGTGTATCCGGGATAAGTCAAAGCTCAATCAAATAAATCGAGATTGTCATCGTATTGTAATAGGGGGGGTATGCTCCTTCGCATGCGTATCGCACCTTGGAAGCTTTCCTGCATTGCAATTTCTTGCCTGAGCAGTGTCTCGGCAGCGACAATTACCGTGACTAACGTGGGCTCGTTTGCGAGCTACTTCGTTGTAGCTGGTACTGACTTTGATGATGGAGGTTCCGGCTTGTCCGGTTTTGGGATTGTTGAGGCATCTCGCACGATAGAGACCCCAACTGGCTTTGCGTCTGCCAGTACACGTGTCGAAACTTGGTTTGACACCTACGGTATTGGCGCTTCCATCGTGAGTCTAGCAGTGGCTAGCGGAGATGGGAACGCAGCTACATACGGACAAACCGGCTTTCAATTCGACCTTGACGAAGTCGGAACATTTTTTCTCGACGTTTACGCCTTAGAGTATTTTGAGTCCGTTTTGATCGGGGGAACGGTCGAAATAGCGGGTCCCTTTTCTGGGTGGATCGATTTGCTTCCCGGCCCGTACTCATTCATAATGCTTTCCGGTTCTGGCAGTTCCGGCTTAAGCGGCTCGCAATTTGCTTTTTTCTCGCTCCGGTCGGATGAGCCGGGCAGCACGATGTCCACGCCATTACTCCCGGATTCCGTCGGCACACCGATCGGAGGCACAGTCCCGGTATTTACGTTCGATCTCGTACCATCCGGCTCCTGGGTCGACCCGCCCATCGTGGAAGGGTTCGAATACGCCATCACCAACCCCGGCGAGTTATTCACAAAGGTCGGGATGCCCACGGGTTCGGCCTTTGCGAACTTGACTATCGAAACGGGCGGCATCACCTACGGACCGTACGATAACTCGTCGGCGAGCCAGTACTTTACTTTTCCGGGAGGCGGAGTGTCCGCTTTCAAGATATTGGGAATCAATCCCCTCCTCGATCCCACCGACCCTAATTTCTCCAACGCCTTCCCTACGTACCTGGAATTCAATGTGCCCTCGGCCAGCTTTACCATGACGCCGTTGACGATTCCGTCCAGTTCCCCGATCCCGGAGCCGGGAACTTTCGGTTTGGCGTTGGCCGCACTTGTGGCGATTGGCGGGATCCGTCGGCGGCTCTCGATGCGCCACCACCATGTCCGGGCATCGTTCCGGCCCGCTTAGACCATAATCGAGACATGGCGACCGCCGTCCAAGTTTCGCTCGAAGAGTATCTCGCGACCACCTACGACCCGGATTGCGACTATGTCGACGGCGAGGTGCGGGAGAGAAACGTGGGCGACTGGGATCACTCTACTTTTCAGACGGCGTTTATCCAGCGGTTGGGCGACATGGCGCGCACTCTGGGTTTGTTCGTGAGGGCGGAGCTTCGCATTGAGGTCGGTGAGGGGCGCTTTCGAATCCCGGATGTCACCGTGACTCTGGCAAAACCGGCGAAGCGCTGGGTAACGGAGCCCCCTTTTCTTCTAATCGAAGTGCTGTCGGAGCGCGACAGCTTGGCGAGTGTCCAGGACCGCATCGACGACTACGTGGAGTTCGGCGTACCGCATGTCTGGATCGTCGATCCGGCGACGCTGCGGGGGTGGGACGCCTCGAGCGGCGCGCCGAAAGAAGTTCGGGATGGCGTCATGAAGACCGGCCATCCCGAAATCGCCATCGATCTAAAGACCCTCGCCGACTAGCTGCACCCGCTGGTCGAGCCGCAGTTCCCGCACTTGTAGCAGGAGCCGTTGCGCGTCATGATGCCGCCGCACTCGGCGCACGTGGGCGCGTCGGCGGAGTTCAGGTCGAACTTCAACGACTGCTGCAACTCTTCCTCGGTGGGGGTGAGACGCGGCACCGCTCCGGCTTCCACCGGCGGAACGGCTTCCTCGCCGAGGAACTTGTTGCCGAGCCACCGGAAGATGTAATCGAGAATCGACTTCGCGTACGGAATCTTCTCGTTGCCCGTCCAGCCCGACGGCTCGAAGCGCACGTGCGTGAACTTGTCGCAGTAGAACTTGAGCGGAACGCCGTATTGCAAGCCGAAACTCACCGAAGTCGCGAACCCGTCCATTAGGCCCGCGATGGTCGAGCCTTCCTTCGACATGCGGATAAACAGTTCGCCCGGCTGCCCGTCTTCGTACATACCCACCGTAATGTAGCCTTCGTGGCCGGCGATCGAGAACTTGTGCGTCACCGATTGCCGCTCGTCGGGCAAGCGGCGGCGCGTGGGCCGGTAGACGATTTTCTCTACCACCTTTTCGATCGTCGCGCCGCTCGACGCCTTGGCGCCCTTCGCGGTACCGGTGCTGAGCGGCTGCGAGCGCTTCGAGTTATCGCGATAGATGGCGACGGCCTTCAGGCCCAAGCGCCAGCTCTCGTGATAGGCGTCCATGATCTCCTCGACCGTCGAATGCTCGGGCATGTTGATCGTTTTCGAGATCGCGCCCGAGATGAACGGCTGCGTGGCGGCCATCATCTTCACGTGGCCCATGTGGTGGATGAAGCGGGTGCCGTTCTGCGGCTTGAAGCTGCAATCGAAGATAGCGAGATGCTCGTCTTTGATGCCCGGCGCGCCTTCGATGGTGCCCGTCGAATCGATGTGCGCGACGATCTTCTCCGCCTGCTCCGGCCGGTAGCCGAGTTTGATCAGCGCCTGCGGAACGGTGTTGTTGACGATCTTGATCGACCCACCGCCCACCAGCCGCTTGTACTTGACCAACGACAAATCGGGCTCGATACCCGTCGTGTCGCAATCCATCATGAAGCCGATGGTGCCCGTGGGCGCGATGACGGTGACTTGCGCGTTGCGGTAGCCGGTGTCGCGGCCGAGTTCGTACGCTTCCACCCAGCACTCGCGTGCGGCGGCGAACAGCGCGTCGGGAACGTAATTCGGGCGAATCTGCTTGGCGGCGTCGCGATGCATGCGGATCACGTCGAGGAAGCTTTCCTCGTTGACCTCGTAGCCGGGGCACGGACCGACGGCTTCCGAGACTCGGGCGCTCGTCAAATACGCCTGCCCGCACATCACCGACGTGATCGCGCCGGCCAAATCGCGCCCTTCGTCCGAATCGTAAGCGCGGCCCATCGCCATTAGCAGCGCGCCGAGATTCGCGTAACCGAGTCCGAGCGGACGGAAATCGTGAGAGTTGCGCGCGATCTTTTCCGTGGGATAGCTCGCCGCGTCGACGATGATCTCCTGCGCCATCGTCATCGTGTCCACGGCGTGCCGGAACGCCTCGACGTCGAATTCGCCCGAGGGGTTCAGAAACTTCATCAGGTTCAGGCTCGACAGGTTGCAGGCCGAATCGTCGAGGAACATGTACTCGCTGCACGGATTCGAGGCGTTGATCCGCGCCGTCGTTTTCGAGGTGTGCCAGCGGTTGATCGTCGTGTCGAACTGCATGCCCGGATCGCCGCACTGCCAAGTGGCGTCGGCGATCTGGCGCAGCAAATCCTTCGCTCGATGGCGGTTGACTTTATTGCCGGTGACGCGAGAGACGGTCCACCATTCGCCGTCCTTTTCGACGGCCTGCATAAACTCGTCGGTGACGCGGACGGAGTTGTTCGCGTTCTGGAAAAAGATCGACCCGTACGCTTCGCCGTCGAGCGCGGGATCGTACCCGGCGTCGATCAGCGTGTGCGCCTTCTTCTCCTCTTTGGCCTTGCACCAGACGAACGCTTCGATGTCCGGGTGGTCGGCGTTCAGGATCACCATCTTCGCCGCGCGGCGCGTCTTGCCGCCGGACTTGATGACGCCCGCGAAGGCGTCGAACCCTTTCATGAAGCTGAGAGGACCGGAGGCGCGACCGCCGCCCGACAGGATCGCGTTCTCCTCGCGCAGGTGCGAGAGATTCGAACCCGTGCCCGAGCCCCACTTGAACAGCATGCCCTCGGTCTTCGCCAGATCGAGAATCGATTCCAGCGAATCGCCCGCCGAGTTAATGAAGCACGCCGAGCATTGGGGGCGCGGATCCGCCGGATTCAGCTTCTGGACGGAATTCGTGGACTCGTCGTAGTACCAGCCGTAACCGCGCTTTTCGCTTTTGACGCCGACGTTGAACCAGACCGGCGAGTTAAAGCACGCCTTTTGATGCAGCATCAGGTGCGCCAACTCGTCTCGGAAGTTGGCGGCGTCGGCCGCCGTGCGGAAGTATCTGCCGTCGGCGCCCCATTGTGCGATCGTATCCACCACGCGGTGGACGAGTTGCCGGACGCTGGTCTCGCGCTCATCCGTGCCCATCTTGCCGTGGAAGTACTTGGAAACGACAATGTTGGTGGCCGTCTGGGACCAGTCCTGCGGAACCTCCACGTCCCGCTGTTCGAAAATCACCGCGCCTTTTTCGTTTCCGATCGAGGCGGTGCGCTTCTCCCAGCGCACTTCGTCGTAGGGGGTGCGTCCCGCTTCGAGTTTTGCGGTGAAATAGCGGGGAAAAGACACTCCCGTGCGTTCGTTCCGGGGCCGGGAACGACGTGAATCCGTGATTTTGGCGCTAAAAGCGACTCCGAGCTGTCCCATGGGGGTAAGTCCTTTGTTTCCGGGGGAGATCGTTGCGCCTTTCGACCGAACCACCCGGTCTTGGGCACGGAAGCAATGATGACCCAAGATATAGGGGTCCGTCAAGGATTTTATCTATATGCTGTGCAACGCGTTGCGGAAGTGTTTCGATACCCACTGAAACTTCAACTCCTTGGAAGCCGTCGCGGATACTTGAGACGAGCGGGGAACCTTTTCTTCATTCTGACGCAAGCGTTGGCCGCAAGTGCCCAACACTTGCGCGTGGGAGCGCTGGGCGGAACTAGCCTGACCTCGGATTATTCGACTTTCTGCTCCGGCAGCCCGTTCGATGTCTGTAACGGTTCGGGATCGCGGTCGCCGATCGGCGGCCCGAGTGTCGAATGGATGTTCACGGATCGTGTCTCCATCGAGGGCAACGCGATTTACCGGAGACTCCGGCGCGAATTTGGAGGCCCCACCGTGACTTGGGAGTTCCCGGTCCTCGCGAAGTACCGCATCCCGTTCGGGACCAAAGCCGTTTTCCTGGAAGCGGGTCCTTCCTTCCGCACGACGGGCAACCGGAATACCGAGCCGTCGCACACGGGAATCGCCGCCGGCGCGGGATTTGATGTCGATTGGGGCCGATTCCGCTTTTCACCAACCGCTCGGTATACGCGATGGTCGAAGGACCCTGCGTTCACCATGCCGTCGAAACCGGACCAGTTGGAGCTGCTGTTCGGATTGAGTTACGGCGCGGAGAGCGATCGTCATTGGCTGGGGCGACGCGTCCGATTGGGTGTCGTTGCCGGGGCGAATCTCATCTCTCCGGCGTCGGCCCAGCGCCTCGAAGTATCGGGCGAGACTTTCTTGTATCGCTTTTCAAGGGATTACAAGAGGAGCTGGGTGCTCGGACCGCGGCTTGAGCTTGAACTCTCGAAGCGATGGAGCGCTTCGGTCGAGGCGAACCACCGGCGGTTATTGTTTACCGATACGATCCTCTCGCGCCAAACTACGTCTACCCGCGACGGAAAAAGCGCCGTGCTGTGGCAGTTTCCGGCACTCGTTCGTTACCACTTCCCGGGGGCGGTCCAGCCTTACTTGGAAGCGGGGCCGACGTTCCGGCTGCCGCAGGAGATCGGTGCCAAGCTTGGTACCTTCGGAGCGGCGGCGGGGGCAGGTGTCCGGTTCCGGTGGCGCGCCCTGCATTTCGAACCCGGCCTGCGGTTCTCGCACTGGGGACCGGCGAAGTTCCCTAGCGGCGAAACCGCGCCTAACGAATTCCGCCGCAATCAATTCGATTTCGTATTCGCGGCGACGTTTTGATGTTTGGTCACTGCACCCTCGGACCGCGCGTCGGGTCGGCGATGAAATCGTTAAGAACCAGCGAATCGAGCAGGTGCTTCCACACCGGCTCGAATCCGTTTGCCCGGTCCTCGTACACGTTATACGTGATCAGCGCGTAGACGCCCATCGACCGCGCGATCACGGTACGCACGAGAATTGGCCGGGTGGGCTCGTCCGGGTGGTCGTAAACGTACTGGCTCCAGGCGAATTCGTTCGCGCCGCGAAACTCGATCCGGGCGGGCAGCACGTTCCGCGGATTCGTATCTTCGTCGGGCTTCGTGACGTCGTCCACCATTTGCTGAATCGGTACCGGCGCGGTGGGGTCGATGTAGGGGAACGTCGAAATCTCGAAGTTACAACTATCGGCGGGCGGCTGTTTATCGTGCACGGCGACCGAGCTGTCCTTGGGGACCACCACCCAATCGTCGGGAAACTCGAAGCGCGCCTTGCCCCGGTCGAGCACCAGAATTTTATGGCCGGGCGCGGCGGTCCAAGTGGCGTCCTTATGAAACTTCAGCGTCTTGGTGTGCCACTTTTTCATGCGGTCTCCATCTCCGTGCGAAGCCGCGTGCGGCCCATCGCGCGTATCTCGATTGTCCGCCGTCCCGGCCGGGCCAGCGGAACGTTGATCTCGACGCGCGGCGGAACCGGATCGACGGTCATGATCTCGGCGTCGACGCGCTCTCCGTCCACCAGCACATCGAAGACGCCTTCGAGTTCTTCCACCACCAGTTTCGCCAACCCGGACATCGCGACGCTGGACAACAGATCGACCCCGTCCGTCGCGGCGATCCAACGGGGAATCGCGGGCGGCTTCGGAACGATGCGCACTTTGCCCGAACCGTTCGCCACCTCCACCGTCGCGACGCCCGTGTCGAGACCCGGCGGCAGTTGCACGTTCAGTTGCCGCAGTCCGTCGTATTCGGGACGGCCAAGGTACAGCGGCGTGGCCTCGCGCCCGGCGACGCGCACCGGCAAAGTGTTCAGATCGACGGACTCGCCGAGGCCTTCCGCCCAAATGGCGAGCGACGCGAAGCGCCCGCCGGCCGGGGCGACCGGCTCGGACGAATGCGCGTTCGTCACGCGTCGCACGCGCACGCGCTGCAGCGGAGCGCCCGCCTCTCGCTTGCGGATCGTCGTCCACATATACTGCGTACCCGCGCCTTCGAGCGCGAGCAGTTGTACGTTGTGCTGCCGGGCGAACTCGCGAATTTCGTGCGCGCCGATCCGCACGCCTTCCCATGTGGTGTAGGCCCGCGTCGTGGGCGGCAATCCGTTCAACTGCAAGCGCGCGAGCGCGCCCGGTTTCAGCACGCGCAGCGTTTCGCGCAGGTACGACATGACGGCTTCGCGCTCCGGGATGTGCTGGAAGACGGCGTAGGAATAGACGAAGTCGAAACTTTCGCTCGCGAATTGGTCGAGCGTCGCGCCCGTGCCGGTGTGCACGTGCGCATGGGCGACGCCCGCGAGATTCTCCTTGGCCCGCGCGATCATCTCGTCCGAGACGTCGACGCCATGGATTTCGCCGCAATCGGTTGCAAACGGCTTCATCAGGCGGCCCGGTCCACAACCGATTTCCAGAAACCGCAAAGCGCGCGGATCGGCGGGCGGCAGGCGCTTCAACTCGCGGCGCAAGTCGCGCAGCACGTCGGCGGCGGTTGCGAAGAACTCGTCTTTCGACTGCTCGCGCCGGCCGAAGGCGACGTAGTAGTGGGCGTCTTCGCGGGCGCGCTCATTCCACTCCTTGCGCATGTCTTCGCTGCGCTCATCGCCGCGCATCATCTGCATTCGTTCTTCTCCAACTTCACGCCCGGATACGGCGCGACGCAGCGCGTTCCGGTAATCGTGTTGCCGCGTACCACGATCCCTTTCGGCGGATTCGGCCACAGCACGCCCTTGGCGAAATGGATCGACGACCCAAGCAATCCGTCCTTCGAGCGCGCACGATTGAGATTCAAAAACGCGTTGTCCTCGATCGTGTGCCCCGCCCCGATCACGAACATCGCCCCATACTTCATCCCGTCGAGCACGTTGCCGCGTACCACAATATTGCGGCTCACCGATTCCGGGTGCGAGTCGTTGAACACGATTCCGAAATTGCCGAGCGGATACTCGCCGACGGGCCTCGCGTTGATACAGAGGTTGCAGATCACCGAGCCATCGTGGAAGCCGTCGAGATCGAAACATTTTCCGTTCACTTCGAACAGCCGGTTCGAACGGTAGTGCGTATTCTCGACGTTGCCCGCCGTATCGATACCCACCGGCTCGCCCTCGGCGATCTCGACGGGATAGCCGACGTTGCGCGCGACGTTCGCGTCCACCATCACGTTCACCGCATGCCCCACCTGGATCGCGTCGCGTCCGGCGGTATCGATTTCGTTGTTTGCGATCCGGCCGTCGCGATTGCGCGGCGACACGGTGTAACTGTGCGTCCAGATGGCGTTACCCCGGATGCGCGACAGCCGGTTATTCGCGACGACAAAGTTCGACGTGCCCTCCTCGAGCAGGATGCCGCCGGTTGTATTGTTCTTCCCCTTCGCGTCGAGCGAGCCGGAATCTTCCACCGTCACGCGTTCGATGCGCACGTTGGCCGAGCGCGCGACGACGATCGCCAAATTCGTCACGTTCCGAAGCACGACATCCTCGATCACGACGTCCTCGCAGCGATCGATGGCGATGCCGTTGAGCGGGTAGTAATCGACGAACGGCGCGCCGTTTTCGGCGATGGGCCAACGTAGACGCGCGAATCGCTCGCGTTGGCCGTCGATCGTCACGCCGCGAATGCGGACGTGTTTTTGTCCGACGACGTGGATCACGGCGCGCTGCGCTTCCGACGCGGGCGTCAGGACCTCGGGCGCCGAGGCGAGCCGCGCCAAAGCTAAAGTAAGGACGATGCCCACGCGTATCGACGAGTTTAACGTGACGGTGCCGGACGGCTGCCTGATTAGCGTCGTCGGCGACGCGCCCGTCCCGATCGCGCAAGCCCCGCTGCTCGATTTGCTGGCCCGGCGGCAGGCGGGGGAAACGTTGTTCGTGCGCGGCGTCGATCCGCGGTTCGTCGACGAAATCTGGTGGGTGCGCGGTCCGGGCGATTTGCGGCGCGGCGACCCGAACGAAGTGTTGAACGAGTACCGGGCCTGGCAGTCGCAACGTTTACGCGCCGACATGCAGGGCCGCCAAATCTCGCTGCCGCCGACGATGCGGCGCGGCGACGGGCGGGCGAAGCTCGATTCGATCGCGACGCTCGACGCGCAAGGCAAGCCCACGGCGGCGTGGCATTCCGGCGAAGAGGCGCGCGTGCGCGTCACGGTGGAGTTTCAGGACAACGTGGACGACCCGGTGGTCGGCATAATGATCCGGACGCGCCTCGGCTCGGAAGTCTACGGCACCAACACCGAACTCGATGGGATCAAGATCGGTCCCGTCGGCGCGCACGACGTGCGCGTGGTGACCTTCGCCTTCCGGTGCGATCTTTGCGCCAACGAGTACGTGATCACCGCCGCGTCGCACGACCCCGACGGCGTTTGGCACGACTGGATGGAGGACGCGGTCGCGTTTACGGTCACCGACGACCGCTACACGGCCGGCGTCGCCAACCTGCGCGCGAGAGTGAGCGTCGAATGACCGGGCTCGTCGCGTTCGCGCTCCTCGCCGCCGAGCCCGAGTTCAATCGCGACGTGCGCCCGATCCTCTCCGACCGTTGCTACGCGTGCCACGGCCCCGATTCCGGCAACCGCAAAGCGAACTTCCGTCTCGATCGGGATCCCGGCGCGGAGGCGATCGCGAAGGCGATCGAGCGCGTAACCTCCACGCATCCGGTCAAGCGCATGCCGCCCGCCTATCTCGGGCACGACGCGCTAAAGCCCGCCGAGATCGACGTCTTGAAGCGGTGGGCGGAGACCGGCGCGAAATACGAAACACACTGGAGCTTTATTCCGCCGAAGAAGGCCTCCGTCCCCCCGGGCGTTCATCCTATCGATTTCTTCGTCCGCGAGCGTTTGAAGCGCGAAGGGATCGCTCCGTCGCCGCCGGCGCCGCCCGAAACCCTACGCCGCCGAGTCGCGCTCGACTTGACCGGACTGCCTTCCGACTCCCGCCCCGGCGAGACCTACGAACAACTGGTCGACCGGCTACTCGCCTCGAAGCGCTACGCGGAGCGCATGACCATCCGTTGGCTCGAAGCCGCCCGTTACGCCGACACCAACGGCTATCAGACCGACGGCGAGCGCTCCATGTGGCGCTGGCGCGATTGGGTGCTCGACGCTTTCGACCGCAACATGCCCTTCGACCAATTCACCGTCGAGCAGTTGGCGGGCGACCTTCTGCCCAACGCCACGCGCGCGCAACGAATCGCGACCGGCTTCCACCGCAATCACCGCACCACCGCCGAGGGCGGCATCATCGACGAAGAGTTTCGCGTCGAGTACGTCGCCGACCGCGCCGAGACCACCGCCACGGTCTGGATGGGCCTCACCGCCGGATGTGCGCGCTGTCACGATCACAAGTACGACCCGATCTCCCAACGCGAGTTCTACCAGTTGTTCGCCTTCTTCAACCAAGTGCCGGAAAAAGGCTTCGTTTACAACTTCGGCAACGAGGAGCCATACGTTCTCGCGCCCACGCCGGAGCAGCAGGCAAAGATCGAGGCTCTCGATGAGAAAGTGGCCATAGCTCAGCTTCGATGGGATCGGTTCGCTTCGAAAGTTCTAAATGAGTCGAAGAAGTTTGCGGCCCCGAATGGCTGGTTGCCGATGGACGATTTCGTGTTCCGGCACTCGGGCGGGCTCTTCGACGGCAAAGGCTTCATCGACACTGGCTTGAGCAAAGTCGCGATGAACTACATGGACCCGTTTACCTTCGCGGCGACCGTCCGGGCCGAAGAGCCGAACGGCGCGATTCTTTCGAAGTCCGAGGACTACTGGGAGGGCACAGGTCACGGCCTCTATCTGGTCGAGGGCAAACTGCGGCTGCATATCGTTTTTCGCTGGACCGACCTGGGCATGCGCGTCGAAACGAAGAACGCGTTGCCGCCGGGGACGCATCGCATTGTCGCGACGTACGACGGCAAGCGCAAACCGACGGGCGTGCATCTCTACGTCGATGGCGTAGAGCAGGAGTTGAAGGTCCTGTTCAACGAGCTCTCGTGGCCGATCGAATCGAAAGAACCGTTCCGCATTGGCGCGGGCGGTGGGAAGCGGTTCAAAGGATCCATTACGGATGTCGCCGTATGGAGGCGGGATCTATCGACGCACGAGATCGTGAACCCGGAATACTACGCCTGGATCGATATTGTCGCGAAACGGGAAATTCGCGATGCGGCTGAGGCGATGAAAGCCGCGAAACGCGAACGAGAGGCGTATGTCGGGACCCTACCCACTGTCATGGTCATGCTCGACCAGCCGGGGATTCGCAAGACGCATTTGTTGAAGCGCGGCGCATACGACGCACCCGGCGAGGAAGTGCGGCCGGGGGTCCTCGCGGCGTTACCCTCGCTACCCGCGGACTCCACGCCGAACCGGCTGACGCTCGCCCGCTGGCTGGTGTCGCGCGATCATCCGCTCACGGCACGGGTTACCGTGAATCGCCTCTGGCAGATGCTTTTCGGCACGGGGCTGGTGAAAACGGTCGAGGACTTCGGCAGTCAAGGCGAGTGGCCGGTCCATCCGGAACTGCTCGACTGGCTGGCGGTCGAGTTCATGGAATCGGGCTGGGACGTGAAGAAGCTGCTGAAGACGATCGTCGCCAGCGAAACCTACCGGCAAGCGGCGCGCGGCGCACCCGAACTGGCGCAGCGCGACCCCGAGAATCGGCTGCTGGCGCGCGGGCCGCGCGCGCGACTCGCGCCGGAGATGATTCGCGATCAAGCGCTGGCGGCGTCCGGGTTGCTGGTCGAGAAATTCGGCGGCCCCAGCGTGAAGCCGCCACAGCCGCCCGGCTTGTGGCAGGAGCTAGCGGGCGGCGCGGGCTACAAATCCGACGAAGGGGACGGGCGCTATCGCCGAAGCGTCTACACATATTGGCGGCGCACAATTCAACCGCCCTCGATGATCACGTTCGATTCGCCGACGCGCGAAACTTGTTCCGTGCGCGAGACCCGCACCAACACTCCGCTGCAGGCGCTGAATCTGATGAACGACGAGGCGTATGTGGAAGCGGCGAAGAGGCTCGCCGGGCGCATGAGCGAGAGTTCCGATCCGGTCGCGCGCGGATACGAACTGGTGCTCTCCCGCGCGCCGTCGCCGGAAGAACGGACCGTTTTGGAGAAGGCGTGGAACTCTCTCGGCCCCGCGCAGACCGCGAGCCTGATCCTAAATCTCGACGAGGCGGTGACGAAACCATGACCGAGATAACACGGCGCGGTTTCTTGTTGAGCGCGGCGGACGCGGTGTTGCCGAATCACAAGCCCACGGCCAAGCGCGTCATCTTTCTCTTTCAATCGGGCGGACCGTCGCAACTGGAAACGTTCGACCACAAGCCCGCGCTCCTTTCGCGCTTCAAGCAAGAACTGCCGGACTCCGTTCGTCAAGGGCAACGTCTGACGACGATGTCCGCCTCGCAATCCAGCTTTCCGATGGTGCCCTCGAAGTTCGCCTTCGCCCGCCACGGCCAATCCGGCGCGTGGGTGAGCGAACTGCTGCCGCACACGGCGAAAGTCGTCGACGACCTGACGTTTATCAAGTCGATGCACACGGAGCAGATCAACCACGATCCCGCCGTGACGTTCTTCCAAACGGGGTTTCAGATCGCGGGCCGTCCTTCGATCGGTTCGTGGATTACCTACGGGCTCGGTAGCGAAAACGAAAACCTGCCGGGCTTCATCGTACTCATCTCGCCCGGTCAGGGCGGCACCGGGCAGCCGCTTTACGACCGTCTGTGGGGGGCGGGATTTCTGCCCTCGAAGTTCCAAGGCGTCAAGTTTCGCTCCATCGGCGATCCGGTGTTGTACCTGCGCGACCCCGACGGGGTGACGCGCGACGACCGGCGGGCGTACCTCGACACGCTCGGCGAGTTGAACCGAATCGCGCTCCACCGCGACGGCGATCCCGAAACGGCGGCGCGCATCGCGCAATACGAGATGGCGTTCCGAATGCAAGCGTCGGTGCCGGAGCTAACGGACGTCTCGAAGGAGCCCGCCTCCACCTTCGAACTCTACGGCGAGGACGCCCGCAAACCCGGCACCTTCGCCGCCAATTGCCTGCTCGCCCGGCGACTGGCGGAGCGCGGCGTGCGCTTCATCCAACTGTTCCACCGCGATTGGGATCACCACGGCGGATTGCCCAAGGGCTTGCCGAAACGCTGCGAGGAAACCGACCGCGCCTCGGCGGCGCTCGTGACGGACCTCAAGCGGCGCGGTCTTCTCGACGACACGTTGGTCGTGTGGGGCGGCGAGTTCGGGCGCACCGTCTACTGCCAAGGCCGTCTGACCGAGGACGACTACGGCCGCGATCACCATCCGCGCTGCTTCACGATCTGGATGGCGGGCGGCGGCGTCAAGCGCGGGTTCACGCTGGGCGAAACGGACGACTTTAGCTACAACATCGCCGCCGATCCGGTGGACGTACACGACCTGCACGCCACGATCTTGCACGCGCTGGGCCTCGACCACACCAAGCTCACCTACAAGTATCAGGGTCGAAATTTCCGGCTCACCGACGTGCACGGCAAGGTCGTGCGGCCGGTGCTGGCGTAGGCGGGATTGCGCCGCACGCGGCGGCGATATCTAATATCAACATGCGGTTGCGTGCGTTTGCCCTGATCGTGGGCGCCGGAGCGGTGTACGCTCAGGCGGACCCGCGCCGGGCCATCGAAGTTTTGGCGGCGAATTGCGCCGCCTGCCACGGGTCGTCGATGCAGATGTCGGCCTTACGGCTCGATTCGCGCGACGCATTGCTCAAGGGCGGCGCGAAGGGCGCGGCGATCGTGGCGGGCGACAGCGCCAAAAGCCGCCTGATGCAGTTCGTCACGCACGCCGCGCAACCCGCGATGCCGCCCGGCAAGAAACTCGCGGACTCGGACATCGACGCACTGCGCGCTTGGATCGACGCCGGGGCGCCCTGGCCGAAAGACGGCGGTGCGCTCGAAGTCAAAGCGCCAACGTGGTGGAGTTTCCGGCCGGTTTCGAAGCCCACCGGAACCATCGACGGCTTTGTCGCCGCCAAACTGGCCGAGCGGAAGCTGACCGCCGCCTCTCGCGCGGACAAGTTCACGCTCGTCCGGCGCGCCTATTTCGACCTGCACGGCCTGCCGCCGACCTACGAGCAGGCTCGCAAGTTCGTAGACGATCCTTCGGTCGACGCATGGGAGAAGCTGATCGACGAACTGCTCGCCTCTCCGCGCTACGGCGAAAAGTGGGGGCGGCATTGGCTTGACTTGGTGCGCTACGGCGACACCGGCGGGTTTGAGCAAGATCCCTACATCCTCGAAGCTTGGCGCTATCGCGATTGGACCGTCGAGAGCTTCAACCAGGACAAGCCCTACGACCGTTTTGTTCGCGAACAACTCGCCGCCGACGAGCTTTGGCCGGAAGACCCGGAGGCGCGCACCGGCACCGGATATTTCTCGGTCGGCGCGAACCGCGACATGCTGTTTAAGGTCGAGGACATCAACCGCGTCGAGCAGTTGACCGACTACGTGGATACGACGTCGAGCGTCTTTCTCGGCCTCACCGTGGGCTGCGCCCGCTGCCACGATCACAAGTTCGACCCGATCCCGCAAAAAGACTATTACCGCTTGCAGGCGATCTTCGCGCCCGCCGTAAAGCATCGCGTTTTCCTGCACTACAACAACGCCCGCAGCTACGACATCGGGCTCAACTACCGCGAGTTCAAGCTGCGCGATGTCGGCGACGAGATCGCCACGATTCAGAAGCCGTACTCGGACGCGATCCGCAAACGCAAGATCGCCGCGCTTGAACCGGCTCTGCGCGAGGCGTTCGAGACCGAGGAATCGAAGCGCACGCAGGATCAACTGATCCTCGTCAACGCCAACCCCGGCGCGGTCCGCGTGACGCAGGACGAAATTTACCGCGAGGTCTCCGCCGACGACCGCGCGCGCCTCGAAGCGCTTGGGAAAAAGTTGGTCGGACTTTTCGCCGGTCACAACTCGGGTCCGATCGCGCCCGGCATCATGGACCCGGACCGCATTTCTCCGGACACGTACATGCCGGTTCGCGGCGCGTCCGGTCTGGGCGTCAAGGTACAGCCCGGCTTGCTCACCGCGCTCGGCGGCGGCGACATTCCCGAACCTCCCGCCGAGGCGATCACCACTTACCGCCGCAAGGCGCTGGCCGAATGGATCGCCGATCCGAAGAATCCATTAACGGCGCGCGTCATGGCGAACCGGATTTGGAGCTATCACTTCGGGCGCGGGCTGGTGGCCACGCCGTCCGATTTCGGCACACGCGGCACTCCGCCGTCGCACCCCGAGTTGCTCGATTACCTCGCCGCCGAGTTCGTCGATCGCGGCTGGTCGATCAAGGCGATGCACCGGCTGATCATGAAGTCGGAGACGTACCGGCGCGCTTCGGCTCCGCCTCCTGGCGCTCGCGAAAAGGACCCCGAGAACGTCTGGCTGGCGAATTTCTCGCGTAGGCGGCTGGCGGCGGAAGAAGTCCGCGACGGCGTGTTGCAGGCCGCCGGAACGCTCAACCTCAAGATGGGCGGGCGACCGGTGGTCCCACCGCAAACGCGCGAAGAGCTATACGGCATGAGCCAGTCGCCCGAGAATTTTTGGCCCGTTTCCTGGAACAAAGACGACCACACGCGCCGCAGCGTCTATACTCTGGCGCGCCGCAGCTACCGGCCGCCGCTGATGGAGGCGTTCGACGGGCTGGATGGTACGCTGCACTGCGCCCGCCGCGACTCTTCCACCGTCGCTCCGCAGTCGCTCACCCTGATGAACAGCGATTTCGCCTACGGACAAGCCCGCGCGTTCGCTGCGCGTCTCGCGAAGGAGCCTTCTTCCGAAGCGTCCGTAAAGGCGGCATTCCGCATGGCCCTGTCGCGCGATCCTTCGACCGACGAAGCGCGCCTGACCGCCGCGTTTCTCGACGATCAGCGTAAACGAACCGGTTCCGCCGAAGCGGCGTTACTCGAACTCGCGCGCGGACTTTTTAACTTGAACGAATTTCTCTACGTGGACTAGGAGTAACTTCACCATGGATCCTCGGCGTCGCGACATTCTCTTCCGCTTGGGCGGCGGTTTCGGCTCCGCCGTGTTGAGCCAGATGCTGCCGGGCGCGCGCGCGGGCGAAGATCCCCTTGCGCCGAAGTCTTCGCATTTCCCCGTGAAGGCCAAGAGCGTCATCTATCTCTTCATGCACGGCGGCGTCAGCCACGTCGACACCTGGGACCCGAAGCCGGAACTGACCAAGCGCAGCGGCCAAGTAATTCCAGAGAGCTTCGCGCGCGGACTTAAAACCTCGCGCATCGATTTCTCGAAAGCGCTCATCCGAGGTACGCCGTGGAACATTAAGCCGCACGGCCAGTCGGGTATCGAGGTGAACGGCGAATTGCTGCCGCACACCGCGCAACTGGTTGATCGGCTCGCCGTCGTCCGCTCCTGCCACGGCGACGCGTTCGATCACGCCCCGGCGATCAATCTGCGCGCCACCGGTTCGCAGTTCCCCGGACGCCCGTCGCTCGGCTCCTGGGTCGTGTACGGATTGGGCAGCGAAAATCGGAACCTGCCCGCGTTCGTCGTCATGTCCGACGGCGCGATGAAGTCCGGCAACCTGCCGTACAACGCGGGTTACCTGCCGACCGTCTATCAGGGCACCGTGTTCCGCAAGGGCGCGAGCCCGGTGCTGCACCTGGATTCGCCCGCCGGAGTGACGCCGGAAACGCAACGGGCGACGCTCGATTTCATTAACCGGATGGACCGGCGGCACCTCGCCGCGCGCGAGGGCGATTCGACGCTCGAAGCGCGCATCGCCGCCTACGAGCTCGCCTACCGGATGCAGTCGCACGCGCCCGACGCGGTCGATCTATCGAAGGAGTCCGAGGCGACCAAGAAGCTTTACGGCATCGACGAACCGTTCACCGACGACTTCGGCCGCAAGTGCCTGCTCGCGCGCCGCCTCGTCGAACGCGGCGTGCGCTTCATCCAGCTTTTCTCCGGAACCAACCTCGGCGACGACTGGGACGACGCGCACAACGATTTGGTGGGAGCGCTCGGCAAGATGTGCAAACGCACGGATAAGCCGGTAGCCGGACTCTTGCTCGATCTCGCCGCGCGCGGTTTGCTCGACGAGACGCTCGTCGTTTGGGGCAGCGAGTTCGGGCGTACGCCGCTCGCCGAAGGTAAGAATGGCCGCGATCACCATCCTTACGCGTTTTCGATGTGGATGGCCGGAGGTGGCGTGAAGGGCGGGCGCGTGATCGGAAGCTCGGACGAGTTCGGCTTACGCGCCGCGGACGGCAAAGTCGATTGCCACGACGTCCACGCCTCGATCTTGCGATTAATGGGTATGGATCACACCAAACTCACGTACTTCTACCAGGGACGCGATCAGCGGCTCACCGACGTGCACGGCGAGCACGAGTTTACGGCGAAGTTGATCGGTTAGGGCGCCGCCGGGAGCGTTTGGGCTCGACGATCGTCTCCGGCGCGGACTCCTCGGTCGGCGGCTCCTCGATCTTCTCTTCCTCTTCGGGCGATTCGTTCGGTCGCCGGAACTCGATCTCCCACTGCGAGTGCCCGTGGAGGAAAAATCGCGCCACTTGCCCCGCGCGCGAGTCCGATTCTCCCGCTCCCATTCCGAGCACCTGCGGGTAGAAGCCGGGATGCACCGGCAGTTGATTCAACAGAAGGGTCGGGCGCGTCCAACCGGTGGGGTGCTTCAACGTCGGCGAGAAGCTAACGTAGACGCCTTCTTGCGGCCACTCCGGCTCGCAGCAAGCCTTATTCAGCAGCACGACGTATTGGTCCAAGTACGTGTTGAAGTGGACCGCCGGACCCCAGTGGGAATTCGTGTCGGCCTTCTGCCAAGCCGTCGTCGCCGGGAAAATCGGGGTAAGCTTCCCTTTCACTCCCGGTTCGTCCCAAGCGTCTTGGTGGAATTTGTAGACGCGGCCCACGGGGTCGATGCGGTCCGCGAACGCCATCCGCGCTACCGCCACTCCTTGTCCGGAAACGGCCCCGCCGTAGCTCGTGAAGAAGAAGTAGAAGTACTCGCGGCCCCGGTCGAGGATCACCGAAAAGTCGCCGTGCCCGGTGGCGAAGAATCCGTTCTTCGCGTCGCAATCGGGAGCGTCGCCGGACACCAAAATCGGTCCCAGATCGTGAAACGTGCGTCCTCCGTCGTTCGAAACCGCCGCGCCGATCAGGGGAGCCGTCAGAGAGTTCCCCGGACAAACGCCACCCGGTTCGTGGTGGTACCACCCGTACAGCGTGCCGTCGTCGTCCGCCCACACCGATTCGAACCACGCGGGCAATCTCTCCGATCTCGGCATTGCCACGTCTGTCTTCCACGTGAATTCGAGCGGTTTCTCGCCACCCGCCGTCGTCGGTTTTCCGGTGGACGTAAAGTAGCGCCACTCGCCGTTCAACCATGTCGAAGGACTGTTACCGTCCACGTGCAGTGGAATGTCGATCTTCGACGCCGGCCGTAACGCCGCCGTCTGGCCCGTCGCCACCGCCGCGAACAGGGCGGCGAATGCAAGAGTGCGCATGAGTACTAGTAGTGATGGCGAGCCTCGCCCGGCGGTTACCGAATGTGCGTAAACATTCTTGAACGCGATGGAACGTCGTATGATTGCCGGAGATGACCCCCAAGAGCGTTCTCGAGTTCGCCGCCCGCAACGAAGCCCGCCAAGTCGACGTCCGATTCGCCGATATCCCCGGCCTGTCGCACCACATTAGCTATCCGATCTCGGAACTGGACGAGCGGAAGTTCCACGAAGGCTTCGGCATCGACGGCAGTTCGATCCGCGGATGGGCCGCGATTAACGAATCCGACATGTTGCTGATTCCCGATCCGGCCACCGCGTACATGGACCCGTTCCGCGAGTCGCCCACGCTCGTGATGAACGGCAACGTCATCGACCCGCTGACGAAGCAGCATTACGAGCGCGATCCTCGCTGGATCGCCACGAAAGCCGAGCGCTACCTAACCTCCACCGGCGTCGCCGACATCGCCTATTTCGGAGCCGAAGCCGAGTTTTTCGTCTTCGACAGTGTCCGCTTCGACTCGAACGCCCACTCGGGTTTCTACTTTATCGACGCCGCGGAAGGGCGTTGGAATTCGGGCCGAGAAGGTCATAACCTCGGCTACCGCCCGCGCCACAAGGAAGGTTACTTCCCCGTCCCGCCCACCGACCACTACATGGACCTCCGCACCGAGATGGTCGACACGATGATCAAGTGCGGGCTCACGATCGAGTGCCATCACCACGAAGTCGCTTCCGGCGGTCAGTGCGAGATCGATCAGCGGTTCGACACGCTGTTGAAATCCGCCGACAACATGATGCTGTACAAGTACGTCGTGCGAAACGTCGCCTATCGCAAAGGGAAGTCCGTAACGTTCATGCCGAAACCGATTTTCGGCGACAACGGTAGCGGCATGCACTGCCACCAATCTCTGTGGAAGGAAGACCGACCATTGTTCTCGGGCGAGTTGTACGCGGGATTATCGGAGACCGCGCTCTATTACATCGGCGGGTTGCTGAAACACGCGCGCGCTTTGTCGGCGATCATCGCTCCGACGACGAACAGTTATAAGCGATTAGTCCCCGGCTACGAAGCTCCGGTGAATCTGGCTTACTCACGACGCAATCGCTCGGCGGCGGTGCGCATTCCGATGTACTCGGCGGACCCGAAAGCGAAACGCGTCGAATTCCGCCCGCCCGATCCTTCGGCGAACCCCTATTTGGCCTTTGCCGCGATGCTCATGGCCGGGCTCGACGGCATCCAGAACCGCATCGACCCCGGCGAATCGCTCGACAAAGATATCTACGATCTGTCGCCGGAAGAGATGAAGGCCGTCGCTTCGATGCCCGCCTCACTCGACGAAGCGCTGACGTGTCTCGAAGAGGGTCATTCGTTCTTGCTCAAGGGCGACGTCTTCACCGAAGACTTGATCGAGACCTTTATCGCGTACAAGCGGCTGAAGGAAGCGGACGAAGTGAGGTTGCGCCCTCACCCCTACGAATTCGCGCTGTATTACGACATTTAAGCGGAAGGGGAGGTGAGAACGGGATCGTAAACGTCGCCCGTATTTCGGACGCCCGCCGGTTCGAAGAGCAGCATTTCCACTTCCTCTTCGGCTACCGGGCGATGTTCGACTCCCCGCGGCACGACCAGCATTTGGCCCGCTTCGAGCGTGGTCGCGCCGTCGCGGAACTCGATTCGCAGCCGCCCACGAAGCACGTAGAACAATTCGTCCTCGCCGTCGTGCCGGTGCCAGATAAACTCGCCCTTCGCCTTAACGAGCTTTACTTCTTGACCGTTGAGTTCCGCCACCGTTCGGGGCCGCCAATATTCGGCGACGGCCCCCATGGCGCTCGCAACGTCGACGGCGGCGGGGCGCTCGCTCATCACACGCCCCAGCAGTAATCCTCGACCATCTTGTCGAGCGACCGGTCCTTCTCGGACAAGCGCATCAGTTCCAGCCGCAGAGCGTCCACCAGCGCGTGCCAACTCGCTTCGATGACATTCTCCGAAACGCCGACCGTGGTCCAACTGCGCCGGTGATCGGACCACTCGACCAGCACACGCACCTTCGCGGCGGTGCCCTTTTTCGAATCGAGCACGCGGACTTTGTAGTCCGTCAGCCGCACGTCGGCAAGCTGCGGATAGAGTCCGGAAAGGCACTGCCGCAAGCACACGTCGAGCGCGTTCACCGGGCCGTGGCCGTGTCCCGTGGCCGAGTGCACGCCCTCTTGCGTCCGCAGGGTCACCGACGCCGTCGTCTGCGTCCCGCGCTCGGTGGACTTCGTCGCGACTTCGTAAGTCACCACTTCGAACAAACCGAGATTCGGATTCAAAGCCTGGCGCACCAGCAACTCGAAAGTGCCCTCGGCCGCTTCGAGTTCGTAGCCCTGATATTCCAAGTGCTTCATGCGCTCGAGCAGTTCTCGCCGCGCTTCCTCGGAGAGACGGCCCCCTAGCCCCTGCTCCTTGAGCTTATAAACGACGTTGCCCCGCCCCGATAAGTCGCTCAACAGCACGCGCTGCCGGTTGCCGACCTTCGCGGGATTGATGTGCTCGTACGTCGCCGAATCTTTCAAAACGGCGGCGACGTGCACGCCGCCCTTGTGCGCGAACGCGCTTTGTCCCACGTAAGGCTGATCGTTGCGCATCGGCAGGTTGGCGAGTTCGGAAATGTAACGCGCCACTTGCGTCAGTTGCGGCAGCCGCTCCGGGCCGATGGTTGTGTGGTGCAGCTTCAATTCCAGGTTGGCGACGATCGATGTCAGATTCGCGTTGCCGCAGCGCTCGCCGTAGCCGTTCATGCAGCCCTGTACGTGCGTACAGCCCGCCTCCACCGCCGCGATCGCGTTTGCCACCGCCACGTCGGAATCGTTATGCGTGTGGATTCCGAGCACGCCGTCGAACTTGGCCCGCACGTCGGCCACGATCTCGACCAGACGACCGGTGATCGTGCCGCCGTTCGTGTCGCAGAGACAAAGCACGTCCGCGCCCGCCTTTTGCGCCGCTTCGAGCGTCCGCAGCGCGAACGCGGGCGAGTACTCGTAGCCGTCGAAAAAATGCTCGGCGTCGTAGACCACTTCGCGCCCGTGATCCTTTAGCCGCTTCACCGTTTCCGAAATCAACGTTAGATTTTCGTCTTCCGTGATCCCGAGAGCGCGCTCCACATGTAGCCACCAACTCTTGCCGAACACGCTCACCACCGGCGTGCCCGACTCGAGCAACGCCCGCACGTTCGGATCGGTATCGATGGTATTCTTCGCGAACCGTGTCGCCCCGAACGCCGTCAACTTCGCGTGCTTCAGCTTCAACTCCCGGGCTCGCGCGAAGAACTCCTTGTCCTTCGGATTCGAGCCCGGCCAGCCGCCTTCGATATAGTCGATCCCCAACTCGTCGAGGCGAATGGCGATCGCCAGCTTATCCTCGACCGAGAAAGAGACGGCCTCGCCCTGCGTGCCGTCCCGGAGAGTGGTATCGAAGGTGTAAATGCGCATGAGTCGCTAAGCCGTCGGTACTCCGGCTTCCTTTTTCTTTTTGAGGAACGTCATCATCGACCGCAATTCCGCGCCGATCTTCTCGATCGGCAATCCTTTGCCCGCCTCCCGCATCGCGAGAAACTTCCCGCGCCCGGTCTTGTTCTCGTTCATCCAGTTGCGCGCGAACTCGCCCGACTGAATCTCGGCGAGCACTTTCTTCATTTCCGCTTTCGTCTCCGCCGTCACGATCCGCGGACCGGTGACATAGTCGCCGTATTCCGCCGTGTCCGACACCGAGAAGCGCATGTATTCGAGACCGCCCTCGTAGATCAGATCGACGATCAGCTTCAATTCGTGTAGACATTCGAAGTAGGCGATTTCGGGATCGTAGCCCGCTTCGGTGAGCGTTTCGAACCCGGCGTTGATCAGCGCGCTCACCCCGCCGCAAAGCACCGTCTGCTCGCCGAACAAGTCCGATTCCGTCTCTTCGCGGAAGCTCGTCTCGATCACGCCCGCTTTCAGGCAGCCGAGCGCGAGGGCGTACGCCAGCGCGTCTTCCAGCGCCCCGCCCGAGGCGTTCTGATGGACCGCCACCAGCGCCGGTACGCCTACGCCTTCCGTGTACAACTCGCGGACCCGATGCCCCGGCGCTTTCGGCGCCACCATCGTCACGTCCACCGTCGCGGGCACGGTGATAAATCCGAAATGGATATTGAATCCGTGCGCGAACATCAGCGTCTTGCCCGGCCCGAGCGCGGGCGCGATGTCCTTGTTGTAGACGTCCGCCTGCACGTGATCGGGCATCAGCAGCATGATGCGGTCGCCCGCTTTCGCCGCTTCGGCGACGCTGAGCACCGTGAGACCGGCGGCCTCCGCCTTCGCGCGCGACTTAGAACCTTCGGGCAATCCGACGACCACCGTCGCGCCCGAGTCGCGCAAATTCAAAGCGTGCGCGTGACCTTGGCTGCCGTAGCCGATGATCGCGACCGTCTTTCCTTCGAGACGAGTGAGACTGCCGTCTTTCTCGTAATAGCGTTTCGCCATGAGCTAAACCAATTCCTTTTCGTAGTGAACTTCTTCGATGGGGGCCGCGCCGCGCACGATGGGCGGAGCCAGCCGCAACTTCTTTTGATCGAGCGGTACGGCCAACAAGCCCGAGCGCGTCACGTCGATCTCCCCGTAACTCCGCATCACGTCGATAAACTCGTCGAGCTTCTCGGGGTCGCCCGTCGCCTCGATCGCGAATCCCTCGACCGACGAATCCACCACGCGCGCGCCGAAAATCTCCGCTTCCTTCAGCACCGCCGTGCGCGACTCCATCGTCGTCCTTACCCGCAGCAACAACATCTCGCGCGCCACCGACGGCGACTCGGTCAAGTCCGTCGCCTGCAAGACGTTGATCAGCTTGTTCATTTGCTTGATCACTTGCGGACGCAGCTTCGGCTCGACGTCTACCGTAATCGTCATGCGCGAAAGCGTCGGGTCCAGCGTCTTCGCTACCGTGAGGCTCTCGATGTTGTACCCGCGCGCCACCAGCACGCCGGTGATGCGCATCAGCGCGCCGGTCTTGTTTTCGACTAACAGAGAAATCACTTGTTGCATGAAAATTCCCGAACCTACACGGCCACCGGTTGCGGCGGGCCGAGCACCATTTCGTTGATCGCGCCGCCCGCCGGCACCATCGGGTACACGTTCTCGTTCGGCGACACCAACACGTTAAGTAAGTACGGACCCGCGTCGGCCACCGCTTCGTCGAGCGCCGAACGCAAATCCTCCGGCCGCGCCACCGTGCGCCCCTTGAATCCGTAAGCGCCCGCCAACTGCGCCGCGTCGGGGAAGTTATCCAAAGTCACTTGCGACAGCCGGTTGTTATAGAACAACTCCTGCCACTGCCGCACCATTCCCAAGTAACCGTTATTCATGACGACGATCTTCACCGGCAGCCCGTAGTTCACCAGCGTCGCCAGTTCTGGAATCGACATCTGAAACCCGCCATCGCCGCAAATCGCGAACACTAGCTTGTCGGGATTCGCGTACTGCGCGCCGAGCGCCGAAGGTAGCCCGAAGCCCATCGAACCCAGTCCGCCCGAGTTGATCCACAGCCGCGGAGCGTTGAACCGGATCAACTGCGCCGACCACATCTGATGCTGGCCCACGTCCGTGCAGACGATCGCCTCGCCCTTCGAAATCTTGTCGATCTCCGAAATCAAGTGCTGCGGCTTGATCTCGTCCATCGAGTAACTCGGCTCCAGCGGGTGCTCTTCCTTCCACGTCCGGACTTGCTTCCACCACGCCGTGCGGTCCGCCGATTTCTTCGGCTGCATTTCCGGCTTCAACTCTTCGAGCACCCGATTCAGCTTTTCGAGCACGCGCTTCAGGTCGCCCACGATCGGCAGGTCGGCCGTGCGGATTTTCGAGATCTCCGAGGGATCGATATCGACGTGAATCACCTTCGCGTGCGGCGCGAACGAGCCCAGCCGTCCCGTCACCCGGTCGTCGAACCGCACTCCCAGCGCGATCAGCAGGTCCGATTCGTACATGCCCATGTTGGCCGCGTAGCTGCCGTGCATGCCGGGCATCGAAATGTAGTTCGGATGAGTGCCGGGCAGCGCGCCGATTCCCATCAGCGTCGTCACCGCCGGAGCGTCCACGATCTCGACCATCTCCCGCAGTTCCGCCGACGCGCCCGCGTGAATCACGCCGCCGCCCGCGTACACCATCGGGCGTTCCGCTTCCCAGATCATCTGCGCCGCGCGCCGGATCTGCCCCGTATGACCTTCCGTGTAGAGCTTGTAGCCCGGTAAGTGGATCGACGACACTGGCGCGTAGTGCCCCTGCCCCTGGAACACGTCCTTCGGAATATCCACCAGCACCGGACCGGGCCGCCCGCTCGCCGCGATGTAGAACGCTTCGTGCAAAATCTGCGGCAGTTCGGCGACCGTCTTCACCAGAAAATTGTGCTTCGTCGCCGACCGCGTGATCCCGAACGTATCCGCTTCCTGAAACGCGTCCGACCCGATCAGTTTCGTCGAAACCTGGCCCGTTAGCGCGACCACTGGAATCGAGTCCATCATCGCGTCCACCAACCCGGTGACTAAGTTCGTCGCCCCCGGACCCGAAGTCGCGCAGCACACGCCCACCTTCCCCGTCGACCGAGCGTAGCCTTGCGCGGCGAACGCCGCGTTCTGTTCGTGCCGCACCAACACGTGCCGGATCGGGTGATCGTACAGCGCGTCGTAGAACGGCAGCGTGACGCCGCCGGGGTAGCCGAAAATGACATCGACGCCTTCGCGCACCAGGCACTCGAGCAGCATCTTCGCGCCGGACATCAATTCGCCCGCGGGACTGTTGGTCGCAGCTTTCATAAAAGCGATCTCCGTAAAATCGAAAAGGCCACCGGTGGGAGGGTGTCCCCGCCGATGGCCTCTCGTTAATCTTAGGACGAGGGTCTCAGGCGGGGTATGGAATACCTACGCCTACTACCTCGATCCGGACAATAAGCCCCACGTTCCGCTGGTTCCGGATGAGTTGGGCGAACCGATCCACGTCCGTAGAGTAGCCCACTAGTTTCGTAAATGCAAGAGCGAATCTTCATTTGAAATATTTATATCGGCATTGTCCTTCAGCGTTGCTGAAACGAACCCCTTGCATTCCTTCACCAAGCGATGTATCGTTCCCGGCGGGTCAAATCCCGCCTCGGAAGTTCATGGAGGACAAAAAGATGTTCAGCGGTAAAGCGATCCGCCCTTGTTTGGCGGTCGGTCTTCTCGCGGTTTCGGCCGCGTTCGCCCAAGCCCCGGCGTTGGTCCCGGGTAAGGAGTATGCCGACGTTCCCAATAAGAACGCGGCCAACGTCGCCACCCCTGGCCAAAGCCTGCTCTGGGACGGCACGGGCGCGGTGATCGACGGGTTCAACTACTCGCCCGCCGGAGCGTCGCCCCGAGAGGTGGACGCGCTCGCGCACCAAAACGACGCGTTGTTCAATTCGGTGATTCGCGATCTCTCGGCGATGCTGATCACCTTTGGCGGCAATAACAACGTCTTCTTTGAGAATCCCGGCGGTGCGGTAGGCATCTGGGCCACCGCCGCGATGATCAACGCGGGCGGGGTGAACGAAATCGACGGCCTCGAAGTCTGGGGACCCGAAGGCGTCGTCGACGGCGACCGTTACTCCGAACTCGGCGACCCATCGGGCTGCGCCGTGCTTCGCGTCGCCGGGGTTTGCATGGCCACCGTCGCCGACATCGCCTCGTCCATCGATGTCGATGTCCTAAGCTTCGACCTCGACGGCCTGATGACCTGGGAGGCTAACACCGGCGTCGATCTCGATCCCACCGACCCACTGTTCAACTCGCACGGCGGCAAGGCCCCGAGCATCCTGTTCTCGATTCGCCCGGCCGCCACGCGCGCCGGTCTGATGTACGACGGCGGCGAAATCTGGACGTACGATCTCGTCACCAAGACCTCCGCCTTCCTCACGCATGGCGGCCACGTCTGGAACACCGCGTTCAACGTGATGGGAACCTTCGGTGTGACTTCGGAAAACGTCATCGGTATCGAAGCCATCGACGTCGGTTCGAACGTCCCCGAACCGGGCACCGTCGGCCTGCTCGCCGCCGGTCTCGCGCTCGTCGCCCTCGGCCGCCTCCGGCGGTAACCCGCGTGCGCCGGTCGTGGGCGCGCGATTATCCTTGGGATATGGCCATGCCCACGATCAGCTACGCCGAAGCTCGCGAACGCCTCGGCGAACTCATGGACCGGGTTTGCGCGGAAGGCGATCCGGTCAAGGTTACTCGTGACGGCGCTCCGCCGGTCGTCGTAATGTCTCTCGATCGCTACTATTCGATCGATGAGACGGCGTTTCTTCTTTCAAATCCCGCCAATGAGGCGGCCTTGCGAGAGGCGCTCGAACAGGATCGCCGCGGCGAGACCGTTTCCTTTAGATCCGTCGAGGAAGCGATGGCCGCCGCTCTGAAAGCGGTTCAAAAGGCTTCTTGAGCGTCACGTTCCGTCCGGCGGCCTGGGACGACGTTCTTTTTTGGGCGCTAAACGACACAAAAGTCCTCGGCAAGGTCTTTGTCCTGCTTGACCACATCCGCAAGGACCCCTTTCAAGGACTGGGAAAGCCGGAACCGCTAAAGAACAATCTTTCGGGATGGTGGTCGCGGCGAATTACCGGCGAGCATCGTTTGGTCTATCGCATCCAGGACGACTTAATCGTAGTCTTGCAATGCCGCAACCACTACTAACCCGCCTCGACCTTCCCCTCCCCTGGGAACTCGGGCAAGTCAACGTCTACCTCCTCCCGCTCGACGACGGCTGGATGCTGATCGACTGCGGCATCGACTCCCCCGAGTGTCTCGCCGCCCTCGAAGCCCAACTCGCCGGGCGCCGCATCGCCTGGTTCGACATCCGCATCGTCCTCCTCACCCACGTTCACCCGGATCACATGGGACTCGCCCCCGAAGTCCTGCGCCGCTCCGGCGCGCAACTGGCGCTCCACCCCATCGAAGCCGCGCATCTCGACGACCTCCTCGCCGACTCCGACGGTGGGCTCGACCTCGCCCGCACGCCTCTCGCTCTCCGGCAAAAAATCGCACACGAATTCGCCGAAGTCCGCACCGCCTTCGCGCCGCTCGCGCCGGACATCCTCTTGACCGACGGCCAGCGCTTCGGACCCGCCACGGTCGTCCACACACCCGGCCACTCGCCCGGCCATGTCTGCCTCCAACTCGGCCGCGACCTCCTCTCCGGCGATCATCTCCTCGAAAACATCACCCCCAACATCGGCTGGCTGCCCCACCGCGACACCCTCGGCGACTTCCTCGATTCCCTCGACAAGATCGCCGCGCGCAACCTCGCCACCATCTACCCCGCGCACGGCGAGCCCTTCGCCGGCCACCGCGCATGGGTGCGCCAAACCGTCGCCCACCACCGCGAGCGTCTCGACGAAATCGAAACCGCGCTCCGCCTCCACCCGCGTACCGCGCACGAACTCGTCTCGATCCTCTGGCCCCGCCGCCTCTCCGCGTTTCACTACCGCTTCGCCGTCTACGAAACGCTTTCGCACCTCGAGTACCAGCGCCGCCGCGGGCTCGCCGTACTGGAACCGGACGGCCGCTGGACTAGTCCCTCAGGATGAGGTTTTTCGCCGTTGGCGCGATTAGCCTAGTCTCATGACGATTCGCCTCCAGCTCGCCAACTTCGCCTACCTCCAGATCCTCGATCTGCTGACCACCATGGCGTTCCTGATGCTTGGTGTACTGGAAGCGAACCCCATCGTCGTCTTCGCCATGAGCGCCGCGCCCAACCCCGTCTGGGGGCTCGTGGCCGCCAAACTCGCCGCCATGATGCTCGGGCTCTACTGTTGGATCTCCGGCCGCGAGCGCACGCTCGGCCGCATCAATATCCTCTTCGCCGCCGTCGTCGTCTGGAATCTCTGGGCGATTATCGCCGCCGCTTCCGCCCGGTAAGCTACCCTAAATGCATTACCGGTGGAAGATTCTGCGGGACCCCAATTTGAGCGATTAGTGTCGATCCTGGCGCGTCTGCGCGCGCCCGGCGGCTGCCCGTGGGACCGCGAGCAGACGCTCGATTCCATCAAGCCTTACACGCTCGAAGAGGTCTACGAAGTTTTCGACGCGATCGAGCGCCGCGACATGGCGGACCTTCGCGAGGAACTCGGCGACTACCTCTTGCAAGCCGTCTTCTACGCGCGCATCGCCGAGGAAGCCGGCCATTTCTCCATCGCCGATTCGCTCGACTCGATCAACGAGAAACTGATCCGCCGCCACCCGCACGTCTTCGGCGACTCGACCGCTCGCACCGCCGACGACGTCAAGCTCCGCTGGGACGAAATCAAGAAGTCCGAAAAACCCGCGACGACCGCGGGCTTACTGGACGGCGTGCCGCGCTCGCAGCCCGCGCTCGCCGAAGCGCAGGCGATCGCGCACAAAGCCGCGAAGGTGGGATTCGATTGGCCCGACGCCGCGCCCGTCCTCGAAAAGCTCCGCGAGGAAATCGGCGAGCTCGAACGCGCGGCGACCCCCGCCGAACGAGCCGAAGAACTCGGCGACCTCCTCTTCGCCGCCGTCAATCTCGCGCGCAAGCTGAATATCGACGCCGAACAGGCCCTCCGCGCGGCCAACGCCAAGTTCCGCGCGCGCTTCGACTACATCGAGCGCCGCCTCGGCAAGCCGCTCGATCAAGCCACCCTCGAAGAGATGGATCATCTGTGGAACCAAGCCAAACAAATATCGCGATCCGCCTCTTGACGGCGCGCGAGGAGTTCGCCGAAGCCGTCGAGTTGCAGCGGACCGTCTGGGGATTCGCCGAACTCGACCTGCTGCCCGTGCGCCTGTTCGTCGTCGCCTCGAAAGTCGGCGGACACGCCTTCGGAGCCTTCGACGACCGCCGTCCCGGCCCAAACAAAATGGTCGCTTTTTGTTTGGCGATTCCCGGCCTCAAACCGGGCGGCAAGTTCTACTTGCACTCCCACATGCTCGGCGTGCTCGAGGAGTACCGCAATTACGGACTTGGCCGCCGCCTCAAACTCGCCCAGCGCGACGACGCCCTCGAACGCGGCGTCGATCTCGTCGAGTGGACCTTCGACCCGCTCGAACTGAAGAACGCCTTCTTCAACATCGAACGCCTCGGAGCCGTCGTCCGACGCTTCGTCTTCAACCAATACGGCGTCACGCCCAGCGTGTTCCAAGGCGCGCTGCCCACCGACCGTTGCATCGCCGAATGGCACGTCGCCTCGCCTCGCGTCGCCGGCCTCCTGAACGGCTCGCCGGTCGAGCGTCCCCTCACCGTCGAAAAGATCGAGGTCCCCAACGACATTGGCGAGTGGAAACGCACCGACCCGTCGCGCGCGCGTGAAACGCAGGCCGAGGTGAGTTCACAATTCGATAAGCATCTTTCTCGCGGTCTCGCCGTCACCGGCTTCGAGCGCGGGGAAACCTCCAGCGCCTACTTACTAAGTCCATGGCCTTCCAACTAGACCGCATTACGCTCCGGCGCCTGCGCATGCCGCTGGTGCATTTTTTCCAGACCAGCTTCGGCCGCACTTACGAACGCGAAATCGTGCTCGTCGAAGTAACCGCCGACGGCGTCTCCGGTTGGGGTGAAGTCACTTGCGGCGAAAATCCCTTTTACAACGAGGAGTGGACCGACGCCGCTTGGCTCTTGATCCGCGACTACGCCGCCCCGCGAGTCCTCAAGCATCCTTTCGAGGACGCCTCGGAAGTGGCAGCTCGCACCACGCACATTCGCGGTCACAAGATGGCGCGCGGCGGCGTCGAAACGGCGTGCTGGGACTTACAGGCGCGCCTCGCGGGCGAGCCGCTTTGGAAAACCGTCGGCGGCGGTGCGTATCGCGACATCGCCTGCGGCGTCTCGATCGGCATTCAGGATTCGGTCGATCAACTGCTCGAAAAGATCGAGACCGAAGTGAACGCCGGGTACCAGCGCATCAAGATCAAGATCGCGCCGGGCTGGGACGTCGACGTGATTCGCGAAGTGCGCAAGCGCTTTCCGAGCATCCGTCTCATGGGCGACGCCAACTCCGCCTACACCCTAGCCGACGCTCACCTGCTCAAAGCGCTCGACGAGTTCGGACTCATGATGATCGAGCAGCCTCTCGCTCACGACGAGATTCTCGACCACGCCGAGTTGCAGCGCCAACTCCAAACGCCCATCTGTCTCGACGAGTGCATCCGGAGCGCGCATCAAGCCGAACAAGCCATCCGCATCGGCGCGGCGAAGATTATCAATATCAAGCTGGGCCGCGTCGGCGGCTTCGCCGAAGCCAGGAAAGTCCACGACGTCTGCCATCGCGCGGGTATCCCCGTCTGGTGCGGCGGCATGCTCGAATCGGGCATCGGCCGCGCTCACAACATCGCGCTCTCTACTCTCCCCGGCTTTGTTCTCCCCGGCGACGTCTCCGCGTCCAAGCGCTACTGGAAACGCGACGTGATTTCGCCCGAAGTCGAGGTCTCCCCGCGCGGCACGATCTCTCTCACCGACGCCCCCGGCTTCGGCTACGAAATCGATCTCGACTTCCTCAAGTCCGTCACGGTTCAAGAGGAGGTTCTCACGTGAGTGCCGCCGTCGAAACCGCCTCCGTCGAAAGCCATAGTCGAACGCCCGTACGCTTGTACGGGCTCGCCCTTCTCGTCCAGGTGTTCTGGGCGCTCAATAACTCGATCTCGAAGTTCGCGCTAGCCGAAATTCCCCCGGTTCTACTCGCCGGATTGCGTATGGCGCTCGCCGCGCTGTTTATGATTCCCATTTACCACTGGCAAAAACCCCAGTGGAAGCGGGAGCATTTCTGGAAGCTGGTGGGTCTCGGCGGTATCGGGCTCGGGCTCAACCAATTCCTCTTCGTGGTCGGCATCAACTACACCAGCGTCACCCACGCCGCGCTCATCATCCCCTTAACCCCGCTGATCGCGCTGCTGCTCGCCGCCGCCTTCCGTATGGAGAAACTGACGCGCGCGAAAATCCTGGGCATGATCGTCGCTTTCGCCGGGGTTATGACGCTGCAATTGACGAAAACCCCCGCCCGCGGGGCGTCTTTGTTCGGCGATCTGCTGCTGTTCCTCGGCATCGCGTTCTTCGCTCTCTACATCGTCCTCGGCAAGCGCGCCACCGCCAGCTACGACGGACTGGTGGTCAATACGTTCGGCTTCATCACCAGCGCAATCGCGCTCGCCCCGCTCACGATCTGGCTCGGCCGCGATTTCGATTTCGCACACGTTTCGTTACTCGCCTGGTCCAGCATGCTGTACATGGTGATTTTCTCGTCCATCGTGGGTTACGCGCTTTATTACTACGTGCTCACTCATATGGAAGCGTCGCGGCTCTCCACCTTCAGCTACATCCAACCCATCATGACCGCGAGTTTCGCCGCGCTCCTTCTCGGCGAACCGCTCACGCCCTCCCTCGGGATTTCCGGCGCTCTCGTATTACTCGGCGTTTGGATTACGAGCCGCTCCGCATGAGCCTCGTTCACTTACTCGAAAACAACCGCAATTACCGCTACACGTGGCTCGGCCAAGTGGTCAGCGAGGTCGGCGATCATTTCAACAACATCGCCGTGTTCTCCCTCGCCATGCGCCATTCGAGCGGCGGCGTGGTGGTCGCCGGAGTCTTGATCGCCCGGGCGATTCCTATGCTCGTCATGGGTCCGCTCGCCGGGGTCGTGCTCGACCGCTTTGACCGCAAACGCGTCATGATCGCCAGCGACCTCATTCGCTTTGTCATCGCCCTGCTCTTCATTCCCGTGGCGCGCTCGGGCGAAGCGTGGCCTCTGTACTTGCTCAGCGCGATCCTCATGGCCGCTTCGCCGTTCTTCACCGCCGGACGCTCGTCGATCATGCCCTCGATCGCCACCGCCGAAGAATTGCATACCGCGAACTCGCTCACTCAGACAACCGGCTGGGCCACCACCGCCATCGGTGCCTTCCTCGGCGGCATGGCCGTCTCGGAGTTCGGCTACGACTGGTCGTTCTTCCTCAACGCCCTGTCGTTCCTGTTCTCCGCCTGGTGCATCTCGCTGCTGCGCGGGCAATTCGTCGCCCTGCACCGCCTGATTAAGGACGCTTCCCGCACCCCGTGGCGCGACTACGTCGAAGGATTGCGTTACCTCAAGGGCAATCCGCTGCTCTTCGCCATTTGCCTCATCGGCGTCGGCTGGGCCACCGGCGGCGGCGCGGCGCAGATTCTCTTCTCGATTTTCGGCGAAACCGTCTTTAAACGCGGCGCGGCGGGCATCGGCCAGATTTGGGCCTGCGCCGGTATCGGACTCGTGATCGGCGGCGTCTTCGCCCACTGGCTCGGGCCGCGCGTCTCCTTCGACCAATACAAGCGCACCATCGCCATCGCCTATGTCGTCCACGGCGGCGCGTACGTCGCCTTCTCGCTCGCCCCGAATTACTACGGCGCGCTCGCGCTCATCGGACTGTCGCGGGCCGCCGTCGCCGTGTCGAGCGTGCTCAATTTCTCGACGCTCTTGCGTCACGTCGAGGACCGGTACCGCGGCCGCGTCTTCGCCACCATGGAAACGCTCACCTGGTCGGCGATGATGGTGTCGATGATGTTCGCCGGTGTCGCTTCCACGCGCGTCGATCCCCGCTCCATCGGCGTCGTCGCCGGAGTCTTAAGCTCCACCACCGCCGTCTTCTGGGCGTGGGCCAACGCCACCGGCCGCCTGCCCGCGCCCTCCGAGACCCCTCTTTCCTCTAAGACAACTCTCTATGGAACCCGTTAACGTCGGAATTATCGGCCTAGGCAATGTCGGCCTGGGCGCCCTCGAAATCCTTTGGGACAACTGGGAGCAAAACACCCGCAAGCTCGGCTTTCCCCTGTGGCTGCGGGCGATCTGTTCTCGCACGCTCGATAACAAGCCCCTGCCCTCGGGCATGGAACGCGTCCTGCGCACCACCGACTGGCGCGAGGTGGTCGAGCATCCCGAAATCGACATCGTTTGCGAGCTGGTCGGCGGCACTACAGTCGCGCGCGAGATGATCGACGCGGCCATCGCTCGTTGCAAAAGCGTCGTCACCGCGAACAAGGAACTGATGGCCCTCCACGGCCCCGAAATCTGGAAGCGCGCCGCCGAGGCCAACGTCAACCTCGCTATGGAAGCCTCGGTCGCGGGCGGGATTCCGATTCACACCGTGCTGCGCGAGGGCATCTCGGGCGACCGCCTGAACGCCCTGTTCGGCATCCTCAACGGCACGTCGAATTTCATCCTCACCGAAATCGAGAAGCGCGGCGCGGACTTCGGCGACGTGCTCGCCGAGGCGCAACGGCTCGGGTACGCCGAGGCCAACCCCACCGCCGACATCGACGGCTACGACGCGCGCTCGAAGCTGGCGATTCTCGCCGCCCTGATGTTCGGGCAAAGCGTCGCGCCTTCAGCGATCTATACCGAAGGCATCCGCCGCATCACGCCCTTCGATTTCGAGTACGCCCGCCAGTTGGGCTACACCATTCGCCTACTGTGCGCGGCGCGACGCCACGACGACGGCCTGCAATTGAGCGTCCGCCCCGCCCTGCTGGCGAAATCGGCGATCCTCGCGGGCGTTTCGGGCGCCTACAACGGCATCTGGGTGCGCGGCGACTACGGCCAGGACACGTTCTACTACGGCCGCGGCGCCGGACCCCGCCCCACCGGCGTCGCCGTGGTCAGCGACCTGATGCGCGTCGCGCGCGAAATCCGGGCCGGTTCGCACGACCGCGTGTCGCCCTTCGCCCACGCCGAACTCCGCGCCGTCGCGCCCCTGCCGCTCGACGACCAGCGGTCCGCCTACTACCTGCGCTTCCGCGTCAAGGACCGCCCGGGCATTATCGCCGCGCTTTCGCAAACCCTCGCGGCCAAGGGCATCTCGCTCGACGCCGTCCTCCAGGTCCCCTGCGACACCAAGGACAACCTGCCCTTCGTCATCACCGTCGAACCCACCGAAGAACGCGCCCTCCGCGACGCCGTCGCCGCCATGGCGAATCTCGATTTTCTGGTGGAGCCGCCGCTCGCCCTGCCCATGGAGCGGGGGCTTAGTTAAGTGTCGGGGGGCCGATTTCGCGCATGAAGCGCTTGACCGCTAACGTATACTCCGCGCGAGGGTTATACGTCCGCAGCTTGCCCTCGATACTCTTGCCGCGGTAGTGCGGAGATTCGGCCAAACGGCGCGCGACGAGGTGAATTCCGTGGCGAACGCTCGGGAATCGCCGCTCGCAGTTGGCCCAACCGAAGATGTTGTTGCCTTTCTTATACTTGCCGCCGCTCGACTCTACCATCGAGATGCTCGGGAGCAGGCGCCAGTCCAGGGCGTTTTGGTCGGCGGCCTCGACAAAATCGGGCGCTAAATGCTCAATTGGGCTGCTTTTTGACGCCAAAAACGCCCTTAAACGTACCTCTCGGGGGTCTAAATCGACCTCCGCGCTCAACGGACCGGCTACCTCGGGGGCCGCCAGCAATCCAGCGGCGACGACGAAACTCTTGGTAAATCGATTGGTCATGCGTAAACACAAACTCGGAGCTTTGGGGGCTCCGAGCTTGAAATCTGATTATACCAAGATTAGCGCCGCCAATCGGCTACAGCGGCCCGGACTGGTACTAGACGGGACTATTGGCTAATCGTCGTCGTCGAGGGCGAGTCCTTCGATCCCGCGAGACCGATCGCCGCGCCCGATCCGGCACCCGCCACGACCACGCCGAGAATGATGGCCTTCGAACTAATGCCCGCCGCGCTCGCCGACGCGGTACCCGCCGCTTTCCCCGCCGCAGTCGCCGTAGCGGTCGCGGTTGAGGTTGCCGTCGATGCGGTTGCGCCCTTGGCGCCCAACACGGTCACGCTCGACGCCACGACGCCGTCTTTCGCGAGCGTCCCCGTCACCTTCGCCCGTTGTCCCACCGTGTTCGCCGTCGCGCCGCCCTTCAGTTTGAAAAGCATGTCGGTGGTTTCGTCGCGAAGGTACAGCCCGTCCTTCATCCGTTCCACCCGGCCGGTCACTTCGATCGCCGTGGACGCCCCGCCCGGCATGGTGAACGTCAGTTCGCGGTTCGCCGCTAATTTGGCGAGCGTAACTCCTTGCGCGTTCGTTACTTCCATCGGGCCCGCCACATGCGCCGAGCCCGACTTGAGCGCGATCCGTCCGCCTCGCACCTCCGCCGACGACCCCGCCGCCAACACCGCCCGCGCGCCGTTTTTCAAGAGCAGACGTACGGAATGGCCGGCCGCTTCCACCGTCGCACCGTCCGTCAGCGTGCCCGAAAGCTCGGCGGGCAGGCCGCCGATCCGAAACGCGCCGTTCGACGTGGCGACGCCGATAGAGCCGGGTTCCACCGCTAAAGCAACCACAAGATACAAGGAAAGCATCGATAGTCCTCACCAAACTCTTCGGCATAGGCCGCACGGCACTTGAGAGAACCCGCTCTTCCGCCGATGACTACTTTTGTATGGCGTTCCGCATCCCGCTTCGCGTACCCCTTCGTGTGGTGGACCGCGCCTGCTGGATCGGTTTACTCGCCCTTTCGCTCGCCGCTTCGCCCACTGCGGTGGGCCGATTTCTGGACTGGCTACCCCGGCGAGACCGGGTCCAAACTTCGCCCGTTCCCGCCCTCATCGCCCGCGCCGCCGAACTTGAAGTCGCCGGAGACGAAGCGGCCGCCGAAGCGACGCTCCTCGACGCCGCCCGTCTCGACCGCCGCTACGCCACCGCCTGGGCCCTCGCCAACTTCTATGCGCGCCAAAATCGTCGAACCGAACTCGACCGCTGGCTCCACCGCGCCATCGACATGAGTTACGGCGACCGCGCCGCGCTCTTCGCCTTCGCCGAGGAAGCCCAACTGCCCCGCGCCCGCGACCGTCTCGCCGCCGCCGAACCGCACTTAGCCGCCCAGCACTGCGAGCGTCTCATCGCCGCCGCCCGCTACCCGGAAGCCCTCGAAACCTGGACCCGATCCCATGGGTCCAAACCGTTACTGGTCAACGCCGATCTCGCCGCCGCGCCCACCGGCACCGGGTTCGATTGGCGGCTGGGAGCGGTCCCCGGACTCTCCGCCGGAGCGCTGACTTCCCCCGGCCATCCGGGACAAATCGAGGCCCGCTTCTCGGGAGACCAGGCCGATTCCGGCGAAATCCTCAGTCAGTACCTCTCGCTCGCCCCCGCCACCCGCTACCGCCTGTCTTTCGACTACCGGACCTCCGATCTCGCTCCGCCCACCGGTCTGCGCTGGATTGTCGAATCGACGGCCGATCGTAGCAACGCTCTGGCGCGCGCTCGCGAACTTGAAGTATCCCCCTCTTGGACGCGCGTCTCGCTCGATTTCACCGCCTCTTCGCCTTTCACGCGGCTCGCCTTGACCTGGAAGCGTACGCTAGGCGCACCGCGACTCGCCGGGCTGCTGGCCATCCGCAACCTGTCGCTGGAGATCGCCCCGTGAGTTGGCTGTTCGCGCTCGCCGGATTGTTGACCGCCGCGCTGCCGTTCGCCGCCGTTCGGGAGGCCTGGGTTCCGTTGGCATTGGCCGCCGCGACGCTGGCTTTCTGCGCCGCCGCCGCCCTACGCGGATTCATCCTTCAATGCCCTTCCGAGTTCGACTGGCTTTCGGCGTGCGCCTTCGTTCCGGCGGTACTCGGACTGGCGCAGTACTTTACCGGCCGTACCGTTCATCGGGAGGCGACCCTCCACGCCGCGCTCTTCTCCCTGGCCGCCGCCGGGCTCTTCGTCGCCGCGCGAGCCGTCTTGGCCGATCTCAACTTGCGCCGCGACTTTCTCAACGCCGCGCTGCTCGCGGGTACGGCGGTGGCCATTTTCCAGATCGCGGGCTTCGCGGCGTTCCCGAACCGTAACCACCACGCCGCTTTTCTGGTTCTGACGATGCCGCTCGCCCTGCTCCGCGCCATCGAGGAACGCCGGGGTTGGCTTGCGTTTTGCGCGCTGACGATGGGAGCGTCGGTGGCGCTCGGCGGCTCCCGCGCGGGCATGGCGCTGATCGTCGCCGAGGGCGCGGTGCTGCTGGCCGGAGCGCGCTACCGATTCGCGGCCATCGCCGTGGTGGCGATCGGAGGACTGGCGTTCGCCGCCGAGATCGGGGCTCGCGACGACGGCCACCGGCGCGAGTTGTTCGCCTCCGCGATCGAGATCGCGCGAGAAAACCCGGTCTTTGGCGCGGGACTTGGAGGCGCGGGACTCGGGGCCTTTGAAACCGCCTACCCCGCCCACGCCTTCTTCGACAACGGTCTGATCGTCGATCACGCCCATTCGGACTGGCTCGAATGGTTGGCGGAAATGGGACTTCTCGGCGTGGCTCCGCTACTCCTGCTCGCACTTTGGTCCGCGCGCGAGGCGATGCGCCAACCCTGGGCGGTGGGTATGGTGGCCGTGTACCTGCACGCGGCGATCGATTACCCGCTGCACAAACCGACGCTGGTGCTGTGGCACTACGCGCTGCTGGCGGCGTTAGTGGCGGGGCGCGCTGCGGCCAAGCGGCGGGTGCAAATCTAGAACGAAATTCCGATCACGATTTCCATTTGGCCGCGCCGGGTACGCGTCGAGTTCGAATCGAACGGCGCGCCGAACCAATGGGTGTAGCGGAACTCCGGCGTGAACCGGATCCGGTAATCGTCGATAAACCGGAAGCCGACGCCGACCGTCGCGCCGAACGTTTGCTTGCTCCGCGGACTCACCGGAGTTTCGTTGTAGGCGGTCTTGACTTCGCCGTCCTCTACCGTCCCATCGGCGTCGCCGTCGCCCGGCAGAATCGACTCCGTCCCCGACTTCACCGAACGCGTGAATCGCGCCGCGCCGCCCGCGCTCACGAATATCTTCGAGAGCGGACCCTCGTCGCGCAACCCGTAGTAGCGCATGGTGACGGGCACGTCCCAAAAGGTGGCGCGCGTGCGCTCCGTGTAAGATTCCACATCCCGGTCGTCGGTGTCGTCCTCGTCCGGCGGGGAACCGCGCAAGATGGTCGTGCTCTGCACATAGCGGGCGCGCTGGTAGAACGCGTCCACGCCGATGGCCCACTTTTTGGTCAACGCGTACTCGAACCCCAGCCCGACGGCTCCTCGGCTCGACTGATTCTCGGTCGAATCGTCGCGAGTGTGCGCGAACGGGGAGGTCAGGTCTTTCGCAACGGGCGCGCCGTCGAACAGCGAGTTTCCGAGAATGCGAATCCGCCCGCCGAAGGAGAGCTTTCTCAAGGGCGGCGGCTCCGTCGATTGCGCGGCGCAGGAGATCGCGAGTAGAAGAACGGGAATCTTGTAAGTCATGAGTTAGAACTGCAACCGCAGCGACAACTCGATCGAGCGGGCGCCGCCGGAACGGTACGTGGAATTCCCGCCGCCGCCGAACCCCTGGTTCAGCATTCGGGTCATGACCCCGAAATTCGGGCTCGACAGGTTAGCCCCTTCGAAGGGCGACGGGTTCATAAAGCTTGGGCGGTTGAGAACGTTAAACGCCTGCGCGGAGATATTCAGCCGGGTGCGTTCGGTAATGCCGATGTCGCGGCGCAACGACACGTCGGCCTGCCACATGGGGAATCCGCGGATGGAGTTGCGGCCCAGGTTGCCCTGTCCGAAGCCTTCGGGCGATTCGAAGGCGTCCCGGTTCAATCGCCTCCCACCCGGCACGTTCGGATCGGAAATCCAGACGTCTTTGCCGTTGTAATCGGGACGCACCTGCGCGAACAGTCCGCGGGGGAAGGGGAAGTCGCCCTCGTCTTCCTCGTCCTCGCTCGTATCCTCGGTGACGCCTTGCACGTCGAACGGCAAACCCGTTCGCGCGGTTACCACCCAATCCGCGTACCAGCCGCCGAACAGTTGACGGGCGACGGCGAACTTGGGCGAAGGCATGCGCCACGAACCGGAAAAGTTGATGTTGTGCCGGATGTCGTAATCGGACGAGCCGCGCTCGCCGCCGCCGAACAGCGACGCGAAGCCGCCGCCGATGCCCGCGTCGTTCGAGGAACTGTCGATCGAGTGCGCGTAGGTGTAGCCCAACTGCATCTGGACGTTCGAGGAGAGCCGCCGCCGGAACTGCACTTGCAGCCCGTGATAATCGGAACTCGCGCCGTTAGTGGAAAGCCGCAGAATGTCGAAGGCGTCCGAGAACGAAGGCTGTGTTTCGACGCGCAGCAGACGCCGCCCCATCGTGCCCGCGTACCCGACCGAAAGCATCTGCTGACGGCCGAACCAGCGTTCGACGGTCATGTTCCACTGGGTCACCAGCGGGGATTTGAGTTCGTTCTCCGCGGCCGTGATCGATCCGTAGGGCCGCGTCGCGGGTAACGCCGGTGGCGCGAGATCGGCGGCGGGAATGGGGAACTTCGCCTCGCTGATGGTGCGCTGGCTGGTATACGGCGCGCCGCTGAACGCGCCCGCGCTCACGCCGTAACCAACGTCGTAGAAGATACCGAGTCCGGAGCGGAATACCATCTCGCGGCCCTGCGTGGTGTCGATCTGGTACGACAGGCCGACGCGCGGCGCGATGTCGAACCAACGCGTGTTGTAGAGCGGCTCGTTCTGGGTAACGCCGGCGATCGTGGATTGCGCGCGCGCCAGCGGCTGCGGGCCTTGGCGAGCCCGCGGCGGCGGGTTAACGTCCCAACGCGCGCCGTACGTTAGAGTGGTGCGCTCGGTGGCACGCCACGTGTCCTGAAAGTAAGCCGAGAAGTTGGTGTAGGACGGATACACCTCGGTTAGGTTGGAACTTACGATGGCGTTAGTCGCGGTCCCCGAAAGCAATCCGCCTTCGTCGGTGGAAAGTCCGTCGAAGGTGACGCTGGCCGAGTAGGGCTTCCGTTCGTTCGTCGGCATGATGCGCCGGTAGTCGAGGCCGAACTTGTATTGATGCGTCCCGACTAACTTCGAAAGGCTATTGACGACGTTGATTTGTTCTTGTGTGTTGCCGCTGCGCGAGGCGATCGAGTAACCGGTGAGTCCGAGGACGTTCATCGAGAAATCGCCGGTTTCGGCGGTGACTCCGGCGGGCAGCACGAGAGACGGCGAGAGCGGCACGGCTCCGCCATAGTTATCCATGCGCGTGCGCTGTCGGTTCGAGAAGCGCGAGTAATTCACGCGAAGGTCGTTGATGGCGTTCGTTCCCAACTGCGTGGTGGTCGAAACGGTGGCGGTGTGCGACCGCCCGTCGCGGTTGAGCACGACGTTCGGGGAAAAGAAATCGGACCCGCGCGACTCGCTATTCGAAGGCGAGAAGCTGTAGCGCGCGAACATCGTCCACTTCGAGTTGACGGTGTGGTCGAGTCGCAGGCTGCCCGTGTCGGTGGTAGAAGGGTTCGAGACTACCGCGCGGAACTGCGCCGCGCCGTCTTCGAGTAAAGCTCCGTTGGGTTGCGGAAAGGCGTCGAGGTAAGGCCGGAACGCGGCCCGGGCCGTACGGCGCGTCTCCATGCTGGGGACGCTCGCGATGGTGGTTTGGGGTGAGGTAAGGCGCAACCCTTCGTAGGAGGCGAAGAAAAAAGTACGGTTCGACAGAATGGGGCCGCCGAGCACGCCGCCGGGGCGGTTCTGCCGGAGCTTGCCGCGCGCGAAGCCGGAGTTGTTGGCGAACCAGTCGTTGGCGTCGAAGCGGTCGTTGCGAAAGTAGTAGAACAGAGAGCCGCGCACTTGATTCGAGCCGCCGCGGCTGGTCATCGACACTTGCGCGCCGGGGGTGCGTCCGAACTCCGGCGCGAACGCCGAAGTTTGCACGCGCATCTCCTGCATGGCGTCGATCGAAATCAATTCGGTGGAGGGCCCGGCAGCCGCGCCGGGAGGAGGCCCTCCACCGCCCGGGCCGGGAGGACCTCCGCCCGCGGGACCGCCGCCGGCGGAGCTATTCACGCTCACGCCGTCGAGAGTGTAGTAATTCGCGTTGGATCGCAGCCCGTTGGCGTTGAATCCACCGCCCGCGCCGCCGCGACCGCCCGCCGCGCTGGTGATGCCGGGGGCCATGAGGATCAACGATTCCGCGCTGCGGCCGTTCACCGGCAGGTTTTGCAAATACTTCTGATCGAGCGAGGTGCCCGCCGTCGCGTCCGCCGAAACTCCTTCGGCCTCGGCGCTGACTTGGATCGAGGAGGTCGCCGCCGGACCGACTTGTAAGTCGAACCGGAACGTCTGCCGGTCGCGGACGAGGAGTTGGATCGCGGAAACCTTTTGCGTGATAAAGCCGGTCTTCGACGCTTCGAGCGAGTAAACGCTGGGGGGCAGATAGTCGAAGATAAACGTGCCGAGCTCGCCCGTGGTCCCCTGGCGAACCGCGCCGCGACGCGTGTCGACGAGGACTAATTTCGTCCCCGGGACGAGCGCGTTACTGGGGTCGCCAACCGTAACGGCTAACGTGGAAGTGTCTTGCGCGCGTAGCGACGCAACGAGAGTGAGTCCCGCCGCGAGGCGAGCTAACCGGCCCATATTGACTATTCAACGTGAGCGAAGAAGCGCCGTTTCTGAAGAAGTGTAAGTAAAGAAATATGTGTAAAGAAGTGTGAGCGAGGAAGTGTCGCGCGAAAACGAAACCGCCCGGACCGAAGTCCGGGCGGCGCGATAGACGAACCTTGGATCGAGCTTAGTCGCCCATGCTGCCGACTTCTTCGCGAACTTCGGTGGGAGCGGGGGCGGGAGCGGGCGCGGGAGCGATTACCGGTTTGATGGCGTCGAGTTTGACGAAACCTTCCATCTCCGGTTCCTTCAACACGTGCTTGCGGTACAGCGCTTCCATGCGGGCGTGCTCTTCCTGCTCCTTGATCTTCTGAGCGCGGGCGCGAAGCTTCTCTTCGCGGGCGTTCTTAGCGACGCCGATGTCGTCGAGATCGTGCTGCTTACCCTTGGCGACATCCTCGGCGCGTAGGATGAGCGTGTGCTCGATCGAGGTCATATCGACCTTCTTGCCGCCCGCGTAAATCTTGTGGCGGCCGTGGTCCTCGTACCACTTGGTGAGCGTGGCGGTCATGTGCATCTTCTCGATGATGTTCCGCCAGCCGATGCCGGTGTTGTAGGCGCAGAAGCTAATCTCGCCTTCCTGCGTCGCGTAGGGAATGATGCACTGCTCGGTGCGCCGGAAATCGTAGTTAAACAGATCCTGGAACCACATGCCGGCGATGAAGAGGAAGTTCCAGCGGTCCGCGCGGCGCTTCTCGATGTCGGCCATCGTACGGTCGCCGGTGACCTTGCCGTAATCGCGACCGGTGACGCGGAAGCACTTGTCGAACTTCGTCAGCATGTCGGAGAGCTTGAAGTGCGTGGGCGTCTGGAGCGGGTCGTAGTTGCGCATCAGCGCGAGCGCGACGCCGATCCCGGACCACTTCTTGCTCCGCGCGGCGTCGTTAATCTGGGCGATGTCCTTGGCGAGCTGTTCGGCGTTCAAGAAGGCGGTAACCGGAACGGCTTCCTTGGTCTCCTTGTCGCACATGACGGCGAAACCGACGCCGCAGTTGGGGTGGCAGCCGCAGGAGAGTTGCCCCCACTCCGCCGCCGGACCGTGGATCAGATCGGCGAAATCGGAGAAGGTTGACATGAACGAGATCGGGAACCAGTCCCGCGTGGGCTCGCCGAGACCCGTCATATTTTTGACGTCGTGGGCGAGGTGCGAGAGCGTGTAGCGCTGCGCGGCGCGCCGCTCCGGCGTGACGGCTTCGTCGCGGCCCGTGAAGCTGACCGGCTGGAAGCTGAGGAACGGAATCTTCTTCGGGTTGTCGAGCGCGAACCGCACGACGCTACCCACCTGCTCGTTATTGACGCCGTTGACGATCGTGATGACCGGCACGATATCGACGCCGCCCTTGTGCAGATTCTCGATGGCGCGCAGCTTGACGTCGAACAGGTTGCCGACGGCGCGGTGGGAATTCGGCTCGTTGCCGATGCCGTCGAATTGCAGATAGGCGTAGCGCAAACCGGCTTGGCCCGCGGCGACGGCGAACTCCGGCTCCTGCGCGAAGCGGATACCGTTGGTCGCGGCCTGCACCGAGTTGTAGCCGATCTTGCGGCAGTAGGCGACCGCGTCGAGGAAGTACGGCGACAGCGTAGGCTCGCCGCCCGAGAACTGCACCGACATCTGGCGGCGCGGCTTAATCTTGAGCGCGTTGTCGAGCAGCGTGGTGATGTCTTCCCAACTCAGCTCGTGCACGAACCCGACCTGGTTCGCGTCCATGAAGCACGGATCGCACATCATGTTGCAGCGGTTCGTGAGATCGACCGTCAACACCGATCCGCGCCCGTGAGTGATCGTCGAAGACCCGTGGTTGTGGAGGTCCTCGTCGTTATGGGCGCGGATGTCGCGACCGGGGAACACGCGCTCGACATGCTCCAGAAATTTCGGATCCACCGCCATCACGTCCTCGAAGTGGCCGTGGACGGGGCAATCCTTCACCATCAAAATTTTGCCGTCGCGCTCGATGATTTGCGCCTTGATTTCGCCGACCTTTTCGGTCTTGAGCACATCCACCGGGGTCTCGCCGTTGAGCACTTTATTTCGGGCGTCGATCACGCAGTTGGGACAAAGCGAGTCCGTCGTGCGCGGCCAACCCAGCGGGGGCTTCGACTTCTGGTAGCTCTTGAGGAGCGGCTTCTCCGACCACTTCGGGGTGAACGAAGGGTTCGGGTTGATGCGGTTGAACCGTTCGAATACCTGCCAGGCGCCGTTGGCGGCGACCGTGAGCGCCTTCTCGAAGTACTTGATAGGTTTGTGCATTGTACCTTTCGGAGAGTGTACCTATCGGATGCGTCGGCACGCTATCCCGACGCAGTGAAGGGCGGTTTTCGAGCCTCGGGCGGCGAGATTCAGGGTCGAACGGACGCGCCTGTCGGCGGATCGTAAGACGCTGACGGATCAATGGGTTGGGCTTGAAATCCCCCTCCCTTCCCTCCGGCGGACGGTTTTGATATGATTCGCGCCCATTGGGGCGGGGTGCGCCCGGAAACGAGGGATGATGCGTCAAGCGGTAGCGGGGTGTGTTTTATTATTGGCGGCGTCCGGATCGAGCCGGGCGCAGGAATTGCGCGGCAGCGTCCGCGGCACGGTGGCCGATTCCACCGGCGCGGTGGTGGTGGGAGCCAACGTCACGTTGCGCAACGTGAACACCACCGTCCAAACGGCGAAGCAAACCGGCGAAACGGGGATATACCTTTTCGACTTCGTCAGTCCCGGCACGTACTCGCTGACCGTCGAGCTACAGGGCTTCAAGACCTACGTGCAAGAAAACATTTTGGTGCAAACGCGTTCCGACATCACGGTGGACCCGAGGCTCGAAATCGGCGCGCTGACGGAGGCCATCCGCGTCACCGAAGCGCCGGTGGCCGTGCAGTTCAGCAAGACGACGATGGAAACGACGCTCGACAGCCGGATGTCGAACAAGCTGCCGATCATCCACCGCAATCCGTTCCTGCTGCTGCAGCTGGACCCGCAGGTAACGTTCACGTCCACATCGGGCGAGCAGAGCCCGTTCCACCATTGGGCGGGATCGCGCCTGGACGTGGGCGGCGGCACGCAACTCAAGAACGACATTCTGGTGGACGGCTCGCCCAACACCTGGGGACCGAAAACGAACTACGTGCCGACGATCGATAGTGTGTCCGAACTGAACGTGCAGCAGAACGCGACGGACGCGGAGTTCGGGCATTCGGCGGGCGGCATCATCAGCGTGCAGATGAAGTCCGGTTCGAACGACTGGCACGGCTCGGCGTACTTCTTCGGGCGGAACCCGCTACTCAACGCGCGCCCCGATTCGACGACGCCGACGCCGTCGCTCATCCGGCACAACGTGTGGGGCGTCACCAGCGGCAATCCGATCGTCAAGAACAAAGTGTTCAACTTCTTCTCCTACGAAGGGCAGAATCTGCGCGAGCCGGTGAACGTGATCCGCACGCTGCCGACGGCGCTCGAGCGCACCGGGGATTTCTCGCGCACGCTGTCGTTGAACGCGGGCGTCGTCGCCTTGAAGCCGATTTACGATCCCTGGACGACACAGACCAACGGCGCGGTCGTGACGCGCACGCCGTACGCCGGTAACGTGATTCCGCGCTCGCAAATGGACCCGACGTCCCTGCGATTCCTCCAGGACGTCTGGCAGCCCAACCTGCCGGGCGACGACGTCACGGGTGTCAATAACTTCCGCCTCACCATCGCCCGCGTGTACGAGTACTACAACTACACGAACCGCACCGACTGGAACATTAACGACAAGTTGAAGGTGTTCGGCCGCATCTCGCGGTTTCGCACGGACGTCGCTTCGCCCAATCCGCCCGGCACTCCCGCGTCGTCCACCGGCGGCTCGGAACGCAATACTCTCACGGTCGCGGGCGACGTGGTGTGGACCGCGAACAGCACCACCGTGCTCGATTTTCGCGGTTCCTATAACAAGCCGGTCGATCGCTTTTTCGACTCCGAGGCGGAAATTCCCAACTTAAGCTCCTACTGGCCGAACAATCCCGGTTGGTTCGACAGTTACCAGAAAGCGCTGCCCGTTCTCTACTACCCCGGACTGCAACTCGGCGGGAACTTAGGCCGCGGCAGTTATTGGTATTCCGCGCCCGATTTCTGGAACTGGCAGGGCAAGATCGCAAAGACGCTGGGCAAGCATTACGTGAAAGCGGGCGGCGAATACCGCCGGTATCGCGGCAATTCCTCGCTGCCCGCGCCGCTGCAATTCTTCTTCCCGGAAACGATGACGTCGAACACGTACGTCAACCCCAACGGCCGACTGAGCGGTCACCAATGGGCGACGTTCCTGATCGGCGCGATGGGCGACAACTCGCGCGCGCGCAACGTGCCCGCGCTGCTCGCGCGCAATCATTTTTACGGCTTCTACTTTCAGGACGATTTCAAGGTGTCGCGCAACCTGACATTGAACCTCGGCTTGCGCTGGGAGTACGATTCGCCGATTACCGACCGCGACAACCGGCTCTCGCGCACGATCGATTTCGCGAATCCGATTCCCGAGTTTCAAGGCGCCGGACAGCCGCAGCTTCCCGCGGCGGTGACCGCGATTCGTCAATCGCCGCCCGTCTACAACGGCGCGTGGCAGCATACCGACGCGGGTCCGTACCGTTCGCCGCTCAATACGTTTCTTCCCCGGTTCGGCATCGCGTACCGGATTAACGACCGCACTTCGTTCCGCGCCGGGTATTCGCGCTACGCCATCCAACCGTCGGTCGATTTCGAGGGCGGCATTAACTTGAACGACGTCGTTCCCTACCCCGGCTACAGCCAGGACACGCTGGTGCTACCGACGATTCAGGGCGTTCCCGGAGCGCGATTCTCCGATCCGTTCCCGAACAACGTCAACCCACTGACGCCGCCCGCGGAAAAGCGCTTGGGACGGTACACCGAACTCGGGTCGGCGGTCAACACGATCGTCTGGAATCAGAGCCTGCGCACGGCGTACAACGACCGGTTCAGCTTCAGCCTGCAACGGCAAATTTTCTCGCAGATTCTGGTGGACGCCACTTACTTCATGAACTTTGGGTTCAACCAGCGCTATCAAAAACAGCTCAACAATATCGACCCGCGCTATGGATTCGAGTATCGCGGCGCGATCAACACTCGAGTGAACAATCCGTTCTACCGGATTCTCACTCCGGAAACGTTCCCGGGCGGACTGCGCAATCAGCCGCAGTTGTCGGTGAACGACTTACTCCGGCCGTATCCGCAATACAACTCCATTACGCAATGGTTCGCCGAGGGAGTGCATCGGACCTACCATTCCATTCAGTTGAAGGCCCAGCGTCCTTTCGCGAATGGGTTCAACTTCCTGATCGGCTACAACTACAACGTCTCCCGAAACGACGAGTACTACGACGGCGTAGACACGTTCCTCGACAATCTGACGATGCAGGACTCGCCGAACGCCCGACATAAGTTCAACGTCGGCGGCATCTACGAACTGCCGTTCGGGAAAGGCCGGAAGTTCGCGTCGAACGCCAACCGCCTGGCCGACGGCATCGTCGGCGGCTGGTCCGTGAGCGGCATCTACCAGCAGATCAGCGGCGAATATCTGCGCCTCGGCGGCGTGGTGGTGAACGGAGATCCCGTGATTGGCAACCCCACGCGCGACCGCTGGTTCGACGCGTCGAAGATCAGCCGCCTGCCCGACTTCACTCGCCGAACCAACCCGGTGCAGTTACCCGGCTTTACGGGCCCGAGAATTACGAGCCTCGACGTGACGCTCGGAAAAGCGTTCCGGCTTACGGAGCGCGTGGGCTTCGAACTTAAGATGGAAAGCTACAACCTGCCGAACGTCTTCAACGGGGCGAACCCGGTGCTCAATCCGGATAACTCGCTAGTGGGCCGCGTGACGGCGCAACGGAATACGTACTTCGGGCGGCAGTTCCAGTACACGGGCCGGATTAGCTGGTAGCGGCTACAATCAAGGACATGAGCGGCGTACTGGCCGTCCCCGATTCGCCCGTCCCCGCGTCGATTCCGCGCCCGAAGATTTGGACGCGCGACGAGGTGCGGGCGCTAGTCGAACGCGGGGTCTTCGAAGAGGCGCGGTACGAACTGCTGGCCGGACAGTTGTTCGAGAAGAGCATGGCGAAAAACCGCCCGCACTGTAACGCCAGTTCGGCCATCGCCAACTGGTGCCGCGAGGCGTTCGGGGCGAAGCGGGTGCAGGCCGAAATCCCCGTCGATGTGGCCGGCGACGACGAGGCGACGAGCGAACCCGAGCCGGATGTCGTCGTCCTCGCCAAGCCTTGGTTCGAGTACCCGGAGAAAAATCCCGGCCCGGACGATATCCTGCTGCTGATCGAAGTGGCCTCGACTACGCTCACTCGCGATTTGGGAGAAAAGGCCGCCCTCTACGCTCGCGCGGGCGTTGCCGACTACTGGGTCTGGAATATCCGCTTCCGCCAAGTAATCGTGCATCGCGACCCCACTGAAGGGCGCTACCGCTCGGCTACCGTCTACAACGAAGGCGAAAGCGTAGCCCCTCTCGCCGCGCCGGACCGCCCCTTCCCGGTCGCCCTCGCTTTCGCCTGAGCCCCGGCGGTATATAATTTCCGCGACTATGCGGAACACCCTCCCACTTCTCCTCGCCGCCGCGGCGCTCGCCAAAGCGCAGAACGCCACCCAAGCCGGAACGTTTACCGTCGAACGTCCCACGCTGCTCAATCTCGGCTTCGAGTGGGCCATCCAAGGCGACGCGAATCGCAACGCGAAGGTGGACGTGAAGTTTCGCAAAACCGGCGATGCCACTTGGCGCGACGGGCTGCCACTGGTGCGGATCGGCGGCGAGAAAGTGTTCCGGCGCGTCGAGAATCTCGACTACACCGTGCCCGACGGATTCGCCGGCAGCGTTCTGAACTTGCAGCCCGGTACGGAGTACGAATGCTCGTTCGTCCTCACCGATCCCGACGGAGCGAGCGGCGAAACGAAGCATACGGTGAAGGTGCGCACGCGCTCCGAACCGCAGCCCTCGACGAGAGGACGCACGTTACACGTTTATCCGCCGTATCATCAGGGTCCCAAGCAAGAACCCAGTTTCACCGGGATTCTTCAGGCTTACTACGGCGCGGGGCTCGGCGATTGGAGCGTCGTGTGGGAGCGTCGCGCGCAACCGGGCGACACGCTGCTGGTACACGCCGGACTGTACAAGCCGGAGCGGTTGAACTACGTCGATCCGATGATGGCGCCGTTCGACGGGTCGATGTCGTTGACGTTGAAAGGAACCTCCGACGCGCCGATTACGATCAAGGCGGCGGGCGACGGCGAAGTGATCTTCGACGGCGCGGGCAATCACCGACTGTTCGACGTGATGGCGTCGAAATATCACATCTTCGACGGACTCACGTTCCGCAACACGGATATCGCGATTTTCGCGGGCCAGAAAGAAGTACTTGGCGCGGTGGGGTTGACGGTCAGGAACTGCCGGTTCGAGGATATCGGTTTCGGCGTGTGGACCGAGAACGCCGATTCCGCCGATTTTTACATCGCCGACAACTTATTCCTGGGGCGCGAGGATCGCTACCGGTTAATCGGCTGGACGCGTCCGGGACAAATGTCCGCCGGTATTTACGGCTCGCACGAGTTACGCAGTTACTACGCCGTCAAGGTATACGGACCCGGCCACGTCATCGCGCATAACTCGATCGCCTATTTTCACGATGGCATTTCGATTTCGACTTACGGCACTCCGGAGAAAGATCCGCACCGCCGCGCGTCGTCGATCGATATCTACAACAACGACCTGCATATGTTCAACGACGACTTCGTCGAAACCGACGGCGGCGTGCACAACGTTCGTGTGTTCGGTAACCGCGGCGTGAACGCGTTTCACGGCGGCTATAGTTCCCAGCCGGTGTTCGGCGGGCCAGTGTACTTTTACCGCAACCTGCTTTACAACGTGCAAAGCGGGGTGTCGTTTAAGTTCTCCGCCAAGCCCGCCGGACTTTTCGTGTTCCACAACACGATCGTGAGCGAGCACGTCGCGCGCGATCCTTCGTCGAATGTGCATTACCGAAATAACTTGTTCCTGGGCCGCGACGCCGAAGGTCGGGGCGTGATGGCGTGGGCGAACGCGACCGGCGCCTATAGCTCCGACTACAACGGCTACCGCCCCAACAAAGGCGTCAAGGCGCAGTATTGGTGGCTGGCGCCCGCGCCGGGGCAATCCGTCTACGAGCCTCCGCAAACCGCCTGGAAGAGCTTCGCGACCCTCGCCGAAATGCGCGCCGCGACCGGCCACGAAACGCACGGGATGGAGATCGACTACGACATTTTCGAGAACTTGAAGCCCGCCGACGCCGCGAAACGGCACGCCGTCTATCACGCGATGGATCTAGACTTCAGAATCAAGGCCGCGAGTAAAACCGTCGACGCCGGCGCGCCGATTCCCACCGTCAACGAAGGATTCGCCGGACGCGCGCCCGATCTCGGAGCGATCGAGCTAGGCAAACCCGAACCGAAGTACGGCGCTCGCTGGATTACCGGGCAGCCGTTTTACCGCTAACCCGCCATCTCGAGTCCGCGCATCGTGCCCGTCGACGAGGCGAACTTATCGACCTCGATCCCCAAACGCTGGATCATGCTGACGAACAGATTCGGCAGCGGGTAATTTCGCTGTGTGTCGAAGACCAAATGCTTGCCGTGCTTGAATCCGCCGCCCGCGAGAACGATCGGCATGTTGTAAGTGGTGTGCATGTTGGCGTCGCCGAAGTTACTGCCGTAAAGAATCATGCTGCGGTCGAGCAAGTTCGCGTCGCCTTCCGAGACGCCCTTGAACTTACCTAGCATCTCGGCCACCAGTCGAAGATGCCACTTGTCGATCGCTTCCAGTTGCGCGAGTTTCGCGGGATTCTTTCCATGGTGAGACAGGTTGTGATAGCCGTCGTTGATCGCGGTGCCTTCGAGGTCGATCGCCGGGGAATTCGCGCTGTCGAGAAACAACGTAATTAGGCGCGTCGAGTCCGTCTCGAACGCCAGTCTCGCCAGATCGTACATGAGGCGCGTCTTTTCCATGTACGCGCGCGCCGAGTCTGGATCCTTCGGTTCCGGCGCGGTCGTTTTCGGTTTCGGTTTGCGCTCCCAAACCTGCGCGGCGACGAGGCGACGCTCCAGTTCGCGAACGCCGGTCTTGTATTGATCGATGCGCGCCCGATCCACGGCGCCGAGATCGCGCTCGACGCCCGAGGCGTGCTCGGCCACGGTGTCGAGAATGCTCTGCCCTAAGCGCAGGCGTTCCACTTGGCGCTCCACTTCGGCCTCGCTGCCTTGCAAAAACAGGCGGCGATAGACCTCCGCGGCGGAATCTTCGCAAGAGATCATCACCCCGGACCCGGTCCAGGTCAGGCTGCGCGGGCCGCGATTGACGTTCACTCCCAACGTTAGCGACGGGAAGCGCGTCAGGATGCCAATGTGATCGGCCATGAACTGATCGAGGGAAATCGAGTTACGGAAGCCGCCGTTCGAGGGATGCGGCGCGGCGGTAAGGAAGCAGTTTTCCGACGAATGGCTCCCGTCGACGTCCGGGTGCGACACGCCGCTGAACACCGTAAAGTCCCGCCGGAACGGGGCGAGCGGTTCGAGATAGGGAGTAAGTTCGTAATCGGCGCCGGGCTTCGAGGGGAAGAAATGTTGGGCGAGGACGCCGAGGTTATTACAGACGGCGAACATCCGGCGAGGCGGCGCGGCGTTCTCCGCGCCGAACGCGGGGCGCATCGCATCGAGCCACGGGAGCCCAAGAGCCACTCCCGCGCCTTGCAGGAAACCGCGCCGGGGCATCGACCGATTAGTAAACATAACTCTCTCTCCCTATTTATGCGTGAACAATTTACTCTGGACGACCCGATGAATTAACGACCGTAATCCGTACTCTTCTTCGGCGGCGGCGCCGGTCAACCGGTCGATCTCGGCGCGATCGGCGAACGAGGGCGGCGCGCCCGTAGCGTAGCTTACGAACTGCGCCACCATGTTGCGCGCGATCTTGCGTTCGTCTTTGAGAAGTAACTTCTTAAAGTCGCGAATCCCCGCGAACTCCTCGCCCGTCGCCAGCCGCCCGGACGCGTCCACCGGTTTCGACAGCTTAAACGCGAAGGCGTGACCGTTCTTCCCTAGCCCCGCCACTGGCTCGCCCTCGTCGGTCGACCGATAGCGCGTGCGTTCGCCGCCCAACACGTCGAAGCCTTCCAGAGCGAAACCCGGAGGATCGATCTTCGCGTGGCAAGCCGCGCACGATGCGACCGCCCGGTGCTTTTCGAGTTGCTCGCGAATGGTGGTCGCGCCCCGCGTATCCGGTTCGAGACCGGGCACGCTGGGTGGTGGAGGAGGCGGCGGCTCGCCGATAATGCGCTCCAAAATCCAGACTCCGCGCAACACCGGCGACGTCGTCGTTCCATTCGCGGTGATCTTCAACACGCTCGCTTGGGTCAACAACCCGCCCCGAACGCTATCCGGAGGCAGGGCGGTTTTCCGGAGTTGCACTCCCTCGACCTTCGGCAAACCGTAATGGCGCGCCAGGTGCGAGTTCAGCATCGCGAAGTCTGCGTCGATTAGCGCTCGCGCGGGTAAATTCCGCTCGATTAAATGGTGGAAAAACGACTGCGTTTCGCCGAGGGCCGATTCCGTGAGTAAGTCGTCGAGATAATACTCGGGATACAAAGTGACGTCGGGCGTCGTGTCCGGCAACTTTCGTAAGTCGAGCCAGTAATCGAGGAAGGCGTCCGTGAACCGCCGGGAGCGCGGGTCGGACAAAAGACGTTCCGTTTGCGCCTTCAAGACGCCGGGCTCGCCGAGCGTTCCCTTCGCCGCTAGACCGAGTAACTCGCGGTCGGGCGGCGAATTCCACAAAAAGTACGATAGCCTCGCGGCGAGCGCGTGCGGCTTCAAAGCCCCCGGCTCCTCGTCGAGATACAGAAATCCGGGCGAACACAAGACCGCCGTGTAAGCGGAGATTAACGCTTCCTTCTTCCCTTGCGACAGCCTGTCGCCAAGAATTTTCCGATAGCGCGCAAACTCGGCCTCACGCACCGGGCGGCGATACGCGCGTGTCATGAAGTCGCGAAGCAGCCGCTCCGGCTCGCCCTCGACTAAGTCGACTTTCGGACCCCGCAGCGGACCCTCCGCCTCCATCCACCGGAACGCGACGCCCGGCATCCCCGCTTCCGTAGCGTCGGGACTGCCCACAAATCCCGGCCGCGACCGGAACAGCCGCGCGGCGTCCGGCAAAATCATCTCGCCCGGCAGTAAGTCGCCCTCGATTTCGTAGACCGCCGGTTCCGGTGTTACGTCGAACGACCCCAACTTACGCCGCTCGCCGCCGGGGCGCAGCGCGTAAATCGTAACCGGTTCGACAGTACGTCCTTTCTCGCTACTCTTCCGATTCGGCCGCCAGTGCGAAAATCCGCCGCGCTGGAAGTAAGTCGTGTGGATCCAAATCGAGTAACTCGAAATTCGTAACTTATAGCGACCGCCCACCGGCGCCTTGTACTTATCCCAGTAATATTCGGAACCGTTGAAGTTACTCGCCGGGACTCCCATCGCCTCTAACTCGCGCGTTTTCGGATCGGCGGGACCGACGCTGAACGGAGCGTCGCGATTCTCGATAATCTCCGGGACCGTCTCGTAGCCGACTAAAGGAATATTCGCCCGCTCCGGACTGCCGTTGAATTGGTCGTAGCGCATGCGGCGCTGAAAGCGAAATTGATCGCGCGCGTAATGCCGCTCGACCTTCGGAGTCGCGGCCGCGGAATCGAGCGCCAAGCGCAGCGACTGCTCCGCCGCTTCCATGTACCTCGCCATCTGCACGTGCGAGATGTCGAGCGCCTGCCCGCTCTTGTTAAACCGCGCCACCAGCCCGTCTTCCGGAAGCGAATCGCGCAACTGCAACCACGGCGCGCCGAGCAGTTCGCGCACCGTGTTCTCGTACTCGTAGCGGTTCAATCGCCGCAACACCGACCGGCCTTGCGACGCCGCCTTCGTACTCTGATGATCGATCAGCGGGCGCGCGACGGTGTTCAAAAACGCCGACCGCGCGGGCTCGGCGACGCCCTTTCCGCCGGGCGGCATGCTGCCGTTGCGCACCGCGTCGTGTACGCGAATCCATCTTCGCGTGGTCTCGGCGTCGTCGAGATCGAAGTCGAGCGACGTTAGATCGATACCCGCCGGCGGCGTTCCCGGACGATGGCACGCGGTGCAGTTCCGATCGAGAAAGGCCTTCGTTTCCGCGGGTGGCGCGGCGGCCAGTAAGGCGTGTATGGCGAGCGTCCACATCGCGACTCCTCTAGTCTATCGCCGCCAACCGGTAGCAGTCCTCGACCAATTGCATCGACCGCAGGTAATCGCCGGCATAAGTCTCGAACTCCGCGCCGGATACCAGACAATCGACAAAGTGCCGCTGCGTGTTGTAACAGCTATCGCCGCGATACCCGACGGCCGGAATCTCCCAGCGATGTTCGATACGCGAGCCGCCGCGCGGCTCGATTACGATCCGGCCGCCCGCGTCGAGCCACAGCGTTCCGCCGCGCCCGTCGATGCGTAAGTTCCCCATCGCATGGCTCTCCCCCGGGGAAGCTTCGTCGAGCGGCGAACAGCGATTGCCGTCGATCAATCCGGCGATCTTCGCCCCGCGCAAGGTGATTAGCGCTAAGTCTTCCCCCGCGATCTTCGGATTAACTTTGCGCGTGACGCAATCGGCCACCGCTAACTCGCCGAATAAGTAACGCGAAGTATCTAAGTAGTGAATCAGCGTTTCGTAAATCAGGAATCTTGGATAACTCACAAAGTACGGCTGGCTAGGATACGGAGGGTCGAGCAGCCCGTCGTTGGCGCGATGCACGAAGCGGAACGCGAACGGTTCGCCGATCGCCCCCGCGTCGAGTAACTGTTTAATCTCTCGATACCAAGCCTGAAAACGCCAATTCTCGTTCACCATCAGCCGCACTCCGCGGCACGCTTCGGCGATCTCTTTCGCCTCTTCCATCGACGGCGCGAACGGCTTCTGGCACAGCACATGGATGCCGCGATCCGCCGCCATTCGCGCCATCGGCAGGTGCTGTTCGGGACGCGTGACGATATCCAGAAAATCCGGCTTTTCCGCGTCGAGCATCGCGGCCAAGTCCGTATAGACGCGCCCCACGCCGAATCGCGCCGCCTTCGCCGGATCGGCGTCGCACAGGCCGGCTAACTCCACGTCCGGCATCCGCCGCCAGGCCGCAACCTGGAACTGCGAGAAGAACCCGCAACCCACCACGCATCCCTTCAACACGCGTTCGACTGTAGCAAAGCGCAACCGCCCGCCGTTTTGCACGTCCAAACGAACGTGAGGAAGATTGCGCTTGCGCTAGCGGCGTCCATCGTCGCCGTCCGCGCCGACAGCAAGAATCAAGTCTTTGGCGACTTCACGACGCCGCTTCCGTTGCCCGCCGGAAACACCTTGGTCGTCGGCGTGGTCGGTGGATGGGAACGGTGGGACGCTCCGCAGCGCATCGTGCGCCGCATCGCGCTGAAGATTCGCGATCGGCGTCTTCCCGGCGTTCATGTCGAGACCGTCGAGAACCACAAGATAGAACTCGCCGAGAGACTCGTTACCGAGGCCTTCCCCGATCCCGCCCACGCGCGCATCGTGCTCTACGGAAATTCGCTGGGCGGCTCCGCGTCCGTGCGCTTCGCTCGCTGGCTCGGCGAGCGCGGTTACTCGGTGCGATTGCTCGCGCTGATCGACAGCGTCGGCCCCGACGACGTTCTCGTCCCGGCCAACGTGCAACGCGCGCTCAACGTCTACCAGCGCGATAGTTGGCCCGTCGCCGGCGAGCCGGAAATCAAGGCCGCCGATCCTTCGCGAACGCAAATTCTAGGTAACTTCCGATTTCGCTATAAAGGGAAGTCCATCGACCTGGAAACCGAACCTTGGGTGCGTCGGGTATTTACCAAAGGGCACTTACAACTTGAGTACGATCCCGAAGTTTGGAAGTTAGTCGAGGATCATATTCTCGCCGCGATTAATCCGGCTCCTCTACCGGCGGAAACCCGATCCTTGCCGGCTGGCCGGTAGTCTTCAAGACGCTTTGCCACACTTCGCCGTCTTCGGTCAATCGTTTACTCGACTGCGCCACTAACGAAATCGGCACGTGCGTCATCACTCCGTGCCACAGGCCCACGACGATGCCCGTCTTGCCCGCCATAGCCGCGTGCACGGCGTTGCGCGCCAGTTGATCGCAGGCCAGCGCGTCGGACGAGTTGGCGGGGGCGGCGCGAATGTAGTAACTCGGGTCGAGATACTTCAACTCCACCGGATCGCCCCGGCGCGAGAAATAGTCGCGAATCGCGCCCGCGAGAAATACGCCGATATCGCCGAAGCGCGGATTTCCCGAAGCGTCGCGGCCCCGTTGGTCGGCGTCGAGTAAGTGCTGCCCCGCTCCTTCGGCGACCACGATCACCGCGTGGCTGCGCGTCGCCAGCCGCTTTTCGAGTAACTCGAACAATCCTCCCGGCCCTTCCAAATGAAAAGGAACTTCGGGAATTAGACAGTAATTCACCTCTTGACTCGTCAGCGTCGCCCCCGCCGCGATGTAACCCGCGTGCCGGCCCATCAGCTTCACTAACCCGATGCCGCGCCGCACGCCGCGCGCCTCGTTATGCGCGCTCTCGATCACCTCCGCGCTTTTCTCCACCGCCGTGAGATAGCCGAACGTCCGGAACACGTACGGAATGTCGTTATCGATCGTCTTCGGCACGCCGATCACCGCCAACGGATAGCCTTCGTCGCGCGCCGCTTCGTCGATCGCCAGCGCCCCGCGCTGCGTGCCGTCGCCGCCGATGGGGAACAAGATGTTAATGCGCCGCCGCCGCAGAAACTCGACGATGCGCTTCGGCTCCACCGGTCCGCGAGAACTGCCCAGCAGCGATCCGCCTTGCTTGTGGATCTCGGACACCATTTCGGGATAGAGCATCGCGGGTTCCCCGCCGCGATCCGGGTCGAGCCCGCTGTAGCCGTAACGAATCCCGAACACCTCCGGCGACCCGTAGCCGTGCCGAAGCTGCATGACGATCGACCGGATGACGTTGTTCAATCCCGGACACAAGCCGCCACAGGTGACGATCGCCGACCGCACCTGCTCCGGATCGAAGTACAGCTTCTCGCGAGCCCCCGCGCGTTCGAAAGAAAATTCGGGACGGAATTCGTATCCGTCCCGAAGATCGACGTCGAAAGGAACCCGCTGGTCGTCGCGCGTGAACCGCATGGCGGTCGAGAGCGGCGACGGAAATTTACGAGTACCCAATTGGCGCACGACGAAGTCGGAGGCTTCGGGCATCTTTCCATCGTCGCGCAGACGCGGATCGCGCCGGTTACGGCGCGGACCGTTACATCTCCTCGATCGAGAGCTTCTTATCGGCGCGCCGCCACGCCTCCTCGAACTCGCGATTCACCGATTGCGCCGCCTCCTGTTTGCCCTGCGCCTTCAGCGCTTCGCGCAAACCGAACAGCAGCCGCCCGTTGCGTGGCGTCTCGGAAAGCCCTTGACGGAACACGAACTCCGCCTCGGAGTGCCGCCCGGCGCGCATCAGCGCCGCGCCCAGCGACTCGCGCACGGGGTAATACCAATCCGGCGGCTCGTCGTACTTCATTAGGTCCTGCTTCGCCACCGCCGCTTGAAACGCCGCCACGGCCAGCGCCGGAGTCTTCGCCGTGCGTCCCTTCAAAACGTCGGAGGCCACCCCCAACACCGCCGAAGCCGGATTGTTCATCCACATGCGCTTGGCGGGCACGGCCAATCGAGCTTTCTCGAACGCCGCGCGCTCTTCGCTTGCGTCTTTTCCTTGACCGGCCAGCGCCATCGCGCGCGACCAGTGCCACAACGCCGTCGAAACCAAAAGCTTCGCGTCCGGCTTGGGCAGCGCCAGCAAATCGTCCCATCGGCGGAAGCGTTCCATTACGAACCACGGATAGGGGATGAAGATGTCGGCCATCTCGGGCATGATCGCCACCATCTGTTGGGCCGCCTCGCCCACCGGCTTCGCGGCGACGATCGCGTCCACGCCCCGCCCTTGCATGCTGCGCGCGGAGGCGATGAAGTGCAGATTGTGCACGTAGTAGCCCATGTAGCCGGTGTGCGTCGCGCCGGTGCGCGCGAAATAGTCGCGGTCGATTTCGGCCGCGCGTTCGTTCACCGACGCCGACATCTCGTAGTCGCCGATCCGCTGCCAGATATGCCCCGGCATGTGAACCAGGTGACCCGAGCCCGGCACGATCCCCATCAATCGCTGCGAGGCCGGAATCGCGCGCTCCGGCGTCTTCGACATTTCCACCGCGTGGATGTACAGGTGATTCGCCCCCGGATGATCGGGGTTGCGGCGCATGACGTTTTCGAGCGTGCGAATCGCTTCGTCCATGCCCGGCGCGGCGATCCCTCGCGCGTCGAACCAGCGCCACCGCACCGGAATCATCAGCGCCTCGGCCAGCAGCGTCTGCGCGTCGAGATCGTCGGGATGCGCGATCGTCGACCGGCGCATCGCGGCGATGTAGGCCGCGTCGCTACCCTTGGCGCCGCAACGCGCGCGCGCCGCGACGGCGTAGCGATGCTTCAGCCCGTCGAGCGCCGCGCAGTACGCCTTCATGTCGTAGCCGTCCATGTCCATGTTGAGATACGGCCCTTGCGACATGGCGACGCCCCAGCGCGCCAGTTCGCTCTTCGGGTCGAGTTCGGCGGCTTTCTCGAAACTTCGCTTCGCCTCGAAGCGGTTAAAGCCGTACATCAGGTTGAGCCCTTGGTCGAAAAACTTCTGGGCTTCGGGATGTTCGCTCGCCGGAAGCGAGTGCTTGCCCATGCCGGGCAACAGGGCTACCGGCTTGAGATTCGCCGCGTTCGCATGACCGCCATGGTCGTGCGCCGCGAGCGCGAGGAGAACAAACGTGGTCATACGAGTAGTGTGACGTTCGGCGGCGAAAAAGCCCTCAAACAGGGGTCAAAATTTCATAAATTTCTTTGTGTTAGCTTGACCAAATGATCCGCAAACCCGCCTCCGAGTTTCCCCAGGAACTACTGAACTTGTTCGACCTCTATGTGCACGGCGACATCGACCGCCGCGCGTTTCTCGACGGTGCCCAGCGTTTCGCCACCGGAGGCGTGACGGCCGCCGCGCTTTTCGAGGCGCTTCGCCCCAACTACGCGTGGGCACAGCAAGTTCCGAAAGACGACGCGCGGATCAAGACCGAGTACGTCGCGGTCGATTCGCCGAACGGCCACGGTTCGATTCGCGGCTATTTCGTCCGCCCCGCGAACGCCTCCGGCAAGCTGCCCGGCGTTTTGGTGGTCCACGAAAATCGAGGCCTGAACCCGTACATCGAGGATGTCGCCCGCCGCGTGGCCACCGCGAATTTTCTCGCCTTCGCGCCGGACGGGTTATCGAGCGTCGGCGGCTATCCGGGCAACGACGAGCAAGGCGGCGCGATGTTCCAAAAAGTCGACCGCCCGAAGATGGCCGAGGACTTCGTGGCGGCGGCCCGTTGGCTCAAGGCGCGGCCGGATTCGAACGGCAAAGTCGGCGCGGTGGGCTTCTGTTTCGGCGGCGGCATCGTCAACACGCTCGCCGTGCGTATGGGCGCGGACCTGAACGCGGCGGTCCCCTTCTACGGCGGCCAAGCCCCGGCGGCGGACGTGCCGAAAATCCAGGCGTCGCTGCTGCTGCATTACGCCTCGCTCGACACCCGGATCAACAACGGCTGGCCCGCGTTCGAGGAAGCGCTCAAGGCCAATGGCAAGCGGTACACCGCGCATATGTACGAGAACACCAACCACGGTTTCCACAACGACACCACCCCGCGCTACGACGCGGGTGCGGCGAAACTCGCGTGGGAACGCACGCTCGACTTTTTCGAGAAGAACCTGCGCGGCTAGCGCTTCGCCGTCTCGAAACCCGGCTCCAGCTTTTCGAGCTCGCGGAAGGCTTTTCGGATCGCCTCTACTTCCTTAACCGGCCAAGTGTTGCCCTTGGTCTCGTTGTACTTTTCCGCGAACCCGTTCATCGCCTTCACCAGCGCCTGATACCGGCGCTCGAACAGGACGCGCCGAGCCTCGGCGACGGTCTGTTGGTTCATGTCCGGCAGATCGTTCACGATCTTCGAGCGGTAGTCTTCGGCGGCCAATCTCCCCTCGGGCGGACCCACGAGTTGGCAAAACAGGGCAATCGTTAAAGTGTTCATAAGCCAACCACTTGCGAGAAGTGTAACCCTATAGAGTTAAAATTGCAACAGATTCGTAACAATTGAACTGGAACCGGTCCTGGTACCATCGTCCGCATGACCGTCCTAGTGACTGGCGCGGCCAAGCGCATCGGGCGATCAATCGCCCTGCGGCTCGCCGAGGACGGCCACCGCGTGCTGATCCACTTCCACGGATCGCGCGCCGAGGCCGAGCGAACCGCGCTCGATTGCGGCGGCGCGCCGTTATTCCAGGCCAATCTCGAAAATGTCGCGGAGATCGTCCGCATGTTCGAACGGATCGGCGAAACGGAAGGAAAACTCGACGCGCTCGTCGCCAACGCCGCCCGGTTTACCGAATTCGACCCGCTGGAAATCACTGAATCGGAATGGGATTTCATTCATTCCGTCAATCTCAAGGCGACCTTCTTCTGCTGCCAGCAAGCCGCGAAACGGATCCTCGCCACGGCGGGCGAAGGGCGGATCGTCACCCTGAGTTCGATGGGCGGCCTCCGGCCCTGGCCCCGCCACGCCCACTATTGCGCGTCGAAGGCCGGGGTCGTGCACATGACGCGGGCTCTGGCGGTGGCGTGGGCGCCGAGGATTAGCGTTAACTCGGTGGCTCCCGGGGTTATCCCGTATGGTGAAGAAACTAAAGAAGATGTCGCGGCGTTGATCCGGCGGACGCCGGCGGGGCGGGCGGGGACGGGGGAGGAGGTGGCGGGGGCGGTGAGCTACTTTTTGAACGCTAGTTCGTTCATAACAGGGCAGATCCTCGCCGTCGACGGGGGTTTGACCCAGAAGTAGTTCCGGTACTCGATCGGCCGAAAACAGTACCCTTATGACTCGATTTCGGGCGTTTTGGCTCGTTAAAGTGTACTTATGATTCGATTCATCGTACTTTTAGCGACCGTTTTGGCCACTTCGGCGACGCTTCCGGCCGCCTTGATCGTGGGCAATGTGGGGAACGACGCCGCGTTTAACGACTATATGAAGTCGCTCGGGGCGCCGGGGTTTGGGTTGTGCCCCTGCCCGGCAGGAGCGGTGGACTATACGTATGAAGTTTTCTCGCCGCAAGGCCGGATCGGCAACAACTCGGGCACGGGCGACAACGAAATCGGCTTGCACCGCAACAATCCGCCCGATTCGACGCCGCCCACCAGCAGTTCTCCGCTGACGCCCTCGTCGGGCTCGTTGCAATACGTTTGGGGCGGCGCGGGGATGATGAACGTTCTCGTCGATTTCGAGTTACGTCGCTCGGCCAATACGATCACGTTCACGCTAAGTTCGCCGCTCGCGATCTTCTATCAGGCTTCGTTTACCGACCCGCTGGCGGGAGACGTAAACCTGCTCGCGTTCCGCACGCGCGCGGAGGCCACCGCTTCGACGACACAGGCGAAGGCGACGCTCACCGATCTGAAGATCGACGGCGTGGGGATTCCGGCGGCGACGGCGTTCGATAACGTGATCGGCGGCGGCAGCGTGGTGAACAACGTCGTAGTAGCGAACATTGTGGGCGACTTCAGCGTCACCGGCAAGACGACGCTCGATTGGCTGGGAACGGCTCCGGGCGGCTCGGCGCTCGCGTGGCAGATCAAGGCGTTTCGCGACGTGCCCCTAGCGACCGTCGTGCCCGAACCGTCGACGTACGCGCTGATGGGCCTGACGCTCGCGGCGCTGGCCGTGGTGCGGCGGCGGGCGTAGCTACTTTTCGGGCACCGGACCCATAAACTCGCCAAGTTCCGGTTTGGAGGCGGCGAGATCGGTGGTTTCGCCGATATCGCGCTTCAAGTCGAATAACTCGGCGGCGACCATCTCGCCGCCGTTATCGGAAGTGAAGAGACGACGGTGTTATCGGCGAGCTTCATTTCGTCGAGCGTCCTCATGACGCGTCGGTTAGCCGGTCGGTGAGATATTCGCCGTCGCGACCGGTTTCGATGGGGATTTTCTTGCGCCAGCCGGGATAGAAGAACGTGTTGGGGGAGCCCGCGACGTCGCCGCCGACCGCGATCGGGCGGCAGAAATCCCTTCGCGCCCAAGTGCCACTTGCCGATGCAGGCCGTGCGATAGCCCTTGTCGCGGAGCGCTCTTCGAGATCGAGCGCGAGTTTCGCCTGCGGCGCGATGAGCTTCGAGTAGTGCAGGCGGTGGGAGGCGCCTTGGGAAAGGCTATCGCAGGAACTCGCGGATCAGCCGTTCGTTGTCGTCGTCGACGATAACGTTGCGATAGACGTAGCCGCCGTCAAGCTTGACGGTGTTGCGCATCCAGTCGGTGGGGTCGGACCACATGAGTTTGGCCGACGGGCGCGCTTCGGGCACGACGCCCGGGATTATGACGTCGTGGAGGTCGTAATGCGCGGGTTGGTCGAAGGCGGCGCGGATGGAGTGTGGCGTGCGGTCTACCCAGACCTTGTCGATAACGGGGTGGATGGCCGGTTCGTGCGCGGCGGCGTAGATGGCCCACCAACCCGCGACTCCCGTCGCGTGGACGAGGACGCGGCGAATGCCGGGGCGGGCGCGCAACTCGCGGGCGGCGGCGGCGATGTCGGCGGCGCGCATCAGGGGCAAGTTGAGACCGATCAGCCAGGCACGTTCGTTGGTCGCCCAATCGCCCGAAAGCTGCGGGTAGCGCGCGACGGGCAACCCGCGCGGATTGAGCGACAGCACCGTGACGCCATGCGCGGCGATTTGCCGGGAGCGGTCTCCCGGAACGTCGCCGGTCTCGACCACGACGACCGCCGTATCGCCCTTGCCCTCGAGGATCGAGCGGCGGGTTTCGTACGGCTGATCGGGAAGCGGTGGAATCGTCGAACTCGCGCGCGGCAGCCGCTCGCGAATCACTTCGAATAACTCGCGGCCGGGGACGCGGCCGCTCGCGGTGACTTGTAAGTCGCGGTCGGCGAGTAAGTCGACGGATTCTTCCTTGGGACTGACCCCACTTACGTTCAGCCAACGGATCATCCAGTCGTAAATGGCCTCGCGCACGACGAGCGGAGTGCCGTGCCCGCCGGGCCCGACGATCCACTTAACGCGATCCTGGACACCGAGCCGCTCGTACCAATTGCGCGCCTCCTCGTAGAGAGGCTTCGCGCCCGCCGGGGTGAAGAAATCGTTTTCGGTCGAGGCGATGAGCCAGGGCTTGGGCGAGAACGCCTCGACGTAATCGGTTTGATCGAGGCCGCTCGAAAGAAATCCGGGGAAGCTCTGCTCGCTGTCGCCGATGGGCCCGGAGAAAAGCAGCTTGAAGCTTTGCATGTAACACGCGGGCGCGGCGACCTTCACGCGATCGTCGAGAGCGGAGATGTAGGTGGTCTGCGTGCCGCCGCCGGAGCAGCCGGTGCAGCCGATGCGCGAGGGGTCCACTTCGGGACGCGATTGCAGATAGTCGATGCCGCGCATGCCGTCCCAAACGAAGTAGCGCGCGACGTTCTCGCCGACCAGCGTCGAGAGAGCGCCCGCCATGAAGTGCTGCTCGGTGGGTCCGCCGAGGATCGATTTTCCGAGGCGCGCGTCGAACGACTGTTGGCGCTCGCCCTGCCCCACGGGATCGAAAGCCAGTACGGCAAACCCTTTCAACGCCAAGTTGGAGGCGATTAATTGCGCGGCGGGCTTTCCGATCTCCCAATGCCCGATGGGAATCAGAACGGCGGGATGCTTTCCGGGGGCTTTGGGGCGATAGAGGTTCGCGCTCACCCAGTAGTTAGGCAGGCTCTCGTAGAGCACGCCCTCGACGACGAACTTACCGCGGTCTTTCGTCCAAGTCACGCGGGCGTTGAGGGGCCCGCGATAGTCGGGCAAGCCGCCGATCAACTCGACGACTTTGGCGCGCACGAATTGCCGCCGGACCTCGGTCTGCTGCGAAGTCTCGATGCGCGCGATCGTCAGGTCGCGTTGTTTGAGGTGAGCCTGCGCGCGTTCGTCGAGCCACTGCAAGAAAGGCCGGTTGGCCGGTTGCGCGAAGACCGGGCTTAGCGCGAGGAGGCCGGCGAGACCGTATCGCATGCCAGAATTGTCTCCAACATTTCCGGGATTTCAAACACGGCGCGGTTGCTCATCGACGCCGCGTTGGCGCGATAGCGTTCGACCGGCAGATCGCGAATCGCCCCCGGAATCTCCTCGAACTTCTTCAGCACGACGCCGACTTCGTTCTCCTCCACCCATTCGGTGTTGTAGCGCTCTTGGGGCAGGGTCCAGGCGTTGCGTTCGACGATGACCGGCAGGTGCTTTTGGATGGCTTCGCTGATGGAGCCGGGGCCGGGTTTGCCGACGAAGAAATCGGACAATTGCATGTAGTAGGGCACTTCCGAAGTGAAGCCTTCGACGAAGAGGGGGAAGTTAAACTTTTCCTCGAGCAGCGTTTTCTTGAGACGTTCGTTCTTGCCGCAGATGAAGATCATCTGGGCGCCGGTGCCCTCGCGCGAGAGACAACGCGCGATGTCGAGCATGCGCATGCTGCCGAAGCCGCCGAAGAGCACGAGTCCGGTGAGCCGGTCGGGATCGAGCCCGAGTTTGCGGCGTTCCGCGGCGCGGTCGATGTCGAGTTCGTCGTAGAAGCGCGGATGGAGCACCATGCCGGAAGCGGGCATAATCCGGCGATCGGGATGGCCGACGGCGCGCGCCTGTTGGACGGCCTTATCGGTACCGCAGACGAACCACTGGTCCTGGTCTTCGATCCAAAAATGCGGCGGATAGTCGGCCATGTCGGTGAGCACGGTCACCATGGGGCCCTCGGGGGAGGCGTTGCGGTAGGCCTCGAACAGGACACGATTGAAGTTGGGCACCACGCTGACCAGCAGGTCCGGCGTATCCTCTCGCCAGAATTGGGTGAGCATTTTCACCATGCGGGCGTGGTTGAGCCGGATTAGCCCGTGCATGGGCGGGATCAACAATTCCGAACCGAGCGTCCAGCCTTTGCGTAACAAATGGTTGTAGACATCCTGCATACGGATGCCGGTAATCTGCCGGATGAGGTCCAGATGATCGAGCGTTTCCTGCAAGTTAACGAGACGCAGACGCCAATCGCGGCCGGAGCGCTCGATCGCCAGTTTGAGTGCGTTGGCGGCCGCGCGGTGGCCGCCGCCGGCGTCGAAGTAGACGAAGTCAAGCCTCTTCATTCGGATGGGTCGAACGCCCATCGTACCGCTGGACGGGCGAGAATCCTTTCAAAAACATTTTCTTCACGAATGTTTTTTGCCGCTGTCACGCCGTTGACACGGTTCGCGCCGAAGAATGAAGCATGAGGTGCGACTTGCACGTCCACTCGCGACACTCCGGCATGTGCACGGTGCCATTGCTGAACCGGATTTGCAAGGAAAGCTACACCGAGCCGCAGGAAGCTTACGAGAAGCTGAAGCGGTTGGGGATGGACTTGGTAACGATCACCGATCACGATTCGATCGGCGCGGTCGACGAACTGGGGCGCCATGCCGACTTTTTTGTCTCCGAAGAGGTTAGTGTAACGCTCGCTTCCGGCGCGCGGGCGCACGTCGGCGTCTACGATCTGACGGAACGGCAGCACGTCGAGATCCAACGCCGACGCGACGACTGCGACGCGCTGCTGGCCTATTTCTCGGAACATCGGCTGCTGTTTTCGATCAATCACGTGTTTTCGTCGTTGACCGGTTCGAGGCGTACGGCCGACTTCGATCTGTTTCTGGACCGGTTTCCGGCGATGGAGACGCGCAACGCGGCGATGCTGCCCGCGGCCAATCGCGCGGCGGAGGCGCTGTCGAGCCGCTGGAAAAAGCCGGCGATGGGCGGTAGCGACGCGCACGCGCTGCGTTCGGTGGGGCGCGCGTTCACGGAAGTGCGCGGGGCTCGGAGTAAGGAAGAGTATCTGCGTGGGTTGGCGGACGGGCATGGCGTGGTGCACGGAGGCTCCGGCAGCTACTTTCTTTTGACGGCGGAAGTGCTTTCGATTGTTCGGTCTTTGTTGAAAGATAAGCCCGCCGCGTGGGCGATCACGCCGCTTTTAGCTTTGTTGCCGGTGGTTTTACTCCTAAACTATGGGAAGGAGCTGGCGTTCGCCCATTACTGGCGGTCGCGGCTCGTGCCCCAGTCAGGCTTGCGAGCCGTGCCGGAGGTGGCGGGATGACCGTCCTACCACAAGTGCGGCAATTTATCGAGTCTCGCGACCATCGCCTGATGCGCCGGGTGAACGCCTGGAGCGCTCCGATGTGGGTGCGCATGTGGATGATCGCGGCCACGCGCAGCGGCGACGGATGGCTGTGGTACGCGATGGCGCTGGCGCTGGCGATTTTCGGCGACCAGGATCGCTTCCGGGCGATCGGCGCGGCTTCGGCGGCGGCGGGCGTGGGGATCGTGCTCTTCTTGTGGTTGAAGCGATTCGCGGCGCGGCGGCGGCCCTGTCACATTCAGGCGCACTGTTGGGCGACGTTGCTTCCGCCGGATCAATTCTCGTTCCCGTCCGGCCACACGATTACGGCGTTTTCGATCTGTGTGGCGGTGGGTGGATTTTATCCGGGATTGATGCCGGTGTTATCGTTCTTCGCGCTCTCGATCGGTATCTCGCGGATCGTGCTGGGGATGCACTTCCTGAGCGACGTAGTGGCCGGGGCGGCCATCGGGGCGACGCTGGGTCACGGGTTCTACGTCCTGATGCGGTAGCGATTTTGTTACATCCGCGGCGCTTGCGCTGGCGTATGTACTAATGTAGATTCAAGTGTGAACGGACAGTCCCCTCTGGGGCTGACGTCCCAAAAAGGAGATTCCCATGAAAATCGCTCTAAACGTGATGGCGACGGCGGCCCTGTTCTCGGTGGGTGCGTTCGCGGAGAGCTGGCAAGGAACGATTTCGGACGCCAAGTGCGGCAAGGCTCACGCCGACGCGTCGGAAAAGTCGATGAAGTGCGTGCAGGGCTGCGTGAAGGGCGGCATGGCCCCGGTGTTCGTGGTCGGCGATAAGGTTTTGAAGATCAAGAACGCCGACAAGGTTATGGACCATCTCGGCCACAAAGTAACCATTACCGGCAAGCTCGACGGCGACACGGTCGAAGTCGAATCGGTGAAGATGTAAGCTCGCGCCCCGAGGCGCTATTGCAGTTTTGCGCGGGCGTCGACCGTCCAGATTTCCTCGACGGTCCGCCCGCGTATCCCGTAAATCTTCTCCTCCAGATTCACGGCCACGCAGACGTGGTTGGGAATCACCTTCACCCGGTCTCCCACCTTCGCCGGTCGACTCGTTTGTACGAATCCGTGCTCCTCGTTCATTTTGACGAATACGGCTTCGGGCCACTCGACGACTTCGCCGTGTCCTTCCCCGCCCGAGACGAGCCGGTCCGACGAGAATGTTTTCGAGCCGCCGTCGATAATCGCTTGGCCGGAAACCGCCGTCGAGACCACCGTGACCAGGATCGAGACGGCGCAATCCTCGCGGGCGCAACTGCCGATCGCGACGGAGTTGCGGTCGTTGAAGATGTAGGTGCCGGGGCGAATCTCGTTCATGCCGGGGATGCGGTGGGAATGCTCCCAGGTAGGGGTCGAGCCGCCGCTGACGATGCGGGGACGGAGGCGATGCGTGAGTTGGCCGACGGTCTCGCCGAGTTTCTCGATGGCGGAAAGGCCCTCTCGGTCGAGGCTCTTGACGTGGCCGGGGTAGAAGGCGACGCCGTCCCAGTCGAGGTGGGGCAGGCGTTCGACGGCGGCGGCCAGCGCGTCCACCCGCTCCGGAGCGACGCCGACGCGATGCAGTCCGACGTCGGTCTCGACGAGCACGCCTACGCGAACCCCCGCTTGGACCGCCGCGCGAGAGAGCGCTTCGGCGACTCCGAGCGAATCGAGCGACATCGAGAGTCGCGTGCGCCGGGCGACGTCCATTAAGCGCGCGAGTTTCCGCTCGCCGACGGTCGGGTAGGCGACGAGAAGTTCGGGCGGGTCGGCATCGACCAGGACTTCGGCCTCGCCAGGTTTGGCAACGGTGAGGCCGGCGGCGCCCAACGCGAGTTGGCGCTTCGCGAGCGCGATCGATTTATGGGTCTTGGTGTGCGGGCGCAGACGCAAGTTGTGCGAGCGCGCGTAGTCCGCCATGCGCGCGAGGTTGCGCTCCATCGCGTCGAGATCGACGAGAAGCGCGGGAGTGTCGAGATCGTCGACGGTCACCGGGCGAACTTCACCGTGAGGCGTCCGCCGGGAGAGCGATAGTACAGTTCGAGGTCTTTCAACTTCTGCTTGCCTTCGATCAGAAAGTAGAGTTGGCCGGAGAGAGGCTCGGCGATTTCTTTTTCGGGCAGAATCTTTTGTTTGAGCAGGGCGAGCAGAGGATTCTCCTTGCCGTCACCCTCGACGGTTTTGACGGTGGCCTCCGAAACGCCCGCCGTGGCGCTGCCCACCGTTCCGCCGCTGCCCGGTAATCCCATCGGTCCGCCCATGCCGCCGAGTCCGCCCCAGGGGCGCTGGCGATTCTCGGACATCACCGCTCCGCCCGCCTTGGACGACACGACCATCGCCGCCGATCCCGCGATTTGCGTGGGCGCGAAGGGCGTCGAGCGCTGGCCGTTCGAGGTGGAGAGGAGGACGAAGTCGTCGCGCTCGACCTTGACCTTCTGTTCGTTGCGGGGCGTCACGGTCAGTTCGACCACGAGGATGCCTTCGTCGAGCGGCGCGCCGACCGCCTTGGCGATGTCGTCCTTCGAGACGTGGATCGTCGCTTCGACGAGAACGGTGTCGTTGGCGGCGCGGCCTAGCGTCACCGGTTTCTTGTCGGCGAAGGCGGCGCTCGCCAGGGCGAGGAGTGCGATCGATCGTTTCATCGTTTACCTCTTCAACCACATCAGCATCGTGCGCGAGACTTTCTCGGACGCGTCTTGCTGGGCGAAGTGCCCGGCTTCGGGAATGGTGACCAGCGTGTAGTCGTCCACCCAGTCCCAGGTTCCAGCGAGCGCGCCGGGAAGCAGCGCCCAGTCTTTTAAGCCGTGGATCTGTAATACCGGGCACTGGGGTTTCTTCAACTCGCCGGTCGACTCGCGGTAGGGCTCGCGCGGGTAGTTGCGACGATAGTAATTCATCATCGCGTCGAAATCGGACCGCTCGAACGCCTCGACGTACTTCTTTTTCGCTTCGGGATCGGTCACCCATTGCGCGAGACCGGCGGCGGTGAGTTTGGTGTGCGAATCGTCTTTCTGGAAATTGCGGGCGTACTCGCTGGCTTTGGCCTGCGCCGGATTGGCGGCGAGTTCGCGGGACAATCCGCGGGGGTGCGGCAGGTTGACGATAATCAGCTTCTCGACGGACTGCGGCGAGTGAAACGCCAGTTGCCAGGCGATGGCTCCGCCCCAGTCGTGCGCGACGACAATCGCCTTTTCGCGGCCGTTGGCGCGGATCACGCCGACGACGTCCGCCACCAGCAGCCGCATATCGTAGTTCTCGACGCCCGTCGGTTTATCGGACAGGTTGTACCCGCGAAGATCCATCGCCACGGCCCGGTAACCCGCTTTCGCGAGCGCCTGCATCTGGTCGCGCCAGGTGTACCAGAAATCGGGAAAGCCGTGAATCATCACGGCTAACGGTCCCGTCTCCGGCCCCAAGGCGGCGTAATGAATCTTCACGCCGTTTACGGAAGAGTAACCGTGTGAAACTTCGGTTTCAAAAGCCGCGTCCACGGACATGAGTGCCAAGACTACCGCAAGCGGCGTCATGCCTTGAGCATATCGCGCGGGACGCCGTGCGATCCTTAAAAAAGATGAGTGGTTACCGACTCGCAACGGTAATGTTGGCGAGTGTTCACATTTGGGCCCAGGGCTCGTCTCCGGACGCTCCCCCACCGGCGCCGGTCGAGAGAGTCGAGTCGGGCATCGATTGGAGCGGCCTATCGAGGGAATCGATCCTGTTTCTCGGGATTAAGCACGGCTTCCGCTGGATGACCGAGCCGGGAACGCGCGACATGAAGGGTCCGTTTTTCCAGCGCTATCGCGATTCCGTCACCGGGTTGCACGGTTGGAGCGACGGCGATCCGCACTACGTCAACTACGTCGGCCATCCCATGCAGGGGGCGATCTCCGGCTACATTTGGGCGAAGAACGACCGGCGCTACCGGACGGTCGAGTTCGGGCTGAATCGCGACTACTGGCGCAGTCGCCTGCGAGCGGGCGCGTTCGCGTTCGCCTACAGCGCGCAATTCGAGATCGGGCCGGTGAGCGAGGCGACGATCGGCTACATCCAATCGAAACCGCCCGCGCAAGGGCTGGTAGATCACGTCGTGACACCGACGCTCGGGGTGGGTTGGATGGTGGCGGAAGACGCGCTGGACCGGTTCGTGATCCTGCCGTTCGAAAATCGCGTGCGCAATCCCTACGCCCGGATGCTGGTGCGGGGGTGGCTGAATCCGGCGCGGAGCTTCGCCAACCTGATGGCGTTCCGCGCGCCGTGGGATCGCGATACGCGGCGCGGGACATGGACGTACGACCCGATGTTCCACGTTCCGGCGCGACGGCCGGACAGGCCGATCGAAGAATTCCCCACGCTCGCGCCATTCGAGATCGCGGCGACGGGACTCGTCACGACGGTGGACGGGCAAACGTGCACGGGCGGAGGCGCGGCGGCGGCGTACCGGTTCTCGCCCTCGGTGCAAGGAGTGTTCGACGTTTCCGGCTGCCAGGTGCCGGGCGGCGACGCGTTGTTCTACCGGATCGGGCCGCGCTGGAGTCCCGCGCCGGATAAGTTGTGGAGCCCCTACGCCGAAGTACTGCTGGGTGGGCGCAAGGTGACCTACGAAGGTCAAGGGCGCGAATCGAACGAATTCTCGGCGACGGCGGCGGCGGGCGTCGATTTACGCCTTACGCGCGCGCTGGCGTTCCGCGTGGCGAGCGTCGGCTACCAAGGCGGCGGCGTGCAATTCTCGAGCGGGATCGTGCTGCGCGTGGGGAACTGGTGACGCGATTCTCGTGATATCGTGAACTCGTGCAGCGCAACGTCACGATTTCCCTGAACGAAGAACTTGCCCGCTGGCTCCGAGTGGAAGCGGCCCGGGAGGACGTGAGCGTATCCCAGTACTTGGCCTCGATGGTGGAGGGGCGCCGCGCGGAGACTCAGCGCAACCAGCACGCGCTCGACGCTTGGCGGAAACGCCCGATGCTGCGCCTGCGAGCGAGCGAGAAGGAGAAGTTTCTCCGGCGGGACGAACTGAATGAGCGCCCCCAACGTCTTCGTCGACACTAACGTTTTTCTTTACGCGATCGACCGAACCGAACCGGACAAGGCGAAGATCGCGGGGGATTGGATCGACGGTCTGCTATCGGCCGGAACCGCCAGAACCAGCCTGCAAGTGGTTCGGGAGTTCTACGCGCAAGCGCGCCGAGCGCGGCGATTCGGCGCAACGTCGAAAGAAATTCGAACGGCGGCGGCCGCTCTGCTCGAATGGAGCCCGGTCGAAACGGACGCGGCGGCGATCGTTCGCGCGTGGGAAATCGAGGATCGGTCGTCGATTTCCTGGTGGGACGCGCTGATCGTCGCCTCCGCCGAGCGGGCCGGATGCGGCTATGTGCTCACCGAAGACCTCGGCCATGGGCAACGGTACGGCACGGTGCGGGTGGTCGATCCCTTCGCCGTCCAGCCCGGGCAAGCGTTTTGAACCCGCGCCGTTACACTAGAAGTTCATGATCCCCGATCACATCGCCGAAGGACTCACCTTCGACGACATCCTCCTTCAACCCGCGCGGTCGGCCGTTTTACCGAACGAAACCGACACGCGCACCTGGTTCACGCGCACGATTCCGCTCAACATCCCCATCGTCAGTTCGGCGATGGACACGGTGACGGAATCGCACCTCGCCATCGCGCTTTCCCAGCAGGGCGGCATCGGCGTCATCCACCGCAACATGTCCATCGAGAAGCAGGCCGAAGAGGTGGACCGGGTGAAACGCTCGGAATCCGGCATGATCGTCGACCCGGTGACGATGGAGCCCGATCAGCCGATCCGCGACGCGCTCGACGTGATGGCCCGCTTCCGGATTTCCGGCGTACCGATCGTCAAGAACGGCAAGCTGGTGGGCATCCTCACCAATCGCGATCTGCGCTTCGAAACGAATTTCGATCAGCCGATCTCGAACCGGATGACGAAAGAAAAGCTGATCACGGTACCGGTAGGGACGACGCTCGAGGCCGCCGAGAAGGAATTGCACGAGCACCGCATCGAGAAGCTGCTGGTGGTGGACGAGAAGTACAACCTGAAGGGTCTGATCACCGTCAAGGACATTCAGAAAAAGCTCAAGTACCCGAACGCGGCGAAGGACGAGCAGGGGCGGCTGCGCTGCGCCGCCGCGCTCGGCACGACGGGCGACTATCTCGAACGCGCGCAGGAATTGGTTAAGAGGAAAGTGGACGTGCTGTGCGTCGATTCCGCCCACGGGCACGCCGAACGCGTGCTGGAAGCGGTGCGCCGGGTGAAGCAAACGCTGCCCGGCGTGCAATTGGTGGCGGGCAATGTCGCGACGTACGACGGCGCGCGCGATCTCATCGAACTCGGCGTGGACGGCGTGAAGGTCGGGATCGGGCCGGGGTCGATCTGTACGACGCGCGTCGTGTCGGGCGCGGGCGTGCCGCAAATCACCGCCGTCGCCGAAGCCGGACGGGCGACCCGCGAGGCGGGCGTGCCGTTAATTTCCGACGGCGGCATCAAGTTCTCGGGCGATATCACGAAGGCCATCGCCGCCGGCGCGGATACGGTGATGATCGGATCGCTGCTGGCCGGGACCGACGAGAGTCCGGGCGAGACGATCATTTTTCAGGGCCGGACGTTTAAGAGCTATCGTGGCATGGGTTCGCTCGGCGCGATGGGCACCGGGCAATCTTCGGACCGGTACGCGCAGGAAGGCACCAGCGGCGGAAAGCTGGTTCCGGAGGGCATCGAGGGCCGCGTGCCGTCGAAAGGTCCGCTTTCCGATTGGGTGTTCCAACTCGTCGGCGGATTGCGCGCGGGCATGGGGTACTGCGGCGCGACGACCATCGCCGAGTTGCAGAACAAGGCGCGGTTCCTGCGCATCACGTCGGCGGGTTTGCGCGAAAGCCACGCGCACGACGTGATCATCACCAAGGAAGCGCCGAATTATCGATTGGAGTAGGCCGCTGGCCTACCGGCTGGAGTAGACGCTACCAGCCCAAGTCCCAGATCGGTTTAAGATCGAGGACCAGACCGTCCACCGGCGCTTCGCAGGGAAGTTGTTCCGCGTTAGCGACGATTTCCACGCCCGAGGGGCGGTAGATGTGGACTTCGTGATTCGGTGGGTGCATCAGCAGGCCGAATTGGCAGCCGTTCGCCATCCACTCTTCCATCTTCGTTCGCACTTCGCTCAAACGGTCGCTAGGAGAAGTAAGTTCGATCACGAAATCGGGACAGAGGGGCAAAAAACGCTTTCGCTGTTCGGCGGAGACGGTCGCGAGACGCGAACGCAACACCCAACCGACGTCGGGCGACCGCATGGCTCCATTGGGTAGGCGGAACATCGTGCTGGAATCGAATACCAAGCCGCGCGTGTCGGTCTTGGTCCAATGGCGGACTTGGTAGGTCAACTCTGCGTTTCTATTCCCAGTCTCTCCACCCGTTCCCGCCATAATCGTCACCTCGCCCGTCGCCGACCGTTCGATCCGCAGATCGCCGTTCTCCGCGCACATGTCGAAAAACTGGTCGTCCGTCAGCTCCGGCATGCGGAGCGTAAAGGCGATTTCTTCGTTCGGTAGGACTCTCGCCGCAACCATGGCTTCAGTATGTCACCCGAGACTCTACCAGTCTGGGTCCCAGATGGGTTTAAGATCGAGGATCAACCCGTCGACCGGCGCTTCGCCGCGCAGTTCGTCGACACCCTGCAAGCGCTCCTCGCCAGAAGGGCGATAGACGTACACCTCGCGGGCGCGCGGATGGATCAGCCAACCGAGTTGGCACCCGCCTTCCATCCACTCGCGCATCTTCTTGCGGGCCGCCGTCAGCCGATCGCTAGGCGAGGTGAGTTCGATCACGAAATCGGGGCAGAAGGGAACGATGCGCTCTTTGTCTCTCTCCGTCAGGTTCGCGAGGCGCGCGCGCGGTACCCACGCGTTATCGGGAGAAAGCAGCGCGGAACTCGGCAAACGGAAGTGCGTGCTCGAATTGAACGCCACCCCACGTCGGTCCGCAACCGCCCACGAATAGACACTCGAAGTTAGCGCCGCATTACGATTCCCCGTCTTCCCGCCCGTTCCCGGCATAATTACCAAATCCCCTTTCGCCGTACGTTCGAACCGATACAGGTCGTTTTCGTTACAGAGATCGAAAAACTGATCGTCGGTGAGAGTCGGGATGCGGATCGACGCCACCACCGGTTGGTCGGTGAAGTCGGCCACGGGAGACACCAGGACGGTTCCCATAACCTCAGTATGTCACCGCGCGAAAACGCCCGCCCGCCACGCGAACGTCGAGTTCGGATTCGGCTGCGGGCGGCTCTTTTACCGCCTTCCCATCGGCCAAGACGATGGCGTAGCCTCGATCGAGCACGGCCAGGGGGCCGAGTTGGCGCAACGACGATTCCACCCGCTCGACGCGCGGACGCGCGCGATTCAACCGCAGCCGCATCGCGTGTTCGAGCCGCGCGGCGAGCCGCAGTTCGCGTTCCTTCGCTTCCCGCAACTTCAGACGCAGATCGCCGCGCCGCAGCCGGGAATCGAGATCGTCGAACCGCTGCGCCAACCGGTTTAGCCGCAACCGCACCAGCAATTGGGCCCGCGCGATCCCTTGCCGGCCCAACCGGTCGCTGGCCCGCGACAGCCGCAATTGCATCGCGCGCACCAGATGCGATTCCACCGATTCCAAACGCTTCGGCCGCTGGACCGCGTACTGCGTAACCAGTTCCGCCGCGGCCGACGGCGTAGGCGCGCGCAGGTCGGCGACGAAATCGGCGATGGTGAAATCGGTTTCGTGCCCGACGGCCGAGACCACCGGGACGCTCGAAGCGGCGATCGCCCGCGCCACCGCTTCTTCGTTGAACGCCCACAAATCCTCGATCGATCCCCCGCCCCGGCCGACGATCACGACATCGGCCCAGCCGGATTTCGAGAAATACTCGACGCCCCGGACGATCTGCTCCACGGCGAACTCGCCTTGCACTTGCGCCGGATAGAGCCGGATGTGCAAACCCGGCGCGCGCCGCGCGAGGACGTTCAGCATGTCCTGGATCGCCGCGCCCGAGGAAGACGTCACGATCCCGACCCGCGCCGGATGCTCCGGCAACGGGCGCTTGCGCGCGGCCTCGAACAGTCCCTCGGCTTTCAGCTTCTTTTTCAGAAGCTCGAACGCCGCTTGCAGCGCGCCGAGACCTTGCGGCTCGATCGCCTCGACGATCAACTGGTAGTCGCCCCGCGCGGCGTAGACTTCGATGCGACCGCGCGCGAGAATCGCCATTCCTTCGGTCGGTTTCACGCGCAGGCGCATGGCGTTCTGCTTGAAGCACGCGCAGCGCAGTTGCGCGCCGTCGTCCTTGAGCGTGAAGTACCAGTGACCGCTGGGCGCTTGCTTGACACCGGAGCATTCGCCCGCGATCCAGACGTCGGAGAAGTTGTCCAGAAGCAACCCGGTGAGTTGCTCCGTAAAGCTCGACACGGTTAACGCGGGCGGTCCGTAGGATAAGGGAAGCTGCATGGTATTCTTGACGACCTAACTACGGGTCCTCGCGAGATCCATCGGTTCGATCCCGTCGAGCGCCGCCGGGTTTGCCACCGTCGACGCGTCCCCCAACGGTTCGCCGAGATATTTCTGCCGGATCAGCCTCCGAACAATTTTGCCCGATTGCGTTTTGGGCAGTTCCGCGACAATCTCGACCGCGTTCGGCTTGAACGTCGGGCCCATGGTGTGGATCAGGTGCGACGCTAACTCCGCCGGCGTGGCGGTACCCTTCAGCACGGCGAACGCCACGATCCCTTCGCCCTTTACCTCGTCCGGAACACCGATCACCGCCGCCTCGCTCACGGCGGGATGCTCGATCAGCGCTTCCTCGATTTCCGCCGGTCCCACTTTGCGCCCCGCCACGTTCATCGATTCGTCGGCGCGTCCATGCACGTACCAGACGCCGTCTTCGTCGGTGGAAGCCCAATCGCCGTGGTTCCACCAGCCGGGGAAACGCGACCAGTACGTTTGGAGGTAGCGTTGCGGGTCGCTCCATACGCCGCGCGTCATCGACGGGCACGGCTTTTGGCAGACCAGATAGCCCATACGCCCACGCACGGAACGGCCCTCTTCGTCGACAATCTCGGTGGCCATGCCCGGCGCGGGTTGCCCGAGCGAGCACGGCTTTAAGGGCTGAATCGGCATCGGATAGAGGAAGCAGCCGACGATTTCGGTGCCGCCGCAAATATTGATCACCGGGCAGCGACGGCCACCGACGCGCTCGAAGAACCACGTCCAGGAGGTTTCGTCCCACGGCTCGCCGGTGGAGCCGAGAATGCGGAGGCTCGAAAGGTCGAAGTTCTCGGGACGCCCCGTCTTCATGAGCAGGCGGATGGCGGTGGGCGAAATGCCGAACGTCGTAATGCGATGGCGTTCGAGCATGCGCCACAACCGATCGGCGTCCGGAAAATCGGGCGCGCCGTCGTAGAGGAAGATCGTTCCGCCGAAGTTGTGGTTGCCGAGGATCGTCCACGGCCCCATCATCCAGCCGATGTCGGAGAGCCAGAAAAAGCGGTCGCCCGGCTTTTGGTCGAAGGCGAACCGGATCTCTTTCGCCATCTGCGCCAGCGCTCCGGCGTGCGTATGCACGACGCCCTTCGGCTTGCCGGTAGTGCCCGATGTGTAGAGGATGAAGCACGGCGCTTCGCTCGGCAGGGCGCGCGTCGCGACCGTTCCGGTATCGCGGTCGGCGGACGTGAGGATATGCTCCACCGCGCAGCCGCGCGCGATCGCCTCTTCCACCTTCGCGCGCAGAGCGACTCGCTTGCCGCGCCGAACGAGCGAGTCCTCGGTAAATACCATGCGCGCGCCGGAATCGGCAAGGCGAGTCCAAATCGCCTGCTCGCCGAAACCGGAAAAAATCGGCACGACGATCAACCCGAGCTTGAAGCACGCGTACAGCATCGCCACGATCTCGGGAATCATCGGCATGACCAGCGCCACGCGATCGCCCTCGCGCAATCCGAGAGCCTGTAATCGCGCCGCGTAACCGTCGGTCAACGCGCGCAGTTCGTCGAACGTCACCTCGCGCGTTGCGCCGCTCTCGTTCTCCCAAAGAATCGCGAGGCCCGAGTGCCGGTCCAGGCAATTGTGCGCGACGTTCAGCTCGCCGGGCAGGAACCACTGCGTCCATTCGGGACCGCGCGAATCGTCGCAGACTTGCGTGTAGGCGTGCGAGAACTCGATGCCGCACTCGCGCACGCACTCGTCCCAGAACTTCAAGTGCTCGTCGCGCGACCAGGCGAGGAACGAATCGAGATCGTCGAACCCGAGCCGCCGCATGAAGCGCCGGACGTTCGCGTTCTCGACGGTCTCGCGGGAAGGCGTGTAGACGAAACTCACGGACGTTTCATATCAAACCGGTCCGTGGTGCGGACGTAGGTCGCGCCCGCCATGCGCCCGACGGCGTGCAGCTTGTCGGGGTCGATGCGCAGGTTCGCGTCGGCGACGGACTCGCTCAAATGAAACCGCACGACCTCGCCGAGCACTAGCGCGCCGCCCAGCGGCTTATCGCTGACCTCGACAATCTGGAGCAGCTTGCACTCCATCTGGACGCGCGACTCGCCGACGCGCTGCGGCTTGACCCGTTCGCTTTCGACCGGCGTCAATCCCGACAGCGCGAACTCGTCGACGTCCGGAGGATAGTCGCCCGAAGTGAGATTCATCGCCGCCGCGAACTCTTCGCTCACGATGTTGACGACGAACTCGCCGGTGGCGCGCACGTTGGCGATGGTGTCCTTCGCCGTGCCGTCGCCGCGAATCGAGTTCTGAAAAACGACCACCGGCGGGTTCGCACTCGCTACGGTGAAGAAGCTGAAGGGCGCGAGATTGCGCACGCCGTCGGCGCTCAACGTCGAGACGAACGCAATGGGCCGCGGCACCACCGAGCCGACGAGAATCTTGTAGCAGTCCTGCGGCGACAGTTGCGAGGGGTCGAGGGTCAAGACGCTCTACAGATCCGCCAGCCGCGTGTCGGCGTCGCCGAACCGGTCGAGCTTCACGCCCATGCGGTCCATGATCGACAGATACAAGCTGCACGCCTTGCGATTCTCGTTGCCGCGTTCGAGGTAGTCGAGATTTCGTCCGGTCGCAAGCGACCCGCCGCCCTTGCCGGCGAGTATCAGCGGCATCTGATCCGCCCCGTGCGCGTCGCCGTCGAACAAGTTCGAGCCGCCGATCAAAATCGAGTTGTCGAGCAGCGTCGAGCCGCCCTCGTCGATCGACTTCATGCGCTCGATCAAGTAAGCGAACTGGCGCATGTGGAATTGGTTCGTCTTGAGATACATCGCCTCGGCCGCGGCCGCCTTGCCGTTGTGCGTCAGATCGAGGTGCAGCGCGCCGCTCACGCCTTCGAGGAACCGGAAGTTCATCTGCGAAAGGTCGTTGTTGAGCATCAGCGTCATGATGCGCGTCTTGTCCATCTGGAACGCGAGCACGATCACGTCGAGCATCAGCTTCATGTGGTCGGGGATATTCTGCGGAATCGCGTCCGCCGGGCGCGGCATGTTGGGCTGTTTGAGCGTTGGCCGCCAGCCCTCGATGCGCTCCTCGCGATTGGCGCGTTCGATACGAGTCTCGATCGACCGGATCGATTCCAGATACTCGTCGAGCTTCTTGCGATCGCCCGCCGACACGCGCGGCTGCAGCGAATGCGTCTCGGCGAGCACGGCGTCGAGAATGCTGCGGTCCAGTTTCCGTCCGGAACCGTCGCCCACCAGCATGTCGAAGGCGCGCGCCGGATAGATTTCCTTCGTCGCGGGCTTCGACGGCGTCGCCCACGAAATCGCCGAGCCGTAGATCATCGACAGCCCGTCTTCGAGCCGCAGTTCGTTCGGCTCGATACCGAGCGCCATGCTGGGAATCGCCGTCGCGCCGCCGATCTCGCGCGCCATCGCCTGATCCATGGTCGTGCCGGCTTGGATCACGTTCGGGTCCAGACTCACCGTCGCGCCCGACAGCATGTTCGGCATGCGGCCCAGGTGCGGACTGGTCGAGATAAACGCCTGGTGGTTGTACAGCCCGCGAATAAAATTGATGTCCGCGCGGTGCGGATTCAGGCAATCGAGCACCGGCCCGAGCTGCATCTCGGGACCATTGCCCTTCGCCCACCAGTGCGCGGGCTCGACGCCGTTCGAGAAATAGACGACGCCGAAGCGTACCGGCGGCTTCGAGGCGGCGGCCTTCGCGGCGGGCGCGGCCGTATCGGCGAACGCGGGCAGCGACTCCATCCACGGCAGCGCCAACGCGACGCCCGCGCCCCGCAAGAAGTGGCGGCGCGACGCGCGCGCCGATTTCGGTTGTCTCTGTGTCATCGCGAGGCGAGTGTCCTTTTCGGTTCGATAGCGGATTGCGCGGCGCGGTTGCGGAATTGACGGCTGGTCACGATCTCGCCGGCGAGTTGCGAGAATCCCGCTTGGTCGCCCGCCGCTACCATGCGATCGATGAGCGGCAGATCGGAAGCCTGCACCGTGCGGCCCAGCGCGTATCCGGTCAGCTTCATCGCGAGCGTGCGGCGCACCTGTTCGTCCTTGCCGCGCAGATAAGAGAGCAGACCCTCGATGCCGTCGATCGACGACTTGTTCGCGAGCTCCGCCGAATCCTCGATCGGCTTGCCGTCGGAATACTTCTCGCGCCAGCGCCCCAGCGAGTCGTAGCGTTCGAGCGGGAAGCCCAGCGGGTCGATCCGCATGTGGCAGTTGGCGCAAGTGGGGTTGCGCTTGTGTACTTCGAGACGCCCCTTCACGGTCAAGCCTCCGAAATTCTTATCGTCCGCCGGAATCGATCCCGCGTCGGCGGGCGGCGGCGGGACGGGCGTGCCGAGCACACGGCGCAGCAGCCAATCGCCGCGCTTCACCGGACTGGTACGTAACGGCGCGGACGTCGCCGTCAGCACCGCGCCCAGCCGCAGCAATCCGCCGCGATGAAACTCGTTCGCGCCCGACACCAGCACCGGCTCGTTCGACTCGACCTTCTTCTCGACGCCGTAGTGCTTGGCGAGTGGCTTATTCAAAAACGTGTAGTCGGCGAAGAGCAGGTCGCGCACCGGCTTGTCGTTCCGCACGACGTACTCGAAGAACGACACGGCTTCGTCGTACATCCCGGCCTTCACTTCGTTCGAGAATTCGGGGAACCGCGTCGTGTCCACGCCGCGATATTGGTCGAACCCGTAGAAGCCCAACCACTGCCCGAAAAACTCCGTCGAGAACCGCCGCGCCTTAGGATCGGCGAGCATTCGCTTCGCCTGCGCCCGCAGCTTTTCCGGATTCGTCAGTTCGCCCGCCGCCGCCGCGCGCCGCAGTTCGTCGTCCGGAATCGACGACCACAAGAAGAAGCTCAGCCGCCCGGCGAGATCCCAGTTCGACAGCGGTTGCGCCGTTGCCGTGCGAGCGCCCGACACCGGTTCCACGCGGTACAGAAACTGCGGCGCGACGAGAATCCGCGCCAGCAGCGCGCGAACGGCTTTCGTGTGGTCTCCCTCGGAGGCCAGAGTCTTCGTGTAGAACGCGCGCAACGAAGCTCTCTCGGCGACGGTCAGCGGTCTGCGCCACGCGCGGCTCGCAAATTCGAGCGCGTCGTTCACATGACCGGCCCGGCCCACTTTCTGCGCCGCGTTCACCCGGTCGTAGAGTTCCCGCAGCGGCGGCACGAAGGGCCGCATCGCCTCCGGCAGCGTCGCGATGCCCGCCGCGTCCATCTGCGCGATCCCACGTCCTTTCAGGTCGTGATTGAACTTCTTCGCCAGCAGCCGCAGATAGTTGTCGAAATACTCGAACGACGCGTAGAGATCGTTCCACGCGTGATTCACCCGCGTGCGCTGCGGCCGGTCGAGCAAGTTATCGACGACGAACTTATCGTCGCGAATGTACTTCACCTTGACGACGAACTCATCGTGCTCCGGAACGTTGTACGTGTTATCGAACGGATCGGGAATCGGATCCTTGTCGGCGGGCGTCGGCTCGCCGTGCGAGTTCGGCGGCAGCAGGCTCGCGAACTCCATCACGCCCGATCGGAACGTCTTGTACCCCGCCGTCTTCATGTCGCCGATCAGCGCCCACGTCGGCCGCCCGCGCGAAATCTTGCCGTCCTCGCGGTCGGAAAGCATCACGCGGAACACCTGATCGCGGGAGCCGCCCAGGTCGGCCTGCACGTCGAGATCGAACGTGCTCGGCGCTTCGGGCATCTTCACTTCGAACGAGAACGAAGCCTCGGTCGCGAAATCGTTCGGGTCGAGCGGCGTGCCGTCCGGCGCGACCCCGAAATTCAGTTTCTTCGCCGACTCTTCCGTCAGCACCGAGCGTAGCGGCACGCGCGGACCTTGCGGCATACGGAATCGCCGACCGCCCGCTTGCTCCGCTCCGCCCGCCGCCGCTTGACCCGCCGCTTGCGCCGCGCCCACCGCGGCACCCGTCCCCGCTCCCGTGGACGGCGCGGGTTTCGCCGGCGGCACGAACGGACGAATCCCCACCGTCGGGTTGCGCCACACAATGTACGACTTCACGCCCGGATTGATCGGCGCCACATTGACGAACACCTTCACCGGACCGGGTTCCGGCGGGGCGAATCTCGCGCTGCCCAAAAACCGCCCGCCGCGAAAATACTGGAACCGGTGCGGCGCGACGGCCTTCAGTGTCCGGTCGCTAAACTCCAGCGGACTCTCGTCGCCCGCCCCGCCCGCCGCCAGATCGCCGCGCGCGAACAGCCAGCTCGGCCAGGTCGCCGAGTACTTCTGAATCTCCTCGCACGCCGCGCGCACCTTCGCCGCGTCGGTTCCGGGACCCGGCAGCGCTTGCCACCGCCGCGCGATATCCGCCGACGGATAGCCCAAATCCGTGCGATTCACGACGCCCGAAATATGCTCGACGAGCCGCGTCGTCAAGCCTTGTTCCGTCGCCGCGTCCGTCAGTGTCATGTTCGGCTGCCCGAGCGCCGCGCGGTGCTTGTACCGCCACGCCGCGTAGAACGCCTTGCCGTAACGTTCCAGTCCGAACGGCCGGCCGCCTTCGCCCGACACCGTGCGGAAACCGTACTTCGCGTAAATTTCGCGAATGCGCGCGATCGCCGAAAGCTCGAACCCCGTCTTCCCCGGATCGACGAAAAACTCGAGCGGCCCCGAACCGATCACCGCGTGATTCGCCACCAGCTTCGCCGCTTCGAGATACCGTTCGAGATTCGCGTCCTGCATGAACTGCACGTCGCCGAAATTCGCGAACCCTTCGCCGCCTACCGAATCGCTCGACGAGTCGATGCCCGTCGCCAACCGCAGTCCCGTCAAGTCCTCGATCGCGTAGGCGTACTCGCCGCTGGTGAGCCGCCGCACCGTCACCCGGCCGGGGTCGCCGTCGTGCTTCTTGACGTAGGCCGCGATTTCGGAATCGATCCAATGGATCGCGCCCGCGCGCTTTTCGTCGGGGACCGGCGGCAAGCCCTTTGGCGGCATCCGTTTCTCTTCGAGCACTTCGGCCACCTTGCGCCACTGCTGGAAATGTTCGCCCGGCGAGCCCTTGGCGAGCAGTTGTTCCAGGTTCATCCCGCCCATCGACACCTTGCCCCCGTGGCACTGGTAGCAGTACTGCCGGAAGGTGGCGGCGGATTCGGGTACGGCCGGAGGAGCGCCGTCCGCCGGACCCAGCGCGCCTACGAACGCAAACGTAAGGATTCCAAGGGCAAACGGGGCTTGGGTGGCGATTTTCATTTTCCGGGGCTGCCGATTATTTTATGTCTATTTGGCGCTCCCCGCGCGGGAAAAGTTACGAAAAGCTAATCGCTCCGTTCTCCCCGCCTAACCCTTCCACGACGCCCAATACTCCGCCCATTCCACCGCCTCCCCCGCCGGGAGCACGTCGATCGGATTAAGCCCGTCGAGCATCACCGCGTACTCGTCCGTATGCGTCTTCTTCGACTGATTCTTAAGCGCTTTCGGGTGCGGGCCGTGGTGGATCCCGCGCGGGTGCAGCGTCGCCATTCCGGCCTTGATGTTGTCCTTAGAGAAAAAGTCGCCGTCGTGGTAAAAGAGGAACTCGTCGTAATCCGTGTTGCGATGGAAAAACGGCACGCGTTGCGCTCGTGGGTCTTCTTCTAAAGGCCGGGGCACGAAGCTGCACACCACCGCACCCTGCGTCACGAAGGTCGTATGCGCGCTCGGCGGCAGGTGCGCCCGATGCGACATCACCGGACACACGTCGCGGATCGACAGCTTCCACGCCGTCAAATCGCCTTTCCAGCCCACCACGTCGATCGGATTGAACGGATACCAGACCTTCGAGAGCCCTCCGCGCGCCTTAATCAGCAACTCGAATTCGCCCGGCTCCGTAGCCGCCGGAGCGGGTTCGGGAACCGTCACGGCGGTCGGATCGTAGAGCGCATGTTGCCCCAGCAGTCCCTTGTCCGGCGGCTCGAACTCGCCCTTCGATTCGATCAAAAGAAAGAAGTTGTCGCGCGTCGTCGGTGCCACCCGGTAGGTCACGCTGCGCGGGATCACCAGATAGTCGCCCGGGGCGTAATTGAGCGGTCCGAAATCGGTCTCGACCACCCCTTCGCCCCGATGGACGAAATACAGCTCGTCGGCGTCGGCGTTGCGAAAGTAGAACGGCATCGCCTCCGTGCGCCGCGACACCGAAATCGTCACGTCGGCGTTGCCTAGAAAAGCCAGCGGACCTCCTTGCGCATCGCGCAAATCGGCGGGCTCCATCCGGTTCAAGTCGAAACAGTGCGGGCGAAGCGGACCCTCGAAGCGCGTCCAGCCCGTCGGCGGATGCTTGTGATACAGGTGGGCGGACCGGCCGTAGAAACCCTTCCGCCCGTGCTCCTCTTCATACGTGCCTTCGGGAATCCCGACGTGCGCCTGAGACGGAGTAACGCCTTTTCGATGCATCGATTTTAGATTAACACCACTATATTGTGGTGTTATAGACGCAGTTTCAATGCGATCTGAATAATGCGCCCGTCTCGCGCGGCGGTGATCCGCCCGAACGTCTGCCGGTCCAGCGGCAAATTCGGGTTGTACGTCGTGCGCGTATCGAGAATGAACGACGGCGTATTCGTGAAGTTAAACATCTCGGCCCGAAACTCGACGCCGCGCCGCTCCTGGAACGTCCACTGCTTGATCACCGCCACGTCGAAATTCACCAGTCCCGGTCCGCGAATCGGATTGCGCGGCGACGTGCCGAAGTTCAGCGCCTGCGCCGCCGAAAACTTCGACGTATCCCAGAACCGGTCGAGCGTGCGCTCGTCGCGCGACAGCGCCGGGCTTCCCGAAATGTTCGGGCGCTGCATCAGGCTGAACGTCGCGGTGGTGTTGGTCGATTGCTCGACGTCCACCGGACGCCCCGACGACAGCGTCGTCACCCCGTTCACCTGCCAGCCGCCGGCGACCGCGTTCCAGAATCCGCTCAACGGAAACCGCAGGCCTTTGCCGAACGGTAAATCCCAAACGTACGATCCCACCAGCCGGTGCGGAACGTCGGCCGTCGAAACCGCGCGCTCCGCCCGAAGGTTGTAAGCGTCCTGCGGCCACGACCCGCCGGTGAAGTTGAAAATCTCGGCGTTGTTATCGATCGATTTCGACCACGTGTACGCCACCAAGTAATTGAGCCCCCCGCGCAGGCGCTGCTCCGCCTTCAATTGCATCGAGTGGAAGTTCGAATCGCCGAAGCGCGGCAAGAGCGGCTGCACCTCGTTGAAATTCGGGTAAGGACGCAAGGCGCGCGTATCGGGATTCAGCCGGTTCTGATCGCGCCCCGCCTGCTGCGCCAGCGCGATCGGCACCTGGTTCAGGTTGAGATACCCGTTCCGCCCGCTTTCGAGCTTCTTGCCGACGCTCGCCACGTACGCCGCGCCGAACACGATGTCCTTCGCCAGCGATCGCTCCACGCCCAAGTTCCACTGCTGCACGTAGGGCGCAAGGTTGGGTCCTTCGAGCTGAACGTTGCCGCCGAAACCCAGACGCGGATCGTCGATGGCGAACTCCTGCTGCAAGATCGGACCCTGGCGCAGCCGCGTCACGGCGTCGAGGCCGTTCGGCGAAATCGCATTCGAGGTGAACTCGAACGGGAACTTCACGATGCCCGACAGCGGATTGCCTCCCCCGCCCTGGATCGGCTGGTGAAACACGCCGTAGCCCCCCCGGATCACCGTGCGCTGGTCGCCCGTTAAGTCGTAGGCGAACCCGAAACGCGGCCCGAAATTATTGCGGTCGACGATCTGCCCGGGCTTACTGGCGCCCGCCAGCACGCGCTGCCGGTCGAGATCGAACGTCGAATGGAAACCGCGCGCGTCGCTCAGCGCCGTGTTCAGTTCGTACCGCACGCCGAGGTTCAACGTCAGCCGCCGCGTGATCTTCCAATCGTCCTGAAAGAACAGCCCGTACGTCACGTTGTTCACGATCTGCCCCGGATCCTTCTGCGTGTATTGCGTCTGGTTCGCCAAGCCCAGCAGGAAGCTGGCGAACGCCTGTCCCGTGCGAGCCTGCAACGCGCCCGGCAGCGACGTCTGCGCCGAGCGGAACGCGAACGACCCGTTCAACGACGCCGGTTGGAAATTTTGCAGCCGGTAAATCCGCGCCTCGCCGCCGAACTTTATCGTGTGCCTTCCCTGCACGACCGAAAAATGATCGATCAGCGAGATCACCTTGTTCCGGCCCTTGATGAAGCCGCCGCTAAACCCGTTGCCGATCGCGTTCACGTCCGAAATGTCCATGAACGGCACGCCGGAGTTGGTCGTGATGCCGGGAATTCCCACCTGCTGCGCGACGTTCGTGTCGCCCAGATAGATGTCGCGGAAGCGGTCCCAATCGAGGTACGCGAAACGGAATTCGTTCAGCTTGGTGGGCGATAGAGTCGCCGTCCAAGCGCCGGTCAGCGTTTGTTCCGTCGTGTTCTGCTGCGTGTCGCCGCTCGCCCCGCGAAACGCCACCGACGGCAGGCCCGACACTTTCGATCGCGAATAGCGCGCGAAGACGCGGTTCGATTGCGTCAACACGTGATCGCCGCGCACGTCGAACCGGTTGCTGTCGTCGCCGGTCGCGGTGGCGGTCTGGAAATTCTGTGTCAATCCGCTCGACAGCGCGCTCGGCCAGAAATCGAGCAGCTTCACCGCCACCGGATCCCACTGCGACTGCGGAATCAGATTGCCGGGATACGGATCGCGCACCACGACGCCGTTCACCGTGCGTTGCGTCGCCGGATCGTACACCTGCCCCTGCAAAACGTTTCGCCCCAGCGCGTCGGTTCCGGCCGAGGTTCCCAAAAATTGACTGAAGTTGCCCGCGCGCATCGCCGCCGTCGGCACGGTGACGTTAAACACGCGCTGGCTGCGCACGCGCAATCCTTCGTAATCGGCGAAAAAGAAGCTGCGATTGCGGCCGTCGTAGAGCTTGGGGATCGAGATCGGGCCGCCGCCCGCGAGGCCGAACTGATTCTGCCGCAGGATCGGTCGCGCGGAATTCGCGGGCGCGAAAAAGTTCCGCGTATTCAGCTTGTCGTTGCGCAGAAACTCCCAAAGCGTGACGCGATATTCGTTCGTCCCGCTGCGCGTCGCCGCGTTCACCAGCCCGCCCGATCCGTTGCCGTACTCCGCCGAATAGGCGTTGGTCAGCACCTTGAATTCCTCGATGCTGTCGGGCGGCGGGGCCGCCGCTTGCCCCGAGCGCGTTTCGGGAATCACCTGCGTCACGCCGTCGATCAGAAACTCGTTGCTGCGCGCCCGCGAACCGTTCACGCGCGTGCGCCCCGAATTGTCCACGGTCGCGCCGGGCACCAGATTGATGAGGCTGTAGACGTTGCGCCCGATCAGCGGAAGCTGCGTGATCTTGCGGTTATCGATCACCTCGCCCAGCGCGCCCGATTCCGTTTCGACCAGCGGCGCCGCGCCCACCACGTCCACGCTCTCGGTGACCGCGCCCACCTGCATCGCGATATCGACGCGCGACGTTTCGCCCACCTGCACCGTCAATCCGCTGCGCAAATAGCGCTTGAACCCCGCCATCTCCGCCGTCAGTTGATAGCTGCCCGGGATCAGGTTGCCGATCGAGTAGAGCCCCGCCGCGTTGGTGGCGGTGCGTGTGACGACGCCCGTCGAAGCGTTTTTCGCTTCCACGGCCACCCCGCCCATGACGAGTCCCGAGCTATCGTTTACGATTCCGGTGATGTTGCCGACGCCCACGCCTTGCGCGAAGGCCGCGCCGCACGCGGCGAACCAGGCCAGCGAGAGAATTCGCATAAGTTCGTTCCCCTTCCTTGAGGTGGCCCGATTATATGCGAACGCAAAATAAAAAAGGCGCACGCCCGAAAGCGTGCGCCGTGGTCGTCAACTTCCTCGAACTAGGCCTTGCGGCGCGCGATGAAAGCGAGCCCGGCGAGAGCCGCGCCCATCAGTCCCACCGTCGCCGGCTCGGGAATCGCCGGATCGGCGACACCGTTCGGACGCGCGATGAAATCGTTCACGTTCATCGAAGTGGCGTGCAGCGTCAGGCCTACGTTATAGAAGAACGAGGTCGATCCGCCCTTACCGTAGATGTCGCCCCACACCGGCGAGCGCATCGAGGTGAATAGGATCACGTTCGGGTCGGAGCTGCCGACGTCGAACTTGATGCCGCCGATCGACGCTCCGGCCGGGAAACCGGGGTTACCGGCGCCGGATTTGAAGTTGCTGTCGTACTCCTGGCTGCCCGACGCGATCGCCTTGCCGTTCAAGGTCGGATCGATCACGCACAGGCTCTTCGAAGACGTGCAATCGTCCGAAAGATCGAGAATCGTGTGGCTGATGCCCGGCGAGCCGTAACCCGAAATCGTATACATGTACTGCCAGACGCCGCCGCCGAGGAACTGAATGTCCCAGGCGATGGTCAGGTCCTTGCCGTCCGTCGAATAGTTGGCTCCGGTGATGATCTTCCCCGAGGATTCGGTGCGCGACGAGTTGAGGTCGGCGCCGGTGACGGCGGTGTCGTAGACCAGGGCGGCGGAAGCCATGGCGGTCGAGGCCATCGCTAAAATTAACGTTTTCATGTTGTTATGTGTTTTCTCCGTGAAGTCTTTGGGCGAATTCGACTGTATCAGTGGGACTGAAAAATGTCAGTACTGTCACGGCGGGAGTTGTACTAGGACTACCTCCTCGCGCCGGGAAGGTCCCAGCCCGCTTGGACCGGGCGGCGGTCCTTGATATAGTGACCCGTCAGAGAGGACTTCCCTTGCGCCGAATCACGACCTTTGCCGCCATTCTCGCGATTTCCGCGGCCTCCGCCGCCACCGTTCCCCCGCCCGCCGAGCAGATCGCCCTCGCCGTCCAGGCCGCCCCTAAAGAGCGCCGCGAGGGTGCGGGAGTACTAGGCTACGACGCGGAAGGCAAGCTCACCACGCTGCGCGCCACGACGAACGACCTGATCTGCCTGGGCGACGATCCTAAGGTGGACGGCGTGAATATCGCCTGCTATCACAAGGACTTGGAACCGTTCATGGCGCGCGGCCGCGAACTCGACGCAACCGGCACCAAAGGACAGGATCGCCACAAGCAGCGCTGGAAGGAAGTGGACGACGGCAAGGTGAAAATGCCGCGCGAGCCCCGGATGCTCTACGTGCTCACTGGCAAGAGCTTCGACCCGGCTACGAATACCATCGCCGATTCCTATCTCCGCTGGGTGATCTACACGCCCTACGCCACGCCCGAATCGACCGGCCTTTCGACCAAATCCGGTACCGAGCCTTGGCTGATGTACCCCGGCACCGCCGGCGCGCACATCATGATCAGCCCGCCGAAGAAGTAGCTACCAGCTCTTCTTCTCCACCCGCAAAATCGGGTAGACGTCCTTGTCGTCCTCGTAGTACGGCGACCGTTCGAACCACCACCGCACCCGCACCTGCGGATTGCGGGCGAACGCCGCGTCGCTCGCCACCTTCGCGTCGAACTCGCGCTTCAACTCCGGGTGCAGCCTCGCCATCTCGCGCGCGATCGGCTCCATGATGTAGTCGCCGAAGTATTCCTTCTGCTCGAAAATCGCGTGCAGAAATCCCCACCGCAGCAGCGAGTCGGGAGCCTCCGGTTCCAGCAGATTCATCGCCACGCGCGCCGTCCGCTGGTTTAGCGGCACCCATACCGACCCGGCGGGAACGGTCCGCTCCACCGTGACCTTCTTCGCCTCGAACACCGGCGCGACCCGGCCCTCGAACGCTTGCGGCGCGAGGCCCGTCTTGAAGAAATGCCACGTCTCGAACTGCCCCTTCACCTCGCGCGGCAACCGCTCCGTGCGAATCCCGTGCAGCGCCAGACGATCGATCGCCTCCGTCCACTCGACCGGCACGAGATACCCGGCCGGCGCGGTGGCCGCGAGCGTCGTTGTGGTCTTGTTGAACAACCGCGTCGCGAGATCCACCGGCTCTTTCTCGTATACCGCGATCGGCCCTCCGGCGAGATCGCTCGCCCGGCGCGTCGCCTTCAGCGCCTTGAACGTGTACGGAACGCTCTCCTCGCTCCGCTTGCCGTCGAGATACACCTCCGTCGCCGTCCCCGCCAGTTCCGCCACCGCCTTGTCCGCCGCGCGGACCGCCTCCATGAGCGCTTTCGGATCGCGCACCACCGCCTCGATCGACCGCCGCATCACGTCGTAATGCGCCCACGTCCGCGTCTTAAAGCTCTTCAGCGAATGCGTCTCGACCAGCAATCCCGGTCGGTTCTGAATCGCCGCGTAGCCGGTCGAAAACCGCGGCGTGTAGCTCGACGTGGCGAAGCCTTTCGCCGGATCCGCGCGATCGACGAACCCGCCGTACGGCCCCATCACGTGACCGTCCGTCGCCATCGTGTCGTTCAGATACGGCAAGTAGCGCTCGCGCGTCCACGCGCCCACCGTCGCCCACACTTCCTGATACTGCGGAATGTCGATCGTGATGTCGTACTGGAAATCCATCCCGTCCGTGACGTGATTGTCCAAAAAGAAATCCGGCAGCCACGCGTTCCACAGCTTCAGCCACGCCCGCATCTCCGGCGCGTCGGCCTTCAGAAAATCGCGATTCAAGTTCAGCCGTTGCGCCGTCACCCGAAAGCCCATCTCGCGCGGTCCGTCCTGATTGATCCGATTGAACGCGCTAAACCGCTCGTGCCCGTCCACGTTGAACACCGGAATGTTCACGAAGATCGCGCGGTCCAGCCAACTCGCGTACTTCTTCGTCACCGCGATATCGCGGAGCAGCATCTCCGACGCTTCCTTACCGTCCACTTCGCCGGGATGAATGCACGACTGCAGCATCACGATCGCCTTCCCCGACCTCTTCGCGGCCTCGGGCGTGAACGCGCGATCCTTCGACACGATCACCGCGATCATTTCTCGACCCTGCGGCGTCGTGCCGAAAGTCAGTACCTTCACCCACGGCGACGCTTTCTCCAATCGCCGCGCTAACGCTACCGATTCCGCGTACCGCGCCGTCTCCGCGTAGTTCGTCTTCTCGGCGAGCGTCAACAGTTCCTTCGGCGACGCCGCGGTCGATTCCGCCAGAGATTTCGCCGCCGCCGCCATCGGGGGCTCGAACGCGGTCTTCGGCGGAAACGCGGGCATCTCGACGGTTTTGGGGCGAGGCTCCATCGCGGGTTGCGGGCGGAACGGACCTTGCGCGAGCAACAGCAACGCCGCCGCTACCACGCGATCCTCCCCGGAAAATACTCGGCGATCAGTTCTTCGTAGTAGGGGCGCAACGCCACGGCGTCCGGCTTCGCGTGACCCTTCGAGTACAGATCGTAAGGATTAAACTTACGCACCCACTCGAACATCTCTCGATCCCGATCGTTCATCAGGTGGCCGTAGGCGCGCTCGCGATGCGCCGGATAGAAGCTGTGATAGCGCACGATGTATTGCGCGGGCTCCGGCAGATAGTCGCGCGTCACCAGATACAGATACTCGTCGTGACCCCACGACATCGCGACTTGCGAGATGCCGCCGCCCGGTTCGTACACGCCCTCGGGAGTTTGGTACTCGGCGACGCCCGCGTCGGGATTGTCGCGGAAAAACTCGTGATGCACGATCTTGTCCGACCACGCGCAGCCCGTCGGAAACGTGTCGCCGACCACCGCCCATTGCGGCTCGCCGTACAGCCACAGCACCTTGCCCAAATCGTGAATGAGCCCCGTGAGGATCATCCAGCGCGGCTCGCCGTCGCGCCGCAACGCCTCCGCCGTTTGCAGGTTATGCTCGATTTGCGAAAGATCGGTATCGGGATCGGAGTCGTCGACCAGCGTGTTCAAATACTCCATCGCTTCCCAAATACCCATCTTCGACCGCGTCAGCGCGCCGTATTCCCGAGCCTTCGCCTTCGCGAACTCGTGCGTCTGGTGCGTGTGATTCAACCGGTAGAACTCGCGCACGCCGGGCGGCGCTTTCGAGAAGTCGCGAAAATCCGCCTCCTCGCGGCCTTCCTTGTACCGCGACTTTACGTCGTCGTCCCACTGCTCGAGCGAATCGAGCGGACCGCTTTGCACGCTGGCCTGCATATCTAGAGGCTAGCGAAAATCGATCCGCCCGCGCGCGTTTATTGAACGACGATCAGCTTGCCGCGCATCGCGGCCGGGTGCGCGTTATCGACGTACGTGTACGTTCCCGGAACCAGGTTGTTGCTGCCCGAAACGCTCGGCTGGTTAAAGTGCAGCGTATGCACGCGCGGACCCGCGTAAGCTCCTGTCTGCGCCACCAGATCCGCCGCGCGCACCCTCGCGTCCTCGCCGCGATACACCGCGATGTTGAACACGAACGGCGCGGGATTCCGGTTGTCGAACACGATCGTCAGCGGCTGCCCGGCCTTCGCGTAAATCGTCGAGTACTCGAACCCGTCCACGTTCGGGCGGCCCATCGGCGCGCCTCCCGACGCGGGAATCGCCTCGTGCAGGATGAAGACGTTCGACACCGGCGCCGTCGCCGACCCGGCTGTCTTGCCCGCCGGACGCTCGTTCGCCGCCGCGCCGCAAGCGCCCAGAATTCGGTACGTCACCCCGAGTTCGTCGGCGATCCCCTTCATCTCGCACTGCGCGGCGGACTGGTCGTCGCGCGCGTAGCCCACGCCGGGCACCGCATGCCCCCAAGCCGTAATGTTGTCGCTCGACGCCGGAATCTCCGCCGGCGTCCGGTCCGCCGCGTAGCTCGACATCAGCGCCTGCGCCGCCAGCGCTTTCGTCAAGCGCGCATGCTCGGCTTCGAGAGACCTCGGCGGCGTGATCCCGTCCAGCCGCTCGAACTGGCTTTGGTAGCGCTCCGCTTCGGCCTTCAGATTTTCGCGTGTCGTCCCCGTCGCCGGGGCGGGCTGCGTTGCGCCGGGGCCCACGGTACCGGCCAGGTCCGCGTCCGCCCCGAGGATCGCGTCGAGGCGTTTCAGATAGGAGGCGGCGTTCGACGTTTCGGCCATCGGCACCCGGGATTCCGCGTACAGCGACGCCGTCGCGGACAAGGCGAGGGCGGACAAGACAAGTGTCGGTCGGTGAAGAATCTTCATGCCCACGCCGACGCGCGCCGTCGCGGCCGCGATTCCTAAGTAATGTGAAGGCAGGCCGTCGCGGCCTCGTCTGGCTAAGTATCGTATAAGGGTAGGATTGTTTCATGCCTCGCGGTAACCCCTCGCCGAAACTCGCCATTACCGTAGACCCGGACGTTCATCGGGACGTGGTCGCGGCCGCCGCTCGCGAACGCGTCAGCGTATCGGCCTGGATGACCGTCGCGGCTAGCGAGGCGCTGCGCCGACGAGCGGGATTGGCGGCGATCGCCCAATGGGAGCGGCGGCACGGACGCCTCGACGAGCGGGAAATGGACGAGGCTCGTCGCCGCGTGCGCGAACAGATGCGAACCGCGTCCGCCGTCCGCCGCTCGGCGTGAAAACGTTCGTTTACGACGCCTCCGTTCTTGTGGCGGCGGACAAAAACGACCGCCGAACATGGGCCGACCACAAAGCTCGCCTGGAGCTTGGCGCGATTCCGCTGGTGCCCGCGCCGGTTCTCGCACAAGTAAGCCGATCCCCGAAACAAGCGCAACTGCGGCTCTTCCTCGCGGGCTGCTTCGTCGTGCCGCTCGGTGAAGGCGAGGCCCACGAAGCCGGTCGTTTGCTCGGACTGGCCGGGACGACTGATATCGTGGACGCCGCCGTCGTGGTAGCGGCCAATCGAACCCAGGCCGTGATTCTCACCGGCGATAAGGCCGACATCGAGCGTCTCGCCGCTGCGGGTCGGTATCAAGTCGCCGTCTTCGCGGTTTAGTCGGACGTGGCCCTAGCAGCCCTACTTGCCCGAAGCTAGCAGCCCCACTTCCACAAGTTCGCGCCCGCCGTGAACCCCGCCCCCACCGCCGCGAACAGCACGATATCGCCGCACTTCAGCTTCCCCGCCCGAATCGCGTCCTCCGTCGCCAGCGGCAGCGTGGCCGCCGTCGTATTGCCGAACTTATCGATGTTGACGATCACCCGGTCTTCGCCCAAGCCCAGCCGTTCCGCCGTCGCCTCGATGATCCGTTTGTTCGCCTGATGCGGAATCAGCAGCTTGACGTCGTCCGGCTTTAGCCCGTTGCGTTCCAGCAGCGCCAGCGTCATGTCCTGCATTTTGCGCACGGCGTACTTGAACACCGCCTGCCCGTCCTGCTTGACGTAGTGCAGACGTTGGTCCACCGTGTCGCGCGACGAAGGCATGCGGCTACCGCCCGCCGGCATCTTCAACGCGTCGCCGCCCGAGCCGTCGATCTGATTTTCGAAATCGATAAAGCCGGTCTCGCCCGGCTCCCCGCGCTCGACCAGCATCGCCCCCGCGCCGTCGCCGAACAGCACGCACGTCGCCCGGTCTTCGTAATCGATGATCCGCGACATCGTGTCGGCCCCGATCACCAGCACCTTTTTGTGCGACCCGGAGCGCACAAACTGCGCCGCCGTGGTCAAGCCGTAAACGAAGCCCGAGCACGCCGCCACCAAATCGAACCCCCACGCTCGGCTCGCACCCAAACGGTGCTGCACCAGACACGCCGTCGACGGGAAGAACATGTCCGGCGTGACGGTGCACACCAAGATCGCGTCGATCTCGTCGGCCGCGACGCCCCTCCGTTCCAGCGCGACTTTCGCCGCCTCCACCGCCATATCCGAAGTCGCCATCTCCGGCGGAGCGATATGGCGCGTGCGGATGCCGGTGCGCGTGCGGATCCACTCGTCGTTGGTCGCCACCATCCTCTCGAGGTCTTGATTGGTCAGGACTTGCGGCGGAACGAACGTCCCAACGGAACTGATTTTGGCGGGGTACAAGGAATCCAACTACGTTATGTTACAGTTCCTACCAGATGCGTGTCGAGGCGGAGCCGTCGAACGGTCTTTTGTCGTCGTCGAACGTCGAATGCTCGCTGTTGTTTGAAACTCCCTCCGAGCTTTACGGTCGCGTTTTCCGCGACCTCCGTCCCCGCTCGCCGATGCCCGAAATCGCCGTCGAGTACCGCCGATTCGCGGGCGCGAACGCCAACGTCCGGCTGGTTGCGGGCAAATTGACGGTGCGCATCTCCGATCTGCTCGAAGGCGTCCCGGCTCCCGTCGCCGAATCGCTCGCGTACATCTTGTTGTCCCGCCTGTTTCGTCGGCGCGCGCCGTCCGCCCACCTCAGCCGCTACCGCTTCTGGCTGAATCGCCGCGAAGTGGTCCGCACCCTGCATCTGGTGCGCGGAATCCGCGGGCGCAAGCGCATGACTCCGCCCCAGGGCGCGGTCTTCGATCTCGAAGCGCTGTTCGACGAGTTGAACCGGCTCTACTTCGGCGGTTTACTGGGACGGCCCACCCTCGGCTGGAGCCACCGGCGTTCGCGCACGCGGCTCGGTCATTTCGATCCGTCGCACAACGCGATCGTCCTGAGCCGGATTCTCGACGGCCCCGACGTACCGCCGGTCGCCGTCGAATACGTTCTGTTTCACGAAATGCTGCACCTAGCCCATCCCGAGCAGCGGCAAGGTTCGCGCCGCCGCATCCACACCCGCGAATTCCGTCAAGCCGAGAGGAACTATCCCCGATTCGCCGAGGCGCAAGCCGTTTTGAAGGCGCTGCTCCGATGATCGCGCTCGCGCTGCTGGCCGTCGCCGCCGACGCTCCGGATATCTCTCTATATCAAGCGGTTCTCAAGGAGCACGTCACTGCGGACGGGCGTGTCCGGTATGGCGATCTACATGACAAACTCGCGCCGCTGGACAGGTATGTCGCACAAATCGCGGCCGTCACCCCGGATTCGCACCCCGCGCTCTTCCCCTCTCGCGCGGCGAAGCTGGCTTACTGGCTGAACGCGTATAACGCCTTGGTTTTGTGGGCCTTCGCCAAAGAGTACCCCCAAGGCCAGGATCGCCTTTCGGGCAAGATCGGCCAGTTCAACTTCTTCTTCCGGCGGAAGTTCCGCGTCGGTGGGGTGGAGCGGTCGCTCGACGATATCGAGACCAAGTCGGTGAGAAAGGCTTTCGGCGACCCCCGGATTCACTTCGCTCTGGTTTGCGCTTCCGAAAGTTGCCCGTGGCTGTCCAGAACCGCTTTCACGCCCGAGAATGTGGAGAGCGAATTGGAGGCCCGGACGCGGCTGTTCGTGAATCAGTCGCGAAACTTGGCCGTCGAGGGCGGAACCTTGCGCTTGTCGGCGATCTTTAAGTGGTACGAAGGCGATTTCGGCGGACGGGCGAAGCTGCTCGAGTTTCTCGACCGATACCGCAACAAAAAAGCGGCCCGGTTAGCGGGCCGCTCGTGGAAAATCGAATACTTCGACTACAGTTGGAAACTAAATCGAGTTTAGTTCAGCGAAAATGCGTGGCTGACGCGCGTGGTTTCCATCTCCAACTTCGAGAAGGCTCCCGTAAGGGCCTCGAGAGAAACGTTCGAAAGACCCAACGAGTTGAGCGCCAGCGTGAAGTGCGCCAGCATTAACCCTTTGGTGAACTGCATTTTCGATTCGAACAGCACCCGCGCGAGGTCCGGCTGATCGCTCGGCGCGGCCAGCATCATGTCCGTGGCCAGCGCGTGCAACCGGTTAAAGTCGACGGCCATCGAGCGCAGGTAGCCGCGCATTACCCGGCGGCGTTCGGCGAAGAACCGGCGCTCCATCCCCGGCCGGTATCCCGCTTGCTCGCGCAGAAACGAAAGATCGTCCAGATCGAGCAGGCGCATCATGGGCTGGTACTTAGCCACCGAGAGTTCCGCCAGCGCGGGACGGTCGTCTCCGCCATCCGAGGCCGGGACGGCGACGGAGCGGTAAAGAGAAAATAGAACGGCGGCCAAAACCGCGAAACCGGCGCCGGCGGCGAGTATTGCGAAAGTCGTCGACAACTTCGTAGGCCTCCTAAATCGGGAACACAGCGAGAATATCGGAATTGGGAGTGAATTGCAACGAAACTTTAGTCCTATTTTTCGGTCCCAAAGCGGCTTTTCTTTTGCTGTGCCGCCTACCGGCGCGTGACGCGAGTCAACGTAGAGTTAAACGATTCGAGCTGTCGTACCAGCCGCTCGCTTTCCTCTTCGTTCCAGGAATGCCCGACGCGAACTTCCACCGTCTCGCCCTTCTTGGTGAGAAGGACGAGCCAAGCCGTAACGCAAAGAATCGAAAGACCGATCAGGGCGGTGCTGGCGCTTCGGTACATCGAAATTCCCAGCATCTGCAGGATGACCAACAGTCCCGACTTCACGAAGAAGTACACCGAAAAGATGGCCGCGTGAACGAACGTATTGCGAGAAATTCGGATGGGATACCACAGCAACAAAAGTAGGAGTAGGACGATAAACAGCAATAAGCTAGTCACAACGCCGCGCTGGATCACCAGAAAATTCGAAACGAGCCGCGAACTTGCCGCCTGCCCCAGGTCTGGAATCAACGTAATCGCGCTCCCGACTAGGGCCAATCCGATAGTCCACCGGAAAACGGACTTACTGAACGAGGCGAGGCTCGCGAATTTACTAAGGATTTGTCCGTAAAGCTCTAGCACCAGCAGGACGAAGAGGAACAAGAGAATGGCTTCCGAGACAAGCCAGGAGTAGCCGTACAGGTTGGTCCCGGGCGGTAACGAAAGGAAAAAAAACCCACGAAACGCCGAAAATACCGCGTATAGGAAGAGGGCCGAATGGGACGAATGGAGTTTTGCGATGAAGAGTCGAACGGCTAAAGCCGCCCAAGCGAACGCGCTTATAGCGGTGAGTAAATACTCTGTGGAGGACGGGTTCAGAGGCACTCACCCCACAATCGCAAAGAAGGATGTTGGACCACTACACATCCTTCGGCAGAATAACACGAACCGTCCACGACGCCGCGTGGAATTTCACCGGGCCCGGAATACCACCGGACCCGGTGGGGTTCAGGAGATCGCTTAGTTGGTGCCCGAGTCGCAGGGCAGGCACGACGGCAGCGGCACGTCGGACGCGACGGACGAGGTGGCCATCAGGCCCAGAGCGAGAAGAGCGGCGGCGAAAAGCTTTTTCATGATTGATCTCCTTGATTTCAAATGGCGTCCTGTCTGGCGCCTTCGAAAACTAGTGTGGGACGGCTCGGGGAATTTCCGTAGAACCTCCGTGGATTTTTTCCCGAATCGGAACAACGGGAAGGGCTAAGGTCTATCCCGTAGGGCTATCGTTGTGAATTCGCCGGAAATTGTTGTAAAATCCGGGTCAGTCTGAGGATCATGGAGAATATCCCGGGACAACGGCTGTGGGATCGCACGGCCAGCGCCGACTTGTGGTTGCGGACGTTGGCCCAAATCCCCGCGCTCTTCGGCCGGCTGGCTTACTTATCTTCCCTGCGCGACGCCAACACGGACCGCTATCAACATCACGGCCTGGAGACGGTTTTCGGACAAGAGGAAGCGAACCGCGCGCTCCGCGATAGCCACGAACGTACCTTCCAGACTTGGCTGGGCTATTCCCTCGAACAGCAGAAGGCCGATCTCGATCTCTATCTGTCCGCGCTCGACACGCCCAAGCGCGTGTTGCTGCAAACCTGGCAGCGCCTGGCGCCCTACAAGAACTTCATTCCCTCCGGCGCGCCGGAGCACGAGCGTAGTCTCTATCTGATTGATTTGGAGATTCTTCTAGAATTGCTCAGGAGCGAGCACGCCGCTGCCGGTCCACTTCGAGGTGCATCGCAACGCCGGTGATCTGGCCGATGATCTCCACCTCCTCCGGATAGCGGAACTGCGTGGGCGGCGTGTGCGAGGCGGGGTGGGGTTGCACGGTCAGCGTTTTGTCGGATAGCCAGCACCACCCGCAGGCGTATCCCGCCCGATGTTCGAGAAAATAGATAGGCCGTTCCTGCTCGTTGTTCCAGCCCGAGACGGCGACCTTTCGTTTTGTTTCGTCGATCACCACCAACGATCCCGGAAGCAGGATCGGATACATCGACCAATCGTCGGCGCCGATAAACGCGTAGCGGTGATTCTTCAAGTCCAGCCCCTCGAGCAGCATCAGGGGCAGCTTTCCCCACTTCGAGATGAGGCGGCTTAAGTAGGTCGTTTTTCGCAGATCCACGCCCGGGTCGAGCGCCAACGGTACCTGGATATCGCCGTGGCCGTTGGCCTGAAAGTCGATCATGTGGGTTTTGGGAATCTCCACCGAAGCCGCGTCGGAGGCCAGCGAGGCCACGCTAACTCCGTACCATTCCAGCACTTCGAGAATGTTCAGCCGGTAGATGGCGCACAGGCTGTACATACGGTAAATGCTCGGGACCGTCCCCTTGTTTTCGATGTCGGCGAGGCGGCTGAGGGCGATCGAAAACTCGTCGTTCGAATGCCGCTGGGCGATGCGCTGCGAGTATTCTTCGACGTCGCGGTAGCGGAGGTTGAGGCCCTCGCGCGCCCGCTTTAGCTTTTGGCCGGCGTCGTCCATGATAAAGTTCCCTTGGGCGACAGGGAGGAGCGGCGGGAGGGGGTCGGGCGAAAAAGAATTCGCCGCCGGTTATTCCTGTTCCGAATCCGAATTATATCGGTCCGACGATCCGAGTACAAGGGAACAGAATTCGACCGATTTGTTCCGAAATCGGAACAACGCGAGAACAAGTATGGGAAATTCCGAGCGGCTCGACCGCCCCAAACGGCTAATAATCGGCGTAAGTGGCGCTAGCGGAACGATTTATGCGTTACGCCTCCTCGAAAAGCTGCGCGAACGCGAAAATCTCGAAACGCACTTGGTTTTGACCCGCGGCGCCGAGCGTACGGCTTTTTTGGAAACCGGCAAGCTCGCCAAGGATTTCAAGGCCTTGGCGACCTACAGTTATCCCCTCGAAGATATCGGCGCAAAACTCGCTTCCGGTAGTTTTTTGACGGATGGCATGATCGTCGCGCCCTGCTCCATCCACACGATGTCGGCGATCGCGGCGGGTATCAGCTCCAACTTGCTGATTCGGGCGGCGGATGTCACCCTGAAAGAACGGAGACCCCTCATATTGATGGTGCGCGAAATGCCGTTTCATCTCGGACATTTGCGCACGATGACCGCGCTGGCCGAAATGGGCGCCATCGTCGCGCCGCCCGTGCCCGGTTTCTACCATAATCCGCAAACCGTCCTCGATCTGGTCGACCATTGTGTCGAACGCGTGCTCGATCTGGCCGGTTTTCCCGACGAAAACGCCCGTAGATGGGACCCAAAAGCGTGAAAAACGGCGCCAAAACGCCCCCAAAAGTACGCGAAACGATCGCTTTTCAGGGCGAATTGGGCGCGTTTAGCCAGCAAGCCGCCCGTCGATTTTTCGGCCGCGAGCCGGAACTCCTGCCCTGTGAACGATTTGAACAAGCCTTCGCCGCCCTGCGCGACGGCCGCGCGACCGGCGCCGCGATCCCGATCGAAAACACGCTGCACGGCTCGGTGCACGAGAACTACGACCACTTGTTGCAGTTCGAGGTCCGGATTGCGGCGGAAACCCAGGTTCGTATCGTCCATAACCTGATCGCACCCCCAGGAGTACCCCTGAAGGCCGTAAAGCAAGTGTACTCCCATCCAGTGGCGTTAAATCAATGCCTTAGGTTTCTCGCCGAACACCCGGATCTGCGGCGGGAGCCGTTTTACGACACGGCGGGCAGCGTGAAGATGCTGATGGAGACCGGGCGGCGGGACGCGGCGGCGATCGCGTCGTCGGTGGCGGCGGAGACGTACGGCGCGAAGATCCTCAAGAAGTCGATCGAGGACGACCGGGCGAACTTTACGCGGTTCTTCCTGCTCCGGCGGCCCGATTGGAAGACGCCGCCGATCGAAGGCCCGGCGAAAACGTCGCTGGCGATCGCGGTGAAAAACTCGCCCGGATCGCTGTTCCGGGCGCTGGCGGCGCTGGCGCTGCGCGATATCTCGTTGAGCAAGATCGAATCGCGACCGCGCCGCGGGTCCCCGTGGGAGTATCTGTTCTACCTCGACCTAGCCGGGCATCCGGGCGAGCCGAAGGTGGCCTACGCGCTGCGGCATCTCGAAGAAATGGCGTCGATGTTGCGCGTGTTGGGCAGCTATCCGGCGGCGCGCTAGCTTCGTTTACCCGCCCGCGATCGCGCCTACGATCAGAAACGGCTCGGTACCGGCGACGACTTCGGAGGGCAACGGCGTATCGGGAGGGTCGTGCGAAAAATCCGCGCCGCAGGCGAAGAAGCGCAGAAACGGGCGACGCAGTCCGGTGGCGGGATCGCGGATGGTACCACGCAACATCGGGTACCTCGATTCGATCGCGTCGATCAGCGCTCGCTGGGTGACAGGCGGCGGGACCTCGATCTCGACTTCCATGCCCACACCCGCCAAGTTGCGCAAGTGGTAGGGCAGTTCCACTCGGATTCCAGGCCGAATCACGCGAGCGTCTGCACCTCGACGGAAAGAACTGCGGGCAAATCGCGGACGATGGGGAACCAGGTATCGCCCGCGTCGCGCGTCGCGTAGACTTGGCCGCCGGTGGTGCCGAAGTAGACGCCGCACTCGTCCATCGAATCGACGGCCATGGCCTCGCGCAGCACGTTGACGTAGCAGTCGCGCTCGGGCAGGCCTTTGCCAAGCGCCTCCCATTCGTTTCCGCCGGTACGGCTGCGGTAGACCAGCAATCGACCGTCGAGCGGGAAATGCTCGGAGTCGCTCTTGATCGGCACGACGTAGATCGTCTCCGGCTCGTGCGCGTGGACGTCGATCACGAATCCGAAATCGGTGGGCAGGTTGCCGCCAACGTCCCGCCAGTTATCGCCCGCGTCGTCGGACCGCATGACATCCCAATGCTTCTGCATGAACAGGGTGTTTGGCCGCGAAGGATGCAGGGCGATGCGGTGGACGCAATGCCCGACTTCGGCGTTGGGATCGGGGATGTATTGCGAGACCAAGCCGCGGTTAATGGGTTTCCAGGTCGCTCCGCCGTCGTCGGTGCGGAAGGCGCCCGCCGCCGAGATGGCGATGTATACGCGCTTCGGATCGGTGGGATCGGCGACGATGGTGTGCAGGCACATGCCGCCCGCGCCGGGCTGCCATTGCGGTCCGGAGCCGTGGCCGCGCAGACCGGAGAGCTCGGTCCAATTCGCGCCGCCGTCGGTGGTGCGGAAGATCGCGGCGTCCTCGACTCCGGCGAGGGCTTCGTCGGGGTTGGTTCGCGAGGGCTCGATGTGCCACACGCGCTTGAATTCCCACGGATGCGGCGTGCCGTCGTACCACTGGTGCGTGCCGGGAACGCCGTCGTAGGCGAACGTATTGCCGACGGCGTTCCAGGTCTTGCCGCCGTCGTCGGAGCGCTGGATCATCTGGCCGAACCAGCCGGAGCACTGCGACGCGTAGATGCGGTTGGGATCGGCGGGCGAGCCTTTAAGGTGATACATCTCCCAGCCGGCGAAATGGGGTCCGGAGACCGACCAATTTTGCCGCTTGCCGTCCGATTCGAGAATAAACGCGCCCTTGCGCGTGCCGACGAGAACTCTAACGGAACTCATGCCGTCCCCAGTCTACTTCAGTGGAACTGAAATCAGGGTGCGCGGCCACAGGAATCATTTGCACCGCGCGAGGACGTGGCGGCACGGTGCACGACGCTCTGCCCGAGGGCAAGGCGACGAGCGGGCCGGTGTCGACGAGAATCATCTCCGGCGCTTTTTGCGCAGCGCCTCGATCACGCCGCGGCGCGTTTCGGTCGAGGGAACGCTCGCATAACCACCGGGTCCGAGGTCTAGCGTCTCGTACAGGTTAAACGGACGCACTCCGGAAGTCTCTTGAATTTCGCGGTGTAAGGAGTCGAGGCCGCGTTTGAGCGCTTCGGAGATCGGCATACCGGTCGGATTCGCCGCAACTTGGCTTCCTCGCCTCGACGCACCGTTCTACTCGCCATGGAAACCCGTATTGCCGAAGGTATCACATTGAGTGGAGGGAGTCAGGCCGACGGCTATATTGTGTTCGGCAATGTGTGGAAGAATCGCAAGACGGTGAGCGGCAGAGGCGCGTGTCGGCATACGGACCACGCTTTGCACCCCTTCCCGTTCGGTTTACACTGTTCGGCGGAACTCTGCGTGTCATACACATTCTGGGTTCATCGTTCTTGAGTGAAGCAAGAAATGTTAGCCCGCGCATGTGGCTCACAACTAGAGTTGTTCTGTTCTCGGACCAGCCGACGCCGAAGCTCTATCGCCACGTTGCGGAAGCTCGGTGCAGTCGGGCGACGGCTAGAAATAGTAGGACGGCAAGTTTCGGGATATGGCAGAATCGTCTGTAAATAACTTTGGCTACCGCGCCTGGCCGAGCGCAGCATCCCTTTTCTTACCACGACCAGGCACGTACTATCCAGGTCAGCCTAAACGAGAATTAGACATCAACATCGCGCCGATTGCCTTTCCACCCGACCATGACTGCGATACGCGCGTGCAGGAACTATCCAAGCAACGACGAGGAGGAAGCTGGTGACGCTTAGCGACTACTTGAATGGCCCGAAGTATCGGCGGCAACTACAGGATTCCGAGAGGCAGATAGCGGAACTGCGAGGACGTTGCGCTGAAATGCAAGCCCTTTTACAGAAGTATGGCGCCATGGGGGCGCTTGAACTTCAGAAGTTGATCGAGCAGGAGCACGCCAAGCTTGAGGCGGTCCACGCGACGATCCGGCGTGCAGAGCAAGACTTAGCAGCTCTGACGCAACAGAGTTCCGAGCTAAAGGGGCAGATCTTGGTCTTTGAAGACACCCTGCTCCTTGAGAGTTTTGCACTGTATCTACCGAAATTCAAACTCAACGCGAGTCACGAATACAAGACTCGGCTCGATGGAGTGCGCGATCGCCAGAAGGCAATGATCAAGGGCGGAGAAGCCGCCACGGGAAACATGGATTGGCAGGTCAACGGTAGCAAAGCCGAAGGACGAAAGCTGGTCAACGACATGCTGAAATTGGTCATTCGCTCGTTTAACAACGAGTGCGACTACTGCGTCGACAATGTGAGGTTCGACAATATCGAATTGGGCGAGAAGCGTATCCGCCAGTCCTTCGACGCATGTAATCGTCTAGGTCGCGTCATGACAGTGCGGTTGTCGGAGCGTTATCTAGACCTCAAGCTCGACGAACTTCACCTCGCGCATGAGTTTCAGGTAAAGAAGCAGGAGGAGAAAGAACAAGCCAAGCGTGTGCGCGAAGAGTTACGAGAGCAACAGAAGCTTGAGCAGGAGATACGCGCGGCGCGAGACAAAATCGCCAAGGAGCGCAAGCATTTTACGGCGGCCCTAAGAGACCTGAATGCGCGACTGGAGAAAGCGGCGACGGAGGAGGAGCGCGCACTGATTTCAATTAACATTGCCAAAGTTGCAGCGAGTACGGCAAGTCTGGATAACGAAGAGAGGGTGATCGACTATCGCGAGCAAAATGCCAAGGCCGGTTACGTCTACGTAATCTCAAACGTGGGCGCTTTTGGCGAGGGCATCTACAAGATCGGCATGACTCGCCGTCTCGACCCGATGGAACGCATCGATGAGCTTGGCGACGCGTCGGTCCCTTTCTGGTTCGATGTTCATGCGATGGTCTTTTCAGACAACGCTCCCTCACTGGAAGCCAAGCTGCACTTGCGTTTTGCCGCCGGTCGTTTGAACAAAGTCAATGGCCGGAAGGAGTTTTTCCGCGCCGATATTGCCGACATTGAATCCATAATTCGGGCGAACTATGACGCCGCAGTTGAAGTTACTCATGAAGCAGCAGCCGAGCAATATCGGGAAAGCCAGCGCATGGCACTGCCGAAGCCGGAAATTCAACAGTCCGAACGCGCCGCGGCATCCACTGACGTCTAACCTCTCTCTTGGCCGACAGTTGCACGACGGCGGCGAGTTTGCCGGGGGCCTGGATGGCTTTACGTGTCGGCCTAGAAGAACAAATATTTTCGCCACTGAACGTCGGCGTTGCCCAACAGCCGCATGAGGTGGCGGGAAGTGTGCATCGAGAAGGGGCGCGGGGGGCGGAGCAGTTTCATGCCCGCTTCGTCGGGGGTGCGGTTGCCCTTGCGGTTATTGCAGGGATTGCAGCTCGCCACCAGATTTTCCCAGGTGGTTTCGCCGGCGCGGCTGCGCGGGATCACGTGATCGAGCGTCAGTTCGCCCGAAGGCAGAATCTTGTGGCAGTACTGACAGGTGTAGCGGTCCCGCATGAGGATGTTCTTGCGAGACAGGGCGCGGCTCTGGTGCGGGATGCGGCGGTATTCGAGCAGGCGAATGACGCTCGGGACGCTAAGCGCGCGGCGCGCGGAGGCGACCGAGTGCGGCGACATCTCCTCGGCGGAGGCGACACCCTTCAAGACCAAAACCAGGGCGCGGCGGGCCGCGCAAATGTTGATCGGCTCGTAGCTGGCGTTCAGCACCAGGACGGGCCGGTGCAGGCGGTCGCGGTCGTGATGATGGCGATGGATGGTTTGCATGTCAGGCTCCCGAAATGGCCGCGCGGCCGGTTTCGACGGCGCGGTACTGCCTTAAAATCAACTCCGGCTGACGGCGGTCGACGCGCGCCAGCGTAACGACGGAGACGCTTTCCGCCCCGGCGCGACGAAGGGCGTCGGCGCAGGAAGCGGCGGTGGCTCCGGTGGTCAAAACGTCGTCCACCAAAAGAATTCGCTTGCCCGCCACGGCGGCGGGATGGGTTACCGAGAACGCTCCGGCGACGTTCTTGCGCCGCATGGCGTGCGTGAGTCCGGCCTGCGCGGCGGTGCGCTTCGTCCGGCGGACGGCGGCGAGCCGCGGAATGCCGGTACGGCGCGAGAGTTCGCGCGCGAGCAAATCCGATTGATTGAACCCGCGCCGGAGCCGCTTCCACCAATGGAGGGGGAGCGGAACGACGGCGTCGAAGTCGCGGCTCGGCGGCAGGGCGCGGACGAGGAATTCGCTCAACGGCCCCGCAAGAGGGCGGACGCCCCGGTATTTAAAGAGATGAACGAGCGTCCGCAGGGCTCCGTCGTAGGAGCCGAAGCTGAACGCGGCTTGGTAGGCGATCGCCCCGGAGCGGCACAAGGCGCAACGGCCGTCGGGACGCAGCGGATAGTCGCTCAAGAACGGGGTCTGGCATTGGGAGCACGCGAACTCGGCGGCCAGCGGTTGCGGGGCGGCCAAGCAGCGGGCGCAGACGGGGACGCGCGAGACGTTCTCGATAGCGTCGCCGCAAACGGCACAATCTTCGGGGAAAACGAGGTTGACGAGGCGCGCAAATTCCCGTGCGATGCGGCGGGGCATCGTGAACGGCCCGGCCCGTTCGGGGACCGGGGACCTCCGAATTATCTCGGTTGGGTCAAAAGGGAAATCGCACCCCCAAACCGCAGTATAGCCGTTTTGCTCGAAACGGGAAGGGGTAAAAATGTTTGGGAGCCGCGAGCTACCCTGAGGGTATGCGATGGTGCGCGTTTTTGTTCGCGACGGCGGCATGGGCGCAGCCCAAAATCGGACTGATCGATTTCTACGGCGAGCGGAAGACGTCGACGGAGCGCGTTCTGAAAGCGGCGGGCGTGAAGGTGGGCGAACCACTACCGCCGTCGAAGCTCGACATCGAGGAGAAAATCGAGGCGCTGCCCAACGTGGTGCGCGCGCACGTCGAGGCGGCCTGCTGCACGGCGGACGGCGGCGCGGTGCTGTACCTGGGGGTCGAGGAGCGCGACGCGCCCCATTTTCCGTTCCGCATTGCGGCGGAGGATTCGGAAGAGGCGAGGGCGGACGCTCCGGCGCTGCTGGGCGACGCTCCGGCGACGCAGGAAACGGTGGAGGCGTTGCAATTGGCGGCGCAGGATCCCGATCCGGTGGTGCGGGCGGCGGCGGTGCGAGGCTTGGTGCGAATCTCGGCGACGCCGGGATTGCAGGTGTTGCCGACGTGGATCGTCGAGATGCTGAATTCGGTGGTGTATTCCGACCGGCAGGCGGCGGTGGAGGCGCTGCTGAAGCTGACCGAAGCGGGCGACGCGGTTCTGCTCGGTAAGGTGCGCGAGACGGGATTCGATTCGCTGGTGCAGATGGCGCGGTGGAAGCACTTGCCGCACGCGCTGCCGTCTTACCTGTTGCTGTGCCGGGTGGCGGGAATCGGCGAGGCGGAGGCGCAGTCGAGTTGGTCGGTGGGCGAGCGGGAGAAGCTCGTCGCGCGGATCGCGAAGGGGAACAAGCGCAAGTGACGCGGCGCGATGTACTGGGCGCGATGGCCGCGCGGGCGGCGGCGGGCGAGGCGATCGTCGATCCGCACGTGCACGTGTTCCGGCGCGACCCCGAGTTTCCGTATGCCGAAGGGCGTCCGGTCCCGCCCGTGGACCATCCGCCCGAAGAATTGCTCGCCTTGATGGACGCGAATGGCGTGGCGAAGGCGGTGATCGTTCAGGTGTCGCACTACATGTTCGACAACCGGTTTCTGATCGCGGCGGTGAAACGCTACCCGGACCGGTTCGTGGGCGTGTGCCGGGTGGATCCGCAGTCGGCGGAGGCGCCGGAGCGGTTGGAGAAGCTGGTGGCGGATCACGGGATGCAGGGCTTGCGGCTGGTCCCGGACGCGGCGGGCTGGTTCGGCGATTCGGACTTGATGCTTCCGCTGTGGAAGCGCTGCGAGCGTTTGCGCGTCGCGATGGGATTGCTGTCGCGGGTGGAGTTTCTGCCGCAAGCGGCACGGTGGATCGAACGGTGCCCGGAGTTGAATGTGGTCGTGGATCACATGGCGGACTCGCCGCTCGACCGGCCGGAGGAACTGGCGAAGCTGCTCGATTTGGCGCGCTATCCGCGCGTGTTCGTAAAGTTGTCGCACTTGTGGTCGCTATCGAAGCAAGAGTATCCGTGGCGCGACGGGCACGAGCAAGTGAAGCGAGTGTACGACGCGTTCGGGCCGGATCGGCTGATGTGGGCGAGCGACTGGCCGGTGTCGCTGGCGCGGTCGAGCTACGCGCGGACGATTTCGGCGTTCCGGGAGGAGATGAGTTTCCTTAACGCGGAGGACCGGAAGTGGTTGTTCGGCGGTACGGCGCGGCGGGTGTGGCGGGTTTAGTCGTCCCAGGTGAGCAGGCGGAGTTCGGGAACGCGCTGGAATTCGGCGACGTTGCGGGTGACGAGGGTCGCCTGGCGGGAGAGCGCGGTGGCGGCGATGAGCATGTCGTGGTCGCCGATGAGTTGGCCTTTCCGCTTCAGATCGGCGCGGAGTTTGCCGTAGGTTTCCGCCGCTCCGGCGTCGAACGGGATGGTCGAGTGGGGCGAGAAGAAGCCGACGAGCTTGGCGATTTCCGATTCGATCCGCCCGCTATTCCGCGCTCCGAAGTATAGTTCGGCGCGCACGATGGAGGGGACGGCTACCAAATGACGGGGAAGCGACTCCAGCAACCGAATCGCGCTTTCTCGTTGGCGCATCGCCTTGACACAAAAATCGGCGTCGAGGAAGTACATCACCAAGTCAGTTTGGCGTCGTCTTCCGGGCTTGGAGGCGGGTCGTCGGGTAACTCGAAATCGTCGGATAAAGGATTCGCTCGAATCCACTCGAAGTAGCCGATCGGCCAACCCATCGCATCGGTTTTAGGAGTGACCTGCTTGGCGAGGTATTTCGAAAGGGAGATACCCTCTAGCTTCGCCTTGCGGCGCAGATCTTCGGCGACGGCGTCGGGGACGTAGAAGTAGAGCTGCGCCATAGTTGGAGATTAGCACATATATGTGCAGTACTGTGTGCGGTCCGAGGGGCTAGTGACCTTCGGCTTCGAGGAACCGCTCGGCTTCGATGGCGGCCATGCAGCCCGCTCCGGCGGCGGTAATCGCTTGACGATAAACGCGATCCTGAACGTCGCCGGCGTGAAAAACGCCTTTAATGTTGGTCCGCGCGCCGCCGTGCGACACGATGTACCCCTCTTCGTCGAGATCGAGTTGGCCGACGAACGGCTTGGTGTTGGGGATGTGGCCAATGGCGACGAAGAATCCCGAAACGTCTTGCCGCCAGACCTCGCCCGTCACCAGATTTTTGAGGGTGACGGCGGTGACCGCTCCCTTGTCGACGTCGTGGACGTCTTCGACGACGGTGTTGGGGAGCCACTTGATTTTCGGGTTCGCCTTCGCCCGGTCGAGCATGATTTTCGAGGCGCGGAAATGGTCGCGCCGGTGGACGATGGCCACCTCGCTGGCGAAGCGGGTGAGGAAATTCGCCTCTTCCATGGCGGAATCGCCGCCGCCAACCACCATCACCTTCTCGTTGCGGTAGAACGCTCCGTCGCAGGTGGCGCAGCTCGAAACGCCCTTGCCGACGAGTTTTTTCTCGTTCTCGAGGCCGATCCAGCGGGCGGAGGCTCCGCTGGCGACGATCACGGTGCGGGCTTCGACCCACTCTCCGTCGATCGAGAGGCGGAAGGGGCGCTTCGAAAGGTCGGCTTCGACCACCGTTCCCCAGCGATACTCCGCGCCGAAGCGCTGCGCCTGCTTCTTGATGTTCTCGACGAGTTCGGGTCCCATGACGCCCTCGGGGAAGCCGGGGAAATTCTCGACGTCGGTGGTGATCGAGAGTTGCCCGCCGGGTTCGTGCCCTTCGAGGACGAGCGGTTTCAAGCCCGCGCGGGCGGTGTAGACGGCGGCGGTGTTGCCCGCGCAGCCGGATCCGATAATGACCACGTTCTGCATGAAGTAACCAATGTAAAGGATGAGCTACAACGCCGAAACGATGCGATTGGCGGCGAACGCCGCCAGGTAGGCGAGCGCGAGCATGTAGACGAACTGGACGACGGGCCACTTCCAGCCGCCGGTTTCGCGGCGCACGACGGCGACGGTGGACATACACTGCATGGCGAAGGCGAAAAACATCATGAGCGCCGCCGCGCCGCCGGGAGTCAAGTCGCGCTTGAGCGTGTCGCGCAGGTTGAGATTGCCTTCGCCCTCCGGGTCCTCCGCGTCCTCGATTCCGTAAATCGTGCCGAGAGTGGCGACGATCACCTCGCGCGCGGCGAGCGACGAAAGCAGACCGACGCCGATCCGCCAATCGAAGCCGAGGGGCTGGATGGCGGGCTCGACGAACTTACCGATTTGGCCGGCGATGGAACGCTCGACCGGCGGGGCCTGTCCGTTTTCGAGCGGCAGGCTCGCCAGTAGCCACAACACGACGGTGGTCGCGAGAATGACCGTGCCGGCTCGGCGGAGGAAGACTTTCGCGCGGTCGAAGAGGCGCAGCCCCAGCGAGCGGACGGTGGGCCAGCGGTAGGTGGGCATTTCGAGGAGGAACGGCAGAGGCTCGCTTTTCAAGATCGAGGACTTGAGCAGGCGCGCGGTGCCGAACGCGGCCGCCGCCCCGACGAGGTACATCGCGGCGAGGGTCGCCGCCTGGACGGCCGCTCCGCCCGGAACGAAGGCCGAAATCAAGAGCGTGTAAATGGGCAGGCGCGCCGAGCAAACCATGAACGGGGCGACGAGGATGGTGGCGAGGCGATCGCGCGTGGACTGGATCGTGCGCGCGCCCATGATGGCCGGGATCGCGCAGGCGAGCGCGGAAACCAGCGGAATGGCGGCCTTGCCCTGGAGGCCGACTTTCGCGAGCCAACGGTCCGAGATGAGCGCGGCGCGCGCCATGTAACCGGAGTCTTCGAGGATTCCGACGAAGAGCGAAAGGATCAGAATTTGGGGCAGGAAGACGACGACGCTGCCGACGCCGCTCCAGACGCCGTCGATCAGGAGGCCGCGCCAGAGCGTATCGGGCAGCCGCGCGGAGAGCCATTCGCCGCTTCGGGCGATCAGGGCTTCGACCAGATCCATGGCCGGGGCGGCGCCGGCGAAGATGGTCCACCAGATGGCGGCGAGGACAAGGAGGAGGATCGAGGGACCCCAGAGACGGTCGAGGAGAACGCGGTCGAGGCGGCGGGTCCATTCGGGAGGCGCGGGCGCGGCGTAGTGGGACGAGGTGGCGACTTGGGCGGCCCAACGGCGCGTTTGCGGGACGTCCTGGATTACGGGCAACGCCGCCCCCAAATGGCGCTCGGGGGGATGTTCGAGAAAGCCGGTCACTTGCGCCATGCCGTCTCCGCGCGCGGCGCTGATGAGGGCGACGGGTGCGCCTAGCTGGGCGGCGAGCAATTTGGTATCGACGCTGCCGCCGCGGGCCTGCATCTCGTCGGCCATGTTGAGCAGCACCATCGAGGGCAAACCCAGTTGCAACACGGGAGCGGCGAAGGCGAGGTTGCGGCCGAGGTTGGTGGAGTCGAGAATCACGAGGACGGCGTCGGGACGGGGCAGGTCGCCAAGCCCGCCGGTGAGCACTTCGTGGGTGACGCGCTCGTCTTCGGTACGCGGATCGAGGCTGTAGACGCCGGGAAGATCGACGAGATCGACGGCTCCGTGGCCGTTGAGCAGGGCTCGCCCGATATGGCGCTCGACGGTGACGCCGGGGTAGTTGGCGACTTTCTGGCGAAGGCCGGTGAGGCGGTTAAACAGAGTGGATTTGCCGGAATTCGGCGGTCCCACTAAGGCCACCAAGCGGCGTCGCATTCGTCTATCCGAGGATGAGGCGGGAGGCGGTTTCGCGACGGAGCGCGACTTCGGCGCCGTCGACGCGGTAGACGCGGGGGTCGCCGCCGGGGGCCGCGGTTCCGGCCTCGACGATCGCGCCGGGCAGAAAGCCCATCAGCATCAGGTGGTCGCGGAAGCCGTCCTCGAAATCGACGCGCTCGATGCGCCCGCTTTCGGAGGGGCGAAGGTCGGCGAGCGACCGCTGGTTGTTGACACTCATTTGCAAGCTTCAGCATAGCGCGAAGCGAGCGGTGGCGCGGCGGCGGAGCAATGTTACACTCTCGGCGTGGCCGTCACGGCGATGGCTCGGGTCTACTCGGCGCAGAAGGCCTGCAGCACCGCGAAAGTTACCCCAAAGCAATTGAAGGTCTGGCGGGAGCTAGGGCTCGCGCCGCGCGAAGACGAGTTCGACGAAAGCGGCCTGCAACGGCTGTTCAGCTTGGCTTCGGCGGAGGCGGCCGGGTTGCGCCGGACGCGATTGGCGAAGGCCGTGGCCTGGGTGGAGGACACGCTGGGGTATCCGGTGGAGTCGGTACGCTTCGCCCGAGGCAAGCGCGCCGCCTTCGTCAAAGTGGACGGGTACGAGTTCCGGCTCTTCAGCGATCAACTGAACTTCGCGTTTTCGGCCGGGCCGAAGGTGGCCGCGCCGGCGCCCGAGCCACCCGCCGCCGCTCGTAAACGGCGCGAGGAAGCGGAGGCGCATTTCCAGCGCGGTCTGGAACTCGAACAGCGCGGCGCGCCGTTCGACGAGATCGCCGCGGCGTACCGGCAGGCGGCCGATCTCGACGAGAAATCGGCCGGCGCGTGGGTGAATCTGGGGACGCTCTATTTCAACGCCCGGATGTGGCGGGACGCGGAAAAGCACTACCGAAAGGCGCTCGAAGCGGATCGCGACTATCCGCTGGCGCATTTCAATCTCGCCAACCTGTACGACGAACGCGGCGAGCGCAAACGCGCGTTCGAGCATTACGAAGAGGCGTTGCGCTTGAAGCCGGGGTACGCGGACGCGCACTACAATCTGGCGCTGCTGCTGCAATCGACCGGGCAGGCGATGAAGGCGCTCAAGCATTGGCGAACTTATTTGAAGCTCGACCCGGGCAGTACCTGGGCGGCGATCGCGCGGCGGGAGATGAAGAAGTTGCAGCAGGCGGCGCTGATCGTTAGCGCGAAGGGCGAAGGCGCCCGCAGCCGGGACGGGAGCGCCTAGTTTCGAGGCCCCGTAGTAAAATGGCGAGTTGAGCCGTATTTCACTCGCCTTTCGCAGCTTTTTCAGCCTGCTTTCGAGCGGTAAGCTTCCCGACGACGTGGCCGTGGCGCTGGGGTTAGTTCCCCGCGTGGCGGCGAAGCCCGCCGCCACGCCCGCGTCGAAAACGTCCGATGGCGCTCTGCAATTGTTAGGGATCTTGCAGCGCGACGCTCGCCTGGTGGACTTCCTGATGGAAGACATCTCGGCGTACTCGGACGAGCAGGTTGGAGCGGCGGTCAGAGGCGTTCACGAACAGAGCCGCAAGGCCGTGACGCAATACTTGAAGCTCTCGCCGGTGATCGACGGAGTGGAGGGTGCGTTTACGAAAACGCCCGCCGACGCGCAATCCGTCAAGCTGACCGGCAACGTTCCTCCGGACGGCAAGGCGGCGGGCGGCATTCTGCGGCATCGCGGCTGGAAGGCCGACGCCGTCAACTTGCCGAACGTTCCCGCCAAAGCCAGCCTGAATATTCTCGCTCCCGCGGAGCTGGAAATCGAGTAGGCGAGAAAACGCAATGGTAGTTGGAATCGACCTGGGGACGACCCACAACGGGGTCGCGTTTTCGCGCGACGGCGCAGTCGCGGACTTCCCCATCGCGCAGTTGGCGAACGCGGGCGAGGTTCGCGAAGAGCCGCTGCTGCCGTCTTTCTTGTATATCCCGACGCCGCAGGAAGCGGCGGGCGAGCGCTACCTGGTGGGCCGCTACGCGCAGAAGCGAGGCGCGGAAACGCAAGGGCGGCTAGTGTCGTCGGCGAAGAGTTGGCTGTCCTACGCGCAGGTGGATCGAACGTCCGCGCTACTGCCGGTGGGCGCGCCGGAGGGAATCGAGAAGCTGTCGCCGGTGGCGGCGTCGCGCGAGTTTTTGTCGCACATTCGGCGAGCTTGGGACGCGGCGCACGAGGGAGTGCCACTCGCCAAGCAAACGGTTGTGGTCGGCGTTCCGGCGTCGTTCGACGCGGTGGCGCGCGAGCTAACGACGCTCGCCGCGAAGGAAGCGGGCTACCCCGACGTGACGCTGCTCGAAGAGCCGCAAGCGGCGTTCTACGCCTGGATCGCCGCGCACGAAGATTGGCGGGAGCGGGTGCGGCCGGGGGACACGATTCTCGTCGTCGATATCGGCGGCGGCACCACCGACTTCACGCTGATCGCCGTTCGCGACGAGCGCGGCGAGATGACGCTCGAACGGATCGCCGTGGGCGATCACATTCTGTTGGGCGGCGACAACATGGATTTGGCGCTGGCGCGGCAGGCGGCCGCGAAATTGTCCGGCAAGCTCGACATGGCGCAGTTCCAGACGTTGTGGCAGCAGTGCCGCGTCGCGAAGGAAAGCCTGCTGGACGACGCGTATCCGAAGGACGAGCACACGGTGGCGGTCGCGGGGCGCGGTTCGGGTCTGGTCGGCGGCACGTTGCGAACCTCGCTCACGCGGGCCGAAGCGACGGCGACGGCGGTGGACGGATTTTTCCCGATGGTGCCCCGCGACACGGTTCCCGAGCGCGGACGCCGGGCGGCGCTGGCCGAAATCGGATTACCGTACGCGGCCGACGCTCGGGTGACGGCGCACTTGGCGGACTTTCTGCGGCGCGCGAAGGTCGCGCCGACGAAGGTGCTGTTCAACGGCGGCGTCTTGAACTCGACCGCGATCCGGCGGCGGCTGCTCGAGTTTCTGGGCGTTCCCGCGCTCGAAGGCGAGAACCTCATGCACGCGGTGGCGCGCGGGGCGGCGTTCTACGGAGCGGCGCGCGAAGGCAAGGGCATTCGCATTCGCGGCGGCGTGTCGCGCAGCTACTACGTCGGCATCGAGAGTTCCCTGCCCGCCGTGCCGGGAATGCCGCCCGCGCTGAAGGCTCTCGTGGTGGCGCCGTTCGGCATGGAGGAAGGTTCCTCCGTCGCGTTCCCGGACCGCGAGTTCGGCATGGTGACCGGCGAGAAAAGCGAGTTCCGGTTTTTCTCTTCGTCGCGGCACGATCCGGCGGGCGTGCTGTTCGACGAGTTGCCGGAGGAACTGGAAGAGATGCCGCCGATGGAAGTGGAACTCACTGGCGCGCCGGGCTTGGTGCGTGTCACCCTGGAGACCGTGATCAACGAGACGGGGCAACTCGAACTTTGGTGCGTGGCGAAAGACGGGCGGCGCTGGAAGCTGGAGTTCAACGTGCGGGAGCGCGTGGCGGCCTAGCGGCCGGCGAAATCGATGAACGTCGGTATCGACCTCGGCACCACGAACTCGGCGCTGGCCTACATCGACCCCGCCGAAGCGCAAGACGCGGATTTTCCGCCGATTCGCGTGCTGGAGATTCCGCAAACCGTCGCCCCGGGACGCGTGGAGCCGCGGCGAACCTTACCGTCGTTTTTGTACCTCGATTCGACCGAGACGCACGCCGGCGCTTATGCGCGCGAACAGGGCGCGCTGGCTCCCACTCGATCGGTCTACGCGGCGAAGAGTTGGCTATCGAACGCGGAAGTGGATCGCACCGCGAAAATTCTGCCGTGGGACGCGCCGGAATCGGGGCGGCTGTTTTCGCCGGTAGAAGTATCGGCCAAGTATCTGTCGCAAATCGCGGCGGCGTGGCAGGGGAAATTCGGGATGCCCATCGCCGCGGCGGACGTGGTGCTGACCGTACCCGCGTCGTTCGACGAAGAGGCGCGCGCGCTGACGGTGCAAGCGGCGCGGGAGGCGGGTCTCGGTTCGGGCGAAGGCAAGCTCACGCTGATCGAGGAACCGGCGGCGGCGTTCTATTCCTGGATCGCGAATCATTTGGCGCAGTCGCGCAAATCGCTCGTCGACGGCATGAACGTGCTGGTGTGCGACGTGGGCGGCGGCACCAGCGACTTCACGCTGATTAAGGTAAACCGCGACGGCGACCGCGTGGAGTTCACGCGCACGGCGGTCGGCAAGCACCTGCTGCTGGGCGGCGACAATCTCGACTTGACGCTGGCGTGGCTGGTGGAATCGAAGCTGGCGGAGGCGTCGAAAGCGCAGCTCTCGTTGCGCCAGCGGAGCGCGTTGCGGCGGCAGTGCGCGGCGGCGAAGGAAAGGCTACTCGCGTCGGAGTCGCTCGCAAGCGTCGAGATTACGGTGCTCGGCGGGGGCACGTCGCTGATCGGCGGCACGTTGAAGACGGAGTTGCGGCGGGAAGAGGCGCTCGAACTCGCGCTCGACGGATTCCTTCCGTTTTGCGCGTTGAGCGATAAGCCGCAGGACGAAAAGCGCAGCGTCTTCCGCGAACTCGGCCTGCCGTACGTCAGCGATCCGGCGGTGACCAAGCATCTGGCGGCGTTTCTCGAATCGGCGAACACCGCCCCGGACGCGATCCTGTTCAACGGCGGATTCTTCATCCCCACCCTGCTGCGCGAGCGCGTGGCAAAAGTCGTCGAGAGCTGGTACGGGCGCGCGCCGCTGATTTTCGAGAATCAAGACCTCGATTTGGCGGTGAGCGTCGGCGCGGCGTACTACTCGCACGTTCGCGCGACGGGGCAAGGCGTCGTGGTGCGCGGAGGCTTGCCGCGCACTTACTACATCGGCCTGAACGAGGGCCGCGCGGTGTGCCTGGTGCCGCGGGGCAGCGAGGAAGGCTCGACGTTAACGCTCGAACAGGACGGCCTGAGCTTAATCGCCAACAAGCCGGTGAGCTTCCGCCTGTACTCGTCGCTGACGCGGATCGACGACGCCCCCGGCGCGGTGATCGATCTGCCGGAAGACGTTCACGAGCACGCCCCGCTCGACGCGGTGATCCGGTTCGGCAAGCCGACCGAGCAGCGGCTGATTCCGGTGAAGCTCGGGGCGCGGTTGAGCGAAGTGGGAACGCTCGAAACGTGGGCCGACTCGAAGATCAGCGAGCACCGGTGGCGTTTGGAGTTCCAGTTGCGCAAGGCGCGCGAGGCGGCGGCCTCGAAACCGGCGGCGATGGTGGCGGACGAAGCCGTCGCGGCGGCCGAGCGAGAGATTCGGGACGTGTTTCAAGCGGCGGGCGCGCCGGAATCGTTGCCGTCGCAATTGGAACGGACGCTGGGTTTGGGGCGCGCCGCGTGGCCGCTCTCGGCGATCCGGAGGTTGGCCGACGTTTTCCTCGAATGCGCCAAGGGCCGCGAGCGCTCCGCGCAACACGAACTCCGCTGGCTGAATCTCGCCGGATTGTGCCTGCGGCCGGGGTTCGGCTACCCGGGCGACGATTTGCGGATCGAGCAGGCGCGGCGCGTTTACGCGAGCGGGCTCGCGTTCCCCAGCGCCGTACAGAACGAGAGCGAGTGGTGGATTTTCTGGGGGCGCGTGGCGGGCGGGCTGAATCGCAATCAGCAAGCCGACATTTACCAGCGGCTGTCCGGCTATCTCGGCGCGCGCGGGAAGAAGACGGTGCGGGTGAATTCGAGCCTGCTGCGCGAAATGTTCCGTTGCGCGGCGTCGCTCGAACTGCTGCCCAACGGCGTGAAGACGGACCTGGGCGAAACGCTCGTGAAGGGCATCGCCGCCAGCGAGCGGCAGGCCAGCGACTTATGGTGCCTCTCCCGCATCGGCGCGAGGCAACTGTTCTACGGTCCGAACAATCAGGTGCTACCCGCGGCGACGGTGGAACGTTGGATCGGCGCGGTGGCGAAGCTCGCGCGGGCGGAAGACGCGCTGATCGCGATGGCGCGAGTAACGGGAGACGCGGCGCGCGACGTGTCCCCGGCGACGCTCGCGTTGGTGAAGCGTGCGCTGGGCGACAAGGCGGAGCGTCTCGAAAAAGCGGAAGCCGATTTCGGACGCGTGTTCGGCGAAGAACTGCCGAGCGGACTGGTGATCGTGCCGCAAGACGCGCCGCAAGATGAATGAGCGCGCGCTGGTCGCCAAACTCGCGCGGTATTCTCCGCGCATCGGCGACGACTGCGCGGTGATCCCGAACGGCCGCACCGATCTTTTGGTCACCACCGATCAATACATCGAGGACGTCCACTTTCGCCGCCGCACGCACGCGGCGCGCCTCATTGGCTGGAACGCGGTGGCGCGAGGCTTGAGCGATATCGCGGCGATGGGCGGCGAGCCTAAGTTCGTCTTCGTCTCCGTGGCGTTTCCCGACTGGGCGAAGGGGCGGTTCGTCGACGCGTTCTTCGCGGGCGTGCGGGAGCATGGGGTCGAGCTCGCGGGCGGCGATTTGTCGCACGCCGGGAAACTCTATTGCGACGCGACGGTGTTAGGTTCCGCGCCGCGCGGGAAAGCGATTTTGCGCGGCGGCGCGCGGGTGGGCGATTCGATTTACGTGAGCGGAGCGCTGGGGAGGCCGAAGCGCCGCATCGCGCCAAGGCTCGATCTGGCGGGGTTGGTGCGCCGCTCGGCGAGCGCGTGCATGGACCTGAGCGACGGACTGTCGCTCGATCTCGCGCGGTTGTGCGAGGCGTCGCACCGCGGCGCGGAACTCGACAAGATTCCGGTAGCGCGGGGAGCGACGCTCGACGAAGCGCTTCATGGCGGCGAGGATTACGAACTGCTGTTTACCTCCGCGCGAAGGCTCGATTTTCCGGCGATCGGGCGCATCGTGGCGAAAAAAGGCGTGCGACTTAACGGCCTAGACTTGCCCGCCAAGGGCTATGATCATTTCTCGAAATGAAGATCGAAGAGATTCGCTACGGAGCGTGGCCGCGCGCCTACCGGATATCGAACGGAACGGCGGAGTTGGTGGTGACGGCGTCGGCCGGGCCGCGCATCATCCACTACGGCTTCGCGGGCGGCCGGAATTTTCTGAAGGTGTACCCGGACGGCAAGGGCTTCAACCATAAGTCCGCGCTCGGGGAGTGGTTCATCATGGGCGGCCACCGGTTGTGGGCCGCGCCGGAACTGGTCCCGGCGACCTATCACCCGGATAACGGTCCGGTCGAGATCGAGACGCATGCCGACGGGTTGACGGCGACACCGCCGCCCGAGCGGGCGTCCGGTCTGCAAAAACGGATTACGGTGAAAATGGTTGAAACGGGAACGGCGGTGGATGTCGTGCACCGAATCGCGAACGTCAACGGCTATCCCATCGAGATCGCGGCCTGGGTGCTGACGGTGATGGACGCGGGCGGATTGGGCGTCACCGGCTTTCCGCCGCGCGGCACGCATCCCGAAGTGTTGCCGCCGACGAATCCGCTGATCATGTGGGCGTTCACCGATTTCGGAGACCCGCGCTGGCGGATTACGAAAAAGTACCTGACGCTGCGGCAGGACCCGGAGGTTTCGTCGCCGCAGAAGCTCGGGCATTTCAACGCGGACACGTGGGCGGCGTATCTGCTCGACGGCGACGCCTTCGTGAAGCGCTACAAGGCGGACCCATCGAAGACGTATCCCGACTTCGGCGCGAGCTTCGAGATTTTCGCGAACGGCGATTTTTTGGAGTTAGAAACATTAGGCCCGCTGACCAAGTTGCAACCCGGCGAGTCGCTGGAGCATCTCGAGCGGTGGTCTCTGCATCGCGGCGTCGCGGTGGAGGACGTAAACGATGAAGCGCTGGACCGCGCGCTCGCATCGTTAAAATAAGAATGATGACGCGCATCCCGGTTTTCGCACTCGCCCTTTCGGTCGCGGCTTTCGCGCAGTACAAAGCGGAACCCGCGGGCGCGCCCCCCGCCGGGCTCGATCCCGCCGTCGCGGCGGCGCTCTCGAAGACGGGCACGAAGATCCTCAAGCCCGACGGCGGCGTTTTGTGCGAAGTGTGGCTAACCGGCGCCGCGCCGAAATCGACGGCGGCCCCCGAAGACGCGGCGACGATGGCCGTGGCACAAGGCGCACTGCTCGGCGTGATCCATTTTCCGGCGAAAGGCGCGGACCGCCGCAATCAAACGATCGCCCCCGGCGTGTACACGATGCGGTATTCGATGTTCCCGCAGAACGGCGATCATCAGGGCGTCGCGCCGCAACGCGATTTCGCCCTACTCACGCCGGCGGCCGACGACAAGGACGCCGCCGCGACCCCCGACTTCAATACGCTCGTCAACTGGAGCAAAAAGGCGTCCGGCACTCCGCACCCGGCGGTGTTCAGCATGTGGAAGCAGGAACCCGGCGACTTCAAAGAAGGGTTCGCCGCACTGGGCGAGCACGATTGGGTGCTGCAAGGCAAAGCGGGCGACGTCATGGTCGCCATCATTCTGGTCGGCGTCGCCGAGGGCTAACGTCTCAAAACGCTAGCCGGATCGCGAATTGTATCTGGCGTTCCGGTGTACTCACCGTCTCGATCACCCCCGTGTTCGCCACGCCTACGGTCGCGTTCGGAAGTCCGAATTGCGGAGTATTGAGCAGATTGAACGCTTCCGCGCGAAGGCCCAAGACGAACCGTTCGCCCAAACGGACGTTTCGCGACAATCCGGCGTCGAAATTGATCTGTCCGGGTCCTTGTAGGAAGTTCCGCCCCGAGTTTCCAAATGTAAACGACGGCGCGGCGGAGAACGCCGACGCGTCGAACCAGCGCCGGATCGATCGTTCCGAACGCGGCAACTCTCCGGACGCAATCCGGTTTGGGCGGGCTATCGTAGCGGTATTCGACGGATCGAAGCTGAGCGTTGGGGTAAAGGGCAATCCCGTCTGAAACGTGGAGATGCCCGCCAACTGCCAACCGGCCGCGAGGGCCGAAACCCAACCTCCTCCGGAGGCCCAGCGTTTCCCGGCGCCGAAAGGAAGTTCCCACGCATAGCTGGTTACAAAGCGGTGGCGGATATCGAACGACGAATTCCCGCGATTTGCGCGTAGATTGCGGGCGTTCTGCGGCGCGGGATCGTTCGATTCGCTGTTCGCCGGACCGTCGTCGATCGAATGCCCGTAAGTGTACGCCGCGAGAAGCGAGAATCCATTCGCGAAGCGCCGGTCGAGTTGCGCGGTGAGCGCGTGGTAACTCGATTTAAATAGCGGGGCCCACAGAAAGATTCCGCTATAGCCTTGAATCGGACGCCGCGCATCTACGTTGCCCGCGCCGGGAAACGGTTGGTTGACGTTATTGGTGTAGTAGAGCTTGCGCCCGCCGGACCCGGTGTAGCCTACCTGCAAGACGAAGTTCGCGGGCAGTTCCCGCTGAACGTTCAGGTTCCACTGGAGGATATAGGGCAGAGGCGAATCCTTGGGAACCGAGTTGACTTCGGGATTCGCCATGCGCTCGGGCTCCAGAATCCCGGCGGGGTATCCGCGCGATAGAACGAAGTTCGGCGTTACCTGATCGCCGACGATCTGCGTTCGCACGAAAAACGGAGGGTTGTTGGTGATCCGGCGCGAGATGCCGAGGTTTTCGTCGCGTCCGTAGAACAGGCCGAACGCGGACCGAACGACCGTCTTCGATCCGAGTTTGTACGCCAACCCGGCGCGCGGCGCGAAGTTATTCCAATCCGTGTTCATGAAGGATTCGTTGTAGCCGGTTCCCGCGAGATTCGAAATCTGGAGCAGCTTGCCGTAGAGCGGCCCTTGATCGAGGATCAGGCCGGACTGCCGCCCTTCGACTTCGATCCAAGGAAGAGCCAATTCGTAGCGCACGCCGAGATTGAGCGTCAGCCGGTCGGTGGCTTTCCAATCGTCTTGGACAAATCCTTGCACCAGGCGTTGCCGGCTCTCGTTACGCGGCCGGTTAGAGACCGTCGTCGAATTGGAATAGCCGATCAAAAGATCGGCGAAAGGCGAGCCGGTGGCGGCTCGATTTTGCGGATTCTGCGAATAGACGCCGTTGAAATTGATCGCCGGCCGCGCCTGCAAAGTGACGAATCCAAAGAGGCGCGCCTCCTGCAAATCGAGGCCGGCCTTCAAACTGTGTTTGCCCGCCACCCAACTCAAGGTATCGGTGAACTGGATCACGCGGCCCCACTTATCGATCGGGAGATTTCCCGAGCCCGTCGCGCCGATAGGTAGGTTTCCGGGACCGGTGGTACCGAGCGTCGACAAGCCGACGACGCCAAAGGTAGGCAATCCTTTGACTTCGGGGTCCTCGAATACGCCGCGGATGCCGTAGGCCTCAAAGAGCCGTTCCCCGGTAGTCTGCTGTTGCAAGCGCGTCCGCATGAATCCGAACCGCATTTCGTTCACCGCCACGCTAGAAAGAATTCGGGTGTGGCTGGCGGCGATGGATTGCGCCGTAGGCGTGGCGAACGGGAGTGCTGGCCGGCTCCGGCAGTAACGTCGGCGATACGTTCCGGCCGTCCTGAATCGAGACGCGGCCGAAGATCGTGTCCTTGGGGGAAAGCTGGCGATCGATCCTCAAATTGCCTTGGTCGTTGTAGACCCGCTGCTTAGGGTTATAGAAGTGATTCCGAACGTCGCCGGGCAGATTAGCGACGGGATAAAGAGGCGCGATCCGCGCCGACACCGGGTCCCAACGGCTAGTTGGAATCCGGTTGCCGGGAAACGGATCGCGCAAAAAACCCGATCCGGCTGTATTCGGACGGGTAGAATCCGGGTCGAAGATCGCCCTGGTTCCGAAAATCGCCCCCTCGCCAAGCGAGGGTAGGGACTGTGGCGATTTGCGGCGCGGCGCTTAACTCCCGGGAGCTTTGCCAACTGCCAAAGTAGAAAGTCCGGTTCTTGACGATCGGGCCGCCGAGCGTAGCGCCGAACTGATTTTGAAGATATTGCGGCTTCTGGCCTACGACGGGCTGGAAGTACGGCGTCGCCGCAACCGCGGAATTGCGGTGGAACACGAATAAACTGCCATGTAATTCGTTGGTTCCGCCACGCAGCGAAACGTTCACGACACCGCCCGCCGATTGACCGAACTCGGCGGAGTAAGTCGAGGTTTGCACCTTAAATTCCTGAATCGAATCGAGGACGGGCTGAATGCTCTGAGCGGTCCCATTGTCGAAACCGACGATTCGATTTTTGTTCTCGACGCCGTCGAGGAGGTAGCTGTTTTGAACGGGCCGCGCCCCGTTGGCGACGAACGAATCCCGCTCGGCCGATTTCCGGGCCGGGAGCACGCCCGCCCCCAAGGTAGCTAACTGACTGAAATTCCGACCGTTTAGCGGAAGATCGAGGATCGCTCGCGCGCCCACCACATTACCGAGCGAACTGCTCTCCGATTCGAGACGCGGACCGTAGGAAGCGATCGTCAGTTCTGTAGCGGTCGCGCCGACGGGGAGCTCGAAATTGATCTCCAACCTGTCCTGAACCCGTAACTCTACATGTTCCCGCGTCGAGGTAGCGAACCCCGGCTTGGCCGCGCGCAAGGTGTAGAGGCCGGGACGAAGCGCCGCAGCCGCGTAGAATCCCGCCCGGTTGGTCGACAATGCGACTTGAAATCCCGTCGCTTCGTTGCGCAGGACGATTTCCGCGCTCTCGATAGAAGCTCCCGACTGATCGCGAATCAGGCCGGTGATCGCTCCGGTATCGAGCTGTGCCAGAAGAGGAACAGCGACCGAGAAAACAAACCAACGGAACATGAAGTTCTCCTTATCTCTTTGATAAAAAAGAAATGCCGAACGAGTATCGGCCCGGAACGAGAGAGCGGAACCGCAAAAGGAAGGGTTAGCGACAACAGCGGAGCGCCGAGGCAATCGGATCGATTAAACTAAATCCAGACATTGTAGATCGAGATTACAGTGATTGCGTCGGACGTGTCAATAGAAAAGACGAAAAGGTTCGGTTAAAAACTAAACGCCGTGTGGATGTAGGCGTAGGTGGGATCGTTTCCCGGCAATCTCGATTTCACCGCTTCGCCGTTTTTCCAATACGCGTAGCCTAGTCCGAAGGTCCAATGGCCAAGGTTGTGTACGGTGAACATCGCGAACTCCTGGCCGATGAACGACCCTCGCCCCAATCCCAGCGACGCGCCAGTGAATCCGTAGAGCGGCTTGCTCGTATCCATCAACCAGTTCGCCGTATACATCGCGGTTAACCGAGAGTGCTTGCCCCAAAGCCACCGAAACTTCGGCTGCACGCTGTGAATGTTGCGCATGAAGATCATGTCGGCGTGGCCGAGACGGTCGTGGTGCGCGGGGTACATCTGGTCGAAGTCGGGACTGGCGAATTTGTACTCGACGCTCGCGGTGGCGTTTTGCCAATCGACCTTGCGGGCGAGGTTGACGATCGAGCCGAAGGCCCGCTGACGGCCGAGTCCACGCTCGCCGAACTGCGCGATGGGTTCGAGGGTCACTCGCCATTTGGCGCTCAGCGGGACTTGGGTTCGCGTGCCGAGGCTGGTGGAAGCGAGACGGCCCGGACCCACGAATCCGCCGGGCGCGTTCTGGTCGTGGCGCAGAACGTACACGTCGAGCGCGCCACCGTCGATGGCCTTCGGTAACTCGTAGTAGAAGCCGTAGAGGCGGTCGCCGAGCACGGGCTTGTTGAACCCGGCGGGCTGGAACTTCACCTGCGAGACCAGCATCCAGCGCAGGCGCATGGAGGGCGAACGATAGTCGAACTGGGCGAGGTCGTAGGTGCGTCCCGAATTCACCCATTCGGGGACGCCGATGACGTGCTGATCGCCGAGCGACAGCCGCTTGCGTCCGACGACGAGTCCCCAACCGGTCTTCGCGTCGGGATTGAATTCGACATAGCCTTCGTGCAGATCGACCGGATCTTGCGCGGTGCCGGGTCGCGGGCGCTGGTAATGCGGCGCGCGCGTATCCTGCATCATGGCGGACAGCTTGAGCCAGCGCGCGGGGCGAACGTCGAGGGAAAGGCGCTGGCGAAGAAGCGCGGTTTCGATGTTCCGTTCGCGGCCGAAGATCACGCCGCCTCGACGCTCCGCCCAGACGCGCGATTCGCCCGAAAAATGGAACATCGGCGGAGGCGCGGGTTTTTTTTCGGACGCTTGGCCTCCGGTGAGGACGAGATACAACACGGCCGCCGCGAGAGTCAATTGCGATGATACACTCGCGGCATGACACGGCGTACCTTCTCGACCGGACTTTCGACCGGCCTGGCCGCTCCGCTGATTCTCGGCGCGCAAAACAAATCGGGCTCCAAGTTACCGGTGGCGGGCTCCGGCGAACACACCTACGAAATGATTCACGACTGGGGCGAGACTCCGGCCGCGATCGCCTACGGCAACACCCATAGCGTTGTCGAGGATTCGAACGGGCTCATCTACGTGCAACACACGGTGAACGCCGCCAGCCAGTCGAACGACGCGATCGTGGTGTTCGACGCCAAGGGCAAGTTCGTGCGTTCGTGGGGCGGCGAGTACAAAGGCGGCGCTCACGGCCTGCATATTCGCAAGGAAGGCAGGGAAGATTTCCTCTACCACTGCGACACCAAGCGCGCGATGGTCGTAAAGACGAACCTGAAGGGCGAGATCGTTTGGGAGATCGGCTATCCCGATCAGGCCGAGCCCTATCAACCGGGCGCGGACGGCAAGCGCAAGAAGTATTCGCCGACCAATCTGGCGGTAGCGCCGGATGGCACGGTGTTCGTCGCCGACGGCTACGGCTCTTACTACATCAACGTGTACGATCCGAACGGTAAGTACAAGAAGACGCTGACGACGCCGGGCAAGGAGCCGGGGCAGCTGGCGAATCCGCACGGGATCATGGTGGACACTCGCGGGAAAGAGCCGGTGCTGCTGGTTTCCGACCGGGGTAACAATCGCATGCAGTATCTAACGCTGAACGGCGAGCACATGAGCTTCGTCGGCAACGTCAATCTGCCTTGCCACTCGCAGGAACGCAAGGGCGTGGTGCTGATCCCGGATTTGAAGGCTCGCGTGACGCTGCTCGACAAGGACAACAAGCTGATCGCGCACTACGGCGAAGATACGAGCGGCGAAGAACGCAAGCTTCGCGTAAAGAGCCGCGACAACTTCATTCCCGGCAAGTTCGTGTGTCCCCACGGCGCCTGCTTCGACCACTTAGGCAACATTTTCGTCTCCGAGTGGGTGGAAGTCGGCCGTGTGACGAAGATGCGCAAAGTGTAGCTCTAAAAATCGTAGTTCTCGATGTTCGCCCGCGTGAAGATCAGCGGCGCGCCTAAAACGATTTCGGGACCCAACGTTTCGCCGTGTACGGCTCGAACCGCCGATTCGACGGTCAGCCTGCCCAGCGCCACCGTGTCCCACAGCACGACGCTCTGCACCACGCCCGCGCGTACGTAGGGCTTGCACAAATTGGGCAGCGAAAGTCCGACGACGAATAAGTCGGACCGTCCGGTCTGTTTCACGGCCTCGCCCGCACCGGGAACGGCGGGAGCGGCGATGCCCATGAAGAGCTTCACCGACGGCTCGGCCTTGATTAGCGTCTGCGTTTCGGCGAAGGCGCGGTCGCGGTCGTCGTCGCTGGGGACGATCTTGATCAGGCGCAGGCCGGGATAGCGCTCCAGGCGGCGCTTGATGTAGACGATCCATTCGTTTTGGTTGGCGGCGGTGAGCGCTCCGGTGACAATGGCGAAATCTCCGCGCCCGCCGAGCAGGCGCGCCGCCTCGTCGGTCAACGTCTCGCCGATCGCTTGCGGCGTGGCTTGATTTACGAACGCGTCGCGCGATTCGGGACGCGAATCGGCGTCCCAGGTCAGCACCTTGATTCCTCGCGCGCGAGCCTTCGCCAGTACCGGCGCGATGGCGTCGCGATTGGCGACCGCGACGGCGATGGCGTCCACGCCGCGCGTGATCCAGCTTTCGGCGATCTCGCTTTGTTTGGCCGGATCGAGATCGGTGGGGCCGTCCCACAAGAGTTCCACGCCCAGCCTGGCCGCCGCTTCCTCCGCGCCCTTGCGGCAACTGATGAAGTACGGATCGCCCTTCGCCTTCGGCATCATCGCGACGGTGACGCGGCGGGTAGGAGGCGTGGGTCGAACGACAGCCCACGCGCACACGGCGATCGTCAGAGCTCCGGCGATCACCCATACCCATCGCGACCGGCGCTCGGCGAGGGCGATGGCGACGATTAGCAGCGCGCCCATCGCGATTCCCGCGAGTTCGGCGGGCAAGGAGGCGAGGCGCAAGCCCGTTTGCAAGACGACGATGGCCGCGAGGCCGAGTAAAGTTCCGGCAACGGTCCCCCGTCCGCCGAAGATCGAGGTGCCCCCCAGCACGACGGCGGCGATGGCGGACAGCTCGTAACCCATGCCCGCGTCCGCCTTCGCTTGGCCGATTCGCGCGACGTAAATTACGCCCGCGAGCGACGCCATGAGTCCCGAAAGAACGTAGGCGAGCGCCAAGCGACGAGCGACTGGCACGCGCGCGTACCAAGCGCCGTCGGGAGAGAATCCGATCGCGCGCCACCCGCGGCCCACGCGGCTGCGCTCGAGAAGAACCCAAAACCCGATGGCGGCGACCGCCAGCACGACGGCCTGACCGCCTCGTCCGAAACTCGCGAACGTCTCGCCGAAATCGCCGTAGGCGCGCGCTCCATTGGTGAACCCTTCGGCGAGGCCCCGAAACAACGAGTAGGTCCCGAGAGTCGCGATCAAAGGTACGGTTCGGAATCGCGTTACAAACAGCGCGTTGAGGCCGCCGCAAAGCGCGCCCAGCGAGAGCGTCGCCGCGATCGCGAGCGGCAACGGCAACCCCACGTCCCGATGCAGCGCGCCGAGCGCGACCGCCGACAATCCCATCAACGATCCCGTCGAAAGATCGATGCCCCCCGCGACGATCACGCACGTGGAGGCGAGCGCGATCAAACCGATTTCGCAAGCCACGCGCAGCATCTCGACGGCGTTGGTCCAGGAGAGAAAATTCGCGCCGGTCAGGCCGAAAACGGCGATCTCGACGGCGATCAGCGCGAGCAGGATCCACTGCGGCCTAGCCACGGCGCCGCTCCGCGTACTCGCCCAAAGCGGCCGCGAGAATAATCGCGCCCTGGATCGCCTTTTCCCAGTACGCGCTAAAACCCAGAAACGCGAGCGCCGCGCCAACGGTCCCGAGCAGCGCGACTCCCAGCACGGTTCCGAGCATCGTCCCCCTCCCGCCGCGAATCGACGCTCCGCCGACGACCACCGCCGCGATGGCCTTGAGTTCGAGACCCAGGCCCGCGCTGGGTTGCACTTCGGTAAAGCGAACCGCATTGAGTAAAGCGGCCAGCCCGGTGAGCGCTCCGAGCGCGGTAAAGGCCGCCACCCGTACACGCGCAACCGGAATGCCCGTCAGCCGGGCGGATTCGTGGCTCGCGCCGACCGCGTAGAAGAACCGCATCGCGCGCACGTTGCGCAGCGCCCAGCCCATCGCCAGGAACAGCACGGTGGCGATGGCGATAGACAGCCACTGGCCTTGCGTTTGTCCGAGACCGAACCACTGCAAGCCATCGGGCATGCGCGTCCACGCGCCCTGGGTGAGCCAGCGGATCGCGTCGCGCAACGCCACCATCATCGCCAGCGTGACGACGATCGAGGGCAATCGGAGCGCGCCGCACAGCAGGCCGTTCGCCAAGCCGCACGCCGCTCCGGCTAAAGGCGCGGCCCACGGAGCGAACCCGATCGCCCAACCGCAAAGCGCGAACTGCGAACCCACGGAGATATCGATTTCGCCGGTGAGGATCACTAGCAGCAAGCCGCACGCGACGATCAGCGTCGCCAGATTCGCCAGCGCCAAATCGCGCAGGTTGGCGGGCGAGAAGAAGTCCGGCGCGGCGAACGCCAGGACGGCCGCCAGCGCGGCGAGCGCCCACTTCAAGCGGCGGCCCCCAGCATCGCTTCGAGAAGGCGCGACGGCTCCGCTTCGGACCGGCCAAACGTAGCGACGATCGTCCCGCGCCGCATGACGGCGATCCGGTCGCAAAGGCCCAGCAATTCGGAAAGCTCCGAAGAGATCAACAACACCGCCATTCCGCCGTCGGCCAACTCGGCGATCAAGCGGTATATCTCCGCTTTCGCGCCGACGTCGACGCCTTGCGTCGGCTCGTCGAGGATGAGAGCGCCGGGACTTGTGGCCAACCACCGCGCCAGCGCGACCTTCTGTTGATTGCCGCCGGAGAGCGTCTCGACGGGAGCGTCCACCCCCGCGCTCTTTATAGAGAGCCGCTCGCGGTAGCTTTCGGCCGTACGGCGTTCCGCCGCACGATCGACCAGAAACGTCTTGAGCGAGGCGAGCCCGATGTTGCCGGCCACCGGCATCGGACCGATAACGCCGTTGCGGCGGCGATCCTCGGGAACCAGGGCGGCGGAACCTTGGGCGAACAAATCGCGCGCGAGTTCGGTCCGGCCCGCGCCCACCAGTCCGGCCAGTCCGACGATTTCTCCCGACCGGACCTCGATCCCCGGCGCGCGCAAACGAATTTCCCCGGCGCGCCGATTGCGGGTGGGAAAGACGGTGTCCACTTCGCGCCCGGCCATCCGGTCGACCAGCGCGGCGCGGGTCGTCTCGCCGATGGCGTTCGTCGCGATCCAACGACCGTCGCGCAAAACGGTGACGCGGTCCGCGATCCGGAACAGCTCTTCGAGCCGGTGCGAGATGTAGACCACGGCGTGGCCCCGCACCTTCAGTTCCGCGACGACCGCCAACAGCCTTGCGGCGTCGGTCTCCGGCAGCGAGGCCGTGGGCTCGTCGAAGACGATCGTGCGCGCGTCCGTGGCGACGGCTTTCGCGATCTCCACCATCTGCCGTTCGGGCAGAGACAACGCGGAGGCGAGCCGCTTCGGATCGATCTCCGCGCCAATACGGGCGAGGGCGCGCCGGGCGTTCGATTCGCGAGCGCCCCAATCGACCAGCCAACGGCGCGTGCCCCGCTCCGCCAGCAAGGCGATGTTTTCGGCGACGCTCAACTCGCCGAACAACGCCGGGTGTTGATAGACGGCGGCGACGGCTCCGGTACGCTCCACCGTTCCGGCGTCCGGTTCGAGAGCGCCGGTCAGAATCTTGATGAGCGTCGATTTTCCCGCGCCGTTCTCGCCCACCAGCGCGTGCACTTCGCCGGGCCGCGCGTCGAAGGTCACCCGGTCCAGCGCGCGAATCGCTCCGAAACTCTTCGACACTTCCTTCGCGAGAATCATTCGAGCGCCCGCAATTCGGCGTCGAGATGATCGAGCGAGGCTTGCAAGATGGCGCGGTGGCGTTCGTGAGTCGCGCGCTTCAAGTCTTCGGCGACGCGAGTCCGGCTGAGTGCGAGCGACGCGCGCTTGCTTTCGCGTTCCGCTTGTTCGGGCGTTAGCGCGGGCGGCGTAGCGGTGCGCTCGCGCGACTCTTCCATCTGCGATTCGACGTCCTTCGATTCCCACCCGCGCGCCACGCTAACGTCCTGCCATGATTGTTGAGTTGAGCCAGCCAGACCTACCGCGTTTCGCGGATCTCAGCTTGCCCGTTCCGGTCGATCATCAGTTTACCTACGGCCTGCCGGAAACGCTGCGTCACCGCGCGCAACCCGGTTGCCGGGCGCTCGTGCCGTTCGGCTCGCGGCAACTCACCGGCGTGATCTTGCGCGTCCACGACGCCGCGCCGCCGCAAACGCCGCGCGACGTGGCGAAGCTGATCGACGAGCGGCCGGTTCTCGACGAGCATCTCATCGCGCTGGGCCGCTGGATCGCCGAATATTATTGCGCGCCCCTGGGCGAGGTGTTGCGCGGAATGGCTCCGCTGGCGGGCGAAGTCGGCAAGCGGCGGACGTACTCGCTCACCGACCGGGGCCGGGACGTGGCGCGGCAACTGACGCTAAGCGCGAAGACGGGCGAGGACGCGGCGGTCGATCTTCTCCGCTTGCTCGAAACGCGGGCGCTGGCGGAAGCGACCCTGGCGCAGAAGGTGCCGAAGGCGGCGCATCACTTGCGCGCCTTGGTTAAGAAGGGATTGATCGCCGTGGAGGACGAGTCCGCCAAACGCGATCCCTTGCGGTCGCCTTCGGACCGGCTGGAAGCGGAGTTTCGCGCGCGCACCGAGGAGAAGCTGCCGAAGAAGGAGCGCGAGTTGTTGGCGTATCTCGAACTGCATCCGGGCGCGCATCGCCTGGACGTTCTGGAGGAGGCAATGGCCGGAGCGGCGCAGGCGGCGCGAGCGTTGGCGCGCAAGTCGCTAGCGAACGTGTCGCTAGTCGCGCCCAGCCCGGCCACGTCGTTCGCGAGCGTTCCCCATCGTTTGAATCCGACGCAGCAAGCGGCCCTAGACGAGATTTCGCTCGCGATCGGCCAAAAACAATTCGCACCTTTTTTGTTGCATGGCGTGACCGGGTCGGGAAAGACGGAAGTGTACCTACGCGCGATCGACCGGGTGCTGGCGGCGGGACGCAGCGCGCTGCTGCTAGTGCCGGAGATCGCGCTCACTCCGCAAGTGGCGGCGCAGTTTTTCGGACGATTCGGCAGCCGCGCGGCGATTCTTCATTCGGCGTTTAACGATACGGAGCGCGCGGCGCAGTGGCGGCGGATCCACGCGGGCGAGGTGACGGTGGCCGTCGGGACGCGCTCCGCGGTGTTCGCTCCGCTCAAAGATCTCGGCTTGATTCTCGTCGACGAAGAGCACGATGGCAGCTACAAGCAGGAGGAGACGCCGCGTTATCACGGCCGCGACGTGGCCGTGATGCGCGCCCGGATGCTGGGGTGCGCGGTGGCGCTGGGGTCGGCGACGCCGAGTCTCGAAACGCGCCACAACGCCGAGCGCGGCCGCTACCGTTATCTGGAACTGCCGGACCGGGTCGAGAGCCGCCCGATGCCCGATGTCGAGTTGATCGATATGCGGCAAGAGTTCCTCGAGACTCGCGCGGCCCGTACATTTTCGCGCCGACTGCTGGCCGCCCTGCAGGACCGGCTCGCCAGCCGCGAACAGGCCATGCTGTTGCTGAACCGGCGCGGCTTTTCGACGTTCGTCACCTGCCGCGCCTGCGGCGAGCGGATCATGTGCGCCAACTGCGCCGTCACGCTCACCTATCATCGGCGCGACCAACGCCTGCTCTGCCACTTCTGCGGATACGCCGAACGCGTTCCGCAGACTTGCCCCGCGTGTCAAAGCGATCAACTGTACTTTTCGGGCACCGGCTCCGAGAAGGTCGAAGACGAGTTGCACCGCGAGTTTCCCGAGGCTCGGATCGCGCGCATGGATCGCGACACGGTGGGCGGCAAAGATCAATACGAATCGATCCTGTCGAAGTTTCGCGCGCGTGAGTACGACATTTTAGTGGGAACGCAAATGATCGCCAAAGGGCACGACATTCCGAACGTGACGCTGGTGGGCGCGGTCAACGCGGATATCGGATTGGGGTTGCCGGACTTTCGCGCGGCCGAACGGACGTTTCAGTTGTTAACGCAAGCGGCCGGACGCGCGGGCCGCGGTCATTTGGCCGGGCAGGTGCTGATTCAAACGGTAAACCCCGATCATTACGCGGTGCGCTTCGCCGCCGCGCAAGACTACCGCCTGTTCTACGAGAAAGAAATCCAGTTCCGGCGCGTGATGCGTTATCCGCCGTTCGCCGCGCTGGCGAGCCTCGTCGTTCGGGCCGAGGATCAAGAGCGGGCGCGCTCGTGGATCGGCGATCTGGCGCAGCGCCTCAATCCGCCGCCGGAGGGCATGGTGCGTCTGGGACCGAACGAAGCCGCGGTTCCGAGAGTGAAGCGCGAATTCCGGTTCCAGATGTTGCTGAAGTCCGCCAGCCGGGCGGCCATGGCGCGAACCTTGCGCGAGTTGCGCGAATATACGGTGAAGGCGAAGTGGCCGGCTACCGCGCTGGCCATCGACGTCGATCCGATGAATCTCCTATGATCGCGGCTCTCTCGTTCGCGCCCGTCGCCCGCAATCTGGCGGCGACCATGGCGTCTTTCGCCTATGGAATTCCCGGGGCGCGCGTCGTCGAGAATCCGGCCTTCACACTGGTCGATACGGGCAGCGCGTTCGGCGCGTTCAATTCGGCGATTCTGCGCGAAGAGGCGGGCGAGCGGGAATTCGTCGAGTCGCTGGACGGAACGGCGGAGTATTTCGGGGCGCAAGGTTCGCCGTGGTCGTACTGGGTGTGCGAGAGCTTTCTCGACCCGCCGCTGCGCCGCCAGTTGACGCGCGTGTTCGCCAAACGCAAGCTGCATCTCACTTCGAGTTCGCCCGGGATGATCGCCTCGCGCCTCGCGGCGCAGAAGCGCGCGCTACCTTCGTTGCCGATCCGGCGTGTCGGGGATCCGGCGACGATTCGCGGTTTCTGTCATTTGATGGCGGTGACCTTCGACGGTCCGTCGCGCGAGTTGGGATCGATGTACCGGAGGCCCGAGTTATGGACGCAACCGCACTTTCGCGGCTACGTCGGATCGGTGCGCGGTTTCGACGCCACGGGCGGAATCACCGTCGTCGCGGGCGGCGTCATCGGGCTCTACGCCGTCGCCACGCTGCCCGAATTCATGCGGCGCGGATACGGCGAAGCGCTCATGCGGTACGCCATCGAGGACACGCACGCGGACTACGGTCCGATGCCCGTCGTGTTGCAATCGTCGCCCATCGCGGTGAAGCTCTACCGGCGCATGGGGTTCGAGCAGACGGCGCAGTTCTCGCTCTACTCGACATGACGGAGCGCGTGCCTTTTCGCGCGACGCTCGCGGGCGGCGCTTACGAGTTCGCGAAGCTTCCGGTTTGCCTGCTTCTCGACAACGTGCGCAGTATGTACAACGTGGGATCGTTCTTCCGGACCGCGGACGGAGCGGGCGTCGAGAAGATCTACTTGAGCGGAATCACCGCTAGACCTCCCAAGAACGCCATCGCCAAGACGGCGCTGGGCGCGGAAGAGCGAGTGCCATGGGAGGGCTCCGACAACGCGCTTGAAGCCGCGTCCGCGTTGCGCAGCCGAGGATACGAACTGGCGGCGCTCGAGACGTCCGTCCGTTCCGTGGACCTTTTCGATTGGACGCCGCGTTTTCCGGTATGTCTGATGGTGGGTCACGAGGTGGACGGGCTGAGCGAGGAGCTACTGGCGGCGTGCGACGTTCACGTACGGATCCCGATGCTCGGCGGCAAGCACTCGTTGAACGTCGCGACGGCGGGCGGAGTGGCGCTGTACGAACTGCTTCGGAAGTATCGTCAGGCTTTCGGGCGCGGGACGGCGTGAACCGGGGCGCCCTCGTTTTCGAAGGCGGTGATGTTGGCCACGGTGGTGTCGGCGATGTTGCGCAAGGCGTCTTCGGTGAAGAACGCCTGATGGCCCGTGATCAGCACGTTGGGAAACGTGGTGAGCCGCGCGAAGGCGTCGTCCTGCAAGACGCGGCCGGAAAGATCCTCGAAAAACAGGTCCGCTTCCTCTTCGTAGACGTCCAGGCCGAGGTATCCGATCTGACCGGACTTCAGCCCCGCGATGACGGCGCGCGTATCGACCAACGCTCCCCGGCTGGTGTTGATCAGCATGACGCCGCGCTTCAGCATAGCGATCGCTCCGGCGCCGATCAGGTGACGGGTAGACGGCGTCAACGGGCAATGCAACGAAACGATATCCGCTTCGCGAAACAGCCGGTCGAGCGGGACGTAGCGGTCGCCCGCCGCGACGCACTCGGGATTTTCGGCGATGTCGTGCGCCAGGACGCGGCAACCGAATCCGCGCATGATGCCCGCGAATACCGCTCCGATCTTCCCGGTGCCGACCACGCCCACCACGCGCCCCCGCAGATCGAAACCCATCAGACCGTCGAGGGCGAAATTCCCTTCGCGGACGCGATTGAAGGCGCGGTGGATGCGGCGATTCAGCGCGAGGATGAGCGCTACCGTATGCTCGGCGACGGCGTAGGGCGAATACGCCGGAACGCGGGCGACGGCGATCCCGGCGGCGACGGCGGCGTACAGATCGACGTTGTTGAAGCCCGCGCAACGCATGGCGACGAGTTCGACGCCCTGGCGCGCGAGACGCTCGATGGCCGGGGCGTCGAGCGTATCGTTGACAAACGCGCAAACCGCCCGGCAGCCTTCCGCGAGGACGGCGGTTCTCTCGTCGAGGTGCGGTTCGAAGTACACGAACTCATGGACGCCCCGATTCGCCGCCTCCAACGAGGAGCGATCGTAGGGCTTCGCCGAAAAAACTCCGACCTTCATGCCGAATACTTTTCGCGCCACGCGCTCAGCTCGCGCGTCAACCGCTCCCGCACCGTCGTGTAAGCCGGATTCGCGTATTGGTTGACGCGCTCGCGCGGGTCCTTCTTTAGATCGAATAACTCGCACGGGCCTTGGCCGCCGTCGCGAAGGACGAGCTTGTAGTAGTTATCGCGAGCCATTTCGGTGTTCCGAAAGTGTCCGAAGACTAAGTTCGACCAGGGTTTTTCCTTCGTGTACTTAGCCGGGCGTCCGTGAATTTTCCCGAAGGCGACCTCGGCGTAACTTCGCCCGCATAAGTTGCGCTCCGGCGCGGGTAAGTCGAGGGCATCGCAAATCGTGGGCACGAAATCGTAAGTGGAGATCACTTCGGGACGGACCGATTCCGGCGGAACTTTCCCCGGCCAACTCCAAATCATCGGGACGCCGACCGCCTCTTCGTACATATTGATGGGGTCGGAGGCGAGCCCCTTGCTCCACAAGCCATGCCGGCCCAGCAGGAATCCGTTGTCTCCGCAGAAGACGATCAGCGTATTGTCGGCGAGACCGCGCTCGCGCAGCTTCTTGACGAGTGCGCCGACCTCGTCGTCGAGAGCCGTGGTGGCGGCGGCGCAGCGGCGAATGTTGGCCACCGGATCGGCGAGGAATTGTTTCTCTCGCAAAGCGTGCGGCGCCGCGCGTTCCCAACCGAACGTATCGAAGATCGACTTCGAGTACATGTCGTAGTATTTTTGCGGATGACCTTCGTAAGGAGTGTGCGGATTGAAGTGACTGACGGTCAGGAAGAACGGCTTATCTTTCGACTGCCGGTCTAAGTACTCGCCCGCCCGTTGCGTCATCAACGACGCTAAGTAACCTTTCTCCTCGAGTAACTTGCCGTTGAGATACATCGGCGGGTCCTGGTAACGCGACGAGCCCTGCCCGGCCATAATGTACGAATACTCGTAGTTGTGCCCGATCGCGTCCGACGGACCCATGTGCCACTTGCCGACATAGCCGCACCGGTAACCGGCGTTCGCCAGGATGTCCGATAGCATGACTTCGCTCGCAAAGGAGGCGGGAACCTCTTTTTGGCCTTGCGGCGGCTGCGAGATCGGATTGGGACTGAGGAAGTCGTGGATGCCGTGCTGGCGGGGCACGCGGCCGGTAAAAATCGTCGCTCGCGAGGCGGAACAAATTGGCGTGCAAACGAAGTGGTTCGAGAATCGCGTGCCGGTTCGCGCCAGTTGGTCGATATTCGGCGTCTTGATCTCCTGGTTGCCGTAACAGCCGAGCATCCACGCCGCGAGATCGTCGGCCAGGACGAATACGATGTTGGGGCGCGGAGGCGGCGCGACGTTTTTCTTCTGCGCCAGTAGAGGCGCACCGGTAGCCAAAATCCAATCTCGCCGAGTCATGAATCCGATTACAGCACGTCCGCAAAGCCGCGCTTGAGTTGGCGGAAGATCAAGGCGCCCGCCAGAAACGCCGCCGCCGAGAAGCCGAAAGCGTAGAGCAGATCGTCGATTCTAGGGGGCGCGCCGGACAGCAAAGCGTCGCGGTAAATCCGCACCAGAGCGGACAACGGATTGAGAGCGGGAAAGATGCGCAGGCGTTCGGGAATCTGATCGAGGTTAATGAAAATCGGCGTAATCCAGAACCACAGAGTCAGCAGCACCAGCACCGCTTGCGCCGTATCGCGCAGATACACCTGAAAGGCCGCGACGATCCAGCCGACGCCGATGGACAGAAACGCGAGCGCGGCCATCGCGATCGGAAGCCACAGGACCGTCCACCAAACGCCGCCGCCCCAGATTTGAACGGCGATCAGCGCCAGAGCCAACGTCATCCCGTGACTCACTAGCGTCGAGAAGAAAATCGAGATGGGGATCATCTCCGACGGAAACACCGTCTTCGTCACCAAATTCGACGAATCGACGATGGAAGTGGCGCTGCGCTGGACCGTTTCCGAAAAAAGCATCCAGGGTAGGTACCCGCAAAACAGAAATAGCGTGTAGTTATTCGTCCCCGAACCTTCCGGCACGCCCATACGCAAACAGATATGGAATACGAAAGTCCAACTGGCGAGTAACACCAGAGGATGCGCCAATCCCCACAGCCAGCCGCCCGCCGAGCCGACGAAGCGTTTTTCGAAATCGCGGCGGATGAGTTGATAGAGGAGCGCGCGGCGTTCGATTAAGTTCCGAAAGAAATGGCGTCCCGGCAGACTGGACATTTAATCGAGCGGCCGGAACCAAATATTCCGGAACTTCATCACGGTATGCGGCGCGTTGGGAAATCCCGAATGATCCTGCAACTTGATGGAGCCGGGATCGCAAATCCCGCGCCCCTGGTCGCGGCGGCGCTCTTGATCGGCGGCGTCTGAGACGACGACATGATCCTGCACGAGCACTCCGTTGAGCAGCGCGGTGATGGTCGCGCGTTCCACCACGCGGCCATCGGCGTCGCACTTCGGCGCGTGGAAGATCGCGTCGTAGGTTTGCCATTCGCCCGCCGGTTTCGCGGCGTTCACCAACGGCGGCGCTTGGTTATAAAGCGCGCCGATCATCCCATTGGCGTAGGTCGGATTGTCGATGCCGTCGAGAATCTGCAATTCGTAGCGGCCGTGGAGATAGAAGCCGCTATTGGCGCGCCGCTGGCCCTTCTGATCGGGCATCGGCGGCAGATTGAATTCGAGATGCACCTGCGCGCTCTTGAACTGATCGACCGAGTAGATATCGCCCGCGCCGGTGGCGCAGACCATGACTCCGGCCTCGTCGCGGCACTTGCTGGGTCCCCCGTCGCGCGTCCGCCAGCGGGAATGGTCGAGGACGATCGCGTCGGATGGCCGGGGCGAAGGATGGACGACGCGAGGCGTCGGCAAGTCTTGCGCCAGCGCCGCCGCGAGAACGGCGATGAGTATCACAGCTTCAGAATATACCGGGAGCTAGTGAGCGCCGGGCATGCCGTAACCATCGCGCCGAAAAGTACAAAAGTACTATTGCCCCCCCCCCCCGCGATTTCGGGTAATTTCTTTTTGTGCTCCATGACGAGCGCAGATCCAAGTCGATAGCCAATTCCGACAAGGAGCGTTCCATGACAAAGCTCGTCTCGATCTTCATGACTGCGGTCGTCTTTTCGTCGCAGTTTCTTTTGGGATGTGTGAGCGATTCCACTGAGCCGGGGCCCAGCAGTTGCAGCGGGCAAGACTTCTATCTCGGCTTAATCTATCGTGGCTTCCTCGAAACCAAGGGAACGGCTACGTCGCTCGGAATCTGTGGAATCAACTGGACCAATTGCGACGGTGTTCCTCAGGATCCCGTCGATCTTCCGGCCACTGCGCCAGTATTGGAGGTCTGCCCCACCGGCAACGGCGTATCGGGTTATTGGCAGCTCTACAAGGCCGTAGTGACTTACTCCAATTGCAATCCACACGTTCCTGGACGGCAAGTCCAGTCGATTCAGGCTACGGTCCCCGACTATCAAGCAGGGAGCTTCAGTTATGTTTGCGACTAAAGCCGTGTTGGTGTCGGCGCTGCTCACCGGAGGAGCGCTTGCGGCTAATCGCTTCTCTTTCGAATGGACGTCAAAAGGGCCTCGCGATGGCGAAATCGTACTTCGGAACGCCGGTCCCGGTGTTGTGACAGCCGTTGCAATTCAACCGACCTACTTCAATCGGCGCCTCCAGCGGCAAGACTCCTGGGGCGGTTTCTGGAGGGACGAATTGCTGGTGATGATCGCATCCGGCGATCATGTTCTACGCCCAGGACAGGAGAAGCGGCTCAGGGCGGGCAGGCCACCGGTAGCGGACCCGCTAAAGGACATGGACTACAGCAAGTGGGGCGTGCTGTTCGACGATGGAACGGCCGAGGGCGACGAGGCCATCGTCCGGGAAATGCGAGCGGGGCGACGGCAGGCACTTCTGGAAATCGTGCGAGCGATTCCTCTGCTTAACGCGCTTTCGGCTTCGGAGAGCGCAACGGTCGAGACCTACGTCGCCGAGGCGCGAAAACTGAGATCGGAAACCGCGGCGCTACCCGGGCGGTTCTTCCCCAACGCGTCGCCGGTCTTCGAGAGCGTTCGGGTCAACATGCAAGGGGGAATGAGGGCTAACGGTTCCCCCTTGCCGGCGCGGGAAATCGCGATTCAACTCGTGCGCAATTTCGAGACTTGGAAGAAACGGCTGGAGCCCGGGGCGCCTTAGGCGCCCCGCCTCTCTTACCTTTACTGCTGTTGTTGCTGTTGCTGCTGCGCGAGTTGTTCCTCGATCTCTTCCGGAGCCGGTACCCATTCGAGCGGCGAGACGATCTCGGTTTCGATCATCGCCGGCGCGTCGGCGGGCTGGACTTGGACCGACACGTACAGCTCGCTTTTCGCGTTGCCCTTGAAAACTCCGTGCGTCGGCGGAACGTCGTTGTAATCGCGCCCGACGGCCGTGCGGATGTGCCTTTCGCCGGCGAACAAATTGTTCGTCGGGTCGAGTCCGATCCAACCCGCGCCGGGAAGCAGAACCTCCACCCAGGCGTGCGTCGCTCCGTCGGAAGACCGGTCGTGATCGTCGCGGCCGTGGTACAGATAACCGCTCACGTAACGGCAAGGGACTTGTAAGTACTGGCGGACCAGCGCCGTCATGATGTGCGTGAAGTCCTGGCAAACGCCGCGCCGCGCGCGCAAGGCGTCGTCGATCGGGGAATCGACCTTGGTCGATTTCGGAACGTATTCGAAGTACTCGTAAATGCCGCGGGTGATTTCGATCATCAACGTCAGCGGATCGTCGCGCCTTCGCACGTCGAGGCGCGCCGCCAATTCGCCCAGCAGAGGGGCGGGCCGCGCGAAATCGCTGGGCATCAGAAATTCCCAAAAGTCGCCCAACTGAATCATGCGATCCAATTCCGGCCAACTCTCCTCGGGCATGCGGTCGGGAAGCGTGGACAGCACTCCGGTTTCGACCTTCGCGTCGGCGACGATCTGCAGTTGGGTGTGCCGCCCGGGCACGTTGAAATGATGAATCGTATTCCCCAGATAATCCCGATACTGGTGTATGTTCGCCTTCGGACTCACCAGCAGGTCGAACGACAGGCAGCGCTGCAGACCTTCGGAGCGCGGCTGCATCCGCGTCTCCATAATGCTTTCCTGCACGGCGGAGTCGTACTTGAAGCGAGTTTGGTGGCGAATGGAGAAGAACATCTAAGTCAGCACCGCCGTGTCGATCGGATAGTCGATGTAGCTTTGGTAGGCGGAGGCGTGGATCTGCCCGCACTGCCGCTGGATTCCTTCGAGATAGGCCTGGATGCCGCCGGACATGATTTCGTCGATGGGGGTAAAGCTGAGCGACGCCCGCAAGCGTCCGGCGAGTCGCGCCACGCGGCTGCCTTTCCGGGAAGCGGTCGCCTCGGGCAGAGCGTTCAGCGACGTTTGGATCGCGTCGACGGCGAATCGGACGGCGTGCGGAAACTCGGCGTTGAGCAAGAGAAATTCGGCGATCCGGTCGGGCGTCAGATCCGCCGTGTAAACCCGGCAGTAGGCTTCGAACGCCGCGCAGCACCGAAGCAGCCCGATCCACTCGAGATGTTCGGCCGCGTCGGGCGCGCGATCGGCCAGCCGGTAGAACTCGCTATAGTGCACGTCGAGCAGCGTCGCGATCGACCGGGCGCGCTCCAGGTGGCGGCCGATCTGGATGAACTGCCAACCCTCGCCGTGCGTCATCGTCGAGTCGGTCAAGCCGTTGAATAAATGACAGCCCTGCTTGACGGCGTCGAGAAACTCGTCGGGACGCGCGTTGTGCGATTCCTCGAGTTGCACGCGCTTCACCTCGTGGAAGAGGCGGTTCAACTGCTCCCACATTTCGCTCGAAATCTGCTCGCGGACTTGGCGGGCGTTTTCGCGCGCTTGCATGATCGTGGCGACGATCGACGATCGCACCGTATGGTCGAAGATCAGAACGTCGGCCAGCGAGTGGGAGTCCATCGAATGACCGGCGGGCAGCGGATGGCCGAGACTCGCCAGCACGCGCCCCCAGCGCCGGTCCGTCGAAATCGCCGTCTGATCGAGCATCAAATTAAGATGCACCTCGATCAGGCGCGAGGAGTGTTCGGCGCGTTCGAGGTAGCGCGCCATCCAATAAAGGCTATCGGCGACTCGAGAAAGCATGGTCAGTTATACAGAACCCATGTGTCTTTGCTTCCGCCGCCTTGCGACGAATTGACGACGAGCGACCCTTTGCGCAACGCGACGCGCGTCAAACCGCCGGGCACGATCGTGACCTTCTCGCCGTACAAAATGTAGGGACGCAGATCGACGTGGCGCGCCTCCACTTGCCCGTCGATAAAGCAGGGCGCGCGCGACAGCATCAACGTTGGCTGCGCGATGTAGTTTCGCGGATCGGCCAGAATGCGCGCGCGGAATTCGTCGCGTTCCTTCTGCGTCGAGTGCGGACCGATCAACATGCCATATCCGCCGGACTCGCCCACGGCCTTCACCACCAGCTTGTCGAGGTTCTCGATCACGTGTCGGCGCGTGGCGTCTTCGGTCAGAATGAACGTCTCGACGTTGTCGAGAATCGGATCCTGGTCGAGGTAGTAGCGAATGATTTTCGGTACGTAGGCGTACAGCGCCTTGTCGTCGGCGATGCCGGTGCCGAGCGCGTTGCACAACGTCACGTTCCCCGCGCGGTAGGCGTTGAAGAGTCCGGGAACGCCCAGAATCGAATCCTTGTGGAAAGCGAGAGCGTCGATAAAGTCGTCGTCGATACGCCGGTAGATCACGTCGACGCGGCGCAAGCCCGCCGTGGTTCGCATCCAGACGTAGTTGTCGCTGACGACCAAGTCGCGGCCCTCGACCAGTTCGATCCCCATCTGCCGCGCGAGGAACGTGTGCTCGAAATACGCGGAGTTATAGACGCCCGGGGTCAGCAGCACGATCGTCGGATCGGACCGCCCGTGCGGCGCGAGCGTCCGCAGCGTGGCGAGCAGCGCCTGCGCGTAGTCCTCGATGGGCCGTACGCCGCATTGGCGAAACAACTGCGGAAACACTTTCTTCATCACCTGCCGCGAAGTGAGCATGTAGCTGACGCCCGACGGCACCCGCAGGTTGTCTTCGAGAACCAGGAACCGGCCGTCGGGATGGCGGATCAGATCCGTGCCGGTGACCGTGATGTAAATGTCGCGCGGCACGCGCAGTCCCTTCATCTGGCGGCGGAAATGCCGGCAGGAGTACACCATCTCGCGCGGCACGATCCCGTCGTTCAAAATACGGCCCTCGTGATACAGGTCCTTGAGAAAAAGATTCAAGGCGACGATGCGCTGTTCCAGGCCGCGCTCGATCAGCGACCATTCCTTGTTGGTTACGATCCGAGGGAGCAAATCGTGAGGAAAGATTCGCTCCGTGCCCTCCTCGCGACCGTAAACGGTGAAGGTAATCCCCTGGTGGAGAAAGCTCAGGTCGGCGGCCTGCTTGCGGCGGCGGATCTCGTCCGCGGGCAATTCGCCCAGCATTTCGAACAGAGCTTGGTAGTGCGGTCGAGGTCGCCCGCCCGGCTCGAACATCTCGTCCCAGGCATGGTCGAGTTGGTATTGGCGAAACGGCGCGGGCAGCGGGTCGCTCATTTGGAGAGGAAACCGTTAAGTGTAGCCCAGTGCGAGGGGTGCAACTCTCTCGTGACCGGCGGGCTCCGGCGCGCGTCTATCGAATGTCGGCGAAGGCAGTATGCTGAAAGAGGCAGGTACCATTTCTTGAATCGGCGATTTAACGTCATTTTCGTCACCGTCTCGACCGTTCTCGTCGGGATGCTCCTGGTGGGCTCCGTTCTGGGCCGCGCGGCCAATCCCGAGGACGCCTACAAACATTTGGCGGTCTTCACGGAAGTTCTCTCCCGGATCAAGAGCGACTACGTCGAAGAGCCCGATCTCAAGGGCGTGACGGCGGGCGCGATCAACGGACTGCTCGAGGCGATCGACCCCTACGCCAGCTATCTGAGCGCCGACCAATACAAGCAATACCTGAAACAGAAAGACCAGAAGCGGGCCGACGTCGGCTTGGTCCTTTCGAAACGGTTCGGTTACATCGGCGTGGTGGACGCCGTGGCGGGATCGCCGTCGTGGAAAGCGGGCTTGAACACCGGGGACATGATCGAATCGATCCAGGGTGTCGCGACGCGCGACATGCCGCTGGCCTACGCCGAGATGCTGATGAAGGGGGACGCCGGATCGACGGTCGAGTTGACGGTCCTGCGCGTGCGCCGGCCGGAACCTTCTAAAGTGACTTTGACGCGCGCGAACGTCAAGCTGCCGGGAATCCAGACGAAACTGCTTCCCGATCAAGTCGGCTTGATCGCCGTGCAGTCGCTAGAAGCGGGACGGGCGAAGGACGCCGAATCGGCGTTGGCGAGCCTCGAAAAGCAGGGCGCTAAGAAGCTGATCCTCGATCTGCGGGATTGCGCGATCGGGTCCGCGGAAGAAGGCGTGGCGCTGGCCAATCTGTTTCTCGACAAGGGTCTGATTACCTATTTGCAGGGTCAGCGCGTGATGCGCCAGAACTTCGAAGCGTCTTCCGCCAAACAAGCCACCAAGTTGCCGGTCGCCGTTTTGACAAACCGCGGCACGGCGGGCGGAGCGGAAATCGCCGCCGCCGCGTTACGCGATTCGAAACGCGGCTACACCGTCGGCGAGCGGACGTACGGCGACGCGGCGATGCGCAAGGCGGTGACGCTCGAAGACGGGAGCGCGATCATTTTGGCGGTGGCGAAATACTACTCGCCTTCCGGCAAGTCGATCCAGGACAACGCGGTGGTACCCGACGTGGCGGTGGCCGACACGCCGGAGCCTTCGGAGACCGACGAGGAAAACGCGCCCGAGCCGGGCGAGCCGAAGCCGCGCTCCGTTAGCGACGATGCGGTACTGAAAAAAGCCCTTGACGTTCTGACCAACGGCTTGCCCAAAATAGCGAAAAATTAGCTTTACCGACAATGCCCATCTACGAGTACAACTGCGAACTCTGCGGGAGTTCGTTCGAAAAGATTCGAAAGTTCTCCGACGCCGAATTGACGGTCTGCGAATGCGGCAAGAACGGGAAAGTGACTCGCGCGCTTTCGACGCCGGCCTTTCACCTCAAGGGCAGCGGCTGGTACAAGACCGACTACGCCTCCTCGAAATCGTCGAACGGAAAGTCCGACTCGAAGGCGGAGTCGAAATCCGACGCGGGCGAGAGTAAAGCGGCGGAATCGAAGCCGACGGAAACGAAAACGGAAACCAAAAGCGAATCGAAGCCCTCTTCGACGAACTAGAAGAAGCTCTTTTCGTCGGCCGACGGCCCGTAGATCGCGGGCACGGGCACGTCGAGCAGCCGCAAATAAACCGTAAGCTGGCCGCGATGGTGCGCGCCGTGATTCAGCACGAAGTCGCGGATGACGTCGGCGCGCGGACGCGAGAACAAAGTACGGCCTTCCACCTTGAGCGCCCAGGGAGCGGCGAGCTTCTCGTCGTCGGTCGAGGCAAACGCCGCCTTGCTCGCTTCCGTGAATTTATCGAACATCGCGAGGATCTCCTCCGTCGATTCCACCGCCTTTTGGTCGAAGGGCCCCTTCAAATCGAGTTCGTCGAGATTCAGCGTGTTTTCGGCCCACATGCCGAGTTGCGCCAAGTGCTGCCCCAGCGCGCCGATCGTGAACGATTTCTCGTGCGGTTTCCAAGACAGCTTGTCGGTGGGAATACGTTCCAGCGTCTTACGCGTCGCCGTCATTTCGCGGGCGAATTCGGTGGCCATCGATTGGGCTAAGCTCATGCCCGTCAGCCTACAATATCGGCATGACCACGCGCCGTCACTTCCTGGCCGCCGGATTCGCGGCCGCCGCCGCCCCTCGAGCCTTCGCGGCGAACGACAAAATTCGGTTCGCGACGATCGGCATCGGCGGTATGGGGTCCGCCGACACACGCTCCGCGCTAACCGTTCCGGGCACCGAACTCGCCGCCGTCGCCGACGTGTATCAGGGCAGGCTGGAACGCGCGCGGGAGGTGTGGGGCAAGCAGGTGGACATAACTCGGGATTACCGAGAGATTCTCGATCGCAAGGATATCGACGCGGTGATCGTGGCGACGCCCGACCATTGGCACCAGCGGATCGCGATCGAGGCCATGGAGAAGGGTAAGGACGTCTACTGCGAGAAGCCGATGATCCAGCAGGTAGGCGAAGGACGGGCTTTGGTGGACGCGCAGAAGCGCACGGGCCGCATCATCCAGGTAGGTAGCCAGCGCGTCAGTTCGGTGGAGTACAAAAAAGCGCAGGATCTCTTTGCGGCGGGCGCGATCGGCACACTGAACATGGTGGAAGCCTGGTGGGATCGCAACTCGGCCATCGGCGCTTGGCAGTACTCGCTGCCTACGGACGCGAACGAGCAAACCGTGAGTTGGGACCGTTTTCTCGGCCACGCGCCCAAACGGCCGTTCGAGCCGGTGCGGCTGTTCCGGTGGCGCAATTATCGCGATTACGGGACCGGAGTGGCGGGCGACTTGTTCGTCCACCTGTTCAGCGGCATGCATTTCGTCGTCGGCGCGATCGGACCGGAGCGCGTTTTCGCCACCGGCGGCTTGCGGTTCTGGCAGGACGGTCGCGACGTACCCGACGTGATGCTTGGGCTATACGACTATCCGAAGACCGACAAGCACCCGGCGTTCACGTTGGCCTTGCGCGTCAACTTCGTCAGCGGCGCGGGCGAGTCGAGCGGATTCCGATTCGTGGGCAGCGAAGGGATTATGACCATCGGTCGCGGCGTGACGTTGTCGAAAGTTCCCCGCCCGGCCGCCCCCGGCTACACCATCGAGACGTTCCCCGACACGATCCAAGCCGAGTTTTTGAAGAAGTACCGAGAGCAGTTTCCGCCCGAAAAGCCGAACTCGGACGCCATGCGGCCCGAAATCGAGGAGCGCTTCCAGGCACCGCGCGGCTATTCGGACCACGAAGATCACCACCGCAACTTCTTCGAGGCGGTGCGGGCCCGCAAGCCGGTCGTCGAGGACGCGACTTTCGGATTCCGGGCCGCGGCTCCGGCGGTGCTTTCGAACGTCAGCTATTTCGAGAAGCGCGCCTTGGCCTGGGATCCGGCGGCGATGCGCGTAGGATGAAGTTATGGCGGCACTAGCGGCTCCTCCAGCCACGCTCACCATCGAGCGGTTCGTCGAAATGACCGCGGATCGGCGCCCCTATCCCGAGTGGGTGGACGGAAGGATCGAGGAGAGACCCGTGCCCGACTACTTGCACGGTTACGTTCAAAGCAAAGCTAGCCACTTGGTTTTCGCCACCGGGACGCTGAGCGCGGGTACCGAAGTGCATTCGCGAGTGGCGTACAACTATCGCTTGCCCGACGTCTCGATCTGGGCGACGCTTCCCGGAGAGCGGTACCCTTCTTCGGCTCCGTTAGCTACGTTGGAGGTGCTCTCGCCCAACCAAAACATGACGAAGATGCTCAAGAAATGCGCCGAGTACGAGCGGTGGGGCGTGAAACACGTCTGGCTCGTCGATCCCGAGGAGCGGGCGCTGCTGCTTATCGCAACGGGGGACTGTCGGAAGTCGAGGCGTTTGAAATTCCGGAACATAAACTCCGGATCACGCTGGCGGACCTATTGCCCGAACTCGAATCCCCCGATACTCGATCCACTTCCCCAACTGGTGCGCCTGAAGCATGATGCGGCCCGAAGATAAACGCTGCATCGCCGGATAGTCCACCACCGTTACGCCGTTTACGCGTACCACACAGCGTGGGCCTTCGGCGAACAATTGGAACAAGTACCATTCCTCGGGCGCGATTCTCGGATACGGATGCGCGCGTTGAAATCCGTATAGCGACCCAGTCGGATACACCGCGCCCTCCACATCGTGTAGCTGAATTTCGTAGTGCTGCGCGGGCTTTTCGCCGTCCGCGCGAAAAATCACGCCGCCGTTCGAATGTTTCGACGCCCGAATGTAGCACTGGAACGCGAAATCGCGGTAGCTTTCGCGCGTCGCGAGATACCCGAGGCCGTCGAGCCGAAGCGTTTCGCCGAGCGCTTCGACTTTCGGCTTTTCGACGATCTCCCACCGGTCCATATCGCTCTCTCCGGCATACAGGGTCGTCCATCGCTCGCGCTCCGGCAGCTCGCGAATTTCGAGATTCCGAAAACGCAGCGGGTAGCCGAGGCTCTCGATCCCGACGTAGCCGGACCGCAAGCGGTAGCGCAACTCGGGATGTTCGTCGCGATTCAAGTCGTGGACGAGTTCGTCGTTAATCCACACGCGCAACATGGGTCCGTCGGCGAGCACACGAATCGCGTTCCATTCGCCTTGATTGCGAACATTCACTTTACGCGGCGCGACGACCGGAAAAATCGAGCCCATCGATTCGCGCAACGGCGTTGCGTCTTTTTTCTGGAACAGGTTCAACTTGACTCCGCACTCGGTGGGCGGACCGAACTCCGGCGCGTGAAAATACAATCCGCCGTTCGCCCATCCTTGGACGAACACCTCGCCGCGGAACTCGAAGTTCTCGTACCGTTTCGCGCTTCTGAGCCAAGTGGGAAAGTTCGATCCGCCGTGAACGACGATCGCGCCGTCGCGGACGTAGAACGCGGATTCGGGACCGGATACCACCGACCAACCGTCGAGCGTCCTCCCGTCGAAAAGGGGCGAGAACGAGCTTTGTCCGGCCAGGGGTCCGGCTAGGGACCCGGCCATGGGGGCCGCCGCGAATAGCGCGCCGAAGTTTCGCCTAGTCATCGCTCATCACTATAATCGCTGGCAGTGGACTCTTCCGCCTCGCCGCCGTCGGTTTCGCATCTGCATACGTTCTTTCTGTTCCCGTTTTCGATCGACCGAGAGCACGTACAGACGCGGCATCCGGATATCTGGCTCGAAGGCCGCTGGATGGACGGGCTCGACCGCTGGATCGCCAACCACCTTCCGCCGGAGGGACTCGGACCTTGGGAGCGCGCCTCTCACGTGCGGTTCGACGCCGAATCCTCCGCCTACCAGGACATGGTGTTTTTCCATCCGTTCGTGCGGCGTATTTTCTTCGACACGGGCGACCAAAACCACTGCGGCGACGGCGAACAGGAAAGCCTGCTGCGGCGGTACAAAATCGCGTTACCGGAAGACGCGCGTTTCGTTCTCGACGCCGAGGATTTGCGGGGGCGATCCGGCTCCGCCACCGTTACGTCGCTCACGCTGTTTCTATTCGCGAACGGGATCGGACTGCTTTCGGTGGGCGTCGAGGCGGTGAACGTGCCGGCGCGCCAAGCGCTTTGGCTCAACGAGATGATGCGTAAGATTTACCCTTCGAGCGGTCGCCAGCAGCGCGAAGGCCGGGTACCGAGCCGCATCGCGCTTTCCGTCGAGCGCCGAGGAGAAGCGCGCCCGCTCATCGAGGAACGTTTCGACCACTGCGACATCCACGCCTTCCAGCCGCCGCTTTCGGCCTTGGTGGCGAGGCTGCTGTATTTCGCCGACTATCCCTCGCAAGAGTACGAACCCGTGCTCGACGAACGCATGATCGTCTATTCCTACCTCGCTATCGACCCGCGCTCGACGCCGCCCGATTGGAAGGGCTCCGAAGCGGAAGACGTTTTCGTCAGCCGCGCCGTTTATGTCGATCACCTCGGCGGCGCGTACCGCTACCAGGCCGATTTCACGCGCCGCATGATGGAGAAGCAGGTATATCAGCGCTGGGCGCACCAGGGCACGCACTACGGATTCACGAGCTACTCGACCGTCACCGTCACGTTAGGCGAGTTCGATTGCGACGATCACCAGTTGCGCGAAGGGTTCCTCATCCATCGCATGTTCCGCTCGCGTTATTACCTGATGATGCTGGTGGCCGTGTTCTATCGCGCGACTTTGCTCGATTACGCCGAACGCGTGGCGCTGGTTTCGCGCCGGGTGAATCGGGACTTCGAGGACGAACGCCTTTCCGTCGAGACCATCCGTTTCGTTAACGCGCTGCGCAACGAGTTTCTGAATTTCTCGAACTACTGGCACTTCGAGGAACTGGCGAACAAGGACGAGGAAACCGAGCACTTCAACCTGATGTGCGACGCCTACCGCATCCGGCCGATGTTGATGGACACGGAGCGCGAAATCGACCGCCTGCACGACGCTCTCAGCGAGTATTACCAGTCCCGCAACACGCAAGCCGTCAACCGCCTCGCCATGATCAGCATGATTCTCGGCGCGGGCGCGGTATTGACGGGATTTTTCGGAATGAACTTCGGCGGCGAGTTCGCCAAGTTATTCTTCGAACCGGTTTCGCGTTGGACCTTGCCGCACTGGGTATCGATCGCCGCCGTTTCCGCTTTTGCGCTGGGGGCGATCGGCTTCGGGTTGTTCGTCGTCGCCGCCAATTGGAGCGACTATCGCGACGTTTTATTGCCCGGCGGCCGCGCGAAACGGATCAAACTCGATTCGATCAAACACGTGGATTAACGTCCGGCGGTCTGATAGCATTCCAGGGCGTTAGGGAGGCTTGATGATTCGTCTTTTCGCCACATTGTCGATTCTTGGCGCCGCGCTGCACGCGCAAAGCACCGCTACGATTTTCGGCTCCGTTCGAGACTCGGCTGGCGGCATCATGCCCGGCGCGACCGTCACCGCGACGCATCGCGAGACCGGACTGTCCCGCACCGCGACGGCGACCGGGCAAGGCGATTACGTCTTCGTCCAGCTCCCGGTCGGCACGTTTACCGTTCGCGCTACCTCGCCGGGCTTTAAGGAGTCGGTCCAGACCGATCTGCTGATTCAGGTCAACGAGAATCGCCGCGTCGATTTCGAGTTGCAAGTCGGCCAGGTCACGGAGAAGGTGGAAGTGACGGCCCAGTCGGCGCAAGTGGAAACGCGCACCGGCACCATCGGCGAAGTGGTCGATTCCCGCCGGATCGCCGACTTGCCGCTCAACGGGCGAAATCCCGTACAGCTACAGCTATTGGTCGCGGGCGCGGGGAGGCGCGGCGGCCGCGATCAACAACAGAACGAAACGGTGTCGATCAACGGTTCGGCGTTCCGGGGCAATAATTACGCGCTGGACGGCGGCGACAATCACGACCCTTTCTTTAATACCCCCGCGCCGTTCCCCAATCCCGACGCGCTGCAGGAGTTTTCGATCGAGACCAACGGCTACGGCGCGGAGAAGGGGCGCAACGCCGGAGCGTTCGTCAGCGCCGTGACCAAGTCGGGGACGAACGAGTTTCACGGCGCGCTTTTCGAGTACCTGCGCAACGACAAGCTGAACGCCCGCGACTTTTTCTCGGTCGGCGTACCGCCCTTCAAACGCAACCAGTTCGGGGGAACGATCGGCGGCCCCATCCGGCGCGATAAGTTATTCTTCTTCGCGTCTTACCAGGGCACTCGCGAGCGAAGCGCGCCCGGCACGACGCAGGCGCTGGTCCCCACCGAAGCGATGCGGCGGGGCGATTTTTCGGCGCTCGGCCGCGTGATCCGCGATCCGAACGGCGGCAACTTCCCGGGCAACGTGATCCCCGCCAGCCGTGTTTATCAACCCTCGGTCAAATTTCTCGATACGTTCATCCCGCTGCCCAACCGCAGCGACGGGCTGTTGAGCTTCGCCAGTCAGCAATCCATCGACGACGATCAGATGATCGGCAAGGTCGATTACCAGTTGAACGCGGCGCATCGCGTTAGCGCCCGCTTGCTGTACAACAACAACGGAACGAAGCAAGCGGTGGGCACCATTCCCAACTTGCTCGCCAACATTCCGTATAAGAACTGGAACGGAACGGCGAGCGATACCTGGGTGGCCAGTTCCCGCATCGTCAACGCCCTCACCTTCACCGTCCAAAACATCGAGCGGGACCAAGCGGCGATCACCCCGCCGAACGTGGGCTGGCGCGATTTCGGTACGGGAATCGTCCGCGCGCATCGCGAAGATACCGTGGCCGCCACCGACACGAACGTCATCGGCTATTGGTACGCCTTTACGCGCCACCCGCTCTACCAACAGCGTTACTTCTACCATCTGCGGAACGAGACTTCCTGGAGCCTGCGCTCGCACCTGATTAAGTTCGGCGGCGAATGGCGGCACGATATCGTCGATCGCCGCGAGCGATTCCAGGGCGATCCGGCGATCGCTTTCCGCGGCCAGATCACCAACGACGCCATGGCGGATTTCATGATCGGCCGCCCGGACAGCATCAACCAGAATTCGGGCGGCGAAAGCTATCCGACGGGCAGCGCCTACAGCCTGTTCGTGCAGGACGATTGGAAAGCGACGCGTCGTCTGACTCTTAATCTCGGCCTGCGTTGGGACCCGTACACGCCGCCGCCCGACAAGCGCGGCACGGGATCGATGTACCGCGCGGGGCAGCAGTCCACGTATTTTCCGCTCGCGCCGGTGGGCTTGGTGTATTGGGGACAGGACTCCGGCGTTCCGAAGAAGTACGGCTTCGGCAACCTCTGGAACAATTGGGCGCCACGATTCGGATTCGCGTTGGACCCCACAGGCAGCGGCAAATCGAGTATTCGCGGCGGCTACGGATTGTTCTACGGTTCGCGGTCGCTGCAGAACGTCGGCGGCGGCGGCCCGGGATTCGTTCTGGCGACCAATCTCAATCCGGTACCGGGAGGCCTGGCGAACCCGTATCAGACCATCGGCGGCAACCCCTACCCGTTCACCCCGCCCGAGACCGCGGAGCAACGCCGCACCTTCGCGTTCGTTCGGCCGGTTTCGGTCGGAGGCTGGGATCCGGATTTCCGCAACGCGCTGGTCCAGCAGTGGAACTTCAGCGTGCAACGCCAATTCTGGCAGAGTTGGATTTTGACGGCGGCCTACGTGGCGAGCAAAGGAAACGGTATCGAGACGACGCGGCAGCTCAACCCCGGCGTATTCGGTAGACCGGGTACGCTCCAGCAGCGGCGAATCGACCCTCAGTTCGCGGGCATCGGTCAAAACGGCTCCGAGGCCAACTATACGTACAACTCGTTGCAAGTTACCGTCAACAAGCGTTTCTCGAAGGGGCTGACTTTGCTCGCCAGCTACACGTGGGGACGCAATATCGACAGCGCCGCCGATCCGCAGGACGGCTCGAATTTCAGCGCCGAGAAGGCGATCTCCCCCAACAATATCGACCATCGATTTGTCGGCAGCTTCATCTGGGAACTGCCCCGTTATCGCGGCAACCGGATCGCACGGCTGGCCATCGACGGTTGGGAGATCAACGGCATCGTCTCCATCGAATCCGGGTTGTACTTCAACGTCGTGAGCGGGCGCGATAACTCGGGCACCGGGATCAATCTCGACCGCCCGGATTTGATCGGCGATCCGTATCTCGACACCGGACGCTCCCGCAACGACTTAATCAACGGGTACTTCAACCCGGCGGCTTTCCGGCAGAACGCGCCGGGGACCTTCGGTAACGCCGGACGTAACTTGATCGCCGGTCCGGGAGAGGCGTTGTTGGATCTTGGCTTAGTCAAGACTTTCGCGATCACGGAACGCCAACGAGTTCGCTTCCGCGCCGAGGCGTTTAACGCGCTCAACCGCGTGAATCTCGACAATCCGGTGGGCAACCTTCTCGCCGCCAACGTCGCGAAGATCACTGGCGCGGGCCCGCCGCGCGTGTTTCAACTCGCGCTGCGGTTCGAGTTCTAGTTCAAGTTTTCGAAAATCCCGGCCGCGCCCTGTCCTCCGCCGATACACATCGTCACTAGGCCGTAGCGGTGTCCGCCGCGCTTCATCTCGCGCAGGATCGTCGCCGTTAGCTTCGCGCCGGTGCAGCCCAACGGATGCCCTAGCGCCACCGCGCCGCCGTTGACGTTGGTGCGTTCGAGCGGAAGTCCCGCTTGCCGGATCACCGCGAGCGCTTGGCACGCGAAGGCTTCATTTAACTCGATAACGCCGATGTCTTCGATCTTGAGACCCGCGAGCGCGAGCGCCTTCGGGATCGCCACCACCGGACCGATGCCCATGATCTCGGGCGGCACTCCGCCTACCGCGAAGCTGACGAAACGCGCCATCGGTTTCAGACCCAACTGGCGCGCCTTCGATTCCGACATCACCAGCGCCATTGCCGCACCGTCCGATGTTTGCGAAGAGTTCCCGGCCGTTACCTCTCCCTGAGCGTGGAATACCGGCTTGAGCTTGGCGAGCGCTTCGAGCGACGTATCCGCGCGCGGACCTTCGTCTTTCGCGAACTTTACCGTGCGCGTTCCTTCGGGCGAATTCTGCGTCACGTCCACGGGCACCAGTTCGTCGTCGAACTTTCCCGCCGCCTGCGCGGCCAGCGCGTTTCGGTGACTGCGATAGGAAAACGCGTCGGCGTCCTCCCGCGACACGTTGTACTTCGTCCGGACGTTCTCCGCCGTCAATCCCATGCTGATGTAGATTTCGGGACGATGGTCCACCAACCAAGGGTTCGGCGCGAGCCTTTGCGCCGCCATCGGCAGCATCGACATCGATTCCGATCCGCCGGCGAGTACGATTTGCGCGCCGCCCGCGCGAATGCGCTCCGCCGCCATGGCGATCGATTGCAACCCCGACGAACAGAACCGGTTGATCGTGACGCCGGGTACCTGATCCGGCAATCCCGCGCGAATCGCGGCGATGCGCGCCATATTCGCGCCGGACTCTCCTTCGGGCGTCGCGCAGCCGAGAATCAAGTCGTCGATCTCCTCGTGCGGCACCTGGGGGTAGCGGTCGAGCAGCGCGCCGGTCACTCGGGCGGCCAGATCGTCCGGGCGAACGGTGCGCAAAGTTCCCTTAGGGGCTTTGCCTACCGGCGTCCGCAAACAATCGACGATGACGGCTTCGGTCATGATTTCCTCCTAGTTCCGTAGCGGCTTTCCGGTTTTCAACATCGCTTGAATCCGCTCGATCGTCTTCGGCATGCCGCACAGGCTCAGGAACGCCTCGCGTTCGAGATCGAGCAAGTACTGTTCGCTCACCAGCGACTCCCCGGTTAGATCGCCGCCGCAGAGAACGTGCGCCAGCTTATGCGCGATCGTCAGGTCGTGATCGGAAATGAAGTTGCCTTGCCGCGCCAGCCACGCTCCCATCTTGAGAATCGCCTTGCCGGGCGCGCCCGCGACCTTGATATCGGATCGCGGAGCCCCCGGCGCGTAACCCCGCGTCATCGAGAGCGCGAGCGCTTTCGCGTCGGCGATCAAACGGTCCTGGTTCATGGTGACGCTCGCGCCGCGGTCGAGCAGCCCGAGCGCTTTGGCATCCTCCGCCGAACCGGAGACCTTCGCGTAACCGATCAGGTCGAACGCCTTACGCGGATCCTTCAAGCGCGCGATCAGTTCCTTGCACCCGCCCGCGCCCGGAATCAATCCGACGCCGACCTCGACCAAGCCCATGTATAGTTCCGCAGACGCCTGCACGCCGCGCGAGTGCAGCACGATCTCGCAACCGCCGCCGAGCGCGCGGGCGAACGGCGCGGCCACCACCGGCTTCGGCGCGTACTTGATCGCCATCATCGACTGCTGGAACGCGTGGATCGCCGCGTTCAACTCGTCCCATTCGCCGTCAAGCGCCGCCATCAAGACCAGCGCCAGATTGGCGCCTACCGAGAAGTTTTCGCCTTCGTTGGCGATCGCCATCGCCTCGAAATCCCGCGCCGTACGCTCGATTCCGCGATGGATCATCTGCACGGAATCCGCGCCCAGCGAATTCATCTTCGAGTGGAATTCGAGACACAGAACACCGTCGCCTAAGTCGATCAACGACGCGCCAGGGTTCGAATCGACCACTCCGCGTCCCCGCTTAACCGCGGCGAGCGAAATGGAGCCGGGCAGCGCGCGCGACGGATCGCCGGCCGAATACCAACTCGGCGCTCCCGCCTGCCGCATGCGCGCGACGTTCTCGGGAAGCGCGCGACCTTCCTTCTCGATGCGCTCGCAGACCGCCTGGAACCCGAGCGTGTCCCACAACTCGAACGGTCCCAACTTGTGCGCGTAGCCCCAGCGCATGGCGCGATCGATATCGATGGGCCGGTCGGCGATTTCGGGGATGCGCTCCGCGCAATAGAGGAACGTATCGGAAAACAATTTCCAAAGAAACGTTCCGACGCGCCCCGGACTCTTCACTAGCGTGCGCAGCCGCTCGCCCAGATCCTCGATCGGCATCGCGGCCTCGATCTCGGCGAGCTTCGGCCGGTTCGCGGGGTGGTATTCGAGCGTCTTCCAATCGATCGCGTGGATCGCGCGATCCGGACCGACGCGCTTGTAGAACCCTTGCCCGGTCTTATCTCCCAGCCAGCCGCGCTCGACGATCGCGTTCAGAAAATCGGGCGGGAGAAACCGCGCGCGCCACGGGTCGTGCGGAACTGCGTCGTACAAGTTCTTCCCGACGAACGCCCAAACGTCGACGCCCACCAGATCGAGCAAGCGGAAGCTGGCGGAATTGGGCAGACCGATCGGCGAACCGGTGATCGCGTCCACCTCCTCGATGGTGTAGTCGTCTTCCACCATGATTTTGGCGACGGTCGATCCGAAAAAGCTTCCGATGCGGTTGGCGATGAAGTTGGGCGTGTCTTTACAGCGAACGACGCCCTTGCCCAAGCGAAGGTCGCCGAACTCGGAGACAAAGTCGAGCGTGCCGGGATCGGTACCCGGTCCGGGAATTACCTCCAGCAGATGGAGGTACCGCGGCGGATTGAAGAAGTGCGTACCGCAAAAACGCCGCTGCAATTGATCGTCCCAGCCTTCGGCGATCTTCGCCAGCGGAATGCCGGAAGTGTTGGTGGAGAGGATCGCGTCCGGCGGCGCGGCGGCGATGGCGCGCGGCCACAGATCGCGCTTCACGTCGAGATTCTCGACCACCGCTTCGATCACCCAATCGCAGGTGGCGAGCTCGGCCAGATCGTCGAAGCTCCCCGTGCGGATGTTGCCTTGCGCGGCGGCGGTAAAGAACGCGGGAGGTTTACCTTTGGCCGCGGCGTCCAAACCTTTATCCGCCATTCCGGGCAAATCCAGCAGCAGCGCGGGCACTTGAGCGTTGGCGAAATGGGCGGCGATCCGGGCGCCCATGGTCCCGGCGCCGAGCACGGCGACGCGGCGAATTGGCTTCATAAAAGTCGTTCCGGCGGGAAGAGTTCGAGAACAGGGTAACAGGTATCATGAGGGTTGACTTTCGCCCGCGCGAAGATCTTCCTGATCGTCACGAATCTGCTTTCCGTCGCCTGCCTCGTCTGGGTTTTGCGCGACGCGAACTTAGCCGAATTGGGCGGCGAAATCCGGCAAATGAAGTGGCCGTGGGTGGCCTTGGCGTCGGTGGCCGACATCTCGGTTTACGTCCTGCAAGGCTGGCGGTGGAGCATGCTGCTGGAACCGGTGGCTCGCGTGCCGATGTGGCGCAGCGTCCGCGCCATTTATGTCGGTTTGTTCGCTAACGAAGTGTTGCCTTTCCGCTCCGGCGAGATCATCCGCTGTCTGCTGCTTTCGCGCTGGACCAGCCTGCCGCTGAGCGTAAGTCTTTCCTCGATCTTGATCGAGCGCATTTTCGACGGGATCTGGCTGGTGCTGTATACCGCCCTCGTTGTGCAGTTCGTCGAACTTCCGAAGGTGGTCCGGGACGGCAGTAACATCCTGGTCATCGTGATTGTCGTACTCGCGGGACTGCTCGGCTGGGTGGTCTTCAATCGCGACCGCGCGCTCGAGTTCGCGGGAGAGCGCAAGAAGCTGCGCATCCTGATCGAGGATTTGCACGCGATGGGTAACTCCGGCAGCTTTTACTCGTCGTGGCTGGCCAGCCTGCCGCACCTGCTTTCGATGACTCTGCCCATTTACTGCGTGGCGAAGGCCTACGGGCTGGAACAGGTGGGTCTGATGGAAGCGGCGGTGATCAACGTCATCGTTCGCGTGGGCACGATCATTCCGAACGCGCCGGGCAACTTCGGCACATATCAGGTGCTCGTAGTTCTGGCGTTATCGCTTTTCGGCGTCGAGAGCGCACAGGCCAAACGCTTTTCGCTGGTCCTCTGGGGTATCGTGACGATGCCGCTGTTAATCGCCGGATTCGTGGCGCTATCGGTGACCGGATTCAAGATCGGCGAGTTGGTGAAGCAGGCGCGGGAGGAGACCAAGAGTCATGGCTAAGTTACTGGTGCTGGCGATGGCGGCGCTGCCGTTGGCGGCGCAACTGCGGATTATCGCGATCGGCGCGCATCCCGACGATTGCGACATCGGGATGGGCGGCACGGCGGCGCTCTTCGCGGCGGCGGGCCACAAAGTGAAGTTCGTTTCCGTGACCAACGGCGACGCCGGCCATCACGAAATGGGCGGAGGAGTGTTGGCAAAGCGCCGCTACGCCGAAACGCAGGAAGTGGCCCGGCGGCTGGGGATCGCCTACGACGTGCTCGACAATCACGACGGCGAGCTGTCGCCGAACTACGAAGTCCGCAAACAGATCATCCGTAAGATTCGCGAGTGGCAAGCGGATGTCGTCATCGGACCGCGCATCAACGACTATCATCCCGACCATCGCTACACCGGCATGCTCGTGCAGGACGCGGCCTACATGGTGGTGGTGCCGAACGTCGCGCCGGACACGCCGCCACTACGCAAGAATCCGGTGTTCCTGTACTTTCAAGACCGCTTTCAAAAACCGCAGCCGTTCAAGCCCGACATCGTCGTCGCGATCGACGAAGTCTTCGAGAAGAAGGTGGACGCGCTCGACGCGCATGTCAGCCAGTTTTACGAGTGGCTGCCATGGGTGGAAGGAACGCTCGCACAGGTGCCGGAGGATCCGGCGGGGCGGAAGAATTGGCTGCGCGAGCGCCGCAAGCGTCCGGTCACGCCCGCCGTCCGCGCGGCCGCCGAGCGCTGGTATGGAAACGCGGCGGCGAAGTTCCAGCACTTCGAGGCGTTCGAAGTCGCCGAGTACGGCGCGCAGCCGGACGAAGCGGAGATCCGGCGGCTGTTCCCGATGCTGAAGAAGTGACCCGGCCGCCGTCCGTCGATTCGGTTCTGCAACGCCTGCGCGACCTGAGGGCGCCGCGCGCGCTGCTCGTCGAGGAAATTCGCGGCGTGCTGGAGCGGGTGCGCCGGGGCGAGCCGATCGAAATCGACGAGGCCGTGCGCGACGCCGTCGCCGCGCTCGATCGGCCTTCGTTCCGGGGCGTAATCAACGCGACCGGCGTTGTCCTGCACACGAATCTAGGGCGCGCGCCGCTCGGCGATTTCGGTCCGTTATCGGGATACTCGAATCTCGAGTACGATCTCGACGCGGGCAAGCGCGGCAAGCGCGACCGGCATACCGGAGAGTTGTTGCGGCGATTGCTCGGCGCGCCCGCCATCGCCGTGAATAACAACGCGGCTGCCGTCTATCTGGTGCTGCACGAGTTGGCGGCGGGTTACGAGGTGATCGTCTCGCGCGGCGAGTTGATCGAGATCGGCGATGGCTTCCGGATTCCCGACATCATGGCGCGGTCGGGCGCGATTATGCGCGAGGTCGGTACCACCAATAAGACGTCGCTCGACGACTATCGCGCCGCCATCAACGAACGGACTCGCCTGATCCTGCGCGTCCACCCATCGAACTTTCGCGTGACCGGGTTTACGGCGAAGCCCACGCTCGCCGAACTGGCCACGCTCGGACCGCCCTTTTACGAAGACCTGGGCAGCGGCTGCGTCGCCGATCTGCGGGAGTACGGCATCGACGAGCCGCTGGTTTCCGAAAGTCTCCGGGCGGGCGTCGCGCTCGTAAGCTTTTCCTGCGACAAGCTGCTCGGCGGTCCGCAAACCGGAATCGTCGCCGGGCGCGCGGATCTGGTGGAGCGCGTCCGCCGTAACCCCATGTATCGAGCGTTTCGTTGCGACAAGCTGATCGTGGCGGCGATCGAAGCCACGCTGCGACGTCTCATGTTCGAACGTTACGACGAAATTCCCGCGCTGTGGATGATTCGTCGTTCGCCCGACGAAATTCGCGCTCGCGCCGAGGATCTGGTCGAGGGTCTCGACGCCGAGGTCTTGCGTGGCGAGAGCGTGATCGGCGGCGGCGCGACTCCCGAGCAACGCTTGCCCACATGGATTATCGCGTTGGCGGGCGACGCGATGGCTTGGGAACGCAAGCTGCGCGCCAACTCGCCGTCGATCGTCGCCCGGATCGAAGACCACCGGCTGGTCATCGACCTACGCACCGTTTTTCCGCACGAAGAGCCGGAACTTCGGCGCGCGCTTTCCGTCTAACCTGATCGGTATGATTCTCCCGATTCTGGCGTTGGTTCTGGCGCAGGATTACGACGGTTTCGTCAAGTCGTGGGCCCGCGATGGGCAGTTTCGCGGGGCCGTTCTGGTGGCGAAAGACGGCAAGCCGGTTTTCCGGCAAGCGTACGGCTTGGCGAACGGCGAGTGGAATATTCCGAACACCCCGGAGACCAAGTTCCGGCTGGGTTCGATCACCAAGCAGTTCACCGCCGCCGCGATTCTGAAGCTCGCGGAAGAAGGCAAACTGAAGCTCGACGATCCGGTGTCGAAGTACTACGCGGAGGCGCCGTCCGCCTGGGAAAAGATCACGGTGCACCATCTTCTGAACCACACGTCGGGAATTCCCAGCTATACGGCCCTGCCGGGATTCATGGGCAAGAAGGACCGCGATCCGCTGGCTCCGCTCGAAATCGTGAAGCTCAGCCGCGACCTGCCGCTCGAGTTCGCGCCGGGGGAAAAGTTCGCCTACAACAACACGGGTTACGTTTTTCTCGGCTACATCGTCGAGAAGGTCGCGGGCGCCACTTACGAAAGCCACATCAAGAAAACGATCTTCGATCCGCTGGGCATGAATGATTCCGGGTATGACTGGCCTAAGACCGTGCTCGTCCGCCGCGCCGCCGGATACAGCCGGGATGGATCGAACGCCCCTTATCTCGACATGAGCCTGCCCCACGCCGCCGGTTCGCTGTATTCCACCGTCGACGACTTGCTCAAGTGGGATACCGCGCTCCACGGCGGGAAAGTAGTGAGCAAGGAGTCGCTGATCAAGATGACGACACCCGGGCATGGCAACTACGGCTACGGACTGATGATCGGCCCGACGCCTTCGGGCAAGACCGTAATCGCGCACGGCGGAGGCATTTACGGTTTCTCGACCAACATGCTGCGTTTTTCGTCCGACGGCGTTATGGCGGTGGTGCTGGCAAATCAAGAAACCCAGGCCGTCGGCCCGCTGGCCCAAGGGTTGGCCGGTCTCGCGATGGGCGAGGACGTTAAGCCGCGCCCGGTACGCGTTGAAGTAACGGTGGCCCCCGAGAAATTCGACCGCCTGGTGGGCGACTACGAACTGCGCCCCGGCTTCGTCCTCAAAGTCTTTCGCGACGGCGAAACGTTCATGAGTCAAGCCACGGGCCAGCCGCCCGTCCGGATTTTCGCCGCGAGCGAAACCAGTTACTTCCTCAAAGTCGTCGAGGCCCAACTCGATTTCAAATTGGACGCCCAGGGCAAGGCCTCGGAGGTCACTCTTCGGCAAGGCGGCCGCACGATGACGGCGCCCCGGCAAGAGCGGTAGCTCGCGCTACGCTGGTTCCGGTGAGCGATCTCAAGAAGCTCACCGCGCACGTGAAAGCGGCCGGTTGAGCGTCCAAGCTCAGTCCAAAGGTTTTGGACGCCGTGCTGCCGCGCGTGCCGCGGTTGAGCGATAGCAACGTACTCGTGGGGTTTGACACGTCGGACGACGCCGGCGTGTACAAGCTAAGCGAGACGTGTGCCTTGGTGCAGACGGTCGATTTTTTCACCCCCATCGTCGACGATCCTTACACTTACGGGGCCATCGCGGCGGCGAATGCTTTGAGCGACGTCTACGCGATGGGCGGCAAGCCGCTGACCGCGCTGAGTATCCTGTGCTGGCCGAAAGACGGCGAACTCGATGTTCTCGAAGCGATTCTAAAGGGCGGCGCGGAGAAGATGATCGAAGCGGGCTGCGCGATTCTCGGCGGGCACAGCGTGGGCGACGAGGAGATTAAGTTCGGCTATCAGGTGACCGGACTCGTCGATCCGGCGCGCGTCTGGACGAACGCCGGCGCGCGCGCGGGCGATGTACTCTCGCTTACCAAGGCTATCGGTACCGGAGCGATCGCGACCGCGCTCAAGCGTGGGATCGCGCAAGACGAGCATGTGACGGCGGCGACGGCCTCGATGCTGGCGTTGAACAAACCGGGCGATTGGAACGTCCACGGCGCTACCGACGTGACGGGATTCGGTCTATTGGGCCACGCCCGCGAGATGGCTCTCGCTTCGAACGTGACGCTCGAAATCGACGCCGCGGCGGTTCCTTTGTTTGCGGGCGCGCTCGACTACGCGGCCGCCGGAGCGATTCCCGGAGGCGCGAAAAACAATCGCGAGTTCGTCGAAAGCTGCGTCCGGATCGACGGGCGGATCGACCCCGCGCTGGAGGCGCTGCTCTACGACCCGCAAACCTCCGGGGGACTGCTACTGTCGGCGGAGCGGGCCTACGGCGCGCCGATCGGCAGGATCGTCGAGCGCGGCGAAAAACCGCTGGTGGTACGCGGTGTCTGATCCGAGGATCATTGTCGCGCTCGATTTGCCGTCGCGCGCGGAAGCGAGCGCTTTGGTCGAAGCGCTCGGCGATTCGGTGGAGTTTTACAAGGTCGGCCTCGAACTCTACGTCGCGAGCGGCGGTGCGGTTCTCCCGGACTTGCTCGCGTTGGGTAAGCGAGTCTTTCTCGATCTGAAGTTTTACGATATCGGCGAGACGGTAAAGCGGGCCACGGCTGCGGCCGCGCAGTCGGGGGCAAGCTTTCTGACCGTGCATGCCGTTCCGCAAGTGGTCCGCGCGGCGGTGGAAGGCCGGGGCGATTCGAGCCTGAAAATCCTGGCCGTCACCGTGCTCACCAGCCTCGACGACCGCGATCTCGACGAAATGGGCTACCGTCACGGCGTCCGGGAGGCGGTGGAACTGCGCGCGCGACAGGCGATGGATTGCGGGGCGGACGGCTTGGTGTGTTCGCCGCTCGAAGTCGCGCGCGCGAGGGAAATCGCGGGTTCTAAGGCCTTGCTCGTAACCCCGGGCGTGCGTCCGGCGGGCGCGGAGTTAGGCGATCAGAAGCGAATCGCCACTCCGGAACAAGCGCTCCGCGACGGCGCGACGCACTTGGTTATCGGGCGGCCCATTACTCGCGCGACGGACCCTCGCGCGGCCGCGCTCCGCGTCGTTTCGGCGCTTTGCCCCACCTGAGAGTGGTTTCACCCCTTGTTTTGCTCGTCTCCGATGCGCCATAATGCGTTCATCGGTACGTAACCGAGAGATTCGACCAAGTTGTTGGGGGGTTAGTTCATGCAACGTTTGCGTGCGTTCGCCGCGCTATTCGTATTCGCCGGAGTTCTTTCGGCGCAAGCACTCACTTCGTTAACGGGTTCCGTTGTCGATCCTTCGGGAGCGGCGGTTCCAAACGCCACGCTGACGCTTCAGAACGTGCAAACCAATGCCGAACGTTCCGTCACATCGGATTCTCGCGGCAACTACCTATTCGCTCAAATCAATCCGGGCCTGTATAAGCTGACGGCCAAAGCGGCGGGATTCGCGGATATCGTCGTTAACGAAATTCGTCTGCTCGTCGCGAGTCCGGCCACCGTTAACGTGACCTTCGAGAAGGTTGGCTCGATCTCCCAGACCGTCGAGGTCGCCTCGGAAGCGGTGCAAGTGAACACTTCGGACGCGACGCTGGGGAATGCGTTTGGCACCAAGCCGATCGTACAGTTGCCGTTTAACGCGCGTAACGTCGTGGACCTTCTCTCGCTGCAACCGGGCGTAACGGTAACCACCAGCGCCGACGTCGACGATCCCACGCCGGACCGGGCCGGTTCCGTCAACGGCGGCAAAAGCGATCAAGCGAACGTGACGCTCGACGGCGTCGACGTCAACGATCAGCAGACGCGCGACGCTTTCACCAGCGTGTTGCGCGTCACGCTCGACTCGGTGCAGGAGTTTCGGGTTACGACAACGGGTGGAAATGCGGATATCGGCCGCACCTCGGGCGCACAGGTGCAGTTGGTTACCAAGAGCGGCACCAACGATATGCACGGTTCCGCCTACTACTACCTTCGCAACCGCGAAACTAACGCCAACAGTTTCTTCAATAATCTTAATGGGGTTCCGCTGGCGAAACTGAACCGCAACATCTACGGCGCGAGCGTCGGCGGCCCGATCAAGCGCAACAAGCTGTTTTATTTCTTTAACTATGAAGGGCGGCAGGATCGCAGCGAGCAAAGCGTCCTCCGTACCGTGCCGACGCAGAGCTTGCGCGACGGCCTTACGAAGTATCTGAATACCTCGGGCGGAGTCGTGACGCTGACGTCCCAAGACCTTGCGACTCGGCTCGACCCGCGCGGCATCGGCGTCAATCGCGCGGTACTCGACGTGTTCAAGCTGTATCCGCTTCCCAACTCGGCCGAAGCGGGCGACGGTCTCAATACAGCGGGCTACCGGTTTAACGCCCCGATCCGCCTTCGTCAGAACACCTACATCGCCAAGTTCGACTACCAGATGAACGACCGCACGAACATCTTCGTCCGCGGCAACTTGCAAAACGATAACGATACCGACCCGCCTCAATTTCCCACACAGGCGCCGAACAACACGAATTTAAATAACTCGAAGGGCTTGGCCGTAGGCGTCAACTCGAATCTGACCACCAACCTGATTTCCGTGTTCCGGTACGGCTTCACGCGGCAGGGCCTCGAAAACACCGGAATCTCCACCGTCAATCAGGTCGGCTTCCGGACGATCAGCGACATTTACGGCTTGAACCGCGGTTTCCGCCGTATCTCGCCAACGCACCATCTGACGCAGGATTTCACCTGGATTAAAGGCAAGCACAGCGTTCAATTCGGCGGCAGCGTACGCAACTACACCAACGACCGGTTGAATTTCGCCAACAGCTTTTTCGCGGTTACCGGTAACGCGAGTTGGATGCAAGGCTCGGGTGGCCTGCTCAACGCGCCTTTCACCGATATGTTGCCCGGCTTCCGGGTCTCGTTCCGCGACGCGGCGGTCGCCTCGATGGGCTTGGTTACGCAAGTCACGTCGCGCTACAACTATCTGCCGCAGAACGGCCAAGTGGTGGCGCAAGCGCCGGGCGAGGGCGTACCGCGCAAGTTCCGCGGCGAAGAGTACGAAATGTACTTCCAGGATTCCTGGCGCATGACGAGGAACCTGACCGTGGTCGCCGGACTTCGCTACAGCTTCCTGCCGCCGGTTTACGAAGTAAACGGCGTCCAGACGAATTCGGATATTCGCTTGAGCGATTGGTTCGAAAAGCGCGTCGCCGCCATGAACGCGGGCCAAAACACCACGACGGCGGCGGGCCCGGTCAGCTATGTCCTCGCGAGCTCTCCCCAAGGCCGTCCGCTCTACGACACGTTCAAGAATTGGGCGCCCCGGCTGGCGATTGCCTACGCGCCGACGGGTAAGTCAAGGCTCGGCAGGTTCTTCTTCGGCGATAACGGCAGTACGTCGATCCGCGCCGGGTGGGGCATGTACTACGATCTGGTCGGCTCCTCGTTGATCCGCAATTTCGACGCATCCGCGCTTGGACTTTCTACCTCGATCAACAATCCTTCCGGACGATTGACCCTGAACGACGTGCCGCGATTCACCGGGCTGAATAGCATTCCGGCGTCGCTCGTGACGCCAGCGCCTCCGGCTTCGTTCCCCGTGCGGCAGCCGGATACGTTCTCGATCACGAATTCGCTCGACGACCGTCTGAAAGCGCCCTACACGATGAACATGAATTTCTCGATCGGCCGCGAGTTTAAGGACGGCTTGTTCGTACAAGTCTCTTACGTCGGCCGACTTTCGCGCCGGTCGATGACCAGCGAAGACATGGCCATGCCCACCAATATTCGCGACCCGCGCTCGGGCACCGATTGGTACACGGCGGCTTCGCAGTTGCAAACTTTGGTGGGCCGAGGGACGCCAACGGCGAGCGTAACGCCGATCGCCTACTTCGAGAATCTGTTTCCGGGCGCGGCCCGTCCCGCGCAGGGGCTTTCCGCCACCCAGAGCGTCTACAATCTGTTCCGTTCTGCGTATCCCGATACGACGTTCGCGCTCGAAAATCTCGACACGGCGTGCAGCCCGGCCTGCTCCACTCTCGGCGAATACGCTTACTACAGCCCGCAGTATTCCTACCTTCGCGCATTGCGTTCGGTGGGCAAAGGCAACTATCATTCGATGCAGTTCCAGGTGCGGAAGCGCTGGCGCAACGGCGATCAAATCGACTTCAATTACACGATGGGCAAGTCGATCGACTTGGGTTCGACGTCCGAGGATAACGCCGCGGCGGGACGCGGCGTGATCATCCAGGCGTTCAACCGCAACATTCACCGCGCCGTTTCCGACTACGACACGCTGCACCAGTTCAACGCGAACTGGGTGGTAGGTCTGCCGTTCGGTCGCGGCCAACGGCTGCTCGGCAACGCGAACCGGTTCGTCGACGCGCTGCTCGGCGGCTGGCAGATTTCGGGTCTGTACCGCGAGACTTCGGGCTTCCCGACTTCGATCGGCAACGGTCGTTTTTGGCCCACCAATTACAACATCACGGGCTACGCCACGGCGATTGGACCGGTGGCGGGCCAGACTACGAAGAACGCTCCGCGACCGACGGCGAGCGGCCAGTCCGGTCCGAACTTGTTCCAGGATCCGGCGGCGGCGCTCGCGGCGTTCGACTACACGATGCCCGGGCAAATCGGCGGACGGAACAACTTCCGAGGGGACGGCATCTTCAACATCGATCTCGGGCTTGGCAAGCGTTGGACGATCGTCGAAAACCACTCCGTGCAGTTCCGCTGGGAGGTGTTCAACGTCACCAATAGCGTCCGCTTCGATCCGATCCAGATTTCGGCGGATCTAGGCAACATCAACACGTTCGGCCGCTACACGGGGACGTTTAGCGCGCCGCGTATCATGCAGTTCGCGTTGCGCTACGAGTTCTAAAGCAAGCGGCGATTACGCAGAAGGGCGGGGCTTCGGCTCCGCCCTTTCGTTTTTTTTCGGCTGCGTGGGAAACTGGTAGTTTCCCCAAAATGACCGGCCACGCAATCCGCCAAACTTTTCTCGACTTCTTCGCCGACCGCGGACATCGCGTCGTCCGCTCCTCCTCGCTCGTCCCGGCGAACGACCCCACGCTGCTCTTCACGAACGCGGGGATGAACCAGTTTAAGGACACGTTTCTCGGGATCGAGAAGCGCGACTACTCCCGCGCCACTACTTCGCAGAAATGCGTCCGCGCGGGCGGCAAACATAACGATCTCGAAAACGTCGGCTACACGCGCCGCCATCACACGTTCTTCGAGATGCTGGGCAATTTCAGTTTCGGCGACTACTTCAAGGCCGAGGCCATCGATTTCGCTTGGGAACTGATTACGCGCGTCTATGGTCTCGACAAGGACAAGCTCTACGTCACCGTGTTCCGCGAGGACGACGACGCCGAGGCGCTTTGGCAAAAGGTCGCGGGCGTCCCGAAATCGCGCATCTTCCGCCTCGACGAAAAAGACAACTTCTGGCAGATGGGCGACACCGGGCCATGCGGGCCGTGCAGCGAGATTCACTACGATCTCGGTCCGGCGGCAGCGGAACCGGGTCGCGAAGGCGAAGAGTTCCCCCTCGACGGCGGTGGCCGCTTCATGGAGATCTGGAACCTTGTCTTCATGCAGTTCGACCGCTCGGCGGAAGGCGTTCTCACTCCCCTGCCCCGGCCCTCGATCGACACCGGCATGGGTCTCGAGCGCGTGGCCGCCGTGCTTCAGGGGAAGCTGTCGAATTACGAGACCGATCTGCTCGAACCCATTCGCGCCCGGGCGCGCGAGCTGATCGGCGAAAAAGCGCTGCCCGCCACGCTCAACATCGCCGCCGACCACGGCCGCGCCACCGCTTTTCTGATTCACGACGGCGTGGTTCCGTCGAACGAAGGGCGCGGCTACGTGCTGCGTAAAATCATGCGCCGGGCGATCCGGCACGCGCGCCGCGACGGTTGCCAAGGGGAGTTCCTGCATCAACTCACCCGCTTCGTCGCGGACTTCATGAAACCCGCCTATCCCGAGCTGCTCGAATCCGTCGACCGCTTGGCCCGCATCGTCCGGGACGAAGAGCGTCGTTACGCCACGACCTTCGCCGTCGCCGAGAAGATTTTTCACGACGAAGCCAAGGCGGCGACGGGCGGCGTTTTGCCCGGTTCGGCGGCGTTCAAGCTTTACGACACCTACGGACTCGCGCTCGACGAGCAACAGGATATGGCCCGCGAACAAGGGCTCGCCATCGACCTCGACGGCTTCGAAGCCGCGATGGACGGACAGCGGACCCGCGCGCGCGCTTCCTGGAAAGGCGCGGAGAAAAGCGCGGTCAATCCGGTCTACGCCGAACTGCTCGCTAAGGGCGCGACGGCGTTCGTCGGCTACGACACGCTCGAAGCGGACGGCCTCGTCGTCGGCGTTCTCGAAAACGAAATCGTGCTCGACCAGACTCCGTTCTACGCCGAGTCGGGCGGGCAAGTGGGCGACACTGGAGCGCTTTATTCGCGCGCGACCGGGGAGAAAGTCGCCGAGGTTGTGAGCTGCTTCAAGCCGGTGCCCGGCCTGCACGTGCATAAAGTAAAGCCGCTCGCGCCGGTCGCTACGGGGGACATTCTCACCGCCAAAGTGGACGCCGCCTCGCGCGAGGCCACCAAACGAAATCACACCTCTACGCATCTCTTGCAGGCCGCGCTGCAGCGCGTGCTCGGCAAGCACGTCAAACAGGCGGGCAGCGTCGTCGATCCCGCGCGCTTGCGTTTCGACTTCACGCACTACACGGGACTGTCGCCCGAGGAGCGCGCCGAAATCGAATCCATGGTGAACGCCGAAATCTGGAAGAACGTTCCGGTGGCTACGGAAGTCATGCCGCTGGATCGGGCGCTCGATACCGGCGCGATGGCGCTGTTCGGCGAAAAGTACGGCGATCGCGTCCGGGTCGTGACGGTGACCGACGGATTCTCGCGCGAACTCTGCGGCGGCACGCATGTCGCGCGCACCGGCGATATCGGCGTCGCGAAAATCGTTTACGAAGGCTCGATTTCGGCGGGCGTCCGGCGCATCGAGGCGGTGACCGGTCCGGCGGTGGTCGAGCATCTCGAACGCGAGAAGTCCGAAGCGCTTGCCGAAGCGGAGCGCGCCAAAACGCAAATCAAGGAAGCCGAGCGGACCATCGAGCAGTTGAAAGCGAAAGTGGCGCACTCGCGAGTGGCCGAATTGGCCGGCACGGCCAGCAACGGCGTCCTGGCGGCGTTCGTCGACGCCGACCAGATTCCGTTCCTCGTCGATCCGTTGCGGCAGCACGCGCCGGTGGTCGTGCTGGCGACCGGGACGGGCGAATACACCGTCGCCGTCCGCAAGGATGCTTCCGCCGATGCGGGCGCGCTGGTGAAACGGCTGAACGAGGAGACGGGCGGCAAGGGCGGCGGACGCAAGGATATGGCTCGCGGCAGCACCAAGGATCCGGCGAAACTCGCGGCGGCGATCGAGCGCCTGAAGCGATCGTGACGGACGCGGTCGTCGTGGGCGCGGGCCCCACCGGGCTCGCCTGCGGAATCGAGTTAACCAAACGGGGACTTTCTCCCCTCATCCTCGACAAAGGCTGCCTGGTCAACTCGCTTTACCATTACCCGACCAACCTCGTCTTCTTCACGACGCCCGAACTTCTCGAAATCGGCGGGCTGCCGATGACGTCGCTCAACGAAAAGCCGAACCGCACCGAGGCGCTGAAGTACTACCGCCGTTGCGCCGAGTACTTCAAACTCGACGTTCGGCAGTACGAGCGGGCGCTCGCCGTCGAGGGCCGAGCCGGAGCGTTTGCGGTAACGACGGACAAGGGCCGCCATGCCGCGCGCAACGTGATCCTTTCGACCGGCTACTACGACGTTCCGAATCTGATGAACGTTCCGGGCGAGCATTTGCCGAAGGTCATCCACTATTACAAGGAAGCGCACCCCTACTACAATTGCGACGTTCTGGTGGTGGGCGCGAAGAACTCGGCGGCGCTCGCCGCGCTCGAACTGTGGTGGAGCGGCGCGCGCGTCGCCATGGTGCATCGCGGCGTCGAGATCCACAAGAACGTGAAATACTGGATCAAGCCGAACATCGAGAACCGGATCAAAGCGGGCGAGATTCCGATGCACTGGAACTCGCGCGTGACGGCGATCCGCGAGCGCGAGGTAGATCTCGAAACGCCCGACGGCCCCAAAACGCTCCGGAACGATTTCGTTTTCGCGATGACCGGTTACCGGCCCGATTTCGAGTTTCTTTCCGCGAACGGCGTGAGCCTTGACGTCGCGACCGGACGTCCGGTGGTCGACCCGGAAACTTACGAAAGCGAGCGCCCGGGCGTCTACTTGGCCGGCGTGATCGTGGCGGGTGTACACACGAGCGAGATCTTTATCGAGAATGGGCGCTTTCACGGCGAGGCCATCGCGCGCGCCATCTCGGATAAGATCGTCGGAGTATGAAACGCAGAGAGTTCGTTCTCGCCACCGTCGCCTTACCGCTCGCCGCCGCGCCGCGCATCGATTCCCGCGCGGGCGGAGTTTGGATCGGCGCGCAAAGCTACAGCTTCCGCGACCGTCCTCTCGACGATTGCCTCGCCGCCATGAAAGACATCGGTCTCGGCACGTGCGAGTTGTGGTCGGGGCACGTCGAACCGAAGATCGATTTCCGCAAAGAAGGCGGACGCGAGGAGTTGCGCAACTGGCGTTTGTCGCCGGCGGCCCTCGACCGCGCCGCCGAGGTGAAGCGCAAGTTCGATGGCGCGGGAATCGAATTGCACGCCTACAACTATTCCTTCCGCGACGACTTTTCCGACGCCGAGGTCGCGCGCGGCTTCGAAATCGCGAAGATTCTAGGCGTCAAGAAACTCACCGCGTCGTCGAACGTTTCCACCGCTCGCCGCGTCGATCCGTTCGCGAAGAAGGCGAAAATCTACGCGGGGATGCACAACCACTCGCGCATCGTCCCGAACGAGTTCGCGACGCCGGAGGATTTTACGGCCGCGATGGACGGCATGTCGAAGTACATCTGCGTCAATCTCGACATCGGGCATTTCTGGGCGGCGAACTTCAGCCCGGTCGATTATCTGACGAAACATCACGACCGCATCGTTACGCTCCACATCAAGGACCGGCGCAAGAATCAAGGACCGAACATGGTCTTCGGCGAAGGCGATACGCCGATCAAGGACGTGCTGGCGACTCTGAAGAAGAACCGCTGGCCGATTCCCGCGATGATCGAGTACGAGTATAAGGGCGCGGACACCGTAGCCGAAGTACGGAAGTGCTTCGAGTACTGCAAGCGGTGCCTGGCCTAGCGGCGGCGCACACCTTCGAGGCGATCCTGCTAGGGGTCGCGATTCTGTTGTTGGCGGCGACGCTCGCGAGCAAAGCGTCCAGCCGCCTGGGCGTCCCGGCGCTGCTGTTATTCCTCGCCATCGGCATGCTGGCGGGTTCGGACGGACTGGGCGGAATCTGGTTCGACGACGCGCGCGCGGCGCAATCGCTCGGTACGGCGGCGCTGGCGCTGATCCTGTTCGCGGGTGGCTTGAGCACGCCCTGGAACGCGGTGCGGCCGGTACTCGCGCGCGGGCTCAGCTTGGCGACCGTGGGCGTCGCGGTTACCGCCGCCCTCACCGGCGCTTTCGCGGCTTGGCTGCTCAATATCGGCTGGCGCGAAGGACTGCTGCTCGGTTCGATCGTTTCTTCCACCGACGCGGCGGCGGTGTTCGGCGTACTGCGCTCGCGAGGGTTGCGCTTGAAGGCGCGTCTCCAACCGCTGCTTGAATTCGAATCGGGCTCGAACGACCCGATGGCGGTCTTTCTCACGATCGCTCTCATCGAACTCGTCGCGCGCCCCGAGACGCCCTGGTGGACTCTCGCCGGCTGGTTCGCCTTGCAGATGGGCGTGGGCGCGGCCGCCGGTTGGGCGGGCGGACTGCTCGGTGTGCGGGCGCTGAACGCGATTCGCCTCGAAAGCGAGGGCCTGTACCCGGCGTTGACCCTGGGCGTTGGGTTGGCCACCTTTTCCGCGACGGCTCTGGTAGGCGGCAGCGGATTCCTCGCCGTCTACATCGCGGGCGTGTTGATGGGCCGTGCGGAATTCGTCCACAAACGCAGTCTTATACGGTTCCACGACAGCCTCGCCTGGCTGATGCAGATCGCGATGTTCCTAGCGCTTGGACTGCTCGTATTCCCCTCTCGCCTGCCCGCGGTGGCGTTGCCGGGGTTGTGGATCGCCCTATTTCTCCTGTTTGTAGCGCGTCCGCTGGGCGTATTTCTGAGCTTGGCCCGCTCTCGCCTCTCCTGGCGTCACCAACTCTTCGTCGCCTGGGTGGGATTGCGCGGCGCGGTGCCGATCGTCCTGGCGACCTTTCCACTGCTCGCGCGCATGCCGCAAGCCGAACTGTACTTCGACATCGTGTTCTTCATCGTGCTGAGTTCGACGCTGCTGCAAGGGACTACGCTCGCGTGGGTCGCGCGGAAGTTAAGGCTCGAAGCGGCGGCGGAGCGGCGCCCCGCGTTTCCCATCGAATTCGTGCCCGGCCTGCGCACCGGCAGCGAGATGTGGGAAAGCACGCTGCCCGACGCGTCGCCCGCCGTAGGGAAACGGTTGGTCGATCTCGGACTGCCGCGCTCGGCGCTCGTGGTGTTGATCGGGCGAGGCGAAAATTTCGCGGTACCGAACGGCAACACCGCGCTCGAAGCCGGGGATACGCTGCTGCTGGTGGCCTCCCGGGTGGACGAAGCGCGCACGCTCGAAATTCTTGGCGCGCGGCGCGACGCGGAAGACGACGACGCCGACCCTCCCGCTTAATCGCGAACGGCGGGCGGCAGAAAATCGTAATCGATCATCATCTTCTCCTGCATGGCGACGGTCAGTTCCCGCCGCACTTCCGCTAGGTCCGCGCGGTCGGCGACGTTGTTCATCTCCGCCGGATCGGCCTCGATATCGTACAGTTCCCAGATCGGACGCGGCCGAGTGAAGTAGGCCCGTTCGAATCGCGGCGCGAGCTTGCCCGCTTTGTGCGCGGCGAGAATATCCCGCCATCCCGGATCGTCGCCGCTATCGATCGGCCAATACTCCATGTTCGGCATGGCGTTGTAGATCAGCTTGTACCGCGCGGTGCGCACCGAGCGCGACTGGTCCCACGTGCTGGCGCGGGTAGTCTCGGTCAGGGGACCGCCGCAATGGCACAATCGCGCGGCGTACACCTTATCGCGAACGGACGCCGACTGTCCCAGAAACACCGGTATCTGGCTCACGCCGGTCATCGGCTTCGGCTTTGCCACGCCCGCCGCGTCCAGAAACGTCGGCGGAATGTCCTCCCCCGACATCAGCGCGTGCGAGGCGCCACCCGGCTTGATCCGCCCGGTCCAGCGGGCGAGCAGCGGAACGTTCAACCCTGGTTCGTAGAGCGATCCCTTGCCATGGGGAAACGCCATGCCGTTGTCGCCCATGAACACGACGAGCGTGTTGTCCATCCCCGCGCGCTCGCGGATCGTATCGAGCGTCAACTGGAACTGCCCGTCCATGCGCGACATCTCGCCGCAGTAACGCGCCAGATCGTTGCGGACGCCGGGAAGGTCGGGCAAGTGGGCGGGCACCGGAACCTTCGCGGGATCGATGGGCGGATCGACGGCGTTCGCGTCCCAAACGTGGTGCGGATCGGAGTAGTTCACCCACAGGAAGTACGGTTTTTCCGCCGGGCGTTTGTCGAAAAACTCGTTTATTTTCGTCGCGGTCTGCGCGGCGCCGGAGTTGCGGTCGAGATAATCGACGCGCTTGTCCCAGGTCTGCAAATATGTTTTTCGAGGATGGGCGTCGAGACGTCGCCGCGCTTCCCGTCGAGGTGAAAGCTGCGACCGCAGACGCCGGTGAAGTAGCCCGCGTCGCGCAGCAGTTCCGGTAGCGAAACGACATCGGGCGGGAGCGGCCAGGCGAATCGACTCATCCGCGCCGAAACGGGCGAGCGCCCGGTCACGATCGAGGTTCGCGAGGGCACGCACTGCGGGGCGGCCGTGTAGCAATGGTCGAGCTTGACGCCTTCGGCGGCGAAGCGATCGAGGTTCGGAGTCCGGACGGCGGGGTGCCCGTAGCAGCCGAGGTACGGCACGCTGTGGTCGTCAGAAAGGATCAGTACCAAATAAGTCGATGAACGCGAGGACCTTGGCCATTCCGGCCGGCGTACTATTCGTTCAGATGGAAAGTGCCGACGAAGGCCGACCGCTTTTCGGCGCTAGACCACTTGGAGCCCAGATCGTCGCCCGTGTACTTATTCTCGAGCGCGTAGGCCGCCATCGCGTGATCCACCTTCGTCAGCGGCGAGTACCAAACTTCCTCGTGACGGCAAATCTGGTCGCCTTCGACAATCGGACGCGTCTCGATTTTCGCGAGTTCGCCGGCCGTCAGCGTGACGCGCCGCGCGTGGATATTGCCACCCGCGATGTCGAGCGAGATCGGCTTCGCGACGACGCTCACGACATCCGAAAGCAGGTCGCCGCCCATGCGCTGGGCGAACGCGACGAGCGCTTTCATCTGTTCGGCGGTCGCCTTCTGGTCGACCACGATCACCGACTTCACCGGGTAGCCCGAGTTGTGCACGTCGCCGAGCGTGGCCTTCGCGCGCACGATGCCGAGCACGCCCAGACCGTCGAGCGAGACGCCGTTGAACGAGCCGCTATCGATCTTCCAGCCCATCACCGCCTCGTGGCCCATCAGGTTCACTTCGGCGTTGGCGTAGCAGGAGCCGGTGAACACGTCGGCGGTGCGCGCTTCGACGTAGGTTCCGGTAAGAGTGCCTTTGGGGAGCGCCCCGGCCAAAGTCAAGGTAGCGGTCAGGATCGTCGTTCCAAGAATTCGCATGGTCGTTTACTCCTATTCCGATCTTACAGCGGTTTGTAGCAATTGCGCATCTCGTTGCACTCGTAGTCGTCGGCGAGCTTACCGTCGGGGCCGAGCGGCGACATCGTTTTGTGGCACCAGAACAGCCGGTCGTTACCGTGCTGGACGGACGGATCCCATTCGGCCTCGATGTACATCCCCTTCCAGCAAAGGTTGTAACAGCGGTCGTCGTCCTGATCGATCCGAGCTAAACCCGCTCGCTCCATGGACTTACGCGCGGGCTAGGGCTGCCTTGACGGCGCGCTTTACGGCCACCTTCGCCAAGTGCACCTTGTAGACGTTCTGCGAGAGCGGTTTCGCCCCGGCGACGGCGGCGTCGGCGATCTTGTCGAGATCGACGTCCGTTCCTTTCGTTCCGGCGGCCAGCTTCGAGGCCGCTTCGGCCCAATACGGCGTAGTCGCCACATGGCCGAGTACGATCCGCGCCCCGTCCTTGCCCATCGCGACGGAGGCGGTTACCAGAGGCCAATCGAGCGCCTCTTTGTGCCGGACTTCGTAAGTTGCGTTCCGAGCGCCGCCTGGAACCAATACCTCGGAGAGGATTTCGTTCGGAGCCAGCGCGATTTCGCGGTCCGCGTCCGACTTCGGATCGACGAAAAACTTCGCCGCGTCCACCGTGCGCGTGCCGGACGGTCCGACGACGGTGAACTTCGCCCCGAGCGCCACCAGCGCCGGGCCGAGGCTCGATGCCGAAACGAACTTCGCGGGTCCGCTCGAAAAGATCGCGTGATACTTGTTCTCGCCGCCCTCGATCAAGCTCTTGCCGCCCTTCATGGCGAGCAGGCCGTGGCCTTGGCGGAAATACCAACAGCGGGGACGCTGGCAGAGGTCGCCGCCCACGGTTCCCATGTTGCGGATTTGTGGGCTGGCGACGCCTAACGCGGCGGTCCGAAGCGCCGGATAGGCGCGTAAAGCGGGGCTGGACGTCAGTTCGTCGAGGGTGACGTTCGCACCGATGCGAAGGCCGCCGCCTTTCGTCGAAATTCCGCCCAACTCTTTGATTCCCTTGACGTTGACCACGCGCTTCGGAGACATCACGTAGTCCTTCATGAGGCTCAGCAGGTCCGTACCGCCGGACAGAACGGCGGCGTCGGCCCAGGTCGAACCGAGCATCGCCACCGCGTCCTTCACCGTTGAGGGGCTTGCGTATTCAAAGGCTTGCATAGCGGTTCTCCTTTACGCCTTCCACTTATCGCCGTACAGCGCGCCGAGCACCCGGTCCGGGGTGAGCGGCAGAGTCGGGACGCGGACGCCGATGGCGTTGGCCACCGCGTTGGCGATCGCCGCGATGCCGCCGATGGCGCACGGTTCGCCCAATCCGATGACGCCGCGCCGGTCGTGCTCCGGCGAGATGTCCATGTGCACTTGCATTTCGCCGATGTCGGCCGCGCCCGCGAGCTTATAGAACTCCATGTCGGCGTTCATCACTCGGCCGGTGGCCTCGTCCATCACCCGCTCTTCCATTAGCGCCGCGCAGACGCTCATGATCATCGCGCCGTACACTTGGCTCTCGGCGGTCTTGGGGTTGACCACCATGCCGCAATCTTGCACGGCGATCGCCTTGTTGACCTTGACGACGCCGGTTTCCATATCCACGCTCACATCGGCCATCTGGATGCCGCCGACGCCCTGCGTGTTCAGTCCGCCGGGGTTCTTCGGGTCGTTCTTGCCGGTTTCCGAAATCGACTTGACGCCCAGTTTCTGGGCCGCCTGCTTAAACGAAAGCGATTTCGAAGGATTGCCTTTGACGCGGATCGTCGAGTCCGTCGCTTCGAGATTTTCGGGAGTGGTGCCAAGCGAAGGCGCCGCGGCTTCGAGCAGCTTTTCGAGCGCGTTCACCGCCGCTTTGAGCGACGACGAGGAAACTCCGCCGATGGTGGTGGAGCCGCCCGAAGGGCCCGAAGGCGGAAACGCGTTCTCGCCCAGCTTCACCGTAACCGCCGTGTGCGGCAAACCCATGATCTCGGCGACGACCATCGCGATCGCCGTCCGGGTGCCGGTGCCGATGTCCTGGCTGCCGATTTCGATCTCGACGCCGCCGTCGGGATGAATGTTCATGCGGCACTCGGACACGTGCCCCGCGCCGCCCCAGGTGGCGATGCCCATGCCGAGACCGCGCCGCATCCCGGCCGTTTCCGCGCCTTTGCCGCGCGGATGCCAGTTCGCCGTCCAGCCGATCATCTCCTTGGCCTTCGCGATCTGCTTGCGATACACGTCGGCGCGCGCGGTGTAGCTCAGATTTTTCTCGAACAGGACCGTCGGGTCCATGTCCAGCTTCGCGGCCAAGTCTTCGAGCGCCGCGCAGGTCACATACGACGCCTGCGGGTGGTTCGGAGCGCGCCACGCCCGCGCGCCGCCCGTATTGGTCGAGACGGCGGTGTGGTTCATCCGCTTATTCGGAATCGAGGTAAAGACGTAGGGGATGGGGGCCATTCCGCCGCCGCCCACGCCGCCCGTCGCCCAGCTTTCGCTTTGCCAACCGGTGATCGTTCCGTCGCGTTTCGCCGCGAGTTTCACCTTGGCGTACACCGAGGGCCGGACGCCGGCGATGGTCAGTTCGGTGGCGCGGTCGAGAAACAACTTGACCGCCTTGCCGCCCGCGGTCTTCGACATGTGCGCGCTTTCTCGGCCCCAGATATCGGAGGGGAACTTCGAGCCGAAGCCGCCACCCATGTAATCCATCTTCACGGTGACGTTTTGCACCGGAACGCTCAAGGCGCGAGCGAGGTCGCCGCCCACCGTCGAGACGGCTTGCGTCGAGGGGAAATAGTTGATCTTGTCGCCGGACCATTCGACCGTCTGTCCGTGCGGCTCCAGGCAGCAATGGGTGATGACGGGAATGCCGTAAAACGCCTCGTGCGTCGTTTCCGCTTCGGAGAATGCCTTATCGGGGTCGCCGACCACCTGCTCGCCCGCCGCCTTCGCGCGCGGACCGGCCTTCGACAGATCGTCCTCGCGAACCAAGTGCGGCATCGCTTCGTAGTCGACCTTAATCGCGCGAACCGCGTCGCGCGCCACAGGCTCGCTGGACGCCGCCACGAACGCGATCTCCGCGCCCGCCCACTGAATCTCGGTGCCCGCCGGAGCCACTACGCGAACATCGGCGACGCCGGGCATCGCCTTGGCCGCGGAAACGTCGATCGACTTCACTTTGGCGTGCGCGTGCGGACTAGTGAGCATCGCGCCGAAGAGCATTCCCGGTCGATTGAGGTCGGAAGGATACTTCGCCTTGCCGCTCGACTTCGCCGGACCGTCCAAGCGGCTGATGCGCTTGCCGATCACCCGGCGGTTTTCCATCGGTGGCCATTTGTATTCGGGCATGGGTTCTTCCTCCTCTTAAAGCGCCTTCGAGGCTTCGAGTACGGCTTGCCGCACACCGACGTAGGTTCCGCAGCGGCAGAGATTGCCGCCAAGCGCCGTCTTCACCTGGTCGTAGCTGGGCTTGGGATTGCGGTCGAGCAGGCCCTTCGATGCCATAACGAACCCGGGCGTGCAATAGCCGCACTGTTGCGCGTCGTGATTCACGAAAGCGGGGACGATGGGGTGCGGCTTCGATCCGGCGGTGAGATTCTCGACGGTCTCGATCTTCGCCCCCTGCGCGTCGATGGCGAGCACGCTGCAGGCGTAGACCGTCTTGCCGTTCATCAGAACGGTGCACGCGCCGCACGTACCGCGGTCGCACACGCGCTTCGCGCCGGTCAGGTCGAGTTTATTGCGCAGCGTATCGAGCAGCGTCCACCGCGGTTCGACGGTAACGTTGGTCGCCTTGCCGTTTATGTTCAGGGCGATGGCGACGTCGCCCGGCCCGACCGCTTTGCCGGCGGCGAGCGACTGCGCCTGCGCGTCCTGTTCGAGCAGTCCGATGGCGGACCCGGCGACGCCGGTGCCTTGCAGGAATCCACGCCGCGAAAACGCGGACTTGGGAGTTTTGGTGGTGCTCACACGATGCGGCCTCCTCGCGCCGAATCCGAACTATATCAAATGCGAATACGGCGGGGTCAAGGTTACGCGGGGAGACGCCGTACCCGGAGAGCCCTTGGGCTCAGCACGGAGAACGCGCCGGACATTTCGGCGCTACGCGAGGAAAGGGCGGCCAAGACGAGGGCACACTTGTCGAGACGTGGAAGCCCATGGAGACGTAGAAGCAAGACTCCCGAGGTCGGGTGCATCCAGCGAAATACGAGGGCGGCGAAATCCTTGTCTCGGTCAACAGCAGAGTCGCCGCGCCTCGCGCCAGGGACAGTACCAGTTCATCGTCGGCGCCCGGGGCGGATTCGGCAATCCACTCCACAACCCAGCCACCGGCGCGCACGGCGTCGACGATGGCGCGATCCACGCCCTCGTCGGCGGTAATCTTCACGTAGCCGCGATCTCGAACGGATAGATCGCGTCCGCCCGCAAAGCTTTAGCTCCAAAAGCCAAGGCGGCGCGAACCGCCTCCACGGTCAGCCGCGGGTGCGATTCCGAGATCTGTTCGACCGACTCGCCGGCGGCCAAGCGATCGAGCAACGATTCGACGGTAATCCGGGTTCCCGCAATAACGGGTTTACCCAACATCACGCGGGGATCGGAAACGATGGCGGGCGCGACTTGGTCCATGTCTAAAGTGTAAGCCGCGCGGTTTTGGGACTAAAGTACAGGAGTGCAACCCGCCTACGGCCCCAACGTCCTCTACGGGCCGAACTATACGGCCGTTCTGCCTCCCGGCTTTATCCCAACGCAGACCAGCCCCGGGGCGTACATCGTCCTGCCGCCGGGCGTGGGACCGCCCATCATCCCGGCGCTCGTCTCGATCGAGCCCGTGCATCCGCAGTTTGAATGGCAACAATGGAACGAACTGCAGTCGCTCGCGAATCCGATGGCGGCGAACGCGCTGGGCATGCGGCTGGGGTTCGCCAACGCACGCCTCACGTCGCCGTTGCGCGAGCAACGCATGGGTTCGACCCTGATCCACCAATGCGAACTGGAAGCGGTGGCCATGCCGAACCTGATTCCGGTGCGGCTACTCGTCATGCGGCTGAAGGGACAAACCGGGACGGCGAATATCATCATCGCCATTCATCTATGGGCTTGGCCGCAATACCTGGGCACCTGCCTGCAATTCGTGGGCGGCGTGAACGTGAACGGCTTCCAGCCGCTGGCCGCGCCTCCGGTGGAGGCGGTTTACAATCCCGCGCAACCGGACCGCGTCGAGATGCGGGTGAACCACGTGCCTATCACCACCGTCCCTAACCAGGCGAGCGGCGGCACGGTGATTCAATACGTCGACAACCGGCAGTATCATGTGAGCGGAATCAAGGACGCGCAGGTCGTCATCGAGGGGGACCTCATCGAGGCAAAAATGGACAACTCGCGAAGCTTTTCGAATACCGGAACGATTACGGGGAGCAACGTCAATCTGGGCGACCACGTGAATCAGACGCTGGGCGCAACGCAGACCGCCGAGTTGCGGCAACTGCTCGCCGAGTTGCGGACGCGCGTCGCCGAGGCGGAGATTCCCGAACCGGCGAAGGCCGTGATCGTCGCCAAAGCCGTCGCGCCGCTCGAAGAAGCCGCCGCGAAGGGCGAAGCGAAGCCCGCCGACGTGCAGAGCAGGCTCGAAAAGGTGAACGATCAACTCGAAGGTCTCGGCACGACCGGGGACAAGGTACTGCGGATCGCCGAAACCGTGGCCAAAATCGCGGGCGTGGTGGGCGTCGGCGTTTCGGCGGCCGCTCCGTTTCTCGCCCGGTTTATCGGTTAGTGGACCACTTGAACCGCGCGTTCACCACCATGCCGAACGGCGTGCCCGGGTACACCTGCGTGTTATATACGGACCCGTTGAAATACCATTTCCGGTTGCCGATATTCTGCATGGTGGCGGATAAATCGACGTACTTCGAGTAGTAGAGGATCGCCCCGTCGACCAACGCGTAACCGGGCATGGCGAGCGTATTGAAGAAACTGGTGTAGCTCAGCGCGCTCGCCCGGACGCCGCCCGCGATGGCCAATCGCTTGGTTAATTGGTACGTCGTCCACAGGCTGCCGGTGTGCCGCGGGGCAAACGTCGGAACGCGGCCGGCGAGGTTCGTCGCGCCGCTCGCGAACGCCAGGTATTCGGCGTCGGCGAGCCCATACTCGAAGCGGGCCGTCCACTTCGACGTCAGATAGCCATCGACGTTTAGATCGACGCCGCGCGAGCGCACGCTTCCGGCTTGTGTAAATCGACCGCCGCCGAGCCCGATCGTCTGGTTGTACTTTTCGAGATGGAAGTACGCGGCGGTGGCCGTCACACGCCGGTTCCATAGGTCGAGCCGCACGCCGCCTTCGCCTTGACGGCTCTTCTCGGGTTCCAGAATCGATCCGTCCACCGGCACGGAGAGCACCGGCGTGAAAGCCGTACCGTACGAGCCGTAGAACGATAGTCCGCCGATCGCGCGAAATACCGCACCCGCGCGACCCGTAACGGCGTTCTGCGAGAGCGCCGTCGTCGCGCCGGTCGTCGCGGGATTCAGATTGTCGGTCCGGAAGCGCCGCCGCCAGGGATCGTAACGGAGATTCAGGGTCGCCGAAAGCCGGCCCGTAAACCGGATCTGATCCTGCACCTGCGCGGCGTGCACGGATTGATCGATGAACCGGGTTCGCGTCTTGACGTTGGAGACCGGGCCTTGCGTCTCGAAGGGGGCGAACAGGTCGATCGGCGTCGCTCGCAGATTCGTGAGATTCGAGCTGTCGTCCTCCTGCTCGAAGCGCTGGTAATCGTATCCGGCGAGGACGTAGTGACGCACCGTTCCCGTCGAGAATCTTCCCATCGCCTCGACTTGATTCAGGACCGTCTTTCGTCGGCGGTCGAAATAGAAAAACGTCCGGTTGACGGTGGACGGGGGAGTCAACGAAATCGACTCGGTCGATAAGTAGTCGTCGGTGAAGTTCCGATAGGAGAACACGTTCCGGATCTCGAAGTTGTCGGTCCACTGGCGGTGGTAGTAGGTTTGCAGAAAGTTGTCCTCGGTCAGCGCGCGGTCCTGCGGCGTGTTGAACCGGCGGTTCGCCGGGATGCGAGGGATGGCGTTGGCGAACGTCGGAAAGCCGGAATCGGTGGCGAAGCGGTCGTTGTTGTACTGGTAGTTGACGTGGAACTGGTCGCGAGCGGTGGGACGCCAGAGGATGGCGGGCGACACTAGGTGCTGTCGGACGGGAGCGCCGCGATACCCATTGAAATCTGTGAATCCGTAGTCGAACCGGTACATGAGACGGTCCTTTACCAGCGGTCCCGCCGCGCCGAAGTGGCCGCGCTTGTTGTCCCACGTCCCGCCGGTCAATCCGACCTCGATGGACGGCTCGTTGCGCGGCTTCTTGCGGATGACGTTCAGCGATCCGCCGACCGCGTTGTTGCCGTACAGCGCCGCCGCCGGACCCTTCAGCACCTCCACCTGTTCGACGTTGACCAGTTGCGTGTTGAAACGCCGGTCCTCTTGCCGGATGCCGTCGATCATCTGGATCACGTCGCCGAAACCGCGCACGGTGTAGTGTTCGTAGACTCCGAAGTTGACGCGCGATTGCGTGTTCGCCGTGTAACGAAGCGCCGATACGAGATCGTAGTTGCCCTGTTGGCGGATGGTCTCGGCGCTGGCCGTGGCGACGGTCGCGGGCAATTCGCTTAACGGGATGTCGAGCTTCGAGGCGGCGGTCCGCTCGGGCACTTCATAACCACGACCGCGCTGCGAACGCTCTCGACGTCGAGCGTCAGTTCCAAGCGAAAAACACCGGAGCCCGCCGCGAGTTTCACCGGCGAGCCCGCGAGCGGTTGAAAACCGGCGCTGCGCGCGCCAGCGGAGTAGTCTCCCGGCGCCAGTCCGTCGAATCGGAACCGGCCGTCGTTGTCGGTGACGGCCGCGGCCTTTGCCGCGCCCTCCAAAGTTACTTGCGCGCCCGCAATGGGGCGGCGCTGCGCGTCCAGAACGACTCCGGTGACGCTCGCGGCGGGCAGAGAGAGCGCGAACAAAACCCAAGCGATACTGTCTCGAAGCATTACGAGAATGATAAATCATTCTCGCGTATCGTTAGGCTCCGCGCACTTCCTTCCAGGTGACAATACGCTTCTGCTCGATCGCCATCCGTCCCATCACCGCGACCTTCGTGGACAAATTCGCCGATTCGATGTTGTTTAGTGGTTTCTTCTTGTCGATCGAATCCCGAACGAAAGATTCCAGGGCGTAGTAATCGGCGGTCTTACCCGGCTCTAGCGTCACTTCGAGCTTCTGCAACTCGCCGCGCTTCTCGACCTCGCCCCAAGTCGCTTTAGCGAGATCGATCGCCGCCTTCGATCCGAACACGCGTTCGTTAATCCCGCTGAAGCCCGCCGGGTCGAAGTAGATTTGCGAGAAGTTGACGCGCACGTCGTTGGGGAATTCCCAAATGACGCTCCAGTTGTCCATCACGCTGCGCCCGGGTGGAACGTCCTTGTACAAGCTGATGCCGCCGGACCCCATCGCGCGCACGGGCGGGACTCCGATGGCCCACACCATTAGGTCGATGATGTGGCAGGCCTGCTCGACGATGATGTCGCCGGAGCGTTTCTTGTCGAACAGCCAGGGCGTGTTTCGCGGCAAGTCTCCGCCGTGGCGCATGGCGTGCCCGTAAAGCACCTTGCCGATGCCGCCGTCGCGGATAAACTTCATCGACGCGGCGCGGCTCGGGTCGTGCCGCAACTGGAAGCCGACCTGCAGAATCCCCTTCGCCGAGCGCGACGCCTTTTCAACGATGTCGCACTCTTCGGGATTCAGGCCGACCGGCTTTTCGAGATACACGTTCTTGCCCGATTCGAGCGCGGCGATGGCGATGTTCTTATGCGTATCGACCGGCGTGGCGATCACGATGGCGTCGATGTCCTTGCGGTCGAGAAGCTTCCGATAGTCGGCGTATCCTTCCGCCGACCCGCCCTGCTCTTTGACGTAGTCGAGCGCCTTCTGCAACCGTTCCGGATCGAGATCGCTGACGGCCACCACTTTCGCGCCGGGCACGCGCATCAGTTGGCGCATGGTGTAGCCGCCCCGGTTGCCGACGCCGATGTAGGCGACGCGAAACTCTTTGGACGAGGTCTGCGCGGCGAGTACGGCGGGCGCGGCGGCGAGAACGGTTCTACGGGTCATCGGGATCGTTTCTTCCTCGGCTTAATGTACTTCACTTGCGGGAGCTTTTCGAAATGCTCGTCCATCGTCCATAGTGTGGCGTCGTGGGCGAGCGTGGTGGCGTAGATGATGGCATCCGAGAGATGGAGGCGATGGCGGACACCCAAGTCGGCCGCCGAAAGCGCCAAGTTCGAGTCGAGTGCGGCCGGAACGCCTTTTCGCATTCGCGCGAACACCGGTCCGAAATCGAGATCGTTCAAGAGGGCGAAGCGGCGAACCTCGGCGAGCACGATTGAAGGAACCAACAACGGTGCGTCGAACGCTTCGTCGAAAGATTCCGCTTCCGGTCCTTGCCGCAGGTGCTCGATCCATCCCGAAGAATCGAGTACTACCATCGGTCGTCGTGTTCGCGCACAAACGACGGCGCGCCCTTCCAGATCCCCCGTAACTCCATTAAGCTCGGGACCTTCTCGATCCGGAAGTGGCCGTTCACTCGCGGAAAGTGCACCTCTTCGCCGGGACCGATCCCCAGTTCCTCGCGGACCTCCTTCGGAATCACGATCTGGTTTTTGGCGGACACGCGCGCTTTACACATAGTTCCATTGTAAAGCGGAGCACGCGACGCTTTACTTTGTCCGATTGGTAAAGAGGTAAAGGCCGCTTTTCCCCGGCGTGGCGAAGTCGAGGTCGCCGTCGCCGTCGAGGTCCGCCGCGGGAATCTGCATGCCGCCGCCGGTACGCGTCGAATAGTCGACGGTGTGCTTGATCCATTCGATGCGATTGCCGTCGGCGGTCCGGCGGTATTCGTACCAGTAAACGCCCAGCGGCTCGCGCTCGCCGGGATCCTTGCCGTTGTGCGCCATCCAGCGCTTGCCGGTCAACAAATCCTTCTTGCCGTCGCCGTTTAAATCGACGAGCGTGGTGGCGTGCGCTTGCGACCAACTGTCGTCGATCATGATCTCCTGCCACTTGCCCTCGCCCAAGTTCTTCCACCAGAAAATTCCGTAGTCGTGCGCGTTGGACGCGACGACGTCGTTTTTGCCGTCGCCGTCGACGTCGAGCACGTGCATAAAGCCCAGATGCGTCTTGTGGCCGGTCCAATCCGGATGCCAAACCCAATCGCCGCCCTTGGCCTCGAACCAACCTTGCGGCGTCAGAATATCGGTCTTGCCGTCGCCGCTCAGGTCCCCCGCGCCGATTCCATGACCGTAGCTCTGCGGACTCACGATGTGCTTCACCGGCTTCCCGTTCTCGAACGAGTACCAGGTCAGCGGCGACGTCTTCCCGCCGAACTGCGGCAGAACCTCGCGCGCTTTTCCGTCGTTGTCGAGATCGACCAGAAACGCAAACTCGACGTTGTGCCCGGACTCGACCGTTTCCGCCGCCCATGGACGTTTCGACGCGCCGGGGTTCGTCCAAAGGTTTATCGATTTCGAGAACCACGACACGCTGACGATATCCGGGTAACCGTCGCCGTTGACGTCGAGCGGAAGGTCGCTGAAGTCGTCGATGTAGTTGTTCGTGAAGTTCAACTCGCGAAACTTGTGCTTCTTCCAAGTTGGCGCTTCATACCAGTTCTCGCCCGAAACGATGTCGAGCTTACCGTCCTTATTCATGTCGGCGAACGCGCAGGATTCGTTCGCGCCGAGGTCGAGCGTAGTCTTGTCGAACGGAATGTCGACCGGGCGGCCCGCGCCTAAGGCCAGCGCGGCGATGACGAGCGTCGCTTTTCGCATATCGCGTCGATTTTATCCGCTCACGACGCCGCGCGCCCGAGCCGATGAGCAATTCGATGAATCGAACCGCGCTTTGTCTCGCCTTACTCGCCGCCGCGAACGTCCGCGCGGGAACGATTCTCTTCGCGAGCGACCTTGTGAACGAGTCGAACAACCGCACGAGCGCGAACGTCGTCATCGCCGCGCACCCGCTTTGGCAGCCGAACTTCGGAACGGCCCGATGGATCAGCTACGATCTCACCGGCAACGGCCAACCCAAGTCGCCCGCCAATGTTACGGGGACGATTACCGGCGCCAAGGCCAAAGCTCCGACGGCGACGTTTTACGAGAACTTTACCCTGCCCTATGCGACAAATACCGGCTCCGTAACCGTGTGGGCGGACGACACCGCGCGGGTCTCGATCATCGGCCCGAGTCTCGCGAGATTCGTGCTTTGGGAGGCGAACCCGGTGCAGGGCGGCGCTTGCGCCAACGGTCCCATCGGATGTTTACCGCAAAACGGCAAGACGATCGACTTGAAAGCGGCGCTGCCTTCGGCGGGCGCTTATAAGCTACAGTTCGACGTCTACCAGCGCGGCGGGGGTCCGTTCGGACTGCTTTACAGCGGCTCCATCGATTCGCAGGTGCCGGAGCCTTCGACGCTCGGTTTGGCGGCGCTCGGCGTGGGCGCGATCTTGCTCGGGGCGCGGCGCTCTGGTATCCTCCGGAAGTAGCCGAGGCGCCATCGTCTAACGGTTAGGACAGAGCCCTCTCAAGGCTTAAATAGGGGTTCGATTCCCCTTGGCGCTACCAACTTCACCTCGCTCACAACGCCGTCGATCTCGACATCGTAAGTCCCCAGGAACCCGCGAACGGTAAATCTCCCTTCGGCGTCCGTAATGCCCTCCGCCGTGGTCCACCATTCCTTGTAGACGAGTTCGCGATAGGCGCGACCGTGCGAACGCTCGGTCCAATCGCGCGAGTAGAGCGCGCAATCGGGACGCCAATGCCGACCCTCCCAGAAGCCCCACATCAAAATCGCTTCCACCGCCGGGTGGCTGAACGCGGCGGTGAAATAGTCGCGCAGGTAATCGGCTTGCAACTCTCGGTCGTTCGAGTTGATGTCGAACTCGGTGATCTGCATCGGCAGACCGAACTTCGCGTAGCGGTCGAGGATGTCGTAGACCTTCTGCGGGTGCGTCAGGTCGGTTCCGAAGTGACCTTGGATACCGATGCCGCCGAGCGGCGCGTTGCGGTCGAGCAGGGCCTGGATCAAGTCGAGAAACTGTTGCTGCTTGACCGTGTTTCGCCCGCCGCCCGTTTCGATGTCGTACTCGTTGACGAACAGGCGAACGTTGGAGTCGGCGCCGCGCGCCAGTTGGAACCAGCGCACCAGTTCGTAGTCGCCCAAAATGTTCTGCAAGACGCGGTTGGGGATCGGTTCGTTCACCACGTCCCAATCGGTCACTAGTCCTCGCGTCGCCGAGCCCACGGCCAGCACGTGATCGTCGATCCGCTTGCGCAGAGCGTCCGGATTGCCCGCGAGCGCGCGAAGATCGCTCGGAAGGTATTGCCAATCCGGCCACACCATGTTGTGTCCGCGCGTATCGGGCAGACCATTTGCGTGCAACCATGCGAGCGCGTTCGCCGCCCGGGCGCGATTCGGTTCCCAACTCGGCCACTTCAGATCGTTTTCGAGGACCGTTTTGTTGAACAGTTCGATAATCTTGCGGCGGTAGATTTCGTCGTCGGCGCTTGTTCCGAGCAGTCCCGCCGCCACCACCGCGCTGCCGAAGCCGAACGCGTGCCGCTTCTGCCGGACCTTCACGGGAACGCCCGCGCGCGGACGACCGTTTGCGTCGGTGGCGGTCGCGACGAGATCGGCCTTGCGGTACTTCTCGATGCGCTCTTTCGCGGCGATGCGCCACGCCGCGTCGGGCTCGCGACCGGGGTAAGTAAATCCGAGTGTGGCCACCGGTGGATTCGCCGACGGCCCGTGGTTATGCACCGAAATCCCGCCGATCTCGACCACTTGCGGCGCGTAGCCGACCCAGAAGTCCAGCGACGCCCCACCGGGCTGGTAATTCTCGACGACCCGGAACGGCACCTGCATCTTGCGCCAGTACGGCGTCGCGAGCGTGCCCGCGTTTACCGACTTTCGATAGTCCTCGCCGGCGCGCTCGAAGTTGAGTTTGATCGTCGCGCCGTCCGCTTCGGTCGATTCGATCGAGCGAACCCAATACTCGGCCACCAGCCAATCGTTCGCGGCGACCGGAACGGCCAGATTGTGGCGAATGCGGCAGTCCCATTCGCGCGCGACACCCGCCGGAGTGGTAATGCGCCACGCGTCCGGAAATCCGCCTTCGACGGACACGCGTTCCAGCCGACCGCCGCTGCATAGCAGGCGAAAGGCGCCTAACGAATCGGAAGGCAGAATCGACGTCTGCGCGAGCAGCGGTAGCAGTGCCAGCGCGCCGAACATTAGAACAAGCTCTTGAGTAGCGCGACGGCGGCGGCTACGTCCGAACGCCATTGCTCGGGCGTCTGCCCCTCGCGCTCCACGTTCACCACGCCGTCGTAGCCGATCTCGCGGAGTTTAGCGACGAAGCGCGGAATGCCCACGCTACCCTGCCCTAAAGGCTTTTCGGTTCCCAGCGAACCGGGCTTTGCCGCATCGGGTCCGTCGCCGTCCTTCGCGTGGACGCTAATCACGTGCCCGCCAAGCAGGCCGAGCGCGGAAATCGGCTCGTCGGTGCCGTAGAGGATGAGATTGGCGGGGTCGAAGTTGATGCCCAAATTCGGCCGGTCCACGTCGCGAAAAAATTGGAGAAGCGAGTGCGCCGGTTCCTGCCCGGTTTCGAGCGCGAACGTTTGTCCGTTCTTCGCGGCGTAGTCGCACACGCGGCGCACCATGTCGCGGACGGCCGTGTAGTTGGCGTTTTCGCGATTTTCCGGAACGAACCCAATGTGGCAGGCGATCGACTTCACGCCGATGGCGGCGGCGAAATCGGAGAGTTCGAGCGTTCGCCGCTCCCGCTCGCCGCGTGTCGCCGAAGGGATAAAGCCAACCGTGCGCTCGACGGTGGGGATGTCGGCGTAGTCTTCGCCCGTATAGGCGGCAAAAACCGTAACCAACCGAAAATGTTCTTGATCGAGCGCCGCCTTCCACTTAGGGGCCGCGCCGTCAAGCGCGTAATCGCCGGCCACGCCCAACTGTCCCGCCGTCACGCCGAGCGCCTTCACGCCGCCGATCGTTTCGCCCGCGTCCGGCCCAGCCCAAAACATTACGCCCGCTTCCATCGAGCCTCCTCCATTTCGAGTGTCCATCGTACGGCGTTCGCCGACTCGGCCAACGGACAAAAATCGGGCTGCACGCCCGCGCTCACGCATTCGGCGAAGTAGTCGATTTGCGCTCGGTAGCCGTCCGCCTCGGGCCGCGATAACCGGCGCGGCTCCGCGCCCATACCGTAGAACACCGGATCGCCGTCGCCGAACCGGTACTCGTACGTTCCTTCGTCGCGCGCGACGGTGTACTCCATCGAGAACGGATAGCGCCCAGGGTGCCAGCCGCCGCTTACCTGCACCGCGAACTTGCCGTAGTCGAACTGCGCCTCCACCAGGTCGATGCCCGCCTTGAGGTTTTCGTATCCGGTAGCCGCTACTCCTCTCGGCTCGCCGAAAAGGCGGAGCATCGTATCGACATCGTGGATCAGCAGATCGAAAACGCCGCCGCCCGATTTCGCTTTGTCTTTCAACCACGCGCCCCAAGCCGGGGCCGCGCAGCGCCGCCGGAATCTCGCCGAGAGCGCCGGTCCGGGCGAGAGTACGGAGTACATCGGGAAGAAGCGCAATACTTGGGCGCACATCGCGATGCGGTCCGCCCGTCGCGCCTCCTCCTCGATCGCGGCGCATTCGGCGGCGTTCAACGCCAGCGGCTTCTCGATCAAGACGTGCTTGCCCGCGCGCAAGGCGGCGATGGCGTATGGCGCGTGAAGATGCGTGGGCAGGCACAAATCGACCGCGTCGAGAAGAGGATCGGCCAGCGCCTCGTCGAGCGTCCGGTACTTGGCGACGCCCGTGAGATCGATGCGCTGCGACGTGGTGTCGAGGTTGCCGCCGACCTCCGAGAAGTCGCCCGCCAGCTTCCTGTCGTCCGAGGAGACGACGGCGCCCAGCTTCGCCTTCGACGACGCGCGCACCGCCTTGACGTGCGTCACGCCCATGAATCCCAGTCCAACGACTCCCAGCCGCATCGCAGCCAGCTTAGCGCGAGTTACCCGGGCCTCACATGGTTACGACTTGGAAGTTGAAGCGCTCCGGCGGCAGCGACGAAACCGGATCGGGCGACATCCCGGCCCAGGTGCCGTACGCCGAGTCCGCGACGTTGTGATTCAGGTAGAAGAGAAACTGGTTCGAGAAGCAGCCGATCGGCGGCGGCTGCCGGAACGTCAGGCGCATGCCCACGGCGCGTTGCAATTCGACGCCGTCCACCTTCACCGCTTTGTCGGACAGCAGCGTCACGAAGCTCGACCGCCCGGCGTGCGGCCACACGTCGGCGCGCAGCACCGTCCGCAGATCGCGCGACAAATCGAACGTCGTTTCGCATTGACGGATCCATTCGAGAATCGAATCGCCCCACTGCCAATGCGCCATGAAGGCGAAGTACTGATCGACGAGATTCAGCGCCAAGTCCATCTTGCGCCGTTCGTGCTCTTCCTGCGGGGCGATGGGATCGCCCAACGCGAAATCGTCGATCAGGTCTTCGCTCTCGACGATGGCTTGCGCCATGTCCATCACCTTGTCCAGGCGTTTTTTGGGCGCGGACCGCACCAGGAGGGGAGGCAGCTCATGAGTGTCGCTGCCCGGAATCTCGACGAACTTTCGACCACCGACTATTTCCATCGGTTTGCCTTGCTCCTTTTCCTTATCGGCGGCAACGAGGCGCTTGCAACGGAATTTCCTCGATTGTAAGGACGTTCGGCGCGCTAATCAAGTTCCAAATCGCGGGGTTCTGGTACTCTAACGCGCGATGGTGGAATACTCGGTGGGCATCGACTTGGGCGGCACCAATCTGCGCGCCGCGGCGATCGATCGCGACGGCAACCTGCTCGACTCGATTTCCGGCGCGACGGACTTAAGCGAAGGCCGCGATCCGGTGATCGACGACATGGTGGAGGCCATCCGCACCTTGCGCGACCGGCGGTCCGGACGATTCGCCGGAGCGGGTATCGGCGTGCCCGGATTTATCGAACTCGAACGCGGTTTCATCGTGGGCTCGAATAATCTGGTGGCGCTCGAAAACTTCCCGCTGCGCGACGAAATCGAGAAGCGCCTCGGCGCGCCGATCATCCTCGAGAACGACGCGAACGCGGCGGCGATGGGCGAGAAATGGATGGGCGCGGGCCGCGAAGTCAGCCACTTGGTATTGCTGACGCTCGGTACCGGAATCGGCGGCGGCATCATTCACCACGGGCGCGTGTTGCACGGCGCGCAAGGAATGGCGGGCGAACTCGGACACATCACGGTCGTCCCCAACGGTCTGCCGTGCGGCTGCGGCAATGTCGGTTGTGTCGAGAAGCACGCGTCGGCGTCGGCGATCGCGTCGATGGGGAGGCTGCTCGGGCTGGGCGCGGACATCACCTCGAAGGGGGTCTACGAACTGGCGTCGCAAGGCAACGAACGGGCTCTCGCCATCTTCGAGAACATGGGCCGAGCACTAGGAATCGCCGTCGCGAACTTGATCAACATTTTCAACTTCCCGCTGTATCTGTTGAGCGGCGGTCCGCTGCCCGCGTGGGATTTCTTTTCGCCCGCGATGCTGGACGAGGTGAAAAAACGCTCGTTCACTTATCGCCATGCGCCGACTCGGATCGAGAAAGCGACGTTGGGCGACAAAGCCGGACTGTACGGCGCGGCGTATTTACCTTTCGCGGCGCAGAGCATGAAAAACCTATGAGCGCGAAAACGTTCTGGATGGGAATCGACGTCGGGACCGGCGGCACTCGCGCGCTGCTGGTGGACGAAGCCGGTCGCGTCGCCCATGGGTTCACGGCGTCGCATGCGGAAATGGACATGCCGCAGCCGCTTTGGGCGGAGCAGCATCCGGACGACTGGTGGCGCGCGGCGCAAGAGGCGGTACGCGGAGTTCTGGCGCAGGCGAGCGCCACCGGCGAAAGCGTTCGGGCGATCGGATTCTCGGGACAGATGCACGGCGTCACTATGCTCGACGCGAACTCGAAAGTCGTGCGGCCCGCGCTGATCTGGTGCGATCAGCGCAGTCAAGCGCAGGTGGATTGGGTCGCCGAAACGGCGGGAGTCGAAAATGTTTTGCGCTGGACGGCGAACCCGGTGCTGACCGGATTTACGCTCCCCAAGTTTCTCTGGGTGCGCGATCACCAACCGGAGTTATTCGCGCAAGTCCGACACCTGATGCTTCCCAAGGACTACGTGCGCTTCAAGCTGTCGGGCGAGTTCGCCGCCGACGTTTCCGACGCCTCCGGTACGTCGCTTTTCGACGTCGTCCATCGCCGCTGGTCGAGCGAAATGTGCCGCGCGGCGGGCGTCGATCCGGCGATTCTACCTCCGGTCTATGAGTCGAGCGCCGTTTGCGGCGCAATCTCGGCCGAAGCGGCCAAGCTCACTGGGTTGCGCGCCGGGACCCCAGTTGTCGCGGGCGCAGGGGACCAAGCGGCGAGCGCCGTCGGCAACGGCATCGTCGAACCCGGAATCGTGTCCTGCACGCTCGGCACTTCGGGCGTGGTGTTCGCGCACATGGAAACAGTCGCCTACGATCCACGGGGCCGAGTCCATACGTTTTGCCACGCCGTTCCCGGCAAGTGGCACGTGATGGGAGTGACGCAAGGCGCGGGGTTAAGTCTGCAATGGTTCCGCAACCAACTCGCGACCGGCGCGACCTACGACGAACTAATGGACGAAGCGGGCCGATCGCCCGCGGGCGCGCAGGGTCTCTATTGGCTGCCTTATCTCATGGGCGAGCGGACACCGCATCTCGACGCTCGCGCCCGCGCCGCCTGGGTGGGACTTACCGCCCGCCACACGCGCGCCGATCTCGTTCGCTCCGTCGTCGAAGGTGTGAGTTACTCGCAAAAAGATTGCCTCGACATCGTCGAGGAATTGGGCGTGTCTGTCCGTTCCATTCGCGCTTCGGGCGGCGGCGCGAAATCGCCTTTGTGGCGGCGAATCTTAGCCGACGTATTCGGCAAGCCCGTCGCGACGCTCGATACGCAGGAGGGTTCGGCGTATGGGGCGGCGCTGCTGGCGATGGTGGGCTCGGGACGGTTCGCTTCGGTCGCGGAAGCCTGCCGCGCGGCGATCCGCGATACGGAAACGATCGCGCCCTCCGCCGGTCGCGACGTATACGCCCGGGGCCATCTCGTCTACCGCGCGCTGTATCCTGCATTGAAAGAGGTCTTCCATGGAACGCCGTAGTTTTCTCGCCGCCTCCGCCGCCGCGCTCGCCGCGCGCCCCGCTTTCGCGAATACCGTCGCCACCGCGTGCGAACGGATGACGCCTTGGCTGGTCGAACAACGCCGCGACTTCCACATGCACCCGGAGTTGATGTACGACCTGTTCCGCACCTCGAAGGTGGTGGCGGAGCGTCTGGCGAAGCTGGGTCTCTCCGACATTCGTACCGGGATCGCGAAGACGGGCGTCACCGGCGTCGTTCGCGGCGCCAAGCCCGGCCCCGTCGTCGCCGTGCGCGCCGACATGGACGCCCTGCCGATCGACGAATCGAAGCTCGATATTCCGTACAAGTCGAAAAATCCAGGCGTCAAACACGCCTGCGGCCACGACGCGCACACGACCATCGCGCTGGGCGTCGCCGAAGTGTTGATGGCGATGCGACAGGAGTTGCCCGGGACGGTGCTGATGATTTTCCAACCCGCCGAGGAAGGCGGCCGTGGCGCGCTAAAGATGGTGCAAGAGGGCGTGTTCTCGCCCGTGAAGCCCGAGGCGATTTTCGGACTGCACGTCTGGCCGCAGGTCGACTACGGCAAGATCGCCTACGCGTCGGGCGTCGCGATGGCCGCCGCGGACCGGGTCGAAATTACGATCAAGGGCAAGATGTCGCACGGCGCGCAGCCGGAGAATGGCGTCGATACGGTTGTCGTGGCGGCGAACGCGATTCAAGCGCTGCAAGCCATCCGCAGCCGCCGCATGTCGGGTACCGACGACTTCGTGTTGTCGCTCGGCTCGATCCACGGAGGCACGGCGTTCAACATCATCACCGACACGATCAAGATCGACGGCACCATGCGAACTCTGTCCGAATCTCTGCGCGACAAGGCGCGCTCGATGATCATGCAGACCCTACGCGGCGTGACGGAGGCTTTCGGGGCGACGTTTGAGTACAAGTTCGACGAAATCGGCACCGTAACTTACAACGATCCGGCGCTGGTAGCGCGAACCGTTCCCACGTTCCGGAAGCTGATCGGCGAAAAGAATGTCCTCGAAGTCGGCCCCGTCATGGGCGCGGAGGACTTTTCGTACTTTCAGAAGGAAATGCCTGGCTTCTTCTACTTCTTGGGCGTGCGCAACGAAGCGAAGGGTTTCGTGCACGCGGTCCACACCCCGGAGTTCGACTTGGACGAGCGCGCGCTGCCGCTCGGCGTTAACGCGATGACGAACGTGGTGCTGGATTATTTGGCGAGAGGTTGATCTTTACCGTTCGTCGCGATACCGGCACGAATTGCGCGCGTGAAGCCGATACTTTCCGGATTCCGTCCCGATTGAAATCTCCCTCCGCAACAACACTAGTACTCCACCATTGCCAGTTCGCATCGCCAACAAAAACCCGAAAGATCTCTCGCTTGGTCTTTCGCTCGGAAAAAACCTCCCAAAAGTTTTTCCCCAGCGCGATCTTTCGAGATGTCACAGTCGCAGTTTTTTTTCTTTTCCAGTACAACACTGGGGCAACCGGTTCTATTCTCGGCGCAGGTTAGGATGAGCGCCGCAACTAGCATCTAACGGGGACTCACTTTCGGCCAAGCCAACTCGATGCCCTGCGCGACGAGCGAGGCCTGAAACTCCTTGCGGCGAGCTTCGTTCGCTCGAATCGCGCGCGGCGTCCGCTTCGTCGAGATAGCGTGCGCGGCGAGCGCACCCGCCGACTCGCCGATGTTCCACTCCACGGGATGCAGCCGGTAGCAGCCGTTGGTGATGTGGGTGACTCCCAGGTTTTTCCCCGCCGCGAGTAAGTTCTCCACGCGTTTTGGAATCAGCGCGCCCATCGGAATCTGAAACGGAAGCGAACTAACGTCGATGTAGTTATCGCCACCGGAGGACGGATGCAGATCGATGCGGTAACTTCCGATCCCAACCGAATCCGGATATTCCTCGGCGGTGGCGATGGGAGCGCGAACCTTCGTCGATACGTGCTGTTCCACCACCGTGAACTCGGCTTGAATGCGCCGGGACTCCCGAATATAGGGATACTTCGCCAGTCCGTCCGCCGTCCCGGTCTGGTCGCCGCGAATCTTTAGCCCCTTCCAACCTTGGTCGGTCTGCATCCAATACAACAAGCTGAGCGAAAGATTGCGCCCTCGCTTCAGATGCCGCGCCGCCTCCTCATCGCTCACCCCATGCAAATTGCCGAGCCAATAGTCGTTCTGCGGCCAGTTAACCAGCGTGATGTCGGCTCCGAAGCTCCCCTCGTAGTGATGCTTGGCGCGAATCCGGCGGTATAGCCATAAGTTCAGAGGGCCGGGAGTTCGATCCGTTTCGGTTGGATCGAACTTCACCGCGCGCGTCTCGAGAGTTTGCGGGGCGGACATTTGCCAACTTAGTAACTTACCGGGCCAATTCACCGGCTTTAAGTTAGGGACGTAATCGCGCCAGAACTCGTACTCTTCGGGTTTGTCGACGGTGTGATCTTCGCCCGCGTGGTAACTCATCGCGAAGCAAATCGTGAACGCTTGTTGATTCTGGGGCTGGGCGATCTCCGGCGCCGACGGTTCGCCGGTGTCTTTCCGCGACTCGAAGCCCATCACGTGTTCAACGTTCGCCAGCGGGAGTAAGTCCCCTTGTTCGGTCGCGTCGAGAAAATAAGGCGCGTTAATCGAACGGACGGTACCGCTTTCCAAATCGCGCACGCTCACTGCCTCGATCCGGTCCCCCTTGGTAACCGCCAGTTCCGGCTTATGGCGAAGCAGTAACGTCAGTTGGCCGCTCGAAAGCCAAGGAGCGAGCATGGCCTCCAACACCGCGAGAGAAACCGGCGGCTCGTGCGTAATCGGCGAGACGCTGCCGCCGCCGGGATTGAACACCGTCCGCGATCGCAAGTCCGCCCGCAGCGGAAAGTTACGGCGGTAGTAATCGCGAACGCCGGCTCGATAGTCGCGATATAGCCGCGTGCCGCCGAAGTTCTCGACCCAGGGATGTTCGTCGGGAGGTACGGCCTGCGACGTAAGTTGACCGCCGACCCAATCGGTTTCTTCGGTCATGACGACCCGGCAGGCGTTTCGCAGCGCCGCGAGGGCCGCCGCGCAACCGCCGGTTCCGCCGCCGATCACGGCCACATCGGCCCGGAGAGCCGAAGCGGCGAACGCGTTTCGAGGAAACTCCAAGGCGACGGAAGAGAGCGAGGCGAAAGTGCGCCGGGTCAACATGCGCCTACGCTATCATGCGGGTCAGTGGCGATTCTCACGCTGTCCGGCGATCCCCAAAGTCCGTGCGCCGAAGTCGCTCGGTGCGCCACCCTTGCGCTTCGCTTCACTTTAATCGAGCGTCTCGACGACGACTTTTTGTCCGCGCTTCCGTCCGGCAGTTGGCCGCTGGTGGCCACCTCGACGCTCGCCGGTCTCGCCACCGAACATCACTTACTGATCCACCTCGATCGGGCGGAGCGTCTTTTTCCCGCTTCCCCGTTGGCGTTTCGAGTGCGACTGGCGGCGCGCGACCATGTGCGGGTTCCGCCCGGAATCGATTTGGCGTTGAACGCCTCGCGCCACTCGCCGGAATCCTGCGCGGCGATCGTGGCCGCCGCGTTCGGGGCGAGTCCCGCCGCAAACGCGGGCCTGTTGACGTTCGCGGCGGAATCGCAAATTCGATTCCAAGCCAAGTTACAACTGGCCGGGCACGGCATCGCGCCGCCGGAGCCTCTGGCCGTACACCGTCGCCGGTTTTCGCATCCCAGCGAAGAAGTCTTCGCCAACTTACTCGATTTCTACTGCATCTCGTGGGAATACGAACCGCGCAGTTTCCCCATCGAGTGGGACGCACAGGGGAAAATCACGGAGGCGTTTACTCCCGATTTCTACTTGCCCGAGTTTGGAACTTACGTCGAACTTACGACGATGAAGCAGTCTTTGGTAACTCGCAAAAACCGGAAGGTTCGCCGCGTGAAAGAGCTCTACCCGGAAGTAAGTCTTCAAATCTTCTACCAAAAAGACTTCGAGAACCTCATTTTCAAATACGGACTCTCGAAGCCCGCCGCCGCGTGACCGCCCCGCCGATCGAGCGCGTCTTGTTTACGGCCGAGCAAGTCGACGCGCGGATTTGCGAAGTGGCCCTCGACGTTTCCTCCCGCTACCCGGACGGAGTTAAGTTGGCGGGAGTCCTGAAGGGCAGCGTCTTCTTCCTAACCGCCCTCTCGCGAGCGTTGACCGTTCCGGCGAAAATCGACTTCCTCGCCATCTCGTCGTTCGGCGGCGCGCAGGCGGGAATGGTGCGCATCGCGAAAGACCTCGACGACCCGATCGAAGGCGAGCACGTCCTGCTGGTCGAAGATATCGTCGATACCGGGTTGACGTCGCGGTTCCTGCTGCGGACGCTCGCCACCCGGAATCCGGCTTCGCTCGCGATTTGCACGCTGCTCGACCGCGCCGCGCGCCGCCTCGCGCAGGTCCCCGTCGAGTTCCGCTGTTTCGAGGTGGACGACGCCTTCGTCGTCGGCTGCGGACTCGACCATCGCCAGCTCTACCGCAACCTGCCGTACGTCGCCGTCTTGCGGCGCGAAGGATTGTAGCGGCGTTACACTGGCAAGTTCATGGGTCTTTCGCCAACCGAAGAAGTGAAAGGGCGGCTGCGCAGCCGCGCCTGGTTCGACAATCCGCACAACCTCTCGATGACCGCGGTGTACATCGAGCGCATGCTCAACTACGGGCTGACGCGCGAGGAGTTGCAGTCCGGACGGCCGATTATCGGCATCGCGCAAACGGGCAGCGATCTTTCGCCGTGCAACCGGCACCATCTGGCGCTCGCGCAGCGTACCCGCGACGGCATTCGCGACGCGGGCGGAGTGCCGATCGAGTTTCCGATGCATCCAATTCAGGAGACGTGCCACCGTCCGACGGCGGCGCTGCAGCGGAACTTGGCGTATCTCGGATTGGTCGAAACGTTGTTTTCGTGCCCGTTCGACGGCGTGGTGCTCACCACCGGCTGCGATAAGACGACGCCCGCCGCGATCATGGGCGCGGCGACGGTGAACATTCCGGCGATCGTACTGTCGGGCGGGCCGATGCTGAACGGCTATCACCACGGCGAGTACGCGGGCTCCGGCATGGTGATTTGGGAAGGGCGGCGGTTGCACGCGGCGGGCAAGATCGACGACCGCGAGTTTCTCGAAATGGCGTGCGAATCCACGCCCAGCGTCGGACATTGCAACACGATGGGCACGGCGACGTCGATGAACTCGATGGCCGAGGCGTTGGGCATGACGCTGCCCGGCTGCGCCGCGATTCCCGCGCCGTACCGGGAGCGCGCGCAGATGGCGTACCTGACCGGCAAACGCATCGTCGAGATGGTGGCCGAGAATTTGACGCCCTCGAAGATTCTTACCCGCGAGGCGTTCGAGAACGCCATCGTCGTCTGTTCGGCGATCGGCGGTTCCACCAACTGCCCGCCGCATGTCAACGCGATCGCGCGGCACATCGGCGTCGATCTGCCGGTGAAGGACTGGGAGACGGTGGGGCACGCAATCCCGCTGCTGGCCAACATCTCTCCGGCGGGTAAGTATCTGGGCGAGGATTATCATCGCGCGGGCGGCGTGCCCGCGATCTTCGGCGAACTGATACGCGGCGGCAAGATTCGAACGTCGGCGATCACCGCTACGGGCAAGACCGTAGGGGAGGTGTACGCGGGCGCGAAGACGCGGAACCCGGAGGTGATCCGGCCTTTCGAAAATCCCCTGATGCACGACGCGGGGTTCCTCGTCTTGACGGGAAATCTGTTCGATTCGGCGTTGATGAAAACCTCGGTGCTCGGCGAGGAGTTCCGAATGCGATTTCTATCGACCCCGGGCGACGAGAACGCCTTCGAGGGCAAAGCCATCGTGTTCGAAGGTCCCGAGGACTATCACGCTCGCATCAACGACGAATCGCTGGGGATCGACGAACACTCGATTCTCGTGATTCGCGGCACGGGTCCGGTGGGCTATCCCGGCTCGGCGGAAGTGGTCAACATGCAGCCGCCGGACGCGTTGATCAAGCGCGGCGTGCGCTTTCTGCCCACCATCGGCGACGGCCGGCAGTCGGGCACTTCGGACTCCCCGTCGATTTTGAACGCTTCCCCCGAATCGGCGGTAGGTGGTAATCTCGCGATCCTACGTACGGGCGACCGGCTCCGCGTCGATTTGAACAAGGGCCGGGTGGACATCCGAATCTCGGACGAGGAGATCGCCGCGCGGCGCGCGACGCTCAAGGCCGAGCCTCCCGCCAACCAAACCCCGTGGCAGCAGATCTATCGCGAGACGGTAGGGCAACTGGAAGCGGGCGGCGTAATGGAATTCGCGGTGAAGTACCAGAACGTGGCGCGCGAAATTCCCAGACATAACCACTAAGCGCGGTACTCTGAAAGCGGAGTCCGCCGGACAGGTGGCCGCCGGTCCTCGCAAGGGGGCGGGAGGAAAGTCCGGTCTCCATCGGGCGGCGTGCCGGCTAACGGCCGGGGGGGCGTTCTCAAAGGACGCTTTACGGATCAGTGCCACAGAAAATGTACCGCCTCGGCGAACGGTTGCCGGGGTAAGGGTGAAAAGGTGCGGTAAGAGCGCACCGCGGCGGCGGTAACGCTCGTCGGCAGGGAAAACCCCACGCGGAGCAAGACCAAATAGGGGAGGATGCGGCGGCCCGTCGCGCTACCACTCCCGGGTAGGTCGCTTGAGCTTCGTAGTAATGCGAAGCCTAGACGAATGGCCACCGCCGCGAGCGATCGCGGAACGGAAACCGGCTTATCGTCCGGCGGATTTCCAACTAGGAGTGTCGATCGCCGATCACGGCGATCCGCGCCATCACCAACCGGGCCGAATCCGGAGCGGCGGCCAGTTCCGGGACGGGAATCGTCTCGCCGAACTCGACGATTAAGCGGTCCGTTTCGCGAATGAGCACCGGAACCACCGGCAGCGCCAACTTGGCGATCAGGCGCGCGACTCCCGGTAGCGGATCCGTCAATCGTCCGGCCTCGCCCGCTACCCCTTCGGGAAAGATTCCGATGGGACGCGCCAACGCGGGAGCGGCTTTCAACAACCGACGGATCGACGTTGCGGTGAACGCCGGGTTGGTTTTGACGAACGATACGGGAAAGCAGTGAAGGGCGTGGGCTACTTTCGGCAACAACAAATCTCCGGGCGACGGAACCGTCCAGGGCCCGATTTTCCAGGGCGGCCAATTGGCGGTGACGATCCAATGGACGGGAGGATTGCCGGGTCCGATCGCGCGCCGCACGGCCTGCGTAACCGCGCTGGCCGAATGCAGAATCCAGAGCCCTTCCCGCTGGTAATGATTGGGCGCGACGATAAAACGTCCGTCCGAAGGAATGTTTCGAACGCCTCGATACTCGGGCGCAGGGCGCATGCGCGCGACAACGCTCGCCGAGAACTCGTCTACGTCGCGACGCTCGCCGCGCGCGATGTACGGAGTCAAGCCGAACACCAAGTCCCAGGGCACCGGATAGCGGATCACGAGCCTAAACCGGACGGCCTTTCCACGCGGTTTTGCGCTTGGTAATCCCCAGGATCAATCCGTTCAGCGCAATGAGTTGGAAGCCATAAATGCCGAGCGGCGCGAGGATCGCCGCGACGCCGCCGTACCAGGGAGTGAGCAACGGTACCGGCAGAATCAGAAACGCCGCGAGCGCGATCCAGTGTCCCGCCGACGCGAGCATGATCGCCGCCGGAAGCCAATTCAACGCGAAGAGCGAGGCGAGGAACACCTGCGCGCCCATCTTGCGATCCGCGTCGAGAAACCGGAACGAGTTCTTCGAAAAACCGCGCCAGATCTCCGCGAAGCCCGAATACATCCGGCAGAAGGCGAGTTTCTCGGCCCGCAAGATTCGCACCGCGCCCCGATGCTGTTTCGCCCGGCGCGCGAGATCTGCGTCCTCGATAACGCTCGAACCGACCGAAGCGTGCCCGCCGATGAAGTCGTAGAACTTGCGCCGGAAGAGAATGCACTGCCCGTTCGCCATCGCGTCCTTCGCGAGAGGGTCGTTGACGGCGCGCCCGTTCACACCGGTGAACAACAGGGCGAACGCATACGGCAGCAGCACCGCCTCCCAAAACGACTTAGTGATCTGGCGCGGAAAAACGCTAAGCATGTCGAGCTTCTCCGATTCGGCGTAGTCCATCAGAGACGGCAGAAACTCGGGAGCGTACCAAGTGTCGGCGTCGACGAACAGAATCCATTCGCTGGCCGTGGCGCGGGCTCCAGCGGCGCAGGCGTTCGGTTTGCCCATTTGGCCGGAGGCGAGTCTCGGCGCGTAGATCACCTCGGCGGTGTTTTGTTTCGCCACCATCGCGGTTTCGTCGGTGGAATGATCGTCCACCACCAGCACCCAGCCTTGCGGAAAACTCGATACGACCCGGGCGATGTTCGCCTCCTCGTTGCGCGCGGGTACGATCACGATCACATCCTGCGGTGGGACCCGAAAATCGGCGGCCGGCAGTTCGGGGAGCGTCAGATAGTTGCGCCTCGACTTGACGAAGAAGAAGATCATACCCAGCGCGATCGCGCCGGCGATGGCGAACTCGGTCACGACGGAATTCTCTTCAAGGTAGGGCCGGCCATGCCGTCCGGAAATAGCGGACGCTCCACCGCCGATTGCCACGCGCCCGCTCCATCCTGCGCGCGAACTTCGACGAACTCGGCGTTGCGTTGCGGATCGATCTCCGTGCGCCACCGCGTGAGGCAGTAAGGCGAGAGCGGCGCTTCCAGTACCGCCGCGGTCCAAGGAGCGTCCGCGCCCGCGCGCGCCTCGACTCGGCGAATTCCGCGAATCCCCGCGAACGCCACGCCGCCCACCGCCAACCGCGATCCTTCGCGCCGAATGCGGTCGACAAACGAGCAGGTGTGAATCACGGGCTCTTTCGTGTAGCCAAGCTTTGGCCAGGTGCCGACGTAAGGCTCCGTCGCGAGCGCGATCTCGCCGATCCATTTCACGTTCTTGAAGCCGTAGTAGCGCGGAACCAGCAGTCGCACCGGATATCCGTGATTGCGGGTCAGCGTGCGCCCGTTCATCCCTACCGCAAGCATCGGTTCCTCGGAATACGCATAATCGAGCGGGAACGAATCGCCGTGCCCGTCGACGCCGACGATGGCGACTTCGCGCGCGGTACCCGTCCGCTCGCGAGGAGGCAGAAACTCGCGTAGCGGAACGCCCGCCCATTCGGCCGTACCCATCAAGTCGCTCTTGAGGGTGTTCGAAATGCAGCGAAGCGTTTGCCAGCGCCGCGTTAGGCGAGCGTCGAGCAACTCGCGGTACGTAGCCTCGCGCAAGGTACGACCGTCTTGGGCGATTTTCAAGCGCCAGCGGTCCGGGTCGAGCGCCGGATCGACGGTGTTCTTCGACATAACGTAGAACGTGCCCACGGGCGTCACCGGCTTGCGGACCAGCCCCGGCGCGAACGAATCGGGCGGCGCGGCGTGCGGGAACAGATCGACCGGCGCGGTCGCCGTAGCGGCCAAACGGCGATCCCGCCAATAGCTCTCGACCGCTACGGCTGCGGTTCCTCCGAGCATCGCGACTTGCGTCAGGAATCGACGGCGAGCCGGGGCGAACGTGGGGACGCGAAACAGATGTAACAGCGCCCAGCAGCCCATCCCGCCGATCGCCAATCCACCGGTCGCGGCGAAAGGCTTCGCCCACGCGCCAAACGTTTCGAGAATCCACACCGACGCGGTATTCGGCGTGCGCGCCATGATCCATTCGGCGATGCGATCGGTCAGCATCGGCCATCCCAACACGTAGTGCGCCACCGCGTTCAGCGCGACGATGGCGAGAGAGACCAGAGATGCTTCGCGGATTTTCACGTTTGCCAGAATGCGTAACGGCTCGCGAGCGCGCCCGCCATCAGCCGATATTTGCGACCCGAGGAAACCACCGCGCGCTTCGAAAACACATCGTAGCGGTTGCGGGCGATCTCGGCGAGTATGCGCCGATACACGTCGGAGGCCAGCCGCACGGAGAAAGCCCCGCGCGGGTGGAGCATCGCGATCCCCGGCTCCGCGGCGGCGTAGAACGAACGCGCCCGCTCCATCTGAAACTCGATCAGGCGAACAAAGGCGTCGTCGACCGTCGAAGCGCGCAATTTCGTTTCGCAATAGCCGAACTCGGACATCTCCTCCTGCGGTAAGTAGATTCGCTCCATCGCCAAATCTTCGCCAACGTCGCGCAGAATGTTGGTCAATTGCATGGCGATCCCTAACTCGACGGCGTGCCGTAAACCCCGATCTTCGAGCGAGGGATCGCGGAAGCCGATCACTTTCGACATCATGAGTCCGACGGTGGAAGCGACGCGGTAACAAAAAACGCGAAGGTCGTCGAATGTTTTATAGCGAACGCGCTCCAAGTCCATGCGGCATCCGGCGATCAGTTCGAGCGGATACTCGGCCGGGATCGCATGCCGCCGCACGGCGTCGAAAAACGCGCGCAAGATCGGCGATTCGGGCGCGGCCCCGCGATAGCCGTCCCGGACCGCGCCCTGCCAATCGTCGAGCCGTTCCCGAGCCGCGCGGGGGCACTCGGCTTCGTCGACGATGTCGTCCGTCGTGCGGCAGAACCAGTACACGGCGTGCGCGGACCGGGCGAGATCGGGCGGGAAAAAGCGAGTGCAGAAATAGAAGCTCTTCGATCCGGCGGCGGTGGCGGCGGCGGCTTCGCGGTAGAGATCGCTCAGATCGGAAGACGTTCGCATACGAGGTTCGCGGCGATCTTGGCCGAGGAAAGCACACCCGGAACGCCCGCGCCGGGATGGGTGCCCGCCCCGGCGAAGAACAGATGGCGCACGTCCTCGCTCTCATTATGAGGCCGGAACCAGGCGGACTGGCGGAAGATCGGCTCGAACGAGAACGCCGCGCCCACGTAGCTGCGCAGCGTCGTCTCGAAATCGAGCGGCGTGAAATACCGCTCGGTCGCGAGATTGTCTAGCAGCCCGGGCAGATACCGGTCGTCGAGGAACTGCATGACCCGGTCGCGAAACGGGCGAGCGGCGGTATTCCAGTCGATGCCCGACTGTTGGTTTGGAACCGGAATCAAGACGTACCAGCAGTCCCCGCCCTCGGGAGCCATCGAAGGATCCGTGGCCGTCGGGCGATGAAGGTACAAAGAAAAATCGCCCGAAAGAATCTTGCGGTTGAAAATTTCGTCGAGCAGTTCGCGATAACGCTCGCCGAGAATAATCGTGTGGTGGCGGATATCCGAATATCGCTTTCGAGTGCCGAAATAAATCACGAAGAGCGACATCGAGTACCGCATCCTCGCAAAACGACCATTCGTATTTTTCGGGCGCACCGCCGAATCGATCATCGTCCGGTAGGTATTCGCGATGTCCGCGTTCGATACGACGCCATCGGCCCGGATCGTCTCGCCCGCTTCGGTGACGACGCCCCTCGCCGCCCCGTTCTCGACGACGATCCGCTTCACCGGAGTGGCGAGCCGCGTAACGCCGCCCAACTCCGTAAACAAACGCCCCATCGCTTGAATCACCGCGCCGGTCCCGCCCATCGCGTAATGCACGCCCCACTGCCGCTCGAGATGGTGGATCAACGCGTAGATCGAAGTGGTTTGAAAAGGATTGCCCCCGACCAGCAGCGGATGAAAGCTGAACACGCGGCGCAACAAATCGTCCTGGACGTATCGCGAGACGAAGCCGTAAACGGTGCGGTAGCTTTGCAGCCGGATCAGATCCGGCGCGATCGAGATCATGTCGCCGAACTTTAGAAACGGCTTGTCCGAAAGTTCGGTGAAGCCTTTCTGGAAAATATCCTTCGCGGCGCGGATCATGGCTTGGTAGCCTTCCACGTCGCCCGGCGAGAACGCGGCGACCTTGCGCACCGTCGCCTCCTCGTCGGCGTTGTATTCGAAGTGCCGGCCGTCGTGAAACTCGATCCGGTAAAACGGATCGACCGGTACGATCGTCACGTAGTCCTCGCGACGGCGGCCCGCCTCGGAGAACAGTTCGTCGATCAGGAACGGCGCGGTGATTACCGTGGGTCCGGCGTCGAACGTGTAGCCGTCTTGCCGGTACACGTAGGCCCGCCCGCCGAGTTGGTCGCGCGCTTCGAGGAGAGTCACGCGATACCCGCGAGTCTGGAGCCGGAGAGCGGTGGCGAGCCCGCCGAACCCGCTACCGGCGACTACAATCGAGCGCTCTGGCATTGAGAAGTTGGATCAATTCGAGGAAGGGTTCGGCGTCGCCGCCCAAAGGATCGAGAGTAGCGCGAACGGCGTCGAGGTGACGCTCGACGTCGTCGGCGCGGGCGATCTCGCCGTCGAGGAAGTCGTCGACGATTTGGAACGCCAATCCGAACCGCCGGCCGAATTGCCGCAGCGGCGGACCGCCGGGCATCGCCGCGAGCTCGAACAGAGGGACCGTCTTCAGTTCGTCCAGGCGCAAACGCTCGAAGTCGCGGCGGTCTCCCGAAAGCTCCAGATCCATGGCCTGCCCCGCGATGAGCGCCCCGCAATCGAGCGTCTTGAGCAGGGCTAGCTGAAATTCCGGTTGCCCGATCACCAATCGCGCGGACAGCGCCACCATCGCGAAACTCGCGAGGATCGCCGTCGATTCGCCGAACTCGATATGCACCGCCGCCCGGCCCCGCCGCTCCCGCTCGTCGTCCATCGAGGGCAAATCGTCGACGATCAGGGACGCGCAGTGGAGAAGTTCCACGGCGCAAGCCGCGTCCATCGCCGCCCGCGACGGACGGCCCGCGAACCGCGCCGCCCGCAACGCGAGAATCGGGCGAACGCGCTGCCCTTCGCCGAGCACGGCGTAGGAGATCGCCTGCGGCACCGATCCGGCGGCGGGACACGCCAGCGTCGCCACAATCCGTTCCAACTCGCGTTCGACGGCGGCGCGGTCGTGGCGGAGGCTCTCCATGGCTACGGAGAGGGATGCGGCGGCCACGCCGGGCGGCGTAATTTAATCGGTGCGAAAATCTTCAGCGCGTTTTTGCGAGCGCTTTCTCGATGGCGGACACGGTCGGCGGCGAAGGTTTGAAGTTTCCGAAGCGTGTGCCCTGGGCGATGGTCAGCGGAGTCCAGCCCCGTTTGTTCGGCCGATTCCACACCGCCGGGTTCGCCCCCCGCGCCACCAGAAACTCCACCGCCATCGGCGAGTTCTTGTACGCCGCGCCGTGCATCGCCGTCTCGCCGTTTTGATCCACGGCGTCGATGTCGTTGCCCAACTCCAAGGCGACGGCCAGAGCTTCGACTACCTCCGGCTCGGTGCCCGCGTCCTCGCCCGGCGATCGAGTTCCCAGCCCAGCGGCGGCCATCAGTGGCGTCGCGTTGTCCGCATTGCCCAATTTAGGATCGGCGCCGAGTTTCGCCAGCAGGCGCATAAGCGGCGCGTCGGCGGTCTTCGCCGCGAGGAAGAAAGGCGTCGCGCCCAGCGTATTGATGCCGGTCATGCCAAACTTCACGCCGCGCGTCATGCGTGCGTTCACGTTCGCGCCCTTAGCGACCAACCGCTCCACCATTTCGAGACCGCTCAGGCGTCCCGATCCGTCGGGCGGCGGATTGTTGTCGCCGACACCCGGCTTGCGGACGTCGGAAATCGAGTGCAACGCCGTGTAGCCGCAACGGGCGGCGTTGGGGTCCGCGCCGCGGTCGAGCAGAAAAGAAGCCAGATCGAAATGCGCGTTGGTCACCGCAAGCGCCAGCGCGCTCACCCCCGCCCGAGGAACGCCTACCGGCTTGCGGACCGCGTTTGGTAAGGGTTCGACGGTCTCGTCGACGTCCACGCCCGCGTCGAGCAACGCGCGCGCCGCCTCGATCCGCCCCTCGCGCACCGCGAAGAGAAAGGGCGTAAACCCGGAATCGAGCCGGATCCGGAAATCCGCTCCCGCGCGAATCAGCTCCGCGACGACTTCGGCGTGCCCCTCGGCGGCGGCCCAATGGACGGCGGTTTGTCCGAAACGCGGCTCCTTGGCCTCCACTTTCGCACCCGCCGCGAGAAGCGCTCGGACCGCGGAAACGCGGCCCGTACGGGAGGCGGTCATTAACGGAGTTTCGCCGCCCGGCAGGGCGAAGTTGGGGTCGGCGCCGTGCTTCAGAAGCGATTCGATCATCGAGGCGCTACCGTTGGTAGCGGCCAGCGACAACGGCGTCACCCCATAGCGATTGACGGCTTTCGCGTCGGCGCCTTCGGCCAGCAGGCGGCGTGCGGCGGCCAGATCGTCGGCCTGCGCGGCGCGATGGAGCGGTGTCGTCCCGTCGGGCGAAACCGCCAGCCAGACGAAAACGATCGCGGCGATCATAGCGGCAGCGGTTCGATCAGTTCACCGACCTTGCCTTGACTATCGGCGAAGGAGTCGAGTCGGACTCCCGCGCGGTCGAGCAGCGTCAAGTGCAAATTCGCGAGCGGCGTGGGCTGCCCGTAACGAACGTGGCGTCCGCCGTTACGGCCGCCCGCGACCAGAATCGGAAGATTCACGTGGTCGTGCTTATCGGCGTTCGACATACCGCTACCGTAAAGAAGCATCGAGTGGTCGAGCAGCGATCCGTCGCCGTCGCGCGTGGCGGCGAGCTTTTCGAGGAAGTAGGCGAACAGCGAAACATGGAACGCATTAATCTTGGCGACCAGCGCCAGCTTTTCGGGATTTCCGCCGTTATGCGTCAACGGATGGTGCGGGTCGGGAACGCCGATTTCGGGATACGTACGCGTAGAGGTTTCGCGCGCCAACTGGAACGTCGTCACGCGCGTCACGTCGGCCTGCATGGCGAGTACCTGCAAGTCGAACATCAGCCGGGCGTGATCGGCATAGGCGGCGGGTACGCCGACGGGACGGTCGAGATCGGGCAGCCGCGAATCGGCGACCTCCGCCTCGGCTTTCTGGATGCGGCGCTCCACTTCGCGAATGGAATCGAGGTAGTGATCCACCTTCGCGCGGTCGCCGGGGCCGACTTTCGATTTCAAGCGCGCCATATCGGCGAGCACGGCGTCCAGCAGGCTAGCGCTTTTCCGTAGCTCGGCGCGCCGCTCCTCGGAACTTCCCCCGTCGCCGAAGAGCCGCTCGAACACCAGACGCGGGTGCGCCTCGGCTGGGAGCGGCGTGGTGGGCGACGACCAGGACAGATTATTTTGATACACGCACGCGTAGCCGTTATCGCACTGGCCGACGGTCGATAGCAGATCCATCGCCAATTCGAGCGAAGGCAGACGCGTTGTTCGTCCGATGTGCTGGGCGGCGATCTGATCGACGGTAGTGCCGAGATAGTAGTCGCTCGATTCGGTCCACTTGGCGCGCGCGGCGGACAGAAACGCGGCGTTCGAGGTAGCGTGAGTGCCGGGGTAGGCATTCTTCAATTCGAGATTCGTCACTACCGTGAGGTGCTTCTTCACGGGTTCGAGCGAGCGCAGCGACGGCGAAAGCTCGCCCACACGGCCATCGCTCGTCGGCGTCCAGTCCGCCATGTGCGCGCCCATCGGCATGTAGACGAAGCCCAGACGCTTTACGGGTGCGGGGGCCGCCTTCGCGGCCGGGATCATAGCGTCGAGCAGCGGTAACGCGACCGTCGCCCCCGCACCACGCAGTAAAGCTCGGCGGGCGATCGCCCGGCGGGTCAGGATCATGACGGCCTCCTCATTTGGAACGGCGGACTCTTAACTACCCCTAAGATTATCGAAGAAAAGCGGTAATCGGCGAACCGCGCGTCGCGGACGATCGCCCGAACGGCGGGAGCGTCGCTCGCCTCGATGCCGCGCCCCAAGGCGTAGATCAGCAGCCGTTCGGCGAGCGCTCCGGCGAAAAGTTCCGGCCGCGCCAACACCGCTTGTTCGAGGCCCGCGACTCCCGAAAACTTACTGCCGTCGGGCAATCCGCCCGCGACATCGATGGGCGCCGAGTTTTCGAGTTCGCGCCACCGCCCGATGGCGTCGTAATTCTCGAGCGAGAACCCAGCGGGGTCCATCAATTGATGGCAACCGGAACAAGCCGGATTGTCCCGATGCTCGGCCAGACGCTCGCGCATCGTGCGAAACGTCCCCGTGGAAGCGTTCTCTTTCAGGGAAGGAACGGCGGGCGGAGGCGGCGGAGGCGCGGTGCCGAGCAGGTTTTCGAGCACCCACTTGCCCCGGATGACGGGCGACGTTCGGGTCGCGTAACTGGTCACCGTCAGGACGCTGCCGTGGCGCAGCAATCCGCCGCGCGGGATTCCGGGATCCAGTTCGACGCGCCGAAAGTGGCCTCCGTAAACGTGCGGCACGTTGTAATGTTTCGCCAGCCGCTCGTTCAAGAACGTGTAGCGGGCTCGGATCAGGTCGAGAACGCTGCGATCCTCGCGATGGACGCTCTCGAAAAGCATTTCGGTCTCCCGCCGGAAAGCGCGCCGAAGATTGTCGTCGAAATCGGGGTACAGACGCATGTCGGGCGTGGCGGCGGCCAAGCGCCTTAACCCGAGCCATTGCGCGGCGAAATTCGTCGAAAGCGCGCTCGCTTTGGGATCGGCCAACATACGGCGCACTTGCTTTTCGAGAACGGCCGCGTCGCTCAATTGGCGGCGCTCCGCCAGCGCGAGCAACTCGTCGTCCGGCAGGCTCGACCAAAGGAAAAACGAGAGACGCGAAGCGAGTTCGAGATCGGAAACGCGATACGCGCGGGACGAGGCGGGGGCAGGATCGCGCTCGACGCGGAAGAGAAACTCGGGGCTGACGAGAATCGACCGCAGCGCCATCTCGATCGAGGCGTCGAAACTCTCGGACGCGCGGGTTTCCCGGAACAGCTTGAGCGGCGTGGCCGTATCGTCACGAGTCGCGGGACGGCGGTAGGCGCGGTGGACGAGGGTAGTTACGATCCGCTCGGCGCAGGGGAGTTCCTCGGCGGGCTTCTTCGGCGTGCAGACCAGTACCCGCCGCCGGCTGGGAGTGTCGCCTGGACCTTGGGCGTCGTACGGCCCGTTGATCGTCACCGAAAACACGGCGGGCTGGATGCGCGGATGCCGGTCCATGTTGAAGTGCGCGTTGTAGGGTTGCCGCTCCGTTTCGATCAACAAAGACGGACGTTTGGGGAATGCGGCGGCGACGCGATGCGGACCGGCGGCGATCCGCATTCGAACGTTCAGGTGACCGTCCGCTTTCGAGTGATCCTGGCTGCCTTTCGGCGGAACGACCGTAAAGAAGCCCACCCGCTCGCCGTCGAGCGTTACTTCCACCTCGTGCGCCGCATGCAAGCCCTCGATATGTTCGTTGCGGTCGCGCGCCAGCCGCACTTGGATTTCGTACTCGGCGTCGACGGGGAACGTGTAGCTCACCACGGTCCCGCCGCGTGTCCCGGGCGGGAGATCGTCGAAATGGCCCTCCTGGGTAAGGTCGGGCGGCAGGCGGAACGTATCGCCGCCGGGCGACTTAGCCGCGATGCCGATCGCCAACCGACTCACCGTGCGCGCGGCGCTCACGTACCGTTCGAGCAGCGCGGGCGACAGTTCGCCCACCGTAACGTTGTCGAACCCATGACCGGTTTCGTCGGCGGGCAGCAGCGCGGAGACGTCCACGTCGAGCGCTAGCAGGTCGCGAATCGCGTTCTGATACTCGACCCGCGTCAATCGCCGGAAGGTGTCGGTGCGGCCCGGGTTCGCGGACAGGCCGTCGAGCTTCGATTCGAGAGCCGCCACCACTTGGGCGTAAGCCGCCTCGTTCGGGCGCGGCAATCCGGCCGGCGGCATCTGGCGGGCTCGCAAGCGGCGAACCACCTTCTCCCAGGTTTCGGGATGCGCCTCGGGCCGTCCAGCGGGATCGAACGCGAAGCCGCCGGTCTTGACTTTTTCGTTGTGACAGCCGAAACAGTAGCGGGCGAGCGTTGCGCGCGGCTCGGGGGTCTGCGCGGCCACCGGAATCAGCAGAAGCGCTACCGCAATTCGCATGCCCCGATTATCTATCACGCCCCGCGAGATTTTTCCGTCGTCCGCCGCACCACCATTCCGTGGCGTTGTTCCGCACCCGCACGGCCGCTGTCTTCGGCATCGAAGCGCAACTGATCGACGTGGAAGTGGATATGTACGCGGGCGGGTCGGCGCGGGACCTGGTGACCGTCGGCATGCCCGACACGGCCGTACGCGAGAGCCGCGAACGGATCAAATCGGCGCTGGTGAATTCCGGCTTCGGCTATCCGAATAAGTCGGTCACCATCAACCTCGCCCCCGCCAACGTGCGCAAAGAAGGCGCCGGATTCGACCTTCCGATGGCGATGGGCATCCTGGGCGCGATGGGCGGAGTGGCGGCCAACGAGGAGTTTCTCTTCAGCGGGGAGTTGTCGCTCGACGGTTCGCTGCGCGGCGTCCGCGGAGTGCTGTCGATGGCGGTCTGCGCGCGGAAACGCGGGATCGCGAATCTGGTGGTGCCCGAGGAGAACGCCGCCGAGGCGGCCGTCGTCGAAGGCGTCAACGTCTTTGGCGCTCGCACGTTAGGCGACGTCGCCGCGATTCTAAATCGTCCGGGCGAGAGGCTCGCCACCAAGGCCGTACCCATTCCCAACGCGTCGTTGCGGGCGGGGATTCCCGATTTCGCCGACGTCAAAGGACAGACTACGGCCAAGCGCGCCCTCGAAGTGGCGGCGGCGGGCGGTCACAACGTTCTGCTGATCGGGCCGCCGGGATCGGGCAAGACGATGCTGGCGCGGCGCGTACCGGGAATCCTGCCGCCGCTGACGTTCCCGGAGTCGCTCGAAACGACGCAAGTTCATTCGGTGGCCGGACTGCTCGGCAAACACACGGGTCTGTTGCAGGATCGTCCCTTCCGCGCGCCGCACCATTCCGTCTCGGACGCGGGACTGATCGGCGGCGGCTCCGGAGTGCCCCGCCCCGGCGAAGTGTCTCTGGCCCATCACGGCATTCTCTTCCTCGACGAGATGCCCGAATTTCCGCGTAACGTGCTGGAGCAACTCCGCCAACCGCTCGAAGAGGGCTCGGTGACGCTGGCGCGGTCGGCGATCACGCTCGCGTTTCCGGCGTCGTTTATGCTGATCGCCGCGATGAACCCCTGTCCCTGCGGATTTTTCGGCGACTCGACGCGCGATTGCCGCTGTACCGGCGCCATCATTCAGCGCTATCTATCGAAAGTCTCCGGCCCGTTGCTCGACCGCATCGACCTGCATGTCGAAGTCCCCGCCGTCCCCTATCAAGAGTTACGCGGCAACGATCGGGGAGCGAGTTCCGCCGATATGCGCGCCCGCGTCGAGGCCGCCCGCGCTATCCAAGCCCGGCGCGGGGTACTGAATTCGCGAATTCCCCCTAGCCAGCTACGGAAGCTCTGCGCGCTGGACGACGCGGGCGAGCGCGTGCTGGAACTGGCGGTCCGCAAAATGGGCCTCTCGGCCCGCGCCCACGACCGGATTCTGAAGGTCGCCCGCACACTGTCGGATTTGAGCGGTAGCGAAGCGGTACAGTCGAAGCACGTGGCGGAAGCGGTAAGCTATCGCGGTTTGGATCGGAATTACTGGTCGTATTGAAATCTCGCCAGACCGCATAAAATCGCGCTAAACTGTAAGGCGAGTGGCGGCGGAGCGGCATCCCAAACTCGTGCAAAGTCTTGCTCTTCATCGATTTGCGGTAGCGGTGGCGGCTTGTACCCTCTTCCTGGTCGTGGCGGGCGGGATGGTGGTCTCCATGCAGGCCGGACTCTCCGTCCCCGATTGGCCGCTCTCCTACGGCAAAGTCATGCCGCGTATGGAAGGCGGCGTCTTCTACGAGCATGGGCATCGTATGGTCGCCACCGCCGTCGGGTTGCTCACCATCGTCCTCGCCTTATGGCTCCAACTTCGCGATCCGCGAGCCTGGATGCGCCGCCTGGGATGGGCGGCTCTGGGTGCGGTAATCGCCCAAGGCGTCTTGGGCGGCTTGACCGTGCTGTTTCTGCTGCCCAAGCCGATTTCCATCGCCCATGCCTGCTTGGCGCAATGCTTTTTTTCGACGACAGCGGCCATCGCCCTGTTCACCTCGCGTACCTGGTTCGAGGCGGGTGAACCGTCGCTCGAAGACGACGGGCTCCGCACGTTGGCTTGGGTAACGCCGCTGGCGGTCCTGGGTCAAATCGCTCTGGGCGCGGCTTTCCGGCACAAAGCGCTCGGAATCGTACCGCACCTCGCGGGCTCGCTCGCGGTTTCGGCGCTTCTCGTCTACTTCGCGATGGCCATCGCGGACACCCGGCGGCGGCCTTTGGAACGCGCCTCGCAATTGATCGTCTGGATTACCATCGCCCAGATGTCGCTCGGAATCGCGGCCTACCTAACGCGGCTCACCTTCACCGGCTCGCAACCCGCCGCGGTGATGGTTGGATTTACGGTCGCGCACGTAGCCACCGGCGCCTTGACTCTCGCTTCGGCGGTTGGGGCGGGACTGTTAGTGTTCCGATGCACGACCGCCCGAGCGCCCGCCCCGGCGGGAGAGGCGGCTCGCGCTTGAACGCCTACCTCGCGCTGACGAAGCCGCGCATTACTTGGCTCATCCTCGTTTCCACCGGCATCGGTTATTTTTTCGGGGCGCGAGAGCTCCTGACCGGGCCATGGAACGTCTGGGTCTTGATCCACGCTCTAATCGGTACCGCGCTGATGGCGTCGGGAACGGCGGCGCTTAACCAATGGTACGAGCGCGACGCGGACGCGAAAATGCTCCGAACCCAGTCCCGCCCGCTGCCTTCGAAGGAAGTAACTCCCGCGCAAGCGTTTTGGTTCGGCGTGGCGTTATCGGCCGCCGGCTTCTTGGAGCTGACTTTCGGCGCCAACTTACTCGCCGGGTTACTCGGACTAACGACCCTCGCGAGTTACCTTTTCGTTTACACGCCTCTGAAGCGAGTAACTCCGCACTCTACCACCGTCGGCGCGATTCCCGGGGCCATGCCTCCTCTGATCGGGTTCGCGGCGGCTGCCGGGCAGTTGACCGCGGAAGCTTGGGCGCTATTCGCCATTTTGTTCCTCTGGCAGTTTCCGCATTTCTACGCCATCGCCTGGATGTACCGCGACGATTACGCGCGCGCGGGCATTCGTATGTTGCCCGTGGTGGAGCCGGACGGCGCATCCACCGCCCGCCGGAGTTTCTGGTGCGCGCTGGCGCTAGTGCCGGTCAGCCTCGCTCCGGTGGCGCTTTCGATGGCCGGACGCTTGTACTTACTCGCCGCCTTACTTCTGGGCGCGTGGTTCGTCTACGCCAGCTATCGCATGCGCAGGCGCGGCGCGCGAAGCGTCCTTCTGACTAGCGTCGCTTACCTTCCGCTGCTCTATGTCGCGCTTCTCGCCGGGTGCGCCAAGTCGCCCGCCAACGACCTTCCCGACTACTACGCCGTTCCCGATTTCGCCTTTGTTTCGCAGGACGGCGGCGAGTTTTCGAGTAAGTCGCTGCACGGCCATGTCTGGGTCGCCGATTTCGTGTTTACGAATTGTTCGGGACCTTGTCCGCGCCTGTCCACCTTACTTTCGCGCGTTCAGGAAGCCACTTCGCCCGAAGTGAAGCTGGTTTCGTTCACCGTGGACCCGGCGCGCGACACGCCCGAAGTTTTGCGAGCTTATTCCGCCCGATACCGCGCCGCTCCGGGCCGTTGGACCTTTCTCACCGGCGACGCGGAGGCGCTGAAGACGGTTCGCCAGGATACGTTTAAGCTCGGCGAAATGGAAACCGCGCTGAACCACTCGACGCGCGTCGTGCTGGTGGATCGCGAAATGCGCATTCGCGGATTCTATTCGACGGACGAAGACGGCGTGGTGGATCGCTTAGTCGCCGACATCGCCAAGCTCCGCTAACTTACATCGCGAGCAGCGCCGCCAGTAACTCGATTCCATCCCACAAATTGCCGATCCTCATATTCTCGTTATGCGTGTGTTGATTGTCGTCGTGATTGGCGATGGGTACGCCCACCACCGGAACTCCGGTGACTTCCTCGAAAACGACTAGCGGCAAACTTCCACCGGACGACGGAATGAGGATCACCGGCTCGCGCACCGACTTCGCGACTTCGACGATCTCCCGCGCCACCGGCAAGTCGAGCGGCGTCCGGAATGCGTTGTAGCTCAGACCGACATCGACGCGGGCGAGCTTCGGATGCTTCGCGCGCTCTTCGTTCGACGGCTCCCGGCCCTCGACGACGAAGTACCCCTGCTCCCGAACGTGGGCGATCACCTTGTCCGCTTGACGCCGCCCGTCGTTACCCTTCACCAGCCGCAGATCGATCGACGCCCGCGCCTCGGGCGGAACCACGTTCGCCGCGCGATCTCCGACTCCCGCGCTTTCGAGACCGCGAATATTGAGCGTCGGCCGGTAAATGCTCTCCCGCAGTTCGCCGCCGAACGGTTGCGATTCGGCGATCCCAAGTTCCTTTTTGAGCGCTTCGTCCTGCGGTGGATTCGTGGCGATCGCCGCCCGCTCGAGCGCGGTCAAGGGCACGACGTCGTCGTAGAAGCCCTTCACCAGCACCCGCCCCTCTCCGTCGGTCATCGAAGCGAGCAATCGCGCCAGATGCATCGCCGGATTCGGAGCCCAATTTCCGTAATGTCCCGAATGCAGCCCGCGTTTCGCGCCGTACACCGTCAATTCCAACCCCGCCACGCCGCGCGCGCCGAATCCGATGGACTGCGCCCGGCTCTGATGGACCGGACCGTCGCAAATCAACCAAACGTCTCCCCGCAGCCGGTCCTTAACCTTGTCGAGTAACTTCCCCAAGTTCGGCGAGCCCGCCTCCTCCTCGCCTTCGAAAAAGAACTTCAGATTCGCCTTGGGCCGGATGCCCGCGGCGTGCATCGCGTCGAGCGCGGCGGCTAGCGCCATGATCGGAATCTTGTCGTCGGTGGCGGATCGAGCGAATAATCGCCACTCCCGCTCGTACTTAGTTTGTTCGAGCGGTATCAACTTACCCGCGGCCTCCACCGGCGCGGTGCGTAACACCGGTTCAAAGGGACCGGAGTCCTTCCACTTACTCGGATCGACCGGCTGTCCGTCGTAGTGGGCGTAGATCAAGTAAGTGCGAGTCGCGCCGGGTACGAGTAACTCACCGTAGACCGCCGGGTTCGCTCCTTCGATTTCCACTAACTCCGTCTTGACACCGCGCGCCGCGTACATTTTCGAGATGTGAGCGGCGTTTCGCCGAATGTTCGCGCGGTCGGCGGACACGTTGGGGATCCTCAACAGCTCGACATACTCGCGAAGAATCTTGGCCTCGTTGGCTTCGCGGTACCGTCGCGCCGCGTCGGCGGCGGGAGGCATTTGCGCGAACAATCCCAGGGAAAGCGGCAGCAGCGTCCATCGCATGAGCACAGGGTAACCTGAGGAGTGATGCGGTTTTCCGATTCGTTTTTCGCCCGGAAGTTCGGCCTTACGTCGGCGGACCTCGAAGCGTACCTTGGCGAAGCGCTAGCCAACGGCGGCGACTACGCCGACGTTTATTTCGAGTATGTCGCTACCACCTCGCTGTCGATCGACGAGGGCATCGTTAAGAGCGCCAATCAGGGGGTGTCGCTCGGCGTGGGCGTGCGCGTGCTGGCGGGCGAGAAAACCGGTTACGCCTACTCGGACGATTTGTCTCCCGAGAAGATCCGCCAGGCTTGCCGCACCGCTTCGTGCATCGCCCATGGGCCCTCGAAGGTCGAGCGCACCGGGCTAGAAGAAGGCTCGCGGCACGATCTCTACCCGGTTCTGCGGGCCCCCGCCGATGCGACCCTCGCCGAGCGCGTCGCGCTAATCCACCGCGCCGACCGCGCCGCGCGCGAATTCGATAGCCGCGTCTTTCAAGTCCGCGCCACGTACGCCGATAGCTTGCGCCACGTGCTGGTAGCGACCAGCGACGGCGGCCTGAATTTCGACCGTCAACCCATGGCGAGGATCAACGTCACGGCGCTCGCTCGCAAGGATGGCGGCCTTCCGCAGGAGGGCTATGCGGGCGGTGGCGGCCGAGTGGCGCTCGACGCTTTTTCGACCGACAAGACCCCCGAGCGCTACGCGCGCGAAGCGGCCCGGCAGGCGATCGTCCAACTCGACGCCGCAGCGGCCCCGGCGGGCGAGACGACCGTCGTCCTGGGACCGGGATGGCCTGGAGTCTTGCTCCACGAAGCCGTCGGCCACGGCCTCGAAGCGGACTTCAACCGCAAAGGCGTCTCGGCGTTCTCGAATCGCATCGGACAGAAAGTCGCGAGCGAATTATGTACGGTGATCGACGACGGAACGATCTCGGATCGCCGCGGATCGATCAATATCGACGACGAAGGATTGCCCGCGGGGAAGAACGTGTTGATCGAAAACGGCGTGCTACGCGGATACTTACAAGACCGTTTGTCGAGCCGCCTCACCGGAGCGGCGCTCACCGGCAGCGGGCGACGGGAAAGTTATCAATACGCGCCGATGCCGCGCATGACAAACACGTACATGCTAGCCGGAGTTAGCGATCCCGAAGAAATCGTGCGTTCGGTACCGAAAGGTTTGTACTGCGCGAATTTTTCCGGGGGCAGCGTCGATATTACCTCGGGTAACTTCGTATTCTCCGCGAGCGAGTGTTACGAGATCGAGGGCGGCAAGTTGGGCCGCCCGGTTCGGGGGGCGAGCTTAATCGGCAACGGACCCGAAGCGCTGAAGTACGTGTCGATGGTGGGTAACGACCTCGCGCTCGACGAAGGGATCGGCGTCTGCGGCAAGGAAGGCCAAAGCGTTCCGGTCGGCGTCGGAATCCCAACCGTGCGCATCGACCGCATGACGGTCGGCGGTGTCGCTTAATGGAGCCGATCTCCATCGCCGCGGACGTCGTCGCCCAGGCTTTGACGCTCGGAGCTTCGGACGCCGAATGCACCGTCTCCGCCGGCACGGAATTCTCGGTGAACGTGCGCCTGCGCGAGATCGAGCAACTGAAAGAGGCGGGCGCGCGCGGGGCGGGCGTGCGGGTGCTGATCGGCCGGCGTACCGGTTCCGCCACCACCTCCGACCTTACCCGGGAAGGGCTTGGCCGAATGGTGCGCGCGGCGCTCGATAACGCAAGCGTCACCACCGACGATCCGTTCGCGGGCCTGCCTTCGGAGTGCGGAACGCTCGACGCCGATCTCGCCCTGTACTCGCCCGAAGTCGCCGCGCTGTCGGCACCCTGGAAGATCGAGCAAGCGCGCGTCGCCGAGGAAGCGGCGCTCTCCGCCGACACGCGCATTTGTAACTCGGAAGGTGCGAGCTTCGATTCCTATTTGAGCGAGCGCGCCTTCGCCAACTCGCGCGGATTCGCGGGCGGCTACCGGTCGTCGTCCTGCTCTATGTCCGTCGTCCCGGTGGCGAAGGACGGAGAAAAGATGGAGCGCGATTATTGGTACACCATCGCAAGGTCGCCCGATCGCCTGGACCCGGCGGTGGAGGTCGGTAAACGCGCGGCGCGACGCGCGCTTCGGAGGTTGGGAGCGCGAAAGCCGCCGACCCAAAAAGCTCCCGTGATTTTCGAGCCGCGAGTGGCTCGGTCGCTGCTCGCCAGCTTATTCGAAGCGGTCAGCGGCGATTCCATTTACCGGCAGTCGTCTTTTCTGAACGGTAAGTTAGGAGAGACGGTCGCCAGCGAACTCGTGAGCGTCTTTGACGATCCGACGATTCCCGGCTTATTCGGCTCCTATCCTTTCGACGACGAGGGCGTGCGCGCCCGCAAGAAAATCGTCGTCGAACAGGGAACGCTGCGGACGTATCTACACAACACCTACACGGCGAAAAAGCTCGATTCGGCGACCACCGGAAACGCAGGCCGCGGGCTGGCGGGCAATGCCTACGTCGATCACGGTAACTTTTATTTGGCGGCGGGCGCGACGAGCCCCGAAGAGACGATCGCGCAGGTGCGTAACGGTTTCTACGTGACCGAGTTACTGGGGCAAGGCGTCAATATCGTGAACGGCGATTACTCGCGAGGCGCGGCGGGTTTGTGGATCGAGAATGGCGAGTTGGCCTATCCGGTGAGCGAGATCACCATCGCGGGTAATTTGGCGCGCATGTTCCGCGATATCGACGCCGTGGGCGACGATCTGGTATTTCAGGGTTCCATCGCCGCGCCGACTATTCGTATCGGGGAGATGACCGTCGGTGGCACTTAGAACCGTAGTTCTCGCTTGCGGCTTGCTAACCGCGTGTTCGCGGGAGAAAACGCTCGACACGACCGGTCCGGTCGCGCCGGAAGTGAAGGCTTATGTCCGTAACTTAGAACTGACCGGCACCGAAATCAAAGCCGCCGAGGCTTTTTCCGGTCAGCAGTTAGTCGAGATTACCGGGAAAGTGACGAACAAGGGCGACCGAGCGGTCGGTCAAGTGGACGTGATTTGTGTTTTTTACGACATGACGAACCGCGAAGTCTCGCGTCAACGGGTAGCGTTAGTCCGCGGCAACGTGCAGCCGCTCAAACCGGGCGACTCCCGGCAGTTCCGCTTGCCTTTCGACGATCTGCCCAAGGAATGGAATCAAGCTCCTCCGCAGTTGGTGATCGCCGCGATCCGGTTTGTGTAACTATGGCGCGAGTCCTGTTGGTGGAAGACGATGCCGACCAACGTGAGTTGCGCGAATTGATCTTGGCCCGCGCGGGACACCAAGTGATCCCCGCGAGCGGGGCGCAAGAGGCGCTGGACCGCTTAACAACGAGTCCGGAGGTGGCGGTGATGGACCTAAGTCTCCCTCGTCCCGAGGACGGTCGGGCGCTGCTTCGCGAACTCGCGCGACGATCGCCTGCGACGCGCGTCGCCGTGCTTACCGGCCGTTGCGAAGCCCTGCGCGGACAGCCAGAGGAAAGCCTCGCCGCCGCGATTCTCGAAAAGCCGTGCCCTACGCGACGACTGCTGGACACGATCGCACGCCTCGCTCTATGTGTCGCGATGATTCATCTCCCCGCCGCCGCGCGCGAGTTCGTCTTTTCCGCCGAAGGACGAGGCGAGACCGTCGCCGACCTCGACTTGCGTTCTCCGACCTCCGATTGGGGCGCGAAGGGCCGCGAGGCCGCCGTCGCCCGAGTGTCGCTCGACGGCGCGGAACCCTTTCACGTCTGGGTCCACGGCGAGCGGCGCGGGACGATCAGCGTATTTCTCGGCAAGCTCCCGCCCGGTAAGCACCGGCTTACGGTCGAGCGCGACGAGCGCTTTTCCGCCGCCGGTTCGACTCTCGACGTGCGTGGCGCGAAGTTCCACGAAGATCAATCGCCCATGCTCCGCCACGCTCCGGTGCTCTTCGCCCGCGCGGACACGCTCGGGCTGTTCAGCGACGTCCCGCTGCTCGTTTACGCGGAGCGTTTGCCGAACGGCTGGCAATACACGGTCGTTTTTTCGCACGAGGACGGCGGCACGTCCACTCGCGGCCTGATGGCCCTCTGGGGCCGCACCACCGATATCGAATACGTCTATCGGGTGGACGACGCGGGAGCGGGAATCGTCCAGGGACCGGGCCACAAGGACATGCCCTTCGAGGGCGGCCGCATGGGCGAGCATCCGTTGTTGATTCCGGTGACGAAGAACAATATGGTCGCCGCCGGAACCGGCGCGCTGCGCTTGCAACTTACTCCGTTCGAGTTACCCGAACTTACCTCGCACTCGCGCGAGATCGCCATGGATAAGCACGCCTGGACGTGGACCGTCGCGGCCAAGGAGTTAGTCCGCGAAGACCGCGCGAAGGAAATCGGAGACCCGCGCAATTACTTGTATCTCGAAGGGAAGCTCTCGCTGGACCGCGCCCGCGCCGTGTTCCGCGCCCGGCTCACGACCGAGACGGCATGGCGGGTCTCGAACCGCAACGACGCTCGCATGGCGATCGCGCGCTCCGGCTGGGTTCGCTCTACCATCGAGCTACCGCCGGGGACGAGCCCTCGGCAGATCGCCGAGTTTGGCATCGACTGCATCAAGGAAGTCGAGGCCGGGTCGTGCAAGTTAGAGCAACTCTCGCCCGCGTTTTTTCTAACTCCCGATTACTTTCCGGGGCGGCCTTTCCGGTTACCGGTTAAGTGAGTTACTCCGGCAACCACTTCCACTGCCGCAAAAACTTCACCAGCGTCCGCTGCACGGGCAGAGCGAAGTGTCCGGCCGCCTGCGCGTAACCGATCCTTCGAAAGTTCATCGGGCGCACCGGCAGAATCGTACATGCGGCGGCCGTGTGGGCGGCGCGTTCGGGCACCAGACTCGCGCCGAAGCCATGCGCCACCAGAGCGAAGATGCTGGCGAGATTATCGCTTTCGAAGACGTTGGCGAAGCGCGTTTTCGCCCGGCGGCACGCCGACAGCACGTCCTCTCGCAAACAATGGCCCTCGCGCAGCAGCAGCATGCGTTCGCCCTCCAGGCGGCGCAGTTCGATGTGCGGCTCGTTCGCCAGCGCGTGCGAAGGGGGTAGCGCCACCAGCAGCGGCTCGCGGAACAACTCCGCGCACACGATTTCTGGATGACGGATCGGCAGCGCGAGCAACGCCAAGTCCAGCCGCCCTTGCCGAAGTCCGTCGATGAGAAGGTCGGTCTGATTCTCCTCCACCGTCAGCTCGATCTTCGGATGCGCGGCGCGAAAAGCGGCCAGCGGTTCGGCCATCGCGTAGGGAAGCACGGTGGGAATTACGCCGACGGCGAGCGTCCCCGCGTCCTCGGCGTGCAGCGCCTCGATCGACTTCCGCCCCTGCGCGACGTGCCGCAGGATGCTCTCCGCCTCGGGCCGGAACGCCTCTCCGTAGCGGGTTAGCTCGACGCTTCTTCCCAACCGGTCGAACAGCGGCACGCCGAGCGTCGATTCGAGCTTCTTGATCTGTTGCGACAACGAAGGCTGCGCGACGCCTTCCTCTTCCGCGGCCCGGACGAAGCTTCTCGTTCGAACCACGGCCAAAAAGTAACGAAGTTGATGGATCTCCATCCTTCTCGACTGTAGCGAAGCGAGTGGCGCGAGTCCTTACGTTTGCGGAGCGCCGGGCACGACCTCGGCTTTGTGCTTGGCCATGAACGCCAGCATGTCGCGCACCACGTCGGGATGCTTGGCCGCAAGATCCCATTCCTCGCCGGGGTCGTGGTCCAGGTGATAGAGCAACGGGGGATCGATGGGTGCGGCCGGTTTGCGCACCGGCGTGTTCTGATTCGTAATCACGTGCAGCTTCCACGGACCTTTGCGCGCCGCGCGCAGCTCGCCCGCCAAGTAGTAATACATCTCCGGCTCGCGCCCCGCGCCGTTGCGGAACAGGACGTCGCTCAAGTCGCGGCCGTCGTAGACACGATCCGTCGGCAGCGAAGCGCCCGCCAATTTCGCCATCGTCGGTACTAAATCCATCGTCGTGCCGAAGGCGTGCGACACCGACGGCGCGATCTTGCCGGGCCACCAGGCGATCGCCGGTTCGCGCTGTCCGCCTTCCCAGGTGGTCGCCTTGCCGTCGCGCAGCATGCCCGCCGCGCCTCCTTCTTGATTGAGATAGCGCGCGGGGCCGTTATCGCTCGAAAAGAAAACGAAGGTGTTGCGGTCCTGCTTCAGTTCGCGCAGCGTACGGAAAATCTCGCCGACGCCCCAATCGAGTTCCTCGACGGCGTCGCCGTACAGCCCGCGCAAGCTCTTGCCCTTGAACTTCGCGCTCGCGGCCAGCGGCCAATGCGGCATCGTGTGCGGCAGGTATAGGTAGAACGGTTTTTTCGCCGCCGTCGACGCGCGCAGGAACTTGATCGCCTCGTCCGTGTACAACCCCGTAATGCGGCTCTGATCCGGCTCTTGCAACTCGACGTCGCCGTTGCGCATGACGGGCAGCGGCGGCCACTTGCTCTTCCGCGAAGCGACCATTTGCGGCGGGGCCGTACCCGGGCTCATGTCGTTCGAATACGGAATGCCGAAGTAACTGTCGAACCCATGCTTCATCGGGAGATACTGCGGCAGATGGCCCAGATGCCACTTGCCGACGCACGCCGTCGCGTAGCCTCGTTGCTTCAGCAACTCGGCGCCGGTCGTCTCGGAATCCTGGAGACCGCCTTTCGAATCGGGGAACAGCACCACGTTCATGCCGCTTCGAATGGGCAGCCGCCCGGTGAGCAGCGCGGCCCGGCTGGGCGAGCAGTACGGCGAGGCGGAATAGAACTGCGTGAAGCGCATGCCCTCGGCGGCCATCTTGTCGAGATTCGGGGTCTTGATCACCGGGCTGCCGTAGCAGCCCAGATCGCCGACTCCGAGGTCGTCGGCGTAGATCACAACGATGTTGGGTGGCGCGGTTTGCGCGGCGAGGGGCGCGGCGGCGGCCGCGAGGGTCGGGAGAAATTGTCGGCGCAGCATCTCGAAGCTAAAAGGTCAGCTTCGTGATCATATCGCCGAGTTCGGCTTGCTGCCGGTCTTTCTGGTCGCGCAAGGCGTTGGCGCGGTCGCGCAATTGGGCGATCAAGGCCTCTTGATCCGATAGCTGCTTCGCGTACCGCTGCACCGTCTCTTGCTGCCCCGCGACGGCGCTCAACGAACGGATGTTCTCCCGCGCGCGCGCCTGATCTTTTTCGAGATCGGCGGACTGCTTCTCGGCGGCGGCGAGTTCGGACTGCGTCCGCGCCATCTCGCGGCGCTTTTCGACGATTCGATCGAGCGCCTGGCGGCCCGCCGCGCTTAAGGTTTGATTGCGGAGATAAATGGCGATCTGGTCGGCGCTCAGCGAGGCGACTCTCACTTCCTCCCACTGCGTCTCGTCCTCGACCACCACCAGTTTTTCGGTCGACTTCGGCTTCAGCGCGATCTCGTACCGGCGCTTCGTCCGCGTCGTCTCGACCGGCGCGGGCGACACCGGCGTCGCGCTGGGATCGAGTGGGTGCTCGACGATCAACGTCTTCGCCTTGGCGTCGACGTTCTCGACGGTGTAGGTCGTGGTGCGCCGGCGCGTGGCCTTGGACGTGAGAACGCCGCCTGCGGCGCGCAGTTCGACGATCCGCCGTTCGCCGGAGTCCAGACGGTCGTTGACCCGCGTTCCGAGATCGACGGCGTAGCTAATCAGACGCTTGTCGCCCTGCTTTACTGTTTCGACCAGCGCTTCGCCCGCATACGCGCCGCCGTCGAACACGGTGATCGGACCGCCGTCGAGCGTCTTGCCCGTGGCGTTGGTCAACTCGGCGGCGTTACGGGGATTGACGCCTTCGGTCCAGATCAACAACTTTCGCGCGGAGATCTTTTGCGACAGAAACGGCAGCATCGCCGATTCGTTGCGCTTCACCGTCACCGGCGAGGAGAACCGGTACTCGAACAGTTCGCCGACTTCTTGCGCCTCGGTTTCGACGCGAGCGTCGGAAGCCATCGATTCGACGAACTTTGGAGCTGGAGAGTTAGCCCTCATCTGCATCACACCGCCCAACACGCCGCCGCCCACACCACCCGCATACACCTTGGGCTTCGCCACCTCCGCCTCGGCCAAGTCCGCGTACTCGCGAGCGACATACTTCGGCTCGTACAACCGCGACAGGAAGCTCACCGGCCGCCCGCTCACCAGCGACAATCGAATGTTCGTCCAGTCTTCGCCCGACGTGTTATCCACGATCGCCCAGCCTTCGAGCGTCGGCTCGCCCGCGTCGCCGAACACCAGCCGGTAGCTCGACTTCCACACCGCCGCCGGAGCCATGTAGCTCACGCTTAGATTCCGCGCTTTGTCGTTTGCCGAATCGAGGTAGACACTCTTCTTTTCCTTCGACCGCGACGCCGTCATCGCGCCGAGATACTCGCGCATCTGCGCCTGCAGAACCGGGTCGGCGAGCTTCATCTGCGTCAGCCCCGCCAAGTCGAACGTGCGGATCGCGCCATCGTCGGCCAGGATCGTCAACCACTCCTTATCCTCGCCCTGCGCGCCTTTCGCCGCCCGGGCGGCGACGATCGCCCCCGCGCCCAGATTCGTCTCGATCCGCGCGCCTTTCAGTTGATCGAGTAGCGCCGAAAGGGCCTGCCCCGTCCCCAGGCGGAACGGAAACTCGCCGAGCTTCTTGTCGAGCGGTTCCGCCGAATCGTACCGGACGCCGTTCACCGTCCCTCCGCTCGCGTCGCGGACGGTGAGCGATTTCAGGACGTCGTTCATTTCGGTGGCCTTGAAATCGAGCCGCGCCGAGTCTCCCGCGCGCAACTCGCCGCCCCGCTCGAAAAACCCGACACCGTTCTTGTAGAGCACCACTTGGCGAACGGGAAGATCCGCCGCGCTCGCGGCCAACGTAGTCATGACGATAAGTGTAAGGGGGCGCATGGTTCTTTCCCTTGGACGGTAGCGCGTCCCAGGCGGTTCCCGCAGCCACAAGCTTACTCGGGGCCGGGTTGACACTCCCCAGTTAGGGGCGCGAGACTCGGAAGTAGCCGCCACCGGAGGATGATCTGAGACTTTATTCGATTTTCGGACTCGCCGTCCTGCTCGCGGCAAACTGCCGGGCGCAATCGGATTACGGCGGCCCGTCGGTGCTAGGGCGGGCGACGGGTGGGCAATTGGGCCGCGCGGGTAAACAGGTTCGTTTACGCGGTTTTGTCAGCGTACGCGGAGTGTACGACACGGGCCTGACCATCGCCGGGGTCGACGAGAACGGCCAAGTGCCCAACGTGGCGGCGGGCGGAGTCGAGACCCAGTTCGGCGGCTACGGGGCGAAGACTTGGCGAAAAACCCGGCTGTCCGTGGATTATCAGGGTGGCTACCGCGCGTACACGCAACAGACCTTCTTTAGCGGTATCGATCAGTTCTTGTCCGTCGGCGTCACCCATCAATTGGGCCGCCGCTGGACGCTCCAAACCAGCAATGTCGGCGGGTATACGACGCGCGGTTTCGGCATCGGCTTCGGATTTACGCCGATCCAAATCGCGGACTCCGTCACCGACGGCATTCCCTCCGACGACATCTTCGACAACCGCACGTTTTTTCTTTCGACTAACAATAGCCTGGTCTACGCGCCCACGCCGCGCCTGTCGTTTAGCTTCGGAGGCGGCGCAAACTCGATCCAACGCAACTCGCGCGCGTTGTCGAGCCTGTTCGGCGTCACCGCCCGCGGCGACGTCGCCTACCGGATCGCCCGCCGCCAGACGATAGGGGTGAGCTACACGTTCAACCAGTTCAACTTCGCGCGGCAGTACGGCAACTCGACCGTCGATTCCATCAACATCAATTACAGCGTGGACATCGGCCGCGCTTGGTCGATCAATACCGCCATCGGCGGCAGCCGGGTGACCAACGAAGGCATCGAGCAGGTCACGCTCGATCCGCTGATCGCCGCCATTACCGGCCAGCGTACCGGTCTCGCCGCGTTTTACCGGGACAATTACCTGCCCCGGATTCAAGGCACGATCACCCGCAAGTTCCGCCGCGCTAGCGCCAATTTCAGCTACACCCGGGGCGTCACGGCGGGCAACGGTCTGTTTTTTACCATGCGCAGCACCAGCTACGGCGGCGGCTTCAACTACACCGGAATTCGGCGTTGGGCGCTCTCGGCGTCGGCTATGCGGATGGAAGGCGACGCTCTGCTTCGCTTGACGGGGCGCTCGATCAACACCTCCGTCGGCGGCACGGCGGGATACCAAATTCGGCCCGAGTGGCAGCTTTCGATTAACGCCGGCTTTCGGGACTCGCAGATTATTACCCCTGGCGGCTTCAACCGCGATTCCGTGCGTCTTTCGGTGGGCATCTCCTGGTCCCCGGGCGAAATCCCGTTAGCCCTGTGGTAGCCGAGCGGCCGCCGCTCGATATTCTGCTGATCGAAGATCAGGCCTCTATCCGCGCTTTGGTAATCGGGTTTTTGTCCGGCGAAGGTCACCGCGTCCGTACAGCGGAACCGCACCTGCCGCTTCCCCCGGCCCAAATTCTGCTGGCGGATTGGATCGTTCCGGGCTTCGACATGCGCGCGGCCATCGCCGAGTTCCTCGAATCGTCGCCCGGATCTCGATGCGTCATCATGAGCGGGCTCGAGGTTCCTCTGGACGTTTTCGCCCCGGAACTGCGCGAACGCATCGCCTACCTGCCCAAGCCGTTCTCGCCCGCGATGCTAATTCGGATCTTGGTCGGCGACGCCGCCGGCTAACGCCGCGAGCCGCTCCGCGAAATTGCCGCCCGATTCCGACCAAAGCTTGCGCCGTTCGAGCGGCAGGGCCCGGCCGATATCCTCCACTAGACGCAACAGGCTGCGAATGTTGCCCTGCGCCGCGCGAAAGCTAGCCGGAGATTCCGGCACGGGGAGGAACGGCGTTTCGATGCCGAACTCGATGCGGAAGTCCTCGTCCGCCTCGCGCTCGAACTCGCGCCCGTAGGCGAGCAGAACCACCCGCGAAGGCGTCAGTTTCCATTCGCCGCCTTGCGGTTGCAGCAGGTCCCAGGCGCATTCGAGTTCGAAACACGCGTCGGGGCCCGCCCAACCGTCGAAGAACTCGGCGACCGCAACGCCATCGTCGAAAGCGACGAACGACTGTTCGGCTAACGGCGCTTCCGCCATGGCGACGCCGCGAACCGCCGCTACCACTCGTGGATCGAGTTTGGACACCGGGAACGTACTCGCCAGATCGAGAAACCGCCGCTGCATGGTCAACGGGGAGGATTGGCGAGCCCACATCGAAAGGTAAAGACGGTCGGCCATGATCGGTTCCAGTTGCGGTTAGCTCCACTTACCTCTCAGCTTGGCGAACGCGGCCGGCAAATCTTCGGGGATCACGCGCGTTTCGCCGGTCGTGGTGATGAAGTTCGCGTCGCCCGGCCAGCGCGGCACGACATGCCAATGCAGATGCTCGGCCACGCCCGCCCCGGCCGACGCTCCGAGATTCAAGCCGATGTTCATCCCCGGGCAGCCGTACGCCGCGCGCAGCACCGCCTCGGACTGCGTCAGCAACTCGGACATTTCGGAGCGCGCTTGCGGCGGACAATCGGCCAATGTCGCGACATGCGCATACGGCGCGATGAGCAGGTGTCCCGCCGAGTAGGGAAAGCGATTGAGGACGATGTAGCTTTCCGAAGCCCGGTGAACGATGAACGCTTCTTCTTCGCGTTCTTCCGGCATGCGGCAAAACACGCATCCGCCGGGAGGACGTTCGCCCACTACGTACCGGTACCGCCAAGGCGTCCAGAGGATATCCACAAATCGCTAAAGCGTGGGCGGAGGGGCCGGAGTTTCGCCTTCGGGACCGTTCACCAAATCCTTCAACTCCTTGCTGGGCTTGAAGAAAGGAATGCGCTTCGCCGGCACTTCCACTCGCGCGCCGGTTTTCGGATTGCGCCCAATCCGCGGCTGCCGCTGCCGGGTGCGAAAGCTGCCGAACCCGCGAATCTCGATCTTGTCGCCGTTCCGGAGACTCTTGACTACGCTGCCGAAGATCGCCTCGACGATTACCTCGGAGTCCTTCCGCGTCATCTCGACCACGCGCGACACTTCTTCGATCAGATCCGCTTTCGTCATAAGTTCCTGTTTCCTTATACCAAAGAGCGGAGGGCGGGCCGCGACCGGGAACGGCTCACGACGCGTCGTCGTCGCCGCGCAACGCTTCCTCGAACGACATCGTCGCCGCCGCCGCGTCGCGGCCGTAGCTCTTCAGGCGGGAGCGTTCGTCTTCGTCGACCGCGCCCATCAGACTCAAACCTATGCGCTTTTCGTTTTCGTTCATGCGGATGATCTTGAATCGAAACGCGCCTCCGATTTCGAGCGGCGAGCCGCCGGACTGGCGCCGGTCCTGCGAACCGGCGATCTCCGAGTTGTGGCACAGGCCCTCGACGCCCGGCGCGAGTTCGACGAACACGCCGAACTGCGCCGCGCGCTTCACCGTGCCTTCCACCACGTCGTTCACCATGTGTTCGTGGAAAAACGTCTCCCAGGCGTCGGGCTGCAACTGCTTGACGCCCAACGACAGGCGGCGGGCGTTGGTATCGATGGCCAGAATCGCGGCCTGAACCACCTGCCCTTTGCGTACGATTTCCGATGGATGCTTGATGCGCTTGGTCCAGGAGAAATCGGAAATATGCACCAGCCCGTCGATGCCCTCCTCGATCTCGATGAACGCGCCGAAATCGGTGAGCTTCCGGACGCGGCCCTCGACCACCGATCCGATGGCGTAGCGCTCGCCCACCGTCGTCCAAGGGTCCGCTTCGAGTTGCTTGATACCCAGCGAGACGCGACGCTCCGAAGGCTTCACGTCGAGCACCACGGCTTCCACCTGATCGCCCGCTTTCACGACTTTCGACGGGTGCTTGAGGCGGCGGCTCCAGGTCATTTCCGAAATGTGGATCAAGCCTTCGACGCCGGCCTCGATCTCGACGAACGCGCCGTAGTCGGTGATGGACACCACGCGCCCGATCACGCGCTCGCCGATGGGATACCGCTCGTGGATGGTCTCCCAGGGGTCCGGCATCAACTGCTTGACGCCCAGCGAGATGCGATGCTTGTCGGGATCGTACTTCAGCACCTTGACGGTCAGTTCCATGCCGGGCGAAAGCATTTCGGAAGGGTGCGTCACTCGGCCGTGCGACAAATCGCTGACGTGGAGCAACCCGTCGACCCCGCCTAAATCGACAAAAGCCCCATATTCGGTAAGATTCTTGACCACGCCCACCAACACCGCGCCCTCGGCGATATTGGCGAGCGCCGCGCTCTTCCGGGCTTCGTAGGCTTCCTCGATCGCCATGCGCCGCGAAACCACCAGGTTGCGGCGGCGGCGGTTGATCTTGAGAACCCGGACCTCGACGGTCTGCCCCACCCAGCCGTCGAGTTGATGGACCGGGCGAACGTCGATCTGCGAGCTGGGAAGGAACGCCTCTTCGCCCATCGCTTCGGCGAGCAACCCCCCGGGGGCGCGAGATAGGACCTTCGCCTCGATCGTCCGGTTCTCGCGAGCCGCCTGTTCCAGCTCGTCCCAAGCGCGGATTTGCGCGGCGCGACGGTGCGAAAGCGGGATGAAGCCCTCGGGGGTGAGTCCCCCGCGTTCGATCAGGACCTCGAGGGTAGCGCCCGGCTGGACCTTCGGTTGTCCGTCCGGCCCCAGCACTTGCTCGATGGGGACGACCCCTTCCGACTTCCGCCCTACATCGACGATGACTTCCTTCGCCGTCACCTTCATGACCAGGCCGGCGATTACCTCGCCGCCCGGCGCGTTTTGGGCGAATTCGTCGAGCTGGTGCTCGAAATCGTCCGCCGCCATCGCCTCTTCAAACGACTGGATTTCGAGATCGACCGAATCGGCGGGTTCCGCGCCCGCGTCTTGAGGAGCGCCGGGGGTGGCCGTATCGGGGTCCTGCGGGGTACCGGGCATTAAAGGGTTGAGGCGGGTAGCCATGAAGAGGTTCTCCGGGGGCTGGGGGCGACTCGGAGCCCAGCGAACGGGATCGCCTGTCGGTCCACGTACCGCGCTCAAGGACACTTCTGGCGACAACCCGTTGATATAACAGTACTTCTGAAGTCTACTTGACCTTGGGGGCGAAGTCAATCCCCGCCTCCGGGTCGAGTACAATGAAGAAAACGCGAGACTTTCTCCCGCGCTTTTCCCACGATGACCTTACGATACGAAACCGCCGGCGAAAGCCACGGCGAGTGCCTGGTCGCGACATTAACCGGTTTGCCCGCCGGAGTCCCGATCGATCTCGCCAAGGTCGACCGCGAACTATGGCGCCGCCAGCAGGGATTCGGGCGCGGCGGCCGCATGAAAATCGAAACCGACCGCGCGCACATCGTCTCCGGCGTCCGGCATGGCAAAACCATCGGTTCGCCCATCGCCGTCCTGCTCGAAAACAAGGATTGGAAGAACTGGACCGAGGCTCTTCCCGTCGAGCCGGGCGACGACGAAAAGAAAAAGAAGGTCGTTCGCCCGCGGCCCGGACACGCGGACCTGGCCGGGGCGATCAAGTACGATTTTCTCGACGCCCGCTACGTCCTCGAACGCGCGAGCGCCCGCGAAACCACGGCCCGCGTCGCGGTCGGAGCGCTGTGCAAAGCGTATCTCGCCGAGTTCGGAATTCAAGTCTTGAGTCACGTAATCGCCGTCGGTCCGGAACGCTTGCCTCGCGCCGCCGAGTGGGACGAACTGGTGCGCCTCAGCGAGAAGGACGAAGTGCTGCTCGGCTGCGTCGATCCCGAAGCCGAAGCGCGGATGAAGGCCGTCGTCGACGAGGTGTACCGGACGGGCGATACGGTGGGCGGCGTGTTCGAGGTGGTGGTGCGGGGCGTGCCGCCGGGTCTCGGTTCGCACGTAACTTACGATTCGCGGCTCGACGGACGCCTCGCACAGGCGATCGTTTCCATGCAGGCCGTCAAGGGCGTCGAGATCGGATTCGCCGCCGAGGGCGCGGAAGCGTTCGGCAGCAAGGTGCAGGACACGATCCACTACTCGAAAGACGACCGCAAGTTTTTCCGGGGCGCTAACCGCGCGGGCGGGCTCGAAGGCGGCATGACCAACGGCGAGGACATCCTGGTGCGCGGACTGCTGAAGCCGATTTCGACGTTGCGGCGTCCACTCGAAAGCGTGGACCTCGAAACGCGCGAGCCGGCGGCGGCGGCCTACGAGCGATCCGACGTGTGCGTGGTTCCGGCGGCGGGCGTGATCGGCGAGGCGATGGTGGCGTTCACGATCGCGCAGGCGATGGCGGAGAAGTTCGGCGGCGACTCCCTGCGCGAGGCCCGGCGCAACTTCGAGGGATATTGGGAACAGGTAAGGAACTATTAGCCGCGGCATGATTCGTCCGATCGTTAAGTACGGCGACCCGATTCTCGAAACGCCGGCCGAGCCCATTACCGAATTCTCGACGCCCGAGTTGGAGCGGCTGATCGGCGACATGTTCGATTCGATGTACGCGCACAAGGGCGTAGGGCTCGCGGCGCCGCAAATCGGCGTCTCGAAACGTCTCGCGGTGGTCGATACCACTTCGGGCGAAGACCCGTCGGCCCGCGTCGTGATGATCAACCCGGAAGTGGTCGAAAAATCGGGATCGCAGCGCGGCGAAGAGGGCTGCCTTTCGATCCCCGGCTTTCGCGAGGAAGTCACGCGCGCCGCCAAGGTGCGGATTCGCGCGCAGAACGCCGAGGGCGAGTGGTTCGAGAAGGACGGCGAAGAGTTGCTGGCGCGCGCGCTGCTGCACGAGCGCGATCACTTGGACGGCATCCTGTTTCTCAGCTATCTAAGTCCGCTGAAGCGCGAGTTGATCAAGCGCAAGATCCGCAAGTTACAAAAGGCCGGCGAGTGGACCTGATCTTTCTAGGCACGCCCGAGTTCGCCGTGCCGACGCTCGAACGGTTGGTTCGCGACGGTCACCATATCCGCGCCGTTTACACGCAGCCCGACCGTCCCAAAGGACGGGGCCAGGAATTAGCCGCGTCTCCGGTAAAGCGCGCGGCGCTCGATTTAGGCCTCGAAGTCCGGCAGCCCCCGAAAATTCGCGCTGCGGCGGACGAACTGGTGTCGTTACACCCGGAGTTGGCGATCGTCGTGGGTTACGGCCAAATCCTTCCGCAAGCGATCATCGACATTCCGCCGCACGGGATCTGGAACGTCCACGCGTCGCTGCTGCCGCGCTATCGCGGAGCGGCTCCCATTCAACGGGCGATCGCGGCGGGAGAAGCGGTCACCGGAGTGACGATCATGAAGATCGACGCGGGGCTCGACACCGGGGACATGTTGCTGAAGCGCGAGCTGGCCATCGAGCCGGAGGAGACGGCGGTGGAACTTTCGCCGAGGCTCGCCGAATTGGGCGCGGACGCGCTCTCGGAGGCGATTTCGCGGATCGGCGACCTCGTCCCCGAAAAGCAGGACGACGCCCTGGCGACGTACGCCCCCGTACTGAAGAAGGAAGAAGGAAGTGTCGAATGGGCGTTGACCGCCGTCGAGATCGCCGATCGCGCGCGGGGGTTTCAACCTTGGCCCGGCTGCTACACGAGGTTTCGCGACCGGACCCTGCAAATTCTGCGATGCCGCCCTTCGGACGAACCGCTGGTCGGCGCGCCGGGATCGCTGGTGGGCCGGCGCAAACGGATGTTCGTCGCCTGCGGCCACGCCACGACGCTCGAACTGCTCGAAGTGCAACTCGACGGCCGCCGCCGCGCCAGCGCCGCCGATTTCTTGAACGGCCAACGCATCGGCGAGAATGAAAGACTCGGGGTATTCGCGAGTTGACGCTTCCACTCGGCTATAGCTACGGATCGGTGTACGCGGGCATCCGCAAAACGCCCAAGGACGATCTGGCGATCGTCGTTTCGGACACGCCCGCTTCCGCCGCCGCGCTGTTCACGCGCAATCTGGTGGCGGCCGCTCCGGTAAAGCTGGGCCGCAGGCATCTGGCCGCGTCGCGCGGAAGGGTCCGGGCGATCGTCGTCAACGCGGGCAACGCCAATTGCGCCACGCGGACCGGCGATAAAGTCGCGCTCGAAACGGCCCGCGCGGTGGCTCGCTACGGACATTGGCCGGTGAATCAGGTGATTCCGTGTTCGACCGGAGTGATCGGCGTCGAACTCGACGTCCGGCTGATCGTGGCGGCGCTGCCCGACTTGTTTCAATCGCTCGACGCTCAGGCGTTTCAGCAAGTGGCGCACTCGATCATGACCACCGACCTCGTGCCCAAGACCGCCACCGGCGACGTTCCCCTGCGCGACGGGCCGGTGCGTATCGCGGGGTTGACCAAAGGCTCGGGCATGATCCATCCGAATATGGCGACCACGCTCGCGTTCGTGATGACGGACGCGGCGATTTCCCCCACCCATCTGAAGCCGATGCTGAAAGCCGCGGCGGACCGCAGTTTCAACCGGCTTTCGGTGGACGGCGATACCTCGACCAACGATACGGTGATCCTCCTCGCCAACGGCGCGAGCGGCGTCGCGCCCAACGAGAAAGAGCGCAAGGTCGTCGCCGAAGTGCTGGCTTGGGTCATGGAAGACTTGGCGGAGCAGATCGCCCGCGACGGCGAGGGCGCGACCAAATGCGTCACGATCCGCGTGACCGGCGCGCCGACGGCGGCCGACGCGGAGAAGATCGCACGAGCCATCGGCAACTCGCCACTGGTGAAAACCGCCATCGCGGGCAACGATCCGAATTGGGGGCGTATTTTGAGTTCCGCCGGAGCGTCGGGGGCGCGATTCGACCCCGCGAAGACCTCGATCTTTCTGCAAGGCGTGAAGGTGTGCGAGCGCGGCCTGGCGGTGGATTTCGGCGAGGCCGAGATGAAGCGGCTGCTGGCGAAACGCGATGTGGCGATCCGGTTCGCCATCGAGGGTTCCGGCAAGGGCGCTACGCAGTTTTGGACCTGTGACTTTACCGAAGGCTACATTCGCATTAACGCTAGCTATCGCACCTAGCGCCGCCGAAAGCGCCCGCGAGACGGTCGCCGATCTCGCTAACGCGCTAGCGACCGATAACCCCCAGGCGTTCCTCCGGCGACTGGAGCCCGCGCTTCGCGAGGAGTTTCGCCGCGACATCGAAGGGTTGTGCGCCGCCTTCGACATCTCCTCCTCGATCGACGTTTTGCGCGAAGAGGGCGGCACGCTCGAAGTGGACTGGTTTCTCGAACTCAAGTCGCGCGACGGGGTGGGCCGTCTGGTGCGGCGGCGCGAGAGAGTCACGATCGAAACCGGGGAGGTCCGCGGACAACGACGCGTTATCCGGCTTCGGCCGCGCGCGTTTTTCGCCCCGCCGTAGACGATTCGAGCGCGGCGGCGGTGGGAAAGGCGTGGTCGGTCTTGAGCCACACCAGCGGCTCTCCCGTCCATAGGGAGACCAAGAACCGGCGCACGGCGGAAACGGTCGCCTGACAATTGATGAAGTTGCCCCAAATCGTCCTTGGCCAGACCATCGAAGCGAATCTCCAGCCGTAGACGCGCGCGGAGCACGACGCCCGCACCGCCAGCCGGACAACCTGGAACGCGACGCCGGGCCAGATCAAAATCGAAGACGCGCGCGCCAAACCCCATTCCCCGCCCGCGATTTTCGTCGAAACGAAAGTCGCCAAACCGTAGGCGAACACCAGATTGGCCAGCAGACTCAACGGATTGCCTATCAATCCCTTGCGGTCCCGCCAGAACCAGTACGCTTGGCGCGCGCCGCGTCCCCAACCGTTGCGCTGCCAACCCTGGAGCGCGATACCCGTAATCCAGCGCGTACGCTGCCGCACGGCTGCGCGGCGGCGGCGGGGAAAGTATTCGCGTGTCGCCAGCGGCCGCGAGAAATCGCCGGCGTCGAGAATGATCTGCCGGAACCCGAGCGCGTGGACCGTACGGCCGATCTCGTAATCCTCGGTGAGCGCCGCCGGATCGAACACTTGATTCGTCCGGTCGCGCGCCAGCGCTTCGATCGCGCGCCGGGAGAGCGCGGTGCCCACGCCGCAAGACGGTAGGAAACCCCCGGCGGCAACGCGCGCGGGGAGGTCTTTCGTTTGCGATTCGGCGAAATCGTCGAGATAAACGCCGTGCGTCCAGTCGAAAGCGCCGGTGGCGACGGGCAGCACCGGCACCTGCACCATGTCGTACCGGTCGAGGTGGGCGTTGATCGCCGACAGCGAACGTGGATCGATGGCGTCCTCGGCGTCGTGCACGACGGCGCACGCGTAGTGCGTCTCGAACCGGCTCTCGTCGATCAGCATGTGCTGGTAAATCCAGTTAAGGCAGTCGGCCTTCGACGTGGGGCCGTCGTGCGGCACGACCGCGACGCGCAAGCGCGGCTCCGAGGCGGCGAGTTCGCACAGGAGATCGAGCGTCTTCGGATCGTTGGGGTAGGCTCCCGCGAACACGACATAATTCGAGTACTCGATGGCGGCGAAGTTATGTCGCAGCATGTCGCCGAGCACGGCGCTTTCGTCCCAGGCGGGAACGAAGATCGCTATGCGGCGCTCGCGGCGCGGAGTCGCCGGACGCGGCGGACGCCGGTTCAGCCAATGCCGCAACGCCAACGCGTCGGCGAACCAATCGTCCAGACCGCTGACCAGAAGCCCCACCGCCAGCGCGGGCAGCAGACGCAAGATCAGGGCATCGATCAGTTCGAATACACGCCCGGCCTCCGAGAACACGACTAGAAACTAGTCGCGGCCCGAATCCGGACTTCTCAGGATTTCTAAGCCGTACCGGAGCCAGTGGTAGTAACGGCGATGGGCAGCAGGGCGGCGGCGGCGGGATCAAGGAACCAATTCGCTCGATCCAGGGCCATTTGGATGGGGCGGACGATCGGATCGCGTGGTTCGGTGAACACTTCAAGAAGCGTTTTCGCCTTATCTGCGCCCGCCGCCAGCACCGCGATTTCGCCCGCGTCCAGAATCATGCGGGGCAGAAGCGTCACGCGGTGGGCGTTCAATTTGGGGACCCAGACGGCGGCGGCGCGCCCTTCGCGGTCCTCGATCTCCGCCAGTCCGGGAAAGAGGCTCGCCGTGTGCGCGTCGGCGCCCATACCGAGATGCACGACGTCGAATCGAGCGGGCAATTCCATCGTGTAGCGCGTGGCGGCTTCGGCGGGCGGAAGTTCGCCGAGGATGCGATGAACGCTCCCGGGGCGGACCGTGTCGAGCAGCGCCTCGCGTGTCATGCGGTAGTTCGAATCGGCGTGATCGGGCGGAACGGCGCGTTCGTCCACCCAGTAAAGGTGCAACTTCGACCAATCGAAATCTTGCGCCGCCATCCACTCGAACATCTTGCGCGGCGACGATCCGCCCGACACGGCGAGGGTCGGATGCGGGAGCGGCGCGAGCGTGTCGAGAATAAATCGACCGCACGCGGCGGCGGGATCGGGGGCCGCGGCGACGCGGCTCATGCGGCGAGCACCACTTGGTCGAACGTTTCGTCGCGACCGGCGATGCGCAACTCCTCGCGCAACAACTCGGACTCTTTCAGCAAGCGGAATACGACGCGACCGTCGATCCCCGGTCCTTCGACGGTCACCATGCCGCGTTCGGCGCGCCGGACCGCGTACTCGAAGCCCGAACCGCGAAGGACGACGCGCTGGATCTGCCAAGTCTCGGTGTGCGTCGCCCGCAAGTAGCGGACTGGAAGTTCGCGACCGATACAAATTCGAATCCAGGCGGCGAGGTAGCGCGCCGCCGGCCCGGGTTCGGGCGACGAGTGGTGAATTTCGATTTCCGCGAGACCGGAAAGAGCGGCGACGCGCGCCGGATCGTCGAACAGTCGGGCGATCAGTTCGCGCCACCGCGTGACGCGCGTCCAGGCCAAATCCGCGATGGGAATTCCGGCGGCGGCGAGCCGCTTGACTTCGTCGGACAACCACTTCCAGTCGTCGAATCCGCGCGGGTCGACGATGGTTTTTTGCGCGATCGAAAGAAACTCCGGAGCCGACGGGTGGCGCAGCGCGCGCGGGTCGCGAATCCAAAGCACCACTGGCAAATCCGGCACGAGCAGGCCACGCAACACGCTCGGGACGTCGCCGAGCGTTTCAAGCGACGCGGCGATCTCGATCCGCTCGCAGCAGATCTGCTGACGCCGCCCGAACGGCATCCAGCACTCGGCCGTGGCGTGCGCCGAGATGCGCTCCGCGTCGCCCAAGCGCACGACGACGAAGCGGCTCGGCTGATCGCGCATGATGTCGGCGAGCGTCTCCCCGATATCGGCGTCGCGCTCGACGATGGCGATCATCGTCAACGAACACGCGCGCAGCACGCCGCCCGTGCCTTTCTGCTCCTTGCCAAGTTCGGCCCAGACGGCGGCGAGATCGCGGAGCAGTTCCTCGGCACGCACGCCGGTCACGGGTTCCTCCACGTATGGCCGCGCCGCGCGAGCATCTCGTCGGCGGCCTTCGGCCCCCACGATCCCGCATCGTAGTTCGGGAAGTCGAACTTACTCTCGCGCCAACCGTCGAGAATCGGCTGCACCGCCTTCCAACTCGCCTCCACCATGTCCTGGCGCGTGTAGAGCGTCGAGTCGCCCGACATCGCGTCGAGCAGCAGCGTTTCGTACGCCGTGGGCGAACGCTCGCCGAAGCTCGACCCGTAGTTGAAGTCCATCGAGACGGGGCGCAATTGCATCCCCGAGCCCGGCTGCTTCGAAAGAAAGCGCAGCGAAATTCCCTCTTCCGGCTGGATGCGCAGGATCAACAAATTCGGCCCACGCGCCGCGGTTTCGAACACCGTGTGCGGCGCGTCGTTGAACTGGATGGCGATGTCGGTGACGCGCTTGGCGAGGCGCTTGCCGCTGCGGATGTAGAACGGCACTCCCGCCCAACGCCAGTTCTCGACGAAGAAGGTGACGGCGGCGTAGGTGTCGGTTTGGGCTTCGGGATCGACGCCCTTCTCGCCGCGAAATCCGGGCACGTCCTCGCCGCCGACGCGCGCGGGGCCGTATTGGCCGGGTACGGCGTTGGCCGCCACTTCTTCGGGCATCATGACCTTGATCGACCGCAGCAGCTTCGCTCGTTCGTCGCGAACGGCGTTGGGCTCGAAGACGGCGGGCGGCTCCATGGCGATCGTCGCCATGACTTGCAGCAGGTGGTTCTGGATCATGTCGCGCAACGCGCCCGCTTCCTGGTAGTAGCCGCCGCGCGAGCCGACACCGATCGATTCCGCCGCCGTAATCTGGACGTGCTTGACGTAACGACGGTCCCAAAGCGGCTCGAAAATCCCGTTGCCGAACCGGAACGCGAGCACGTTCTGCACGGTCTCTTTTCCCAGGTAATGGTCGATGCGGTAGACCTGCGATTCGCGAAACACTTGTTTCACGGCCTCGTTGAGCGCGTTCGAACTCGCCAAGTCGTGCCCGAACGGCTTCTCGATAATGATCCGCGTCCAGCCCGGATTATCGTGCAGGCCCGCCGAACCGAGATTCTCGACCACCGGGATGTAGTGCGACGGCTGGGTCGACAGATAGAACAGAACGTTGCCGCCGGTCGAGCGCTCCGCCGCGATTTCGCCGAGGCGTGACTTGAGCGCGGCGTACATCGCGGGGTCGGAGATATCGCCCGAGCAGTAGAAAAGCCCGCGCGCGAACTCGTCCCAGAGCGTCGCGTCGAAGGGCGAGTCTTCCAGAAATTTCTCGACCGCCTCGCGCATCTTCGACCGGAACTGCTCGTCGGTCATCGGCGTGCGGGAGTTACCCAGAATCGCGACGCCCGTGGGAAATCGGCGCTCGTAGGCCAACCGGTAGAGCGCGGGAATCAGTTTGCGTTGGGTGAGATCGCCGTTCGCGCCGAAAATCACGATGGCGCAGGGCGGAACGCGCCGCTCGAACCGCAAGCGGTCTTCGAAAGGGTTACTGCCGGAAATCGGGTTACCCATCGAAATCACGGTAGCATCCCATTCTTTCGGCCAGTTTTCAAAAGCGCGTCTAGCCGCCAACATCGAGATATGCCGGACTTGATGAGCTTTTCGGAACAACTGGCGGGCTTGGTGGAGCGCGCCGCCGCCCACGTCGTTACGGTACATGCGCGCCCGCGCGTTACCTCGAGCGGAATAATCTGGGCGCCGGGCGTCGTCGTGACGTCGCACCACACGATCGCGCGCGAGGAGAACATCCACCTGACGCTGCCCTCGGGCGAGCGCGTCGCCGCCGAACTGAAGGGCCGCGATCCGGCCACCGACCTCGCGGTGCTGACGTTCCAAGGCGAGGCAGCGCCCGTTTCTCGCGACGCCGCTGCCGCGCGCGCGGGGCATTTGCTGCTCGCCGTAGGCCGCAACGCCGACACCGGGCCGACGGCGGCGTTGGGGATACTCAGCGCGGCTTCCGGCAAGTGGCGCACGTGGCGCGGCGGAGAACTCGACCGCTTTCTGCGTCTCGACGTTTCTTTGCACCCCGGCGCGACGGGCGGTTCGGTGGTCGATGTCGAAGGGCGATTCCTCGGGATCGCTTCCGACGCGCTGTCCCGGCTGTCGCCGCTCACCGTCCCGATCGAAACGATCGAGCGCGTGGCGGCGCAACTTCTCGAACGCGGCCGGATTCCGCGCGGATACCTGGGCGTCGGCCTGCAACCGGTGAAGCTGCCGTCGGGCGACGGTCTGATTCTGCTTTCCGTGGAAGACGGCTCGGCCGCGGCGCGCGCGGAACTGCTAGTGGGCGACGTTCTGGTGGGCCTGGGCGACGTTAACACGGCGGACCCGGCGGACGTCCAGGCGTTCCTCACGACGCACGCGCCGGGGTCGAAAACCCGGGCGCGCATCGTTCGAGGCGGCGAGCACATCGAAGTAAGTATCGAGATCGGAGAACAACTCAGGTGACGGCCGGATTCGGGGAAGTGGCGGAGACGTTGCGACGGTCCACCGTACAGGTGGAGGCGGGACGGCAAGGCCAGGGCTCGGGCGTATTGTGGAACTCGGACGGACTGATCGTGACCAACGCGCACGTGGCGCGCGCCGAGCCGTTGAACGTTGTGCTGTGGGACGGGCGGCGTTATCCGGCGGCGATCGCCGCGCGCGACGAAGGCCGCGATCTAGCCGCGATTACCGTTCGCGCCACACGCCTGCCTGGAGCCTCGATCGGCGATTCCTCGCGATTGCGCCCCGGCGAATTGGTCGTAGCGGTCGGCAATCCGCTCGGGTTTATCGGTGCGCTAACCACGGGCGTCGTACACGCGGTGGGTCCGGTATCGGGATTGTCGCGGCGGCCTTGGGTGCAGGCGGACGTGCGGCTCGCGCCGGGAAACTCGGGCGGTCCGCTCGCCGACGCGAGCGGTCGGGTAATCGGCGTCAACTCGATGGTCGCGGGGCGGCTGGGCTTGGCCGTGCCGTCGAACGCCGTGCGAGAGTTTCTGATCCGGCGCGGATCGTCGCCCCGGATTGGCGTGGGCGTGCGACCGGTGACCGTCCGATTCAAGCGTCGCGAGGGACCGGGGCTGGTGGTCGTCGAAGTCGCTCCGGATTCTCCGGCGGCCGCGGCGTCGCTGATGATCGGCGATATTCTGATCGGCGTGGGCGGACGGTTTTTCGAGACCTGGGACGATCTAAGCGCGTCGCTCGAAAACGCGCGCCCGCCCCTCGAAATCGAGTTTCTGCGGGGCGACCGGCAGACGATCCGGCGGGCGGTGTTGCAATGGTCCTCGACTTGGGAAAAGGCGGCGCTGGCGGCGTGATCCGAACCGCGGTGGAAGTGAAATCGCCGGTGGTGCGCGCGGGGCTTGAGTCCGTGTTGCGCGCTTCGGGCTCGGTCGAAATCGCGGAGACGGAGCCCGACGTCCTTCTTTCCGATGGATCCTCCGATCCGCACGGCGTACCGGCGGTGGTGCTGGCGGACTCGGCCGCGTTGGGCGGAGACGTGCGCGGCGCGCTCCCCGGCGAAGCGTCGCCCGCCGAAATTCTCGCCGCGATTCAAGCCGTCGCGGCGGGGCTGTTGGTGGTCCATCCCAACTTCGCCGACACGCTGTCCGCGCGCCCGGCGGCGGTGGAACTTCCGGAGCCGCTGACGCCGCGCGAAATCGAGGTGCTGCGTCTGCTCGCCGAAGGGGTCGGCAACAAGGAAATCGCGTGGCGGCTCTCGATCAGCGAGCACACCGTAAAGTTTCACGTCGCGCAACTACTCGATAAGCTCAACGCCGGATCGCGCACCGAGGCCGTGACGATCGGCATTCGCGCCGGGCTGGTGATGCTTTAGCTCACCATTGGAAGCGGCCCACGATGATGTGGTGCATCCGCGACGTTCCGATATCGGAGAAGCTGCCGCGACCGTTGCCTGCGAAGGTACCGAAGTTCGCGCGATTGGCCAAGTTGAAGGCTCCGTTCGGATCGGGGAATTGCGGCTCCTTGGTGGGGTTATTGCAATCCCAGCGAATCTGGAACAGCGCGGTTTCGGTGACGCGGAACTCCTTACTGATCGAAAGCTGCGTCCAACGCAGACCGGGCGATTCGAACGTATTGCGGCCCAGCGTGCCGGGCGTAAACGCCGCCGGATAGGCGAAGCCGTCGAAGCTGTAGTAACGGTTCTGCGCGCTGAGCGGGAAACGGTGCGGACCGATGTCCCAGTTACTCGGCTGCGCTTGATCGTTCGGCAGAATCTGATTGGGACGCGAAGCGCCGGGCAAGTACCGGCTGGGGCTGCCAGCGAACGTCACCGTGGTCGGCGGGCCGGATTGGAACGTCTGCGTCCACGCGAAATCCCAGTTGCCGAGCACCCAGTTCGGAAATCCGCCGCGATTCATCCATTTGCGCCCTTTGCCGAACGGCAACTCGTAGGTCAGAACGTTCACGTTCCGGTGTCGGATGTCGTAGTTGGCACGCCCCTTTTCGAGACTGCGGTTGTAGTAGGTGACTCCAGTCGCCGTACCGTCGTCGTCGGCGTTATTGATCGTCTTACCGAGTTGGTAGAAGGACGTTAGCGTCATGCCTTGCGCGAACCGGCGCTCGAAACGCAAAGTGCCCGAGTGGTGCGTATTGTGCCCGTAGTTTGCGTAGTGCTGAATCTGGCCGAACTGCCGGTACGGCTTGTAGTTCTGCGTCGCCTGAAACACTTGGTTGAGCACCGCCGTGTCGCGCGAGATATCGAGCGGCACGACATTGATGTCCCAGTTATTCAATAGCCCCACGCCCGCCGAGCCTTGATACAAAACCTCCATCATCCACGTCGTCGATAACTGCCGCTGAATGCCGGCGGACCACATGTAGACGTATGGCAAGCGCATGTTCGGATCGAACCACGACGCGTTGCGACCGCCAAAATTCGTTCCTTGGAAAGGCACGCTTCCGTCGGCGGCGGTCGGATACGTAAACGACGGCGGGCCCTGCGACAACCGGAACGCGTGACGCGGATCGCCCACGGGCAGCTGAATATTCGCCGTCGCCAAATACTCCTCGAAATTCTGGTTCACGCCGTTCGTCATCAAATCGACCGCGAACGCCCCGAAGCTACTCCGGAAAACGGTTTTCGGGGTGACGGTCCAAGCCAAGCCGATACGCGGCTGGAAATTATTCACATCGCGCTTGGCCAGGTTACCCTTGCCATGCACGATCGCCCCGCGCAGGCCGCTCAAAGGATCGGTGGCCGTGGGATCGAACTGCGATTGCTGCCCCCACTTGGTCGAGAACGGAGACTCGTACGACCAGCGCACGCCGAGTTCCAGCGTCACGTTCCGCACCGGACGCCACGTGTCCTGAAAATACAGCGACTGCTGCCACCAGCGTGGCAGCCAGGTGGCCGTATTGATCGAGTAAACCCCCTGGACCACCGTGCCCAGCAGCAACGACGCGAACGCGTTGCCCGTATTTGGCGTAAACGGCCGCTCCGTGCCGCCCATGCGGTACTCGCCCGAAGGTTGCGCCGTGGGCAGCGAGTTATAGCGCGTACGGATCAACTCGTAGCCCATCTTGAACGTGTGCCGCCCGGCGACTTTGGTGAGGTTCTCCTGCAGCGTGAAGTCTTCGCTGATCTGGCTCGACCGGCCGTCCGGCCCGAGGTTGTACAAGCGCCCGCCGGTCGAGTTGCGAAACTCGGGAAACGTCAGCGGGCTGACGTTCGGAATACCCAGCTTGCCCGCCCAATTCTGGTCGTAACTTTCGGGCGTCGCCGTGAAGACGCGTCGGTTGAACCCCACGCGAAACTCGTTCACCAGAGTCGGGCTGAACGTGTAGCTGTCCGAGATCACGACGTTGTGATGGTCGATCGGCTTGACGTACACGTTGCCGTAAAGCACCTCGGACAACTCGCGCACGGGACGGTCCTCGTTGCGATGCCAGACGAACGAGTAACGCCCGAAAATCTTGTGCTTCGAACTGAACTGGTGGTCTATCTTGCCGTCGGCGCGATTGAAGATGTAACCGCCGAAGGCCGAAATGGTCAGGTTATTCTGCGGTCCGGCGGCGGTGATAATGCCGGGGTCAGTCTGTTCGCGCCACGGCTTCAGCGCGACCAGAGCACGCGCCGCCGGGTCGAACATCGATTGCGGAATTTGATTATTCGGGAACGGGTCGCGTACCCATGTCGCGCCTTCCAGCCGCGTGGACATCGGATTGAAGATGGGAAAGCCCGCGCCGCCGAAGGAGAAGTCGCCGTTGTACATCTGCGGGCTCGGCACGCTGCCGATGAACGTCTCGTTCAGCTTCTCGTAATGCTGCTGGAAGCCGCCGAAGAAGAACGTCTTGTCTCGCTTGATCTTGCCGCTCGCCGTCGCGCCCCACTCCTGATAGTTGAAATTCCCGGTGCGCGGCAATTGTTCGAGATACGAGCGGTGGATCAGCTTTCCGTTCGTGTAGCGATCCTCGAACGAGCCGTGAAATTGGTTCGCGCCGCTCTTGAACACCACGCTCAACTGGCCGCCCGCCGCGTGGCCGAACTCCGCCGGTGTGCCCGTGGTCCACATCTTGAACTCCTGGATGGAGTCGAGGCTCGCGATCATCGTCCGCTGAAAATCGCCCACTTGGCCCACCGCCGGTTCCTTGCCGTTGACCCCGTCCATCGAGTAGCCGATCGCGCGCTGCCGCTGCCCGACGGCGTGCTGGCCATTGATATTGGTCATGCCCGGCATGTAGAGCAGCACGCGATGCACGAACTTCTGCATCACCGGCAGGCGTGTGACGACCTTGCTGTCGAGGATCTGCCCCGAGCCCGCCGTCTCCGTTTCGATCAGCGGCGTCGTCGCCGCCACCTGAATCGATTCGGCGACATTGCCCACTTGCAGCTGAATGTCGAATCGCGGCTGTTCGTTGATGCGGAGCACGATGCCGGTCTGGACGAAGCGCTTGAAGCCGTTCGCCTCGACCGCCAATTCGTAACTGCCCGAGGGCAGGTTAGGAATGAAATACGCTCCGGCCTCGTTAGTTTCACCTTCGTAAACGAACTGCGTGCCGAGATTGCGCGCGCTGACCTTGACGCTGGGCACGATGGCCCCGCTCGAATCCGTGACGTTGCCGACCACGGTGGCCGTGCCCGCCGACTGCGCATACGCGGCGGTCGCCGCGAGAATCGCCCAAATGAACCGGTACATAGTCTGTACCTCCCCTCGGAAGCCGACTGGCTCAGGGGAAGACTATATCAAGCGAAGCGTCAAGCGTCCATCAATTTGTAAGTTACGGTTCCGAACGCGGCGAGGCGCTTTTTCGCGTCGCGCACCTCCACCGCCGACACGCTCAAGGACGATCCGCCCCGAAGGATTCGCGCCCGGGCGGTCACCCGTCCTTCGGTCAGCGGCAGGAAGTAGTTCAGCTTCAGCTCGACCGTCGCGGCCTTCTTTCCGGTGACGTGCAACGTCGCGACCCCCGCCGCGACATCGATCAGCGTCGCCGTCACGCCACCGTGCAGCGTTCCCCAGGCGTTGCGCAGTTCGTCGCGGAAGCGGCACTCCACCGTTACGCCGTCTTTGTGCGCGCGGATTACGCGGACGCCCAGCAGATCGTTAAACGGGGTGGTGAACTTCCGGATGTCCAGACGATTCACAAATGTAGACGCTCCGAGGCCGCGCGCCGCCGAATCATACTTTCACAATAAGCCGTCGGAACCCGAAAAGTACAATTGACATATGTGTGGAATCGTCGGCTATATCGGAGAGCGTAAGGCCGTCCCGATCATTCTGGACGGGCTGAAAAAGTTGGAATACCGCGGCTACGACTCGGCGGGCATCGCGGTGCTTAACGGCCACGATTCGCTCGCGATCCGGCGCGCGTCGGGCAAACTGCGCAACCTCGAAGAGGTCGTCCAAACCAGCCCCGTCGAGGGAACGTACGGCATCGGTCATACGCGTTGGGCCACCCACGGCCGTCCCACCGAGGAGAACGCGCACCCCCACCGCGACTCGAAAGGCAACATCGTCGTCGTCCATAACGGCATCGTCGAGAACTATCTGTCGCTGAAGCACGAATTGCAGGCCGAGGGTCACAAGTTCGTCTCGGAAACCGACACCGAAGTGATCGCGCACCTGATCGAGAAGTACTACCAAGGCAACTTGGAAGACGCCGTGCGCGCCGCCTTGAAGCGCATTTCGGGCGTTTACGCGCTGGTCGCGATTTCGAAGCTCGACCCCCGAAAAATCGTCGCCGCGCGGCAAGGTCCGCCAGTAGTCGTCGGCATCGGGCAAGGCGAGTATTTCGTCGCCAGCGATATCCCGGCGATCCTTAGCCACACGCGCGACATGTTCTTTCTGCAGGACGGCGACATGGCCGTGCTGACGGGCGAAGGCGTGCAACTCTCCGATTTCGAGGGCCGCCCCGTGCGCCGCCAAGTGCAGCGCATTCTCTGGGACCCGATCATGGCGGAAAAGGGCGGCTACAAGCACTTCATGCTCAAGGAGATCTACGAGCAGCCGCGCTCGGTGCGCGACACCATGCTCGGGCGGATTGGGCAGGAGACGGGCCGCGTTTTCCTCGACGAGATGGACATCCGTCCGGAAGAGTTTCAGGCGTTCGAATCGGTGCGGATCGTCGCCTGCGGCACCAGTTGGCACGCCGCCCTCGCCGGTAAGTTCATGATCGAAAAGCTGGCGCGCCTTCCCGTCGAAGTCGACTATGGCAGCGAGTTCCGCTATCGCGATCCGATCGTGAGCGAGCGCACGCTGACCGTCGTGATCTCGCAATCGGGCGAGACGGCGGATACTCTCGCGGCGCAGCGCGAAGCGAAATCGAAGGGCTCGAAGACGCTCGCCATCTGCAACGTCATCGGGTCGGCGATCACGCGCGAAGCCGCGGGCACGCTGATGACGCACGCGGGTCCGGAAATCGGAGTCGCCTCGACGAAAGCCTTCACCTCGCAGTTGACCGCGCTGTTCGTGCTGGCGGCGTATCTTGGCCAGGTGCGCGGCAAGTTGAGCGACGAAGAATCGATCCGCCTGACGCAAGAGGCGCTGAAGATTCCCGCCAAACTCGAAAGGGTCCTCTCCGAGGAAGACATTTACGAGGAACTCACCAAGCGCCTATCGAAGGCGCGCGACTTCCTCTACCTCGGGCGCGGCATCCATTTCCCCATTGCGCTCGAAGGCGCGTTGAAGCTCAAGGAGATTTCCTACATCCACGCCGAGGGCTATCCGGCGGGCGAAATGAAGCACGGGCCGAACGCGCTGATCGACGAGAATCTGCCGGTGGTCGTGCTCGCGGCCTACGACCCGGCGAACGCCGACAGCCGCCAACGCTACGAGAAAACGCTTTCGAACATCCAGGAAGTGAAGGCGCGCTCGGGGATCGTGGTGGCGATCGCGAACAAGGGCGACGAAGAGATCTCGAAAGTCGCCGACCACATTATCCGCGTTCCACCCACCGACGAACTGCTGCTGCCTTTACTCGAGATCGTGCCGCTGCAACTGCTGGCCTATCACATCGCGGTGCGCCTGGGCTGCGACGTCGATCAGCCTCGCAATCTGGCGAAGAGCGTCACGGTCGAGTAAGTGCGGCAGGCCGTTCACCGTCTCGTCGTCGCGACGCGCGGACGCGGATTCATAGAGTTCACCTCGGAAGTGGAACGCTGGGTCGCCGGGCAAAACGTCTCGACGGGCCTGTTGACGCTGTTCATCCAGCACACCTCGGCGTCGCTGCTCATCCAGGAGAACGCCGACCCGGACGTTGTCGCCGATCTCGAAGACGCGTTCGGCCGGCTCGCGCCGCGCGATCCCGGGATGTACCGGCACACGCTCGAAGGTCCCGACGACATGCCCGCGCACATCCGCGCCGCGCTCACGGCGACGCAGATCAGCGTTCCGGTCGTCGACGGCCGCCCGGCGCTCGGGACGTGGCAGGGAATTTACGTCTTCGAGCATCGCGACCGCCCGCACCGACGTACCGTCGTTTTTCATTTGGTGGGAGAGTAGCGCTACTCCCGCCGCGTTCTCTTCGACTTCCCGCTCGCTTTGGGTTTCCGCAAGACCTCGGTACCCGCTGCGACCAGCAGGCGCAAGGCCCGATTCACAGACTCGGAGTCGGGAAAGACTCGCTTCAGGTCTGGGTCGACAAGGACGATGTGCGTTTCCGACATCATGCGTCGGGCGTACTTTCCCCGCACCCCTTGCTTCATCGAAGCGAAGTCGTACTCCGGGAGCATCTCGCCGTCTTCAATTTTCGCCGCCTTCTTCATAAAATCGCCTCTCTCGCTTCGTCGCCATTCGCGCGCTGATGATTCGAATTCTCTCTCCACGATCGGTATGGACCACTACCAATAACCGGTATCGGATAGAAGCGCCGACGGTAATCCAGCGCTTTTCGGCCGCTCGCCGGTCCGGAAAGGAGACGCCGAACGGATCGCGAAGAACGGTTAGCGCTTCTTCGAATTCCACGGCGTGCTTTCGCCAATTTGCACGCGCTTTCTCCGGGTCCCACTCGAAAACCAACCCTCAGTATAGGCTCGCAGCCGTCCGCGATTTGGTGACACAATACCGGCATGATTAGCCGTCGTCGTTTCGTCGCCACCGCCGCCGCGCCGCTCGCCGCCGCGCCGGCCATGCCCACCCGGACGCTCGGTAAAACCGGAGCGGTCGTGTCGTGCCTCGCTTTCGGAGGCGGCAGCCGCTTTCTGATGTATAAGAACGAAGATGAAGCGGCGCGGGTACTGCACCGTGCGATGGATCTTGGGATTACGTATTTCGACAACGCCTTTGGCTATGGCAACGGCGCGAGCGAAGAGCGCTACGGCCGCATCCTCAAGCCGTACCGGCAAAAACTGTTCCTGGTTACGAAGACCGGCGACCGCACCTACGACGGCGCGATGCGGAGCGTCGAAGGCAGTCTGAAGCGCATGCAGCTCGACCAACTCGATCTGGTGCACGCGCACTCGCTGACCGGCGCGGACGACCTTGCGGCGCTCGAATCGGGCGCGCTCAAGGCGCTCTACAAACTCCGCGAACAGAAAGTGACGCGATTCATCGGGGTCTCTTCGCATACCGATCCTTTGACCCTTAAAACGGCGCTCGAACGTCACGACTTCAATGTCACGCAGATGGCTTTGAACGTCGCGCGCGTCGGCCAAGCGGGCGTGCGCGAAGGGACGTTCGAGAATACGGCGTTGCCCGTCGCGAACGCGAAAAAGATGGGTGTGATCGCGATGAAGATCTTCGCGCAAGACCGGTTGCAGGGACGATACTCGGTCGAGGAACTGGTTCACTATTCGATGTCGCTTCCGGTGACGGCGGTGGTGATCGGCATGCCGAAACCGGAGCATCTCGAAGCGAACGCGGCGGCGGTGAAGGCCTTCCGTCCGCTCGATTCCGCCGAGCGGGACCGCCTCTTCGAGCGCTTCGCGACGCAGAAAGCCTCCATCGACCGCTTTTTCGCCGACCATCGCGACTGTTAGCGCGGTTCGCCCGGACAACCCTGTAACCTTCCCCGCTTCCGTCGGTAATCTCAATCGAGTGGCCGTAAGCGACGAAGAGTTGATGGCCGAGGTACGGGCCGGGGACGTGCGCCAACTGGGCGCGCTCTTCGACCGTCACAGCGCCGCTCTCTTTCGCTACTCCATGCGGATGACCGGCCGCCGCGAGCGGAGCGAGGATCTTGTCCAGGAAATTTTCTTCCGCATGTTGCGGTACCGCGAAACGTACCGAGACGGCCATCTGTTCGTCACCTGGATGTTCCGGATCGCCCGCAACGCCTATATCGATCAGGCGCGAAAGGGCCGGTTCGAGGTAGTGGGGAAAGAAGTGGCGGAGCCCGCGACAATGCCCGGTACCGAACTCGAAGACCGGCAGGAACTCGAACTACTCCGGCGGGCGATGGTGAAGTTGCCGGACGCGCAGCGCGAGTTGCTGGTACTGGCCCGGTTCGAGCAAATGCCGTACGACCAAATCGCCGACCTGCTCGATATCGAGGTGGGTACGGTGAAAACGCGCGTCCATCGCGCCATCAAGAATCTTCGCGACGTGTTTTTCGATCTCACGGGAGGGACCCATGCTTTGCGAACATCTTCGTGATTCGTTGGCCGACTATCTGGCGGGCGCTCTGCGGGCGGGCGAAGCGAAGGCCGTCGAGGCGCACTTGGCCGGTTGCGAGGACTGCCGGTCCGCCGTTCAAGTCTGGCGGCGGTTAGGGGATCTGTTGAATTTCGCGGAGGAAACCCCGCGCCCCGCCATGCGGTCGCGATTCGACGAAATGTTACGCCGCGAAACGCGCCCGCGCGTACGCTGGCAGCCTTGGGCGATGGCCGCCGGATTGCTAATCGCGGGCTTTCTGGGCGGGCGGCTGAGCTTGCCGCGCGAGCCCGCCGCTCCGGAGAACGCCGCCGCGCTGCGAAGCGAAGTGCGCAGCCTGCGCGAGGCGGTGATCGTGTCGATGCTCCGCCAGCAGTCGGCGGCGGACCGGTTGCAGGGCATCCAAACCACCGCGTCGCTCGACCGCCCCGACACCGACGTGGTGACGGCGTTGATCGAGACCCTGCGGCGCGACTCGAACGTCAACGTCCGCCTCGCGGCGGTCGATGCGCTGAAGCGGTTCACTTCCGAACCGGCGGTGCGGCGCGGATTCACCGAGTCGCTGACGGCGACGGATTCGCCGCTCGTACAAATCGCGCTGATCGACGCTCTGGTGGAATCGCGCGACCGGCAGGCGGCGCAAGCCTTGCAGCGGCTCGAATCCGACGAACGGGTGGACAATCTAGTGCGGCAGAGAGCGCAGTTGGCGGTAGAGAGATTGCGGGCGCGAAATGAATAGAACGATCGCACTGTGCGCGTTGGCGGCGGCGAGCGGCGCGGCGCAAACCGCGACCGAGTTTTCCGATCCGTCGCGGCCCGGCGCCGTGCGGATCGAGCGCGCCCGCGGCGGAGTGACGATCGTAGGAGCCGCCGTCAAGAACGTGCGGCTGCTCACCCGAATCCGGGACGGCGATACCTTATCGATTCGGGAGTCCGCCAATATCGTCACGGTAGACGGGCGGGGCTTCGACGGCGATCTCTCGCTGCAAGTGCCTTTCGCCACCTCGGTGGTGGTGCGCACGGCCAACAGCGGATCGATCCGCGTCGAGAATCTCGAAGGCGAAATCGAGGCGTCGAACGTCAATGGCCACATCCTGCTGCACGGTGTGAAGGGCGCGGTGGTGGCCGATACGGTAAACGGAAAAATCGCCGCCACGCTGGAACGGATAGACCCCGGCAAACCCATGTCCTTCATCACGGCGAACGGCGACCTCGACGTCACCTTTCCTTCGAATCTGAAGGCCACCCTGCGCATGAAGGCCGACAACGGCGACATCTACACCGAGTTCGAAGTCGTCGTCCGCAACGAGCAAGCTCGGGTGCAGAATAAGCGCGGCCAATGGCGCTCCGAGACCACCACCGTCGGCCAAGTGAACGGCGGCGGTCCGGAAATCCGGCTGCAGACGCTCAACGGAAAAATTTACATTCGTAAGGGCCGGTAACGCTCGACGTCGTTTGACCCCCAATCGCTCGCTGTGATAGTAATGGGCACCAGTAAAAGGGGGTTTTACCATGCGCTTCGTTTGCGCTCTTCTTCTGGGCACCGTCGCGGCCTTCGCGCAAGCGGTAACAGGTTCTCTTCTCGGCACCGTCACCGATACCACCGGCGGCGCCGTTCCTAACACCAAGATCGTCGCGACCAACGTGGGTACCGGGATCGCCCGCCAAACCACGACGAACGAAAGCGGCAACTATTCGTTTACCAACGTCGATCCCGGCATGTACCGCGTCGAGGCCGAGTTGACGGGCTTCCGCAAAACCGTGCGCACCGGCGTCGAGATTCAGGTGAACACCACCGTTCGCGCCGATCTCGAATTGCAACCGGGCACGGTCAATGAGACGGTGAACGTCACCGCCGAAGCCGCGCTGCTGCAAACGGACCGCTCCGATACGGGGCGCAAGATCGAGACCAAACAGCTCGCCGACATGCCGCTGCCGTTCAACCGGAACTTTCAGGGATTGCTGAACCTGGTCCCCGGCACGGTGCGCGCGTTCCGCCCGCACTCGGAGTTTTTCAACGCCCAGGATTCGCTTTCGACGCGCGTCAACGGGCAGTCGCGCTTGTCGAACAACGTCCAACTCGACGGCATCGACAACAATCACCGCACCGGTTTACTGACGGCGATGATTCCCCCGATCGAAGCTCTGCAGGCCGTCGATATCACGACCTCGAACTACGAAGCCGAACTCGGCCGGGCGGGCGGCGCGGTGACGAATGTCAACTTCAAGTCCGGCACCAACGAGTTTCACGGCAGCGTGTTCGCCTTTAACCGCGTCAGCGCCCTCGGCGCGCGGAACTTCTTCGCGCTCACGCGGCCGGTGACCACCTACAACCAGTTCGGATTCACGATCGGCGGCCCGATCGTCAAGAACAAGCTCTTCTTCTTCGGCGACTACCAAGGCATTCGCGACCGGCGCGGCGACGTGCATCGCGGTACGATCCCGGCGCTCGATCACCGCACCGGCAATTTTTCGCAGGGCACGACCACCACGATTTACGATCCGGCCACGGGGACGCCCGACGGCTTTAACCGGACGCCTTTCGCCGGGAACACCATCCCCGCGGCGCGCATCAGCCCGATCTCGCGTCGCATCCTGGAACTGATTCCCGCGCCGACCACGGCCGGATACGTCACCAACTTCGAGACGGCGACCACCCGGCGCAAAGATACCGATGGCTACGACGTCAAGGTCGATTACCAGGTAACCGACGCCGACCGGATCTCCGCGCGCTTCAGCTATCAGAAACCGACCATCTTCGATCCGCCGCTCTACGGCGTGCGCGGCGGCGGCTTCCGCGATTTCGCGGGTACCGGTAGCCAAAAGACCTATAACGGCGTAGTGAATTACACGCGCGTGTGGTCGCCGCGGATCATCTCCGAACTGCGCGTCGGCGTCATGTACTACCGCAACAACGCCGATAACGCCGACCGGAACTTGAGCACGGCCACCGAACTCGGCATCCCCGGCGTCAACGTGTCCGACTTCACCGGCGGCATTCCGAACATCGTGATCGACGGCTACAGCAATCCCACCGTCGGCTATTCGCCGAGCCTCCCCTGGGAGCGTGGCGAGCAAAATCTGAACTTCGTCAACAACTGGACGTTCACGCGCGGCAATCACACGATCAAGGCGGGCATCGACCATCGCCGCAATCGCGACGAACTGCTGCAAAACCAGACGTTCAGCCCGCGCGGCCGATTCAACTTCCGCGTCGGCACGACGCAGCTTCGCTCCGCGGCGGGCAATTCGACCGCGAACTTCTCGAATTCGTTCGCCAGTTTCCTGCTCGACCTTCCCAACGAAGCGGGCCGCGACCTGCCGATCATCTTCCCCACGTTCTTGCAAAATCCGACCTTCACCTACATTCAAGACAAGTGGGTGGTTTCGCAGAAGCTAACCCTCGACATCGGCCTCCGTCACGAGTTGTGGCCCCCGGCGACGCCGCGCGTTCCGGGCGGATTTTCGAACTACAACCCGAACAACAACACGCTGGAAGTGGCGGGCATCGGCAACAACCCGATGAACATGGGTCGCGTGAATCACCTGAAGAATTTCGCCCCGCGCTTCGGCGCGGCTTACCGGCTCAACGACAAGACGGTATTCCGCACGGGCTACGGGCTGAGTTGGGTTCCGCTGGTGGACAACGGATACGCCTTCAACTTCCCGGTTCGCGAGAACAACTCTTTTGTCGCGCCGAACGCGTTTCAAATCGCGCGCACCATGGCCAATGGATTCCCGCCCTTTACGCCGGCGGTAGTTCCCAGCGATGGCATCATCCGCACACCCCCGGCTTCGGCTTACACGACGGTCCCGCTGAACGTGCGCGAAGGGTACATCCAGTCTTGGAATTTCAGCGTGCAGCGCCAGATCGGCCAGTTCGCCATGGACGTCGCCTACGTCGGCAATCTCGGCACGCGCATCACGAACAACTACAACTTGAACGCGAGCTTCGTCGTCGATTCGGGTAACAACGGCCGCCCGCTGTTCCAGCGATTCGGCCGCGCGCAGGATACGACGAACATCTACCACGGCAACTCGACGACCTATCACTCCCTGCAGGTGAAGTTCGACCGGAAGTACTCGAACGGTTTCCTGCTCACCACCGCCTACACCTGGAGCAAAGCCATCGACTGGGGTGGCGCGGACAACGGCGGCGTCTGGACCTACATCAACTTCGACCGAAGCCGCGCCCGCGCCGACGGCGAACGGCGGCATACCTTTGTCCAGAGCTACATCTACGAATTGCCGTTCGGCAAAGGCAAGAAGATGATGACTTCCGGCCCCGGCGCCTGGATTCTCGGCGGCTGGCAAGTCAACGGCATCATGACTCTGATGTCGGGCGCGCCATTCACTCCCAGCGTTCCGGGATCGATCATCAACGCGCCGGGCAACCCGAACACGCCGAACCTGAACGGCACGTTCAACACGCCGAAGGGCATCGGGACGCACACGTTCTGGTTCGACACGAGCAACTTCTCGCAACCGGCGGCTCGGACGTTCGGCAACCTGGGCCGCAACTCGCTCCAAGGTCCGGCTTTCTTCAACCTCGACGCGTCGATTTTCCGCAACTTCCAGTTCGGGGAACGAACGCGGCTCGAATTCCGCGCCGAGAGCTTCAACTTCACCAACACTCCGGCGTTCGGCAATCCGAACGGCGATATCACCAGTCCGAACTTCGGCCGCATCACCGGAACCAACGGCGACGTGAATCAGCCGCGGGCCATCCAACTCGGCTTGAAGCTGACGTTCTAACGCCGGTTAGTTTACGCGCAAGACGTGGCGCTTGAGATCGTCGAGAGCGACGTACTCGAGCGCCGCCTCGTGCGTGCATTCGAGAATCACCGGGCAAGCCATGCCCGCGTCCATCGCCTGCTTCCAGCGGCCCGCGCACACGCACCAGCGATCTCCGGGTTGCAATCCCGGAAACCGAAATTGCGGCATGGGGGTTGTTAGATCGTTGCCGCACGCGAAAGAAAAGCTCAGGAACTCCTGGGTGACCTGACAGCAGATCGTGTGCGATCCCGCGTCCTCGTCGGCGGTGTCGCAACAGCCGTTGCGGAAGAAGCCGGTTTTCGGTTCGTGGGAGCAGGGGACAAGCGGTCCGCCTAAGACGTTTCGCGAGGGTCGCATTCGTCCAGTTTCGCAAGAGCCCACCGGGCGTGCTCGGCGACCGCCGGACTTTCGTGCCGAGCCAAGCGCGCGAGCGGGTTGCGATACTCTTCGCGCGGAGCGTTCCCCATCGCCGTGCAGACGTTGCGCAAAAATCCCGCGTACCGGGCTCGCCAGATCGAAGTTTCGCGAAACGCCGCTCGAAACGACTCCGCGCTCAGGTCCGCCAGTTCGGCGAGTGGCGGAGCGTAAGCGCGAGGCTGAAACTCCGGCTCGATACTCGCGGGCGCCCGGCGGTTCCACGGGCACACGTCCTGGCAGATGTCGCAGCCGAACACGTGAGGTCCGTGGGCGGCGCGCAACCCGGCGGGCGTCGCGTCTTTCGATTCGATCGTGTGGTACGAGATACAAAGCCGCGCGTCGAGTTCCCAGCCACTCCCGCGCGGAACGATAGCGACGGTCGGGCAGGCGTCGATGCAGCGCGTGCAACTGCCACACCGATCGGGCGGCGGGTCGGCGGCGGGGGCGAGGTCGATCGACGTCAGCAAGAATCCGAGAAAGAACCACGAACCCTGCCGCTGATTGATGAGGCAAGTATTCTTGCCGATCCAGCCCAAACCCGCCGAGCGCGCGTAGCTTCGCTCCAGCAGCGGCGCGGTATCGACGCACACGCGATACTCCCCTTCGCCCAGCGCGGCGGCCAGCTTCGTCAAACGCTCGCGAAGGACGTCGTGATAATCGGCGCCCCACGCGTAGCGCGAAACCCAGGCGCGCCGTTCGTCGAGGTCCGCCACCGTCCCGCCCCGCGAGTTGTACAGCACACCTCCGGCGACGATAGTCTTCGCCGCGGGCAACAGATGGCGAGGATCGGCGCGAACGTCTCCCCGGCGATCCGTAAGGTACGTCATTCCCCCGGCGAGCCCGCGCGAGGCCCAGTCCCGGTAGCGCGCGAAATCGGGATGCGGCAAGGCGGGCGTCGCGCCGATTAGATCGAGCCCGCACTCTCGCGCGAGCGTTTCTAGCGACTCCACCACGACGACCCGGCTTCGGCGGGCTTGCGCGCCAGCATGTGCGCGGCGATCTCCTTCATACGGTCTCCAGCGCTCCCCGGACCCGAATAGCAATGGCCTTTCTCGGGACCGTACACGAAATACCCTTCGTAGTGTGGGTCCTTCGTGGTCTTCAACCACGCGTCGAGCATCCGCGTCGAGTTATTCAGGAAGAAGTTATCGGCGTCGCCTGTGTAGACGTGTAACTTCTGCACCAGCTTCGGGCCGAGCGTGTACCAGTTCCGCTCCAAGTAGTAACGAAGGTCGTAATTCTCCTTCCAATACTTAGCGACTTCTTTATCGATAACTCCCGTGCGCTTATCGAATAACGGCTTGAAGTAACCGTCGCCGCCGATCGGTCCGAAGACCGCCGACCAGATGTCGAGTTGCTCGCCCGACCGGCCCTTGGTTCCGCTCACCAACTCGAACCGGTTCCGCTGCTCGGAGGTCAGACGGATTTGTCCGTTAATCTCGCGGGTATTGATCGTCGGTACTCGATACCACTCCTTTTCCTTGTAGAAGGCGTTCGTATCGTTGTAAACGTCGATGCCCTCGACATCGCGAAAGTCGAGCGAATCCGGGCAATAGGACCACGTTCCGCCGAAGAAGTCCGGATGAAATACCTGCAACGCGAAAGACTCCCAGCCGCCCGTCGATCCGCCGGTGAGGGCGCGCGCCCAGGGCTCCCGGACGACACGGTAGCGCTTCTCCACTTCCGGAATCAACTCGTTCATGATGGCGTCGCCATACGGTCCGACGTTGACGGAGTTGACGGCGTAAGAATCGTCGAAGTACGGATTGGGATGTTGAAACGTAACCACCAGCATCTTCGGAAAATCGGCTCGCTTCCAATCGAGTTCGAGTTGTTTGCCGCGCTCGGTAACTCCGAACCCGCTGGGGGCGTTCAGCGAGAAATGCCCTTGCTCGTAGACGACGGGATACTTCGTCGTCGCGCCGCGATAGCCCTGCGGCAACAACACGGTCGCGCCGAGGTAAATCGGTCGGCCCCAGAACTTGGTCAAGCTGGGACTTTGGAACTTGAAGCGCTCGACATACTCGGAATTCGGCGGAACTTCGATCGGCGGAATCGCTTGATCGGCGGTCAGCCGAATTCGGTAACCGGCGCTCGCGTCGAGCTTCCATTTGACCGGCTTGCCGTAAAGGTTCCCCGGCGAAATCCGCCAATGCTGGCCTTCCCATTGGTCGTCGTGCATCCACAGGACACGACCGTCCGAGCGCCGGAACTCGGAGTATACGTTGACGAACGGCTGCACGAAATACTCGCCCGCCGGAATGTCGCGCAGACTCTCGACCGGCGACCCGAGATCGGTCGCGTCGATGCGCGCCGCCGAGCCCGGGGCCAGGCCTTCGACGTCGCGCCCGAAAAACGGAACGCCGGTGCGCCCCACCTGCAGGCGCGGCTCCGTCTTATCCGAGCGAGACAGCATCACATACACGCGGCCGGTGAGCGGTTGCGAACGCATACCGCGAGGAATCGAAATCTCGAAGACGGTGTCGGCGGCGAGCGCCGCCAGAACCAGCGGAATCATCCCGCTATTATCGGCTACCGCGAGCGACTCGCGGTCTTACTCGCTCAAGATCGGTTCCAGCGCCTCTTCGACGCGCGGCGCGATTTCCGGATGGCGCGTCAGGTATCGCGCGCACGTGTTCCAGCGCAGGATCGCGTCGTCGTTGCCCGCCGGGCGAATCGATTCCGCGCGTTCGTACCGCGTCATCGCGTCGACGAACAGTTCGTGCGCGTCGAACCGCGCGCCGGGAGCGCCCTGCCGCAACTGCCAGCGCGCCGCGCGTTCGCTCACGATCCCCGAGTAATACGCGCGGTCGTAATCGCCCGCCAGTTTGGCGACCACTTCCCGGACCTCTTTCACCGAAACGCCTCGCCCGAACTGGTCCGTCATCGCGAGCGCCAGCGTGATCAGCGCCTGTTGATTCGCGGGATCGACCGCGAGCACGTCCTGGCAAATGCTCGCGGCCTGCGAAGGCTCGTTCAGCAGCCGGTAGCGATGCGCGCGGTCGAGCGCGGCGGGAACCGCCTCCGGCGCGATCGGCTTCAACTTCCAAGACATCGCTAACCTCCGAACATGCGGAATAATCGCGTTAACGGATCGTAGAAACGGTCCACCACGCGCTCCTTCAAGGGAATGATCGCGTTATCCGTAATCTTAATTTCTTCCGGGCACACCGTCGTGCAACATTTGGTGATGTTGCAGTAACCGATGCCGTCCCGCCGCTTCAGATCCCCCAAGCGGTCCGCCTCGTCGAGCGGGTGCATTTCGAGCGCCGCGTTGTAAACGAAAAATCGCGGCCCGATAAACTCGGCGTGCTTGTGATGATCGCGAAGCACGTGGCAGACGTCCTGGCACAAATAACACTCGATGCACTTACGGAACTCCTGGACGCGGTCCGCGTCGATCTGCTCCATACGCCAGGTCCCGTCGGCGGCGTCCGGCTTACGCGGCGCGAACCGGAGAATCTTCCGCTTCACCTCGTAATTCCAGCTCACGTCCGTCACTAAGTCGCGCACGTGCGGAAAGGCTTGCATAGGCTCGACGGTCACTGGCCGGTCCAGCGGAATCTGGTTCAACCGCGTCATGCACATCAATCGCGGCTTGCCATTGATCTCCGCGGAACACGATCCGCACTTACCGGCCTTGCAATTCCAGCGCGCCGCGAGATCCGGCGCGTGTGTCGCCTGAATCTGATGCACCGCGTCGAGCACCACCATGCCCTCGGACACCTCGGTGGCGTAGTCGCGAAACTCGCCCGCGCCGCGATCGCCGCGCCAAATCCGGAACGTCGCCTGACTCATTTCATCTCCTCGATGATGCCCCGGTGCTCGACGTTAAGCGGCACGATCGGAACTCGCTCCACTTGCATCGAACCATCCGTGGACTTCTTGACGGCGATGTTGTATTTGCCCCAATCGGCGTCCTTACCGGAAAAGTCGTCGCGGAAATGCGCGCCCCGGCTTTCTTTGCGGAGCCACGCCGCCCGCGCGATCGCCTCGGACACCGTGAGTAAGTTGTCGAGATCGAGGGCGGTATGCCAGCCCGGGTTATATTCTCGATTTCCCGGAATGTAAGTAGTTTCGGAGGCCGCGCGCAATTTACTTACCTCTTCGACGGCCCGCTCCATTTCCGCCTCGACGCGAACGATCCCCACCAACTCCTGCATCGTTCCCTGCAACGAATGCTGAATCTCGTACGGGTTGACGCCGCTCGACCGTTCGAACGGCGCCAGCGCCATGCGGGCCGCTTCGTCGATCTGCGCGGAATCGGCGGCGGGCGTCGCGTTCGACTTCGCGTACTCCGCCGCGTGTTCGCCCGCGCGCTTTCCGAATACGAGCAAGTCGGACAAAGAGTTTCCGCCCAACCGATTCGCCCCGTGCAGACCCGCCGCGCACTCGCCCGCCGCGAACAATCCCGGCACGTCCGACATCTGCGTGGCCGCGTCCACCTTCACGCCGCCCATCATGTAATGCGTCGTCGGACCGACTTCCATCGGCTCGGCGGTTATGTCCAAATCGGCGAGTTGTTTGAACTGGTGATACATGCTGGGCAGCTTCTTTTTGATATGCGTCGCCGAATCCGGAATATGCTCCTTGATCCAAGCGATGTCGAGAAACACGCCGCCGTGCGGACTTCCCCGCCCTTCCCGCACCTCTCGCTGAATGCACCGCGCCACGTGATCGCGAGTGAGTAACTCCGGCGGACGGCGAGCGTTCTTGTCGCCCTGCGTGTATCTCCAACCTTCCTCCGGATTGTCGGCGGTCTGCGATTTATAGTTATCCGGAATATCGTCGAACATGAACCGGCGACCGTCCTTGTTCTTCAACACGCCGCCTTCGCCGCGCACGCCTTCGGTAACCAGAATTCCCCGAACGCTGGGCGGCCACACCATTCCCGTTGGATGAAACTGAACGAACTCCATGTCGAGCAGCGTCGCGCCCGCGTGATACGCGAGCGAATGCCCGTCGCCCGTGTATTCCCAGCTATTCGACGTGATGCGGAACGCGCGCCCCACGCCGCCCGTCGCGAGTACCACGGCCTTCGCTCGAAACACTTTGAAGCGACCGCGTTCGCGATCGTAGGCCAACGCGCCGGCCATGCGATCCGCCGATTTAAGCAGCGTCAGCACCGTCATCTCCATGTGGAAATCGATGCCTTGATGGATGCCGTGATCCTGCAAAGTGCGGATCATCTCGAGTCCCGTGCGGTCGCCCACGTGCGCTAAGCGAGGGTACTTGTGTCCGCCGAAGTTACGCTGCAGGATGCGACCGTCTTTCGTGCGATCGAACAGCGCGCCCCAAGCTTCGAGTTCGCGCACTCGCGCCGGAGCCTCCCGCGCGTGATACTGCGCCATGTGCGGATTGTTTAGATACTGCCCGCCACGCATCGTATCGGCGAAGTGGACGCGCCAGTTGTCGCGGTCGTCCACATGCCCCATCGCCGCCGCCACGCCGCCCTCGGCCATCACGGTATGCGCTTTGCCCAACAGCGATTTCGAGAGCACCGCCACCTTAACGCCCGCCGCCGACGCCTCGATCGCCGCCCGCAATCCCGCGCCGCCCGCGCCGACGACGAGTACGTCGTACTCGTGTGTTTCGAAATCCGCCACGGTTAGAGTAGCCTCCAGTCCGTCCAGATTCCCATCGAGCACATCCGCACGTAGACGTCCGAGAACATCACCGAAAACAAACTCGCCCAAGCCCACCGCATGTGATTGCGGTTCAGGGCGCTCACGCAGCCGTAAGCCGCCGCTCGCGCCGGTCTACCGGACAACCGGTCCAGCAGCCCACCCGCGAAGTGTCGCATCGAGTGGCACCCGAACGTATAGCCGCCGAGCAGGCAAACGTTGACGGTGAGTACGAGACTGCCGATACCGACGCCGAAGCCGTTCTGGAAAAAGTAACCTTTCGCCGCGTCGGTAACCAACAAGGTCCAGAAAATCACGGCGAGATACAGAAAATACCGGTGAATATTTTGCACGAGTAAGGGAAACGTTTGTTCGCCGCAGTAACTCGACCGGGGTTCACCGACCGCGCAAGACGGAGGGTCCGCCCAGAAAGCCTTATAGTAAGCGCCGCGATAGTAGTAACAAGTGAATCGAAATCCGGCGGGCGCCCACAAAATCAACAGCGCGGGCGAGAAGGGGACCCAATCCGGAATCCACGCAGGCTTCGGACCGAACCAGGCGTGCGGAGAGTCGCCGAATATCTCGGGCGAATAAAACGGCGACAGATACGGACCGAACGTGTAATGCGCGCCCTGAAAGGCCGCCCACGTGGCGTAAACGATAAACGCGGTCAAGCCGCAGAACACGGCGACGGGCGTCACCCACCAAGCGTCCGGGCGGGCCGTTTGGCCAAATCCGCGCTTGGTTAACGGAACGTCGATAACGGACATGTGGGTACGAGTTCTATCGAACCCATACGCCTTCTGTCAACCCGTGCCCGGCTACGCAGAAGCGGCCGGAGCCGTCGCCGGACGCTCGGTCCAACTCGCGGCGAGGAAGTCGCGGTTCAGCTTGGCGATCGTTTCGAGACGGATTCCTTTGGGACAAGTCGCCTCGCACTCGCCGATGTTGGTGCAGTTGCCGAAACCTTCGAGATTCGCCTGCCGCACCATCCGCAGAGCGCGTTCGCGCGATTCCGGCGCGCCCTGGGGAAGGTAGCCCAAGTGCGAAATCTTGGCTCCGGTGAAGAGCGCCGCCGCCGCGTTGGGGCACGACGCCACGCAAGCGCCACACCCGATGCACGCCGCCGCGTCCATCGACATTTCGGCGTCGAGCTTGCGAACCGGAATCGCGTTGCCGTCGGGAGCGGAGCCCGTCGACACCGAGATGTAGCCGCCCGCCGCGATGATCCGGTCGAAGGCGCTTCGATCTACCACCAAATCTTTCACTACCGGAAAGGCCGTCGCGCGCCACGGCTCGATCCACAACTCGTCGCCGTCGTGAAAGTGGCGCATGTGCAGTTGGCAGACCGTGGTGTTCTTGAATCCGCCGTGCGCCACGCCGTCGATCATGAAACCGCAGGACCCGCAGATCCCCTCGCGGCAATCGTGCTCGAAGGCGATCGGGTCTTGGCCCCCCGCGATCAAATCCTCGTTCACCACGTCGAGCATTTCGAGAAACGACATATGCTCGCTGACGTTCGGAGCCTCGTAACGCTCCATACGCCCCGGCGAACTCGAGTTCCTTTGCCGCCAAACGTTGAGAGTCAGTTTCATAAGAATCGTTTTCGGACTTACTTGTAACTACGCTGCACCGGCTTCACGTACTCGAAGGTAAGTTGTTCCTCTTCGCGCGCCGGAGCTCGATCCGGGCCCTGGTAACGCCAAACCGCGACGTGGCTAAAGCGTTCGTCATCGCGCTGCGCTTCTCCGTCGGGAGTCTGATACTCTTCGCGAAAATGCCCGCCACAGGATTCCTCCCGAATGCGCGCGTCGTGACACATCAGCTCGCCTAACTCGAGAAAGTCCGCCACGCGGCCCGCTAGTTCGAGGTTCTGATTCAACTCGCCCGCTTCGCCCGCGACGTTCAGGTTCGACCAGAACTCCTCGCGCAGTTCGGCGATCCGCCCGGCCGCCCAATCGAGGCCCTGCGCGTTCCGCGCCATGCCGCACCGGTCCCACATCACCTTGCCGAGTTCGCGATGAAAGCTCGTCGCCGTGCGCTTACCCTTGATGCCGAGCATCCGCGCGGTCTGGTCTTCGATACCGCGCTTCGCGGCCTGCGCCTCGGGGCGGCTTTCGTCGACCTTCTCTAACTTGTTCGACGCCAGGTAATCGCCGATCGTGTAGGGGACGACGAAGTAGCCGTCGGAAAGCCCCTGCATCAGCGCCGAAGCCCCCAACCGATTCGCGCCGTGATCCGAGAAATTCGCTTCGCCCAGCACGAACAGCCCGGAAATGGTGGACATCAAGTGATAATCCACCCAAAGCCCGCCCATCGTGTAGTGGACCGCCGGATAAATCCGCATCGGCACTTTGTATGGATTCTCGCCGGTGATGCGCTCGTAAATCTCGAACAGGTTGCCGTAGCGTTCCGAAATCGTAGTCTCGCCGAGCCTGGAAATCGCGTCGGCGAAATCGAGATACACGCCTAGACCGCCCGGGCCGACGCCGCGGCCTTCGTCGCACACGCGTTTGGCGGCGCGGCTCGCGATATCGCGCGGCGACAGATTGCCGAAGCTCGGATACATCCGCTCTAGGTAGTAGTCGCGCTCTCCCTCGGGAATTTGCTCCGGCGACCGCGAGTCGCCTTGCTTCGCCGGAACCCAGATACGCCCGTCGTTGCGCAGCGACTCCGACATCAGCGTCAGCTTCGATTGATAGTCGCCCGCCTGCGGAATGCAGGTGGGGTGAATCTGCGTAAAGCACGGATTGCCGAACGCCGCCCCGCGCTTATACGCCCGCCAAATGGCCGTCGTATTGGAGCCCTTCGCGTTCGTCGACAAGTAGAAAACGTTGCCGTAGCCGCCCGTGGCGAGAATCACCGCGTCCGCCATGTGAACGTCGATCTTCCCGGTGACTAGATCGCGCGTCACGATCCCGCGCGCCTTACCGTCGACGACGATCAAGTCGAGCATCTCCGTCCGCGCGAACATCTTTACCTTGCCCGCGTCGATCTGCCGTTCCAGCGCCTGATACGCCCCCAGCAGCAACTGCTGTCCCGTCTGCCCGCGCGCGTAGAACGTCCGCGAGACTTGCGCGCCGCCAAAACTTCGGTTGGCTAGCGAGCCACCGTACTCGCGCGCGAACGGCACGCCTTGGGCGACGCACTGATCGATGATCGACACCGAGACTTGCGCTAGCCGGTAGACGTTCGACTCGCGCGCCCGGAAGTCGCCGCCCTTCACCGTGTCGTAGAACAGCCGGAATACCGAGTCGCCGTCGTTCTGATAGTTCTTGGCGGCGTTAATGCCGCCTTGCGCGGCGATCGAATGGGCGCGGCGGGGCGAGTCCTGAAAACAAAAACAGGCGACGTTGTAGCCCAGTTCGCCGAGCGTGGCCGCCGCCGAAGCGCCCGCCAACCCGGAGCCGACCACCAGCAACTTGAACTTTCGCTTATTCGCCGGGTTGACCAGCTTCAACTCGAACTTCGTTTTGTCCCAACGGCTTTCGATGGGACCCGAGGGAATTCGCGCGTTTAGACTCATCGAATGATTCCCAACAGAACGGAGGCGACGATCGACATGTTGCCGCCCGCCAAGAGAACGGCGATCGCGGCGGCGGCGATCCGTAACGGCCCGCTATATTTTGGATGACCGAATCCCAGGGTTTGGAACAAACTCCAGATGCCGTGCGATAGATGCGCCCAGAGCATCGCCATAGCCGCGAGATAGAACACGGCTGTGGCGGGACGGGAGAAGCTACGGACTAGGTTCGCGTGGACCGCGCCTTCCTCGTAACCGGGATTCACTACGCCTAGCGTCAGGTCGAGCAAGTGGTAGACGATGAAGGCGAGCAGGATGGGCCCGCTCCAGTACATAACCCGCGAAGCCCACGTGGATGTGGTCGCGACTTTTTTGCGGTACGGCGTGGGGCGGGCTTTGCGCTTCAACGCCCAGAGTTGCAACGCCGCGACGATGTGCAGTCCGGCTAACAGTAGCAGTCCCGCTCGCGCGCCCCATAAAAGCGCGGGCAACTCGCGTAGCTTACGACCGTACTCGTCGAGTATGCCGGGTCCTAGATAGACCTGCAGGTTGCCCGCCAAATGAGCGATGACGAATAACCAAAGAAGAGCGCCGGTAACGGCCATGACGGCCTTTTTGCCGTTCGCCGTCGAGTAGAAACTTAGCCCCAACACTTCAGTCTGTCAGATTGATGCCCGCGCGGGCAACGGCGGCGGAAGAAAACTCGCCGCGGCCCGTCAGTCGTTCGCCTTGGCGGGCGATAGCCGGGGCGTGGGGTGCGCGGGCCGATAGCGCTCGTAGAGCCATTGCAGGCCGTACATCGAGCATCCGATCACCACCGCCGCCACTGCGTTGAGGAGCAAAGTCGATAGCGCCGTCGAAAGAAACGCCGCCGTATCCACGGGCCGCATCTTTGGCAGCCGACGCCACGTGCCCCATTCGAGCAGCAGAATGCCGACGTAGGCCGTCACGCCCGCGAGCGCCGGAATCGGGATATGCGAGACGAAACCCGCGCCCAGGCTCAAGCACGCGAACAGGAAGACGCCGTGCATCAGGTTCGACAATCGCGATACGCCGCCGCACCGCACGTTGGCCAGAGACCGCGCGGGAATCCCGACGCTCATCGGAGCGCCGAAAATGCCCGCACACACGTTGGCGATGCCGTAAGCGCCTAATTCGGCGTCGGCGTCGGCGGGTTTCATCGGACGGTGCCGCCCGCGAAAATGTTCGACCACGCGCGACGTAATCAGTAAGTTGATCGACGCGACAAATGCCAGAGCCAGCCCCGACGGCAGTACTTGATAGACATCCGCCGCCGACCAGGTAAATCCGGCGAACGGCGGCAATTCGAGCGGTAGCGTGCCGACTTCCTTTTCGTGCAGTCCTAGCAGATACCCCACACCCACCGCGAAAATCACCCCGAGCAATGGAGCCGGAGCCTTGGGCGCAAGCCGAGCCACGGCGAACGCCGCGCCGATCACCACCGCGCCGTAGATCAGCGGCGACCAGCGCAACTCGGCGATGTGCGCCAGTACTTCCGTGAGCTGAACGATGATCGCCGTGGCGCCCGTTACCGGAATGTTCAGCCCGAAGATGGTCTTCAGTTGCGAGATCACCATCATCGCGCCGATGCCGCAGGAGAACCCCGATACCACCGTCGGCGGCACTTTCGATATGTAGCGGCCCAGTCGCAAGACCGAAAAGGCCATCATGAAGACGGCCGCGACTAGGGTCACTTTGGCCGCGCCGCCGATCCCCTGCTGCTTGACGGCGATCGCGAGAAACGGTACGGTCACCGTGGAGCAGCCGCCGATCAATACCGGATTGCGACCGAGAAACGCCGTGATGGGCGCGGTCAGGAGGGAGGTAAAGAGGCCGAGAACCGGCGGAAGGCCCATTAGCGTAGCCATCGCCAAGCCGTAGGGCAGCGCGATCAGGGCGGCGATCAGGCCGCCGAAACAATCACCGAAAAAGTTTTTGAAGTTGTACTGCCGCAACTTCCGGATCACCGGCTACCCTCGCCCAAAAACTAGAAATAAAGAACTTCCAGTCCGGACAAGGGACTTTAAAACGGCACAGGCGGGCCAAACGGGGGCCCGCCCCGCCAAATTACCGAAAACTAGACGCCCATCACCTTCGCGAAGGCCGTCTTGAACTTCGCCATCTCTTCGGGAGTACCGATCGACACGCGTACATGATTCGGCCACGCCGACCAGGTACGACCGATCACCACGTTCTCTTTCAACATCGCGTCGAACACTTCCCGGCCCGGCCGCTTCACGTCGATCATGATCTTGTTCGACACGGAGGGGACGAAGCTCACGTTCTTCGCCGTCAGGAAGTTCTGCACGTCCTCGCGCACCCGGCCAATGATCGCCGCGCGCTCCGGCACTAGCGTCTTCGATGCCTTGAGCGAAGCGAGCGCCCCCACCATGCCGGTGACGGGAAGCGCGCCCGCGCCGTAGGGAGTCATCTTCGCGAGCAGGTCCGGGCGGCCGAACGCCGCGCCCGCGCGCAGACCCGCCATGCCGTACAGTTTCGAGAACGTCCGCAGGATGACCACGTCCTTATCGGCGGCCACTAGATCCGAGCCCACCGGCAGGTCCTTGCCCATCAGGTGGATGTACGCTTCGTCGAGCAGCAGAATCGAGCCGGTCGGCTTATTGGCCAGCACGAACTCCAAATCCGCGCGAGACGTCATTGTGCCCGTCGGATTGTTGGGGTTGCAAATGTAAATCACGCCCGCGTTCGGCGAGGCCTTTACCATCGCCTTCACGTCGTGCGAGAAGTCCTTCGCTAACGGCACGCGAAGCGTTTTCGCGCCGACGAACTGCGCCGCGCGGTCGGCGGCTTCGTAGCCCGGGTCGCCCATGACAAGCGGACGCGACGGCGACGTAAACGCCATCACCGCTTGGTGCAGCGGCGCGCTCGATCCGGCGAAAGGAACGACGTAGTTCGGCTTCAAGCCTTCGAGATCGGCTTGCAGCTTCGTGAAGCCGAACGTCTCTTCGTAAAGGTACCGTCCGCCCTTTTTCACGACGCCGAAAATCGCCTCGGCGGCTTCCGGACACGGCCCCAACGGATTCTCGTTGGCGTTGATTTTCACGGCGTCGGGAGGAAGGTTCCGCATCGCCGAGAGACCCTGCGCCAGGGCGGCTTCGTTGTAAAACGGCAGGCTGGCGCCGGCCGTCATAAGAGTTGCGAAACGACCGAAAGAGCGGCGAGAAAACCCGCGCTTCAGCAGTTCCGAGCGGACTTCGGTGTTCAGAGTCTCGTTCATGCGATGTCCCTTTTCTTAACTGACTACTTCTCGTAAGTATATGCCGCCGGAGTCGCCCCCGGCGGCATTTTGTCACTGAATTGTCGCCGTTGACGGCACGCCGTCGCCGACGGTTCGCCTCCGTTTAGAAATACAGACGGAGACCCAACTGAATCATGCGGGGGAAGTTCGCCTGCTGCGTAATTCGCCCAAAACCCTGGTTGCCGAGCGCCGTGTTCGGCCCCCGGAACCACGGCGTGTTCATCGCGTTCAAGGCCTCCCCGCGGAACTGCGCCTTGAACCGCTCCGTAATCGCGAACGTCTTGAAGACCGACGCGTCCCAGTTCACCTGACCCGGCCCGCGCATCGCGATCGTCCGCGTCACGTTGCCGAAAGTCGCCGCCGGCGCCGAACTGAACGCCGCCGGGTTAATCCAATTGTCGATCCGCTGCCCGAACGAACCGCTCGTCTCCGGCGACACGCCCGTCGCGTTCGGCCGCTGTCGCGAGTTGCCGAATCCCGAGTTGTTGTTCTGATCCTGGAAGATTTGCAGCGGATAGCCCGTCTGGATGGTCGAAACCATATTGATCGACCAGCCTCCTAGCAGCAGATTCGTCGCGTAATTCGCCGAACCCAGGAACGCCTTGCCCCGCCCGAACGGCAGTTCGTAGGTGATGGCGTTCGTCCAACGATGCGGCGAGTGCAGATACGACAGTCCGTATTCGCCCGCCATCGAGTACACGTCCTGCGGGCCGGAGTTTCCGGCGTTCAGGTTGTTGCCCGCGCCGCCGCCCGCCAAATCGTAATTCTTCGACCACGTGTACGCGGTGACGAACGTCAGCCCGCTCGACATGGCCTTCTGCGCGCGCAGAATCATGGCGTCGTACCGCGCCCGGTTGCGGTCCGAGTTGACCAGCGTGACGCCGGTGAATCCCGCGTACGGCCGCAGCAGTTGGTTGGCCGTCACGGTGGCGTTCCCCACGCCGTTCGAACCGCCCTTCTGGAAGTACGGATTGGCGACCGCGGCGTTCAGCGCCGCGACGCCCCGGCTATAGTTCGCCGGATCGAGTTGATTGATGTTGAGCCCCGCCGTCGTCCAAGTCAGGTTGTTCGTGCGCGACCCGCTGTAGCCGGCCGAGAAATTGACGCCGCCCATCAGTTGCCGCTGAATGTCGATCGAGTACTGCTGCACGCGCGGCGAACGCGCGTTCGGATCGAGAACCGAGAGGCTCTTGCCGATGCCGGTCAGCGCGCCGAGCGTGTTACCCACCGGCTTGTCCAGCCCGTTCGGGAACGGGTTCGAGAGTTGAATGTTCGGCGTCTTGTTGCCGTCGTTCGACGCCGCCGGAGTGGTGGTCGCCGTAATTCCTTCGCTGGTCAGCGGCCCGCCCAGCGGGAAGGTCGGCGCCCAGAAGATGCCGTAGCCGCCCCGGATCACCGTCTTGTCGTTCAACTGGTACGCGAACCCGATGCGGGGTGCGAACTTGTTCAGATTCGGGTTGCCCGTCGTCACCTTCTGACCATTGACGCCCGCGAACCGGAATACGCCGAACGTCGGGTATCCAGAACTCGCGCCGATCGGGTTGGGGGCCGAAGGATCGAAGCCCGTGATCAGGTTGTTGTTCGCCTCCCGCAGCCCGGTCTCACGCTCCCAGCGCAGGCCCAGGTTCAGAGTCAGCCGGCTCGACACGCGGAAGTCGTCGTGGATGTACCACGAGTAGTAGTCGATCGACTCGAACAGCTTCGTTGTGATGAAGCCGGTCGCCGCCGCCGGGGCGCCTAGTAGCATACTGGCCAAGTCCGCGCCCGACGTCGAGTTCGAATTGGCGTTCGCCCGAGTGAACGTGTTGTTAAACGTAAACGCGCCCGCCGAATTGCCCAACTGCGCTCCGTCCAATTGCAACCGCCGCTGGTCGTAGCCGGCCTTCACGTTGTGCTTACCCAGAAACTTCGACAGCTGCGCGCCAAAGTTCTTCGAGTGGTGCACGTAGTTGCCGTTCGAGCTTGTGCCCAAGTTGTGCAGAGTCTGCATCGTCACGTTCGGAAAGACCGGAGACTGCACGTTATTCAGAAACGTCTGATTGAAACCCAGGCTCGCGACGTTGAACCCGAACGAACTCTGGCTTTCGATGTTCGGAAAGCGGTTGAAGCCATACCGGACGGCCAACACCGTCGTCGGGCTCAAGGTCATCGTGTTGTTGAATTGCGTCGCGTTGACGTAGCGTTCGAGCGTCCACTGATTGGGCGACGAAATGTTGCCTACGTTGTTCTCGCCCGGCTCGCTCGAGTAGTAGCTCAAGTAGCTGAGGCTGGCTCGCCACCAACTGGTCATCTGGTGATCCAGCTTGCCGAAAATCTGGTCGGCCTTCGACGGCAGCGTCGAAGCCGGGAACAGGTTAAAGTCGCCGAAAAAGCGTGCGTTGCCGGTCGGATTGGCGTAAGTCGCCGCGATATTGCGGCCCACCGTGTCGAGGCGATTCGCCGGGATGATGTTGCCCGCGAATGGCGTGCGGCTGCCGTCCGTCAGCGAAGTCAGCGGATCGTAGATCGTATGGAGACCGCCCGCCGCCGTGCGCGACGCCGAGAAGTTGCCCACGCGCTCCGCCGCCGTCGGTACATAGTAGTTTTGGCTCGCGGCCTGCGTGTCGCGATAGCCTTCGAATCCCAGCCAGAAGAACGTCTTGTTCTTGCCGTCGTAAATCTTCGGAATCCATACCTTGCCGCCGAAGCTGCCGCCGTAGTTGCGGAACGGCTGCGGCGAAATGGGCCGCCCGGAACGATTGTTAAAGTATAGATTCGCCAGCCATTCCGTTTCGCGCATGTACCCGAACAGCGAGCCGTGGTACGTATTCGTACCCGACTTCATGAACGTATTAAACATGCCACCGCCGGTGCGCCCGTTCTCGGCGTCGTAGGCCGAAATCTGCACCTTCACTTCTTCCACCGCCTCGAGCGACGGGATGATTACGGCGCGATTCGAAAAATCGGTGATCGGAATGCCATCGATTAAGTAGTTATTGCCGCGCACCGGACCGCCGTTGATCGAGATCGCCGACGAGCCGGACTGATCCTGCATGCGGTTGTACGCCGGATTGCCTACCTGCTGCACCGTCGGCGCGAGGCGAGACATCATGAACGGGTTGCGGCCCAGGTTCGGCAGGTCGATCAGCTTTTGCCGGTCGATCGACTGGCCCTGCGAGGCGTTCGACGTCTCGAGCAGCGGCACTTCTTCCGTCACCATGACGCTCTCCGTGACGTTGCCAACCTCCAACTTCAGGTCGAGCGTCACGAATTGTTGCGTAGCCACCACGATGCCGCGGCGGTCGAATCTCTTAAAGCCGGGCGATTCCGCCACCAGCATGTAGGTCGCGGGTGTCACCGAGGCGAACGTGTATTCGCCCAAAGTGTTCGAAACCGTCGAGCGGGCAAACCCCGTCCCCTCGTCCGTCAGCGTCACCTTGGCGTTGGCGATTACGCCGCCCTGCGCGTCCGCGACCAATCCGCGAACGCCGCCGTAAATCGATTGGGCGCGAAGGGCATCGCCGGAAAACGCGAAAAGAGCCACGTAGGTCGAGGCCCGGAGAGCTTTCAAAAACGTCATTGGAACCCCTGTTTCGGAATGTGGCGCTCAAACGGCGGGGAGCGCTGGTGGCTGCGCAAACAGGGGCAGCGGAGGGGACGCCTACTCGGCGTCGATATTGGTCAAGTATAGGCGAGACTTGGCCCGTTGGCTATCAATAATTTCTATGGTGGCCTAATTTCTATTTTCTATCGGCGGTTGCCGCGTCGCCGCTAGACGCCACTCGCGGTGCATCTTTCGGGCGTCGTCTTTCGAAAACTCGAGCCGATCCGCGATCAAGTGAGCGCCCGATAGCGACTCCTTGAAAACACCGGACTTAGTATGGCTCGAACTCCTCGCGACGATGTGAAAAAGCTCGTGCGCCAGCACCCGGCCCAGCGCCCGGCCAAACAGCTTCTCGCGCTCGCCGCGCTGTCCGCCCCACACCGCGCCGTCCACCGCCCGGCGAATCCGGTCGCACGCCACCTCGCTAAACGGCAGAACCTCTCCATCGACCGTGTGCGACCAGGCCAGCGGCCCCCGCTCGTCGATGAACGTCGAGTAGGGAAACGCGCTCATCCGGCAGGAGCCCTTGAACCGCACCAGCGCCACGTCCTCGAACTCCGCGCCGTCCGCCACCTGCGAGCGCCGCTGCACGTCCAGGCGGTACCCCGTGCGACCGAGCAGATGGGTCACCTCTCGACTCATCTCCGCAAACGATTCATTCGAAGGAGTTTGCTCGAAGTCCACCAGAACGGTGAGACTGGGGCCGAAGCCTTCCGCCAACAGGGCGGAGGCGGCCAGAAACGATAACGCAACGTAGCGCATGGGCCGGTCCTCTTGGACAACCTCGCGGGACGAACACTGTCCCACAGACCAACTATATGACGTTTTCGGCCTACTTCAAGATTATTTTTATGGGATCGATTAAGGAAGCTTCTCGACGGGCTGCTTGGGCGGAAAGTTGTAGAAGGCGAAGTCTTTCTCGGTCATAGCTTTAGAGGCGAAAATGATCTGGCCTGTGTGCCCGGAGAAATGCTCGATCACGTGCATGATCGCCTCGAACACGGTTAGCTCATAGCCCTGAATGGTGACCTTCTCGGTCAGCCGCTCCGGCGGCAAGGCCCGGATGATGGCGGCGGCCTCGGCGGCCACGCCCGTCAAACGCTCTTTCAGTTCGTCCCGCGAAACGCCGCCGCGCGCGGCGAACTCGCGGTCGCGCATCCGCACGTCGGGAAGCTTCCCCACCCCGAACCCGATCCATTGCCGGACGTTCCCGCAAAGGTGCAGGACGAGGTTGCCCACGGCGTTCGAACTCGCGCCCTGGCGACCCCACACCTGCTCGTCGTCGAGCGTGTCCAGACACGTCGCGATCCGCCCGGCGAGTTGTTCGAGCTTCTTCGGGGCGTACGCGAGAAACACCGTTTCGAGCATGCCTCAGAATAGCCGGTCGCTCGGGCCGGGCGGATTCCGACGCTCTAAATCGCGGTTACCGTGCCGTCGGCGGACTTCTTGGCTTTGCCCGAGCGCATGAGCTTGCCGAGCACCAAAGAAACCGTCTGCACTCGGACGCCGAGTTTCCCGGCCAAGTCGGCGGGAACCACCGGCCCGCCGGCTAACGCCTTTTCGATTTTTTCCTGGATTCCCGAACCGCCCTTCACCGCCGGAGCTTTCTTAGCCGCCTTAGCCACTTTCTTAGCGCCGGCTTTTGTCCCCGGTTTCCTCCCCCGTTTCTGTGGAGCGGTCTTGCGAGCGCCTTTCACCATGCCCCAGCCCTCGGGGAACCGGGCGATTTCGCCCATCTCCTTCAGACGGTTTAGAACGTTCTGCACGATGCTGCGGAAGTTCGTCGAGCGCGAAGCCACTCCGCCGTTTTCCAAAGCGTTCGAAATGTCGCTCACCGGCTTCGGCTCGCCGGCCGCTAAGTACGACCGCACCGCCTCGATCACGGTCATACCTTGATACGGCCGCGCGCCCCCTCGCGGCGACGCCGCCACCGCCCGCTGCGCCGGCTTCGACGCCGGCGTGCCTTGCCACACACCGACCAAAGCGCGCAAACTCTCGATCGAAGCGTTCAGCGCGTCGCGCTTCGCTTCCATGTCGGCGATGATCGCCGAATAGTCGACTGATTCGTTCACTAGAGCTCCTTTGCTCACTGACCCTCTCAATGTAACACCCTCATGTAACAGTTGTTACATGCTCAGTCGAGTCAACTCCCTAAATAGCGCCGCCGCCGCGGGACCGCCCAGCGGTGTCGCGTATTCGGGCAAGCCGAACGCCAGCGGAGCGCCCGATGTCAAAGCCACCTGCTCGCGAATGCGCCCCGCGCCCGCCGGCCGGGCCGCGAACGGTTCCGCGCTCGTCTGCTCGAAGACCTCGACGACCGGTCGCCACGGCAGTCCGCCAAGCGCCGCATAGTAAGTGCGCGCGCCGTCGAGACCGAGTTTCTTAGCGCCGATCGAATCCTGAAACAACAGTCGGTCGATCCTCGATCCCCGCAAGAGTTCGCGGCAAAAGCGCGCGAACCCGACGGGCGGCAGCGTGCCGTTGGCGAACGCCGAAATCGCGACCGGGGCGCGCGCGGTGCGCCGCATATCGCTCGCCAAGCGCTTCAAATAGGAGAACAACGCTCGCGGGTTGGACCACCGGGTATCGTCGATCTCCTCGGTGACGTACCAGCCGCGGAAGCCCCGCTCCCGCGCGAACGGTCGAAGTTCGCGCAGCAGCGCCCGATTGCGCGACCGGTCGAAGGTTTCGAGCGGCGACGTCCAGAAGCGCGCGTCGTTCACCAGTCCCAGTTCGACGCCAAAGCCCATCGCGAACACGCCGGGAAGTAAATCGACCAGGCACTCGACGCCGTCGTGCGTCCACTGCACGATTACCGTTTCCACGCCCAACGCGCCGAGGTACCCCGCCAGTTCCATCCATCGTTCGCGCGGCCAACTGCGGTGAGCTTGCGTGAGCTGCAAGAGGGTGCCGGAGAACGGCCCGCGCCGGGCGAATGGGAACGCCAGTAACTCGCGCCGCGTCATGCTACCGAATCGTCCCACATGACGCCGGACAAAAAGGGTCACTCGGGCTCATGTCGGTTATCTACGCTTTACGAACCGCTACTACCACGCCGCTTGCCCACACCATCGGTAGCGTCGCGAACTCCGCGTGGTTGGAAAGCGTCTCCAAGAGATCCGGAATCTTGGCCGCATGGCCTTCGGGCCAGTTCGGTTGTGGCAGCAAGTCGTCCCCAATCCAAAAGCCGCCCGGCTTGACCAAAGCCAACGACAGATCGAGAGCGTCGTACTTGCCGGGCATCGCGTCGGCGAAGACGAGATCGAACGACCGCGGGGGCTGCGCGGCCAGGTAGTCGAACGCGTTCTCGTTCAGCAACCGGAGGCGGCCGTCGCTCCCCAAGTGCCGCGCGGCGACCGCTTGCGCCTCGCCGTCCGTATCCACGCTAATCAGAGTCGCACCGGCGCTCATTCCCGAAAGAATCCAGGCCGTCCCCAACCCGGTTCCCGTCCCCAACTCTAGGAATCGCCCCGACGGCTTCGACATCGACAACACCCGGAGCAGCGCGCCGACCAACGGCTCCGACGCCATACCGAACCCCAGCCGCTTGGTGTCTTCGAGAATCGCGTCCAGGGCCGCCGGGGGGTTAACGAATTTCAGGTCGTCCATAAGGGCTACAGGTTAGCAAGCTGGCTTACACCGGACGCGAACGCGACCGCGTTGACACAACCGTCACGCTTCGCTACCATGAAGTGTTAGTCTGTATCCGAACGGAGAACTGTGTCCATGAGCACCGTAATTCCGTCCGGGAACGAAATCGAGCGTAAGTGGTTCATTCTGGACGCCGAAAACGCCGTCCTCGGCCGTTTGGCCACCCGGGCCGCCACCCTCTTGATGGGGAAGCATAAGCCGACCTACACGCCGTTCCTGGACACTGGCGACCACGTCGTGGTCATTAACGCGAAAAAGGTCAAATTGACCGGTCGCAAGGAAGAACAAAAGATGTACCGCCATCACTCGGGCTACCCCGGCGGTTTGAAAGAGACTCAGGCGCGCCGCATGCGCGAATCGCGCCCCGAGCGGATGCTGGAGCTCGCCATCCAGGGTATGCTCCCCAAGACCAAGCTCGGCAAGCAGATGTACCGCAAGCTCAACGTCTACGCGGGCGATAAGCACCCGCACCAGGCGCAGAAGCCGGTTCTCTACGCGCAGACCCAATAGCAGGAAGGATTTTCGTGGCAGCGACTCTTATTCAATACCTTGGCACCGGACGCCGCAAGACTTCGACCGCGCGGGTGTTTCTACGCCCCGGCGGCGGCAAGATCACGATCAACGATAAGCCCCTCGAAGAGTATTTCCAGACCGAATCGTCCCGCGTCGCCGTCCGGCAGCCGCTGGTGGCCACCGAGATGGCGGACAAGTTCGACATCCTGATCCTCACCCACGGCGGCGGCTATACGGGCCAGGCCGGAGCGGCGAAGCTCGGCATCGCTCGCGCCCTTTGCGAGTTCAATATCGAACTCCGTGCCAAGCTCAAGTCCGAAGGATTTCTCACCCGCGACCCGCGCCAGCACGAACGCAAGAAGTACGGGCAGAAGGGCGCGCGCAAGCGGTTCCAGTTCTCGAAGCGCTAGTCGCTTCCATCTTTGGGTTGTTTCTCGACGGCGCGGTAAATCTCGCCTTGGACCGCCGCGCCTTCGACGCCAATCCGCTTAATCGTTCACCCCCTAGGAGGTTCATTGCCGTCGATTTCGATGAAGGAATTGCTCGAAGCGGGCGTTCATTTCGGGCACCAGACCAAGCGCTGGAATCCAAAGATGAAGGAATACATCTTTGGCGAACGCAACGGAATTTACATCGTGGATCTGCAGAAGACGCTCAAGCTCTTCAAGGACGCCATGCGATTCGTCGCCGAGCAGGCGGCGCAAAACAAGACCGTGCTCTTCGTCGGCACCAAGCGCCAGGCGCAGGAGGCCATCGCCGAAGAAGCCACGCGCTGCCAGATGTACTTCGTGAATAACCGTTGGCTGGGCGGCCTGCTCACCAACTGGACCACCGCGCAGAAGTCCATCAAGCGCCTCAAGGAACTCGAAGGCTACGCCAACGAGAATAACTGGGAAGGCCGCCCCAAGAAGGAAATCGTTCGGCTCGAACGGGAGCGTAAGCACCTCGACTCGAACCTCAAGGGCATCAAGGACATGAACGGTCTGCCCGACCTCATGTTCGTCGTCGATTCGAATAAGGAAGCCATCGCCGTCAAGGAAGCCCGCAAACTGGGCATTCAAGTGGTGGCCGTCGTCGATACGAATTGCGACCCCGACGAAGTCGATTACGTCATCCCCGGCAACGACGACGCGCTTCGCGCCATCCGCCTGTTCACCAATAAAGTGGCCGACGCGGTGATCGAAGGCCGCGCGCTGGCCACCGAACAGGACTTCGCCGCCGAGAAACTCGTCACCGAGGAAACGGCCACCATGGAAGACATGTCGCAGTACTCGCACTACGTCGACCCGCAATACTCGGCGCAGTTGATGTCGGAGAGCCTGGTTTCCGACGAGGACCTGCCCAACATGTCCTTGCCGAAGAAGGGCCCGGCCGTCGAAGAACCCGAAGCCGAGATTCCGGCCCAATTCAAGGTCGACTAAACACACAACCGGAAACGAGGGGAACACATGGCGGCTATCACCGCTCAACTGGTCAAACAACTGCGCGATCGCACCGGCGCCGGAATGATGGAGTGCAAGAAGGCGCTCGAGGAAGCGAACGGCGATCTCGATAACGCCGAGGTGGTGCTGCGGAAACGCGGCATCGCTTCGGCCTCGAAAAAAGCTACCCGGTCGGCGCTGCAAGGCGTCGTGGCAGCCTACATTCACCCGGGCGCGCAACTCGGCGTGCTGATCGAAGTGAATTGCGAATCGGATTTCGTCGCCCGCACCGACGATTTCCAAACCCTGGTGAAGGACCTCGCCATGCACGTCGCCGCCGCGGACCCGAAATACATCCGTCGCGAGGACGTCCCGGCCGAGGCGCTCGAAAAAGAAAAGGAAATCGCCCGCGACCGCGCCAAGAACGAGGGCAAGCCCGACAAAGTACTCGACCGGATCGTCGAAGGCCGCATCGAGAAATACTACGAAGAGGTCTGCCTGCTCGAACAGCCCTTCGTGAAGGAAAACACCTTGACCATCGCCGAGATGGTGAAGCAGAAGATCGCGAAACTCGGCGAGAACATCGTCGTCACGCGCTTCTCGCGATTCAAAGTGGGCGAGACCGCGCCACCCGCGCCGCCGGCCGAATAGGACGGGCCACTCGAACATGGCCCGGCATTCGCGCATCCTACTCAAACTCAGCGGAGAGGTGATGGCCGGCCAAGGCTCTTTCGGCATCGACGCCGAAAAGGTCGCCGCCATTACCGGCGAGGTGGCGGAGGTGGCCCGCGAGGGCTTCCAACTGGGACTAGTGGTCGGTGGCGGCAACTTCTTCCGCGGAGTCGCCGCCGCCGCCAAACACATGGACCGCGTGGCCGCCGATCACATGGGCATGTTGGCGACGGTCATCAACGGCCTCGCCCTCCAGGACGCGCTCGAACGGCAGGGCGTCCCCACCCGGTTGATGACCGCGATTCACATCAACCAAGTGGCCGAGCCGTTCATCCGCCGCCGAGCCATCCGGCACCTCGAAAAGGGCCGCGTCGTGATTTTCGCCGCCGGCACCTCGAACCCCTACTTTTCCACCGACACCGGCGCCACGCTGCGCGCTCTCGAAATTCGCGCCGATATCGTCGCCAAGGCCACGCGCGTCGACGGCGTCTACGATAAGGACCCGCTCAAGCACCCCGACGCGGTGATGTTCGAGTCGATCACGTTCCAGGAAGTGCTGTCGCGCCAACTGCGCGTGATGGATACGACCGCCATCGCCATGTGCGCCGAGAACAACTTGCCGATCCAGGTGTTTAACTTGAACACGCGCGGCAATATAATGCGGATGGCTCGCGGGGAAGCGCTCGGCACGCGCATCCACGCCTAACGGAAATCTCATGACCTTTCAAAACGTGAAAGAAGTGGAAGCGCACGCCAAACAGCGCATGGAGAAGGTGATCGCCGACCTGACGCACGAAATGGCGTCGATCCGGACCGGCCGCGCCTCGATTTCGCTGCTCGATTCGGTGCGCGTCGATTACTACGGTACGCCCACGCCGCTCAACCAAGTCGGCACGCTGCACGTGCCGGAACCCGCGATGATCACCATTCAACCCTGGGATTCCTCGATCATCGGGGCCATCGAGAAAGCGATTCGCTCGGCGGAACTCGGACTCAACCCCGGCAACGACGGCAAGCTGATCCGCGTCCCAATCCCGCCTTTGAACGAGGAGCGGCGGCGCGAGTTGGTCAAGCGCCTCCACGGGATCGTCGAGGATCACCGGGTGGCGGTGCGCAACATTCGCCGCGACGCGAACGACGCCCTCAAAAAGCTGCTGAAAGATAAGGCCATCAGCGAGGACGACGAACGCCGCGCGCTCGACGAAGTCCAGAAGGCGACCGACGCGCACATGGCGAAGCTCGACGCGGCCGCGAAGGCCAAAGAGAAGGATATTCTCGAAGTTAAGTAGCGGCCTTCGCTAAGCTACACTAGCTCCCAAAATGCCGTTTTTCTATCGATAGGGAGAGCGGATTGAATCGGGAGATCGTGTCCTCCTTCACGGCGAACCTGCGGAAATCGACTTCGTCGCAGACGCGCAGGATGATCCAACCAATTGGTTCGTTTCGGAGTATGGAGGCGGCGTTATGGTCAACGAACCGAAATCGTTCGGGCTCTTGTTCATAAACACTCCGGTAAACGACTACGATGACCTGGAGTTTGTCGCGAGAAGTTCGTGAAGGCTTGGTTGCGGCAACTATGTCAGCCCAACACTCCGCGCCCCCCAGTACCGCGCGAATCGGAATGTTCGCGTCGAGAACGAGCATCCCTAGCCCTTTCGCGTCGACCGCTCGCGACGAGCCTTCTTGAAGTCGGCCACGATCTCGTCTTCCGTAGCTCCCGCCGCCGCGAGAGACTGACGCACCTTTTCACCCGCTACGCGCAGCGCTTCTAGATCCGCTTGGCCGGGCTTGGGCCTCGTAGGAACGTAGATGCCGATCGTCGACCCGTGGCGAGTGATGGCCACCGGTGTTTTCGATTCCAGGTAGTTCGCCAAGTTCTCTCGAAACTCCCGAATTCCGACTTTGGTGGGTTGCATACCGAGTTCCTGTTTGCGTACACAATGATAACGCAGCAGTGTGTAACCTTTCCCGCCCAGACAGACTTTAACCGTCGTTTCCTATATCTGGGAGCTATCATTGCGCACATCGTTGTTTAGTAGACGGTACGTAAATCAATTTAAAGCGTTTTCGTTGGGAGTATAGCCCGCCGCTTTGAGTTCGCGAAAGAGGTTCGTTTTGATCTCTTCAACGCGCTCTCGGAAGCCAATGTAAATTAAGCCGAAGATGTCGCTCGGCAGTTCGACCGACTCTTTGTGCAAAATAGCGACGCGACGCCTGCCGATTCTTGCAAGCACCATGCCGAGTTCCAACACAACATTCTGTCGGGCGCGATACTTACGTTCCTCGACCTTGCCCGCCTTGTATCCTTCGTCGTCGGGAGTTAGAAGAACGCAAGCGAAGCCCACGTTTCCATGCTCGCCGAGGTAACGCTCCAATTTTTCTATGATCGTGTCTCCCGCAGCGGGAAGGTTGGCCAGGATGATCGGGTCCAAACCCATCCGCCGAAGAATTAATTCGAGTTGATCGCGCGAAGCGATATCGTGACCGTACACAATAAACACCGGTGAATTGGCAGTCTGCTGAGGCTCCGGCTTCTTGAGTGTAGCGTCGAGCGCAGAAGAATCGCCACCTTCGTAGAGGGTCTTGATCTCTTGAGAGAGAGGAGTCGTCTTGCCCTGAAAGGACATCTTCCCGGAGTTAAAGACGTTGAAGATCTCACCCGAATTGCAATCGAATCTTCGACAATTCTGCGCATCCTTCTCATTAAACGGAACGCCTCGGTCTTTAAGTAGTCGCCGCATATCTTCTTGAGTCATGTCCGCCCCTACCTCCTGCCGACAAAAACACCGAAGCCCGCCAAGCGGCGGGCCTCTAAACCATCGATTTTCTGGAGCCACCCGCCAGGATTGAACTGGCGACCTGCTGATTACGAATTAGAGTCTGCCCAATTTTAGCGAAGCTGCCCGGACGCGGCCTAGGTTGCCTAACCTATTGATTTTACGGTATACTATCTTCAGATTGACGGTATCCTGTTGAATCGGCTGAGGGTCCGCGTTGGACCCGAAACCGTTTCGAATCCGTTTTGAAACGGGTGCCGCCGAATCGGAACGGAGAAACGACGGAATGGCCGTAGTCAGATTGACCCAAGAGGTAGCGGAACGCGCCCGGCCCGGCGAGATGCTTTGCGACGACAAGGTAACGGGGCTGCTGCTGATATCGCAGAAGCGGGTGAAGACGTGGTGCTGTCAGCGTGAGGTGAAGGACCCGGAAACCGGGATCAGGAAAACGGCCCGCATCAAGCTGGGCCACTTCCCCGAAGTCACCGTCCAAGAAGCCCGTGACCGGGCGAAGGAAGAACTCCTGAAAATGGAGAAGGGCCGGAACCCACACACGGCGCGTGATCCGAAGATGACCGTCAAAAGGGCCATCGAGGAGTACATCGCCGGTGCGGTCGATCTTCAGCCGCGCACAATCGAAGGCTACCGCTACGCCCTCGACAAGTACCTCACGCCGCTTCACAACACGTCGCTCAGCGATTTGGGCGAGAAGCCCGCGAAGGTCCGGGAACTGTTCCTGACGCTAACGAAGGAGAAGGGGAAGGCGACGGCGAACGGCGTGATGCGGGCGCTGAGCGCGGCCTACAACGGGATGCGGGAGTTGAACCCGGACCTTCCGCTGAACCCGGTCCGCAAGGGCGTCATCCGAATGCACAAGCTACCCAAGCGCAAGACGCGAATTGCCGAGGAGAACTTCACGGCTTGGGGCGCGGCGCTCCAGACCATCCTCAATCCCGTTCGCCGCGCCCTCCGGCTGTTCCTCCTGCTCACCGGGCAGCGCGACACGGCGACGCAAGAGATGAAATGGTGCCATGTCGTTCTCGAAAAGGGAAAGGAGAAGGCCCACTACCCGGACCCGAAGGGCGGGCCTGAGGCTGCGTTCGATTTGCCACTGAGTCCGCAGGTCATCCAAATACTGGAGTTCGTTCGGACCTTCTCCACCGAGGCTTGGGCGTCACCGGGAAGCGAGTGGGTATGGCCATCCAATGATTCGGCTTCCGGCCACGTCGAAGAGACCAAGGAGCAACGCCGCAAGGAACTCCTGAACCCACACGCTCTCCGGCGTACCTTCATTTCAGAGGGCTACAACGTAGCACCGGCCAAATACGTCAGCTACATCGTCAACCACGGCTGCAAGGACAACATCACGGACGAATACTTCGAGCCAACTTCAGAATCGGTCCGCAAACACCTCACAGCGATAGATCAATCCATATTGGAGAAGATCGGCATAGATTTGGACAAACTGCTTGGGCCGAAGGTCTTCACCTCCACCCAGTTTCGATCAACTTCCGAGGAGTAGACTTCGGCTTTCCTGGCGCGGTATACTTGCGATAACCCGTTGCGTGAGCGGCGGTGATGGGTCAACCGGATACAGACCGACAGGCCCTGGTGTTTCAAAGCCTCGAATCTTCGAAACCCACCTAAAGACTACGGAAAACAGGCGCATACCCGGTTAAGCTACGGCATCAGGCCGACAGCAGCGCGCCCGTCGTCTAGTCTTTAGGTGGGTCTTCTGCTGTAGCCCTCCTGACTTGCGGCGTAAATCCAAAAGGACTTACGCATATGTCTCAAACGCTCGCAACCGAGAGCGCCGCGCCCGTCACTTCCTCGGGCCGCTTCGCCGGAACCAAGCGCTATCTCTCGCCCCTAGAAGCTGCCGAGTACCTCGGGGTAGGTCACTCCACGCTCTCCATCCGCCGCATGCAGGGCCTGTCACCGGCCTTTATCAAGTGGGGCACCAACGTCCGCTATGACGTTCTCGAACTGGACCGCTGGATGGCGGAACAGACCGTGACGCCCGCCGCGCCGCACGTCGAAACGCCGAAGCGCCGGGTTGGCCGTCCGGCCAAGCGGGAGGGCAAGTAGCGATGCCCGAAACAACGAAGCCGATCTTGATGGATCAAGAATTCAGCATCGGTCCGCTCTCATGCTCCTGCTGGAAGAAGTTGCGGGAACGCAACGAGAAGGGCCGGTTCACCGGACGCTGCCGCTGGGTAAAGGCGTGTGAGCACCCGGTAGCGGAGGTGACGCAATGACCGGAGTACTGCGCTGTCAGCATTGCGGTTTTGATCACCTGTGCCACAAGAAGGTTGAGGTATTCGAACGCACCGAGGACGCAGGCGGCCTGCATGTCACGGTGAACGGTGATGTCCTGATTGACACTAATATGAACGGCAACCCAAGCTCCAGGAGGCATGGCCTAAGCGTTCATTTCGAGTGCGAGAGTTGTGACGGCGAAACAACGCTATCCATCTCACAGCACAAAGGCACGACCTACCTGGATGTACGGAAATCGGAGGCATCGGCCACGGCGGAAAAATAAAGGGCGTCCGGCCATCAACCCGAACGCCCCTTTATGGGTTCCACTGTGAGCCAGCGGGACAGGTACTCGAACTACGCTCGACTCCTAGAATACCTTGAGCTACCCGCCTTCCGGCAGCCGTGGGACCCTTCCGCCGTGTCCAGAAATGGACATGGTTATGGGAAAGAACAAACTACCGAAAACAACGCTCGATTGGGCGAAGGAATACATCATGCGCGGGTGGCCGGTGTTGCCGTGCTACGCGGTGACGGGGCGGGAATGTAATTGTCCGCCCGATCACAAAATGCGCCATTACGAAGACAAGGAGACGGGGCGCGAATGGTTTGGGGCGTGCAAGTCGCCGGGCAAGCATCCACACTCCCAGCTTGCGCCGCGCGGGTCACACAGCGCCACGACGGACATCTTGACGATTAGCCGATGGTTCGAGAACAATGGCGAGTTCAACATTGCCGTCGCGACGGGCCATAACAATCAAGGCAACCTGATGGTCGTAGACATTGACGTCAGGGATGGCAAGGCGGGTCCGGCGACATGGGCGGAACTCGAAGCTGAGCTTGGGCCGTTCGGCGAAACCCTGGCTCAGACAACCGGCAGCGGTGGCCGGCAATTGTTCTTTTGGACGGACACCGAAGTGCCGCTGAGCGCGGGGAAGAAACTTGGACCGGGTATCGACGTTCGCGGCAAGGGCGGATACGTTGTGGTTCCGCCTTCGGCGAACGATCTGGGAGACTACAGCTGGGAGAACTGGGGCAGTGAAGCTTTGACCGCGCCGAAGGCGCTCGAAGAACGCGCGATCCTCGGCAAAGAGAAGCCGCGCCCGGCGTCAAGGCCAGTGACCGGCGCGCCGCGCGGCCCAGTCACCGATCACCCGCACGACCGATTGACGTTGGCGCAGGTTCAGGAGTTGCTGAAGTCGATTCCTGCGGGTTCGCGCGATAACTGGCTGGCTCTGGGCTTCACGCTTCGCACCATAGCGGAGTGGATTGGTGGTGAATCTACAGCGTTCGAGGTTTGGGACGCATGGGCGCAAACTGGCGATGGATACGGCGGACTGAAGGATCAAGAGAAGCACTGGGAAAGCTTCGCCGGTAAGCCTACCGAGCATCCCATCGCCATCCTGCGTGGACTCGCCCGAGATCACAATTGGACGCCTTCGCAGGAGTTCACCAATGTCGAGCGGCTGCGTTGGAAGGGCGTCGCACAGGAGATGCTGGACGCTCTGCCGGATGACGCGGAACCGGATTCCGAGGCGTTCGCGGCCCTCGTAGCGGTGTTGTCCCGGTTGCCCGAGATGACGCGGGACGACTTCTTGGGGAAGATCCGTAAGCGTTTCAAGTCTTGGCGCGTCACCGTAATGCGCGATCAAGTCGAGCGCCATCGCAAGCAGCGCACCGAAGCCGAAGGCAGCGAAACGGACTACGCAATGATGGTCGTCTCGCAGGTGCTGGCAAAGCACTTCGACGGCGGCAAGCGCCTGTTGCGAACCGCCGACAAATCGTTCTGGAGGTACAACGGACGCTGCTGGGAGGTTGTCGCGAATGAAGAAGAGATCGGAAACCTATGCTTGGAGGAGACTCGCAAGCTGGGAGCCATCAAAAAGGACTTCGACACCGTGGCCCAGCAGGCGATCAATCTGCTTCGCAAGCTCCAGGCCCGCGCCGGTGACCCGCTGCGATTGTCCGAACCGCCCGCGCCGGTTATCAACTGCCAGAACGGAGAACTGTGGATTCAGTCGGACGGGTCCGTCAAGCTCCAGGATCACAACCCGGATAGCTTCCTACGGTTCTGCCTCGACATTGAATACGATCCCCAAGCAACTTGCCCGTTGTTCGACGCCGCGCTATTGGCTATCTTTCAGAAGTCGCCAAACCCCGAAGACATGCGCCGCCATTTGTACGAAGTATTCGGCTACGCCATTCAGCCGGACCGCTACATCAAACAGTTCTGGCTTTGGGAAGGCGACGGCGATAACGGCAAAACCGCAGTCGTAGACACGCTGTGCAAGCTCGTTGGGTCGCAGTCGTTCTTTCCGGCTGACATCCAGAAGATCGGCCACGAATACTACATCTCGCACCTGAAGACGAAACTCATCCTGCGGGACGACGACGTGAACTGGAGCACCGTCTTGCCGGACGGCCCGCTGAAGCAATTGAGCGAAGCCAAGGTTGTTCTGGGCCGCGATCCCCACGGCAAACCGAAGGAATTTGTATCCTGCGTTCTGCCAATCCTGCTCTGCAACAAATTCCCCATTACCAAGGATCTCAGCCGTGGCGTCCTCACCCGCGCCCACATCATATCCTTCCGGCACAGCTTCGAGGAGCTACGCGCGGACGGTTCGCCCGGCGACATGGACCGTGGACTATTCAAACGCATTTGGAACGCCGAGTTGCCGGGCATCTTGAATCGTTCGATTGAAGGTCTGAGGCGGTTGCGCGAACGGGGCCGGTATCAGGAGCCAGAAGACTGCCTGCGGGCCAAAGAGGAGTTCCTGAAGAAGGCCAATCCGTTCCCGCGATTCATCGCTGAAGCGTGCACGACGTTGGAGCAACTCCGTCGCCAGGTGCGGGTATCCGAACTGAGCAAGCATTTCGAGAACGCCGAAGCCCTGCCGGACACGCTGGCGGAGGGATTCGAGAGCGTTGAAGATATCATTGTGATGGCGATGGCGAAAGCCGAGTCCGAGGGACTTCGGCAACCGCTCAATGAACTCTACAAACAATTCTGCGAGTGGGCGGATGCCGAGGGGATTCGGATGTACCACAAGCCTACGCGGGCGGACGTGGAGAACTATCTGTTCAATCTTCGGTATCGAATCGTGGTGGTTCACAATCAGAAGTGGGTTGAGGGTGTGCGGGCGCTAGCGCCGATGTGAGGGCCGGGATTGAAATTTAGCCGAGGCAATTCGCGCCAGCTCGGGTTGGGTAGGAAAGCCTAGATTTGCTGGGGGGCAAATCTTTTCCTCTATACGACACACACAGAGGAGATCGGTCCGGGATGTGTGTGTCGCTAGTAGAAAAAGATTTGCTATACCTCAATTTCCCCCGATTCCCCCAAGGGGAGTTGTAGCTGCTTGAGCGGGGTTAATTGTTTTTCCGGCTTGCGGCGCGGTCACTCGGAAGCCCGGCGCGGCGCGGTCGAAACTGGCCCGTGCGCCTCTCTTAAAAAAGAATGGCCACCGCTCAAGTCGGCCACCCGCTAACTACTCATTAGTCGCTCAACCCACACGGACCACAGTATTTACTGCATTGCCGCGCATCCGGCGCGAATTCGAAACGGCTTTTTCAAACGGAACGAGGATGAAACGGCCCGGATCGGCCCTGCAAAACTCACCCAGTGGAAGCTATGAGGAGTTGCGGGAAGTTGCCCGGTGCGAAACATTTCCGAACGGCCTACGGAATCGACCGCCGCGCCCGGAATCCGCCTCACCCGCGCCGATAGAACCTGTCCGCCGCGCTGTGCCCGAGGGCCTAGGCAACGCCGATTCCCAGCGCCCGCCCCTTCGGTACCCCTGAACCCCGAAACACCGTCCTAGCCCACGCGTTCGACCGAAACCGCCTTGAACTCCCGCTCTAGCCTTCTCACAATCAAGAACGTCTCATATTCCGGCCAAGGGCTTCTCCGCGCCAACTCGCCCCACGCAACCGCGCCGCCCGCGTCCTCGACCAACGCCACCATCGTCCCGTTCTTCCCATCTGCCCGGAAGCGCATTGAGCATTCGATACGTTGAACCACGTCGCCGTCAGAGTAGTGAACGGAAGACTTCGGCCCAGGCAATCGCGGCGGGGCGGTGATCAATCCACGTACGCGCGGGACCTTCATCGTCTCGGAGTGCCAATTCCTCTTCATCGCCTCAACCTCCACGTCCGACAACGCAACGCTTCCATTGCACGCCGGGCAACAATCCGCACACAGGAACCCGGCCCGCGCGATATCGCTGAGGTGAACACCGCCGCGCATCGCCCGCCCGCAAACCTCGCATTCGGCGATGAGGGTAGCGGAGACTCGGCAGGCGCGCGTCACCTCCGCGAAGTCCATCGGACTCACAAGTTCAATCTCGCGTCGCCGCGTCATAGGTTAATGTCGGTCACCGGCCTTGGGTTGGACTTCGATATGACGCAGTAGCGGGCCGCGTCCGCCCAGTGGTCTAAAGCCCCGTCCGTGTCCTCCGGGTTCCGCAACGACCGGCTCAGGAACGGCACCGTGGCCCAGAAGCCCGTACAAAGATCGCTCACATACAACCCGGCGCGATCCACCTTGCCCGCATCGTTGAGCATTTCGCGCATCTTCTGCCACCCGCCAATACGCGAACCCTTGCCCGCTTCGCGGAAGTAGACCCCATTGTCGGCGAACGAGTCCACAACCGATACGCCGTCCTGATTCCGTATCCCAGCGGCATCGTCCGCAATCCCATTCGGCGCTCCACCCAACCGCCAGCGCCGCCACATCTCCTTGACCTTCAGCGCCACGTCCGCCACCGGCATCTCCATGCCCATCTCCAACCGTTCGGGCCGGGCCGTGTCACAGCAGTCCAGCAACAAAATACTCCCCCTCGGGTACCACCGCCCCTCGACTGTCGCGCCCGGTGACCGCGCCGCGAGAAACACGACACAGGGCGCAGAGAACCCCCAATCCATCGCCAAGAAGAATTGCCACTCCTCCAGGTCCGGCGCTCGAAGCGTAACGCCATGCGCGGCGGGCGTCACGGCCTTGATCCCGCGCGCATACTCGCGCACCGTCACGCCCTCCGGCAATGTCCACCCTCGGAACATTACCCGCTTCTCATCCAACGACAAGAACGAACCACCGCGCACAACGTCCCAATCGCCATTTATGAAGGCCCGCGCCAGTTCCTTGTCATGGGCACAAGCCGCTTGAAGATCGCGCAAGTACTTCTCGCGGTCGATGAACGTATTGCCGTCCAGAGTCGAGGGCGCAGTGACCCACGTCTCGCCGTCGATCTCATACGGCACCCACGCTACGGCCTTCAGGACAAACTTCCGATAGACCCACGCGTGACCCGCGCCCGCCGGGTTCGACGCCACAACCATTCGCTTCTCCACATCAGCAGGGCCGCGAAGGTTTGACCGCAAAAGGTTGATGAGTTCGTCCGTGGGGAACTGCCCAATCTCATCGGCGCAGATCATCGTAAATGACCGCCCCTGAAACTTGCCATAAGCAGCAAAGGAGTCAATCTGATTGATCTCAACGTACCCACCACCGGGAAACCCGCGCCAAATCCCGGTGTTGGCGTTGTAGGTGACCGAGGTGCCCCAGATCCTCATGAACAACTCGCGCAGGATCAACACGAAGTCTTCGGTGCCTTGATGGGTTTGGCGGACGAAAAGCACGCGGGCGCGGTCACCGTGAGCCACAATGTGACGCAGGATCAAGAACGCAATCGTCCACGACTTACCGCCACCGCGCCCGCCCGTCAAGGCAACGGACCAAGCCGGAGGTACTTCAAGCACACGCCGTTGGAAGTCCGACAGCGCAATCTCTTCTTCAACAACGGGCACATCCGCATAGCCCAAGACATCATTCTTTACCGGCATCGAGTGCAAGCTCCTTCATGACCTTTGCCTTGACGCCGGGCTGGGCCAAGGCCCGCGCCGCGTCACCGGGCGCAATCGTCGTGGCCGTGGCGGTTAGATTGTCCAGGTATTGCTTCGGCGACAGCGCGTCGGGAAGCACAAATTGGATACTTACTTTGTTCTCCACCCGCGTCGCGTTGCCGACTCCCGAGTCAACGTAGTTATGGCGACTCTTCAAAGCGAAGATGAGCGCCGTGACGTTGCCGGCCAAGGCGACTTCGTTGAGCTTCCCAACCAAACGGTCATGCTCGATGGCGCGTCCGCTTTCGACGGCCTGATTGAACTCGGGGTACTTGTCGCGCCAACTTCTGAAGGTCCAATCTGAAATCCCAAGCACGGCGCAGATGTTCATGACGGTAGCGCCGTCCGCGCAAGCTTCCCGTACAAGCTCCAATGCTGCGGCATTGGGCCTTGTCCGGTCGCGCCATCGGTTATGGAGAGCCTTGCGCCGCGCGTCACGCTCATCGGCTTCCGTGGTCTTCTTCTGAGGATCTTTCATCTACGGGCGACTTTAACGCCTGAACAAATTGAAAGTCTACAGCGCCACTTTAATGGACAAAAGCGAGTAATTCAGTTGTAGCTTCGCCGGACTCTTTCAGCTATCCTCGGATCGTTCGACTGTTTCTCATATTTTCCTTGTGCATGATCCCCTCTCGGATCACCTCACGGGCGCGGCGGAACCTCCGATTAGCCGCGCCCTTCTTTTGTGGCCTAACTTCTTGTACAAACCCGCCTTGCAGATTCTTGTACTAATTCAAAAATCTTTCATCGTACTATCCGGGTAGCGCAGTGCTTCCCTCCGGGGAAGAGTTACTGATGAAGACCGAGCCAATGGCGGCCCGGTCAGTTCCCACAGGCGGGAACGGAAGCCGTTCGATGGCGGACGGCGGGCTGCCGTTGGCTCCTCAGACAAAGAAGGAGTTTCAACAACGGTATGCTCGATATCAAACCTTTCCTTGAACGCTACACAAGCGTTCCCCTTATCACCCAAAACCTCTTGAAGCCCGCCCAAAACCTTGAGGCGCAGATCGTCACCTTGGTCCGCCAGTCGGAGAAGCGGATTGCCGACGTTCGCATGGCCGTCTACGGCGACGAAGCGAAGGGTCAGCTTCCTACGCCGGACGGTCGCGGGGCACGCGCAACGGCCAACTATCAGCCGATTCCGGCCATCGCGAAGATCCGCGCCGAGTTCGAGGCGAAGGCACGGCCAATGGTCGAAGACCTGAAGGTGTATGCCGAAGGCGCTCAAGAAATGGCGAAGCGTCACTGGACCGTTCAGGCCATGCTGCGCATTGCGAAGCCTAACGGCGTTCTTCAAGCCGTTTCTCTCCGCGCCCACTACGCCGTCGTTTTGGCGAAGGCCGGGATGGTGGAGTTGAACGGGTGGGCACAGACGGCGCTCGATGAAATGGACGCCGTGCTTATGGACTCGGTGATCCGTGAGAATGACGCGCGGAAGAGAGATGACCGGGGCTTCAGTTCTTCCGAACTTCTCAAGCGGTTCGGAGACAACTGGGAGGACTACCGCTTGGCGAACGCCATCCTCTCCGAGGTTGTCGTTGTGGCCCGGCGCGGCGGAATGGCCTACGCCAAGTTCGAGAACCCCAACGGCGTCTCCTCGGTCAATCGCATTGCCCTGGGCCTGGCTGTAGCGGCCAATACTGAATATGACATTGACGAAGAGGGTGGCATCATCTTGAAGCCCCAGCACGCCGATCACGCAGACCGCATGGCCGCAGTGGGCGCGGCGGTCAAGGCGAAGGCAGGCAAGTAAATGCCAAGGACGATCAATCCGAAATCACTGAAGGGCGGCATCCGCACCGGCCTGACCGTCCGAATGCCCAAGCGGTTCTCCGCGCCCGCGTCAATCATGGAGGTTGGCTCCGCCACAGGGAACCCGCCCGTCACCTTCCGCCGCCCCCTCACTCGGACGGGCGCATTGCCTCTGACGGTGGCAATGAAGCTCAAGCGGGGGAACGTCTGATGCCCCAACTCTCTTGCGGCGTGTTCTCCGTTGGCCGTGGCGTTCTCTCGCTCTGGCCGCTTGTACCGGAGACGGCCCGGACCAACGAGTACTTCTTGGTTCTCGCCGCGCCCTCGAACACTGAACTGGTTTCCTTGAACGGCAAGCTAATGCTGCCCGGATCGAAGGAACTGATGCTGAGGGACGAATTGAAGCGGGCGTCCGTGTGCGGGCCGGACCCAGAGTGCCGGGTTCAAATCTTCGCCGTGGTGGAGGGGACGTGACGGACGATTACATTCCCTCGGGCTGTATCCCGGACGTTCTACGCGGCACCGTCCGTGACCTCGGGCGCGGGTGCTACTCGTTCGCGGACATCTTGGATCTAGCGGCGCATCATCTCGTGTGGACCGGAGAAGCGGCTGCTGTAGAAGCCCGCTTGCGCTCCGGCGCGGTCACAGTCCGCGTGTTCCTGAGGGAACGGTACGGCGTGTGGGCCTTGGGGACGGGCGACGACCGGGCGGACGCGCGGCGGTTCCGCCGGTGGCTCTCGGACGCGCGGGGAAGGGTTCGGCGGTTCCGACGGGAGGAGAAGCGGCGGGAACGGTGGAGGGCGCTTATGGCGTGGAGGGGCGAGACTCCGGCGATGGTGATGTAGCAGCCATTACTCTTTGATGCGCGTTACGTACTCATCACCGTCCATGTCGGTGACGACGATGTTGATGTGGCACCATCCGCCACCATAGCTAAACAATCGCGACACAACCTTGTAGGCCAAGAGCTTGTTGCCGTCGCCAAGGCGCAGCAAAGCCCGGAGTGGCGCGAACGGATGCGCGCCATTCTTGCGAAGACGAATACCGACCCTGAGAGCTTGGCCAAACGGCGCGAGAAAGGGAAGTCCCAAGAGAATGTGGAGCGCTTGCGCCGGATCGCGGAAGAACGGACGAACTGGAAGCCGGACAAGACTCTCCATATCATCGGGTCCCGCCAGTTTCGCGGTCCACAACGCGCCAAGGCGTGGAGCCTGATCCGAGACGGCATGACGTTGCGGGAATGGTTCGGAGCGTGCGAAGCTTCCGGCGTCGATCCTCGGAAGGCCCGGAACGAACTCTTCAAGTTCGTCTACGACTTCCACATTGCCGAGGTTCGCTAGGTTCGCTAGCCCGAAAGCACAACCGCGCGGCGCGCGTCACATCTTCCAGTGACCCGGCGCGCCGCGCGGAATTGCCAATCATGGAGCCACTTCTCGGGGTCGAACCGAGGACCTACGCATTACGAATGCGTCGCTCTGCCAGCTGAGCTAAAGTGGCGAACCCTTCAAGTATAGCAGGAAATTTTCCCGGCCACCCGTTTCGAATTCCGTTTCGAGTCGCCTTCCGAAGCCTTCTTGCTACAATTTATCGTCAATCTTTACTGCAACTTACCGGCCACATCCAAGCCCACGGGCGTCCGATTACGAATCAGCCGCTCTACCAACTGAGCTAGGGTGGCTCGCCCCTCTAGAATACCCCTTTAGAATAACAAGGACTTCGCCGCGCTCGCCAGCCGCTCCCGCTCCCCAACGCCCAGCGGAGCCAACGGCTCCGCCATCGCCGTCCCACAAATCCCCAGCGTCTCCAGCGCCGCCTTAATCCCCGGCACGAACCCCACCGCGCGCCCCGGAATCGTGTACAACTCGCGGCCCACTCGTTCGACGATCGCGCCCAGCTCCGCCACTCGAGCGCCATCTCCCGCGCGCGCCGCCCGCACCAACTCGACGTACACCCGCGGCAGAAAATTCGCGCCGCCCGTGATACCGCCCACCGCGCCCGCCTCCAGCGCCGCGATCAACGTTTCCTCCGGACCCCACCACACGGGCAAATCCGGAACCAGCCGCCGGACTTCCCGCAGTCGCGCCACGTCGCCGCCCGAATCTTTGAATCCCACCACGCCCGGTAGCGCCGCCGCTTCCCGCACCATTTCCGGCTCCAGGCGTACTTTCGTGAACACCGGAATGTTGTAGAGATACACGGGCAACGGCAGTTTCGGAACCACTCGCTCCAGATATCCCTGGACCTCTCCCTCCGAGAGCGCGAAATAGAAGGGCGGCGTCAGCACTACCGCCGCCGAACCCGCGCGCGCCGCCACGTCGGCCAATCGCAGCGTGTCGTCGGTCGACGCCTCGATCAAGCCGACCAAAACCGGCAAGCCCGAACCCGACGACCGCTCCACCAACTCGCGCTTGATTTCGCGCGGTAAACTCGGGCCTTCGCCGGTGGTTCCCAAGACGAACACGCCGTCGACCCCGCCCTGTGCGACATGGGCCAGCAACCGCTCGAATCCGGCGAGATCGAGCGCACCCAAATCCGTCAGCGGAGTTACCAGCGGAGGAATGATGCCGTGCGGCGGGAGCATGGAAGATGGCGGAGAGGGCGGGATTCGAACCCGCGGTAGCGCTTTAAGGCACTACGACGGTTTAGCAAACCGCTCCTTTCGACCACTCAGGCACCTCTCCGCGCGTGGTCTAGTCTCAAGGCTAACACGCCGCCCAAAATCGTTCCAGATCGGCCGCCAACGGCGCGGCGAAGCGCTCCGGTCCGGCTTCCAAGTCGAATTCGACGCTCTCGCAATGCAACGCTTGCCGGTTCAGCGGCAGCGCGGCGGCCAACCGGTCCGTAAAGCCGCGATTGACGAACTCGACGAACAGCGTCTCGTCCGGCCCGTACAGCTTGTCGCCGGTCACCGGATGCCCCAACCACGCCGCGTGCACGCGAATCTGGTGCAGACGTCCGGTTTCGGGAACGACGCGGACCAGCGTGCGCCCGCCGCGCGTTTCAAGCGGCTCGAAATGCGTTAGTGCCCGTTGCCCGGCGTCGCGAACCGCGCGCTTGGTCCACACCGCGCTGCCCTCGGCCTTGCCGATCGGACGGTCCACCGCTACGGCTTCGCGCCACTCGCCCTCGACGATCGCCAGATACGTCTTGCGCACCCGGCGTTCCTGCACCGCGCGCTGCAATTCCGCCCCGCGCTCGCGAGTCTTCGCCACTAGCCACACGCCCGAAGTTTCGCGATCGAGCCGGAACGGCATGTGCGCCATCTCGATCCCGAAGTACTCGCGCGCCGCGCCGATCAGGCTCGACCATGGCCCGCGTTTCGACGGGTGGCAAACCACCAGCGGCGGCTTCGCCAGCACCGCCAGATCGTCGCGATCATCGAGAATCCAACTCGCGAATTCGTCCGGCGTAACCAGCCAACCCCAATCCGTCGCGGGCAAGCCGGTATGCTACCATCGAGCGTGCCGGTCAAGATTTTGGGCGTAATTCCCGCCCGCTTTGCCTCCACTCGTTTTCCCGGTAAAGCTCTCGCCCCTCTCGCCGGCAAACCTCTCCTCCAACACGTTTTCGAACGCGCCTCGCTCGCGCGTTATCTGCACCGGCTCGTGATCGCCACCGACGACGACCGCATCGAGCGGGTCGCCCGGAGTTTCGGCGCTCCCGTTCGCCGCACTCGCGCCGATCATCCCTCCGGCACCGACCGTTGCGCCGAAGCCGCTTCCGCCGAAAGCGCCGACGTCGTCGTCAACATCCAGGGCGACGAGCCGCTCATCGACCCCGGCGCCATCGACGCCGCCGTGCTCGCCTTGCTCGACGATCCCAACACGGCGATGGCGACGCTCAAGAAGCGCATCTTCGACCGCAACGAACTCGAAAATCCCAACGTCGTCAAGGTCGTCGCCGCGCTCGACGGCGGAGCGATCTACTTCTCGCGCCACCCCATTCCGTTCGCTCGCGACGGAGAACCGGTGGAATGTTTCAAACATATCGGCCTCTACGTGTACCGGCGGGAGTTGCTGATGGCGTACCCCGATCTGCCCGTCGGCCCGCTCGAGAAAGCCGAAAAACTGGAGCAGTTGCGGGCGCTCGAAAACGGGTTCCGCATTCGCGTGGCCGAAACCGATTACGAATCGATCGGCGTCGATACGCCGGAGGATTTGGAGCGGGCCAACGCGCTCTTTTCGACTTCGGGATTCGAGGTGGCTCTTTCGAATGGCTAAGTACATTTTCGTGACCGGGGGCGTCGTATCGAGCCTCGGAAAAGGCATCGCCGCCGCGTCCATCGGCTGCCTGCTCGAAAGCCGCGGGTTGAAGGTGGCCATGTTGAAGTTCGACCCCTACCTCAACGTCGATCCCGGCACGATGAGCCCCTTCCAGCACGGCGAGGTCTTCGTCACCGACGACGGCGCGGAAACCGATCTCGATCTCGGCCACTACGAACGTTTCACGCACGCGCCCTTGTCGCAGGCCAATAACTTAACCAGCGGCCGCATCTACGAATCGATCATCGCCCGCGAGCGGCGCGGCGATTACCTCGGCAAAACGGTGCAGGTCATCCCGCACGTCACCGACGAAATCAAGTCCGCGTTGCGCAAGGTTTCGGCGGGCGTCGACGTCGCGATCGCCGAGATCGGCGGCACGGTGGGCGACATCGAGAGTTTGCCGTTCCTCGAAGCGATTCGCCAGATGCGCCACGAGGTAGGCCGCGACAACGCCCTGTTCGTACACGTCACGCTGGTCCCCTGGATTTCGGCGGCGCAAGAGCTGAAAACCAAACCCACGCAGCACTCGGTGAAGGAACTGCGCGCCATCGGCATTCAGCCCGACGTCCTCTTGTGCCGCAGCGAACGGCCCCTCCTTGAAGACTTGAAATCGAAGATCGCGCTCTTTTGCGACGTCGAACCGGAGAGCGTGATCACCGCGCCGGACGTCGAGACCGTTTACGAAGTGCCCCTGGTTTTCGCCGAACAGAAAGTCGACGAGAACCTCTTGCGCCTCCTCAAAATCGACGCGCCGCCGCGCCGGATGGACGGCTGGAAGGCGATGGTCGAGCGGATCAAGGACCCCGCCGATCACGTCGATATCGCGCTGGTCGGCAAGTACGTCGAATACGAAGACAGCTACAAGAGCCTCAAAGAGGCCTTGCTGCACGGCGCGCTGGCCCACGGGTTGAAGTGCAACATCACCTGGATCGAGTCGGAAGCCATGCGCTGGCCCGATTGTAAGGCCGATCTCGAACGCTTCGACGGAATTCTGGTCCCCGGCGGATTCGGCAAGCGCGGCATCGAGGGCATGCTCGAAGCGATTCGTTACGCGCGAGAGTCGAAGACGCCCTATTTCGGAATCTGCCTCGGCATGCAGACCATGGTCATCGAGTTCGCCCGCAACGTCTGCGGACTCGCACAAGCCGATTCCACCGAGTTCCACCCCGACACGCCGCACCGGGTGATTTACAAGTTGCGCGAACTGAAAGGCGTCGACGAGTTGGGCGGGACGATGCGCCTGGGCGCGTATCCGTGCCGCCTCGCCGAAGGCAGCTTCGCCCGCGAGGCGTACGGCGCGCCCGAGATTAGCGAACGTCATCGGCATCGTTACGAGTTCAATCGCGAGTACGAGCCGATTTTAACGGCGCACGGTCTTCGTCTTTCCGGCCAGACGCCCGACGGCACCTACGTCGAGATTTGCGAAATTCCCGATCATCCTTGGTTCCTCGGCTGCCAGTTCCATCCCGAATTCAAGTCGAAGCCGCTCGAACCGCATCCCCTGTTCTCCGCGTTCATCGGGGCGGCCTGGAAGCAGCGCCAACAAAGGCTTTCGCGCCAAACGCAGCCGCTCTTCGCGAATGGAAATTAGCCGCGGCGGCGCTCTGGCCCTGATCGCCGGACCCTGCGTGATCGAGAACGAGGAGCACGTTCTTTTTCTCGCGCGCGCCATCCGCGAAATCGCGGGCGACTATATCTTCAAAGCTTCGTTCGACAAAGCCAACCGGTCGAGCGTGAACTCGTATCGCGGCCCCGGTCTGCGCGAAGGTCTCCGCATTCTCGCCTTGGTGAGAGCGAGGAACATTCCGGTTCTCACCGATATTCACGAACCGTCGCAAGCCGCGCCCGCCGCCGAGGTGTGCGACGTTCTCCAGATTCCCGCCTTCCTCTGCCGCCAAACCGACCTGCTCGTCGAAGCCGGCCGGACCGGGAAAACGGTCAATATCAAAAAAGGCCAATTCGTCTCGCCGCGCGACATCCTGCACGCGGCCGACAAAGTCGCCTCCACGGGAAACTCGAAGATCGTCCTTACCGAGCGCGGCACGTCGTTCGGCTACAACAACCTCGTGGTCGATATGCGCGGCCTGAAGATCATGCGCGACGCGGGCTATTCCGTAGTCTTCGACGCGACGCACAGCGTGCAGCTTCCCGGAGCGTCCGGCTCTTCGTCGGGCGGCGCGCCGGAGTTCATCCCGACATTGGCGTGCGCGGCGGCGGGCGCGGGTATCGACGGCCTATTCGTCGAGGTCCACGAAGAGCCGTCGCGAGCCTTATCTGACGGCGCGAACGCCCTGCGGCTCGACTCGCTCACGGACCTGCTCGCTCGCGTGCGCGCCGTCCACGCCGTCGCCCCTCGTGAGAAATCCCCAAACGGCGTTAAGGGCCACTGATTCGCGGCCTCGTCGCACGCGAGCGCCATGCGGATCGGCCCAACTCCCGGCGCAGCGGGCGCTTCCAATCGCGCCCGTTACATCGCCGACCGGTCCAGTCGCATTGTTCCCATACCCTTGTACGTTGTCCTGGCGCTTCGACCAACGGTTGAGAGGTGCGGCTGGCTTTCATGGCGGCGGACGCGGAACTCGGTGGCCGAAGGCATCGAGCGGCGAATCCGCGAGAGAATCCTGATCGACGAAACCGCCATCGGGTTAGTCGCGGAGTTCGGTGGGTGTTTGCGTGAGATCGAGATCAACGGTAACTATTTCGGACGATTCGGTATGACGGCGGCGTTGATCGGCGCGGATTTAGAGGAGGTCCGGCGCGCGGCGGCGGAATGCACTAAAGCGCTAACGGCTTTCGACGCACAGGTGATCGAGGAGCGCTGCAACCTTTTGAATGCTTCTCGGCAAGATCCACATGCCGCCGGGCGGTTGCGACTTCCACAAGCGGCCGGAAACGAGAACACGCGCCGCGTCCACTTGCCAGATCGTTACTACGCCTTCTTCCGCGATCACCTGCACCCGGCGCTCAAGTGCGCCTTCGTCATGTGCTAACCTCGGACGCCGTTGGCGGGAACTCCTCCGCCTCCGCTGGGACCACGTCGATTTCGAAGAGCGATGCGTGTACTTCGAGGCCACCAAATTTGGGGCAGGAAAAGCGCCGTTGAGATGGAATCGGCATTGCGTGCACAAAAGGTTCTCCCGAGTTCCCCTACATGAACTTCTGGTTTGACTACCGGCTCGACAAGAACGGGGAACAGATCCGTCGCTTCGATGCTTTCTGGCGGCAGGCCGTGACGGCCCGCTGACGTGACCCGATTTCGGTCCGAAGTGGAATAGTAATTCGGACGAAGAAAGGGAGAACGAAGATGGCGAAGAGGAAGTTGAGCGACGAGCAGATCGTCGGGGTGGTGAAGCAATTGGAAGCGGGCCGGACCGCGGGCGAGATGGCGCGCGAAGTGGGCGTGAGTCCGTACACGATTTAGGCGAAGTTTGGCGGGATGGAGCCGAACGAAACGGTGAAGCTGCGCCACCTGGAAGACGAGAATGGGCGGCTGAAACGGTTGGTGGCCGATCTGAGTCTAGACCGGGAGATGCTGAAAGCTCCTAATAAAAACGGACTGAGCTCGTAGACCGACGCGCGGACGCGCTCTTTGTCGCAGACCGCCTCGATAGAATGGGCTACCGTATAGCCTTGACAGGATCGACAGATCGAAAAGATGGCAGCGTTGATCTTATTGCGGTACCACGGAGGCCTAGCCCGGGTTCCCGCCTGATAGCGGGCCAAGTAAGCATCATCGCGCCGCTCATTAGAAGACAGGGCGCGAAGCCGTGGACCGACTACTTGCATGGAAGGACAGCGACTTCGCATTAGGGCTGTTGGGGACCAACACAGCGTTTACGCAGGACGCAGTTTGGACCGCCCAGCAGAATCGTAATGGCAGATTTCTTCGTCTAATAGACTTCGCCGATCTGAAGCGATGGCTTGTAGGGCAGTTTGGATCCCAGGAAGATTGGCGTGAGATCCCAGATCAGATTGAGCTTGCTCCTGGGGTTGTCGTGAAGATCCCGAAGCCGAGATACAGTTAACCCACGAGAGGCTCGGGAGGAGCTTGCTCTCGGAAAGAGTAGCGGAGGGTAGCGCGCTACCCTTTGCGCTATCCTAAACACTTCGAGCGCTCTTTACTTCCAACTTATTGATTTTATTGGTGCGGATGAGAGGACTTGAACCTCCACTCCCTTGCGAGAACTAGAACCTGAATCTAGCGCGTCTGCCAATTCCGCCACATCCGCACGAAGAGGGGCAAACCTTTATTATCCTCCCACTACCGGTTCGGGTCAATGCGCCGGTTCCGGGTCGAAAAAGTGCGCCAAATTCGGGTAGCCGTTGAACGCCAGCCGGCAGGACGCCGTCGGACCGTACCACCGAGGCATGTGGAACCGGTTGCGAGGAACGTACACGACATCGCCCGGATTCGCGATCATCACGCCGATCCCTTCGATCAGGTACCGGATTTGACCCGCGAGAATTAGCCAATACTCGGCGGTTTCGGCGTGGTAGTGCCCACGCTCGCCCGGGCGAATCGGCGCGAGATTCTTCTCGTACCCGTAGATGAAGTTCGCCGCGCCACGATCGTCCTCGACGATCTTCTGAGTGCCCTTCAACGCTCCCTTTTCGAGACCGTCGGCCACTTCCTCGAAGGTCGTCATCGGCTTGTTGTTGCGCAGATACTTGCCCGGAATCCGAGCGGTCAGCCGCGTTTTCATGTAATTCTTCGCGCTCTTCGGAACATCGGCTTCGTTCGCGTAAACCGTCGTCGCCTTCGCGACATTCGTCTCGAAAATCAGCGCCGGAGCGGCGCCCACCGCTTCGTACGAAAAGAACGTCTGCATCGGCGCTTGCACGATGGCGTTCTTTTTCGCGACAAACGGAGCCGTGCCCTCGATCTCGAACCTCACTTCGCCCTCGACCACCACCCACCAACTGCGCGTGTCCGGGCGTAGGATGCGGGGCGTTTTCGAGCCCGGCTTCATCTGGATATAGACGCTCTTCAGCAGGTCGTCGTCGACGATCGCCTCGTGCCATTCGGCTTGCCCGGCGTGCTTCGCCTTCAACTCGGCCAGTTTCGTATGCGGCTTGTGCGGACCGGTGTAGGGATCGGGCGCGGGCTTCGGAGTCCAGACAAGGTCCTGGGCGGCGGCCAACAGCGCGAGCGTGGGAAGCATCCCGTCAGAATACGCCTAAACTTTGCGCAAGCGCCGACGCCGGTCGAGCATCGTCTTGTTTACGACCGCCACCGGTTCCGGTTTCGAGGCGGATTCCGCCTGCGCGCGAATCTCGTCGACGAGCTTCAGCGTCAGCCGCTGGATCCGGTCGCGCGTACGCCGGTAGTCTTCCTCGGATTGCCCGATCGGGTCGGCGACTTCCCATTCGATCGCCGGCGCGGAGAAGCCCTTCGGCAACTCGTGCCCGCTAATGTTGACGATCAATTCGAACGGCAGCCGCGTCATCGCCGCCGCGTGCTTGGGGAAGTGCTCCGAAACGTCGATCCCAATCTCGTCCATCAACTGGACCGTGCGAGGATCGATGCGCGTGGCGGGGGCCACTCCCGCGCTGGCTGGAGCGACGATCCCACGCCCATACACTCGGGCGAAGCCTTCGGCCATCTGGCTGCGGATCGCGTTGCCGATGCAAACGAAAAGAACGCGCGCCTTCACGCTTCCAGCTTAGCGAGGAAGCGCTCGTGCACCCGGGTGTCGCCCGTCAATTCCGGATGGAACGTCGCCGCCATGTGCCGTCCTTCTTCGACCAACACCGGATCGCCGCGATGGGTCGCGAGGACCCGCACGCCGGGTCCGGTCCTGCGGATGATCGGCGCACGGATAAACACCGCCTCCACTTCGCCGATGCCTTCGGCGTCGATCCGGGCGATGTGGCTGTCGATCTGCCGTCCGTAGGCGTTACGCTCGACGCCCAAGTCCATCAGACCGAGCGAGGCTTGCTTGGGCGAAGTCACGTCGCGCGCGATCACGATGACGCCCGCGCACGTGCCGAAGATCGGCCTTCGCCCGCCGAACTCGCGCAGCGGCTCCCACATCCCCTCGTCATGGAGCAGCTTGACGATGGTGGTAGATTCTCCACCTGGAATCACGAGACCGCCGATTTCGTCGAGTTGCGCGGCGCGGTTAACTTCGACGACGTTTGCGCCGCAGCGTTCGAGAGCGCGGGCGTGCGCCCGGTAGTCGCCCTGCAGGGCGAGGACACCGACGCTACCAGCCACGAGTGGCCATCAACTCTTCGAGGGGCAGCTTCGAAACGTCGATGCCGCGCATGCCGTCGGGCAACTCGTCGCTGGCTTCGAGAACCGCGTATGGATCCTTCCAATACGTGGTCGCCTTGACGATCGCGCGCGCGAACTTCTCGGGCTCGTCCGACTTGAAGATGCCGGAGCCGACGAACACCGTCTCCGCGCCCAGCGCCATCACCAGCGCCGCGTCGGCCGGAGTGGCCACGCCGCCCGCCGAAAAATTGGGCACGGGAAGCTTGCCGTTCTGGGCCACCCACTCGATCAGCTCGAACGGCGCTTGGTGCTTTTTCGCCTCCGCCATCAACTCGTCGGACTGCAGCACCTTGAGCTGCTTCATTTCTTTCTGGATGGTGCGCATGTGGCGCACGGCTTCGACGATGTTCCCCGAGCCGGCCTCGCCCTTGGTGCGGATCATCGCCGCGCCCTCGCCGATGCGCCTCAGGGCCTCGCCCAGGTTGCGCGCGCCGCAAACGAACGGGACCTTGAAGGGCCGCTTATCGACGTGATTCTCCTCGTCGGCGGGAGTGAGCACCTCGCTCTCGTCGATGTAGTCGACGCCCAGCGCCTCGAGCACGCGCGCCTCCATGAAGTGGCCGATACGGCACTTGGCCATCACCGGAATCGAGACCGAACTCATGATTTCGCGGATCACGGAGATGGGCGACATGCGCGCCACGCCGCCTTCTTTACGGATATCGGAGGGCACCTTCACCAGCGCCATCACCGCGCACGCGCCGGAGCGTTCGGCGATCTCCGCCTGCCGCGCGTTCACCACGTCCATGATCACGCCGCCCTTCAACATCTCGGCGAGACCCACTTTCAAGCGCCATTCGTCGTTCATCAACATCGAAGTTCTCCCTAGACCGTCCTTAGACCAAAGCCGTCGCGAATTCGCGCGGCGCCACCGGCGTATCCCGCCGGAACGCTTCGCCCAGCAGCGCGACGCCGCGAGCGATCCGCTCGGGCGACAGGCCGCCGAAACTCAAGCGGAACGCCGCGGGATCGGGCTCGCCGACCGCGAAGTACCGCGAAGAAAGATAAGCGACGCCCATCCGCCGCGCCTCTTCCGCGAGCGTCTCGGCGTCGAGCGGCGCGGGCAACCGCACCCAGAGATTCATTCCGCCGTCCGGACGCGTGAACTCCGTGCCGGTGGGCATTTCCCGTTCGAGCGCGGAAAGCGCGGCGGCCAACTGGCGCGCGCCATGTTCGACGACCCGCCGGCGGTGCGCCTCCAAACGGCCCGATTCCGCGAACCGCAGCAAAATCGCTTGCGCCAACTGGTCGGTGTGCAGATCGGTCCACTGCTTGGCTTCGGTCAGCCGCATGGCCACGTCGCGCGGCGCCTTCACCCAGCCCACCCGCAAGCCGGGGAAGGCGATCTTCGAGAAGCTGCCGATCTGGATCACGTTGGCCCCGCCGTCGAGTTCGAGCAACGAAGGCAGCGGCTCGCCCCGGTAACGCAGCGCCGAGTAGATGTCGAGTTCGACCAGCCGCGTGCGCCGGTCGCGCATGTCGCGCACCAATCGCTCCCGTTCGTCGAGAGGCATGGTGCGCCCGGTGGGATTCTGAAAATTCGGGGTGACGACGGCCAGCGTCGAGCGGACGCCCGCCGAGCCGAGCGGCGCGAGGCGTACGCCCGCGTTCTCGAACACGTTCTTCAGGCCGGGGTAGGTGGGATCCTCGACCAACACGGTGGACCCAGCCGGGGCGAGCGCGCGCTGCAACAAATCGAGCGCCTGCTGGCAACCGCTGGTGACGAGAATGTCGCCGCTCCCGGCCGAAAGATAATCGCGCAAGGGGCCGTAGCCTTGCGGCGCTCCCAACTGCAGGATCGCGGCGATAGCGGGATCGGCGAGGACTTCGCGCGTCGAGACGCGGAAGTCGTCGAGCGGGAAAAGCTCCTCGATCGGGCGCGAAGTGGCGAAACTGATCGGGCCATCGGCCACAAAACTGCCACGGCCTACATGCCCGCGAATCAGCCCCTCCTGCTCGAGAAGTTCGTAGGCGGCCGATACCGTCGCTCGATTCAAACCCAGTTGTCCGGCCAATTCTCGCGTCGGCGGTAGACGGTCGCCCAAGGAAATAGAACCGTCCAGGATCGAAGATCTAATGAAATCAAAGAGTTGTCGATAAATCGGCGTCTCCGAATGCTCATCCAAAGCTGGATTGATTTTCATGCCGCCCTAGGCCAAATCCTATCATATTGGACCAGCGGCAACGCAATAGCCCGTTTGGTAGAATTTCGATTCGTCCCGTGCGCCGACTTTCGCTCTCGATCCCGGTCGTTCTGCTGGCGTTAATTGTCGCCTGGCCGGCGGAGGCGCAGAGGAAGAAGAAAAAGGGAACGGAAGAGGAGATCACGCAAGTGCTAGAAGTGCTGCCCGATCCTCCGCCGTTCGCCACGCTCGAAACGCCGCGGCTGGGATTTCTGGTATCGCCGCTGTCGGCGAAAGGCCTGCTGACGCAACAAACCCGGGACGCGCTGCGGGCGCTGACGCGCAATCCGCGCGGCGCGCAAATCGTGAAGTTGCGGGCGTTCGTCGCGGGATCGGGCGATTTGCGGCGGATCCAATCGATCGTCGCCGAGGAGTTTTCGCAAAGGAAGCAGCCGCTGCCCGCTCTGAGCGTCGTCCAAGTGGGCGGACTGCCGCTCGAAGGCGCGCAAGTGATTCTCGAAGCGGCGGTGCACGAGAAGCGCGCGACGAACCCGCACGGGATCGCGATCTTCTCGGGGCAGCAGGTGGTGGCGCAGCCGCAGCCGTCGAACCCGCTCGCTCCGGTGGCGGCGCTGGTCGACAAATCGCTCGCGAATCTGAAGATCGCGGCGGACGCGGCGGGCGTGGAACCGGCGGCGATGCTGCACGTGACGTGCTTAGTGAGTTCGCTGGCCGACTTCGCCGAGTTCCATCCCGCGATCGCTAAGGCGTATCCGGCGGCGGCGATTTCCGTCGTGCAGTTGCAGCGGGCGCCGTTTCAATCGGTGGTGGAGTGCGAAGGCGTGGGGCGGCTGGCTTCCCCGCCCGCGACGCGCGTGCAGTTGATGAATCCGGCGGGATTGCCGAGTTCGCCCAACTACTCTCAAATCGCGACGACGAACGCGCCGCGGATCGTAACCACCGGCTTGCAGTTAGCGTTCGGAGCGCAAGAGCCGGACGCCAAACTCGCCTTCGACCGTGTGGGCCGCGTGCTCGACCAGGCGAAAGTCGCCTGGAAGGACGTCTTCTTCGCCAAGCATTACCCGGTTTCGCAAACGGCGCTCGAGCGGGTGCGCTCCACGCGCTTTCAATACTTCGACCGGTCGCGTCCGCCGGGCAGTACGATGATCGCGTTCGAGGGACTCTCGTCGCTCGACGCCTCGTTCGGTATGGAAGTGTTCGCGGCGGTCCCATAAAAGGAAAATTAAGATGCCTACCGTTGTTTCGTTCGGCGAGATCATGTTGCGTCTCGCCCCCCCCGGATTCGAGCGGTTTCTGCAATCGCCGTCGTTCCTCGCCACGTTCGGGGGCGGCGAGGCGAACGTCGCCGTGGCGTGCGCGCAGTTCGGCGCGGAGGCGCGCTACCTGACGCTGCTGCCCGCGAACAATCCGATCACGGAAGCCTTCGCCGGGGAACTGCGGCGGTTCGGCGTCGACGCGTCGCAAATCGTGCGGACGAACGCCGGGCGGTTCGGCGTTTACTTCGTCGAGCCGGGCGCGAATCAACGGCCTTCAAAGGTGGTGTACGACCGCGAGCACTCGGCGATATCGCTCGCCAAGCCGGGCGATATCGATTGGGACAAGGCGTTCGACAACGCGGACTGGTTCCATACGACGGGGATCACTCCGGCGTTGAGCCAGAGCGCGGCGGAGTTGACGAAAGAAGGAATGCAGGAGGCCCAAAAGAAGGGCCTCACCGTTTCGATCGACCTCAACTATCGGAAGAATTTATGGAAGTACGGCAAGAAGGCCAGCGAGGTCATGCCGGGGCTCCTGAAGCTGGCCGACGTTTGCATCGCCAACGAAGAGGATTGCCAGACGGCGCTCGGCATCAAGGTTCCCGGCGTGGACGTACATTCCGCGAAACTCGACGTCGAGAAGTACCGGAAACTCACGGATCTGGTCCTCGATACGTATCCGAATCTCGAATCGATCGCCATCACGCTGCGCGAGTCGCATTCGGCGTCGCACAACGGCTGGGGGGCGTGCTTCAACGACCGTAAGGCGTTCCTGACCTCGAAGCATTACGAGATCACGCACATCGTCGATCGCGTGGGCGGCGGCGATTGCTTCGCGGGCGGTTTGATCTACGGGTCGCTGACCTATAGCGATCCGCGGGAAGCGCTCGAATTCGCCGTGGCGGCCTCGTGTTTGAAGCACTCGATTCCCGGCGACTTTAACCGCTTCACTCGCGACGAGGTGGAAGCGCTGATCAAGGGCGGCGGCTCCGGCCGGGTGCAGCGGTAGAGCCGCCCGGCCGGGCGACTACCACTTCAACCGCGCGGCCAACTGCAGGCTGCGCGGCAGGTTGGCGGCGCTGGTGATGCGCCCGAAGTTCGTATTCGTGGGATTCAACTCGGGGCCGTTGAACTGGACGCGGTTGAACGCGTTGAACGCCTCGCAGCGCAGTTGCAGAGCCACCCGCTCGGTGAACGGGATGTCCTTGAACATGCTGAAGTCGATGTTGTTGACGCCGTCGGCGCGATAGCCGGGAAACGCGCGGCTGAAGGTTCGGACGTTCCGGTCGAGCTGCTGCGCCGCGACGCGGTTGAAACGCGTCGTATCGAACGAAGCGTTCAAGTCGGTGGGGTGCGGATTCCAATTGAGGCCGCCGCCGTAGTAGATGACGTTTCCCCACTCCACCGGGCCGCCGGGCTGCACCGTGTAGATGGCGTTGATCTTCCAGCCGCCGATTAGCCGGTTGGTCCAGGGACCGGCGCTCGACCCGATCGGCCGGCCCTTGCCGAACGGCAGGTCGTAGCTGCCCGAGAAGATGAAGCGCTGGGGACGATCCTCGCCCGCGATCCGGTAGTGCAGAAACGGATCGGCGAAGTTGAGGCGCTCGGTGGCTTCGAGCAGCTTGGAGAACTGGTAATTCGCGAGGAACTGCAGACCGTTGGCGAACCGCTTCTCGACGCGCGCCTGCAGCATGTGGAAGCGCGACAGGCCGTTGGGGCGGCCTTCGGTGCGCACGCCGGCGTCGCCCGCGAACTGGGGGAAGGCGCGCAGAAGTTGCTCGGTCGCGACGGTGTTGCCGTTCAGGCCGGTGCCGGGCAGCAGTCCGCGAAACGGATTCGGGACCAGCGCCGCGAGGCGGTTGATGTTGGCCTGATCGCGATCCGTACCGGTCGAGAGGAACGCGCGCGGGATGAAGTTCAGGTTTCGGTCGTCGTCGCGGCCTTCGAAAATGCCCGCGCCGCGGCTACCCATATAGCCGACCTCGACCACCATATCCTTGCCGATTTCGCGTTGGATATTGAAATTCCAGCGCCAAGTGCGCGGCTGACCCGGACGGGGGTTGGCGAAGCGTACCGCTTGGCCGAGGAAGGTATCGATCCCAAGCGACGAGCCAACCGGCTGCAAGACCCCGGCTGGAAAGGGGTTCGAGAGGCTGATGACCGGGCTTAGGAAGTTATTGATTCCGGCCGTCGAATCGGTCTGCTGGCTAAAGCCAGGCTGCTGGATTCCCGTGGTGCCAATGCCTTGGTAGAACAATCCGATGCCCGCGCGGAGAACGGTCTTGCCTCCCAAAGCCTCCGGCGTCCAACTCGCGCCTAGGCGTGGGGCGAAGGCATAGGCGTAGGTCGAATACACGTTGCGCGACTGCGGGGTAGCGAACCGCACCCCACCCAGGGGATTGAACTGCAACGCCGGGAGCAAGGGCGACGGGCTGGCGGCGTAGGCGGCGCGAGCCGCATCCGTTACACGGTTCTTCGAAACGAAATCGAAGCCGGTCAGAGTTCGGTCGAAACGCTCCGTGGTGCCGAGGTCGCGCTCGAAACGCAAGCCGGCGTTGATCGTCAGGTTGTTCTTCACGCGCCAATCGTCTTGCACGAAGTACGCCATGTAATAGGCGCGCTGGGTGCGGGTGGCGTTCACCTGAAAGTTGCCGCCCGTCGGATAACCGAGCAGGAACGCCGTCAAGTCCTGGCCGATGGGCGATTGCGGCGAGGTGTTCAGCGGGCCGCGCGCCCAGGAGCTATTGAACTCATAGCGACCGGAGGAGTTACCGAAGCCGTTCGAGCTTTCGTCCTGCCGCCGGATGTCGGCGCCGAATTTCACCGAATGCTTTCCGGCGATCTTGGTAAAGGTAGTGAAAAGTTGATAGGTGTCGAACGGCGTGGAATCGCCGCCCGAATCGCCGATCTGCTGGAACGTCTGGAAATTAAACACCGGGAACACCAGTTTGGAACTGGCGGCGGCGAGCGAGGCGGGCAGACCGAGACCGGTAAAGTCGAACCCGTCGGAGGGGCGGATGCTGCCTTCGGTAAACCGCGCCCAGCTCGCGCGCGTGTTCATGAGGAAGGTCGGGCTGAACGTGTACACGTCGTCGACGGTGACGCCCCAGTTCACACGCGACAGGAAGTTGCCGGTGACGATGTTGTCGAAACGGTTGCCTCGATTCTCGACCCGGTCGTTGACGCGAATATTTCCGAACAACTTGTGGCGATCGCTGGCGTTGTAGTCGAGGCGGCCCATGTAGCTCGAGAAGACGTCCGAGCGGACCATATTGTTAAAGTAATTTTGTAGACCGTCGGCGGTACCCGGTTGATTCGGAAGCGGATAGAACTCGAGGACGCGTTGCGAGATGGGATTGATGCGGGACGACGGGATGACGTTTCCGGCGAACGGTTGGCGGCGAATCTGATTGCCCTCGGCGACGCCGGTATTGGGATCATAGATCTGGTAGATGCTCCCGACGTTCAACAACTGCGAGAGGTCGCCGCGGCGCTGGTTCGCGGTCGGGACGTTCGAGAAGGCGGGCTCCGGTTCGCTTTGGCGAATGCCTTCCCAAGCGAAGAAAAAGAACAATTTGTTACGGCCGTCGACGATCTTCGGGATCCACACCGGGCCGCCGGTCGTGACGCCGTATTGATTAAAGCGCGTCACCGGCTTGCGACCGCCCGCCGAGTTGGTGAAGAACGGCGTGGCCTTGAGGCGCGACACTTGGTTGAACTCGTAGGCGGTGCCGTGGAACTGGTTGGTGCCGCCCTTCATGACGACGTTCACCGTGCCGCCCGCCGTGTTGCCGTAGGCGGCGTCGGCCATGAAGGCTTCCACCTTCACTTCGCTCACCGCGTCCACGGGAGGGTTGTACGCCACGCGACGGTTACGCGTCATATCGGGAGCGCCGTCGAGCAGTAATTCGTTCGACTGCCCTTGCCCGCCGCCCATGGAGAAGCCGCTGGGTCCGGCGTTGTCGAAAGGACGGGTGAAGCGCGGATCGGACGACGGTACGACGCCGTAGGCCAATTGCGCGAGCGTCAGGGGCGTGCGACCGTTCATCGGCATGTTCTCGATCTGGCTCGACGAGATGACCTGGCCGACGCTGGCCGAGGCGGTCGAAAGCAGCGTGGCGTCGGACGTGACGGTGACGGATTCCGCTTGGCTACCGACTTCGAGCTTGATATCGACGCCCACGCGCGTGTTGGTCCCGACGGTAACGCCTTCCTGACGATATCTCTTGAAGCCTTGGGATTCGGCCTCGACGTTGTAAACGCCGGGCGCGAGGAACGGCAGCGCGTACTCGCCTTCGGCGCCGGCAACGGACTCGGAGCGAGCCCCGGTGTCGGCGGACGTGGCGACGACCTTGGCACCGGGGATCGCCGCGCCCGTGGGATCGGTGACGCGGCCGGAGAGAGTCGAGCGGAACTCCTGCGCGGACAGGGCGCACAGGCAGAGAATGAGCGTAGAGATCACCCGAAGCATATCGCTTAGGGTTTACCACAGTCTCGCGCGCGAAGGAAGCTCGGTCGTCGAAGATATCGCTAGGCTGCCGCCAGTTCCGCGGAGAAGACCGCCCGTGCCGCTTCGGCGCCGCGCGCCTCCGGCCGGTAGCCTTCCTCGCGCAGCGCTTCCTCGAACGCGTCGAGGAAGAACAGCACGTCGGGTTCGGTCGACAGTACGCCCATCAGCCCGATGCGGAAAATCTTACCCGCTAGCGGACCGAAACCGCCCGCGATCTCGATACCATGTTTGGCGATCAGCCGGGCACGCACTTTGGCGTCGTCGATCCCTTCCGGCACGCGCGGCGTGTTGAGCGACCATAACCGATGTCCTTCGGCGACGTGCATCGCCAACCCCATCGCCTCGACACCGGCGACGAACGCCAAGTGGTTGATCCGGTGACGCTCGAACCGGTTGGCGAGCCCTTCTTCGGCGATCGATCGCAGCCCTTCATAGAGCGCGAAGAAACTCGTAATCGGGGCCGTGTGGTGGTATCGGCGGGCGCCGTCGAAGTAATCGGCGAGCAGGCTTAGGTCGAAATACCAGGTCTGCTTCGGGGCCTTTCGACCGGATTTCAACCAATCGATGGCACGCGGCGACACGGTGATCGGCGACAGGCCGGGCGGGCAGGACAGCCCTTTCTGCGAGCAGCTATAGGCGATGTCGGCACCCATTCGGTCGAGTTCGATGGGCATCGCGCCGAGCGAGGTCACGCAATCGACGACAGTCAGTGCGCCAACCTCGCGAGCGGCGGCGCAGATGGCGTCGCCGGGTTGCAGAGCGCCGGTCGAGGTCTCGGCGTGGACGAACGTCACGACGTCCGGCTTCTCGCGCAACACGAAATCGCGCGCCTCGTCGGCGGAAAAGGTCTCTCCCCAGGGCTTCTCCAGGCGAACGACCGTCGCGCCCTGGCGCTTCGCCATTTCCGTCTGGCGGTCGCAGAAAAAGCCGTTGGCGAACACCGCGCACTTCGAGCCGGGCGAAACGAAATTCGCGATGGCCGTCTCCATGCCGCCCGATCCGGTGGCGGAAATCGCCATCGTGAAAGGATTCGCCGTCCCGTAAGCTTCCTTCAACATGTCGCGAATGCCGGTCACGATCTCGAAAAAGTACGGATCGAGATGGCCGACGATGGGTTTCGACATCGCGGCGTAGACGCGGTCCGCGACTTGGCTGGGACCGGGTCCGTAGAGCAGCCGCCGCGGCGGCTCAAGTGCTTTCATGGTTCTAGTTTACGTGACCGCCCTGCCGATCGACCCCCTGCTGCCCGAGATCGTCGAATCGCTCCGCCGCCACTCGGCGCTGGTGCTCGAAGCGCCGCCGGGCGCGGGCAAAACCACGCGCGTTCCCCCGGCGTTGCTCGAATTTCCCGGCGAGGTGGTCGTGCTCGAACCGCGCCGGATCGCCGCACGGATGGCGGCCCGCCGAGTGGCGGCGGAGCGGGGGGAACCGTTGGGCGGAACGGTGGGGTATCAAGTGCGATTCGAGGAAGCGGCCGGGCCGGACACTCGCCTCCGCTTCGTCACCGAGGGCGTGCTGACGCGCCGGTTCCTGCGCGATCCCAAGTTACGCGGCGTCGGCACGGTAATTCTCGACGAGTTCCACGAACGGCATCTCGACGGCGATCTGGCGCTCGCGCTGACTGTCGATCTGCAGCGCTCGAAACGTCCGGACCTGCGGATCGTCGTCATGTCGGCAACGCTCGACGCGGGGCCGATCGCCGCGTACCTGGACGCACCCACTTTGCGGAGCGAGGGGAGAAGTTTTCCGCTCGAAATCGTCTATCAACCGGCGGGTCTACCCGAACTGCCGGATTCGGGGCATGTCCTCTACTTCCTGCCCGGTCGGCGCGAGATTCGCGACGCGATGGCCCAATGGGAGCCGACTCTTCGCTCGCGCGGCTGGGACCCGTTTCCGCTCTACGGCGAACTGCCGCCCGAGGAACAGGATCGCGCGCTCGCGCCGAGCGTCCGCCCCAAAATGATCTTTTCGACCAATGTCGCCGAAAGCTCGCTGACCATCGACGGCGTGTGCTTGGTAATCGATTCCGGGCTGGCGCGGGTAGCGAACGACGATCCCTGGACCGGACTGCCGAAACTCGAAGTCGCGCGGATTAGCCAAGCGTCGGCGATCCAGCGCGCGGGGCGGGCGGCGCGCACCGGTCCGGGCCGCTGCGTGCGGCTTTTTCCAGCCGAGGATTTCGCCCGGCGAGCCGAACGCGACAAACCGGAGATCTTGCGGCGCGAGCTTTCGGGATTGCTGTTGCAGTCGCGGTCCATGCGCCGGGAGCCCCATTCCCTACCCTGGTTGGACGCTCCTCCCGAACCCGCGTTGGCGACCGCCCGGACTTTGCTCGACCGCCTGCGCGCCGACGACCGGTTGACGCGCTATCCGCTGCATCCGCGCTTAGCCCGCTTGGTCGAGGACGCCGGAACGGAAGGCGCCCGCGAGGCGGCGCGGCTGCTCGACGACGACCGGGTGTCGAGTTTGGCGCGGGGGCCCGGCACCCTCCCGCTGCCGCGAGCGTTGCTGCGCGCGTTCCCGGATCGCGTGGCCCGCCGCACGGGAGACGGCCAATTCGCGCTGGCCGGAGGCGGCGCCGCTTCGGGGCGCGACATCCACGCCGATTGGATCGTCGCGCTCGATATCCAGAATCGGTTTATTCGCCATTGGTCGTCCATCGAGCCGGATTGGCTGCTCGACGAGTTCCCCGAGCGAATCGCCGAGCGCGAGGAATTGACGTGGAACCGCGACGCGAAGCGCGTGGACGCGGTCAAGCGGCTGGAATACGACGGTCTCGCGATTCTCGAAGAACGCTCCGCGCCGACCGACGCGTCGGCGCTGCTGTTCGAGAAAGCGATCGAGGCGGGTCTCGCGGTGGACGAAGAGTTTCGCGCGCGGGCGGAGTTCGCGGGAATTCCTTTGAAACAAGGCGAGGCGGTAGCGCTATTGCGGCAGGCTTGCGCGGGATCGAGGTCGCTCGCCGATCTCGACGGATTTTCGCTCGCGCCCTTGCGTCCCGATCTCGACCGGCTCGCGCCGCGAACGTTTCGTCTGCCTTCCGGCCGCGCGGCGAAAATTCACTACGCCGCGGGCCAGCCGCCCTGGATCGCTTCGCGGTTGCAGGACTTTTTCGGCATGCGCGAAACCCCTCGCGTGCATGGGCGGCCTATCGCGGTCCACTTACTCGCGCCCAACCAACGCCCCGTGCAAGTGACACAGGACTTGGCCGGCTTTTGGGAGCGCTTGTATCCCCAAGTCCGCCGGGAGTTGATGCGCCGCTATCCCAAGCACAAGTGGCCGGAGAATCCGCTGGCCGCCGCCCAAACCGCCCCGAGCGTAAAATAGTCGCCGAGGTAATCCATGGCCACGCTAGCCGCTTCGCAACCCGCCGCCAAGGGCGGAGCTTTCCTGATCGAATCCCGCACGCCGGACGAGATTTACACGCCCGAGGATTTCACCGACGAGCACCGGGCGATCGCCAAAACTACGGAAGATTTTTGGGCGAAGGAAGTCGGCCCGAACGTCGAGGCGATCCAGCACGGCGACAAGGCGCTGGCGATTTCGATCCTGAAAAAATCGGCGAAGCTCGGCCTGACGGCGGTCACCGCGCCCGAACAATACGGCGGCATGGAGATGGACATGGTGGCGCAGATGGTGGTGGCCGAGGCGCTTTCCAAGGACGGCAGCTATTCCGGCTGGCACGGCGCACACGCGGGCATCGGCACGCTACCGGTGCTGATGTTCGGTACCGAAGCGCAAAAGGGGAAGTATCTGAACCGGCTCGCGTCGGGCGAGCTAGTCGGCGCTTACTGTCTTTCCGAGCCGCAAGCCGGGTCCGACGCGCTGGCGGCGAAGACTCGCGCGGATTTGTCGCCGGACGGTTCGCACTACGTCCTCAACGGCCAAAAGATGTGGATCACGAACGGCGGCGGCGCGGATCTCTATACGGTGTTCGCCAAAATCGGCGGCGAGCATTTCACCGCATTCCTAGTCGAGCGCGCTTGGCCCGGAGTCTCCCCCGGTCACGAAGAGAAAAAGATGGGCATCAAGGGCTCCTCGACCACGGCGGTATACCTCGACAACGTGAAAGTGCCCGTCGAGAACGTGCTCGGCGAGATCGGCCGCGGGCACGTCATCGCGTTCAACGTGCTCAACCTCGGCCGCCTGAAGCTCGGACCATTCGCGGTGGGCGGATCGAAGAACGTGCTCGCGGTTTCGATCAAGTACGCCAAGGAGCGGCAAGCGTTCGGGCAGCCGATCGCGAACTTCGGCATGATCCAGCACAAGCTGGCCGAAATGGCGATCCGGATTTTCGCGGCGGAGACGATGAGCTACCGCGTCGTCGGGATGATCGAATCGAATCTCGAAGGCTGGAGTTGGAAACAGCCGAACGCGGCGGCGACGTACTTGAAGGCCGTCGAGGAGTTCGCCGCCGAATGCAGCTACATCAAAGTGTTCGCGAGCGAGGTTCTCGACTACGTCGTCGACGAAGGCGTGCAAATCCATGGCGGCTACGGTTACCACCAGGACTACATCGTCGAGCGCGCGTATCGCGACTCGCGCATTAACCGGATTTTCGAGGGGACGAACGAGATCAACCGGTTGCTGGCGACGGGGACTTTGTTGAAGCGGGCGCAGCGCGGGCAGCTTCCATTGGTCGAGGCGGTGAAGCGCTTGCAGGGCGAACTGATGTCGCCGCCGGCGTTAAGCGTGGGCGGCGAATCCGCCGCCGAACAGGAGAGCAAGCTGGTGGCGAACGCGAAGAAGCTCGCGCTGCTTTGCCTAGGCGCGGCCTACCAGCGCTTCCTCGACAAGATCGATAAGGAGCAGGAAGTGATGGCCGGGATCGCCGATATTTCGATGACCGCGTTCGCGATGGAATCCGTCGCGTTGCGCGCGCAAAGATTAGTCCGCATGGGCAAGGGAGAGATCGCGGCCGCGATGTCGGCGGTGTTTCTGCGCGAATCGATGGACCTTTGCGAACAAACGGCGAAGACGGTGCTGGCCGCGTGTACCGAAGGCGATAACTTGCGCGTCGCGCTTTCGGGCGTGCGGCGCTTGGCTAAGTACGAACCGGCGAACACGATCGGCTTGCGCCGCAAAATCGCCGAACGGCTGATCGCCGCCGAACGTTACGTCACGCAGTGAAGGTGGTCCTGCTTGTAGGCTTGCCGGGTTCGGGGAAATCGACCTGGCTTGCCGAACGCGGCTTGTCGGCCATCTCGTCCGACGCGCTCCGCGAACTGTTACTTGGCGACGCGCGAGATCAATCGGCGAACGCGCGGGTATTTGCGCTCGTGCGTCATGTGCTGCGCGAGCGGCTGCGGTTGGGACGGGCGGTCACCTATATCGACGCGACGAACCTAACGCGCAAGGAGCGGCGGCAGTACTTCAAGATCGCGACGTTGTTCGGCGCGACGGTCGAGGCGGTGTGGTTCGATACTCCTCTCGAAGAGTGTAAACGCCGGAATCGCCTGCGCGAGCGCGTGGTGCCGGAAGAAGCGATGGATCGGCTGGCGGCGAAGTTTCAGGCCCCGACTGTGGAGGAGGGATTCGCGTCGATTGAGCGAGTGCCGACGTGACACCCGCTAAGAGTTTCACCTGTGCCGCCGGCTGTCTACTCTTGCCGATCCTCGCGATCGGCGGCTTGTTTTTTGCCGCAAACTGCGAAAAAACTTTGGCGAAACAAGTTTCGCCGGATAGCCGCTTCGTCGCGCGCGCGATTCGAACGGATTATTGCGGCGGTGCCACCGTGAGCTATTTTCACTACGTGGAGGTCGCGCAAGCGGCTAGTAGCGGTGAGCGCGACTGGAATAACGTGTTCGAGTGTGGTTCGCACGCGAACCGTCGCATGGCGTCGTTCACTTGATCTACACCAATACCTGCCGCTGACGAAGTCGCACCGCCAGCCATAAGCTGAGCGGGACCAGCCCGCAAACGCCCGTCCAGAACGCCGCCTGCCGCACGGTCGCTCCTTGATCGATCGCCGTGCCGGCGAGGGTCGAGGAGATGGAGAGCATGAGCGTCATAAACATGTAGTCCGCCGAGAAGACGCGGCCGCGGAATCGATCCTCGCTTAAGAAGTGGATCATCGAAGACGAGAAGAGCCACACCATCGAGCCGCCGCCGTGGGCGACGATCAAGCTAAGCGCGGCGAGCCATGCCGTAGGCGCGTGGCCGAGCGACATATACCCAACGGCCACCAGTACGAATCCGATCGTCACGCCGTGGCGCATACGCCCCATCTCCTTGCCCGCCCAGGAACCTGCGCTTAGCGGGCCAATTAACGCGCCCAGACCGCGCGCGCCCATCATGACGCTCATGCCGAGCATTCCGGCGCGCTGGGCGTCGAGCCCGCCGATCGCGAGCGGAAACACGGTCTCGCCAAGCAACGGAATGATTACCCAGTTGGACCCCATCACCGCCACGCCCGCCTTCAGAAATACGAGCGGGCGAAGCTCCACGTGATCCCGCACGTAACGCAGACCTTCGAGCACCGGCTTGAAGTCGAACAATTCGCGCCAGTGCAGCGGCGGGCGGTCCGCCGCGTGCGGCTCGTGAAAATCGAGCTTATGGATCAGCCACGCCGATCCGAGGAACGAAAGAGAGTTGATCACGAACACCGCCTCGCGGCCAAACGCCGCCGCGGCCACGCCACCGAGCGCCGATCCGAAGAAGAAGTTAAACGCCCACGTCGTCGTGCTCAAGCCGTTGGCCGTGACGGTTTCTTCCTCGCTCCGCGTCAAGTTGGGGATAACGGCGCTACGCCCCGGCTCGAACAGCGCCCATCCGATGGTTTCGAGAATCAGCAGCAGGTAGAGAAACGGCAGCATCTCCTTCGTGCGGACCGTAAGCATCAAGATCACGATGCAGGCGCGCGCGACGTCGGAGACGATCATCACGGTCTTGCGCGAGATGCGGTCGTTCAGCACCCCCGCGAGCGGCGCGAAGAAGAATTGCGGCAGGACGTTGCACACCAGCGCGAAACTCAACGTTTTCGCGCTTCCGGTGAGATCGTAGAGCAGGCTATAGACGGCGACGGTGTAGAACCAATCGCCGATTTCCGAGATCACCTGCGCGAACCAAAGGCGACGAAAATTGGGATTCGTACGGAGAAGCCGCGCGTAAGCGGGCAGCGATACGGGAGCGCCTTGCATCCATCGTCACCGCGTGTACAAGCCCATCCGTTGTTTCGCCAGTTCCACCGTCGAGCGCGCGATGGGCGCGATGCGTTCGAAGCTGCTTTCGAGCACGCCGTCGAGATACGCGGGATCTGCGGCGATTTCGGCGTAGCGCCGCTGGATCGGCTCGATCTTCGAGATCGCTATATCGGCCACCTTCTTCTTAAGGTCGCCGTAGCGCAGTCCCTCGAACTCGGCGCGCGCCGTCGAGTCGTCCACTTCGCCGAAGGCTTGATAGATAGCGATCAGGTTCGCGACGCCCGGACCCATCGTCTCGAAATCGACGGCGGGATTCGAATCCGTTGTCGCGCGCATGATCTTTTTGCGAGCTTGGTCGGGCGGGTCGAGCAGGCCGACGGCGTGATTTGGACCGGCGGCGGATTTCGACATCTTCTTGTCCGGCTCGTCGAGCCCCATGATGCGCGCACCCACCGTCGGAAGCTTGGTTTCCGGTACGACGAACGTGTCGCCGTACAGCGAGTTGAAGCGTTGCGCGATATCGCGCGTCAGTTCGAGATGCTGCGTCTGATCGTCGCCAACCGGCACGATCGCTGCCTGATAGAGCAGAATATCGGCGGCCATCAGCACCGGGTATTGCAGCAATCCGTCGCCGATCGTTTCCGCCGCCGCCGACTTCGCCTTGTACTGCGTCATGCGCTCCAGCCAGCCGACGGGCGTAACGCACGTCAGCATCCAAGCGAGTTCCGCGTGGCCCGAAACCTGCGATTGCACAATTACCGACGAATGGTCGGGATCGATGCCGCACGCGAGAAACAACCCGGCGGTCTCACGGATTTTTTGGCGAAGCTCGGCGGGATCTTGATAAACGGTCGTGGCGTGCAGATCGACGATGCAGAAAATCGATTCGTAGTCGCACTGAATGCGGACCCAATTTTTCAGGGCCCCGAGATAGTTGCCGATGTGGAGGTTGCCGGAAGGTTGCACTCCCGAAAAGACACGAGCGGGCATGGGTCGCTTAAGGGAACCTTCATGGTAGCCTACGCGCGGTGCCTCAGATCGAGAAGTTGGTGTACGGCGGCGACGGATTGACGCGCGTCGACGGCAAGGTGGAGTTCGTGCCCTTTTCCCTGCCCGGCGAAGAATGGGAAAGCGGAGCGTTGATCGCCGCGTCGCCGGACCGGATCGACGCGAAATGCGAGTATTTCTCGCGCTGCGGCGGCTGCCATTACCAGCATTTTTCCTACGAGGGACAACTGGCGGCGAAGCGCGCGATTCTCGAAGAGACGCTGGCGCGGCTGGGCCGGATCGCGCCGCCCGAAATCGCCGTCGCGAGCGCCGGGCCGTGGGGCTACCGCAATCGCGTGCAACTGCATTTCGAGCGCGGACAAATGGGCTTCCACGCGGCGGGCTCGCGAAAATTGATCCCCGTCGCGCACTGCCCCATCGCCTCTCCGGCGATCGAAAGCGCCATCGCGGCGTTGCGCGACATGCGGCGCGACGCGAAGTTTCCGCGCTTCTTCGAGTCGGTGGAGCTCTTCTCGAACGAATCGGAAACGCTCGTCAACGTTCTCAAGAGCGCAAAGCCCGTGAGCAAGCGCTTCTTCGACTGGGCCGCCGAGCGCATTCCCGGCGCTACGCTCTCGGGCCTGGACTACCGCACCGGCGGGGACGCGTTCCACGTGAGCCATAAGTCGTTTTTTCAGGTGAACCGGTTTCTGATCGAGCGGCTGGTGGAACTGGCGACGGGCGGCGAAACGGGCGGACACGCGCTCGACTTATACGCGGGCGTCGGCCTGTTCACGCTGCCGCTCACTCGCGCCTTCGAGCGAGTTACCGGCGTCGAGGTGGTACGCAGCGCGGTGAACGACCTCACGCGAAACGCGCGCCAAGCGAAGGCAATCCAGCAATCGACGGAAGATTATCTGGCGCAACTCGAAACGCCGCCCGATTTCGTCCTGGCCGATCCGCCGCGCGCGGGGCTCGGCAAGCGCGCGGTGGAACATCTGGTGCGGCTGCGCGCGCCGAAGCTGACGCTCGTTTCGTGCGATCCCTCGACCCTCGCGCGCGATTTGTCGCCGCTCGTCGCGAGCGGCTACGCGATCGAGAATATGACGCTGATCGACCTGTTCCCGCAGACCTTCCACATAGAGACCGTCACCCGGCTGCGGTTGCGCTAAGCGTTTTTCTTCTGGCCGCCGCCCGCGCGCTGATGCGGACTATCGGGCGTGTCGGTTTTGGGCAGCCACTTCGCCAGCCGTTCCTTGACGGCGGAATGTTCCGGCTTGGCGGCGACATTGGTCCACTCTTGCGGATCGACGCGATGGTCGTACAACTCTTCGGTTCCGTCGTTGTAGCGAATGTATCGCCAGCGCTCGTCGCGCAAGGCGTGGTTACCGCGGAAATAGGTACAGAGCGCGGGACGATCCCAGGCGGCGCCCGGGTTGCGCAACAGAGGCGTCAGCGAAACGCCGTCGAGCCCTTCCTTCTTGGGCACGCCGCATTGTTCGGCGATGGTGGGATAAAGGTCGATCAGACTCACCGTGCGGGCGCAGCGCGCGGGCTTGACACCTGGACCGGCCATCATCAGCACGTTGCGTGTCGATTCCTCCCAGAGCGTGAATTTGCGCCAATGCAGTTTCTCGCCCAGGTGCCAACCGTGATCGCTCCACAGGACGAGATTCGTATTCGCGTACATCGGACTCTTCTCGAACGCGTCGAGCACGCGGCCGAGTTGCGCGTCGCAGTAACTGATCGCGGCGAGGTAAGCCTGAACGCCGTTCTTCCATTTGCCGAACTCGGTGACCTTGGCGTGATCGCCTTGCGCGCCGGCGAACTTGCGTCCGATGGGCGGCACGTCGTCGAGGTCGTCCTTGCGGATTTCGGGAACCGCGATCCCGTCGAGCGGATGCATGTCGAAGTACTTGGACGGCACGTGCCAAGGAAGGTGCGGTTTCGAGATCCCGCAGGCGAGAAACAGCGGCTGCGATTGGGGTTTCGCCATCTGTTCGATGGTCCAATCGACGACTTGCGAATCGCCCATCTTCGAATCGGGAATATCGAGCGGACCCCAATCGAAATTGCCCGGGTTCGGCATCCCGTTCATCGGTTGGTCGGGATGCGGATCGGCGGGTTTCTGCTTGTTCTTCGACGGCCAGTACTCGTCCCAGGACTGCGGATCGGGAAACGCGTCGTGGTAAGTCTTGCCGCTGCCCATCGCGCGGTAGCCGTGCGCGCGCAGATGCTGCGGCAGCGTTACGGCATCGCGCAACTTTTCGGCTTGGCGCCACGGCTGATTGTTGTCGTAAACGCCGGTCGTCGAGGGGTAAAGCCCCGCCATCAGACTGGCGCGCGAGGGGTTGCAAAGCGGCGCGTTGCAGTGCGCGTTGGTGAAGACGACGCTGCGTTTGGCGAGCCGGTCGAAGTTCGGCGTTCTCGCTTGCGGGTGTCCGCCCAACGGCGAAATCCAGTCGTTCAAATCGTCGATGGCCACGAAGAGGACGTTGGGTTTCGGCGATTGCGCCGCGAGAGGTAGCGCGGCGGCGCTCGAAAGGAAGCTGCGTCGGGTCAGCATGGGCGTATTGTATTCGCTTTCTTCGCGAGCGACGACTCGAAGCTCGCGCGCGGCAGGTCGATTTTCTTTCGCAGTTCGGCGGAGCGCGCTTCCTTGCGCGCCACTCCCGGCAGGGCCTCGACGATGCGGTCGAACTGTGTGGCGTTCGCCTCGCGCATTCCGGCGAGCGCTCGATAGTACCCTTGCTGGCCGGGAATTTTTCGGCATCCGTCGATTAGCGCCGCCGCGGTATCGCGACGATCTTCGAAGGCCAGTAGCGGATGCGCGGCGATCGTCGCGCCCCACTCGTCGAGGAAAGGCGATTGCGGCAACAGCAGATCGGGCGACTGGCGCAGGGCCTTCACGCCGCGCAGCGGATAGTTGCGATGGCCCTCGGACGAAAGAATCTCGCGATAAAGCTTCATCGGTACGGCGAAGCGTCCGGCGTTCTCGTGGCCGAGACGCAAGAATCGCGCGCGCGAGGCGGCGGTAACGGGCCCGTCCTTCCAGAAGCTAATCCCCTGGTTAAGGTCGCCCAGGTTGTGGGCGATCGAGGCGGCGAGTTTCAAGGCGTCCAGCGGATCGCGCGCGCCAGCGAACGCCGCAAGCTCGCGGTCAAGTTCGGCTTCGAGAACCAACGCGGTTTTCTCGGCATACTCGTTGTCGCCCACTTCGAGAAAGCGCCCGTGCGCGCCCGCGACGACGCTCATTCGCTCTCCGTCGTGCCCGCTGACGTTATCTACCACGCGGCGCGAGACGAAGCTTAGATCCCACTCGAAGGCGCGGATCGCGAGGTCGGCCATCGCGCGCAGCTTTTCGCGATCGCGCGTCTCGCGCCAAAGCAGTCCGCGAATCTTGGCGTCGACGTCGGTGGGGACGAAGGTGGCGACGGTGGCATGGTGCGCGGCGAGGCACAGCGCGAAGTAATCCGGCGCTGGGTCGTTCAGGATGTCGAGAAACTCGTGGCGCCCCCCGTCGGCGACGAAGAGGAACGGCGCGGTGTTGCGCACCAGCGCGAGCAGGTTTTCGGGAGCGATCAAATTAGAATCGTCACATGATCCAACTCGGATTCGTTAGCGCCATCCTTCCCGATCTTTCGTTCGCGGAAGTCATGCGGTTCGCGAAAAGCGCGGGCTATTCGTGCGTCGAATTGATGTGCTGGCCTGCCGGCAAGGCGGAGCGCCGCTACGCGGGCGTGACCCACGTGGACGTGAACGCCCTCGACGCCGAGGCGGTGAAAGCGGTAGTCGCGGAAACCGGAGTCGCGATTAGCGGGCTCGGCTACTACCCCAATCCGCTCGCCCCCGACGATGCCGAAGCGGCGGTTTACGTCGAGCACCTGAAGAAGGTCGTCGCCGCCGCGCCGAAGCTTGGGGTGGGCGTCGTCAATACGTTCGTGGGCCGCGACTGGACGAAAACCGTGGACGAGAACTGGCCGCGTTTTCTCGCGACCTGGAAACCGCTGATCGCCTTCGCCGCCGACCGCGGCGTCAAGATCGGCATCGAGAACTGTCCGATGTCTTTCACCCGCGACGAATGGCCGGGCGGCAAGAATCTGGCGAGCGCCCCGGCGATCTGGCGGCGCATGTTTAACGACATTCCGCACGAAAATTTCGGGCTGAACTACGATCCGTCGCACCTGATCTTACAGCGAATGGACTACCTGAAGCCGATGCGCGAGTTCGCCTCCCGCTTGCATCACGTCCACGCCAAAGACGTTCGGTTCGACTACGACAAGCTTAACGAGGTCGGTCAGTTCGCCTTCCCGAACCAGTACCACACCCCGAAGCTGCCGGGCTTGGGCGACGTCGATTGGGGAGCCTTCTTTTCGGTATTGAGCGAAGTCTACTCGGGCCCGGTCTGCGTCGAGGTGGAGGACCGGGCGTATGAAGCGACGCTTGAATCGCGGCAGGCCGCGCTGCGGCAGAGCTTCCGGTATTTATCGCAATTCGCGGGGTGACTAGTCCGCTGACTAGTGCTATAACTAGTCTGGAGTTCATTATGGCAAGCTGGCCGGTTCAGGACGCGAAAGCGCGCTTTAGCGAATTGCTCGACACGACGCTCCGCGAGGGCCCGCAGATCGTCACGCGGCGGGGGAAAGAAGAAGCCGTCGTCGTGCCGATCGACGAGTGGAAGGCCGCCTCCTCCGATCACAAGGAGGCGGAGCGGCTGCGGCGGTTGGACGATCTGATCAACAACCCGAAGTGGCGCGACACCGATCCGAACTTCGACTTGATGGACATGATTCCGGAGTTCCGAGGTGCGCTCGAAGGACCGGACTTCGACTCGCCCGAGTACGACGTGAAATGAGATACCTGCTCGACACAAACGTTGTTTCGGAACTTAAGAAACCTCGCCCGCATGGGGCTGTCGTTCAATGGCTGAACCGCTACAAGGGCGAGTTCGCTCTACCCTCCCCAGTCGCCGGCGAAATCCAATCGGGAATAGAAAAGGCGCGCAAGAACGATCCCGCGAAGGCCACCCAATTTTCGAAATGGCTGGAAGACCTGTTGACGAATGTCCCAGTCGTTCCCATGGGCGCCGACGAGTTCCGAGAATGGGCGAGGATGATGCAAGGCAACCAAGCTCATCTTTACATCGACGCGATGATCGCCGCGACGGCGCGGGTCCATGGAATGACGGTGGCCACCCGGAACGTGGCGGATTTCGAGCCGTTCGACGTTCCCGTGGCGAACCCGTTCGAGTAATGGTGGAGGCGGGGGGAGTCGAACCCCCGTCCGAGAGTGTCCGTCCTGAAGAGCCTACGTGCGTAGCGAGATTCGGTGGTTTCGGCCCCCGCCTAAGAATCCGCGAGAAAACCGGGGCCTAGTCCGATTGATTGTCGGCTTGCGTCTCCGGACCGAAGACCTGGGCTTATCCCGAATTAAGACGCCGTCACCGAACCGTCGGGCCGATCCGGTTGGGCGGCTGGCCTAGTTCTTAGGCAGCGTAAGCAAACTGCGTGTTGGCAGTTGTTGGTTTTCCGATCGTTTTACGGGAGCTCGGAACCCGGCACGCCTCTCCACGACGATTCAAACCCGTCGAAACCGTTGCGCCCCCTTTCACCTAGTTAGATTGTACGCCCCAGCGCAAGGTTTCGGGCGACTGGATCGCAGTCCCGATTTCTATGGCTCGGTGCCTGGACAGCACAGAGGGTCGCGGCAGCAGAGCGTAAAGTCGCTGTCGTATTCGAAACCATCGCAAATCGTGATCGCGACGAAGATTCGAGTTTGGTGGCAAAGCGGACAAGTCGTTTGGGGAGGGTCCCCAATCACACAAATGCCGGAGCAGCCGCCGGTGAACTGAAAAGCATACGCGCTCACGTTGCGGGCGTCGAGGAAGTAGTGGCAATCGATGCCGCTCCCACAAGCGCCAGATTAACGATAGAGCAGCAAATGGAGAAGACGCTGGTGCACTGAGCGCGAAGCTCCGCCGGCGGGGAAAACAGCCCGAAACGAGTAATGCAACCGTCCCGAGGCGAGCGGGAACAAGCCTACGATAGAGCGTATTCGTCGACATGGCCATCTCCGGAAATCGTAAACAAAGCGCTTTCCGTCGCCTCCAGCCATCTCGGCAGAAGAGGACGCAATTCGCGGCCGGAAAGCGCCAGTGTATGCCGCTCCTCGACGCGACCGGCGATTCCACTGACGAGCACCACACCCCCTTTTTCGCGTAGAACGGGCTGGACCAAGAAGTAGAAACGCCGGCGAGGGGAGATTCCACAGGCGCCGATCAATGGAACTTGATCGATCGTCTTCGGCGCAACGGACGGATCCGACTGCCGACGCGTGCGCAAGTACTCTCTGGACGAAGTGACGTCCGCATGTTCGACAGCCTTCCATTCCGTCCGGCCGTTGGCGGGAGAGATTTTGCACAGCCTCGCTTCCGCCTTGTCCACTACCAGCGCCTCGCCGTCCGGTCGAACGAACAACCGTGCCGAGCGTACCGGACCCAACCGGGCCACGACCTTCTGCGACTCCGTGCCCGCAAGTGGGATCGAGTGCAGATCCCCCTCCCGGTCGAGCACCAGGATCTGGTCTCGGGCGATACCAAAGTTCCAAGCTTCTGCCGTGGGCGGCACACCACGGTACGAATGAGATCGCCGGATTCGGAAAACTCGTCGACCACTGGACCGAGGGCGGGGCCGCGGCGAACAAACCGCGGGAGCATCAAAAGACCGTTAGAGCGGCGAGCGACTCCGACATAAGAATGACTTGGAAGGTCCCGCGCCCATTGCGGGGTTCCGGAGAGAGACGTGCACAGGATGCGGGCGGAGCTTGGAATGCGCGGCGTAAGGAGGAAGAAGAAAAGCCCGCCATCAAGCTTTACGTCTTGGACGACCTCGTTGTCGGAGAGCGGTGGCCTGAAGGAGCTCTTAACAGGCGTTACCCGATCTGCAGTGGCGGCGAACCCGGAGAGGGCCGGAAACGAGGCTGAAAGTTTGGAAAAACTACGTCTTAACATCAGCCACCTCGCAAGGAAAACCTACCAAAAAAAACCCGCAAGTCAAGGGGAATAATATCCAGGTTTTCCTTGAATTTATACCGCGTTATTATCCACGCCGCAGAGGCGGGCGCCTACGGGAGACGTTTCAGCCGCATGGTGAGTTTCGGGGTGGGGCGGAAGTTGGCTTTTGCACCGTTGACGCCGTCGTTCATCGCCTCGCGCTCCCGGATCAATTCGAGTTCGCCCGTAGACAGCAATCGCCCGGCGAACCGCAGGCGCGACGTGTTGACCTGATTGCCCGCCTGCTCCGCGCCCGCGATCGCGAACGTCACCAAGCCGCCCGAAACGACTCCTTGCGAAATCGAAAAGCTCTGGTAGTCGCCGTAAATCTTGCCCGTCAACTCGGTACCCGATTGCCTGAATTGAAACGCGATATCGAGCATGGCGCCTTCGCGGCCGCCCGGGTATTGCCCGGTCCAAGTGCCGGTGAGATCGGCGGCGAGGATCAGCAGGGCGAGCATGGATCAGGAATTCAGCAGGCCGGGCAACGGCCCTTTGCTATCGGCGAACCGCTCCACCGGAGCGCCAAACGCGTCGAGCATCGAGACGTAGAGATCGGCCAGAGGCGAGTCCTCGGAATAGGTCAAATGCCGTCCGCCCGCGATCCGGCCGCCGCCATGCCCGCCCAACACCAATGGCAAGTTATGGGGATTGTGGCTGTTGCCGTCGCTCAACGCGGAAGCGAACAACACCATCGAGTTGTCGAGCACCGTCGATTCGCCTTCCTTCATCTCGCTCAACCGGCGCAGCAGGTACGCGTATTGGTCGACGTGCCAGCGGTTGATCAACTGGTACTGCCGGAGCTTGTCTTCGTCCTTTTGATGGTGCGAAACGTCGTGATGACCCGCCGAAACGCCTTCGAGGAAACGAAAACTGACGTTCGACACCGCGTTGCCGAACATGAACGTCGCGACGCGCGTGGTGTCGGTCTGGAACGCCAGCGCGATCATGTCCATCATCAGGCGGACATGCTCGGCGTGATCGTGCGGACGCTCCGCCGGAGCGCCCTTGGGGTCGATCGGCGCAAGCGCCTTCCAGGGAGTTTTGTTCGCGGCGCTCGCCCGTTCCACGCGCTCTTCGAGCCCGCGCATGACGGAGAGATATTCGTCGATCCGGACGCGGTCCGCCGCGCCGACTTTGGCGCGCAGTTGCCGGGCGTCGCCCAACACTCGGTCGAGCAAAAGCGCGTCGGATTTGGCGGCGTCGCCCACCGGCCCCGAGGCCGCCCGGAAAAGGCGCTCGTAAACGGACCGCGGATTGATTTCGCGGGCGAGGGGCGTGGTGGAGTTCGCCCAAGCGATGTGCGAGCCGTAGACCCGCGTGTAGCCGACCACCTGATCGACACCGATAGCCACGGGCGTCACGCCGAGTTCGAGCGAAGGCAGAGGCGTCCGTCCCGCGATCCGCTGGGCGGCCACTTGATCCACCGAGACGGCGTTGGCTAAGTCCGCGCCCTGCGTCTTCTTGATCGTCGAACAGGTGAGAATCGCGGCTTCTTTGACGTAGTGGCCGTCGCCCGACTTCGCGCCTTCGTTCCAAAGCCCGGAAAGAACGTTAATGTGCGATTTCAGACCGGCCAGAGGCTGAAGCGTAGGCGATAGTTCGAACTCCGAACCCGTGCCCTTGGGAGTCCACATCGGCACGTTGACGCCGTTCGGCATGTAAAGCGCGGCCATACGCACCGGCGCTTTGGACGGCAATCCGGCGGCTTCGAGCCACGGTAATCCGAGCGAAACGCCCGCGCCTTTGAGCAATGTCCGGCGTGTGATCTTCATGGTGTGCGCGCGGTTTCCTTTCGAACGGCGGGCGCGGGAGCTTGATACCGGAACGGCACGCTCGCCACGATTTCCGTAATCAGCGTCTGCGCCTTATATGAATCATTCTTCACCCGTTCGACGATCAAGTCAACGGTACAGGAGTCGTTTAATGTCAGTCCCCGGCCCAAGGCGAATCCCAGCATTTTGGACGTCAGGTGCCGAAGAAATTCGTCCTGCCGGGTGAGTAGGTAAGCGCGAAGCTCCACCGGCCCCCGAAACGTCTTGCCGTTCAGCTCGCCGGTGTTGTCGATCGGCTTCCCGGCGTCTTCGGTGCGCCATCGCCCGAGCACGTCGTAGTTTTCGAGCGCGAACCCGATGCCATCGATCCGGTCGTGACAACTGGCGCAGACGGCGTTCGAGCGGTGGAGCGCCAATCGCTCCCGCATAGTTTTCGGCGTAGCTTCGCCTTTCGGCTCTTCGAGCGCCGGAACGTTGGGCGGCGGGGGCGGAGGCGGCGCGCCCAGAATCGCGTCCAGAATCCAGGCGCCGCGCAGAACCGGGCTAGTCCGGTAAGGATACGACGAAACGGCGTGCACGGCGGGCATCGCGAGGAGGCCCCCGCGCGCGGAACCCTCCGGGGCTTCGACGAACTGCGGCTGCTTCGCCTGACCGCGATTGAGGGGAAACTTGACGTCGAGAAAAGTTTCGAGATTACGCGTCGCGATCGTGTACTTGGAATCGATCAGGTCGAGAACCGGCAAGTTGCGCGTCAAGATCTCGCGAAAGAACAGCGTCGGCTGCAGGACGATGTCCGACCGCAGTTCCTCGTCCTTCTCGAACATGGGAAACAGTTTGGAGTCGGGTTTCTTCGATCCGGCCAAATCGCGAATGCCCAGCCACTGATCGACGAACCGCTGGACGAAGGCGAGCGACCGGTCGTTGCGCAGCATCCGCCCGACCAAAACTTTCTGGACGGCGGGATCGTGCAGCTTGCCCGCCGCGGCCAGGTCGGAGAGGAACTCGTCCGGCATACTACCCCAGAGAAAGTAGGAAATCCGCGAGGCGAACTCGTACTGACCGAGCGGTCGCACGGCGCCCGACGCGTTGGGCGACTCGACGAGGAACAAAAAGTTTGGGGATACCAGCACGGCGCGCAATGTGAAGAACACCGCTTCGTCGAACGTCCGCCCCTGCCGTCGAGCCGTCTGGAATAGAGCGAGGTAAGGGGCGACATCCGTTTCCCCGATGGGACGCCGGAACGCGCGCGGGAGAAAGCTCGTTAGCACCGTACGCGCGGCCTGCGCCTCGGTAACGCCCGGGCCGGGCTTCGCGATCAAAATCTTGTTGCGCGACTTGAATTCCTTGGCCGCGAACTCCATCGCGAACTTCGCGGCGTCCATGTACTTCTCGGAATGGAGCGGGGAGAGAAACAGCGTCTCCGCCGCGTTGTCGAACCCTTCGCCGCCCCCGCCATCGACGGGCAGCGACGCGCCGAGGTCGAGGTGCATGTCGAGCAGATCGCGCAGCGTGGCCGAGTATTCGTCGCGGTTCAAGCGGCGCATGCGGGAGGGTCCGGGCCGGACACCGTCGGCGCAAGCGGCCGCGCGCAGGGCATGCTCGGTCCAGCCCGTAAACGCCTCCATGTCGGCGAGCGGCGGCGCGGGAGCGCCTTTCGGCGGCATTTCGCCGTTCCGCACGCGACGCGCGAGCGCGGTCCAGCGCGACGCCTCGGAAGTCAGCGAGTCGGGCGAGGAGACCAGATCGAGCTTGAATCCGCCGACCGCGGCTTTGCCGGTGTGGCAAGTCTGGCAGTAACTCTTGAGGAAGGCTTGGCCCCGCTCGAACGTATAGTCGGCGGCGCAAACCGGCAGGGCGAGAGCGAGCCACGCGACGCGCATTCGCCCTTAGTCTATCTCGCACCGATCAACTCGATCACGATGCGGTCCGGGCCTTCGACATACACGCCCTTATCGCCCGCGCGCTTCGGCAGATCGAGCACGCGCACGCCGTCCGCCCGCATCCTCGCGAGCGACGCCTCCAAGTCCGGCACGCGAAAGGCGATGTGATCCACGACGCGGCCGGCCGTCGAAACCAACCCGGAGACGTCCTTCCAATCTTCCGCGTACTGTTCGCGCGCCCAACTCGCCGGGAAGATTCCGACGTACACGCCGTCGATGGTCAGGTTTGCGGTAACTCCAATTTCGGCGCCGCCCAACCGCACCACGTTGCGCGACAGCGGGCGTCCGCCCATCGTCTTCAAGCCGAGATGCTTGATGTACCACTCGGCGGCGGCGATGGGATCTTCGGCAAGTAGGTGGATATGGCGAAACTTCGTGTCGGCCGCGTTGTTGATCTCGATCATCGCGCCGTCCGGCCCCTCGACATACGAGTAGAAAAAGTTCGGTCCGACTTCGGCGAGATTGGTGGGCGGCGTCGAGTACTTCGTGCCGAGCCCGAGTTGCCGACGGTACTCCGCGCGCGGATCGGGCGAACCCCAACCGATATGCCAGACCGCGGAAATCAGCCCCGCGGGCGGCGCTCGGGTCACCGGATGAAAGCGCACCGGCCCCGGCTCGAACCGCGCCGCGTAGAACGCCTCGGCGGCTTTCGCGTCGCGCGTATTGAGATGCACGTGGTCCAGGCGAATCTCCTGCGCGAGCATGAGAACGATGAGCGAGCTAATCATCTTTACCGACCTCGACGGAACTCTGCTCGACCACGATACCTATTCGTGGGACGCCGCGCGCCCGGCGCTCCGGCGGATCGGCGAACTCGGCGTTCCGCTGGTAATCGTCACCAGCAAAACCCGCGCCGAAGTGACGGAACTGCGCCGCGCCATCGGCGTCGCGGGAGACGACATCGTCGAAAACGGAAGCTACTCGGAATCGCTTGCGGGCGTTCGCGCCGCGCTCGGGGACGCGGCGAGCGAAACCGGGGTGCCGGTTCATGCCTGGGGCGAAATGACGGTGGGCGAGATCGCGGCGGCGTCCGGACTGCCGATCGACGTCGCCGCGCTCGCGGCGCAACGCGAATGTTCGGAGCCGTTCACGATCCTCGACGAAGCCCACGCGCCGGATCTGTTGGGCAATCTTGAGAGGCGCGGCCTGCGATGGACGCGCGGTGGGCGCTTCCACCACGTTTTCGAGCGGGGAGGCAAGGGCGAAGCCGTACGCGGCTATCTCGGACGGTTTCCCGGCGCGCGATCGGTCGCGATCGGCGACGCGCCGAACGACATTCCGATGCTCGAAGCCGTCGACGAGCCGGTGATCGTCCTTTCGCCGCGCACGCCGGAACTACGCGAGCGGCTGCCGCACGCGGTCGTCACGGTACGACCCGGCCCCGCCGGTTGGAACGAATGGATGCTCGCCCGCCTGCCCGCCTAGCGAGACACGCAGCCGAAGCCGAGCAGTTCGAAATCCGCCGAGCGGCAATAGCCGATCTCGGGCCAGTAGTCGCCCATCGCGGTTTTCCACTGCGAGCGCGGCAGCTTCGAAATGTTCACCATCGATTTCTGCCACGCCGGATTGGGGACGGTCTGCCGGTAGAGCAGTCCGCCGTAGAAGAACGCGGGCGTCGTCGCGGGAATGGGGTTGATGTCCGGGTCGTAGACGAAATCGCCCGGCTGCAAGGCACCCCACGGCATCCACGTGGCGCCGTGACGGATCAGCGTCTCCTCGCTTGGCTTTCGCGACGGATCGGACACGACGAACGTCGCGAGGCCGTCCTTAAGCCGCGCGCGATTGTCGGAGACGCAGCGGACGACGCCCGTCGAAATCGGCTCGTTCTGGCACATCGACCAGAAACGCACCTCGCGCGTCGTGTTGGCGAGCGAAGGCGATTCTCCGGCTTGCGTATTGGGATACGTGGGAGCGCGCATTCGCACGACCACCATGTCGTAATTGTGCGGAGCGCGCAGAAACTCGCGGCTAATGTAAGCGGCGAGATAGCTGTTGTCGGCGCTCGGATAGTGGGGCGTGCGGCGATTGGTGACGGTCAGTACCCAGTAGGGCGGATTGGTGGCCGTCAGCAGCGGCGCGGCGGGAACCGTTCCCGTGTAGTCGACGTTATCCAGGCGGCTCCAGACCGTCGACTCCGGCGGCGCTTTCGGACGAACGGCGCACGGCGTCAAAGCGACGTTATTCACCCGGACCTCGGGCAGCGGCACGCCGCCAGCCACGTCCTCCGCCAAGTCGGAGTAATAAATTCGGTAAACCATCAGTACGCGCGTCAGGTCGCCCGTGTAGATCGTATTCGGCGCGGGACGAACCGGCGCCCGCCCAAACACGACGTTCAGCCGGTACGTGCCGAGCGGACCGGGCGAACGGAACGGATTGTGCTGCCCGGCGTCGGGGTCGATCATCGTATCGCCGATCGCGTCGATGACGTTGCGTTGCTCGTCGTAAAGCTGGATGGCCATGTAGCGGCCGCGCGGATAGCGGCCCGCCACGACGACGGACGTTCCCGGACCTCCGGTGAGCTTGGTCTGCCAATACGTGGCGCTGGCCTCGGGATAGTTGATGTTGCGAATGCCGAGCGTGTCGGTCTCGACGTTCGTCTGCATGTACCAGGACTGCGTGGTGAGACAGCCCGGATCGGGCGTATCCCAATAAAGCTGAGCGAAGGCGGGCGCGGCACACAGCGAGTACAGACACGGTATCGCCAAGGTGCTGACCCGCTTACGAATGGTTCGAAGGGGCGGCATAATTCCGCAAAGTATAGCTCGGGAACCGGCCGGCCGTCTGTTTACAACCGTTTATGCGGTAGCCACGTCGGCGGCGGTAGCGCGAATCGGCGGCGCGACGATCGGCTTCGAAGCCCCCACCTGCATGTCCGCCGAGATCTCGCGCAGTCGCGGATAGACGTCGGGCAACGCCGCGACCACGCGATTCCAATTGGGAATCTGCGGCGCGCCCAGCGGGTCTTGCTGGAAGCTCTCGGCGGCGTCGCGCAAGCTTTCGGCGAAGCTGTGCACGGCGGTATCCTCGGCGTGCCGATCGAAGGCTAGCCCGTTTAGCTGCGCGTCGGCATGATAGCGGCGAATCGTGTCCTGCGCGAACCGGATGTAGTAGATCTGCATGGTCCGGAAGTGATCCGCCGTTAGCGTGAATCCCTCCTGCGCGATCGATCGAAACAGGCTGGTGGCGATGTCGCGCGCCATGCGCCGTAAGCCTTTTTCCGGATCCTCCGCCGATAGGTCCTGATGCTTGTGCTCGTAGTTCTCGGCGATGTCCACCTGACATACGCGCAACGGCGCTACGTTCCGATACACCTCGGCGAGCACGCCGACTTCAAGCCCCCAATGGCTGGGAATGCGGATGGCCTGCGCCAGGTCGGCCTGCAGTGCGAACTCCCCGGCGAGCGCGTAACGGAAACTGTCCAGAAACCGCAGGTACGGAATCTCGGGCGTCATGTTCTGAATCACTCGGACCAATGGCGTGAAGAACAGGCGCGTTACACGTCCGTGTAAAGTGTCCGAGACCCGCGCGTAGAATCCTTTTGAAAACTCGAAGCCAAGGTTCGGATGCGCCACCGGGTAGACGAGGCGCGCCAGCAGTTCGCGCGAGTAGTTGCGAATATCGCAGTCGTGCAGCGTCACTACTTCGATGCCACCCTGCGCGAAAAGACAGCCGAAACTCAGCCAGCAGGTGCGTCCCTTGCCCGGCGCCCCCGCGCTCAGGTTGTTCGCTTCGAGCAGTTGGAAGATTTCCGCCACCCGCGGATCTTCCATCCACAGCGCGGTGACGGGAGTACGAAAGTTTTCGAAGAAACTCCGCGCGTGCAGGTATTGGTCGTATGTCGCTTGGCCGATGGCGACGACGATGCGATTCAGATAGCGCACGTGCCGCAATTCGTCGCAGATGCCGCGCATGGCCGGATGTTCGAATTCGCGATAGAGCGCCGGAAGCACCAAGCCTATGGGGTTAAAGGCGGCGAACCGTTCGAGGTCGTTTTCAAGGCGATCAAGCCCCCCGCTCGTTAAGCGGTGAATTGTCGTAATCACTCCGGGCTGGAAAAAATCGGCCATTGTCATCCTTTCATTAACTTTTATTTATCTTGTTCTACCACGAGCGCGATTGCACGCCGGGTCTAGCATGCCGTGCTAATTTGAAGGCTTCATGAACCGGCGTTACGCCCTCAGCACGCTGTTGGCCACCCCGGCCCTGTACGGGCAGGATTTGACGGCGGTTGCGACGGATCGGGCGGGAGAACCGCAGTTGCGTTTTTTTTCAGCGGCGGAATTCGAGCGGCTGGAAGAATTGGCGAAAACGATCGTTCCCTCCATAGGCGGGCAGCCGGGAGCGTTGGAGGCGGGCGCTCCCCGCTTTCTCGATTTTCTCCTATCGCGGTCCTTGGCGGCGGATCGCCGGGCGTACCGGGCCGGACTTACCGCCCCCGCCGATCTCGCCGAGCTCGAAAAACCTTGGCGATACGGCTCGCGGTCGTTTCTACACCGGCTGAAGGAAGACCTGCTGCGCGCGACGTTTAACTCGCGCGAGGCAAACGCCGGGCGGCGGGGTGGCGGGTTGGGCCAGTACTGGAAGGCGTTCGACTAGTGCCTACATTTCCGGTGGCGATCGTCGGTTCCGGCGCCTCGGGCGGCGTGGCGGCTTGGGTGTTGGCGCGCGCCGGCATCGATTGCTGTGTGCTTGAAGCGGGGCCGCTCGTCGATTTCGAAAAACAGCGCGAACTGCGCCCGGTTTACGAGCTTCCGTTTCGCGGCTTCGGCACGCCGGGGCGATTTCCGCACGTCACGCAAGCCTCCGAGTTTGACGAGAATCTTTGGCTCGACGAGAAAGCGAACCCCTACTCGCACCCGGCGAACGACCCGTATTTCTGGGTGCGCATCCGCATGGCGGGCGGCAAGATGAACCGCTGGGGCCGCGCGTCGTGGCGGCTCTCCGATTTCGAGTTCAAGGCGCGCGACCACGACGGGTTCGGCGAAAACTGGCCCCTCGACTACGCGACGCTCGCTCCGTACTACTCGCGCGTCGAGCCGATGTTCAAAGTGCAGGGCCGCAACGAAGGGGTGCCGCAGTTACCCGACGGCGTGTTGCTCGACGACGGGTCGCCCGACTCTCCGGCGAACGCGCGGTTTATCGCGGCGGCGGCGAAGCGCGGCATTCGAATCACCAAGCCGAGGCGCGCGACGGGGACGCTGGCGTCGAGCTTGAATTTATTGCTCCCGGAAGCGGCGGCGACGAGCAAGTTGACGTTGGTGCCCAACGCGATCGCTCGCGAGATCGCCATCGATCCGAAGACCGGCCGCGCGAAGGGCGTGCATTACCTCGACCGCCGCTCGAAGCGCGAGTTCTTTGTGGGCGCGAAGGCCGTGATCCTGGGCGCTTCGACGCTCGAATCGACGCGCTTGCTGTTGAACTCGAAATCGACGCGCTGGCCGCAGGGCCTAGGGAACGCGAGTGGAACGTTGGGACGCTATCTGTTCGACCAAATCTACGTGAAGAACGTCGTGCAGGCGCTGGTGCCCGAAGCGCGCGCGTCGCGAAAAGGCCGCGCGGAGACGGGCGGCGCGGGTTACATCGTCCGGTTCCGCAATATCGAAAAGAACGAGAAGCTGCCGTTCCTGCGCGGCTATACCTACGACTTCGGCTCCGGCGGCGGCGTCAATCCGCGCTACATCGCGAAATACGGCGAGCCCTTGATGCGTGAAATCGCCGACCTAGGGAACGCGAGCTTTTCCCTAACTACCATGGGCGAAGTGCTGCCGCGCTACGAGAATCGCGCGTCGATCCACCCCGCGCTGAAAGACGACTGGGGCATTCCGGCGCTCCACATCGAGCATCGCTACACGGCGAACGAGCGGGCGATGGCGAAGGACTCGATGGAAGTGGCGAGCGAACTCTGTCGCGACGCGGGTTTCGAGATTCTCGAAGCGCATTCGCAGATGGTGCCGCCCGGAGAATCGATTCACGAGTTGGGCGGTTGCCGCATGGGCGCCGATCCGAAGACCTCGATGCTGGACCAATGGCAGCGAGCCCACGAGATCCCCAACTTGTTCGTAATGGATGGCTCGAGTTTCGTCACTGGCGGAGCGCAGAACCCGACGTTAACGATCCTCGCCCTCGCGCTGCGTTCGAGCGAGCGGCTGGCTGAGAGAATGAAGCGTGGGGAACTTTAGCGCCCTATGGCTGCTGCTCGCGGCCGATCCCGTCCCGCAACCGCTGCCCTATTCGCACAAGCTTCACGTCTCGAAAGGACTCGACTGCAAGGCCTGCCACACGAACCCCGATCCCGGCGAATCGATGGGGATTCCAAAAGTGGCGACCTGCCTGGGCTGCCACCGCTCCGTGAAGACCGACTCGCCGCACATCCAGGAGTTGGCCAAGGCGGCCGAAGAGAAGCGGGAGATCAAGTGGAAGCGCGTGTACCAAACGCCGAGCTACGTTTTCTTTTCGCACCGCCTACACACGGACGCCGGAACGGCCTGTGCGAGTTGCCATGGCGAAGTCGCGCAGCGGGAAGTGCTCGCCAAAGAAGGCGATATCTCGATGGGCGCGTGCATGACCTGCCACCAACAAAAGAAAGCGCCCAACGATTGCAACGCCTGCCACGAGCCGCGTTAGGCGACCGCCCGCTTCACGACCCTCATCCCTTCGGCGTGCAGTCGCTGCGCCCGCGAAACCGCCGACTTCGCCCGCGCGCCCTTGCCGTCGATTTCGAGCAACTTCGCCGCGAGTTGCGCACCCGTCGTCGAGTCGACCGGCAAGCACCAGTCGCCTAGCCCGACGTCGGCCCACATGTTGAACTTGATTCCATCCTCGGGCTGGTGAACGTAAAGGCAGGGAGTTCCGCGAGTGGCGGCGAGAATCGGCGAGTGGCACTCAAAGCTCACCACCGCGCGGGCCTGGGCGTAGACGCTAGTCGCTTCGTCCGGCAGCCAGTACGTCTTGCGCCGCACGACGTTCGGTTTCACGTCTTCTGGCAAAGGACCGTAGAGCAACGGATCGATCTCGTCGATCTCGTAAGTCATCTCGGGGCATAACAGCGCGCGGTTGCCTTTGCGCACCCACGCGACGATCGCCTCGCGCATCTTCGCGTGATCCGCCTCGGAGTACTTCGCGTTCTCGGAATCTCTGCGGGCCTTCTCGGCTTCGCTCCACGCGGTCGCTCGAAACCGATGGTACGGCGTGTAGCGGAGCCGCGGAATGAAGGCGGCGAAGCGCGTCCCGGCGAGCCCGGTTTCGCGCAGGTATTTTTCCGCCGCGATCTCGTCGCGCAAGTCGAACGAGAACGTGCCGTCGGGAACGAAGCGCCGGTTCGGACCGTCGAGCCCCTCCGCCTTTAGGTTCGCGAGCGATTTGGTCTCGCGCGTGAAGAGAAACGCGGCGGACTTCGCGAGATCGCGCCGCAGATCGTCGAGCGGCGAGCCCGCCGCTTCGCCCGCGACCGTTACGCCGACACCAAAAAATCCAAACGGTTTGCCTGTCGTTTTCTTCCACTCGGCGACGTGCGGAGCGGCGGCCATCGACGCGGCGCTGCCGTGGATCAACAAGTCGGCCTGGGCGAATCGCGCGGTACCGTCGCGCACGATTTCAAGCTTCGGAAAGCGCCGCTTCAACATCGGCTCGACGCCGCGGTCGGTCTCGGTGGACCAGAAAATCAGGTTCGCCTCCGGCCAGTGTTTCTCGATCGCGGCCAGCACGCCGGGCGAATGCGCGATATCGCCGATGTTCACCGTTTGCCAGCCCGAGCGCAGTATGACGGTGGGGTTCTTTTTCGCGAAAAGCGGAGCGGCGAGCGTGGCGGCCAGTAAACCGCGGCGAGTCATAATTTCAAGATATGCGCATCGCCCTGCTGCTCGCTTCCCTTCCCCTGTTCGGCGCGCCGCGGGGCGTCGAAATTTTGTGGGACAGCTACGGCGTTCCGCACGTTTACGGGAAGACGGTGGAGGGTATGTTTTTCGGTTACGGCTACGCGCAGATGCAAAGCCACGGCAACCTGATCCTGAAACTCTACGGCGAATCGCGCGGACGGGCCAGCGAGTACTGGGGCCAGGCGTACAACGCGAGCGACCGCTGGCTGCACACGAACGACGTTCCCGAACGCGGGCTCGAATGGTACAAGCGCCAAAATCCCGAGTTCACGCGCTATCTCGACGCGTTCGCGGCGGGCATGAACGAGTACGCGACACGGCATCCCGAGAAGCTCGACGAACAAATGAAACTCGTCTTGCCCGTGACCGGCGCGGACCCCGTGATCCACACGCACCGCATTATGCACTTCAGCTACGTATCGTCGCAGGCGCGCGTGCGGGCGGCGATCACGGGCCGCAGCGCGAATCCGTTCGAGGCGGGATCGAACGGCTGGGCCATCGGACCCTCGCGCGGCGGACCGACGATGCTGATGAATCCGCATCTGTCTTGGCAGGACTGGCAAATCTACTACGAGGCGCATTTGAACGGCCCGAAGCTCAATCTCTACGGGGCGAGCCAAGTCGGCTTTCCGGTGCTGCGCTTCTGCTTCAACGACTCGATCGCCTACACGCACACGGTGAACTCGATCGACGGGAGCGATCTCTACAAGATCGAGTTGGAGGGCGACGGCTACCGGCTCGACGGCGCAAAGCGCGAGTTTGTCGTTCGCGAAAAGAGCTTTTTGGTGAAGCGATCGGACGGCGGCTTTGTCGCCGAGAAGTTCGTCGTCAAGAGCACGGTGCACGGGCCGGTGGTTTGGGAGTCCGACGCGCAAACGATCGCCCTGCGTACGGCGGGGCTCGACCGTCCGCACGCGCTCGATCAGTATTGGCGAATGTCGATCGCCGGGAATTTCGAGGAATATGAAAAGCAGTTGAAGCGCCTCGAAGTGCCGACGTTCAATATTCTCTACGCGGATTCGAAGGGGCACATTCACTACCTGTTCAACGGTCTGCTGCCGAGGAGGCAGGAGGGCGACGCTAAGTTTTGGGCGGGCGTCGTGCCGGGCAACTCCTCGAAGTACTTGTGGACCGACTACCACCGCTACGACGAGTTGCCGCAGTCGCTCGACCCGCCCACCGGCTTTCTGCAGAACACAAACGACCCGCCGTGGTCGTCCACTTGGCCGCAAGCGCTCGACGCGTCGCGCTATCCGGCCTACACCGCCGCCGCGCGGCCCGAGATGTGGCGCACGGCGCGCTCCCTGCGGATGCTCACCGAAGATTCGAAGATCGATTTCGAGGAACTGGAGCGCTACAAGTATTCGACACGCTCGGAACTGGCGGACCGCGTGATCGACGAACTGGTTCGCGCGGTCGAGACGTCGGACAACCTGCGCGCCAAGGAATCGGTTAAGGTTCTCAAGACCTGGGACCGGCAGATGGAAACCAATAGCCGGGGCGCGCTGCTGTTCGAGCTGATCGCGCCGAAACTGCAATTCGCGGAGCCGCTCGACCCGAAGCGTCCGCTCGAAACGCCGCGCGGTCTCAAGCAGGAGCCGAACGTCCTCGCGCGCATCGTCGAAGAGGCCTCGATCGAAGCGGAGCGCAACTACGGGAGAATCGACGCGCGGTGGGGCGAGTGGCGAAGGTTCAAGCTCGGTTCGCTCGACATCGAGGGCAACGGCGGCGGCGGCGCGCTCGGAATTTTTCGAGTGATGACGTTCGCGGGCCAAGTCAAGAAGTATCCGGTACACGGCGATACGTTCGTTTGCCTGGTGCAGTTGGGGCGGCGGCCCAAGGCGCGCGTCGTGACCAGCTACGGCAACTCGTCGCAGAAGGGTTCGCCGCACGTCGAAGACCAATTGCCGTTGGTCGCGGCGAAACAGATGCGCGACGCTTGGCGCGAGCGCAAGGATGTCGAGACGCATTTGAAAACGCGCGACGTGTTTTAATCGGAGCCGATGAAACTCGAAGGAAAAATCGCCGTCGTTACGGGCGGCAGCCGGGGATTGGGGCGCGCGATGGGCGCGGCGCTCGCGAAGGAAGGCGCGCGAGTCGCGCTGGTGGGCCGGGACAAGGCGGCGCTCGACGAATCGGCGGCGCTGGTGGGCTCGGGCGCGAGCGTGTACACCGCCGACGTGACGAACGAGACGGAGGTGGCCGCGCTCGCCGCGAAGTTCGATCGCGTGGATATCCTGATCAACAACGCGGGCGTCAATATCCGCAAGAATCTCGTCGAGTTCACGCTCGACGAATGGCGGCACGTAATGGACGCCAACTTGACGAGCGTGTTTCTGATGTCGCGCGCGTTCGTGCCGAAGATGACGGGGCGCGGCTATGGCCGCATTCTGAACATGACCTCGATCATGAGTCACGTGTCGTTGCCCGGGCGCACGGCGTATTCGTCGTCGAAGACCGCACTCCTCGGGTTGACGCGCGCGCTGGCGCTCGAACTGGCGGGCGAGGGCATTACGGTAAACGGCATCTCGCCCGGACCTTTCGCCACCGAGATGAACACCGTGCTGATGAACGATCCCGAAAAGAACGCGGCGTTTCTCGCGAAGCTCCCCGTAGGGCGCTGGGGCGATCCCGACGAGATCGGCGCGCTCGCGGTTTATCTGTGCTCGCCGGAAGCGGGCTTTATCACCGGAACGGATGTCCTGATCGATGGCGGCTGGACGGCTAGCTAGCGCCGTTGCGCTTCTCCTTTTCGCGGCGGCCGCGTCCTGCAACCGCGCGAAGACTCGTACGATCGGGGTCGTTCCGAAAGCCACCTCGCACCTGTTTTGGGTGAACGTCGAGAAGGGCGTGCGGCAGGCGGCGCTCGACAGGAAAGTCGAGTTGATTTGGAACGGTGCGGCTTCCGAGACCGATTACGCGCGCCAGGTGCAAATCGTCGAAGCGATGATCGCGCGGCGCGTGGACGGGATCGCGGTGGCGCCGACGGAGGCGAACATTCTCGTCTCGGTCCTCGACCGGGCGGCGGCGGCGGGGATTCCCGTAGTGGTGTTCGATTCGGGTGTCGCCGGAGAAAACTACGCGAGCTTCGTCGCGACCAACAACTACGAAGGCGGAGCGTTGGGCGCGCGAGCTTTGGGGCGAGCGATGAACGGCGCGGGCGAAGTTGGGTTGATGGCGCACCAGCCCGGCTCGAATTCGACCATGGAGCGCGAGCGGGGCTTCGAAGAAACCTTGGCCAAGGAGTTTCCGAAGATCGAGATCGTGGCGCGGCAATTCTCGATGTCCGATCGAGCGAAGGCCCTGGCGGCGGCGGAGAACATGCTCGCGGCGCGGCCGAAGCTCGGCGGGATGTTCGCGTCGGCGGAACCGGGCTCGGTGGGCGCGCTGAAGGCGATCCAGAATCGCGGACTGGCGGGCAAGGTGAAGCTGGTGACGTTCGATTCAAGCGAACCCTTGGTGGCCGGGTGCGCGGAGAAGGCCGTCGCGGCGATGGTCTTGCAGGATCCGTTCCGCATCGGCTACCAATCGGTTGAAACACTGGTGAACAAACTCGACGGCGCGAGCGTTCCGAAGCGCATCGACCTAGCGCCCAAGGTCGACGTATGCCCGTAATCGGGCACGAGGCGCTGGAGCGTTTCGCCGTCGAATTGTTGTCGGCGGCGGGCGTGCCGCAAGCCAACGCCGCGTTGACCGCGCGCATGCTGGTGGCCGCGAATCTGCGCGGCATCGATTCGCACGGCGTGCACTTGCTGAGCTACTACTTGAAACAGATCGACGCGGGCACGTTGAGCGCGACGAACGAGGGTCGCGTCGCCGGCGAATCCGGCGCGTGTCTCGCTTACGACGGCGAGAACGGGCTGGGGCAAGCGGTCGCGCAAAGGTGTTGCGAGCAAGCCGTTCGTTTGGCGAGCGAATACGGGATTTCGATCGTGACCGCGCGGGAGGCGAATCACTTCGGCGCGTGCTTCTGGTGGGCGCGAGAGATCGCCCGGCACGGCATGCTCGGACTCGTTTTCTGTAACGCCTCTTCGCTGGTCGCGCCGTGGCAAGGGCGTGTGGCGAAGTTCGGAACGAATCCCATTTGCATGGCCGTTCCTCCGAGCGGTGCGGATGGACAAGAGCCGTGGCTTCTCGACATGGCGACGACGACGGTCGCGGCGAACAAGATTTTCAAGGCTTACATCAACCGACAGCCGGAGATTCCGGCCGGATGGGCGATGGATAAGGAAGGCGTGCCGACCACGGACACGGTGGCGGCCTACAACGGGCTGGTCGCGCCGCTCGGCGGCTACAAAGGCTACGGGCTCGCGATGATGGTCGAGATTCTTTCGAGCGTTCTGAGCGGCGGCGCGATCGCGAGCGAACTCGGCGGTATCCGGTTCGTCGATAAGCCGGTGCGGGTCAGCCACTGCTACCTCGCGATCGACATCGCGCGTTTTATGCCCGTCGAAGAGTTCGAGGAACGCGTCGCGCGGCTGGTCGAGATCATGAAATCGACGCCGCCCGCGAAAGGGTTCGACGAGGTGCTGGTGCCCGGCGAGCCGGAGAAACGGATCGAGGCGCGACGGCGCGTCGAGGGCATCCCGATCCCCGACGGCAACTGGAAAGATTTGACGGACGCGGCGCGGCGTTGGCGGGTCGATTTTCCGGGGGAACTGGCCGGCGGGTGAGACTATACCGTCGTGGGCGATTTTTCTTCCAGGCGTAGCTTCCTGGCCGGACTGGGAACCGCCGCCGTATCCGCGGAACCGCCGCCGCCCGATCTCGACCTGTTTTTCGGAGTCTTCGGTTCCGACTCGCGCACCGCGCGCGCCGCCTTCCGGGAGATCGCGGCGGCGTGGCGCGATTCTTACGCCATCATGCTGCTCGAGCTGCTGCGCCTGCACGCGGCGATCGGCGGACCGGACTCGGCGCCCGCCCGCGAACCGGTTTGGGATTTTCTGGCGAAGCGGACCGGACAAAAGATCGGGCACGACCTGTCCGCGTGGGCCCGGTGGTGCTGGGCTCTGCCGTACGACCCCCACCCGCGTTACGCCGAGTTCAAGGCGTTGGCGTACGCTCCTCTTGACGCGCGGTTCCGGGATTTCTTTCCGGCGGGCGTCGAATCGCGGATCCGGCTGGACCGCATCGAGTGGGGAGGCGTGAAGGTAAACGGAATTCCGCCCTTAATCTATCCCCGGACCGTTCCGGCCGCCGACGCCCGCTACTTGAAGGATTCGCACGTCGTTTTCGGCGTCGAAGCGGACGGCGAGGCGCGCGCCTATCCGAAGCGGATTCTCGCCTGGCACGAAATGGCCCGCGACCGCGTGGGCGGCGTCGAATTGACGATCGTTTACTGCACGCTGTGCGGAACGGTCGTTCCTTACCGGTCGGAGACGGGCGGGCGCCGGTTCGCGTTCGGCACCAGCGGATTGCTGTACGAGTCGAGCAAGCTGATGTTCGACGAAGAGACCAGGTCGCTTTGGCCCACTCTCGAAGGGCGGCCCGCCGTAGGCCCGTTGGCCGGGTCCCGGTTCGAGTTGGAACTGGCGCCCGTCGTCACGACCACTTGGGGCGAATGGCGCGCCGAGCATCCCGAAACCCGGGTTCTCTCGCTCGACACGGGGCACCGGCGGGACTATTCGGAGGGCGCGGCCTATCGCGACTACTTCGCCTCCGAAGGCCTGATGTTCGAGGTTTCGCGGCGCGACGCGCGCCTTAAGCTCAAGGACGAAGTTCTGGTGGTGCGGCTGGCCGGAAAAAGACCGCTCGCCGTCGCGGCGCGCCTGCTCGAACGCCGTCCGCTCTTCGAAATCGAGCACGAAGGGGTAGCGCTGACGATACGCACGTCGAAAGGCGGAGCGAACCGCGTTTTCGCCGGCGGCCAACGCATTCCCGCTCATCGCGCGTTTTGGTTCGGGTGGTTCGCGCAATTCCCCGATACCGCGCTGGTGAAGTAACGCCCGCACGCCGGAACCGGGCATATAATACGGGCATGCTGTCGATCCCCGGCCGCCCGGCCACCACTTGCGACGGAACGTCGCGGCGCGAGTTACTGAGGGTCGGCGGGCTGGGACTGCTCGGTCTCGGGCTGCCGGATTTTCTCGCGATGCAAGCGCGGGCTAACACTCCGGCGGCGAAGCTCGATATCAAGCCGCGCGCGAAGTCGGTAATCCTGATCTTCCTACAAGGCGGGCCGAGCCACATCGACATCTGGGACCCCAAACCCGACGCGCCCTCGAACGTCCGCGGCGAGTTCAAGCCGATCAAGACGAAGGTGCCCGGCATCGAGGTCGCGGAAACCATGCCGCTGCTCGCGCAGCAGATGGACAAGATCACCTTGATCCGCTCGATGAGCTACACGCCCGTCGGCCTGTTCAACCACACGGCCGCGATGTACCAGATGATGACCGGTTGGGCGCCCGATAAAGTGTCGCCGTCGGGCCAACTCGAGCCGCCGTCGCCGCGCGACTTTCCGCACATGGGCTGTCAGATTTCGAAGATGCGGCCGCCCGAAGGCGCGATGCTGCCCTTCGTCGAAATGCCGCGCCCGCTGCAGGAATCGAACGTCGTCGGCAAAGGCGGCGCGGCGGGATTTCTCGGTAAGGCGTTCGACCCGTACCGGCTATACCAGGACCCGAACCGCGACGTGCGGCTCGAAGATTTGACGCTGCGTCCCGAGGTTAGCCAAGGCCGTCTGAAGGATCGTTTCGATTTGCTCAAGGGCATCAACGGGTCGATGAAAGATCTCGAAAAAGCGGTCGAGAGCTACGCGCTGACCGAGTATTACGAGAAGGCCTACGATCTGGTGCTATCGGGCAAAGCGCGCGACGCGTTCGACCTGAACAAGGAGCCGGACAAGGTCCGCGACCGCTACGGGCGGCACACATTCGGGCAATCGACGCTACTCGCGCGGCGGCTGATCGAGGCGGGTACGCGCTTCGTGCAGGTGAATTGGCCCTCGGTGGCGAACGGCAATCCCGAAACCGATAGCTGGGACACGCACGCCTCGAACTTCGGTCCGCTCAAGAATCTGCATTGCCCGAAACTCGATTCGGCGTTGAGCGCGTTGATCGAGGATATGGACCAGCGCGGCATGCTCGCGGACACGCTGGTGCTCGCCATCGGCGAATTCGGCCGCAGCCCGCGCATGGGCGTCTCGACGTCGGGCAACTCGAATTCGCCCGACGGTCGGGATCACTGGCCGTACTGCTATACCGCCGCGATTTTCGGCGCGGGCGTGAAGCGCGGCGCGCTGTACGGCAAGAGCGACGCGCAAGCCTCGTCGCCGGTCGACAATCCCGTGCACCCGGTGGACTTGGTCGCGACGATCTACCATTCGCTCGGCATCGATCCGAACATGGAAGTGTTTAACGACCTCAAACAGCCCCGGATGCTCGTGGAAGGTAAGCCCGTCGCCGGACTGTTCGGCTAAAGCGCTATTGCGAAACCGCCGGTGGAACCGAAGGACGAGCGATTTTCGCGATGAAGCCGGCGGGGAACGGAGCGGGGTTTCGCAGGGTGGTTCCGTCGGTGGTGGGAAAGTCGTCGGAACTGGTATAACCCGCGACGAAGAGAGACCCATTGGCCGCCGAGACACCGTTGGCGACATCGTTGAAGCGGCCGCCCAGATAGCCCGAGTACTCGACCGCCGCCGCACCCGCCACGCGCGAGTTGGCGATCGTGACAAAGGCGTCGGCGAACGCCGATCGGGGCAAAGCGGGAAGGTCGCCGCCGGCCGTCGGTAAGCCGCCGAACATCGTGTAGCCCGCCAACGCGTAGCGCCCGTCGTCGAGAAGCGCGAAGCCGTACACCGTTTCGTGTCCGCCACCGCCCAAGTAGCTGACATAGTTGAGATTCTGAGGCTGTGCCGCGTCGAAGCTCATCACGAACATGTCGGTACCGCCGCCAAAGGTCCGCTGCACCGCGTCTGGCGTCGCCGGTAAGTCGTTCGACGCGGTATGCCCGGCCACCCACACCCGATTCTGTGGAGTGACAAAGATTCCCTGCCCCACATCCGTGCCATTGCCGCCGAGCGCGGAGCAGTAAACCAAAGCGTCCAAGCCCGGCTTCGAGAAGTCGAATCGCACGACATAGGCGTCGAACGGCGCGCCGATAAACGCGCGCCCCCCGTCCTCGGTGAAGGGAAAATCGCCCGAGGCGGTATAGCCGGTCATCCAAACGTGACCGTCGGGTCCGATCGCGACCGCGTACGCGAAATCGGTGGACTGACCGCCGAAGTACGTCGCGTAATCGAGCGTGCCCTCGTTCGGATTGACGCGGATCAGAAACGCATCCGTCGCCCCGCGCCCGTTGCTTTGCAGACCGCTCGCGGCGCTGGGAAGTTCTTCGGAATTGGTATAGCCGACGACCACCAGATTGCCATTCGGCTCGATCGCCAAACCGGTGGCGACATCGTTGTTCGCCGCGCCGTAGTAGGTAGAAAAGACGAGAGCCGTTTCGCCGTTAATCGTGGGATCGATCACCGCGACGTACGTGTCCGCCGCGCCGCCGGGCGTCGTCTGGAAAGCCGCGCCACCAAGCGGAAAATCGCTCGAGGTGGTGGTGCCGGTGAGGCACAGGCGCCCACGAGAATCGATGGCCACACTCCGCACGTCCTCGTCGCCCGAGCCGCCCAGCCAAGTCCAGTAAAGCACCGTCGCTTTGCCGTTCGCTTCGGGGCGATACTTGGCGACGAAAACGTCGGCGCCGCCCTTTCGCTCCCATTGAATCGGCTCGTTGGGAATCACAAAAGTGTTGTAGTCGATGTTGGAGCTGGAGATACCCGCTACCCACACCGACCCGTCCTTGTCGGCGGCAACCGTCTGAATAACGTCGGCGTTCCCGCCGCTAAAGTACGAAGACCAAACGATCTTGGACGCGTTTTGCGCGACGAGCGGCATCGCCGCTAAAGCGAAGATAACGAGAGAGCGAGACACTTTAATCGATTAACGCGGTCCGAACCCCGCCGGTTTCCCCGGATCGGGAACTGGCGGAGAGAGTGGGATTCGAACCCACGTTAGAGTTTCCCCTAAACACGCTTTCCAAGCGTGCGCCTTCAACCACTCGGCCATCTCTCCGAACCTTCTTATGGTAACAGGGGGTAGACGAAAATCGCCCGGCTAACGTCGAGGGATCAGACGAAAGCGCTCGATCGCGATCAGCGGGCTTAAATTCGCACGATGACCGGCGAGGTGGAACCGCACCTGGAATTCGTCGAACCGGGCGGGCGACGCGGGTAAGGAAAAAGCGAGGGTCTCGGACGCGGGCGGCTCTCCGGCGCGCGCGTAGGAACGTACTCGGGCTCGTCCAAGCGCGACGGGCGGCAGATGCGGGCGAGTCGAATCGAGCAACGCCAGGTCGATCATGACCGAATTCGGAATCGGGTCGGCGTTCGCGATCTCGACCTCGATGCGGCTGCAGCATAGCAATTCGAACGTACGGCCGAGATTCTGGCGCGCTTCGAGCACCAGCGGACGCCAGTCCGTGGAGCGGAACTTCAAGCGGTCCGGGCGGCCGCGTGTCTCGAACGCGCCGGGCAGGGGGCGACGCTCCGGAAATTTGTACAGCCAGTAGACTCCGAAAAACGGAATCGCCAAAGGCTCCGCCCTCGGATTCTCGAACGGATTGGAGCGGAGCGCGGGCAACGGCGGGACCAGGACGGCATGGGGTTCGATCTCCGGCCAAATGACGACGCCGTAGTGTTCGCCGCCCTCTCGCGGCTTGAACGATGCGCTTTTTCCGCCCGCGTCGGCCGCTCCCGGCGCGGGCGGACGCGCGGCGGAGGCGGCGGATGGCGAGCCGAAGAACCAATTGCCGCCCCCGCCCGGCGGAAGGGCGGCGATCAAGGTGAACACGACCGCCAGAACGAACGATAGACGCCCACGCCGTTCCAGGAGTCCGGGATCGACCGGTAATCCGCGCAGCGAGAATACGCGCCATAGAGCGGCGAACACCGCCGCGCCCAGCGCGAGCGCGGCCCAGGCGAGTCTCCCGGTTGCGATCAGCGCCACGCAAACGTGCGCGGCGGCGGCGAGGATAACGCCCGGCAAGAACGACTGGCGGAGCGAGGCCGCCCGGTCGAAGTCGAACATCCGGACCTCCGCCCCTTCCCCCCGGAGCGCGGGCCACTCCCGTTCGGAGAGCAGCGCGGCGCAGGCGCTTGCGGCAAGCGCGGCGGCGGCGAAAAGCGCCAGCGGAGAACGCACGCTTAGCAACGCGGCGCAGGGCGCGGCCCAAGCGATTACGAGCGCCGCCCGCCGAAGGCGCGGTGGAATCGCCGACATGCCGATTGGACAAGAGGAGTCCGGGATTTGTTCCCGTCAGGAGCGCTCGTCACGAGCGAAAAAACGTTCGAGCCAAGCGACGCCGAAGCCCACAAGATCGGGGCCGTCGAACAAGTGGGTGGGCGCTTGGCCGACGATCCCGGCGGTTCCCCGGCCGGCGGCGAGATAGTCGCGGGCGATCCGCTCGAAGTAGTTTTCGGGAAGCGCGGGGTGCACCGGGTGGCTGGTTTCGAACTCTTCGAAATCGATCCAAACCGGGCCGTTCGCGCCGGGCATACGCCGCCGGTACCGAACGATTCTCTTGCCGGGAATCGCCGCGACGTGATCGGCGTAGTGCAAGAGCGTGATCGTGTCGAGCGGAGCGCCCAGCGTCAGAATTTGAGTGCCCGCCAAGAGCAGCTTCTCGAACGGCGTCCCCGGCCCGTAGCCGTATTGGAAGGGATGCTCGCCGGTAATCCAGCGGGCGAGCGGTCCGATGGCCAGGACGCCCGCGTCGGGATGATCGCTACGGAGCGCGCCCGGCCAAGTCCGCATCGCCTCGTGCAACACGCCGTGATCGCGCGCGGCGGGCGCGACGCGTTTATCGAACACGGGAATCTCGGGGTCGCCGTCTTCCCAGTAAGGCTCGAAATCGACATACGCGGCGAGGGTTCCGCGTGGTCCGAGCGCGTCGAACAACGCGTCGAGAATCGTGTTCGCCCCGCCGACCACCGGACCCACCGCACGCAGGCCCGCATGGACGGTGACGACGCCGCCACGCCGAACGCCGAGCCGTTCGAAATCGGCGGCGAGCGAAGACCTAGTCGTCATCGCTTGCGGCATCGTCGGCCAAAGGCGGACTCTCGTTCAGCGGCTCCAGAATGGCTCGCGCTTCAAGCTCGGAGTCGCGTCGCACCAAAATTCGACCGGAAACTTTCCAAAATGGCGTCGCTCCGATTCCCGACGCGCCGTGGAATCCAGGCAGGTAGTCGGGGTTCTCGATGTCGACCACATACTCGACCCCCGCTTCTTCCAAAGCCGATTTCGCCAAGCCGAGCGCGAACGAGTCGCGCACGTCGAGTACGGTTACCAGTTCGAGATTACTCATCGTAAAGAGCTACTCGCCCCTATATCTTCTAGACGCAAAACGTCGCAGTTTCAACCGCGCGCCCGGCGGGCGGCGCATCTAGTCGTAGGGGAGGCAGAGAATGTCCACCGCCCCGGTACCCGTTGTGTCCCGATAGTAGCGCTCCACTTCCTCGCCGTCCTGCATGCGAACCAAGCGGTAGATCGGTGAGAGGTAATCGAAAAGCTCGCGAAACCCGCGGTTCCACCACGTCTCCCAGAACTCGAAAAGCATCACGGGACGCCGGGACTCGATAACTCTGCGGCCACCTTCAATCACAAGGGGCTCGGCGGACTCCACGTCGATCTTGATCACGTCGGCTACGATACCGTTTCGCTCGCAGTAGTCGTCCAGGGTTCCACATTGAACGATCGTTCTTTGCGACATTCCGCAGGCGGCCAGATCGTCGAGCTCGCGGAGCGAACTTGCCACGGAGGTATACTCTTTGCGCTTGTCGATGAAAAAATCGACCGGACCGGAACGATTGGAAAGAGCAAGCGGGACCAGCTCGATATTCCCGAAACCGGAGTGCAGCACGGCCGCACGTAAACCCGCCATAGCCGAGGGATTCGGTTCGAATGACACCACGCGCCCCTCGGGGCCCGTCAAAGAAGCGGCGACGAGAGCCGACTGCCCGACGTTCGCGCCAATATCGAAAACCGTGGTTCCCCTGCGGACAAAGTTCCGCAGGAAGTTTTCGGTCGGGTCGCTCGCTAAGTCTCGGTACCATTTCATAGCTGATCCATATTATTGGCCGAAAGGCCGGCGCTTCCCTTTCCGTGCCGCCCGCTTCCCGCGCCGGGAGCGAGCCTCACCGCAACAACCAATCGCGAAATTCTAAAAACCACTCGGGATTCCCGGGCGCGACGGGATGCAAGCACCACTTCTCGACTGGCGTTCCAAGCGCGCGGGCGAACGCCTCCCGCACGGACGCCTCGGGCCGAGCGGCGGCGATGGCCAGGTCCTGCGCGACGCTCCGAGGCGCGGCGGTAGCGGGCTCTTGGCAGAATCTCGCGCGCAAGGCGGGCTCGGCGGGAAGCGCCGCGGGCGTGCGGTTGAGCGCCGGGCCGGGAACGCGCGCGGCCACGATCCGCACCTCCATCGGATAGACGATCCAGCCCGCCGGTTCGATGTAGACCTGCGGTTCCACTTTGATCCGTCGGACTTCGTCGTTCGCCGAGGAAAAGATTTCGAGGCGATAGCTCGCCGGGGACTCGGGCGGCAGCTTCGCCTCCACCGGCGTTTCGATCTCCCGGTCGCCGTCGAAAAGCTTGGCGGACACCGCATCCTCGGGGTTCTGGCCGACGTACAGCCGGTAGGCCGTCCCCGCCGGTCCGTGGACGTGCACGTGAAAGACGGACCACGCGTTGCGCGGAAGGGCGGGCGAGAGAATCTCGCGCGCGCCCGCCAGCGGCTTCGGAACGAATTCCGACGTGACCGTCAAAGCGGGCACGGGTTGAGCCGCGAGCGCGAGCAGCAGGATCACGACAAATCGAATTTCTCGTGGTGGATCACCGGATCGGCCAGCACGGCGACGGGCCGTTTCAGAATCTCCTCCAACTCTTCGAGATACGAGTTCGAAGTCGCCTTCAACACCTTGGCCACTTCGGGATTCACCCGCAGCAAACACTCCTTGCCGTCCACGGCGGCGGCGATCTTATGGGCTTCGGCGACGATCTCGGAAATCACGGTGGAGACCGACTTCACGTAGCCCGCGCCTTCGCAGTAGTTGCAAGGTTGGCACAGCGTCCGTTCGAGCGACTGCTTGACGCGCTTGCGCGTAATGGCGACGAGTCCGAAATCGTTGAACTGGAGAATCTTGTAGGGCGCCCGGTCGGCGCGCATCGCCTCTTCGAGCGCCTGCATCACCTTTTGCCGGTTCTTGCGCTCGTCCATGTCGATGAAGTCGATCACGATAATGCCGCCCAGGTCGCGCAGGCGAATCTGCCGGACGATTTCCTTGACCGCTTCGGTATTGGTGCGGACGATGGTGTCCTCGAGCCGCCCGGTCTTGCCGATGAACTTACCGGTGTTGATGTCGATCGCCACCAGCGCCTCGGTTTGATTGATGACGAGATAACCGCCCGACTTGAGCCAAACTTTCGGGCGCAGGGCCTTTTCGAGTTCGGCGGTGATGTTGAACGCGTCGAAGATCGACACCGGGCGGGTGAACATCTTCACGCGGCCGACGAGCGTGGGCATGGTCTGGGAGACGAAACGCACCGTGGTTTCGTACATGTCCTCGGTGTCGCACCAGATGGCCTTGAACTCGTCGGAGAGTTGGTCGCGCAGGATGCGCTCGACGATCTGCAGGTCGTGGAAGATCAGCGCGGGAGCCTTCTTTTTCTCCGCCTTCTGCCGGATGTCCAGCCACAGGTTGTAGAGATACCGGATATCGGCGGCGATCTCGTCCTCGGTCTTGCCTTCTCCCGCCGTGCGGATAATGAACCCGCCCGGCAGCCCTTCCCGGTGCTTCAGCAAGACCTTCTTCAGGCGTTGCCGCTCTTCGTCGCTGGCGATCTTGCGAGACACGCCGGCGTGCTCGACGGTGGGCATGTACACGCAGTAGCGGCCGGGAAGCGCGATATGAGAGGTGATGCGCGCGCCCTTCTGCCCGAGGGGTTCCTTGGCGATCTGGACCAGGATTTCCTGACCTTCCTTCAATAGCTCCTGGATCGACGTTTGCGGCGTGCGTTCGGAACGCTCGACGCGTTCGGGACGCTCGGGGCGTTCCGCGCGCGGTTCGCTCTTTTCCTCCGGCGCGGCGGCGGGGCGGTCGCCCGAAGCCGGCTGCCGGTCGCGCCCGAAACGTCCCCGACCGCGACGTCGGCGCCCTCCGCGCTCGCGCTGTTCGAGCGGGCGCACGGTGGATTCGCGAACTTCGGCGGTGGCGGGCTCGTCGGACTCGGCCCCGACATTCACCTCTTCTTCTCCCGACTCTTCCGGCCCGGATTCGCTCGCGGATTCTTCCGCGGCTTCGAGTTCGGCGTCGAGTTCCTCGATGGCGTCCAGAACTTCCGAAGAAGGCTCGGCGTGCAAAGGAATCTCGGGCTCCGGCACGGGCGTCACCAACATGGGCGGCTCGGGTTCGTCGGGATCGGGTTCCGGTTCGTCGATGGGGAGCGGTTCTTCCTCCGGCGGTTCGCCCACGGGATCGACCGGGGATTCCGGCTCCGGCTCGGGATCCGCGTCCGGTTCGTCGGGGTCCTCGGGCCCAGCGGCGTCCGCGCGCTTCGCTTCCGCTCGCAGAGACGGTTCAGTCCCGGCTTTGTACTTCGAGAGGGATTCGCCGGGCAGCAAAATCCGCTCGGCGGGAGCCTCGGATTCGGCTTCTAGCGTCCTTTCATCCGCTTCTTCCCCAACCACGGGCGACGCGGCGTACTTCGAATCCGGTAAGCGTCCCCGGTCTCCTCCGCGGCGGCGACGGCGGCGGCCTCCTCGTTCGAACTTCCGGTCGGGGGCGGGAGCGGCTCCGTCGACCGCCGGGGGAGCGCCGGTCGTTTCGGGCACGGCCTCCACCGGACTCGCGGCGGGAAGCGCGGGTTCTTCCCGTCGAGCTTGCGGCGGGCGCGAGGGCCTCCGGTCGTCGCCGACACGGTCGAAATCCTCGCCGTTCTCCTCGAAGAAATCGGATACGTAGAGGAACGTGTCGCGTTCGAGACCGACGTCCACGAACGCGGACTGCATTCCGGGAAGGACGCGCGTCACGCGGCCCTTGTGAATGGACCCCGCGAGCGAATATTCGTTGGCCCGCTGGAAAAACACCTCCACCAACTGGCCGTCTTCCAAAATCGCGAGCTTCGTCTCGTGACGGCCGCTAGAAATCACCAGCTCTTTGCCCATCGGCAAACTCCTTGTGGCGGACGGGCGGCTCGCCGAGCCTCTCCCGCTCTCCGGCCGGCGGCGCCTCGAACGGCGCCCCGCGGCGGCCTGGAGTTCCGCGAAAAATTCAGTTCACAAACCGCCGGAGCCGGACGCTTTGCACCAGCCCCAGCATGAGAAACACGCTCAACATGCTGGACCCCCCGGAACTCATCAGCGGCAGGGGAATCCCCGTGACGGGCATCCTCCCCACGACCATTCCGACGTTCACCAGCAAATGAAACAGCAATAACGACGCGACGCCCATCGAGATGTAAAGACCGGCCCGGTCCTGCGCCATCTGGGCGTTTTGCACGATCTGCAACAACAAAACAAAATACAGCCCCAAAGCCACCACCACGCCGACAAACCCATGCTCCTCGGCGAAGGCGGCGAACAGAAAATCCGTATGCGTTACCGGCAGGAACCGCAGTTGCGTCTGGGAACCGCGCGTAACGCCGCGTCCCCACATTCCACCCTGCCCCACCGCGATTTTCGACTGAATAACCTGATATCCATCCCCGCGCGGATCGAGCTCCGGGTCGAGAAACGTCACTAGGCGCGCTTTCTGGTAGTCCTTTAAGAGAACCCACCCGGCGGGCACCATCAACGCCCCCAGCAGCGCGATCGCCAACATGTGCCGCCAACTCAATCCGGCGAGAAACACCCCGCCCGCGACGATCGGCAAATACGTCAGCGACGTCCCCAAATCCGGCTGCTTCATGACGAGCGCCATCGGTACGCCGACCAGACCCGCGAGTTTCAGCAAGTCCCGCGTTTCCAATCGCTCCGCGCGAAGTTCCGTCAAGTACCGGGCGACCAGCAAGATTAGCACTATCTTAACGAACTCCGACACTTGGAACGTGACGCCGAAAATGGGAATCCAGCGCCGCGAGCCGAAGATTTTCGACCCGACCAGAAACGTCACCAACAACAGAAGAATGGCCCCGCCGTACATCGGCCACACCTGTCCGAGCAACGTGTGATAGTCGATGCGCGCCACGACGAACATCAGGCACAAACCGGCGATCAGAAAAACAAGCTGCTTCCACCACGCTTCGTCGAATTTGGTTCCGAGCGTCGCCGAATAAATCTGCAGAATCCCGAGCGAGCAAAGCACTACGGCGATGGCGATCAGCGCCCAATCGAGATCGCGGATGGAGCGGTAGGCCGCCACCTAAGGCCGATCCTCCGCCCGGAGAGCCCGCGGAAGGAAACTCCGCGCGAGAGTTTTCGCGGGTTCGGGCGGGGCGAATCGCGCCTTCTTGTCGAAGTGCGCTTTCATCACGTCGCGCACGATCGGCGCGGCCAGGTTGCCGTGCAGGCCGGCCTCGAACATCGCCACGACGACCAGTTCCGGCGAGGACTTTCCGGCGAAACCCACGAACCAGGCGGTGTCTTTCAATTCGCGCCCGGCGGCGGTCTTCAGGAAGTCGTTCGAGGCGAGTTGCGCGGTGCCCGTCTTGCCGCACACCTCGACGCCGGGGATGCGGGCTCGGGCGCCGGTGCCGCCTTCGTTCACGACGCCGTACATGCCGTAGACGACCCGCGTGACGTTGTCGAGATTCAGTTCCGCTTTGCGCGCCGCGCCGGCGCCCTTCTCGCGTACCAGGTGCGGCGTCTGCCACACGCCGCCGGTGGCGATCCCGCCGACCGCCGAAGCGAGTTGCAGCGGCGTGACGATCAGCGCGCCTTGTCCGATGGAGACGGAAATCGTTTCTCCGGCGAACCACTTCTGGCGGTAGGTTTTCATCTTCCAGGCGGTGGAAGGGACCAACCCCGCCGCTTCGTGCGGCAAATCGATTCCGGTCTTCGATCCCAGGCCCGTCATCGACGCGTATTTGGCGATCGTATCGATCCCCATCTTGTTGCCGAGCGCGTAGAAATACACGTCGCAGGATTGCGCGATCGCCCGGTGCAGTTCCACGCGGCCGTGCGTCGAGTGGCACTTGAAGTAGCGGCCGTACCAGTTCGCTCCGCCGGGGCACGTGACGCCGAACCCGTCGTCGATCGCGCCCGTTTCGAGGCCCGCTAGCGCCATGATCGGCTTAAACGTCGAGCCCGGCGCGAGCTGCGCCTGCACCGCGCGATTGAACAAAGGCCGGTCCGGATTCAAGTTGATTTCCCGCCACAGCCGGGTGGGGATGCGGCCCGCGAACGCGTTGGGGTCGAAGGCGGGCCGCGAGACCATCGCCAATACCTCTCCGTTGCGCGGATCGAGCGCCACCACCGCGCCGCGCCGTCCTTCCATCGCCAGTTCGGCGACGGCCTGCAAATCGAGATCGAGGGTTAGTTGCAGCGGCTGCCCGGGAATCGCTTCCTTATTCTCAAGCACCTGCCGCTCGTTACCCAGGTTGTCCACCAGCACGCGGCGCTGCCCGTCGACGCCCGACAGGTGCGCGTTGTAGCGCTTCTCGATCCCGTCCTTGCCGACGATGTCGCCTTGCTTGAAATCGACGTACTCCGGCTCGTCGAGTTCGGCTTCGCTAATCTCGCCGACGTAGCCGATGACGTGCGCCGCGAGGCCGTCGCGCGGGTAGAGGCGGCGCTGGGTGTGGATCAACTCCATTTCGGGAAAATCGCCTTGGCCGCGATGCGCTTCGACGAACGCGAGGTCGCCGGGCGAGAGTTCTTCTTTGATCACGATCGGCTCGTAGCGCGGGCGTTTGCGGTAACGGTCGAGGCGCTGGCGCAACTCGACCGGGTCGAGATTCAGCCCCTCGGCGATCGGCTTCAGGTGCTCGTCCTTCAGATACTCGCGCGAGAGCAGCAGCGAAAACGTCGAGTGGTTATCGACGATCACGCGCCCGTCGCGGTCGAGAATCTTGCCGCGCGGGGCGTGGATGGGGCGGCTGCGGATGCGATTGCGCTCCGCCGCTTCGGCGTAAACGCTCTCCTTCACCACTTGCAGATCCCAAAATCCGGTGAGCAGGAAAACGAACACCGCGAGAGCCGCGTAATGAAACACGGAAAGCTTGGCGGCGATCTCCTTCGTGTCGTCGGCCAGCAACGGCCGGTCCACGTGATCGTTTTCGGAGCGCCTGCGGGGGAAAAGGTTCATCGGGAGGAACCCTGATGCGATGCTAGCACCGCGTTACCGGATCACCACCGGGTCCTCGTCGCGCAGCTTGTCGAGAAGCAGAAACAGCGGCAGCCCAACCCCCGCGTTGAGCGCGCCCACGGCCATCGTCTGAGCGGCGTCGAGCGGCAGCGGCTCGCCCAGCAGCGCCCGCGCCAGCACCCAGTAGAAGAACTTGTGAAAGACGAAAAAGAAGAAGCCGAGGATGATCCGGATGGCCGGATTCTCGACGTCGAACCGCTGGCTGACGCTGGCCGCGAAGTAGCCGACCAGGGTCTTGACGATGCCGAACATGCCCAGCGGCAGATGGCTCAGCGCATCCTGCGTCAACCCGATGGCCGCGCCGATGAAGGTGCCCGCCACCGGCTGGCGGCGCATCAGCGAGAAGTAGACCGTCACCAGCAGCGGCAGTTCGAGAAACGCGGCCCAGGCGACGAATCGCGGAATGTAGACCTGAAACGAGATCGCGGCGAGCGGTACCAGAAACATCACCGCGGGCCGGAATCGCAACGCGCTCTTGCGGCGGGGAGTTTGGACGAGAAACTCGCCGTATTCGCTCATTGGGAGGCGGAGGGCTTCGCCGCGGGCGGCGCGAGGGCGGGCTTAGGAGCCGGAGCTTTGGGCGGCGCGTTGAAATTCGGCGAACTCATCCCTTCGCCGAACTTGTAGCCCACCGATTCGCCAACCCCTTGGTATTTGCGCTTGAGCCGGTCCGCGTCGGTGAGCAGCGAATCGGGAATCGCGGCGGTTCCCGTCGGCGGCGCCGCTCCCACGGGCGGCGCGGCGGAAGTTTGCGGAGGCGGCGGCAGCAGGCTCACCGGTTGCGACTGCGCGGCCGCGTCGTCGGGGATCTGCTGGTGCACGCCGTCGACCACGATCAGCACTTCTTCCAATCCCCGCTGAAAGCCGGACGGCGAGACGAAGATTTCCTTAAACGTGCGGCCTTGGCGGACAACCGTCGCTTGGCCCACGGGGAGCCCTTTCGGGAAAACGCGGTCGTCGCCGGACGTGTAGAACCACTCGCCTTGCTCCACCGGTTGCTCGATCTGCACGTAATCGACGATGACGTCGCTCCGGCCCTGTCCCTTGAGCGTGCCGACCGTGCGGTTCTTGCCCGAAACGACGCCCGCCGCGAACGACGGATCGGTAATCAACTGCACTTGGGAGGCGTTGGGAAAGCTGGCGATCACCTTGCCGACGATGCCGTCCGGAGTAATCACGGCCATGCCCTTGCGCACGCCGCTGGTGGTGCCCCGGTCGGCGAACACGACCTTCGCGCCGACGCCGGTGGCCGTCCCGACGACTCTCGCGGCGACGGTCTTCGACGGCGAGCGCTTCTGGAACGCCTGCAACGCCTCGGCGCGCTGCGCGGTCGCGAGTTCGCCCTTCAGGTAGTGATTCTCGAGTTTGAGCTTCCCCAGTTCCTCCTTCATTTGCCGGTTCTCGGCTTGCGCGTTGGCGAGGATCAGCCAGTCGTCGATAAAGTGCGCGGCGGTGGCGCGGATGCTTTCGAAGACTCCGGCCAAGGGAGTGACGCCCTCGACGGCCCAGACTCGGATCAGCGGAACGTTGGAATTGGTCTTGACCTGAAAGGCCAGTAGCACGACCTGCGCCAGAACGACCACCACCAGGATGGTCAGGCTCCGGTAGCGGTTGAGCAAAAAGTCCATGAGTGGCGCGCCGGGGGCGGGCCGGAGGCTATTCGATCGCGATCCGCCGCAGTAACTTGAAGTCGGTTAACATTTTACCCGTTCCGAGCACGACGCTGGCCAGCGGGTCTTCGGCGATCGAGACGGGCAACCCAGTTTCCTCCCGGATGCGCCGGTCGAGGTTCTTAATCAACGCTCCGCCGCCGGTGAGCACGATGCCGCGATCGCTGATGTCGGCGGAAAGCTCCGGGGGCGTGCGTTCGAGCGCGACCCGGATGGCGTTCATGATCGTGGCGATACACTCGCCCAGCGACTCGCGAATTTCCTTGTCGTCGATGGTGATGGTCCGAGGCACGCCCTCGATGAGGTTGCGGCCCTTAATCTCCATCGTGATCGGCTTGTCGAGCGGATACGCCGAACCGATCTGCATCTTAATCTGCTCCGCCGTGCGCTCGCCGATCAGCAGGTTGTACTTGCGCTTCAGGTACTGCATGATCGCGTCGTCCATCTCGTTCCCCGCCACGCGGACGGAACGCGAGTAGACGATGCCCGATAACGAAATCACGGCTACGTCGGTAGTGCCGCCGCCGATGTCCACGACCATGTTGCCCGAGGGCTCCGTGATCGGCAGTCCGGCGCCGATGGCCGCCACCATCGCCTGTTCGACCAGATGCACTTCGCTCGCCTTGGCGCGGTAGGCGCTGTCGATGACCGCGCGTTTCTCGACCTGCGTAATCTCGCTGGGCACGCCGATCACGATCCGCGGGTGCACTAGCATCTTGCGGCCGTGCGCCTTCTGGATGAAGTAATTCAGCATGCGCTCGGTGACCTTGAAGTCGGCGATGACGCCGTCCTTCATGGGCCGGATGGCGACGATGTTGCCGGGCGTGCGCCCCAGCATGTCTTTCGCCTCCTTGCCGACCGCCTCCACTTCGCCCGTGTTCTTATTGATGGCGACGATGGACGGTTCGTTCACCACGATCCCTTTGCCGCGCGCCAAAACCAGCGTGTTGGCCGTGCCGAGATCGATGGCTAGATCGGAGGAGAATACACTGAACAGAGACCGGAAATTCATTGAGTGACAAGAAAGCCGATAGGGAGGAAAAACCTACCCAAGGCTACCACATAGATCGCCGATTTTTCATCGGCTCGGGCCTGTTTTCGATCGCCTGCCGGCGGAAGAGCGCTCGCGGGTTCCGGGGATTCGCCTTCGTCGCCAACTACGACGGACAGGCCATCGCCGCCGTCGATTTGCAGGTGTTCGCCGTCGTGCGCCACATCCGTCTCGACGCGAACCCCACGGCGGTGATCGCCCACCCCGACCGTCCGCAGGTGTTCGCGCTCACGCCCGCCAACGGCGCGATCCACCGGATCGATCTCGGGACGCTGAACGTCGAGGCCAAGCGCGTGCTGGCCCGCACGGCCACCACCGTGCGGCTTTCCCCCCAAGGGGACTGCCTTTGGCTGCTCGCCGCGCCGGAGCGCAAGCTCATCCGCGTCAACCTCGACACTCTGAACCCCGAGGCGATCGTGGCCATTCCCGAGGGTGCGACGGATATCGACTTTTCCCCCGCCACTCCGTTCGCGGTGCTCAGTTTGGGCGAGAGCGGGCGCGCGGCGGTGATCGATCTGCGGACGCGGCGAGTGGCTTACCAGACGCAGTTAGGTCCGGAGGCGGGTCCGGTGAAGTATCTGAAGAACGGCCGGCTTTTGCTAGTGGGCAGTCCGGCGGAGCAGTCGCTGGTGGTGCTCGAAGCGGAAAGCGGGCGGCGGGTGGTCGAACTACCCCTCTCGCTCAAGCCGGAGCGTTTTTGTTTCAAACAGGACGGCGGACAATTGTTCGTCACCGGGCCGGGGCAAGACGCGGTGGCGGTGGTTTATCCGTATCAGACTCAGGTGGCGGGCACGCTGCTCGCCGGGCACGCTCCCGGAGCGATGGCCGCTTCGGCGAATCCCGACTTCCTCTTTGTCGCCAATCGCGACTCGGGCGAGGTGACGGCGCTCGATATCCAGACGCAAAAGGTGCGGGCCGTGGTCCCCGTGGGTAGCGTGCCGGACTTTATCGCGATCACGCCGGATAACAACTTCGCGCTGGTGCTGAATCGCGGCTCGGGCGACATGGCCGTGATTCGCGTGGACGCGATGGCGGGCCGCAGGACCAAGGCCGGTCCGCTGTTCACGATGATTCCGGTAGGCTCGACCCCGGTGGCGGCGGTGGTGGCGTCGATTTAGGGTTTCGGCACGACGATCCTGTCGATCCCCGGACGCACGCCGTAGTTCGCGGGCAACTCGCGATAGTCGCGCGAATCGCGGGCGTTCCAGTCCCACACGATCTTTCCGTCCTTGAGCGTCATCTCGCAAAACAACCGCTCTTTGGCGCGCACGCCGCCGCCCGCGTAATCGGCGAATCCGAAATCGCCGCGCCGCAAGTTCCACACCGCGACGTCGGCGATCGCGCCCACCGAGAGATGGCCGAGTTCGGGACGCCCGATCAGCTTCGCCGGAGCGTCGGTCGATTCGCGCATCACCTCGCCCAGCGGCACGCCGAGCGCGAGCATCTTCGACATCGTCGTCGGCATGTCCATCATCGAGCCGTTCATCGATCCCGTATGCAGATCGGTGGAGATGGAATCGGGATAGAAGCCGGCTTTCACGGCGGGCGCCGCATTGCGGAAAACGAAACTGCCGCCGCCGTGGCCGACGTCGAATTTCACGCCGCGCTTTCGAGCGTCGGCGAGGTAGGGGAGCAAGCGGCCTTCGCCGTCGACATACGGGACCGGTCCGCGAAACATGTGTGTCGCGATATCGCCCGGACGGAGCTTTTCGGCGACCAGCTTCCAGAACGGACGCTCGATATGGAAGTACCCGAAATCGACCATGACGGGGATCGACGCCGCGCGCCCCGCTTCGAGCGCGTTATCGACGGACTCCCAATCGGGCTTCTGGTAATGCGCCGTCTTCACGCCGACGACGACGTCCGAATGCTTCTTCGCCAGCGCCGCGACGGCCTTGGGGTCGAAGTCTCCCTGCTCGGCGACATCGGTCATCATGCCCAACCCGGCGATGTTGACGAAAGCGAACACGCGGGTCCGGGCGCGGTCGATCACCGTGTGCCGGAAGGTCTCGAAGTTGCGCCAACCGCTGGACCCCGCGTCGGCCATCGTCGTGACGCCGGTGCGGAAACCGAACCCGTCGGGGAGCACGCTGTTGTCGCCCGCCCAGGCGTCGCGTACGCCGGTAGTGGCGAACAGGTGCACGTGGATGTCGATCAGGCCGGGCGTGACGACGAGTCCGCGGACGTCGATGGTTTTGCGTCCGGCGAGCCCAGTCCCAACCGCCGCCACGCGCCCGTTGTCGATAGCAACGTCGGCCACGCGGTCGACGTTATTGCGCGGGTCGATCACCCGTCCGCCGGTCAGCACCAGGTCGTGTTGCGCGATTAGCGCCAGAACGAATACGGACATGCCGCTATTCTAAAGTCCGATGTTGGCCACGCTGGCGGCGCTCTTGGTGAAATGGCCGGTCCTCGAACTGCCGCGCCCGGTCAAGGTGGAGTTGCAATACGAGGACACGCGGGTGCGGATCGAGATGGAAGGCGAAATTCAGGACCCCGTGCGCGTGTTCGCGCCGCGCGCGCTCGAAATCTGGATCAACGGGGAGAAGATGACGTGCCGCCGCTACGGCGGCTATCGCTTGGCGACGTTCCCGATTTTGCACAACCAGGAAGCGTGCGAGCCGTATTAACTATCGCCGCCGCTAGGCCAACGTCACCCTCCCACGAGCGTTGTCCCAGCGGGCGACCTTCCCCCGCCGGTAGCTCTCGTTGCCGAGCGCGACCGCGATCACGCCGTACATTCCGAGATCGCAGTCGCACTTGAGCGGCGCGCCGTTGCGGATCGCGTCCAGCAGGTTTTGGTGATGCAACTCGGTGCGTTCGCCGCCGGACTTGATGTGCACGTACATCTTCGCCTCGTTTTCGAACTGCCGTTGCGGAGTGATCGTGAAACCGGTGCGCATAAACTCGAGTGTCGCCTTGTGACCGCGCAGCAGGTGCGGTACCGGCGTATCGTTCGCCATCGAAGAAATCAACTGAACCGTCGGCCCGCCCGGATAGTCGAGCAGGATATTCAAGGTGTCGGGGATTTCGGCGAGCGAAGCCGTGAAATTGAACTTACCGCCGAACCCGACGCCCTTTTCGGGGTAAGTTAGCCCGAGCGATTTGATGATGCGGGTTACGCGGTGCACGAACAAGTCGCTGGCGATGCCCCCCGAGTAATCCCAGTAACGCCGCCAAAACTGAAAACGGTCTGGATCGAAGTCGCGCTTCGGCGCCGGGCCGAGCCACGCGCGCCAGTCCAAGTTGTCGCCGGGTTTGACGTCGGGGTCGAATTCGGACGTCCAGAAATCGTCGCGATGGTTACGCGAGTAATCGATCTGCGCGAGAACGACCTTGCCGAGCGCGCCCGCCTGCACGAATTGGTAAGCCGTTTCGTAGGAGTCGTCCGACATTCCCTGGACGCCGACCTGGAACTTGATCTTCGGGTTCGCCTTCACGCGCGCGACCAGCTTGCGCGCCTGCTCCGGCGTCTGCGTCATCGGCTTTTCGCAATAGACGTGCTTGCCCGCCGCGACCGCGTCCATCGCCATCTGGTAGTGCCAATGCTCCGGCGTGGCGATGAGGACGTAGTCGATGTCCTTGTCGTCGAGGATCGAACGGTAGTCGCGAACCTTCTTCGCGCCGGTCAGCGCGGCCATCGCGTCGAGACGCTTTTGGTACACGTCGCAGACCGTCGAGAATTCGATACTGAGTTGTTCCCGCAGCGGCAGCAGGGAGCGCACGTGCGCGTTGGCCATGCCTCCGTTGCCGATAACGCCGATCCGAATCCGGTCGTTCGCGCCAAGTACGCGGGGAGCGGCGAGCGTCGCCCCCAAAACCGCCCGCCGCGTTACCACAGCAGCTTCAGCCCGAATTGAATTTGCCGCATGGGCGAGACCAAGCCGGTGATCGCGCCCGGACCGCGCGAGATGTTCGCTTGCGACGGGTACGTCACCGCGCCGCCCGCGCCCGCCACGGGCAAAAATCCGGCGGCGGTATTCAGGGCGCCGTTCGGACGCGCGAATTGCGGCGTGTTGAACAAGTTGTAAAGTTCGGTCCGGAATTGCACCTTGAATCGTTCGGTGATCGCGAAGTTTTTGAAGAGAGAGAAATCGACGACTTTCGCGCCCGGGCCTTCGAGAATTCCGACGCCCGAGTTGCCGTACTTACACAATTGGGGCAGCGCCGGGTTCTGGCAACTCACCAAGCGGAAGTCGTCGGGGTTGAACCACTGATTGACGGTGGGGCTCGAGACATAACCGGGCCCCACGCGGTCCGGCCGGACGGTGACATTCGCCGTATTCGTAATCGCGCCCTGCGTGACGGTGAAGGGGAAGCCCGTGCGCAAGGTGATAATCCCGTTGGTCTGCCAGCCGCCGATCAGCGCCTTCGCCGCGCGATTCCAACTGGCGGGCGTCGGCACTTCGTAGACGAAGTTGGCGACCATGTTGTGCGTGACGTCGAAGCCGGCGCGCTGTTTGTCCGCAGCGCGATTGCGTGGATTTTGGTACGCGTTGGGATTCGTTCCGTCGCTTTCATTACGGCCGTATCCTTCCATCAGCGTCTTCGAGAACGTATGCGCGATCGAGAACGAGAACCCGTTCGAGAAACGCTTCTGTAAGGTGAGTTGCAGGCCCTGATACCAGGCGTTCGCGCCGGAATCGAGAAAGCGCAGCCGAGTGAGCGGGCGGATGACGCCGTTGTCGTTGATGGTCTGATACGGGCGGCGAGATTGCAGCGTGGACGTGGCGGTGTTAAAGGCCGGGTCCGGCGAATTCGCCTCGACCGTATTGTCGAGATGCGTCGTTTTCGAGCCGACGTAACCCACGTTCAACACCATGTCGAACGGCAAGCGCCGCTGAATATCGAGACTCCACTGATTCACCTGCGGTTGGAAATTGTCGGTGTTTAGAACGTTCGCGCTGGTGCCGATGGCTGGGTTAATCGTGCCGAAGGGATTGGCGAAGGTCAGGGGCGACGCGGGATTCGTGAGGGCGTTGTTCGAGGCGTTGTTGATAAACGCCGAGCTACCCGACAGCGGCGGGTTCAGGTTCAAGATCGTGTAGTTGTTCAACTGGTGAATGTTGTAGTAGATACCGTAACCCGCGCGCACGACCCAGTCGTCGGAAACGCGATACGCCAAGCCGATGCGCGGCATAATCAGGTTCTTTTGCGGTTTGTAGAACTCGTGCAGCGTCCGGATTTGGCGCGGAACGAACGTCCATTGCCCGTTGACCAGCTCGGCGCTGCGCCATAGGCCCTGAATGTCGGTCGCCATGGTGTTGTATTCGTAGCGCAGACCTAAGTTCAGGGTCAGCTTGCGGGATACCTTCCAATCGTCGACCGCGTAGAAGCCCCAGCGACTCTGCCGAACGTCGGTGAGCGGCAAGCCTTCCGGCGTGTTAGTCCCCGTCGGCAGTCCCAACATGAATTGCGCGAACTGGTTGCCCGCGATGTTGCCGTTGAAATCGAACGAACCGCGCGGAACGTTGGCCGCGCCGCGGAAGAGAGATACCCAGCGGTACTCCCAGCCGAATTTCACGTTGTGGTTCGCCGCCGAGTAATTGAAGCTCTCGCTGAACTGGTGCAGATTGTTGTCGTCGAATCCATTCCCGCCATCGCGCTCCGCTAGGCCCTGGATGGCGCTCCCCCCGAAGTTCATCGACGGCACCCCCGCTTCTCGGCGAGTTAGCGGACGGTTATTGTCGTTCACTACGCGGAAGCCGTCGAGCCCCAAACTGTTGAGGTTGAAATCCGTGTTGGCGCGAGGATTGAAGCTGTCGCCTTTCGACCGCGTGAAGCCGTAGCGAGTCTCGACGACGAAGGCGGGCGAGAAAACGTGAATCCACTGGAAAGCGACGTTGTCGTTGCGCCCCAGCACCAAGTATGTAAATTGCGGCGACGCTCCGGGCGTCTGCAGCCAACTGACGCTATTGGTCGCGTAGCGGCCCATGATCTTGTCGTTAGCCGAAAACGCGTGGTCGATCTTGACGTAGTACTGGTCGTCGTCGATCGATTGTCCTCCGACGCCCGTGTAGTTGAATCCGCTGATGGGGTCGGGCAAAGTCGTCTGCGGACGCTCCCAGAAGTTGAGCAAGTTCCGCGCGCCCGCCGCGATGCGTCCCGAAGGAATCACGTTGTTGGCGAACGGCGTCGGGTTCGTCGTTCCCGTCAGCGGGTCGAAAATCACCACCGGTGCCTGCGCCACTCCCGCCGCGTTCCGGCGATTCAAGAGCTCGCCGAAGTCGCCGGTACGGAAGCGTTCGGTGGGAACCAACGCCGATTCCGCCGAACCGGGCAGTCTACGCCGCCGCCCTTCGTAGTTGAACATCCAGAACGTCTTGTCCTTGCCGTTGTAAATCTTGGGCAGCAGCACGGGGCCGCTGGCGAAAGCGCCAAACTGATTCTGCCGGATCCCCTGCTTCGGCAAGCGCGCTTGCCCCGGCGTCAAGAAGTAGTTTTGAAAGTAGCTTTCCGCGTCGAGCTTGTCGTTGCGCAGGAACTCGAACACGGAGCCGTGGAAGTCGTTGCCGCCCGACCGCATCACCATCACCAATTGCGCCCCGGAGTTAAATCCGTACTCGGCGGAGTAGCTGCCGGTGAGCACCTTCACTTCCTCGATCGCCTCGGGCGACGGCGAGAAAGGAACCGTATTCACGCGCGCCTCGGTGGCCACCACGCCGTCGAGCGTCGCGTGCTGATTCACTTCTCGCTGGCCGTTGGCGACGATGGCGATCGTCTGGCCGGGAATGGGAATGCCGCCTCCCGCGCCTCCCTGCCCGTCGAGCCCGCCGCGCGGGCCGAACATCACGCCCGCCTGCAGTACCGCCAGATTCCCGACGTTGCGCCCGTTGATCGGCAGCTCCGTAATGCGCCGCTGCTCGATCACTTCGCCGATCGACGACTCGTCGGTCTTCAGCGCCGCCACCGCGCCGGTAATCTCGATCCGCTCGCTCACCTGTCCGACTTGCAGCGCGAAATCGACGCGCAGTTTCTCGTTGATCTGCAGCGGTAGCCCGCTGCGCGTGGCGGTCTTAAAGCCGGACATCTCGACCGTCACCGAATACTCGCCGATATCGAGCAGCGGGAAGCTGTAGTCGCCGGTCGAGGTGGTAACGTCCTCGCGCTTCACGCCGGTGCGGGTCTGCGTGGCGACGACTTTCGCGCCGCTCACCACCGCGCCGGTGGAATCGGTGACGGTGCCGAGGATCGACGTCGAGGTCGTTTGAGAAAAGAGAGACGACGGGAACAGCGGGAACAGCAGGACTACTAGGCGTTTCATGGGAACACCCTCCTGAGCGTTTGCGATTCGCCTACTATAACAGCCGCGAAGAGACGACGGAGAGCGCCGCCAGCGCGGCGGTTTCGGAGCGCAATACGTGGGGGCCGAGAGAGACGCGCGTCCAGTTCTCCGCCATGGCGCGCTCCGCGTCCGTCCAACCGCCCTCGGGTCCGATGGCGACGGCCACGCTCGCGGCGGGCGATATCGCCTCGTGAATCGGAACGCCGCCTTCCTCGTCGGCGAACAATCGTAGGTCCGCCTCCATTTGAATGGCTTCGGCGAATGGCAGGCACTCGGCGATTTCCGGGAGCCGCGTGCGGCGCGATTGCTGCGCCGCTTCGAGGGCGATCTTGCGCCAGCGCTCGACGCGTTTCGCCGCCGCGCGTTCCAGCCCCGCTTCGCTGCGAGCGGCTTGCACCGGAACGATTCTTGCCACGCCGAGCTCGGTGGCCTTCTCGACGCTCCACTCGAAATGGTCGAACTTGACGAGCGCGGCGGCCAGCGTGATGCGGCACTTCGGCTGCGGCGCGACGCTCTTTTCGACCACGCGGAACGAGACTCGCGACTTGTGCGCCTCTTCCACCGTCGCCAGGTAAAGCGATTCGTTGTCCGACAGTTGGTAAGTCTGCCCCGGCTCGACGCGAAGGACGCGCGTCAAGTGCTTGGCGTCCTCTCCTTCGAGTTCCGCGATTCCGCGATGCACTTGGGGAACGAAGAAGAGACGCCGCGCCATGCCCGATACTGGATTCGATGATTGCGCATTTGCGCGGCCTGCTGCTGGAGAAGCATCCGGGACAGGCCGTCGTCGAGGCGGGCGGCGTCGGCTACGACTTGACCATTCCCGTTTCGACGTTCACCCAATTGCCGGAACCCGGCCGCGAAGTCCGGTTGCACGTTCACACGCACGTTCGCGAGGACGCGCTGGCGCTGTTCGGATTCGCGTCGCGCGAGGAGAAAAGCGCGTTCGAAAAACTGATCGGCGTATCGGGTATCGGGCCGAAGCTCGCGGTCACCGTGTTGAGCGGTTTGGCCGCGCCGGACTTGATCTCGGCCATCGTCGCGGGCGACCTGGCGCGGCTCACGCGCATTCCGGGTATCGGCAAGAAGACGGCCGAGCGTATGGTGCTCGAACTGCGCGAAAAGATGGGCGCGGCCTCCGGCGCCGCTCCCGCGGCCGCCCTCATGAACGCGCTCGATCAAGACGTGGTGTCGGCCCTGCTGAACTTGGGCGCGGCGCGTCCGGCGGCGGAGGCGGCGCTCGCGAAACTCAAATCGCAAGGCGCCCCCGAAGACTTCGAGACTCTCTTCCGCCGCGCGCTGGAACTGGTGCGATGAAGGATCGCGCGCAAGGGAAATCGATCGCCTCCGCCGCGGCGCTCGAAGGCGAGAAACAGTTCGAGGCGTCGCTGCGCCCGCAACGGCTCGCCGAGTTCACCGGCCAGGCGAAGCTTAAGGAGAATCTCTCGATCGCCATCGAGGCCGCGCGCCAACGCGGCGAGGCGATGGACCATGTGCTGCTCTACGGCCCGCCGGGATTGGGCAAGACGACGCTCGCCCAACTGGTGTCGCAGGAACTCGACGTGGCGTTCGATCAAACGTCCGGGCCGATCCTGCAAAAGAAGCTCGACCTGACGGGCATTCTTTCGAACGTGCGCGCGCGGCAGATTTTCTTCATCGACGAGATTCACCGCCTGTTGCCCGACGTCGAGGAGATGCTCTACTCGGCGCTCGAAGATTTCCGGGTGGACATTCTGGTCGGCACCGGTCCGGGAGCGCGGACGCATTCGCTGACGGTACCCAAATTCACGGCGGTGGGCGCCACGACCCGGCAAGGTTTGGTGAGCGCTCCGCTGCGCGGACGCTTCGGACTGGTGTTGCGTCTCGACCATTACGGCGAGGACGACTTGGCGTCCATCGTGCGCCGGTCGTCGGCGATTCTCGGCGTCGAAGTGGAGCCCGGCGCGGACCGCGAAATCGCCCGCCGCAGCCGCGGCACGCCCCGGATCGCGAATCGGCTGCTGCGGCGCGTGCGCGACTACGCGCAAGTGCGCGCGTCGGGGACGGTGACCGGAGAAGTCGCCGTCACCGCACTCGACTTGCTCGACGTGGACCGCTACGGCCTCGACGAGATCGACCAGAAGATCATGTTGACCGTCTGCGACAAATACTCGGGCGGGCCGGTGGGCGTCAACACCATCGCCGCCTCGATCGACGAAGAGCCCGCCACGATCGAGGAGATGTACGAGCCGTACCTGATCCAGCTCGGCTTTCTCGACCGCACCCCGCGCGGCCGTATGGCTACCGATCGCGCGTTCGAGTACTTCGGAATTCCCCGCCGTCCCTCGCCGCAGCGGGGACTGTTCTAGCGAGCTAGAAATTCAAGCGTAGGGCGAACTGTAGTTGCCGCGACGTTCCCGCGCCGGTCGCTCCGTCGTTCGCCGTGGTCTGGATCGCGCCGAAATTCGAGTTCGAGATGTTGTTCGCGGGATTGCCGAATTGCGCGCGGTTAAACAGGTTGAACGCCTCGGTGCGGAATTCCAGATTCACCCTCTCGGTGAGGCGCGTCCGCTTTACCAAAGCCGTATCCAACTGCCAGAGGCCGGGACCGCGCGCTACGTTGCGGCCCAAATTACCCCAGGTATTGGCGGCGGGAACGGCGAACGCGCCGCGGTTCAAGTACGAGTCCGGCGTCTGCGAACTCGCGTAAAGCGATTGGCCCGCGACGTAATCGGGCCGTTGCGGCGGAACGTTGTTGCCGTCCGGCAGCACGCCCACCGCGCGGACCACGGTCACGTTCACCGCGCGTCCGGTGCGCGCGAAAAAGAATCCCGACACGCTCCAGCCGCCCCAAACTTTGTCGCGGCCCCAGGGTAGATCGTAGATCGAGTTCGCCGTGAAGGTCTGGCGGATGTCGAAGTCGGCCGGTCCCCGGTCGCAACGGCGGCAAGAGACGATCATCAACTCCTGGCCTTCGCCCGATCCGGCGTTGTCGTCGATCGCCTTGCCGAAGAGATACTGCGACTGGAACAGCCAGTTCTTCGTGAAGTTGCGGTTGAGCGACGCCTGCAGACCATGGAAGTTCGAGCGGTTGTAATTGACTTTGCGGTCCACCGAGCCGAAAGTGGGGAACGGCTGGCGGCGCGTGACCGGGTCGAGCGCGTTGACGCGGTCGCGCCCGAACAAATGCGTGCCCTTATTGCCGACATAGGCCACTTGGCCGACGAACGATCCGGGCAACTGTTGCTGAATCGAGAAGGTCCACGTGCTCGTGTAAGCGTCGCGCCGGTCGCGCTGAATCGCCCGGGGAGTGATGCCGGTGGACCGCGCCTGCGGGAGAAACGGATCGATGGGGTAGGACAGCGCGGGCTGCTGGGCGACGGTGAGCGACGCGCCTTCGGCGAAGCTGTCGAGCGGCGCGTTCACGTCGTCGGTCTGGCCGGGCGAGTAATACAAACCGCCGCCCATGCGAAAGACGGTGCGGTTCTTCAGAAAGTTGGGCGCCCAGGCGAGCGAAGCGCGCGGCGCGAAATTGTTGTCGTCGCGGAAATACCAAGGCTCGCCCTGCGGGCAGTAGCCGCCGCAGCGCTCCAAGTCGAGCACGTTGGCCCGTCCGAATTGTTCCTTCGCCAGGCCGTAGTTCTCGTACCGGAGGCCGAGATTCACCGTCAAGTTCGGCTTGATCTTGAATTCGTCTTGCGCGAAGTAAAACCAATACGTCCGTCGCGCGCCCAGCATCGGGTAGCGGCTGCCGATCGAGAACGAATCCAGCCGGTTGGCGAACAGATTGGCGACGCTGCCGAAGACGATCGTCGTGTTCTGCGAGTCGGCGATATTGGCGTGGATGCGGCGCGCCTCGAAACCGGTTTTCACCGTGTGGCGGCCGACGACGCGCGTGTAGTTGTCGAGAATCGAATACGACGTGGGCTTCTCGATCTCGGCGCGGACCGACTGCGTGTTGGTGAAGCCGGGGATGCGGACGCTCTCGGGAATCACGCCCAGCGCCGTGCGCTCGAGCGCCGAGCGATTCACCGCGATTCGCGCCTCGTTGACGATCGTCGGCCCGAACACCGATTGCAATTGCACCGTGCCTTGCGTCGGATAAATGTTCGAATCGCGCGTTTCGAGCAACGCCGTCCGCGGCTCGCTGATGAAGCCGCGCGTCGTGTTGAAGCGCCCGAAAAGACTGTGCGAATCGGTAATCCGGTAATCGACGCGGATCATGCCCGAGTCCTCGTCGCGAACGTCCTTCGGGAGACCGAAAAAGCGGTCTACGTCGGGGTTCACCGAAACCGTCCCGCGCGGGTAGGCGTTAATCAAGTTGCGCAGCGAAGGTTGGGCCGCCGCCAGCCGCGTGCGAAACGATTCGCTGGGCACCAAGCCGTTTACCGACGCGGTCGTGAGCCGTTGCCGCAGCCCTTCGTAGTTGGCGAAGAAAAACAGCCGGTTCTTGGCGATCGGGCCGCCCACGTTCGCGCCGTACTGATTCAGCCGGAACGGCGGCACCGTCGAAGGATCGAACGGACGCCGCGCGTCGAAGTAGTTGTTGCGGAGAAACCAGAACGCCGACCCGTGAAATTCGTTGGTTCCGGTTTTGGACACGAGATTGACCAGACCGCCGCCCCCGCCGCCGCCCTCGGCGGTGTAAGCCGCCGAACTGACGCGGAACTCGGCGATCGAGTCGAGCGAGATCACCAAGCGCAGATTGCCTTCCTGTCGAGGATCTTTGACTCCCGTTGCGTCCACACCGTCGAAATTCCAATTGTTCTCGTCGCGCGGACGCCCGAAAAAGCGGATGGAATTCTGGTTGCCTTCGCCCGTGTTCGTCGCTCCCGGCGCGAGCAGCATTAACGCCGTCCAGTTGCGGCCGTTTATTGGAATCTGCTTGAGTTGCGCCTCGCCCACCGCGGTACCGATTTCCGAACTGCTCTGGTCCACCGGAGTCGCGCCGGCAGTCACCTCTACCTGCGTCGAGACGGTTCCCACTTCGAGCGCCACGTCGAGCGTTCGCCGCTCGCCCACCGACAGCTTGACGCCGTCGATCTTGACCGTCTTGAAGCCGTCCATCGAGACGGTTACCGTGTAGTCGCCATTGGGCACTTGCGCCACCAAATAAATGCCGGTTTCGTTGGTTTCCGCTTGCCGTTTCGCGCCGGTGGCCGAGTTCAGCAACTCCACTTTGGCGCCCGAAACGGCGAGGCCGCCGGGATCGCGAACCGTTCCATTGAGCGTGGCGCGCTCCATTTGGGCGAATGCGGACACAGCTAGGGCGAGAGCGAGAAATACTGTTTTCATAAGGTAGGAGATACTTAGGAGACTAACAAGCGAAAGTTAAAACTGCGTTACGCATGAAGACTCTGCTTATTTACTCGTTCTTAGCTCAAAGCATGCTGGATATTAAGCCGATTCGTGCCACCGATCCGGTTCCCAACGATCCCGACGATCCCGCCATTTGGATTAACCGAAAAAATCCCGCCGGCAGCCTGATTCTCGGCACCAACAAAGTCGCCGGCGCCGCCGGATCGTTGGTCGTGTTCGGGCTCGACGGGAAAGTCCGCCAGACCGTCGCCGGAATCGACCGTCCTAACAATGTCGATATCGAATATGGACTCGACGGCTTGGACCTCGCCGTGGTGACGGAGCGCCGGAAAAACCGCCTCCGCGCCTTCGCCGTCGAGGAGAAGGGCGTCCGCGATATCGGGTTTGTCGATTGCTGCCCCGAGCCGATGGGCGTCGGCCTTTACAAACGCCCTCGCGACGGGGCGATCTTCGCCATCGTCGCTCCGAAGGGCCGCGCCGATTCGCCGCGCGACGGCTACTTGTATCAATACCGGTTGACCGTCGAGAACGGCGCGGTGAAGGGCGCGCTAGCGCGCCGCTTCGGACAGTTTAGTGGGACGAAAGAGATCGAGGCGGTCGTCGTCGACGACGCGCTGGGATTCGTCTACTATTCCGACGAAGGCGCGGGAATTCGCAAGTACCACGCCGATCCCGATCGTCCGGACGCGGCGAAGGAGCTTGCGATGTTCGGGCGTACGGGATACCGGGGCGACCGGGAAGGCTTGGCGATTTACGCGAAGGCCGATGGGTCCGGTTACTTGATTTCCACCGATCAACTCCCCGGCAATAGCGAATACCGCGTGTACGACCGGGTGGGCGAGAATCGCGAACTGTTCGTCTTTCGCGGCGGCGCGGACACCACCGACGGCATCGACGTTACTTCCGAAAACCTCGGCCCCGAGTTTCCCGGCGGCCTGTTCGTCGCCATGAATTCCGGCGCGAAGAACTTCCTGCTGTACGACGCCGCCTTCCTCATGCGACGCTGAAGCTTGTCGCCGCTCGCCGTCGTTTTTCTGATCGTTTTTCTCGACCTTCTGGGCGTCGGCATCCTCACGCCCGTCTTTCCGTTCCTAATCCGGCAGTTCCGCGCCGACGCCATGACGGTGGGCCTGATGGCGCTGTCCTTCAGCGCGGCGCAGTTTCTGGCTTCGCCGGTGCTAGGCGCGCTCGGCGACCGTTACGGCCGGCGTCCGGTGCTGATCGTCAGTCTTTTTGGAACGGCCGTCGGCTACTTTCTGTTCGGGTGGGCGGGCGCGCTGTGGATCATGTACCTGTCCCGCGTGATCGACGGCGTGACGGGCGGCAACATTTCCACGGCGCAGGCCTACATCGCCGACATCAGCAAGCCCGAAGATCGCGCGAAAAACTTCGGATTGATCGGGGCGGCGTTCGGCTTGGGCTTTATCGTCGGTCCCGCGCTGGGGGGACTGCTCGCGAAGTTCGGCCTCGCCGCGCCGGCCTTCGCCGCGGGCGCGCTGTCCTTGGTGACGATGGCCGCCACCTGGTTATTCCTGCCCGAATCTTTGCCGCCGGAGCGCCGTACGCAATCGCCTTTTCATTGGCGCGAAATCGGCCCCCTTCGGCAGATCTTCCGCGCGCTGGCCCGTCCCGAGTTGGTGTGGGCGCTGCTGGCGATTTTCGCCGCCAACTTCGCCATGGCCGGATTGCAAAGCAACTTCGCGGTGTTCGCCTTCGACCGGTTCGCGGTCGGACCCGGCCAGATCGGCCTCGTCTTCGCCTCGATCGGCGCTACCGGAGCGATTACCCAGGGGGTCCTGATGCGCCGCTTTTCCATGCGATTCCAGCCGGTATCCCTTTCGGTCGCCGGACTTTCGATCGCGGCCGCCGGGTTTCTGGGAATCGCCTTGGCCCCCGCCGTTTGGGCGATCTATCCGGCGTGCATGGCGATCGCGTTGGGTATGGGCCTGAGCGGACCTTCGTTGACCGGCTTGCTTTCGTCGAACGTGGCCGTGGTCGAACAGGGGTCCGTTCTCGGAGTCTCCATGTCGCTCGCGAGCCTCGCGCGCGTGATCGGACCGGTGGCGGCGGGCGGGCTATACGACCGCGTCCGCCCGGATTCGCCCTACGTCGCCGGAGCGTTGGCGATGCTCGCCGGCGTCTGGTTAATTTCGTCTAAGCGGCCAGCGCCCGCAGCATCCACGCCATCTTCTCGTGTTGTTCCATCAGGCCGGTGAGGAAGTCCTGACTTCCGGCGTCGCCGAACTCTTCCTTGATCGTTTCGAGATCGGCGCGCAGTTGGCGCACTAGCGCCTCGTGATCCGACCGCAGCGCCTCGATCATCTTCGCCGCCGATAGATCGGTGGACGCTTCCTTCAACCGCGCGTTCTCGAGAAACGCCTTCAGCGTCGAAAGCGGGGTCTCGTCCAGGGCGCGCACGCGTTCCGCCACGTCGTCGATGACTGCGTCGATTTCCTCGTACTGCGACTCGAAGAACTTATGCAACTCGGAAAAGTGCGGCCCGGTCACGTTCCAGTGGAAATTGCGGGTCTTGGTGTACAGCACGTATTCGTCCGCCAGCAGGGCGTTCAAGATTTTCGACGCGCCCGTCCGCTGCGCGACGGCCAATCCGATGTGGATGCTCATACGTCTTCGATGTTAACGCCGCCTCAGCCGCCCGCCGGGCGGCGGGGGCGATGCTAGACTCAAACGCGTATGGCGAGCGCTCTGTTTCCGATCTACAGCCCCGGCGAAATGCCGCTCGACGGCGCGCAGACCTGGCTCGGAACGACGCCGCGCATTTCGTCGCTGTTGATCAAGCCCGCCTCCGCGGTCTGCAATCTCGATTGCGCCTATTGTTTCTACCTCGACCGCGACGCCGACCCGTACAAGGAACTGCCCGCGCGGCGCATGACCGACGAGACGCTGGAGCGGCTGGTGGACACCTACATGTTCTACAGCTACCCGCACTCGACGTTCGCGTTCCAAGGCGGCGAACCGACCCTCGCGGGGTTGAAGTTTTTCGAAAAGCTGGTCGAGTTGCAGCAACGATACGGCCGCAATGGACATCAGGTGTCGAACGCGCTCCAAACCAACGCGGTACTGATCGACGAGGCTTGGTGCCAACTGTTCCGGAGCTACAACTGGCTGCTCGGCGTCTCGCTCGACGGCCCGGAGGAGATTAACGATCTCTACCGCTTCAACAAGGCCGGGCACGGTACCTGGAAGCGCGTGATGCAGTCCGTCGAAACGCTGCAGAAAGAGAAGGTCGAGTTCAACATTCTCTGCGTGCTGAATTCGGCGAACGTCGAAAAGCCGCGCGAGCTTTACAAGTTCTACAAGTCGCTCGGCGTCGATAACGTTCAGTTCATTCCGTTGGCCGAATTCAATCCCGACGGCTCGCGGATGCCGTTCACGATTACGCCCGAGCAGTACGGAAAGTTTCTCGTCGAGATGTTCGAGCTCTGGTGGCCGGACCGCCGCAAGATGCGCATCCGCTTTTTCGACAACATCGCCGAGGCGCTCGCCGGACAAAAGCCGGGGTCGTGCACCATGCACGAGACCTGCGACAGCTACTGCGTGGTCGAGTACAACGGCGACGTCTACCCGTGCGACTTCTTCGTCGAGGGCGGCTGGAAGCTCGGCAACGTCAACCTCGATAGCTGGCCCGAGATCGCGCGCCGCACGAAGCGCTATTCGTTCGCCCAAAAGAAAACGCTCGCGCATCCGGAGTGCCAGGTGTGCGAGTATTCCTCGATCTGCCACGGGGGTTGCCCGAAATTCCGCCACGGCCCCCAACGACGCTTCGAGGATCTCGATTACTTCTGCCAGTCGTACAAGATGATCTACGCGCGCTCGGTGGGGCCGCTCAAGGACGAATTGAAAAAGATTCTGCCGCGTTAGGCGGCTTGGTCGGCGGGCTCGTGAAACAACTGCATTAATTGATCGTCGCGTAGAGCGACGAAAGCGTAGGCTTCGCCGTTGGGACCGCTGAACTCGACTTCGTAGGCACCGGTGGCCCACCGCTCTACGATGACGCCGACATGTCCCTTGCGAAGGTTGCGATCGGGCAAGTCTTCGGTGAGCGCGACGATCGCATGCATTGGTAGCTCGGTCATAACTTCCCTTTACAGAACATAACAGCTCGTAAGGCGCGGGACCTCTTCGCCGTAGAGCACGATCCATGCGCTGCGGCAAATCGCGCGGCGCGCCCCGTTAACCGCCTCGAAATCGACGACGTACCGGTCGCCGAACTCGTTCGATTCGATCCGCCGTGCGTTGTCGTTCGCCGCGACTTTCCTTAACCGGTCGGCGAGGCGCGCCGCGCCGTCCGGCCCTAAACCGAGCGCAGCCCGAAAAACTCGCGCTTTATCTTTGCCGATCGGGTGCTCCGGATTCAAGCAATAGTCCCGCAACTTCGCCTCCGGGACGATCGCCCGCTCGCCGTTAGGCAGCCTCATCCGCCGCTACCTTCTCGATCCGCACGCGCGCGATCCGGTTGCGATCCATGGTCAGCACCGTGTACCGCCGCCCGGCCTCCTCGATCGACTCTCCGTTCGACGGCAGGTGCCCCAAGCGCGACAGCAGGAACCCGGCCAGCGTCTCGAATCCCGCCTCGAACGGTAACTCGATGCCGTAGTGCGTTTCGAGATCGCGAATGGGGATCGTGCCTTCCACCTCGATCGACGAATCCTCGCGCTTCGGCGGGCGGCGGCGGTCGTCGTGCTCGTCTTCGATCTCCCCGAAAATCTGCTCGAGCACGTCCTCGAGCGTGACCACGCCGGTAATGGTGCCGAACTCGTCCACCACCACCGCCATATGCTTGTGGCCCGCGCGAAACTCGCCGATCAATTCGTTCAACGGCTTGGTTTCCGGCACGATGAGCGGTTTCGCCATCCAGTCGCTCAAATGGAACGGACGCGCCGCGCGGCGCCGCTCGTTCGCGAACCGGCGGTCCCGCCAAACGCGCACCAAATCGCGGTAATGGATGACGCCGACGATGTTCTCGGGCTGTCCTTCGTACACCGGCACCCGCGAATAGTTATGTTCCGCCATGGTACGGAGCACTTCGTCGAGCGGCGCGTCCGACGGCAGCGAGACCACCGAGCCGCGCGGCACCATCACCTCGCGCGCCACCAATTGCCGCAGATCGAGCAGCCGGTGGATCGAATCCTGCTCGAACGGTTCCAGGTGGCCGTGCTCCTCGCTCGACGAGACGATGTACTTGATCTCCTCCGCCGAATGCGCGCCCCCGCCGTGCGAGGAGCCCTTCAGCCCGAACGCCTTCGAGAAGAACGCCGACGCTTTCTCGACCACTTTCACGAAAGGCAAAAGGATGCGATAGCAAATCAGCATCGCGGGCGAAGTGAGAATGGCCATGCGCTCGGCCTTCTCGACCGCCAGATTCTTCGGCACCACCTCGCCCAGCACGACGATGACGAAGGTCAGGAACAGAAACGACGCCGCGAAACTCGCCCCGCGCAGCAGCCATTTCAGGTTGTCGGGAACGCCCGGCGACATCGCGTGCACCAGCGCGTCGTAGATCGCCTCCTCGCCCGCCCATCCCATGCCCAGGCTGGCGAGCGTGATCCCCACTTGCGAGAGCGCGATCATGCGCTCCATATTGCCGATCAGCGAGAGCGCCGCCTGCGCGCCCAGATTGCCCTCGCCGGCGAGCGCCTTGATTCGAGCGGGGCGCACCGACAACAGCGCCACTTCCGCCGCCGAGAAAAACGCGTTGAAGACGGTTAGAACGAAAAGGGCCAGAACCCTGTAGCCCAAATGAGCGTCTGGCATGATGAGAGCGTGAATCGCGTCATCCGCTATGGTAACGCTCTGATTGCGCTGCTCTTGCTCGCCGCGCTCGCGGGCGTCTCTTGGTACGTCTACCGGCCGATGCCCCCGCGCTCCGGTAACTTGCGCGCGTCGGTCGGCGCGCCGGTCCGTATCGAGCGCGATTCGCTCGGAGTGCCGCACATTTCCGCCGCCACGATCGACGATGCGCTCTACGCCCAAGGCTACGCCGTCGCCGACGATCGCCTTTTCCAACTCGATCTATTGCGCCGAAAAGCCGCGGGCGAATTATGCGAAATCGTCGGTCCTACGGCCATCGAACTCGACCGCGACGCTCGCCGTCTCCGCATGCGCCGTTTGGCGGAAGAGCACGCGGCGAAACTCCCGCCCGCCGATCTCGCGCGTTTCCGAGCCTTCGTCCGCGGCGTCAACGCGAGTCTCGACCGGCAGCGCGCGGCGCTGCCCATCGAGTTTCAACTGCTGGGCTACAAACCGCGCCCCTGGACCGTCGCCGATTCGATGCTCGTCGCGCTCGAAATGTACCGCACCCTCACCACTTCCTGGACGGACGATTTCGAAAAAGCGAAGCTGCTCGACGGCGGCGATCGGGCGAAAGTGGAGCGTCTTTACCCCATCCGAGGCGGACTCGATTTTCAGCCCGGCTCGAACGCCTGGGCGGTATCGGGGAAGCTGACGGCTAGCGGTAAACCGTTGCTGGCTAACGATCCGCACTTGGCCTGGAGCTTCCCCGCCACTTGGTGGCAGGTGCATCTCAAGGCGGGCGAACTCGACGTAACCGGCGCGGCGCTGCCCGGGCTGCCCGGCGTGATCGTCGGCCACAACCGGCGTATCGCCTGGGGCGTGACCAACCTTGGATACGACGTGCAGGACCTGTACATCGAGCCGCCGGGCGTCCCCGCGCGCGTCGAAACCGAAATCGTCGCGATCAAGGGCGCGCCACCCGAGCGGCTGGCCGTCACCGTCACGCGCCACGGACCGGTGATGCCGACGGGGACCCGGCCGCTCGCGATGCGCTGGGCGGCGGCGGAAATCGGGTCGTTCCAATACCCGATGATCGAGTTGAACTTGGCGAAGAATTTCGCCGAATTCCGCGCCGCGCTTCGCCGCTTTCCCGGCCCCGGCCAGAACTTCGTCTACGCCGATATCGACGGCAATATCGGCTACCAAGCCACTGGAATGCTTCCCGTCCGCCGGACCTACAACGGCGATCTTCCCGTCGCGAGCCCCAACGGCGAAAACGAATGGCAAGGATTTATTCCGTTCGACGAACTGCCCTCGTTCTACAACCCGCCGTCGGGCACGATCGTCACGGCGAACCAGAATCCTTGGCCCGCCGAGCCCGGATTTCGGCTGAACGGCGATTTCGCCCCGCCGTATCGCGCCCGGCAAATCAAGGCGCGGCTGGAGGCGAAATCGAAGCTCGATGTCGCCGACATGTTGAGCGTGCAGAACGACGTGTACGCCGAGTCGCTGCTCGCCGCCGGAAAGATGTCGGCGGCGGCCGTCGAAAGGAAGGCCGCGAAGGACGCATCGCTGGGCGAAGCCGCGAAACTCCTCAAAAGCTGGGACGGCCAGATGCGCGCGGAATCGCCCGCCGCCCTGATCGCGCTCCTGAATTATCAGTACCTGCGGCGCGCGCTCGCCGAACGCGCCTCGCCGGGAAAAGGCGCCGAGTATTCGTGGCAAATGGGCCCGGCGGTGGTCGAGAATCTCTTGCGAGAACGGCCGGCGGACTGGTTCGCCGATTGGGATTCCACGCTGGCGAAGGCGCTAGAGGAAGCCGTCGGCGAAGCGCGGCGCAAACAAGGCGGCGACCCGGCCAAATGGCGCTACGGCGTCGCCAATACGCTCGAGCTCGGACATCCCGTGTTGAGCAAGATTCCCTACGTCGGCAAGTACTTCCGGATCGGCCCCGTCGAAATGCACGGCTGGACGACCACCGTGAAGCAGACCACGCCGAGAATCGGCCCGTCCATGCACTTCGTCGCCGACCTCTCGAATTGGGACGCGTCGGTGAACAACATCGTCGTGGGTCAAAGCGGGCACGTATTCTCCGGCCACTTCCAAGACCAGTGGAAGGACTACTTCGCGGGCCGCGCGTCGCCGATGCCGTTCGCGAAGATCGAACCCAAGCGCACGCTGACCCTGTCGCCCGAATGACCCCCGAATCGAAGACCCTAACCGACATTTTGAGGCTCGATTTTAACCGTTTATTGTCCGAAATCGGGGCAAAAAGTACCAAAATCGACCCTAAAGAGGGCATAACGCGACGTATGGCGCGTGCGGCGGCGCTGCTTCCGTTCGAGCGATTCGAAGAACTGCGCGCCCACCCCAACGACACCGTTCGCGGCTGGGCGGCCTACATGCTGGCCGCAGCGCCGGGGTTGACGCTCGCCGAGCGCCTCAACCGCATGAAACCATTGGCCGCCGACCCGCATTTCGGCGTGCGCGAGTGGGCCTGGCTGGCCGTCCGCGAAGAGATCGCCCGCGACATCCGCGCTTCCATCCGCCTGCTGACGCCCTGGACCGCCGACCCTTCGCCCAACGTTCGCCGGTTTGCGAGCGAAGCGACGCGCCCGCGCGGCGTCTGGTGCACCCATATCGAAGAATTGAAGCAAAATCCCGAGTTGGGCCTGCCGATTCTCGAACCGCTGCGCCTCGACGATTCGCGCTACGTCCGGGATTCGGTGGCCAACTGGCTGAACGACGCGAGCAAAACCCGGCCCGACTGGGTGCGCGAAATCTGCGCCAAGTGGGAGAGGGACGCGCCTTACATCGCCCGCCGCGCCAGCCGGACTCTTTCGAAATCCCAGGCGGTACGGACGGTCTCTCGCAAGTCCAAGTAACGCGGCGACCAGCCGAGTTCCGCGCGCAGCTTCCCCGCGTCGGCTACCAATCGCGGAGGATCGCCGTCGCGTCGGGACCCCACGAAGTAGGGGACCTTCCTCCCCGTCGCTTCCTCTACGGCCCGTATGACCTCGAAAACGCTATGCCCGCGCCCGGTACCCACGTTGTACGCGCGGGTCGAGCCGCCCTTTTCGAGATGGTCGAGCGCCGCCAGATGCGCCGACGCCAAGTCGGAAACGTGCACATAGTCGCGAATGCAAGTGCCGTCGGGCGTAGGGTAATCGTCGCCGAACACCGTCACCGGGCGACCCGAGTCGATCGCGCGGAAGAGCAGCGGAATCAGATGCGTTTCCGGCTCGTGCTCCTCGCCGATGCCGAATCGCGGTTCCGCGCCGCAGGCGTTGAAATAGCGCAGGCGCACGCTGCGAATCCCGCGCCGCGCGTCCATCCAGTCGAGCATGCGCTCCACCATCGCCTTAGTTTCGCCATACGGATTCGAAGGAGCGATCGGCGCGCTTTCGGGAATCGGATCGAGCGCCGTTTCGCCGTAAACGGCGGCGGTCGAGGAGAACACGATGTTCGACACGCCCGCGCGCACCATCGCTTCGACGACCGAAATCGAGCCGGCCAAGTTGTTGCGAAAGTGCAGCTCGGGCAGCTTCGTCGATTCGCCGACCCCGATCAGCGCCGCGAAATGAACCACCGCGTCGCATCCCCGCATCCGTTCGGCGAGCGCGTCCGTGTCGGCGACGTCCAAAACGTGCAGAAGGCCGTCCGGCACGTTGTGCGCGTAGCCGTGCTTCAGATTGTCGACGACCGACACCGCGTGGCCCGCTTCGATCAGAAAGCGGACGGTGTGCGAGCCGATGTACCCGGCCCCGCCGGTTACCAGAACCCGCACTATTTCAGGGCCGCTTCGATGGCGCTCGCCAGTTCCGCCGATTCGGGCGCGACGTTCGGTTCGAACCGCTTGATCACTTGGCCGTCCTTGCCCACCAGAAACTTGGTGAAGTTCCAGCGCACGTCTCCGCCGGTCTTCGTCAGCAAGCCGTAGAGCGGAGTCATGTCGCCGCCCTTCACGGAAACTTTCGACATGATCGGGAAGCTGACGTTGTAGTTGCGCGAGCAGAACGTTTTGATCTCTTCGTCGGTGCCCGGCTCCTGCGAGCCGAAGTTATTCGCCGGAACGCCCACGACGATCAGCCCTTGGTCTTTGTATTTGCGATACAGCGCTTCGAGGCCTTTGTACTGCGGCGTGTAGCCGCATTGGCTGGCGACGTTTACGAACAGCACGGGCTTCCCCTTAAAGGCGGCAAGCGGCTGTTGGTGGCCGTCGATGGTCTTCATCGTGAAGTCGTGAACGGAGGCGGCGAGTAGGCTCATGGCGAGGAACAGGCTCATGGAAACATGATCGCGCAAACTCATTCCCGGATGCGATAAATCGCGCACCCGCGCGTCAACGCCACGATGCGGTATTGCGCCAGCCACGGCGCCAAGTCCGGATACTTCGTCAATGCGAGATCCGGGTTCAGCCTCCCGAGCCCGTCGACGACGAACGTAGGCCGCGTCCGGGCGAGTACCGCGCGACGCGCCGCCCCGTCGGAGGAAGCGACGCTCGATTCCAGGTGCCGGTCGGCGAAGACGCCGGTGAGCGGCTGCGATTCGAGAAACGGAGTGCCTCCCGGCAGGCGGGTCAGCGCGTCGATCTCGGGCCGGTAGCCCCACGTGAACAGCGTGTCGCCGGGGCGCGCGGTTTCCGCGACGATCTTCGCCGCCTCGCGGGCGTCGCGGAAGAGCGATAGGTCGCGCGAGCGTTCCACGTTCCAATAGCCCGGCGCGAACCGGATCAGCGGGATCGCGAGCAGGGCGAACGCCCATCGCCAGGGAGTGCCCGCCGCCAGAATGCACAGTGGCGGTAGCAGGTGAAAGTAGTAACGCGGAAAGAACCGGAACCCGAGGAGCGCGCAGGCGGCCCCGGCGGCCAGCCACAGCCACATGCGCCGGTCCGGCTTCGAACGCAGCGCCGCGAGAAGCAACGCCGCGTGGAATCCCAACCATCCGGCGGTTTTCGCGAGTCCGTCCGCCGCCGGGGCGTCGCGGGCGTAGAGCGAGCCCCATCGCCAAACTTGTTCGAGATACCCCGGAATCGCGAAGACCGGCGCGGCCACGGCGAGAAACGCGAGAACCGCGCGGGGCGAAAAGACGACCGGCAAGAACAGCGCCGCTTTCACGTTGAAATGAAAGGCGATGCCGATCATAACTCCGGCTAGCCACGGACGGTCACGCCAGAGCACGGCGGCCATCACCGGCGCGAGCGTCAACAGGTCCGGGCCGAGCGGGAGAACGGCGGAGGCGAAGTCGAACGTCAAAAAAAACGCGAGCAACGCCCCGGCGACCCACGATCCGGCGATCCGCGACGCGAGCCAAGCGCACAACGTCACGTACAGCGCGCCCGCCAAACGTAGCGGAAGCCCGTCGTGCGCGCCCCAAAGCGCGTAAAGCAGGGGAGTTAAGGGCGGTTTGTCGTACCAAAAATCGACGTAAGGTAGGCGTCCCGTCAGAATGTTTACGGCCCCGGCCGCCGGGTAGGCTTCTTCTACCCAAAGCACGTTCGCGTGCTGCAGCCGGAACGCGAAAACCAAGGCGAAAATAAAGAAAGGGGCCTTCCCGAAGGAAGGCCCCAACCTCTTCAACAAGGTTTCGTTACGCGCGGAACCGGCGATAGGCCAGAACCGCAAGCCCGGCGCCCAACAGCGCGTAGGTCGAGGGCTCCGGGATCGGATCCACCGGGTGCGGCGTGATGTCGATCGATAGCTTCGTCGCGGTGCCCGTCCAATCGAGGAACGCGGGGAAGGCGATGGCGAAGTTGGGATCCTGGAAATCGATCGCGAAGTTCGGAATACCCGAAAGCTTGAACGACGTGGTCGGCAGGATGGCGTAATTCACGCCCGCCATGGCCATAAAACTGGCGTTGGCGCCGGTGAGATCGGTGAACAGCAGATCGCCGAAGCCGAAACCGGGAGGCGGGGTGGCGAACTCGATGAACGTCGCGCCGCCGAGCAGGGTGTAGGTGTACGCTTCCGCGAACGGCGGGTCGTACCAGAGACCGGGGGTCGGATTGTCGAAAGTAAAAGGACCGCCGAGCGGGGCGCTATCGGGCAGGACGGGGAAGAGAGGAGTTTCGCCCGGGACGAGATCGCCGGGATCGTCGGTGCTGCTTCCGCCCGGAGCCACGTCCAAGAAGAGGGCGGCGTCGAGAATCGTGTCCTTGTCGTTGGTAACCGCGAAGCCCAACCGGTGCGTGCCGGTCTCAGCCAAGGTGAACGTGATGGCGCGCCAGCCCGAGTTGCCGGCGGTGCCGACCTCGATACCGCCGCCCCAAATGCTAGCCAGCGTTTGGGCCTGGAAGTCGCCGCTGGGACCGACGAGAACGCCGAACGAGGGATCGTTAAAGGAAATGTAATCGCGGGCGACGTAATCGAAGAACATCGTCACCGTGTCGCCGGCGTTGCCCATAAAGTCCTGGTAGATGGCGGAACCGTTGGTGAGCACGCCACCGGCGGGCAAGTCGCCCGGCAGGTTCAGATTTTGCAGCGTGCCGAAGGGTAGACCGAAGAAAGAGTCGAGTTCGGTGGCGGTCGCGCCGTTGCTGTTGAGGGCGGCCATAAAGTCGCCGCTCGGGGAAATGTCCCAAACAATGTCGTTGAAAGTTACGACCGACGTCGGGCCAAGAGCCTGAACGTTGCCGACGGAAACCCAACCGGCGAGAGTGCCGGTTTCGAAACCGTGATTAACCAAAGAAATAGCGGCGGCGTTGGCGGTGAGACTGGCGGCCAGAGTACCGAGCGCTAGGAGCGGGAATTTACGCATTTATCCTCCTTAATGCGACTACCTCAAGGAGTTTATCACTAGTACTACGTAATCTGCCTCAAAAAAGACGCGCTACCTAGCGGAAAAGTACTAGGACCGCTAATCCCGTAGCTCGATCGTCCGCGCTTGCTTAATCGCTTTGTTTGCCAGCAGTTCCGAAATCGCGACGTCGGGCACTTGCGAATCGCTTTCAACCACGCTTACGGCCATTAAAGGTTGCCCCGGTTTGACGGGAGCGTCGGCGCGTCCAAGGGAGAAATTCGCGATATTCACGTTATTCCGCCCCATCACGCCGCCCACGAACCCGATCACGCCCGGCGTATCCTCGTTGACCAGGAAGGTCAGATGGCCGTCGAGCGTCGCTTCGCAGTAGATCCCGTTTACTTGCAACAGTCTGGCGTGGCCGAGCACGAGCGCGCCTTCCACCGACACGATTCCTTCGCTGGTTTCGAGTTCGAGGCGGATCGAGTCGGTGTAGGTGGCGGGCCGCTTTTCGTGCAGTTCGGCGACGCTCAAGCCACGGTCGCCCGCCAATTGCATCGCGTTGACCAGATTGGCTTTATGCGATAGCGAGCGATTCAGGAGTCCGGCCAGAGCCGAATTCCGAACGAGCTGCGTGTTGATTTCGGCGATCCGGCCCGAATAGGTGAGCCGCGCCGCTTTCGGATTGCCCGACGAGATGCCGATCGCGAACGCGCCTAGCTTTTCGGCCAGCGAAATGTACGGTCCCAGCGCCCGATATTGTTCGGGCGAAAGGGCGGGCATGTTCACGGCGTTGATCGCGATGCCGCTGGTGAGATACTGCACCACCTGCTCCATGATGCGAATACCGACGATTTCTTGCGCTTCCTCGGTCGATCCGCCGATGTGGGGCGTCGCGATGAAGTTCTGCGCTTTCAGCAAGGGATGGTCGGCGGGCAGCGGCTCCGGGTTAAAGACGTCGAGCCCGGCGCCGCCCACTTTCCCCGAGTTCAGGCCTTCGAGCAGCGCGTCTTGATCGATCAGTTCGCCGCGCGCGCAGTTGACGATCCGGACGCCCGGCTTCATCTTCGCGATCGCCGCCGCGTTGATCATCTTTTCCGTGTCCGACGTGAGCGCGGTGTGGAGCGAAATATAGTCGCTCTCGGCGTACAGTTGATCGATCGACACGAGTTCCGTGCCGAGATCGCCCGCCGCTTGCGGATTGACGTAGGGGTCGTGGGCGATCACGCGCATGGCGAACGCCTTCGCCCGCAGCACCACCTCCCGCCCGATCGAGCCCATGCCCAGCACGCCGAGCGTCTTGCCCCGCAGTTCCGTGCCGAGAAACTTTTTCTTCTCCCACTTACCGCCGGTGGTCGAGGCGGTGGCCTGCGGGATCATGCGCGCCAGCGACAGCATCAGCGCCAGCGTATGTTCGGCGACGGAAACCGCGTTGCCGCCCGGCGTGTTCATCACCAGCACGCCCGCCGACGTCGCCGCCGGAAGGTCGACGTTATCGACGCCCACGCCCGCGCGCCCGATCACGCGCAGCTTGGGAGCCTTATCGAGAACCGACCGGTTGACCTTCACCGCGCTGCGCACCAGCAGCGCGTCGCAATCGGCCAGATGCTCCGCGTAGCCCTTCGGATCGGAGACGACGATGTTCCAGCCCTTCTGCGCGTGCAGCACTTCCAGGGCCGCCGGCGAGACCGGCTCTGCGACGAGAACTTTCATGGGGGCTCCTAAGCGAGTACGGCTTCCTTGGCCATGGCCACTTCGGCGTACACCTCTTGCGCGGCGGCGACGCCCTTGCCGAAGGTCACCGGGTGACCGTTGGCGGCGAGGATCAGCTCGAGCTGGGCCATCAACGTGAAGACGTCCGAGATGTCGAAGTAGCCCAGGTGCGCGATGCGGAAAATCTTGCCCTGCATCGAACCTTGGCCATTGGCGATGATCGAACCGAAGCGATTACGGAAGTCCTTGACGATGACCGCCGAGTCCCAGCCCTCGGGCGCGTAGATCGCGGTGACGGAGTTGCCCGGGGCCGACGAGAACAGTCTCAAGCCCAGCGCTTTCGCCGCCTCGCGCGTCGCCTTGGCGAGCAGTTGCGCGTTGGCGATCAGCTTGTCCATCCCGAGTTCCTTGATGTAAGTCAGCGACTCGGCCATGGCCAGTAGCAGCGCAATCGAGGGCGTCCACGCCGATTCGCCGTTCACCGCGTTCTTCAATTCCTTCTTGAGATCGAAGTAAAACCGCGGCAATTTCGCGGACTCGCTCGCCTTCCAAGCCTTCTGGCTGATGGTGACGAACGCGATGCCGGGCGGGATCATGAACGCTTTTTGCGAACCGCCCACCACGAGATCGAGACCCCAGCCGTCGATATCGAGCGGCATGGTACCGATGCCCGTGATCGCGTCGACGATCATCAGCGCGTCGGTCTTCTTCACCGCCGCGGCCATCGCCTGGATGTTGTGCATCGCCCCGGTGGAGGTCTCCGAAGCCTGCACCATGACGGCCTTGATGTCCGGGTTTTGTTCGAGCGTGCGCTCCACGTCGATGGGCGACACGACGTCGCCGTACTCCGCCTTCAGCACCGTCGATTTCAGCCCCCAGGCTTTCGCGATCTCGACGAACCGCTCGCCGAACTTGCCGGCGGAGCAGATCAGCACGTGGTCGCCCGGCGACAGAAAATTCGACGCCGCCGCTTCCAAACCGCCCGAGCCCGACGCCACCAGCACGATGACGTCGCTCTGCGTGTTCAGCACTTCCTTCAGGTCGGCCAGCACCTGTTTATAGAGCTTGCGGAAGTCCGCCGTGCGGTGGTGGATGTCGGAGCCCATCATCGCGTGAAGGGCCTTGGGCAGAAGGGGAGTGGGACCGGGCGTCAACAGACGCTGCTTTTTGATGTACATGGCGTTACGGAAGAGGTGAGAAGTCTCTACTAGAATAGCAGCGTCATGCCTCTCGCCGAACGTATCCAGGCCGATCTCGTCGCCGCCATGAAGGCCAAGGACGAGGTGCGGCTTTCCTCCATCCGGGCCGTCAAGACCGCGATGCTGAAGTACAAGGCCGATCAGATGAAAGAGCCCGACGAAGCGGCCGAACAGCAGATCGTCAACTCGCTGGTGAAGCAGCGAAAGGATTCGATCGACCAGTTCGGCAAGGCCGGCCGCCAGGATTTGGTGGATAAGGAGACCGCCGAACTCGCCGTGCTCGAATCGTATCTGCCGCAACCGGCGACGGAGGAGGAAATCGACGCCGCGCTCGCCGCCGCCATCGCGGAAAATCCCGGCGCGACGGCGAAGCAGATGGGGGTCGTGATGAAGTCGGCACAGGCGAAGCTGGCGGGCAAGCGGGTAGACGGCAAGGCGCTCAGCGAGAAGGTGCGGGGAAAGCTGCAATGACCCGCCGGGAACTACTCTTCGCTCCGCTGCTTCCGTGCGCCCTCCGCGCGCAGGCCAAAACGCTGAACCTCAAGATCGCCGGGCTCAAGACTTTCATCGTCCACGCCGGGTCGGCCAACTGGGTGTTCGTCAAGGTGGCGACCAACCAAGGCGTCACCGGGTTGGGCGAAGGCTCGATCACGTCGAAGGAGCAGACGCTCGCCGCCGCGATTCTCGAGCACGAGCGCTTCCTCGTCGGCCGCGATCCCACCGATATCGAGCTGCTATGGCAGGGCATGTTCCGCGTGCCGCGCTGGCGCGGCGGACCGATCCTGAACTCGGCGATCAGCGCCATCGAAATCGCGCTGTGGGACATTCTCGGGCAGGCGCTCGGCGTGCCGGTTTACAAATTACTCGGCGGCAAGGCGCGCGAACGCGTCCGTTTGTACAAAGACGTAGGATCGAATCCCGAAGAGTGGCTGAAGGCGAAGCAAGAAGGCTACACCGCCTGCAAATCGAGCTTCATCGACGTGCGCGACAATCTCGTCGAGCCCGCGAAGCTCACCCGCGAAGGCGCGAAGAAAATGGCCGCCGTGCGCGCGGCGGTGGGCGACGACTTCGACATCGCGAGCGATCCGCACGGGCGCATGACCACGCCGATGGCGGTCGATTTCTGCACGCGCGTCGAGGAGCTGCGCCCGCTGTTCGTCGAGGAGCCGACGCAACTCGAGGACCTGGGCGAACTCGCGCACCTGCGCTCGAAGACCAAGACGTCGCTCGCCACCGGCGAACGCCACTTCACCAAGTACGCGTTCACGGAGATGTGCTCCCGCCACCTGGTCGATTTCGTGCAGCCCGACGTATGCCACGCGGGCGGAATTCTCGAACTCAAGAAAATCGGCGCGATCGCCGAGGCTTATCGAATCGAGATGGCGCCGCACAATCCGCAGTCGCTCGTCTCGACGCTCGCTTCGATTCACGTGGACGCGACGACGCCGAACTCGACGATTCAGGAGTACGCCCCGAAATCGGACCCGTTCTTCGCCGATCTGTTCGAGGGCGCGAAGCTCGACATCCGCAGCGGGTTCGCGGAGTTGCCCACCGCTCCGGGGCTTGGTTGCCGGTTCGACGAAGCGGTGGCGGCGAAGCGTCCGTTTAAACCCGTCAGCCGCCCCGAGTACAAATTCCGGGACGGCGGAGTCGCCGACCAATAGCATGGCGCCCGGCCTACGCTCGCGATCGGGTTTCGCCACGCGCGAATTCGTCGGGCGGGGCGAAGAGCTCGACGCGCTCGAAAGGCCGCTACTCGAAGGCGGTTCGCGTATCCCCGCGATGGCGGTCGTCGGCGTCGGCGGGTGCGGCAAGAGTTGGCTACTGCGGCAGTACGCCAGGCACGTGCGCGAGCGTCACACGCTGCCGGTCGCGACGCTCGATTTCGACCGCGACTCGGGCGGCGCTCTGTACTTCGACAACCTCGCGGCGGCGCTGCTCAAGCTGCGCTCGTCGATGGACGTGAACGCGCCGCGCTTCGATCTGGCGCTCGCATTCTGGATGTATAAGCGAGGCTATCGCGACATGCCGGATTGGGCGGGCGGCGGCGCGGTGGCCGAAACGTTCAAGTTCGTCGTGGGCACCGTGAAGGACTACGCCCAAAAGCTTCCGCTCAAGGACCTGATTTTCGCGGGCGTCGAAAAAGCGGCGGAGCGCGCGGCGGAGAAATTCGGCGAATCGCGCGTCGCCCAGTACGTCCGCGCGCAACTCGGCATGGAAGATTGGGACGCGCTGCGGCAAAGCGAGGACACCGAGATTTACGCCGACCTGCTTCCGCGCCTCTGCGCCGACTGGAACGAGCATTTGCCCCACGCCGAATCGCCCGTCCCTCGCGCGCGCGGCGTCGTGCTGTTCGACACCTACGAGCAGTTGCTCGCGGGTAACGACAACGCGGCCGAACTGCTGCGCCGCGACCGGTGGGTTCGCACGTTGGCGGTCAAGGTCGGGGGGCTGCAAACGATCCTTGCCGGACAAAGCGCGCCCGATTGGCCGGAGACCGAAGGCTTGGTGCGCGTCTATCTCGGCGGACTGCTCACTCGCGACGCCGAACTCTATCTCAAACACCGCAACGTCCCGCCGGACCTTCGCGAGCGTTTGCTCGACGCGAGCCTCGAAGGGACCGAGCCGCCGTCGCACCACAGCCTGACCCTCGCCTTCTGCGCGGACACCGTCGAGCGGGCGCTCGAAAGCGGAGCGTCGGTGGGCATCGCGAAGTTCGCGCTCGGCGCGGACCAGTGGTCCGAGTTGTGGCAGTGGTTTCTCGCCGCGCTGCCTAGCGACGAGGAACGCGTCTGGGTGGAGCGGCTCTGCTTTACGCCGCGATTCACGCAAGAGGCGGCGCTCGCGGCGGCGGAAGGCTCGCGCGCGGCGCAAGCGTTCGGGCGGTTGACGCGCTACAGCTTCGTCCAGAACTTGGGCGGCGAGTGGTTCCGGGTTCGCCCGGAAGTGCGCGCGGCGGTCGAGAACCTCCGAAACGGCGACCCGCGCGAGCACGAGTTCTGGCGGCAACTCTGGTCCGTCGTGTCGACGGAACCGTTCGACGTCGCCAGCGGACTCTCCTGGTATCACCAAGCGAGTCTCGACTCGTTCGCCGCGATCCAGGCGTTTACGCAAACGGCCGCGCGGATCCGCATCGGAGTGGAAGGCGACATGCACGCCTACGACCGCCTGCTGCGTTGGCTCGATCTCTACGATCTCGAGCGACGGACGCCGGAGCGCGAGTTCGAAGCGCAGATGCTGATGGCGTTGGGAAATTTCTATCAGGCTTCTTCCAGCGGCTCGTTTGTCGAAAACATGTGGCGCGGCGTTCGGTGCCTCGAACTTGCGGTGGCGTACTACCGGGATCGCGATCCGCTCGTCCGCGCGCGGGCGCAGGCGCTGCTGGGGAATGCGATGAGCCTTCTGCTGCCGTCGCATCCGGAGTTGGCCGCCGAAGCCGAGCGGCATTGCCGGGAGGCGGTAGCCGTCTTGAACAAACGCGACTATCCCGAGCTCTACGGCGCGGCTTGCTGGGGACTTTCGCAGATCGCCGACGCCCGGGGAGACAATGCCGGCGCCAAGGACATGCTGCGGGAAGTCGTCGGCGCCTACACGCCGGAGTCGGCGCCATACCAGTGGGCGGCGGGGGCGCAGATGCTCGCCGACATGCTCCTCGAAGATGGCGATCCTGAAGCGGAGCCGCTGATGCGCCGCATCCTCGAAGTCTCCCAAGCGCAAGGCATGGCCGAGATGTTTGCCTGGGCGCACACCAGTTTGGGTCAGGCGGCGGTGCAGCGCGGCGAACTGGACCTCGCCCTGGAACATTACATAGAAGCCGAACGCATTCGCACACCGGACCAGTTTCCGCGCGAGTGGGGAATGCTGCAGGTGGCCATCGGCGGCACGCTGGCGGAACTGGGCGGTGCGGAGCGTTTGACCGAAGCGCGCACGCGTCTCGATAACGCCGCCGCGCTCGCCGGTTCGCCCGAACTCGCCGAAATCGCCGCCGCCGCGCGATATCTGCTCGACTATCTCGACGCGCCGCCTGCGATATCATCCAACGCTTATGGATCGGACGGTTAAGTTCACGCCCTTCGTTCCGCCGTCGGTCAAGATGGCGGAGTTCACTTGGCGAGCGGTCCTGCTGGGCTTGGTGCTCACCGTCGTTCTCGGCGCGGCGAACGCTTACCTCGGCCTGCGCGCCGGCCAGACCATTGCGGCCACCTATCCGGCGGCGGTGATCGGTATGGCCGTCGTGCGTTTGTGGCGCGGCACGATCCTCGAAGAGAACCTCGCGCGCACCGCCGGGTCGATCGGCGAATCCGTAGCCGCGGGCGCGATCTTTACCATCCCGGCGTTCGTCCTCTCGCGCGCGTGGCCGTCGTTCGCGCCCGATCAGGCATATTGGAAATCGACCGCGCTGATGATGGTGGGCAGCGTCCTCGGCGTGCTGTTCGTCTCGCTGGTGCGCCGCGTGTTGGTCGAAGATCCCGAACTGCCGTACCCCGAATCGCAGGCCGCCGCCGAAATTCACAAGGCCGGACAATCGGGCGCGCAAGGCGCGAAATTCCTTTTCTGGAACATGGGCGTGGGCGGACTGGTGTACCTGCTCGGCGCGTTCAAGCTGTTCGCCGTCGAAAAGGAATTTTTCTTCCGCATCGGCGAGATTGGGCGCACCGTCTTGCGCCTCGGCCCGGCCGGGTCCGCGCAAACCGTTCCCATCGGCGCCGTCACCGCCGTCTCGACGCCCAGCGTCGCGCCCGCGTATCTCGGCGTCGGCTACATCATCGGCTTGCGGCTCGCGGCGTTGAACTTCGCGGGCAGCGTGCTGGCGTGGGGATTGCTAGTTCCGCTGCTGCTTTACGTGATGGGTCCGGCGGTTAAGCAATACGTCCCGGAAGGTTCCGAAGAAAATTGGCTCGGGATGGCGAACGCCGTGTGGCGCTACATCGTGCGGCCCATCGCCGTGGGCACGATGATGGTGGGCGCGGGCTACACGCTGTTCCGCATGCGGAAAAACCTCGCGGCGGGACTTAGCAAGGCGTTCGGCGAGTTATCGGGGCCGAAAGTCGATCTCGAACGGCTCGACCGCAACGAGCGCTATATGAGTTCGAAGACCGTGCTCGTCATGATCGCCGCCGTGTTTGTCTTGATGTGCGTCCTCTACGTCGGCCTCGCCGGATCCGTTACCGGAGGCTTGCTCGCGGCCGTCGTCATGCTGATCGTCGGCTTCTTCTTCGCCACGGTTTCCGGCTACCTGGTGGGCGTGATCGGCTCGTCGAATAACCCGATTTCGGGGCTCACGCTCTCGACCATCATCATCGCCGCGCTATTGATGGTGTCGCTCGGCGTTTCGGGCACCAGCGGCGTACTCGCCGTACTCGGCGTCGCCGCCGTGGTCTGCGTGTCGAGCGCGGTCGCGGGCGAACTGCTCCAGGACTTCAAAGTCGGCTACCTACTGGGCGGCACTCCGCGGACGATTCAGTTGGTCGAGTTGCTCGCGGTCGCCGTCGCCAGCGCCGTCATGTATTTCCCGCTGCTCATCCTGCACGAAGGCAACATCAAAATGGGCGGAACGGGATTCGGCGATAAAGCGCTCTCCGCTCCGCAAGCCGGATTGATGGCGTCGCTCGCGCAAGGCATCGTCGGCGGCGATATGCCGTGGCCGCTGATCCTGTTCGGTATGGCGTTGGGCGCGATGCTCATCATGATTCAGGTGAAGAGCCCGATGCTCGTCGCCATCGGCATGTACCTTCCGTTCGGAACGACGTGCGCGATTTTCGTGGGCGGCGTGTTGCGCTGGATTACGGATTCGCTGGCCGCGAAGCGCTCGCTGAACGCGGCGCAACTGGCGCGCGTCGAGAACGTCGGCATCCTCGTCGCCTCCGGCCTGATCGCGGGCGAAGCACTGTGTGGCTTGATTACGGCGTTCTTCGCGTGGCGCGAAATCCCGATGCCCGAGTTCTTCGCGCACCCGTCCATCCTCGCGGGACTCGCGGTGATGATCGGGCTCGGAGTGCTCTTGGTTCGCATGCCACTCGCGAACGCAGGGCGCCCCGACGAACCCGCGCCGCCCACCGCGATGATGTAGCGCGACGCTCGGCTACGATAAGACATTGTCTCGGGTTTCCACGGCCTCCCCCGCCTCCGCCGCGTCCGTATCGTGGCCGCTCGTGTACGCGGGCGTGCTGCTCACCACGCTCGCCACGCTGCTGCTCGAGCTCTCGCTCACCCGCATTTTTTCGGTGGTGTTCTACTATCATTTCGCCTTCCTCGCGATCTCGATCGCGATGTTCGGGCTCGGCGCGGGCGGCATCTTCGCCTACGCCGTCGCCGCGTGGCGCGGGCCGCTCTACTCGAAAGTCGGTTGGCTCGCCGGGGCGAATAGCGTCGTCGTTCTCGCGTCGCTGATCTTTCTGCTCACCCGGCAAGGCGAGTTTTCGAACTGGGCGCTCGCCACCGTGTACTTCGCCGCGGCGCTGCCGTTCTTCTTCGCGGGGACGATCGTGTCGCTCGTGATCTCCGAGACCGTCGAACGGGTCGAGCGCGTATATTTCTTCGACCTGCTCGGGGCGGCGGGCGGATGCCTGCTGCTCGTCCCGCTGCTCAACGGCTTCGGCGGCCCCAACACCGTGATCGTTGTCGCGATGCTGTTCGCCGCCTCGGCCGCCATCTGGTTTTCGCTCGACCGTCGCCCGGCGGGTCGCGCCGCCGGAGTCGCGTTGGGGCTCGCCTTAATGGCTCTGTTGTTGGTTAACGCGCGCACGTCGATGATCGACGTCCGTTTCGCCAAAGGGCAAGCGCTGAACGACGAGCGCTTCGTCAAATGGAACAGTTTTTCGCGCATCGCGCTCAAGCCCGAGCCCGGCTCCAAACGCACCTCGATCGTGATCGACGCCGACGCCGCGACCGGCATCCCCGAGTTCGATTTCGCGAATCTCACCGAACGCGATCGAGAGGATTTGTTGTATCAGGGGCCCGGGTTGCCTTACGCGCTGCGCCCCGGCGCCAAAGCGCTAATCATCGGACCGGGCGGCGGGTGGGACGTGTCGCGCGCGCTCGCCTCGGGCTCGAAGTCGATCACCGGCGTCGAGATCAACCCGATCATCGCGAACACCGTCATGCGCCAGCGCTTTGCGAATCTCTCGAAGCGCCTGTATTTGCGGCCCGAAGTGACGATCGTCGTCGAGGACGGCCGCAGCTTCGTGCGCCGCACGCCGGAGAAGTATCAAGTGCTGCAAGCGACTCTCGTCGATACGTGGGCGTCCACCGCGGCGGGCGCGTTCGCCCTGTCCGAGAACAATCTTTATACGACGGACGCGTTCGAGGATTACCTTTCGAAGCTGACCGAGGACGGCATTCTGACCTTTACGCGCTGGGGGTTCGATCCGCCGCGCGAATCGCTGCGGTTACTGAGTCTGGCGCGCGAGGCGTTGGCTCGGCTCGGCAAAACCGAACCGTGGCGACACGTCGTAATCGCGCGGCAAGGCTCGGTGGAAGGCTGGGGCGCGCAGGACACGGTGATGGTGTCGCGCAAGCCCTTCTCCGATGCCGATATCGCCGCCGCCCGCGTCGCGATCGCCCGGGGCAAGATGGAGCCTGTCTACTTACCCGGGGACGGCAAGCGCTCATCCTTCGCCGATTTACTGTTAACGACCGAGCCCGATCGGTTTTTCGAGAATTACCGTTACAATGTCGAGCCCGTGGGCGACGACCGTCCGTTTTTTTTCTATACCGTTCAGCCGCGCGACTTATCGAACTTCCTATTCGCCTCGGAAAAAGAAAGCGCCGATTACAAGATCAATCGCGCCGTTCCGCTGCTATTCGGATTGGTGGCAGTCAGCATCGTCGCGACGTTAGTGATTCTCTTGCTGCCGCCGTTGCTCTTGCGCGCGCGCCTGCCGGAAAATCCGCAAGCGCGGCGCTACTTGGGTTACTTTCTCGCGATCGGCGTCGGATACATACTCGTTCAAGTCGCCCTGATTCAGAAGTTCGTCTTGTTTCTCGGCCACCCGACTTACGCGCTCACGGTGATTATTTTCTCGATGCTGGTAGCATCCAGCCTGGGCAGTTTCTTTAGCGCGCGGACCAACCTGCCCGCGCTGCCGTTGGTCGCCGTACTCGTCAACGTACTCGCCGCCGGAATGACTTATTTACTACCGGCCGGCGCGGCGTGGCCGTTGCCGCTGAAGTTCGCCGTATCGTCGCTGCTGATCGCCGCTCCCGCGTTCTTTATGGGGATGCCGTTTCCGCGCGGCTTGCGGACGCTCGAACGAATGCATCCGCCGGCAGTGCGTTGGGCCTGGTCGATTAACGCGGCCGCGAGCGTACTCGGCTCCGCCGCCGCGATCTTTTTCGCCATCTACTTGGGCCTGCGGGCGACGCTCGCGATCGGATCGCTATGCTACCTGTTCGCGTTCCTGATCGCGCGGCTGGCCGCGCCTACGGCGTCCGCAGAGCGTGTTCGAGCGCTTCCATAAAGAAGTACTCGCCCCACATCACGCTCTCGTCGACGCCCAGACCTTTGTGGATGTGATAGACCCCGCCCTTTAGCACGCCTTCCCACGCCGGATCGCCCGCCGCCGAATACTCCGCGCACAGTGTCCGCAGAATCTTCATGCCGGTCGACCAATAGAAGTGCGCCTTCACGGAATCGTGCATCAGGCGCGACAAGCGCAGCAGCCCCGCCGCCGTGATGGCCGCCGCCGATGTATCGACCTGCTTGCGGCTCGCGTCGATCGAGCCGTTGACCCGCCAATCGACCGGAGCGTTGTAGTCCCACGGCGGCACGCCGTCCGAAGGCGTGTAGGTGATGTAGTAGTCCGCGCAGGATTCCGCCGTGTCGAGAAATCGCGGGTCGCGCGAATACTCGTAGCACGTGCCGAATCCGTAGATCGCCCACGCGAGGCCGCGCGACCAGCACGAATCGCCGCGATAGCCTTGGTGCGTCGTCTGCTTCAAAAACTCGCCCGTGTCCGTGTCGAAGATGCCTTCGTGCGAAGTGGACCCGTCCCCGCGCACCAGATAGCGCCGCGTCGTCAACGCGTGGCGCATCGCGACTTTTCGCAGCTTATCCTCGCCCGTTTCGCGCGCCGCGTAGAAAACGATTCCGACGTTCATCATGATGTCGATGAACAGCGACTCCTCGGCGACGAAGCTGCGCAGATACTGCCCGCGCTCCTTGAACCGCAGGGCCATCGTCTTGCCGGCTTCGATCAGCACCTCATTGAGCGACGGATTCTTCGTCTTGCGGAACCAGCGGTAGTAGGTCGAAAAAAAGATGAAACCCAAGTCGTGCACGTCGCGGTCGAGTTTGCGCGGCTCGAGCGGTTCCGAGTACCGGATAGCCTGCTCCTGCCAGTAAGCCGCTTCCTTGCCCGTGGAGCGCTTCTCGAAAATCCACATCATGCCCGGGAAAAATCCGTCGCACCAATGCGTCCACGCGGGCTTCGAGTGTTTCCACTTGCCGCCTTCGGTGTACATCGGATAGAAGTCCGGATGCTTTTCGATCAGGCGCCGTACTTGCGCCTTCGCGAAATCGAAGGTCTCTTCGAAAAGTTTCCGGTCGGATTCGAGCTCGAATTGGATCACGGATTTCAGTTTCACATAATGGTTCGGTGTCGTTAATGCTGCAGGAAATTCACGAGCAGCCCGCCGCGCTGGCTCGTACTTTGCGCGGGCAGCGTAAGGGTTTAACCGCGGCGCGACCGCGCCTGGTGGTACTTGCCGCGAGGGGAACTTCGGATAACGCCGCGCAGTTTGGGCGCTATCTAATCGAGACGGCGACGGGCATTCCGGTATCGCTCGCGGCGCCCAGCGTTTACACCCTTTACGGAGCGAAGCTCGACTTACGCGACACGCTGGTGGCGGGCATTTCACAATCGGGCGAATCGACCGACGTCAACCTGGTGATCGAATCGGCGAAGGCGCAGGGCGCGCGCACGGTGGCCGTAACGAATGAAGCGGGCTCGACCCTTGCGGGTCTCGCGCACGACACGCTGCTGGTGGAGGCGGGGACGGAAAAAAGCGTAGCCGCGACGAAGACTTACACCGGACAGTTGCTCTCGATGTACGCGATCGCCGCTTCGCTCGGTGCGCCATTCGACGAGGAACTGCTCGCGCCGATCCCGGATCTCGTCGCGCGGGCTTTGACCGTCGAAGATCGCGTGCGCGAACTGGCAGTTCGATTTCACTACGCCGAGCGCGCCCTCGTCGTCGGCCGCGGGTTGAACTACGCGAACGCGTTCGAGATGGCGCTGAAGCTGATGGAAACCTGCTACATCGTCGCCGAGCGATTCTCGTCCGCCGACCTGCTCCACGGCCCGATCGCGATGGCGGAGCGCGCCTTCCCGGCGTTTCTTTTCGCCCCTTCCGGCGCGACTTGGCCCTCGATTTCCGAGACGACGGCGAAGCTCGAAGCGCGCGGCGCGGAAACTTTTCCGATCACCGACCGGAGCAACCCCGCAGCCGCGCGCTCCGGAATCGAGCTTCCCTTCGCGGTGGAGGAGTTGCTCTCGCCGATCCCGTACATCGTGCCGGCGCAACTGCTCGCGGCGCACCTGGCGGCGGAGAAGGGTCTCAATCCCGACGCGCCGCGGGCGCTCAGCAAAGTGACACGGACGGTGTAACTCCCGCCACAAGGACCGAGGAATCTCTAAACGCCCGCCCTCCGCCGCGCGTCAAACGTACCGGTGGCTACCGACCGCGTCAGAATTCCTAACTCCGAAGAGCAGATCGCCCACGCGAGACAGCTCGCGCTCCGCTATCGCGCTGAATTCGTGGATCTTAAGGAGACGCGGATCGATCACGAACTATTCAAATCCATCCCAGTCGACCTGATGTTCCGGTCGAATTTCGTGCCGCTCGAAAAGCGCGAAGGGGTGCTCGACATCGCCATCGCCGACCCCCGCAACCTCAATCTCATCGACGAATTGTCGCTGCTCCTAGGGGCGAAACTGCGGGTCAAGGTCGCAACGCTAGCCCAAATCTCCGACCTGCTTAAAAAAACCGAACAGTCCCAGCGCGTGCTGGAAGAGGTCACCGAAGGATTCACGCTCGACGTGGTGGGCGACGAGGAGAACCCGGACGAAACTCTGTCGATCGACAAGTTGGCGGCGGATTCCGACACCGCTCCGGTCATCAAGCTGGTGGACACGACGATCTTCAACGCGCTGGAGCGGCGCGCTTCGGACATCCACATCGAAACTCGCGATCAGGAAGTGGCCATCAAGTACCGCATCGACGGCGTGCTGCAGTACGCCATGCCGCCCATCGCGAAGGACTGGCATTCGACCATCCTTTCGCGCATTAAGGTTATGAGCGAGCTCGATATCGCCGAGCGGCGTGTGCCCCAGGACGGGCGCTTTCGCGTGCGTTACAAAGGCCGTCTAATCGACTTCCGCGTGTCCGTGATGCCCACTGTCCACGGCGAGGACGCGGTGCTCCGCGTGCTCGACAAAGAGTCGATGAGCGAGAAGTTTTCGAAGTTGACGCTCGACGTGGTGGGTTTCGGCGACGCCGACGTGACGAAATTTCGCCGCTACATCAAGGAGCCGTACGGCATGGTGCTGGTGACCGGCCCCACTGGTTCCGGTAAAACCACCACTCTTTACGCCGCGCTCAGCGAAATCAAGAACGACGAAGACAAGATCATCACCATCGAGGATCCCGTCGAGTATCAGATCAAGGGGATCACGTAGATTCCGGTGAACGAGAAAAAAGGGCTGACGTTCGCCCGCGGCTTGCGCTCGATTTTACGGCACGATCCGGATAAGATTCTCGTAGGCGAAATTCGCGATCAGGAAACGGCGCAGATCGCGATCAACGCCGCGCTCACCGGCCACCTGGTGTTCACCACCGTGCACGCCAACAACGTGTTCGACGTGCTGGGACGGTTCCTGAACATCGGAGTCGATCTCTACAACTTCGTCTCGGCGCTCAACTGCATCCTGGCGCAGCGGCTGGTGCGCATCGTGTGCCCGCATTGCGGGGTGAAGGTCCGCTACGACGCGGACACGTTGCGCGAAGGCGGCCTCGATCCGGACCGTTGGCGCGATTTCGAGTTCACCGAAGGACGAGGCTGCTTCGAGTGCGGCGGCACGGGCTATCGCGGCCGAACGGCGATTCACGAACTACTGGACCTAACCGACGGGATTCGCGAGCTGATTCTCGACCGCAAGCCGATTTCGCAAATCAAGACTGCGGCGCAACGGGAAGGCATGACGTTTCTGCGCGAATCGGCCGTCGACCGTTTACGCGCGGGAATCACGACGCTCAAGGAAATCAACAAGGTCACCTTTATCGAAAGCGAGACGGTGGCCTGATGCTCGACCGGATTCGCGCGTTGCTGGCCGACCCGCCGCCGGCGCACGCCTTCGAGTTCTCCCCCGCCGGGATCGCCTGGTTCGTCGAAGGGCGGACCGGGTTCGAGCCATTGCCCGAAGGGGCGTTGAAGGCGTCGCCGCTCGAAGATAACTTCGCCGATCCGGTGGCCGTCGAAGACGCGTTTCGCCGCCTCGCGCCGCCCGACCCGCGCGGCAGAATCCGGCCGTGCGTGGCGATTCTGCCCGATTTTTGCGCGCGCCTCACCGTCCTCGATTTCGACAATTTGCCCGGCAAGCGCGACGAGCAACTCGGCTTGATCCGCTTTCGTCTGAAACGCACTCTGCCCTTCGACGTGGACTCGGCCGCGTTGAGTTTCGAGACGCAGCCGGGAGGCGCGATCGTCGCGGCGGTCTCGTTCGAGATTCTCGCGCGGTACGAACAACTGCTGCGCGCCGCGGGGTTTCATCCCGGCCTGATCACGCTCTCGACGCTCGCGGCGCTCGACGGCGTCCCGCTCTCGCCCGGCTGGACGGTTTGGACGCGAGTGTCGGATCGCGTGCTGTCCATCGCCGCCATGGAAAACGAGCGTCTGCGGCTAACCCGCTTCGTCGAGCTGGGCGACGCGAACGAAGAGGAAATCGCCTCGGTCGTCGAGCCGACGCTCGCCTACATCGAGGACGAATTCGGCGCGGCGGACGCACGCGTTCTCCGCAGCCAGCGGACGAACGACGCGGGGTTGGCCGGCTACCTTGCGTCGAGGAAGGCCGCATGAGATATCCGCTGAATCTGGCGAGCGAACCGTTCCGCCGCGACCGTCCGATTTTCGTCGCCTCCATCGCCCTGGCCGGAGTATTGACGAGCCTGCTCGCCGCCCTGGTGTGGCTAGCGGCGGTCGAACGTAACAACGCCCGCGAAGCCCGGGAATCGATCGCGAAACTCGAAGCGCAGATCGCGGCGCTCGACCGCGAGCAGGCGCGGATCGGGCAAACGTTGCGGCTGCCCGAGAACTCGCAAGTCTTCGAGCGCAGTGTCTTCCTCAACGAGTTGATCGGGCGCAAGGGGATTTCCTGGACGCGGATTTTCTCCGACCTCGAAACCGTGCTGCCGCATAATGTCCGGATCATCTCCGTTCGCCCGCAGATCGACGCCGCGAATCGGGTGCAACTCGACTTGTTCGTCGGCTCGCAGACGACGGAGCCGGTGGTGGACATGCTGATGAAGCTCGAGGCCTCGCCGGTTTTCGGGCGCACGGCGATCGCCAGTTGGCTGCCGCCCTCGCAAACCGAACCTCTGTTCCGCTACCGCCTTACGGTGCAATATGCCCAACGACTCTAATCGCGTTTCGTTCGAACGATGGAAGCGCGTCAACTGGCGCGACCCGAAAGTCGCGATGCGCGCGGCGCTCGGCGTACTACTTTTGGCGAACTTGGTGGCGCTGTTTCTGGCGATCTCGCCGCCGGGCGGCTCCGCGCAGGTTCTCGACGAGCGGCTCAACGTTCTCCGGGCGCAGTTCGCCCAGAAGCGGGCGGCCATCGAACGGTCGAAAGCCCACGCCGCGAAAGTGTCGCTGGCCGGGCAAGCGGGGACCAAGTTCGAGTCCGATTACTTCACCGACCGGCGCGTGGCTTCCTCGACGTTCGTCGCCGAGTTATCGAAAGCGGCGAAGGATTCGGGAATTCGCCCGAAGGAACACACCTTCGTCTTCGAACCGGTGGAAGGTTCGGACGCCTTTAGCATGATGACGATCACCGGGAGTTACGAAGGCACTTACGCGGATTTGGTGCAGTTCGTCAATCGTCTCGACCGGTCGTCGCGGTTTCTGATTCTCGATAGCCTGACGGCGACCCCGGTGCAATCGGGCGCGCTTTTGAACATCACGATTAAGCTGAACGCCTTCGTGCGGGAGGCGCGTTCGTGAAACTGGGCGCCGAGCGGAAGAAGGTCGCGATCCTCGCCGGGCTCCTAGCCGTGGCCGCGCTTTTCTTCTACTTCAACGTTCTCGCGCCCGGCGGCGAATCGGTGGACATGCCGAGTTTGTCCGCACCCAAAAGCGGACCGGTTCCCGGAGCGGTGCCCGCGCGAAAAGCCGCGGTTCGACCGCGTACGGAGTTCCGGCCTTCGCTGAAGCGCTCCGCCGAAGATCCCATCGATCCGGCGCAAGTGGACCCGACGCTACGGCTGGATATCCTCGCCAAGTTGCAGAACGTCTCGATGGCGGGATCGGGCCGCAACCTGTTCGAATTCGCGGCCGCTCCGCCGCCTCCCGCGCCGAAACCCGATCCGGCGAAACCGGCCGCGCCGAAGATCTTCGTCGGACCGATGCCGCCGCCCGTCGAAGTTTCCAAAGCCGCTACGACGCCGCCCAAGCCGGTCGCGCCGCCGATTCCGCTCAAGTTCTATGGCTTCATCTCGACGCCGCGCGGAACGGCAAAGCGCGGCTTCTTCCTCGACGGCGAAGAGATCGTGGTGGCGAGCGAGGGCGATACGATCAAGAAAAGGTACAAAGTGGTGCGCATCGGCTTAGCCAACGTCGAGATGGAAGACACGCAGTTTTCTCAGCGGCAGACTTTGCGATTGGAAGAGCAGCCGAACTCATGAAGCCGCGCCGTCGAAAAGATTCCGGGTTCGCGTTGCTGCTGATTTTCGCGCTGGCGGCGGCGGCGGCGATCTATCTGTATCTCGAAATTCCGAGGGCCGTCTTCGAGGCCGCGCGCATCAAGGAAGACATTCTGGTCGAGCGCGGCGAAGAGTACAAGAAAGCCATCCGGCGTTACTTCGTCAAGAACAAGCAGAAGCTGCCGCAGACGCTCGACGAGTTGGAGCAGCAGGGCGGAGTGCGATTCTTGCGGCGGCGCTACAAAGATCCGATGACGGGCAAAGACGAATGGCGGCTGATCCACATGGGTCCGATGGGACTCACCGATTCGAAGGTGGAAAAGCCCGTCAATCCCGCCGACCAGAAAGAGAAACGCGAGAGTTCGATCAGCGAAGGCTACCAAGTAGGCGGCGGTAACGTCCCCGACGGCGCCGCGCCCAAAGGCATTCAAGACGTGGCGATGCGGCAGCGAAACGAGTCCCTGCCGGGAACGTTTCCCGGAACCGAGCAGCCGCAACCGGGCGATCCCGCCGCCGTCGGCCCGCCGCCCGCGCCCGGTCAACAACCGACGCTGCAACCGGGCCAGATGCCCGGTTTCCCGGCGCTGCCGGGTTCGGTGGCGAACTCGCAGCAGGGCGGCACGCCTCCGCAAGCCGTATTGACGCCGCAACAGCAATTGCCGCAACAGCAACCGGCGACCTTTCCCGGGCAGCAAGGCTACCTAGGCCAGCAACTCAATCCGCAAACGCCTCCGGGCGGACTCGGCCAGCAGCCGCAGTCCGGCACGGTGCCGCAAGGGCAGAATCCGGCGCTCGACATGATCCGGAACTTACTCACGACTCCCCGGCAGGGTCCGGTACCCGGTACGGCCGCGATGCCCCAGCAGCCGGCGGCGGTTACGGGCCTCGCGGGCGTAGCGAGCAAGTACGAAGGCGAAGGGATCAAGCGCATCAACGAACGCTCCCGCATCGACGAATGGGAGTTCGTCTACGACTACCGAAAAGACGCTCGCGGAGGCGGCCAGATGGGTACGCAGGGCACTGGTTTGGCGGGTGGGGCCGGTGGCGCGGGCGGTCGGGGGAACTCGGGACCGCAGGGGCAAATACCGGGCCAAGTTCCGGGGCAAGCGGGTCAAGGGCGGCCTCCTGGATTGCAGCCCGGGCAAGGCGCGCCGGGCGCGCCCGGCGGCTTCACGCCGATTCAGTACGGCCCGGACGGGCGACCGCTACCGCCGCCGAGCGGGCAGAAGCGCCGCCAGTAGCTATCGCAGCATTTCCGCGATCCGGTCGGCGTCGTTGGGGACTTGAATCGGCGTATTCCCGAAGTTCGGCTGGATCTTTTCGCCATCGTGCGTTTCCAACTTACCGGTGTGATAGCGATAGCTATAGTCCGGGTCCTTGAGCACATTGCCCGTGAGTACGGCGACGATGCGGTCGGCCGGCCGGATGGCCCCGGAGGCGGCCCACTTCCCGATTCCCGCGAGCGTCGCCGCCGACGCCGGTTCGCATCCGATGCCGCACTGCCCGATCACCGCTTTCGCGTCGGCGATCTCCTGTTCGGTAGCGAATTCCACCGCGCCGCCCGATTCGCGCACCTCGCGCTCCGCTTTCGGCCACGACACGGGATCGCCGATCTTGATCGCCGTCGCGAGCGTATCGGGATCGGGTTGCGAGACGAACTCGCCGCCGTCTCGCATGTAGCGGAAAAAGGGAGCCGAACCCGCCGCTTGAACGACGCCCAACTTCGGCAGACGGTCGATGAATCCCCACCGCTTCAGTTCGCGAAGCGCCTTGCCGAACGCCGACGTATTGCCGAGATTTCCGCCGGGCAGGACGATCCAATCGGGGACCTGCCAATCCAGTTGATCCAGCATTTCGACGACGATCGATTTCTGGCCCTCGATCCGGAACGGATTCACGCTGTTGAGCAAGTAGATCCCGAGCCGGTCGGTGAGCGCCCTCACGAGCGCGAGGATTTGATCGAAGTTCGCCGCCACTTGAAACGTTTTCGCGCCGTATTCTAGCGCCTGCGACAGTTTTCCGTAGGCGATATTGCCGTCGGGGATGAAAATAATCGGATCGAGACCGGCGGCGGCGGCGTAGGCGGCCATCGACGCGGACGTATTCCCCGTGGAGACGCACGCGACCCGCTTCATACCCAGGCTTACGGCTTGCGACGCGCCCGCCGTCATCCCGTTGTCTTTGAACGAGCCCGTGGGATTAAATCCCTGGTGCTTAAAAGTAATCGACTCTACGCCCGCGTAGCGCGCCGCGCGCGGACCTTCGAGCAACGGCGTATTGCCTTCGCGCAACGTGACGATGTGCTTCGCCGATTCGAGAAACGGGAACAATTCGCGGTAGCGCCACACACCCGATTGCTCGATGGGCTCGTTGACCATGCGGCGCTCGCGCCAAACGGTTTGTAGATCCCAAGGGTTGCCGGGGTCGCCGTCGTAACTTACTTCGAGAAGCCCGCCGCACTTCGGGCAAGTGTAAAGAACTTCGCCAACTGGATACTTCGCGGCGCATTCTTCGCGGCAGCAGAGTAACTCCGCCCTCACGGTCGATTCGCGTCCGAAGGCGCGGAGGCTGTGGGACCGGCGGGGGCCGGTTCCTTTTCGAGATACGGCCGGCCGCGCTCCATCCAGGCGGGCTTAGGCGCGCCTTTCAGGTAATGGTCGAAGAACTCCTGCATACGAACCGTGTAATCTTTCTGGTTCGGTCGCTTCCGCAGCCCGTGCGGTTCGCCGTTGTAGTTGAAGAAATACACTTCCTTGTCGAGGCGGCGCAAGGCGAGGAAAAATTCGATGCCCTGATACCACGGCACGGCGTCGTCGGCGTCGTTGTGCAGCATCAGCAACGGCGTTTGCACGCGGTCCGCCATAAAGATCGGCGAGTTCTCGATAAATCGCATCGGGTATTGCCACAACGTTCCACCGATCCGCGACTGCGTTTTTTCGTATTGGAACTGGCGCGGGCGTCCAGGACCCCAGCGGATGCCGTCGTAGGCCGAAATCATGTTCGCCACCAAAGCGCCCGGCGCGGCGGCCTTAAACCGGTTGGTTTGCGTCACCATGTAGGCGATCTGGTAGCCGCCCCACGAATGCCCTTGAATGCCGATTCTCTCGGGATCGACGAATCCCATATCGACGGCGGTCTGCACGGCCGGGATCACGCAGCGGAGCGCGCTCTCGCCCGGATAGCCGACTTGATACACGATGTCCGGCATCAGCACCACGTAACCGTTCGACGTGTAGTAACTCGCGTTGATGCGGTGCGACGGGGCGGGCTCGACGAAGGCGTTGACGTTCTGCGCCAGCTTCTCGTAGATGTACACGATCATCGGGTACTTTTTCGACGGATCGAAGTTCGCCGGTTTGTAGAGTCCGGCCTTTAGTAACTTTCCGTCGCCGTTGCGATAGGACATCGATTCCGCCGTGCCCCAGGCGAAGGCCTTCGTTTGTTCGCCCTCGTTCGTCAGCGGCTTAGGAGACGAGAAAGACGTGTTCGTCGTCTGCAAGTCGGGATACCGGTCGAAGCGGCCGGAAGCGAACACGACTACGTCGGCGTTCTTCGCCTTTACCGGATTGCCGAGATCGTAGGGGCCCGAGAAAAGCTTCTCCGGTTTCTTCGAAGCGTCGAGACTATCGCGCCAGAAGCCCGATTCGAACGTCTCTTCGTTTACCGCTTTGAGAATGACGGGCTGCGCGGGATCGAGATCGCGGTCGCGCGGGTCCGCCGCCATGCGGGCGATGCGAAACACCGTCTTTTCGCGCCTTCCCACCCCGTCGGTGAGATTTCTGAGCAGCGAGCCGTCGGGGGCCGCCTGCCAGACGTCGTACCGGTCGGGGATGAGGGCAAACGCTCCGTCTTTGGTCCAGACGGGCGGACCATAAGTGGGCGGAGCCGCCGGATGATCGTCGTCTTCTTTGAAAAAAGCGCGACCCGCGATCGCGGTTAAGTTGCGCCGCTCACCCGTGGTCAGGTCGTAGGAGATCCAATGCCGGTCCTCGTGCGTCAGGGCGAACTTACCGTCGGGACTTACCGAAGGTTGCCCGGTGACTTTACGCGCGAGTAACCGCCGCCGTCCGGTAAGCGTATCGACGGAATACACATCGGAGTAACGGTCGTCGTATTCGATCTGGCGGCGGTATGCGCGGTCGTCGCCGCCGAGGGCGATCGAACCTTCGCGCGCGGGTGTCACTTCGGGTAGCGCCGCATCGGCCAACTGCACCACTTTACGGTCGCTCAGATGAACGACGGCGCGGTAGGCGCGTTCGCGGTCTTGTCGCGCCCGGACTTTCTGCATCGGCTGGATATAGTCGTCGCGGTAATGCCAGAGATCGTAGACGGCGTCTTCCGACGGGTCGGGGCGCTTCGGCTCCACGCGATCCGAAGCGGTCGCGAAAAACAGCCGCGAGCCGTCCTCGGAAAACGCGAGCGGAGCCGAAGCCGCGTTTTCGGCGACCGCCGCCGCGCCGGCCGCTTTGCGGTCCCAGTGGTACAGCCGCCGGTCTTTCAGGAACGCGAAGTTCGCGTGCTTCGAATCGGCGGCGAGCCGCGAGTACTTGCCCTCGCCGCCGACGAGAACCGCCGGTTCGCCGGTGGCGTTCGGGGCGGCGTACGCGCCTTTCTTATCGAGCCAAACGATCGTCCGTCCGTCGTTTGTCAGCCGGTACTCCGTCGCGTCTTTGTACGCGCGCTCTCGACCGTCGGCGAACGAACGGATTACCAACTCGTTCGATTCCTTGAAATAGGCGAGGTAGTCGGCGGCGGCGTCCGGTACTTGAAAGCTCTTGACGCTCTCGATCCGCGTCGCCTTACCCGCCGTCAGATCGACGACGACCAACGCGTTCTTCGGCATATCGGCCGCGCGCTTCTTTTCGCGCCGCGCGCGGTCGAGATCGGCCTTCGACGGGTGGGCGCTAAAAACGGCGAATCGGCCGTCGGAGGAAAACTCCGCCACGACGCCGCGCACGGGGGGCGGCCCTTCGGCGAACGGATCAGGTTCCGGCGGCTCGGGCCGTTGACCGGCGGGCTCGCGAATCTCGCGACCGGTGGCGAGTTCCTTGACGACGACTTGGCCGTCGTCAACTTGCGGAAACACTCCGTAGAGCGCCCATCGACCGTCGGGCGATACCTTCGGCGGCGTAATCGACCGCCAAGCGTCGTAGTCCGCGTGGGAAATCGGGCGCTTGGCTTGCGCGAGCAGCGGCGCGGCGGCCAACACGACGAGCGCGAATCGGGGAAGCGGCATGATCCCCGATTGTACAATCCGAAAGTAGCGACTATGCCTCCCGCGAGTTTCGAGTTTCTGGTAGCCAGCCTGCGTATGCAGGCCGAGATGGCGATGGGCCTGATCAAGATGAGCGACGATCAGCCCGTGGATTTGGACGCTTCCCGGCATCTGATCGACCTTTTGGCCATGCTCGAAGAAAAGACGAAAGGGAACCTAACTCTCGAAGAGCACCGGTTTCTCGAAAACTCGCTCACCGAACTGCGGTTCCGCTACGTCGCGGCGGTGGGCGAGGAATCGAAGTCGAACATCGTCCTTCCCTAATGGGCGCGCCACGCGTTCGGATCGACGTGCTGGGTACGGGGACCAGCGTAGGGGTGCCTTCGATCGGCTGCGGCTGTCCGGTCTGCACCTCGCCCGATCCTCGCGATAAGCGTCTGCGCGCCTCGGTTTTGCTGCGCTATCACGGCCGCAACGTACTGATCGACGCGGGTCCGGACTTGCGGCAACAACTGTTACGGCTGGGCCTGACGCGCCTGGACGCGATCCTGTTCACGCACGCGCACGCGGACCACATTTTGGGGCTGGACGACGTGCGTCCGTTCAACTTTCGTCAAAAAGAGGCCATTCCGATCTACGGCACGCGCGAGACGATGGCCACCATCCGGCAAGTGTTCCGCTACATTTTCGAGACGCTGCACTCGCAATCGACTATCCCGCGAGTCGAGGTGAACACGATCGACGGCCGACCGTTCGACTTGTTCGGGCTTACGATCACACCCGTGCCGGTAAAACACGGTTCGGGCGACTGTCTCGGCTATCGCTTCGGTTCCGGGGCATACCTCACCGACCATTCGGCGATCCCCCCGGAGTCGATGAAACTACTCGCGGGACTCGACGCGCTGTTTCTCGACGCGCTGCGCCATCGCGATCATCCGACGCATTCGACGGTGCGACAATCGCTGGACACGGTGGCGGAATTGCAACCGCGCCGCACCTACTTCACGCACATCAGCCACGAGTTAGGGCATGAGGATACCGAGCGTTCCCTGCCTTCGCCGGTGGCGATCGCCTTCGACGGTTTGGCGCTCGATGTCGCGGCGCGCGAACCGGCGCGAGTAGCGCGTTCCTTCGGCCCTCCCTGGCGTTCGCCGTGCGCGTTGACGATCGGCAACTTCGACGGCGTCCACCGCGGTCACGCCGAGTTGATGCACTTGGTGGCACAACGCGCGGGCCTGGAGGGATGGGCGGCGGCCGCGCTGACCTTCGACCCGCATCCCGCGCGCATCGTCGCTCCGGAACGCGCCCCGCGACTGTTGACGTCGATCGAGGATCGCGCCAGGCGAATGACCGAAGAAGGTATCGAGCAGGTTTTTGTGTTGCCGTTCGACCGGGAGATCGCCGCGCTTTCGCCCGAAGAGTTCGTCGAGCGCATTCTCCTTCGCGGACTCGGCGCGCGGCACATCGTAGTGGGCGAGGATTTCCGCTTCGGCGCGAAGCAGTCGGGCGACGTCGCGCTGCTCGAAACGCTGAGCAAACGTCTGGGCTTCGGCCTGCAAGCGATTCGCAAGATCGATAGCCATCACCAGCACATCTCCTCGACCGCGATTCGCCGGCATCTCGACAAAGGCGAGGTTTCGGCGGCGGCGCAGGCGCTGGGACGGCCCTACGCGATCGAAGGGGAGGTGGTGCGCGGGCACGGAATCGGTTCGAAGCAAACCGTCCCGACGCTGAATCTGGCTTGGACGTCTCCGGTGGTGCCCGCTCGCGGGGTCTACGTTACAAAAACGAGAGACACGCACTCCTTGCGCGAATGGCCGTCGGTGACCAACGTCGGTTTCCGGCCGACGTTCGAGGGCGCGTCCGACGAGCGAAGCTTATCCATCGAGACCTTCCTTTTGACGCCGCTCGAAGACGCGCCCCCCCGGCGAATCTCCGTCGAGTTCTTGCACCGCTTGCGCGACGAGCGAAAATTCGAAGACCCGTCGGCGCTGCGCGAACAAATTCTCCGCGACGTGACTCGATCGAACGCTTATCACCGACGAGTGGCGCGATGGGTACAAACCGTCCGCGACTGCTAGAATTAAGGGTTCCCATGCAACTTACTCCCGGAAAAATCGCGCACCTGAACAACCTCTCCAACCCCGCGGGCGTTATCGCCGCCGCCGCCATGGATCAACGCGGCAGTCTCAAAAAGTCCATCGCCTCCGCGAAAGGCGTCGACCAATCGGCGGTGACCGACGACATGATGGCGGAGTTCAAAGTGGCGGTAACGAAGATCCTGACGCCGCACGCCAGCGCGATTCTGCTCGATCCGGAGTACGGCATTCCGGCGACGAAAGCGCGTGCGAAGAACGCGGGTCTGCTGCTCGCCTACGAGTACTCGGGCTACGACAACACGCAGCCGGGACGCTTGCCCGACCTGCTGCCCCACCTGTCCGTCAAACGCATTAAGGATCTCGGCGCGGACGCGGTGAAAATTCTCATCTACTACACACCGTTCGACTCGGGCGAAATTAACGACATCAAGCACGCTTTCATCGAGCGCATCGGAGCGGAGTGCGTTACGCACGATATTCCGTTCTTCCTCGAATTCGTCGGCTATCACCACGAGGGCAAGAGCGAGAAATCGGCCGAGTTCGCGAAGATGAAGCCCAAGATCGTACTCGAGTCGATGAGGGAGTTTTCGAAGCCGCAGTACTTCGTCGACGTTCTGAAGGTGGAAGTGCCGATTATCGCGGAGTTCGTCGAAGGCAGTGGCATTTACAAGGGCGAGAAGGCCTACTCGTTCTCGGAAGCGATGAGCTTTTTCCGGGAATGCGCGGCCGTGGCCACAAAGCCGTTTATCTACCTATCCGCGGGCGTAGACAACGCGACGTTCGCCGAGCAATTGAAGATGGCTACCGAGTCGGGCGCCGATTTTTCGGGCGTTCTCTGCGGCCGCGCGACTTGGAAAGACGGTATGGGCGTTTACGGCAAGAGCGGCGTAAAGGCCCTCGAAGACTGGCTGTCGAGCGAGGGCGTCAAGAACATCGACAACGTGAACCGCTCCATCGCCGCCGCCAAGCCTTGGTGGGCGAAACTCGGCCACACTTCGGCACCGGTCGCCTAGGCCCCCCGCTCTACTGCCACCGGGGCGTTCAAATCGACGCCCTCCCAACGCGCCACCACCGCGCTCGCCAAGCAATTGCCGAGCAGGTTCACGCTGGTGCGCGCCATATCCATGAACGCGTCCACACCGAGAATCAGCGACACGCCTTCCATCGGCAAGCCAAAGCTCGAAACGGTGGCGGTGAGAATTACGAGCGACGCTCGAGGCACGGCGGCGACGCCCTTCGAGGTGAGCATCAGCGTCAGCATCATCACGATCTGCGTCGAGAGCGGCAATTCGATGCCCGCCGCCTGCGCGACGAAGACGCTTGCCAGCGCGAGATAGAGTGTCGAGCCGTCGAGGTTGAAGCTGTAGCCTAGCGGCAACACGAACGTGACGATATGTTTCGGCACGCCGAACTTCTCCATCCGTTCGAGAGCGTCGGGCAGCGCCGCTTCGCTCGACGCGGTCGAGAAGGCGAGTAGCCACGGTTTCCACACCGTTTCGGCGAACCGCTTCAGCGGGACGCGGGCGAAGATCGCGACCGGTAGCAGCACGGCTAGTACGAACACGATGAGGGCGAGATACAACGTCCCAACCAGCTTGGCGAGGGGCACCAGAGACCCAAGCCCATTCTTGCCGACCGTAACCGCGATCGCCGCGAGCGCGCCCGCCGGGGCCAAATACACGACGTATTCCGTGTACTTGAACATAATTTCCATCACCGATTCGCACCAATGGACTACCGGCGACGCCTTGGACCCGATGGCCGTACAGGCGATTCCGAAAAGTACGCTGAAGATCACGATTTGCAGAACGTCGCCGTTCGCCATCGACTCGATAATGCTCTTCGAGAACATCTTTTCGAGCGTTTCGCCGAACGAGAGTTTCGCGGTAGGCGCGGCGACCGCTCCACTTCCCTGTACCGTCAATCCGTCGCCCGGACGAAACACGTTCACCATCACCAAACCCACGACAAGCGCCAGCGACGTCGCGAAGATGAAATACGACATCGCCTTCGCGCCGATCCGGCCCATGGTTCCGACGCTGCCCGATTTAGCGATGCCATAGACCAACGACGCGAACACCAGCGGCGCGACGATCGATTTGATCAAGCGGATGAAGATGTTCGAAATGGGCGCCAGTTGCACGGCGAACGCCGGGGCCAGCGCGCCGATCGCGATCCCGGTCAAGGTCGCGAGGATGATCCACGTCGTCAGAGAAATCTTTTTCACTAGCGTTCTCCCCACTTGAGTTTTTCGCGGAGCACGTCGAAGAACAGCAGTTTCGGCGGGCGGATGAGGTGGACGGCGTGGTCCGAACGGCGGCACCGAACGTGATCGCCCTTCTTGAGAGGTTCGCCGACTTGCCCGTCCACCGTCAACCACGCGTCGCCGTCTTCGGCGAAGTTTTCGAGGTCGATGGCGCTCGACGCGGGGACGATCACCGGGCGGTTGGTAAGCATGTGCGGACAGATCGGCGTGAGCGCCAGAGCTTCCACGGTCGGGTAAATAATCGGGCCCCCCGCCGATAGCGAGTACGCGGTGGAGCCGGTGGGAGTGGCGACGATCAAGCCGTCCGCCTTGTAGCGGCAGACGAAATGTTCGTCGACGCGCGCCACCACGTCGATCATACGCGCCAGCGCGGCCTTGTTGATCACTACGTCGTTCAACGCGTCGTAGGAGGACTTGGATTCTCCGCCGCGCCACACTTCGCAGCGCAGCATGCGTCTGGTACCGATGCGATGCTCGCCGCGAAACGCGCGTTCGAGCTCGGGATAAATCTCCTCGACGGTAATGGCGGTCAGGAAGCCCAGGCCACCCAGGTTGACGGGGAATAGAGGAATGTCGCGCCCGCGCACGGCGCGCGCCGCCGAAAGCAGTGTACCGTCTCCGCCGAGCACGATCACGAGTTGCGTGCCGTCGGCGACTTCTTCGCGGGCGAACGCCGCCGCGCCGGGGGCGTAATTCGCAGCCGCCTCGTCGCAGCGGGCGGCGATCCGCCGCGCGGCTAGCCAATCGAGCAGCGCGGGCAGCAGCGTTCGGCCCGCCTCGACGCCGGGCTTCGCCACAATGCCGACTTGTTTAATGGCTTCCATGCAAAAGAAACTCGCGATTGCCTTCCGCGCCGAGGATCGGCGAAGGGATCAGGTCCGTCGAGAATCCCAACGCCTCCAAGGCTTCGCGCACCTTCCGGCAGGCCGCGTCGTGCAACTCGGGATCGCGCACGATGCCTCCCTTGCCCACTTGGCCGCGCCCGACCTCGAACTGCGGTTTGACCAGAATAACCATTTCGCCTTCGGGCCGCAGAACGCTCGCGGCGGCGGGCAAGATCAGCGTCGCCGAAATGAAGCTTACGTCCATGACGCAGAGCGCCACCGGTTCGCCCAGCGTTTCGAGCGTCAACTCGCGCGCGTTCGTCCGGTCGCGGACCGCGACGCGTTCGTCCGTCCGCAACTTCCAATCGAGCTGCGTCGCCCCGACGTCGACCGCGTACACACGCGCCGCGCCGCGCTGCAGCAGGCAATCGGTGAACCCCCCGGTCGAAGCGCCGATGTCGGCGCAGACCTTCCCGGCGGGATCGATTCTCCAATGGTCGAGCGCGGCGGCGAGCTTTAGTCCGCCGCGACCGACGTAAGGTGCTTGACCCAGCAACTCGATCGCGCAATCGGCGGGATAGGCGTGGCCGGGCTTCTCCGCTTTTTGGCCTTCGACCATCACCGCGCCCGCCAAAATCAGGGCTTGCGCTTTCCCCCTCGTCGGCGCGAGCGACCGGTCCACCAGTAGCGAGTCGAGACGGCGCTTGTTCACGCCTTGCGGCGGACAATCACGTCCGCCAAGTCCCGTAACCGGTCCGCGCGAACTCCGAGGGGTTCGAGCGCGGCGTGCGCGGCGAGACGTTCCGCCTCCGCCATCGCCTTGGAGCGATCGAGCCCGTACACGGCGGGAAACGTGATCTTCTGTTGCCGCGCGTCCTTGCCCGCCGTCTTGCCGAGCGTCTCCGAAGTTTCCTCGACGTCGAGAATGTCGTCCACGATTTGGAACGCTAGGCCGATACGCTCGCCGAACTCCGTCAACGCCGTCAGTTGCGCCTCGGACGCGCCCGCGTAAATCGCGCCCATCCGCACGCTGCAACGCAGCAAGGCGCCCGTTTTCGCCCGATGGATGGCTTCGAGACTCGCCGCCGACGCCGGTCGGCCCTCGCCTTCGAGATCGTGCACTTGACCCGCGATCATCCCGCCGCGCGACCCGGCCGCTTCCGCCAACTCCACGACCAAGCGAGCGCGCACGCCATCGCTCGCGTGTTCCAGCCGGGCCAGCGTCTCGAACGCCAGAGTACACAGAGCGTCGCCCGCGAGGATCGCCATCGCGTTGCCGAACATCTTGTGGCAGGTAAGGCGTCCGCGCCGGTAATCGTCGTTGTCCATGTCGGGCAGATCGTCGTGGATGAGCGAGTAGGTATGGATCAACTCGAGCGCACAAGCCGCGTCGGCCACGCCTACGGGATCGTCCGCCACTACGCGAGCCGCTTCCACGGCCAGTACCGGCCGGATGCGCTTGCCGCCCGCGAACAAGCTATAGCGCATAGCTCGATGGATGGTGGTGGGGTCTTCGGATTCGGCGGGCACCCAGCGGTTCAGAGCCGCGTCGATTTCGGCGATCAACGCGCGCATCGTCAACTCTGGAACGGCTCCGCGACGACGCTCGCGCCGCGTCTCACCAGCGTTTCCACCCGCGTTTCCGCCTCTTCGAGCCGCTTGCGGCAGGTCTCCGAAAGCTTCATCCCTTGTTCGAAAAGTTCGAGCGATTCCTCAAGCGGCAACTCACCGCTTTCGAGCTTTTTGACGATCGATTCCATCTCGTCGAGGCCCTTTTCGAACGGCGGCGGCGCGGCTTTTTCCTCGAGCATTCGATTCCTGTTTTAGCATGCGCACTTCGTCTTCCGCGAGGTCGCGCCAACGTCCCATGGGAAGACCGGCCAGCGCCAACGGGCCGATCGACGTGCGCACCAGTTTCAGCACGCGGCTGCCTACGGCCTCGATCATCCGGCGCACTTGCCGGTTGCGGCCTTCGGTAATCGCGATCTCGACGAACGACTTCGTCGCCGAGTCGCGCGCCCGTTCGACGATCGCCGGGCGAGTGGGACCGTCGGCCAGTTCCACGCCGCGCCGCAGCGCCTCGATCGCCTCGTCCGGCAGAACGCTCCCGCATTTCACCAGATAGCGCTTTTCGACGTGATAGTCGGGATTGGTCAGGCGTTCGGCGAACTGCGTGTCGTTGGTGAGCAGCAGCAGGCCGCTGGTGTCCTGGTCGAGCCGCCCCACCGGCGAGACGAACTGCTCGACTCCGCCCAGCAGATCGTAAACCGTAGGGCGGCCTTCGGGGTCCCGATACGTGGTGAGGTAACCCTTCGGCTTGTTTAGCAGAATGTAGCGGCGGCGTTCCGCGCGCAACGGCTTCCCGTCGAGCGTCACTTTGTCGCGCGCGAAATCGATCCACGCGTCGGGGTTCTCGACGACCTTGCCGTTGACCGCGACGCGTCGCGCGTGGATCCAGCTCCGCGCCTCGGTTCGCGAGCCCAGCCCCGCTTTCGAAATCACGCGCTCCAGCGTCTTCTTAGCGTCCATCCATTTGGGGTCCATCGACGTACCGGACGCGCGCGACACGCTTCGTTATGGGGTCTTGGACAAAGGTCAGCCGCGCCGTTCCCCGCCCCGCCGCCATATGGTGAAACCGGATTCCATTGCGACCCGTATGACGAACAAGAGGGTCGACGGCGACGACCGTGGCCGGACCGTTCACCACCGGCTCCGTCGCGCGGAGCGCGGTCTCGATCCGGCGACGCATCGCCTCGAACACCGACGGCGCGAGAGAGCGTCCGCCGCCGTCGAGGAACGTCTCGCCGTCGATCGCGTAAAACGGCACGGCTTCGACCTTATAGAATTCTGCGCGCGCGTCGGAGAGCGGAACCGCCATTGGATCGCGCGTCGGCACGTTGCGGTGATAGACAACCACCGCGAGTTCGTCGCGGGAGTACCGTTCGATCGTCGCTTCGACCGCGAGGTCGACGGCGACGCAAGGACCGCAATCGGCCCCGGCGAACGCTTCGAGTAAGACCGTGCGCCGCCGCGAACCGCTGTACCGGCCCGCCGCGATGGGGTTCGGAAACTCGGCGCGATATAGACGATCGGCTTCCGCCTCGTCGCGAGCGCTAGCGTCGATAATCGCGAGGCGGATGCGATCGCGCCCGCCCGACGCCGGATACTCGGCCATGACGCGCTTAAGTTCGCGAACGCGTTTTTCGCGATCCTCGATGCGCATCGCCCGTTCGAAAGCGCGCTGGTCGGGCGGCAGAAACGGATTTTCTTGCGCGAACAAGACCGTCAGCAGAATCGAAAACATAGTACGCGGGGCGTGTGCTATATGATCGCCGATGGCGACCGCGGAAGAGGAAGATGGCGGAGCGGCTGCTTATACGAGGCGCGCGGCAATTGCTCACTTTGCGCGGAACTTCGTCCGCGAGACGCGGATATGAGATGCGCGAACTGGCGATCATCGAGGACGGCGCGCTGCTGGTCGAGAACGGACTGATCCGCGAAGTCGGCCCCTCGCGCCGTATCGAGAATTTGAACGACGCTCGCGACGCGTCCGAAATCGACGCCACGGGCCGAGTCGTCACGCCTGGATTCGTGGACTGCGAAACGGATCTGTTGGGCGCGGCTCGCGCGACGCGGGCGACGTTGACTCCGGCTCGGTTGGAACTCGAAGCGTCCCAGCGATTGCGCTGGTTCGTTCGCCACGGATCGACGTCTCTAGGCATCGCGGCCAAGGAACCGAGAGACCACAAGACGATCGCGACCCTGAACGGCGAACCGCTCGATCTCGTGGCGCTCGACGGCCAGCCGCCCCCCGGCGTTCGAGTGACCAACGGCGCACAGGGCGCGCGGCGCGCCATCGATTCGGGCGAGGCGATCGCTCTCGCTTCGCGGTTCGGGCCGAGCCCGTCCACAACGTGCAATATGGCCGCCGTGATGGCGCAGGCTTGGAACGAAATTTCGCCCGCCGAGGCGATGTCCGCCGCCACGATTAACGGCGCTCACGCCTTGGGCGTTCCGCGCTTAGTGGGCTCCCTCGAAGCCGGAAAACAAGCCGATGCGATCGTCTTTGAAGTGAGCGACTATCGGGATATCGTGCGCTATTTCGGCGTCAATCTCGTGGCGACGGTAGTCAAGCGAGGGCGAATTCTTTACGCGCACGGCGAGGTGGCGTGGCCCGCCGGATCGTAGAAGCCGTTCCCAATTTCTCCGAGGGACGCAACGCGGAAACCCTCGACGCGCTGGCCGTCGCCGTCGAGGGCGAGCCGGGTGCCCAATTGCTCGACCGCACTTCGGATCCCGACCATCACCGCTCGGTCCTGACGATCGCGGGCGAGCCCGACGCCGTGGAACAAGCCGCGCTCGCCGCCGTGCGCGTCGCGGTGGAGCGCATCGATTTGCGGATGCATTCGGGAGTGCATCCGCGCATTGGCGCGTGCGACGTGCTGCCATTCGTCCCCGTCTCCGGCGTCTCGATGGAAGATTGCGCCGCGATCGCGCATCGCGTCGCCGCGGAGATCTGGGAGCGTTTTCGAGTTCCGACGTACTTCTACGAGCGCGCGCACCCCGAGCGCCGAAAGCTCGAAACGATCCGAAACGGCGGGCTCGCGCCGGACATCGGACACGGGCGCCACCCCACGGCGGGAGCGACGGTGGTGGGCGCGCGCCCGTTTCTGATCGCCTATAACGTCAACCTCAAAACCTCCGACGTACGCGTCGCCCGTGCGATCGCCCGCGCCATTCGCGAATCTTCCGGGGGCATGCCTTGCGTTAAGGCTCTCGGTCTGTATCTCGCCGCGCGGAAGCAGGCGCAGGTATCGATGAACCTGACCGATTTCGAGATCACGCCCCTCGCTCAAGTCTTCGCGGCGGTGCGCGGCATGGCTGAGGAGCGCGAGGTCGAGATCGCGGGCAGCGAACTGATCGGCCTGATTCCGAGGCGCGCGCTGGCGGGGACCGAATCGCTCGACCTGCGCTGGGAGAACTTCGACGACTCGAAGATTCTCGAAAACCGCCTAAACTTGGAATAGGCGTGCTCGTTACCATCTCTTCCTCACCCAAGCGTCCCGAATGGCTGCGCGCCCCCGCGCCGGTCGGCGGCAACTACCGGGAGTTGAAAGACCTGGTGGATCGCCTCCAACTCCACACCGTGTGCGAAAGCGCGGCGTGCCCCAACATCGGCGATTGTTGGAATCGCGGTACGGCGACTTTCATGATTCTCGGCAACCTGTGCACGCGCCGCTGCGGATTTTGCGCCGTGCAAAAGGGCGCGCCGCTCGAAGTCGATTGGGACGAGCCGCGCCGCGTCGGCGAAGCGGTGGCGCGGATGGGTCTGAAGTTCGCCGTGGTGACCAGCGTGAATCGCGACGATCTGAAAGACGGCGGGGCGGCGCTATTCGCCGCGACGATTCGCGCGATCCGCGACCGTAGCCCGGGATGCGGAGTGGAAGTGCTGGTACCCGATTTTCAAGGCTCGGAAGAGGCGATGCGCATCGTGCTGGACGCCGCGCCCTCGATTCTGAATCACAACACGGAGACCGTTCCGAGGCTCTACAAGCAAGTGCGGCTGGGGGCGCGGTTCGAACGCTCGCTCGACATGCTGGCCTACGCCAAGCGCTACCGGCCCGACATCCCGACCAAGAGCGGGCTGATGCTGGGGCTGGGAGAGACGCTCGACGAAGTACGCGACGTTATGCGCGAGCTGCGCGGGCGCGAAGTGGACATCGTCACGCTAGGTCAGTACTTGCGGCCTTCGCCGAAACACTTGCCGATTCTGCGTTACGTGCCGGTCGAGGAGTTCGACGAATTGAAGCGCTACGGATACTCGCTCGGCTTCCGGCACGTCGAGAGCGGACCGCTGGTGCGCTCCAGTTATCACGCCGACGAAGGCGCGGCAGAATCATGCTCGACGACCTCCGCGCCGAACTCGCTCTCTTAAGGCGGCGTCTCGAAGCGCAACGCGCGGCGGAGAGTCACGACGAGGAGTTCGTCGAAGAGCCCCTGCCCGGCGAGCCGGTCGAAACTCCCCTGGGCGCGCATTGGGTGGCACTCACGCATTGGGCTTCCGCGAAGCGACACGGATCGTTCGACCTGGCCGAGTTGCCGGACGACGGCGCGGTTTATCTCGACACGGAAACGACGGGACTCGCGGGCGGAGCGGGCACGCTCCCGTTTCTGGTAGGGATCGGACGGCGGACCGCGCGCGGGTTCGAAGTGAAGCAGTATTTCGCGCGGGATTTCGACGAAGAGCCAAGCGTCTTGGCCGCGCTGGCCGAAGACTTACGCCAAGCTTCTCGGCTGGTGACGTACAACGGCAAGGCCTACGACGTGCCGCTGCTCGAATCGCGCTACACGCTGGCGCGATTGCGCACGCCGTTCGCGAGCCTCGATCATCTCGACCTTCTCTACGACGCGCGGCGGCGCTGGAAGCTGCGGTACGAGAGTTGCCGGCTGGTGGAACTCGAAAATCAGGTGCTCGGGATCGAGCGGCAGGGCGATGTGGCCGGGCACTTAATCCCGCACCTGTACTTCGAGTTTCTGCGCACGAAGCGAGCGCATCGCCTGGTTCCGGTGTTCCGGCACAACGCGTTCGATATCCTGTCGCTCGCCTGCCTGGCGGTAGTGGTGCCCGGCGCGGAGTTGACCCACGCGGCGGAGATGATCGGCGTCGGGCGATGGCTGCAACGGCAAGGGCAAACGCCCGAGGCGATCGAGTTGTTCGAGCGCGCCTACGCGCGACCGGAGTTCGGGCGGCTGCCCAAACGGCGGCAGTACGACGTTTTGGTCGAGTTGACCAAACATTTCGAGAGGACTCTCAAGGACGCGTCGCGAGCGCTGGAATTCGCCGTCGAAGCGCGGCTGGCAAGCGACTCCGCCGAAGCCCGGCGGCGCGAGGAGCGGCTGCGGAAGAAGGCTAGCGCTCCGCTTCTACAATCTCGGTCCCGGGTGGCGGAGTAAAGCGGAACGCGTTCGGGTCGACGGCCACGTTGCGCCGCTCGTTGGCGAACTCGAATCGCATCGTCGAAGCGTCCCGCCCCATCACCGTCACTCGTTCGATACGCCCATCCTCCGACGCGACGAATCGCACCTCGCGATAGGGCGCTTTCTCCGATTTGGGAACGGCGACGATTTCGTCGCCCTCTTCGCGCAACTCGCGAAAGTCGCGCGAGAAATCGAGACGTCCCAGAAGAAAGGCGAGCGGCGCGCGCAGGTCTTCCGATTCCTTCGCCTTACTCCGCTCCGCGCGATTGGCGTTCGGCACATAGAACCATAACGTCTTGCCGTCTGCCACAAACGTCTTGCCGCCGCCGTAATCCCATCGCATGCGCCCCGGCTTGAGCAGCGTTAACGTGCCCGATTCCGCGCGCGCCCGGCCACCGCCCTCGTAGACTTGGGTGAACTCGACGATCAGCGTGCGCGTCGAGTTGTAGCGCTTCTCGATCGTTTGCGGCGCGACGGCCAGCGCCAGCAGCCACACGATCACGGCGCGAGCCTTTCGCGAATCCACGCGCCGCCCTCGTGGCGGAAGCGCAAGCGGTCGTGCAGGCGGCTGGGGCGTCCTTGCCAGAACTCGATCTCGCGCGGCAGAACGCGATAACCGCCCCAGGTTTCGGGACACGGTACCGGTCCGTCGCCAAAACGTTCTTGCATGGAAATGTACTGGGCTTCGAGTTCGGCGCGTCCGGCGACCACGCTCGATTGCGGCGACGCCCAGGCGCCCAGACGGCTAGCCCGCGGGCGCGACTCGAAGTAGGCGGCGCTTTCCTCGCGCGCGGTCTTTTCGACCGGACCGAACACACGCACCTGACGCTCCAGTTCCTTCCAGTGAACGCACAGCGCGGCCTCCGGGGCGGCGGCCAAATCCCGGCCCTTCGCGCTCTCGTAGTTGGTGTAGAACACGAACCCGCGATCCACGCCCTTGAGCAGCACCATGCGATTGCGCGGCGCTCCTTCGGGCCCGATCGTCGCCAGCGCCATCGCGTTCGCCTCGCGAATCCCCGCCGCCAACGCTTGATCGAACCAACGCGCGAACAAAGCGAACGGGTCCGCGCCCGCTTCCTCTTCCGTCAACCCGGCGAGCGTGTAATTCTCGCGCAACTCGGCGATTCGTTCCACGTCTTTAAGATGGCACCACAAGGTACCCCGATCTTCGATTTCCCAGCACCTGATTGCGCTCCGCGCCGTAGCGCCACCAATGCCACCCAACGTAGGCGCACAAGACGGCGTCGAGGCGATCCTCCACGGACTTCAGCGCCGCTCCGCCGTTTGGCACCTTGGGCAGGTTCCACGGATGGAGCGTCCGCAACAAGCGGCGATAGCGGTTTAACTCGCGAACCCGATCCGCCACCGCGCCCTTCTTGTACTTCAAGATTCTCGGCAGCGCGAACAATCGCACCGCCGCCGCGTGTGGATAGACCTCGATCTGGTAGCGGCCCGGAGTTTCGGGCACCATCGACGCCGCGTGCCGGTAGCCGCGTCGCGAGAGCGCTCGCGAAAACGCCGTAACGCGGGCGGCGAAGGGCAACCCTCGATTCGCGGGATAGCACCCCGCATCGAACTTGCCGAAGTGGACGTGAGTCAACCGATCCGGCACGCGCATGCCCGTTTGGTTCGGGATCACCAGCGGAGCGTCCACCGCCGCCATTGCCGGACCGCCGAAGCCGTCCATCCAGGCCAGTACGTCTTCCGGCGTGTCGCAGCGCGTCAAATCGACGATCCGCAGTTCGCCGTCGAGCGCCGCGCAGCCCGAAGGTTGGCTGGTCCAACCGAAATCCACGCCGAAAAAGATCATGCGCGACGGAAACTAACATGGTCCCATGACACCCGCCGAAACCCGAGTCCGCGCCCGCACGGCCGGTTCGCTCGAACGCTACCGGCACGCCTGCCGTTCTCTCGCGGGTGGAGTGTCGAGCGGACTGCGCCGGTCGGCGAAACCTTACCCGTTGTTCTTCGCCCGCGGCGAAGGCGCGGAGATCGTCGATGTGGACGGCAACCGCTACATCGACTACGCACTGGCTTGGGGGCCGCTGATCTTGGGGCACGCGCACCCATCGGTGACGCAGGCCGTCTCCGCGCAAGCGCGGCGCGGACTGACGTTCGGCGCGCAACACGATCTCGAGTATGAAGTGGCGGAAACGTTGACGCGCATTCTGCCCTGCGCGGAGCGCGTGGCGTTTTCGAACAGCGGTACGGAGATCGTCCAGGTGGCTTTGCGACTCGCGCGCGCCGTCACAGGCCGCGCCAAGATCCTTAAGTTCGAAGGTCACTATCACGGTTGGGACGATAGCGTGCTGGTCAGCTATAAGCCGCCGCGCGAGCATCCACCGCACGCGCCCGCCGCTGTCGGACAGGGGCAGCGCCCGCACAACTCGGTCGTAATCGCGCAATGGAACGACCGCGAGTCCGTGGAGCGCGTCCTCGACGAGTCCATCGCGTGCGTTCTCGTCGAACCCCTGCTCGCCAACAACGGCTGCATTCCGCCCGAGCCGGGGTTCCTCGAATTTCTACGGGATCTCGCGCGGGAGCGTGGCGCGCTGTTGATTTTCGACGAGGTGATCACGGGCTTTCGCCTCGCGTTGGGCGGCGCGCAGGAGTACTACGGAGTGACTCCCGACCTCGCCACGTACGCGAAAGCGCTCGGCGGCGGCACGCCGCTTTCGGCGCTCGCCGGCCGGGCCGATCTCATGGACTGGATCGCCGACGGCCGCGTGGTGCACGCGGGCACTTTGAACGGCAATCCCCTGAGCCTCGCGGCGGCCAAAGCGACGCTCGCGGAACTCGAACGTCCCCAAGTCTACGAAAGGCTGTGGCGGCGCGGCGAGCGTTTGCGGAACGCCATCGAGGAACTCGTTCCCGGCGTCGTCACCAATGGCGGGGGACCCGTTTTCCAAGTCTCGTTCATGGATCGTCGCGCCCGGAACTATCGCGACACCCTGGACGCCGACGCCGCCCGTTACGCGGATTTCGCCATGGCGCTGCTCGACCGGGACGTGATGGTTCTACCCGACGGCCGCTGGTACCTCTCGATCGCCCACGACGACCGGACCGTCGAACGCACGATCGAGGCGATTCGCGCCGTCGTCTAGTGCCCCGGCGCGGGATCGGGAAGGTTGCCCGCGCTTTCGAACTCGAACGTCTCCCCCGCCGCGCGCACGATCAACGTTCCGGGCCCCAGCGGCTTGCCTTGGTTAGGGTAAAAGATCGCGCCGTCGGTGGATTGCCCGGGGGGCAACTTCGAGGTCACAAACACGACGGCGGAGGCCGCCGCGGCCGCCTTCAAGCGGGGCGAAATCAACTCGGCGAGCGCCTGCTGACGACGTTGTTCGTAGCCGCTTGTCGACCGAAAACGGCTCATACCGTAGATCCCGGCTTCGTAAGTTGTCACTAGCCGAATCGCGTCCTGTCGCCCGGCCCGCTCCAGCAGTTTTTCGACGACTCGTTTCGGGGGAGTCGCTTCCTTCGTCGCCCCCTGTTTCGCGCGATAGTTGAAGTCTTCCGGCTTCACCGTCCAACTGATCGTCGATCCATTCGAAACCGCCACCTGCAGCACGGAATACTCGCGCACCACGCCCGGCAGGTGCGTAAACATTACCGTGACGCCGTTCTTCGTAAGCGTTTGATATCTCAGACCGTTCGATTCGAACTCGATGGCCTGCGCACGCAGAGAAGGGGCGTATAGGAGGGCCGCGGCGGCGAACGCGCCGCGAAGAGCCTGCATACCCCCATGATAAGCTCAGGAAGTTCAAGAATTTATGGCCATTGAGAAGACCGAGACGTTGCGGGCGCTGGGATTGAAGAACCTCCGCGAAGTGCATTGGAATTTGAGTCCGTCGGCGCTTGTAGAGCGTGCCGTCGCCTCGGGAGAAGGTCTGCTTTCGGCGAACGGCGCACTGGTGGCGCGCACCGGGCAATTCACCGGACGGTCGCCCAAAGACAAGTTCGTCGTGCGCGACGCGTCCACCGAATCCACCGTGCACTGGGGATCGGTCAATCAGCCGATTTCGCCCGAACATTTCGACCGTCTGCTCGGCAAAGTGCTGGGTTACTACCAAGGCCGGGACGTGTACGTGCTGGACGCGCAAGCGGGCGCGGACCCCGCCTACACCCTGCCGATTCGCGTGATCGCTTGCAAGGCTTGGCACGCGCTGTTTTGCCACAACCTGTTCCTGCGCCTGACGCCGGAGCGACTTGCGTCGCACACGCCCGAATTCACGATCCTTTCCGCGCCGGAGCTGCAAGCGGACCCGGCCACCGACGGCACCAACACCGAGACGGCCATCGTCGTCGATTTCTCGAAGAAGGTCGTGCTAATCTGCGGCACGCTTTACGCGGGGGAGATGAAGAAGTCGATCTTCACGATCTTGAATTATCTGTTGCCGGATAAGGGCGTGATGCCGATGCACTGCTCGATCAACGAGGGCGCGAACGGCGACACGGCGGCGTTTTTCGGACTCTCGGGTACCGGCAAGACTACGCTCTCCGCCGATCCGCACCGGCGTCTGGTGGGCGACGACGAGCATGGCTGGTCGGACAACGGCACTTTCAATTTCGAGGGCGGCTGCTACGCCAAGTGCATCCGGTTGTCGAAGAAAAACGAGCCCGAGATTTGGGACGCGATCCGGTACCAGACGGTACTCGAAAACGTGGCGATGGACCCGGAGACCCGCGATCTCGATTACGATTCGGCGCAGTACACCGAGAACACCCGCGCCGCCTATCCCATCGACTTCATCGCCAACGCCAAGATTCCCGGCGTTTCCGGTCATCCGCAATCGATCTTGTTTCTCACCGCCGACGCGTTCGGCGTACTGCCTCCCATCTCGAAGCTCACGCCCGAACAAGCCATGTACCACTTTCTCTCGGGCTACACCGCGAAAGTGGCGGGCACGGAGCGTGGGCTGGGCAACGAGCCGCAAGCGGCGTTTTCGGCCTGCTTCGGCGAGCCTTTCTTACCTCGTCATCCGCAGGTGTACGCAAAGCTGCTTGGCGAGAAACTGAAAAAGCATCAAGCGACGGTCTATCTGGTCAACACCGGTTGGGTGGGCGGAGCGTTCGGCGTCGGCCACCGGATGAGTTTGCCCCACACCCGCGCGATGGTGAACGCCGCGATCGACGGCAAGTTGCACGGGGTCGAGTTCGTCGAGCATCCCGTCTTCCGCGTTCGGGTACCGCTGTCGTGCCCCGGAGTTCCTCCCGAACTGCTCGACCCTCGCGCACAGTGGGCGGACAAAGCGGCTTACGACGCGGCGGCGGCGGATTTGGCGGCGCGCTTCAAAAAGAATTTCGGGAAATTCGGAAATGTTTCCCCCGAAATCGCCGGCGCCGGTCCGGCTTAGTTTCTCAATCCTCGGATCCCGATGCGCCTTTCGCCTTGCCCTTGCGTTCATGGCGGTAGTTGTCTCGGATCTCGCGATTGAAATACTTGCCTTTCGATTCCGCCTCCGACAGGGTCTTGTACATCTCGATGGGCACATCCAGGTATTCGTACACTTCCCCGGACTGAAACTCGATCGCTAGTACTCTTGTCGATGCTTCATAGCCGATCGATCTCATCGTCGTGGATTTCACCGCTTCCCTCTCCATCGCCTTTAGCTTGCCGCATACGCAACTACGCACGAGAACGTAGTTTTGGACAAGACGTGGGCTTGTTTAAATTTCCCGTAATTATCCGCTGCTATACTCCCAATTCAGGAGGATTATGTTTACTTTCGTAAAGCGATTCTTGCCGGTGCTCTTGGCGTTGGCCCCAGTCGAGGCGGCCATCATCGTTCCAGCTACCGGAATTCCCCTGGTCCCCGTCCCTGGTACGGGCTTGTTTGGGCAGATTTGGCAGAACCTCGGTACGGGCGCTCCGGAGCCGGCGGACTGGATGACGCTAGCCGAGGCGGCGGCGGCGCTCGACGTTCAAAATCGCGCCCCGGACATCACGTTCACGGCGGCGACGATCGACTACGACTCCTCGACCTTCGAGTCGGTGGAAGATTGGCTCAACGCCGACGGCCCTTCCGCCACACCGGCTCTAAAGACCCCTCTCGCGCTGCGAGCCGTGTACATCACGCTGATCGGGTTTCTCTCAATCCCGGACTTGCTCGTGAACACCGAAATCGAGTTCGTGGTTCGCACCGACGACGGCTTCCGGTTGACGATCGGCGGACTGAACATCGTCGAGTTCGACGCCCAGCGGAGCGAAGACGCATCGACGGAGCGGGTCGTGTTCGAAGGCGCGGGCCTCTACCCGATTCGCCTGGATTACTTCAACAGTCTCGATAGCGAAGCCGCGCTCCGCTTGCTATGGGACCCCGGCGTCGATGGCGTCTCGGAGTTGATTCCGGCGGCGAACCTCTACGCCGTGCCGGAACCCAACCTGGGGATTCCGCTGGCGGGCGCGCTGGCCGCACTGGCCCTTTTCAAGCGGCGCTAACGGCGGCGGCGCAGGAAGGCCGGGATATCCAGGTCTTCCATTGGCGGAGGCGCGGCGGTCGTTGGCGCGGCGGCCACCGCCACTAGTTCCTCTTCCTCGATCGCGACCGGTCCGGAAACGGGTGGCGAGAATTCGACGGGCGCGGGAGTTTCGAACGGGAAACCGCTAGGGGAACTCGCAACCGCGCTCGCGGCGGCCGACCGGCGCTCGATCGCCGGCAGATGCGCGCGCTCGAATCCGGTGGCGATCACCGTGATCTTCACTTCGTCTTCCATCGTTTCGTTCATCACGACGCCGAAGTTGATCTGCACGTCGTCGTAGGCGGCCGCCTCGCGAATGCGCAAACACGCCTCGTTCACGTCGTGCAGACTCAGGCGGCTGGATCCGGTGATGTTGATGAGAATACCCTTGGCGCCCTCGACGCCGCCTTCTTCGAGTAGCGGAGACTCGATCGCGAGGCGCGCCGCCTCCACCGTGGCGTTCGCGCCGCGCGCGGTGGCCGTGCCCATCATCGCGTAGCCCATCCCGAGCATGATCGCCCGCACGTCGGAGAAGTCGCGATTGATCAATCCGGGCGTCGTGATGATGTCCGAAATCCCCTGCACGGCTTGGCGCAGCACGTCGTCGGCGTACCGAAACGCCTCGAAAAAGCTGGTTCCTTTGGGAACTAGGCTTAATAACCGGTCGTTGGGAATGGTGATCACCGTGTCGACCGCCGCCGCGAGTTCGGCCAGTCCTTTGTCCGCCTGCCTACGCCGTCGCGGACCCTCGAACTCGAAAGGCTTCGTCACCACGGCGACCGTCAGCGCGTTCAAGCCCTTCGCAAGCGACGCCACCACCGGAGCGGCGCCCGTACCCGTACCGCCGCCCAAGCCCGCCGTGACGAACACCATGTCCGCGCCGTCCAAAATCTCGATGATGCGCTCCGTGTCCTCGAGCGCCGCGTCGCGCCCCACCGATGGATCGGCGCCCGCGCCCAACCCGCGCGTCATTTTCGATCCAATGGCCAGCTTATTCGGGACCGGCGAGGCGTTTAGAGCCTGAACGTCGGTATTCAGAACGTAGAACTCGACGCCGCCGAGCCCTTCCTTAAGCATGCGCGCCACCGCGTTCGCGCCGCCGCCGCCTACCCCCACCACCTTGATGCGGGTGGCCGGAGCGCCTTCGTCCTGGATTTCGAATTTCAAGTGGTCGAGCATCGTCGTCTCCTAACGCAGAATCATGTTGAGGAATCCGGGCGGGCGGCTGCGCCCGTCGCGATACGCCTTCAGGCGCGCCGAATAAAGAGCCAAGCCCGCGGCGGTGGTCCACGCGGGCGTCGTCAAAGAGTCCGGCAGATGACGAATGCCCACCGGCAAGCCGTTGCGCGCCGGGCATTGCAATTCGCGCTCGGCGACGTCGAGCATGCCGCCGAGCATCGCCCCGCCGCCCATGAGAATCGCCCCTTCGAGCAACTCGCCCGCCATTCCGGCGCGCTCCACTTCCTCGCGCACGTAGCGGAACAACTCTTCGGCGCGCGCTTCGAGAATCTCGTTCAGGTGCCCGCGCGGAGCCTCGCGCGAAGGCCGCCCCTCGTGCGACGGAATCTCGATGAGGTTCGCGTCGTCCATTTGACCCATGCGCGCCCAGCCGTACTCGCACTTCAATTGCTCGGCGTCCTCGAACGAAATCGTGAGGCAGTAAGCGACGTCGCGCGTGAAATGCTCGCCGCCGATGGGAATGCTGACGCTCGCCACCAGCGCCTCGCCGGCGTACATCGCCAGTTCCGTCGATTGCGCGCCGATATCGATCACGGCGACGCCGCGCTCGCGCTCTTCGGGCAACACGGCGGCGTAGGACGCGGCTACGGCCTCGAACACCGTCTCCTCGACGCCCAAGTGCGATTCGTGGATAGACGCCACCAGGCACTCGTGTTCCTGAAACGACGCGGTGATCACCTGCACGTTGGCTTCGAGGCGTTCCGCCGGAGTGCCGTTCGGGTTCGAAAATCCGGCGCGACCGTCGACCGTGAAATTCTGCGGCATCACCATGAGGATCAGCCGGTCGTCCTCGAGGCGCATACGGCTGGCGCGTTCGATCGCGTAGATCAGGTCCTCGCGCGCGATGGGGCGCTTGCGCCCGAATTCGTAAAGGCCGCGCGAGGGCGATCCGTCGATGCCGCCGCCGATACCCGCCACCGCCGCTTCGGCGCTCGCTCCGCACGACGCTTCGGCCCGCGAAACCGCCTCGCGCACGCAGACGCCGATCGCCGTGGGATCGGTCATGCGGCCCTTCGACCATCCGCGCGATTCGACGACGCCGTGCCCCAGGTAAGAGACGCGCATCTGGTCGAGCGAGAGGAAAAGGGCGCGCGTCCAGGCGCTTCCGCAATCGACGCCGACGGCCACCGTTTCCCTACCCGGCATGCGGATCCTCCACGGTGGTGATGCGATCTTCGAGGCGCAAATCGAGCGCGCGGCCTTCGGGAAGTTTCTGTTTCACTTCGCTCCAGTTGTCGATTAGCGCTTGGAGGCGGGCTCCGAAGCGCGCGCGCCCCAAGTGCAGCCGCCGCGTCTCGCCGTCGATCAGATAGACGATCTTCAGGTTCTCCGGATCGTCCAAATCCACCTCGCTTACCCGGTCCATGTGGCGGCCCACCTCGGCGGCGAGTTTCACCAAGTGCCGCAATCGTTCTTTTCGCTGCGCTTCGGTTTGGTTCGACGACAGCCCGGTCACTACCGGTAATCGAAACTTCGCGCCTTCGATCAACGGCAAGAACACGCCGTCCTCGTCGATCATCGCGGTTTTTCCTCCGGTCCGCGCGAAGGCCAGCGGTTGACGCTCCGTCACGCGAACCCCGATTCGATTGGGCCACACGCGCGTCACCGCCGCGTCCTTCACCCACTCGACCGCTAACAGGTTTCGCCGGCGTTCCGCGAGCGGTAACAGGTAGACGCTGCGCCCTTCGTCTTGCCGGAACACCGACCGGATACGCTCCCGCGACGCGTAGCGCACGCCTTCGAGACGCGGGCCGCCCTCTTCGTCCTCCGAGGTGGCCAGGGCGAAGCGCGCGTCGCGAATCAGGAACTGGTCCGTCCGCTGCCATCCGAACAAGATGCCACCCGTCAGGCAGACCGCCGCCAGGACGATCCAGATCGACCGCAGCTTCATGCGGCCTCCCGCAGGCGCGCGAGAATCGCGTCGCCCGCTTGCGAAACGCTACCCGCGCCCAGCGTCATCACGGCGTCGCCCGAGCGGGCCAACTCCACCGCGCGCGCGATTCCCGATTCGAGCGAGCCCACCGCTTCCGCGCCGCGATGGCCGTACTCGCGAATCCGAACCGCCAGCGCCTCGCCGGTCACTCCGTCGATAGCGCGTTCGCTCGCCGCGTAGATATCGGTCACCAACACGGCGTCGGCCGCGTGGAAGCTGCGCGCGAACTCGTCCATCAAGTGCGCCGTTCGCGTGTAGCGATGCGGCTGGAAAAGCACGATCAGCCGCGAGAATCCGCACAGCCGGGCCGCGTCGAGCGTCGCGCGAATCTCCGTGGGGTGATGGCCGTAGTCGTCGATCACGGCGACGCCCGCCGCCTCGCCGCGCTTCTGAAACCGACGGTCGACGCCCGCGAATTGCGAGAGCCCCTCGCGGATGCGCTCCACCGGAACCTCGAGTTCGAGCGCCACGGCGACGGCGGCGGTCGCGTTCAGCACGTTGTGCGCGCCGGGAACCGCGACCGAAAACCGGCCCAGAGGGCGGTCCCGGAACCGCAAATCGAACTCGCTGCGGAACGCTTGGTAGTCGGCGGCCAGGATTCGCAAGTCCGCTTGCGCGCTATGCCCGTAGGCGATCGTTCGCCGCGTGATCGCCGGGAGAATGCGCTGGACGTTCTCGTCGTCCAAACACACGATGGCCGCGCCGTAGAAAGGCACCTTGTTGACGAAGCCCGAGAACGCCTCGCGAATCTCCTCGATCGACGAGTAGTGGTCGAGATGTTCGCGGTCGATGTTGGTCACCACCGCGAGAATCGGCGCGAGCTTCAAGAAGCTGCCGTCGCTTTCGTCGGATTCGACCACCAGAAAATCGCTGCGCCCCACGCGCGCGTTCGCTCCGCCCATGGTCGCCACGCGCCCGCCCACGACGACCGTCGGGTCGAGCCCCGCATGGCTAAGGATCGTCGCGGTCATCGATGTGGTAGTGGTCTTGCCGTGGCTGCCCGCCACCGCGATCCCGAACTTCAACCGCATCAGTTCGGCCAGCAGCTCGCCGCGCGGAATCACGGGGATTTGCAAACGGCGCGCCTCGACGATTTCCGGATTCGACGAATCGATGGCCGACGACACCACCACCGCCTTCGCTCCCTCCACATTCTCCGCGCGGTGGCCTTCGCTAATCCGGGCCCCGAGCGAGGCGAGCCGCGCCGTGTTCGCCGACAGCTTCGCGTCCGATCCCGTAATCTCGTAACCCAAATTGAGCAGCACCTCGGCGATCCCGCTCATGCCGATCCCTCCCGCCCCGACGAAATGGAAGCGCTGCTTTCGAAAAAACATTTTTATGTGTTATTGTTTCGGCTTTCGGACGCACTGTCAACGGCGGCTTCGCGCTCTTCCGGTTCCGAATCCCGGCATTCGAGAAATTCTTCCCAGCCCGCGCCGAGAATCCGGGCGATCGTATCCGCTTCGACGCGCTGCATCATCGCGCCACCTCCTCGATAACGTCGGCCGCGCGGCGCGCCGCTCCCGGTTTGGCCAGCCCGCGCGCGGCGGCGGACATCGATTCGAGTTTCGCGTCCGCGGCGCGGATCGCCTCCACGAGCCGCGCGGGCGTCAACTCCCGGTCGCGGACCGTCAACGCCGCCCCCGCCCGTTCCAGCGCCTCGGCGTTCTTCGCCTGGTGATCGTCGGCCGCGTAGGGAAACGGAATCAGGATCGACGGCTTGCCCGCCGCGCACAACTCCGCCACCGCGCCCGCGCCCGCGCGCCCTACCACCAAGTCCGCCCCGTCGAAACGTATCGGCATATCCGCGAGGAAACTCGCCACCTCGCCTTCGATTCCCGACTCCGCGAAGCTCGCCGCCGTCTCCGCGTACATCGCCGCGCCGGTTTGGTGAATCAGCCGCACCGGCCTCGGGTATTCGCGCAGCAGCGGCCAAGCCGCGCGCACCGTTTCGTTAATCCGTTTAGAGCCCTGGCTGCCACCCGTGACGAGGATCGTTAGACGGTCGCCGCGCGGCTTCGGCGGGATCGCGAAAAACTCCTCCCGCACGGGTAATCCCGTCACTTCCGCCCGTCCCGGAAAATGCCGGGCGGTTTCGGCGAATCCCACCAGCGCCCGCCGCACGAACGGAGCGAGTCGGCGCGTCACCATCCCCGGCACGGCGTTCGGCTCCATGGCCACGATCGGCAGTCGCGCCATCGCCGCCGCGATCATCGGCGGCCCAGCCACGTAGCCGCCCATGCTGAACAGCGCCGCCGGCCGGTGAAGCCGGATCGCCCGGCACGAACTCGCGACGCTCCATGGCAACTGCGCTAGCGTGCGCGCGGCCGCGCGCCAACCCACTCGATTCAAGCCGCCGATTCGGATGTACTCGATCGCAAATCCTTCGCTCGGCACCAGTTTCGCTTCGAACCCCTCGCGTGTACCGACGAACACCGGCCGATGGCCGCGCCTCGACAACTCGCGCGCCACGGCCAGCGCCGGCAACACGTGACCGCCCGTTCCTCCGCCCGCCATCATCACCGTCATCCGGAGCGCTCGCTGACGCTGAGCAGCAACCCCAACGAAATCAAGGTGGCGAGCATCGACGTCCCGCCGTAGCTAATGAGCGGCAACGGTAAACCTTTCGTGGGGCCCATGTCGAGCGCCACGCTCATGTTGATGAACGCCTGGAACGCGATGCCCACGGTGAGCGCCAACGCGAGATAGCGGCCGAAATCGTCGGGCGCGGTCCAGAACAGCCGGAATCCGCGCCATAGCAGCACGACGAATCCCGCGAGCACGCCGGTGCAGCCCCACAATCCCAACTCCTCGCCCACCACAGCGAAGATGAAATCGGTGTGCGCCTTCGGCAGGTAGAGCATTTTCTGCTTGCCCTGCATGATGCCCAAGCCGAGCACTCCGCCGGACCCGACCGCGATCCGCGATTGCCGCGCCTGATAGTTCGGATCGCGCGAGGACATCGAAGTGTCGAGCCAAGCGCGGAACTTGCCCCCTGTGTCGAGCTTCGCCACCAACTCCAACTTCGGATCGACGAACATGATCAAGCGCCGCACGCGGTAAGGCTGCGACGCCAAACCCGCGACGCCCAATACGCCTAACCCAACGATGGCCAGCGCCGCGTAACGCTTGTTGATGCCCGCCACGTAGAACACCGCCGCCACCATGCCCAGCAGGACCACCATCGTTCCCATGTCGCCCGCCAGAACCAACCCGGCGAGCACTCCCACCGCCAGCGCCATTTGCGCCAGCGTCGACCGGCTGTTAATCGCTCCCAAACGCTTCGCCACAAACCACGCGAGGAAAATGGCGAGGGCCGGCTTCGCGAGTTCCGAGGGCTGCAATTGCAGCGGCCCCCAGCGCAACCAGCGGTGTCCTTTCGGATCGAGGAAGTACGCCGCGATCAGCAGCGACAGCGTCACGCCCAGCCCGCCGAACGCGAACAGCGGCTGCCGTAAGACGCGATAGTCGATCCGCTTGATCGCCATCAGCGCTAATAGTCCAAGCGCCATCGCCACCGCCTGCCGCGCGACGAAGTAGACGCTGGAATGGCCTCGCAACTCGATCTCCGGAATCGACGACGTGTAGATCATCACCAGGCCGAAGCAGGCGAGCACCATCACGGTGAAAAAGAGCGTCCAGTCGGTTTTGAGGCGTTGCGCCACGCTAGCGTTCCTCCAATCGGCGGACGAGATCCTTAAAGACTTCGCCGCGATGCTCGAAACTTCGGAATTGGTCGAAACTCGCGCACGCGGGTGCGAGCAGCACCGTATCGCCGGGTTGCGCGCGATTCCAAGCGAACTCGACCGCCCGGTCGAGCGTTCCGAGTTTCTCGACCGGCAGCGCGCCGCCAAGCTGGCTCGCAATCTTGTCCGCCGCCGCGCCGATCAGCGCCGCGCCGCGCGCGCGCCCGGCGAGAGGAGCGATGAGCGGCCTGTAGTCGCTGCCCTTATCCTTGCCGCCAAGCACGATCCACAACGGACCTTCGAGAGCCGCGATCGCCTTCAACGACGCGTCGACGCTGGTCGCTTTCGAGTCGTTGTAGAACCGCACTCCCCCCACTTCGCGGACGAATTCGAGGCGATGCTCGACGCCGGGAAACGTGGCGACGGCCGCGCGAATCGCCTCTTCGTGGGCTCCGGCCAGCTTGGTCGCGACGAACGCCGCGTCGATGTTTTCCTGATTGTGCGCGCCGCGAAGCCGCGTCGGGTACTCCGCGCCGCTTTCGTTGAACCAGTGCGTTTCGCCGCCCCCGAGGCCGACGTAGCCTCGGCACGTCGCGTCGCCGGCGTTCAGCACCTTGGCGTCGGCGGCGGTTTGCCGCGCGAACATCCTTCCCTTCGCCGCCGCGTAGCTCTCGAACGTGCGGTGCCGGTCTAGGTGGTTCGGGGTGACGTTTAGACACACGCCGATCGAGGGACGAAATTCGCGCGTCGTTTCAAGTTGGAAGCTCGACAACTCGAGCACGTTCCATTGCCCCTCGCGCGAAGTCGCGACCATCGCCGCCGGAGGAATGCCGATGTTGCCGCCCACCTGCGCCGCCACTCCCGACGCCGCGAGAATGTGTCCGCAAAGCGCCGTGGTCGTCGTCTTCCCGTTCGATCCCGTGATGCCCAGAATCGGCCCGCGCAGATGTGGAAACGCGAGTTCCAGTTCGCCGACGACGTTGCGGCCCTTAAGTTCCGGCAGATCGGCGGGCACGCCCGGCGAGATCACGGTCAGATCCGAATCGACGAACTCGGGCGCGAACTCGACACCCATCGCCGCCAACTTCGACAAAGCCTCGGGAGTGGGCGCGCTATCGGTGGCGACAACCGTTTCCCCGCGCGCGAGCAGCAACTCGCACGCCGCCAATCCCGATTTGCCCAAGCCCACTACCAGCGCCTTCACCCGCTACCTCAGCTTCAATGTCGTCAGCGCGAACAGCGCCATCACCAGTCCGGCGATCCAGAAGCGCGCGATTACTTTCGACTCGCGCCAGCCCAATTTTTCGAAGTGGTGATGCAGCGGCGCCATCAGGAACACGCGCTTGCCGGTAAGCCGGAAGCTACTCACCTGAATCACGACGCTCAGCAGTTCCACCACGTAGACGCCGCCGATGAAGATCAACAGCAACTCCTGCTTGATCAGCACGGCGACGGTCCCCATCGCTCCGCCCAGCGCCAGCGCACCGACGTCGCCCATAAACACTTCCGCTGGGTGCGCGTTGTACCAAAGAAATCCGAGCGACGCGCCCATCATCGACGCGCAAAAGATCGTCAATTCCGAAGCGCCCGGCAAGCGCGCCAGATCGAGATACGCCGCGATTTCGCGGTGCCCGGACGTGTACGCGAGCACCGTCATCGCGCCGGAAGCGACGATCATCAGCCCCGTCGCGAGACCGTCTAGCCCGTCGGTGAGGTTGACGGCGTTCGACGATCCGACGATCACCAGAATCAGAAACACGTAGAAGGGCGCGAAAGCCAACACGTACGTGAAGGGATTCGCTTCCAGCGCCGGAATCAGCAAGTCGGGCTTCCATTGTTTGAAGAACGGAACGTTGATCGCCGTCGAGTAGCCGCCGGAGCCGTGCAGCAACAGCAGTACGAAACCGATGAGCATCGCCGCCGCCACTTGCCACAGAAATTTTTGTCGCGACGTCAATCCCAGGTTCCGCATCTTCTTGACCTTCCTGTAGTCGTCGTAGAAGCCGATGGCGCCGAATGAAATCAGGCCGAGCAGCGCCACCCAGACGTAGACGTTGGTGAGATTGGTCCACAGCAACGTGGGAACGACGATCGCGGTGACGATCAACAATCCGCCCATCGTCGGCGTGCCCGCTTTCGCTTGGTGAGATTGCGGGCCGTCCTCGCGAATGTATTGCCCCACCGACATCGCACGCAATTTGCGGATCATCCACGGGCCGAGGACGATCGAAAGCAGCAGCGCCGTGATGGCCGCGAACGCCGTGCGGAACGTCACGTAGCCGAACAGCCGGAACGGTCCGAAATACGGTTGCAAGCGTTCGAACAGCAGCCAGTACAGCATTAGGGGCGCGCCTCCGGCGCTAACACTCGTTCGAGCGCGCGTTCCACATGCACTCCGCGCGAGCCTTTAAACAGCGCTGCGTCCCCTGGTTGAAGCAAGTCCCGCACGTAATCTCCCGCTTCGCTGGGATCCTCGAAAAAAGAAACGGCGCGATCCGGCATTCCGGCTTTCACCGCGGCGTCCACCAGATGACGAGCCGCGCCGCGAATCCCAACAAGCAAGTTAATCCCTTGCGCCGCGGCGTAGTCGCCTACGTCGCGATGCAAGGGCTCGGTCCAGCTTCCGAGTTCGAGCATCTCGCCCAGCACGGCGATGCGCCGCGCGGCGGGCGAGTCCCGGAGCACGTCGAGCATCGCTCGCGCCGCGTCCGGATTGGAGTTGTAGCAATCGTCGATAATCAGCGCGCCCGCGTGCCGCAATCGCTGGCCGCGCATCTTGCCGGGCACGAGCGCGCGCACGGGCTCCACCAGTTGCGAAAGCGTCGCGCCGAACAGCCGCGCCACGGCGATTCCGGCCAGGACGTTCGACACCGCGTGACGGCCCGCTAGCGCGGTCTCGAACCGGACGCCCTCGACCTCGAAGCGCGATTCTTCCTGGGCGAGTTCCAAGTTCGTCGCGCGAACGTCCGCGCTTTCGCCGAAACCGTATAGGACCGTGCGTCCCGGATGCACGGCCGCGAAACCGGCGACACGAGCGTCGTCCGCGTTCAGCACCGCCGTGCCGTGAGCGGGTAAGGACTCGATCAGTTCGCGCTTCGCGAGAGCGATCCCTTCGCGCGATCCGAAATTCTCGATATGCGCCGTGCCCACGTTAGTGACTACGCCAATATCCGGCCCCGCGATCGAGCACAAGTGCCGGATTTCGCCCGCGTGGTTCATCCCCATTTCGAGAACCGCCGCGTCCGCGCCGTCCGCGATCCGCAAGATCGACAGCGGTACGCCGATGTGGTTGTTGAGATTGCCCACCGTTCGCGACACCGCGAGAGACGGCGCGAGCAGATCGGCCACGATGTCCTTCGTCGAAGTCTTGCCCGCGCTGCCGGTGACGCCCACCACCACGCCGCCCCACTCGCGCCGCGCGCGCCGGGCGAGATCCTCGAGTTCGCGCTGCGTGTCGGCGACGACGATCGTGCGACCCGGCATATCCCTTTCGACCAGCGCCGCCATCGCGCCGCGTTCAAACGCCGTGCCCACGAAATCGTGACCGTCGCGATTCGGCCCGCGCAGCGCGATAAATAGATCGCCGGTCGTAAGAGTGCGGGTGTCGATACTCCAACCGCTTACTGAGATTCCGCCCATCTCCACGGTCATCCCGTCGCCCCCCGCGCCGCCGTCCGCAGGTACGCGCGCGCCACTTCGCGATCGTCGAAGTGCACCGTGCCCGTCGGCAGCACCTGATACGTCTCGTGACCCTTGCCCGCCAGTAGGACGATGTCGCCGGGACGCGCCGCCGAAAGCGCGTGCGCGATGGCTCGCGCGCGATCCGCCTCGACGTAGAAGTCCGTGCGATGGCCGGCTAGGCCCGGCAAGATATCGTCGATGATCGCGTTCGGATCCTCGGAGCGGGGATTGTCGGACGTGACCACCACGTAATCGCTCAGCGCCGCCGCCGCCTCGCCCATCAGCGGTCGCTTGGCGCGATCGCGTTCTCCGCCGCAGCCGAACAGCGTAATCACGCGCTCCGGCTTGAGCGCGCGCGCGGCGAGGATCGCGTTGCGCAACGCGTCGGGCGTATGCGCGTAGTCCACCACCACCAGAAACGGCTGTCCTTCGTCGACGCGTTCGAACCGGCCCGGAACGGCGGCGCACAAGGCGATGCCCCTCTCGATCGCTTCGGTCGAAAGTCCGCACGCCAGACCTACGGTCGCCGCCGCGAGGATGTTGTAGACGTTCACGCGGCCCACCAGCGGCGAAACGATCGTCAAGGTCCCGCGATCGTGCTGCACGTCGAAGCGTAGGCCGTCGAAGCCGCTCGCGATTTTCTCCGCGCGGATCGACGCGCCGGGGCTCAGTCCGAACCACCACGCGCGGCTCGAACGCGCCACGCGGATGCGACGCCCGTAGTCGTCGTCGAAGTTGATAATCGAATGCGCGGGCGGCGCGGCGCCTTGGCCAGCGAATAGCGCGCACTTCGCGCGAAAGTACTCTTCCATCGTGCCGTGGAAGTCCAAGTGATCCTGCGTGAGGTTGGTGAACACCGCCGTTTGAAACGGAATACCCCAAACGCGGCCCAGCGCCAAGGCGTGCGAGGAAACCTCCATCACCGCGCGATCGCCGCCCGCGCGGGTTAACTCCGCGAACAAGCGGTACAGATCGAGCGACTCGGGCGTAGTGTTCACCGCCGGTCGCGAGGCTCCCGCCAATCGATACTCGATGGTGCCCACCAGTAGCGTGGTCGAGCGGGCCTGCCGGAAGATCGAATCGATCAGATACGACGTCGTCGTTTTTCCGTTCGTGCCCGTGATTCCGGTGGCGGCGACGCCCTTCGCGGCGGCGTAAAAACGGCGAGCGGCGAGCGCTAAACCGCGGCGTCCATGCTCGATCCGAATCCATGGTGCGGGAAACGCGCGCGGCGCCGGTTCCTCGCTCACCACCGCCACCGCGCCCTTCTCGAGTGCGTTCGCCGCGAAGCGCGTGCCGTCCGCCTTTCCGCCGCGAAACGCGAAGAAGACGTTCCCCGGAGCGATGCGCCGCGAGTCGTAATCCAGGCCCGTCACCTCGATCACGGCGTCTTCGCGCAGCAAGTTTCCCGACGCCGCCGTGTCCGCCAGCAGGTCGCCGAGCGTCATGGCGTAAACCGGATCTGGACGCGCTGCCCGGCCAGCAATCGCGTACCGGCGGCGGGCTGTTGCTCCCGCGCCAAACCGGAGCCCTTCATATCCACCGGCACTCCGGCGGCGGTGGCTTCCTCGATGACTTGGCGAACCGTCTTGCCCGCGAACGACGGAACCGCCGGACCTAACGCCACGGTATCCGCTTCGCTCGCGACGGGCGCGGGCGGAGGGTCGAGCACGGCCGGCTTTTCGGCCTCCGGTCGATCCACCGGCGCGGCGACGGCTAACGCCGGCTCTTCCTTGTCGCGCGGAACGTTCCGCACCAGCAGCGCCGTCTGCGCGATCTTCTTGAATACCGGCGCGGCGATCACGCCCCCGTACAACCGCGAATCGTGCAGCGTCACCAACACCACCACCGAGGGATTCGTCACCGGCGCGAATCCCAGGAACGAGGCGTCGTACCGGTGCACCGGCTTCTTCGTCTCCTTGTCGTAGCGCTGCGCGGTGCCCGTCTTGCCGCCCACGCGGTAACCGGGAATGCGGGCCTCTTTGCCAGTGCCCTCTTCCACCGCCGTTTCGAGCATCGAACGCAACTCCATCGCGGTCTCGGGCCGAATCACTTGGGCGGGCGGCGTAGAATCGCGCTTCACGGGCCGGAGTCGCGGCCCGCCCACTCGCGTCATGCGCGGCTCGACCATGATGCCGTTGTTCGCGATCACCGCCGCCGCGCGCGCCAGTTGCAGAGATGTCGCCGTCACCTCGTGACCCATCGGCACGGACCCGATCGAACCCGGCGTCCACTTCGCCAGCGGATGCACCACGCCCGCAACCTCGTAGGGAAGCTCGATCCCGGTCGCGCTATCGAATCCCATGCGGAGCAGAAAATCGCGCAGCGGCTTCTCGCGCATTTTCATGCCGATCTTGATCGCGCCGATGTTCGAACTCTTGGCGAGAACCTGTTCGACGGTCAGCGTTCCATAGCCGTTTTTCGCCTCGTGCACCACGCGCCCCGGCAGTGAAAACGCGCCGTTGTGACAGAAGATCTCGTCGTGGCGCGTCACCACCCCGTGTTCCAGCGCGCCCGCGATCACGAAGGTCTTGAAGATGCTGCCCGGCTCGAACGTTTCCATCACCGCGCGGTTCTTGCGAACTTCGTACTCGCGCTTCGATTTCGGCCCTTCGTTCGGATCGAACGTCGGATAGACCGACAACGCCAGAATCTCGCCCGTGCGCGGGTCGAGCGCCACCGCCGTTCCCGCTTCGCACTGGTTCTCGACCACCGCCTCGCGCAGCGCTTCGTCGGCGGTGAACTGAATGCGCCGATCGACGCTCAGCACCACGTCGCGGCCGGGATGTGGCGGCGTCTTCACCGCGGAATCGAACCCCACGGTACGCACGTCGGTCGTCACCCATTCCTCGCCCGGCGTACCCGCCAACTCGTCGTCGAAGCTCATCTCGACGCCCGCGTTTCCCGAATGCTCGTGATCCACCGAACCCAACAGGTGCGCCGCCAGCGAACCGTTCGGATAGCGGCGGATCGATTCCGGTTCGTAGCGGATCCAATCGACGTTCAACTGGCGCAACCGCGCCGAGCGGTCCGCGTCCACGCGGCGGGCGACGATCAGATAGCCGCGCCGGTCCGACACCGCGCCTTCGATCTTGGCGAGCAGTTCCACTTCGTCGAGCCCCAGAACCCCGGCCAGAAGATGCGCCGCGAACGAACGATCTTTGACGAGCAGCGGATTGATCGTAATCGTCTCGACGGGCACGCTCATCGCGAGCGGACGCATATCGCGGTCGTAGATCACGCCGCGGGGCGCGGCGATCGGCTTCAGTTTGGTCTGCTGACTGCGAGCGTACTCGCGGAAATCCTGATAGTGCAGCACCTGCAGATACACGAGCCGCGCGAGGATTCCCGCCGCCCAAAGCAGCGCGAACCGCGCCAGCCACCGGACGCGGCGGCTAGCCGGGACGTCGGCGAAGGAGTCCATATGCTTGTCCGCGGCTCGTTTGCGGCGCTTGCCTTGCGGCCCGCGCCCGTCTTCATTTCCCCGGGGGAGGTGGAAACTTTACTTCTCCGGTTCGACCGCCGGTTCCAACCGCGCCACGCCGGCTTTCGGTTGGGCGAACTCGACCTGACCCGCGACGGGCGGCTGATAGCCCTTGGCCACCGCCGTGTCGTGCACGCGCTGAATCCTCGCGCGATAAGCCTCTTCGTAGGTCAGGGTTTCGAGCAGCATGTGCGCCTCGCGCGTTTCGCTCTTCAAGCGCTCGATCTGAAATCCGGCCAGCAACCGGTACGCGCCGGGGAACAGCAGCCCGATCAGCAGCGCCGCCGCCGCGCACGATCCGCCGATCGCCTTCCATGCCGCGCGCCGCGCGTGCGGATCGGCCTGACGCACCACCCGGGTGTTGTCGAAGCGCTTTACGTACAGAAAGACGCCCTCGTTCGGGAGCGGACGCAGAAGATAGATGTCGGAATCGACCGTCTCGGAAACGGCCGCATCGCGCTTCCGCGCCTCGCTCCGGGGCGCCTCGTCCCAACCCGCGTTGCCGAATGTTCTTGCCAGTGTCGCCATGTTCGGTGCCCTTTAATTAGTGCGTTAGGAAATCCACTCGATCGCCCGCAGCTTCGCGCCGCGCGCCGAAGGATTGTTTTCGGTTTCGGCCTCCGAAGGCCGGATGACGTGCTTCGTTAAAATTCGCGCCCGCCCGGCGTGGGCGTACGCTTGCAGCCGCCGTTTCGCGATGCGGTCCTCGAGCGACATAAAGGTTAAGAACACCGCCCGCGCGCCCGGCGCGAGCAACTCGGGCAGCGCGTCGAGCAACGCTTCGAGTTCCGCCAATTCCGCGTTTACTTCGAGCCGTAGCGCCATGAAGGTCCGCGTGGCCGGATGAATTTTTTCCGTTCGGGGCACGGCCCGCTCGACGACCCTGGCAAGGTGTTGAGCGTTCACGATGGGCCGCGCCCGAACGATTGCCCTGGCTATTTGCCGCGACCTCCTCTCTTCGCCGTTCCGGTAGATCAGATCGGCGAGCGCCTTCTCGGGCGAAAAGTTGACGATCTCCGACGCCGGTTCGCCCGTCGAGCGGTCCATCCGCATGTCGAGCGACCCGTCGGACGAAAAGCTGAACCCGCGTTCGGGATCGGTGAGTTGGTACCGGCTGACGCCCAGGTCGGCCAGCAGTCCCATCGCCTGCGGCATTCCCGCTTCCCGATACCGCGCGGCGAGCGTCGAGAACGGGCCGTGCGAGAACGCAATCCGGTCGGCCATAGGCACAAGCGCCTCGCGCGCCATCGCCAGCGATTCCGCGTCCCGGTCGTTGGCGAACACTCGTCCCGCATCGAGTTTCCCGGCGATCAGCCGCGTATGCCCGCCCAACCCGCAAGTCGCGTCGATATACACGCCGTCCGGACGCGGGTCGAGCCACTCGATCGACTCGGCGGGCATTACCGTGACGTGCATGCATTAGCGGAGCCCTAGCTCTTCTTCCTTCTCGATATCCGCGGGCGTCAGCGTGCGGGCGTCGGACATCATTTCCGCGTGCACCGGCTCGCTCCAGAACTGGATCACGCCGTCGTAAAACATCACCCGAACCGGCTCGCCCTCGATCGACATCGCGCGGCGCAGGTCGGTGTTCACCAATACCCGGCTCTGGTCGTCGAGCTTCGAATATTCGCCGTTGGCCATGGCGCGCGTGTAGATGCGGCGGCGGCGCTCGCGGTTCTCGCCGGGCGCGGTTAAGTGTTTTTCGTTGGACTCCCAGACCGCGGGAGTGTAAATTCGGCCTATGCGCTCGTCGAACGAGGTCACAAAAAGGTCCTTCGCTCCCAGGTCGTCCAGGTACGTTTTGAACGCGGCCGGTAGCTTGAGACGCCCGCGGTCGTCCACCCGGGCCGTGAAAATGCCCTTTGGCGCGACGACGCGTTCAGATTTGGGAGTCTCGTCCATTTTTTAACCCGTTTCAGACCCTTTCGAGCCACAACCAATACTAGAGTCGAATCGGCGGACGAATCAAGGGAACTTTAGAGGTGTTTCGCCTTTTCTTCGATAAAATCTTCGGCGAGGGGAGAGATGGGGATAAAAGAAAACGCCCCGGGATGGGGCGTTTCGTTCAGGACGCTTAAGAAGCGTGAGCCTTACGTCGGACAAAAGTCCGGCTTACTTTGACAAGGCCGGGCAATCGCCGCTCTGATACACTTCCGCGATTGTAGTCACTATTTCGGAATAATTCAATGGCGGATTTATCTTTAGGCATCGATTTAGGAGCAAACTCGCTCGGCACGGCGTTGATCGAGCGGGAGAGGCACGAGATCCGGTTCACGGGCGTGCGGATTTTTCAGGCTGGCGTCGACGGCGACATCGAGTCGGGACGCGACGAGTCCCGCGCGGTGAAACGCCGCCAGATGCGCTTGCAGCGGCGGCAGGCTTGGCGGCGGGTACGCCGGCTCAATAAGACGCTACGCCTGTTGCAGCGCTACGGTCTATTGCCCGTAGGCGAGGCGGCGTGTGTAATCCCGGCACTCGACCGCGAGTTGCATGCACGGTATCCCGAAACGGAGGTCTTGCCTTACTTCTTGCGGGCGCGAGCGCTCGATCATCCCCTCACGGCGCAGGAGTTGGGCCGGGCGCTTTACCACTTGGCGCAGCGGCGAGGATTCTTGAGCAACCGGCGAGCGCCGGAGAAAGAAGACGAGAAGAAGGGCAAGGTCAAGGGCGGCATCGAGTCCTTGGAAGGCCAGATCGAGACGAGCGGAAAGCGCACTCTTGGCGAGTATCTTGCGTCGCTCAACCCGCACGAAGCGCGCATCCGCACACGATATACCCACCGGCCCATGTTCGAGCGGGAGTTCGCCGCGATTTGGACGGCTCAACGCGCGCATCATCCGGAAGTGTTGACCGAAGCGCGGTTCGCCGAACTGCGGGAGGCGCTCTTCTTTCAGCGGCCATTGAAAGACCAGAGCCACTTGATCGGCCAATGCTCGCTGATGCCGGAACTCAAGCGCGCGGCTATCTACCTGCCGGAGATTCAGCGGTGGCGGTACATGCAGGTAATCAACAATCTAAAGTTGCTGAGTCCGTCTGGCGAGGAACGGACGCTGACGGACCGCGAACGCGAGAGCCTCTACCAAGCCTGCGAGGCACAAGAGAAAGTTGCACTCAAGAAGGCCAAGAAGTTGATTGGCGTGACCGATTTGTGGAAATTCACAGTCGAGTCCGGCGGCGAGAAAGAGCTGAATGGGAATCTCACCAATGTCCGGTTGGAGAAAATTCTCAATCTGCGCTGGCGGCGGATGTCCGCCGATCGCCAGATCGAACTTTTGAAAGATTGGGCGGACGCCAAGACCGACGAGGCTTTCCAAGCTCTCGCGCAGGAGAAATGGGAGTGCTCGCCGGAGGAAGCCAAGGCGCTTTCCGAGTTACGACTGCCGGACGATTACGCGAGCGTCTCGCTCGAAGCGGCGCGGCGAATCCTGCCTTATCTGGAGCGCGGCGTTACATTCGGCGAGGCGCGGAAGGCGGAGTTTCCGGAGCAGTTCGTGGCTAAGGAACCGCTCCCGCTCCTGCCGCCCGTTAAGGAAGCGCTGCCGGAAGTCAGAAATCCGGCGGTGATGCGGGCGCTTACGGAGACCCGCAAAACGGTGAACGCCATTATCCGCAAGTTCGGAAAGCCGGACTATGTTCACGTCGAATTGGGCCGGGACTTGAAACGCAACCGCGACGAGCGGACGAAGCTATCCTCGAAAAACCGGGAGCAAAAGAAGAAAAGAGACCAAGCCCGGGACGCCCTGAGGACGCACGGGCTGCCGGAGCCCCGACGGTCCGACATCGAAAAATACCTGCTCTGGCAAGAGTGCAAGGAGACTTGCCCCTACACGGGAAAGTCGATTTCGTTGAACGCGATTTTCGGCGCGAATCCGATGTTCGATGTGGAGCACATTATTCCCTTCAGCCGGTCGCTCGACGATTCGTTCCTGAACAAAACGCTCTGCTACAAGCCGGAGAACGCGAACAAAGCGAATCGGACGCCATGGGAAAGCTACGGCGGCACACCGCAGTTCGACGAGATCGTCGAGCGGGTGAAGCGGTTTGGGAACGACGCGAAGTTGCGGCGATTTCAAATGCGCGAAACGGACTTGGCCAAGCTGCTCGAGGATTTCAGTTCCCGGCAGCTAAACGACACGCGCTACGCCTCTCGCTTAGCCCAACAGTATCTGGGGTTACTGTACGGCGGACGCAGCGACGCGAACGGCAAGCAGCGAGTGTTCGTGTCGAACGGTCAGGCGACGGCCTTTCTGCGGCAGAAGTGGAATCTTAATCGCATCCTAAGCGACTCTCCCCACAAGAGCCGCGACGATCACCGGCATCACGCTGTGGACGCGGCGGCGGTGGCGATGGCGAGCGCGGCGATGCTGCAAGAGTTGGCGCGCGCGGCGGAGAACGCCGTTCGCGAGCGGCACCGCCAATTCGGGACCTTCGCCTACCCATGGCCCGAGTTTCGCGAACAGCTTGCCGCGGCGATTCATGCGACGAACGTCTCGCACCGGCCCATGCGAAAGCTCGGCGGGCCGCTGCACGAGGAGACGCTATACGGTAAACCGCACGTGGGCCGCGACGGCAAGCACTACGTGCACATCCGGGTACCGGTGGAGAAGGCGGATATCGAGGAGATCGTGGACCCGACGGTCCGCGAGGCCGTGCGCATCGCGCGCGAGGCGAAGACGGCGCCGGGGTTGACCACGCGCGACGGGCGGTCGATTCCGATTCGCAAAGTGCGAGTGCGCTCCGTAGTAAAGACCGTCCCGGTCGGAGAGGGCGCGCGGCGGCGGAATGTCGTGACAGGCGACAACCACCATATGGAGGTCGTCGGCGAGACAAAGGGGAAGAAAGCGGTCTACAGCGGCGTGGTGGTGAGCCGTCTGGAGGCGGCGCGGCGCAATCGTTTGAAGATTCCGGTGGTGCAGCGGGATCACGGGCCGGACAAGGAATTTCTCTTCTCGCTGAGCGAGGGGGACATGGTCGAGTGGAAGGGACGCTACTGGCGGGTCCGGGGCGTGACCACCCAAAGCAATGGAATGCCGATTCTCAGCCCCGCGACCGACGCAAGGCTCAAGGCGGAAGCTGTCGTGGAGCGCCCGACTGTAAACGTGTTCTGTAAGGCGGGTGGACGTAAGGTTGCTGTCGATCATGTCGGCGAGGTTCGACTGGCGCGTGACTGACCGCGTACTGGACATCTCCGCGGCGGCGGCGCATCTTCACACGCGCCATGGGTTGCTGGTGATCGACGTGGAAGGTCACGAAGTGGACGCAATTCCCTTCGCCGATCTGGCGGCGGTCGTCGTGTCGAATCGGCAAGTGGTATTCACGCAATCCGTCCTAACCGGCTTGGCCGAGGCAGGAGCGTCGCTAGTCACGTGCGACGAGAAGTATCATCCGGCGTCGATGATGCTGCCTCTCGCCGGCCACTACGCGCAAGCGGAGCGATTCGTCAAGCAGGCCGCTCTACCCTTGCCCCGGCGCAAGCGTTGGTGGCAATCGATCGTTCGCGAAAAGATCTCCGCTCAGGCTCGTACGCTAACTCGGTTGCGAGGGATGGACTACGGGGTCGGCGGAATGGCCAAAAGGGTGGGGAGCGGAGATCCGTCGAACGTAGAGGCGCAAGCGTCGCGGCGCTACTGGATGACGGTTTTCGGCGACCCGGATTTCCGGCGGGGGGACGACGACGATCCGAGGAACGCGCAATTAAACTACGGCTATGCGATCCTCCGGGCGGCGACGGCGCGGGCGCTATGCGCCTGCGGCTTGCACCCATCGTTCGGATTGCACCATCGCAACAAGTACAACGCGTTTGCGCTGGCCGACGACATGATGGAACCGTTCCGTCCCGCCGTCGATTGGGCCGTCGCGACGGGGGCGAATGGCGGCCTGTCTCCCGCGGCGAAAAAAAGCCTGATCGAGTGCGTCACGAGCCGGTACCGGGTGAACGGAGAGGCCCGGACGCTGTTCGATATTTTGTCTAGGTCGGCTCAAGGATTGGCGGCGGCCATCCTGCGCGGCGACGGGGCGTGGAAGCCGGAAACTTGGGACTGGTTGGGGTGAAAAATGGCGATCTCGGAGTACCGGGTTATGTGGCTGTTTGCCATGTTCGACTTGCCGGTCGAAACAAAGGATCACCGGCGAGAGTACGCTCAGTTTCGGAAGACGCTTCTCGGCGCGGGCTTTACGATGTTGCAATATTCGGTATACGCGAAGCACATGCCGAGCGAGGAGGCGTCCGACAGCTTACGCGCAAAAATTCGGGCGGCTCTTCCGCCGCACGGTCAGGTGCGAGTGATGTCTGTCACTGACCATCAGTTTGGCAAAATGGACGTTTTTTATGGGCGGAAGCGGCGTGCGGCGGAAGAGCCGCCCATGCAAATCAGCCTGTTTTGAGAGCGGGATCGCTTTGTATCCCCCGCGCGCCGAGTGGGTTGCGGGGAATGTAGTGTATCAGAGCGGAGATTCCCGGCCAGCCAAAGCGATTGTTGCGCCGGATCGACGCCAAGCCCAAGTGTATCAGAGCGGAGATTCCCGGCCAGCCAAAGCTACGGCAAAACAGCAAGTTGTGGCGGGCGTAGTGTATCAGAGCGGAGATTCCCGGCCAGCCAAAGCAGTCTTCGCTTCGGGAGTGGGCCACGCTTCAGTGTATCAGAGCGGAGATTCCCGGCCAGCCAAAGCAGCGCGTCAATCTGGTGTACCTGCAAGGATAGTGTATCAGAGCGGAGATTCCCGGCCAGCCAAAGCACAGTCGGGTGCTGCGCGGGCGCGGCGCGGAGTGTATCAGAGCGGAGATTCCCGGCCAGCCAAAGCGGATCGGCGGCGGCACGTAGATCGTGGGCTAGTGTATCAGAGCGGAGATTCCCGGCCAGCCAAAGCATATATCGATATCTCTCTCCGGTCTTGTCGAGTGTATCAGAGCGGAGATTCCCGGCCAGCCAAAGCCGGACGCGATAGTCGTCCATGTGGTCGTAAAGTGTATCAGAGCGGAGATTCCCGGCCAGCCAAAGCATGGCAAGGGCGTGTTCGATTTCTCCTCGCAGTGTATCAGAGCGGAGATTCCCGGCCAGCCAAAGCCTAAGCGATCACCACGGTAAACCCGTACTCCTCCAAGTCCCCCTCCTCCGATACGAGCGTCAGCACGTGCCGGCCGGGGTCGAGTTCGCGAGCGGACATCAGGACATGCACCTTGTCCCCGTCCACGTCCTCTTGCGGAATGGCGATCGTAAACCGCGACGTGCCCGCGCCGGTGGCCAGACTCACGTGCTTCGCCCGCCAGCTCCCGCCCGGCAAAGTCACCGTGAACACCACCTTGTTCGAATGGTCGGTAAGGCGGAACACCGGCTCTTTGCCCGGGCTCAGCGCGACCATCGACACGAACTCCGCTTCCGTCGCCCGCACTTTGCGGCCCACGATCTTCTTCGCGTTCGCCTCGAACATCGAGACCCAGCGCACTTCCTCGGCGCACTCGAAACACGTGAAGAAATGCCGCTCGAAGTCCTCGGCCTCGACGGCGTTCATCTGCCGCAGCGCATAACGCTCCGCCGCCCGGGACTCGATCGCTTCCAGGTGAGTCATCCCGATTCCTTTCCTTCCCTTACCCGGCCCGTCCCCGGATCCCGCTTCAAAAACTCCGCGCGGAAGCGCGATTTCGCGCGGTGCAGCAGCACCCGCAGATAATCCTGATCGACGTGCAAGAGCCGGCAGATCTCCTCTTTCGGCACTTCCTCCAGATAAATCATCCGCAGCACGGACCGGTCCTTGGCGGGTAACGCATCGAGAATCGCCTCGACTTGGTCCCGCACCTCTTCTCCTAGCAACGGAGCGTCCAAATCCACCCGCTCGTCCCGCGGCTCCGGCGCGTCTTCCGCCATCTGCAGGTGACGGCCCTGCTTGCGGAACTCTTCGTACATCACGTTGTTGCAGACGGAATGGACGAACGCGCCCAGCCGCTCCGGATGGTCCACGCCGCGCTCGCGCACGATTTTCAGGACGCGCAGCAGCGTCTCCTGGCGGACGTCGTCGATGAGTTGGACGCTTCGCAATTTGTTGCGCAGCTTGAGAAACAGTAGCTCCCCGAAGTACTTCGTGAAGTGAACCTCGGTCTCCGTATCATGCGCGCGGAGCTTTTCGAGGTACGCGTGGTCGAACTGGGCGAAGATCAAGCGGCTTCCTTACACTTCCACCCGGTCCATGCGGAGAAACTCCTCGACGTTGGGGTCGCCGGACGTTTCGAGTTCGTCCACCGGCCCAAAATAGATTACCCTACCCCCCGACAACATCACCACCCGGTCCGCCACTTTGCGCATTAAGTCCAGGTCGTGTGTGACAACGACGCTGGTTAACCTTAACTGCTGCTTCAACTTAAGCATCAGGTTGCCCAAGTGGTCCGACATGATCGGATCGACCATGGTGGTCGGTTCGTCGTAAAGAATACACTCGGGCTGCGCGGCCAGCGCCCGGGCGATCGCCACCGCTCGCTTATATCCGGTCGAAAGGTCGGTTGGCGAAGCGTCGGCGTATTCGGCCAAATCGACCAGATCCAGTAAGCCGTTGACCACGGCGGCCTTATTCTCGCGGTCGTAATCGTCGCGGGTTTCGAGCGAAAACAGGATATTTTCGGCGACCGTCAGCGAATCGAAGAGCGCGCCGTTCTGAAACACCATCGTTACCTTTTTGCGGATTCTCCGTAACTCGTTCTCGGGAAAGTCGGTTATATCCTCGTAGGCCACGACGACGCGCCCCGAATCGGGCTTCAAGAATCCCAGAATATGCGACAGCGAAACCGACTTGCCGACGCCGCTGCGTCCGATAATCGCCACCGTCTCCCCCGGCGGAACGAAAAAGCTGACATCGACTAAAACGGGGCGGTCGAACGTCTTATTAACTTGACGGAACTCGATATAGTGAGCGGGCGATTCGTCGAGCGGCATCGGGCTAGGCGAACGTCGCCCATTCCTCCGGAGTATTGGCGTTGACCAGCCGCTCCACGGGGAGACGCACGACCTTGACGTGTTCGAGCGCGTCCAGCACGCGGCGGCGGTCGCGGTCGAGCGCGTTTTCGACCGTCGGCAGCAAGCGTTTGGACCAGACCGCGCATAGAGGATGCAACCGTCCGTCCGCCGTTTCCGCTGCGACGCAATCGCCTTCGGCCGCCGCGAGGCGGGCGATGGTTTCGACGGGTAAATCGGGCATGTCGCAGGCGAGGATCAAATTACGCTCGAATTCGGAATCGGTCAGCGCCGCCTCGATCCCGGCCAGTGGACCGGAATCGGGCCTTAAGTCGGCGATCACGGGCAGGCCCAAGTGCCGGTAACGCGCGGGCGGACCGACCAACTTCGTCGCCGCTCCGGTGGCTTCGGCGATCCGCGCGGCGAGCGCCAACGCCAGCGGACGTCCGCCATAGTCGAGCAGCGCCTTGTCGCGCCCCATCCGGCGGCTCGCTCCTCCGCAAAGAACGTAAGCGCCTATGGCCGGAGACCCCGCCGCCACCATGAAAGCAGAATATCAGATGATCGGATATAATCCATTGAAGAGACGGCGTTTTTCGACTAAGCTTGTTTCAAACAAAATGATCGGATTTTGTTTTATGGCGCTCGCCGGTTCCGCCGCTTCCGTGGCGGAGCCCGCCGTGCGTTCCAGCGTCTCCCCCGACAGCCGCAGCGGGCGGTTAGTGCGAACGGTGACCGTGGTACCCCGAACGGTGGAGGCGCGAGTGGTCGAGCCGAGAACCGTTCCGCCGTCCCCGCCGGCCGCCGCGCCGAAATCCGCGACTTCGCGCGAAGCCGTCCGATCGATGATCGCCGACGCGGCGAAGCGTCACGCGGTCGATCCGCTGCTCGTCGAATCGATGGTACAAGTCGAAAGCGCGTACGACCCAAAAGCCGTGTCGCACAAAGGCGCCCTGGGATTGATGCAATTGATTCCGGCTACGGCGAAGCGGTTTGGCGTCGCCAACCCCTTCGACGCGCAACAGAATATCGAGGGCGGAGTTCGCTACCTCAAGTACTTGCGCGAGCTTTACAACAACGACGACCGGCTAGCGCTGGCCGCCTACAACGCGGGCGAGGGCGCGGTGAATAAGTACGGGTGGATTCCGCCTTACCGGGAGACCGAGCGCTACGTGTACGAAGTGGGCCGCCGCTACGGCAACGCCCGCCGCGCGCAAGTTCCCGCGAAGGCGCAAGCGGCGGCGCAACCCCGCATCGAATCGTTTACCGACGCGGAGGGGCGGATCCACTTCCGGATGCCCTAAGCTATGCCCTTCCGCTTCCTCCTGGCGACGATCGCGGCCGCCGCCGGCTTAACCGCCGAGACGGTAGCGGTGAAATCGATTCGCGCCTGGACGCTGGAATCGGCGACGCGCGTGGTGATCGAAACCAGCGCGCCGTTCGAGTACAAGCATGGGCGGCTGACCAATCCGCACCGCGCGTACTTCGATCTGGCGAATTCGACGCTCGAAGCGGCGGGCGGAAAACGCTACTCGACGACTGCGGTAAACGACGCGCTCCTGACTCGCGTGCGGGCGGCGGAGACGCAACCCGGGGCGACGCGCGTCGTCTTCGATCTCGCCTCGGAATCCGCGACATACACGGTGGAGCGGCTCGAAAACCCGTCGCGCCTGGTCGTCGAACTTCGCTCCTCCCCCCCTGCGGCGAAAATTGTAGCGGCGAAGACCGTTTCCCTTGCGCCGAAGATCACGATCGAACAGATGCGGCAGGAAGCGAGGCAAGCCGTCGAGACCGGGCGGATCGCGACACCGCCCGCCATCCCGGCCTCGGTTCCGGCGAAAGTCGAGACGCGCGCGGTGGCCGACGCTCCCCTAACGACCGCGACGATCCCCGTCCCGCAAACGCAGACGCCCGCGCTCCCCGCGCGCCGCGCGGCGCGATCCTTAACTCGCACGCTGGGCCTGAAGCTTGGGCGCGTGGTGCTCGACCCCGGCCACGGCGGGCACGACTACGGCACGTCGAGCGCGAACGGGCTGCACGAGAAAGACCTGGTTCTCGACGTCGCCAAGCGACTGGGCGCGCTGATCGAGGAGCGGCTGGGCAGCGAGGTGCTTTACACGCGCGATTCCGACCGGTTCGTTTCGCTCGATCGGCGCACGGAATTCGCCAACGAGCGGCGCGCGGACCTATTCCTTTCGATCCACGCCAATTCGTCGCCCTATAAAGCGGCGGCCGGTCCCGAGACGTTTTTCCTCAACTTCACCACGCAGCGCGACGCGCTCGACTTGGCCTCGCGCGAGAACGCTTCGTCGGGCAAGACGATTTTCGAGTTGCGCGACCTGCTGCAAAAGATCGCGCTGAACGACAAGCTCACCGAGTCGCGCGAATTCGCCGCCCGCGTGCAGACCTCGCTGATCGCCGCCGCGCGCGCGGGAGGCAACGCCCGGGACCGGGGCGTGAAACGCGCGCCGTTCGTCGTCCTGATCGGCGCCCAAATGCCTTCCGTCCTCACCGAAATCGGATTCCTGAGCAACGCCCGCGAAGAGGCGCAGTTGCGTCGGGCGGAGTACCGGCAAAAACTCGCCGAGGCGCTTTACAAGGGCATCGCCCAGTACGCGGGAACGCTCTCGCGATTCCAAGTCGCCCGGCAAAGCTCCGGCGCGGCGACGCCCGAATAGCTACCGCCCGGGTTCGAGGTCTTTCCAGAACACCGTCGTGTCGCACCAACGCCCATCCGGATAGAGGGCGTATTTCGGAATGACGCCGAGGCGATTCCACCCCAAACGGGCGTAGAGGCGCTCCGCCGGATCGCCCGTCGCCGTATCGAGCACCAGCAGCGTTCGACCGGCGGCCGCCGACTGCCGCTCCGCTTCGCGCATCAGCGCTTCGCCGATGCCGCGTCCGCGCGCGGACCGCTTCACCAGCAGCTTCGCGATATCGGCGCGGTGCGGCTGATTGGGCGGCGCGGCGAAGACGACTTGCACCGTGCCCACGACCTCGCCGTCGAGAAACGCCGCGAGCAGAATGCGCTCTTCGCGCTCGACGCTATCGGCGGCTTTCTCGAAAAACGCGCGGGCGTCCGCGTGCGCGAACGGCGGCATGAAGCTCACCGAAGCTCCCCCGTCGACGCAATCGAGCAGAACGTCGGCCAAAGCGTCGAGAGACTCGCGAGCGGCGGCGGTGTCGAGCCGCCGGATTTCGGCCATGCGCTTAGGGTAGCGATTCCGCGAGCGGGAACTGGTAGACGCAAAACGAGGTATCGCGCTTCCAACCCAGTTTCTCGTACAACGCCTGCGCGGGAGCGTTGGCGAGTTCCGTCGAAAGCGTCAAGCGGATCGCGCCCGCCTCGCGCGCATAACGCACGGCGGCGTCCATCAGCGCCGCGGCCACGCCGTTTCGCCGGTATGCGGGTTCGACGAAGAGGTCGTTGAGCACGACGATCTTCGCCATCGCGCCCGAAGAGAAGCTCGGGTAAAGCTGGGTGAAGCCCATGGCGCGCCCGTCGCCGTAAGCGAGAAAAACCGCCGATTCTCCCCGCGTCAACCGCTCGTCGAGAAACCGCCGTGCGCCGACCGGATCGCCGGACTGGCGGTAGAAGCGACGGTAAGCGTCGAAGAGCGGAACGAGAGCGTCGAGATCGGCGAGCCCCGCGCGCCGGACTTCCATCGCTTCCCTACGCCATCGCCGCTTCGAGTTCGCAATCGAAGTTCGGCTCGACGGGCGCGGCCTCGTCGTGACGCGTCGAGACGCGGTTGCGCCCCATGCGCTTGGCGTCGTAGAGCGCTTCGTCGGCGAGCTTGATGAGCGCCTCCACCGTCGTCGGCGTTCCGGGGTGATAGGTGGTGCACCCGAAACTGGCGCTGATGGGCAGCTTGAAATCGGAGGAGCCGTCGGGAGAATCGATCCCCGAAAGGTGCATCGGTTCCTCGCAAACGGCCAGCCGCAGCCGCTCCGCCTGTTGCGCCGCGCACCCCAGATCGCAACCGGGCAGGACCAGCAGAAACTCCTCGCCCCCGTAGCGCCCCAGCGAGTCGTAACCGCGGATCGATTGCTGCATCCGGCGCGCGGCTTCGCGCAACACGGCGTCGCCCACGTCGTGCCCGAAGGTATCGTTGACGATCTTGAACTTGTCGATGTCGGCGAGCACGATCCCCACCGGCAGCCGCTCCCGCGCGGCGCGCGCCAGTTCCGTCCGCAGACTTTCGAGAATCCGCGAGCGGTTGAACAGGTTGGTCAACTCGTCGTAGGTGGCCTGCTTGAACAACTTCTTCTGCGCGGCGAGCAGCGCGTCGTGCAGTTTCAAGATGCGCTTCCCGGCTTCGAGGCGGACTTGCAGTTCTTGCGGCTCGAACGGCTTGACGATGTAATCGTCGGCGCCCGCGCTCATCCCTGCGATCAGATCTTCCTTCTGATTTTTCGAGGTGAGCAGCAGGATGTAGGTGTACTCCTCCCGGGCCAGCGCCCGGAGTTTCGTGCAGACCTCGGGTCCGGTCATCACCGGCATCACCCAATCGAGGATCGCGAGCGCGGGCGCGCCGTCGCGCTCGAGCATCGCCCAAGCTTCCGCCCCGTCGCAGGCCACCGCGACTTCGTAGCCCCAGCGCCGTAACGTCGCTTCGAGAAGGTGGCGGGAAACGATACTATCGTCGGCGATAAGAATCTTTTGCATGCGAGACATGGCTCGCCGCCCGGGCAAGGGGCGGCAATTTGCCCGACAGCGGACTTATCGGTCCGCCGGATCGTGCCCTTAAGTTTATCCGAGCCCCCGCCGTTTCGCCACGCCCCTTCGCCCCTTCCGGCCGCGCCCGGCGGAGAATCGCCCACCCCACGCTATTCTAGGTTCAGGAGGCTGGATGCCAGCGGATCGAAATTGGGGGTTGTCTCCCCAGAACATGTACGTGCCGTACGTGACGGAGCAAACGTCCCGGGGCGAAAGAGTATCGGATATCTTTTCGCGCCTGCTCAAGGAAAACATCATTTTCCTGGGGACGGAAATCAACGATCAGGTGGCGAACCTGGTCATCGCCCAGTTGCTATTCCTGGCGGCCGAGGACCCCGAGCGCGACATTTCGCTTTACATCAATTCGCCCGGCGGATCGATCACGGCCGGTATGGCGATTCTCGACACGATGAACCTGGTGGAACCGGATATTGTCACCTACTGCGTGGGACAGGCGGCTTCGATGGGCGCCGTGCTGCTGGCGGCGGGAACCAAGGGGAAACGCTTTACGCTGCCGCATTCCCGGATTCTGATCCATCAGCCTTCGATGAGCGGACTCGCCGGCCAGGCGACGGATATCGACATCTATGCCCGCGAAATCCTGCGGATGCGCGAAATTCTGAACGGGATTCTCGCCAACGCTACCGGTCAGCCGGTGGACCGCATCGCCCGCGACGTAGAGCGCGACTACATCATGGAAGCGCAGCAGGCCGTCGATTACGGCATCGTCGACCGGATCATTTCCACGCGGGAATTAACGAAGGTTCCTTAAACCGCGCGCTAGGGCTCGCGCCGCCTTACTTCGATCCCAGGATGAAGGTCGGCGCGAGTCCGGACACGGAAGAGAATCCGCCCACCGAACTCAACTGTGTCGAACAGCCATGCACCCGCCCCAGGAAGAAGTGCGGCTGCACGTCGATCGACATCTCGCGGTAATCGACGCGTCCCCAGTTGTATATCGGAAACTGCGCCGAGGTTTCGGCCACGCGCTCCTGGACGACGTACGGACTGCGCGAAGCCGCGCGGAGCGCCTTTTCCCATCCGGCGGCGTCGGTGTCCCACCCGCGCACGGCGGCTTGGTCGTTCGACTCGACGTTCGGCTTTAGGACCAATTTTTCGCGATTTTTGAGGATAAAGTCGTGCAAATCTACCGTTGTATCGCCATAAGTGGTCTTTTGTGGCGCCACAACGCGCGTCCAGGGCAGATATTCGCGCAAGACGCGCCGCTCCGCCGCCGGGAAGCCGGACGTCACCCGATCGTCGGTCAATAGGTCGAAGATCGCCTTCTTGCGCGCCATCTCCGTCCGGAAACTGTTGACCATACAGATCTTGCGCTCCCGGTACGCGCGCACCAACGGGTGATTTAGATCGTAACGGACCAGAAACTCTTGGAGCGCGATCCGCCGGTACACCAGATCGATCGCGAAGCCGCCTTTGCGCAGCACGCCCTCGCGATATTCAAGTTGTTCGGGCGAAACGATTTCCGCCGCGAAGCCCATCTTGCGGAACTGTTCGGCCAATAGGGCGAACTCCGCCGATTCCGCCGTGGCGAACGGCTGCTTCTGCTCGACGATCGCGATATTCGGCTGCTTCTTGCCTCCGAACTCCTTGTACGCCTTAAGCAGCGCCTGCAAAAAGTACTTCGAACCGCCGATCTTCGTGAGTGGGTGCTTCTTGCGGAATTCCTTCACCGGAGCGGCATCGTAAAACAATTCGCCGAGTACTTCGCCGAATGCGACACCCGTGGGGCTTTCCGCGCCGTACTCCGTCACCTGAATCGACCCATTGTGAATCTGCGTGTCGAGCAGCGATGTAACGGCTAAAAAGGAGTAACCCGGATCGATCTGCGCCAGCATCTTTTCGGCGGGCAGTAACCCCATGCGGGATTGCAGCGCCGGATCGGACAATGCCATGCGCTTGACGCGGTCGATGGCCGAATAAAGCGTTTCCGAAGCCTTCACCAGATGGTCGAACTGTTTGCGAGTAAGAAAATGCGGGCGAAGGAACGGCGACACGGGGCGACCGCTTACCGCGAGCCCTTGCGTCTTCATTTTCTCGTGAAGCGACTCCGCCCACCCCAGATCGCGATACGCGTCCGATTCCAGGATTTTGTGATACCGGGCAACCGCCTCACCCAACAGCCGAATACTCATGGAAATGAACTATTCATAGTATCGCACGGGGTGAGGCGTGGGGAAAGTTGGCAATTGCGTAAATCGTTGCTAACCTTATGGGAATCAGAGATTTAGGAGTTTTAAATCGAATGGCTAGTCTTCGCCTCAGTTTCGCCTTATTGGTCTCCGGAACCCTGTTCGCCGACGAAGGATTATGGACCTATAATCAGTTTCCGCGCGACGCGGTCTCGAAGAAATACGGCATCGCCGTAACCGACGAGTTCCTGAACAAACTGCGGCTGGGGTCGGTGCGGTTCAATAGCGGAGGATCGGGATCTTTCGTGTCGGCGAACGGGTTGCTGTTCACGAATCACCACGTGGCGGCGGACTGCATCCAGAAGGTTAGCGGCCCCGGACACGACTACCTCAAGGAGGGGTTCCGGGCGAAAACGCCGGCGGAGGAAAAAGCCTGCCCAGATTTGGAAGTGAACGTCCTGATTAAGATCGAGGACGCGACGGCGCGGGTGAAGGAAGGAATCGCGGCGAACGCAAGCGCGGCGGAGGCGAACGCGGCGCGCAAGGCGAACATCGCCAAGATCGAGAAAGAGTGCGCGGCGTCCACCGGTCTGCGATGCGACGTGGTGACGCTGTTCGCCGGTGGGCGTTACGACGTCTACCAGTACAAGAAATTTACCGACGTGCGCCTGACGTTCGCGCCGGAGTTTGGCATCGCCTTCTTTGGTGGCGACCCGGATAACTTCACCTATCCGCGCTTCAATCTCGATATCGCGTTTCTGCGCGCCTACGAGAACGGTAAGCCGGCCTCGTCGCCGAACTACCTGCGCTGGTCGAAGGTGGGCGCGAAGGAGGGCGAACTGACGTTTGTATCCGGGCATCCGGGTTTGACGCAGCGCTTGGCCCCGCTGAGCCAGCTGGAGTTCATCCGCGACCTACAGATGCCCATGACTCTCCGGCGTCTCGAAGGCCTGATGTCCGCCTTAACCGAGTACGCCAAACTCGGCGCGGAACAGGAGCGGCAGCGCAACGATCTGTTTTTCGGCGCTTCGAATAGCTACAAGGCCAACACCGGCTTCTTCGGCGGCCTGAACGACGCCGCGCTGATGAATCGTAAGCGGGAAGAAGAGGGCAAGCTGAAGGACACGGCACTCTCCGATCCGGCCCGGAAGGCGAGGTACGGCGAATTGTGGAACAAGATCGCCGCCGCCTACGCCGAAGCCCGCGAGTTCTTCAGGCGCTACTACGCCTACGAGGTGGCGGCGACGGGCGCGAGCGAGTTGCTGTACATCGCCCGCACGCTCGACCGTCTGGCCGTCGAGAACGCCAAACCGAATGGCGAGCGCCTGCCCGAGTACACGGACGCCGCGCGTCCGCAACTCGAGCAAGGGTTGTTCACTACGGCCCCGATCTACCCCGAAATGGAAGCGGCGGTGATCGCCGAGAATCTGCGGTTCGTCGCGAAGGAACTGGGAGCGGACGATCCGGTCGTGAAAGCGCTGCTAGGCGGGAAGACTCCGATGGAAGCCGCCCAGGCGGCGGTGAAGAGTTCGAAGCTCGCCGACGTCGCCGAACGCAAGCGCCTGGCCGCCGATCCCGCCGCGCTCAAGGCCCTCGATAACGACGGGCTGTTGAGCATGGTGAGGACGCTCGACGGTCCGGCGCGCGAGTACCGCAAGCGCTGGGAAGATCGAGTAAAGGCCGTCGAAGCGATGGCGCTGCCGCTGCTCGCGCAGTTACGCTACGAGCTATACGGTCCCGCCGAGTATCCCGACGCGACGTTCACGTTGCGGCTCACGTACGGACCGGCGATCGGCTACTCCGACGCCAAGGGCCGCAAGATTTCCTGGGCGACGGATTTCGCGGGGCTGTATCGCCGGTCGACCGGCAAGGATCCATACATCCTGCCCGCGTCGTGGATCAAGGCCCGGCGCGCGCTGTCTTCGAAGACTCCGTTCAACTTTGTCACCACGTGCGACATTCACGGCGGCAACTCCGGCTCGCCGACGGTGAACGCGAAAGGCGAGGTGATCGGCATCGTGTTCGACGGCAACATCGAGAGTCTCCCGAACCGCTACGTCTACACGAGCGCCGCCGCCCGCAGCGTTCACGTGGCGAGCCAGGGGATTGTCGAGGCGCTGCGTAAGGTCTACGGCGCCTCCGAAATTTTGTTGGAATTGGGTATTGACTCCGTACCGTAGTACGGACCGCAGACTGGGAATCGAAAGGAGGTTGCCATGGAGAACAACCAAGCGTGCTCTTGCGGATGCGACACCTGCCCGGTTTGCCCGGACGGTTGCCCTTGCGAGAGCGACTAACGTGACCATCGCGGCGGCGGCTCGGGAAGCGGGCGTCGGAATCGAGACCGTCCGTTACTACGAGCGCCGCGGCTTGATACGCCGGCCCACCGCGGGGGCCGGCTATCGTCGCTATCCACCCACGACGATCCGAGAAATCCGCTTTATTCGCGAAGCGCAACGGCTCGGATTCACTCTCGCCGAAATTCGCGAACTGATCGCCATCGCGAACAACGATACGGCGACGTGCGGAGACGTATGCTCGGCGACGGATCGCAAACTCGCCGAAGTGCGGGAGCGTATCGCACAAATGCAAAGACTCGAAACGGAGCTCGAATCGATGCTTTGCTCGAAAGACTGCGCCGCGCCCCCGCGCGCTTGCAAGCTACTCGAGACGCTCGATCGTTAGCGAACGCTACAAAAGCGTCGCGAACTTTTCGAAGAAGCGCTTGATCATCATCTTCGACGTGGTGTCGATCAAGCGCGAGCCGACGGCGGCGATCGTCCCCCCGACGTTCACGTCGCCCTCGTAAGTCACTTCCGTCGCGGCTTCGCCCGACGGCTTCAGCGAGATCGCGCCCGAGCCTTTGACGAACCCAATTTTTCCCTGCCCTTCGACCAGCATCGTGAAGCTCGCGGGCGGATTCGGATCCGTGAGTTTCACTTTGCCCTCGAACCGCCCGGACACGGCCGCCAACGCCATCTTCATCTTCATGGCGTACTCGTCGGGGCCGATCAAGTCGAGGCTCTCGCAACCGGGAATGCATTGCGTCAGGAGCGCGGGATCGCGCAGAGCTTCGTACGCCCGCTCGACCGGCGCGGGCAGCGTGTAGGTACCGGTCAGCTTCATGCGAGCGAGACGAGAGCCCGCCTCAGATGCACCGCCGCGAGGTGCTTGCGAAACTCCGCCGAAGCGTGAATGTCGGAGTTCGCCTCGACATCCTCGGCGACCACCGAAGCCGCCTTTTCGGGATCGGCGGCGACCGCTTCGCTCTTCTTGGCGCGATAGGCTTTGCCCGCGAGCCCGGTGACGCCGATACGCGTCGAACCGTTCGATTTGTGCACCGCGATGCCGACCAGCGCGAACCCCGACGCCGGCTGGTGCACTTTCACGTAGACCGACTTCGCGCCCGCAGCGTCCGCCGGCACGACGATTTCGGAAACCAGTTCTCCCGGTTGCAGATCGGAGGTAAACGTATCGACGAAGAAATCTTCGATCGTCACCTCGCGCACGCCCGCCTTCGAGGCGATGCGCACCCGAGCGCCGGAAGCGAGCAGCGCGGCCGGCCAATCCGCCGCCGGGTCGGCATGCGCGATCGAGCCGCCAATGGTTCCCATGTTGCGCACCTGTACGTCGCCGATCTGCGAGGCGGTCTCGACGAGCAGCGGGCACTTCGCCGCGAGTAACGCCGAAGACTCGATGTCGTGGTGCGTGGTCATGGCCCCGATGCGAAGGTTGGCGCCGTCCTCGCGGATGTATCGAAGATCCGACACCCGGCCCAGGTCGACGATCTTCTCGGGCGCCGCCAGCCGCAGTTTCATCATCGGCACCAGGCTCATGCCGCCCGCGAGTGCCTTCGCCGAACCGTCCGCCAGCAGCGCCAACGCTTCGTCCAGCGTCGCCGGAGCGGCGTAATCGAATTGCGTGGGGATCATGACTTAGTTCACTCCGTTGGCGATGCGCCAAATCTTTTCGGGCGTCAGCGGCATGTCGAGATGCTTCACGCCGAGGGGCGAAAGCGCATCGACCACCGAATTCACCACCGCCGGCGAGCAGCCGATGGTCCCCGCTTCGCCGACGCCCTTGACGCCTAGCGGATTGACGGGCGACGGCGTCACCGTGTGGCTCGACTCCACCCACGGCATCATCGTCGCCTTAGGAATCGCGTAGTCCATCAACTCGCCGCTCACCAATTGCGCGTTGTCGTCGTAGACGGCCTGCTCGTACATCGCCTGGCCGAGCCCTTGCGCGACGCCGCCGTGCACCTGTCCGTCGACCAGCAGCGGGTTCAGGATATTGCCGCAGTCGTCCACACAGACGTAGCGCTTGATCTCAATGCGACCGGTCTCTTTATCGACTTCCGTCAGCACGATGTGCGCGCCGAACGGAAACGCGAAATTCGGCGGTTCCCAGAAATACGTCGCCGTCATGCCCGGAGTTTCGCCGGGCGGCAGCTTCATCGCGCGATACGCCGCGCCCGCGCATTGCGCGAGCGTCACGCTCTTGCCGGTGGATTGATCCACGCACTCGCCGTCGATGTACTCGACTTCTTTCGTCTTCAGCAGCAGCGCGCCGAACTTCTTGATCTTCTCCTTCAGTTGTTGGAGCGCGTAGTAGAGCGCCGGACCGCCCACCGCCGTGCCCCGGCTGCCGAACGTTCCGATGCCGTAGGGAATCTTCGCCGTATCGCCGCGGCCGACGATCACGTCGTCGATCGGAATACCGAGCTCGTCGGCGGCCAATTGCGCGAACGTCGTCTCCTCGCCCTGACCGTGATGACAGGAGCCGGTGTAAACGCTCACCTTGCCTGTGGGATCGACGTCCACTTGCGCGCTTTCCCAACCGCCCGCGGGCGTCGCGGGCGACGGTCCGAAGGCGCAAATCTCGCCATACGTCGAAATCCCCAGGCCGACCAGCTTGCCTTGTTTGCGCGCCTCGTCCTGCTCGCGCCGGAACTTCATGTAATCGACGATCTCCATCGCCTTGCGCAGCGGTAGGGCGTAGTCGCCCGAATCGTATTGCAGGCCGGTGGCGGTATTGAACGGAAACTCCTCCGGCGCGGGAAAATTCTTGAGGCGAATTTCCGCCGGGTCCATCTTCAATTCCGCGGCGAGCATATCGACGATGCGCTCGATGCCGTGCGTCGCTTCCGGACGCCCCGCGCCGCGATAGGCGTCCGTCGGCACCGTGTTGGTAAAGACGCCGACGATCTCCGCTTTCACGTTCTGGAATTTGTACAGCCCCGGCAGCATCAGCACGCTCAGCGTCGGAATGGCGGGCGTCAGCAACTGGTGATACGAGCCCAGGTCTTGGATGATCTTGACCTTCAGCCCGAGGATGGTGCCGTCTTTCTTCGCCGCGATTTCGTAGTAGTCGACATGACCGCGGCCGTGAATCGTCGTCGTGTAATTCTCGCGCCGCGATTCGATCCACTTCACCGGCTTGCCGAGCTTGCGCGCGACGAAGCCCATCAGCGCCTCTTCCGCGTAAACGTTGAGTTTCGATCCGAAGCCGCCGCCCACTTCCGGCGCGACCACGCGCAGCTTGTTCTCCGGCTGCCCGAGCATCAGGCCCACCAGCGTCCGCAACAAGTGCGGAATCTGCGTCGAGGAATAAATCGTCATCGACTGGTCGCCGATGTTGTAGTCCGCCACCACGCCGCGGGTTTCCATCGCCGTCGGAATCAGGCGCTGGGACGTAATGCGCTGCTTAACGATCACCTCCGCTTCGGCGAACGCCTTGTCCGTGTCGCCGCCGTTCTGGTGATACGTGAACGCCACGTTATCGGGCCACTCCGGGTGCACCGCCGGAGCGCCCGGCGCGAGCGCCTTTTCGGGATCGGCGACGGCGTCGAGCGGCTCGTACTCGATCTCGATCAGATCGACGGCGTCTCGCGCGATGTAGCGGTCCGTCGCGACGACCACGGCCACGGGATGCCCGACGAAGTACACGCGGTCCTGCGCCAGGATGTGGTGATGCGGCACGCGCAGGCCGGGCAGCGAGGCGCCGCAGGGCACGGGTCCGACGTCTTTCACGTCCGCTCCGGCGTAGACCGCGACCACGCCGGGATGCTTCGACGCGGCGGCGGTATCGAGGCTCTTGATCTTCGCCGCGCCATAGGGGCTGCGGAGAATCGCCGCGTGATGCATGCCGGGGAGCTTGAGATCGTCCACGTAAGTCGCCGTCCCGGTGATCAGGCGCGGATCCTCGCGGCGGCGGATGCGCTTGCCGACCAGCGGCTCGCGGGTTTTCGTCCGGGTAATCGGAGCGGTGGTGGTAGCCATGGTTCCTCCCTTACTTCGCCAGCGCGACGGCGGCCGATTTCGCGGCGTTGACGATGTGCTGATAGCCGGTGCAGCGGCACAGATTGCCTTCGATGCCGTGCCGGATTTCGTCTTCGCTCGGGCTGGGATTCCGGTCGAGCAGTTGTTTGACGGCCAGGATCATGCCCGGCGTGCAAAATCCGCATTGCAACCCGTGCTCGTTCCAAAACGCTTCTTGCACGGCGTGCAGTTTCCCGTTCTCCGCGAGTCCTTCGATGGTGACGACGTCGCGTCCTTGCGCCTGCACGGCGAACATCGCGCAACTCTTGACGGCCTGTCCGTCGAGCATGACGGTACACGCTCCGCAGAGGGAGGTTTCGCAGCCGATGTGCGGCCCGGTCAGCCCGGCGGTTTCGCGCAGGTAATGGATCAAAAGGAGCCGCGGTTCGACGTCGTCCGTCCGGCTTTTTCCGTTCACGGTCAAGGTGATTTTCATGGGCAAGGCGCTCGCGGAATCGGAGTATATCATCCGCCGCCCGTCGCACCCGGTCCGCGCCGGTAGAATGAAGGCATGCCGGATCGCGCCGCTCTGCTCGCCGCCGCCCAAGAGAAGTTTCCGGGCTTGGTGGAGGATATCGTCGTGCGCGAGGACGAGGACCACGTCGGCGACCCGTCGTTGTTCGTCGAGGTAACGGTGCCCCGCGGGGCAAAGGATCGCGTTGCGGAACTCCTTCGGTTGTGGGACTTCGTCGGGAATCTTGCCGCCGACGGCACCAGGTTTCCTTATGTTCAGTTCGATTCACGCCAATCGAAGTGATGGAAGCGCATCGGCAGTTACTTCAAGTAGCGCTAAGGTTAACCGAATGTCCCATGGACGATCCCGCCGCCGAGGCGTCGCTTCGCCGAGCGATCTCGACCGCCTACTACGCGTTGTTTCACTTTCTCGTCGAATGCGCTACCGAGCGTGTCAGCGAGCGGCCCGAACTCGGCGAACGGCTTCGACGTTGTTTCGATCATGGCGACATGAAACTCGCATCGAAGGCGTTCTCCGAACTGGCGGATAAGGCGAGGGCACTTGTAGCGGAGCCGATACCGGACGAGATAAGGTTAGCCGCGAAAATCTTCGTGGAGTTGCAGGAGGAGCGGCATCTCGCCGACTACGATTTCGCTTGGAAGCCGCATAACCTCCCGCTGAGAGCCATCGTGTGCGTCTCGATGGCGCAACGCGCTTTCGACGCCTGGGACCGCGTCGAACGGCATCCCGCCGCCGAAGCCTACCTGATCGCGCTCCTCGCCTGGGGCAAGATCGGCAAGCGCTAAGCCCGCAGGTCGTACCCCTTCGCGCGCAATTCCGCGATCCGGCGCGCGCGTTCCGCCGCCACCTCGTCGCCCGTCAACGTGCGATCCGGCGCGGAGAGCGTCACCCGGAACAACAGGCTGCGCCGGCCGTCCGCCAACGCGTAATCCTCGACGAACTCGGCGCCCGGCAAATCTCGAGCGACCTCCCCGGCCAGCGCCCGCGCGCCGACCACGACGGCGAGATCGAAGGAACTCGACGGGAAGCGATTCACCGGCGCGTAGCGCGACGCCGCGCCGCGCGGCGCGAGTTCGATATCGAGCGCCGCCGCCCGGCCCGATTCGACGAACGACGGGTGGAACTCGAACAGCCGCCCCACGCCCGGCAGTTCCGCCACTCTCGCCGGGTGCTCGTAGACGCGCGGCGCGGCGGGCGCGAAAACGACGCCGGGAACCACCGCCGACGCCAACCGCTTCAGTTCGTCGAACGCGGCCCGCCCGTCGCCGACTTTCGAGTAGATCGCCGCCGCCAGGCGCGGCGTTTCGCGATCCCGGTACAGCGCCTTGCCGATCTCGAAAACGCGGAACTCGTCGAACCGCTTGCGATTCTCCTCGATATTGCGGTGCATGCCCGGCACGAGCGTGGTGCGCAGCAGCGCCCGATCCTCGGAAATCGGATTGACGACGCGCACCGTCTCCGCCGGGTCGAGCCCGAAACGCCGCGCCGTCGCGTCGCTCAGAAACGAGTAATTCTGCACCTCGTCGAACCCGTTCGCCGTCAAGAACCGGCGTAGGCGGTCGTGATCCGCGCGCTCCCGGTTCACGGCGGGCGGGCGAACGTCCATCCTCGGCGGGGCGGGATCGATCGACCGGTAGCCGATCATCCGGCCCACTTCCTCGACGAGGTCCGCGGTCGTCGACACGTCCTTCGTCGCGCGCCAGGTGGGCACGGCGACGCGCAGCGACGCGCCCCGGTCCTCGACGCCGAACCCCAGCGCGCGCAAGATCCGGACGACTTCGCTCGACGCGATCGAACGGCCCAGCTTGCGCGCCAGCCATTCCATGTCGAGATCGATCGGCGCGGGCGCGGACGCCGGCCCGCGAACGTCCGCCAACCCCCCGGCCAATCTCGCTTCGGGACACACCCGCTTCATCAACGCGATCGCGCGCGCCAAGCCGCGCACCGTGTTCTCCGGGTCGAGCGCTTTCTCGAACCGCATCGACGCGTCGGTGCGCAATTTCAGCCTCGCCGACGTCTTTCGGATCGAGACGGCGTTCCAGTTGGCGGCCTCGAAGATCACCCGCGTCGTCGAATCCGAAATCGCCGACGCCGCCCCGCCGATCACGCCCGCCACCCCCAACGGACCTTCGCTTCCCGCGACGACGATCGTCGAGGGGTCGAGCGCGTAGCTTTCGCCGTTCAACGCCGCGACAACCTCGCCCTCTCGCGCCGCGCGCGCCGTCAGCGACCGGCCGGCGACCTTGTCCGCGTCGAAAGCGTGCATCGGCTGCGGCAATTCGGCGAGAACGTAGTTGGTGATATCGACTACGTTGTTGATCGGGTTGAGACCCACGGCTTCGAGGCGCTCGGAGAGCCACGCGGGCGACGGCCCGACGCGCACGTTCTCGTAAGCGATCGCGCCGAAGCGCGGGCAAAGCGCGAAATCGGCGACCGAGACTCGCACGCCGGGTTCGCCCTCAGGCAAGAGAGATAGATCGGCGGGCTCCGGCAGATCCAGCCCGGCGATGGCGGCCACTTCCCTTGCCATCCCGTGATGGCCCCACAAGTCCGGACGGTGCGTGAGGCTTTTATTGTCGATCTCGACGACGAAATCCTCGCCGTGCCGCTCGACGCCGTCGCACTCGGCCGTCTTCATCGTGATTTGGCGCCCGAGTTCCGGGCCGTCCATCGCCAGGCCGGGCACGAACTCCTTCAGCCATTGGTAGGAGAACTTCACGCGAACTGCCTCAGGAATCGCAAGTCGCCGGAATTGATCCAGCGGATGTCGTCGATCGAGTAGCGCATCATCGCCAAACGCGTCAGCCCCAGGCCGAACGCGAAGCCGCCCCACTCGTCCGGGTCGATGCCGCTCATACGCAGCACGTTCGGATGCACCAGCCCGCAGGGCAGCAACTCCACCCAGCCCGAACGCTTGCAGACCGAACAACCCGCGCCGCCGCACACCATGCACTGGATGTCGAGTTCGAAGCCCGGCTCGACGAACGGAAAGTAGCCCGGACGCAGCCGTACCGTCACGTCGTCGCGCCGGAAAATCCGGGCGAGCAGCGTCTTCATGAAGTACGTCAAGTTGGCGATGGACACGTCGCGGTCCACCATCATGCCTTCGAGTTGCGAAAACGTGTGCTCGTGGCTCGCGTCCACTTCCTCGTTCCGGAACACGCGCCCCGGGGCGATCATGCGGAACGGCGGCTTCAGCCGTTCGAGTCCGTGAATCTGCACGGGCGAGGTGTGGGTGCGCAGCAGCCGTCCGTCGTCGAGCCAGAACGTATCCTGCATATCGCGCGCCGGGTGCGACGCGGGAATGTTCAGCCGGTCGAAGTTGTATTCCTCGGTTTCGATTTCGGGACCGTCCAACACCTCGAAGCCCATCGAAAAGAACAGATCCTCGATCTCCTTCTGGATTTGCGAAATGGGATGAATCGCGCCGGGCTTCGGTCCGCCGGACGGCGCGGTGAGGTCCAGCCATTCGGCGTCGAGCTTCGCGGCCAGCGCCGCCGAATCGAATTCCGCCTTTCTCGTTTCAAACGCCGCTTCCAGCTTTTGTTTCGCTTCGTTCAGTTTCTTGCCGGCGGCGGCGCGCTCCTCGGGCGGAAGCTTGCCCATGCTCTTCGACAACTCCGCGAGCGCTCCCTTGCGCCCCAGCAACTCGACGCGCGCGGCGTCCAATTCTTCCGGGGTCGCGGCGGCGGCGAGGCGGGCCGCTCCGCCTTCCAAAGCGGCTAGAAGATCGTTCATGCGGTTAGGCGGCGGGCGCGAAAACTTCGTTCGACTTCGTCGTTTCCCAACCCAAATGATTCAAGTAGAACAGCAGGACGGGTTGCGGATAGGCGTCGCGCAGTTCTTCGAAAACGCGCGCTTTCCAGCCCTCGGGAAAATACTTCGCGGCGTCCAGATCCTTGTCGAAAAAGCCGTCGTTATGCGGAATCCCCAGGCGGTCGAGCACGGCGACGATCATTCCCAAATGCGAAACCAGGATCGCCTGCGCGAGATCGCCGGCGAATTCCTCGTCGCCCTCCGAAATCCGCTTCCAGAAGGCCGGACGCGATTTTCGAAGGGACTCCGAGTTGAGTTTCGGCAGGCGGAATCGCAGTTTCATCCGCTCGTACAACTGGTACGTTTTCAGTTTGCCGATCGAGATCGACCGCAGCAGTTCGCCCAGCGCTTCCTCTCCCAACCCCCGGTAAACGTCGCACAACGCCATTCCCACTTAAAGTAGCATGCGGACCTTACGCTACAATGCGGGATGGCTTAGAACATTTCATGAGTAATTTGATTGTGCTCGGCGCCCAGTGGGGCGACGAAGGCAAGGGCAAGATCGTCGACCTCTTCGCCGAGCGATTCGACGTGGTGGCGCGCTACCAAGGCGGCCATAACGCCGGCCATACCGTCTACATCGGCGAGAAAAAGTTTGTCCTGAAGTTGATCCCGAGCGGCATTCTGCGGCCCGGCGTTCGCGCCGTGATCGGAAACGGCGTCGTGATCGACCCGGCGGCGCTGATCTCCGAGATCGAGACGCTCGAATCGGCGGGCGTCGACGTTCGCGGTCAGCTTTCGATTTCGAACCGCGCCCACGTAATTTTCCCCTTCCACCGGATGGTGGAGAAAGTCTCCGAAGGCCGAAGCGACCGCGTCGCCATTGGCACCACGTCGCGCGGCATCGGTCCCTGCTACGAGGACAAGATCGGACGCCGCGGAATTCGCGTGGCGGATCTCGTGAACGGCGATTTCGAGGCGATTTACGCGAATCTCAGCGCCGATAAGGAGACTCTCGCCGCCGCGTTTCACGTCGAGGAGAAGATCGACTTCGCCGCGATTCTCGAACAATACCGGGACTACGCGGCGCGTATCCGGCCTCTCGTCTGCGACACCGTGCACTTGCTGAACGCCGCGATCCGCGCGGGCCGACGCGTGATGTTCGAGGGCGCGCAAGGCACGATGCTCGACGTGGATCACGGCACGTACCCGTTCGTCACCTCGTCGAGCGCGACGGCCGGCGGCGCGTGTACCGGCACGGGAGTCGCGCCCACGAAAATCGGCGGCGTAATCGGCGTTTCGAAGGCGTACATCACGCGCGTCGGCGCCGGACCGTTTCCGACCGAGTTGACCGGCGCGACGGGCGAGCGGATTCGCCAACGCGGCAACGAATTCGGTTCGGTTACCGGACGGCCTCGCCGTTGTGGCTGGTTCGACGTTCCGCTGCTGAAGTACACGGCGGCGGTGAACGGCTTCGATTCGATCGTCGTGACCAAGCTCGACGTGCTCGACGAGCTGCCGGAAGTGAAGGTTTGCGTCGCCTACAAAATCGGCGGCAAGGTGGTCGAGGAAATGCCCGCCACCAGCGCGGCGCTCGAGGCGGTGGAGCCGGTGTACGAAACGCTGCCCGGCTGGTCCGGCAATACCCGCAGCCTCACCGACGCCGACGCCCTTCCCCAAGGCGCGAAGGATTATTTGAACTTCCTCGAAAAGGCGACCGGCGTCGAGATCGGCTGCATTTCGACGGGTCCCGAACGGAACGAGACGATCCTGCTCGCGGACTCTCGCATGGCGCGACTGCTGAGCTAGCGCCGCGGAGGAGGCTGGTTCGGGTTGTCCATATCCGAGTAGATCAGCCATGGACCGCCCGACGATCGCTTTAGCGTGAGGGTGAACTTGCCCGAGTCTTTCGCCGCGTCTTCCCGGTGCTTGAACTCGCCGAGAATAAATCCGGTGTTTCCCTCGGCGGCGTACGCGATGGCCCGCAGAAAGAGCGGTCCGCCCGCGCCCCTATAAGCTCGCTCGATGGCCGCCCGGCCCTTAACGACGGCGGCGCCGTCGGTCATGACATAGCCGTCCTCGGCGAAGAGGCGCGAGAGAGCGGCGGCGTCTTTCGCGCGCCAGGCGGTCTCGTAATCGCGGAGAACGCGCTCGAGATCCGGCGGAAGCGACACGGTGGGCTGTTGCGCCAAGGCCGTCGCGGCTATCGTCCAAAAAATCGCGTATCGCATACGGTCTCCTAGAAATTGAAATCGAGCCGCACTTGCGCGCTACGCGGCGGCGCAAGCGCGGTGCCGCTCAACTCGCCCGCGAAGTTAATCAGATTGAACCGGTTGGTGACATTCAAAATGTCCGCGCGCAGGCGCACGCTCTTGCGCTCGCGATTCCACAACGTCGCCGCCGTTCCGACATCGAACGACCACGACGGCAGGACGCGCCCGCGCGCGAAGTTCACGCGATCCACCGCCTTTTGCCCGAAGCGTTCGGCGAACTCGTCGAGTTCCTCGAGATCGTCGTCGTCGAGTTCCACCGGCAGTCCGCTGCCGTACCAATACCCGGCGAACAGCGCCACGCGCCGCGACGCCTGAAATCGCAGCCGCGACGAAAGCGTGTTCCGCTGATCCTGCGAGATCGCGAACTCGTCGGCGAACGTCTCGAGAAACAAGCCGCCGGTGATCGGCCCGCGCCCGCGCGCCATCATGTTCGCGTAGGAGACGAATCCCGAAAACCGCCCCCATCGCGGGACCTCGATCTTCGCCTCGTACCCGTGTACGTCGCCCCGCGCGAACGTGATCGGAATGCTAACGCCCGTATTCAGCAGCGTCTCGTCGTCCGCGAAGTTATCGAGGCGCCGCCGGTACGCCGTCGCGTCCAGCCTGACCTTCGATCCCAACCGCTGCGTCACGCCGCCTTGGAAAAAGTGACCGCGCCCCGGACGCACCGGCAACTGCGCGACGCCGGGAAGAAAGCTCGCGTTCGACACCAGAATGTTCTCGATCGCCGGTGTCTGGAAAATCCGGTCGTAGGCGAAGTGCAACACGGTACCGCTCGAGGGCAGCGCGTACGCCGCGCCGAATCGCGTACTGAATGCCGTCTCCGAAACCAGTATCTTGTACGAATCGAACCGCAGCCCCGCGTTCAGCGTCAGCCGCTTCCAGCGAACCGAATCCTGCGCATACAGCGACACGTCGCGGCCGTTCTTGCGCCGGTCGAGCGAAAACGTCCCCGGCACGCCTTCGTCGAAATCGTCGTCGTCCGTAATCTCGTACCCGAACCGCTCGCGCACCGCCGAAAACACCGCGTCGCCGCCGAACTTCAAATTGTGCGGGCCGCGCGTCGCGGCGAACGACGCTTGCAAATAGCCCTCGCGAAATCCCCGATCCTGCTCCGCGATAATCGGCTCCGAGAGCGGGTTCGACCAAAGTCGCGCCGTTACGTCCCGGACCATCCCGCGCGCGGCGAACAGCGCGTTCGCCGACACCGCGCGCTGGTACGAAGCCTGCCCCAGCCACTCGCCCGCCGAACGGTCTTGCCGCTGACCCTCCTCTTCCTGCTCGAGTTCGTTCGGCACCAGAAAGCGCGATTGCCGCCGGTAGAAATTCAGCCGCAACCGGTCGCGATCCGTAACGTCGCGTTCCCACCCGGCGAACAGATGCTGATTGCCGCCGCGATTCGAAAAGTTCTCCTCCGACACGGAGTCGAGAAACCGATTCGTCGTCGCGCCCGACCCGCTGAGCGAAAACGCGTCGCGCCCGCGCCGGTAACCTAAACTCGCGAACGCCGACGCGCTCTCGAAACTCCCGCCTTGCAGACTCGTCGCGCCGTGCCAGCCCTCCGCCGGATCGCGCCGCGTCGTCAACTCGACCACGCCCGCGAGTTTCCGCCCGTACTCCGCCGGATAGCTGCCCGTCAGCACCTGCGCCGATTGCAGATCCTCCACCTCGATCGGCGGCGCGACGCCCGGCGAGCGGTTGTCCTGCACCGGAAATCCGTCGATCACGTACTGCGTGTCGTACTCGGACCCGCGCGGATGCAGCACGCCGTTCGCTTCGAGCAACCACCCCGGCTGTGTCTGCACCAGATCGAGCAACGCGCGCGCGGGCTGCATCAATCGCCGCTCGCGAATCGTTTCTTCGCCGATCGACTGCACGTTGCCCACGCGCCGCTCGTCGATTAGCGTCGCCTCCACACGCAGTTCGGTCGCGACCGGCGCGACCGTAAGCGTCACTTCGATCGTTTGCGGAGCGGCCCCGCGCACCTCGATCGGCTTCGACCACGGCGCGAACGACGGCGCGACGACGGTGAGCAGGTAAGGGCCGAATGGAACCGCCGTCGCCGTGGATTCGAACTCGCGCGCTTCCTGCGTGGCCAGACTTTTCAGCGTCGCGACGAAGCGCAAAGGCGCGCCCGACGCGTCGGACACGCGAATTCGCACCTCGCCTAAGTCGCGCTGCGCGAAGAGCGGAAAGGAAACGATCAGGAGCGCGATTCGCACTCCGCCATCTTAACGCCGCGTCACGGTAACGCTGCGCCAACCGTAATTTCCCGCCGTGTCGTAGGCGCGTACGGCGATCGAGTTGATTCCCTTGATCAACGGCACGATCGCCGACCACGACGTCGTCCCGGACGCGACGCCCGAGTTCCCCGTCGAACTGCTCCAAATGACGTGGGCCACGCCGCTCGCGTCCGCCGCGACACCCGAAAGCGTGATCGTCGCCGCCGAAGTCGAGAGCGCGGTCGACGACGGGAAGACGATCCGCAACGACGGCGCCGTGCGGTCCGTCGGCGACGCCGGAGGCGCAGGCGTCGGAGTTGGAGCCGGAGTTGGAGCCGGAGTTGGTACCGGTGTCGGCGCGGGAGCCGGCGTCGGCGCAGGTGCAGGTGTTGGCGCGGGTGTCGGCGTCTCGCCCGAAGCGTACAGATCCCGAATCCCCGCGATGTCGTCCGCCGCCAGCGCCGTCGCGCGACGGTAGTACGGATACATCACCGCCGACGGCTGATCGGAGTGTCCCAATCCCAGCGCGTGTCCCAGTTCGTGTAGCACCACCGAGAACACGTCCACGTCCGCGCCGAATTGCCAGTTCTCGTCGTCGTCGAAATACAGATCGCCCGCCGCCGGTTCCGGATTCGGAGGCGCGGGATAGTACGTGTACGCCAGCACTTTGCCCGGACCGTCGAACGGCAGAGGCCCACCGTTCGCGCCCTTGCCGAACCGAAACGCCAGCGTGCGCGAGCCGCTCAAATTCGCGGTTTCGGCGAACGTCAGTTGCGCGTACTTCGCCCACTCCGCCATCGCCCGCCGCGCCTCTTGCTTTACCAGCGCCGGATCCACCTTCGCGCTCAAGGCCCCGAACGCGTAGTTCAACGCGGCGGAACCTTTCCCCGGCGCCCACCCATTGCCGACCTTCGACGCCAGTTGCCCCACGCGGCCCAACTCGGTCACCGCGCCGGGACAAAAGTGCACCGGCGCGCCCGACCCCAGATCCTCGCCCGCCGGATAGATATACGCCACTTCCTCCCATTCGGCCAGCGCCGCCAATTGCGCGGGCGCGGCTTCGATCAGAAAGTGCCCCTCCCGCAACTGCGGATGACTCAGCGAGCGTACGCCCGCCTCCGCGACGACACGCCGCGCGTCCGACGCTTCCACGTCGTCGAAAAATTCCACCAGGAACAAGCTCGCGCGATCGGGAGAAAGCGCGAGCTCGCCCGGCGTCGTGATCGATGGCAGCTCCGGCGAGAGCTTGTCCTCGACCGTCATTCGCTCGATCTTCGCGAGACCGAGTCCTCCGAGATCGATGTCCTCCGGCGCGCCCACGACGAAGGCGAAATCCCGCGCGACGCTCAGCACCCGCGCGCCGCGCGCCTTCAGCGCCGCCACGTCGTCGATAGTTGGCTGTTCGGAGAATTGCACCAGCCAATGCGCGCGCCCCGGCTCGACGCTCCGCGTCGCGAGATGCGTATTGGCGGCGGTCCGCCGCTTCAATGGCTCGACGGGCTGGGGCGAGACCGGCTGGGCGCACAGAGACACCGCGGCCAGCCATGCGAAAGCCCGCATGGGGCAAAGCTTCATTAAGTTGTCCTTTGCGTGGCTTATCGGGCCGCGCGCGAAGGACGTGGGTAGGAAGAGACCTTAAGCGGGCGAGAACGGTGACTTAGCGGGTGGCGCGCAGCGCGGCTTCGGGCGTCCGTGCCGGTACCGGGGATCGAGGAAATCCCCGAGGATCGCGGGTGACGATCACGTCGCAGCGCGAACTTTCGGCGCAAGCCGCCGTAACGGCGTCTTCGAAATCGGGCCAACCGAAATCGAGCGCGCGTTGGAGCACCGCCCGGTCCACGCGCGCGACCTCGAATACGGCGAGCAACTCGGCGACGGCTTTTCGGGCGGCGATGCTCCCCGATTTCTTTTGATACAGGTAGGCGATGGTCGTAAAGGCGTGCGCGGCAAGTATACCGTCTAGGTAACGCCGTTCGACGGCGGTCCAAACTTGCGAGGCGATCTGGACGTGCGGCTCGCGCGCCAACAGCACGTCGAGAACGACATTGATGTCGATAAGGGCTCTCACCCGTGCTTTTCTTCTAAGTGCCGGTAGTAGTCGTCGATATCGACGCCCTTTAGCGACCCGCGCAGGCGATTCAAAATCGGCGTGTCGGGGTTCGGAACCGGGCGATGCGTCACATCGTCGAGATACTCCTCCACCAGCTTCGATACCGACACCCCGCGCTCCTTGGCGTAGCGCTTCGCGCGCTCGGCGACTTTCGGGTCGATCGTGAGCGTCATCCGGGACATACCCGAAGGATAGCGCTACACCATGTACAACCCTCCGTTCACCTCGATCGTCTGCCCGTAAACGAACCGTCCGCCCTCCGAGCACAAGAACACGATCGTATCCGCGATCTCTTCGTTGCTCCCGAGCTTTCCCGCGGGCGTTTGCGACTTCATCGCCTCCAGCATCTGCTGCGTCGAAAACACTTCGTGGAAATGATTGTCCACCGTGCCCGGCGACACCGCGTTCACGCGAATCCCGTGCGGCGCGAGCTCTTTCGCCAAGCCGCGCGTAAAGCACGACACCGCCGCCTTCGCCGACGAGTAAATCGCCGCGCCCGGGCCGCCGCCGTGCCGCGCCGCGACGCTCGACAGGTTGACGATCGCGCCCGATTTCCGCTCGATCATCCCGCCCGCCACCGCCTTCGCGATAAACCACGCGCTCTTCACGTTCAAGTTGTACACTTCGTCGAACAACTCGGGCGTCGATTCGAGAAGCTTCGCGCGCTTCACCAGCGACCCCGCGTTATTCACCAACACGTCGATTTCGCGACCCTCGATCGCGCCGCAGAACGCCGAAATTCCCGCGTCGTTCGCCAGATCGCCTTGCACGATCTCCGCCTCCGCGCCCGCCGCTCGCGCCGCCGCCGCCGTTTCCTCCGCCCCGGCGCGATGTCCGCCGTAGTGCAAGATCAACCGCGCCGCTCCCGCTTTGGCGAAGGCGATCGCCGTCGCCTGTCCGATGCCGCGCGACGCGCCCGTCACCAGCGCCGTCTTTCCCCGCAATTCGCTCAAGCCTTTCTCCTTCTCGATTTCGTCGGCTTCACCGCCGCCGCGTCGCCCTTCCAATGCCCCAACCGGTACCGCCGAGCGTAACCCGCCGTCTCGTTCGCGATCGCGACTTCCACCGCTCCGCTCGCGTCGCACGTCCACGATTCCACGATCTTCTGCGGCGCCCCGAGCGAGCGTTCCACCGGAGCGCCCGCCAAACCCGGCGATTCCCGCAACGCCGGATCGAACGGGAAGTGAATCTCGTCCCACAGCGTCAAATTACCCGCCGGAGCGCCGTCCGCGTCCACCGCCGTCGATTCCAGATATCGGAAGTGGCCGATGTTGTGCGCGGGCGCGTACGTACGTTCGTACTTCAGCGGCGCTTCCGACGCCCCGGGCAGCGGCAATCCCTTCGCGAACACCGGATCGAACACCACTCTCCGCCCGCCGTCCGCCTCGCGCCACACGCCGAAGTAGCGCGAGAACCGCTCGCGCAGCGCGAATCCGGCCTGTCCGTCGGCCAAAATCGCGAGTCCGATCGCCGTCGCCGAACGCGTGTACGCCGACCGCTTTACCTTGCGCCCGAACCGCTCGCGCAGCATGCGCCCCACCAGCGGCAGTTCGCTGCCCCCGCCCGTCACGTACAGACAATCCGGCGCGCCGCCGCCCGCCTTATCCAGCAGATCGTCCACCGCGTTCAGCGTCTCTTCCACCATCGGCCGGCAGCGCTCGTAGTAGTCCGCCACGGCCACCGCCGCCGGACCTTCGTCCAACTCGACGACGGCGCGGCGGCTGTTCGGGTTCAGCGCTTCCTTGGCGACGCGGCACCGGTCGAGCAGCGCGAACGCCTCCGCGGCGGGCAGCCCTTCGAGATCGGGCAACCCTAAAACCATCTCCGCCAGCGCTTGATCGAAATCGTCGCCGCCCAGCGTGGGAATACTCTCGGTCCCCGTCACTTCGCGCGAGCCCGGCTGCAAATCGACCAGCGAGACGTCGAACGTGCCGCCGCCCAAGTCGTAAACCAGCAGCCGTTCGCCCGCTTCGCCCCGCGCCGAAAGCGCGTGCGCGTATTCGACGCCCGCCGCCGACGGCTCGTTAAACAGGCCGAGCACGAGGAACCCCGCGCGGCGAAACGCTTCCGCCGTTAGGTACCGCTGGTTCGAATTCGAATTCGCGGGCACGCCGACCATCGCTTCCACCGTTTCGTCGGCGGGCAGCGCGCGCCGGATCGACGAGGCGAGCCCCACCAGCAGATCGAGCAGCGGAAACTCGCGGCCTCCGATTTCGACCCGCGTCGCCGGACCGGCCGATTCGAGCAGCCGCTTCAAGCTGCGCACCGGCGTCCAGGAAGCGTCGGCCAAACAAGCCCAAGCGTCCCAGCCGTACCGAACCTCGCCCTCGCGCACGGCGGCTAGCGCCGGAATCCACTCGTTCGAATTTCCTCCCGCGTCCTCGAACGCCGTCACCGGAAAGTTGCCGCGATCCGCGGCGGCGACGACAATACGCGTCGTCCCGAAATCGATACCGACTTTCATTCGTGCAAAGCTCGCCGTCGAAAGCGCGCGGCGAACCTTTAGGGTAGCGAATCGGGCTTTGAAGCTAACGTGAGGATATCCGGCGGTGGCTACTCGCCCACGATTACGTGGACCAGCAAGTAACAAACTCCCGCCACTAAAGCCGAGGCGGGCAGAGTCATAATCCAGGCCCAAACGATATTGGTGGCGAGCTTCCAGCGCACGGCTTTCGGACGCTGGATGCTGCCCACGCCCGCGATCGCGCCCGTGATCACGTGCGTGGTCGAGACGGGAATTCCCAAGTAAGTCGGAAACAGAATCGCGATCGCGCCCGCCGTCTCGGCGCAGAATCCGCCGCGCGGCTTGAGGCGCGTCAGCTTCGATCCCATCGTGTGTACGATTCGCCAGCCGCCGGTCATCGTGCCGAGCGCGATCGCCAGATGCGCCGAAAAGACCACCCACGGCTGCACCACGAACTCGGTGAGAAAACCGCCCGCGATCAGAGCGCTGGTCATGATCCCCATCGTCTTCTGAGCGTCGTTCGCCCCGTGCGAATAGCTAAAAAGCGCCGCCGACACCAGTTGCAACCGGCGGAACCAACGGTCCATGTACTTGGGCGTCGAGTTCCGGAACATCCAATACACGAAGATCATCAGGACGAACGCCAGTAGCATCCCGAGCATCGGGGCCACAATGATAAAAAACAGCGTCTTGATCCAGCCCGCCGGCACGATCGCCCCGAGCATCGTGCCCGGGCCGGTCGTGATCAGCGCCCGCGCCATCGCCGCGCCCGCGTATCCGCCGATCAGCGCGTGCGAGCTCGACGTCGGCAGCCCCAGCCACCACGTGATCAGATCCCATACGATCGCCCCGATCAGCCCGGCGAGAATGACGTACGAGTTGGCCGAAAACTCCGGCGCCACCATGCCCGCGCCCACCGTCTTCGCCACCTTCGCGGTTTCTAGCGCCAACAGCAGCGGCAGCGCGGCGATAAAGTTCCAGAAAGCCGCCCACAATACCGCTTGGAAGGGCGTCAGCACGCGCGTGGCGACGATAGTGGCGACCGAATTCGCCGCGTCGTGGAAGCCGTTGATGTAGTCGAAGATCAGCGCGACTACGATGATGGCGATGACCAGGATCAGGGTCGTCGACATGCCCGTATCAGCTATTCTTCACGACGACGTTTTGCAGATGGTCCACCACGTCTTCGCAAGCGTCGGTGACCAGTTCGAGCATTTCGTAAAGTTCCTTGAACTTGATCAGCCGGATGGGGTCGCGCTCGTTCGCGAATAGTTCCGCGATCGCGCCGCGCTCCACTTGGTCCGCCGCTTCCTCGATCCGGTAGACTTCCAGACAATGCGCGCGTAGGGACTGCCCGTTCTCGAGCGCGATAAACGCCTTCTGCAACGCGTGCGCCGACTCGTCGATCAACCGCGCCAGGCTCTTCATCGCCGGAGTGACTTCGTCGATCCCAAACCCGATGATGCGGTGCGTCGCCTCTTCCAGATAGTCGATCACGTCGTCCAGCCGCGAGGTTAACGAATAAATGTCCTCGGGATCGATCGGGGTGATAAACGTCTGGCCCAGCTTGTCCACCACCTCGCCCACCAGTTGGTCGGCCTTGTTTTCGAGGTCGCGCACCTGCGGTTCCGCCAAACGGAGGGCGTCCAGGCCCGCCTCGGTCCCCTCCCGCAAGAGTCTGGACGCTTCGAGAATGTACTCGATGTGGCGGTTGAAGTAGACGAAAAACTTCTCTTGACGCGGGAGAAGGCGCATAGACGTTGTTAGCGGAACCTCATGGTCTCATTGGGCGGAAGCCGGGTCAACGGGAGGATGGTTACGATTCGGTGAAAACGGGAAGAAGCGTCCCCGAAGGCGATTCGTCCCCGGCGTCGGGATCGAGATACCGGGGGTCGAGCAGGCGTTGCGGGTTGATGTTTCCCATCGCGCCGAGCAGCGTTTCCTTCAGATGCGGATGCTCGATTTCAAGCTCGCTGAAAATGTCGCGCAGGGAGCGTCGCACCGTCCCGGTTTTCTGGGAGCATCCGCACGGAATCAGCGGCGCGCCGCACGCCGCCGCGTACTTCGCCGTCAAGTCTTCCGTAACGAACACCAGCGGCCGGATCAGCCGGAAGTCGCGATTCTTGGAATACGTCACCGGAGGCAGAGCCGAGAGCTTGCCGTTGTACATCGCGTTGCGCAGAAACGCTTCGCAAAAATCGTCCGCCGTGTGCCCCAGCGCCACCACGTTCGCGCCCAGATCGCGCGCCACTTCGTACACCGCCCGCCGGCGGAACCGGCTGCATTGATCGCAACCGTGATCCGGCTCTCTTTCGAGTAGTTTGAACGATGGGCCGTCCTCGAAGTACGTCCAATCGACGCCGCGCGCGCGAAGCCAATCGCCGGTGGGGGCGAATGGCGAGAGAAACTTGCCCTGTTCGACGGTGAACGCGCAAACGGAAAAGTCTATGGGCGCGCGCTTCCGCAGCGCCAGCAGCGCTTCGAGCAGCGCGATCGAGTCTTTGCCGCCCGACACGCCCACCGCCACGCGGTCTCCGTCGCGGATCATGCGGAACCGCGTCACCGCTTCGCCGACTTTGCGTAACAGGCTCCGTTCGAGGTCCAACTCTCTATTATAGGTTTCGATGGTGCTCGCGCCCGCATGACGGTTTGGCTGGATGGCGCTCCCTTGCGGCTCGGTTCGGGCGGATTGCACCGTTACACCTCGGAATTACTGGCCGCGCTGCGGCGCGAGTTTCCGCTCGATCATTTTTTCGCCGCCATGCCCGGCGAAGGGCGTTGGTGGCTGCGCACCGGAATTTCGGCGCCCTACGACCTGTTCCACGGCACGAATTTCGAAGTTCCTCCGCTTTCGCGCAAGCCTTCCGTCTTGACGCTACACGACCTTTCGCCGTGGCGCGGTTGGGGCGGCTCCGATCGGGTGCGCCGCCGCACCCCGTTGCTTCTCGGGCTCGGCGCGGCCGCCACCGTGATTACCCCTACGGAAGCCGTTCGCCGCGAGGCCATCGAATTCTTCCGGCTGTCTCCTTCGAGCGTCTTCGCGATTCCCCACGCCGCCCCGGACTGGATGCGCCCCGTCGAGGTTTCGCCCGGCCCGCCTTACTTTCTTTCCGTCGGCGACGATCTGCCGCGCAAGAATCTCGCACCCGTCCGCGAGGCGGCGCGCTCGCTCGGCGTCGAATTGCGCGAGGTGCGCGACGGTGTCCCCGACCGCGACCTTCCCGCTTTCTACTCGGGTGCGGTGGCGCTCGTCTATCCTTCTCATTACGAAGGCTTTGGACTCCCAGTGCTCGAAGCGATGCAGTGCGGCGCGATGGCGCTAATCTCGCGCGATCCCGCGCTGATGGAGGTGGCGGGCGGGGCGGCGATGGTTGTGGAGGAGGGCGGGTGGCTGGCGGCGATGCGTGGGGCGCTCGAAAATCCAGACTTGCGGGCGCGATATCGCGCCGCGTCTTTAACTCGCGCGCGGTGTTTCACTTGGAGCGCTACCGCCCGCGCCACGCACGAGGTTTACGTTGAAACGATCGCTCGTCATCTCGCCTGAAGCGCCTTGGCCGATGCGCGGCGGGGGGCCCTTACGGACCGTTTCTCTGCTCGAATACCTGCGATTTAAGGGTCAAATCGACCTCATTTTGTTCGATTTTGTACCCGTTTTGGACGGTTTTGGGGACGTTTTGACGCTCGAATTGCCGTTTCATTCCCGATCCATGGGGGCGAAACTTTGGCGAAATGGGGTCCGCTTCCTGAAACAGGTACCTCCGCTGGTGGACCGGTTTTCCGGTTTTGACGCGCAGATCGCGGAGTGGCTGAAGGGCCGCCACTACGATCTTGCGTTGTTCGAGCATTTTTGGGTCGCGCCGTATCTCGACATCGTGCGCCCGCACGCCGCCAAGTGCGTGCTCGATTTGCACAATATAGAGAGCGTTTGGCTGCGCCGGATGCGGCTGCCGTTCGCCGACTGCGCGCGACGGCTCGAAGAGCGCTGGTTGCCCAGATTCGACGCGATCCTCACCACGTCCGCCCACGACTCCGCCGCGATCTCCGCGCCGTCGCACGTTTATCCCAATGCCATCCCGGAGCGCGAGATTCCCGCTGTTGAAAGAGAAGACAACGTCGTCGCCATGTCCGGTAATTTCGAGTTTCCTCCCAACGCCCAAGGCGCGCGCTGGTTGGCCCGCGAAGTCATGCCCCACTTGCCCGGCGTCGAGTTGCGTCTGATCGGCCGACATAGCGAGCGGATGCCGTTCGGCCGGGCGACGGGTGAGATTCCCGACGCGATCGAAGAATTAGCGAAGGCGGCGGTGGCCGTTGTGCCGATCCTCGCCGGGTCCGGCACGCGGCTGAAAATTCTCGAGGCGTGGGCGGCGGGAACGCCCGTGGTCTCGACGTCGATCGGCTGCGAGGGGCTCGATTGCGAAGACGGCCGGGAGCTGCTGATTCGCGACACACCCCGGGGTTTCGCGGACGCGATTCGCGATCTGTCGGCCGCGCCCGGCGAGCGCGCGAGACTCGCTCAAAAGGGCCGGGAACGCTATCTCCGAGACTTCACTTGGCCCGCCGCCTGGAAACGGTTGGAAAAGTGCCATGCACTATACTGAGGGAACGCGCATGCGCATCGCCGTCGACGCTCACGCGGTTGGGCGCAAGTTAACGGGGAACGAGACGTACATCCGGAACATCGTTCGGGAGTTAGCCACTCTCGGCGACGATCACGAGTACCACGCCTACGTGTCGGCCCCCGGCGCGGAGAACCTGATCCCGTCGCGCTTTACCGTTCACAAGGTTTCGAACAACCCGTTCCGACGTTTAGGATTCGACTTCCCTACCGATCTGCGGAGGCTAAGGCCGGACGTTTTGCACGTGCAATACACGGCGCCGCTCGCGTGCCCCGTGCCGGTGGTGGTGTCGATCCACGACATCAGCTATCTCGATCATCCCGAGTTTTTCCCCACGACGCGCGCCTGGCAACTGCGCGTGACCGTGGCGCGAACGGTGCGTAAAGCGGCGCGCATCCTGACGCTGAGCGAGTATTCCCGCAATGCGATTTTGCGCGCGTACCGGGTTCCCGAGGATCGGGTGGAGGTGATTCCACTGGGCGTCGATCCTTGTTTTTGCACGATGGATCACGACACCGCGTACCGTTGGGTGCGCGAGCGTTACGGAATTCCCGGGCCGTACGTGCTGACCGTCGGCGACCTGCAGCCTCGTAAGAATCAGGTGGGGTTGGTGGACGCCTTCGCGGGCCTGATGCGCGAGCGGCCCGAACTGCCGCACCACTTGGTCTTCGCGGGCAAGGAAAACTGGCACGGCCAACAGGTGCGCGAGGCGGCGCGGCGTTCGGGCTTCGCGGACCGGATTCACTTCACCGGATTCGTCGACGACGCCGATTTACGCCGCCTCTATTGCGGCTGCGACGTGTTCGCCTTCCCCTCGTTCTACGAAGGATTCGGATTGCCGGTGGTGGAGGCGATGGCGTGCGGGCGCGCGGTGGCCTGTTCCGACGCTACGTCGCTGCCCGAAGTGGCCGATTCGGCGGCGCTGCTCTTCGATCCGAACTCGCGCGACCAAATGGCGAAGGCGCTGCGCGATCTGCTAATCGAGCCCGAACTGCGCGCCCGCATGGAGCGCCTGGGATTGCAGAACGCGGCCCGCTTCAGTTGGCGCGAGGCCGCCGGCCGCACGCGCGACGCTTACGAAGCGGCGGTGGGCGCGTCGCGAAGAGAACCGGCCCGGGCGGCGGTGCGGTCGTGATCCGGGCGTTGGCGATGTCGTTGGCGGTTGGCGCGGCGGGCTTTGGCGAGGAGACATTGCGCTACTCGATCAACTGGCCCAGCGGACTATCCCTCGGCGAAGCGACGCTGGAATCGCGCGCGGTTTCGAGCGGCAAGGACGCTCCCTCTCGGCGCGAATTTCGGTTCACGCTCGACGCCTCCGTGCCCGGATTCGCCGTGGCGGACCGGCTGCGCTCGCTCGCGACGGACCGCTTCTGCTCGATCGAGTTCGAGAAGAAGCTGAAGCACGGCTCCCGGGTAAGCGCCGAGAAGACGACGTTCGATCCGGAGGCGCGCCTCGCCACGCGCGTCACGAACGACGGCGGCGGCAAGACGGAAATCCCGGTCGCCGCCTGCGCCAACGACGCTCTCTCGTACCTTTACTTCTTACGCGACGAACTCGCGCAGGGTCGCCTGCCCGCCACGCGCACGATTCTATTCGGCGCCCCTTACGAGATCGGCGTGCAGTTGGCCGGGCAGGAAACGCTGCTTGTGGGCGACCAGCGGGTTCCCACCGACCGGTTGCAGGCGCGACTCAAAGGCCCCGCGTCCGAAACGAAGTTCGAGCTCTTTTTCGCCCGCGACGAAACGCGCCGTCTGGTGCGCGTGCGAGTGCCGCTTCCGCTCGGCAGTTTTTCGATGGACCTCGTCGACTAGCGGTGCGCGTCGCCTTCTTTTCTCCGCTGCCGCCCTCGCCGAGCGGGATCGCCGACTACTCCGCCGCGCTGCTCGAACCACTGTCGAAACTCGCGAATGTGGACGTCTACGCCGCCCGCCCGCGCGAGCTCGACGCCGCGCGCTACGACGCGATCGTCTATCAGCTCGGCAATAATCCGTTTCACGAGTTCGTCTACGAGACGGCGCTCGAACATCCCGGCACGGTCGTGATGCACGAGGCGAACCTGCACCACCTGATCGCGGACCGGACGATCAAGTGCGGCGACTGGGACGCGTATATCGCGGAGGTGGCGTTCGACGGCGGCGATCTCGATCGGGCGCGTCGCGTGCGTGCGCTGGAAGTGGGCCCGGATTACGAGGGCGTCCCGATGCTGCGGCGCGTGCTGTCGCGGTCGAAGAGCGCCATCGCGCACAGCCGCTACGTGGAAAGCCGACTGCGCGCCAACGGATTCGCGGGACCGGTGGGCGTGATTCCGCACGGCGTTTGGCTGCCGGAGATCGACCGCATGTCGTACCGCGAAAAGCTGGGCGTCGAAATGGGCGCGCCGCTGATCGGCATCTTCGGGCACTTGAAGCCGTATAAACGTATCGCCGAATCGTTGCGCGCGTTCCGCCGTTTGGAGCGGGTGATACCCGAGGCGCGGCTGCTGCTGGTGGGCGATCCGCATCCCGAACTGCGTCTCGACCCCACGCCGCGCATCCGGCACATCGGCTACGCGCCCATCGACGACTTCACCGGCTATCTTGCCGCCTGCGACATCGTGCTCAACCTGCGCTACCCGACGGTGGGCGAAACGTCGGGCACGTTGCAACGGGCCCTGGGCTTGGGGCGCGCCGTCATTGTCAGCGACGTGGGCGCGTTCGCCGAATATCCCGACGACGTCTGCCTCAAGGCGCCGGTCGGCGCGGGTGAAGAGGATCTGATTTTCGAGTATTTGAATTTGCTCGCCTCGCGGCCCGACGTGGCGCGCGCGATGGGCGAGCGGGCCCGCGCATGGGTGGAGCGCGAATGCCCCTGGACGGTCGCCGCCGAGCGCTACGTGGAATTTCTCTCGACCGGCAAGCTCGCGGAGCGCACGACGGTCTCGGTCGAGATATCGCGCGACTCAGCGCCGCCGGAAGAGGCTCCGCGAATCGAACCGGAGACCGTCACGACGTGGACGAACGCCCGCCCCGAAGAGCGCGAGTACGTCGAGACGCACCTCACCCGCCTCGCGCGCACGCTGGAACTCACGCCGCCGGGAACCGCCGAAGATCGCGTTCTCGAAATGGGCGCGTACATGCAGATCACTCCGGCGTTGCACTTCAAACTCGGCTACGGCGAAGTGCGCGGCTGCTACTACGGCGAGTTGGGGCGTGTCGATTCGAAAACGGTCGTCGCGGAAGACGGAACCGAATTTTCGTGCGCGATCGATCATTTCGACGCGGAGAAGGACGTGTTTCCGTATCCCGACGGGCGCTTCGCCACGGTGCTGTGCTGCGAGTTGATCGAGCACCTGCCGAGCGATCCGATGCATACGATGGCGGAGATCAACCGCATCCTCCGGGACGGCGGCCATCTGGTGCTGACGACGCCGAATATCGCTTCGTTGCGCGCGATCGCGGCGGTGTTCTCGGGTTATCATCCGGCGCTGTTTCCGGCGTATTTGAAACCCGAGGCCGTCGCCCAAGGCGAATCGCGCCATCATCGCGAGTACACGGCGAAGGAAATTCATCTGCTGCTGCACTACGCGGGGTTCGACGTGCTGCGCCTCGAGACCGGGCCGTTCCGCGACCGTCCCCACCCGGAACTGGCTTGGGTGTCGCAACTGATCGAGCGCTACGGCTTTCCGAAGGAATCGCGCGGCGAGGGCATCTACGCGGTGGGCCGGAAGGCGGGGCCCGTGCGCGACCGTTATCCCAACTGGCTGTACGCGTGATCGCCCACCGAAGCCTGGCCCTGGCGCTGGCGCGGCGCGATATCGAGGCGCGCTACCGCGGCAGTTTCGGCGGCGGACTGTGGACTTTTCTGCACCCGCTGCTCTTGATGCTGACGTACTACTTCGTGTTCGGCGTCGTGCTGCAGGCGCGCTTTCCGGGCGACCCGACGCGCGAGGGGTTCGTGCTCTACTTTCTCGCTGGGATGCTGCCGTGGCTGGCGATCTCGGAGACGTGGGGCCGTTCGCCGACGCTGATTCCGGAGCACGTCACGCTAATCAAGAAGGTGATTTTTCCGGTGGAGATTCTGCCGGTGGTGAGAACGCTGGCGGCGCTGATTCCGCAAGCGGCGGCGATCGCGATCTTCGTCGCGCTGCTGGTTGCGACTCGCGGAGCCGTGCCCGTCACGGCGCTGTGGCTGCCCGTCGTGCTGATCCCGCAGATCCTGCTGACGCTCGGCGTCGCGTACATGCTGGCGGCGGCGGGCGCGTTTCTCCGCGATCTCGCGCAGCTCATCGGCTTCGCGCTGACGCTCTTGTTTTTTCTGACGCCGATCTGCTATCCCGATTCGTCGTTACCGGCGGCGGCGCTGCCCTGGTTAGGGAAGAATCCGGTGTACATTCTGGTGCGCGGTTATCGCGCGATCTTCCTCGAAGCGCGCGCCCCGGAGTGGCAGGCGATGTGGAAGCTGTGGCTGGTTTCGGGCGCGGCGTTTTGGCTCGGGTATCGCTGGTTCCGCTCTTTGCGGCGGAGCTTCGCGGACGTACTGTAGGGCCCGCTCGAGGCGATGGCGCTCCGAAGGTCCCCGTTCGAAATCCAGTACTCTGGAACCAGAACGTCGCGTTATGACCGATCTCGACGCACTGACCGACGAGCAATTCCGACAGCAGGCGCTTCAAGCGATTCGACGCGAGTTGGGAGACGAAGGCCTAGCGCGTTTCTTGCGCCTGGACCGATCCCGGGCCGTCGACTACACAGCCGATCGAGCGGAGTGGCAAAAAAAACTCGCTCTCGACGAGATTCTCGACTCCATTCGTCTTCGACGGCGGTCGTAATCCGAGTAAATCCCATGACCACCCGCCGCAGGTTCCTCGCCGCGAGCGTTGTCGCGATGGACGGTGGTACCCGCGCTCGCGCGCAGGACCGTCCCTACGACGTCCTCGTTTACGGAGCGACGCCCGCCGGGATCGCCGCCGCCTGCGCCGCCGCGGACGGTGGACGGCGCGTGCTGCTCCTCGAACCGACCGCGCGCATCGGCGGCATGGTGACCTGCGGTTTGTCGCACACCGACTTCCGCACGTTCGAGGGCCTGAACGGTTTCTATCTCGACTTGAGCCGCCGCTCGCTCGCCTACTACGAATCGAAGTACGGCAAGGATTCCGAACAGGCGCGCGATTCCCTGTTCGGGACGCAATGCGAGCCCAGCGTGAACTTGCTGATGTTCGAGCGAATGCTGGCGGAGCGTCCGCGCGTCGAGGTGCGGAAGAACGCCCGGCTCGATTCCGTACGCCGCGAAGGAGCGCGCATCGCTAGCGCGACGTTCGCCGGTTCGCGCGCGCCGGTGGCCGCGCGTCTCTTTATCGACGCCACCTACGAAGGCGACTTGATGGCGGCGGCGGGCGTCGAGTATCGCGTCGGCCGCGAGGGCCGAACCGAGTTCGGAGAGTCGCTCGCGCCCGAGAAGCCCGACGGGCAGTTACAGGGTTACAACTTCCGGCTATCGGCGACGCAAGTTCCCGAAAACCGGGTGACGCCTCGCCGGCCCGCGGGATACCGTCGCGAGGATTTCGCGGGCGTGCTGCCGCTGCTGGCCGACGGTCGCATCGAGCGCGTTTTCGGGCACCCGAAGGACTGCATTTTCAAGGCGCAGGTTCCGCGCCTGCCGAACCGCAAGTTCGACATCAACGACGTGTCGAATTGCCCCGTCCGACTGTCGCTGCCCGGCGAGAATTTGAAGTGGCCCGACGGCGACGAGGCGACGCGCCGCCGCATCTTCGAAGAGCACCTGCTGTGGCACGTGGGGCTGCTGTGGTTTCTGCAGAACGACTCCGCCGTGCCCGCGAAGTTTCGCGACGAGGCGCGCGAATGGGGCTGGTGCCGCGACGAGTTCGCCGATTCGGATCATCTGCCGCCGCAACTCTACGTGCGCGAGGCGCGGCGCATGCGAGGGATGCACGTGTACACCGAAAACGACACGGCGCACGCTCCGGGCGACGCGCGGTCGATTTTGCATCGCGACGCCGTGGCGATCGGCGACTACAGCCACAACTGCCACGGTTCTTCGCACGAGGGTCCGAGATTCGGAGGACGGCATACGGGCGAGTTCTATAAGCCGATTCCGCCGTACCAGATTCCGTACGGCGTGCTGGTTCCGCGCGACGTCGAGAATCTGCTGGTGCCGGTGGCCGCGAGTTCGTCGCACGTGGGATTTTGCGCGCTGCGGCTGGAACCGATCTGGATGTCGATGGGGCAAGCGGCGGGTCACGCGGCGCATCTGGCGATCGAGGAGAGGGCCGTGGTGCGGCGAGTACCGGTGCCACGGCTGCAAGCGCGATTGTGGGCGGCGGGCGCGGCGACGTTCTACGCTTCCGATGTCGCTCCGGGGAATGTCGATTTCGAGCGGGTGCAGCGGTGGGGCACGGCGGGCGGGTTTCACGGTCTCGCGCCGAAGCCATCGGAACCCGGCTCGCGCGGCAAGAACAAGCTCGGGCAGTATCACGAGGCGTTTCTCGGGCACGCGGTGGAACTGGGGAAACCGCTCGACGACGAGTTGCGCGCGCGATGGGAACGGCTGGCGCGCGAAACCGGCTTTCGATCGCCCGCCGGACGGACGTTCACGCGCGGCGAATGGCTGAGAGGCTTGCGGCGCGGATAGCCTAACCGAAGATATCCTTGACCCGCTCGAAGAAGCCCTTCTCGCGCGGCTCGTTATCCTCGGGCAGCAAACCGCCCAGTTGCTCCACCAGGCGGCGCTGGTCTTTCGAGAGCTTTTCCGGCACGCGCACGTGGATGCGCACCACCAGATCGCCACGCCCGGACGAGTTGATTTTCGGAAAGCCTTTGCCGCGCATCCGGATTTGCGTACCCGATTGCGTTCCTTCGGAAAGACGAATCGTTTCCGCGCCCTCGAACGTGGCGAGCGTCAATTCGCAGCCGAGAGCGGCTTGCGGGAAGGTGACCGGGAGCGTGCAGACCAGGTCGCTTTCGTGGCGCTCGAAAAACGAGTGCTCGCGGACCTTGAGCGCGACGTAGAGATCGCCGGGCGGACCGCCCTTGTCGCCGCTCGCCTGCCCTTCGCCCGGCACGCGCAACTGCATCCCGGAATCGACGCCCGCGGGCACGTTGAGCTTCACGGGACGGGTCACGCGAACGAAGCGCGCGCCGCGGCACTCCTTGCAAGGCCGTCGGACGATTTGTCCCGCGCCGCCGCATTGGCCGCAAGTCTGCTGCACGCTCATAAAGCCGTTCGAGTAGCTGACGCGTCCTCGTCCGCGGCAGGCGGGACACACGGTTAAGCCGTCTTCCTTCTCCGCGCCGGTCGAGTCGCAGCGCGGGCAAGCCTGCATGCGCGGCACGGAAATCTCCACCTGCTTGCCGCGAAACGCCTCTTCGAACCCGATTTCGAGTTCGTAGGAGAGATCCTCGCCCCGCCGGACGCGGTTGCGCCCGCGCCCGCCGCCCGTACCGCCGAAAAACTCGCCGAACAGATCTCCGAACAGGTCGTTAAGATCGGTGGCGGAGCCCTGGAATCCGCCGCCTCCGTTCGCGGTCAGACCGTCGTGGCCGTAGCGGTCGTAAGCGGCGCGCTTGCGAGGATCGCTGAGAACCTGATACGCCTCGGCGGCTTCCTTAAACTTCTCCTCGGCCTCGGGGTTGCCCGGATTTTTGTCCGGATGATATTGCATCGCGAGGCGGCGGTAGGCGGACTTGAGCGCCCCTTCGTCGGCGCCGCGCTCGACTCCGAGGACTTCGTAGTAGTCGAGCTTGGTCACCGCGTTACGGCCTCGGAAGCGTCGGCGACGGCGACGCGTACCATCGCCGGGCGCAACAGACGGCCCCGGAACCGGTAGCCGCGCTGAAACTCGCCGAGGATCGCCTGATCGGCCGCCTCGTTCGTGGGAACCATCTCGATCGCGTGATGCAGGTTCGGATCGAACGCCGCTCCTTCGGTCGCGATCGGTTCGAGACCTTGCTTCTTGAGCAAGTCGAACATCCGGGCGTGGATCAGTTCCATCCCCTTGGCGTAGTCTTTATCGGCGGTCTCGATTTTCAGCGCGCGTTCGAAATCGTCGAGCACGGGCAGCAGCGCCTTCACGGTGTCCATCGCGGCGTACTCGGAAAGTTCGAGGCGCTCGCGCTCGGTACGGCGGCGGAAGTTCTCGAACTCCGCGGCGCGGCGCAACAACTGATCCTGCAAATCCGCCTTCTCGCGGAGAGCCGCCTCCAATTCCGGCGTCGCGGGGGGCGGCGGTTCGGGCGGGGTTTCGAGAATCGGGTCTTCGTTTGACATGGTTCTACTTTTCGAGTCGATCGGCGAAGCGCGGCACTACATGTGCCAGAGGGCGTCGCGAAGATGCGCGACGGCCGAAAGGGCGCGGGCGTAGTCCATGCGGTGCGGCCCCAGCACGGCCACCCGGGTTTTGGCGCCGTCGGGCCGGTCGAGAGTAACGCCTACCACCGACAAACCGGCCATGGAGGGGTGAATGTCCTCGAGCCCCACCCGGACTTCCGGCTCGCCGTTTCCGCTTTCGAGATACCGGTCGAGCAGATCGATCAGGCGCTTCTTTTCCTCGAGCGTGCGGAACAGGTCGCGCATCGCCTCCCGGGTGAGATGCAGATCGATCGCCAGCAGATTCGACGCTCCGTCGAGCGACACCTCCGGGTCGAGCGCGACATCGAGCAGACCGCGCAAGTGCAGCTCGAGCAACCGGCGCAGCACGTCGTCGTAGGCCGCGCTTTCGAGACGCAACCGTCGTTCGAGCTCTCGCCGCGCGGCGGAAAGCGTCCAGCCGGAAAAATTGCGGTTGACGTAATTGCGGATCGAAATCAACTCCGTCTCGCCCAACGGCTCGGCGAGGTCCACCACCTGATTGCGCACCGCGCCGTCCGCCGTCACCACCACCATCAACACGCGATCGGCGGGTAGGGCGACGAATTGCACTTCCCGCAAAACCTGTTCGGAAATCGGGATGGCCGCCACGATCGCCGCGTTGTGCGTCCACTCGGCGAGGAGGCGCGACGAACGTTCCACCCGCTCTTCGACGGACTGCGCGCGATCGAGTTCGCGCCGCATCTTCGAGAGTTCCGCCGCCACCACGCGGACGGCCAACTTCTTCACGTACGCTTGAATCGCGGCGGGGGTGGGCACCCGGCCCGCGGAGGCGTGCGCTTGCGCGAGAAATCCCCGATCGCTGAGATCGGACATGACGTTGCGGATCGAGGCCGAGCTGAGGCGGAGCGCCGAGGCGCGCGCCAACGACTGGGACGCCACCGGCTCTCCCGTTTCGATGTACGACTCGACGATCGAATGCAGCACCGCCGACTCTCGCGGAGATAGAGATTCGCCGATGGATAGGGGAGCGGTCGCCATCCGTTTCTATTTTACTATCGGATCGCCCACGTTGCTAAAATATGGGCTTCATGAAAGTTATCGACGCCCTGTTGCGCGTTTACGCCTCTCTGTATCTGTTTGGAATTTCGGTTTTTCTCGCCGGAATCGCGGCGGTGGCCTACTTGACGGGCGTGCATAACATCAATACCGGCGGCATGTTGACGTTTGGCGGCCAACCGCTGACGAACTGTCTACTCGCCATGGGTTTGCTAGGCGTGGTCGCGGTGGCGCTTTCCTGGATGGGCGGCTGGTGGCGATTCCTGTTACCGCTCTACGCGTTAGGAACCGCCTTCACCTTGTTCCGCTGGTTTTTCGCCTCGGCGTACCATTTCGGCAGCCGCGAGACGTTCGACGGCGCGCTTTGGTTGTTCGCCGGAGCGCTCGGCGCGCTGTTGTCGAGCTTAGTGGTCCTGAAACGAAGCGGCAAAGGCTCGCGCCGCATCAAGTAATCGAGTGCAACGCCGGTACTTTCTCTCGCTCGCCGCCGCTCCGCTATTCGCCGATAGCCGGGCTACGGTACGCGGGCGATTGACGCAAGCCACTTCCGAGACCCTGCTGACGCTCGACGGCGGGCGCGTTGTCAAACTCGCCGGCGACGAGGCGACCCTCGGCGTGTTGCGCGACGCTCGTCTCAAGAACGCGGATTTCGAGGCGGCGGGACGATTCACGGGCCCAAACGAGTTCGCCGTGGACTTGATCCACACGCGTAGCCTGTTCGCCCACGTGAAGGGCCGGAAGCTGATGGTCACTTATTGGTGCGACATCTGCTACATCCGCACGTTTACGCCGGGTGTATGCTGGTGCTGCCAGGAGGATACGGCTCTCGACCTGCGGGAACCGGACGCTCCCGACCCGGTACCATGAACGCTCTGTTTCTCTTCATGACCCTCACCGCGCAATCCGACCCAGGCGCTCCCATAACGCTTCGAAACGACGACATCGTCGTCACCATCCTGCCGTCGGTAGGAAACATGGCGATCTCGATGAAAGTAAAAGGCCAAGAAGTCCTCTGGTCGCCCACCTACGACCCAGCGGCCATGAAGGCTAAGCCGCAACTGGCGGGGATTCCGTTTCTCGCGCCTTGGGCCAATCGGATCGAGGGAATGCTCTATTGGGCGAATGGCAAGCAATACGCCCTCAACCCGCATCTGGGCAATCTTCGACCCGACGGCAACAAAAATCCCATCCACGGCTTGGCGATGTTCACGGACCGGTGGAAGCAGTTTGGCGTGCAGGCGGGGAACGGAGTGCGCTATGTCGCCGAGCTCGACTTCGCTCGTTATCCGGATTGGCTCGCGCAGTTCCCGTTTCCGCACAAGATTTCGATGACCTACCGCCTATTCGACGGCGAGCTGTTCGTCGAAACGTACATTAAGAACGAAAGCTCGGAGCCGATGCCCGTCGCGATCGGCTACCACCCGTACTTCCAACTTCCGGGCGGTCGGGATAGCTGGACGATCCACATCCCCGCGTTCGAGCATGTCGAACTGTCGCCGACGCTGATCCCGACGGGCAAGCGCACGCCCCTCGCTCAACGAGATATCCCCTTGAAGGGCAACAAGTTCGACGACGTTTACACCAACCTCGCGCGGAACGCCGAGGGCCGGGCGGAGTTTTCGGTATCGAACGGCACTCAGAAACTCGCCGTGCGCTTCGGATCGCGCTACATGGTCGGCGTCGTCTACGCGCCTCCGGGCCGCGACTTCGTCTGCTTCGAGCCGATGGCCGCCATCACCGACGCGTTCAATCGGCACCACGCCGGAAAGTACCCCGACCTCCAGTTCATTCCGCCGGGCGGCACCTGGACGGAAACTTGGTCGATTCGCCCCAGCGGCTTCTAACGGTTGCTCTACGGTTGCTTTTTTGCAACCATAATGGCCGTGAAGAGCATTACGATCAAGGGCATTCCCGAGGAAACCCACCAACGACTCCAGCGCTTCGCGAAGCGCCATCGCACGAGCGTCAACGACCTACTCCTCATGTGGGTTAACCAATACGCCGAGGCGCAGACCAAAAGCGAGCGGTTCGACGATTGGTGGGACGATCACGTCAAGTGGCGCAACACCCAACCTTTGACCGCCGTTTCGGCGGTCGACGATATTCGCGCCGACCGGGAAGAAAATTGAAACTGGCCGTCATCGACACGAGCGTCATCGTGTCTTCGCTTACCCGCGAAGAAAGCTCCGAACGCGCCGATACCGTTTTACTCGATTCGCGCGCCGGTCGCGTACTGATGGCCGTTCCCGATTTTCAGCCGGTGGAAGTCGCAAATGCGCTTCGACGAAAAGTGGAGCGGGGGTTGTTCGACGAGCGAAAAGCGTTCGAATTACTGGAACGATATCGAAGTCTTGAGACGTTTGTCGAAAAGCCGGATCTCAACTTCGGATTGACCGTAGCTGTCCGGTACGGCCATTCCGTCTACGACTGCCTGTATCTCGAATTAGCCGAACGTTTCCGTTGCGACTTGATCACGGCGGACACCCGCTTCTGGCGGAAACTCGGGGGCGAATTTCCGCGCATCCGCCTGATCTGAATTACGGTTTCGTGGCAGCCGGCTTCGGCGCTACCGACGTAGGCTTCACCGTCGTCGGGGCCGGGGCGCCCATGGGCTTCGCCGCCGGAGCCGTCGGGGCCGGAGCGTTCGCGTCGTAGATCTTCACCACCTCCGCCGTGATGTCGATGCCCGAAGCCATATAGAGCACCGGACTTTGTTGGCTCGAAACGTCGAGAATGAGCGTGTAGGCGTTGTCGCGCGAGTATTTGTCGATCACCTGCATCAGGCGGCCGCCCAACTCTTGCAGAACCTTGTTCTGCTCTTGCTCGAACTCGGCCTGCGCGTCTTCCTGGTCGCGTTGCAGCGACTTCTGCTTTTGGTCGATCTCGCGCGCGAGACGAGCCTTCTGCTCTTCGCTGGCCGTGTTGGACGACTTGCGGAACTGCTCCTGCAACTGTTGAATGGCGGCGGTCTTCGACTCGATCTCCTTCCGCCGGGGATCGAAGCGGACTTGCAGTTCCTGCGCGGCTTTCTGACCGTCCTTGGTCGAAACGATCGCTTGCTGAATGTTGATGACCCCGACCTTGGTGGCGGGGGCTTGCGCCAGCGCTAACGGCGCGAGCGCCAGCAAGCCCGACAATGCTTTGAAATTCACTGAAGTTAACTCCTCGAAAATCGAATGTTCGCCGGTCCCCTAAAACGTCCGGCTGATGGTGAAACGGAAAACCCTCGGCCGCTCGAAATACGGCGTCGCCCGCCCGTACAGTTGGACCGCGTTGTTGAACGTCGCGGTATTCGGGAAAATCGAACGGTCGGCGACGATCGGCGGCTGTAAGAAGGTTTCCACGCGGCTCGGATTGTACGCCCAGTATATCCGGAATGGAGCGTTGACGACGGGCATCAACACCTGTAGTTCGAGACCGGTGGAGATACGAATTTTGTTCGCCCCCGGCGCGAGCACGACGCCGTTGCCGAAACCGGCCTGCGGAAACGTCGAATTCAGGCCGGTCAAACGATCGGAATTCAACCGCAACTGATTCCGCATCGAAACCCGGTTTACGCCGGCGTCGATAAACGGGGCCAGGGTCACCGGGCCGAAAATCTTGATGCGATACTCGGCGTTCGTCACCACTTGGGTGTCGCCGCCGAGCAGCGTGAGTTGGTAGGCGGGTACCCGCTGCGTCACCGCCGCCAGCGTTTCCCGGCCGTCGACGATGACTTTCTGGAAGCGCGCCGATCCGTCGGCGTTTAGCACGTTCACCGTACCCTCGGTCGGGATAAAGCCTAACGGCGAAATGCCCCAGATGTCGAAACCGCGGATGTCGTTTTCGCCGCCCATATAGAAGCGGTTGAACGGGGGCGCGGCCTTACCGCCGTAGCCGGTCAAGTAGCGGCCCAACACGTGGAAGCCGATGACGTGATCTTTCTTGAAGCCCTGCCGGAAGTACTTCCAATCGACGGACGGCTCGATCATGTTGACGTTGCCGCCCAGCCAGCTTCCGGTAAGCGACGTCGAAATGTAGAGACTGCGCCCGCGGCTCGGCGTAATCGGGTGATCGACCGTGTTGTAGCTGTAGTTGGGAATGATCGACGTCGTGCGGATGCCGTTCAACTGGTTCGGACCGTCCAGACCCTGGAAGTTGAAAAACTGGAAGTAGTTCGACGCGCCGTCGGTAAGCGTGCGAATGTTCGACTGGTTGTAGTTGTAGCTCACGCCGACGCGCGCGAAACTCCGCTTGAGCAGCGTGCTGGCGTACACGCTGAAACCCACGCCGTTCGAAACGTAATTGAGCAGGTTGTCCTGCCCCAACTGGCTGTACAGCGGAATCAAATTGCGGCCCGTCAGCAGCGAAACTTCGCGGCCCTGATCGTAGTTGAACCGCTGGTAGAACACCGTAAATCCGGCCTGGATGGGCTTGTCGAAGAGATACGGTTCGGTAAAGCCGAACGTCGCGGAGCGAATCCGGTCGCCCAACTGCGCGTCGAGCGAGAGCGTCTCGCCCAGACCCAGAAAGTTATTCGTCGAGTAGCCGAACGAGATGAACGATCCGGCGATTCCCGAAACGCCGCCCGAAAGTTGCACGCTATTCTTGCCGCGCTCCTTCACCTTGAGCGTGATGTCCACCGTGTTGTTCTTGGTGTCGCGCGTGATGTTGGCCGCCTCGTTCTCCTTCAAGACCTCGAAGTAGCCGAGTTGATTCAGGCGCAGCAGGCTGACTTCCCACAGACGCGTGTTGAACAGGTCGCCTTCGTCGATCAGCAGTTCGCGGCGGATGACCTTATCGCGCGTGGTGGTGTTTCCCGAGAAGTCGATCCGGCGCACGAAAAATTGCTTGCCTTCGTCGACGGTCAGGGTCAAATCGATCTTGCCGGTTTGCGCATTCGGTTCGAAGCCCGGCTCCGGCACCATATCGAGGAAGCCGAATTCGCCGTACACCTTGCGGAATTGCTCCATGCCCTTGCGGAGCTTGGTGGTCGAAAAGATGTCGCCTTCCGACATGCCGAAGATCGGGGGAAACAACGATTCCGGCGTGCGGAAAAACTTCACGCCCTGAAAGTTGATTTTGCCCAGCCGATACTGCGCGCCTTCTTCGATATTCATGGTCAGGTTGGCTCTCTTACCCGGCTTGTTGGGGTAGAAGAGCGGGATGCGGAACTTGCCGCCGCCGAAATCGACGATCTCCACGTTGTGATCGAGGACGCGAGCCGTGAAGTAACCCTTTTGTTGATAGGCGTCGCGAACGCGGTCCTTATCCTCTTCGAGCTTGGTGGAATCGAACGTCTTGGCGAACAGATTCTCGAGTAGAATCGAGCGCGGAATGCCGACCGGGTGCAGGTTTTTCATCGCGCGAATCACCGCGCGGTCGCTAAATACCTTGTTGCCTTCGATGCCGATTTTGCCGACCTTCACCTTCGGGCCTTCGGCCACCTTGAAATTCACTTCGAGCGACGACGGCGGAATCTGACGAAGCTCGGGCGTAACCGTGGCGAACTGGCGTCCGCGTTCGGCGAGGTACTCTTTCAACACGTTCGCGGCGCGCTGCACTTTATTCGGATCGTATTGCTGCTCCACTTGCAAGCCGACCTTGCGCTCCTTGAACCGGTCGAGAATTTCGGAGACGGTGATGGACTTCATCCCGTCGTACTTAATGGAGCGAATGACGCGGCGCTCCTGGACGACGAATCGAATCAGCCAGCCGGTGCGGCCGGGTTCGCGCTCCATGCGGATGTCGTCGAAGCGGCCCGTATTCCAGAGGGCCATGAAATCGCGGTTGAGGGTATCGAGCGAAAAAGGGTCGCCCTTCTTCGTAAAAATTAACGCTCGTAACGTATCCTGCGGCACGCGCCGCGAGCCGCGGAACTCGATGGCTTCGATCACGTCCGCGATCTCGCCGGGCTTGGCTTCGGGAACGGAAGGTTCGGCGGGCGGTTTGGGCGCTTCGAGGCCCGGCTTAACCGGTTGAGGTTGCGGCTTCGCTTGTTCCGGTTTGGGAGGGTCGGCGACGGGCGCGACCGTTTCGAAAGGGTTCGCGGGCTTCGGCTTAGCGGGCTCCGGCTTCGTCTGTTCGGGCTTCGGAGGCGCGGGCGTTTGCGCCATCGACGCCACCTTCAGCCACGGCAGGCAAACCAGTAGACTCAACAGGCAGGCGTGCCTGCGACACAGCATTCGCGACTATATCCTTTCCATTGGTGCGCCCCAATCCGACGTGATCCGGTGGATACCGGTTTCAGGGAAGATGCCGGCGGACGAACTGCACAAACCTCTCAGTCTACCAAGAAGTCCCGCGTAAACGAACGAACCACTTTGGGGGTAAAGGAAAGGCAAAACCCGAACAGCAGGGCCGCCGTCCACACCAGCGGTCCGGGCGCGTAAGAGTGCAGCGCGGGGCTGTAGTGCTTCCAGCCCCATTCGGCCAAAGCCCATTGACCCGCCACCGCGTACGCGCAACCGGCGCCGAGGGCCATCGGCCAACTCCAGCGCTCGGGCACGACCGCCGCCAGCGCGACCGCCGCCGCGACGCTGGTTAACAAGTGCAACGCGATCCCGGCGAGCGTGGGCATACCGAACGCGGGGGACGCGGCGCGGACTCCGTAGAACGATTCCGCCGCCAAATTCGACAACGACCACGGCGAAAATCCCGCCCACCAGCCGCCGAAGAGCATCCAGCATTGGGTGAGTACGCCCGCCGTCATTCCGATTTCGAGCCCGGCCAGCGCCCGGACTCCGAACCTGCGCATACTCGTCTATTGTCATTCATGAACCGGCGGGTGGTGGTTACGGGCATTGGGTGCGTCGGCCCAAATGGAATCGGACGCGAGAACTTCTGGCGGGCGACCCTCGGGGGGCGAAGCGGCGTGCGGCGCATCGAGGCCTTCGACGCCACGCCCTGGGGAGTGTCGATCGCGGGCCAAGTGCCGCGCGAATTCGACGAATTGCGATACGTCTCGGCGAAGGACCGCCAACACGTCTCGCGCGTCACGCCGCTGGCCATCGCGGCCACCGAGGAGGCGCTCACGGACGCGGGTATCGAGCCGGGGCGGCTGTCCCGCGACGAACTGCGCGAGATCGGCGTCGTCGTCGGTTCGGGCGGCGGCAGCCAGGAGTTCACCGAGGAACAGTACCGCCTCTATTACGAAGGCCTGCAGAAGCAGTGCAGCGTCTACGTGATCCCCACCTCGACCATCGGCACGCTGGCGAGCGAGGTGTCGATGAAGTTCGGCTTTCGCGGGTTCTCGCACGTCGTCTCGACCGGCTGCACGTCCTCGACCGACGCGATCGGCTACGCGTTCCGGGCGATTCGCGCGGGTACGATCGACACGGTGATCGCGGGCGGCGCCGACGCTCCCATCGCGCCGCTGATTTTGCGCGGGTTCCTATTGATGCGGATTCTCTCGTCGAAGTGGAACGCCGAACCGGAGCGGGCGTCCCGGCCGTTCTCGCGCGACCGCGACGGATTCGTGCTCGGCGAAGGCGCTTGGTTTTTCGCTCTCGAAGAACGCGAGCGGGCGATCGCGCGCGGCGCGAAGATCTACGGCGAGATCGCCGGTTGGGGTTCGACGTGCGAAGCCTACCATCGCGTGCGGCTCGAAGAGTGCGGAGAGGAACCCGCGCGAGCGATCCATCTCGCCCTGCGCGAAGCGGGCGCGGCGACGGAGTCCATCGACTACATCGCTTATCACGGCACTTCGACGGAATTGAACGACCGCATCGAGACTCGCGCGGTGCGCCTGGCGTTCGGCGCGCACGCCGACCGGTTGCCCGGCTCGTCGCTCAAGAGCTTGATCGGCCATCCGCAGGGCGCGTGCGGCGCGGCGAGTTTGGCCACGACGCTGCTCGCGATGCGCGACGGCATGGCGCACCCTACGTTGAATCTCGACGATCCCGCGCCGGAGTGCGATCTCGACTACATCGCGCGCGAGCCGCGGAAGCTCGATATCGAGACGGCGGTGTGCAACTGCATCGCGTTTGGCAGCAAGAATTCGGCGCTGGTGGTCCGGCGCGGCGACGCTACTCGCGGACGGTAACCGCCGTGCCGTCGAGCGCGATCGATTCGGCGAGCGGCAATCGCAAGTAAGCCATCGCCACAACCCGACCGAGCCCGGGCGAGAACGCCGCGCTCATCGTCTCGCCGCACTTGCCTCCCGAAGCGTCCGTCAGTTGGCTTCCGGGCGCGGGCGCGATTTGCACGGCGACGGAAATCGGGTACAGCCCTTTGTGAACCTGCCCGCGCGAGCGCACCCGCTCGACGATCTCCTGCCCGACGTAGCAGCCCTTGGCGAAATTGACCGCGTGCATCTGGCGGGTCTCCTGTAACAGGTGACGCTCCGTGATGTCGTCGCCGTAGCGCGGGCGGCCGCGCTCCAGGCGCACGACGTTCGCCGCTTCGAGATCCGCCTCCTCGCCGAGACGCGCCGTCAGATCGCCGTCGCCCCGAAACGTCAGCACGCGAAAATGTTCTTCGTCGAGCTTGACCACGGTACGCGCGCCCCAATCGAGATGCACGAACCGCTCCTCGGGAACCGGCGCTCCGGTCTCGCGCAACCGAGCCTCCGCCCGCGGACCCGCGATATCGATCGACGCCGTCCCGTCCGTTACGTCGTCGAGCGTCACATCGTCCGCGATGACGAACTTGTCGAGGTGCGCGAACAGCTTCTCGCGCGTCTCGGGCTCCGTGTCGAGAAGAATTTCGTCCGCGCGCGCGAGAATCGCCGCGTCGGCCAGAATCCGCCCTTGCGCGCTCAAAAAGAACGCGTAGCAGCCTTGCCCTGTCGAAAGCGCTTGCACGTTGTTCGTGGACATGGCGTGCAGCAATCGCGCGCGATCCTCGCCCGTCGCGCGAATACGCCCGCGCGCGGAAGTGTCGAACCACGCCGACGTGCGCCGCAGCGCCTCGTACCCCGTCATTTCACCAGCCGCATGGTCGCCATCGCGACGGCGATCACGACGATCGCGCTGCCGCTCACCAGCGCGCCCAGCGTCAGCCGGTCGCGCTTGGCGTGCTCGATGTTCTCTTTCTGCGCCAGCAGCATCACGGCGACGACATGCAGCGCCAGCAGAAACTTCGCGCCGAACGCCATATGCCAGTACTTCTCGACGCCCTGCCCCGTCGCCTGCACGAATTGCCAGAACCCGGTGGCGACCAGAATCGCGGCCGGAACGGCGATATAGGAAACCGGCGCGCGTCCGCCGCCCACCAGACGCATGTAGAAAGCCGCGCCCACGATCACGATCGCCGAAACGATGTGCGCCGCGCGAAAGACGATCCCCAGAATTTCGTCCATAGTTAAACTTCGTCCATAGTTAAAGAGTATGCTGCACGAGGTTCTCGCCGTCGGTCCGCTCGAATGCAACTGCTCGATTTTGGGCGACGAGACCTCGCGCGAGGCGTTCGTCGTCGATCCCGGCGACGACCTCGGCGCCATCGAGGCGATTCTCAATAGCCACGGCCTTCGCGTCGCGAAAATCCTGATCACCCACGCCCACATCGATCACATCGGCGGCGCGGCGGAGTTCAAGCGGCGCACCGGCGCGCCCGTGTATCTCCACCCCAAAGAACAACCGCTCTACGACGCGCTCGACAAACAAGCCGAGTGGCTCGGCGTACCGACGCCCGAGCGCACTCCGATCGACTTTCCCATCGCCGGCGGCATGACGCTGACCATCGGCGATACCGCGATCCAGGTGCTCGACACGCCCGGACATTCGCCCGCGAGCGTCTCTCTCTACATTCCGTCGGAGGAGATGGTGATCGCCGCCGACACGCTCTTCCACCGCTCGATCGGGCGCACCGACCTCGCCGGAGGCAATCACGCGCAACTGCTGCGTTCGATCCGCGAGAAGCTGTTCACGCTGCCCGACGCGACGCTCGTCGTTCCCGGTCACGGGCGCAACACGACGATCGGCGACGAGAAGCGCTTCAATCCTTTCCTAACCTAGTCCGCCCGTTTCGCCTTCGCTCGCTTGATCTCCTCCATCACGCCGATGGTGAGTTCCTTCGCGTCGTTCAAGCATTTCAAGACGATCTGCAAATCCATCGCGGGCTTCCCCGCTTGCCGCGCGCTTTGGCAATAGACGCCGTGCTGGCCGACCATCGTCAGCGCGTCGGTGAGCAGGTCGAGCGAAAGCGCCAACCGCCCGCGCTCCAAGCCCATCTGGGTTTCGTAACGCTCCAAGTCCTCGCGACGCTCTTCGTAAACGGTCATCCCCTTTATCCTAGAAACACATGAAAATTCCTCCCTGGCCCGTCTCCGGGGACCGCGAGTTGGAACTGCTTCGAGAAACGCTCGCGAGTCCGCAATGGGGCGGGTTTCACGAGATGGTCGGGCGGCTGGAACGCGAGTTCGCCGCCTACCAGGACGCCCGCTACGGCGTCGGCGCGGCCAATGGAACGCTGTCGCTCGAAATGGGCCTCGAAGCGCTGGGCGTCGGTCCCGGCGACGAAGTGATCGTTCCGGCGATCTCCTTCATCTCGACCGCCACTTCCGTTTCCCGCGTGGGGGCGACTCCCGTCTTCGTCGATATCGAACCTCGGACCTACAACATCGATCCGGTCCGCGCGGCGCTCGCCGTCACTTCCCAAACCAAAGCGATCATGGCCGTGCATTTCGGCGGACCGATGGCGCAAATGGACCGCCTGCGCGAGCTCGCCGACGCGTTCGGCCTTCATCTGATCGAGGACGCGGCGCACGCGCACGGTACGGAATGGAACGGACGACGCGCGGGATCCTTCGGCGTCTTCGGCTCGTTCAGCTTTCAGAACGGCAAGGTGATGACGGCGGGCGAAGGCGGCATGGCGGTGACCAACGACGAGGCGCTCGCCGAACGCATGCGCTCGATCGCCAATCAGGGACGGCGATCCGACGGGGCCTCGTTCTTCCATCACTATTCGCTGGGTACCAACTACCGCCTCTCGGGTCTGCACGCCGCCGTACTGCTCGCGCAACTCGAACGATTGCCCGCGCAGATCGAGCTCCGCGCCCGCAACGCCAAGGCGCTGCTCGACGCGCTGGCCGATTGTTCGGCGCTCGAGTTCCAGCGCGCCTACCCGGAGAACCCCGTGCACTCGAACTACTTGCTAGTGGGGCGCGTCACGACGGGTAGCCGCGACGAGTTCGTCAAGCGCCTGCAGAAGTCGGGCGTTCCGGCCACCCCCTATTACCCGCACACGCTGTATCGAAACCCGGTGTACCAGCGTCCGGACTCCTGCGTGATCCACGATTGCCCGGCGGCGGAGTGGACGATCGGGAACAGTTTCTGGTTACCCCACCGCGCGCTGATGGGCGACGAGGAGACCACGCTTGCCGTGGCGCGGGCGATGCGAGAGGCGACGGAGTAACCATGCAAATCTGCCACGATGCGGCATAATTGCATGCATGATCGCGCGCCGCGCCGATACTCGCCTAACCCGCTTGCTGGACCGCTTTCCTTGCGTGGCCCTTACCGGGCCGCGCCAAGTAGGCAAGACGACGCTCGCCCGCGACGTGGTCGATCGTCTGGGAGACCGCGCGGTCTATCTCGATCTGGAGCTCGACCGCGACCGTCGAATCCTCTCCGACCCCGATCTCTACTTCAGCGAGCACCCGGACCGGCTGATCGTCCTCGACGAGATTCATCAAGTGCCGGAGGTCTTCCGGACACTGCGGGGGCACATCGATATGCGGCGGCGGGCGGGCCGTCGCACCGGCCAGTTTCTGGTTCTCGGCTCCGCCTCCATGGATCTCCTGCGCCAATCTTCCGAGTCCCTCGCCGGCCGGATCGCCTATCTGGAGATGGCGCCGTTACTGGTATCGGAGATCGGCGACGAGGATCCGGACGAGCTATGGCTGCGCGGCGGATTCCCGGATAGCTACCTGTCGCCCAACGGCGAGGGAAGTTTCGAGTGGCGGCAGCGGTTCATTCGCACCTACTTGCAACGCGACCTCGGCTTGCTGGGTCCCCGGGTTCCGGCGGAGACGATGTGGCGCTTCTGGCAAATGCTCGCCCACAATCAGGGACAACCGCTAAACGGCGCGCGTTTGGCGGGCGCCCTCGGGTTGAGCGGGCACACCGTCGCCCGCTACCTGGACACATTGGTCGATCTTCTGCTGGTCCGCCGTCTGCGCCCATGGGCGAGCGACTCCGTCAAGCGGCTGGTGCGCTCGCCTAAAACCTACGTGCGCGATAGCGGCGTGACGCACGCGCTGCTCGAGATCGAGGATCGCGACACGTTGCTCGGCCATCCGGTCGTCGGCGCGAGTTGGGAGGGATTCGCGATCGAGAACATCCTCATGACGCCAGACCGTCCGCCGGAGGCCTACTTCTACCGCACCTCGAACGGCGCGGAGATCGACTTGCTTCTGAAGGTCGGTAGCCGCGATCTGTGGGCGATCGAAGTGAAACGATCGACCTCCTATCCGCAGCCGAGCAAGGGGTTCCACTACGCCGCCGACGACGTCAAAGCCACGCGCCGCGTCGTGATCTACCCCGGCAAAGAGAAGTTCAAACTCGACAAGAAGACCGAGGTGATGCCGCTCCGCGCGCTCGTCCGCGAACTCGAGTAAGCGGCTACTCGACCCGGAAGTCCCACACTTGCGGGTCGCCCTTACCGTCGATAAACGTCACCACCGCGTACTCGCCCATGTCGAGATCTTTCACCGGCCACAGCTTGTACAACCCGTCGGCGAACTGGCGGCGGAACGTCTCCACCACTTCGCGCTCTTCGAGCATCTCTTTTACCACCGGCATGATCGACACCTGCTCGACGACGCGCGCGTCGCCTTTTTTCGTGAGCGTCAACTTGACAAGCGCCAAGCCCACGTCGTTCGACAGCCGCACGTAGAACTCGGGCCGCCGTTCGCCGACGACGTTGCTCGACTTCGCGCCCGCCACTTCCACGGTCGCCTTGCCGTTCAGCGGGATTTGCGTGATCGCCTTCAGAATCGAGCGTTTCTTGTCGCTCACCAGCTTCACGTCGGCTTGCGGCATCGTCTTGAGAGCGTCGCCGCTAACCCAATACACGCCTGGGTCCACCGGCACGCGCGCGATCTCCCGCGAGATTTCTCGATCCGCCCGATCCTCGGCGTCCTGCTCGGCGGCTTCTTTTTTGATCTTGGCCTCGGTGGCAGCGCGCTCGGCGTCGGTCTTTTTCAAATCGACCAACTCGGTGGGAATCTCTTCCCAATCGCCGCGCTCGGTCGAGTAGTACTTCACGCGGTCCGCTTCGATCTTGTACTCGCGCACTTGATGGTGCGTGCCGTCTTTCAGATACAGCCGGAAGTTGGCCGCGAACACCAGCGTCAGCAGCAACTGCGCGATCACGCCTTCAGTGTAATGCGGGAAGCGCACAGGCCGGATGCCCGGCCGTTGTGCGCGAAGATCGAGCCCGTGCGCGAAAATAAAGCCGTGAACTACCGGACGTTGGGGCGCACCGGCATGCGCGTGAGCGAGATCGGCTTCGGAGCATGGGGCATCGGCGGCAATCAGTGGCGCGGCGGCGGCGACGACGAATCACTCGCGGCGTTGCGGCGGGCGATCGAACTCGGCGTGAACTTTATCGACACCGCGCTCGCCTATAACGAAGGGCACAGCGAGCGGCTGATCGCGAAAGTTCTGCGCGAGACGCCCGTGGCGGTGGCGACGACGCGAGCCGCCGTGAGCGTAGCGACAAAGATCCCGCCCAAAAATCGAATTTGGCCCGCCTATCCGGGTACGCCGATCTCCGAAGTGTTTCCCTACGACTACTCGATCGAATGCACCGAAACCAGCTTGCGCAACCTCGGCGTCCACACCATCGATCTGCAGCAGTTTCACGTCTGGAATCCCGAGTGGCTCGACCGCGACGAGTGGCGGCGCGCCGTCGAGGACTTGAAGCGCTCCGGTAAGGTCCGCTATTTCGGAATCTCGATCAACGCCCATGAACCGGACACGGCCATCGAAGCGCTCGAAACGGGGCTGATCGACGCCGTGCAGGTGATCTACAACGTCTTCGATCAAACTCCGGAAGCGAATCTCTTTCCCGCTTGCGAGCGCCTCGACATCGGCGTGCTGGCGCGCGTGCCCTTCGACGAAGGTTCGCTCACCGGAACCATTACGGAAGATTCCGTATTCGAGGAAGGCGATTTCCGCGCCGGCTACTTTCGCGGCGACCGCAAGCGGGAAGTGGCGGAGCGCGTCAAAGCGCTGACGAACGACCTGGGCGATTCCGAACCGCTGGCGCAAACGGCCCTTCGCTTCTGCCTCTCGCATCCTGCGGTCTCCACGGTCATCCCCGGCATGCGAAAAATCCGAAACGTGGAGATGAACTGCCGCGTTTCCGAGTTAGGACCTTTGTCTTCAGACCTACGGGGGGTTGTGAGGAACCATGCTTGGAACAAAAACTACTATCGCTAGCTTTCTGCTAGCGTCGGTCGCCTTCGCCCAGAACTATTGGCCTTTGACGACGGGGAACATCTGGGTCTACAAGACTACCGATCGAGGCTATGTCCGCTGGACGATCCAGCGAACCGAAGATTTCGACGGCAAGACGTATTCGCTGCTCGCGGGCGATCCGGCGGGCGACGTCTGGCTACGCGGCGACGACGAGGGCCGAGTCTACGCGTTCGATCCGCGCACTCGCGAAGAGAAGCTTTACTACCGCTTCGGCGCGGGCGTCGGCGAGAGTTACGAAACGGCGATCCCGGATTCCGGCGGACGCGCGCAACTGCAAACCCGCAACGAGTCCTATCGCGGACCGGTCGGCCAATTCTCGAACGCGCTCGCGATCGCCTATCCCGGCGCGCAGCGTCCGCCGGGCTTTTCGCGCGAGTTGTTCCTGCCGCACGTCGGCATGGTGCACCGCGATGGCATCGGCGGCATTCAAGCGTCGTCCTGGGACCTCGTGTACGCCAGCCTCGGCGGCGTGACGATCGTGACGCAACCCGAAACTTCCTTCGCCATCGCCGTCGAACGGAACTCGGTTCGCCTCACGCTTCGGCACATCGGCGCGAACGCGCTCGAAATCGATTTCCCCTCGGGGCAAACCTACGAGATGGCGATCTACGACACGCAAGGACAGCGCGTGTACACCTGGTCGGCGGATAAGCTATTCGTCCAAGCGGCGCGCACCGAGAAGTTTCTCGGCGAGCGAACTTGGGTGGAGCCGATGCCGACGCTCGCGCCGGGGCGCTATCAAGTGGATTGCTTCTTGACCACCAGCGCCGGACCCGTTTACCGGGCCACGGTCCCCATCGTTATTTCGGGGTCGCGGTAGATCGAGGGGTTGCGGTAAGCCGGAACCGCACCAGCATCTCTTCTTTTGTGCCGATCGCGCCTAGAGCCGCTTTTTGCGGCTTTAGGCCGTAATCGGCGTGCTTGATCGTCGCCGAACCTTCGAGAGTGTTGCCGTTCCGTTTCACGGTCACCGCGCACGGCTTCGTAATGCCGCGGATCGTCAGTTGCCCGGTCACCGTGCCTTCTTGCGCGTTCTCGGCTACGAAGCGGATTTCCGGCCCGCCGATCTCCTTCTTCGCGACCTCGATAATCTCGGCTTCCTTGCCTTTGGCGGGCGACCAATCGTCGTGTAACTGGATGCTAGTGGCGTCGACGACGAACTCGATCCGCTTGCCGTCGAACGTCCCCCGGTATTTGTCGAACGTGAACAAGTGTTTCTTGCCGCTCAGCAACCCGGTCTTCTCCATTTCGAGTTCGAACCGCGAATCGGGCGCGGGCGCGATGACGAATTGAGCGAGCAAAAGCAGAGCGCGCATATACTCCGGATGATGACACGCCGGACGTTTATTCCCGCCTCTCTTGCCGGTTTTCGCGCCTTCGGCCAATCGCCCGCGCGGCCGAACGTGGTCTTTCTCTCGGTAGACGACATGAACGATTGGGTGGGCTGTCTGGGCTCGAAGCGCACGCTAACGCCCAACATCGACGCCCTGGCCAAGCGCGGCGTGCTGTTCTCCGACGCCCATTGCGCTTCGCCGCTCTGCAATCCCTCGCGCACGGCGCTGCTCACCGGAATGTCGCCCGCGAAAAGCGGCGTTTACGACAACGATCAGTTCTGGCGGCCCACCGTGCCGAACGCCGTCACGCTGCCCATGCATCTCAAGGCGAACGGCTACACGACGGCGGGCGCGGGCAAAATTTTTCACCACACCGCCGGGATGAATCCGCCCGATCAGTGGGACGACTTCCAACTCCAGAAGTTCGACGATCCCTGGTATCGCCGCGACGAATGGTACCCCTGGAACAAGAAGATTCCCGCCCCCGAAGGGCATCCGTTCAACGGTCTGAAAGACTTCCCCGGCGAGTTCGATTGGGGCGTGCCGCCCGCCGAGGAGTCCGCCTACGGCGACATGGAAGCGGTCCGCTACGGCGAAAAGTTCCTAAAACAAACTCACGCCAAACCGTTTTTTCTGGCGCTCGGACTGTGGCACCCGCACATCCCCATGTATTCGCCGCAACGGTTTTTCGACATGTACCCGGAAGAGGATGTCCGCCTGCCCGAGGTTCTCGAAGACGATCTGAAAGACCTGCCCGCCGTCGGTCGAGAATTCGCCGCCTTCCGGCGCGTCGAGCACGAGCGCATTTTCAAGGAGCGCAAATGGCGCGACGCCGTCCGCGCCTATCAAGCGGCGATTTCGTTCGCCGACACCATGGTGGGGCAGGTGGTAAAGGCGCTCGCCGAAAGCCCGCACGCCGCGAACACGATTCTCGTCTTTTGGTCCGACAACGGCTGGCACTTAGGCGAAAAGGAGCACTGGCACAAATCGACGCTCTGGCAGCGCTCGACGCACGTGCCGCTGATTATCGACGGACCGATGGTGCGCGAAAAAGGCAAGCGGCGCGAACAGCCGGTAAGTCTGCTCGACCTCTATCCGACGATCCTCGATTTGTGCGGCTTGCCCGCCCGCCCGGAACTCGACGGCCTTTCGCTGAAACCGCTGCTCGAGCGTTCCGGCGCGAAACGCCGCCCGGCCGTCGTGACGTACCTGAAAGGAAACCACGCGGCGATCTCGGAACGCTGGCGCTACATCCGTTACCGCGACGGCGGCGAAGAACTCTACGACCGCAAACGCGATCCCAACGAATGGGACAACCTCGCCGGGAACGCCAAACTGGCGAAGGTGAAGACCGAACTCGCCCAATGGTTCCCCAAATCGAACGCCGACCCCGTCCCCGAGCGCTCGCAATTCGACTTCGACTTCGCGACTCATACCTACCGCAAAAGGTAGAATGGTACCCGTGAGCCTCAATATCAAGAATCCCGAAGTCTTAGCGCTCGCTAACGAAGTGGCGCGCCTGACCGGCGAGACGAAAACCGAGGCCATCCGCAAGTCGCTCGAAGAGCGGAGAAAAACCCTGGGATTCGATCTGGAGGAAAGAAATCGCCGGGCGCACGAATTTTTGGTGGAGTATTGGAAAACGCTTCCCAGCGAGCTCCGGGGAAAGGAAACCACCAAAGCCGAAGTAGAGGAGTACCTCGGATTCGGGCCGGATGGCGTCTGAAATTGTGCTCGATTCCTCGGCGGTGGTGGCTTTGCTCCTTGAGGAGCGCGTCGCGCTCGCGATTGAAACGAAAATACAGAGGGCGGACGTAGTTCTGATCGGAGCCCCTACCGTTCTCGAAACCAAAATCGTCATGACCACCAGGCGCGGGCGCGACGCTTCAACCGAAGTTCGCGAGATTCTCGACCGGTACCGAACGATGTCCGTCGCGTTCACGAGCGAGCATGAGTCGGCGGCCACCGCAGCGTTCCTTCGATTCGGCAAGGGCCGTCACCCGGCCGCGCTAAACTACGGCGATTGCATGGCTTACGCCGTCGCGAAGCTGGCGAATCGGCCGCTGCTGTTTACCGGCGCCGACTTCTCCCAAACCGACGTGCGGGCCGCGTAAACTGGAAAGATCGCCTAAATGCCCGAACAGCAATACGATCCGTCCGTTCTCGAAGCCAAATGGCAGTCCGTCTGGGACGCCGACCCGTCGCTCTACGCGCCGCGCGAGGACGCCCCACGCGGCAACTACTATGTCGTCGAAATGTTGCCTTACCCCTCTGGAAAGTTACACATGGGGCATGTTCGCAACTATTCGCTGGGGGACACGCTGGCGCGGTACATGTGGATGCGCGGGTATCGGGTGCTGCACCCCATGGGGTGGGACGCCTACGGCTTACCCGCTGAAAACGCGGCACTTAAGTCGGGGCGAGCGCCGCGCGAGTGGACCGTTTCGAACATCGCGACGATGAAGGGGCAGTTGAAGCGGCTGGGGTTCGCGATCGACTGGACCCGAGAGGTAGCGACGTGCGAGCCGGAATATTACCAATGGAATCAATGGTTTTTCCTGAAGATGTACGAGCGCGGGCTGGCCTATCGGAGAAAATCGAGGGTTAACTGGTGCCCGCTGTGTAACACCGTGCTCGCGAACGAGCAAGTCGAGAACGGCTGCTGCTGGCGGCACACGACTACGCCGGTCGAACAGCGGGAAATCGAGCAATGGTTCTTTAAAATCACACACTTCGCCGAGGAATTGGTGTCCGGTCTCGAAAAAATGACCGGCTGGCCGGAGCGGGTCAGAGCCATGCAGCGGAACTGGATTGGCCGCAGCGAAGGTACAGAAGTGCACTTTTATGCACCAAATGGGGGCGTTTTGCGCGTTTTTACGACCCGAATCGACACCATTTTCGGCGCTACGTGCGTGATTTTGGCCCCGGAGCACGAACTCGCGAGCCGGTTAATCGACCCGGCGGACCGGGCACGCCTGAAAGAGATGATCGACGACCCGGCGCGGAAAGACCCAGCGTCGGTGGAGAAGCATGGATTCTTCACGGGTCAGTACGCCGTCAATCCGTTCGACGGAACGCGAGTCCCCATCTGGGTCGGCAACTTCGTGCTGGCGGGATACGGAACCGGGGCGATTATGGCGGTGCCCGCGCACGACGAACGCGATTTCGAGTTCTGCACCAAGTACGGCATCCCGATCGTGCCGGTGATTCGCCCGAAAGACGGCGCGCTCGACGCAGCGGCGCCCTATACCGATTTCGAGAACGGCGTGGTCGAAAACTCGGGCGAGTATTCGGGACTGCCCTGCCCCGAGGCGTGGGAGCGGATGACCGAGCGCGCGGAACGCGAGGGTTTTGGGCGGCGCTCGATCACCTACCGTCTACGCGATTGGGGCGTGTCGAGGCAGCGGTACTGGGGCACGCCGATTCCGATGATCCATTGCCCGCAATGCGGCGTAGTGCCGGTACCCGAAAGCGATTTGCCGGTGATTTTGCCGGACCACGTGGAGATTACGGGGGAGGGGCGGTCGCCGCTCGAAAACGTTCCCGAGTTTATGAACGTCGCCTGCCCGAATTGCGGGGGCGCGGCGCGACGCGAATCGGACACGATGGACACGTTCGTCGATTCGTCGTGGTATTTCTACCGCTACTGCGATCCGCGCAACGACCGCGCGCCGTTCGATCGGGCGAAAGTAGCCGAATGGATGCCGATGAAGCAGTACATCGGCGGCATTACGCACGCGATTCTGCACCTGCTCTACTCGCGCTATTGGACGCGGGTGATGCGCGACATGGGAATGGTCGATCACGACGAACCGGCGGAGAACCTGTTTACGCAAGGGATGGTGCTGGGCACGGACGGCACGGCGATGTCGAAGTCGAAGGGCAATGTCGTCGATCCGGACGAGATGACGGCGAAGTACGGCGCGGACACCTGCCGGTTGTTCACGCTGTTCGCCGCGCCGCCCGACCGCGATATGGAGTGGAACGAGTCGAGCGTCGAGGGCCAGTACCGGTTTCTGGGGCGCGTGTTCCGGTTCGTGACGCGCAACATCGCCGCGGACCGCGCGGGGACGGTGGAGGGCGGGCGAAAGGCGCTGCGTAAGGTTCACCAGACGATCGCGAAAGTGACGGCGGACTTCGACAGCCGATGGCACTTCAACACGTCGATCGCGGCGTTGATGGAACTGTCGAACGAGTTGATCGCGCTGGAGAACGAGATTCCGGGCGCGGCGATGCCCGCGGCGAACGAGGCGTTCGTGAAGATGCTGGCGCCGTTCGCCCCTTACGCGGCGCAGGAGTTGTGGTCGGCGATGGGGCGCGAGGGCGAGGTATTTAAGCAGCCGTGGCCGGAAGCGAACCCCGCGCTGGCGGCGGAGGACTCGATCGAAATCCCGGTGCAGGTAAACGGTAAGCTGCGGGGCAAGGTGGTGGTGGCGGCGGGGGCCGACGCGAGCGAGATCGAAAGGGCGGCGTTGGCCGACGAGAAGGTTCGCGCGCACCTGGACGGTAAACAGGTCGTCAAGGTGATTTTGGCGGCGGGCAAGCTGGTGAATATCGTCGCGCGCTAAGACCGACCTCGCCCGGCCGGAAAATCGGCCAACCGATAAGAAGCGGCGTAAAACCGATTGGCACTGGAATTGCTGCTCTGTTTCGTTCAGCAGAGTATGCCCACACGAAACAAGCCAGCAGAAAAGCGGCCGGTGAAGCCGGCCTTCGAAGGCCATAAAGCAGCCGAGCTTCACCAAACCGCCTCGGGAGACATCGCCGTCCTCACCACTCAACAGGGCGTACCCGTCTCGGACAACCAAAACACGCTCCGTATCGGCCCCCGCGGACCGGCACTCCTCGAAGATCTTCACTTCCGCGAAAAAATCTTCCATTTCGATCACGAGAGAATTCCGGAACGAGTAGTGCATGCGCGAGGGTTCGGCGCGCACGGTTACTTCGAGAACTACGAATCGCTGACGGACTTAACCATCGCCGATCCGTTCCAAAAAGCCGGGGCGAAGACGCCGGCCTTCGTCCGGTTCTCGACCGTGGCCGGGAGCAAGGGATCGGCCGATCTCGCCCGGGACGTTCGCGGCTTCGCCGTCAAGCTCTACACCAAACAGGGAAACTGGGACATCGTGGGCAATAACATTCCGGTGTTTTTCATACAAGATCCCATCAAGTTTCCAGACTTGATTCACGCCGCGAAACAGGAGCCGGATCGCGGCTTTCCGCAAGCGCAAACGGCCCACGACAACTTCTGGGACTTTATCTCTTTAATGCCGGAAAGCCTCCACATGGTTATGTGGATTATGTCGGACCGCGCCATTCCGCGATCGTTCCGTTTCATGGAGGGCTTTGGCGTTCATACCTTTCGATTGGTGAACTCCGCCGGACGGTCCACTTTCGTGAAATTTCATTGGAAGCCGAAGCTGGGTCTACAGTCCGTCACCTGGGACGAAGCTTTAAAAATCAACGGCGCCGATCCGGACTTTCACCGCCGGGATCTTTGGAACGCGATTCAAGACGGAAGTTTTCCGGAGTGGGAGCTCGGGTTGCAATTATTCGACGAGAGCTTCGTCGAGAGGTTTCCCTTCGACGTTTTGGACGCGACGAAGCTGATTCCGGAGGAAGACGCGCCCGTGCAGAGGGTTGGCAGGCTCGTTCTGAATCGATGCGTGGACAATTTTTTCGCGGAAACCGAGCAAGTCGCTTTTTGTACGAACAACATCGTACCGGGCATCGACTTTAGCAACGATCCGCTATTGCAAGGACGGAACTTTTCCTATCTCGACACCCAACTGAAAAGACTCGGTGGACCGAATTTTACCCACCTGCCCATCAACGCTCCCAAGTGTCCCATGCATCATTTTCAGCGAGACGGTCATATGGCGACGGTCAATCCGAAGGGTAGAGTGAACTACGAACCGAACTCGTACGGGCCCGAGGGGGGACCGCGAGAACACCCGGAAGCGGGATTTCGTTCTTTTCCCGCCGAGGAGAGCGGCCGGAAAGTCCGCCAAAGACCGGAAAGTTTCGCCGATCATTACAGCCAAGCGCGTCAGTTTTACGTCAGCCAAACCGAAGTCGAACGGCATCATATCGCCTCGGCGTTGATCTTCGAACTAAGCAAGGTCGAAGAACCCGCGATCCGCGTCCGTATGGTCGCTCACCTTCCTCACATCGACCGGGGCTTGGCCGGCCGGGTAGCGGCGGGATTGGGGCTCCGGGACGAAGTGGAAGCGGTTCGACCGGCGGTTCCACCACGCTCCGATTTGCGCAAGTCCGACGCGCTTAGCGTGATTTTGAACGGCCCGAAGAACTTCTCCGGAAGGAAAGTCGGCGCGCTGGTAAGCGACGGCGTCGACGCGGAATCGATCGCCAAGTTGCGCGCGGCGCTGAAGAACGAGAAAGCGACGCTGGAGATCGTCGCGCCGACCATCGGCGGAGCGACCATGAGCGACGGCGGCCATTTACCGGCGGACCATAACTTCGAGGGCGGGCCGTCGATTCTCTTCGACGCCGTGGCGATTCTCGTGGCTCCGGCCGCCGCCGAAACCCTCGCGCGCAACCCCTCGGTGCAAAGCTTTGTCAAAGACGCTTTCGACCATCTCAAGTACATCGGCTACGTCGAAGGCGCTCTAGGTTTGTTCGAGGAAGCGGGCCTGGGCGCCGCCCTCGACGAGGGCTGTATCCCGCTCGATTCCGAGTCGTCCGAACATTTCGTAAAGGCGTGCCGGAGTCTGCGATTCTGGGCTAGAAGCCATTAGAGAGCTTCGGCGGAGAGCGGCGGGCCCGGCAGAGCCGGAATATGCGCTTACGGCGCCATCAGCAAGTAAGAGACGGCTTTCCAAGTCGCGCCGGATTTATCCCAAACCAGCCAAAGCACGGTTCCGCTCGCGTTGGCGGCGTTGCGGCTGAAGCCTGTCGCGTAATATCGACCGTAAGTGGGAGCGCCGGCCGGGTCGTTTTGGACGAAGCCGTCCTTTTTCCAGCGGGCGCAGTCGGCGGAGGCGCCCATGGAGTCGGGGAGAGCGACGACGGTAAAGGCGGCGTCTTCGGCGTGCTTGACCAACTTCAGGTCGGGATGATGCACCGCCGGAGCGAGGATGGCGTCGCTCAAGCGGGGCGCGACGGCGGCTTTGGCGGTGTCGGCGATCGCCCGGCGGAGAATTTCCCGGCGCGCGGCGGGCGTCGCCGACCGGGCGGCTTGATCGGAGAAAAGATCGACGCAATCCAAGCAACTGGGCGCGAGGTAACCTAGCGCCCGATTGGGGTTCTTCCCCACCCACCACGCGTTCAGAAATTCGGTGGCCGCGCGGATCATGGCGGGATCGCCCGCGACGGTTTCCAGCGCGGCGGCGGAAGGGGCGGTCGAAAGGGCGGGGACGCCGGTGCGGCCGACGCCGGGATCGACGGCGTAGGAGATCAGCTTCCAATACCCGCGCTGGTTCTGCCAGAGCGTCGCGACCACCTCTCCCTTACGGCCGGGCGGCGCGATGCGAAACAGCGCCGCGACGTATTTGCCGAAGGCCTTCGAGTTCCGGGCTTTGGGCGAAGCTTGCTCGGGGTCCAGGCGATTGGTGCAGTTGAACTCTTCGGCCAAATCCTCGCGGACGTCGTAAAGCGCGAACTCCGAGGAGTGCGACTGGGCGATGGGTTTGAGGCGGTCGTCGCGATGCTCGACGGGCTTACTCACGTCGGCGAGCGCGTTTACCTTTCCGATCTTTTTGTTCAAGTCGGCCAGACTGCGCGCCATCGCGAATTTGGCCATGCCGCGGTCGGAGCGGGAGGCTTGTTCGAGTTCGACGCAAGCGTGGGTCTCTTCGGCGACGTAGGCGACGGAACGGAAAGGCTCCGCGTCGACCAGCCAACTTTTGAGGAAATCGTGGACGGCGTCGGCGGGTTGGGCGAGCTTCGAAGCGGGGACGCTCGCTACCTTCTGTCCGCCCACCGTCGCCGCGTCCGAACCGGTGGTCTCGAGCGGCAGTCCCAGCAAGTTCCGCCACCAATTCGTCAGACCTTCCCACTTGCCGTTATGCTTGACGTCGTTGCGGCCCGCGCGGACGTCGGAATTCGAGGCGGTGAGGTGGCCGTTGACGAGAGAAACCGGGAATCGGGAGGAGCGGTAATCGACGTCGATGTCCGCGCGAACGCCCTCGCGGTCGAGCGATATCTGAATGGAGGGAACGCCGCCGGCCGAGCGGAAACAAATTGGATAGCCGCGGTGGAACACGGTGTTGTCGATGTCGCGGCGGAATTGCGCGCTGCGCTTGAGCAGGTCGAGCGCGCCGGGCTTAGTCTGCACGTAGAGGCGGAACTGCTCGTCGCCGCGCCCGCCCGCGATTTCGCCCGCGACGCTGTCGAGCTTATCGATCAAGGCGATAGCCGACGGCGCGAGGGCTTGCCCGGAAGAATCGGTCAACTTGGTCGTGAGCAGAGCGTGCGTGACGGCGTTGAGCGTGGTTTTGATGGACAGGGGCAGGTTTTCGTAGCCCTCCGACGGATTCACCGGGCGGCCGACGGTTTTCGAGAAGCGGGCGAACCAGTCGTCCACCAGGCGCTTCTGTTCGGCGCGAAGGCCATCGTAGCCGCCCCGAAAATCCTCCTGGGGCGCGCGCTGCGCGAAGGCGGGGACGAACGCGAACCCGGCGGCGAGTAGGAAAGCAACGTAGCGTGGCATAGGCTATTTCGCGCCCTTGTAGATTTTTCCGTCTTTCATAACAACGGCGAAGTTCTTCGCGGGATCGGCGAGCAGGTCGAGGTTCGAGAGCGGGTCGCCTTCGACCAAGAGCAGGTCGGCGAGCGCGCCGGTTTCGACGACGCCGAGTTTGCCCTCGTAGGGAGTGCGCGGGCCGCTCATCGCCAGCAATTGCGCGTTGTCGTAAGTGATCATCTTGACGACCTCGGCGGGCGTGAACCACTGGCGCATAAGCAGGATGAGGCGGTTCTGTTCCGGTAGCAGGTCGGGCTCGAACAAAAGGTCGGTGCCCCAAGCCATTTTCGCGCCGTGCTTTTTGGCGAGCGGCCACACGCGCTCGTTGCCCCGGATGACCGGAATCCGCTTCTCTTTGCGCTCGGGCGTCATGTTGGGCGTGGAGGCGACTAGATTCTGCCCACTGAGCCAAACGCCTTTTTGCGCCATCAGGGCGATGGTCTCCTCGTCGAGCAGTTGGCCGTGCTCGACGCACTTGACGCCCGCCTCAATAGCCCGCTTCACCGCGCGCGGCGTGTAGGCGTGCACGGTGACGTAGGTATTCCAGTCTTCCGCCGCCTCGACCGCCGCCTGCATCTCTTCGAGCGAATACTGCGTCACGTCGAGCGGATCGTAGACGGACGACGTTCCGCCCCCGGCCATGAGTTTGATCTGGCTCGCGCCCCGGCGCAGGTTCTCGCGGGTCGCGGTGCGCACCTCGTCCTTGCCGTCGGCGATAAAGGTGGCGGCGTAGGTTTCGGCGCGGGACGCCTTGCCGAAGAAGCGGCGGGACAGTTCGTTATCGGTGCGCAGATCGCCGTGGCCCGAGGTTTGCGAAATCGTCGCGCCGGACGGCCAAACGCGCGGCCCTTCGACCTTGCCCGCGTCGATCGCTTTCTTAAGCGGGAAGACCGGACCGCCCACGTCGCGCACGGCCGTGAATCCCTGTCGCAACGTGGTCCGCGCGAACTTACTCGATCCCGCCGCGATCTGTTCGTCGGTGAGCTTGGGATCGTAAAGCTCGGTCAGCAGGAGGTTGGCGTAAATCATGTGCACGTGAGCGTCGATGAGGCCGGGCATCAACGTGCGTTCCCGGCCCTCGACGACCGTAGCGCCGGGCGCGGCGGCGACGTTCGCGGCGATCTCCGCGATCCGGTTGCCGCGAATCAGCACGTCGGTGGGCGAGCCTAATCGACCGTTCACGACGTCGAGTACACGGACGTTGCGGAACGCCGTTTCGGCGGGGCGAGCGGGCGGTTGCTGGGCGTTCGCCACGCCTCTCAGCGCAACCCACGCGCCCGCCGACAAGACACCTCTGCGGCTCAGGCGACCGGAGGTCATCGCCTATTTCACCAGCGGAACGACGGAAGCGACTTCCAGGTCGAGCAGGCTTTCGAGCTGCAACTCGACCTGGAAAAACTTCGCGGCGATGGTGGGCGAAATCTCTTTGGAGATGCGGTCGAAGTATTTGCGGCGAAGGGCGGTACGCTTCTGATGGAAATCGAGAAGGCGGCGTCCGAGACCGCGAGCGTCGGCGTCGGAAAGCGTCTCCCACGCGGCGGCGTACTCCTTGATCAATTGAAGCCGGTCGTCGTTGAGTTTCGAAAGATCGCTTTCGTAACTGCGATGCAGGGGCCAGAATTTGCCCGACTGATCCTCGGTAAGGGTCAGGTTTTGCCGCACGATTTCCAGCTTTTTGGTTCTGACGCCGGATCGTAGGAGCGCGATGTTTCCATCGACGATCGCTCCGACGTCCTGCGCCGCGAGATTGAGAGAAAGGCAAAGCGTTATCGCCGCCGCCCGAATCCAAGGTTGCATCAAAGTTCCTCCTCCGGCCGCCGGGTCGAATCGACCGGCTAGCCTTACCGCCGAGATTACTCCGGTTGAGCTACAACTACATGAAAGGATATACGAAAGTATTTCTTCGGCCACTAGCGGCGCGCTCGGCCGCCACGGCGCCGCGCCTGATAGGATGTGCGGCGTGACCAATACGCGGCGCAATCTTCTTTCGGCGGCATCGGCCGCGTTTACGACCAATCTCTTCACCGGCGCGGTTCGCGGGGCGAACGATAAGGTTTCGGCGGCCTTCATCGGTACGGGCCGCATGGGACTGTCGAATCTGAACAACGCGAAGCGGCAGGAGAACCTCGTCGTCAGCGCGGTGTGCGACGTGTACGAGCCGAATCTGGAGAAGGCGGCGACGGCCGCCGGTCCAGACGCGAAAAAGGTGAAGGACTTCCGCGAGATTCTCGCCGACAAGTCGATCGACGTGGTGTGCATTTCGACCCCCGATCATTGGCACGCCTACATGACCGTCGAGGCCTGCAAGGCGGGCAAGGACGTGTACGTCGAGAAACCGATCGGGGTGACGATCGACGAGGGCCAGAAGATGGTGGCGGCGGCGCGCAAGTACAAGCGTGTGGTGCAGGCGGGGACGATGCAGCGCTCGGCCGTCCATTTTCAGCAGGCGGCGGAGGTCGTCAAGAGCGGCGAACTAGGCACGATCAGCTTCGTGCGGAGTTGGAACGCCGGACTGCAACCGCAGGACGGAATCGGCAATCCGGCGAACGCGGAACCGCCGAAGGAACTCGACTGGGATATGTGGCTGGGCCCCGCGCCGAAGCGCGAGTACAACCCAAACCGCTTCGGCGTCGATCCAAAAGCGTTTTCGCACTTCCGGTGGTTTTGGGATTACGCGGGCGGCATGATGACGGACTGGGGCGTGCATTGGCTGGATATCGTGCAAATGGCGTTCAACGAGAAAATGCCGACGGCATGCGTCGCGTTGGGCGGGCGGTTCTGGCTAAAGGACAACCGCGAGACGCCGGACATCATCCAAGTGACTTACGAGTACCCGGGCTTTATCGCGACGTACGAGAATCGCACCGGGCACTCGCAGGTGATTCACGGGGCGGGATCGGGAATCTTATTCCAGGGCACGAAAGCGACGCTATTCGTGGACCGGTCGCGCTTCGCGGTGATTCCGGAGCGGAACTCGACGGTGGAGGCGCGCGAGGTAAAGGCGACGGACTCCGGCAACGCGCGCCATTGGGCGAATTTCTTGGAATGCGTCAAGACGCGGAATAAGCCGAATTCCGATATCGAGATTTGCCACAAGTCGACGACGACCTGCCACTTGGGGAATATCGCGCTGCGGTCGAAGCTGCGGGTGGACTTCGACCCGGCGCGCGAGTACGTGGCGCAGGCGGAGGCTCGGAAATACGTTTTGCGCGAGTACCGGAAGCCGTGGAAGTTAACGGTGTAGGCGACGCGTCGGCTACGCTGAAGTCATGGAGTCCTATCGGATCGATCGGATCACGGCGGACCCGCTACAGATGGGCGGCGTGCCCTGCGTGCGGCATCTGCGGATTCCCGTAGCCACGGTCTTGCGTCTGTTGGCCGGAGGGAAAAGCGATCAAGAAATCCTCGCCGATTATCCGGATTTGGAAGCCGAGGACATTCGGGAATGTCTCCGCTTCGCGGCGCTTTCGGCGATGGAACGGGAAATTCCTCGTCCGCGCTTGGCGTGAAGTTTCTCGTCGATAACGCGCTATCTCCGAAATTAGCCGCCCTGTTGCGAGAATCGGGTCACGACGCGGTCCACGTTCGCGAGTACGGGATGCAGGACGAACGGGATCCCGAGATCTTACGGCGCGCCGCCGTCGAGGGGCGAATATTGGTTTCCGCCGACTCGGACTTTGCGGGGTTGCTTGCGCTGGGCTCCGAACATCGCACTTCTTTCTTGTTGTTCCGCGAGCCGGATTTAGTCGATGCAGTCGAGTATCGCGACTTGATTCTAGCCTGTCTCCGATCGATGGAAGCGGAGTTAGCCGCAGGTTGTATCGTCGTTTTTCGTCGGGGGCTACTCAGAATTCGGACGTTGCCGATTTTGTAGGTCTCACTTACACCGACTTATGGCGAGCGGCGAAGGCCGCCCCGTGAGCCGCCAGCGCGAGCAGTCCGTTACTTCCGTTGCGCGGGCAGAACGATGTCTAGCGTCACGTCATTTCTCACTGTTCCAACAACTTGCCGATGTACGACGGTGGAGCCATCCATAACTACGATGAGATAATCCGTCCGTTCCAGTCCCGCGAGTAAAAAATATCCCTGCGGAGTGGCTTTGGCGTCCATGCCGTCTATTCCACGGAGGGAGACGGCCTTGACCCAGAGTTCCCGATTCGGCGAGGGCGTACGGATTCGTCCCTTGATGACCGCCGGTTCCATCGGTACCGAAGAATCCGTACTTCCCCTTCCCGGATGACTTCACCGGTCGCATCGTAGGGAATCACGAGGCAAAGTGCTCTTTCAAGGGGCCACCGTCGCGGCCCGTTCATTCAACGTAAGTGCACTCGGCGAAAAGGGAGATCGCCGCTACGGCGCATGCAGCCGCACGAAGCATGGTCATGGCATCAATCCCCGCCGCGCGAGAAAAGCGAACACCTGGGTGTAGATTTCGCCGACGCGATCCTTCGGGAAGCCGTGCGCGGCGCCCTTGAGGCAATAAAGTTCGGCGTCCACATCGACCGCGCGGAGCATCTTGACGAGCGTCACGCCTTGATCGTAAGGGACGGTCTGGTCGGCGTCGGAATGGACGGTGAACACGGGCGGCAAACTTTTGCGGACGTACACCTGCGGCGAAACGCGGCGCGCGATGTCGCGGCGGTCGGGCATCGAATCGGGCAGCCACTGGATGGCGTAGGGGCGCACGCCCGAACCTTCGGTCTGCTCGATCACGTCGGTGATCCCCCAGAAGTTCACCACCGCCGCCACCTTGCCCGTGGGCCCGAGGCCGGCCGACTTGTTCGCCATCGCGACCATCAGCGCCAAGTGCCCGCCCGCGCTCGATCCGGTGACGACGATGCGCTTGGGATCGACGTTGTACTTGGCGGCGTTCTTGCGGAACCACTCGGCGGCGGCGAGCGCGTCCTGGACGGCGGCGGGTCCTAGAGCGGCCTTCGCGAGGCGGTACTCGACGTTAGCGACGACGAAGCCTTTCTCCACCCACGGGGCGACCAGATTCGCGACGACGCCCTCTTTGGTACCGTTCACCCAGCCGCCGCCGTGGATCGCGAGGACGCCCGGCCGTTTCGCCTTACCCGCCGGAGCGCCTGCGGGAACGAAAATGTCCAGCTTCGTTTCGGGATAGGAAGCGTAGGCGACGTCTTTCTCGGTCGGGTCGAGCGCCAGGGACAGCAAGAGAGCCGTGAGCATATAGTCGTAATGGTATGAAACTCACGACGCTCCTCCTCGCCGCGGCGGCGCTTTGGGCCGACGGCCCCGGACGCATCGAAAGCCGGTACGCATCGAAAGACGCGCCGTTGAGCGCCGATCCCGGCGCCGCGTTTTGGAAAGGCGCGAAGGGCGTCTTCGCGGAAAACGATCAGTTGGGCAAGCCGACGCCGGGCCATCGCACGGAAATCCGGTCGCGCTGGACGGACCGGGATCTCTACATCCTCTTTATCTGTCCGTACGAGAAGTTGAATCTCAAGTCCGATCCGGTGACGGATAAAGACACGTTCAAGCTGTGGGAGTGGGACGTCGCCGAGGTCTTCATCGGCGCGGATTTCGACAACATCCATCACTACCGCGAGTATCAGGTGTCGCCGCAGAACGAGTGGATCGACCTCGACATCGAGCGCAAGCCGGTACAGAAGACGATCCCGGAATGGAACTCGGGATTCACGGTGAAGGCGAAGATCGACGAGTCGAAAAAAATCTGGTACGGCGCGATGAAGATTCCGATCTCGTCGATTAACGGAGCGTCGGCGAAGGCGGGGCAAGAGATGCGCGCGAACTTCTACCGCTTCCAAGGGCCGGGGCCGAAGCGCGCGGCGATCTCGTGGCAGCCCACGGGTTCGCACAACCACATTCCCGAAGCGTTCGGGCGGCTGGTTCTCGTCAAGTAAATGCCGCTGCGGATTTCGCAGGCGGGCGTTCGAGGGACGGTGGGCCGGGGCGGGTTGACCGCCCGTCACGCGCTCGATTTCGGGGCGGCGTTCGCCAAATTCTTACCGCGCGAGGGTCCCGTGCTGCTGGCCCGCGACCCGCGCGCTTCGAGCGTGATGCTGCGCGAAGGGCTCGCCGGTTCGTTGATGGCGGCGGGGCGCGACGTGATCGATTTAGGGCTCGCTTCGACGCCGGTGCTGCAGCACACGATGCGACGCGCGGGCGCGGCGGGCGGGGTCTCGATCGGCGCGAGCCACAATCCGTCGGAATGGAACGCGCTGAAATTCTTCGGCCCGGAGGGCGCGTACTTGACGACGCCCGAGGCCGACGAGTTGCTGGACCTGTATCATCTGCGGTCGCCCGCCGTCGCGCCCGGAACGCTGGGGCGGTACGAGCCGCTCGACGCCATCGACCCGTATCTCGACGATCTCGAACGCGCGTTCGATTTCGATACGCTTCGCCGGTTTCGCGTGGTGGTCGATTGTTCGAACGGCACCTCGTCGCCGATCCTGGCGCGGTTGAACGAGCGGCACGGATTCCGGTTCATCCTGATTAACGCGGCCGCCGACGGATCGTTCGCGCACGTGCCTTCGACCTCGGCGCGCATGGTGGCGTTGCAACTGGCGCCGCTGATCGTGCCGCTGGACGCGGACGCGGGCTTTCTGTTCGACGCGGATTCCGACCGGGTGGGCTTGGCGACGGAGCGCGGCGAGCCGGTCAACGAAGAACTGATTTTGCCGCTGGCGGCCGATTCTCTGTTGGCGGGCACGGAGGGGAAGATCGTGTTGACGAATCTTTCGACCACGTCGCTGAACGAAGCGATCGCGGCCAAGCATGGCGCTACCGTGGCGCGCGTTCCCGTGGGCCGCAACGCGGCGGCCGACGCCCTGGGAGCGTATCCGCCGGGCAAGATCGCGCTGGCGGGCGAGGGCACGGGCGCGGTGATGATTCCCAAGTTCCGGTTCGTCTACGACGGCATCGCGACGATGTTCACGCTGCTGGAAATGCGGGCCGGGCGGGGGGAACCGTTTTCGGTGATCGCCCAAGCGCTGCCCCGCTACGAGATGTTGAAGGAGGAGATTCCGCTGTCGCGCCGCCGCATTCCGCAAATGCTCGAAACGCTGAGCGAGAAATTCTCCGGGGCGGAGACGAACCGGCTCGACGGGTTGCGGGCCGAACTCGACGGGGCGTGGTTTCACGTGCGGGTCAGCCAAACCGAACCGCTAGTCCGCGCGATCGCCGAGGCGCCGGGCCAAGCTCCGCGAGCGCTCTTCGACGAAGTACTCGACATCGTCCGGAGCTTCGCGTAATGGCTCGCGAGCATCGGCTGAAGATCGGCGTCTCGGGCATTCGCGGCGTGGTGGGCGAGTTCCTGACGCCCACGCTGGCTTGCGAATTCGCGCAGGCGTTCGGAACGTTCACCGGACGGGGCCGGGTGGTTTTGGGGCGCGATACGCGAGCCTCGGGTCCGATGCTCGAACGCGCGGTGACGTGCGGCTTGCTGAGCGCCGGATGCGATCCGGTGCTGGTGGGCGTGCTGCCCACGCCGACGATCCAGATGTACGTCGCGGCGGCGGGCGCCCGCGGCGGCATCGCGCTGACGGCGTCGCACAATCCGCCCGAGTACAACGCGCTCAAGCTCTTCAACGAACGCGGCGAGTTCTTCAATCGCTACGAGCGCGGCGGCCTCATCGATCTCTATCACCAGGGCGAATTCGCGCTGGCTTCGAACGCGGAGACGGGCCGCGTCACCGGGGAGTTCTCCGCCCCGGCGCGTCTGCATTTCGAGCGCGTGCTGCGGTCGATCGACCGGGATCGCGTGCGGGCGCGCCGGTTTCGTGTGGCGCTCGACGCGGTGAACGGCGCGGGCAGCGTATTGACGCCGCGCTTTCTGACGGAGGATCTCGGCTGCCGCCTGGACGCGATTTCGATCGACCCCACACAGCCGTTTCCGCGCGAGGCGGAGCCCACGCCCGAGGCGCTCGGCGAGTTGTCGGCGCTGACGAAACGCACCGGCGCGGACATCGGGTTCGCGCAGGACCCCGACGGCGACCGGTTGGCGGTCGCTCTGCCGGACGGCTCGATTCTCGATAACGACGAGGTGCTGGCGCTAGTGGTGGACGCTGCGCTGGCGCGCCTGCCGGGCGACGTCGTCGTCAATCTCACGACCTCGTCCGTAATCGACGAAGTGGCGGCGTGGCACGGCCGCAAGGTGCACCGCTCGCCGGTGGGCGAAGCGAACGTCGTCGAGAAGATGCTCGCGACGCGCGCGGTAATCGGCGGCGAAGGATCGAACGGCGGCGTTATTTTTCCCGCCGTACACTACTGCCGCGACAGCTACACCGGCATGGCGTTTCTGCTGGACCGCATGGCGGAGACGGGGCTGGGAATCGCCGAACTGGCGGCGAAGTTGCCGAAATTCACGCGGCGTTCGGCGAAGTCGAAGTTCGCGCACGGGGGGTTGGGCGGAGGGACGCTGGCGCTCGAACGGCGGTTCCCGGAGGCGTCGCGCGACCGCTCCGACGGGTTGAAGCTGACTTGGCCGGACGCCTGGATCCACGTGCGGGCGTCGAACACGGAGCCGGTTTTGCGGGTTTCCGTCGAGGCGAAATCGGCGGCGCGGGCCGAGGAGTTATTGGCCGCGGGCGTCGATATACTCAACTCATGACGCTTCCGGGCCTGATTTTCCTGCTCGCGGCGGAGTTGGACGCGAACGAGTTCGCGGCGCGGCGGGCGGCGCTCAAAGACGGCGCGACCGTGCTGTTCGGCCTTTCCGAGGCGGCGGGCGAAACGCGCGACGGATTTTTCCAGGAACCGAATTTCCGGTACATGACGGGCCTGCGCGATCCCGGCGGCGCGTTGTTGATCCGCGAGGGACGCTCGACGATCTATCTCGACCGGCGCGACGAGAAGCGCGAAGTGTGGACGGGCCGGAAGCTGGCCTACGAAGACAAGCCGGAGTTGGGCGCGGAGATCAAGCCGATGGAGGCGCTCGAGAAGGATTTGCGCGATCTAACGGGCAAGCTGTCCGCGCTGCCCGAAGCGCACGCGAAGCTGCGCGGGCTGGCGCCGAAGGCGGAGGTGGCCGACGCGACCCCGGCGCTCGCCAAGCTACGCACGGTGAAATCGCCGCGCGAAATGGACGCCATGACGAAGGCGATCGCCGCGACGATGGAGGCGCACCGGGCGTCGTGGCGCGCGGCGAAGCCCGGCATGTACGAGTACGAATTGGCGAGCGCGATGTCGAGCGTCTACTTCTCGCGCGGCTGCGAGCGGCACGCCTATCCGCCGATCGTCGGCTCGGGTCCCAACGCGACGGTGTTGCACTACTTTCGCAACGACCGCCGGATGGACGCGGGCGAGCTGGTGCTGATGGACGTGGGCGCGGAATGCTCCGGCTACGCGGGCGACATCACGCGCACCGTTCCCGTGAACGGAAAGTTCACGCCGCGCCAGCGCGAGTTGTACGACGCCGTGCTGAAAGCGGAGAAAGCCGTCATCGCGGCGGCGAAGCCGGGATTGACGCTCGCGCGGTTGAAGCAGGTCGCCATCGACGCGCTGAACGACCGCGAGGAGAAGCTCGGCGACTACTTGATTCACGGCGTGTCGCACCACATCGGCCTCGACGTGCACGACCTTTCGATTAAGGACGCGCCGCTGACGGCGGGCGCGGTGATCACGGTGGAGCCCGGCGTGTACTTGCCGAAAGAAGGGGTCGGCATCCGCATCGAGGACATGATCGCGATCACCGAGCACGGCGCGCGGTTGCTCACCGGCGCGCTGCCGCGCGAGGCGGACGAGATCGAGCGGATCATGTCGGCGCCGAAAAAGTAAATGCGTATTTGGCTCGCCGCCGGAGCCGCGCTAACGGTAGGGGCGCTCCTCTCCTGGACGCCCGTCGCGCGGGATTTCGACAACGCCGCCTACGACTGGATGTGCCGCCTGTTTCCGATCGAACGCCCCGCTCCGCAGACGGTGGTGGTGGGCGTCGACGAAACGCTGCTGCGCGACACGGGCGGCATGCGGGCGTTGCGCTCGACGCTCGCCGGTCTGCTGGAACGGATCGCGGCGGCCCAACCGGCGGTGGTCGCGCTCGACTTCACGCTGGCCGACGCGGGCGACGCGGCGGAGGACGCCCGGTTGGCGGCGGCGATGCGCCGGATTCCGAATCTGGTGCTGGCCACCGATCTCGCGCAGGACGCGAGCGGCTGGCAGGACCCGCAACCGGCGTTCGCGCAAGCGGCGAAGTCGCTGGGGCACGTCCATGCGGACCCCGATCCGGTGTGCCGCTGGATCCAACTCGACAAAGCGGCGGGGACGGCGCGGCGTTGGGCGCTGGCGATGGAAGCGCTCGCGCCCGGCGAGCGCGCGGAAGAAAGCGGCGGCGCCATCGTTTGGGCGGGCCAACGGATCCCCGCGCATCGCGTGCGGATCGCGTATTCGCGTTCGCTTCCGCGCGTGCGTCCCGAAGACGTGCGAGGCAAGGCGGTGTTCGTGGGCGCGACCGCGCTGACGGCGGCGCGCGACCGGCTGATGACTCCGCTAGGGGAGATGATGCCCGGCGTCGAGATTCACGCGCAGCTATACGAGACGCTGCGGGAGTCCCGCTTCCGCACGGACGTTCCCGCGTGGGCGATGGCGGCGCTGATGCTGGCGGTGGCGGCGGCGGTCGTGTTCGCGGTGCAGCGCTGGGGCTACGTCGTGGGCGCGGGCGTCGTGGCGGTGGCCCATTCGATTCCCTTCCTCGCGTTTCGCGCCGATCTGGTCGCGCCGATTTCGGGGATCGCGGCGGCCGCCTGGCTGCCCGGACTGACGGCGGCGGCCTGGGTGTACTTTTCCGCGCGCCGCAGCCTTGACCGGTACCAGCGCGCCATTCACTGGGTGACGCACGAGATGCGCACGCCGCTCACGGCGATCCAAGGGTCGAGCGAGTTGATCACCCGCTACGCCCTGCCGGACGCGAAGCGCCGCGAAATCGCGGGAACGATTAACTCGGAGTCGAAAAGGTTGTCGCAGATGGTGCAGACGTTTCTCGACGTCGAGCGGCTTTCGGGCGGGCAACTCGAATTGAAGCGCGAGCCGGTGAGCGCCGTCACGCTGATCGAGTCTTGCGTTGCCCGCGCCGCGCCGGTAGCCGAACGCAAACGGCAGAAATTGATCGTCGAACCCGTGGAGGCGGCGGCGGACGGCGACCGGGAACTGCTCGAATTCGCGCTGTATAACCTGATCGCCAATGCGATTAAGTATTCGGGCGAAGACACCGAAGTACGCGTAAGCGCCAAACGGCGCGACGGTTCGATCGCCGTCGCCGTCGAGGATCACGGCATGGGGATCGCCCCGCGCGACATCAAGAAGCTGGGGACGAAGTTCTTCCGCACCCGCAGCGCCGAAAGATCCGGAATCGCGGGCACGGGCATCGGATTGTCGATCGTCCGCGAGATCGTGCGGCACCATGGCGGCAAGCTCGAAGTGCGCAGCGCCGAAGGGGCCGGATCGTGCTTTACCATGGTGTTACCCGCATCCGAGATTGGAGTGGAAAATTGAAGCCACCCATCCTTGTGGTCGAGGACGATTCGAGCGTCCGTTCGACCATCACGACGTTCCTCGAATTGGAAGGCTACACGGTGGAAGCCGTGTCCTCGACCGTGGCGGCGATGCAGAAGCTGAACGGCTCGGCGTACCCGCTGGTGCTGTCGGATATCTACATCGACGACCGCACGGGGCTCGACGTGTTGAACGCCGCCAAACAGTCCAACCCCGCGTGCGCCGTGATCCTGATGACCGCGCGCGGCACGATCGAGACCGTGATGGCGGCGACGCGCGGCGGGGCGTTCGACTATCTGGCGAAACCGTTCGAACTCGACACGCTGCTCGAAACGGTGAGGAAAGCCGAAGCGTCGCTCGAACCCGAGGAGGACGCCGAAGCGGAGGACGACGATCTGCCGTCGAGCGAGATGATCGGGTCGTCGGCGGGGATGGTGGACGTATACAAAACCGTTTCGCGCGTGGCGCCGACGGACGCGACGGTGCTGATCGAGGGCGAAACCGGCACGGGCAAGGAGATGATCGCGCGCATGATCCACGAGAATTCGCGGCGCGCGGCGCAGGCGTTCGTCCCCGTGGATTGCGGCGCGATTCCGGCGAGTTTGCTCGAAAGCGAGCTGTTCGGCGCGCTGCGCGGCAGCTACACCGGCGCGGAGAAGGATCGCGTCGGCGTGTTCGAGGCGGCGCACCGGGGGACGGTGTTTTTGGACGAGATCGGCGATATCGACGCGGGTTTCCAGTTAAAGCTGCTGCGGTTTCTGCAGGAGAAAGAAGTGCGGCCGCTGGGCGCGTCGAAGGCTCGTCCGGTCGACGTACGCATCGTGGCGGCGACGAATCGCGACATGCGGAAGATGGTGGACGAGGGAAAATTCCGCGAGGATCTGTGGTTCCGCCTGAACGTCGTGCCGGTGGAACTGCCGCCTTTGCGCGAGCGGCGCGGCGACGTGCCGCTGCTCGCGAAGACGTTTCTGCGGCGCTACAACGAGCGGTACGGCTTGATGGCGCGGCTCGCCGAGTCGGGTCTCAAGGCGCTCGAAGAATATACGTGGCCGGGTAACGTTCGCCAGTTACAGCATCTAATGGAGCGGCTGACGATTCTCGCGCCGCAGGGCGAGATCGACGACGAGGCGGTGCGCGGGGCGATCCGGGACGGCGAGCCGAACGACGCGGGCGAAACGCTGGCCGACGCGGAGATGGAACAAATCCGGCGCGTGATGGCGGCGTGCGGCAACAACAAGAGCCGCGCGGCGAAGGTGCTGGGAATCGAGCGGAAGACGCTGTATCGCAAGCTCGAACGTATGAGCTTGGGGTAAAATCGGATCGTACTCCCTGGTCGTCTAATGGTAGGACACCGGCCTTTGACGCCGTGAATCGTGGTTCGAATCCATGCCGGGGAGCCAGCCCATAAAACCAATAAGTCATTTTCTTGAGCAAGTAGCTCATGGCCCAACATCGAGTATTGATTCAAAATGGCTTGCGGAGTCAGCGGCCACGCTTGACGGTGTTCGCACTGCCACGTCGGGCACGCTAGCTCATCAGGTCATTCCTTAATCCGTCGAACATTCCATCGATGTTATCGGCTAGCGACGCCACCTGCCTCCAAGAGCCGTCGTCGTCATCGTCCGGGGGCTCTTGCTCAGCTCGCTCATTTTCGAGTTCGTCAGCTCGTTCGAGAAGTGCCTGCGCAAACTTTTCAGTGTCGACCCCCAGGCGCTGACCGACGTACTCGATGTCAGAGACGACGCTCCGAAGCGTGTCCGGATCGTCGTGGCTGTTGAACGGATGATCGGACACGAAATCTATGAACTGGCGTCTGAGGTTTTCGCGCTCCGCGTCCGACACCGCGCTAGGGTACTTCTCGCAGAACGTCGCCACAGCGCGGAACTCCTCGTCGGTTTCCGGTTTCGAGAGCAAGCACGCACGGGCGGCGACGAACGGTGCGTCGCTTGGTTGGAGACCTCGCTTGCCCAACACGTCGAGAAGCCTTACAAGATCCTCACGGTCGCCCTCCCCGGTCTCCCAGAATCGGCTCAACGATCCGATGACAGAGTCGATCAGCGCCTCGGAGTCTGGACTCTTAAGCCCGTCGAGGACGGCAATGAAGAAGGTCGCGCGCACCTCCAGCGATGGCGGATGCGGCGAAACGCCAATTGTCTGGCCGTGCCGGTCGACGGTTCGGATCGTGCGGGCGCTCTCACGCCAAAGATTGCGGGCAAGGATACCGACGAAGTCACGGCTGGCAGCATCGATACCGGGGTAGCGTCTCTCTCCTCGACCATTCCACAGTCCTTCGTACTGCTCATAGAAGTGCGCACCGCGGAACAAGTCGATAGCGTCCACGTCGGACCTCGCTAGGAAGCTCTCCATGAAGTCCTTGACCGAGGGGTTATGAAACGTGACGATGATGTCTTTGCCAATGCGTCGAGTGGCAATAAAGTTCCCGTCAAGTTCTTTGAGTGCGTCCTGCCAGTCGCCCGGCGCAGTTTGAAACCCAAAGCGCTTCTGGCGGTACTCATAGAACGTCCGAAACGCTTTTTCGAGGTTGGCCAATTCGGTCTCGTCGGGCAAGACAGTTAGCACAAGGAGAAGGTGCCGCGATGCTTCTGAAATCTGCTTGCGGTACGCATGGTCCCAAAGCCGCGATGGATTTTCGAGACTATCGACGAACTCTTGCAGATATACCGTTGGCGCGACCGACCTTGCATGTCGGAGTTCCGTCATGTACTGGATGACACGCGGATTGTAGTTGCGGTGTCCGAGAATTTTCTCGTAACCACGGTCTTCGAGCAACGCTAGCTTGTATTCCGTCGGCAGATCTGAGAAGTAGAGGTGGTTATACAAGATCTTTGCCTTCACCGGCCTCGTGTAGTCGTTGAGGTCGACTACGCACATCGGCAGGTCGATCGACGGATGAGCGAAGGCCTCGTAGCGATTCCGCGCGATATTGAGGATGTACTCTCGAGTGGTGAGAATGAAGCGCCAGTTGGGATTCGCTGACACTTCCTCCATCAACTCGATGAGTCGCTGGTCCTCGTTCTTCTGCAGCTTGTCGAGGGAGGTCTTACCTAAAAAATCATCAAAGTAGAAGACTTGCTTGGACCTCTGGTTCTTCACCGCCCGAAGCTCGGAGAGATCGTGTGCGACGCGAAACGCGGTGAACCCCTGTCGATCGACGAGGTCCGCGAGCAGAACCTCGGCCAGCGTCGTTTTGCCGATACCAGGAATGCCGGCCACAATGCAAAAGTGCGTCTTGTCCAACAGCTTTTGCGCCCGTCTGAAGCTGGGATTCGGCACGTAGCGCGAGAGTCGCTGCCGTACACGATCCAGGTGAATCTCCGTATCGCCAAGATACCCGCCTGAAGCACTCGCTCAAGCACAGGAGTGCTTGTCAGCCACAGCTTGAAGTGCTGGCGCTCGATATCGGGGTGCTGCGACAGGATGTTGTTGACGTCGTCCTTGCCCAGGATGTCCGACGTCGAGAGGCACCAGGGCGAAAGGAGCCCCAGCAGTTTCTCCTTGCGCTGCGGCGTCAAGCCAACTGATGTGGCGAGGATGTAGCGTCTAGGCCTAACGGCTTCGAGCTTCGGTCGCTCTTTCTGATTTACGACACGCATGAGCGCGTCATAGCCTGAGTCCGCATAATGCTTGACCTGCGCGACCAGCATGAATGCGTCGCGCCGAAATCGGAAATCAATGCCCGAGTCTCGGCCTGCCGTGAAGCTCTCAAGCGTGACGTCAAGCTGTTTTTGTAGAAGATCGCGACACAAAAGTTCGAAGTCGCGCGGCGAGAGGGACCGAAAGTCGTAGTTGGCCATCAGTCCTTCACGGAGGATGCGGAGTGCGTGAGGCCCGCTGACTCAAAGTGAACGTCGTACGGAAGCCGCCAACTCGCAGGATTGAACCTCAAGTTCGTTTATTTTAAGAGTTATATCAGAATAATCTGTCTCGTGTGCGGTCAGACATAGGTATTCCCAGGTCCAAGCATCTGAAGATTCCAACGCTGTCTTGCGTTCATTGATCGATCAAGAGGTGCCGTGGGCTCGCGAAGCGCTGACGAGCGTTGGGCGGGAACGGCTTCGGTATTGAGGTTTGCAGCTGCAGACCGTGAGGGAAAATAGTGGCGAAGACCCTTGCGACTTTACGCAGCTCCTCGAATCAGCCAGTTGGCAATCGTCCATGCCGGGAAGCCACTTGTTCCGTTCGTTTTCGGTCGAATCTACGCTGGCGGCGGCTAGTGAGCTGAGATCGGACCGACGCGGACAACTTTCCAGAGCTAACGCGTTCCCGTCCGTCGCGGCGCGGTAGACCCCCGTTCCGCTATACTTCTGCTACTCGATGAATCGCGGGACCGCCCTTCCCACGCGTGCCGGACTTGTCTTCGCGTTATCGGCTTCCGCGCTGCTCGCCACCGACGGCTATTTCTCGAACGGGTACGGCACGCAATGCCGCGGATTGGCGGGCGCTTGCACCGCGCTTTCACTCGATTCGATGGCCACCGCCGTCAATCCCGCCGGAATGCTAGGCGCGGGACGAAGGTTCGACGCGGCGCTCGACTTCTTCAACCCCAATCGCGACTTTACGGTGACCGGCGCGCCGTCCGGTTTGCCGGGCACGTTCGGGCTCGCGCCGGGGAAGGTCAAAAGCGATTCGCCGCTCTTCTTACTGCCTTCGTTCGGCGCGAACTTCCTTCGCGGTACCGAGACGAGCTTCGGGTTGAGCGTCTACGTCAACGGCGGACTCAACACCAACTATCCCGCGCCGGTCTTCGGAAGCGCGCCCACCGGCGTCGACGCGCGACAGGTATTCTTTACGCCGACCCTCGCACATCGTTTCGGCGGACGGCACACGTTCGGAATCGCGCCGATCTTCGCTTATCAGCAGTTCAAAGCCTACGGCCTGCGAGCGTTCTCGGCGTTTTCCTCCGACCCGGCCAATCTCAGCGATAACGGTTGGGCGAGCGCCCTCGGCGTCGGCGTCCGCGCGGGTTATCTGGGCGAATGGACCGAATGGCTGGCCGTCGGTGCGGCCTACCGGTCACGCACCAAGATGAGCCGGTTCGACAAGTACGCGGGATTGTTCGCGGATCGGGGCGGCTTCGACATTCCTTCGGCCTACAACTTCGGAGTCGCGATTCGCTCCGCCGCGAAACTGACCCTTAGCGCCGACGTGCAACGCACGCACTACTCGGAAGTGGCGAGCGTCGGCCATCCGATGCTTCCCAACTTGACGACCGCGAAGTTGGGGGACGCGAACGGCGCGGGGTTCGGGTGGCGCGATTTGACCGTCGGCCGATTCGGAGCGATCTACGACGTTTCGCCCCAGTGGACGGTTCGCGGCGGCGTTTCCGCGAGCGGGCGCACCGTGCCGGAATCCGAGGTCCTGTTCAATATCGTCGCTCCCGCCGTTGTCCGGTCGCACGCGGCTTTCGGATTCTCCCGCCGCCTGGGCTCTCGCGCGCTTCATTTGGCCGTCGTGCGCGCGTTTTCGGGGTCCGTAACCGGCGTCAATCCGCTCGAAGTTCCCGGCCGGCAGAACGTAAAGCTCCGCATGGACCAATGGGAAGTGGAGATCGGCTTTACGTTCGGGGCCAAGCGCTAGAGTTAACAGTTGTTGCCGGCACGACATCTCGGCTTTCTCGCCTGCGACATGCCGCGCGCGCTGGCGTCCCCGTTTCTCGCGGGCATGCGCTCTTCCGCGCCCGATTCGCGGCAGGAAGTAGACACCCAACTCGACCGCGTGAGCCTGCCCGAACTCGCACCGGGGCCGTCCGAAGCGGAGATCGAAGCGCTGGCCGACGCGCTGGTCCGGCAAGCGCGCGGCGAGCCGTATCCACCGCTCCCCGGCGAGCGCGCGACGGTCGAAAGGCGGAAACTCGACGTGAAGTTGCGCTGGATCGAGCGCGCGTCCGCCGAACTGGACCTGTCCGGACTTTCGCCGCCGCTCGCCGCCGAAGTGCTGCGCAGCGACTGTCTGGCGCGCGCCGTGTTCGACTCGCCCCTCGCCACCTCCGACTTGGAGGCACGATTTCCCGACCTCGCGCCCCTGATCGACCTGCCCGGCGTCGCGGCGGCGTCGCAGGAATTGGAGCGCTCGGCCGCTCCCGTCGATTCCGACCGCTTCGAGATCGTGCGCAAGATCGGCGCGGGCGGAATGGGCCGCGTCTACGAAGCGATGGATCGCGAACAGAATATGCGCGTCGCGCTCAAGACGATGACCCGGACGCGCGCCGTCGATCTGTTCCGTTTCAAGCAGGAATTTCGCGCCCTCTCCGGCATCGTTCATCCCAACCTAGTTCGGCTGTTCGAACTCGTGTCGGACGGGCGGCAATGGCTGTACACGATGGAAGTCGTCGACGGCGTCGATTTCCGGAGATGGGTACGGCACATCGCGCGCGGACCGGCGAGCGTCGCGCCCTCGGAGTCCGCCGCCACCGTGACCTTGATCGCCACCGAAGCCGCGCTTTCCGATAGTTCCCCGCCCGTGGCCGACGCCGGGTATCGCCCGGACCTCGTCCGGTTACGCGACGCGCTGCGGCAGTTGGCGGCGGGCGTCCACGCAGTGCACCTGCACGGCAAGCTGCATCGCGACCTGAAGCCGTCGAACGTCCTGGTGCAGCCCGACGGGCGCGTGGTGGTTCTCGACTTCGGTCTGGTGAAAGATATCGCCGACGCGTTCGCTCCCGCCGCGCCGGGCCGGGTTCGCAAACAGATCGCCGGATCGGCGCTCTACATGTCGCCGGAGCAGGCCTCCGGAACCAGCGAAGGGTTGACGCCCGCCAGCGATTGGTACTCCGTCGGCGTGATGTTGTTCGAAGCCTTGACGGGCACGTTTCCCTTCGCGGGCCGCGACGCGATGGCCCGCAAACAACGCGAGACCGCGCCGCGCGTCGAAACGCTCGCGCCGGAAACTCCGCCCGACTTGGCGGACCTTTGCGCGAGATTGCTCGATCGCGATCCGAACCGGCGTCCCACCGGCGTCGAGTTGCTCGACGCGTTGAAGACCGAAGACGCGGAAGCGGAAGAGATCTCCGTTTCCGGGCCGTTCGTCGGGCGCGAAACGCAATTGGCGAAGCTCGGCGAAGCGTTCACCGCGCTGCGCCTCGGGCGATCGAGCGTGGTGCATGTGTACGGCTCGTCGGGCGTCGGCAAAAGCGTTTTGGTGCAAACGTTTCTGCGGACCGTGCGCGCTTTCGACCGGACGTTGATCCTGCCCGCGCGCTGCTACGAGCGGGAATCGGTGCCTTACAAAGCGCTCGACAGCCTAATCGACGCGATCACCGTGTTCCTGCTAAGTCTGCCCCCCGGTGAAGTCGCCCGTTTTCTCCCCGATTCGATCGGCGCGTTGGCCGCCGTGTTCCCGGTTCTATCGCGCCTGCCCGCCGTGCAACAAAGCGCGCGGCCGTCGGTGGCCGATCCGGTGGAGTTGCGCCGCGCGGCCTTCACGGCTCTACGGGATTTGCTGAGCCGGTTAGGGTCCCAGCGCCTGACGATTCTCCACCTCGACGACTTGCAATGGGGCGACGACGACAGCGCCGGAGTGCTGGCCGAACTGCTCGCCGCGCCGGGGCCGCGCCTGCTGCTGCTCGCCTCCTATCGCGCAGAGCATCGCGACACCGCGCCGTGCGTTCGCGCGTTGCCGCGCCAAGGCTCGACCGGCGTTCGCGTGGAGGAGCTGGAAATCGCGCCGCTCGATCCGGACGAATCCGCGCGCTTGGCGGCGGAGTTGCTCGGCCCCGAACACTTGGGCGACTCTCGTCGCGAAGAGGCTCGCCGCATCGCCGCCGAATCGGGCGGCCTTCCGTTTTTCATCTTCGAACTCGCGCGCCATTCGCCGGAACGCTCGGGAGCCCGCACGTTGGATGAGGCGATCTGGGCGCGCGTCGCGAAGCTGCCGGAGGACGCGCGGCGCTTGCTCGAAGCGATCTGCGTCGCGGGACGTCCGCTGGCTTTGCGGCACGTCTATCGCGCGGCCGCGATTCCCGCGGCGGGATTGCCGGGCGTCGAGATTCTCCACGCGGGATCGCTAGTGCGTCGCTCGGGCGCCGGACTAGACGGCGTCGTCGAAGCGTTTCACGACCGCGTGCGGGAAACCGTTGCCGCCCGCGTCGGCGAGAACGAACGGCGGCGCTATCACCTGGAACTCGCCCTGTCCTTCGAGTCCGTGGGTGACGCCGATCCCGAAATCGTCGCGATTCACTACCGCGGCGCGGGCGAACTCGGCCAAGCCGTCGCTTACCTGGAGCGCGCGGCCGCGCAAGCCGACGCGGCGCTGGCCTTCGACCGCGCGGCGCGACTCTATCGAGAAGCGATCGATCTAGCGAGCCCGCAAGGCGACCGCGAACGCCGCCTGCGACGCTCCCTGGCCGAAGCGTTGGCGAAAGCCGGACGCGGCGCGGAAGCGGCCCGCGAATACCGGCGCGCGGCGGAGGTCGCCGAGGACGAAGAATCGTTCCGTTTGCGCGAGCGCGCGGCCTACCAGTTCTGCGTCAGCGGACTCATCGACGAAGGCCGACAGACGTTCGGCGGCGTGCTGCGGCATCTCGGTCTGCGCTTGCCCTCCTCTCGCCGCGCCGCGCTCTTCGGATTGCTCCGCCGCCGCCTCTGGTTGACGATCCGCGGCCTGCGTTTCCGCCGCCGCGCCGAAACCGACGTTCCGCGCCCGGACCTCGACCGCATCGATCTACTCTGGTCCGTCACCGGCGGACTCACGATGATCGACCCCATCCCCGGCGCGGAGTGCCAAGCCCAGCACTTACTGCTCGCCTTGCGCGCCGGAGAGCCGAAACGCCTCCTCCGCGCGATGGCCTGGGAAGCCACGCACATCTCGATGATCGGGCGCGGCCGCCGCCATCGCGTGACGCACTTACTCGACGAGGCCGCGAAGTTAGCCTCCGAGTTCGACGAGCCTTATAATCGCGGCTTGCTCGCGCTCTCCGGCTGCGTCGCCGCGTACTTTCTCGGCGAACCCGCTCGCTGTCGCGAATTGGGCGACTTAGGCGCGGCGATCTTTCGCGACCAATGCGCGGGCGCGGCCTGGGAACTCGATCAATGCCAAGCCTTCGCCTATTGGGCTTGCTATTACCAAGGCGACTTAGCGGAGCTTAGCAAGCGTCACGACTCCTTACTACGCCTGGCTCGCGAGCGCGGAGCGCGCCTCGCGGAATCGCAACTGACGACCTTCGCCGGACCTTTCGTCTGGCTCGCCCGCGACGATCCTCGCGCCGCCTGGGACGCCGTAGCGCGAGTGAGCGACTACTGGGCGCAGGTCGAGTATCAGGTGTATCACTTCACCCTGCTTACCGCGCGCGCCCAGATTCTTCTCTACGAAGGCCGCGCCGCCGAAGCCCTCTCGATGGTGGAGCGCGAGTGGGCTTCCGTCGATCGGGCGTTGCTGCTTCACGTCGAGTTGGTCGCGATCTACATGCATTTCTTACGCGCCCGTTGCGCTTTGGCGGCCGGAGATTTCGACCGCGCCGCGCGCGACCGCCGCTCGCTTTCGCGCATCCCCACCGAGTTCGCCGAGGCCTGCGCCGATCAGATCGGGGCCGCGCTGGCTCTGCGCGAAGGTTCCCGCGATAGCGCGAATTCACTGCTCTCGCGCGCTATAGAACGGTTCGACGAAACCGGATTCGGACTCTTCGCGCGAACCGCCGCCTATCGCCGCGCGCGACTCGCGGGCGACGCGACCGCCGAACTCGACTGGATGCGGTCGCAAGGGGTCGTGAATCCGGACGCGCTCGCCGCCGTCAACGCCCCGGGTCTGCTAACCGGTTTGACGCCGGTGTAGATCGCATAGCCCCAATAGCCGGCGCGGATCGTACGGTACTGGTAGTAGCTAGCTCTTACATTGGCCGTCTGCCGCTCCGAGCGCCATCCCATCGCCGTCGCGAACCCCGAAAACGGCAGCGCGATCAAGCTCGCCTTATACAACCGCCGCGACGACCGCATCACGTGCGGCGTGATGTTCTCCGCCCTCGCGTCCTCGAACCCGACCTCGCTCATCCATTCGAGAAACTCGTCGAAGCCCGCCAGGTGCGGAATCGCCCAGCCATCCAGCCACAGTTGCATCTCGCGGGCGGCGCGGATTTCTAACCTTGCTTCGAACTGCACGAAGTCGCCCACGACAATCCGCCCGCCCGGACGTAGCAAACGATACGCCTCGGCGAGAAACGCCCGCTTATCGTCCGAGTGGCACACGCTTTCAAGCGCCCAAACGACGTCGAAGGAATCGGCATCGAGACCCGTGTCGCAATAGTCGCGCTTCTCGAAATCGACCAGGTGCGTTAGCCCACGAGCGCGGCATTCGGCGCGCGCCAGTTCGAGATGCAGCGGCTGGATGTTGATCCCGGTCACTCGCGCTCCGGCGCGGCTCGCGATCCAAAACGAGCTTCCGCCCACGCCGCACCCCGCGTCCAACACGCGATCCGTCGGCCCGATTTTCGTTCGCCGCAGCATTTGGCGATTCATGTTCTCCACCGCTGCGTGATGCTCGTTGTGTTCGGCGTCGAAATAGCCGAAGTGAATGCACAAATTGCGGTGCGAGCGCCACACCACGCGGTAATCCACGTGGCACTCGTTGTAATAGCGTTCGACCGCTTCGACGCTCATGCGTTAGTTGGCCCCCGCCGCGCGGCTCTTCCCTCCGCCCGACAACGCCCAAATCAACGTGTCGGCTTTCTGCGCGACCTCGAAAATCGCGGGCGATTCGTAGGGCCACACCGCGCAGCGCTCCGCGTCCGACCCTGCCGCGTCCAGAATGCCGTTCACCGCCCGGCGGCCGTTCTCGTTCGCGCCTTCCATCGTCGCCAGTTGCGTGAAGTTGTTCGCGTAGTCCGACGCCAGAAACAAATTCCGAATTCCCGTCACCGCCTCCGGCCGCAGAGCCAACGAGCCCACGACGTTGATCAGCAGCGGCTCCACGTTCTCGTCGCGAGTCTCGTGCATCCGCCCGAACACGATGTCCGGATCGAGATGCCAGCCCAGTAAATTCGAGTCCTCCAACTGCTTTTGCCCGCCCTCGTCCAAGTGAGCCTTGATCTGCGCCCAACACTCGTTCTTGATCTCTTCGGCGGTGCATTCTTCGGCCGGCTTGAATACGACCTTGTCGCCCGAAGTCTTCCAGTCCGATACGTCGATCGACAGGATCCCCTTCACCTTGCCATTTCCGTAGCGGCTCAAATCCACGCCGTTCCAGAACTGATGCTGCGAGATCGAGGTCAGCGCCCAGTTCGAATCGGCGTAAATCGTGTGGCCGCGAATTACCGGTACGTCCGCGCCCAGATAGAACTGGATGCCGTTCATCCACTCGACTTTCAACTGTCGAATCGTCGCTAACTTCGGATCCGCCGCGAGCATCTCCGGACTTAGCAACGTCGCCATCTTCTCCGCCGGGATCGCGGAAACATAGTAGTCCGCGACGATCTCGCGCTTCGCCCCGTCTACCGAAACGGTCGCCGACGCTACGGCGGAACCGGACATACGGAACCCTTCGAGCGTCGCGCCCAACTGCATCCTCACGCCCTTAGCTTGCAAATAATCGGTCCAGGGACGAATCCATCGATCGTTCGTCGGACCGTTCAAAACCCGGTCTACCTGAACGCCGGGTGTGAGCATGTTGTAGAGCAACTGCAAAAGCATTGTGCCGACGGTGCGAGTGCTCGACACCTTCGCCTGCATCGCGACTAACGATCGGGTCAAGCCTTGCGCCACGAACTTCTGATAAGGCACGCCGCGCTGTTCCGCCTCGACGAACTCCCACCACGGAATCAGGTCGTACTCTTCGTCCAAGCGCTCCCGGCAGCTACAAGCGAGCTTGAGTAACTGTCCGGCGAAAAACGCGACGTTGTCGAGACCCACGCCCAAGTGCGCGCCGAAAATCGAGTGCATCGCTTCCTTCCACTCGTCGAGCGTGTCGGGGAAATTCACCGGCGCGATAAACGGCGGGCCGTCCTCGCGGTAAAGCGCGAATTGCGACGTCGGCACTAAGTTGTCGAGAACCCCGTTCGCGTTTCCCGGATACGGAATGCGGCTCATCGTGTCCGGCACGTGCTTGTAGAAGCCGGGGAAGAAGCGAAACCCATGTTCGCCCGGCAGGTCGAATCGCCCGTCCACGCCCGTTCCCGGAGCGCCCATGCTGCGCGCCTTACCGCCCCACAGCGCCGGTTTAACGTCGTAAATTTCGACTTCGAATCCGCGCTCGATCGCTTCGTGCGCGGTAGTCAAACCGCCGACGCCGCCGCCGAAAATCGCCACTTTGGCCATTGCCTCTCCCACCCCGGAAGTCCCGGGACTTGGGCAAGGCTACCACAGCCGCGCGCTACGCCCGAGCCATGTAGCTGCCGTCGACGGTCGAGACCTTGATCTTCTCGCCTTCGTTGATAAACGGCGGGACGGTCACCATCAGGCCGGTCTCCATCTTGGCCGGTTTGCCGACGTTCGACACGCTCGCGCCCTTGATTCCCGGCTCGGTTTCGACGACCGTCAAATCGACGGAGGCGGGCAGTTCCACCGAAATCGGATTGCCCTCGTAGAAGGTCACGGCGACCTTCATGGCGGCGATCAGATAATCCGTCGAATCGCCCAGCAGATCCTTCGACAGGTGGATCTGCTCGTACGATTCCGTATTCATGAAATAGTAATCGTCGCCTTCGGCGTAGAGATACTCCATCTCCTGCTCGTCGAGCGAGACTTTCTCCACGGAGTCCGTCGACGCGTAGCGGTGTTCGAAAGAGGAACCGTTTTTCAGGTTCCGCATCTTGACTTGGACGAAGGCGCGCAGATTGCCCGGCGTCCGGTGCGTGGCGGCCAGCACCGAATGCAGTTCGTTGTTGAACTTAATCACCATGCCGGGGCGTAGGTCGTTTGCTTGCATAGAATTCGGGGAAACTTCAGTCTAGCAGAGTGCTAGTTTAGAGAGGGGATATGCGGATTCTAGTAGTCGAGGACGAAAAACGGATCGCCGATTTCGTCGGGCGGGGTTTGGAGAGCGCGGGCTACGCCGTCGATACGGCGCTCGACGGGACCACCGGCCTCGAAATGGCCCACGCCACCGAGTACGATCTGGTCGTCCTCGACATGATGCTGCCCGACATGGACGGGCTCAAGGTTCTCGAAAAGATCCGCAACCGTAAGGTGTCGCCGCCCGTTCTGGTTCTGTCGGCGCGCGGAGGCGTGGACGACCGCGTCAAGGGTCTCGAAGTCGGCGCCGACGATTACCTCACGAAACCGTTCGCGTTCGTCGAATTGCTCGCGCGCGTCCGCGTGCTTTTGCGCCGGGGGCAGCCCACGCCCGAACGCCTGCAGGTGGGCGAACTGACTCTCGATTGCATCCGCCGCAAGGTGACGCGCGACGGCCAGCCGGTCGAGCTCGCGCCCAAGGAATTCTCGATCCTCGAATACATGATGCGCAACCGCGGCCGCCCGCTCTCGCGCACCATGATCGTCGAGCATGTCTGGGACATGGACTACGACGGCCTTACCAACATCGTCGATGTCTACATCCGGCACTTGCGCGCCAAGATCGACGACAATTTTTCGGTAAAGCTCATTCAGACGGTGCGCGGCATCGGCTACATGCTCGACGCGCCCGAAAAGCCCGCCGAGGCCGGAGCGTAACGTGCCGCCGCCCGCGCCCCTGGCCAAACCGGGCGGCCGCATCACTAAGTGGCTGCGCTTTCGGCTGGCGGCCAGTTACGTGCTCTTCGTTTCGTTACTGCTCACCGGCGTCGGCGTTCTCTTCCGCCAGGTGCTCGGCTCGATCTTGAACGATCAGGTGAGCGAGATTCTCGAAGAGGAATGGGGAGCGATTCGCGGGTATATGAAGATCGAACGCGACCGGCCGGTTTGGACTTACGATCGCGACGACCCCGAACAGGCCTTCATCGTCGAACGCCTGCGCCGCATCCTGCTGGTGACCGGCGCCTCCGGCGCGCCGCTCGAAATCTCCGCCGTATTCGCCCAACTCGATCGCGAACCTCCGCAAAGCGTTCGCGCGCGCCTCGAAACCGGACGCAGCGGTTTCGAAATCCGGCGCGGCCCCGGCGGCGCGCCCTATCTGGTGCGCTACGGCGTCGTGATCGACGAGAAAAAACCCTACTTCGTCGCGATTGGCCGTTCGCTTGCCGGTAATTCGGCGGTGCTTCAACGCTTCACCACTTACTATTTCGCTAGCCTGCCCGCGATCATATTGGCTTCGGCGCTGCTCGGCTGGTTCGTCTCGAAACGCGCGCTCACGCCGCTCACCGAGTTCGCGCGTTCCACCGAGGCGATTTCCAGTTCCAACCTCAATCTGCGGCTTCCCTCGCGCGGCGCGGGCGACGAACTCGATCACCTGATCGCCACCTTCAACCGCATGGTCGGCCGCCTCGAGGAATCTTTCAAACAGACGCGCCAATTCTCCACCGACGTCAGTCACGAATTGCGCACCCCGCTCACCGTCGTTCGCGGACAGCTCGAAGTGGCGATGATGACCGCCAATTCGACCGAACAGTACCGGGAGGCGATCCTCCAGGCTCTCGACGGCGTCGAGCGTTTGTCGAACACCGTCCGCGCGCTGCTGCTCCTTTCGCAAGCCGAAAGCGGGCAGTTGACGCTCGAGAAAACCGACGTCGATCTCGGCGCGATGGCCGCCGAGATGTGCGAACAATTTCGCGTGCTCGCCGAGGCCGGCCGCGTTTCGCTCCAAACCCGTCTCGACGATTGCCTGGTCGAGGCGGACCGCTTGCAAATGGAGCGCCTGCTTTCGAATCTTCTCTCGAACGCCATCAAGTACACGCCCGCCGGGGGCGAGGTTCGCGTCGGGGTGGTTCGGCGCGGGGCCGACGCCGAAATCGTCGTCGAGGATACCGGGCAGGGGATCCCCGAAGAGGCGCTGCCGCACATTTTCGACCGCTTCTATCGAGTTCCGCAAACGGCCGTCGATCCGGAGAAAGGGCTGGGCCTCGGTCTGAGTTTCGTGGCCTGGATCGTGCGCGTGCATGGCGGACGCATCGGCGTCGAGAGCGCGGTGGGGCGAGGAACGAAGTTTACGGTACGGTTGCCCGGAGCGAAGACTCCGCCGGCGTCGAAAGTTTGGGAGGAGAAGGAGGTCTATGGCGTTTGAGATCGAGGAGCGGGAGCGCGAAGGCGTCAAGATTTTGGACGTCCGGGGCAAACTCGTGCTGGGCGGCGCGGCTTCGGAGATTCGCGAGAAGCTGCGCGGGCTGCAAGCGGCGGGCGTTCGCCAAGTGGTATTGAACCTAGCCGATTGCGAGTACGTCGATTCGTCGGGCCTGGGCGCGCTGGTAATGGCCGCTACCGGCATGCAGCGCGCGGGAGGAGGGCTCAAGCTTCTCAATCTGAACAAGCGCAATCTGGAGTTGATGGTCGTCACCAAACTCACCACCGTGTTCGAGATGTTCAACGACGAAATGGACGCCGTCAACAGTTTCTTCCCGGACCGGAAAATCCAGCGCTTCGATATCCTGGAGTTTGTGAGGCGTCAAGAGAAGGAATGAAGGCCGACTTGCTCGAAGAAGGCGCGGCGGCGCCCGAATTCGAACTCGCCGACCCGTCGGGCGCGCGCGTCACGCTCGCCTCGTTACGCGGCGACGGCCCCGTGGTGCTGGCTTTCTACAAGGTGAGTTGCCCCGTTTGCCAGATGACGTTCCCCTACTTCGAGCGGCTCTCGAAGTCGAGCGGCCTGCGCTTTTTCGGCGTCGGGCAGGATCACGCGGGCGCGGTGAGAAGTTTCGAGGCCAAGTTCGGCGTTACGTTTCCCACCCTGCTCGACACCGAGTCCTCCGGCTATCCGGTGTCGAACGCCTACGGAATCTCGCACGTGCCCACCGCGTTTTTGATCGAGCCGGACGGTTCGGTTTCCTGGATCATGGAGGGCTTTTCGAAGGCGCGGATGCTCGAACTGGCCGAACGCGCCGCCCTGCCCGTTTTCCAACCCGGCGAATACGTGCCCGAATGGAAGAGCGGTTGAAGCTCGAAGAACTAGCTCCCGGAGGGAGCGTCGAGTAATCTAGTAACTGACGATGGCACTGATCAAGGACGTGTTGAGCGCCGCCGGCGCGATCACTAAAGGCATGGGCATCACCTTCGGCGAGATGCTCCGGCCCACGATCACCGAAGACTACCCCGACGTGCCGCCGAATTTCCAGGAGCGGTTCCGGGGCGGTCACGTGCTGCAGCGCGACGAGAACGGCCTCGAAAAGTGCGTGGCGTGTTTCTTGTGCGCCGCCGCCTGCCCGTCCGATTGCATCTATATCGAAGCCGCCGAGAACACCGAGACCCTGCGCATCTCGGGCGGCGAGCGCTACGCCAGCGTCTACAACATCGATTACAACCGCTGCATCTTTTGCGGATTCTGCGTCGAGGCTTGCCCCACCGACGCCATCACCCACGGCCATGCGTTCGAACTGGCGAGCTACAACTCCGCCACTCTGATCAAGCGCAAGGAAGACATGTTGGTGAACATTCCGGTGAAGGCCGTCGCGCCGCCCGCCGAACTCGCCGCCGGGCACTAAGCCAAGCCGACCTCTACAACCGCTCAACGAAAAAGGCCCGCCGAAGCGGACCTTTTCGAACCGGGTTTTGCCCGGCGATGTTAGATGGGAGAATCGATTCGACGGAAACTGCGACCGCCGAAATCTTATGTGCTTTGAAGTCTACGGCGAGCGGGCGCGCGAGTCAACAGAAAATCCGTCTCGTCGCAAATGTGCCGTAAGCTATTTTGAATAAATGACTTACCACCCTAGCTCCAGGAGTACTATCGTTGAATAACCCCCGAAAAATCCGGTGGAAATGGTGTGGAAATCGACTCTAACCGGGACTAGAGACGGCACTTACGAATCGGACTCAGCGGTCGCCCAAGTCAAGCGTTTGAAACGCGCCCGAATCCACGCCTTTGCGGGCGGCGGCGATCCGGACCCCTCCCACCAGCAGTCCGCCCACCACACACAGCCCCAGCAAAATTCCCGCTAACGCGAAGATACTTAAGATCATATTCGCCGCGTCTTTGGCCGGTTGGATCGGATTGGCCTCGTTTTCCATCAAAACGGCGCGGTACTGGATCGACTTTAGGGCCGCCTCCGCCCGTGGGCTCGCGGAAGTGCCCTCTGCGGGCCGTAGGATGGCCACCAGCGGGCCGGAACGGTGCACAAAAGGTGCGTAATGGCTCAATTCCGCCGCTTTTAAGCGCGCAATTTGCGGCGTTGGGTACCGAAAAATGGCCAAAACCGCCTCTCCCAAGCGCGCAATTTGAATCTCCACGCCAAAATCCAACCCCGCCGCCTCCCCCGAAATCTCTGGCAGAAACGCCTTAAGCGATTGAGGGCCAAGGATATAGCGCTCCGAGTTCGCTTCCGCCCCCTTCGGCAGATAGTCCGGCAACGAAGTGACCGGCGGCTCCCGAAACCCCGGCAAGTCCGCGAATAGCTGATCGACCTCCGACCCGGACAGCCGCGCGCCTTCTATCTTAATGAGGTAATTCCCTTTAGCGGCCACCATCCCGTTCGCCGAAGCGGCGATTTGGCTCGCCCCCTTCACCGGTTTCGCGTCCGCCGGGCGCTGCCACTGCCAAGCGGCGACCGAGCCGGTGGCGTCTCTGAACTGCCAGGCGGTCGCGCTGAACGAACGCGCGCCGGCGGAATATTGCGCCTGTTCCTGGGTGATCAGGCCGTACTCCTGCCAGAGCGGCGCGTTCTCGAGGGCGATGCGTTTCGCTTCGCCTTGCCGCGAGAATTCCTGGATCGCCGGCGGCCAGATCGCCGCGGTCGCCGACAACGGAAGAAGAATCAGGCCGAGACGCCGTGGCATTTTTTGTATTTCTTCCCGCTACCGCACCAGCAAGGATCGTTGCGGCCTAGTTTCACAGTGTTGACAACCGGCGCCGGGGCTTTGTTCCCGCCGCTCGAATCGCCGCCCACGAACTGCAGCGCCGCCATTTCCTTCTCTTTCTTCCGCTGAATCGAGCGCGCGAAGTCGGTGACCGCGTGCTGGGCGGCCGACACCTGAGCGGGCTCGGGCTCCGGCTCGACCTCCGCCACCTCGCCCCCGTCGTCTCCGTCGCCGTCGAACGGAAGCGAAACGCGTCCCGTATCGCGATCGGCCAACTGGAAGGTGAACACGTGCTGGACCGTCTGGTCTTCGATACGGTCCATCATCTGCTCGAACAGCTTGAAGGATTCCTTCTTGTACTCGATCAGCGGGTCTTTCTGGCCGTAGGCCCGCATGCCGATGCCTTCCTTCAAATGATCCATCGAGAGCAGGTGGTCTTTCCACTGGTCGTCGATGACGTTGAGCATGATGATGCGCTCGGTGTCGCGCATCAATTCGGGCGTCACCACGCGCTCGCGCTCGCCGTATCGAGCCACGACGCGCTCCCGGATGGCGTCCTCGATTTCGGGCCGCGTTAGCCCGGCGAGCGCCTGCGGATCGACGCGCACCTGGAACTGCGTGAGCACGTCGGACTGCAACTCGACCAGTTCCCACATCGACGGATGAAGCTTCTCGGGGCAGCGCAGATCGACGAAATTGGCGACGATACCGTCGATCATTTCGAGAATGCGCTCCTTCTGATCCGCGCCTTCGAGCAGCCCGCGCCGCATGCCGTAGACGGCGGTGCGCTGCTTCGACATGACGTCGTCGTATTCGAGCAGGTGTTTACGGGCGGCGAAATTCTGCGCCTCGACCGCCTTCTGCGCGGCGGCGATGCGCTTGGTGATGAGGCCGGATTCGATCGGCTCGTCCTCGGTCATGCCGAGGCGGAGCATCAAGTTCTGGATGCGCTCGCCGCCGAAGATGCGCAGCAGGTCGTCCTGGAGAGAGAGGTAAAAGCGCGACGCCCCGGGATCGCCCTGACGCCCCGCGCGTCCGCGAAGCTGGTTGTCGATGCGCCGCGATTCGTGCCGCTCGGTGCCGACGATGTAGAGGCCGCCCGCCGCGCGCACCTGGTCGCGTTCGGCCTCGGTTTCCCCGCGAAAGCGCGTCATCAGCCCGTCCCATTCGGCGCGTTCGGGCGTGCCGATCGCGGCGATCTGGTAGCGGTCCGGATCCTTCGACTGCTTGCGCAGAACCTCCTTCGCCATGAACTCGGGATTGCCGCCGAGCAGAATGTCGGTGCCGCGGCCGGCCATGTTGGTCGAGACCGTGACCGCGCCTTTGCGTCCGGCCTGTGCCACGATCGACGCCTCGCGCTCGTGGTTCTTGGCGTTGAGCACTTCGTGCTTGACGCCCATCTTCTTGAGCACGCCCGACAGCCGCTCGGACTTCTCGACGGAGATCGTGCCCACCAGCACCGGCTGGCCCTTTTCGTGCGCGACTTTGATCTCTTTCGCCGCGTTGCGGAACTTTTCCTCTTCCGTTCGATAGACGATATCGATCGCGTCCTTGCGGACGACGATCTTATTCGGCGGAATTTCGAGCACGTCGATCTTGTAGGTCTTGCCGAACTCCGCCGCTTCGGTCATCGCCGTGCCGGTCATACCCGCGAGCTTCTTGTACAAGCGGAAGTAATTCTGGAACGTGATCGTCGCCAGCGTCTGGTTCTCGCGCTGGATTTTAACGCCTTCCTTCGCTTCGACCGCCTGGTGTAAACCGTCGGACCAGCGGCGGCCGGGCATCAGGCGGCCGGTGAACTCGTCGACGATCACCACTTCGGGTTCGCCGTCCTCGTCGGGCTGAACCAAGTAGTCCTTGTCGCGGTGATAGAGCACGTAGGCGCGCAACGCCTGCTGGACATGGTGGTTGATTTCGAGATTCTCGGCGTCGTAGAGATTGCCGCAACCGAGCAGCTTTTCCACCTTCAGCACGCCTTCTTCGGTGAGGGCGCAACTGCGGTGTTTCTCGTCCACCGTGTAGTCGCCGGTGGTGTACTTTTCGCCGGGCTCCTTGCCCTCGATCACTTCGCCCCGGATCAATTTGGGGATGATGCGGTTGATGCGGTAGTACTTGTCGGTGGATTCCTCGCTAGGTCCCGAAATGATGAGCGGGGTGCGCGCTTCGTCGATCAGGATCGAATCGACTTCGTCGACGATGGCGAAGTTATGCGGGCGCTGCACGCACTGCGCGATCGAGAACTTCATGTTGTCGCGCAGATAATCGAAGCCGAACTCGTTATTGGTGCCGTAGGTGATGTCGCAGGCGTAGGCCTCGCGGCGCTCGGCGTCGGTGAGGTTGTGGACGATCACGCCCACGGAGAGGCCGAGAAACTTGTAGAGCCGCCCCATCCATTCCGAGTCGCGCCGGGCGAGGTAATCGTTCACGGTGACGACGTGGACGCCCTTGCCTTCGAGCGCGTTGAGGTAGACGGGCAGCGTGGCGACGAGCGTCTTGCCTTCGCCGGTGCGCATTTCGGCGATGTTGCCCCGGTGCAGGACGATGCCGCCGATCAACTGCACGTCGAAGTGGCGCATGGCGAGCACGCGGCGGCCCGCCTCCCGCACGACGGCGAAGGCTTCGATCAACAGATCGTCGAGCGTTTGCCCGGCTTCCAGGCGTTCCTTGAACTCGACGGTTTTCGCCGCGAGTTCCTCGTCGGTTAACTCTTGAATTTGCGGTTCGAGCGCGCAAATTTGCTCGACCATCGGGCGTATCTTCTTAATTTCCCGTTCGTTCTTGGTGCCAAAAATCTTGGCGAGTACGGCGTCGATCACAAAACTCTCCTATTTAGGGACACAAACCGCGCGCTTGTTGGGGAAGGGCCGCTAGAGGGAGAGGACGGGCGGGGGGCGTTCGAAAAGCGCGGTCCGGGGGACGGATCGCGCGCGAGGCGAAGCTTCGGACGACCGGAAATAGGCGACGGACACCGGCGGTTCGACCGTCGAGGCGGCGAGTGTCGCGCACTCCGGCGCATGGTAGTGCGCGTCGCGGGAAAGCTGGGCGAGGATCAGTTTCGCCTGGGCGACGCGAGATTCGGCGGCGCGCCAGGCGGAACCTCGTTCGACCGCGCGCGCGGGCTTCGCCGTCCAGGCGTCGGCGGCGCACATCGCGGCCAGGATCAACATCACTTGGGCCGACGATGTGGCGAGAGGACGCACCAATTTCAGGATAATGCAACTTAACGGGTCCCGCCGCGTCTTTTCTAGCGGCTCGCGGGTTTGACCGAAGGGAGGTGCGCGATGCGATGGCTGATGTGGGCGAACGCGGCGGCGATGTGGGCGCAGGAAGCGCCTCCGGCGGCGGACGCTCCCGTGGTCTTCCGCAGCGACGTGGCTCTGGTGCGGATCGACGTCCAGGTGCTCGACGGCAACGGCCCGGTGACCTCGCTGAAGCGCGAGGATTTCCGCCTGCGCGACGGCGCGAAATGGCAGACGCCGCGCAGTATGGAGCGCGAGAAGCTCCCCATGGACATCGTGCTCCTGCTCGACGTTTCGGGCAGCATGCGCCCTCACATCGAACGCGTGGCGCACGCCGCGCATAGCGCCGTAAACGTATTGGGCGCCGACGACCGCGCCGCCGTCATGGTGTTCGACCGGATGACTCGCGTGCGTATGCCGCTGAAATCGGCGCGCGAGTCGCTGGCCGCCGAACTCGACCGGCTGATCGATCAAGAGCGCTTCAACGGCGGCACCGACATTCCGAAGGGCGTCATCGAGGCCGCTAATTATCTTCGTAAAAACGCGCGGAAAGAAGCCCGGCGGGCGGTGGTGATCGTCACCGACGACCGCACGGAACGCATGGTCGAGTTCGGGTCGATGGAAGTGGCGCTGGAGCGCGCGGACGCCGTGTTGAGCGTGCTGCTCGCGCCGGACGCGATGCGGCAGGGCCAGCCGGGACGGACACCGGGAACGATCCCCGGGCGGGGCGGACCGACGAACATTCCGACGGTCGGCGGCGGGCTCGGCGACATCATCTGGGGCGGGCGTCGCGGCGGCGGTGGGCCCTGGGGTGGACCGGGCGGGGGTGGACCGGGCGGAGGCGGCGGTCCGGTGATCGTCGGCGGCGGCGGCACGAAACCGGCGGGCACGGCGGAGGTCGCCGAGCAGACCGGCGGCGACAGCTTCAACGTCGATAACGGATCGGCGCTCGAAGAGACGTTCGCGAGGCTGCGGCAGCGGTACGCATTGTACTTCCCGGTGGCGGCGGGATCGAAGGCGGGCGAGGAACGGACGATCGAATTGGCGCTGTCCGACGCGGCGAAGCGACGCTATCCGGGGGCGCAACTGAAGTACCGGCGCGCGTACACGCCGGACCAAGACGCCCCGGCGACAAGCGAAGAAGTGACGGTGGTGACGGCGGAGGAAACGACGGCCCCGGCGGCGGAAGAACGAACCGTCCGCACGACGTCCGAACCCGCGCCGCGCACGTTGCCCAAACGCCGGGTGGCGGTCGACGAGCCGCGCGGTTCGGGCGGCGGCCCTGCGAAGTCGGGCGGCTGGCGCAAGACCGATGAACCGGATTCGCCCGTCGTGCCGCCCAAGCCCGCCGCCTCGAAGCCCTAACCGCCTCCGGCTACACTGGCGGGAGTGAACTTCACGCTCTCTCTCTCCGAGCGCCGCGTTCTGGGCGTCCTGATCGAAAAAGAAATGGCGACGCCCGAGTATTACCCGATGTCGCTAAACGCGGTGAAGAACGCCTGCAACCAGAAATCGAACCGCGAGCCGGTGATGGAGTTGTCGGAAGAGGAAGTCGAGACGGCGCTGGGCGAACTCGAGGACAAGAAGCTCGCGGGCGGCGAAACGGGCAGCCGCGTGGTGAAGTACGGGCATCGTTTAGGCGAGATGTTCAACCTGCCGGGGTCGCAACTCGCGTTGCTGGCGGTGCTGCTGTTGCGCGGCGCGCAGACGGCGGGCGAACTGCGATCGCGCACCCAGAGCCTGCACAATTTCGAGGACGCGGCGTCGGTGGAACTTGCGCTCGGGAAGCTGGCGGAGCGCGAGACGGCGGTGCAGTTGCCGCGCCAACCGGGGTCGAGGGAGCCCCGGTGGGTGGAGATCTTCTCGGGACCCGCGGACGCTTCCCAACTTGCCGCCACCGCCGCCAGCGAGCCGCTTCGGACCGGACTGGCCGAGCGCGTCGCTAAGTTGGAGGAGGAAGTGGTCGAAATCAAGGCCTTGCTGAACCGCTTTATCGGTTCGGCGCATTCGTGAGACCGGTAGAATACAGACTTCCGTCATGCTCCGCTCTTTCAAGGTCTCCGGGTTCAAATCGCTCAAGGAGGTGCGATTGGAAGGCCTGCCGGCGTTGACCGTTTTCTTTGGGCCAAACGCCGCCGGAAAGTCGAACATTCTCGACGCCATCCAAGCCCTTTCCCGCATCGCCACGGCTAGAACGCTGGCGGAAGCGCTGCAGGAGCCGATTCGCGGATATCCAATCGAAGCCTTTTCTTTTCCTTCCGGGGGACTACCGGCTTTACTAGGCCAACCGTCGGCGGACTTCACCATCGGAGCCGAGATCGGGATCGGCAAAGAAAAGTATGGGTACAAAGCGATCGTCCGGATTGAACCGGACTCCGGCTCTCTTGCCGTGTCCGACGAGTATCTAGCTCGACTTACCAAGTCCGGGGCGACGGCTGGAAACCCGAGCATCGAGAAAGTCGGGGACGAACTGCGCATCCGGCGGAAAAGCAAACCCGCCCACCCAAGGCACGAAGACGTGGGATTGAACCATACCTTGCTTTCCGACCCGCGGCTGAGCGGGAACGAATACAAGGGCATCGAGGTTTGCCGCAACGAGCTATCCGGCTGGCGAACCTATTTTCTCGATGCGCGCGTGGCGATGAGGCGAGCGACTTCGCCCGCCGACGTCTCCGATATCGGGACACTGGGCGAGAATCTGGCGCCGTTCCTCTACCGCTTGAAAGCGGAGCGGGAAAAGGAGTATTCCGCCGTCGTTAGAAGCCTGCGGGCGATCATCCCCAGCGTTTCCGCGGTGGCCGTCGATCTCGACAAGAGACGAGGAACGCTGGATATCGTCGTGACGCAAGAGGGAGTGGAATACTCGTCGAGGATCGTTTCCGAGGGAACGCTGCGAGTGTTGGCCCTTTGCGCTTTAGCCTTGAATCCCTGGGGCGGATCGCTCGTGGCCCTTGAGGAGCCCGAAAACGGAGTGCACCCTCGCCGTTTGGAATTGATCGGAGGACTCCTCAAAAACACCGCCGAACGCAAACAAGTGGTAGTGACAACGCACTCCCCGATTTTCTGCGCCGCCATGATTCGACTCGGTCGCGACAACGACGCCATCGGTCTGTACCGCGTCCGCACTGGAGTGGACGGCACGGAGATTGAGAAGCTCGCCGATCACTTGACTCTGTTGGCCGACGCGGAAATCCGCTCCGCACTTACCGAACCGGACGAAGGACGCGTTTTCGAAGACCTATTGCTGCGCGGAGCCCTTGGTTAATGGGCCTCGGGCTCTTCGCCGAAGACCAGGGGCACGCCGCCTTCCTGAGAGCCGTCGTGGAAAGGATGGCGCGCGAGGAGGGCGTCGCCGTTCGGATTGAGGAGATGTCGGCAAGAGGCGGACACGGGCGCGCGCTCGCCGAATTTCGCCTGTACTGCCGAACGCTCGATCTCAACCCAGCCAAGCCAGGATTGGTCGTCATTGGAATCGACGCGAACTGCGTGGGGTGGAACGCAAAGCGGCAAGAAATCCGGGACATCGTGTCCGAGGCTTTTCCAAGCGTCATTGCCTGCCCGGACCCGCATGTCGAACGTTGGTATATGGCGGATCCGGAGACGTTTCACAGCGTTGTCGGTGTTGAGCCGAGGGTCGAACAGCGAAAGTGCGAACGCGGGCGTTACAAACAGATATTGGAAACGGCGATTCTCGACGCGGGCCACCCCGCCACCCTTGGGGGAATCGAGTTCGCATCGGATTTGGTAGCCGCCATGGATTTCTTTCGAGCCGGAAAGAACGAACCCTCGCTGAAGAACTTCCTAGACGACTTGCGGGCCGGCTTACGTCTCACGCGACGATAGCTTGCAGTCGCCGCTCCGGCCTACGCGCGCAGCTTCTTGAAATTCGCCAAGCAACGCTCGACCGTGTCGAACGGGGGTAAGTCGCCGCCCTCCTGCTCGACCAGATACGCCTCGACGCCACCCGACTTCTCGGCCGCCGCGAAGATTTCTTTCCACTTCGCCGCGCCCTCGCCCAGCAGCACGCGATAGCCCTTCTCCGGTCCCCAATCTTTCATGTGCAGCGAGCGGATGCGACCGGGGTTCGCTTTGATCCACGCCACGGGATCCGTGCCCGAGTGCAGGCAGGTGCCGACGTCGAGTTGCAGCACGACATCCTTCGGCGTGCCCTTGGCGAGCACTTCCATCGGCTTGGTTCCGCCGATCGGGTCGAATTCGAGCTTATGGTTGTGGAACCCGCAACGCATGCCGGCGGGCTTCAACTTTTCCGACGCCGCCGAGAGCCGTTCCGCGACGCCCTTCCAGCCGTCGAGATCGGTTATCTTGCCGGCGCTCGCCATCACGATCAGCTTCGAGCCGAGGATTTGGTTCAACTCGGTGGCATGGCCGAGATTCTCGGGAGCGAACGTCTTCGCCGAGTTGTGCGTCGAGAGGCAACGCATTCCCAGATCGTCGAGCAGCTTGCGGGTGTCGCGGGCCTGGGCGGCGGTCCAGTCGAAGTAGGGCGAGAAGAACTCGACGCCTTGGTAGCCCATCTTCGCGACCTTGGTTAGGGTGCCGTTCAAATCGGCTTTCAGTTCGTCGCGAACGGAGAAGAGTTCGAGTCCGACGGGGACTTTCGACGCGGCGAGCAAGGGCGACGCCGCGAATCCGGCGATCAGTTGGCGGCGGGTCGGTTGGTAGAGGGAAAGATTAGCCACGGCGGCCACCTCCGGCCAGGCGAAGCAGCAAGTTCAGCGCGGACACGAAAATGTTGAACGACCCGGCGAACAGCGCGAGCGCGCCGGGAATCGGGCTATCGGCGTCGGGCGAATTCAGCACGCCCGAGGTGGACCACACGAGCGTCAGCACGCCGAAGATTCCGATGGCGGCGCTGATGAGCACGCCCACCCAGCCGATGTTCATAAAGCTATTCAGGACGACGGCGCCGAGGATCGCGAAAAAGAAGCCGATGGCGATGCCGCGCGGCGCGGAGAAGGTGCGACCGGACACGAACACATAACCGGTGACCGCGAGGAAGATCGTGCCGGTGATCGCCAGCGCGGCCGCGATCATCACCGGGGCGACGGTGGAGGCGATGTAGAGCAGCGGCGAAATCACGAGTCCGGCGAGGAAGCCGTCGGCGACGAGCGCCGTGACGCCGAGCGCCGGATTGTGCCGGGCGGCGACGGCGATCATCGGAATGACGTTCAAGGCGACGATGGCCGTGATCCAGCCGATCCAGCCGGTGAAGAAGCGGACGACGGTTTCCGACGTGGCGCCGATATAGCCGCCGGCCATCGCGCAGAGAACGCTGACGCCGAACAGCGTGTAAGTTTGCTTGATGACGGAGGCTTGGGTGGCGGAGAGTTGGGTGGTAGCGGTAAACCGCTCCATGGTAGTCATAGCGGTTTTATTGTCCACCGCGCGGGTAGCGAGCGCAAGGGTTAGTCCAGCAGACCGGAGAACTCCTCGACGGTCAACCCCGCTTCCCGAATTAGCGCCCGCAGCGTGCCCTTGGCCAGTTCTCTGTGGTTGGGAATGGAGAGACGACGGTGCGGCGGCGACTCGTGCCGCAAGATCACATGACTGCCGCGCTGCACGTCGAAACGGTAGCCGATTTTTTCCATCGCCCGAACGAAGTCCCGCCCGGAAACGACGGGCAGCTTCACGCCCAAGCGATCTCTACGACCTCTTCGGAAATCCCCGGAGGTATGGGCTCGCCATGCTTGTCGAGGCTTTGAACATAGCCCTCAATGGCCTCCCGCGCGTTCGCTATCGCCTCGGCGCGCGTAGCGCCCTGCGAAACGCAGCCTGGAAGAGACGGACAACTGGCGACGAAAACCCCGTCTTCGTCCCGTTCCAAAAGAAGTCGATACTTCATGGCCCGAATGTAGCAGACGCCGTTCGCGCTTAGCGATCTTCGCTCGAGAAGAAGCCGCCCAGCGATTCGAGCGGGCCGCGCTGATCGCCGCCGGTGCGGAACGGCGCGAGTTCGCGGCGCATCTTTTCGAGCGTCATCGACTGGATCACCGCCTTACCCGGACCGCGCAGCGTGGTCATAAACAGGCCCTCGCCGCCGAAAATCGCGGTCTTGATCGAGCCGACGAACTGGATGTCGTAATCGACCGACTCCTCGAACGCCACCACCGAGCCGGTCTCGAGTTGCAACATCTCGCCCGGCTTCAAATCGAACTCGATAAAGTCGCCGCCGCCGTGCACGAAGACCAGGCCCGGGCCCGTGAACTTCTCGAGAATGAACCCCTCGCCGCCGAAAAAGCCGGACCCGAGCTTCTTCACCAACGCCACGCTAAACGTCACGCTCGACTGCGCGAAGAGAAACCCGTCGCGCTGGCAAAGCACGCTTTGGCCGGGTTTGAGGTCGAATTCCATGACGCGGCCCGGATACGATCCGGCGAAGCCGACTTCGCCGCCTTGATTGGTGCGGAAGTAGGTGAGGAACAGCGATTCGCCCGCCAGTTTGCGCTTGATCGCGCCCCAAATCTTGTCGCCGAGCGACTCGCCCGACATCCGGCTTTCCCAGTCGACCGACGTCGTCTTGTAGACCATCTTTCCGGCTTCGGCGTACAACTCCTGGCCGGGCTTCAGGCGGACGCGCGCGATCTGCAGGTTGTCGCCCTGGATCGTGAAGTCGAGCGGCTGGGGAGCGCTACTGTAAGCTCCGGCCGCGGCGCCGGGTACGGGAGGATTCGCCGTGTACGAGCACGGAGCCGCCCCGATGGCGACGCCGTGTTGGGGGCAAAACTTCGAATCGGGAGTGACTTGGTAACCGCAGGAGGTGCAGAAGGGCATGTGGGTTCAGCTTACAATTTTGACTTACGCCCCTATGCGCCGTCTTGTTCCCGGTTTCGCGATGGCGCTGGAGCTAATCGGCGCGCTGTGGGGTGCCGATCCCCCGCCCGCGCGGTGCGGGACGGGCGCGACCCGGGTCGAGGAATCGATCTACCTGTCGCGACGGGGAGCCGGGCGGCGGGCTCTCGCGGCGGAAACGCTTCCGGCGGCGCGGGCCGATATCGGGGAAATCGCGATCCTCGACGGGTCGGGCGGCGTGGTGGGGCTGACGAATCCGTTCGACCTGGAGGGCCGGGGCCTGGAGTTTACGCCCGCCGGCGGCGGGTACCGGATCGCGCCTCAAACGGCCTCCCTCGAAGCCGGGGACGGGATCCGGCTGCCGCTGGGCGACGACGACACCCGGCCGGTGACGCTGCCGTTCGAGTTTCCTTTCTATGGCGCGCGCTACCGGGTGGTGCACGTCAATTCGGACGGTAACCTGACCTTCGGGGCGGGCGACGGCGAAACGGCGGGACGGACGCTGGGGCGGCTGGCGGCGGGGTTGCCGCGCATCGCCGGGTTTTATCGCGATCTCGATCCGTCGCGCGCGGGTACGGTGACGGCGGCGCTTTCGGCGGACCGCGCGACGATTTCCTGGACGGGCGTGCCCGACTATCGCAGTTCGGGAATCGGGCCGTTGCAGACCTTCCAGATTCGTTTGCACGCCGACGGGCGGATCGCGTTCGCTTACCAAACCGCGCGGACCGACGAGGCGGTGGTGGGGGTTGGGCCGGGCGGTGGGCGGTCGCTCGATGTGGTGCGGCTAGCCGATAGCGGCTCGGGGATCTATCCCGGCGCGGTTGCCGAAGGGTTTCGGATTTTTCCCACGATCGACGTGGTGCGAGCCTCGCAGCGGTTCTACGAAACGCACGGCGATAGCTACGACTATCTGATATTTTTCAACACGTTAGGAATCTCGGCGGACGGCGCGGTAGCCTTCCAATTGCCGGTGCGGGTGGCGGGCGCGGGTTACGGATTGACGCCGGTCGATTTCGGGGTAGAGTTCGGCTCCCGGCGGCGGCTGCAATCGGTGCTGAACCTGGGTCCGCTGTCGCAGTATCCGCTCGACCCGTACGCCCGGGTACCCTCGCGATTTACGACGGGCGACACGACGATGTCCGTCCTCGCGCACGAGATGGGGCACCAGTATCTGGCGTACGCGAGCGTCCGCGACGGCTCGGCGCGACCGATGCTAGGGCGCGACGCGGCGCACTGGAGCTTCCTGTTCAATTCCGAGGCGTCGGTGATGGAAGGGAACCGGATCGCGGACCGGGGACCGGGCGTATCTCCTAGATTCGAAACGGTGGCGACGGTGGAGGGGTTCGCGCCGCTCGACCAGTATTTAATGGGCTGGAGGGCGGCGGACGAGGTTCCGCCGAGCTTCTACGTGACCGGCTCGGGGCTACCGAATCCGAGTACGGCGCCTCTCGTGGGCCAGCGGTTCGACGGCGAGCGGCGGGACGTGCGAGTCTCGGAGGTCGTCGCGGCAGCCGGCGTTCGTTCGCCCGGCGAGGACATCGCCCAACGGCGCTACCGGGTGGCGTTCGTTCTGGTGACGGGCACGGACGGTCCGACGACGGCCCAATGGGGCCAACTCGACGCCTATCGCCGCGAGTTGCCCGGGTACTTCGAGCGGATTTCGGGCGGGCGGGCGGCGGTCGAGACGGAAACGAAGCTCGCGCTGCACCTGAGCCTCGCGCCGGGCGCGGAATTGGTTGCGGGAGCCTACGGCGTGGCGACGGTCGAACTCGACGAGGCGCTGCCGTTCCCGCTGCGAGTGGCGCTTTGGGCGGACAACGCGAATGTAGCGTTGCCGCGCGAAATCGAGATCGCAGCGGGGCGCACGCGCGCCGAGTTCTATTTCTACGGCTGGCGCGCGGGGCTCGACACGGTGCGTGCGACGCCGGGAAATCGCGACTTCGAGACGGCGGTCGCGCGGGTTCGGGTGCGGTAACTACTGCCGGACGTGAATGATGGTCCGCTGATTGAACGGCGCGCGCGGCTCCTGATTGTTGACGCTGCGCAGAACGATGTTGCAAGGAACGGCGCCGGGCACGGTGTTATCGGGAATCCGGACGTTAATTTGCCACAAGCCCACCAAAGTGGGCGCGAATCCCGAGTACTCGACGTTCGCCGCGGGAACTTGCGCGGAGCCGATCACGACGATCTCCGGCTTTTCGATGTTGATCAAGCCCTCGGCGGCGGTACCGTCGGGCGGCGCGTTGGGAACGAATCCGAATCCGCTTCCGAAGAGCTGGATGACGCTGCCGCGTTGCGCCGGGTTTTCGGCCGAGTTGCGCGTGTTGTCCTGATTCAGCGCCGCCAGTTGACCGTTGCCATTGCCCGCGTTGGTGAACAATCCCGTGGCCGTCGGGGCCATCGCCATATTCCCGGTCGCTAAGATCTGTCCGGTGGACGGCCGGATCACCAGCACTTCCATCGTGCCCGACGTCGGCGCGGTGTTCGGCACGTAAAAGTTAATTTGCCCCGGAGAAACGAAGTGCAAGGCCGCCGGGGCGTCGTTCAAAAGCACCTGCGTATCGAGCAGATCGCGGGGCATGGGCAAAGGATTGGGCAGTTCCGAGAACACCTGCGTCGCCTCGGAGAAGCGAGTCCCGCCGACGGGCTTGAGTTGCGTCCAGGTATTCGGCGCGATGCCGCGCAGCGTGGTCGGCAGATCGTTCGCCGAACTGAACAGCGTGAGCGCGGGATAGTAAATGGCGATCCGGTTCGCCGCCTCGCCCAAATACAGATTGCCGAACCGGTCGAGCGCGACGCCCAGCGGAGTGCGTCCGGCGACGGCCGCGTCGGGTACCGGGTTCAGCACTAACTGGCTGAACCGCGGGTAGTGCAGCGCGCGGTTACCGATCGTGTCGGCCACCCAGATTTCGCCGGTGGACTGGCTGACGAAGATTCCATGCGGGCTCGAAATTCCGGAGAGCGTCAGCGCGGGCGCGGGATCGTTCTGCGCCAGCGCCGTGATCCGGTCGTAAATCACCACCCGGTTCTTCGCCGTATCGGCGACATACAAGCGATTGTCGGTATCCGCCGCCATGCCCCGGGGACTGATCAATCGCGCCTGATTGTCGAGCGCGGTGGCGGTGGAGGAAAAGTCGGGTTGGCCGATGACAACCGCGGCCGACTGCCCGGTGACGAAATCGCCGCCCTGCTTGCGGAACACGAGAATGCGGTTATGGATCGAGTCGCCGACCGCGAGCGATCCGTCCTCGGGAATAAACGCCAGACCGAACGGCCGCGCCATGGTCCGCACGCTGGGGTCGGTGTTCTTCGACGTGAAGCTAATCTGTCCGATCACCAAGTTGGCGCGCGGGCCGGAACCCGCGTTCGGCGGATTCTCGAACGGCTTGGGGAACCGCAGGACGCGCCCGTTGCCGGTGTCGGCCACCCAAAGATCGCCGTTGGTATCGACGGCGAGGCCCGAGGGCTGAAACAGTCCCATGTCGGTGGGAGCGTTAACGTCGTTGGTCGGGAAATTGATCACGCTGCGGAACAGATCCGGCTGGCCGATCACGATATCGGCGCGGTCGCCGTTTTTGAAGGCGCGCGAGTCGCGAAATCCGAGCACCCGGTTGTTGAGCGCGTCGGCCACATAGAGGCGGTTGTTGTCGAAGGCGAGCGCCGCGCCGTTGCTGAGACTGGCCGACACTCCGGAGATCGTTCCGAAGGCGCTATGGAAAAAAAACTCCCGACCCTCGACCAAGTTGGGCGAATCCAGGTTGAAGGCGATTTGTCCCCAAACCTGCAAGGGGGTGCGGTAGTTGGGCGCGCCCGCCAGCCGCACGACGCGATGGTTTCCCACGTCGGCGACATAGATTTCCTCGCCCGTCGCGTTCGCGGTCGCGCCCACGGGCGTAGTGAAGCCGTTGCCGTTGACTTCCGTCTGCCCGCCTTCCAGCCGGCCGCTGGTGAAGTCCGGCTGCCCGATCACCTGCTGGGCGGACGGCGAGAATTGAGTACTCTCGTTCGGCCAGTCGGCGATGGGCGGAAAACGAAGGATCCGATGGGCCACCGTATCGACGATCATCGGCGAGTTGCCCACGAAGAAAATGCCTTCGGCGCTCCCCAGCGTGTTGTTTACGGTAACGCCGATCGAAATCTGGTTGACCGGCGGAGCGCCCGTCGTCGTGTTTACGCCCATGATCCGGCTGGCGCCGCTGCCGTTCGCCAAGGGTTGCACGTACACCAGCACCCGGCCGAGCAGATCCGACACGAAGACGCGCCCTTGGGGGTCGAGCGCCACCGCCGAAGGAGTATTCATGGCGTCCTTACGGGTACGGTTGGCGGCGGCCGCGGGCAAGACCACCCGCGACGTGAAGTCGGTTTGGCCGACCACCAAGTCGGCGCTGGGGCCGTTGCGCGTCAGAGACGACGCGGCGAACCGCAGCACCCGATGATTACCGGGGTCGGCCACCCAAAGGTTTCCCGTACCGTCGACGGCGATTCCCACCCGGAAGAAACTGTTGCCCGCGCCGAAGCTGAACCCCTTTTCGTTCACCGAAGGTTGGCCGTTGTTGGCGGTACGGCCGATAGAGCTTTCCTGTCCCACGACGATATCCGGAAACGGAACGTCGCTGGACGGCTGCGAGAACGGGCGCGGAAAACGGATGACGCGATGGCTGCCGGAATCCGCCACCCAAAGATTGCCGTTGCGGTCCACCGTTAAGCCCGAGGGGAGGCTGAACCCGGACGAATTCAGCGCGCCGCCGCCGTAAGCGGTCGTCGAAATGAAATCGCGCTGGCCGATGACCAGGTCCGCCTGGACGCCGTTGCGGGCGCTGGTGGCGTCCCGCCAAGCCAGCACCCGGTTATTCCCGGTATCGGCGACGTAGAGAATCGGCGGACTGGCGGTCGTGTCGAGCGCGACGCCGTTCGGCGTGTTCAGTTCCCTGCCCTCCACTAAATTTGGAGCCGCGCTCGCATTCCCCACCCGCAGCGACCCGAGCACTCGCGATGGAGCCGAATTGAGGTTGATCACCTGCGCCGAAACCGGCAGGATGGCGAGCGCGACGCCCGCGACCCGAACGAGAAAGTGCATTTGTTTCATTGTCCTAGGAGCAAGATTCCGTGGAAAAACGGCGGCCGGGCGCGGGGAGTGCCTGCCTTAGTGATACCACGGTTCGGCGGTTTGCGTCCATGATCGACTGATCGCCCGGTTCGGCGGCGCGCTTTAGCCCCGCCACCCCAATCGGTGAGACGGAAGGGAGTTGGGGTAAGGGGTACGGGCGGTTTGTCGCCTCTATTGCCCCATGTTTGACAATAATGGCCCCGGATGTTACACCAGAAAAAAGAACTTGCCATAACTTAAGGAAGTCATGTCCGACCGCAACTCGTCCGACCGCATCAACGCCCGCCTATCGGGGGCTCTCTCCGAGTTCGTCGGGCGCATGGTCGGCGAATCCGGCCTCTACGAAACACCGAGCGAATACGTCCGCGACCTCATCCGCCGCGATATGGAGCGGCGGGACGGGCGATTCGCGCAAGAGGCGATTCTCGCCGGTTACCGCGACTTGGCCGCCGGACGAAGCTTTGCGTCTTCCGGCGACTTCCATGCCGACATGGCGACGCTGGCCCGGAAAGAGGCCGGCGACTGGCCGTGAGCGCATCGCCCGCTTTCCATCTAACCCGCCGCGCGGCTCTCGACCTGCGCGACATATACGAACGCTCGCGGCGGGAATGGAGCGAGGCGACCGCCGACCGGTACATGGCCGATTTATACGCCGCGATGAACGACGCGGCCGCCAACCCGAGTATCGGCCTTTCGCGGCGACATCGCTCCGCCCCTTTCCGAATGATTCCCGCGCGGCGGCATTTCATCGTCTACGATTGCATTCCGCAAGGCATAGCCGTTTTGACCGTACTGCACCAGGCCCGGGATATCGAGAGCTTGATCGCCGGTCTCTCCCCGTCTTTCCCGCAAGAAATCGAAGAGATCAAGGCGGCGAAACCGGCCCCGACGCGGAAACGTGGCGCGACGACGAAAAGAGCGTAACCGCCCGAGTCTCCCGGCTAAGAACGCACGTCGGGTATCGGGTACAGCGCCCGGCCCGCGAAAATTTCGCCGAACAAGTCGAGCATCGCCGGGTGAACATGGCCGTTCGACACAAGAAGGTTGGGCGACCGCAGGTCGTGAGCTTCGCCGCGCATGCCGCTCGCCCGTCCGCCCGCCTCTTCGACCAGCAGCAATCCGGCCGCCATATCCCAGGGATTGAGGCCAAACTCCCAGAAGGCGTCGAGCCGCCCACAGGCGACATAGGCGATATCGATCGCCGCCGCCCCCGCGCGCCGCACGCCGTGCGAAATCATCGCCAACTGATAGTAAAAATGGACGTTGACGTTTTGATGGCGCTTCCGGCTGGGGAATCCGGTTGCGACCAAGCAATCCTCGACGCGAGCCGCCGTCGAGACCTGGATCCGGTTGTCGTTCAGGAAGGCCCCCGCGCCGCGCTCGGCGGAAAACATCTCGTCGCGGGTGGGATCGTAAACCACGCCGGCGATGAGCTCGCCGTTCAATTCGAGCGCGAGGGTCACGTTGTACACCGGAAATCCGTGCGCGAAATTCGTGGTGCCGTCTACCGGATCGACGTACCAACGGTAGCCGGACGAAGCGGTTTGCCCTCCGCCTTCCTCGGCGACGATCGAATGGTCGGGGAACCGTTCGAGTAACCGCTCGACGATTAGCGCTTCGGAGGCGCGGTCGGCGGCGGTGACCAGGTCGAATTCGCCCTTTAGCTCGAATCCGATCTTGCGGGCGGCGAAATCCTGGACGAGCGCTCCGGCTTCCCGGGCGATTTGGGCGGCGGTTTCGGCGAAGGAAGCCACGATCCGTTATTCGGCAGACTCGTACAAGTACTTAATCTCGTGCTTGTAAATGAAAAGGTTCGGAGCGCCGGTCCGGTTCAACCGGATAAAGCTCTGGTCGAAAAATTCGATCTGCCCGGTCAGTTCGTCGTCGTCGGCGAGACGGACGCGCACTTGGGCCTTCCGTTCGACGAGGCCTCGCAGATACCGGAACTCTTCGTTGGTGGACTCGGGAGCGCGGGTCTTATGTTTGGACATGCGGCAAACGAACGGAAACTAGCGGGAATCCCCATAGTAGCCGCTCCGAGCGGATACCCGCAAACCGGGCTCGCCCGCGAGGCTCACGCGGATCGGCCGGAACGCGGGCGCGGTGGGCGGGAGATTGCGCGGGTAATAGGCGAGCAGATACTGCGTGCGGAGGTCGCGCAGCACCGACGAAAACGCCTCGTCGAGCGCTTCGCCGAGCGAAGCCTGAAACACGCGCCCTCCGGTTCCCTGGGCCAGCGACGCCAGCGCGTTCTCGCCGCCGACGTTGCGGCCGGCGTCGTTGACGATGGGCTGGACGACGATCGGGTAGACGACGGCGTCCGCCTGGTGAGCGGCCTTGAGCGCGTCCCGGAACGCGTAGGTGGACGTGGTGTCTCCCCCGTCGGTGACGATCGCCATCGCCTTGCGCCCGGAGCGCGATTCCAACTCGGCGGCGGCGAGATGCACGGCGTCGTAGAGCGAAGTTCCCGCCTCCCCGCGAATCCGCTTGAGCCCCGCCTCCAGACGCGCCTCGCGCCGCGTGAACGGCGATACTTGCGCGACGTCGTAGTTGAACGAGAGGATCGACACGGCGTCGTCGGGATTCCCCTCCCGCAGCAGCGCCCGGTAGAACCGCTTGACGGAGGCGATCTCCGAGGGCAAATCCTTGGCCGTCGACCCCGAGGCGTCGATCAAGATCGCCACCGAGAGCGGGAGCGCGCTGGAAGGCTCGAAAACGGCGATCTCCTGCGGAACGCCGGAATCCTCGATCCGGAATCGGTCGCGGGCGAGTCCGCCGACGGCCTGACCGCTCGCGTTCTTGACGGTGGCGATCACGCGAACTAAGCGAACGTCGACGCGAATCTGCGGCGTGGCGGCGAGGCTCGCCGCTAACAACAGCGCCAGGACACGGATCACGAAGAGACTCGCACCAGACTCTCGTCCCAATCGCCGTCCACCCAAACCTCGCCGTCGGCGAAATGCTCCTTCTTCCAGATCGGCACCAGCTTCTTGAGGCGGTTGATGCCTTCGAGCGCCGCCTCGAACGACGGCTTGCGGTGCGGAGCGACGACCGCGATGGCCACGGAGGTTTCGCCGATCTCGACGCGTCCCAACCGATGGATCATGCCGATGCCGCCGATCGCGTGACGCAGCGCGATGTCCTCCCCGATCTCGCGCATGAGTTTCAAGGCCATGGGCTCGTAGCACTCGTAGTCGAGACGAAGGACGGCGCGGCCCTTGTTGTTGTTTCGGGTGACGCCTTCGAACACGCAAATCGCGCCGTCCTCGCCGCGCAACAGGCGGCGCTTCATCGCCTCGGCGTCGATGGCGGCGCGCGTGAGTTCGTAGAAGTTGCCCGGTTCCGCGCCGCCGGACACGGGCGGGAGAAACGCGATCTCGTCGCCGTCGGCGAGTTCGGTTTCCGGCGCGGCGAATTCTTGGTTACGAGCCAGGACGATGGATTTCGCGTAAGGCGCGAGTTGCGGGTACCGCTCGAAAACGCCGCGCAGCGTGCCGGAATCGAGGGTAAGGGTGTCTTCGGCACGCCCGGCCAAGTCGCGCAGGGCGCCGAAAAATAGGACGCGGACGGTCACGTCCTATTCATAGCGCAAACCCCGCACGATTCGACGAAATGCTGTTTTGAACGAACTGCGGGATGATGGAGTCGAACGGCGTAAATGTCACGGTGTATCAACGTTTCGAAAGAGCGTCACACGCATTTTACTAGGTAAGCGCACTTGCGTTCCAAAGAACACTGGCACACCAGAATCTGAACCTTACGATTGCGTTGAATGCAGGCCGTTAACTACGTACACGCCACTCCATTAGACGGCAGTACCGAGCGAGGCACACTGTGATCATGCCGAAGAAGACGAAAGATAACGTGCCGGATTCAGGAACACTATTCGTGACCGAGACAACATAACTGCCATCGTTATCCTCGAACGCGCCTGGTGCGCCCAAGAAACCGAAGGCGTCGGCCACACCAAGCCAAAGTTGGCTGGGACCACTTGGGGCATAAAACCTCTGAACGACTCCACTGGAAGTGCGGCCGTCTCCAATAAAGAAAATCTGTCGCAAGTCCAAGTGCAGTTCTAGAAAATCCGTCCCTAGTTCCGATGGTGTGAACGCTAGCGTAGATGGTGGCGTATCCAACGCCGGGTTGAGGGGCATCAAGAAAACCCCTACCAACGAGCCAGCTGGCCCTACATACCCGGAAACTCCTCCAAACGAATCAATATCGGCGATTTCAGTGCCCGAGCCGTCAGGACCATAACCCTTATCGGGGCAGCCGTCTCCATTAACGAAGTGTACGCATCCGGTCGCTTCGAACGTAAATAATTCTCGCGCGCCAGCAGCGACAAGGTCTGGATATGTTTCGAGTCGAAATGTTGGAAGAACGTAACTATGACGGGTTAGCGCCCAACTCGGAGGGCCAACATAGTTTGGAATCGAAAGATCACTTCGGCCAGCAAGCTGGATTGCGTCGGTTCCGTCGACGGCAAGCACGACAGTTACGGTCGCAAAAGCGTTAGCAGCCCAAAAGGAGGATGCGGCAAGGATGAAAATGCGGAGCATTTAGAATAGTAGCAAAGCAACAATCAACCTAAGTGAATCGCCCTTTTCGCACGCTATTCATAACGTAGGGCGACGACGGGATCGAGACGCGCGGCCTTGTTGGCGGGCCAGATTCCGAAGAAGAGACCGATGCCCACCGACACCACCACTCCGGCGGCGGCGGCCCAGAGCGGCACCGTGATCGGCAGGTTTTCGAACACTAAGCGCGCGGCGGCGGCGATGCTCCAGCCGAAGGTCATGCCGAGCAGTCCGCCGACGAAGGTTAGGACGACCGCTTCGGTGAGAAACTGCGCCACGATGTCCGACCGGCGCGCGCCGAGCGCCTTGCGAATGCCGATTTCGCGCGTGCGTTCCGTTACCGAGACGAGCATGATGTTCATCACGCCGATGCCGCCGACGAGAAGGCCGATGGAACTGAGCACGATCATCACGAGAAACGTCATCGCGGTGACGTTGCGGAAATTTTCTATCATCTGCTCGGACGTGGAGACGAAGAAGTTGTCCGGCTTGTCGTGCGGGACGCGGCGCTCCTGCCGCATGATGGTGCGAATCTGATCTTCGGCTTGCGGCATGCGACCGGGCTTGGCGACGGCCATCAGGAGATGCTCGCGCGCGGAAGGCGACATCTTCCGCATCGTCCAGTACGGGATGATCGCTCGCTTGTCTTGATCGCCCAGCGCCGACTCCGGCCCGCGCGTCAACACGCCGATCACTTCGTACTTGTGGCCGTCGATATCGATCCATTTGCCGAGCGGATCGGAGTTCGAGAACAGCGCCTTGTAGACGTCGAAGCCGAGGACGACCACCGGCAGCCGCTTCGCGCTTTCGGCGTCCGTAAAGAAGCGGCCGAGGTACAACTCGCCTTGCCCCGATTCGGCGTAACCCTCGTCGGCCCCGTTGAAGGAAAGCTGGTAGGACTCGTTGCCGCCGTACTTCGCGTTAATGATCGAATTCCAGTTGCCGAACAGCAGCGGGCTGACGCGCGCACACTCGGTGCAACGCTCGGCGACGGCGCGCACTTGTTCGTAGCTCACCGGTTTGCGCGATCGCTCCTCCGGCGTCCGATTGCCGACCACCATGCCGATGCGGAACTTAAAGACGAACAGCGTGTTCGTTCCGAACGATTGCAGGACGCCGCTGACCGCGCCGTCGAAGCCGGTCAGGATGGAGCCGACGCCGATAATCGTTCCGGTGCCGATGACGACGCCCAAAACGGTGAGGGCGGCGCGCAGCTTGTGCGACCACAGCGTATCGAGCGCGAGGCGCATGGAGGCGAGCGTCGTCGAACCGGTCATCTTTCTACTTCTCCACTCGCAGAGCTTCGATCGGATCGAGCTTCGCCGCTCGGCGCGCCGGGTAGATGCCGAAAAACAAGCCGACCGCGGTCGAAAGCGTCACCGAAAGCACCACCGCCGAAACCGGCATGGCCATCGGGACGGGCGTGGCGGCGCGCACGACGGCGGCGATCGACCAAGCGATTAGCACGCCCGCGAGTCCGCCCAAACCGGCGAGCACGCTCGACTCGATCAAGAACTGCCAAAGGATGTCGGACCGGCGCGCGCCAACCGATTTACGAATGCCGATCTCGTGCGTGCGCTCCGTGACGACGGCCAGCATGATGTTCATAATCACCACTCCGCCGACCACCATGAAGACGCTGACGACGGCGATAGCGGTGGCCGCGATCGCGCCGGTCATCTGATCCCAGGCTTGGGACAGCGAGTCCGAGGAGAGGATCGCGAAATTGTCGTCCTGGTTGGGGCGCAAATGGCGGCGGGCGCGGAGCAACATGCGAATCTCGTCCTGCGCCTGGAAAAGCGAGCCGTGGTCGCGCGCGACGGCCATATAGCCGATCCCCTGCCGCGCGCCGTAGCTCTTGAAAAACGTCTCGATGGGGATCATCGCGAAGTTGTCGCGCGATTGTCCGAAGACGCTGCCCTGCGTTTTCGCGACGCCGATCACCTCGTAGGGGCGCCCGCCGATATCGACGGTCTTGCCGACGGGATCGACGTTCGGGAAAAAGCGGTCTTTCAGATCCGACCCGATAAACGCCACGGTCAAGTGGCGGGCGTTGTCGGTCTCGGAAAAGAATCGACCGGCGGCCACCTGCGTGTTCGTAATGATGCCCATGTTGGGCGTGACGCCTTGCAGGCTGACGCCGTCCAGCCGGTCGTCGGCGAAAGTAACGGCGGTCCGCCGGAACACCTGCATGCCGATCTCGCGCGTGAGCGTCGATTTCTCGCGCAGGAATTGGAACTCTTCCCGCGAAAGCTCGGGGTTCTTGCGCAGGTATTCGAGGAACTTTTTGGGGTCCCAATCGCCGACGAACGCCATGCGCAGAATGCGGAACCCGTCCGCGCCCATGTCGGAGACGTTCTGGGCGATGTAGAGATCCATGCCGTGGACGATCGACATCACCGCGATCAGCGTCGTCGTCGCGAGGATAATCCCGAGCAGCGTGAGAAAACTGCGCAGCTTCGACGCCCGCAGCGACCCAAGGGCGACGGAGAATGCTTCCCGAACGGAGGCGTTGGCCTGCACTCCGAGTAATACGGAATCAGGCGGCGCGAGGTTCCGGCGAAGGTTTAGGAAACGCGGCGGCGACGAAGAAGGGCGATTCGGGAGCGGCCAGCGGAGCGAGACTTTCGCTCTCGTCGTAGGCGATCACCGAGCGATAGCGGCCCTCGCTCGGCTCCCGGTGCGCGATCAGGCGGCGGCCCACGAGATCGAACACCCAGTAATCGGCGATCCCGGCGCGGGCGTACAGGTTAGCTTTCACGCCGAGGTCGAACGAGAGCGTGCTGTCGGAAACTTCGACGACGAGGGCGATGTCGGCGGGCGTGGGAAGACGTTCCTCTTCGACATCGAACGGCGCCTTGAGAACGACGATGTCGGGCTCGGGCGCACTGGTCGAATCGTCGGCGGCCGCCACGCGAATCGCCGGTTCCGGAACCACGTAGTCGGGGTCGAAAACCGCTTCCAGCGCGCGAAGAACCCGCTGGGCCGCGTTGATATGAGGGCGGTTCTTGGCCATTTTGTCGATGAGTTCCCCCTCGATCAGCTCATAATGCGTACCCGCAAACAATTCCGTGGTCGAGAGGAAATCCACTTCTTCGCGCGTCCACTTCTTGCGCCGCGGGGCGACCGGGGGGGCCTCGATAAGCGCCGCTTCCGTGAGAATGACGGCCATACGACTTAGGTTAGCCGAACCATCCAATCGCGCACGGCCTCGTCGGCCCAGAATCGTGGCGAGCGGCGCGAGAGAAACCCGACATGCCCGCCATGCGCAGGAGCGACCAATTCGACGTTCCGATTCGCGGCGATGGATGGGTGGCCGTAGACTTCGAACGGAATCAGCGGATCGTCCTGCGCCTGAATGAGCAGCGTGGGAACGGCGATGCGCTCGATAAAGTTTCGCGACGATTGCGTGGCGTAGTAGTTCTCCGCCGTTCCGAAGCCGAAGTGCGGCGCGGTGAACCGGTCGTCGAATTCGAAGACGCTGCGCACCCGATCGAGGCCGTCGGCGGAAAACACGTCGGGATACGCGGCCACGCGGCGCAGATATCGAGCGCGCAACCGCGATAGAAACCGATTCTCGTAAAGGCGGTTGTCCCAGTGCATCATCCGGCGGCAGCAGGCGTCGAGATCGATCGGCGTCGAGATCGCCGCCACCCCCGCGAGTTTCCCGCGAGCGGCCGTTCCCAACTCTCCCGCCAGTTTCAAAACGACGTTGCCGCCGAGCGAATAGCCGATCAAATGCACCGGACCGTCGCGCCGCTCGACCACCGCCGCCAGATCCTCGGTCAAGCCCGCGTGATACAGCGTTTTCGCGTAATCTTCGGTGCCGCCGCAGGTGCGCATATTGAGACGCGTGACGGCGAACCCGGCGTCGAGCGCGGTTTGCGCCATCGAACGCATGTACCCCGATTCGTGCGAGCCTTCGAGCCCATGCAGCAAGATCGCGTGGCCGCGCGAAGTTTGCCGAGGCCGCTGCACGACGCCGAGCACACGCACGCCCGGGACGGTATCGAACAACCGGCTTTCTTCTGGATACGGGTTACGGGAATAGTCGCGCGGCCAGAAATTTCCGGCCAGCGTCGCCAAGTGCGGATTGCGGAACAGGGGATCGAACGGCGGCACTACGAGCGCTGGCGCTTCAAGGGTTCGATCTCACGACGGAGACGGCGCATGCTCGCAAGTCGATTCCAATACCAACGAGACTCACCAACGTCGGAAGCAGCGCTTGAACCAAGAGCCACTTCGTCTAGGCGTCCATCGCCTACGAGTATAGCTACTCTTCCGGCGACTTCCGCGACAAATCCTCGGCCAAAATGATCGCCTCGGCGAGGTCCTTCATGGGCCGCCGCAGCCGCCGACTCTCGTTCCGCAGCCGCAGATACGCCTCTTCCTCGGTCAATTGATACCGCGATTGAAGAATGCCCTTCGCCCGCTCCACCAGCTTGCGAGTCTCAAGCTGCCGCTTCATCTCCTGCGTCTCTTCGAGCAGGCGAGCGTTCTGTTCGGCGAGCAGCGATTTCGATAGCGCGCCGCCCATCTGTTCGCCGATGAACGTCACCAGAGCGACGACGTCCGGGACGTGTTCGTGCGCGTCGCGGTGGTGGACGTTGATGACGCCGATCACCTCGCCGCCCGAAATCAGGGGCACGGATAGAAACGCTTCGTAGTTGTCCTCCACCAGCGTCTGAAACCGCTTAAACCGGCGGTCGGCGGAGGCGTTGGCGGGCAGAGCCACAACCGACTTGTGTTCCGCCACCCACCCGGTGACGCCCTCGCCCATCTTGATTCGCAGGATGCCCAAATCCTCTTTATGCGGAACCTGAGACGCCCGCAGCACCATCTCGCCCGATTCGCGTTCGATCAGATACACGAGACACGCGTCGCATTCGGTCACTTGCACGGTGAGACCGACAATCTCACCTAACATTTCGTCGATCGAAAGCTCCGAACTAACGATGCTCGATATGCGATGGAGGAGCGCGACTTGCGTTTGTGACACCTCCGGCGCGGCGGTTTGAGCGGCCATATTTCAGCCTAAGCGTCCGGTTTTGGCGCGGTCCAATTGAATCTTTTTATACGGACGATCCGAGAATCGCAAAGGCGGCCCCGCACGGAATTCGAACCCGTTGCAAATAGGCGGCTTGCGCGCAGGGCGTCGGCAAAAGTGTGGCTTTTCCGCTAAATGTGCGGCGAATTCATTTAGCTTCAAAAAACCGAATCGTGCGTTCCACGCCCTCGCGGAGCGTCGTTCGCCGGACACCGGGCACGCGGGCGCGCAACTCGGCGTCGTCCATCCGGTACGCTACCGGCACCGGATTCCCGGCCGAGGTAATCAGGCCGCGAGCCTCCGGCCGCAGTTCCTCGAACAGCGCGATTAGTTCGCCCATCTCCACGATGTCGCCCGCGACGTTGAACACGTGCGCGCCCGTCAGCGGCGAGTAGAGGCACGCGAGAAACGTCGCCGCGATGTCCTCGACGAACTGCAAGTCCATCCGGCCCGTCGTGCGAATCTGGAACGGCTTCCGCCCGGCCACCGCCTGCATGGCGAGCGTCGGATCCGCCGTCAACCCCGTATCGCGCCCCGGACCGTAGACCGTCCAAGGGCGAAGCGCGATCGAAGAAATGCCGCTCTGCGCGAAAAACACCCGCGCGTTGCCCTCGTTCGCTTGCTTGAAGACTCCGTAATGCGTCGCCGGTAGCGGAGTGTCTCGTTCGGTCAGCGGTCGGTCTTCGTAGGACGACGGCGGACCCCAGACGGCGCTCGAACTGGCGTAGGTTATCCGAACGTCGCGACCCGCGTCGCGCGCCGCCTCGAATACGTTCAGCGTCCCGATCACGTCGATCAGACCGCCCGAAACGGGATTCGCGGCGCAGTAGGGCATGAGCACCGCCGCCATGTGCGCGATGTGCGTCACGCCCGAATCCTTCACGAGCGTTTTGATCGCACCCGTATCCTCGATCGCGCCTTGCACCAGCGTCAGCCGCGACGAATCGTAGCCCGGCGCGATCGACCGTAGCCGCCAAGGGTCGTTCGCTTGGTCGAAGGCGACGACCCGCGCGCCGCCTTCCAGCGCCAGTTTGACGATCCACGCCCCGATGCAGCCGTGCGCGCCGGTGACGAGGACCGTCGAGTTTTCGTAGCTCAAATCAGTGCTTGAGTCGGCTGCACGCCGTGACCGCGCCGGTCGGGTCGATGGCCGCGCCGCCTTCGTCGATGTGCTGAATCTTGCCTTCCATGTCGATCACGAACGTCGTCCGGGCGCTCATGCCGTTGGGCATCAACACTCCGTATTTCTTCGCCGTGTCGCGCGTCGAAAAATCGCTGAGCATCGGGAACGTAGCCATGATGTGTTCCTTCGCCCAGTGATTCAGACTCGGCAGCGAATCCGTCGAAATTCCGAACACCTGCGCGCCCGCTTCCTGAAATTTGGCGATACCAGCCTGGTACGCCGTCATTTCCTTCGTTCAACCACCGGTAAACGCGGCGGGGAAGAACGCCAGCACCACCGTGTTCTTGCCCTTGTACTGCGAGAGCGAGTGCTTCTTGCCGTCGGTGCCCGAAAGCTCCGTGAACTCGGGCGCGGCGTCGCCCACCTTGAGGTGAGTTTTCACCGGGGCGGGCGCTTGCGCGAACGCGGCCACCGCCGCGCCGCCCAGGATCATCGTTCGTCGATTCATGGCCAATCTCCTTCCGATTAAGCTACCACGCGTTACTCGCCGCCCGTCGAGAAAGCGTACAGCGTGTTGTCGTACGTGACGGCGAAGATGCGGCCGTTGGCCACCGCCAGCCCGCCAAAGTGCGTAAAGCTCTTCATCGCGTCGCCGGAGTTCCACAACTCCGCGCCGGTTTCCGCGTCGAACGCGTAGATCACCGCCTTACCCGCTGGGGCGTTGGCGCGATCCGCCGAACTCAGCAACCGGCCGTTCGCGTCCACCTGCTTGACGTTCTCGCCGCTCGAAATCGCGAACACCATGCCGTTCACCACCACCGGCGGTTCCGCCATGTTCATGTTGCGCGAGCGCCAAACGTTCTTCAGAACCGGCTTGCCGTCCACCGTCTCCACCTTGAAGCCCATGATGCTTCCGTCCGGCGTCTCGCCGTGTTCCTTCTCGAACTTGTCCGATTGCGGCGCTTGCGGACCCCACGCCGGAGCGTACAGCCAACGGTCGCCTTTCTCCGACTCGTACGTCGCCATTGCGCCCCAAAATCCTCGACCGGCGAAGTGAACTTCCTCGTTGGTCAGGAGCTTCGAACGGAACAACGGCGTGCGCTTATCCTCGCCACCGAGTTTCTTCGCGTCGAGCAGGTAGATCACGCCTTCCTTGCCCGCCCCCGCCACCAGTTCCCACTCCTTGTATTTGAAAACGACCGGCGACATGTTGCCCATGTCCAGATCCTTCTTCGTGATCCAGGCGCGGTTCGCCGGCGTGTAGTAGTCGGCGAGCTTCAGTTCCTTGCCGTCCATCTTGACGCCCAGGAAACTGTCGGCGAGCTTGCCCGCCGCCGGATCGTACGCGCCGTCGCCGGTCTCGCCGATGACTAAGCCGTCGCTTGTCGCCGCGACACCCGCGCGTCCCCAAATGCCCGCGCCCCCGGTGGTCGTGGCCATCACCGCCGAAACCGGACGCGCCGGGTCCTTCAAATCCATCGCGTAGATCGCCGATTTCGCGCCGTTGCACCCTTGCGACGTCGCCGTGTAGATCACGTCGTTGACGACGGTCAGGCTCCAGTTCTTCGAGAACGCCGGCACGAACTGCGTCGGCGCGACGCGATCCTCCCCGTTCACCGCGTTGATCGTGCGCAGCTTGCCGTCGCTCGTGATGAGGTAAACGTTCAGTTCGTTCAAGCCCGGACCGGGCCGCCGTCGGTGGATCACCGGAGTGGCGTTCAGCGCGTTCGGGCAAAGCCAGTGCCCGGGATTACGCGGCGTGCCTTCGGCGGTGAACTGACGGGTCCAGAAAACTTTTCCCGTATCGGCGTCGATGGCCGTGACGTTGTCGGCGGACCCGGCGACGATCACCAAGTCCTTGAAGCCTTTGTCGGTGATCACCGGATTTACCGTGATCGGGACGGTGAGCGAGTTCAACTCCTTCGCCGTGTTCGCGACTTTCAGCGACCACTCGAGCTTCAACTTCTTAACGTTCGCCTTGACGATATCGGTCTCGGCTTTCGCCCAACCGGTCCGCTGCGGGTCGCCGCCGAATTGCGTCCAGTCGCCGGCCGAGAGCGACGAAGCCAGCGCGACGAGCGCGGCGATCGCGAAAGCGTTCTTCATTTGGAGGCTTACCATCCTTCTCGAAATCCGACGCTCGCGATCAGGTTGTCGCCCAGTCGGGCGATCGCCGGTAGGCGCAACGTTCGGCTCTTCGGATCATATGACCAATCCGTGGGCGCGAGCAAACGCCCGCCCAGTTCCACCGACGTGGGCGCGGGAACCTGATGCGCCACCCAAACGTATTCGCGGTCCGCGGCCGCTTCGATTTGAAGGCGCAGAGAGTCGCCCGCCGGGGCGGCGTGCGTCTGCGTGATCCGGTCGACCTCGGGTTCGTAAATGAAATACTCCGCGCCGAGCTTCGGATAGTAGTGCAATTCGCAACGCCCGTCTTTGTTGAGCGGCACGATGGAGCCGCTCTTGACGAACATCGTTTCGCCGTCCGCGGCCACCGTCCTGCGTCCGGTGTATTCGACGCCGGATCGTAACCCCGTCCAGCGGCCCGGAGGCAGATAGACCGTCGATTTCGTCGCGACGAGAATTTCGTCCCCGAACATAAATTGGTATTCGTGTTTCCACGCGGCGGGGTCGTACGGAAACTGAATCCGCATCGGCCGGACCATCGGAATGCCCCGGTCGTTGATCTCCTGCAAATACGTCAGGATGTAAAACTCGAACTCGCGGTCGAGCGTCGCGGGGAACCACGACGGGCGAACGCGCGCGAACGATTCGAGATCGCGCCGCACTTCGCTCGACAGCGGATCGATCGCGTGCAACCGTTCGAGCGCCGCCTTTGGGTTCGGTCCCACGGCGTAAATCCGATCGCCGTCCGCCGCCTGCCGCGTTTCGACAAACGCTTTCCCGACGGCGCGAATTTCAATCGCAAAACTAGGCTTCGTCGCGACCGCTTCTAGCTCCGCCGACCGCAGCCGAAGCTCGCCCGCCCGGTCCTCGATGGCGATCTCGACCGTTGGGCTGGAGTGCCGTCCTTCGACGGCGGCGCGGACTCGCAACGTCCCCGCGTCCACCCAAACCACGTCGTTCTTGCCCAACTGGAACGTATCGCCGAATCGTTGCCATTCGGCGGCCAGCAGCAGCAACGGGATCATGGAAGCAATCGCAACAGTCCCTGTTGCACTTCCCCGGTGACTGTCGCGCGCTCCCCGATATGCACGTTCACCTCGCTGCGGATGCCGAACTCGGGTAGATATACGCCCGGCTCGATCGAGAAGCACGTTCCGCGAATCAGCCGCCGCTCGTCGTGCGTTTCGAGGTTGTCCATGTTCGCGCCGGTTCCATGCACGTCCTCGCCGATCGAGTGCCCGGTGCGATGAAAGAAATAGTCGGCGAGTCCGCGCTCGCGAAGATAGCCGCGGCAGGCGTCGTCCACTTCGAAACCGCGGATCGATTCCCCCGCTTCAATAGCCCGCTGCACCTGCTCTACCGCCCGATCCCGCGCGCCCGCCACGGCGGCGAACACCTCGCCCATCCGAGCGGGCGGCGACGCCCCGAGATATCCGGTCCACGTGATGTCGTAGTACACCGCCCCGGGCTCGCGCAGCTTCGCCCACAGATCGATCAGCACCAGATCGCCCTTCACGATGTTTCGAGAAGATTCCGCCGACGGTTCGTAGTGTGGATCGGAGGCGTGCTCGTTCACCGCGACGATGGGCCCGTGATCGGTAAACAGGCCCTCGCGCTCGAACGCTCCGAGGATGAAGGTCTTGATCCCGAACTCGGTCGACGGTTCGGCCGCGATGCGCTCGAACGCCGCGCGACGGATCGCGTCCACCTTCACGCCCGCGCGGACGTGCTGGTCGAATTGCGCGTCGCTCCAAACCGCTTCGAACCGCTGGATCAGGTCGGCGGACGACACCACCTCGTACCCCAGCGATCGCACCAACTCCACCGTGCCCGCGTCCACCATCGCCACGTACGGCACCGCGCACTCGGGCGAGTATTGCATCGCGATCCGCTTCACCGGCCCGAGAGCGGTCCGCAACGCCTCGCGCTGCTCCACCCATCCGGCGTAGGCGATCGCTCGCCCCGGTAAGGCGTCCAGCATGCGCGACTCGATCTTATGCACCAGCTTCGTCGGCTCGCCTTGTGCGGGAATGAAGTAGTACCAGCGGCGAGTGGGAGTCTGTGCGGGCGAGAATTTGAGTACTCGATACGCCAGCGGATCGCGACGGTGATGGTCGAAAAACAGCCACCCGTCGAGCCCCGCTTCGCGCAACGCTTCCTGAATCGCGGCGACCTCTAGATTCGCTCCCATGCGACCTCCGCTTCGAGATTCGCCACCCCGGCGTGGTCGCGCGCGTCGATCACGGTAAAGGAAAGGTAGTCGTCGCGCCAGTCTTGGCTGCGCCCGTCGGGGTGTTGGGTGGCCACGGTCAGAGTATAGTCGCCTCGCGTGAGGAGACAACGGAAGGAAAAGCGCACAAAGAAGCGATTTTGGGCCTTAAATGGCCCCAAATTGTACCCTTCGATGCGCGTATTGGTACCGAAAACGTCGATTCCGAGCGCGTTTCGGATCAAAAAACCGACCACAATCGAGGGACAATCGCGCAAAACTTCCACCGAAATCTCGATCGTAACGCGCGCTCCCGAATCGACCGAATTGATGGAAGTGACGGAAAGGATGCGACTTGCGCCATCGCCGTGCGCCGCCGCGTCCATCGCCGCTTCTTCTCCCGCGTGAACCAGCGCGACATATCGATTTACGATATCCGATGGATTGCCAACCGCCGCGATCTTGCCTTCGATCAGCAAAAGCGCTCGGTCCGCCAGACGCTTCACTAGCCCTAAGTCGTGGGAAACAAATAGGATCGTCTTGCCGCGACTCTTAAACTCGTCGAACTTGCGCACGCAGCGATTCGCGAATCGCGCGTCGCCCACGGCTAACGCTTCGTCGACGATCAGGATGTCGGGATCGACGTGTACCGCCGACGCGAAGGCCAGGCGAACGTACATGCCGCTCGAGTATTCCTTAACGGGCCGGTCGAGAAACGCGCCGATTTCGGCGAAATCGGCGATAGCGGGAAGGCGTAACTCGGTTTCGGCGCGCGAGAAACCCTGAATTTCGCCGGTTAGAAATACGTTCTCGCGGCCCGTGAACTCCGGATTGAAGCCCGCGCCGAGTTCGAGCAGCGCCGCCACGCGCCCCTCGCGCCGCAACGTTCCTTCGCTCGGATCCAGAATTCCGGCGATGATCTGCAGCAGCGTGCTCTTGCCCGAACCGTTCGGTCCGACGATCGCGAACGTCTCGCCGCCGTTGACGGTCAGCGAAATCCGGTCGAGCGCGCGGAACTCGCGGTGCAGTTCCGGAACGAAGGGAATCGATTCGATCAAGCGATCCGAAGGCCGCCGGTATTGAGGGAATGTCTTCGAAACGCCGTCGAGAACGACCAACCCGTCAGCGTATCAGTGCCTCAACGTGACGGTTAGATCGCGCCCCGGCGTGCCGAGCGACGAGGGAGGAACGGAGAGAATGTCCACCGTAAGCCTCGTTTTTTCGGGCAACGCGGGCAACCCGAACCCGCTCACCGCGGCCGACACCGTCTCGCCCGCCGGAATCGTCAAATCGCAGTACGTCGCGCCGTCTCGCAGAACGCGCAAAAGAATCGGCCCGCCGACCGGAGCCTCGCGAACGTTCGCGAAAATGTCGCGGATCGCTCGCGGAGCTTCGGTGACCAACGGAGCCGTCGCCGCGGATTGAATCGCGAGATACCCGTCCACTTGGAACGACATTTGCCCGCCCGCCAGTGTCCGCAAACCCTGATCGACCGTCGCCGTGTAGTTTCGTTTCGCTACCGGGCTCGCGCCTTGAGAGTTCGTCACGAACATCTCCGCCGCGGCGATCCGCGCTTCGCCTAGCCAAACCGGATAGCCGAAGCTCCCGCTCGCGGGGCTGCCGAAAAAGTCGCGTACGAAGGGAATCACCGCGACGTGCCGTGAAAGGTGGTAGACGCGAACTCCCGCCACATGAACCGACGCATTCGTTTCGAACGCCCCTCGGACCACTTTGTACCGGAGACCGCCGTTTAAAACTTCCTCCACCTCGACGATCTCGGCGCCGATCTGCACGAAGTCGCCCGCCTGTGCCGAACCGGCGACATTCAGATAGATCGTCGTCGCCGCGGCGCTCACCGCCCCGGCCAAGGTGAACGGCGTCGGACTCGCCAGTTCGTTCCAGTAATGCAGCGTCAGCGTGCCCGCCGATACGGAGCGCGTATTCGTCAAATCGGCGAAACTCACGCTCAGCAGTTCCACCGTGCCGCCGCCCGCCGTAAACAATCCGAAGAACGGCTCCGGCGCGATTTCCGCGTCCAGAGCCCCACCCGCGTTGCCGCCGACAACCCACCGCGTCAACGGCGCCAGTTCCTCGGCGGACTCTTCTCCGCGAACGTTCGCCGATCGCCCGATCGTCTGCACGATGGCGTCGCGCCGGTTCGGAACGGGAAACACCGCACGATCCGACCGCGTCGTCGCGCCGAACTGCCAAGCCGCGTCGGCGACGACAAACGAGCTGGTCGAATCGGGAACGATCGACCAAGCCGGAGCCACCGCCACCGTCGTCGAGTCGTTCGCGATGATCCGGCGTTCCTGTCCCATCCCCCTTCCGAGAGCGATCCGCACCGCCGCGCCGGCGAATTCGTCGGTTTGGAGGCTTAGCGCGGAACTGCCGATCGTGGTCGGCGAGAATGCCGTCGCGGCGGTCTCGGGCAACCGCTCTAACCGCCAGTACACGTTCGCGTGATCGTAACTCGCGTCGGGCGGCGTCGCCGCTTCCGCCGCGAATCCGATATCGACAAAGCTGGCCGTCACGGGGACCGCCGAGGCGATGCGTTGCAACTGTTGCGGATTGCGCCCCCGATAAACGTGAAACAAGGCACTCCCCGCGTTGAAGCTCAGCGAATTCAATCGAACCGAATTCGTCGCGCCTCCCGGAATCGTCGCCCGAACGACGAACGACGCCTCGCCCTCGACGCCATCGCTGTCGACGCCGCTCACGGCGTAGTACAACGTCTGTCCACCCGTTAGGGTTCCACCCGTACCGAGCACGGTCGGAGTCAAACTCAGAATCGGAATTGTCGCCCGGCTCGACGCGGGGTTGCCCGGCGGCGTGAATTCCACCGTAAGCGACACCGTCGAACTGCCGTCCGTCGAATCCTCGGCCGACTCGGCGATAAGGTACTGCGTCCGGCCCTGAGCGTCGGTCGTCTTCCCGGCCAGCGGCCTCGGAATGCCGATCTCCGCGCCGCCGCGCCGCCGCTGCCCGAACCCCGAAATCGCGCCGCCCGTGTACCAAACGTCGTCGTGAATTTGAGCCGTGACGGTTGCCGTCCGGTAGTTCGTCTTCGGCGCGACTCTCGTCACTCGGAACAACTGCCGGTCGAAGCCTTCCTTCAAGTACGACAACGTGATTAGATCGCCGGGCCGCAATCCCAGGCCGCGAACGCTTGTCTCGAACTCGACGTAAGCGTTTCCCCGAATCGATTTGTGCAGGGCCAATCGAGCGATGCGGATCGCCTGATCGAGATTCGGCAATCCTTCCGCCGACAGCGTCGCGGCGACTTCCTGCCCCGCGCGAACCACGTCCTCCGGATCGATCAGCGACACCGAGTCCTGCTGATACTCGTTGAACGAATCCTGGAACTCGACGCTCACCCGGTTCGAAGTATCGGCCGTGCTCCGCGAGAAAACTTGCAGCGTCGGCTCGCCGTTCTCGCGCCGTAAAATGCCGCCGAATCCGTTCGTCCCGTCCCCGAACTCGTAGGTGGGCCAACCGCCGCCGATCGCCGCCGTCGAGTTGCTGCCCGCCGGCTTCGCCGGTTGCTGCGCCGCGAGCGTCGATTCCGCCTTCAACGTCAGCTTGCCTTCCGCCGAGTAGGCCAGATACAAGGCCGCCGACGTCCGAATCCCACGCACCGCTTCCGCCGCGCTTCGCCTGCGCCGTAAAACCAGATTGGTTTGATAGCGAGGAATGGTAATCGCGTTGCCGTTCAAGTCGGTCGCCGGAACGTCCTGCGCGCAATACGCCGCCGTTTTCCCGAAACTCGCCAAATCGATCTCGTCCAGCCCCCAACCGCTTCGCCGCAGCACGTCGAGCAGAACCCATGCCGGGTTGTTCGAAAACTCCTCGCCGATGTAATTGCCCTCGATCGAGAACGTCGAAACTTTCAGTCCCTCGGCTAGCACCTCGATCTTCGGCAAAGATCGACCGTCGCTAATCCGATTTGGAACGGCCACCGCGAGGTACGCCATGCTGCCGTAGGGATCGCCCAGCGCTTGACCCGACGCCGAAACGTACTCGGCGTTAAACGCTCCGGTGCGATTTCCGAGACTCACGACGTTGAACCATCCCGTCGCCGTCATGTTCGCGCCGTTCTGACCCAGTGGAATCTCGTACCCGTTCACCAACACTTTCAACACGCCGCGAATCTCGCCGATTCCCAACAGCGCTTCCATCCGCGTCAGATTGCCGTCGTTCTTCGCGAACACGATCGGCGGCTGGTGCCAAGCCGTCCCGTAAACCGCCGGGACGAAATCGTTGTAGCGTCCCGCGTTCTCCGCGGTCGCCGAAACTCGATGCCCCGACTCTCCGAAACCGCGCACCAGCGTACTCGCGGGCACGAATTCGATTCCGCCGAACCGCCGCGTCGTTCGCCCCGCGCCATCGACGTCGAACATTCCGCGCTGCTCGCAGTCCTGCCGCGTAAAGTTGCAGTCGGTGAAAGGCGAGGAACCGTTCATCGATCCCGTGCCGCCCTCCTGGTCGGGCGAGTATCCGCAACGGAAATAGGGAGAGTACTTGCCCGCGTCCAGTCCGCTTACGGCCTCGGCGCGCTGCGCCGCCGTTTTCGGAAAAATCCACGGACACCGCCGCTGAATCCGTACCGGCGGCAGCATCGTCCGCTGCATGTTCAAGCGGTTGGTAAAGCTAACCCGGAATCGCGACTCGGTGCACTCTTCGGGCGGATTCGCGCTCCCGCGAAACAGCACCGTAGCCGCCGTCGTCGCCGCGTCCGCGCGCAGGTCGTAGAACGCGAATCTTACCGTGAGCTTCGCCCCCTTGATTCCGCCGTTGCGCTCGATCTGCGAAAATCGCGAGTCCGCGTTCGCCAGCGTCAGGCTCACCTTCGCGATCCCGTCCGCGCCGTCTTCGCTCGCCGCCTTCAACTCGAACAGATTGTGCGACAGCACACGAGCGCTATAAACCTGACCGTCGACCGTCGCTTGGTGCGTCGACCAACGCTCCGTCGTGCCGTCCGGCAGCGCGCACTCGAACAGCAGCAGCGGCGTATCGGGAGTCTCGAGTTCCTTGATCGTGTAAATGCTCATCGGCTCACTTTCGGAGCGGAAATCCGCACCGTCGTCCCCATCCGTCCGTTCCCCTGCGACACGCCCGCGAGTTCGTCCATATCGAACCGCGCGTTCGAGTACACTCCGCCGATCGCGCCGGTCATCTTGTAAGCGCCCGCCGCCGGTTGCGCTTCCGCCTGCGGACCGAACACCTCCACGGCGCCGCCCGCCGGAACCTCGATTCCGAAGCTCGTCGATTCGCCGCCGCCGCCCGGCGCGCCCCCGAAAGTTACGCGCCGCCAAACCGGACCGATCGTCTGTTGCAGCGTGTGTTCCACCGCTCCCGCGCGCCGCACGAGCCGAACCGTCGATGCTCCGTTAGACCGCGCCCACACACTCCAGTTCGTCGTGAACCAACCCGGAGCCGCCACCGTCTGCGTCAACCGTTGCGCCGCCGCGCCGCCGTTCGAGAGTTGCCACGCCGCCGCGCCGCCGCTGGGATCGTCGTAACCCGCGCTCACGGAGAGCAAGGGATCCTTCACCCAAACCGTTTGCGAAAAGTCGCCGCTCCACGCGAGCAAGTTGGCCATCGGATCGAGAAACGCGAACGTCCCAAGCCGCCCCGCCCGAGCCTCGAAGAACTCGTCGATCGTCTCCCATTCGGCCATCGCCAGATCGCGATAGTTCAATTCCCATTCGATCCGCCCCGCCGCCGGATCGAGCCCGAGCACGATCCGGCCGTCCTCCGTTTCGTCACCCACCGTTCGCACGCGGCGCGTCGCCGTTAAGGGAAACTGAGCCGTCGCGCCCGATTGCAATTGCGGATAGAAGTTCATGGCCGCGTCTCAATCCCGATCGTCGTCTTACCGCGTAAGTCGTCGCTCAACTCAACCGCGAGTTCGTCGCCGTCGAACCGGCAGCCCGGATAGTCGACCCCGGTTACCGGATCGCGAAACGTGAACGTGTCGTTCGCGTCGAAAAACTCGCGCAACGTCGCGATTTCGCTCTCGTCGAGCAACGACAACTCGATCGTCCATCGCCGCAACCCACCCGGCGACAAACGAAACCGCTGCTCGCCGCCGTCCACGAATCGCAACACCTCGGTCGAGTGCCGCCGGGTACTCGTCGTCGGATGTTGCGCGATCGCGCCCGTTTTCAATCGCGGAAAGTCGGCCATCGCCTAGAGCTCCGCCACCACGCCGTTGACGCTGTGCGAGTTCAGCATCGCCTCCCGCAACGCGCGCGCGATATCGTCGCTGCGGTCCATAATCGACCGGCTGTCGAGCGCCTGCACCTGAATCGTGACATTCTGCGTCACGCCGCTCGCCGCCCTCCGCGGGCTACCTTGCTGGTCGTAATCGAATCGCTGAATCGCCGGACTCAGCCCGGGCCCGATGGCCGCTTGCAGACTAACTCTCGCTGGCCGCGCGTACTGCACTAGCGGCGCGGGCTCCGGTTCGCTCTTTCCCCCGCCGAACAACTTCGCGATTCCCGTCACCAGCGGACTCAGGAACAGCCCCAGCCCCAACACCGAACTCGTGGTTTTCGCGAGGCTCGACGCCGTCGACGATCCGCTCGACTGCGCCACCGTGTTTTGCGAAACGGCCTCGGTGTTCGCCGTCAACGATTGCACCTGCAGCGTCCCTAACAACGTCGCCTGCTCCAGTTGCGCGCGAATCGCGCTCAGATTGTCCGGAACGTTGCCTTGCACTAGCGTCAGCAGTTCGTTCTGTACGTCGTTAGTCGCCATGTTCGATCTCCGATCTCCACTCGCGTTCGAGAATCGTCCGCGCTTCCACGTCCCGAGCGCTCATCTCTTCGATCCGCCCGCCGCCGATCGCCTTCCACGCCGCGAACGATTCGATTTGCGCCAGACTCTCCGGCGCGATCAGCGTCTTCGGACACTCCTCCGCCGCCGTGCGCTTTCGCGCCCACACCACGGTCCTCGGACCGCGCTCCGCTTCGGGCAGAAACCCGCACCGTCTCTTTCGTTCCAGGCCGCTCTTTCGACAGGCGTCGCACTTCCAAGCGGCCGGATCGGAAAACTGGAAGTGGAAGGCGACGATTAGTTTTTTCGTTCGTCTTCGCTCAGCCCGCACTCGCTCTTGACCGCCGCGATCATCTCGCGCGTCAGCGCTTCCGGAGCCCGCTCCGTCGCGTTCTCTCGACTCACCGCCTCGCCGTCCACCGTCAAACCTCTCACCGACTCGAGCCCCCAGTCGAGATACAACCGGTCCACTTCGAGCGACAGCAGCGAAGCTTCCACCTTGTCCGCGAACGTCTCCCCCGCCTCCGCGAACTCGATCCGCCGCGCCAGCTCCCGCACGCGCTTCGTCAACTCGATCCGCCGCCCGAACGTCATCCGCCGCACCCGAAAGCGCGCTCCCGGAACCGTCGCCGATTCCCGCTCCACCGTCGTTTCGAAGTTCATCGATCACCCGAACGCCACGAACAACTCGTCGTCGATCGTCCCCTGCGCCTTCGCCGAATCGAACCGCCACTGCAAGCGCGAATCGCTGTCGTCGTACTCCGGCGTTTCCGGCACCAAGCCCGTCATCCAGATCCCGAAGAGTTCGCCCGGCGTCTGCCCTAACTGGAACATCGCGCTCACCGGCGATTGCGTCCGCGCCGCTTGATACAGCGCCGCCGTTCCCTCGTCGTCCCGCTCGTACAGGCTGAACGTCAGCGTCACGCTTCGCGCGCCCGGCACGCCCGCTTTCGGACAGTCGCACCCGAACTCCGTCTCGCGAAAATCGATGTTGTTCTCGACCTTCAGTTCCGCCGACGTCACCGTGCAGAACTTCGTCGCGCCGCCGCCCAGCCACGCCTGACCCAGGTTGCCCGGCACGATCGAGTAGTTGAAATCGACGTACGGCGGCTCCGTCGGAAACTCCGTCAAGCCCGCCACGCCCCCCGTGAAACTCGCGCTGTCCACCAGATCCTTCGCGCCGCCCTCGAACGCGAACTCGTGAAAATCGCCGTTCACCGTGAGCTTCATTCGGTCCACCAGCGCGCCCGATAGAAACCGCTGTACCGCCGTCTCCGGACTCCAGAAATCGAACACGTTCACGCTCGGCAAATCCGTCGCCGGACGGTAGCTCGCCGTCGCCCCGATCGGCGATCCCACCGTCGGAACCACGCTCAACGCTTGATTCAACGCCACGCTCGTCGCGTTCGGAATCGCCGCCACGAACCGGATTTCGCCCCCGAACGTGATCGCTTGACCCACCGTCAATCCGTGCGCCGCGCCGAACTGAATCACGCTCGCCGTCGATCCCGCACCCGCCGGCGCACCCAAAAACAGCAGCGGTGGCGCGCCCAACGCCGCTTGCACCAGCGCCCCCGCCGCCGGAGCCCCCGGAGCGTTCGTCCACCCGCTCAAATACGTCCTCAACTCGTAGTTCGTCTGCCGCCGTCCGCCCGCCGGATTGCCTTGGAACGTCCGGCTCCCCGTCTTGTCCCGGCGCGTCGTCGTCTCGACCCTCTGCCGCGCCCCGAACTTCACCGCCGGAATCCGGTGCGCCGCCGTCAACGCGGCCGTCTCCCCGAACGCCGGTTCCAGCGCGACGTAGAGCCTTTCGTTATTGGATGAAACGTAACTGGGCATTTTTGTTTTCGCTCCTCAATTCACGCTGACCTGCACGTCGAAGGCGATCTTCGCCGTCTGCAGATAGTTCTTGCCGCCCGCCTTCACGCTCGAAAACGCCACCTCGTAGCCGCCGGTATAGAACAGGCCGCTCCCCCAATCGCCGCGATTCAGGTCCAGCACTTGCGTCGCCGCGTCTACGTAAAGCCGCATCTGATCTTCGAGCGCCTCGATCCGATCTCCCGTCACTCGAACGTCGATCGCCATCCGCGCCGTCCCCGAAAACGTCGTGAACTTCTCGCGCAGGCTGTTCTTCAGACCCTCGCAGTAGATATGCAGACTCGGATACTGCGCGCCGATCTGCTTCTCCAACGTGTCCGGCGCGACGTTCCGCTCCACTACCTTCGCCACCGGCAGCGCGTCCGCCGTCAAGCCCTCCTGCGCCGCCACCAATCCCACCGCGAACGAGATTCCCGAGTCCGCCCGGAAGATGCCTCCCAGCGTTCGCGCCACCAAGCTCCCCACTTGCGCCATGGCTATCCTTTCCGGACCGCGTTGCTCTGCCGCACGTAGTTGACCTGCCGCAGGTAGTAATCGGGACTCTGCCCCTCGGGCAACGGCGTGCCCGGCAGCAATCCCGCCGCCGGCATCGTCCACGTTTCGCCGATCCCCAGCGCGACCGTATTTTGTTTGGTCGAAATCCCGTCCAACGGCGCCGCGTACACGTTCCAGCTCACCGCGCCCGACGGAGCCGCGCCAACCGTCACCGCCGGAACCTCGCCGTTGTTCGACGCGAACAACACCCGCTCGCTCGGCGCGCCTTCCTGCCCCGACGCGTTCTGCCACGTCACCCGGATTTCGTACACGCCATTCGCCAGAATCCCCGGTGCCGCGATCGTCGCCGGAGCCGCGGCCTTCCCGATCGGCGCGATCGCGATCCCCAACCCCGTCTCGAACAACTGCGCCGCCTTAAACCCCGACTGCCGCTCGTACTCTTTCCACTTGCTCTCGTAGCGGTCGTTCAGTTGGTTGTGGAACGCGTCGCGATAGCTCAACGTCAGCGTCTGCGTCGCGTGCCACTGCCGCATCGGTTCCGTCACGACCACCTGGTCGAGCGCGACCGCCGGAGGAGCCGTATCCACCGCCGTCAACTCCGTCAGCACCCGCACGATTTCCACCGCCAGTTCGCGTTGCGCCAACTCGCGCTTCGCCGTCAGGTCCACGCCTTCGGTCGAAGCCATTTCGAGCACCGAGCTCTCGTACGCGCGCAAGTCCTCTTGCGAGGCGATCGTCCCGTCGTTGAACAGCGCCATGGCTTACCGCTTCCCTTTCGCGCTCTTGCGCTCCGCGATATCGATCAGGAAATGTTCTTGTGGACTCGACGACCGCGCCGCCCACTCTTCCCGTTCCCCGCGCGCCTCCGCGCGATAACGCTCCGCCTCCTCCGCCGACGCCGTCCGCACCCGCCCGTCGACGATCATCTTCGCGGCCAACTCGCGCGATAGCTCCATCGCCCGCCCCGCGCGCCCGCCGTCGTTCGTCTCGAGGCTGACCACCACCGCGTCTCCCTCGCCCAAACTTCGCTCGACGGCCCGAATTTTCTGGAAGTACGCCTTGACGTCCATCGCCTCTCCTTCTTCCTCGCTCCTGAAACGCGAACGGCGAGCGGCATCCGCCCCCGGACACCGCCCGCCGTACGCTCCGCTACAAACTCGCCCCGCCCGCAAAAAGCGCGCGGGCCAAAACAAACTCCCTAACTCCGCACGACAATGCCGTGGTTGTTCCGCAGCACCCCCACGCCGTACAGCATGTCGACGGTGAACTGCTGCGCCAACGTGTTCGGCTGGTAGCTCATCACCACCCGCATCCCGAAGTTGCCCATCTCCGCGTACTCGGCCACCGCGCCCGTACCCGGCAACGGCTGCGGCAACCGGCGGATCGCCAACCCCAGCGCGTCTTTCGCGAAACCCAGGTTCCACGTCGTCACCGGAGCGCTACCCGTCTTGTTGATGAACTGCGAGCGGAACACGTAGAAGCTCTTCAACCGGCCGATCTCGCCGTCGATCATCGTCTTCAAGCCCGCGTCGCCCGCCGTCTGGTACTCGCTGAACCGCGCGATCGACCGCAACTGCGAATACGCCGTGCCGTCCGTGATCAGGAATCGCGGCGAGCTCTGCGGAACCTTCGCGTTGAACAGCGCGGTCTCCGCCGCCTCGATCGACGCTTCCGTGATCGCCGCTCCCGCCGTGCCCACCGGAGTGTTCGCGGTAAAGCTCGGAGCCAGGGCCAGCAGATCGGTCTCCACCTTCTCCGCCAACGCCACGATCGCCGGCCGCAAGTACGTCTTCATCAGGTCGGGATACGCCAGCGTCTTGGTGACGTCCGGAATCTGGAACGACGCTTCCAAATGCGTGTTCAGCGTAATCGCCGCGTTCGTCAGGTTCGGATTCTGCGTCGAAACCGTGCCCGTTTCCCCGATGTTGTTCGCCGTCAGCGGAGGCGGAATCGGCACGTTGATCGTGTCGCCCGTGCTCGCCATCTGCGGCTCGAAATCGCGATTCACTAGGTTCCCCAAAACCAGGTTCCCCATCAGCGCCGGCAGCGCTTCCGCGGCCACCAGCTTGACGATCGCTTGAGCCACGTTCGCCGAAGTAATGTTTGGCATCTACTCTTCCTCTCCTTCTTTCCTCACCAACCCCGCAACGTTTGTGCCGCCACCCGAGCGATCTCGAGCCGCACTCGTTCCAACTCCTCCGAACTCATTCCCGGACGAATCGCGTCCAGATCCACCCGCGGCTCCACCGCCGCCCGTCCCGCCGGAGAAACTCCGCTGCCGCCCGCGATCCGCGCCGGCAGCAATTCGGGGTTCTCCTCGACGAACGTCCGTAGATACTCCTGCAAGGCCACCTCGCCCGAGGCCGTCCGCGCCGCGATCCGCCCGTCCTCCAGGCGCACCACGTCGTCCTTCACCGCCCGGAACGCGAGATCCACCTTCGAGATCCCCAACCGCTGCAACTCCGCCTTCACCGTCGAGTGCCGCTCGGCTTCTTCCGCTTTCGCCTTCGTCTTGCGGTTCTCTTCCACCAGCTCGTTCAGCCGCGCTTCCAGCTCCTCGCGCTTCTTCCGCTCGATCTCGAGCTCCGTCGGAGCCGCTTCCAAGACCTCGTCCGTCACGCCGTCCTCCCCTCGATCTCGTTCGCGATCCGGTTCTTCACCTCGCCGCTCGCGTCGCTCAGATACTTCAGCGCCAGCTTCTTGTGAACTTCGTCGCGGAACGTCTCCGACGCGATCCCCAGCTTCAACAGCCGCTCCGCGTCTTCCACCTCGCCCGAGAACTCGCCGATGTCGAACTCGTCCAGGCCCGACACGTTCGCCTTCAATCCGTCCTCTCGCGACGAGAACACCGCGCCCAGCACCGCTTGCATCGTGTCTTTCACGCGCCCGCCGATCGCCCGTAGCACTTCCTGGGTGATCTGAAAATCGCGCTGCTTGCTCAATCCCGATTGGCTCTGTCCGCTCGACAGCGCCCCGCCCGCTTGGCTCAGCAGGTAGCAAATCCGGTAGATCTCCCGTTGCAGCCGCGCCAGATTGTCGGCCGCCAACTGGTACACCGTGCCCTGCGGTTCGGTCCAGCCGAACTTGTCGTCCGGCCCCAGTTGGATGTAGTAGCTCTCGCCGATCATCTGCTTGAACTCGCGGTCCGAATACACCACCGGCATCGCGAACAAGCCCATCGTCAGCGCCCACGCCAACGCGTTCGATTTGTTGAAGTGCTCCAGTTGCACCAGCGCCGCCTTGCGCGTCAGCCACAGTCCGTCGGGCAAGCGCAGTTCGAACAAAGGCACTCGATTCTGTTTCGCCAGGCCGTGCCGCCCTTCGTCCGCCAACTCCACCGCGCCCTGATCGCCGAACCGCCGCCACACCTGAAAGTCGGTGCGCCCGTAGTACGTATACGTCGTCTCCGTCGTCCAATCGCGATCCGCCGCGTTGCGTTTCGCCGGCCGCGATTGCCGCAACACCGCCCAATCGAACGCGCCCGTCTCGTCGGTCGACCAATTGATCAAGTCGAGCGGCGAGTAGCTCTTCAGATACGCCCTGGACGCGCCCAGCGCTTCTTCCTCCGCCCGCGTCCGGGCCACCGCCCGCACGCGCGGAAAATCGATCAGCGTGTAGCTCGCTCCGTACACCAGCGCGTTGGCGACTTGATCCCGGAAAAACTCCGCCACGTTCGTCCCGCGCCGGTCGCAGTCGTCGTCGAACCGCGCCGCGAACTCCCGCCCGCTCGCGCTGTCCCCTTCGAGCGCCACTCGCGGTTCCCGCCGGAACAGCGTCGCCGCGTACCAGTCCACGATCGAGCCGACGTAGTTCTCGTAGAACACCCGCTCCAGGCGCTCCTGGTAAACCTCCGCCGGTTCCTTCTGCCGCCGCAATAAGTACGACGACGCGTTGCGCTTGAACTCTTCGCCGCCCGTGTACAAGTCGCGGTACTTTTCGAGCGTCGGCCGCGCCGCCCGGTATTCGGGATGCTCTTGTGTGATCGTTTCTTGGTTCATATCGTTCGTCAGAACAACCGTTCGCCCCGCTCCCCCGCTCCCTGCCGCGCCTGGTATTCCTGCCACACCAGATACCCGAGCGCGTCCGAGGCGTGCGTCCGCATCGGATCCCGCTCTTTGTCGATCGCCGTGCTCGAAGGCTTGTACTCCACTTCCTCGAAATCCCGGATCAACTCCTTGCACTTCGGCGAAACCGCGATCTTCGCGTCGCGCAAAAGCACGTTCATCGTGTTCACTCGCTCGTGCACCGCCGGATTCGCCTTCGGCACGCGCTTCTCCCCTCGGACTCCCGCCCGCTCCAGCGCCTCGCGCACCATGCCGTAGTCGCTCGATCCCGTCGTCTGCATCCGCTCGCCCGACGCGTCGCCGTAAATGACGACCCCTCCGCGATGCGATCCGTACCGGGCGAGAAACTCCTCGCACGCTTGCGAGGTCGTCGCCCTCGCCAGTACGATTTCGTCCACCACCCGGAATTCGTCGCCCAGCTTTTGCGCCACCACGCTCGACATCGGATGCACGTTAAAGTCGAGCGCCCACAGCAGCGGCCTTCCCGCCTCCACTTCGACGTCCCTCACGTGCGCCACCCGGTCGAAGCCGTGATAAACCAGCCCTTCCGTTTGGTGTACGTACTCGCCCAGAACTTCCTGAGCGAAAAACTTGTCGTTGTAGCTCGACTTCAATCGCTCGTAGAAATCCGGAATCGCTTCCAGCACGAACCGGTTCTCGAACGCCTTCGCGAGCGTCACTTCGTAGCCCGCGATCTTCTTCTCGATCCACCGCCGCCACACCCAATCGCGGCCCTTCGGCGTCCACACCGCGAACCCGCACAGCCGTTTCGCCTTCGGATCGCGCAACCGCGCTTCGAGCTGCATCCACGCGCCTTCGGGCGTGTACGTCAACTCGTCCAAGCCGAACCACGCCAGATTCGTCCCGCGCAGCCGGTCGAACTCCTCCACCGCCCGGAACAGGATCCGCGACCGCGTGTCCTTGAACGTCAGCACCTGCTCGCCGCGATTCAGATCGAACGGAATTTCGTTCGCTTCCAGCGCCTCGATAAACGCCGCCTGCGTCGCGTCGCGCAACATCGGGTACGTCGGCGCGCCCAGCAATCCCGTGCGCCCCGGATTCACGTAGGCCAGGCGGATCGCCTCCTGGCACAGCGCTTGGCTTTTGCCCGAACCCACCGGCCCCGAAAAGCCCTTAAACCGCGCCGTCGATTCGTGAAACCGCCGCTGCGAGGGCAGCGGCGTGTACGCTATTTTCCTGGAGACGCGGGCGATTCGACCCATCGAACCACGATCTCCTTCGGCTCGTCCGCTTCCAGTTCCCGGTACAACTGCATCAACCGGATGAAATCGGCGACGGAGACTTTCATCTCTCCGCCGCCCTGAACGAACTGCTCGCGCGCGTTCTTAAGAATCGCGCGCAAATCCTCCGCGCTCGCCGGATTTTCTTTTTTCTTTCGTCTGCGAGTGGCGCGCGGCACGCATCGAAAGTACGAGTCGCAAGCCCCCGAGCCTTGGGCTCTCGCCCGTAGCGCGCTCAAAAGAATCGGGAAAAGAATCTCCGTCGTTAGTCACTCATGACGAATGGCCACCAGCGGATCGACGCGCGAGGCGCGGCGCGCCGGGATCCACGCCGCCGCAAGTCCAACCAGCCCGAGCAGCAGCGCCGCCGCGCCGAACGCCGCCGGGTCGCTTGGCGAGAGGCCGAACAACCGGCTCTCGATCCATCGCAGGCTGACGAACGCAAGCGGCGCGCCGACAGCCACTCCGCCCACCAGCGGCCACGAAGTCTCGCGCAAGATCATGAGGATCACGGTCCCCTCGCGCGCGCCCAGCGCTTTCCGGATTCCGATCTCGCTCGTGCGCCGCGCGACGCCAAAGGACAGAACTCCGTAAAGGCCGATCGCCGCCAAGAGGAGCGCGACGGCGCCGAAAGCCAGCGAAAGCCGCGCCAGCAGCCGGTCCTGCACCGTGCGTTCCTCGATCAGTTCGGTCACGGGACGCGCGGCGGTGATGGGCAAGTTCGGGTCCTCGGCGAGGATGGCGCGCCGCAACGCCGGGATCGCGGCCGCGGGATCGCCCACCGTGCGAACGGCGAACGTCGCCGTTTCTGGCACGTCGATCGGCTGCGCTACCGGCACGTAGTAGCGATGTTCGATCTCTCCGCGCAGGTCGCCGCGGCGGGAGTTGGCTACCACGCCGACAATCTCGAACGTGTTCCTTTGATTCCCGAAAACCTGCGTGACGTGCCGGCCGATCGGATCGCGTCCGGCGAAGAACTTCTTGGCGAAAGCTTCGTTGATCGCGCAGATCTTGGGGCTCGTCGCCCGGTCCCGTTCCGAGATCGGGCGGCCCAACTTCACGGGAATGCCCAGAGTCGAGAAATATCCTGGCCCGACGTGAGCGTAGCGCGATCCACGGTCGTCGTCGCCCCGCGGCGTGTAGCCCTCCACCTCGACGTCGTCCCCGCTATCGCCGCCTAGAAACAATCCGTGGGGCGAGTAGGAAGCGGACTGCACGCCCGGCGTGGCCAGAACGCGTTCATGCAGACGTTCGAAGATCGCCTGCCGGCGCGGTTCCGCATATCCGGCGGTCGCCACGTCCACGCGGACCATGAGCAGTTTCTCTTTCGGGAAGCCGACGTCCACGCGCTGCAGGTTGTCGAGAGTGCGCACCAACAATCCCGCGCCGATCAGCAGCGGCAGTGAGAGCGCCACCTGCCCGGCGACGATCAGCTTGCCGACCCGCAGCCACGCCGCCGACGCGGTCAGCCCCCGCCCTTGTTCCTTTAGGCCCGCTGTCGAATCGACATTCATGGTGCGCAACGCCGGCAGCAACCCGAGCAACAGCCCGGTGACGATCGTGAGTCCGAAGCCGAACCCGAGCGCGCCCGCGTCCAAAGCCTCCGGCAGGCGAACCGTGTCCGACACCAGCATCAGCAGCCCGGCGCGCAGCACCCAAGCCGCGGCCAAGCCGGCTACGCCACCGGCGAGCGCGATCGCCATACTTTCGGTGACCCACTGCCGCACGAGGTCGCCGCGTCCGGCGCCGAGTGCTTGGCGGACGGCAATCTCGCGTGTGCGAGCGGTTGCCCGCGCCAGCATCAGATTGCCCAGATTCGCGCACGCGATTAGCAGCACCAGCCCCGCCGCGGCGAGCATCATCGTCAGCGGCTGGCCGAACTGGCTTCGTATTCTGGACGCCCCGGTCGCGGCCGGTTGCACGCGCAGCCGTTGGTCGAGGAAGTCGCGGCGCGCTTCCGCCGTGGGCGCGGTCGCATAGAAAGCCGCCAGCCCTTGCTGAAAAACCACGTTGGCGGCTGCCTCGCCGCGCTCGCGGGTAACTTCCGGCTTCAGGCGTCCGAACAGTTGCAGCCACTGCGTCTTTGACAGACTGGCCGGATTGTCGTGCAGCCAGTCGCGGCCCGGCAGCACCTCCGGCGCCATCGTGAGCGGCAGCCATAGGTCGGGCCGGTCGCCGACGGTCTCCCCGAAGAACGACGGCGGCATTACGCCGATCACCGTGAAGGTCGTCCGGCGCAAGGAGAACGTTGCGCCCACCGCTTGCTCTTGCCCGCCAAGCCGGCGCTGCCAGAAGCCGTGGCTGATCACGGCGAGCGCGGGCTTCGGCCCGTCCTGCGCGCCGATCGTCCGGCCGATCAGCGCGGGTACGCCGAGCGTGTCGAAGTACTCGGCCGAGACCATCCGCCCCAACACCTCCTCCGGTTCGCCGCCCTTCAGGCGAACCGGCAATCGGCTGACGCCCGCCTGCGACGCCATCAAGTGCGAGAAGACGCTCGTCCGGTCGCGCAGTTGGAGAAACTCCTCGTAGGTCGCCATCGCGCGAACTCCCCGGCTCGACCCGTTCCACACACCGCCCGAGGCGGGATTGGTCAACATCACGAGTCCTTCGGGATCTCGCACCGGCAGCGTGCGCAGCAATACGTTGTTGACCAGACTGAAGATGGCCACGTTCGCGCCGATCCCGAGCGCGAGCGACGCGACGGCCACCGCCGTGAACCCGGGCTGGGCGAGCAGTTTGCGAAGGGCGTAACGGACGTCTTGTTGGATCACGTGGTAATGCTCCTTTGGTGCGGTAATGAGTACGTCGAAGATCGACCGAAGCCAGATCGTCGCCGCCGCGCGCCATCCGTTGCGCCGGCGCGCTTCCCGCAAATCCTGCGCGAAGGCGCGCACCATCTCCGCGCCGTACTCATGGCGGAACGGCGCGGGAAAGCACCAAAGCAGCGTCTCGAAAATGCGGACCGGCGACATGGCTTAAAGCTTCTTGGGGATCAGTCCGGTTTCCCGCGCCTGGCTGAGCATCGCGGTCAGCCGTTGCGCTTCGGCCATGGCGACGCGCCGGCCGAAGCCCGTGATCCCGTAGTAGCGTCGCCGTTCGTCCCGATTTTCGGGATCCGGGCTCTCGGACAATTCCGCGACCAAGCCTTGCTCCAGCATCCGGCGGATCGAACTGTATAAAGTGGCGGCGCTCAACCGCACCTTGCCGTCGGTGCGCGCCGCGACGTCCTGCATGATCGAGTAGCCGTGGCGCTCCCGGTCGGCCAGCGCGACCAAAACGTGAAATGTCGCCGTCGGCAGTGGTAGCAGCGATTCGGGATCGGGGGAGTCTTTCGGCATCGGGTATACCGTAAGAAACTATACCTTACGACGATATAAAATGCGAGCCCTAGCTTTGCCCCCTTAGCTTTGCCCTCCTACCTTCGCCACGATCAGGGTCATGTCGTCGTGCTGCGGCGCCCCGTTCGCGAACTCGTCGGCGCATCGCATCAACTCGTCGATGATCGCCTCGGGAGTCGCCTCCCCCGCCGCCCGCGCGCATGCGATGAGAGCGTCTTCGCCCCATTCCTCGTCCGCCGCGTTCATCGCCTCGCTCACTCCGTCCGTGAACCCGATAAAGATGTCGCCCGGCCGCAACTCCACCGTCCCGTGCCCGTACTTCGCGGGCCGGAACAGTCCCACCACCGGGCCGCCCTCTTCCAACCGCAACACCTCGTCGCCGCGCAGGATCGCCGGGGGATTGTGTCCCGCGTTCACGTACGTCAGCGTCCGCGTCGCCGTCTCGTACTGCCCGTAGAAGAACGTCGCGTACTTATTCACCGGCGAGACGTCGAAGATCATCCGGTTGATGTTCGCCATCAGCCGCTCCAGATCTTTGCCGCCGTCGCTCGTCTGCCCGCGCAAACACGCCTGCAAGCTCGCCATCAAGAGCGCCGACGCCACGCCCTTGCCCGATACGTCGCCGATCGCGATCCCCAATCCCTCGCCCGGCAGTTCGAGAAAGTCGAAATAGTCCCCGCCCACGCTCAGCGCCGGGCGGCACTTACCCGCGTACTCCAAACCCGCCACCGGCGGCCGCGTTTGCGGAAACAGCCGCTCTTGCACCTCGCGCGCGATCTCCAGTTCTCGGTTCAGTCTCTCTCGCTTGGCCGCCTCCGCCGCCACTTCCTCCGTCAGCCGTCCGTTTTCGAGCGCCAGCGCCGTCTGTCCCGCCACGTTTTGAAGCAGCCGCACGTCCACGTCGCAGTACGGTTCTTCGCTCTTTTTCCGCCCCAACGCGATGTAGCCAAGGGTCCGCTCTTTCGCCGCGATCGGCACCCGCAACTCCTCCGCCGTCACGCCCGTCGCGTAGGCCAGGTTGCCGTTCAGCCACATCTCGACGCCTTCGAGGCGCATCGCCTCGCGCACCACGTTGGCCACCCGCTCCACCAAAGGCCGCGCCTCGACAAACGTCCGCGTGCTCTCGCCCAAGTCGGCCAGCATCCGCTCCGTGTTCACCGCGTCGCGGAAAAATCGCCGGTCGATCCATCCGCGCAGCCATTCGATCCCCCGCCGCGACAGCGCCACCGCGCTCATCGCTAACCCCAGCGCCGTAACTTTGAGCGGCCGATTCTCCGCGGGGTCGAAAATAACGTCCGCCGCCAAAAACCCGGCTAGCGCGAACACGGCGATCTGCAACACCACCAAGCCCCGCCGCGCCATCGCGTATTGCAGCCCGGACCGGATAAACACCCGCACGTCGAGCGCGCGTTCCACCAGCACCGTGTAGGCCAGCGCCAGCGGAAACGCCGCCAGCGACACCATCACCGGAATCGAAACCCACAACGGGAAAGTGCGGAACGCGTTCACCCGCAGCACCTGCCCCGCGATGATGAACAAAAAGATCGGCACCAGCCCCACGTAGGCCCCGAACTGGATGATCTTCAGTCGCCGCCGCGCGTCCGGGTTCTTTTCCGTCCCCCGCCGCCACCCGAACGAAAAGAAGAACGCCGACACTCCCAGGGAATTCAGCCAGAACCCGATCCCCTGCCCCGGCCCGATCCACCCGCCCACCACCACCACGGCCGCCAAAATCCATTTCGCCCAGGGGTACTTCCTCTCGAACGGCAGCCGGTTCGGAAAGTACAGCCCGAAAAACATCATCGAGAGGCCCCACATCGACGCCGTGAAGCTCCGCCAGCGCGAAAAAAGTGCGTTAGAGGGGCCATTTGGCGCCGAAATCGAGGCAAAAGTGACCATTAGGGCGAGCAAAATCCACGCTTTGGGGTCCTTGGGGCGCACCGCCGCCACCCAAAAACCGGTCGCCAGACACACCAGCGGCGTCAAAATTCCCGCGAACCCGTTGATAAGAAACGCCGCCGGACTCGACCACAAATCCAGCCTCAACCACGACGACCCGTGATCCCCGAAAACCACGATCCCCAGCGCGATCAGCGCGATCCAGTGCATTCGCTCGCCCCCGTTCCGGTAAACTCGAATCGTACCCCATGCCCCTCGCTTCCATTCCGGAAGCCATTGACTTGTTTCGTCAAGGCCAAACTCTGATCGTCGTCGACGACGAGGATCGCGAGAACGAAGGCGACCTTACGCTCGCCGCCGAGAAGACCACGCCCGAGGCCGTTAACTTCATGGCCGTGCACGGGCGGGGCCTGATTTGCCTCGCGCTCGACCCCGCGCTCTGCGACCGGCTCGAGCTGCCGCTGATGTCGCCGCGCAACACCTCGAACTTCGGGACGAATTTCACCGAATCGATCGACGCGCGCGAGGGCGTCACCACCGGCATCTCCGCCGCCGACCGCGCGCATACGATCCTTACCGCCGTCCGCCCGGGGACCGCGCCCGAAGACTTGGCCCGGCCGGGGCATATGTTCCCCTTGCGCGCGCGGGAAGGCGGAGTGCTGGTCCGTACCGGCCAAACCGAAGCCGCCGTCGATCTGGCGCGGCTCGCCGGTCTCACGCCCGCCGGGGTGATCTGCGAGATCATGAATCCCGACGGCACGATGGCCCGCCTGCCCGATCTCGAACGCTTCGCCGACCGACATGGACTCAAAATCGTCTCCGTCGCCGATTTAATCCGGTACCGGCTGCAAAACGAAAGTCTCATCCGACGAACGGGCGAATCGGGCGTTCGAAACGAGTTCGGCGCGTTCCGGGCCGTTTCGTTCCAAAGCGTAATCGACGGGCGCGCGCACACGGCGCTGATTTTGGGCGAACCGCACCTCCGCCCGCCCGCGCTGGTGCGGGTACATCGCCACGAGGGCGATCTCTTGAACGCCGCCGCCTCCGATCCGCTAGTACGCGGCGCTTTGGGGCAGATCGCCGAAGCGCGAGACGGAGTCCTCGTGGGGCTGCACACGCCCGGCCCGGCGGTCGAGCGCAACTTGCAGCACGAAGCCGGAATCGGAGCGCAAATTTTGGCCGCTCTCGGTCTTTCGCAAATCCGCCTGTTGACCAATCATCCGCGTAAAGTGGCCGGGCTCGAGGGCTTCGGTATCGAAATCGTGGAACAGATCGCAATTCCGTTGCGTTACGAAACTTAGGAGTTCCAATGACTCGCCGTTTCCTTGTTTTCGCTCTTTCCGCCGCCACCGTCTTCGCGGCCGATCCCAATTTGTTGAAGATGGTGCCCGCCGACGCGCGAGTCGTGATGGGCGTCGACGCCGACCGCGCCGTCCATTCGCCGTTCGGCAGGTTCATCCTGTCCCAGATGTCGGACAACGAGGGCGGCTTGGCGAAGTTCGTCCAGGCGACTGGCTTCGACCCGCGCCGCGACCTCCGGGAAGCGATCTTCGCCTCGGCGGGCGGGACCGGAAAATCGAACGGAATCGTGATCGCGCGAGGCTCTTTCAACGTCCCGAAGATTCTCGAAGCGGCGAAAACGGAAGGCGGCCAAATCTCGGTATATCAAGGCTTTAACGTGATCTCGAAAGACGCGGGCAAGGAATGGGTCGCGTTTCTCGATTCCACCGTCGCCTTGGGCGGTCCCGAGGATAGCGTCAAAGCCGCCATCGCCCAACGCACTACCGGTTCGGCGAACGCGCTCTACCGCGACCTCGCTTCGCGCTACGACGTCTGGATGTACACGGTGGAACCGGCCGCGCTGGGCAAGGCGATGCCGGGCAAGACGGGCGGCAATAATCCCGCCGAAACCTTCAAGTCGATTACGGCGGCGCAGGGGGGCGTGAAGTTGGGCAATTCGGTGGATGTGGACGGCATCGCCACCGCCCGTTCGGACAAGGACGCCGTGGCTCTGCACGACGTCATTAAATTCGTGGCGGGGATGATCCAATTGAAGTCGGACGACGCGACGGCCACCGAAGTGGCGACGCTGCTCGAATCGATGCAGCTTTCGGTTTCGGGCAACAAAGTGTCGTTGAAGCTTTCGATCCCCGAGACGCAGCTCGAGCAGTTGTTCCAGCGGACGCAACGCCGCCAAGTCGCGCGGCGTTGACACTCGGTGGGCTATTGTATACGCTCCCGTATACGATGGCGCCGACATTAAGATTTGGCAAGTGGGCGGTTCCGGCCGCCCGCGTTACTCATGTCCGACGCCAGCCTCGGCATGCGCGACACCGGCGGGCCGACGGATTACGGCACGGGGCCGCCCGCCGGACGGGCGCTGGGCGCCACTTTTAATCCGAAGATGGCGTACGAATCCGGCGCGATCGTGGGACGCGAACTGCGGGCGCGCAAAATTCAACGTGGCCTTGGGCGCGGGCATCAACCTGATTCTCGAAGTCCGCAACGGCCGCAATTTCGAGTACATCTCCGCCTGCGGCAACGATCCGATCCTGAACGGCGTGGTGAAGCGGACGTGGGGCTTCCCCGGATGGATTATGTCGGACTGGAAGGCGGTGTACGGCTGGGAGTTCGCGCTGAAAGGCCTGGACCAGCAGTCCGGCCCGCAATTGGACGACAAGGAGTGGTTCGGCCAACCGCGCCTTGGGCCGAAATACGCAAGGCCTTTCCGCAAGCCGTGGTGAACTTCGACCCGGGCGCCCATCCTGCCGAGTCGGCGAGGTTGGCCGCGAGCGCGGAGATCGCGATCGTGTTCGCGGTTCGGCACGAAACGGAGCGTTACGACAGCCCGGACATGTCGTTGCCTTTCGGCCAGGACGCGCCGATCAAGGCCGTGGCGGCCGCGAATCCGAACACCGTGGTGGTGCTGCAGACGGGCAGTCCGATCGCGATGCCGTGGCGGGATCGCGTCAAGTCGATCGTGCAAGCCTGGTTTCCCGGTCAAGGCGGCGCGCAAGCGATCGCGGAGGCGCTGGCGGGCAAAATCAATCCGTCGGGCCGGCTACCGATCACGTTTCCGGCCGACGTGGCGCAGACCCCGTTTCCGGCCCTGCCGGGCTCCGACGTGGTTTGGACGCCGAAGACGCGGGAGGGCGATCCGACCACGGCGAACTACCGGGAAGGCGCGGAAGTGGGCTATCGTTGGTTCGCTAAAGACGGGTTCGCTAAAAACGGTTCTATTCCGCTTTACGCTTTCGGCCACGGCCTGAGCTACACCCGCTTCGAGCACGGCGGCCTGACGCTACGCGGCGGCGACACGGTGACCGCGACGTTCACGGTGCGCAACACCGGACAGCGGGCCGGGCAATGGCGGATCGCCGAGGGGGCGTACACGATCGCGCTGGGGCGTTCGGCGGCGGACCTCGGGGCGCAGGGCGAAGTGCGGCTGACGGGGCGATCGTTCGGGCGGTAAGGCACGGTAACATAGCGTTAGAAGAAGGGTCCGGCGCAAACCCATGCAAGAAGTCCAAGCTAGCGACGTCGCAAAAGATCTTCCGCGGCTGCTTGATGAGGTGGAGCGCGGCGAGACGGTGACGATCACGCGAGACGGTCGCGCGATCGCCAAGTTGATACCGGACGACGGTCGACGCCCGGAAGGCGTGGACCGGGCCATCGAAAGTATCCGAAGCCTTCGCAAACGCGTCGGTCGCCTCACGGTGGAGGAAATCGTTTCTACTAAAAACGAGGGACGCCGATAGGGAAATGGCGTTCGTCCTCGACGCATCGATCGCCGTTTGCTGGGCGATGGCGGACGAAAACGACGCGCGGGCGGAAAACGCGTTTCGGCGCATCCGTCTGGAACGGGCCTTCGTGCCCGGCGTATGGTGGTTCGGAGTACGGAACATTTTGCTCGTCAACGAGCGCCGGAAAAGGATTTCGTCGATCCAATCGACCCAGTTCCTCGCCGACTTGGCGTGTTTTTCCATCGTTCCCGACCTTGCGCCGGACGAACGCCAAGTTCTTCGTCTGGCGCGCGACCACGGGTTGACCGTTTACGATGCCGCCTACCTGGAGTTAGCTCTCCGCCGGGAGGTCGAGTTGGCGACACTCGACGGCGATCTTGCCAAGGCCGCTCGATCCGAAGGAGTAGGTCTTGTTTAAGCCACGAGTTCGCGGTGGTAGTCGAGGAAGCGGGCGGCGCCATCGGGGGTCATGTAGCGTCCGAGGGTGGCTTTTTCCGTGCGCGCGAGATCGACGACGATCAGGCCGTCGAGACAGCGGGAAAAGTTCGGATCGACGTTGAACGCGAGGAGGCGTCCGCCGAGCTTTAGGTACTGTTTGAGCAGCACCGGAACGCCTTTGCCGTCGAGTTCGAGGTCGCCGACGATCTCCGACAACTCGTCGAGTTCGACCGACCAATCGAGATTGGGACCGAACGGCGTCTTCCAGAACGGACGCTTGGCCTTGACCAGACGGCTTAGCCGTTCGTCGCGCTGGCGGCGGTTCAAATACTCGACCATCAGCCGCCGCGAAACCGGCGAGTAATCGTTCGAGATGCTCACCGGACCGAACAAAATCCGGTAGCGCGGGTGATCGGCGATGAACCGCCCGATCCCTTTCCACAGCATGAGCAGCGACGAAAAGCTCTTCTGATACTCGGGCCGGACGAAGCTGCGCCCCAACTCGATGGCCGGGTGCACTTCGAGCAGAAAGTCGCGGCTCAGGTTGAAGAGCGTCGAGGTGTAGAGGCCGCGGACGCCGGGACCGCGCATGATTTCGTCGGTCAGGCCGAGGCGGTACGACCCGATAATCTCGCGCTTCTTGGTATTCCAACTGAACAGGTGCAGGTAGTGACGGTCGAACTCGTCGAGATCGCGGTCGCGTCCGGTGCCTTCGCCGACGGCGCGGAACGCCGCTTCGCGCAGTTCGCCGATCTGGTCGAGCAGCCGGGGAATCTCCCGCGCGCCCGCCAGATACACGCGCTGATCGCCCGTTTCGCACAGCAGGCGCGAGGCGGCGAGTTTTTCTACTTCGCCCTCCACCGACACCGCCGGTTTCGCGACGGGCATGCGGAGCACGAGCGGTTTCGCCTTCACCGCGCTTTTTTCGCCCCGGTGTTCGAGCAGGTACGTACGCCACCGCAGGTAACGCGTGATCGCCTCGTCGCTTTTCAGTTCTTCGAGCCGCGCCGCCGGCAGGGCCTGGCCGACGCGGATTTCGACACGCGCGTTCTTTTTGTTCAAGTACTCGTGCGGCAAGAGCGCGGTCCGAAGACGGGGGTGCAGCAGTCCGAGGATCTGGAACAGCGCGCTGTTGGCGCCTTTGACGAACACGGGTACCGCCGCCGCCTGCGTCTTGCGGATGAGGCGCGCCACGGTCGAGTGCCATTCGGGATCGGTGACGGCGAACCGCCGCCATTGCAGGTGCGACACTTCGCCCGCCGGAAACACGACCAGCAAGCCGCCTTTGTTCAGCCAATCGAGCGATTCTTTCAGCCCCTTGCGATTGAACCGCGTCGCCTCGCGGCCGCCGAACGGATCGACCGCGATAAACCAATCGCGCACCTGCGGCACGGTGGTGAGGATCGTGTTCGTCAACACTTTTGCGTCCGGCCGGACGGCGAGAAGGCGGCTCATGAGCGCCGCGCCTTCAAGCAAGCCGAAGGGGTGATTCGCGACGACAACCGTGGGCCCGGTGGCGGGAATTTTCGACCATTCCGCTTCCGGCGCGTCCAGATCGACGCTCAAGCAATCGATCATCGCCTGAAAGAACGCCGCGCCGGAACCGACGGGCGCGATGCGGTCGTACATGCGCTCCAGTTCGCCGAACCGCAGCAAACGGAGCGCGGCATTGTTTTGCACGTTACAAGAATGACGCGCGGGCGTGAAGTTATTCTGACGGACGGGTGACGATCCGGTTAGGGTCGAGCCTCGGCTTCGACGACTTTACGCGCGGCTTCCGGAACGATGCTCCAATTGCCGTCCGGCTTCGCGGGTAGCGTCTTCTTCTCCGAGTAATATTCGACCATCATGTCCCGGATTTCGCGGTTCGACCGCCACACCACGGGCGCGCCCCGGAACATCGTGTAGCCGTTCGAGCCGCCCGCGCGGTAATTGTTGACCGCGATGCGCAATTTTCGGCCGTCGGCGAGCGGCGCGCCCTTGTACTTGAGATTCTTGATTCGCTTGCCGTGCGGCTCCCGCAGATCGACTTCGTACTCGACGCCCTGCGCGATGTCGAAGTTGTAGCCCGCCATCGAGCGGTTGGTGAGCGGCCCGGTGGCGCAAGTGGGTTCGGGGCACTCCAGGTAGTAGCGCGCCGAATTTTCGAGCGCGGCCCGCACCATCGCGCCGGTTCCCTCGATCGTGTACAACTCGTTTTCGTAAAGATAGAGGGCCGCGATTTCGCGCACGGTCACCGGACCGGCGGCGATCTTCAGCCGCGTGTTGAAAAGCGACGTGAACGAAACGTCGGCCTTGCCGTAATGCATCTGGACCTCGTGGATGGCGTCCACGAGCGCGCTATCCTCCACGCGGCCGAGCCTCGAATCGAGCGCCGCCGGGGCCGTCGCGACGGGGGTCGAAAGCCATTTCTCCGCCGCCTCGTGATATGGCCGCCCAATGGCGGCGACTTCGGCGTCGACGGGCGTCTGCGCGGTCACCGGCAGCAGCTTGTTCTTCTTGTCGACGAGCAGCCAGTTGCCGTCTTCTTTACGTTCGAAGGTAAACGTCGCGCGAGCGAGCGAGCCGCCCCAATTGCGCGGCTGCACGAGCATGGTCTCGCCGACGCGCATGTCTTCGACGACCTGATGCGTATGGCCGTAGAAGATGGCGTCGATATCGGGGACGGCTTTGGCGATCGCGTCCACCATGTTTTCGTTGTGCTCGCCGGATTTTGGAGTCAGCCCGGCGTGAACCGCGCCGACGATGAGGTCCGCGCCTTCGCGCTTGATCTTCTCGACGGTCTCCTTGGCGGCGGCGACGGCGGGTTGAAACGTATACCCCGAGAAATGTTCCGGCTTCTCCCACATGGGAATGTTGGGCGTCGTGATTCCGAACACGGCCACGCGGACTCCGGCTATTTCGCGAACGATGTAGGCGTCGAAGGGCCGCGCGCCGCCTTTCGCGACGGTGTTCGCCGATAGCCACGGGAACTTCGCTTCGTCGCGCGCCTTGTTCATGACCTTCAATCCGAAGTTGTATTCGTGATTGCCGACGGTCATCGAGGCGTAGCCCAACTTGTTCATCGCGGCCATCATCGGATCGGGTCCGAGCGCCTTGCCGTCGCGCACGTTCGCCGCGTGCAGCGCTTGGAGCGCCGTGCCCTGGATGGTGTCGCCGACGTCGATCAGGAGCGTGTTCGGATTCGCGGACTTGGCTTGCTTGATTAAGGTGGCGATCTTCGCGAACCCGCGCTGCGCCGGTTCGGCCGTGTAGTAATCCCAGGGCAAGAAGTGGCCATGGAGATCGGTGGTGGCGAGAATCTGCACCGTGACGGATTCGGCGCGAAGGGTAAGCGCAAGTAGGGCGAAAACGGCGAAGCGCATCCTACAATATTGACTGATGCTTCTTTCGACCGCGTTACTAATGCTGGCGCAGACTCCGGCCGCGCCGGCGAAATCGCCCGCGCCCGCCACGAAGGCTCCCGCCGCCGCCAAGCCCGCCGGTACCGTCAAGCCCGCCGCGGCCAAACCGGCGGTGAAGGCCGCCGCGCCGAAACCCGCGCCGGAGCCGCCGCGCCCGCCGCGTCCGGACGGGGTCTATGCGGTCTTCACGATCGTCCAGGGCGCGGACCCGGTGGGAACGATCGTCGCTCGCCTGTATGAAAAAGAGCAGCCGATCACGGTCGGCAACTTCATCGGGCTGGCCACGGGCGCGAAAGCTTGGCCCGACCCGAAGACGCGGGCGCTGGTGAAGCGTCCTCTCTATAACGGACTGACGTTTCATCGCGTGATCCCCGGATTCATGATCCAGGGCGGAGACCCGCTGGGCAATGGAACCGGCGGCACGCAAGCGATCGCCGACGAATTCGCGCCCGGGCTGAGGTTCGATAAACCGGGATTGCTCGCGATGGCGAACGCCGGACCCGGCACGGGTAGTTCGCAGTTCTTCATTACGGAGCGCTCGCCGATCCCGCACTTGGACGGGCGGCACCCGATCTTCGGCGAAGTCGTCGAGGGGTACGAACTGGTCGAGAAAATCGCCCGCGTGCCGCGCGACGGCGGCGACAAGCCGGAAGTGCCGGTGGTGATGAAGACGGTGAAAATCGAGCGCTACCCGGCTCCCGCGCCCGCGCAGAAAAAGGCGGCGACCCCGGCGAAGAAAGCGGCGGCTCCAGTTCCGGCGAAGAAGTAAGGGGCTACAGTTCGGCGCCTTCCGGTCGCGCAATCGCTGGGCCAAATGAGCTCGAACGGCCAATGGGAAGTCCTCCCACCGTCCAAGTTTCGGCATCAGCCGAAAACCATACGGCCCAATTGATCGCCCAGCCGCTCTATTTCGGCGGGATCGGACGCGTCGCGAAAGCGTTTCACCAAGACGGCCAGTTCGCGCTTCTTCCGCCTCTCCGCTTCCACGCCGTTCTCGATTAGTTCGACCATGAGCCGGTTTGCGCTTAGGCGTCGGCGCTTGGCCATGCTTTTCACCTGCAAGGCTAGCGGTGCGGGTAGCGTCAAGCTTTGGCGGACAGCGCTCATAGCACCAGTATGCACCGTTTCGACGCACTTACCGATGCGTGAGCGGGACCTCGAAGAAGAACAAATCCTTGGCCGCCACGGCGTCGCGCAAGCCGGAAACGGTGAGGGTCACCGGACCGTGATAGTCGGTCCAAAAGTAAACGAAGCCGGAGGCGGATTCGCCCGGCGCGATCATTTTCGCGGCGAACGCGCGCTCTTCGATAATCGGGTCCGCGAGCTTCGACTTTTTGCCACGCGTCGGGATCGGGATGGGGAAGGGCTGCGAGGCGACGTTCGGCTTCGAGGGACCGTCGAGGAATCGGATGTCGCCCGCCGGGGTCGCCTCGACTTCCTGCCCGCCGCGCGGGCGATAGAGCACTTTCATCCCTTTGATATCGAGCGGCGCGTCGCGGCGGTTTTCGATCACCAGCAGTACGGGCAGCACCCGGAACTGCGCCAGCGGCACTTTACCGAAAACTTCCTTCTGCCGCTCGGCCGTATCCACCGGGTCGAAGGCGATGGCCACCTTGTCGAGCGCGACTTTCGCTTCGTACTCGTCGGCGGGCTTCGCCTTGAACGGCGGAGGGTTGTCCGCCGCCACGAGTAGCGCGGGCACTAGAATCGTCATCAGACACTTGTTCATTGCGTTCCTTTACCGGCTCCTGTTGACGCTCGGGTTTCCCCTCTTCATCGTCTACGTTGCCGCGCGATATCTCAAGAGTCCCGCATGGCGGCGGAATTTGGGGGAACGGTTCGGCGCCCTCCCCCCAACGAAGGTTCCGACGATTCCGGGCGGCATCTGGTTGCACGCGGTGTCGGTGGGCGAAGTGCAATCGGCGGCGGGGTTGGCGCGCGAGTTGGGGCGGCGATTCCCGGGGCGGCCGGTGTACGTTTCCGTATCGACGGTGGCGGGGCGAAAGCTCGCCGAAGAGCGCTTGACCGGGATGGTGGAGCGCGTTTTTTACGCGCCGTTCGACTACCCGTGGATGGTCCGGCGGGTTTTGCGCGCGCTGCGACCGTCGGCGCTGGTGGTGCTCGAAACGGAAATCTGGCCGTCGATGTGGCGCGAGGCGAAACGGTTCGGCTGCACGGTGACGGTGGTGAACGGGCGGATTTCGGATCGGGCGTGGCCGAGTTATCGGCGCCGGCGGTGGTTTTTCGGACCGGTGCTGAAGGGGGCGGACCGGATTCTCGCGCAGAGCGAAGGGGATGCGGCGCGCTATCGCGAATTGGGGGCCGAAGCGGCGAACAACGGCAATCTGAAATACGATTTCGCGCCGCCGGGCGAGCCTCCGGCGGATGTCGCGGCGTGGGTGGCGGGTGTCGCGCCGGAGCGGATTCTGATCGCGGCCTCGACGCTCGAAGGCGAGGAGGCGATCGTTGTTGAGGCGTGGCGAGCGCTGCCGGAGGGCACGCTGCTGATCGTCGCGCCGAGGCGGCCCACGCGGTTCGACGAAGTGGCGGCGCTGCTGGGCCCCGAAAGTGTACGGCGTTCGCGACTCGACCGCCGGTCGAACGTTCTGTTGCTCGACTCGATCGGCGAACTGGCGAGTTTGTTCGCACTGGACTATCCGCAAGTCGTGTTCGTCGGCGGGTCGATCCACACCTGGGGCGGGCACAACATCCTGGAACCGGCGTTCGCCGGACGGCCGGTGCTGACCGGTCCGCACATGCAGAACTTCGCGGAGATCGACCGGGATTTTCGGGCGGCGAACGCGGTGCGCATCGTGCGCGACGCGCGGGAGCTGGCGCAGGCGGCGCGGGAGCTTTTCGAAAACGACGGCGGCATGGGCGAACGCGCGCGGAGCCTGGCCGAATCGAAGCGCGGGGCGACGGAACGGGCGGTGGCGGCGATCGAGCTGGGCGCTCCACGGACACATCGGCCTTGCGCGTGGCTGTTTCGGGGGCTGTCGTACGTTTGGCGCGCGGGAATGGCGCTAGACCGCAGGCTGGCGACGCCGAAGCGACTGACGAAACCGGTGATCTCGGTGGGCGGGCTGTCGATGGGCGGCGCGGGCAAGACTCCGTTCGTGCTGCGGCTCGCCGAGGTTCTCGCCGGGCGCGGGCATCGGGTGGGAATCCTGACGCGCGGATATGGAGGTCGCGAGAAAGCGCCCATCGCCTATCCGCCGGGCGAGCGCGCTCCGGTCGAACTAACGGGCGACGAGGCGCAATTGTTCCTGCGGGCGGGCCATGCTTGGGTGGGCATTGGCGCGGACCGTTACCTAACCGGACGGCTGATCGAAAAGCACGTCGATTTGTACCTACTCGACGACGGGTTTCAGCACTGGGCGCTCGACCGGGAGATCGATCTGGTTTTGCTCGACGAACTCGACCCTTGGGCGGGTGGGGGCGTTTTCCCGGCGGGGCTGCTGCGGGAGGGCCCGGAGGCGCTGGCGCGCGCCACACGGGTCGTTCGCCCGCGGAAGGTCGCCGTCGATTCTCCGCCGCCGGGGCGATATTCGGCGTTTTGCGGGATCGCGAACCCGGCGTCGTTTTGGCGGACTTTGCGGGAGTGCGGGATCGAGATCGAGGAATGGCGCGAATTTCCGGATCATCACCGGTATACAGCGGAAGATTTAGCCGGACTAAAGCCCCCGATAGCGACGACGGCCAAGGATTTCGCCAACCTGCCGCCCGGCGCGCCACCGGTCCATGTCGTTGAAATTAAAATGGAAATTCCCGATGAAGGGACGCTCATCGAATTGATCGAGGCGCGTCTCGAAATGGCTGGTACAATTAAGGCTTAGCTATGAGCGGAACGGGGACCTCCGCCCGGGCTCCGCAGAAGAAAATCGTTCTTCTCAGCCCACGCGGATTTTGCGCGGGAGTCGTCCGCGCCATCGATGTCGTACAAATCGCACTCGAAACCTATGGCGCGCCCATTTACGTGCGCCGGGAGATCGTCCACAACAAGCACGTCGTCGACGATTTACGGGCGGCGGGCGCGATCTTCGTCGAAGAGTTAAGCGAAGTTCCGGCGGGGGCGCGCGTCATTTTTTCGGCGCACGGCGTGTCCCCGGCGGTGCGGACCGACGCGGTGGAGCGGGGCTTGAGCGTCATCGACGCCACGTGCCCGCTGGTGACGAAAGTTCACCTCGAAGCCCTGAAGTTCGCCCGGCAAGGCTATTCGCTAGTGCTGATCGGGCATAAGGATCACGACGAGGTGATCGGCACGATGGGCGAGGTGCCGCACGCGATGGTGCTGGTGGAGACGGTCGAGGACGTGGACCGGCTGGCGATCGCGAATCCGGAGAAGGTCGCCTACCTGACGCAGACCACGCTGTCGCTCGACGAAACGCGCGATATCGTAGCGCGCCTGCACGAGCGGTATCCGAAGATCGCCGGACCGAAGTCGCAGGACATCTGTTACGCCACCGAGAACCGGCAAATCGCGGTGAAGGCGGTCGCGCCCTTGTGCGAGTTGCTGCTTGTCGTCGGCAGTCAAAATAGTTCGAATTCGCGGCGGCTGGTCGAGGTGTGCGAGAAGACGGGCGTGCCCGCCTATCTCGTGGACGACGAGCGCGACGTCAACGCCAAGTGGCTGGCGGGAGTGTCCACCGTGGCCGTTACCGCCGGAGCTTCCGCGCCGGAAAATCTGGTGCAGCGGCTAATCGAGAGCCTGCAAGCGCGCGGTTACGAAAGCCTGGAAGAGGTCGAGATCAAGGAAGAGGACGTGCGATTTTCGCTGCCGCCCGAACTGGCGGGAGCGCGCTTGACGCAGATCGCCCCGGCGGCAGCCGCCGTATGACGCCCGTTCTGCGGGTCGCCGAGACCGTCGGGACGCGCGCGTCGCAAACCTTGTCCCGCGCCGTGGACGCGCTGCTCGACGAGCAGCACGAACTGGGGTTCTGGTGGGCGGATTTAACCGCCGATACGACGCTCGAATCGGACTACATTCTGCTCGAACTGTGGCGGCACGCGCCCGCGGCCGACGGCGTGTGGAACCCTCCGTCGCGCCCGCGGATCGACCGGGCCGTGCGTTCGATTCTCGCGCGGCAACTGCCCGACGGCGGGTTCAATATCTACGCGGAGGGGCCGTCGGAAATCAGCGCCTGCGTGAAGGCGTATTTCGCGCTAAAGGTCGCCGGAACGCCCGTCGATTCGCGAGAGATGCAACGCCTGCGCGAGCGTATTCTGGCGCTCGGCGGCCTGCAGGCGGCGAACAGTTACACCAAGCTCAATCTTTCGCTGTTCAATCTCTACCCGCGGGAGCACGTGCCGAGCGTGCCGCCGGAGCTAATGCTCGCGGGCAACGCCATCTACGAGATGAGTTCCTGGACGCGGGCGATCGTGATTCCGCTGGCCATCACCCAAGCGCTAAATCCCGGGCGGCCGGTGCCCCGCGGGTTCACGCTCGAAGAGATTTTCCTGCCGGGCGTCCCCACTTCGTTCGTTCCGGCGACCAAGTTTTTCTCCTGGAAGAATCTGTTCCATAAGCTCGACGCGGCGTTCAAGTGGTGGGAGAAGTTCGGACCGAAGTTCGTCAGGCGGCGGGCGATCGCGAAAGCGGAGGCCTGGATGCTCGAACGCTTCGAGCGCTCCGACGGCCTGGGGGCGATCTATCCGCCGATGATGTACGCCATTACCGCGCTCGACGTTCTGGGTTACCCGAAAGATCACCCGGCGGTAGTCGAAGCGGTGCGGCAGTTCGAGAATCTGATCGTCGAAGACGGTCCCGATCTGTACTTTCAGCCCTGTTTTTCGGTGGTGTGGGACACGGCGATCGCGGCGCACGCCATCGGGAATTCGGGTCTCGCGCCCGCGTCCGCGCTGCGGCGCTGCGGCGATTGGCTGCTCACCAAGGAATGCCGCCGCAAGGGCGATTGGGCGGTGAAGCGTCCGGACCTCGAACCCTCGGGCTGGTACTTCGAGTTCGCCAACGAGTTTTATCCCGATATCGACGACACCGCGATGGTGTTGCTGGCGCTGAAGCGCACCGGGGCGAGTGACGTCCGCGCGCTCGAAGAGACGGTGGACCGGGCCGTGCGCTGGCTGATCGGCATGCAGGGCTCCGACGGCGGCTGGGCGGCGTTCGACGTCGATAACAATTGGGAATTTCTGTCGGCGGTGCCCTTCGCCGACCATAACGCGATGCTCGACCCGTCGTGCCCGGACATTACGGGGCGGGTGCTCGAAGCGCTGGCGGTGTGGGGCGTGCCGGAGAATCACGCCGCCGTGCGGCGCGGCGTCGAGTATCTGCTCGACACGCAGGAGCAGGACGGAAGCTGGTACGGGCGTTGGGGCGTCGATTACGTGTACGGTACGTTTCTCGCGCTGCGCGGCTTGCGCGCTTCGGGCGTGGACGAGCGAGAGGCGGCGGTGCTGCGCGCGGGCGAGTGGTTGCGCAGCGTCCAGAATCCCGACGGCGGGTGGGGCGAGAGTTGCGCCTCCTACGAGCGGAACTCGTTCGTGGGCGCGGTCTCGACGCCGTCGCAAACGGCCTGGGCGATTCTCGGCCTGCTCGCTTCGGGCGACGAAACTTCGTCGAGCCTACGCGCCGGAATCGAGTATCTCCACCGCACGCAGCAGGACGACGGCTTGTGGCGCGAAACGCTCGCGACGGGCACCGGATTCCCGAAGGTTTTTTATTTGAACTATCACTTGTACCGGAATTCTTTCCCGGTGCTGGCTCTCGGCGAGTATCTCAAGCGGAGGCCGGCGTAAGGCCGGGATCGATCGATATGCGTTTTCCTCTATCCATGACCGCCGGCCTCGCCGGTTACATCGCGAAGAACAAATTACGGCCTCGTCCCGAGTGGCAGAAAAACGTCGCCCCGCGCGAGGATTCGGCCAACCCCTTCAAGATCGTCCACACCAAGATCGCGGGCGATCGCACGCCGCACCCGATGATCAAGCAGCGGTTTCCGCTGGTGCTGATGCTCGAACCGCTGCACGCCTGCAACCTCACCTGCACCGGTTGCGGGCGCATCCGCGAGTACGAAACGTCGATCTCGAAAATCGTGCCGCTCGATCAATGCTTCGCGGCGGTGGACGAGTGCGGCGCGCCGATCGTGTCGATTTGCGGCGGCGAACCGTTCCTGTACCCGCAGATCGGCGAGTTAGTCTCGGGGATTCTCGGTCGCAAGAAGAACATCTACCTCTGCACGAACGGGATGTTCATCCGCAAGAAGCTCCACTTGTTCCAGCCGAACGAGCGGTTCTACTTCAACGTGCATTTGGACGGTATGGAGAAGAACCACGACATCGCCGTGGAGCGCGAGGGCGTGTTCAAAGAAGCGATCGAGGGCATCAAGGCCGCGAAAGCGGCGGGATTTAAAGTCGCCACCAACACCACCATCTACGCCGAGACCGACATGGCCGAGGTGGAGGAGTTGTTCGCCTATCTGAAGACGCTCGGCGTGGACGCGCACGCGATTTCGCCCGCCTACGGCTACTCCGCCGTCAACGATCGCGAGATTTTCCTGACGCGCGACATGGTGCTCGAAAAGTGCAAAGACATCGACAAACTGGCGGCGAAGTACCCGATCATGAACTCGCCGCTGTATCTCGACTTCCTGCAAGGTAAGCGCGACTATCCGTGCACGGCGTGGGGCAATCCGACCTACAACATCCAAGGCTGGAAAGGCCCGTGCTATCTGATCACGGATAAGCATCACGAGACCTTCGAGCGGTTCATGACCGAGACCGCGTGGGAAAGCTACGGGCATGGCAACGATCCCCGCTGCGAACACTGCATGATGCATTGCGGCTACGAACCCTCGGCCGCCTTCGGCATCAATTCGCAAGCGGGCGACACCATGAAGTTGCTCTCTTGGATGATGCGTTAACGAGGCGGGCGTGAAGCCTACCTTGGTGACCGGCGCGACCGGGTTCGTCGGCTGGCACGTGGCGAAAGCGCTTCTCGAACGCGGCCACCGCGTGCGAGCCTTGACCCGCGGCAAGCCGGTGCCCGAACTCGACGTAGAAACCGTCACCGGCGACTTGCGCGATCCCGATTCGCTGGCCCGGGCCGTCGAAGGCTGCGGCGTTCTCTTCCACGTCGCGGCGGATTATCGCTTGTGGGCGCGCCATCCGCGAGAGCTTTACGAATCGAACGTGACGGGTACGCGGAACCTGTTCGCCGCCGCGCAGAGCGCCCTTGTCGACAAAGCCGTCTACACTTCGACGGTCGGGACGATCAGGATGCCGGCGGGCGCGCTGGGCGACCCGCCGCGGAGCGGCGTCGGCGACGAAGACACGCCCACCCGGATCGAGGACATGCAGGGTGCGTACAAGCGCTCGAAGTACGAAGCGGAGTTGGCCGCGCTGAACTTCGCGTCTAGCGGCTTTCCGGTGACGATCGTCAACCCGACGGCTCCGGTGGGCGATCACGATTTCAAGCCCACGCCGACGGGCAAAATCGCGCTCGACTATCTGCGCGGCCGCCTGCCCGCGTTCGTCGATACGGGCTTGAATCTCGTCGACGTGCGCGACGTGGCCGAAGGACACATTCTGGCGCTCGAGCGCGGCGTGCGCGGGGAGCGCTACATCCTAGGCGGCGAGAACCTGACGCTCGAGGCGATCCTGGGCGAACTGGCGAAAATCACCGGACGTCCGGCGCCGCGCACCAAGATTCCGCACTGGGTGGCGTATGCGATCGGGGCCGCGTCCACCGGACTTTCGGCGCTCACCGGCCGGGAGCCGTTCGTGGCGCTGGACGCCGTGCGCATGTCGGCGAAAAAGATGTGGGTGACGCACGCCAAGGCGGCGGCGAAGTTGGGTTATCGGCCCGGCGATCCTCGCGCGGCGTTGCAACGGGCGGTGGAATGGTTCCGGGAGAACGGCTACACATGAGCGGTCCGGTGCTGCTGGTGGGCGCCGAAGCGTTCGAGTTCGCGGAACTACTGCGGCGCTTCGAGCATCGCCCGCCGCCCGAGGCCGTCGTGCGATTCGCGCGCATGGGACAATTTAAAGATAGGGAATTGGTCGTAGTGGCGGACGGTCCCGGCCCACAAAGGGCTCGGTACGCGGTCCGCGAGGCGCTGAAACGGGTGCGCCCCTCGGAAATCTGGAGCATCGGTATCTGTGGAGCCTTAGACCCGGGCTTGCGGCGGGGCGACGTAGTGATCGCTTCGAATGTCGTGGACCGAGCGACCGGGGAGCGCCTGGACGCCGGGCCGGGAGACGTATCCGTAGTGAGTCAGGATCGGATCGCCTCCACCGTCGAAGAAAAGCGGCGGCTGCGCGAGTACGGTGTCGCGGTCGAAATGGAGGCGGCGGCGGTAGCTCGGGAAGCGCGGGATAGAGGAATTCCGTTTCGTTGCTATAAGGCGGTCTCCGATACCGCCGGGGAGGAGTTTGGGTTGGATTTGAACCGTTCGCGAGACGACGACGGCCGCTTCCGGCCGGCCCGGATCGTGTGGAGCGCGTTGTCCAACCCCATCGCCGGAATCCCCGAGCTTTTCCGGCTGCATCGCCACAGCCGCGCCGCTTCGGACGCTTTGGGAGAGTTTCTTGTCCGCCAGCTTAGTTGAGTCCTTCGCCCCCGCCCAACTCGCTTCCGCTATGCGCGCCGCCGTCTATCGCGGCGCGGGCGAAGTGCGCGTCGAAACCGTCGAAGTTCCCGCGATCGGGCCGGGCGAACTTCTGGTGCGCGTCGAGACCTGCGGCATCTGCCACACCGATCTCAAGAAGGTCGAGTACGATCTTTTGCCGCCGCCCCGGATTTACGGGCACGAAACGGCGGGCGTCGTCGCGGCGGTGGGCGCGGGTGTAACGAAATTTCGTCCCGGCGATCGCGTGATCGCCTTCCACCACATTCCTTGCGGCGAATGTTTTTACTGCGAACGAAAACTCTACGCGCAGTGTTCGGTGTACAAGAAAGTGGGCGTGACGGCCGGGTTCGAACCGGCGGGCGGCGGATTCGCGCAGTACGTGCGAGTGATGGACTGGATCGCCGAAAAAGGCGTCGAGAAGATCCCGGACGGCGTCTCGTTCGACCAAGCCTCGTTCGTCGAGCCCGTAAACACCTGCGTCAAAGCGATGCACCAAGCCGACCCGCAACCCGGCGATACGGTGGCCGTGCTGGGCCAGGGACCGATCGGGCTGATTTTCACGATGCTGGCGAAGCGGCGCGGCGCGAACGTTCTCTCGACCGACACCCGGGCCAAAAGGCTCAAGCTAGCCGAGCGCTTCGGGGCCGATCTGGCCTGCGATCCGCGAGAGCGGGATATTCCCGCGCTCGCGAAGAAAATGACCGGCGGACGCGGCGTCGATCTGGCAATTCTCGCCACCTCCGCGCCCGGACTGGTGGAGCAGGCCGTTCGCTCCTCGCGCCCCGGCGCGCAAATCCTGCTCTTCGCCCAGACTTCCGACCGGGAAAGAATCGAACTGTCCGGGGCCGACATCTGCAAAGAGGAGCGGTTATTGTACGGTTGCTACTCGGCTTCGGTGGATTTACAGAAGGAATCGGCGGACTTGGTTTTCGGCGGCGGGCTGCCGCTCGAGGAACTAATTTCCCATCGTTTTCCCCTCGACCGGATCGGCGAGGGGTTCGAACTGGCGTTGCATCCCACCGAGGAATCGTTGAAAATCGTAGTGCAGCCTCAAAGGGGCCTGTAGTGGATATCTCGCTTCGCACGAACAAGATGCTGGCCGCCGTCCTGTACGGCAAAGAACAAGTGAAGGTGGAGCCGGTCGCCGTTCCGGAGATCGGCGCGGGCGACATTCTGGTGCGGGTGAAGGCGGCGCTGACGTGCGGTACCGACGTAAAGGTTTTTAAGCGCGGCTATCACGCCCGCATGATCGTCCCCCCCGCTCTATTCGGGCACGAACTGGCCGGAGACATCGTCGCCGTGGGTCGCGCGGTCCCCCGTTGGAGGATCGGCCAGCGCATCATGGCCGCGAATTCCGCGCCGTGCGGCCGCTGTTTCTATTGCCAGAAAAACGTCGAGAATCTCTGCGAGGATTTGCTCTTCAATAACGGAGCTTACGCGGAATACATCCGAATTCCCGAGCGGATTGTCGAACGCAATACTTACGAGCTTCCCTCCCATGTCAGCTATCAGGACGCCGCCTTGGCCGAGCCTCTGGCTTGCGTACTGCGCGGCGTGGACGAATCGAACATCAAGGCGGGCGACAACGTGGTCATCATCGGGCTCGGACCCATCGGGCTGATGTTCGTGCGCGTGGCGGCCTTGAAAGGCGCGCGCGTGATCGCCATCGGCCGGCGGCCCATGCAGCTCGACCGGGCGGCGAGCTTGGGCGCGCAAGTGCTGCTGACCGCCGACGACGATTTGAACATCGTCACCGCCGTGCGCGACGTTACCAAAGATCACGGCGCCGACATCGCCATCGAGGCCGTCGGGTCGCCGCAAACTTGGCAGGCGGCGGTGCAGATGGTGCGGCGCGGCGGCACGGTGAACTTCTTCGGCGGCTGCCCTTCCGACACTACGGTCCCCATCGACACGCAGCACCTGCACTACTCGGAGATTACGCTGAAGGCGAGTTTTCACCACACGCCGGCGCACATTCGCGCCGCGCTCGACATGATCACGCAAGGGCATATCACGGCGCGCCAATTCGTTAACAGCGAAGCGCCGCTGTCGAATCTGCTCGACGTGTTCAAGCACCTGATGTCGCACAACGGGCACCTGAAGACGGCGATCATTCCCTAGCCCGTGCCCACGCTCGCCGAAGCCGAGGCGTACACCCGGGCGCTGGCCACTTCGCACTACGAAAATTTCCACGTCGTCAGTTGGCTGCTGCCCAAGGCGCTGCATCAGGATTTCTACAACGTCTACGCCTATTGCCGCTGGGCCGACGATCTGGCGGACGAGACCGGCGATCGCGAGGAGGCCCGGCGTCTCTTGGCCGATTGGCGCGCGCAACTGCACGCGATGTACGCCGGAGAGGCGCGGCACGAGATTCTGGTGGCGCTCGCGGGTACGGTGCGGCGGCACGAGTTGCCGATCGATCCGTTCGACCATCTGATTCGCGCGTTCGAACAGGACCAAGTGAAATCGCGATACGCGGACTGGGCGGAAGTGCTCGACTATTGCGAGGGCTCGGCCAATCCGGTGGGGCGGCTCGTACTGATGCTCTGCGGCTACCGCGACGCCGAGCGGTTCCGCCTGAGCGACGCCACGTGCACCGCGCTGCAACTCGCCAACTTCTGGCAGGATGTGACGGTGGACTGGGATAAGGATCGCGTCTATCTTCCGCTCGATCTGCTGGCGCGCCACGGAGTCACTTTGGATCAAATCGCCTGCCGGCGTTTTGATGACGGCTTTCGAGATGGGATGCGCGAGGCGGTGGACTACGCACGGGCGTTGTTCCGGGAAGGGCTTCCGCTCGCGCGCACCCTCGATCCCCGGCTCGCGCTCGACATCGAGTTGTTTTCGCGCGGCGGACTTGCGGTACTCGACAAGATCGAGCGGCAAGGGTACGACGTGCTGAAGGCGCGGCCGAAGATCACGAAGCTCGACCGGGCGGTGTTGTTGATGCGGGGGCTGGCGGGCTGGATCGCGTCGCGCGCCGCATGACGGTTCGGGAGAGCTACCGGTGGAGCGCGGCGCTCGCTCGCCGCGAGGCTCGCAACTTCTACTACTCCTTCCGCCTGCTGCCGCGGGACAAGCATCGCGCCATCTGCGCGGTCTATGCGTTCTTTCGGCTCTCGGACGATCTGGCGGACGAACCCGGGGCCACCGCCGAAGCGCTCGACCGTTGGCGCGACGATCTGCACGCGGCGCTCGCGGGCCACGCTCCGAATCACGGCCCGGAGCACCCGCTGTGGCCGGGGTTCATGGACGCGGTCCGGCGGTTCCGGATCCCGCACCACGTGTTCGACGACATGATCGACGGCATGATCTCCGATCTCGAACCGCGCCGGATCGCCGCCTGGGACGAGCTCTACCGTTACTGCTACCAAGTGGCGTCCGTGGTCGGAATCGCCGTGATCCACATTTTCGGTTTTGACGACGCGCGCGCGCCGCTGCTAGCGGAAAAGTGCGGGGTGGCGTTCCAGCTCACCAACATTCTGCGCGACGTGAAGGAAGATCTCGACCGGGGGCGCGTTTACCTGCCGGGCGAGGATCGCGCGCGGTTCGGCGTCGGCGAGTTGGCCGACGGTCCGGCGTTGCGGGCGCTGCTGGCCTTCGAAGCGGACCGGGCGCGGGCGCTGTACGCCGAATCGCGGCCGCTACTGGGGATGATCCACCCCTCGAGCCGGGCGGCCATGCGAGCGCTGATGGATATCTATTCGACGCTGCTCGCGCGAATTACCGGCTCGGGGTACGCGGTGATGGAGCGGCGCATCCGGCTCTCCGGCTGGGAGAAGGCGGCGCTAACGGTTCGCGCGCTGCTCGAACGGTGAAGCGGTGGGCGCGGCGGCGGGGGTCGGAAAGATCTTCGAGATGTGGTCGTGCCAGGTGAGCGATTCCTCGTCGACCAGCGCCCAAACTACCCCCAGTAAAGCGGGCGCGGCGCTTAACCAACTGGCCGCCAGGCGCACCACGCGTTTCTCGCGCGACGGCGAACGGCCGTCGAAATCCACCAATCGCAGCCCGGCGAAGCGCAAGCCCGGAGAGTCGCCGTTACCCAGCGCCCACAGCGCCTGATAGAGAATCGCGACACCTGCGGTCATCCCGGCCAGCGCGCCGAGGGTCCACGGGCCAAGATCGACGGCAGGCTTGGCGATCGCAAAAAACACTCCGGTCATGAGAGCGACGGCGAGCGCGATCATGCCCAGGTCGAAAATCAGCGCCATCGCGCGGTGTTGCGACGCGGCCACGGGAGCGGCGCAGAAAATCTCCGACTCGATTTCAGGCGCGCGACGGGCAGCGGCGGGCGCGGGAGAAACGAACGCCAGTTGCGCCTGACGGACCTCGGGCGCGCGACGGGCGGCGGGAGCGGTCTTCGGCTTCGGCGGCGCGGGAGTGGAGGGCGTCGAGATGGGAACGACGCGGGCTTTCGGCGGAACGTTCGGAAAGAGGACGGGCTGCGGATCTACGGCTCTGGCGACCGCAGCCACCGCCGTGCCGGAACCCGATGCCCGAACGGCGATCGGCGCGCCACCGGAAGCCGCGACGAGCAAACGCCGCCCGCAGCGCCCGCAGCGCGTGTCCTCGGCGTCGTTGATCGAGTGGCAATACCCGCACTTCATGCTAGATCGTTCGGCTGTAAGGGGATTTTCCTTCAGGGTTCTTCACTTGCCGCACCGGAACGCGCGTGCTACGGTGCAAGTTGAGACCCGTTCGTCCGGATTTGTCCTCCGCCCGCCAATCCTTAGTTAACATATTCAAGATCATCTGTCACGGAGTTTTCTCTCATCGCCTGCTTCAGCTTTCCATCGCTAGCTGCTTGCTGATAGGGGATTTGCCATTCGCAGCCTGTCTTGGGCAGACCGCCGCTACCCCCAATCGCAGGGTAAGGGTGATCCGTCCGAACGCGCCGCCACCGGATCAGGTCCTAGTACGAGCAATTCGTAAGGAGGTAGAGGGGAAGGTTTACCATCTGCGCGGGGCGTCCGAGGTGGAGACGTCGGAGGCCTTGCTGACCGCCGACGAGATCGATTACGACGAGGGTACGGGCAAAGCCGAAGCGCGCGGCAACGTCGTTTACCGGAGCTTTAACGGGGGCGAAGTGCTGAAGTGCGCGCGCGCCGAGTACGACGTGAACTCCGAGACGGGCAAGTTTTACGAGGTCTCGGGGACGATTCCGGCGACCATCGAGGCGCGGCCGGGCATCCTGACTTCGGAAAATCCGTTCTACTTCGAGGGGAAGATGGCCACTCGAGTCGAGGCCCGTTATCGCCTGCACGACGGCTTCGTGACGTCGTGCAAAGTTCCCAAGCCTTGGTGGATTTTGCGCGGGCCGCTGTTCGACATCGTGCCGGGCGAGCGGGCGATCACGCGCAACTCGGTATTTCTGCTGCGCGGCGTTCCGCTGTTTTACACGCCGTTTTTCTATAAGTCGCTCGAAAAGTCTCCTCGTCGCAGCGGATTCTTAATGCCGAATTTCGGCAATAGCACGCGGCGCGGGCTCATGCTCGGCGCGGGGTATTACTGGGCGATCAATCGCAGTTACGACCTAACCTACCGGGCGCAATACTTTTCGCAACGCGGCTTCGCGCACTTAGCCGATTTTCGGGGAAAACCGACGCGCGGTTCGGATTTCAACTTACTCGTTTATGGAGTTAACGACCGGGGCCGGGTACTCAACGACGGCTCGCGCGGTCAAAAAGAGGGCGGCTATACCGCGAACTTTACCGGCCGCGCCGAGTTACCGAAAGGGTGGACCGGATTCGCGCAGATCAATTATCTAAGTTCGTTCCGCTTCCGGCAGGCGTTTACGGAAACGTTCAACGAAGCGGTCTCTTCCGAGGTGCATTCGACGGCCTATGTCACGAAACATTGGAACGGCTACGGATTGACCGCGCTCTTCGACCGTACGGAGAATTTCCAGAGCCTGGTCGAGACCGACAAGATTTCGATTCGCAAGTTACCGCAGATCGAATTCGTCGGGCAGGAACGCCGGATTTGGGAAAAGGTCCCGGTGTGGCTCTCGTTCGAGTCGTCCGCCGGATTATTGCGGCGTAACCAGCAACTGTTTCAAACCCGGCAGGCGATGGAGCGGCTGGATCTCGCGCCGCGCGTCTCGACGGCGTTGCGTTGGAAACATATCTCGCTGGTACCCTATCTCGCGCCGCGCGGCACTTACTGGGGCTCGAGTTTCGAGCGGACCGGCGGCGGTCCCGGGATCGCGGGTAGCCCTATGGTGGCGGGCGCTGGGTTGGTGCGTTCGGCGTTCGAAACCGGCGCGGAGTTGGTGTTGCCTTCGATGGCCCGGATTTACAAGGCGCGCGGCTGGTTCGGAGAAAAGATGAAGCACGTAATCGAGCCGCGAGCGAGCTACCGCTACGTCGCCGGCGTTTCGGATTTTCGCTCCACCATCCGCTTCGACGAAACGGAGTTGCTCACGAATACGAACGAGGTGGAAATTTCGCTGACGAACCGCTTCTACTCGAAGAAGGGAACGGTCGCTCGCGAATGGCTGTCGTGGCAGGTTTGGCAGCGGCGCTACTTCGATCCGGCGTTCGGAGGGGCGCTGGTTCCCGGACAACGCAACGTGATCGAATCGACGGCGTCGCTGACCTCGTTTAACTTTTTGGGCGCTCCGCGCCACTACTCGCCCGTCGTCTCCGCGCTGCGGATGGAACCGACGCCGGGGCTCGGCATCGAGTGGCGCGCCGACTACGATCCGCTTCGGGGGCGAATGACCAACTCCGGAGTTACCGCCGACGGGCGGCTCGATAACTTGTTCCTATCCTTCGGTCACACGCAGGTGAGAACGGATACGTTTCTCTCGCCGCCGACGAACCAGATTCGCGGACTGGTGGGATTAGGCCGCGAGAACCGGCGGGGTTGGAACACGGCGTTCTTCGCGATCTACGACTACCGCGCGAAGGCGCTGCTGTTCGGCAATACGCAGATCACCTACAACACCGATTGCTGCGGATTTTCCGTCCAGTACCAGCGGTTCGGATTCCAGCGGAACGACAATATTTTCCGGTTCGCGCTTTCCGTCGCAAATATCGGAAGCTTCGGCACGCTGCGCCGACAGGAGAGATATTTCTAGCTTTCGACGCCCGCTAGTAACTCGCCGAGCCCACTCAATCGCGCCCGCGTGCGGCGGTTCTCGTCGGCTAAGTGCAGACAAGCGAGCAGCGCGACGCGAGTGGCGTCGCCGACACCGGAACGGGAGGCGATCGAACTCAAGAGCGCGTCGAGTTCGCGGGCCAGCGATTCCAACTCGCGAGGATCCTCTTCGGTCAGGACCGTGAAGGACTGGCCGTAGAGAGTCACGCGAACTGGGCGCTTTTCGGCTATGGCTCGGAGGATAGCAGATCGACACGCGCGAGAAGCTTCTCGATACGGGCGCGTACTTCCGCGCGCTCGGCTTCGAGCTTGTCGTTCTTTGCAAGCGCTTCGTCGCGCTCCGCCTTCAGGCGGGCGATGGTGTCGAGCGCTTTGGCGATCTTCCCTTCGAGGGCGGCTAACGGGTCGGTTTCGGGCATGCGTCTAGGCGGCGAGCGCGGACTTGGCCTTCTCGACGAGGGAGGCGAAGGCTTTTTCGTCGGTGGCGGCGATGTCGGCGAGCATCTTGCGGTTCAAGTCGATACCGGCTTTTTTCAAGCCGCCCATGAACTTCGAGTAGCTCATGCCGCTCGCCCGCGTCCCGGCGTTGATGCGCTGGATCCATAGGCTGCGGAAGTCGCGCTTCTTGAGGCGGCGTCCGACATAGCCGTACTTTAGCGATTTCTCGACCGCTTCTTGCGCGGCGCGGTAGAGCTTGCTTTTGGTGAGAAAGAAGCCGGACGCCAGTCGCAGGGTTTTGCGGCGGCTGTCGCGGCGATGGGTACCACGTTTAACTCTGGGCACGTTTGTTCTCCTTGTCGAATTACTCCGGGCGGGGCGGGCACGTGCGGGTAGCCCGTCCGCTCCGGAAAATCTTGTCTAGTAGGGCAGCATGACGCGCAGCGCCGACACGTTCGTGTCGTCGACGACCACGGTCTTGCCTAAGCTGCGCTTACGGGCGGGCGACTTCGAGGAGAGCATGTGGCGACCGGTCGCCTTGCGGCGCACGATCTTGCCCGTACCCGTCTTTTTGAAGCGCTTGGCCGCGCCCTTATGGGTTTTCATCTTTGGCATGGGATTATCCTCGGGATGCCGGACGGCATCCAGGCACTCCTCACAGGATAGCGCAGGTTCGCGGGTGGGGCAACGAGACGGGTTACGCACGCCCGGGTTGGGGCGCGGCGGAGGAGTCGCCGGCCGCGATCCGCGTCGCCTCGCGCTCGATGCCCCGTAACATGCCCTGAAAAACGATGTCGTGCAAGGGCGACACCGCGTACCAATACAGCAATCCGAACAAGCCTCTCGGCTGAAATAGAGCGGTCTGCCGCAAACGGCACGCCTCCGGACCGTCCGGCTCGATCCCAAACTCCAGTAGCGCCTCGCCGGGGAGTTTCATTTCCGCGCGCAAGGAAAGCCGCCGGTTGGCGACGTATCCCACCACCCGCCAGAAGTCTAGCGCCTCGCCGTACCGAACGACCTCGGGATCGCGCCGGCCGCGGCGCAGGCCGGGCCCTCCTACCAGCCGGTCCATCCAGCCGCGGATTCTCCAAAGCCAATCGGCGGCGTACCAACCGTGCCCCCCGCCGACCCGGCAGACCGCTCGAAAGACCGCCCAATCGGGTGCCGCTACGGCGAGTTCGCGGGAGTCGCGGAACACGGCGCCGCCCGCCCAATCGGGGTCGCCCGGAATCGGTCCGGCCATCGCCCAGTTGGTCTCGACGTGGCGCCCGGCGATCTTGAAAAGCGCAGCGCGAATCGATTCGCGGACCGTCAACAAGCGCTGAGGGACGAGTTCGACGATCCTGTCGTCGCGGCACACGACCGGGTTCTTAAGCCCTTCCGCGAGCGGCTTCGCGATGTCGTGACTGAGCGGAGTGACCAGATGAATCCAGTAGGAACTTAGGCGCGGCGACAGCACCGGCAGCGGGATCACCCAGCGGCGCTTTAGCCCGAGTTCCTCCGCCATGATTCTCATGATGTCGCGGTAACAAAGCACCTCGGGGCCGCCGATGTCGAACGTTCGGCCGGACGTTTCGGGTAGTCGCAAGACTCCGGCGAGATAGCCCACCACGTTCCGGATAGCGATCGGCTGACACGGCGTGCTGACCCATTTCGGGGTAATCATGACGGGCAGCCGCTCGACCAGATAGCGAAGAATTTCGAACGACGCCGAGCCGGAACCGATAATCATCGCGGCGCGCAACGTGGTCACGGGCACGCCGGTGGAGGCGAGAGCGCTTTCCACTTCGCGCCGGGACGAGAGATGCTCGCTTAAATTCGGTCCGGTCTCGCCCAGCCCACCGAGGTAGACGATACGGCGGACGCCCGCCTCCTTCGCCGCGGCCGCGAACTGGAGCGCGAGGTGACGATCCCGTTCGGCGTAGTCCCGCCCGGCGGAGGTCATGGAATGCACCAGGTAGAAGGCCGAATCGCAGCCCTCCAAATCCTTGGCGAGCGCGTGGGCGGACTCCAGATCGGACGTGCGCACCTCTACGTCCGGACGATTCGACCATTCGCGCCCCGCGAGCTTTTCCGGCGATCGGACCAAGCACCGGACCTTGTACCCGTCTTCCAAAAGGCGAGGGATTAACCGGCCGCCGATGTATCCGGTAGCGCCCGCGATGGCGGTGCATTCTCCGGGCGTGGTTGACTGCATGAGCTAAGTCTCTACCGAACCCGGAAGCCGAGGCCGCGCCATCGAACCCGTAATTCCGCCGCGCGAGGCGCTAAGTTCCGGAGAGACGGGTACATCCGGAAGAAGTGCCAGAGGGAGCGGAAGTTCGGGAACTCCGCTTCGATCCGCGACTCGGACCCGCTCAGGCGCACATGGTGCCCTCCGTTCTCGACGTCGAGGTCGAAACCGAGGACCGGGGTAAGGCTAGGGACGGGCGGTCTGTTGATCATCCTTCGTCCGAATCTTCACGGTGCCGCTCACTCGCCAAGTGGCGTGGCTCGCGGTGTCGGACGCGGAACTCGGAACGGAGACTTCCAGACCCTGGAATTCGTAGGTGATCTCCGCGCCGCGTCCGGTGAGTTTGTCGTAGAGGCCGATGGCCAGATCGGGCCAAGTTTGCGTGTCGGGTGTGGTGTCGGGCATCGCCTATAGGATTCGGCGACGCAAGGAGACGCGCTAAACAATCCGGCCGAAGTTTCGGCTAGGGCCAGTTACCTGGGTTGCGTTTGGCGTGCAAGATTGCGACCACGGAAATTTCGTTACGAACGATTCGGTAGTAGACGCAGTAAGGGAACGATCCGACCGTCAACCGGCGAAGATCGCGAACGGCAATTGGGCAAGAGAGCGGAAAGCGACCGACTTGCAGAAGCCGCCTTATTACGGCTTCACGGAAGTCGTCCCCAAGCCCTTCCCGCTCGCCGTCGTACCATTCGGCGGCGCGATCCAAGTCCTGTTGCGCCTTTCGAACGAGGCGAACCGGGAAGGTCATCGCCGCATTCGCACCTGCGCCATTACCTCTTCGACTGGAATTCCCTCTTCCGGATTCTCTTCGAGTTCACGTAGGCGCTCGTCGATGATCCGCTTGTGCCATTCGGGAACCGGTTCCGAGTCCCGCTCGCGCTCGAGTGTCTCCCAAACGTCGTCCAGCAACTGGAGACGCTCGTCCTTCGAGAGTTCGAGAAGCTCGGCCTTCGTCGGGTACTTCATACCCGGATGTTAGCTTACACGCCGACGAGTTCGCCCTTGAGGGCTTCGGAAAGCTGGGCGGCTTTGTCGGTCTTCTCCCACGTAAACCCGTCGCCCGAACGGCCGAAGTGGCCGAAGGCGGCGGTGGCGCGGTAGACCGGACGGCGCAGGTTGAGAGTCTCGATAATGCCCTTCGGCGTCAGCTTGAAGTTTTCGCGAACCAGATCGGTGAGGACCGTCTCCTCGATCTTGCCCGTGCCGAACGTGTTCACCATCACCGAAACCGGGTCCGCGACGCCGATGGCGTAGGCGAGCTGCACTTCGCAGCGGTCGGCGAGCCCGGCGGCCACGATGTTCTTCGCGATATAGCGAGCCATGTAGCAGGCCGAACGGTCCACCTTCGTCGGATCTTTGCCGGAGAACGCCCCCCCGCCGTGACGGCCCATACCGCCGTAGGTATCGACGATGATTTTGCGGCCGGTGAGTCCGGTGTCGCCGTGCGGACCGCCGACGACGAAACAGCCGGTGGGGTTGATGTGGAACTTGGTGTTCTTGTCGATCATCGCGCCGGGGACCACCGGGTCGATGACTTTCGCCTTAATCGCCTCGACGAGGCCGTCGGGCATCGCGTCGGATTTCGAGGGATGCGGGTCGTGCTGCGTCGAAACGACCACCGCTTCGATGCGCTTCGGCTTGCCATTGACGTACTCGACGGAGACCTGGCTCTTGCCGTCCGGCCGCAGTCCCTTCACGGTGCCGGCGCGGCGAGCGTCGCTCAACTGCTTCACCAGCTTGTGCGCCATCATGATCGGCAGCGGCATCAACTCGTCGGTTTCGTTACACGCGTAACCGAACATCAGGCCTTGATCGCCCGCGCCGCCCGTATCGACACCCATCGCGATATGCGGCGACTGTCCGTGAATCAGATTCACCACGGAGCACGATTTGTAGTCGAAACCGTACTCGGAATCGGTGAACCCGATGTCCTTGATCACTTCGCGCGCGAGATCGGTGACGTTCTTAAAGAAGCCGACGCTCTTCGTGGTGATTTCGCCGGCGATGATGCAGGTCCCGGTGGTGACCAGCGTTTCGCAGGCCACGCGGCCCGTGGGGTCCTCGGCGAGGATGGCGTCGAGAACGGCGTCCGAAACTTGGTCGGAAATCTTGTCGGGGTGACCTTCGGTCACGGATTCGGACGAGAAAATAAAACGATTGTCTGCCACTTGAGCTAACGGGCCTCCTTGGAACCTCTTCGGCGGGGAACTGGTTTGCTGGAACGCAGCAACTTCAAATTATAGCATCGCGCTTTAGAGAACGATCCGGGAGTCGCCGTCGCGGCGGGTGACGCGCTCGCGGTCCAGATATTCGAGCAGCGGAATGGCGAACTTGCGCGAGACTTGCGTCCAATCCTTAAACTCGCCGACCCGAAAGCGTTGGCCGCGCCGCGCGGCGAGCAGCGCGCGAAGTTGGCCGACGGCGTCCGAATGGTAGATCAGATCGGCGCTTACGCGGATCAACCGGCCGCCGCGCAACAGGATGGCCAGCAGCGATTTCGCGCGGTTCAGTTCGACGCCGCATTTCGCCAAAACTTCGCCCGAAGCGGGCACGGCGAGCCCGGCGGCGCGGAACGCCTCCTCGATTTTCGCGAGCGCCAAGTCTTCGTCGGCCTTCAATTGGAGGTTGTGCGAGCGTAGCCGGACGGTGTCGCCTTCGAGAACCAAATCGACCGAAAGCAAAGACTCGAACAGCGCGGGCGGCGCGGCGGGCATTTCACGGCTACGCAACTCCTCTTTGGGGATGCCGGGCAGCAGGGGATTGGCGACGTGGAACGCTTGCACGGCGGCGGCGAGTTTCGCGCGAAGCGCCTTGACGCGAGCGGGATCGACTAACGGCGTTCCGGCGATCTCGGCCGCGGTGTAGCCCTTGGCTTCGAGCGCGGCGAGGGAAAGTCCGAAAGGCGCTTCGGCGATACGCAGACGGATTTGTTCGGCGCGCGACGCGGCGGCGAATTCCGTCAAGCGGGCTACGGTGGACGTTCGTTTGAGTCGTGGTGGATCGGTATCGATGACGGTGCCGCCGCCGACGGTCTCGACGGGCGAGAAACGCCGGAGGATGAATCGGTCGCCGGGGAGGAGCAAGACCGGATCGGCGAGACGCAGCCGGGCGAAGCCGTCGCCCAGGGCAATTACCCGGGCCGTGGTTTCGAACGACAGCGCGTGAAAATGCACCCGGTCCAGCTTACGCGGAGCGGAGGCGAGCAGATCGATCTTGGCGTCGACGACGCGCGCGGGAGCGAATTTGCCCGGCGCGGCGAGGACCATTCCCCGAGCGAGCCGATCCACGTCGATCCCGGCTAGGTTCACCGCCGTGCGTTCCCCGGCGTGCGCTTCTTTCGCCGCCGCGCCGTGGGTCTGCAAGCCGCGGACGCGCGCCCGGCGGCCGGTGGGGTAAATCTCGACTTCGTGTTCGACGCGGACGCTTCCGGCGACGGTGGTGCCGGTGACGACGGCTCCGAATCCGGCGATCGTGAAAGCGCGGTCGATGGGCAAGCGGAACGGAAGGTCGCGCGGCTTGGCGGGCGGGGCGGCTCGCGCGAGGGCGGCTTTGAGGTCGGCGATCCCCTGCCCGGTGACGGCGCTGACGGCGTGCACTGGTGCGCCTTCGAGAAACGATCCGGCGACGAACTCCTCGATTTCGAGGCGAACCAAGCCGAGCAGGTCGGCGTCGACGAGATCGGATTTGGTTAGCGCGACGATGCCGCGCCGTAAGCCGAGCAAGCGGCAGATGTCGAAATGCTCGCGCGTTTGCGGCTTGATCGATTCGTCGGCGGCGACCACGAAGAGCACCAGATCGATGCCGGTCACTCCGGCGAGCATATTGCGCACGAAGCGTTCGTGCCCCGGGACGTCGACAAACGCCACGCGGCGCGCGCCGTTCGCGGTGGGAAGGTCGAGATGCGCGAAGCCGAGGTCGATCGAGATGCCGCGAGCCTTTTCCTCTTTCAGGCGATCGGTATCGACGCCGGTGAGCGCCCGCACGAGCGCGGTCTTGCCGTGGTCGATATGCCCGGCGGTGCCCACGATAATGTGATTAGTCATGCGGTGGACCGCCCTCTTATTGTCCGCGACGCTGGTCTCCGGGCCGCCAACGCAGGAAACGACGTTCCGTGCGGACGTCACCGAAGTGCGCGTGGACGTGCAGGTGATCGACGGCGGCAAATCGGTTACCGGGCTGGGTCCCGCCGACTTTCTGATTTTCGACGAGGGAGCGCCGCAGAACATCCTCCGATTCGATCGCGATAGCGAACCCCTGTCCGTAGTGCTGCTGATCGACGTTTCCGGCAGCATGAAGAAATTCGCGCGGCAGATGGCGGCGACGGCGCAATCGGCGCTGACGTTTTTGAAGCCGGGCGACCGGGCGGCGGCGCTGGCGTTTTCGCGCGGTACGGAGTTGCTGAGCGATTTCTCGGCCAAGTTCGATCAGGTGGCGCGGGAGATCGAAGTCGGCATCGAGCAGAACTCGTTGACCAGCGGCACGGCGATCTATCAAGGCGTGCTCGAAGCGGCGCGGATGCTCGAGGAGGACAAGCGGAAGAATCCCGGCGGGCGTCGCGCGGTGGTGATCCTCACCGACAACGCGAGTTTGAACTATCAAATTACACAGGAGCGCGTTTTGCGGGCGTTGCTAAGCGCCGACGCGGTATTGAACGCCCTGGTGACTTCGAGCGCCGAGCGGCCCAAATCGCCGCGGCCGGGCGCCTATCGCAACCCCGACTTCGAGCCGACGGACATCTTCGCGATCGCCGAACAAACGGGCGGCGAAGCGGTTCGCGTCGAGCGGACGGACCGCGTATTTCCGCAGTTGATCGAGCGGTTGCGCTCGCGCTATAGCTTGTCCTATAAACCGCCGCCCGCGCCCTCCGGGGCGTTCCGTAAGCTACGCGTAGAACTCGCGCCCGAGGCGAAGAAGAAACACGGCGGCGCTACCGTCCGCGCGCGCAGCGGTTACTATACGGCTTCATGAGCGAACACCGATGAGCGATCCGCAATGAGTTCGCGACGGGAAGAGTTGGAGCGCCGCCACGCCGCGGCGGAAGCGGGCGGCGGTCCGGAACGCATGGCGAAGCAGCGCGCCGAAGGCAAACTGCCCGCGCGAGAGCGGATTGCGCTTCTGCTCGACGAAGGGACGTTCGAGGAACTGGATAAGCTGGTCCGCCACCGGTGCCGCGACTTCGGCATGCAGGACAACGTGGTCGACGGCGACGGGTTCGTCACGGGATTCGGCCTGATCGAAGGCCGTCCGGTGTACGTGTTCGCGCAGGATTTCACCGTGTTGGGCGGGTCGCTGTCGGCGGCGAACGCGCGGAAGATCGTCAAGGTGATGGATTTGGCGCTCAAGAACGGCGCGCCCTTAATTGGGTTGAACGACTCCGGCGGGGCGAGAATCCAGGAAGGCGTGCTATCGCTCGGCGGGTACGCGGATATTTTTTTGCGTAACACGCTCGCGAGCGGCGTGATCCCGCAGATTTCGGCGGTGATGGGGCCGTGCGCGGGCGGCGCGGTGTATTCGCCGGCGCTCACCGATTTCGTGTTCATGGTGGAGGGGACGAGCCACATGTTCGTCACCGGGCCGGACGTGATCCAGACGGTGACGCACGAGGAGGTCGATAAAGAGAAGCTGGGCGGCGCGGAGACGCACAATGCGGTGTCGGGCGTCGCGCATTTTCTGGCGGCGAACGACGCCGAGTGCATTCGGCAAATCCGGCGGCTGCTGAGTTTTCTGCCGTCGAACAATCGCGACGACGCGCCGAGGCTCGTCTCGCGCGATCCGGCGAATCGCATGGACGAAGCGCTCGACACACTGGTGCCCGAGGAGTCCAACCGGCCCTACGACATCAAGGAAGCGATCGCGCGGATCGTCGATAGCGGCGACTTCTTCGAAATCCATGAACATTGGGCGAAGAACATCGTGGTAGGATTCGCGCGACTCGACGGGCGCACCGTGGGGATCGTCGCCAATCAACCGGCGTATTTGGCCGGTTGCCTCGATATCGATTCGTCGGCAAAAGGCGCGCGCTTTGTGCGGTTCTGCGACGCGTTCAATATTCCGATCGTCACCTTCGAGGACGTTCCGGGATTCTTGCCAGGAACGGCGCAGGAATGGGGCGGCATCATCCGCCACGGCGCGAAATTACTCTACGCCTACGCGGAGGCCACCGTCCCGAAGATCACGGTGATTACTCGCAAGGCCTACGGTGGCGCGTATTGCGTGATGGGGTCGAAGCATTTGCGGACGGACTTGAACTACGCGTGGCCAACGGCCGAGATCGCGGTAATGGGCGCGGAAGGAGCGGTAAATATCGTCTACCGGCGCGAGATCGCCGGAGCGGCGGACCCAGCGGCGGCGCGGGCGGCGAAGGCGAAGGAGTTTAACGACCGGTTCGCCAGTCCGTTCGTGGCGGCCGAGGAAGGCTTTATCGACGACGTGATTTCCCCTCGCGAAACGCGCCCCCGGCTGATCAAGGGACTGCGGATGCTCGAAAACAAGGTAGATACGATGCCGCGCAAGAAACACGGCAACATTCCCTTGTAGGACGGCCGCCGTAAAGATGCCGCCGGAAACGAAAAGCCCCGAGCCGAAGCCCGGGGCCGTTCGATTCACGAAGCGCAGCCGCTTAGAAGATGTACTTCAGAGCGAACTGCAGATTGCGCATGTTGGTGCGGGTTCCGGTGATCAAGCCGAAGTTCGAGCCGATTCCGTTCACGATGGTGCCGGCGATGATATTGCCGTTCGGGTTACCCCAGTTCGGATGGTTCGGGAAGTTAAACGCCTCGAACCGGAACTGCAGGCGGTTCCGCTCGGTGAAATTGAAGTCCTTCAGCATCGAGAAATCCCACCCGAACAGGCCGGGCGTGGTGGCGGTCATGCGGCCGACATTGCCGTGGAAGCCGTCGGCGACGCGAGTGAAGGCGTTGGGATTCCACCAGCGTTCCGTGGTCGACGTCCAGCCGTCGTAGAGAGGCTGCCCCGTGGCGTCGGGACGCGCGAAGGTGTGACCGACGTTACCGGGGTCGCCGCTTTGGGTGATGTTGAGCGGGAATCCCGATTGGAACGTAACGATCGATCCGATCTGCCAGCCGCCCAAAAGCGCGTTGGCGAAACCGTTCTGGATGTCCCAGCCTTTGCCCTTGCCGACCGGCAAGTCGTAGAGCATGGAAGTCACGAAGCGGTGGCGCACGTCGTGCGCGGACCGCGCCCGTTCGCACTGGCGGCAATAGCTGTTCTGGGGGAACAGCGTATCGTTGCCCTGGTTACGGATCGCCGAAGCGGTATCGATGGACTTCGACCACGTGTAGCTGAACAAGTAGGTCAAGCCGTTCGAATAGCGCTTCGTGAACTTCGAAGCGAGCGAGTGGTAGTTACCGTTGCCGCCGTTATCGACCATCTGGATGATGCCGAAGTTCGGGAACGGGGAGCGCTGCGCCACCGACAGGCCGGAAGTGCGCGGCGCGGGCAGCGCCTCGTTCTGGGAACGGAGCGCCTCCAGGCGATGGCTGACGCTACCGAGGTAGCCGACCTCGAACAGCGTTCCGCCCCACAACTCGCGCTGAACGTTGGCCATGTACTGCCAGGTGTACGGCGTGCGGCGGTCGAACGGATTCGCGAAGGTGTAAGGACGCGGCACATTGGCCACGCCGCCCGCGATCGAGGAAAACGCGTTGGCGTAGGTGAGGAACTTCGTGTCCGAGTTGTCGCGGAGGCGGCCGGCGAGATTGCGCGCCATATCGAAGCGCGGGTTGCCCGTGTCCTGCGAATAGAACATGCCGCCGCCCATCCGGATCACCCATTTATCGGTGGGCGACCAGGAGATGCCGAGCCGCGGCGCCCAGTCGTTGTTGTCGCGGCCCACCAGCCGGTTGCCGAGGCTGCCGTCGCAGCGGACGGCGATGTCGGTCCAGCGCAGGTTGATGCCTTCATAGCAATTCTGCCGGGGATCGCCCTGCCGCATGAAGAACGGCCGGAGGTTCGCCGGTGCGTTAGCGTTGCGGAAGTCGGTGGGGTGAACTTCGGTTGGCACGATGCCGTTGAACAGGGTTCCCGTTTGATCCGTCCACGGCGGCGTGTTTTCGTATCGCAAGCCGACGTTCAGGGTCAACCGTTGGGTGATTTTCCAGGTATCGTCGACGTAGAGATAGAAGGTATTCGCCCGGAAATCGGCTTGGGCGATCGAAACCGCCGCTTCCGCCTGTTGGGTCTGGCCGAGAAGAAAATCGGCGAAGGAGTCGCCGGTGATACCCGCCACTCCCGGATTGCGGGTAGCGTTGCGCAGGAACGTCAACTGGCTGCGGGCGAACTGGTTGCCCACCTGACGGTACACGTCGTTGCGGAATTCGCCGCCGAACTTGAAGGTGTGCTTGCCGCGCGTCCAACTCAAGTTGTTGATGAACTGCATGGACCGGTTATTGTTCTCGTACGGGCCTTCGGAACCGTTACCGAAACCGCTCAGCCCGTGGTCTAGCGCAATGGACGGAATGCCCCACTGCACGGGCGGGCCGCTGGCTAAGCCGGGGATGGCGAGTTCGCCCACCACGTCGCGGGTAAAGGCCAGTTCGGGACCGCTGGTGTTGTAGAACTGCGTCAAACCGAAGCGGAATTCGTTCACCACGGTCGGCGTCAGGACGCGAGTGTTCGACACCATATATTGGTTGAAATTGGTCACGACGGCTTCGCCGTTCAAACGGATCGCCTCGACCAACTGGTTCTCGTCGCCCCAGCTATAGCGGCCGAACCACTGCGAGTTCGAGGACTCGACGAAGTCGAACCGCCCGATGAACTGGTCGCGGTTGATGGGACGGCCGAGGGCGGAAACGTAATTTTGGTTAGCGCCGGGCAGGTTGGGCGACGGGAAGAACTCGAGCAGTTTCCGCGACGTCTCCGAAATGCGGGACGCGGGGATCACGTTATTCGGGAAAATCGTGCCGCCCGCCGCGCCGGGATTCGGCCGGGTGAGCGGATCGTAAATGCCCAACGTGCCAAAGGGCAACGAGGAAAAATCGCCGGTGCGCGTCGGCGCCTGCGCTACCGTGAACACTCCCTGCTGATTTCGGCGCTGCCGGAACCACTCGTAGTTGGTCATGAAGAACAACCGGTTTTTCCCGTTGAAGAGTTTCGGGACGGACACCGGACCGGCGAGCGTAAAGCCGAACTGATTTAACTTGAACGGATCCTTCGGCGGACGGGCGGCGGTAAATGCGTAGTTCTTCGCGTCGAGTACTTCGTTGCGCAGGAAGTGGTACAGCACGCCGTGGTACTCGTTCGAACCGGATTTGGTCGAAATATTCACCTGCGAAGTGCCGCGACCGAATTCGGCGGGATAGATACCGGTTTGGACTTTGAATTCCTGGAGCGCGTCTACCGACGGCTCTACGACATAGGTATTGAAGTTCGGGTCGGTATTCTCGACGCCGTCGAGCGTGAAGTGATTGAACTGCGAGCGCTGTCCGGCGATCGAGATCGACCGGTCGGCGCGAATGCCGCCCTGTCGCGAACCGGCTTGGCCGGCGCTCGGGAAACCGAAGCTGACGTTCGGCGACAACGCGGCGAGCGACAGCGCGTTGCGGCCGTTCAAGGGCAGATCGACGATCCGCTTGTTTTCGATGACCGTGCCGACGGTCGCGTTTTCGGTCGAGAGCGTCGCGGCGGCGGCGCTGACTTCCACGGATTCCGAAACTTGACCGACGGCCAGATCGAAATCGAGGCGCAAGCTCTGCTGCACTTGCAATTCGACGTTGGTGAAGTTAGAAGTCTTAAAACCGGTCGCTACAGCCTTCACGTCATAGATGCCGGGCGTCAATGCCGGGAATGCGTAAAGGCCGGAATCGTTCGATTTGGCCTCGCGGCTAGCGCCAGTGGCCTTACTGGTAATCGTGACGGTCGCGTTGGCGACAACCGCGCCCGAGGAGTCCGTAACGATCCCCGAGACGTCGCCTAACGTTTGGGCGGAGATGGGCAGGCCGAGAAGCAGCGCTGCACAAACGATATACAAAATCCTCTTCATCGAGGTAACCCCAAAGCTTGAATTTTCGCCACGTGGCGAATGCGATCTCAACATATCACCCTTTGTTTCAAAACGGGAACGGCGGCCCACGGAAGTGTGTCCATAATCGTGATATGGGTCGATTCGTTGCCGCCCTCTCTCTCCTGGGTTCCGTCCTCGCCCAGACTCCTCCCCAAGCCGGACCGGTTACCGTTCTGAAATCTTCCGAGATCAAATCCGGAATGAAAGCGACCGCCTGGACGGTCTTCGAGGGGTCCGAACCCGAAGCCGTTCCGATCGAGATTATCGGGCTGTGGAAGAACGCCTGGGGTCCGAAACAAGACATCATTCTCGGCAAGATGGGCGGGCGCGCCGCGCGAACCAACGTCGCGGGTGGCATGTCGGGATCGCCCGTCTACATCGACGGCAAGCTGATCGGCGCGGTGGCGCTGCGGCTGAGCGTGTTTTCGCCCGACGCCATCTGCGGAATTACGCCGATCGAGCTAATGCTCGAAATCAACGAGTTCGACCAAACGAAACCGGCCGCGCCGGTGCGCGCGTCCGCCGCGATCCCCGTTCCGGGCGAGTTCGTCGCTTCGCAACCGCTGATGGTTCCCATCGAAGCTCCGCTGACGCTTTCGGGATTCGGCGAAGAAACGATGCGGCAGTTCGCGCCGATGTTCGCGCAGTTCGGGGTGAAGGCGGCGCTGGGCGGCGGCGGGGGAACGTCCTATGAAGTGAAGCCCGCGCCCGATTGGAAGAACGCGCTGCGCCCGGGGCAGACGATGACCGGCGTACTCGTGTCGGGCGACATGAGCGTCACGGGACTGGGAACGGTTTCTTATAACGACGGGCGGCGCGTGCTGGGCTTCGGGCACCCGTTCTTCAACCTCGGACCGGTGAACATGCCCATGTCGAAGGGCGAAATCCTGATGGTGCTGTCGAGCGCGTTCGCGCCGAACAAATTCGGTAACGCGACCGAGATCGTCGGAGCGCTGAAGCAGGACCGGCATTCCGGCATCATGGGCGTGCTGGGCGAGCAGGCGCCGATGATTCCGGTGACGATGAAGGTACGAACCTTTAACGGCGCGAAGGCTCCGCAAAGCCAAAAAGACTTCCGGTTCAACATTTTCGTCCAGCAAAAGTGGACGCCGTTTTTGATGATGCTGACCCTGTTCAACTCCATTCAGCAGTTAAACGATTTCGCCGACGAGGCGACTTACAAGTTTTCCGGCTCGATCCGGCTCGAAGGCGGACAGCGCTTGGACTTATCGACCATGGCCGCGCCCGGGGACATGCCGATGCCCACGCCGATGTTACTGGCCGGATGGTGGGCGGATAAATTCAATAAGTTATTCGGCAATCCGGTGGCGATGCCGAAACTCGACGGCGTGGACGTGACGGTCGATTTACTGCCGCAGCGCCGCGTGGCCGCGGTCGAGAGCGCCTGGAGTTCGGCGGTGGACGTCGAACCGGGCGACAAGGTTCGGGTCAAAGCGTTCCTGCGTCCCTATCGCGGCGAGCGGTTGGAGCGCGAATTCTCCTGGACCGTGCCCGCGGGACTACCGAAGGGCGAGCACCGGCTGCTGCTCTCGGACGCCGATACGCTGAACCGGCTGCAAAGCGCGGCGGGAACGCTCAATCGTTTTCTCGACGTTTCGCAGACCCTGTCGCTGCTCAAACAGGAGCGCACGAACACAAAGATGTACGTTTCGCTGTTGCAACCGCGCCCGACGGTGTACTACGAAGACAAGGCCATGCCGAACCTGCCCGCCTCGGTTCTAAACGTGTTGGGGGCGACGCGCAGCGCCAGCCGGCCGATAATTACTTCGGGCGAAACGGCGACGGAGCAGTTGACGCTCGACTTCGACCAATTAGTCACGGGCAGCGCCACCGTTCGCTTCACCGTCAAGTAACCGAACCAATGCACTTACGATCGCCGATTTACCTCGCGGCGCTAGCCGCGCTCGCCTTCTCCGCTTTCGCGGTGGACACCAAAACCTGGTCGCAAAACGAACAGGCCGATTTCGAGAAAGCGACGCTGAAAGGCGTGGCGTCGCGCAGCGACGGGCGGCTATCGCTCTCGCCCGAACTGAAGGAGTTACTCGACGCTTCGGCCCCGTATTTATGGACGGTAGCGCGGGATTCGAAAGGCAATGTCTACACCGCGGGCGGCGGACCGGGCGGAAGCGCGGTGAAGATTCACCGGGTCGCGCCGGACGGGAAGGTATCCGCGTGGGCGGAAGTCGAAGGGTTGGAAGTCCATGCGCTCGCGATCGATAAACAGGATCGCGTTTATGCGGCGACCACGCCCGACGCGAAGATTTGGCGGATCGGAAGCGACGGAAAGCCCGACTTATTTCACGACCCGAAATCGAAATACGTTTGGGCGCTGGCGTTCAACTCCAAGGGCGAGTTGTTTGCGGCTACCGGCGATCAAGGCGAAGTGATTCGAGTTACTCCGGACGGCCAGGGGCGGGTGTTTTTCCGGTCCGAAGAAGCGCACGCGCGGGCTCTGGCGATCGACGCGAAAGACAATCTAATTCTCGGCACGGAGCCTTCTGGGTTGGTGCTTCGCGTCGCGCCCGACGGAACGCCGTTCGTTCTGCACCAGATGGCCAAACGCGAAGTGACGGCGGTGGCCGTGGCGAAGGACGGTTCGATCTACGCGGCGGCGACGGGCGCGAAACAAGCGGCGGTCCCGGCGCTGCCGTTGCCGCAACCGGCGCCCCCTCCGCTCGCGGCGACCGTTCCGGCGGGGGCGAATCCGGCGGGTGCGGCGGCGCGTCCCACAATCCCGCCGCCGACTTTCAGCCTTCCTACCGGCGGAGTGACCGGCGGATCGGACGTCGTAAAACTCGACGCGGAAGGTGCGCCGTTAAAGGTGTGGTCGCACCCCAACGACATCGTGTACTCGATCGGTCTCGATCCGGCCGGGCGCGCGATTTTGGGCACGGGCAACAAAGGCGCGATCTACCGAATCGAGTCGCCGACGTTAAGCACGCTGCTGGCGACGACGCCGGTGGCTCAGGTGACGGCGCTACTTTTCGCTCCCGACGGGGCGTTGTTCGCCGCCACGGGAAACGTCGGGAAGCTGCTGCGGATCGGTCCGGGGCTCGAAAAACAGGGCACGGTCGAAAGCGACGTCTTCGACGCGCAGTTCTTTTCGTACTGGGGGCGGTTAAACGACAGCGTCAATCCGAACGGCGGCACGGCGCGGTTCGAAACGCGCAGCGGCAACTTGGAGCGTCCCGGAAAAACTTGGAGCGCGTGGACTCCGCTGACGGACGGCCGCGTCGCTTCTCCGCCCGCGCGCTTTCTGCAATGGCGGGCAACGCTGACCGGCGCGGCGGAACTTTCGGGGGTCGACGTGGCGTGGCAATCGAAGAACATGCCGCCCAGAGTGGAAATCGTCGAGGCGACTCCGACGAACTATAAGTTCCCGCAGCCGACTATCGCTCTGAACTTGTCGCAAACGCTGAGCCTGCCACCGCTTGGTAAAGCGCGGCGCGCTTCGTCCTCTCTTTCGCTAGATATCTCGCCGTCTTCGACGCTGACTTACGCGAAAGGTTCCGGCGGCGCGCGATGGCTCGCTTCGGACGATAACGGCGACACGTTGCAGTACAAGGTCGAGATCAAAGGGGCGAAGGAGACCGCCTGGAAGCCGCTGAAGACCGGCGTGCGCGAAAAACAACTTACTTTCGATTCGACGGCCTTTCCCGACGGGGAATACTTAATCCGGGTAACCGCAAGCGACGCTCCGAGCAATACGCCCGAGCAGGCGCTCGAAGCTTCGGCGGTCAGTTCCGAGTTTCTCATCGACAATACGCCTCCCGCGATTTCCGCCCTCGCCGCCAAGCCGGCGGGCGCGAAGGTCGAGTTGAGTTTCTCGGCGAAGGACGCACTAAGTTGGATTTCGAAGGCCGAGTATTCGATTAACGGAGTCGAATGGCTAGTGATCGAGCCGCAGTCCCGTCTGTCGGATTCGCGCGAGCTAACTTACAAACTGACGTTCGACCGTCCGCAGCCCGGGGAGTTATCCATCGCCGTTCGCGTCGCCGACGAGTACGATAACCAGGCGACGGCGAAGGTCGTGGTGCCGTAAGTGCCCGCCTACTTATTCGACTTGGACGGCGTGGTGATTCATTCGATGCCGATGCACGTTCGCGCATGGGAAGCGTATCTAGAACGGCATGGAATCGCTCCCCGCGACCTGCGCACCCGCATGCTCGGGAAACACAATACCGAGTTAGTCGCGTATTTCTGGGGGCCGCAAGAGAGGTTCGATCACGGATCGGCGAAGGAAGCGCTCTATCGAGAGATGATGGAGCCGGTATTCGAGAAGCATTTAGTGCCCGGGGTCGTCGAGTTCGTTCGCGAGTTCGAAGGCCCGAAGGCCGTCGCCTCGAACGCCGAACGCCCGAACATCGAGTTCACCTTAAGCCGCGCGGGGCTCTCTCGAGAGTTTCAGGCGGTGGTCAGCGGAGACGAGGTCGCGCGTCCCAAGCCCGGTCCGGACGTTTACCTGAAAGCCGCCGAGTTGTTGGGGGCGACGCCGTCGGATTGCATCGTCTTCGAGGATTCGGCGACCGGTGTGACGGCGGCGCGCGCGGCGGGCATGCGCGTGGTGGGCGTCGAGACCGGCGGCCCCCTTACGGACGTCGATTGGCGCGTCCCCGATTTTCGCGACCCATCGCTGCACGATTGGCTGAGCGGGCAATGACCAACCGCTACGACGCCGCGATTATCGGCGGCGGACATAACGGGCTCGTCTGCGCGGCGTACCTAGCTCGCGCGGGGCGGCGCGTGGTCGTACTCGAACGGCGCGAGTTAGTAGGCGGCTGCTCGGTCACCGAAGAAATCTGGCCGGGTTACAAAGTTTCGACCGCCGCCTACCTTTCGAGCCTCTTGCAACAAAAAATCGTCGACGATCTGGACCTGCCTCGCCATGGTTACCGCGTCGATGCCAAGGACCCGTCGTTCTTTTCCGCGTTTCCCGACGGCCGGCATTTCTTCATGTGGCGGGACGAACGCAAGACGCTCGCGGAAATCGCGAAGTTCTCGGCGAAGGACGCGGAGGCGTTCCCAAAGTTCGAGGCGCACTTGGAGAAACTCGCGGTCGTCGTCGAGTCGCTCTTACTGGTTACTCCTCCCGAGTTTCCTCCGGCGAGCGTGGGCGGATTTGTCGACTGGCTGAAGCTCGCCGGGCGTTTGCGCGGATTGAGCGCCGCCGAACTTACCGGACTGGTCAAAATCTTTACCCAATCCGCCTCCGATTTACTCGACGATTGGTTCGAAAGTCCCGAAGTGAAAGTGACGCTCGCCACGGACGGAGTCATCGGCGCCAACGGCGGGCCAAAATCGCCCGGGACGGCGTACATTCTGCTGCACCATTGCATGGGCGGCGTCGGCGGCAAGCGCGGACTCTGGGGATTCGTGCGCGGCGGCATGGGCGCGATCTCGAACGCCATCGCCTCGGCGGCGCGGTACGCGGGCGCGGAGATCCGCACAAACGCGAAGGTCGAGCGCATCGTCGTCGAGAACGGGCGCGCGCGCGGACTGGTCCTCGAAGGCGGGGAGGAGATCGCGGCGGCGACCGTCGTCTCGAACGCCGATCCGAAAGTCACGTTCCTCGATTTGACGGACCCTCGCCAACTCGACGGCGAGTTCGTCGAATCGATTCGCCGGTTCCGCTGCGAAGGAACGTCGGCGAAGATCAACGTCGCGCTACGCGGCGCGCCCGAGTTTCGCGCCTATCCCGGAGCGCCGGGCCCGCAGCACAAGGCGACCATGCACATTTGCCCGTCGATCGAGTACGTGGAGCGCGCCTGGGACGACGCGAAGTACGGTCGTCCGTCCACTAATCCGTTGCTCGAAATGACGATGCCGACGATGTACGATCCATCGCTCGCGCCGCCCGGCCGGCACATCATGGGGATCTTTTTGCAGTACGCGCCGTACACGTTGCACGACGCCACTTGGGACGAACTGCGGGAACCGTTCGCGAACCGAGTGTTCGACATTATCGAGGAGTACGCGCCGGGTTTCAAGAATCTCGTCGAAGCGCGCGAGGTGTTGACGACGCTCGACTTGGAACGGCGGTTCGCCATCACGGGCGGCAACATCTTCCACGGAGAGATGTCGCTCGATCAGATGTTCGTATTGCGGCCGGTGGCCGGATGGGCGCGGCATCGGACGCCGATCGAAGCACTGTACTTGTGCGGTTCCGGAGCGCACCCGGGCGGCGGAGTGATGGGCGCCCCCGGCCACAACTGCGCCCGGGAGATTCTGAAGGATTGAAACGGCCGCGATGTCGCCCGCGTCGATACAAACGGGAGTATGATTTTGGCTAGGAGTACGTCTATGCGACTCATCGCTGTGTTGGCCCTTACCGCCGGTTCGCTGGCCGCCCAGAACCTCATTTCCGCGAAGTCGGGTTTGGTGCACTACGTCGAAGGCGACGTCCTGCTAGCCGGGAAACCGGTGGAGTCGAAGATGGGCGTGTTCTCGACGATGAAACCGGGCGAAACGCTGGCCACCGCGCTGGGACGCGCGGAGGTGTTGCTGGCCCCCGGAATGTTTTTGCGGCTGGCCGAGAACTCGCAGGTCCGGATGATCTCCGCCGAACTCAGCGACACGAAGCTGGAACTGCTGGTCGGTTCGGCCATCCTCGAAGCGGCGGAGAGCATTAAAGAAAACAAGACCACGATCGTCGCGGCGGGCCGCGAAATCGAAATCCGCAAGGACGGCGTCTACACCGTCTACGCCGGCGAGTCCGCTCGTTTGCGCGTCTGGGACGGCGAAGCGGCGGCGGGCGGCACGGTGTTGAAGGGCGGGCGCGAGTTGGCCCTCGCGGGCGACGCCAAGCCCGAGAAGTTCGACGACGAGGCGACCGACGCGCTATACCGATGGGCGAAGCGCCGGTCGGGCTACATCGCCCTCGCCAACCTATCCGGCGCGAAAAGCATTTACGACGATTCGCCGAATAGCTGGCGCACGAACGGCTGGTTCTTTAACTCGATGCTCGGCATGTTCACTTATGTTCCCGGCAGCGGGCGCTGGAACAGTCCGTTCGGCTGGGCGTTTTTCTCGCCCGTGCAGGTCGTTCGTTTCTACGAGCCGGTGTTCTACGGCGGCGGCGGAATGAGCGGCGGTACAAACAGCGGTTGGGACGCGGGCCGAGGCGGCTGGTCGCCCAGCTACAACCCGAATTTGGGCTACTCGACGATCGGCGGTCGCACGGGCGGCGGCGTCAATGGCGGAATCGCTTCCGGTGGATCGAGCGCGGGCGCCGGTCCGAGCGCGGGAGCGGCGGCGGGTGGAGGCGGGCGCGAAGGCGGCGCGGGTGTCGGGCGAGGCTCCGGTGGCGGTCGCGGCGGCAACTAACGGCCGGTTAGCGTCCGTTCGAAGAACTCGACGATGGTCGCGTTCATTTGTTTCCCGTGATCGCCGGTAACCCCGTGGGTCTTTTGCGGATACACCATCATCTCGAAGCGCTTGCCCGCGCGCTGTAGAGCGTCGGCCATCTGCAACGTGTTCTGGAATAGTACGTTGTCGTCGCCGAAGTTGTGGATCAACAGTAGCTTTCCGCGCAGGTTCGCCGCCGATTGCACCACCGAGCTATCGCGATAGCCCGCTTCGTTTTCGGAAGGCAGGCCCAAGTACCGCTCCGTGTAAATCGTGTCGTAGTGCCGCCAATCGGTCACCGGAGCGCCGGACACCCCGGCCGCGAACGTATCGGGCGCGTTCAGCAGCGCATAGAGGGTCATGTAGCCGCCGTAGCTCCAACCGGTGATGCCAATTCGCTTCGAATCGACGAACCCCATCTTGACCAGGTGTTCGACGCCCACCAACTGGTCGGCGAGTTCCTGACGGCCTAGCCGCCGGTAGAGCTTCGCCTCCCAAGCGTGGCCGCGCCCGGCCGAGCCGCGATTGTCGAGTTGCCAAATCACGAAGCCTTTTTTCGCCAGATCTTCGTTGCGGCCCGCCGGAGCCCACGAGTTCGTCACCGTCTGCGCATGAGGTCCGCCGTATACGGAGACAACCGCCGGATACTTCCGCGACGGATCGAAGTTCGGCGGCTTGATCAACCGCGCGTACAGCAAAGTCCCATCGGGAGCCGTTACTTTCACAATCTCGCCGGAAAGACGGTCCGCGGCGGCTTTGGGATCGGCTTCTTTGCGGACACCAACCTCCGTGCCGTCGGCGCGGTGAATCGTAGTGCGAGGCGGCGACGACGACGACGAATGCGTGTCGAAATAGTAGTCCGCCATCGGGCTCATCGCGATCGAGTGCGTGCCCTCCTTCTTCGTGAGCCGCGCCTTGCCCCCGCCGTCGAGATTCGCGACGAATAGGTGCCGCTCGATCGGACTCGCTTCCGTCGAACCGAAAAACACTTTTCCGGATTTCTCGTCGACGCCGTGGACCGCGGTTACTTCCCATTCGCCGGACGTCACCCGCCCGGCTTCCTTTCCCTCGTAACTCATCCGGTACAAGTGCCGGAAGCCGGACTTCTCGCTCGACCAAAGAAATTCGCGGCGCGAAGGCAAGAATCGCAAGTCGTCGTGCACGTTGATCCAGGCCGGATCGGTTTCGGCGAACAGCGTTTTCGACGATCCCGAATCCGCGTCCACCGAGAGAAAGTCGAGCCGGTTCTGCACCCGGTTCAGCCGTTGTACGGCGAGCGTCGCACCCTCCGGGAACCACGCCACACGCGCCAGTAAACGGTCGCGAGTCTCGCCCAAATTCATCCAAAGAGTGTCGCCGCCCGCCGCCGGAACGACCCCTAATCGAACTTCCGAATTGAGCGTGCCCGCTTTCGGATACCGTTGCGGCTCGTAAATCGGAGCGACTCCCAGTAAGTCGGCATGTGGATAAATGCCCAGCCGCGCGGTGTCGAATTGTAAGTAGGCGATTCTTCTCGAATCGGGCGACCACCAGTAAGCCGTCCCTAAGTCGAGCTCTTCGGGATACACCCAATCGAGCTCGCCGTTCAGAATGTTTTCCGATCCGTCCGAAGTGAGACGAGTCTCTTTTTTCGCCCCTAAGTCGCGAACGTATAAATCGTGGGCGATGCGATAGGCCACGGACTTCCCGTCGGGCGAAGGTTTGGGATCGCGTTCGGCGAACGGAGTCGCGGTGAGCTGCTCCCATTTCTTCGAATCCGTATTGAGCAGGAACAAGTCGCCGCGAACGATTAGGAGTAAGTCGCGCGCGTTCGGCATCCATTGGACGGATTTCTCACTCACGCGGCGGTTCTGCCAATCGAACCGTCCGCCGGGCGGCGGTGGGAGAGCCGACGCTTCGAGCTTCTTCATCTCGACTAAATCCTTCCGCTTGCCCGACGCGGCGTCGAGGAGCGTCAGTTTGCCGTCCTCGACGTAAGCGTATTCGCGCCCGGCGGGCGACCACGCGTTCGCTTTAGCGGAGAGCGCGATGAGCGGCAGGAGGATGAGCGGCGAGACCGTCCGAAGTGACCTCATTTCCCGATGGTAGCGTCAGCACCGTCGCCGGTCCCGAGGCGAATAACGGGCGCAAGCCGGGGTGCGAAACCGCTCGGGCGGCGCGCTTTTTCACCTCTTCGGGCGAAAGGTCCATCGAGTGGTCGTCGGTAAGGACGAGGGCGTGCGTCAATCCATTTCGGCGCATGAACTCCGGCACGGAGCCGAAGTACTCGACGATCCGCTCCCGCTGGTCGTTGTAGAAATAGCGTGTCGGGAAGTGCATACCTACCGCGGCTCGCCCCGTGTGCAACCACAGCAGCGGGTCTTGCGCGGCGGCGAAGCGCGCGTCGGTCGGAGTCTCGGCGGCGATTCGCGCGTAGACCGGCGTCAGCCTCTCGCGGCGAGCGCGTTGCGCGTGCGCGATCTTCGGAAGTTCGATAAAGAGTTGCCCGGCGTTGAGATAGGCGATCGAGGCGACCAGCGCCGCGGCGGCGGGGCGCGCCCAGGGCATCATTTTGGGAATCTGCCGGATTTCGGCGGCCAGTCCGGCCATCAGGAGCGGCAGTACGGGAAGAAGAAACCGTTCGTGCGGCGTGAAGTTCCAGAACACCAGCATCGGAAGAAATCCAACCAGAAATCCGTGATAGTGCGTGAAGCGCCCGCCGAGCCGGAAGAAACTCAGCAGGCTCACGATGCCGAGTAGCGTCGAAAGATAGTTCGCCCAACCGGAGTATTGCGAGGTGAACGCCAGCAGCCGCCCGGCGCTCATGATCGCCACGGGTACGTTCTTGACGGCCAGAGACGGCAGGTCCACTAGCGAATGATTGGCCAAGTAAAAACCGAGGTAATCCACGTAGTAGTCTCCGGCCGCGCCGGGCGCGCGATGCGCCGCCGCCCACCAGGACCAGCCAAAGAACGCGGGCCAGGCGATCACCGCGAACCATGCCGCCTGCCGGAATTGCTTGCGCAAACCGAATACCATCGGGATCGTCAGCAGCGCGGGGAGCGCCGCCGATTTCGCGAGAAAGGCGAGCGCGGCCACCGCTCCGGCCATCGCGCCGAGCTTGCGCTCCGCCAGCGCCAGCGCGAACATCAGCAGCGTCGCCATCATCAGTTCCGCCATCACGCTCGAGGCGAAGTAGCAGGCGATGGGATTAAGCAATACCGCCGCCGAAAGAGCGAGCGCCCAACCTTCCGAAAATCCGAGATCGCGAAACACTTCGCGAGAAACCAGCGCCAACGCGGGAAGCCAAATCCAGACCAGCGGCAAGAACCAGCCGAGATTCGCGGGGAAATCCGGATTGGCGCGCCAAGCGCTCGAAAGCCAGGCGGCGAACAGCGGCGGGTACTTCGTAGCCCAAGGCCGGTCCGGTAAACTCGGCGCGCGGTATCCCTCCCCTTCCGCCAGAGATTTCGCCGAGGCCACGTACAGCGCGTCGTCGTGAAAGTCGCCCAGATGCGGAAGGTCGTGGAACTGTACGGCAAACCAGACGGCGGGCAGGAGAGCCAACGCCCAAAGACACGCCCAGCGTACGGACCGCGGCATGTGGAACCTATCGGCCCGACCGTCCGAAGCAATACTAAAGGCACGATGAAACTCACTTTCTGGGGCGCGGCGCGCACCGTCACCGGCTCTATGCACGAGGTGGAGACCGGCGGACGGCGGCTTCTGCTCGATTGCGGGCTCTTCCAGGGCCGCCGCAAGGAGGCGTTCCATCGCAATCGAGAGTGCGTCGTCGATGGGAAATCCATTCACGCCGTTCTGCTCTCGCACGCTCACATCGACCATTCGGGTAATCTGCCGAACCTCGTCCGCCAAGGCTTTTCGGGGCCGATCTACACCTCGCCCGCCACCGCCGACCTGTGCGAAGCGATGCTGCTCGATTCGGCGTCGCTGCAAGAGAAGGACGCGGAGTATCTGAACAAGCGGGACCGTCGGCGTCGCGAGCTACTCGGCGAAAACGGCGACGAACCGGTGGAGCCGCTCTATACGATCGAGGACGCCAAGCGCACGCTATCCCTGTTTCGCGGCGTGCCGACGCATCGCACGACGGAAGTCGCGCCGGGCGTGACGTACGAAACGCGCAACGCGGGGCACATGCTCGGCTCCACGTCGATGGTGGTCGCCGACGACCGCGTGCGGCTCGGATTCTCGGGCGACGTGGGCCGCGTGGGATTGCCCATCATCGAAGATCCAGAACCGTTACCGCCGGTCGACTATCTAGTTTTAGAGAGCACTTACGGTAACCGATTCCACGATCCAACCAGCAACGTGAAGAAGAAACTCACGAGCGAAATCGTGCGCACCGCAGGGCGCGGCGGAAAAATCATAGTCCCCGCCTTTGCCGTAGGCCGCACGCAGCAGTTGGTCCTGCTGCTTCATGAGCTGATGGTCGAGCGAGCTATCCCCGCGATTCCGATCTTCGTCGATTCGCCCCTCGCCGTGAACGTTACCGAAGTCTTCCGCCGCCACACGTACCTGTACGACGATTCAGCGAAAAAGTTCCACGACGAGGGAGAGGATCCGTTCGGTTTCACGCGCTTGACCTACATTCGAGACGTCGAAAAATCGAAAGCTTTGAACGATCTGCGCGGGCCGTTCGTCGTGATCTCGGCGTCGGGTATGTGCGAGGCGGGCCGGATCCTGCATCACTTGAAAAATTCGATCGGCGATCCGCGCAATACGGTATTGCTGACCGGTTTTCAAGCGGAGAACACGCTGGGGCGGAAGTTGGCCGACGGCTGGACCGAAGTGCCCATCTTCGGCGAGCCCTACGCCCGACGGTGCGCCGTCGAGAAGATCGACGAGCTTTCCGGACACGCCGATCGAGAGGAACTGCTGCGTTGGATCGCGCCGATCTCCGCCGGTCTGAAGCGGATATTCCTCGTACACGGCGAGTTTCCGGCGCAACAGGCGTTGAAGACGGCGATCGAGAGCCGCTTCGGAACACCCGTCGAAATCCCGGCGCGGGGCGACCGTTTCGAACTCGACTAGGCCGGATCGTAGTCGACGACGAGCACGGTCACGTCGTCTTCCGGTTCGGTCAAAGCGGCCAGCGTGGCGTGCAAGCCTTCGTCGTCGGTGGTCAATTTCGCGACCGGAACCGCGTCGGACAAACCGTCGCTGTACAGGATCACTCGATCGCCCGGCGCGAGTTGGACCGTCCCCATTTCCCAGGCGGCGGAGTCGATCAGCCCCAGAGGCATGCCCGTGGCCGCCAACGGCTGTCCACCCGCGTGAATGGGCGGCGGGTGCCCGGCGTTGACATAGCGCAGCGTGCCGTCCTTGTGGAGAGTGGCGACGAATAACGTCGCGTATTGCTCTCCTTGCTGCCGGTCGAGGAGAAAGCGGTTGAGCCGGGCTACGGTTTCGGCCAGCGATCCCGTGGCCATGAACAGCGCGCCCTGCAGCAAAGCCGCCAGCAGCGCCGCGCCCGCTCCCTTTCCCGAAACGTCGACGATCCCGAAGGCCCACCGGTCTCCCGGCAGCGCGCGAATGTCGAACGAGTCGCCCGCGATTTGACGCGAAGGGATGGTCGCGCCCCAGGCCCTCAACCAGCCTTCTCGCGGATACTCGCGAGGTTGCAAATTGCGTTGCACTTCGCGCGCCAGCGCGAGTTCGTCCTCGAGTTTGCGCCGCCGTTCGCTTTCCTCGAATCCCCGCGCCGATTCGAGCACCGCCGACGCTTCGAGCGCCAGGGTTTCGAGCAGTTCCCGATTGCCCGCCGCCAGGTCCGCGCCCGCCGAGCGCGAGTCGAGATACAACAACCCACCCGCGCGCGGCAGGGGGACGAAAACGCTCGACCGCAGTTCGAGCAACACCACCGTTTGGCCGGGATCGATCTCGCGGTCGGCGTCGAAGTTGATGGCGAACGCCTCGCGGCGCGAGAGCCCTTCTTCGATCAGCTTGCGCGGGACCCGCAGGCAGGTTTCGTCGAGGGGCGCGCCCTGGGCGTCCCTCGCCGCCGCCATCTCCACGCCGCCGTCGCGCCGCAGGAACAGAAATCCGCGGTCGGACTCCGTGACCTTCACCGCCGCGTCGACTATGGCGTCGAGCAGTTTCGGAGTCGCGAGAGTACCGTCCATCGCCCGCGCCACTTCGAGAATTTCGCGTAAGCGGGAAAAGGCGTCGGCGCGCCGGACGGCGATGCGCAGGCGGTACGGTCCGAGTTCGATCAGATCGCCTTGGGCGACGGCGGCCCGCTTCGCCGCTTGCCCGTTGACGCTGATTCCGAGGCGGCTGTTGCGGTCTTCGACGAAGACGCGACCGTTGTCGGCGAGTAATCGCGCGTGGTGACGCGAAACACGCGCGTCTGGCAGAACGAGATGATTTTCGGGCTGCCGCCCGATCTCGAACGGAAACGTGTCGAGCGGAACTTGCCGCTCGCCGTCCGGGCCTTCGACGAGTAGAATCACCGCCGACGGGGGGGGGGAAGCGCGGAGGCGGACGGTTCTTCGGGCCGTTCTTTCATTTCCTGCGCGCGCAGCGCCTGACAGTGCGCGCAATACCCGCCGATTTCCGTGCGGGCGATCATCACCTGGAAGCCGAAGTGGCTCTCCACTTGACGCCGAAGCTTCTGAAGCGGTTCGCCGAAAAATTCCTCGACGCGCCCGCAGCGCAGGCAAATCACGTGCGCGTGCTCCTGCTTCAGGCGGGTCTCGTAATAGTGCTGGTCGCCCGATTGGTGCATCAGGTCGAGTTCGTCGACCAAGCCGCCTTCCTTCAACAGCTTCAAGGTGCGGTAAACGGTGACGCGATTCAGCTTCGGATCGCGCTGCTGGGCGAGTTGAAAAAGACTCTCGGCGTCGAGATGCTTACCCGAGTTGTCGATGAGATCGAGAAGAATTTGCCGCTGGCGCGTCAGCCGCACGCCTTGTTTTTTGAGCGAGTCCTTCATCGCAACGGTGGGCGCTACCGAGGACATACCTCGACTGTAGCACCGGACCTCGCGTCGCGCGCGAGAAAAACGCTCCAAGGGGTTAATGGGTCCGGTAGTAGACTAGAAACATGACCAGAATTAACGTGCACGAAGCCAAGACCCACTTGAGCAAAGTTCTCGATCGAGTCGAAAAGGGCGAAACCGTAATTCTGTGCCGACGCAATCTGCCCATCGCCGAGATTCGCCCGGTAGCCAAGGAGCCGGAAAAACCCTATCGCCAATTCGGCACTTTGAAAGGGATGGTTCACGTTACGGAGGCTTTCTTCGAACCGATGCCGGCCGACTTTATGGAGCACTTTGGCGGACAGGACGATGAGATACCTAATCGATACGGTGACGTTTCTGTGGCTGACAAACGACGAAAACCGCGTGCCGGTCGACGCGAGAAGAGCGTTGCTGCGGCCCGGAAGCGCCGCGTCGCTTAGCGTAATCTCCGTTTGGGAAATCGCGTCGAAATGCGCCAGCGGGAAACTGGCGCTGGATTTGCCCCCTCGCGATTTCGTGCGGCGGGGCACAATCGATCTTCGTCTGGAAACGCTTCCGCTGACCGCCGAAGCGGCCTACGCGGGCGCCGAATTGCCGCCCATCCATAAAGACCCCTTCGACCGCCTGCTGATCGGGCAGGCGATCGTCCATGGCTTAACGGTGGTCACGCCGGACGCCGCCTTTCGGCGCTACGGCGTCTCGACCCTCTGGTAGTCTGCGGAAGCATGTTTTCGAAAGTGCTCGTCGCCAATCGCGGCGAGATCGCCGTGCGCGTGATCCGGGCGTTGCGCGAGTTGGGGATAAGCTCCGTCGCCGTCTACTCCGATCCGGATCGTCCTTCTCTGGCCGTGCGGATGGCCGACGAAGCTTACGCTCTCGAAGGAGCGGCGTCGGCGGATACGTACCTTCGCATCGATAAGATGCTCGACGTTGCCCGCCGGTCGGACGCGGAGGCGATCCATCCCGGCTATGGCTTTCTAAGCGAGAACGCGGCGTTCGCGGCGGCGTGCGAGAGCGCGGGGGTAACGTTTATCGGGCCCCCGGCGAGCGCCATCGAAAAGCTGGGATCGAAGACGGCCGCGCGGAGACTGGCAAAAGCGGCGGGAACGCCCGTGCTGCCCGGCACGGAAGACCCGGTGCACGACGCCGCCGAGGCGCGCGCGATCGCGGATTCGATCGGCTATCCCGTCCTGCTCAAGGCGGCCGCCGGCGGAGGCGGAAAAGGCATGCGACGGGTCGATCGCGAGCAAGACCTGGAAGCCGCGTTGCGCGACGCGTCGAGCGAGGCCGAACGAAGTTTCAAGTCGAGCGAAGTGTTTGTCGAGAAATTTGTCGAGCGCCCGCGCCACATAGAAATTCAGTTGTTCGCCGACCGTCACGGCAACTGCGTCTACTTGGGCGAGCGCGAATGCTCCATCCAACGGCGCCATCAAAAAGTGATCGAGGAATGCCCTTCCCCGTTAGTCGCCGCGCACCCGGAAATGCGGCGCGCGATGGGCGAAGCGGCGGTGGCGGCGGCTAAAGCCGCGGGGTACGTCAACGCCGGCACGGCGGAGTTTCTGGTCGACAAGGATCGCAACTTCTATTTCCTCGAAATGAATACGCGCCTGCAAGTGGAGCACCCGGTAACCGAGTTAGTAACCGGCCTCGACCTGGTGCACTTACAACTGAGAATCGCCGCCGGAGAGACTCTCCCGCTCACTCAAGACCAAGTCGCTTTGCGCGGCTGGGCCATCGAGTGCCGCGTCTACGCCGAGGACCCCGAATCGTTTCTGCCTCAACCGGGTAAGCTGACCCGGTTCGACATGCCTTCGGGTCCCGGGATCCGCGTCGATTCGGGAGTGTACCCCGGCTGGACGGTTCCTATGGAGTACGACCCGCTGCTCGCGAAGCTCTGCGTGTACGGCGAAGATCGTCCGATGGCGGTGGCCCGGTTGCGGCGCGCGCTGGAGGAAGCCTACGTCGGCGGCATTCGCGCGAACTTGCCGCTGTTCCGCGCGATCGCGAACGATCCGCGCTTCGTCGCGGGCGAACTCGACACGGGGTTCCTCGAAGGATTCCGCTTGCCGGCCGAAGCGCCGCCGCCCGAACTGCCGGCCGTCGCGGCGAAGCTCGTCCGGCCCTCCGCGCGGACGCCGCCGTCCAGCGCCGCGAGCGCCTGGAAACGCGAGAACCGGAGAGATCTGTACCGATGAACGGCGCGATCGAAACCGAGCCCGGCGTGTGGAGCGTCCTGATCGACGGCCGCAGCTACGAACTGCGCGTCGAGGGAGACGCGGCTTGGTACCGGGGGGTCGAATTTTCTCTCGACGGCGCCACCGTGGACGGACCGGCCAAAAGCGGCGGCGGATCGGCGAAGATCGAGGCACCGATGCCGGGAAAAGTGGTCCGCGTGCTAGTGGCGAGCGGAGACGCCGTCGAGGCCGGGCAAGGCATTCTCGTGGTGGAAGCCATGAAGATGCAGAACGAAATGAAGGCTACGCGCGCGGGCGTCGTCCGGGGTTTGAAGGCACGGCCCGGCGATTCCGTCGCGGCGGGCGAGTTGCTTGCTCTAATCGAATAGATGACCTGCGCGAAGTGCGGCGGCTCCGGCTGGACGGTGATGGAGCGCGATGGCGTCTCCGCCGCCGAGCGCTGCGAATGTCAACTCGTCAAGCGTTCCGAAGAGTTGCTCGCCACCGCGCAGATTCCGCCGCTCTACCACCGCGCCTCGTTCGAGAACTTCCGCCTGCCCGACAATCCGGTGACCAACGGCAAGATGGCGAAAGTGGTGGTGGACGTTAAGGGCTTCACCCGCGAATTTCCGTTCGCCGACAAACCCGGGCTGATGTTTATCGGCGATCCGGGCGTGGGCAAAACGCACTTGGCCGTCGCCGCGCTGCGGGAGTTAGTCGCCAAAGGCTTCCAGGGCCTGTTCTTCGACTACCAGAACCTCCTCGAGCGCATCCGGTCGAGCTACAACGAGATGGCGGGATCGACCGACCGCGAAGCGTACCGCTCCGTGCTGGACGCCGAAGTACTGTTGCTGGACGATCTTGGCGCGCACCGGGTTTCCGATTGGGTGGAGGATACCGTGACCTCGATCCTCACGTGGCGCTGCAACCATCGCAAGACGACCATCGTCACCACCAATCTCGCCGACGCCGACGCGGGCGACACGTCTATCGGCGCGCGGGTGACGCTCGGCGAGAGGATCGGCATGCGGGCCCGAAGCCGATTGTTCGAGATGTGCCGCGTCGTTCGCATGCCGCAGGTGGACGACTACCGAATTCGCACCCGCTCTCGCACCGTGGCTTAGGCGCCTCTAAGCGGCAAATTACACTGGGTTCATGCGCGGGGTTCGAGCTCTGTTGGGAGTGGCGTGCGCGGTCGTCGCAGCGCAGGAAGTTCCTCGGCGCGGCTCTCCCTCGCGCATCGCCTGGATGGACCTCGCCGTCGCGGCTCGCGAACCGCAGCCGGAGCCATTGGGCTTACGGGAAATCTCCCCGCCGTTGTCTTTCAAGGATCGGACCCAGCTATTCGCGGTAGAGGCGCTGGTTCCCGAAACGATCGTTCCGCGAGCCGCCGGATCGTCGCCAAGAGCGGTTTCGCCCACCACGCCGCGCATGGCGACGGGATTCGCCGCCATCCCCGACAATTCGACGGCGATTCCGCCGGACACGCACGGGGCCGTCGGTCCGAACCATATCCTCACCACGCTCAACACGGAAGTCCAGATACAGCGGCGCGACGGGACGGTGGTGCAGCGGTTGACGCTCGGGCAGTTTTTCGCGCGGGCGGGACCGTTCGCCAAGGGGCTGTTCGATCCGCGCGCCGTCTACGACCGGAATACGGACCGTTTCTTTGTCGTGGCGCTCGCCGACGATCAACTGCCCACGTCTTCGGCGCTGCTGCTCGCGGTGTCCGATTCCGGCGACCCATCGGGTGCTTGGACGCTCTACCGGATCTCCCCGGGCGACGACGCGGCGGGCCTCTGGTTCGACTATCCGAACCTCGTGGTGGCGGGGGACCGTCTAGTGGTCACCGCGAATTACTTCCGCTCCAACACCTTCGATCGCGCCCAGATCTTCGTGTTCACCGTCGCCGATCTACTCGCCGGAAGCGCGCCGTTCCGCACGTTTCGCGACGCCCGTGGATCGGTGGTTCCGGCGTCTTATCCCTCGGCCACCGCTCGCATCGCGATCTTCGGCCGAAGCGGTCTGGGGGCGTCGGGACGAGGACAACTCTCGATCGGCGAGATTACGGGCGCGCCGGGCGCTGAAGTCTATTCGGGCGCGAGCTTGAATGTCGCGGTGTCGGACCCCTGGGCCGAACAGCCGCCGGTGCAAGACTTCGCGCCGCAACTGGGGTCCACGGCGAGGATCGCGGCGAACGACAGCCGCGTGCAGCAATGCCTGGCGCGCGCCACGTCGATCTGGTGCGTACATCACGTCTTTCTGCCTCGGGCGAATCCCACGACGGCGGTGGTGCAGTACTACGAACTCGACGCCAATACCTATTCGCTCCGGCAGAGCGGCCGCGTCGAAGATACGGACGCCGCCGCAATGCACACGTTTCCCTCGATCGCGGTGAATCGCGACAACGACGTCTTGATCGGATTTTCGCGCTTCAGGCCCGGCGACTACGCGCAGGCGGCCTACGCGTTCCGACTGGGTGCGGACCAGGTGAATCAATTGCAATCGCTCGAGACGATCAAGCGCGGCGAAGCGCCCTACCGGCGCGGCAGCGAACGCAATCGGTGGGGCGACTACTCGGCGGCGGTCACCGATCCGGTGGACGATCTTGCGTTCTGGACGATCCAGGAGTACGCGGCGTCCACGTTGGGAGGCGACGGCAACCGCTGGGGAACCTGGTGGGCGAAGATCGTGCCCGTCGCCGCGCCTTGCACCTACTCGCTGTCGGGTCGCGAGTTTCCGGTGAGCGGAACGGCTTCGACGTTTACGGTGCGGGTGACCGCGCGCGCGGGTTGCGAGTGGTTCGCCGCTTCGGACGCGGGCTGGATCGGCGTTACCGCAGGTGGGCTCGGCAACGGCGACGGGACCGTAACGCTGGCGGTGATCGCGAACTCCGGGACCGCACGCTCGGCGACGGCCACCATCGCCGGTCAATCGATCTCGGTGCAGCAGGCGGCCCGAGCGCCGCAAACCGTTATCGACGCCATCGCTCACGGAGCGGCCGCGGAACCGGGATCGATCGCTCCGGGACAGATCGTGGTTCTGTATGGCACACTGCTCGGACCCACTAACTTGGTGGAATTGCGACTGGACGGCGACGGGCGAGTGGCGACGGAACTCGCCGGGACGCGCATCCTGTTCCAAGGGATTCCCGCGCCGGTGATCTACACGTCGGCGGGACAGGCGGCGGCGGTGGTTCCCTACAGCGTCGCCGGACGGACCAGCGTCTTCGTGCAAGCCGAGTTCAACGGCACTCTTTCGGGGGCGGTGACAGCGCCGGTCACGGACGTTCGCCCGGGAATCTTTACGCTCGATTTTTCGGGACGCGGTCCGGGGGCGATCGTCAACCAGGACGGCGTGGTGAACGCGGCGACCGCAGCCGCTCCGCGCGGGAGTATTGTTTCCATCTACGCCACGGGCGGCGGAGCGCTTCTTCCATCCACTCCCGACGGGCAGGTGATCGGGGAACCGCTGCCGTCGCTCGTCGCGCAGCCGGTGGAAGTTACCGTCGGCGGGATCGCCGCACGCGTCCCATACGCCGGGCCTGCACCGGGATTCGTTTCCGGCGGTCTGCAAATCAACGTCGAGATTCCGGCGGACGCTCCCGTGGGCGCGAGCGTCCCACTCACCTTGCGGATCGGCGGGGTTGCGGCGCGCTCCGGGGTGACGATGGCGGTGCGTTGAGCTTTTCGGCGAGCTTTCGCACGGTAGTGACGCTGCGGAAGGTAACCGGAGTGCCAAGCGCTTTTTCGAGCGACTTCGGCTTCACTTGCGACTCGTTGAATTTCACGCGGCACAGCCAGTACAACTCTCGTCCGCGCAGGTGAAATTCGTCCACCGGTGTGCGGCACGCCAACGCGGCTTCCGCGTCCCCCTTCGCGAGCGGCGCGCGGAGAAATCCGCAGTGCAAGGCGAGTCCGGTTTCGGCGAACGGCGTATACTCGGCGATCTCCGCGAGTTCCTCGCTCGTACGTAGGAACGTATCCACTTCGTAACTCAGTTCTCGCTTGAGCGCCGCCTCGATTTTCTTTTCGAGCGTGGAGGGATTGGCGCGCGAATCGAAAATTACGTTGCCGCTGGCGATAAACGTCTCGACGTTGGCGAGCCCAAGAGACTCGAAAATCTCGCGCAGCCGGTCCATCTTGACAACGCGTCCGCCGACGTTGATCGCGCGGAGAAAGGCGCAGTATCGTGCCACGCGTTCGCTATCCCCGACGCTGAACGAAGGCCGAAGTTGGGCCTTGTTCCGAGTCGGTTTCGCTTCCCACGAGATCCATGCGCTCGATCAGACCGTTCGCGATCGTATACAGATGCCCCACCTCGCCGTCCCAAAGTACGTCGCCCGCGAGGTTCTTCACGATTTGGCGAACTCTCACTTCCGTCTTGCCCGTTTCTCGTTCGATCGTTTCGATCGGCTCCACGCGGCCGTCGAACTCTTTCCATTGCCGCGTCCAATAGGCGCGGACCTCTTCCTTGCCCACCACGCGCCCGCCTTCCGACGCCTTCGGCCAACTTACGCTTTCGCTCGTCAGCGCCAACGCGGCATCGATGTCGCGCCGGTTGAAGGCGACGTAGGCGTGGGCGATCAGCGTTTCTACGTTCATCTCGGTTACCGTTCCCATCTTAAGCTTGGTCGTCGTCGAGTCGTTGGCGAACGCGGGCACTTGACGAATCGCCGCCCGGACGTGTACTATCCCCAGTATCTTCGTGCGGCGGCCCAGCCGCCCCGCGCGAGAGGCTCCCCGGCCTGAGCGCCAAATTCCACCGAGGAGACTCTCGCATGGCTCGTTCCGAAATTTCGCTTATCTCCCCGAAGGCCGAACAGGTCCTTCTCGACCGTGGCTTCTCCCGTCGGCACTTGGGCCGGATCGCCAGCGTGTTCACGGCGGGCGCGGCGCTTCCCTTCTACAACGAATTCGCGATGGCACAAGACGCGCAGCGCCGCATGACGGGCGGGCGTATGGCGATGCCGCCCGACGCGGTACGCATTAGTTCGAACGAGAATCCGCTAGGCCCCTGCAAGGAAGGCCTGGAGGCGATCTACAAAGTCGCGCCGATGGGCGGACGTTACTCGCCGAACAACGAATCGGGCGAGATGACAAAGACTGTCGCCGAGATCGAAGGCGTTAAGCCCGATCATGTCGCCGTGTTCGCCGGGTCGAGCGATCCCCTCCATCGCTCGACCTGCGCGTTCACTTCGCCCACGCGGTCGTGGACGATGGCCAATCCCGGTTACGGCGGCGGCGCGCCCGAATACATCGGATCGAAGACCGTTCGCGTACCGCTGCGCGCCGACTTCAGCCACGACGTCGAGGCGATGGTGAAGGCCGACCCCGACGCGGGCGTCTACTACGTCTGCAATCCGAACAACCCCTCCGGCACGATTACCGCGCGCAAGGATATCGAGTACCTGCTCGCGCACAAGAAACCCGACGCCGTGGTGGTGGTGGACGAAGCGTACGTTCACTTCTCCGACACCGCGCAGCCTTGCAACGATCTGGTGGCGGCGGGTAAGGACGTCGTCGTGCTGCGGACCTTCTCGAAAGCCTACGGCATGGCGGGCATCCGCGCGGGTTTCGCTCTAGGACGCCCCGATTTATTGGCGAAGATGCGTCCCTTCGGCGGTGGGATGCTGCCTATCACGGGCATCGCCTGCGCTACGGCGTCGCTCAAGGCGAAGACGCTCGTCGCCGAACGGCGCGGCATTAACAAGCGCATTCGCGAGGACGTGTTCGAGTTTCTCGACAAGAAAAAAGTGGACTTCATCAAGAGCGAGTCCAACTTCTTCATGATGGAGACCGGCAAGCCAGGCGCCGAAACCGCGATGGCCATGGCCAAGGAAAAGGTGTACATCGGTCGCGTGTGGCCGTTATGGCCGACAAAGGTCCGCGTGTCGATCGGCACGCAGGACGAGATGGATAAGTTTAAGGCGGCTCTCACGAAAGTCATGGCGCTCTAGCGCCCGAACCGAAACCGTTCGACTTACCGCGAGCCCCGGCCAGGGTGGGGTTGGGGCTCGCGCAAATCCCCGTCAGATCGCAGCCTCGTCGCTTTCCGAATCCGGAAAGGAGCGATCGAAGTGTCTTTCAAATCCCTATTGGCTTGCGCGGCTTTGGCCAGCGCCTCGATGTACGCCCAAGGTTTTCAAGGCTCGCTGCGCGGGCGCGTCATCGATCCCAACGGTGCGGCGGTGCCTGCGGCGAAGATAACGCTGATCGACGAAGGAACGTCGATCTCGCGCGCGACGCTGACGACGGCGGTGGGCGAGTACGCGTTCGCGTCGCTGACGCCCGCGACCTACTCGGTGATCGCCGAGGCCCCCGGGTTCAAGCGCGTCGAGCGGCGCGGCGTCGTGGTTTCGACGCAATCGGCGGTGACCGTCGATTTGGCGCTCGAACTCGGCCAAGTCACCGAGCAGGTGAACGTCACCGAAGAAAGCCCGGCGCTCGAAACCGCGAACGCCTCGACGGGCACGGTAGTCGATCGACAAAAGCTAATCGACTTGCCGAACCTCGGTCGCAATCCCTTCATGATGTCGAAGCTGTCGGAAGGCGTGGTGCAGGTGGGCAATCCCAAGTTCAATCGCATGCAGGACCAGTCGGGGTCGTCGCAAATCTCGATCGCGGGCGGACCGGTGCGCGGCAACAACTACACGCTCGACGGAATTTCGATCACGGACTCGACGAATCGCGCCGTGATCATCCCGAGCGTCGAAGCCGTGCAGGAGATGAAGGTGCAAGCCAACACGTACGACGCGGAGATGGGGCGCACCGGCGGCGGCACGTTCAACACGTTTCTGCGGTCCGGCACGAACCAAGTGCACGGCAGCGCCTTCGGCTACATGCGCGAAACGGAATGGCTGGCGAACAACTATTTTTCGAACGCCGCCGGTACTGCGAGAATCGATCAACCGTTCCGCAACTACGGTGGCTCGATCGGCGGCCCAATCCGCATTCCGAAAATCTACGACGGCCGCAATCGCACGTTCTTCTGGATCACGGGCGAAGCGTACCGGCAAACGGAGTCCGCGGGAACGATTCTCGCCGTGCCCACGGAGCGCGAACGGAACGGCGACTTTTCGCGAAGCCTCTCGCGGCTCGATTATCAGGCGGGCGCGTTGCAGGCGATCTACGACCCGCTCACCACGACCGCCGCGGGCACGCGGCAAGTCTTCGCCGGTAACGTACTACCGGCGTCCCGCATCGACGCGGCGGGCAAGGCGATGGCCTCCTACTACCCGCTGCCCAACGCCGCCGCGCGCTTCTACGGCGACGCGAACTACAACGCGACGGTGGCCGCCTACAATCGCGCCGACCAGACCACGTGGAAGGTAGATCACGAGTTGTTCCGCTGGTGGAAGGCCTCCGCGTCCTACCTGCATTACGGCAGCCGCGAACCGGGTAACGCTTGGTTCGGCGGAGTGGCGTCGCCGAATCAGGGCGTGTTGTTCCGCAAGGTGGACGCGACTCAAGTGAACTCGACGTTGACGCCGACGCCGACCACGGTCGTGGCGGTGCGTTACGGGTTCAATCGCTTCCCGAACTTCTCCGCCCCCACCAGTTCCGGGTTCGATTTAACGAAGCTGAACCTTTCGCCGTCGCTCGCGCCGACCAATCCGGCGTTCCCCTCGATCACCATGGGCGACTTGACGAGTTACGGCGGCGGCAACACGTCGTGGAGCGTATTGCACTCGAAAAGCTTCAACGCGACGGTCTCGAAGTTCATGGGCAAGCACAGCCTCAAGTTGGGCTTCGACTGGCGCTCACTCAATAACGACGGCATACCCGGCACGGGTCCGTCCAGCTTCAGCTTCTCCGACGTGTTCACGCGTTCGCGGCCAACGCAGACCGTTCAGGGGACCGGCGCTAGCCTGGCAACGATGCTGCTCGGCCATCCGACGGGCGGCTCGACGACGCTTTCGACGAAGTTCTTCAACTTCGTGAGGTACTACGCGGGCTTCGTGCAGGACGACTGGCGCGTGTCGTCGAAACTGACTTTGAATTTCGGGCTGCGCTGGGAAAACGAGAGCGGCCCGGCGGACTTGAACGACAACTTCATCACCGGGTTCGATCCCGCGAAGGCCAGTCCGCTGCAACAAACCGTCGCGGACCCGAAGATTTTCGGTGTCGTCCAGTACGCCGGATTGAACGGCAACGGTCGCAACGCCGGCAACCCGAACTTTCACAAATGGTCGCCGCGCGTGGGCTTCGCCTACGCTCCGAACTCGAAAACGGCGATTCGCGGCGGCTACGGAATCTTTTGGGCGCCGCTGCCGTTCTCGTTCCAATCGACGCTCGGCTATTCGCAATCGACGCCGATTATCGGGTCGATCGACAACAACTTCACGCCCTCGGCGTCGCTTGCGAATCCGTATCCCACGGGCTTCCTAACGCCGATCGGGAACGCCGACGGCGAGCGCGCCGGCATCGGGCAAGGCTTGACGATTCCCGACCGCGACGCGCGCTCCGGCTACGTGCAGCAGTACTCGTTCGACATCCAGCGTCAAGTCGGTTCGTTCGTACTTTCGGGCGGCTACATCGGTTCGAAGAGCCTCAACTTGGCGCAGGACGGACGCAATGTCAATCAACTCGCGCCCCAATTTCTGGGGTTGGGCTCGGCGCTGAATCAGAGCGTCGCGAACCCGATGTACCAGCGCGGCGGCACGCTCGCGGTCGGCAACCCCACGATCTCGCGCTCCCAGTTGCTGCGCCCCCACCCGCAGTTCACCTCGGTGTCACTCTCCAATTCGGATACGAACCGCGCGCGATATCACGCGCTCTACGTAAAAGCGCAGCGCCGGTTCGCGCAAGGTATGACCGTGCTCTCCACCTACACGTGGTCGCAGAACATGGATCAAGCTTACGGCGCGACGGGCAACACGTTTGCGGCGACGGCGGGCGGGCCGCAGAACGCCTACGCGCCGGAACAGGAGTGGGGGCTGTCAAGTTCGCACACGCCGCATCGGCTATCGCTGGCCGCGACGTACGAACTGCCGTTCGGCAAAGGCAAGAAGTTCTTATCCGGCGGCCGATGGGCGGACATCGCCGTGGGCGGATGGTCGATCAACGCGGTGAGCGTGATGCAGTCCGGCTACCCGCTCTCGATCACGCAACCGAACGACAACTCGGTGATTGGCGCGAATCATATGCGCCCCAACGCCACCGGAGTTTCGCCTTCGGTGGACGCTCCGTTCGCCGACCGGCTGGGAGGATGGTTTAACCGCGCGGCGTTCTCGCAAGCTCCGCAGTTCACGTTCGGGAATCTGAGCCGCACGATCTCGCAGCGCGGCCCGGGGCAAATCAACTGGGACTTGTCGATGTTCAAGACGTTCTCCATCACCGAGCGGCTGAAGGCGCAGTTCCGCGCGGAGGCGCTAAACTTCACCAACACGCCGATGTTCTACGCGCCGAACACCACGTTCACCAATCCGCAATTCGGGCGCATTACCAGCCAAGCGAACTTCTCGCGTATGGTGCAGTTGGGCGTGCGGTTCTTTTTGTAACGGCTGATAGACTGAAGGATGGAAAGCGGGAGTAACTCAATGGTAGAGTCACAGCCTTCCAAGCTGTTGGTTGCGAGTTCGATTCTCGTCTCCCGCTCCATCTTCTCCGCGCATGCGGATTACCATCGACCTAACGCCGCTTTTGGTTCGCAGCGCGGGCGTTAAGACCTACCTGCATCACTGGTTCCAAGCTTTGCGCGAGAGCGCGCACTCGGTGGAATCGTTTCCGGTCGAGTTGAGCGACGGCCCGCTTCGGCACGACGCGTCGATGGCCGGCTTGGCCGCTACCGTGGCCGGTTTGGCGCGCGGGCAGGCCGTGAACCGGTTGCCGGAGTTCGCCGCGCTCGCGTTCTTGCCCTCCACCGATCTGTTCCACGCCTCGTCGCTCACCCGCCGCTTTCCGCGCCGCGCCTTGCGCACCACGACCCTGCACGACTTGAGTACCGCGCTTTCGCCCGAGTTCCACCCTGCGGCGAACATTGAAAGCGACCGGCGATTTTTCTCGCGCGTGATTCCTCAGTGCGACGGAATCGTTTGCGTCTCGGAAGCCACTCGCCAAGACGCGATTCGCGTTCTTGGCATCCCCGAACGGCGCGTCGCGGCGATTCACTCGGGCGTGTCTAGGGCATACTTCGACGCGAAGCCGGACGAACTGGTGACGCGGCGATACGGGCTGATCAAGCCGTATTTTCTCTATACCGGCACGATCGAGCCGCGCAAGAACGTCGATGCCTTGCTGGACGCCTACCGGGCCTTGCCGGCGGATGTTCGCGAGTCCTGGGATCTGGCGGTAGCGGGCAGTCCAGGCTGGAAGTGCGATTCCACTATGGCGCGACTGCGCGATCCCGTCACCGGAGTTCGTTACTTGAGTTACGTACCCGAGTCCGACTTACCGGCTCTTTTTGCGACGGCGAGCGCTTTCGTCTACCCCTCGTTGTTCGAAGGGTTCGGCCTTCCCATCGCTCAGGCGATGGCCTGCGGAGCGCCGGTGCTGACGTCTAACACCGCGGCGTTGGTCGAGATCGCGGGCGGCGCGGCGCAACTGGTGGACCCCCGCTCGCCCGAGAGCCTGCGGACCGGGCTTTTCGATTTAGCCACCTCACCGGCATCTCGAACCGCGCTTTCGCAAATCGGACGCAAGCGCGCGGAGCGATTCCGATGGGCGCGATGCGCCCGGGAGTCGCTCAGCTACTTCGAGAGTCTCGCCGACCGTAGCTAGCGATCGCGTCCTCGATCAGTTGGCGGGTGAGGCGGGCGGTCCGCTCCCAGGTAAATGGCGCGGCTTGCAGCGGCCCGGCGACCGCGAGCCTCGCGCGCAACGTCTCGTCGAAGCAGGCGCGGCGCAAGGCGTCGAGGATTGCCTCGTCCGAATGCGGATCGAATCGCCAGGCCGCATCGCCGGTCAAGCTCCGCAGCGGCTCGATGTCGGAGCATGCCGTGGGAACGCCCGCCGCCAGCGATTCGAGCGCGGGCAATCCAAAGCCCTCGAATAGGGTCGGATAGATCGTCGCCGACGCGCCTTCGAACAGCGCGTAGAGTTTTTCCCGATCCACCCAGCCGTGCAAAACCACGCGATCGCCCAGTCCGAGTTCGACGACGCCGCGTTCCACCGCTTCGGCCGCGAAGCCGCGAACGCCGGTGATATACAAGCGGTGCCAGGGAGCGAACTCGCCGAATCGGGCGAACGCCTTCAGCAGACGGTCGAAGTTCTTGTGCGGGTGCGTCGTGGAGGTGCAGAGAATATAGGGCTCGTCCGTGCGCGGGGTCCATCGAATCTTTCGGAACTGAGGATCGACGCCATGCTCGGCGACGACCGCGTCGGACGGCGCGCGGCGGTAGATCTTTAGAAAGTCGTCGCGCGTCTTGGCCGACGTGCAAAGAATTTTCGTCGACGCCGACGCCGAGATCCACAAAAAGAAACGCCACGCCGCCAAGTCCGCCTTGCGGAACCATTCGGGGTGCAAGGCGTGTTGCAGGTCGTGAAAAACCGTAACCGAGGGACGGCCCGGAGCCAACGGAGCGGTGAACCCGGCGTTGAGCAGTACATCGACTCCGCGGCGGCGGCATTCCCCGGGCAATCGCAACTGCTCCCACAAGAGCCGCGCCGGACGATTGACCGTACGCACGGGACATCGCACCACTTCGAGATTCGTCTCGGAGGCGAAAGTCCCCACCGCTTCCTCGCCGACGAAAAGCACCAGTTTGTCGGAGAAGGAAGCGCGCCAAGCGTCGACCAGATTGCGCAGATAAATTTCGGTCCCGCCCACCGCGCCGGGGAGCAGGTAAAGGGCGTTAATTCCAACCGTCAGGGCCGCCCCCGGAGTTCGGCCATGACGCGCAGCGCGTCGGAATCGGAGGGCGACAGTTGCAAAGCGCGCTCCACGGCGGCGATCGCCTCGGGTCGACGGTTCATCGACGATAACGCGATCGCGCGCGTGGTCCAGTACCCGGGAACGTTCGCGTCCCGCCCGATCGCCCGGTCGATCTCTTCGAGCGCTTCTCCATAGCGTTTCAATTGGATCAGGCCGCGCGAGCGGGACCACCGAAGATTCCCGTTTCCCGGCTCGACGGTTAGACCCGCGTCCGCCGCGCGAACGGCGCCGGTCCCGTCGCCCGCGCAGGTGTGCGCCAGCGCCAAATAAACGAACCCGGCCGCTTCTTTTTTGGAGTTCAATTCGGAGTATCGAGTCAAATCGGTAACCGCCTCCGGGCACCGCCCGGCGTTGAGCCAGATCTGGCCTCGCCAAAAGTAGCCGCGCGCTTTTTCCGGGGCCTTGGCGATCACGTCGGTCCACAGCGCGAAAGGATCGTTCCAGAGCTCGACCCGGCCGTAGCTCAACACCGCCAAGATTGCCCCGACGATCGCCGTCGCCGCCCACAACTTGCCGCCGTCGAAGGTGAGGAACGCCCACTCAGAAACGGCCAGACAAACGCCGAACAAGCCGAAGTAGAACCGGCGCTCGAAAAAAACGTCCTGCAAGGGAACAATCGAGTTAACGGGCAAGAGGGCGAGAAGCGCGATCAAGTAACCGGACAACGCCAGGGGATGCGAGCGCCGCTTGCGCCACAAGAACCAACCCCCGCCGAGGAGAGCGGCCAAAGCGAAAATGGCGCCGTGATCGAGGACGGTCGAGGACCACGGGAAATGGGCGTCGGCGGTTTGTCCCACCGGAAAGACGGACAGCCCTAAATACCGGGCGATCGCGCGCCACGAGGTCGCGAAATACTCGAACGGCGTGGCCCCGGCGGCGGCTCCGGCGGATGGGCTATCGAGCACTCGTTTGAGAATGACTGCGCCCCCGGCCACCGCTCCCACCGCGATGGGGACGAACAGCTTAAGGTTGCGCCGGACGTCCTCGAACAGCCCGCTCCAGTTCCGAAAGCCTCCGATTAAGGTCAAGATCGCGGGCAAAGCGACGGTCTGCTCCTTCGCGCCCACCGAGGCGGCGAACAGAACCAGGACCGCCGCCGCTTCGAGGAGGTTCAAGCCGCGCCGGAATCCCCGGAGATAGACGAGCGCGGCCGCCAGCGCGAAGAAGGCGCTGAGCACGTCCGCTCGCCCGGCGACATAGGCCACGGCTTCCGTTTGCAGAGGGTGCAGCAGAAACGCCGTCGCCCCGGCGGCGGCGGCCAGCCGGGCGCGCGCGGCGAGGGTGGGGTGCGCGTAGGCGAGCGTCCTTTCGAGAATCGCGTAAACCAGCCAAGCCGCCGCGAGGTGGAACGCGAGATTGACGAGGCGATAGCCAAACGGATCGGTCCCGCCGAGCGCCATGTTCCACCAGTAAGTCGCACCCAACACCGGGCGAACTCCGCCGATCCAGTGCCGCCACGAGTTCCATCCGGCGCCGCCCGATTGGAGCATGGGCAGCGTAAGGTCGTCGAAAACGAACGGCGCGTTTAGGGAGATGGAATAGACGGCGCACGCGACGGCGGCCGAAACCGCGAAAATCCAGTGCGCGAAGGGAATATTCGTCGCCGTCGCCGCCTTCGCTTTGGCCATCAACGCTCTCCGCGAAGCCGCCGAAGTTCCAACTCGGCGATCGCCAATCGCTGCGCCAGCGCCGTGGCGTCGTCGCGCAGACGCGAAATCACGGTTCCATAGTGAAAGCAGACGAAGAGGATAGAACCGATCAGCACATACACCAAAGCCGTTTCCGGCGAGTTAGCCCCAAAGATTCGCCCTAATGTAGCCAGCAAGCGGGTCGGTAGCGAGAGCAAGAGAACGAGCATCGCGCCGGCCAGCCAAGCGACGGAATACTCGACTCTCAGATGCTTACGCCGAATCGCGACGATGACCGAAACCACTAAAATCGCGGTTAAGAGAGTAATCGCCAATGGAAACGAGTACATTTACTGTTTTCTCCTCCAAAACGCCAACGAGGGAACGCGAAGGATGTTGACAAACACTCCGAGTAGAACGTGAATCATGTAAAACACGACCCGCACCGGCGTAATCGTGGATTGTCCATGCAGCCTGGCGCGCGTCGACGTGGGGATCTCCGTAAATCGAAAAGCTCTTCTTTGCAGAACGACCAACGCCTCGATTTCCGGGTACTGCAAGGGGAACACGCGGCTGAATAACTGGAGTGCGTTGCGGTTGACGCCCACATACCCGGAGGTTGGGTCCGTCACGACTTTCCCTAGCAGGATCCGCAGGATGAAACGGAACAGCGCGATCCCCATCAAGCGAGGCGCGATTTTGGGTCGGTTCGCCGCTTCGAGGAAGCGCGAGGCGATAACCAACTCGCACCCGGTGGACCGTAGCGCTTCCACCATGCGCGGAATGTCCGCCGGATCGTGTTGACCGTCGCCGTCCAGACGAATCACGTAGTCGAACCCATGCTCGAAAGCGTATTGATACGCGGCTTGCACGCATCCGCCCAGGCCGAGATGATAGGCGAAAGAAAGCACTTCCGCGCCTTCCGCTTCGGCCACCCGACGGGTATCGTCCGCCGAGCCGTCGTCGAGTACCAGAATCGGGACCGAGGCGGCCGCACCGCGCACTTCGCGAATCACTCCGCCGATCGATTCCGCCTCGTTAAAAGCGGGAATCGCGATCATCACGCCGCGCAGGTCAGTCATGGCGTCCGGCGATCGAAGCCAGAGGAATTCGGTAGCGGCGGAGCGATTTCGCGAACTCGCCGCGGCTCATGCGGGCGAGCCGGTCTAACCGCCGCCGTTCCGGCCATAATCCCGGCAACCGGACGAATGCGTCCCAGTGCGCCCGCGCCAAGGTGGCGAACAAGGACACCGCCGAAACGCCTTCCTCGCGGCGCGCCCGCCCTTCCAGCCCTCGACCGGACGCAAACGAGAACGCGTGTAGGCCGTACCTCCAAAACGCGAACCCAAAAGAGGCGAGGAAGACCGACCAGGAAAGATTCTTGAAGTTGACCAAGATGCGATTCCGTTCCACGAGATAGAGCTTGCGCAAGCTCGCCGGTCCGACGGTCGCCGAATACTCATGATAAACAACTGCGTCGGGAACGTACTGGCAGGTCCAGCCAAGCCGCGCGCACCGCATGCCCACGTCGCTATCTTCGCAGTAGAGAAAGAGACTCTCGTCGAAAAAACCGGCGTCCTCCAACGCCGACCGACGGTATAGCGCGGCGCAACCGCTGGCGCAAAACACTTCCTCGAGCGTGCGGAATCGAGAGGGTAGCTCCCCGTACCCTCTCTGAATGCAGGTGCCGTCGGAGGCGACTGCCATGCCCGCCGAGTCGAGGGTGTCGCGTCCTTGGCGCACGATTTTGGGCGCGCAGGCCGAGACGTTTGGATGCCGCTTCAGGGTTTCCAGTAAATGCTTCACGCAATCCGGGTCCATTACGGTGTCGTCGTTTAACGCCAAAACGAAAGGCGACGACGACTCCATAATCGCCGCATTGAGCGCGGCGGCGTAGCCGCGATTGCGCGGGAGAGTGACGATCGACACATCGCTTCCGTCGATCGCGGCGGCGGCGACATCGGCGACGCCGTCTTCGACGACTAGCACTCGCAAGGAACACTGTGTCTGCTTTAAAACCGACTCGACACAACGCCGCAGTTTGTCGCCTCCGGTTAGCGTGGGAATCGCCACCACCACTTCCGGTTCGGGCTCGCGAATCATCTCCTATCTTAACCTTCGGAAATTCCTATCTTAACCTTCGGAAATCCAGTGCGCTATACTCCGGAGCAAGACGCATGTGGCGTGGCGACGCGATTTATTTGCTGCAGAATCTGATCCTAAAGGACTTCCGCGTTCGCTACCGGAACATGTCGCTGGGCGTCTTTTGGTCGCTGCTAAACCCTCTGGTGATGATGGGCGTGTTGACCTTCGTCTTCACTCAAGTATTCCCGCGCGCCTCGACCGACGGCCCTTTCGCGATCTTCGTCCTCTGTGGCATCATTCCCTTCAATTTTTTCTCGCTCGCCTGGAGCTCCGCGACGGTTTCGATCATCGAGAACGTCAACTTGGTTAAGCGCGTCGCGATCCCGCGCGAAATCGTTCCGATCTCGGTGGTCCTTGGCAACTGCGTTCATCTCGGCATTCAGATCGCTCTGTTACTGATTTTGGTGATCGTGTTCGGTAAGGGAGTTAATATCCATTGGCTTTGGCTGCCTCTGGTGTGGGCTCTCGAAATTGCGTTCGTTTGTGGCGTCGGACTGCTGTTTTCAGCTCTCGACGTTTACGTTCGGGATATGCGCTACGTCGTCGAATCGGCTACTACCGTACTTTTCTGGCTCGTGCCGATTTTTTACCCCTTGTCCTCCGTTCGGCCGGAGTTCCACTTCGTTTACGAGTATAATCCAATCGCCGCTCTGATTTTAGTCCTTAGGACGATCTTGCTGGACGCTAACCCTCCCTTGGCGTCGACGTTATTGAAGCTCACCTTCACCTCTCTCTTTGCGCTTTTTCTAGGCTACGCCGGATTCCGCCTGCTCAGGCGTCGCTTTTACGACTACCTATAGTTTATGGCCGTGATTCGCTTTTCTCACGTCTCCAAAGGCTTCGTTCGCCATAGCAGTCGCCGCCTGCTGGGAGGGCATCTGCTGCAACGACTGCGTCAAGCGTCCCGGGAAACGTTCTGGGCTCTGAAGGATGTCAGCTTCGCCGTGGATCGGGGAGAAAGCGTTGCCCTCATCGGCGCGAACGGAGCCGGAAAAAGTACGCTGCTCGGTCTAATCGCCGGACTCGCCGAGCCCGAGAAAGGTACCGTATCGGTAACCGGCAGGTTAGCCGCGTTGTTGGAACTCGGCTCCGGCTTTCACGGCGACCTCACGGGCCGCGAAAACGTGTATCTCAACGGCGCTTTGTTGGGGCTCAGCCGACAGGAGATGCGGCGGCGCTTCGACCAGATCGTCGATTTTTCGGGTGTGGGCGAGTTTATCGACGAGCCGCTCCGCACTTATTCGAGTGGAATGATGTTGCGTCTCGCGTTTTCGGTGGCCATCCAGGTGAACCCGGATATTCTCATCGTCGACGAAGTTCTTGCGGTTGGCGATCAGTCTTTTCAGGCGAAGTGCCTGGATAAGATCGCCGCGTTCCAACGTTCGGGAAACACCTTGATCTGCGTTTCTCACGTCCCCAGCGCCGTCCAAAACCTCTGTCCTCGCGCGATCTGGCTGGACCATGGACGCGTCGTCATGGATGGGCCATCGGCCGGCGTAATCGAGGAATATAGTACAGGGCGGCTCGCCCCGGTGGGATCGTGATCGACGCGCTAACCCGATTCTTCGGACCGGCATCCTCTCCCGCGAAATCCGGCGCTCCGCCGGCTGTACGCCCCTCGATTATCGTGCCCCTGGACCACGAGGCCGTCCTTCCGGCGGTGAGGCCGCGCGGCGCCTTCGAGTCCGTGCGGAAACTCTTCTCGGCTCACCGGCCGGAGATGGAGCGGGTCTGCGCGGAGTTGCCGCCGATGATCGAAGACTGCACCGCGAGCGACGAACCGGTGGACGACATATCGCCGTATTGGCGTAACGTTTTTTTTACGGGAATGGACGCGAAAGTCGCTTACGCCTTCGTGCGAACGTTCCAACCCAAGCGTGTCGTCGAAATTGGAAGTGGGAACAGCACGCGGTTCATGAGGAAGGCCATTCAAGACGGGCGTTTGGCGACCAAGTTAGTCTCGATCGACCCCGCACCGCGATTATCGACCGCGCAAGTCGCCGACGAAATCGTCGTGCAAAGCGTGATCGAGACTCCGCTGAGCGTTTTCGCCGAACTGACGGCGGGCGATATCCTGTTTTTCGACGGCAGTCACTTGTGCTTTCATGGCTCGGACGTGACTCATTTTTTCCTGCGGATCCTCCCGGTCGTTCCGAAGGGTGTTCTGGTTCATATTCACGACATCGCTTTGCCCGACGAATATCCGCCCCACTTCGACGAACGCTATTACAACGAACAGTACATACTGGCGGCTTTTCTCCTCCATAACGACTGCTGGAGTCCGATCGTACCGGTTCACTACCTTTACGGACTGGGCGTGCTAAGCGGCGACGGCGGATCGTTCTGGATGCGCAAGGATTGCGATGATCGTTACTAAGACCCCGTTCCGGTTGAGTTTTTTCGGCGGCGGAACGGACTATCCGGAGTACTTTAAACGGCACGGCGGCTCGGTGCTCACCGCGTCTCTCGATCACTGGGCCTTTATTTCGATCTCCCGATTCTATTCGAAGCTTTTCGACTATAAGTTGCGCATCGGCTACCGCCAGTTAGAGTGCGTGACGAGTCTCGACGAGATTCGGCATAGCGGCTTTAGGGAGTGCCTAAGGCGCTATAGCGTCGATCGGGACGTAGAACTGAACTACACGGCGAACCTTCCCGCTTTTTCGGGAGTCGGCAGTTCCTCTTCCTTTCTCGTCGGCTTGTTGAACGCCCTGCACGCACTGCAGGGCCGGTCCGTTTCCGCGCTCGATCTCGCGTACGAGGCCATCGAGATGGAGCGTGGCGTACTGAACGAGAACGTAGGGTGTCAGGATCAAGCTCAGGCGGCCGTGGGCGGCTTTAACGTGTTGGATTTCCGATCCGTAACGGAAATTCGTGTGCATCCCGTCGCCTTGTCCCCGGAACGACTCGCCGCTTTCCAAAGCCATCTACTGATGTTTTTCACCGGCATTCGCCGCCGCGCCTCCGATCTCGCCGGCCGACAGATCGACCGGATCCCTTTCAATCTGGACACCCTCCGGCGGATGCGCGACATGGTGGACGAGGCTCACTCCAGCCTGACCGGAACCGGCGGATTCGCGAAGTTCGGCGAGTTGCTTAACGAGAGTTGGCGACTGAAGCAGACCCTGGACAGCCGCGTCAGCAATTCGACGATCGGCGATCTCTATGAAACCGGATTACGCGCCGGGGCGCTTGGCGGCAAACTGCTCGGCGCGGGTGGGGGTGGCTTCCTGGTTTTCTTTGTCCCTCCGGAAAAGCACGCCGCTCTTCGTCAAAGCTTGTCTCACCTGGAAGAGGTGCCGGTTCGGCTTGGAGTTCCCGGCAGTCATCGTCTTACCACCGCCGATTGGGAGCGGCCTCACGCGTTCGAACTTGCGGCATCGTCCAATTCCCGCAAAATCGCCGCCGCTTCTTCCAGCCCGCTTACAGTGAAGTGAGGTCGCGTGGCGGTTTCCGGATAGGCGCTCCCGTAGCCCGTGGTTACCAGAATGCAGATCGCTCCGATCGCGACACCGAGATCGATGTCGCAAGGCTTATCGCCAATCACCGCGGATCGTTTCGGGTCGAACGTCCATTCTTCGGACGCTCGAATCGCTAAACTCGGTCCCGGCTTCCGGCAGTGGCACCGATACTCCGGCGTGTGGGGACACATGTAGATGGCGTCCACGGAAGCGCCTTCTAACGCCAGCAGGGCTTCCATACGGCGATTGACGGCAACCGCCTGTTCCGCCGAAAAGTACCCTCGTCCGATTCCCGATTGATTGGAGACGACGATCCGGCCCCATCCCGAAGCGGCGAGACTGCGCAACCCCAAGGCCGCTCCGGGTACCAATTCGACGAGTTCGGGATCGGCGAGATAGTGCCGCTCCACGACGATCGTCCCGTCGCGATCCAGGAGAACGAACCGACGCGCGCCACCGACTGGATTTTTAGACCGCACACCGGTATTGTTACACTCGGGCTGAAATGGGGACCGGGCCACTGGGAGGAAGAAGCGTTCCCCTATATCTTTGGGAGCTACTGCGCCCTTACGGCCGCTATGTTTACTATCGAGCGCTTCCTCACCGCCGTCCCGGTTACTTTTCGGCGCCCTGGCGATTTCCCACCGTCGGCATATCTTCGCTCACCGGACGTGAGTGGCACGGCAAACAAGCGCTGATCTTTCTTCCGATGTCCGATTGGCATGTGCGGCGACAGCGCCCCCAGCATCTCGCCACGGCTTTTGCGTCGATGGGCTACCCTTGCTTATTCGTAAATCCGCACCTTGGACTCGAATACTCTCGACCGTTCGCTTTCGATCCTCAAGCGAAAATAACGTGGGTGGACGACAACGTCGCCGAGTTGCACGTGCATCTTCCGACCGAACACGAGTTATCCTCGCGTCCCCTATACCCAGAAGAGAACGAAAGGATCGCCGATGCAATATTCGCCGCGATCGCCGGCTTGGGCGTCGGCAAAGGCGCGGTCATTGTCGGGCAACCGGTCTGGGAAGAGATCGCAAAAACGGTTCGATCTCGGCGGGGATTTCCGTTCGTTTACGATTGTCACGACTTACTCGGCGGCTTCGGCCGCGTTCCGGAGCGCGTGGTGGCGATGGAAGAGCGGCTGATGCGGGACAGCGACTACGTAGTTCTCACTTCCGGTTATCTCGAAGACGCTCTCCTTTCGCGACATGCTACGTTTCGAACTAAGAGTTCGGTGATTCGAAACGCCTATGCTCCGGATTCCAGTGGAGACTCGCCGGCGATTCCCGAACGACCGCCGGTGGTGGGCTACGCGGGCGCGCTCGACCACTGGTTCGATATCGACGCCGTAGCCGCCGCGGTGGAAAGGTATCCCCGGGTCCGATTTGCTATTCTCGGAAAAGTCGAGCACCGGCCCATCGATCGATTGCGCCGCTTTTCGAACGTCGAGTTGACCGGCGAGGTGTCCTATCGCGAAGTTCGAGAGCGCACCGCGCGCTGGAGCGTCGCGTTGATCCCATTTAAAGTCATGCCCCTGACTCTAGCGACCAATCCCATCAAATTGTACGAGTATTTTAGTTTCGGCCTGCCCGTGGTCTCGTCGCGCTTGCCGGAAGTGGAGCGCTTCGGCGAGCTTGTCTATCTGGCCGATTCGCCCGCTCAATTCGCGGATGCCGTGGAGCGCGCTCTCGATGAGCCCCCGGCTCTGCGCGAGCGTCGGCGCGTTGCCGTCGCATCCGAGACCTGGACTAGCCGGGCGCACGACATCCTCAAGCTTCTGGGATGGGTGCGGGCGTGAGGATCGCCGTTACCGGGGCGAACGGCTTTCTCGGACGGCACTTGCTGCCGATTCTCGAGACGCGCTACGGCCGCGATAATGTAATTCCACTGAGCCGCGCGAATTACGACCTCACCGGCTTAGAGAACGTTCTGCGCATGCTCGAAGAACGGCGACCGGACGTAGTCGTTCATCTGGCCGCCTATGTCGGGGGAATCGGAGCGAATCGAACCTATCCGGCGGACTTTTTCTTTCAGAACATTCAGCTCACTAGTTCGATGTTCGAAGCGGCGGCGCGGTTCGGTTTGAAGAAGCTGATTTATCCGATGGGCGGATGTAGCTACCCCGCGAGCGCGCCGTCGCCCATCGCGGAAGAGCGCATGTGGGAAGGATTCCCGCAAGCGGAAAGCGCTCCGTACTCGGTGGCGAAGAAGACCGCTCTGGTCGCCCGCGAAGCTTATCGCGCGCAGTACGGCGTGGATTCCACCGTCGTTATTCCCGGAAACATGTACGGCGAGTTCGACAACTTCAGTTCGCAAGGATCGCATGTGATTCCGGCTCTAATACGTCGGTTTCACGAAGCGAAGCTTGCTAAATCGCCGCAGGTGGTCATGTGGGGCAGCGGGACGCCCGTGCGGGACTTCGTGTACGCCGGCGACGTTGCGGCGACGATTCCGTTCTTTATCGAAAACCCGTCTCCCGAGCCCATGAACCTTTCCTCCGGACGGGCGACATCCATCCTTGAACTGGCCGAATCGGTTCGGCGGCTAACGCGGTACTCCGGCGAACTGGTTTGGGATCGCACCAAGCCGGACGGGCAAATGGTTAAGGTGTTCGACATCGCCCGTATGTCCGCCCTGGGCCTGACGTGCCCCACGTCTCTCGAAGACGGTTTGGCGCGAACGATCGCGTGGTTCGAGAAGAACTACGCAACCGGCGGCGATGGACTTCGTTTAGCGGATCGCGAGGCGGCGTGATCTTCATAGTCGGCGGGCGAGGATTCGTCGGATCGGCGTTCGTGCGGCTCTTTCAAGCTCGCGGTCTCGAGTACTCCGTCGTCGATCGCGACAACTACGCGGCTCACGTCGGCCGCGCTTGCTCTTTGTTGATTAACGCCAACGGCAATTCGAGCAAGTTGCTTTCGAAATCCGATCCATTGCGCGACTTCGACGCCTCCGTCCGGACCGTGCGGGCCAGCCTAGCCGATTTCCGCTTCGATCGCTACCTTCACCTTTCGTCGTGCGACGTATACGCCGATTGCTCTTCGCCGGAGACGACTCGCGAAGATCGGCCGCTCGATCCCGCTCGGCAAAGTCCGTACGGATTTCATAAGTACTTGGCGGAGCGGTGCGTCGTTCACTCGGCGTCGAACTGGACGGTTTTTCGTCTCGGCGGCATGGTCGGACCGGGACTGCGCAAGAACGCCGTCTTCGACATTCTCAATGGGGGCCCGCTGTGGCTCGATCCCGAGAGCGCGCTGCAATTCATGCCCACCGACGACGTCGCTCGCATCGCCATGGACGTAGCGGCGGCCACGTCGCGGCAAATTTTCAATCTTTGCGGTACTGGGCTAGCGACACTGAGGGATTTGATGACAACCGTCCCGTGGCCGGTCGCCGTGAAGCCGGATAGCCCGCGCGTGCGGTACGAAGTCTCGGTCGCCAAGATCGGCGCGGTGGCGGCACTACCGGAAAGTCACGCCTCCACCACCGCGTTTCTCGCCGCCGAAATCGAGCGGAAACAGCATTCCCGTGAACCCTCGTAACGCGACAGTGGCGATCTTGGCCGGCGGCCGGGGAACCAGAATCCGCGATCTGCATCCCGATACGCCCAAACCTCTGATCGAAGTCGCCGGGAAACCGTTTCTCGAATGGATTATCCGGTACTGGGCGAGACTCGGCGTCCAACGATTCGTAGTTTCCGCCGGATACAAGTTCGAGGCCATTCGCGCCTATCTGGACGCTAGGCGTTCCGATGGCGTCGAAATCGCCTGCGTGATTGAGAATTCTCCCCTGGGAACCGGAGGAGCGGCGCGCTATGCGGCGGCGGCGGCCATCGGCGATCCGATCGTCGTCGTAAACGGAGATTCGATCGTCGCCGGAGACTTAGCAACGGGCCTTGAAACGCTAAACGATCCTTCCCTGGACGGCATGCTGTTTGGCATCCCCGTCCGCGACGCGAGCCGCTTTGGAACTATCGCGGTGAACGCTTGCGGCCATCTGACGGGCTTCGAGGAAAAGCGGCCCGGGCCGGGACTAGTAAACGCGGGAGTCTATCTATTCCGGCGGCGCTTGTTCGACCACTTTCCCGACACCACGCCTCTGAGCATGGAATTCGACGTGTTTCCGCATCTCATCCGCGCACAGGCGAGAATCGGCGTATCCCCTTTGGACGCCTCGCTACTGGACATCGGAATTCCGGAGACGTTGGCGACGGCCGACGCCTTTATCGAAGCTCACTTGGAACTATTCGCTCAGTAGTTTCCGTATTGCTTCAACCGGATTACCTGATAGGCGCGCATCAGTTCCTGAATGCCGTCGTCCAGGGAGTACATCGGCCGGAACCCGGAGCGCTCGATTTTCTCGTTCGAGACCAAATAGTTTCGCTTATCCGGGTCTTCGCCGATCGCGGCCTCGATATATGTGAAGCTCGAAACGTGTTCCTTGATCTTCGCGCACAACTCCAGTTTGGAAATATTAGCGTCGCTCAGTCCCACATTGTACGGGCCCGACATTTCGGTCCAATGATCGAGAGCGTGAATCATCGCTCGAGCGACATCGCGAACGTGTATGTAGTTCCGCTTAAAGTGCCCCTCGAATATGAGAACGCTGCGGTCCGTGACGGCACGGGCGACAAAGTCGTTCACTAACAGATCCGTACGCATCCGCGGAGACGCGCCGAATACCGTCGCCAACCGCAACGAGACGCCGCCGCCGTCCAGAACCGCCCTCTCCGCGTCGACCTTGGTCGTTCCATACAGAGAGATGGGCCGCAACGGACTCTCCTCCGTACAGTAAACCCCAGCCTCGCCGATTCCGTACCCGCTATTGGTACAGGGGAAGAGAACGTTCTGCCCGGGCGACTTCAACTTCAAAATCGATCGGACCGCGTCGAGGTTTGTGGAGACCGCGCCGATTTTGTCTGCGTCGCATAGCGGCGCGCCAACCAAAGCCGCCAGGGGAATGATCGTATCCCGATCCCCCATCGCCGTCCGCAAGAGAGTCTCGTCTCTCGAATCTCCCCGGACGATCTCTAGCCTCTTATCGGCGCAGCAGTCGAGCAACGTCGGCTGCGCGTGAACGAACTTGTCGATCACGCGCACGGCGTGTCCCTTTGCGAGCAGAGCGGGCACCAGAATCGAGCCGATGTAGCCGGCGCCTCCGGTTACGAGAATTTTTCTTTCACTCATACGTTTAACGAAGGTAGCAGTGGACGGACGCGGGCGAACTGACGGTCCCAGTTGAGTTCTTCGAGAACCGCCGTTCGGCAGCCCTCCACCATCGATTCGTAGTCCGCCGTCCGGAATTTGCCCTTAGCTTCCGCCAACGCTTCCTGAAACGCGCCAAAGGACCAATCGCGCATGACGATGCCGCAACGGTATCGCTCGATGAGCGTTTTGCATTGCGGATGCGGCGCGCAGATCGGGGGGACGAACGACGCGATGGACTCGAAAAACTTGTGCGGGCAGGCGTAAAGCTGGTTCTCGTTAGAAGGGTTCCACATCACGGAGCTGAAAGCGTAGTAGGGACGCACCGCGGCTAGTTTCTCGGTGGGCCAATAACCCATATAGGACACGTTTCCACGCAGCGATTGAAGTCGCAAGCGCGTTTGGGCGGCGTCGGCGCCTCCAACGTGGCCGTAAAGGTCGATCGGCAAAGAGTCGAGTCGCGGGTCGAGAAAGTGATCCAAGCAATTGGCATCGCGATCCAGCGCCCCGGCGTAAAGGATCTTGCCGTTACGAATCGGTTCGGCCACAAGCGTCTGAGCTTCCGCCAGTCGAACCGGGCAGTTGTAGGCGATAGCGATAGGAATCCGTCGAAACTCGCAGCGTTCGGCGTCGATAGCCGCGCGATTCTCCTCGGGAAACACGACGATATCGATCATCGGCGCGGCAAGCCGGTTGAATAGCAAGTCCGCGGCGCCATAATGCGCCACGGACTCGACGCAGTGATAGAGGACCAATTGTGGCTTACGCTTGAGCTTCAGCAAAACGGGCACCGTCCAAGAACACCGGATTACGAGCACGGATGGGCTTATGGCGTTGATAAGTTCGGCCGCCTGGCGTATGTACTCGACCCGCCCCGCGGCGCTGCGGAGATGGATCGCGGAAGGAATCCGTTTGAGGGGAATTCCCTGGGCCTCCTCACGCACCGGTTTCTCCGGTTGATCGGGTTCGACAATCGCGGCCGGCAACCCATAGTGATCGCGGAGAGAGCCAATCAGACTGAGCGCGTCGCCGTTCCCGAATCCAATGCTGATGTCGGAAACTTGAACGATTTTCGGCCTCGGCTCGCCCACGACTCTCATACCGTTCTTAGCCGTTCGATTAAGCGTCCAGCGCTATGCCGTTCGCCTATTGTCGCCGCAAAGTCGCGTGCGGTGCGACGGTAGTGATCGTAGTGATCGAGCACTTCCCGGACGGCGCCCGCGAGAGCTGCGGGCGTTTCGCTCGAATAAGCCACCCCGGCGGCCGACATCGGGATGGCCTGTCCAGCCGGAAGCGTCAACCAACGCGCCGAAGCTTCAAAAAGAGAGACCGTGGCTTCCTCGAATGCATTGGAGAGCGAGATGCGTATCCGGCGAGTCCCGGATCCTACGGCGATCAGACTGCAGGCGCGTCCTTCGGGTCCTCCGGGCCCGAGAATCTCTCGTGCGGTGAAAATCTTGCGCCGCGCCTCGTCGCAATGATCGCTGTGTAGCGCGACGAACGCACCGGGTGTCCAATCCGCGCGCACGCTCGCGAGCAGATGCGACGCGCCTTGCGGGACGTCGATCCAAGCGGCCAAACCGCTACCTGCGCCACCGATGCGGTATGGCCCGCTCGGTGGGGCGACGCACTCCGACCGGACGTCATCGAGCCGCCAGTCTAGACTAAGCGCCGGCTGTGCCCACTCGGACGACGCTAGTTGCCAGCGGTAGCGTTCGCCGGGTTCGGCGATCTGTCCGCTCAGCCAGCAGTGCGGCGGCACTACAACGGGAATTCCGGCGCTCAGAGCTTCAATGAGTACTCCCGAGCTGCGTGCATAGTACTGAAGACTGCTGTACGGAAGCACCACAATCCCGGCATTCACCAGTAAATCTCTGTATTTGGCGGAAGAACAGGGCTTTAGGATCAAACGCACGTATTCTTCCGGAAAGGTCGACAGTTGCCCCCGCGCCACTACCGCCGCGGCCTCACCGGGATCCACATTGTAGTTGGATTGAAAAACGAACTTCACTTTCTCCTTCAACGCGTACTCGGCCCAGAGATCCTGAACGAGCCCCGGAAGGTGGTGATAGCCTTTTTCCCGTCTGGCGTCGCCAAGATAGGTGACGCGGAGCGGATCGCCCCGGAGCGGACCCTCGGCGAGTGGTACTGTATGCGGTATTGGACAAACGCCGAAAGAAAAGACTCCCATACGGTTGTACTGTCGGCTCAACTCCTCGGTATCCGTATAGAAATACGCTCTTTGGCTTGTCTTTTTCGTGCGGAAGCGAAGAAAAGCATTTCGGACCGGCAACAGAGGGTCGTCCTGAGAATCGAAAGTCGATTCGCGGCCTTCGTAGAGATTCCGCCGAAACAGCAGATGATAGCTAGGGCGCGAAGCGGCTTCTACTCGGTCGAAAACATCGAGCAAAGCTACCATCTCGGACTCTCCTAACGTCGGCACGAAAACCACATCGCGCTCCGACAGAGGCAGCTTCCGCAACAATCGCGTGGTGGCTCGGGCGAAGTCGGCGCGTTTCGCCCGAGCGAACCGCCAAGACGCAAGCGATCCCGAAGGCGAAATAGCGTCCCCGATTTGGACCGCCAGCGAGCGAATCGCACTGACGGCGGTGCCCAAACTCGCGGCTATCCGCTCGCGGAACGGCACTAGGGATAGCAGACAACGAGTTACAAGACTAATCGCAAGAAACCCCACGCCGCCTACACACAGCAGCGCCATCGCCGGACCGGACTCGTAGGGACGGGACTTCAGGTAGGCAACCGGCGATCCTCGCATCAACCAAATGGAACCCAACGAGGAAAACAACAAGCGATACCTCAGCAGACGAAAAGCCCGCAACCCGCTCTTCACGAGCGCAGCGGCGAACTTCGTGTGCTTAGCGGAAGGGGGACGTGGCCAAAATCCGATTTCGTAAATGGGGTAGATTTCGAAGGGCAACTCGGGCTCGGGCCTAAATTGTTTGTTCGTAGCCAACACAGGCCGATACCCCTTGGCCCGCGCCGCATCGAGAACACGGCAAGCATACTCGTAGTGATGCCCGCCTTGACTCTCCATCGAGTGATCTAACAAAATGAACAACGGCATTAGCGGGAGAGGCAGGCGGAGCAGAGGTCTACATCTTAAGTTTTCTTAGGCTAGCATGTCGTATCGTCGTCCCGCAATAACCCGATCCCCGACACTAGAAACTCTCGGCGCCCGTGGCCCTCAACCCTAGATCCAGCGCGCCGCCAGCCAGCACAACACCGCCCCCACGACCGTCATCGACAGTCCCCAGGCGAGCAGCCGGTTGAACAGCTTCCGCGTATCTTCGCCCGGCGCGGCGGAGGCGATACACAGCGCGCCGATGGTCGAGAGCGGCGACACGTCCACCAAATGCGAACCCACGCTCATCGCGATCGCGATCTCGCGCGGATCGGCCGACAATCTCTCGGCGAGCCCCGGTACCGTCGGCAGAAATGCGGGCAGCACGACGCTCGAGGTGCTCGAGTACGTGGAGATCAGTCCGGTCACGAAAGCCACCACTCCGGCGACCGTGTCGCGCGTGGCGATCTTCGCCAACAGGCCGCCGAACAAATCCAAACCGCCGGTCTTTTCGAGCAGCGAGATCAGCACCGTCACGCCGCCCACCATCAGGATCACGCTCCAGGGCGCTTTGCGGATCGCCTCGCCGGGATCGGCGGCGCGCGCCAAACCCAACACGACGGTCGCCGCGAAAGCGCCCAAACCGACGTTTACCTTCAAGAACACGACGCCCAGCACGAGCGACCCGATCGCGGCGATCGTGATCCAGTGCCGCGTTTCGATAGGCGATTGCGCCTCGATTTCGCCCTCGTGACGGCGGCGCAACAGCGCGGGTCCGCCGAAGATCGCGAACCCCGCGAGTGCCACCGCCGCGTGCGCGACGAAGTTCGCCCAATACGCGGGCCATTCCATTCCGGGTAACCCGATCCGATTCATCAGGCCCGCCACGATAATGCCCGTGGGCGCGAACGGCGACAGCGATCCCGCGTTCGCGCCGTTGCCCACGAGAATCGCCATCAAGAACGCCGGAATGCCCGCGCGTCCGGCGGCGGCCATCGCCATCGGAGCCAGCAGCGCGGCGGTGGCGATATTGCCCGGCCCGATCGAAGCGAGCGCGGCGGCGAACAGAAAAAACGCCGGGGGAATGAGTCCCGCGTTGCCCCGGCACAAGCTCACGGCGCGCCGCGCGATCCGGTCGAGCGTGCCGTTCGATTCCGCCATCGCGAACAAAATCGTGACGCCCGCCAGAGTCACGAACAGCGACACCGGGAAGCCGCGCATGACGTCGTCGGCGCGCATTCCACCGAAATACACGCCCAGAATCCACGCCATCGCGATCGCGAGCAGCCCGACGTTGAGGCGACTAAAGCAACTCACCAAAACGACGACGGCCAGCGAGGCGAGCGACAGCCAAGCCAGGTTCATAAGAGGGCGTCGAGAAACACGGCCGGATGCACGGCGCGCTCTCCGGCGAGATCGAAAATCTGATGCCGGCACGACACTCCGGCGGCCAGCACCGCCGCGCCCGCCTCGCGCCCCCGGATCGCGGGCAGCAGTTTCCGCTCCGCGATCGCGCGCGAAACCTCGTAGTGATCGCGCGTATACCCGAACGATCCCGCCATGCCGCAACAACCCGCGTCCGGATCGACCACCGTCGCCCCCGCTCGCGCCAGCATCGACTTCGCCGCCGCCAGCGCTCCCATCGATTTCTGATGGCAGTGCCCGTGCAGCAACACCGGACCGGCGGCGCGAGGCAACGGCAATTGCGCGTCCTCGACAAACTCCTCGAACAGCCGCGCGCGACTCGCTACCGCCTCCGCTTTCCGCCGCTCTTCGCCGCGCAACAAAGCCGGAGCGTCCTCGCGAATGGCGGACAAACAACTCGGTTCGAGAAACACCAGCGGCGAGCCACTGCCCGAGAGCCGCTCCGCGTTGCGCCGCGCCAACTCGCGAGCCTCTTCGAGAAAGCCCTTCGAGATCGGAGGCCGCCCGCAGCAGACGTTCTGCGCGAGCGCCACCTGGCGCCCCGCGCGCGTCAACACGTTCCACGCCGCGTGCCCAACCTCGGGGTTGTAGAAATTCGTAAACGTGTCGTTGAAGAGCAGAACGTCCGGCGACCCCGCATTCTCCGGCGCGCTAGCCGCGAAGCTCGTCTTCGCGAATTTCGGCAACGTACGGCGCTGGTCGATCCCGATCGCCCCGCGCGACAACTCCGCGACCCAGTTCGCGAACCCCGGCGCGTAGCTCGACCACTCCGCCGCTCGCCGAACGTTCGCCAACGCGCGAGCCTGCACGGTCGCTCCGTGCCGCTTCCAATAACCCGCCAGAAACTCGCTCTTGTATCGCGCGACATCCACGCCCACCGGGCACTCGGCTTTGCACGCGCGACACTCGAGGCACAAGTCGAGCGCGCGATAAACGCCCTCGTCGTCCAACCCGCTTTGCGTTAGCCGTCCCGCCATCGCCAACCGCAGCACGTTCGCGCGTCCGCGCGTCGAATCGATCTCCTCGCGCGTCGCCATAAAAGACGGGCACATCGTTCCCTCGATCGTCTTGCGGCACACGCCCAGCCCACTACACATCTCGACCGCGCCGCCCATTCCGCCATATTCCGAGTAATCGAAATACGTCGGCGGATTCGGAGTCCGGTAGCCCGCGCCGAATCGCAAATTCCTCGTCACCGGCGGCGCGTCGACGATCTTCCCCGGATTGAAAATGCCGAGCGGATCGAACGTCCTCTTAATCTCGCGGAACGCCTCGTACAACACCGGCCCGAACATCTTCTCCATAAACGGACTGCGCACCAATCCGTCGCCGTGCTCGCCCGAAAGCGCGCCACCGAACTCGATCACTAAGTCCGAAACCTCGTTCGCGATCGCCTCGAACTTCGCCACGCCCTCGGCGGTTTTCAGGTTCACCACAGGTCGCACGTGCAGACAGCCCACCGAGGCGTGCGCGTAAATCCCCGCGCTCGTCTCGTGGCGGCGAACGATTTCGAGAAACCTCTCGATGTAGTCGCGCAGCTTCTCCGGCGCGACGGCCGTGTCCTCGACGAACGAGAGCGACTTCGCGTCGTCCTTCATCGCCATCGACAACCCCAGCGCCGCTTCGCGCAAGCTCCAGACGCGCGCCTGCCCCGGCAAATCGAACGCGCGATGGTAGCGATAGCCGAACCCTCGCCGCGTCAAATCCTCGACGAGCGCCTCCACGCGCGGCGGCAAGTCCTCGCTACGGTCCGCGTAGAACTCGACGCACAACAACGCGCCGGGTTCGCCCTCGATAAACGTCTCGCGGAGCGTCTGGAGCGCCGGGCTCTGCCGGGTGTGGCTCAAGATAAATCCGTCCATCACCTCCACCGCCGACGGCGAGTGCTTCAGAATCGCGGGCGTCGCGGCCAGCGCGTCCAACAACTCGCGAAACTGAATGCACAACACCGCCTTCGCCTTGGGCAGCGGCACTAAATTCAACTTCGCTTCGAGCACGACGCCCAGCGTCCCCTCGGAGCCCACGATCATCTTCGCCAGATTGAACGGCCTGTCCGGTCTCGCGAACTCGTCCAGGTTGTAGCCGCCCACGCGCCGCAACACCTTCGGATAGCGCCGCTCGATCTCGTCGGCGTGCTCGGCGGCCAACCGCCGCACCGTTCGATAGCATCCGGCGACGAGCGTTTCGCCCGCGCACGCCGCGTCCAATTCCTCGGACGATAACGCGCCGAACAACACCGTCGATCCGTCGCTCAACAACACGGTCTGCTCGATCACATGGTCGATGGTCTTGCCGTAGAGCACGCTCCGCGCGCCCGCGGAATTGTTCGCCATCATGCCGCCCACCGTCGCGCGGCTGGCGGTGGAAATATCGGGCGCGAACCGCAGCCCGTGCGGCTTCAGAAACGCGTTCAACTCGTCGAGTACGATGCCCGGTTCGACGCGCACCCAGCGCTCCGCCGCGTTCAACTCGATCACGCGCCGCAGATGCTTCGACGTGTCGAGCACGATCCCTTCGCCGATCGCCTGCCCCGCTTGCGACGTCCCTCCGCCGCGCATCGTGATCGGGCACCGGTGCTTCGCGCAAATGGCAACCGTGCGGACAACGTCCTCGCGCGTCTCGGCCACGACCACGCCGCGCGGCACGATTTGGTACACGCTCGCGTCGGTCGAGTACAACGCGCGCGACACCGCGTCGAACCGCACTTCACCCTTTATCGCCGCGCGCAACTCGCGTTCGAACGCCGACGGCGCTTCCACCTGCACCAGATTCATAACGCCGCGAGCCCCGCGCGCAACCGCTCCAGCCCGCGCGCCAGATTCTCGCCGCCGCTCGCGAACGAAACGCGCAACAACCCCTCGCCCGCCGCCCCGTATGCGGATCCGTGCGCCACGGCGACGCCATGATGCTCGAGCAGATACCGCCGAACTTCGTCCGACGGCCGTCCGCTCGCCCGCACGTCGGCCATCGCGAAAAACCCGCCTTCGGGCAATAGCGCCTTCGCGCCCAACGCGTCGCCCACTTGCCGCCGCCGCGCCGCGTACGCCTCGCGCATCTCCGCCACACACTCCTGCGGACCGTCGAGCGCCGCCGCGCCCGCGTCCTGTACGAACGTCGCCGGGCCGCGGCTCGATTGCTGCAACACGAGCAGCATCGCTTGCACGATCTCCTTCGGCGCCGCGACAAACCCCAGCCGCCATCCGGTCATCGAGTACGTCTTCGAAAAGCTGTTCACCACGATCGTTCGCGCGCGCAACTCGGGCGACAACGCCGCGGGGCTCACGTGCTCCGCGCCGTCGTAGAGGATGCGCTCGTAGATTTCGTCGGAGATCAGCCACAGCTTCCGTCGCAGAACGAACTCGCCGATCCGTTCCAACTCGGCGCGCGTTAAGACCGTCCCCACCGGATTCCACGGCGTGTTCGACAGCAGCAACCGGCAATCGGGCGTCCACGCGTCGTCGAGCGCCGCCACCGGCAAACCGAATCGCCCGCCCGCCAACTCGCCGCGCACGCGTGCGATCGACGCGCCCGCCAGCCGTATCGGCGATTGATATGCGTCGTATATCGGGTCGGGTAGCAGCACCTCGTCGTCTTCCTCGACGAGCGCCATCAGCGCGGCGTAGATGCCGAGCGTCGCGCCGTCGACGATCAAGATCTCCGAGTGCGGATCGTAAACCACGCCCGAATCGCGTTCCAACTTTTCGGAGACGGCCTTGCGTAACGCCAATTCGCCGCGATTGTCGGGATAGCCGGTTCGCCCGGCTCGCAGCGCCGCGACCGCCGCTTCCACGATGTGCGGCGGCGTCGGAAAATCGGGCTCGCCGCGCATCAGCGAAACCAGGCTGCGCCCCTGCTTCTGCAACTCGCGCATCTCGGCGAGAATCGAATTCACCGCCGAAGGCTTCAGTTGCGCGATGCGTTCGGGCCCCGTCCAGGTCGGCATGGTTCGAGACTACTTCGGAAGCAGCCCCTTCTGCACCTTGCCGAGCGCCGTGCGCGGCAGGGCGTCCATGCGTACGAATTTTCGCGGAACCTTGAACGACGCGAACGCCTCGCGGCATCGCGCTTCGACGGCCGCCTCGTCGAACGTGTCGTCCGCGACGACATACGCCACCGGCACTTCCCCGCGCACTCGATCGGCGACGCCCGCCACCGCCGCCTCGCGCACGCCCGTCTGCTCCAGCAGGAACTCCTCGATCTCGCGCGGGTAGATATTGAAGCCGCCGGAAATAATCAGGTCGCTCGCGCGGCCCGCGAGAGTGATGTACCCGTCCGCCGATCGTACGCCGATATCGCCGGTGCGGAACCAGCCGTTCGACAACGCGGCGGCGGTCGCGTCGGCGCGCCGCCAATAGCCGGGAAACACGTTCGGGCCGCTTACGTACAACTCGCCTTCCTCGCCGTCGGGAACCGCTCGGCCCGCCTTGTCGCAAACCTTGATCGTCACGCCGGGCATTGGCACGCCCACCGTCCCCGCGCGGCGCTCACCGTAGTAGGGATTGCTCGCGATCATTAGCGCTTCCGTCATTCCATAGCGCTCGAGAATGCGGTGTCCGAAGCGTTTCTCGAAATCTTCCAGCGCCTGCGCCGCCAGCGGCGCGGACCCGCAAACGAACAACCGCGCGCCGTCGCCGATGCTCGCGTCGAGATCGAGCAAGCGAACATACATCGCGGGCACGCCGAAAAACACCGTCGGCCGGAACGACGCGAACTCTTGCGCGACCGTCCGGTGATCGAACCGTTCGAGCAGCCGCATCCGGCAGCCCGAAATCAGCCAAGCGTGCAGCCCGTTGCCGAGGCCGTGCACGTGAAACAACGGCAGCGGCAGTAGCAGCCGGTCGTCGCCGGTAATGCGCCAAGCCGCAGTGATGTTGACGCCGTTGGCCGCGAGATTGTTGTGCGTCAGCACCGCGCCTTTGGAAGTCCCCGTAGTGCCCGACGTGTAAACGATCGCCGCGGGATCGTCGCCGTCGACGTGCGCCGCCGGGCGCGTATCGGGCATCGCCGCCGCCTCGCGCGCCAGTTCCGGTAGCGTGGCGGCATCGACGAAAAGCGCGGGCTCCGCGTCGCTCAGAATGTGCGAGAGTTCCCGCTCGCGGTAAAGAACGTTCGCCGGCACGAAGATCGCGCCGAGCTTCGCGCAGGCGAGAAACAGATCGATCGTCTCGACGCAATTCGCGAGATAGACGCCAACCCGGTCGCCCTTCCGCAAGCCCCGCCGCGCCAGCGCGTGCGCCATCCGGTTGCCGCGCGCCTCGATATCGCCGAAAGCGAACGTTCGTCCCGCAAACTCGAGCGCCGCTTCCCCCGCCCGCCCAATCAGCGAGTGGTCGAACAGGTGGAGCAAGTTCATCGCAGCCCGATCCCCGACACCAGTCTTCCCGCCGCTTGCCCGTCGCGCCGGTAGGAATGGAAGCGCGCCGCGTCGCATTTCGTGCACGCCGTCAAATCGTGGATCGCCGACACTCCCGCTCGGCGCAGTTGCTCTCGCACGATCGCCGCCAAGTCCACATGCACCCGCCCCTCGCGACCGAATCGCTCGGACACCTCGGGACCGACTTCGAAACAACAAACGCCGATGCCCGGCCCGATCGCCGCTTCGAGATTCCCGCCCAGTCCGGCCACCGCCGCCGGAACGATCTCCGCCACCACGCCGCGCCAACCCGCATGCACCGCCGCCACGCGCCGCCGCGCGCGATCGAGCAACAGCACCGGCAAGCAATCGGCGGTACGGATTTCGACCGTGACGCCCGGTATGTCGGCGATCAAGGCGTCCGCTTCGCCGCGGGGTCCGGGCGAAAGAGCGTGCCGCACATCCGCGCCATGCACTTGCGAGACCCACGCTCGCGACGATTCGGAAATCCAGGCTCCGTCGGCGCGCTCTCCGAAGCCGTGGACCAGCCAATCCAAATCGCGCCAAGCCGGAACCGTAATCACGCCGGTTGCTGCGTTTGCGCGACCATCACCGTCCGCTTGAACTCTTCGAGCATCGATTCGTCGAGCCGCACTTCCGTCGGCCGCTTCACTAGATTCGGCGTCGCGTCGATCTTGTCCTGCAGCTTCAGCAAGCCGTAAAACAGATTTTCGGGACGCGGCGGGCACCCCGTAATGTACACGTCCACGGGCACGATGCGATCCACGCCCTGCAACACGGAGTACGTATTGAAAGGCCCGCCGACGCTCGAACACGCGCCCATCGAAATCACCCACTTCGGTTCGGGCATCTGGTCGTACAGGCGCTTCAACACCGGCGCCATCTTCAACGTCACCGTCCCGGCGACGATCATCAGATCGCTTTGCCGCGGCGACGGCCGGAACACTTCCGCGCCGAACCGCGCGATGTCGAACCGCGACGTAGTGGAGGCGATCATCTCGATGGCGCAACACGCCAAACCGAACGCCATCGGCCACAGCGACGACTTCCGCGCCCAGTTGAACATCTGATCCACCGACGTGGTGACGATGTTCCGCTCGAACTGATTTTCGATAAATGACATCGGAACCTTAATTATAGGGACGAAGGACGGAACCTTTCGCTTCGCCGCGCGTACCTCCCGCATGAACGCGCTCTGGGCCGACCTGAAATTCGCCACCCGCACCCTGTCCCGCAGTCCGATGTTCACGACGATCGCCGTGTTGTCGCTGGCGCTGGGAATCGGGGCGAACACGGCGATCTTTACCCTGCTCGATCAGTTGATCTTGCGGCTGCTCCCGGTCAAGCACCCCGAAGCGTTAGTAATGATCTGGGCCACCGGCAACCATTCCGGCTCGAATTCCGGTACGCGCATGATGTCCTACCCGATGTACCAGGACTTCCAGAAGAGCGGCGCGCCGTTTAGCGAGGTGTTCGCCCGGCGCACGATGCAGCTTTCGCTGTCCGTCGATAACTCCACCGAACTGGTCGAAGGCGAAGTGGTTTCGGGCAGCTATTTCAACGCTCTCGGCGTGGGTCCGGCTCTGGGGCGCGTGCTCGGCCCGGAAGACGACAAGGTCTGGAAAGGGCACCCGGTGGCCGTGCTGAGTTACGAATATTGGCAGCGCCGCTTCGCCGGCGCGCGCGACGTAATCGGCAAGAAAGTCCTGATCAACAACTACCCGATGACCGTCGTCGGCGTGTCCGCTAAAGGCTTCGAAGGCATGGACCCCGCGCGCACGGTCGCCGTGCGCGTCCCCGTCCAGATGATGCCCGTAGTGGGCGCGGAATGGTGGAGCTTAGGCGAACGGCGCTCGCGCTTTATGCAGACCTTCGCCCGCCTTAAGCCCGGCTACACCGCCGAGAGCGCGCAGGCCGCCATCACGCCCCAGTTCAAGCAAATTCTGAACGACGAAGTCAAAATGCCGGCGTTCAATAACTCGACGCCGTTCCAACGAGCCCGCTTCCTCGAAATGAAAATCAACGTCGAGCGCGCCGCCACCGGCTTTTCGAACCTTCGCCGCAGTTTCTCCCAGGCGCTTCTCGTTCTGATGGCGATGGTCGGTCTAGTGCTGCTGATCGCCTGCTCGAATGTCGCGAACTTACTGATCGCCCGCGCCGTCGCCCGTCAAAAAGAAATCGCCGTCCGGCTGTCCGTCGGAGCTTCGCGCGGCCAACTCGTCCGGCAACTGCTGGTCGAAAGCGTCCTGCTTTCCGTGATCGGCGGAGTCCTCGGCGTCGCCCTCGCCTACTGGACCACGAGCGCGCTGCTCAACATGTTGCCGAACGACGGGGGCGCTCCGCTAATGCTTTCGGCGCGGCCCGACTGGCGGATTTTGGGCTTTTCGATCGCACTTTCGGTACTTACGGGGCTCCTTTTCGGCCTTATTCCGGCGTTTAAGTCCACAAAACTCGACCTTTGGAGCACACTTAAGGACGCCGTTGGAGCGATCGCGGGCGGCGGACAGTCGGTATTGCTGCGCAAAGGCCTAGTGACGGCGCAGGTGGGTTTGAGCTTCCTGCTCCTCTTCGGCGCTGGCTTATTTATCAAGAGCTTACAGAATCTGAAGACCACCGATACCGGATTCGCCCAGCCCGAAAACCTTATCACCTTCCAGGTGGACGTCTCCCGCGCGGGCTACACCGCCGAACGGAGCAAGCAGTTTTTCCGCGATCTCCTTCAAAACATTCGGGTTGTTCCGGGTGTCGCGGCGGCGGGACACGCGGGTGTCGAAGTCCTCGCCGGCAACGAATGGGATTCCACCATGGGCGTCGAAGGCCACACCCCCAAGGACGGCGAGGACATGCAGGCATTTATCAACCGGGTTTCGCCGGGGTACTTCGCGGCGATGGGCGTTAAGTTCCTGGAAGGGAGAGACTTCGACGATCGCGACTTCGGCAAGGAATCGACGGTGGTGGTGGTGAACCAGAAGTTCGCGAAGCATTTCTTCGGCGATAAACCGGCCGTCGGGCGGAAAGTTGGGTGGGGGATCAATGCCGGGTCCAAACTCAATCTGGAAATCGTTGGTGTAACAGAGGATACGCTCTACGAGGGTCCGCGCGAGGGCGTCCGGCGGCAGGTGTTTCTAGCGGCCAGCCAGTCGGGCGGCGCGGATTCCGCCGCGTTTTACGTGCGAGCGTCTCGCGATACGAAATCGCTTTACGCCGCCATGCGCTCCGAGGTGAACAAACTCGACCCGCAGCTTCCGGTTTGGGATTTGAAAACGCTGGCTAACGAACTCGACCAAACCCTTTTGACCGAGCGACTTATCGCCCTGCTCGCGACCGCGTTCGGCGCGCTGGCGACGCTGCTCGCCGCGATCGGACTCTACGGCGTGATGGCGTTCGTCGTCACCCGCCGGACCAAAGAGATCGGCTTGCGGATGGCGCTGGGGGCGTCGCAGACGTCGGTGCTGTGGAACGTGATGCGCGAAGTGCTAGGGCTGGTGGCCATCGGACTCGCGATCGGCATCCCCGCCGCGCTCGCCGCCGGGCGTTTCGTCGAGCGCCAGCTATTCGGAATGAAGTCCACCGATCTGGGCGTAGGACTGGCGGCTTCCGGCATCCTGCTCGTCGTCGCCGCGCTGGCGGGCTTCATCCCCGCGCGCCGCGCTTCGACCATCGATCCGATGATCGCGCTGCGGTACGACTGACTCCGCTAGAATTTAGGGCAGTGCTGAACCGCATCGCCATCGACAACTACAAATGCTTTGTCAACTTCGAGTTGAAGCTGGATCGGCTTCAACTCTTCATGGGCGCGAACGGAACGGGGAAGAGCACGGTCGGCCAACTCTTGCTCGCCTTGCGCGACATGGCGGTCAACAAAACCAACGTGGAGCAGCACTTTAGGGGCTCGCGGAATCGATGGCTGAAGACGTCTACGCAGCTCGCCGAGTTGGAAGTAACGCTAAAGGGCCAAGTCTACAGTTACCGAATTTCAATTGAGCATAGAGAAGCGTCGGTTCGAGTCGGGTCTGAGTACTTGGCCACAAATGGTAAAGAGGTTTTTTCCAACCGAGAAGGCGATCTTGAAGCTCAACCGTTACTCGATATCGTTGGGCCTAAGCACCTCACATACGGAACCAACACATCGGCTGTTTCGGTCTTAAGCGGCTCGTCCGAGAAGGTACAGGTATTTTTCGAATGGTTGAAAAACCTCCGCTATCACCAAATCTTTCCGACCGTTACCTTAGACCAGAACCAGTCGGAGCGGCGGCTCAATCCGGATTCGTCGAACGCAATTTCCTGGCTTCGGTGGTTGCTTCAAACCCAGCCGGGAGATTACATCGAACTCCGCGACCGGCTCCGGGACTGTTTCGATGGATTTCTCGATCTCGCCAACCGCGAATTCCCCGAGGGCGAACGTTTGGCAGTCGAAATGGAGTTCGCGGGAAAAAGCGCGGCGGTACCTTTTGCGGAGTTGTCGGACGGACAAAGGGTACTAATTCTTCTTCACGCCATCCTAGTTTTCGCGCGACGAAGCCCGGGGTTGCTGATTCTGGACGAGCCGGAGAATTTCGTCGGTCTACGGGAGATCGAACCGTGGATTAGTCTCCTCGAAGAGGCGGCGGAAGAAGGCCCGGCCCAAATCGTCGTTCTGTCTCACCACCCCGAATACCTTAACCGGCTCATGGACAAGGCGATCTTGTTTAAGCGCCAGTCGAATGGCTGGCCGAAGGCCGAGCGACTAAACCGCGAGGCGCTTCCCTCGCTCCCGCTGGCGGAGTTGGTAGCAAGGGGCTGGGAAGATGCCTAGGCCCTCGCAAATCGTTTTGCTGGTGGAAGACAAGCGTCACCAAATGTTCGCGCAAGCGCTATTTCGCAAGCGTGGTTTAAGCAAGGTTATCCGACCTCTCGCCGTCCCCGCAGGGAGGGGCGACGCGAAGAAGTACGTACTCGATTCCTTGGCGAGCGAGGCAAGGGCGATTCGTAGCCGCGCGGCGGAAGGATTTCTGATCGTGATGCTCGACGCGGACGAGACGACCGTCGAACGGCGGCTCGCCGAGGTGAACGCCAAACTCCGAGAGAACGGTCAGGATTCGTTGGAGGACGGCAAGCGCGTCGAGTGTTGGGTTCCGAAACGCAACATCGAGACTTGGTTGATGTGTCTGCTCGAACGGCTATGCGCCGAGACCGAAGACTATAAACGCCAGTTTGAGCATCGCTATGCCGAGGAAAGTAAAGCGGTTCGCTCGGCAATTTCCGTTCTGGATCAAAAAGCCGAAAACGTTACCCCACCCTCCTTACGACGAGTCGTGTCCGAGTCGCAAGCGCTGGCGAGCGGTCGCTAGTTTGGGGCGAAATCCCGAATCCTGGGGTAAAAGTTAGCATCTCCAAACTTAGCCCGTGCTAACCTAGCGAAAACTAGGCTAGCAATTACTAAGTATGGCGACTCTCCAACGCATGGCCGCGCCCGAGCGGCGTGAAGCGATTCTGGACGCGGCGATCCAGCTTTTCTCGGACCGTGGGTTCCGGGGGACCACGACGCGCGATCTCGCCGCCGCCGTCGGCGTGACGGAACCCGTTCTTTATCAACATTTTCCCGCCAAGAGCGATCTCTACTCCGCGATCATGGAGCGGAAGATCGAGCAGACCGGCGGGTTGCACCAGAGGCTTCGCCAACTGTGCGAGGCCGACATGTCCGACTACGACTTTTTCCTCGGGCTCGCCAATCTGATCGTCGAATGGCACCAGGACCCGACGTTTATCCGCCTGATGCTTCGCAGCGGCCTCGACGGACACGAACTGAGCCGTATCTTCTTCGAGCGGATGTCTTGCGACTACATGGACACGATCGCCGCCAGCATCGAGCGCCGAATCGCGGCGGGGACGCTGCGCCAAGTGGAACCGAACGTGGCCGCCTACGCTTTCACGTCGATGATCGGTCACTACTGCCTCGACAAGCTGCTGTTTCCTTATAAAGATCTCGCGGGCGACGGCGGGGTCGAAACCATGGTCGACATCTTCCTCGGAGGTCTTAAAAAGTATGCCTAGAGCCGTTCCAATCCTGATTCTTACCGCGACGTTTCTCGCCGGGTGCGGCGAGAAAGCCGAGCCGACCGCTCAGGCCGCGCCGAAAGCGCCCGAAGCGATCGCCGTGCGCACGGCGAAGGCCGAATCGCGGCGGGTGGAGAAGAACCTGCTCGTGACCGGCGAACTGGCGGCGGACGAAACGGTGGCCATGCGGTTCGAGGTAGGCGGCCGAGTGGCGAGCGTGCGCGCGGATTTCGGCCAACTGGTAAAGAAGGGCGACACGCTCGCCGAACTCGATCCCACCGAGTACCGGTTGCAGGTGGACAAGGCGCGCGCGCTGCTGGCGCAAGCGCTGGCGCGCGTGGGTCTCGGGCCCGATCAAGCGAGCGTCGTTCCGCAAAGCTCGCCCGCGATCCGGCAGGCGGAAGCGCAATTGGCCGACGCGAAATCGAAGTACGATTCCGCGGCGAAGCTGATCGAGACCGGCGATATCGCGAAAGAACGGTTCGTCGAACTCGACAAATCGATGCAGGCGCGACAAGCGGCGCTGGAGGCGATGCGCGACGAACTGCGGGTGCAGGTGGCGAACGTCGAATCGCTGAAGGCGGAAGTGAAGCTCGCCGAGAAGCGGCTGAACGACACCGTCATTCGCGCCCCGTTCGACGGCGCGGTGATCGAGCGGATGGTCTCGCCCGGACAGTTCATCAAGGACATGGAGAACACTCCGGTGCTGCGCATGGTGTCGACTTCGGCCATCCGTCTGCGCGTAAGCGTGCCGGAAACCGCTTCCGGCAGCGTGAAAGTGGGCTCGAAGCTGAGCTTCGTTACCGACGCCGCGCCGGGACAGACGTTTACGGCGACGGTGCAAACCCTGAATCCGTCGCTCGACGCGAAATCGCGCATCATGATCGTCGAGGCGAAATTGCCGAACCCCGGCTGGCGGCTGCGCCCCGGCACGTTCGTGCAAGTGCGGCTCACCACGGCGAAAGACGTCGAGATCGTGTCGGTGCCGAAACGCGCGCTCTACAACGTCGCCGGACTCACGAAGGTCTTCGCGGTGCGCGACGGCAAGGCGGTGGAGTATCGCGTCGCGCCGGGCGTCGAGGGCGCCGATTGGATGGAAGTGCCCGAAGGGACCGTAAAGGCCGGCGAGACGGTGGCCGTCAGCAATCTCGGCGCGCTGGTGGATAAAGCCGTAGTGAAGGCCAACTAAAGGAGCCTTATGCAAACGCTCGCCAACATTTGCATTAAGCGGCCCGTCTTCGCGACGATGCTGATTCTCGCGCTGATGGTGCTGGGCGTCAACGCGTACTTTCAACTGGGCGTCGATCTTTTTCCGAAGGTCGATTTTCCGTTCGTCACGATCACCACCACGCTGCGCGGCGCGGCTCCGGAAGAAGTGGAGTCGCAAGTCTCGAAGCGCATCGAGGAGGCGGTGAACACGATCTCGGGCATCGACGAACTGCGCTCTACGTCGGCCGAAGGCGTGTCGCAAGTGCAGATCACGTTCGTGCTCGAAAAGGATCCCGACGTGGGCGCGCAGGAAGTGCGCGACGCCGTAAACAAGATTCTCAATACGCTGCCCCGGGACGCCGATCCGCCGATTATCGAAAAAGTGGCCAGCGACGCGAGCCCGGTACTGAACGTCGTGGTGGCCTCGAACCGCGATCCGCGCGAAACCACCAAGCTGGTCGACGATCTCATTAAGAAGAACCTCGAATCGATTTCGGGCGTCGGCCAAGTGCGCTTCGTCGGCGACCGTCAGCGGCAAATTCAGGTCTGGCTGGACGGCGAGAAGCTGTACTCGTACAACCTGAACGTCGATCAGGTGCGCGCGGCGGTGTCTTCGCAAAACGTCGAGATTCCGGGCGGGCGCGTCGATCAGGGCTCGCGCGAAGTTTCGCTACGCACACTGGGCCGCGTGGAACGGCCGGTCGATTTCAACCGCATCCTGGTCGCGAACTCGGGCGGGCGGCCGATTCGGATCTCGGATATCGGGCGCGTGGCGGACGGCGTCGAGGAACCGCGCTCTCTCGCGATGCTCGACGGACAGCCCGCGGTAGTGCTCGAAATCCGGAAGCAGGCGGGCACGAACACGCTCGCCGTCATCAAAGCCGTCAAAGAGCGTATCGACGGCGTGCGCAACATCCTGCCGCCGGACTTCAAGATCACCTACGCGCGCGATCAGTCGGGCTTCATCGAGCAATCGTTCGAAGCCGTGCAGGCGCACCTGGTGGAAGGCGCGATTTTCGCTTCGATCATCGTGTTGCTCTTCATGCGCAACTGGCGGGCGACGCTCATCGCGGCGATCGCCATTCCCACCTCGGTGATCTCGACGTACACGTTGATGCAAATGATGGGCTTTACGCTCAACCAGATCACCATGCTCTCGCTGGTGCTGATGGTGGGTATCGTGATCGACGACGCGATCGTCGTGCTCGAAAACATTTTCAAGAACCTCGAGGAGAAGAATCTCGACCCGGTGGCGGCGGCGATCGAGGGCACGCGGGAAATCGGGCTCGCGGTGCTCGCCACTACGCTCAGTCTGGTGATCGTGTTTCTGCCGGTGGCGCTGATGTCGGGCATCGTCGGCAAGTTTATGTCGAGCTTCGGCTACACGGCCGCGTTCGCCATCATGGTGTCGCTCCTCGTCAGTTTCACGCTGACGCCGATGCTCTGCTCGCGCTTCCTCAAGAAGACGGAGCACAAAGAGGGCGCGAGTTCGAAGGACACGTGGCTCTATAAAGTGCTCGACCGCCCCTACGCCGCGATGCTGCGCTGGTCGATGCGGCATCGCTGGGCGATCGTGACGGTGGCGGTGCTGGTGCTGATTTCGACCGGGCCGATCTTCATGACCATCGGCAAGGACTTTTTGCCGAAGGACGACCAGAGCGAGTTCGAGGTGACGGTGCGGCTGCCTCCGGGATCGTCGCTCGAAGGTTCGGCGAAAGTATTCGAGCAAGTGGAGGCGGAACTGCGCGGATTGCCCGGCGTCGCCCACTTGCTCACCACGATCGGCGCGGATTCGCGCCAGCAAGTGGACCGAGGCAGCGTAATCGTCGAACTGGTTCCGGTGGAGAAACGCAAGGAAGATCAGTTCGCCATCATGGACCAGGCGCGCGCGCGGCTGCAAAAGTTCCGCGACCTGACGATCGGCGTGCAACCGCCGGCGGTGATTCAAGGGGCGGGATCGACGAAGGAGTTCCAGTTCTTCATCCAAGGCACGGATTTAAAGCGCCTGGAAGAATACTCGAGCAAGATCATGGCGGGCTTGGCGGCGTTGCCCGGAGTGGTCGATCTCGAAAGTTCCTACGAAGCGGGCAAGCCCGAGTTGCGCGTGCGGATCAATCGCGACAAGGCGTCGGACTTGAGCGTCAGCGTGTCGAGCGTGGCGACCGCGATGCAGACGCTGGTGGGCGGCGACGACCAAGTGAGCACGTATCGCGAGGGCGACGACCGCTACGACGTGCAACTGCGCGTCGAGAAGGAATTCCGCACTTCGACGGGCGCGCTCGAACGGTTGTACGTTCCTTCGACGACGCTGGGCAACGTGGCCGTCTCGAACGTGGCGCGGTTCGAGGAGGCGACCGGACCGACGCAGATCGACCGCTACAACCGGCAGCGGCAGATCATGATCACGGCCAACATTTTGAAGGAGCAGAACTCGCAGAGCAAGGTGATCGAGGAAGTGGACAAGATCGTCGCCGGGCTCGACTTGCCGCCGGGGTACGCGACCGGATTGACGGGCCAGTCGAAGGAATTCGGGCGCGCGGCGGCGAACTTTTTGGCGGCCGCGCTCTTGTCGTTCATCTTCATGTACATGATTTTGGCGGCGCAGTTCGAGAGCTTCGTCGATCCGATCACGATCCTGATCTCGCTGCCGATGTCGATTCCGTTCGCGCTGATTTCGCTGATGGCGTTCGGCGAGAACTTCTCGATCATCTATTCGTCGGTGGGCGTGCTGGTGCTGTTCGGCATCGTCAAGAAAAACTCGATTTTGCAGATCGATCACATCAAGCAGTTGCGCGCGAAGGGCATGCCGCGATTCGAAGCCATTATCAAGGGTTGCGAAGACCGGCTGCGGCCGATTCTGATGACCACGGCGGCGCTGGTGGCGGGCATGATTCCGCTGGCGGTCGGTACGGGCGCGGGCGCGGGGTCGCGACGGTCGGCGGCGATCACGGTGATCGGCGGCCAGACGCTGTGCTTGCTGCTGACGCTGCTGCTGACGCCGGTGGCGTACTCGCTGTTCGACGACTTCATCCATTCGCCGATCTGGGGCAAGATCGGGCGTGCGGTTTCGCTGCGGGGCGCGCGCGCGCGGCGCGGATTGCAGAGCGCGACGGGACTGTTCGGCGTTCTCGCGCTGCTGTTCGTCTTCGCGGGCCCCGCGCAGGCGCAGACTCCGGCGACGAGGTTGATCGCATTAAAAGAAGCGGTCGAACTCGCGCTCAAGAACAATTTGGAAGTCGAGATCACGCGCAACGCGACGTCCACCGCGCGGGCCGCGTTTAAGGCGGCGCAGGGCGCGTTCGATCCGGTGTTCCGTGTCTCGCCGGGCTACGAGAACCGGCGCACGCCGACGTCGAGCCTACTGCTATCGCCGACGGGAACGGTGGAAGAGACGGTGGCCAACGTCAACAGTTCGTACCTGCAAACGTTGCCCTGGAACGGAACGCAGTTCAGCGCGGGCTTCGACAATCGCCGCGACACCACCAACAACCCGTTCACCGGGTTAACGCCCTTTTACTCGTCGCGTTTCGCGGCCACGCTGGCGCAACCGATCCTGCGCGGGCGGGAAACCGACAACGCGCGAACGGAACTGATCGTGCGAAAGCGGCAGGCGGGAATCGCGGACCTGGATTTGGAGGCGCGCGCGGTGGACGTCGTGTCGCGCGTGCAGGCGGCGTATTGGGATTTGCTCGCGGCGCAGCGCGACGCGCTGGTCAAACGCGATTCGGTGGACTACGCGCGCACGCAACTGGAAATGAACCTGCGGATGATCGCGAGCGGCACGCTGGCGGCGGTGGAGCGCGCGGCTTCCGAGGCCGAACTGGAGCGGCGCAAGGACAGCTATCTCTCGGCGGTCGAGTTGACCGCGACGCTCGAAAACTCGCTCAAGACGTTGATCGCCTCGGGCCGCGAGGACGCGATCTGGGGACAGACGCTGGTTCCTTCCGACGCCGAACCGCAAAAGTCGCCGGCGATCGAAAACGTAGACGAAGCGATGAGGAGCGCGATCGGGAAGCGCGTCGAATTGCGCCAATTGATTCTCGAACGCGAGAACGCGAACGACCGGAAACGTTTGGCGCGGGATCTCACCCGACCCGGTCTGACGGCGAACCTGACCTACGCCGTGAACGGTCTGGGCGGCGTCCTGAATCCGAACCCCAACCCGATCACGGGAACGCCGCAGGTGGTGCCGCCCGCGTTCCTGGGCGGCCTGGGGACGTCGCTGGGCAACATGTTCCAATACCCGACGGTGCAGGCGGGCTTGACGTTCGACTGGAACATCCGCAATCGAGCGGCGGAAGGCTTGTTCGAGCAAACGGCGGCGCAGGAGCGGCAGTTGAGGCTCGAAACCGCGCGCATCGAGCAGGCGGTAACGACCGAAGTTCGCAACGCGCTGCAGGCGATCTCGACGGCGAGGCAGCGAATCGCCGCGGCGGACGCGAGCGCTCGGGCCGCGCAAGAGAAACTCGAAAGCGAGTTGAGATTGTTCGGTACCGGGGAGTCCACCAACTTCCTAGTACTGACGCGGCAGAACGAACTCGCCGACTCGCGCACCCGCGCCATCGCCGCCCGGCTGAACTTGTATAAGGCGCAGGTGAACCTGGCTCGCGCCACCGGCACGGCGCTCGAGGCGCAAGAGATCTCGCTGCGCTAAAACATTCCGGTTGTGAATTGTCGGTGGAAATCGAATCGATTTCGCACCTACTCATCGGCTTGCGCCGATCCACAGTAACCGGGGTTCGGAAGGGTTGCCGGTTCGCCGCGCAGTCTCTAACGTAGAAGCGTGCCCGCCGTTCTCGACCGCGAATCCGTCTCTCTCCCCGCGGGCGCGATGCGCACGCTGCCTTCGAATCTCGACGCGGAACGCTTGGTGCTGGGCTCGATCCTGCTGGATCCCGAGGCGTACATCACCGTCGCCGGGCTGTTGAAGGAAGCGGATTTTTCGCTCGAAGCGAACCGACGGATTTTCGTCCGTATGGGCGAGATTTACGACAAGGGCGCGCGGATCGACCGCGTGACGCTCGCCGAGGAGTTGTCGCGCCAAGGGCAACTCGAATCGGTGGGCGGACTGAGCTATCTGATCTCGCTCGACGAGCACCTGCCGCAGATTTACGATCTCGAAAGCTACCTTGGCATCGTGCGCGAAAAGGCGATGCTGCGCAAGATCATCCTGACTTCGCAGCAGACCATCGACCGCTGCTTCCTCGCGAACGAGGACGCGGCGAAAATTCTGGGCGACACCGAGCAGTCGTTTATCGAGATCACGGGCGACTCGAACCGCGATTCGCTCGCGACGCCGAAGGACATCATCGACGCCTACGAGGGCGGGTTGGACTCGATGCTCGACCCTTCGACGCGGGTGAGCGGCATTTCGACCGGCTTCATCGAGCTCGACCGGATGACCGGCGGGTTTCGCGGCGGCGAACTGATTATTCTCGCGGCGCGCCCCGCGATGGGCAAAACGGCGCTGGCCCTGAACATCGGCCAACACATCGCCACGAATCGGAAGAATCCGAAGACGGTGGCGCTGTTCTCGCTCGAAATGTCGAAAGAGTCGCTTTTGACGCGTATGATCTGCGCGACGGCGCGCGTCGATCAATCGCAATTTCGCGCGGGCAAGCTCGAAACGGACGAGCGCTATCGACTGGCGAAGGCGGCCACGGGATTGATGGAAGCGCCGCTGTTCATCGACGACTCGTCGAACGCGAACCTGATGGACATGCACTCGAAGCTGCGGCGGCTGAAAGCGGAACACGGCCTGGGACTAGTGATCGTCGACTATTTGCAACTGATGACGGCGCGCGGGCGGCACGAAAATCGCGTACAGGAAGTGAGCGCGCTGTCGCGCGGATTGAAGCTGCTGTCGAAGGATCTGAACGTACCGGTGCTGGTGCTCAGCCAGTTGAGCCGCGCGCCGGAGTCGCGCCCCGGCGATCATCGTCCGCAGTTGAGCGATTTGCGCGAATCGGGCTCGATCGAGCAAGACGCCGACTTAGTGGCGTTTGTCTTTCGCGAGGAGTATTACAAGCCCGACCGCGCGGATTTGAAGGGCGAGGCGGAGATCATTCTCGCCAAGCAGCGTAACGGTCCGGTGGGCAAGATCAAGCTGGTTTTCCTGCATCAGTTCACGAAGTTCGAGAATCGCGCCGACGACTTCCGGGCGCTCGACCGCAACGAGGATTAGTCGAGCCGGTTCGGACGTATACTCTCGAAGAGGTAGTCGCGATGTCGAAAGTAGTCCGATATTGCCTGTTTGCGGCGCTTGCCATTTTGGCTTACCGCTTGTCGTCGGAATTCGTACTCTCGCGTTACGTTCACGCGGCGACGCCGCAAGCCGCCTTCTTTGCACGTTCCGAAATTACGGAGCGGCTTCCCTCCGGCGAGATTCGTCGCCACGGAGAGCGCACGACGACCGTGTACACGGACGGTACCGTAAGGGACAGACGGTTACGGGGGAACAAGAGTATCTCGGTTATTCGGCGGTTCGGGTAGAAGAGCCCATGCGGTCTCTCAACAAACATCGAATCCAGTTCGTCCGGATTCTCATTCCGGCGCTCGACTGTTTTCAAGCCGAGATCGTTAGTACGACATACGACGAAAATGGAGCCTTCGTAGGAGAGATGCTCACGAAAGCCGTAGAGATTACGACGGGGCAATCGGCGACTACACCGTCTTCGTCGCCCGGCTACACGGAAATGAAGCCGTCGACCGCGTACGCGAAGGCCTTGGGCGTCGCGCCCTGCGAAACCTGCGGAAAGCGCCGCGACGCGATGGACCGGGAGTACGAGAAGGCGCAAACTCGACCGTAGTGCCCCCGATGATTTCGGTCGCCGACTTATTTGCGCGGTCTCGGATCGGCAAAAAACTGGGACCGCACGGCTTCGACTACATCTTCCTCGTCGTGTACCTAGTCGCCATTTCCACCTTTGTCTCGCGCCACATGTTGTTGGCAAACGCCTTGGCTCTGGCGTTGGGACTCGCGTTCTGCGGTCCACGATTCGCGGCTAGCGTTTGCGTTTGGGCGGCGGGCGCTTTTCTCTCCTTATGGTTTAAGTGGCCCCTTATCGCGGCGATCGGCGTGCTGTGGCTCGTCCTATTCATCGTTCGCCGCCGCGAGCTTCGCAAAACTTCCGAGTGACGCGGTGTCGGTAGGCGAACAATAGCGCGAGGCCCGGCTGGACGGCCCAGGCGGGCGCGAACTTGTGCTCGAAAGTCATCGAGTCGGTGAGAAGCGTGCGGGGCGCCCCCTCTTCGAGAAGAGCTTCGAAGCGATGCTCGTGACGCCACTTCCGGAACGGCCCGGAGACGATCTCGTCGACGAAGAGACGATCGCGGACGTAGGCGGTATGCATCGCGTGCCACGGCCCTAGAAGCGTCGTGACGATTAATTCGACGCCCGCTTCGAGCCCCTCGCCGCGCAGGCGTTCGACACGCGGCAGAAGCCACGCGGGCGTGAGGAGTTTCACCGCGTCCGGACGCTCGTGGAAGGCGAACACCCGCTCCACCGGCGCGTCGATGACGGAACTGCGTTCGTAACGGCCCATGTACACTGATGCTCTATAAGATGCCGCTCAGCCTTTCGGGGATTGCGAAACAGTTCGGTGGCGTGGCCGCGCTGCGCGACGGCACGCTCGAAGTTCGCGCCGGCGAAGTGCATCTGTTGATGGGCGAAAACGGCGCGGGTAAATCGACGTTGATGAAGATCGCCGCCGGAATGCTCCGGCCCGACGGCGGCGAGTTCCTGTGGCGCGGCGAGCGCGTGTCGCTCGCGCGGCCCGCCGACGCGGCGAAGTTGGGAATCGCCATGGTGCATCAGGAAAGCCTGCTCGCGCCGCACCTCACCGTCGCCGAGAACATTTTTCTGGGCCGCGAGGAGGGCTGGCGGTTTCGGCGATCTCGCGTTACGCAGGCGGCGGCGCGACTGATCGAGGAGCATCGTTTCCCCTTGCAACCGGACTGGCGCGTCGACCGGCTCAGCCCCGCCGGCCGGCAGATGGTGGAGATTTGCCGTGCGATCGCGCACGGCTCTTCCCTGTTGATTTTCGACGAACCCACGTCGTCGCTTTCGGAGGCGGAGACGGGAGAGGTGTTCCGCATCGTGCGCGCGTTGAAAGAGCGCGGAGCGGGCGTCGTCTACATCACGCATCGCCTCGAAGAGTTACGGACGATCGGCGATCGGGTGACGGTACTACGCGACGGAGAAACGGTACACTCCGGCGCGCTGGCCGACCTGTCGCGCGAGGACTTGATCCGCCACATGGTGGGACGCGAACTCTCGGCGGTCTACCGTCGTGAGCCGCTGGCACCCGGCGAGACAGTGTTGCGGGTGCGGGGTCTGGCGTCGCCGCCTTTCGTTAGAAACGTTTCCTTCGACCTGCGCCGCGGCGAAATCGTGGGACTGGCGGGACTGGTGGGCGCGGGGCGGACGGAGTTGTGCCGGGCGATTTTCGGCGTGGACCGCCCCCGCTCGGGAGAAGTGCGAATAAACGGCGCGACGGTGGAAACGCGTTCGCCGGGGGACGCGCGACGCGCGGGATTGGCGCTGATCCCCGAAGATCGCGGGCGACACGGATTGGCGCGAATGCTGCCCGTGGGTCCGAACTTGAGCGTCGCAAGTCTCGACCGCCTGTGTCGCGCGGGGTTCGTCGAAGCGCGCCGGGAGCGGGCTATGGTCGAGGAATTCGTCGAAAAGCTGCGGATTAAGACGGCGGGCGCGGCACAACTTGCCGGACGGCTGTCGGGGGGCAATCAGCAAAAGGTGGTTATCGGCAAGTGGGTGGCGCGCGGCGCGAAGGTGTTTCTGTTCGACGAGCCGACGCGGGGCATCGACGTCGGAGCGAAGGCGGAGGTGTTTCGGGCGATGGACGATCTGGCGCGCGAAGGCGCGGCGATCTTGATGGTGAGTTCCGAACTGCCGGAGTTGCTGAGCGTCGCCGACCGGATTTTGGTGATGCGGCAAGGCGAGATCGCGGGCGAGCTTCCACGCGGAGCCGCCCAGGAAGACGTGATGAGGCTGGCCGTCTGACGTGATCCAACGTTTATTACCGTTTTTGTTTTTAATCGCGCTGTTCGCCGCGCTGGCGATTTTATCGCCGAACTTTTTGACCAACGCCAATCTGTCGAGCGTCGTCCGCCAGACGGCGGTGATCGACGTTATGGCGCTGGGCATGACGATGGTGATTATCGCGGGCGGCATCGATTTGTCGGTGGGCTCGATTCTGGCGTTCGGCGGGCTGCTGGGGACGATGGCGATCGAGAAAGGCGCGCCGATCCCCGCCGGGATCGCGGTGGGCGTTTTGGCCGGCATGGCGTGGGGCTTCGTCAACGGCTTCTTGACCGCGCAACTGAAAATCAGTCCATTCATCGTGACGCTGGGCACGCTGGGCATCGTACGCGGCATCACGCTGATCGTGTCGAACGGATTGCCGGTACACAGTCTGCCCTCGGGTTTTTCGTATCTGGGCGAGGGCACTCTCGGCGGCGTGCCGTTCGTCCTGTGGATTCTCCTTCTGTGCGCTCTCGCCGTTCATGCGCTGCTCGAACACACGAAGCTGGGCCGCCACGCCTTCGCCATCGGCAGCAATCCGGAAGCGGCGTACTACACGGGCATTCCGGTGGCGTTCTCGACCGTCGCCGTTTATTCGCTATGCGGCCTGCTCACCGGGCTGGCGGGCATGATCGAAGCGTCGCGCCTGATGACCGGCCAACCGACCGCCGGGCAAGGTTACGAGTTGCAAGCCATCGCGGCGGTGGTGATCGGCGGCGGCAGTTTGCGCGGCGGCGAAGGTACGGTAGTGGGGACGCTGGTGGGCGCTCTCATTATGGGATTGCTTTCAAATGGCAGCGATTTACTGGGCATCTCGCCCTACGTGCAGCAGGCGTTGATCGGCGCGGTGATCATCCTCGCCGTGACGCTCGACGAGATCAGGAAGCGGAAGGCAGTCTGAAAACGCCCAGCGCCGCGCCCGTCATCAGCAGTCCGACACAGACGATTACGGCGGCCGACAACACCGGAACGAGTTGAAACGCCTTGCTGGAGGCGAGCTTCGGCATCGAAGGCACTAGCGACTTCGCGTAGAGCACCGCCGCTCCGATCGCCATCAACACCAGCGCCAAGCCGAGGCTGAAGGTCACTAGCAGCAGCATTCCGTAGCCGGTGCGGCCGATCGCGATCGCGCTGAGCAAGAGCACCAGCGCGGATGGGCAGGGGACCAATCCGCCGGATACGCCCAGCGCGACTAGGCTCGCCATCGTCACCTTTTCGGGAACGTGGTGATGATGATGGTGTTGGCCGTCGCCATGGTGATGGTGGTGGTCGCCGTCCCCATGATGGTGGTGATGATGCCCGTGATCGTCTCCACCGATTCCGACGAGCCTCGCCAAGCGCTTTCGGAACAGGTTGAAGCCGATCATCACGATCGCGAGCCCGGAGATCGCGCCGAGCCACGGCACGATCCGCTCCGGAAGGATGTACTGCGAAAGGAAGAGCGTAATCAACCCCAGTGCGAACACGCTGATCGTATGGGTGAACGTCACCATCGCGCCGAGAAACGCCGCGTGTTGCAGCGTCCCCCGCGCTCCCACCAGATACGCGGCGACGATGGTCTTGCCGTGACCGGGCGAGAGCGCGTGCGTCGCCCCCAACAAAAACGCGGCTCCCAAACCGAGCAGGGCCACCGAGAAGGGAATCTCGCGGCGGCTTAGAAGCGTCGAGAGAAAGTCTCCGCGCACCACCATGCCGGGCGCCGTTTCTTGCGGTCCGCCGACGTGGATCGGGGCGGGCGCGGGCACGCGCTCTTCGGATACCGTGGGCGGCGCAACCGGCGCGGCGGGAGGGGCGGGCGGCGCCGCCGCGACGGTCACGGTCGCTTTCAGGTCCTGAGGCGGCGCGACGTTCGCGTTTTCGGGATATTCGGCGAGCGCCTTGCTGAGATCGCGCGCGTCGCCGATCGTCAGTTCCTTCCAGCCCGCTCGTCCTTCGAAATTCGTATCGAGATACTCGACCGTGCCGCCCGACGGGACGGCGACGATCAAGGAAGCCGTCGCGCGCATCACCGGCATGTTGCCCGCGCCGTCCGAGACGACGACATCGGTCTTCAGCAATCGCGCGCTCAGCGGCCGGCCGTCGGCGGAAAACTTCAACCCGCGAACCCATTCCTTCATCTTTTCGCGGCCCAAAACGGGCAACGCGGCGCGGTCCTGCGTTAGTTCGAAGGTCGGGATCTCCGCCAAGTCCAGCGCGTAAACCACTCGCAAAACCCCGGGACCCGGGTCGAGCCGCGCGTAGTGGCTGACGCTGAAATTGCCCATAGGATGCGCGTCCATCGGGATCGCGGCCGCCAGGAGAAGAAACGGCAAAACCGGGTAGCGCATCGTCATCACAACCATACGGCGAACGGCGGTAAACGGATTCGCGCTCATGCTAAGTTAAGAGGCTTGATCGCCTCGCTGATCGATCACACCCTCCTCAAGGCGGATGCGACCCGTGACGACATTTTACGGCTGTGCGCCGAGGCGCGGCGGTACGCCTTCTTTTCGGTCTGCGTAAATCCCTATTGGGTGGGCCTCGCGGCGTCGGAATTGGAAGGCTCCGGCGTGAAGGTCTGCGCCGTCGCGGGATTTCCGTTGGGCGCTTCGACGGCGTTCGCCAAATCGACCGAGGCCGATCAAGCCTTGAGCGACGGCGCGTCGGAGATCGACATGGTGATCAATATCGGGGCGCTGCGTTCGGGCGATACGGCGACGGTGGTGGAGGAAATCTCCCTGCTCGCCGAGATTTGCCGCGACTCTTCGGCGTTGCTTAAGGTTATCCTCGAAACCGCCCTGCTCGCGGACGCTCAAAAAGAACTCGCCTGCGAGTTGGCGGTGCGCGCCAAGGCGGATTTCGTCAAGACCTCGACCGGCTTCGCGGCCAAGGGCGCCACCGCCGAGGACGTCGCATTGATGCGGCGCGTCGTTGGCCCGGATATCGGCGTGAAGGCTTCGGGTGGCATTCGCACGCTGGCGGACGCGCAAGCGATGATCGCGGCGGGCGCGAACCGCATCGGCGCTTCGGCGAGCGTCGCCATCGTCGAAGCGGAGCGCGCCTTGGCGGAATCGGCGAAATGAAACGCGCCAAGCCCAAACCGCGCTTCGGCCAGCGCGAGGAGCTGCTCGATTTTCTTCTCGAAGCGGCGGCCGTCGCCTCCGAAACGCTCGATCTCGACAAACTGCTCGCCGACGTCGGCGCGTTGGTGGACCGCGCGGCGCCCCCGAGTTTGCTGGCGATTCTTCTATATAGCGAACGGCGGCGGACGTTGCGCATCCGCTACGCGCGCGGCCATCGCGAAGAAGTGGTCCGCAATCTCGACTTGCAGTTGGGCGAAGGCATCGTCGGCACGGCGGCGATGACGCGGCAACCGGTTCGCGTGGACGACACCCGGCGCGACGCCCGCTATCTGAACGCCGTCGATCCGGTGCGTAGCGAACTCGCGGTGCCGATGGTGACGCGCGGCCGATTGGTCGGTGTCATCGATCTCGAATCGACGCAGCCCGGCGCGTACTCCGTCGAAGATCAAGCGTTGTTAATGCTGGTGGCCTCGCGCGTGGCGATCGCCATCGACAACGCGCGCCTGCACCGGCGGTTGGAACGCAATCACCGGACGCTCCGCACGCTCTCCGTACTGGCCCAGGAATTCGCGTCGATCCTCGATCTGGACGAACTTCTGAAACGCATCGCGATGGCCGTGCGCGTCTTGATCGATTTCGACGCGTTCAGCATTTTGATGGTCGAAGGAAAGTACCTGCGCCACCGATTCAGTCAACGCTACGACCAGCGCGTCGAACTCGACAACATCAAGATCGGCAAGGGCGTCACCGGTCACGCCGCGGAATCCCGCGAGGCCATTCTGGTGAAGGATACAAAGCTCGATCCGCGATACATTCCCGGACATCCCGACATCCGTAGCGAAGTGGCGGTACCGTTGATCGTTAAGGACCGCCTGATCGGCGTCATCGACGTCGAGAGCGAGCGGATCGGCCACTTCACCGAGGATCACGTGCGCATGCTGGGCTTGCTGGCCCCGCAGGTGGCGACGGCGATCGAGAACGCGAGCCTCTACGTCGAGGTGGAGTCTCGCAAGAAAGAGATGGAGGCCGATCTGCAAGCCGCGCGCCGCTTGCAACACGTACTCTTGCCGCGCGAGGCTCCGGCGATCGGCGGTTTGGATATCGCCATCGGCGCTCGCCCGGCGCGCGAGATTACGGGCGATATCTACGATTTCTTCGAGCACGGCGGGGACTATGCGCTGATCGCGTTCGGCGATTCGAGCGGGAAAGGCGCGGCGGCCGCGCTGTACGGCGCGCTGGTCGGCGGACTGCTGCGTTCCATGGGCCCCCGGCGGCGCGGACCGGCGGTGCTGTTGCGAGCTTTGAACGAGACGTTGGTCGAGCGCAAGGTGGCGGCGCAATACGTCACGCTCACCAACATTCTTTGGAACCAGAGCGATTGCACCATGACGGTCGCCAACGCCGGCGCCATCCCGCCGCTGATCCTGCGCGACGGCGAGTTGTCGCAGCCGGACGTGGAAGGCGTGCCGATCGGACTGCTGGACGCGCAAGAGTACGAGGAGAAATCGATTCAGTTGCAACCCGAGGATCTGGTGGTTCTCTACTCGGACGGATTTCAGGATCAACTCAACCCGCAGGGCGTGCAGTTCGGCGAAGGGGAACTGGTGCGCACGTTGCGCGCCCACGCGGACAAGCCCGTGCGCCAGATCGTCGATTCGATGTTCGCGGAACTCGACCGCCACCGCCGCCACGTGGCGTTGGGCGACGATCAGTCGATGATCGCGATGAAGGTCCAGCCGTAATGCTCACGCCCTTCGCCTACCGGGGCGGCGAGCTTTGTTGCGACGGGGTTCCGCTGCGAGGAATCGCGGAGAGATACGGCACGCCCACGTTCGTTTATTCGGCGGCGGGGCTGCTCGAACGCTATGGCGCGTACGACGACGCCTTCGGCGCTCTGCCGCATCTGGTTTGCTACGCCGTCAAGGCGAACGGAAACCTCGGCGTGCTTCGCGTGCTGGCCGAGGCGGGCGCGGGATTCGACATCGTTTCCGCGGGCGAGTTGTATCGCGTGCTGGCGGCGGGCGGCGACGCGCGCAAGACGGTGTTCTCGGGCGTCGGCAAAACCGCCGACGAGATGCGCTACGCCCTCGAGCGCGGCATCCACAGCTTCAACTGCGAATCGGAAGGCGAACTGGAAACGCTTAGCGCCGTCGCCGCCGATCTCGGCGCGTCGGCGAAAATCGCGTTGCGCGTCAATCCCGACATCGACGCGCAGACGCACCCGAAAATCTCCACCGGCCTTCGCGACAACAAGTTCGGGATCGATATCGCCGAAGTGGAGGACGTGTACGATCGCGCGGCGCGCTTGCCCGGACTGTCGGTGGAGGGCGTGAGTTGCCACATCGGGTCTCTGATCATGGAACCCGCGCCGTTGATGCAGGCCGCCGACAGCCTAATCGCGCTTACGGTACGCCTGCAAAAGCGCGGACTGCCGATTCGGACGATCGATTTCGGCGGCGGATTGGGAATCGCCTACCGCGCGGGGGAAACCACGCCCACCATCGCGGAGTTCGTCGCGCAAATCCGGGATCGCGCCCGAGACCTCGGTCTCACGGCGATGGTGGAGCCGGGCCGCAGCGTCGCGGGCGAGTGCGGAGCGCTGATCGCGCGGGTCGTCGGGCGCAAGCGGAATCGCGGAAAGGAGTTCGTCGTCCTCGACGCCGCGATGAACGATTTGTTGCGCCCCACGCTGTACGAGGCGCACCATGAGATCGTGCCGTTGATCGAGAAAGACCGCGCGAGCGTCGTCGCCGACGTGGTCGGGCCGGTTTGCGAGACGGGCGATTACCTCGCGCGTTCGCGATCGATCGGCGCGGTAGAGCCCGGCGAGTGCGTGGCGCTGCTGACGTGCGGCGCTTACGGATTCGTCATGTCCTCGAACTACAACGCCCGACCGCGCGCGGCGGAGGTGCTGGTCGAGAACGGACGCGCGGCGCTAGTGCGGCGGCGCGAGACGTTCGAGGACTTGATCCGCGGCGAATCGCGAGGCTGACGTGTATAGCCGTCATCGCCGGCAGGCCGGGGTCGTTTTCGCGGTCGTCGAAATCGTTCTGACGCTGGCGTCGTTCGAGGCGGCGTATCGTTTGCGCGCCGCCGCGCCGTTCGACCGCAACTTCTTTCTCGATCCGCCGGTGCGCGCGTTGCTCGCCGCGACGGCGGTGTCGCTGTGGGCTGGGCTCGCGCTGTGGATCGGCGTTTACGGGCGCATCGTCACCGCCGGTCGATGGGCCTTGTTTCAAGACACCTTTCAACAGGTCGCGCTAGGCGGCATCGGGATGGTGTTGGTCGAGTATCTGGCGCGCCTCGATCTCAGCCGGTCGTTTCTGGGCTTGTTCGCGGCGATTAGCGGCGCGTCGCTGCTACTGCTGCGCTGGAACGCGGAACCGCTCGCGCGGAAGTTCCGTCGCGAGTTCGGCGCGACTCGCTACGTGCTGCTAGTCGGGAGCGGCGAGCGCGCCGCGCGACTCGAACGTCTCCTCGCCGACTCCGCCGAGCACGGCGTCCGCCTAGTGAGCGCGATCCCCGAATCGGAGGCCCCGGCCCGGGTACCCGAGTTGTTGAACCGTCAGATCGTCGACGAAATCATTTTCGCCGTGGATCCTTCGCGCCTCGCGGAGTTGGAGGAGTTGTTCCTGCTCTGCGACGAGGAGGGCGTGCGGACGCGAGTGGCCGTCGATTTGTTCCCGCACGTCAACAGCGACGTATACCTGGAGCGGCTGGGGCAAGCGCCGCTGTTGACCTTCGCCGCGTCGCCGCACGACGAACTGCGTCTCGCCGCCAAACGCGCCATCGATCTGCTCGCCGCGATTCCCGCCGCCCTCCTCCTCGCGCCGTTTCTGGCGGCGGTGGCGGTGGCCATTCGCGCGACGTCGAAGGGCCCGGCGATTTTCCGCCAGGTGCGCTGCGGGTTGAACGGCCGTCCGTTCGTGTTCTACAAGTTCCGCTCGATGATCGAGAACGCCGACGAGCTAAAGGCGTCGCTGGAGCATTTGAACGAACGCACCACGGCCTTCAAGATCTCGAACGATCCGCGGCTGACGCCGCTCGGCCGCTGGTTGCGCAAGTTCTCGATCGACGAGTTGCCCCAGTTGTGGAACGTAATTCGCGGCGACATGTCGCTGGTGGGTCCGCGTCCCGCCGTGCCGCAAGAAGTCGACCGTTACGAGCGTTGGCAGCGCCGCCGCCTGCGCATGCGTCCGGGGCTGACTTGCTTGTGGGCGATCGAGGGTCGCGATCGCCTCGATTTCGAAACCTGGATGCGGCTCGACCTCGCCTACATCGACAACTGGTCGCTGACGCTCGATCTCGAAATCCTGCTCAAGACGATCCCGCACGTGCTGACCGGCCGCGGCGCGCACTGAAGCACTACACTAGAGCCGTGAGCGCCGAGTCTAACCTACTCCCCGAATTGATTCCCTCCGAGGCCGAGGTCGTCCGCATTCTCGAAGAGACGGGGGCCCTGCGGCGCGGCCACTTCCGGTACCCGAACGGCTTGTACTCCGATCTGTATTTGCAGGTGGCGCTGGCGATGCGGCAGTATCAATACGCCAAACGTCTGAGCGTCGCACTAAGCCGCAAGCTGCGCAAGAATTCGGAGATTCGCGCGATCATTCCGCAGCTTTCCGTCGTCTCGCCCGCGACCGGCGGGCTGCCCGTCGCCTACGGAATTCTCGAAGCGCTCGGGGCGAACCGGATCTATTGGGCCGAGGAAGATCAGGAGGGCAAGCCGCAGCGCTTTCGCCAATTCATCGAGCCCGCGCCGGGCGAAAAAATCCTGATCGTCGACGACATCCTGCGTACCGGCAAGAAGCTGCAAAAAATGCTCGACCTGCTCGAGAACCACCGCGCGCAGGTGATGGGGATCGCGGTGATGGTCTACCAACCCACGCCGCTGACGCCGAAGTTCGAGGGGATTCCGCTGTACTATCTGGCGAAGCTCGAAGCGATGTATTTCCGCGGCGTGGCGGAAGTGAATCTACAGCCGGGCGAATCGATCGTCGACGTATGGGTCTAGCCGCTACGCGCTCGTCAAGATTTCCTTGAGGCGCTTGGCGACGATCTTGTCCTCGCCCGGCTCCATCATCCAGACGCCGACCACTAGGCCGTTCTTTTCGCTCGACGACGGCGTTAGCTCGATCGACGGTTCGCCCTCGCGCATTTTTTTCACGACCTCGGCGACGGTGACGCCCACTTTCGCCGAATCCCACTTGACGCGCAGGTGCGGCACGGCGTTCGCGATTTCGAATTGGAACGTTTCGGTGGCGACGGTAGGCACTCCGGCGACGGCGGAGGCGACGGTCTTGCAACGCTTTTCCCACTCGCGCCAATCGGCGGCGTGATCGCGCTTCAAGTAGGTCTCGATCGCCACCATCATCCCCAGCAACTCTTCCTTGTTGACTTTCATCCCACGGCCGATCGAATCGGAATTCGGCCAGCCGTTCAAGCGCGCGGCGGCGATCAGGTCCGCGCGCCCCAGCAGCACGCCGGCCGATTGCGGTCCGCGAATGCCCTTCCCGCCCGAAAACGTCACCAGATCGAATCCCATGCGCGACCATTTCGAGAGGTTCGAAACCGGCGGTACGTCGGCGGAACAATCGTTGAACGTCGGAATCTTGTGCTTCTTGCCGAGCGCCACGAACTCCTCGTCCTTGATTTGGCCCACGTTGTTGTTGCCGTTAAAGAACAGCATCATGGCCGTGTGGCGGTTCACCGCGGCTTCGAGTTCCGTCGCGGTTTCCACTTCCACCATCCGGATGCCCGTGTTGCGAACGGCGTGATCGTAGCCGTAGCGGTGGGACTTCTGCACGATCACTTCGGTCTTCATACCGGTGAGTTCCGGGATGCGGCGAATCTTATCGGGATCGTTGCCGGTGATGCACGCCGCCGTGCCCAGCGTCAGCGCCGCCGCCGCGCCCGACGTGATCATGCACGCCTCGACGCCCAGCGCTTCCGCGATTTTTTTGGCGCACGCGTCGTGCAGTTCGTTCAAGCGGACGAACGTTTTCGAGGCGTATTCGTACGCCGCCACGCATTCCGGCATCATCAGCGACGCGGTGAGCGTGGTGTACGTGCCCGCCGCGTTAATGAAGGGCTTCACGCCGAGTTCCTTAAAGTAGTCGCGGACCGGCGAACCCTTAGCGGCGCGCGCCACGGGGGTTAGCGCCCCGGCTGCGGCTGCGCCTTGCAGGAAACGGCGTCGATTGGGCATTCCCTCATGCTATCGCCTTCCGCGCCCACGGGAGCCCGGCCCATTTGCGCAGCATCAGTTCGGCGACATTGAGCGCGATCGCGAGCGCCAGCAGCCCCGGCCACAACTCGAGATTGCTCTCGACGCCCCGCCCCCCGGACTCGAAAACCCGGCTTGGTTCCGGGTTGAATCGTCCCCCGGTGAAATTCGCGAGATCGCGCAGCAACGGTTCGTTCGCGCCGTATTCGCTCAATTCGCGCTCGTCGCGATAGAACCCCGTTTCGGGAAACGCGGCGGACTCGGCCAACGGACGCACGCGGAACAAGCCCTGCCGCCCACCGAGCGGAACCCTCCCGCGATACGCCCCGGCGGCGATCTTCTCCACCGTCACCGGCTGTTGGAACCCCTGCGGTCCGAAAACGTAGATACCCGGAACCGTTTGCGGCTCTTCCACCGAAGCCGCCAGCCGATACTCGACCACCAGATCGCCCGTCGCCGGATCGAGTTCCGCGCGAGCCTCTCCCGCTTGCGCGTGCGGCAGAAGATCGCGCAGGACGTTCGCCCAAAACCGGTCGAACCCCGGCCAGCTCACCCAGGCCTCCGCCCAGCGAGCCTTCGCGTCGGACGTGAAGATCGCCGCGCGCCCCAAGCCGTACTGCCAGCGCACCAGCAGCGGATCGCGCTGATCGGGCGTCTGTCCGGGTACGGTGAGAATCGATTCCGCCGTGGACTTCGCCGCGAACTTGACGTAGCCGCGCAACGCCGGGGCCTTGGCCAGGTCCAGACCGTCGAGCAATTCCACCCGCTTCGACACGATCGGCACGATCGGCTTCTCGATCGCCGTCGACCCGGTGTGCTCCATGACATCGCGCAGAAGAATTTGTTCGAGGCCGGCGGGATCGTTGAGGAAATGCGCTTTGCCCTTCGAGAGCGTGGCGATGCGTTCGAGATACGCGCGATTCACGTCTTGGCCCAGGCCGACGGTCGAGATGGTGATTTTCTGTAACGCCGCTTCGCGCGCCACCGAAATGCTATCGCCCTCTTCGGAAATGCCGTCCGTCAGCAGTACGATGTGCTTAAACGTGGCCTTGGTCGGTACGGCGCGGCGGAAAGCCTCCGCCAGCGCGGGCGCGATTTGCGTGCCGCCGTCCGGCGTGATGCCCGCCACCAGCCGCTTGATCAACTGCCGGTCCTCCGCCTTGCGGATCGGTACCGCCCACTGGAAGCTGTTATCGAAAATGAGAACGCCCACCAGATCGACGGGCCGCAAATTCTCGATCACTCCGATCGCGGCCAACCGCGCCAACTCCATCTTGCGCCCTTCCATGGACGAAGATTTATCGACGATCAAAACGACGCAGGTGCCTTCGGGCGAACGCGGCGGCGCCAGCTTCGCGGGCAGCGTTCGCTCCAGCGGATCCTCGGGAGTGCCCGGTTTTTTCTCGACGTAGACGTTGCGCTCGCCGCCGATCACGACAAGTCCGCCTCCCGTCTTGACGTAGCGCTCGATGGCCAGCTTCGAAGATTCGGGCAGCGCCTCGAGATCCTGATTGTTCATCACCGCCACTTGCGATGTCGCCAGCAGTCGCTCGTCGAACGACGCCGTTTTGCGGACTTCGAACTGTCCGGCTTCGGTGGTCCGCATCAAGTGCACGTCGGTGCCTTCGGGGTCCTGCGAAACGAAGAGCAGTTTCGGTTTGCGCAACGCGATGGCGCGGGTAAAGCGAACCTCGCCCAGATCGCCGGCGCGCAAGGTTCCGCTTAACGCCACCGCGCCGGTTACGGTGAGGGCGGCTTGCGCGCGCACGACGTTCGGACCCGCTTCGAGCGGGACGGCCGACATCGCGAGCGGCTTGCCCTCCACCGCGATTTCGAGTTCGCCGAGCGCCTTCTTGGGGCTCGACACACGAAGCTCGATCGCGAACCGTTCGCCCGTGAACGTCGTGTCGGGCAGCGAAACGGAATCGAGCCGGAGCGAAGGTTTAGCGCGTCCGGCGAGCGGATAGACGTCTACCGGGATGCCCAGTTCTTTCGCCTGCCACGCCGCGCGCGCCACGCTGCCTTGATTCTCGCGACCGTCGGAGACGAGCGCGATCCGCGGCACCATCGCCTCGGGCAGCGCCGCGCTCGCCTCCCGGATCGCGGCTTCCAGGTCCGTCGCGCGCCCCGCCTCTCCCGCCGTCGCGGCGAGTTTCCACGACGATCCCGCGCGTTCGGAAGCTTGCGCGTCGCGGGTGGATCGAGCGAAGGGAACGACCCGCATCCAATGGCGGCCGCTCGCCGATTCCAGGCGATCCGCGATCTCCGACGCCTTCTTCAAGTCCGCCGCCGATACGCTGGCCGACGTGTCGGCGAGCACGGCCACCGCGACCTTGGTTTCGCTTACTTTCAATCGCGGCTCGGCCAACGCCACCAGGATGGCCGCCAGCGAGACCGCCTTAAGAACGAGACCGACGCGCTGCTTTCCGTCGAGGGCGGCGCGCATCCAGGTCCAGATCGCCCACGCGAGCGGCGCGAGAGCCAGCGGCAAGATCCACACGCGCTCGAACGTCACGACGCTTTTCTCCAAGCGGGAGCGGGCGAGCTATTTCGTGCGAGAAACAGGCGGCGCGCGCGTCCGAAGAGCAGCCATTCGGCCAGCAATCCGGCGCCGCCCAAAACCGCGAGCCATTGCCACAAGTCGCGCGCCACCGTCGGCGCTTCGAGCGACCGGGGAACGCCCTGCCGCACCGTGTCCGGCACTTGCCAGTCGTTCGACGCCACGTCCGGCAAGGTTAACGAAAACACCCGCTCGCGCCGTCCGTCGTTCACTCGCACCACGCCCGGCGCGGCCGAAAAAAAGCGAAGCGTTTTGCCGTCCACCGAGAACGGCACCGCTCCTCCGCCGTCGAGCTTCGCGGTCACCGCTCCCGGTTTCGGTTCCTCGTCGAGCGTTACCGTCACGTCGCCCGGCGCGCCCGCGTTCAGCTCCCATCGAAGGAAGGCTTCGGGCGCGAGCCAACTCAGAGCGTTCGCGAACAGCAGCGGCGCCACCAACTCGTACTTCAAGGCCGATCGCAGCGGGTGAAATCCGATGGCGACCAGACGGGGCGAGGTTCGTGCGACGACCGCCGGGGCGCCACCCGCTTCCGCCACGACCAGATCGCCCGGTTTGGTTTCGAACACGGAGACCGATTCCAATTTGACGTCGCGCGAGCGCAACCCCGCGCCCAACGGATTCTCGTTGTGCCAAACGTCCACGCTCGCGTCCCGCTTCACGCCCGTTACGCTCACCGGACCGCCTTTCGGGGGATCGAGGATCAGCGCGGGCGCCCTCGGCGGCGCGGCGGCGGGAACGCGATCGAGCACCACCAGCGCCGCCTCCACCGCGGGGTTGTATTGGGACGCGGGCGCGTAAACGGCCTCGAAGCGCGGGTGCGCGGAAAACAGCGGCTTTAGCAAGCCGGGCTCGTCCGAAAACACGGCGACCTTCAGTCGGTTTTGCGAGGGGAGTTCGATCGCCGCGCGGTCGTCGTCGGGAAACGAATCGTTGGCCGTCAAACGCGCGTCGAGAATTCCCGCCGCCTCCGTGCGAATCGTTTGCGTGAAACTCCGCTCGGATTTCGGCGGGAGCGCGAGCGTTCGCTGTCCCATCAATCCGCCGCCGAACAGGAGAACGAACGGCACCGTCCGAGGGCGCGGACCGTCGTTTCGCACCGTAAAGTAGGCCTCCCAGGCGCGGTCGCCGCCCTCGTTGCGGCGCAGGCCCACCTTACGAAAGCCGACGTTCGCCAGCTCCGCTTTGGCGAGCAGCACGCGCAAGTTGGGCGTGGCCGCCGTGTTCGCCAAATTGTCGTCGATCGAACGCCCCGCGCCCACGTAGACGATCTCGCCGCGACGACGCCCGCCGGCCGCCTGCGCCCGCTCGGCGAAACGTACCGCGTCGGCCAATCGCAGCGCCGAGGAGGTGGGCCGCGATCCCGCGATCGCTTCCTCGATCACGGAGAGCTTCGATTCGAACGCCGTGGCGGCGGTCGGCAAAGCGTCGGCGCGGACCAGCATCACGCGATCGCCCTTCGGCACCGCCGCGAGCCACGCTTTCGCGGCCGCACGCGACCGGTCGATCCAACGCGCGCCTTCGGTCCCGGCGTTCATAACGGCGGACGTGTCGAGAATCAAAACGTGATCTCGCGTGAGCGCCACCGAGGAACCCCAGCGCAGTTGCGCGATCGCCAGCAGCAAGCACAACAGGCTTACGATTTGCAGCAGTAAGGACCAAGGTTGCCGAATCTTGCGCCGATGCTGCATCTCGCTCGGAGCGTCGGCGTGCACCCAGAACCGCAGCGTCGCCACGCGATGTTTCTGCCGGCTCCGATCCAAGAGATACAGCGCCGCGACCACGCCCGAAACTCCGGCGAATAGCGCCAGAAACTCGCCGAGACCGAGGTTGAAGAGAAACATCAGGCCACGCCCCGCGTGCGGATCATCGGCCCGAAAATCGCTTCCTCCACCGGCATCGAAACGGGTAAGCCCACGTAACGCCCGCCGTTGCGCAGCGCCAGGCGCTTGAGCGTTTCGGAATACTCGTCGAACGCGCGCGTGTAGGCTTCGCGCGAACTTTCGTCGAACGAGATTTGCAACCGCTGACCGCTCTCGGCGTCGATCAAGTCGAGTTCGCCGTCCCACGGCGGGGTGCGATCTTCGTCCGCCCACACTTGGATCAGCGACAACTCGTGCCCGAAATCGGCCAGCAGTTGAAGCGGCTTCTGAAAATCGCCGTCGTCGAGGAAGTCGGAGATCACGATCGCCAAGCCGCGCTGCGAGTACTCGCCGATGAACGCCCGCGAGACGGCCATGAGATCGCTGGCGCCGCGAGGCTCGAGGGCGGCGAGAAAATCCGCCGCGGGAGAAAATCGATGACGTCCGCCGCTGGCCGTTACGGGATCGCCGAGCCCCGCCCCAAACGGTTGGAGCACCACCGAGTCGAGCCGCACCAAACCGACGTAAGTCAACGCACCCACGAGCTTGCGGGCGTAGTCGAACTTCGTGGGCGAGCCGGTAGTCATCGACTCCGAGGTGTCGAGCAGAATTCGAACCGGCACCCTCGGCTCGATCTGAAACATCTTCAGAAACAACTTCTCCAGGCGCATGTACGCCCGCCAGTTCACCGCGCGCAGGTCGTCGCCGTGATGGAAGTGGCGATGGTCGAGAAACTCTTGTCCGGGCCCGGCGAATCGCGACGGATTATGGCCGCCTACAAGTCCGGGGAAGGATTTGGACCAGTGGATGGTGAGACGTTCCAGTCGTTCGAGGAACGCGCGGTCGATCAGAGGCGCACGAGTCATTCGCCTCCTCCGCTCCTACCTGACGGCCGCCGCGCCCACGCTCGAAACGATCCGGTCCAGAACCGTTTCGGCGGTCTGTCCGTCGGCGTGCGCGTCGAAATTCAAAATAATGCGATGCCGCAGGACGCCGTGCGCCACGTCGCGAACGTCGTCGGTGGATAGTTGGAAACGCCCGCGCATCAGCGCCAGTACGCGCCCGCATTCCACCAGCGCTTGCGCGCCGCGCGGCGAGCTTCCGTAACGGATATACCGCTCGGCCGCCGGATGCGTCCGATCCGTGCCGGGTTGCGTCGCCATCACTAGATCGACGGCGTAATCGCGCACGTGCGGCGCGACGAGCACTTCGCGGCAAACCTTCTTGAGTTCGAGAATGCCGTCGCGGTCGATCTGCGTGTCGAGCGCTTGTTCGTCGCGCTGGATCGTGTATTCGACGATGCGGTTCAATTCCTCGCGCGACGGATACTTCACCAGAATCTTCATCAGGAAGCGGTCCAGTTGCGCCTCGGGCAACGGGTAGGTGCCTTCCATTTCGATGGGGTTCTGGGTGGCCATCACCAGAAACGGAACTTCCAAGTGATGGGTGGTGGTGCCGCTGGTGACCGTGCGCTCCTGCATCGCCTCGAGCAACGCGGACTGCGTTTTCGGCGTCGCGCGGTTGATTTCGTCCGCCAGCACGAGGTTCGCGAAAATCGGACCGGCCTGAAACCGCAACGCCTTCGCGCCGCGCTCGTCGCTCTCCATCACCATACTGCCGACGATGTCGCCGGGCATCAGGTCGGGGGTGAACTGGATGCGCGAATACTTCAGGTGCAGAACGCGCGAAAGAGTTCTAAGGAGCGTGGTCTTGCCCAATCCCGGTACGCCTTCGAGCAGCACGTGCCCTCCGGAGAGCAGGCAGATGAGGACTCCATCGACGACCTCGCGCTGGCCGACAATCACTTTGGCGATTTCTTCGCGGACTTGGTTGAGTTTGCCCACGGCGAGATCGAGGGCGGTGGCGGCGGACACCTCCTCATCGTAGCAGGCGCTTTCGCGAATTCCTCTCACGCCGGGGCGAACACCATATGCGTGGGGTCGGTTCCCCGCGCGGCGCAAAATTCGAGATACAAGCGCCCGTAACTGGCGGTGAGGTACTCGGATTCGGCGAATCCCAAGCGGCGCGCCGTCGAATCGATCCAAGCGGGCGGGCCCTCGATTTCGAGGAATTCGCCGATGGGCGTTTCGTCGAGGACGACGACTCCCGGGTCGCCCAGCCGGTGAAATTCGGTCCGGTACTTTTCGTAGCGAAATCGCGTGCGGTAGCCGAGCTTTTCTAACAAATAGAGCGCGGCGGGGAAGCTCGAGACTTCGAACTCCAGTTCCTCGCGCGATTTGTGGCGCGCCACCGTCGCCGCTCCTTTGAAGGTGACGATCGCGAGGCCGCCCGCCTGCCGCAAGCGCAGGAGTTCGCCCCGCGCGCGCAGACCGTTCGCTTCGGTGTCGAGAATTAGGTTGGCTTCGAAATGCCGCTCGCGGCGGACGGTGAATCCCGTGCGGGCGAGCAACGCGTTCGCCCACTTGACGGAATGCACCCGGACCTTGATTTCCGTTTCCGTAGGCGCGGCCGTCACGTGCCTCTATACTAATCGGTAGTGTGCGCCCGTAGCTCAGCCGGATAGAGCATTTGGCTTCGAACCAAAGGGTCGGGAGTTCGAGTCTCTCCGGGCGCACCATCCTTTACTTCCGCCCCTTCAATTCCTTAGCTGATTTGGCGGCGGGTGCGAAATCGATCGGATCGGCGCGGTTGTGCCCGAAATTGTGCCCAAGCTCTCGGCGAACAGCTTTTCGAGCTTGTTCGCGGCGGTCTGAATGTCTTTCGCGCTAACGATGTTGTAGCGGTCGAAGACGGCGGGTTTTGTGGCCGCTGATATGCATCGCGGTTTTCTCCGCGATGCCCGCGTTGACCATATTGCGCACCGCCGAACGCCGTAGATCGTGGAAGTGCATCCCTGGCAATCTCGCTCGCTGGCACGCCGCCGTCCACGCTTTGCGGAAGTCCCCGATGCGCCGCCCCTCGATCTGAAAAACGAAATCGCATTCCGGAACGCCCTGATTGCGAACCGCCAATTGCATTTCGAGAATCGGCGCCATCTCGCCGTAAATGGGTAGCGTTCGCCCGTCGCCGTTCTTCGTCGTACCCGGATCGAGGACGATCTGCCGCGCCCCAAAATCGACCTGAGACCATCGCAGGCTTAACAACTCCCCGCGGCGGCAGCCGACGTGATAGCCGGCCCATGTCGCGCCCAAGCGCGGCATAGGCGCGATTCTGGTCGAAGACGTTGTGCGCCACGTTCTTGCCGAAGTTGTAGAGCGCTTCGGCGTAGCTTGGATGAGTTTCTCTATAACTTTCCTTCGGTAGGCCGCGAGGCCGCCGTCGCCGCGCTTGAAGAAGGCGGCTTTCCACCAACTCCGCCGCGGCGTACGCCGCCGCGGCGCCGAACCTGCGGGAGTCGTACGTCTGCCATGGTTCTCTCCGGACCTCTCGGAGTTCAGGTTCCCGCGTCACCTGCCCCAAGATAGTCGATCGGGGAATCGACCGGTACGCGCGTGCCGCTGAAGCACGGAGTGCCGCCCAGATTTCAGGATCGCCGCAGCCCGCTTGGGAGAGCGAGAAAGCAGAGTTGACCGCATAAAGCAAAAAAGACTCCGAAGGTGGCGTCGGAATCGACTTATCGCTATTGATTCGAATTTGCATGAACGGGAGAACTTTCTCTAACTTAATAGCCAAGCTCCGTGGACGGGGCAAATCTCCGGGGCTTAGGTTAGAGGTCGCTCAACGTTGGCGGCCGATCGGCGTCCGCCCCAACCCGAGTCCGGACCTCCCGGTATCGCTCGTCGCCGAGGATAAGCCGGCGCACGCGGTCTCCGACTTCCTGCCACTCGTGAATGAAGTAGCCCGCTTCGGTGTGGCTCATGACCTCGCGCCGCTTGTCGGCGAGAATCGCCAGGATCTCGCGGGTGGCGGCGGCCTTGCCGCCTCGCGATTGGTCGGCGATCGTTTGGAACAGAGCGGCGATCCGGTCGAACTCCTTGTCAAGGTTAAGCCGGATGCGCTCCGCCCATTCCACTTGGTTCTCCGTGCCGGTGAGCGCGACGGGGGCGGGCGCCGCCGGAGCGCCCCCCTCGTCCTCCCAAGCCTCTATCGCTTCCCGCACGACGATCTTCGATTCTCCCCCTGTGGCCGGCATTTCGACCCTACTGGCTCGGTCCGTTGGACGCCGGGCGCTGGCGCGGGGACATCTTGTTCAACAGGGCGATCAACTTCGCCGCCGCCTTGGGGGTGCGAACCCGAGTGGTGACGATCTCGCGGTTCTCAAGCGGTTTTCCATAAAGAGTCGCGTTGTCGTCGAGGTCCTGCCGGAGCGTGGCGCCTTCGAGCGAAACACCGGCGAACAGCCCTTGCGTGCGCGAATACGATAGAATTTCCGCCTGCATTAGAGCGTCGGTTTGCGCGGTAGCCGAACGGCCTACGGGTCCGGCCGCGACGGAACCTTTCCCGCCCAGCGTAAACTCGCTGGACAACAGCTTGTCCGCGCCCTTGGCGTTCATAACGAGCATCACGACGTCGGTGGTGGAGCCGCCGATCTGGAAGCCCACGCTGCCGCCCTCGATCCGCACCGTTCCGGGAGCCGACCAGCCCACGCCGCTCTTATTCCGGCAAGACAGATATCCTTTGCCGTACTTGCCGCCCACCAGGAAAGCCGCCGTCTTGAGACCGGGGACGATTACGATGCAGTGCGCGTTGGCCAGGAGTTCTTCGGGAATGCCTTTATCGGAGACCGCCATGATTTCCCGCATCGTGACGACCGCCGCGTTAAGCCTCATAACGGGCTCGTTGTCTTTGGCCACTAAGGGCGCTATCGCCAGGGTAGCCGCTAGAGTCATCCGCATTTAAGACCTCTTCCGCCGTCCGGCATCCCTTGAAGAGTGGCCGGCGGCACCGTTGTAACTGCACGCTCCCCGCCACGCCGCGCGATTTCGTTGAGACGATTCGCCGACAACTCATTTCCACCGCCGAGGGCGAAGGCCGGGGGGGGGGCCCGTCGACTTCCCGCGGTCATACGACGAAGGGCGGTCGATGCTTTCGCTCCGCCGCCCTGGAATGGCGCCCCAACGCTCTAGCCGCGTCTTGTCCGGAGGAAGCCCAAACTCAGCAACGCTCCGCCGATCATGGCGAGCGTGGCCGGTTCCGGCACGGGCGTGAAAGCTACATTGCCTTGCACCGTCGATTGTCCCGGAACCGCGCCGGAGTTCGGCGCCACAATCGCCGTAAAGATGGTGGTGGTGAAGATAGTCGAACCGAAGTCGCCCGTCAGCGCGTTCTTCGCGCCGGGTCCGAGTTGCAGCGGAGCCCAATTCACGGCGATGGCGCTTACGTCGCTAAAGATCGATCCGCCGGTGGAGGTTCCAACGAACTTTCCGGTCGCGCCGTCGGTAACGTCGGTGACTAGCAGGTCGAACGTGAAGGGGTTGAAAACCGATCCCACTCCGCCCGCTTGCGTCGAACACGCCGCGCATACCAGGGTGAAGTTGCCGAGATTTACGTTGCTAGGCGTTCCCGTCACGGTATCGAGGGCGGGAATGTAGGTGAGCGTAGCGGCGGCGCCGCTTGCACTGTTCAGAACGAGACTGGCGCCCCGAACCCCGTCCCTGCGGCGTTGGTATTGAACGTGATTGTCGAGGCGGTGGCGGTGGCGGCCATCATTAAGACGGCGGCTCCGGCGATAGAGACGGCTTTGAGAAAGCGATCGATAGTCATTGGCGTTGTGGCTCCTTAAAGTTTGGGCTCGCCTCCACGGTCGCCGTGGAGGCGGGCGAAGGTGAGGGAGCAAACTGGGGTCCATAACGGCGGCGGCTTGACATCCCGTTCTCCGGGAGGGCTTTGCGCGCTTTGCGCGATGGGAACGTCCCCGATCCTCTCGACCGGGGACTGTCGCGGTGACCGCCGCCGGTCATCCCTTCGCCGGAATCCAGTGGGCCAAAGCGATAGCGACGCCAACGGTGAGGGCCACTAGCCCGAACAACAGAACGAATCTTTTCGCCAATTCGAGGTTCTCGCGGTTCCTTTGCGCTCGAAGATTGCGCCGTTTTTGTTCCCAAAGCTGAAGTTCGATGGCGTCCGAAGAGGTTTTCATAGGCGGGGATCCATTAGGTAGAACATAGAAAGAAAAGGGCCTTCCAGGCGGAAGACCCTTCAAGCGCATCACGACGAGATGGCTGCCGATGCCTCTTGACGTTGAGATGCGGGCGCTGCCTCAGACTGGCTGGGTCCGGCTTATCGCACGGTGACTCGCTGTCCGAATGAGAGACGCTTGCAAAGAACTGGCACGCGGAAGGCCAAACGCGCTAAGCGGCGTCTACCTTCATATGGTCGCGCATCGACCGGATTTCGTCGTGTGCCGCTTTGATTTCGGTGTATTGTTTCGAAATCAGGCTGCGCGCGGCGCCCAACTCGCCGTGGTCCAGCGCTTTCCGGTAGGCCTCCACCGCGAAATCCTCGCCGCGTTCGCATTCTTCGAGAACGGCCAGATCGTCGCGCGTGGCGACGGCCGACTTCAGGTTGATCCAGCCGCGATGCAGCGCGCCGCTCAAGCTGCCGGAGTCTTCCGGTTTCTCTCCGCGATGCACTACGACGGCCTGCAATTGCCGGGCGAATTCCGCCCGTTGGTGCGAGTACTTCCTCAGCGCGTTCTTCAGATTGGGGCTTTGCGCGTCGTCCGCCGCCGCTTCGAATCCGAGCTGACCGTCCTTTAGGATCTCGATGAGATCGTTCAATTTTTCCGTGTTGTCGGCCGCCGCGCCAGCGGCGGTGGCTGTCGATAAGGTGAAATCTGGGTTGACTGGGGTCATACCGGCGACCATGCAATCGCCATACCGTTTGCGGCCGACACGAATGGTCCGCCGATTGCTCTCGTCATCACCCGGTGACCGCTTTATCGGCCGATCTTCCCGCGCGCCTCCGCGACCGCGCCCCCGGAGCGATCGACGAACTCTACGATCTCTACGGCACGATGGTCTACCGGTTTCTAGCGGGGATGGTGTCCGACACGGGGATCGCCGAGGATCTCACGCAGGAAACGTTTCTGCGCTGCTGGCGGAGTGCAAAGAAGTTCACCGGCGGGCGAGGCACCCTGGGAATGTGGTTGACGGCGATCGCGCGTAACCTGGCCCGGGACCACTTCCGGTCGTCGTCGGCGAAGTTCCGGCGGCGGTTGTTGGAACTGACGCCCGAGTGCCCCTGCGCCGAAGAGTCCACGGACGCTTCGATGCTCCGCTGGGATTGCGGTCGGCGGCTGGACGAGGCCTTCGCGAAGCTGAGTCCGTCCCAGCGGGAAATCGTCGATCTGGCCTACTATCAGGGGTTCTCGCAGAGCGAGATCTCGCGCAAGCTGCACCGCCCGCTGGGCACGGTCAAAACCCGGGCGCGCGGAGCGCTACTGGTCCTAAGGGAGGCGATGGCGGGTCAAACCTCGCCCGTGAGCGGCGTTTGCCTCGGCGCGCCGCCGGCGCGAACCGCGCGGTAATCGCGGCGCGGGCCGTCCCTGGCGGTCAAATCTCCTTGCGGGAGATTCCGAGCCGTTGCATCAAGGCGTTCAAGGTGGTGCGGTGGAGGCCGAGGCGGGTCGCCGCTTTCGTAACCACTCCGCCACACTCCTTCAACACGCGCAGGATATGCTCCCGCTCCACTTGCTCGAGAGTCCCTAGCGCCGGAGTTTCTTCCGCTCGACGCCGGATATCGGCGATGGGGGCCTGAAGGCTGGGCCCGGCCGAAAGAATCACCGCCCGCTCGATAAAGTTCTCCAGTTCCCGGACGTTGCCCGGCCAACTCCATTCGGTCATCGCGCGCATCGTTTCGGCCGGAATCCGTTCTACCCGGCGGCCCATCTTGGCGGAATACTTCTTGGTGAAATGCCGCGCGAGCGCCGGAATGTCCTCCGGCCGTTCGCGCAGGGGGGGCGTGGCGATGGGGAACACCTTTAACCGGTAATAGAGATCGCTGCGGAATAGCTTGTCTCCCATCATCTGGGTGAGATTGCGGTTCGTGGCCGCCACCAGCCTCACGTCGATGGGAATGGTCTTCGTGCCGCCCAACCGCTCGAACGACTTTTCCTGCAAGGCGCGAAGCAGCTTGGGTTGCAAGTCGAGCGGAATGTCGCCCACTTCGTCGAGGAATAACGTCCCCCGATTGGCCATCTCAAAGCGGCCGATTTTCTGCGACAAGGCGCCGGTAAACGCCCCGCGTTCGTAACCGAACAGCTCGCTTTCGAGCAGGCCGGTGGGAATGGCCGCGCAATTGAGAGTGACGAACGGCAAGTTCTTACGCGGGCTCATCCGATGAACCGCGCGCGCCACCAATTCCTTGCCGGTGCCGGTTTCGCCGAGAATCAACACGGTGGCATCGGTGGGTGCAACCACTTCCGCTTGCCGGATCACGCGCTTCAGCGCCGCGCTATCGCCGACCATTTCCTCGAAGCCTTCCCGCTCGATCCCGCCCTGCTCGACGCCCTCCGTCCGGTCTCTCTCCCGCAGGTCCTGGACGAAGGTGATCCAGTGGAACGGCGAGATCTTCAGCATCGCCGTCGCTACCATCACCGGAATGCGCTCGCCGTCTTTTCGAATCAGCTCTTTCTCGAAAGGAGTGCAGGCGCCGAATCGCAATTCCTCTTCGTGCGCTAACTGGTCGAGCGGCCCGTACTCGCCGGGCGTCAACTCGGCCCAACGCAGCCGGCCTTCGGCGAAGTCCTTCCGGGTATAGCCGGTTAGCGCGAGCAAGGCGTCGTTGATCTCGAGGACCCGGTCGAACCAGCCGGAGGCGACGCCGACGATCGCGGATCCGGCCGGAACCGCGCGGATCCGTTCGCGGCTACGCCGCAGCATCTCGTCTTTCTCGTGACGCTCGGTGAAATCTCTCGCCACCCGCGCGAATCCCCGTATATTTCCGTCGGCATCCTTAAGGGCCATCGAAATCGTACTGGCCCAAAAGCGCGTTCCGTCCTTCTTCGTCTGCCAGCCTTCGCTTCCGGCATGCCCGTAAGCGACGGCGCGCTGGGATTCGTCCAACAATATCGAGGGGATCGTATCGTCGGCGGGGTAGAGGAACAGCACATGCTTGCCGATCGCTTCCTCCGCCGGATAGTGATAGATCAGCTCCGCCCCGGGGTACCAAGCTACGACGCGCCGCTCCAGATCCAACAAACCGAAGGCGTGGTCCGCGACGTCTTCGAGCGCCACATCCGCCGGATTGTATTCCGGTGCGGATGGGTGGCAAACGATAGCCCGATAGAGGAGTTGCAACTCTTTTGGGCCGTTCTCCGCCAGCCAGCCGTCGGGTTTGGTTGCTGCGCTAAACGAAGGCAATCCGCTCGGCCTTCCCAGCGTCGGTTCTGCGGTCAAAGACGCTTATTGAGTCCGCGATTCGTCCGAGGCCACTCGAAACGCCCGCGTGACCTTCGACCTTACCACATTGAGGGTAGGGAGAACCGAATCGACCATATTTGGTCAACCCCTCGCGGATCCGCCCGCCGGACGGGCCTGGTTCAAGCACAAGCCGACGAGTTCCGATACGTCGGCTTCGCCCACACACATTACGGTGTCCGCGCCGCCCCAGTAAATCTTCACGGTGCCATCCGGCTCGGCCACCGCGCCGCAGGTGAAGACGACGTTGTGGACGTAACCGGTTACCTCCCAAGGGTCCTCCGGTTGCAGAATCCAGCAGTCGCCGACTCCGAGCACCTTGGCCGGATCGTGCAAGTCGTGCAGCGCGACGCCCAGACGGTAGATCGCTCCGTCCATCGTTTGGAAAACGCCGTGATAGATCGACAGCCATCCCCGGTCCGTCCGGATCGGGGGAGCCCCCGGACCGATCTTCATTTCGTCCCAGTGGTACGGCTCCGGCTTCATGACCATTTGCGAGTCGCCCCAGTAGCGCAGATCGGGCGAGTAGGAAATCCAGATCGACCAAGGGGCGATCTCGGAATGCGGCCGGTCGAGCCGGGCGTAGAGACCGCCGAACTTAGCGGGGAAGAGAATCGCGTTCCGGTAGTCGGCCTGCGTGATCAGCGAAACTCGCTCCAGTTGGCGGAAGTCCTTCGTCTTAGCGAGCGCGATTCTCACTCCATGGCGCGAATAAGCGCTGTAGGTGATGAGATATTCGCCGTCTAATTCCGTAATGCGCGGATCTTCCACGCCGAACTCTTCGTAGGCGGCGAACGGTCCCTCCCGCGCGGGGGTTAAGAAGGGCTCCGGGTCGGCGGCGAAGCGGAATCCGTCGGCGCTCCGCGCTAATCCGACAATGGAGCGCCCCGTGCGCAAGTGAGAACGGAACAGCATGACGTACTCGCCGCCATGCTTCACGACCGCCGCGTTGTGGACCGTCTCCACCGGGTAAGGGATATCCGCTTTAGTGAGAATCGGATTTCCCGAGTAACGCCGGACAACATCGGGTTTCATCGTCGCTTTGCCGCCTCCCGTTCGAAAATCGTCTCGTAAACTCTCTCGTAGCTCTCCGCCATCGCCTCTAGCGAGAAGAGCCGCTCTACACGCCGCCGGCAGGCCGCGCGATCGATCTCCGGTAAGCGCTCCAGCGCCGCTACCGCCCCGGCGACGCCGTTTACGAGGAATCCGGTTCGCCCGTCTTCGATCACTTCGCGGCAGGAGCCCAAGTCCATGGCGATCACGGGCACGCCCGCGGCGTTCGCTTCCGCAAGTACTAACCCGAACCGCTCGGGAATCGTGTTCAAGTGGAGCAGCGCTAGCGCGGAGGCGAATAACTCGTTCTTGCCGCCGACGTCCAGCGGGCCGATGTAGCGAATCTCGCCATCGAGGTGAGGCTCCACGTGACGCTCGAAGTAAGTCCGGTCCTGAATAATCCCCGCGATGAGCAGCGGCAACCTACTCGCGAGCGCTACTTCGATCGCGAGATGAACGCCTTTGTCCGGGTGAATCCGTCCGAGGAAGACGAGATGCCCGCCCCGGCGCCCCTGGAACGGGTAGAGCGATACGTCGATGCCGTTGTAGACCGTCGCCAGATAATTCAATCCGTGCGCGCGGTCCGAGTCGCTAATCGAGACGAAATACCCGTCGCGGTACTTTTCGTAGACGGGCATGATTTTCGGCGACGAGAATCCGTGAATCGTGGTGAGTACCGGAGTACGAACCAGACGAGTGAAAGCCAATGCCATGAAATCGTAGTGGCTATGGATTAAGTCGAATTCCGCGGCGCGCTCGAATACTTCCGGGATGTGCAAGTACTCGGCGACTTTGGGATCGACCGAAGGATCCTCTTCATAGCCGCGCTCGATTACCGAGTGCAGGCGGGCGCGGGTAACCGAGTCTGCCGTGGCGAACAGAGTCACTTCCCAACCCCTCGTCACCAGTCCTTCGGCGACGTTGCTCGCCACCGTCTCCCAGGCTCCGTAGCGCAGGGGCGGAGTGCGCCAGGCGACCGGCGACAGCACCGCGATTCGCTTACGCCGCATCGCCCGCCTGCGGCGACCTCACTTGTAGCGACCCCACTTGCAACGACAAACAAGCCTCCATGGCGGACTGGGCCGCGCCGCGATACGACCCGGTCACCGGGCTCGCCAGTTCGTGATCGAAAGCCGCGGCTATCGTGACGTGCGATTCCGAGACGGCGACGCCCCGCGCGGGATCGTAGCCGATCCAGCCCGCGCCCGGCAGGTACACCTCGGCCCAGGCGTGCATGTAGGAATCTTTCTCGACCGCCGCCGCGCGCTCGTAACCGCTGACGAACCGCGCGGCGATCCCCATAGCGCGGCACGCGTCGCAGAACAAAACCGCCAGATCGCGGCACGATCCCTCGAGGGAGTGAAGGGTGACCGCGGACGAAAACGGCGGGCCGACGGGACGGACAATCTGGCGGACCGTTTGGAACAGGCGCTCGTTTAGCGCGGAGAGAAACGGCAACGTTCGCCATTCCGAGTCGGCGGCCAGAGACCGGGCGTACCCCTGAACCGCTTCGGAGACGTTCGCCCGGTTGCGGTACGGCGCGAGCGCCGCGCCCAGCGGTTCCAGGTAGACCATCGGGAGGGCGAGCGACCACTCGGCCAGCACAAAGTCGAACGGGTTGGGACGTAGCAACTCGACTTGGAAGCGTGTAAGCACGCTAAGTTCCCGCGTGGGGGTAACGAAGCGGGCGTGCATAGCGAGGTTCCCATCCTGATCGAGACACTCCCTGGTGCCGGCGGGCTCCGGCGCGATATGCATTTCGAAAGTAAGCGGCCGTTGACCGCAATCCGTGCGGGGCCGCAACCGGAAAGTATGCGGCTCCAGGTTTACGAACTCGTCGTAGCGGTAGATCGTCGAGTGAACGATGGAAATCTTCATCGGCCTTCTTTGAGCGCGGCGAGCAAGTCCGCCAACGTGACGGTGGCGAAGCCCGTGGAGTGATCGGCCACGCCGTAGGGGACGATTAGCTCGCCGTTGTGGACGATCGCGCCGCACGTGTAGACGACGTTGGGCACGTAACCTTCCCGTTCGTTCCGGTTCGGCTGCAGCAACGGCTCGCGCAGCCGGCCGATCACCTTACCGGGGTCGTCGCGATCGAGGAGAAAAGCTCCGATCGAATACTTCCGCATCGGGCCTACGCCGTGACCGAGTACTAGCCAACCGGCTTCCGTTTCGATCGGAGAACCGCAGTTGCCGATTTGAATGAGTTCCCACGGATAGGCGGGTTTCAATAGCGTTTGATACTCGTTCCAAAAATGCACGTTGCCGGAATACATCAAGTAGACGCTCTCGTTGTCCTGGCGGGAGAGCATCGCGTATTGTCCGCGAATCTTACGGGGAAACAGCGCCATCCCCTTGTTTCTCGCGGCGGGCCCGTTGAGCGTGAGGAAACGAAAGCCGAGGAAATCGGCGGTCTCGACCAGTTCCGGCATGACGACTCTTCCGTCGTACGCCGTGAATGTCGCGTAGTAAACGTAGCCGCCGTCGTCTTTTTCGAAGCGGACGAACCGCGCGTCCTCGATGCCGTTGCGTTGCGAAGGAGTGGCGGGGAACAGTATCCGTTCGGATAAGTCCTGTCCGGGCGAGAATCTCACTTCGTGGTTCGACCGGGCCAACATCCAGATGCCTTGCGAAACGCTTTGATCTTTGGGCTCCATGCCATCGGGTTCCCGGAATTGCCCGGCCTTGAGAGCGGCGCGCAGCTCCTCCAGCGAGAACGATTCGCCCAACCGGTTCATGACCTGCCGGGTGAACTCGCCCGTCAGCCCCAACTCCGAAAGCTTCTGGACGAACAGGGCTTTCTCGTATACGAAGTTGGGGATCTGCCGCGGCTCGCTTAGGAAGCCGGTGGGCGCGGGCACTTCAATGCGAAGGTCGGCGTGGACGATCCCGGTTCGAAAAGTAATCGAGGAGATATGTCCTTCGCCCGTCGCGCGAAGGCTGAGAATGAACCGGAGCGCGCCGGGGGCGAGGCCGGTCTGGTCGGGATGGGGCACGATCGACGGATTGAAAAGCGCCGCCGATTCGAGCGAATATTCGCACACGAAGTAAGAGCCGGTCAAAAGCCGCTTCTCGGGCGAGATCGATACGCCGATGGGGGCGATCTCGCGCAGCTGTTCGAAGCGCTCCTCGAACAGCCCGCGAATGTCCGGATGGCGGTGCGAAAAATCGCGCAGAATCTCGTCGAGCAGCTCCGCCGCCGCCACATCGGGAAGAGCGAGAATCCGGGAGACGATCGCGGTTACCCGCTCGGAATCGCCGGGTGTAAACGGCCGGAGAAGGACGCGCGCCGGGTCTGGCGCGATGGTGGTGACGGTCCGTTTTACGTTGAGTAGGGGCATCGCGGTTTACGCCCGGGCGGCGGCGTGCTCCGCGAAGCTGGTCACCGTGTTCCGGGCCAAACGCATTTCCGCCAAGGACAACAAGAACGCCAGGGTCGATTCCGCCCCTTGGTTTCCGTTCAGACGATCCACGTGCAAGCCGTCGCTGCAGCCGCCGCTTTCCGGCGAGTAGAGTTCGAGGCCCAGATCGTTCCAGCCCATGAACCAATCGAAGGCCCGCTGCGCCTGCTCGTACCAGCGAAGGTCCGAGGTGGCTCGATACGCTTCGAGGCACGCCGAAACGGTGGCCTGCGCTTCGATGGGCTGTTGATCGAACATGGCGCGAGCGCCGCCGCGGCGGTAGAAGCCGTTGCTGCCGACGGGACGGAAGTGGCCGTTCTCGGAAGTTTGCGCTTCCGTTAGCCAGCCGAGGGCCGCGAGCCCCATGTCGAGCACCGCCGCCCGGCCCGTAGCCCGTCCGCTGACGATCATGGCGTGTGCGAGCTTGGCGTTGTCGTACGAAAGTTCCTCCTCGAACCATTGCCAATCCGGTTTGGAACTGCGCGCGAACAAATCCATTAGCTTCGCCACCAGCGTCTCGCGGGTCTGGTTAACGAGGCTGTCGCCTTCGAGACGGCGCAAATACTCGTCGATGCCCAGCAACCCGAACGCCCACGCGCGCGGCGAAGTGAATTCCGTTAACGCGGGCAAAGCGAGCGCGAACAACTGTCCCGCCAACATCTGAAATCCCCGGTAGGGCGAACGTCCCACGCCGACGCCCAGCGCCCACAGCGCGCGCCCGTGGCAGTCCTCCGAACCGCAGTCGTCGAGCCAGCGGCGGTCGAAACTCAGGTGATTGTGGAAACGCCGAAGTTCGGGATCGAAGGCGTGGTGGAGGAAAGCCGCGCAAGTGGTGGCCATCGTGCGCAACTCCTCGGGCTCCTCTCCGAGTTCGCCCAGCAGAACGGCGAGAATAAACGCCCGGGAGTTGTCGTCGGTGCAGTAGCCTTCGGAGAAATTCGGAACGTTGAAAAACGCGTGCTGGAAAACGCCCGTGGAATCGGTCATCCGGGCTAAGTGAGCGAGTTTCACCTCGGGCAGTTCGCGAGGTCTTCGAGCGAGAGTCTTCGAGTTCGGAGTCCGCCGGGAAAGCGCCGCGCCGTTCGTCCGGGAGGCCGCGAAGGAATTCATGTAGAGATGCGCGACGTTGCTCCAAATCGATTCGCGGCCGATGCGGTAGGCGTTTTTCCGGATGGCGTGGCGCCGGGTATCGTCCTTCAGCAATCCGATCACCTCGCGGGCGATGGCGGCGGCGTCGGCGAACGGCACCAGGACGCCGCGATCGTCGGCCAATAGTTCGGCGGCGTGCCAGTAGGGCGTCGAAACGATGGCCTTACCCGCTCCGAACGTGACGGCGAGCGTGCCGGAGGTAATCTGCGCCTCGTTGAGGTAAGGCGTGATGTAGAGATCCGCCGCGCCGATAAACTCCTTAAGGTTTTCCAAGTCGACGAATTGGTTGTAGAAAATTACGTTCTTGTCCACCTTATTTTTCTTAGCGAGCAGTTCCAGACTCAGCCGGTACGCTTCGCCGTGTTCGCGGAGTTCGTTCGGATGAGTGGCCCCTAGAACGATGTAAACGACGTCGGGAAACTCGGTGAGAATGACGGGCAGGGCGTTCAGTACGTACTCGATGCCCTTGTTCGGCGATAGCAGACCGAAGGTGAGAAGCACAACCCGTCCCTCTACGCCGAACTGGTCCTTAAAGTAAGTGGGATCGACGAACCCGACGTCGGGAATCCCATGCGGGATGAGATCGATCTTCTCCTCCGGCACCTGGTAGACTTCGCGCAGGATTCCCCGCCCGCGCTCGGCCATAACTACCAGGCGGGTGGAAAGGGAAATCAAGCCTTCCATGACGCGCCTTTGGTCGGCCTTAGGTTCGCTTAAAATGGAGTGCAAGGTGGTCACGACGGGCATTCTCAATTCCCGGAGTAAGGCCAAGATGTGGCCTCCGGAAGCGCCGCCATAGATGCCGAACTCGTGCTGCAAGCACACGATGTCCACGTTGCTAATGTTCAGGAAGTCCGCCGCGCGCAAGTACGACGACACGTCCCGCTCTTCGATTTCGAAGCGAACCACTTCGGGATATTCGTAGCCGCCCGGAATGTCGTTCACGGAGACGGCCAGACAGTGAGTTTCCGGATGCGCGGAGGCTACGGCGGCCAGTAGATCGGATGTGAAGGTAGCGATCCCGCACTTCCGGGGCAAATGGTCGCCGACGAAGGCGATCTTACAGACCGGAGAAGCGACTATCATGACACGGATTCCACCCTTTCGGCTCGAACGATAAATCTGCCGGGGGCGGAGCCGACGTAGTAAAACGGATAGCAAGTAACTAAAGTGAGAAGCTCGCCCGCACCCGGAGTGAGCACGGATACTTCCGTGGGCTCGACGATCTTAGTAAACGTCACCCGGTAGCGGTACCGTCCCTGGAGGGTGGTGAGAGTAATCATGTCGCCGGGCCGGACATGCCGTAGAGAGCGGAAGAACGTATCGCGATGCGCGGAGATGCCGATGTTGCCGGTTTGGCCGGGCAGGGCCGTACCCGAAACATGACCGGCGGCGCGCCGTAGAATGGCTCCGCTCGTCCCCTCCATCACGATCGCCGAGAGTCCGATTCTCGGGATTTCGATGCGGCCGATCAGTCCTCCCGCCGGGACGTCCGTAGCGGCGGCGAACGGAGGAACCGGTGCGGCGCGCAACACTTCCAACCGAGTCCCCTCGGAACGCTGGAACCGGCGGGTCTCGATCAGCGTGAAGCCGCAGTAGCCGAGAGTCGAAGCGGCGGTAGTCCAAAGAATGGCGCGAGTCCAACGAACAAGGCGCTTCATTGGATGTACCCGGCGCGGGTGCGCACGGCGAGCTTGTGCTTCCCCTCCGCCCGAGCGGTAAGGCGGATGGCCCGGTAAACGCCGCGGCGCTCGGCGTTCGATGAAACGTAGCCCAACGTGTATTGGCTCCGGAGATCCCGGGCGACGCGGTTGCAAATTGCCTCCACCGTCTCCGCGCCGCCGGGAAAGTAAGCTTCGCCTCCGGTGGTGCGGGCGACCCGGCGCAGTACTTCGGGATTGCGATCCGGGTTTTCGGGCTGAAATACGCCTATAGTGTAAATCAGCGTGCCAGTCCGCCCGGCCATTGCGAGCACATCGTCGAGACTTCGCTTGCTGGCGTTGTCGGCCCCGTCGCTCACCACCACTAACGCTTTCTTGTCCCGGTTCCCCAATTGGGCGCGCGCCAGCCCCTCGGCCATTGCGTCGTAAAGCGCGGTCATGCCGGTGGCCGCGCTTCCGGAGATCGCATTCGCCAGTAAGTCGGCGCGATCGGTGAAGAGCGTGCCGGGGGGCAGACCTAGCGTGACCTTTTCGTTGAAATTGACGACAAACATTTCGTCTTCCGCGCCACTAGAGGCGACGAAAGCGCGAGCCGCCTTCACCACTCCGGCCATTTTGGGGCGCATGCTGCCGCTGTGATCGACCACCAGCCCCACCGTCACCGGAATGTCCTCGTGCCGGAAGAGCCGGATGGTTTGGCGCACGCCGTCTTCGTAAATCGCGAAATGGCGTTCTTCCAACCCCTCGGCGAAACGGCCCCGGGAGTCCCGGACGGAGGCATGCAGCACGACCAGATCGACGCTCACCGAGACGTTGTGCTGTCGCGGGCCCCCGGCCTCGTCGAGCAGCGGGAGCAGGAGAGTGAGCACCCTTAGCATGCATAAATCCGGCGGTATTCCGGCTGCCACATCGCGTCCTGCACCTGTTGGACGATGTCCTTAAGTTCCACTTGAGCCAATCCTTCGATACCCGCCGCTTGCGTCACGGCCGCCGCTACGGTCATCGAGACGATTCGCAAATCGTCGATATGAGGTAAAAGAGACGCGCCGGGGTGACTCACGGTGACTAAGCTGGACACGGCGTTGGCCGCCGCCGCCAGCATGCCGTCGCTAACCCGGCTCGCCCGCGAGACGATCGCCCCGAGCGCGAGACCCGGATACAGCACGGCATTGCTAATCTGCGCTATGACATAGGTGAGGCCTCGGTATGTGACCGGTGAGAATGGACTGCCCGTGGCGATCAAGGCTCGGCCTTCGGTCCAGGCGATCAGGTCGGCCGGATGAGCTTCGACCCGCGCCGGCGGATTGGAGAGCACGAAGAAGATCGGGCGCTCCGACTGGGCCGCCATGTCCCTGACGATGGCTTCGGTAAAGCTCGCCGCGGCCGCCGACGCGCCGATTAGGATCGTCGGCCGCACGCGGCGTACCACTTCCGCCAGCCCCACGCCGTGTTCGCCGCGCTTCCAGTTCTTGCTTTCCGCCGCCGGACGGGCGTAACCCGCCTGATAGTCGTGTAAATCGTCGACCGTCGCGGTAGTAAGCAGACCTTGCCGGTCGAGACACCAGAATCGCGAAGTGGCCTCCGCCGCCGACAGCCCGTCGCGGATCATGGCGTTGCGGATTTGGTCCGCGACTCCGATTCCCGCCGTGCCGGAGCCGAAGATCACCACTCGCTGGTTCCGCAACGGCACGCCGCTCGCGCGTAACGCGGAGATAGCCGCCGCCAGCGTAATAGTGCCCGTCCCCTGCATGTCGTCGTTAAAGGTGCAAATCGGGTCGCGGTAGGTTTCTAGGATCCGCCGGCCGTTGCCGGGGGCGAAGTCCTCCCATTGCAGCATTGCGTTGGGGAACAACTTAACGGCGGCTTTCACGTAGGAGTCGATGAATGCGTCGTAGCGTTCCCCGCGAATGCGCGGATGCCGGTTGCCGACGTACATCGGATCGTTGAGGAGACTTTCCCGGTTGGTGCCGACGTCGAGCATCACCGGAATCACCCTCGCCGGATCGACGCCCCCCGCCGCGGTGTAGATCGCTAGTTTGCCGATCGCCACCTCGATGCCGCCGACGCCCCAATCGCCGATCCCCAAAATTTGTTCCGCGTCGGTGGCCAGAATCAAGTCGATATCCCCGGAGGCCGCGCCCAAGTTGGCGAACGCCTCCTCGATCGCTTCGACGTGATCGATCGACAGATACACCCCGCGAGGGCGGCGAACTTCGTGGCGATACTGCTCCATCGCCAAGCCCACCGTGAAATCGTTGACGATCGGAATCATCTCGCGCAGATGCTCCGAGAAGAGCCGGTAAAACAGAACCTCGTTACGGTCGTGGAGCGCGGTGAGGTAGATGTTTTTGCTGACTGCGTCCGGCAGTCGCTCATATTGGATATAGGCCCGACGCACCTGCGTTTCGAGCGTAGTGACCTCGGGAGGAAGCAGCCCGGTTAGTCCCAGCGCTTTCCGCTCCTCGGCCGTGAACGCCGTTCCCTTGTTCAGAGACGGCGAATGGAGAACGGCCAGTCCGCGCGCCGTCGTCTCGTAGTGGCCATCCTCTTCCCGCCGGCGCTTGACCAAGGGCGCCAATAGCGGGACGACTCTCTGTTGCATGCTGTCAACTCGCTGTTCGTGAAGACCGCGCGGAGCGCCGGAGCCCCGCGCGACGGATTTAGACGTCTACCGGACGCGCCCCTCGACCGCCCGGAGAGCCAACGCTCCGCCGAGCGCCATCAATCCGAAAAGGCCGATCATCGGCAACGAACCAGCCGTCTCGGGCAGCGTGCTCGCGGGAACCGCGGCCTGCGCCTGCATCGGCGCCGCTTCCAACACCGGCGGAGGAGTCACCACAAGCGCGAGCTGCACTTCTTCGCCCGTGGGTTGCACGGCCATCACCGGAGCGCGCAGCATCTCCGTCAAGATCGGAGCGTCGGCCAACTTAGCCGGTTCCGACACCTCGGCGGGCATCTCGGCGGGCGTAAACAGGACGGGAACGCTGGCGGTCTTGGCTAACTCCATCGCCCGGGCCTTGGGGTAGACGAACTCCTCGCCCGAGGTCTGGCCGGGATAGAACCACGCCCGCAACGCTTCCGGCTGACCGGAGGGCCGTTCCGAGAAGGTGATTACGGTCTTGTCGGTCGCTTGCAACCGGTAGTTGGGAATCGCCAGAACGGTCGCGTAGACGGTCTTCTCGTCTTCGCTGAAAATCTGGACGATGTGGCGATTGGACTGCGAGTCCATAATCTTGAATACGTAGGTGCCGGCGGGCAGAACGCCCCACCCGGCAAGATGGACTCCCGGAATCTCCACCGGTCCGCTAAACTTGACCACCGTCTTCCGGTTCCAAGTGTCCGCCCAAGCGCCGGCGGCGAGTACCAGCGCTAAACAACCGGCCGTCGCCGCTATCTTGCTTAAGTTCATATTTCTCTTTCTTTCTCCTAATTCGGATTCTTCTAGCTTCCTTAACGCAGTTTGAGGTCCGTGCCGGTGAATCCTTGCTATGCCTATGCAACGCACCGTTCCCCATCGCAAGTTGGATGCTCTAAGAACGGCCCAGCGTGACCATATGGCGTCACGTGACCGCGAGCCGTCACCGGGGATGCGAATGGCACTTTGCGTGCTGCTTTAGCCCCCGGCCTTAGCCGGTCACTCCGATTGCACCGGAGCCGGCGACCTGGGGAGCGGTCGAACCGACTTTGGCAGCATGGGATTCAGCGGCACTCCGATACCCGAACCGGCTACCATGCCGCTGTTGAGTGCGGGTTTCGCCGGCCTGATCGCCCTGACACAGCGAGCGCGACTCCGCTCTTAAGGGCACCGTCTAACCCGAAACACTCTGACCACTACGCGTCAAACGACCTTATTTGGTCTGGGTGTGCAGGTTTTCGCTTAGCGGCCCAGCCGAAAATTGCCGACACCCGCCCACAACCCGCTGGACTGCAAAAGCCAAACGCAAACGACTACTACGACCACCACATTAAGAATGGTCTTGATCGGCGGAGCCATGGGAATGTACCGATTAATCAGGTAAAGCCCAACTCCGACCACGATCAGGGTGATCACTAAGTTCATCAAAGGCATGTTGTCTCGCTCCTAGGCGGGAGGGAGCAATCTACTGCCCAATCGCGGTAAGCGGTCGAGCTCGCCGTCCTACACGCCCCGCTGGACGACGAGCGGAAACGGAAGAGGAACGGACCGCGTTGAAACCGTCATCGACCGATTCGCCGAACCCGGCCAAGGCGACGTAAAGATGCTGTCCGGTTCCGAGCGTCATCTGCGGCTACGGGTGGGCGACTATCGAGTGCGATTCACCCTCGAGCCCAATGCGATCCGTATCCTGAACGTTCGCCATCGCCGCGAAGCGTACCGTTAAACCAAGGTGGCCGGGCGCGCAACGCCGCGCAACCCTTGGTGCGAAGTTGGTGCGCTTCCGGTGGGGTTTGCGCGCATTTCCGCATGAGCCGAAACTACACAGAGACTCGCCAGTCAACTTTGGTCGTTAGAACGCTGTGCCCGTCCTTGTGCCCAAAAGGAGGCACACGGAGGTCGACCTAGGGCGATCCGGTCGCCCGCAACTAGCTGAAAAGTGACCCTCCAAACTTGTCGCCCGGCACCGTCGGTAGGCTTCGAACCAAAGGGTCGGGAGTTCGAGTCTCTCCGGGCGCACCATTCTTTCTCGGAAATCCCTTCGCGTTACCACACCAGACGCAGCGCCATTTGAATCCGCCTCGGTTGATTCGCCTGGCTCGCGATCGTGCCGAAAGGCGACGCCGTCGGGTTGACGTTGGGGCCGCCGAATTGCGCGCGGTTCAGCGTGTTGAAGGCCTCGAAGCGGAACTGCGCGGTGAACACTTCCTTGATCGAGAAGTTCTTCATCACCGACGCGTCGAGGTTGTTCACCATGTCGGCGCGCAGATTCGAGAAACGGGAGGGAAGCGTGCGAAGGTTGAATTCGAGTTGCTGCGTCGCGACGCGATTGAACCGGGTTGTGTCGAACGCCCGGTCGATATCGCGCGCGTCGGGCGCCAAGTCGCCTCCCAAATAAATCACGTTGCCCCAGGTTAACGGTCCGCCCGGCTGCGCGGTGTAGATGGCGTTCACGATCCAGCCGCCGACGACGGCGTTCACCCACGGATTGGCGTTCGCGGCGAACGCGCGCCCTTTGCCGAACGGCAGCTCGTAACTGCCCGACAGCACGACGCGCCAAGGACGGTCCTCGCCGGCGATCCTCTTTTCGAGCGTGGGCACCGCGTCGTTAAGGTAGCTCCGGCGTTCGATCAGCTTCGACCACAGGCCGTTGGCGAGGAGCGACAGCCCGCTCGAAAACCGCCGCTCGATCCGCGCTTGCAACATGTGGAAGTACGATCGGCCGTCGCTCAATTGCTGTCCCGTCACGGCGGTGAATTGCGGAAACGCGCGCAGCAATTGGTTGCGCGCGATGTTGGCGCCGTTGAGCGGCGTTCCCGGCACCAGCCCGGCGAACGGATTCGGCACCAGCGCGGTCATCCGGTCGATGACGGGCTGATCGCGCGTGGGCGACGAGCTGAGGTATTGCGCCGGAACGCCGTTGAACGGACGGTCGACGCCGAGATGGACCGAGTGGTTGTACACGTAACCGGCTTGGATCACGGTGTCGCGCGCGATTTCGTGCTGGATATCGAAGTTCCAGCGAATCGAGTAGGGATTGAGCGGCGCGTCGTTGAAATACTGCACCGAGCGTCCGAGAAACGTCGCGAGGCCGAGCGAAGATCCGGTAGGCCGCTCGATGCCGTTCGGAAACGGATTGGCGAGCGTCGCCGCCGGGGTGAGAAAGCCGTTCAAGGTCGGCGTCAAGGCCGTCGTTTGGTTGAACCCGATCTGGTTAACTCCGAGGGTTCCGAACGGGTAGATGAACAACCCGAAGCCGCCGCGAAATACGGTGCGTCCGCCGAGGGCGCGCGGCGTATACGCGAAGCCGAATCGCGGACTGAAGTTATTGGCGCGGGTCTCGTACACGTTGCGGTCGTTGGGATTGGCGAAGAGCAATCCGCCGCGCACGCGGAATTGCCCCGCCGGAATTTCGGCGATCGGGTTGCGGTTGTAGGCCGCGCTCGCCGCCGCGTCCAGCGGATTCGCCGACGCGAAATCGAAACCGTTGACGGAACGGTTGAAGCGCTCGACGGTGGGCAGGTCCCGCTCGTAGCGCAGGCCGAGGTTGATCGTCAGGTCGGGGCGCACGCGCCAATCGTCCTGCGCGAACACCGCGAAATAACTCGCCTGGTTAGTGCGGGCGCCGTTGACGTCGTAACTGCCGCCGGTGGGCAATCCAAGCAGCAGCGCCGCCAAGTCCTGCCCGATAGGCGACGCCGCCGCGTTATCCAGCGGACCGCGCGTCCAATTCGTCGAGAAGTTAAAGACGCCCGCCGAGTTTCCGTAGTCGATGCCGCTCTCGCGCAGCCAGCGTCCGTCGAACCCGGCTTTCACCGTATGCTTCGAAACGATCTTGGTCACGGTGGAGAACAGTTGGTATTGGTCGAACGGAAGCTCGACCCCGCCCGTGTCGCCGGGGCTTGTAAAGCGGTCGAGCACGAACCGCGGCAACACCGGGTTGGTCGAGTTCGTCCCCAGATACGACGGCAGTCCGAGCGACGTTACGTCGAAGCCGCGGCTCATGTTGGGGCGGGGCTCCTCGAAGCGGGTCCAGTTGGCGCGGGTGTTCCACACCATGGTCGGCGACAACGTGAGCACGTCGTCCACCGTCGCGCCCCAGTTGGTGCGGCCGGTGCCGTTGACGCTGGTGAAGTGCTCGTGCGGATAACCGAGACGGTTGCCGCGCAGGGCCACGCGGTCGTTGAAGCGCGCCGAAACGAATAGCTTATGGTTCGTGCTCAGGTTCACGTCCATCCGGCCCAAGTAGGAACTGAAGTCGTTCTTCTCGCCGTCGGTGTTGGACAGGAAATTGTCGCCTCCGTCGGCGCGTCCCGGTTGATTGGGAAGCGGCAGCAGCTTGAGGTAATTCGCCGCGATGGGGCTAATGCGCGAGGCCGGGACGACGTTTCCCTGGAACGGCTGCCGACGCACGCGAGCGCCTTCCGCCGCGCCGGTGGCGGGGTCGTAGATCTGATAGTTCGCGCCGAGCCGCAGCAGGCCGGACAAGTCGCCTCCCCGTTGCGCTTCGGTGGGGACGGTCGCCGTCGTCGGCAGCGGAACCGAGTCCTTAATGCCTTCGTAAGCGAAGAAGAAGAACAAGCGGTTGCGGCCGTCGACGATCTTGGGAAGGTAGACCGGCCCGCCCGCCGTGAGACCCCATTGGTTGTAGCGGGTGACGGTTTTGCGCAGGCCCGCGCGATTGGTGAAAAACGGCGTGGCGGCGAAGCGCGACACCTGGTTGAACTCGTAGGCGCTGCCGTGGAAGGCGTTCGTGCCGCTTTTCATCACGACGTTCACCGTGCCGCCGCCCGCGTGGCCGTAGGCGGCGTCGGCCTGGAACGATTCCACCTTCACCTCGGCCACGGCGTCCACCGGCGGGTTGAACGCCACGCGATTGTTGCCCGTGGTGTTGGGCGCGCCGTCGAGCAGTAATTCGTTCGACCGGTTCGGCGAGCCGCCCATCGCGAAGTCCGACGGCCCCTGGTTGTCGAAGGGGCGCGTAAAGGTGGGCGCGGCCGTGGGGATGACGCCGAACGCCAGTTGCGCCAGCGTCAGCGGCGTGCGGCCCGACATCGGAAGGTTCTCGATCTGACGCGACGTAATCACCTGTCCCACGGACGCCGTCGCGGTTTGAAGCATAGGGACGTCGGCGGCGACGGTGACGCTTTCGGTGACTTGACCGACCTCGAGCGCGATGTCGAGCGCGACGCGCGTGTTCGTCGATACTTGTATCCCGTTGCGGACGTAGCGCTTGAATCCCGCCGATTCCGCCTCGATCTTGTACGTTCCGGGCGCGAGGAACGGGATGGTGTAGAGCCCGTCGGTTCCCGAAATCGTTTCCGATTTGGCCCCCGTTTCCGTCTGCGTGGCGGTAATCTTGACGCCCGCCACCGCGGCCTCTTGCGCGTCGAGAACGCGGCCGGCGACGGTGGAGCGGAACTCCTGAGCGAAAAGCGCGATTCCGGAGAGAGCGAACGCGAAAAGCCGAGCGGTCATGGCGGGCTCCTTCTTTCTAAGCGAGAATTTCCTTCAACGGTCCGGTCGAGTCGGCGAACCGTTCTTTTTCGACGCCGTGGATCTTGAGCAGCGCGAGCCACGCGTTGGCCACCGGAGTTCCGGCGGGCGCGGCGACGTGCCGCCCGGTTTTCAACGCGCCGTTGGCGCTTCCGGCGATCAACAGAGGCAGGTCTTTATAGCTGTGCACCGAGCCGTCTCCGAGGCCGGAACCCATAACGGCGGCGCAGGAATCGAGCAACGAACGATCGCCCTCTTTCGCGCGCGCCAAGCGCTCGACGAAATAGGCGAACTGGCGGACGTGGAACGCGTCGATCTTGACGAGTTTTTCGACGGCCTCTTGCGAGTTGGCGTGCGTCAGGCCGTGATGATCCTCGGGCTTGTCGAGAACGCCGTGGTAGGTGCGCGGCGAATCCCAGCGCTCGGGGTCGATCACCAGCGTCGCCACGCGCGTCAAATCCTGCTCGAAGGCCAGCGCGATCAAGTCCATCATCAGGCGAATGTAGGCGCCGCGGTCGTCGGGCATCGAGGGCGGCGCGGGAACGGCGGCTTTGTCGCGGCGCGCGGCGGCTTTCTCGGCGAACTCGATGCGGCGCTCGACGGAGCGCACGGATTCGAGATACTCGTCGAGCTTTTCGCGATCTCCGGCGCCGAGACCGGCGCGCAACGCCCGCGCCTCTTCGAGCACGCTATCGAGCAGTCGGCGGCTCGCCGCGTCGCCGGGCTTCGCCTCGAACAGCCGGGCGAACGCCGCGCGCGGATCCTTTTCGACGTTCGCGGCGTAGCCGGGCGCGAGCCAGGAAATCGATTCGAAGTAGCGCGTTTCCTTGTTATCGGGATGGTTATTGGTCGAAAGCTCGATCGAGGGCAGCGCGGTTTCCGCGCCGGTCTTCCGAGCGATCGCCTGATCGAGCGAAACGTTCGTCGGGAATCCGCCGTCGAGCGCCTCGGTGGGCGGAGAACTGGTGAGCCAGCACGAACCGCATTGCGCGTGCACGCCGGTGCCGCTGACGTACGTCCGGTCGAGACCCGAAACCACCGTAACGTGGCGGCGCACGGGTTCGAGCGGCGCGAGGCTGGGCGGCAGCGCGAAGTCCGTACCGGTTTGCGCCGGCGTCCAGGCTTTCAAGATCACGCCGTTTGGAATGTAGATAAAGACGGAGCGCAGCGGCGCGGCCGTGGGCGCGGCTTGCATACGGTCGAGCAGCGGCAGCGCGAGGCTGGCGCCGATTCCGCGAAGCGCCGCGCGGCGGGGTATACGTCGATCGGTCATCGTTTCGTCTCCGATTCTCGGGTGTAGCGAAAAGGGCGGCTGAGCGCGGCTTCGACGACGAAGCGCGAGAAGCGATATTCCTTTTGGGCGGCGTTGTCCACCATGGCGCGAACGGCGGGCATGTCGTAATGCTCGATCTTGCGGTTGAGCGCGTAGGACAGCAGATGCTCCGCGAAGCCGCGCGCGAACTCGTCCTTGCGGACGAGCAGGGCGTCCTTGAACTCCGCTGGCGTGGCGAAGCGGCGGCCGCCCGCGAGCTCTCCCGAGGGGTCGATCGCCGCGCCCTCGTCGTGGGTGCGCCACACGCCGACCGGATCGAAGTTCTCGAGCGCGTGGCCCAGCGGATCGATACGGTTGTGGCAGGCGGCGCAGGCGGGGTTACGGCGGTGCGCCTCGAGTTTTTGCCGCACGGTGAGGTGCCCCGCCTCCCGCTTCTGTTCCTCGAGCGCGGGTACGGCGTTGGGCGGCGGAAGCGGCGGACGGTTAAAGATCGCCTCCAGCACCCAGGCGCCGCGGAACACCGGCGAAGTGCGCAGCGGCGTCGAATTCATGGTCAGCGTCGCGCCTAGATCGAGTACGCCGCCACGCGCCCGGCCGGGCGGCTCCACGCGGAAAAAGCGCAGCGCGTCGCGTTTGCCCAACTGGTTCGCCGCCTGCTTCAGTTGCCGGTCGAACGCCTCGTCGAGCCGGTAGTGCTTCATCAACCGCGAATTCAGGTAAGCGTAGCGCGCGTCCAGAAAGTCGAGCGCCGGGCGGTCCTCGATCATCACCGTTTCGAACAGCAGCAGCGCCTCGGCCAGCATGTCGAGCCCGAGATTGCCCTTGTTGGTACCGAAAGCGTCGTAGATGTAGTAGCGCTTGAAGCGCTCGACGTCGGGCTGCGCGCCGAACAGCTCGTTCAACTGCAGCCACTGCACGGCGAACGTGTCGGACATCTCGCGCGCCTTGCGGTCGCGGAGCATGCGCGCCGCCTGCGCCTCGATCGCTCGCGGATCGGCGAGCGAACCTTCGCGCGCCAACTCGAACAACTCGTCGTCGGGCATCGACGCCCAAAGGAAATAGGAGAGTCGGCTCGCGAGCGCGTAGTCGCCCAGCGCGCCGCCGGGGCGGACGTCGCGGGAATCCGTGCGCATCAAGAACGACGGCGACGAAAGCACGGAGCGGAGGCTTTCGCGCACCGCGCCCGGCCGCCAATGCCGCGCGACTTCGCCGGCGGTAACCAGGCGGCGGAACGCGCGCTCGACGAACGCGGCGAAACGGCGGCGCTTTTGTTCGTCCGTTCCCGGAGCGGCCAGCAGCCGGAACGCGGCGCTACGCCGTTCGAGATCGGGCGAATTCGCGATGTCGGCGGCGGCGGCCAGATACCGCTCGAACAGCAGCGGCGTGACGTTCAATCCATCGGCGCGATTGGTAAAGCCGTGCTCGGCGCGATTCTCGCCGGGTAGCCCGCCCGACGGCAGCAGGACCGGAATCTTCTGCCCGTACTCGATCGTCTCGACGTCCACCGCGCCTGGCATGCGGACGGCGGATGGGTCGAAGTAACTCTTGGTGAAGGGCAACCGCTCCGGCATCATGAACACGTCGCGGTCGAGCTTCAAGAGATCGCGGACGGTGTTGTTGTATTCGAGCCTCGTCAGACGGCGCAGCGGAACCGCGCCGGGGTCGGGCTCGCCTTCGGGTCTTTCGAGAAACCCGGTCACCCAATCGGTGAAGCGGCCGCGAGCGGAAGGGTCCGGGCGCAGCGGCGGAGGCGGCATCTGTTCCGCCGAGACGACATCGAGCACCTTTTTCCAAACGGCCGGATCGGCGCGCACGCTCGCCTCGGAAACGAACCGCGCGAGATTCAGTTTCGCCGGCGGATTCTTCTCTCCGTGGCAGCCCGCGCAGTTCGCCCGCAGGAACGGACGCACGTCGGCCTCGAACGTCGCGGCTTGCGCCGCCGCCATCAACGCCGCTACCGTCGCGAGTTTTACCAAGCTAAACGAAGCCCCAGCCGGAATTGCCGTTCGTCGAACCCGTCGCGGCCCAGGTTATTGGCCGTCGAGGTGATCTCCATATAGCCGCCGTAGCGGGTGAGCGGGTTCGCCACCGACGGGTTGTAGTTCGACACGTTGTTGCCCGGATTCGCGAAATGCGGCGTGTTGGTGAAATTGAACGCCTCGGCGCGAAACTCCACACGGAAGCGCTCGTTCACGCGGAAATTGCGGAAGACGCCGAAGTCCCAGTTGGCGGTTCCGGGCCCGCGCAGAATGTTGTAGCCGGTGTTGCCGAACCGCGCCTCGCGCACCGGAATAAACGCGTCGGGATTGTAGAACGGCGCGCCCCGCCCCACGCCGCCGAGTTTCGCCACCGTGCCCGCCACCTGATCCGCCGTTTGCGCCGATCCGGGCATATTGAGCGTCGCTCCGTCGGCGGCGACGGAGAAGGGGTTGCCGCTGAAAAAGCTCAGCACGTTATTGGTTTGCCAACCGCCCAGGACGTGCGACAGAAATCCGCTACTCGCCCAGCGCTTGCCTTTGCCGAACGGCAGTTCCCAGATATTGGTGATCTGCAAGTTGTGCGGACGGTCGAACGGCGAAAGCGCCCGGTTGCGTTCGAGGAACCCGAGCGCGTTTACCTGCGGGCCGTCGTTGTCCGAAATGTGGCTAATCGACTTGGACCAGGTATACGTCGCGTTCAGTTGCAGCCCGGCGGCGAACCGCCGTTCGAGCGTCGCCTGCATCGAATCGTAAAGTCCGGTGCCGAAGCTGGTGCGCGCGTTCACGTCGGCCGTGCGCCCGAAGCGTTGGAAAAACGGACGGCTGTTTTGACCGGTACCTGGAACCTGCCCCGCGTTTACGTTTAGCGAGCCGATGGGCGAAGTGGCGCGCGTGGCGACGTAGCCCACCTGCCCGACGAAGCCCCCTTTCAACTGCTTCTGAATCGTGAGATTCCAGCTTTGGACGTAGCCGCGCGGCACGGGATTATCGACCGTCCGCACGGTGTAGCTGCCCGGAACGGACACCGTCCCCGAACCGAGATCGGGAATGGCGGCGGCGGGAAGACCGGCGGCGATCCCGCGCGAATCGTAGGGCACGAACGCGTTCGGCGCGTTCAACTCCTGAAACAAGACCACCGGATAGTTGGCGCGGAAATGGTCGGCGAGCGGGAACGGATCGTTGGTGATGCCGTATCCGGCGCGCACGATAAAGCCGTCGTTCACGCGCCAGGCGACGCCCAGCCGGGGCGTGAAACGATTGCGGTCCTTGATACCGCAATCCTTCGGGGTGTTACCGAAGTCGCAAACGTCGATCAGATTGGTCGCGCGATTGTAGACTTCGATGCCGCGGTCGGTGCGCGTCGGGAAGTAGAACTTCTCCCACCGCACGCCGTAGGACAGCGTGACTTTTCGCGAAATGTTCCAGCGATCCCGCACGTAAAGCGCGGTTTGCGTTTGGCGCACGCGATACACGTCCGGCACCTGGATCGTCTTGCCGGCGCGATTCGGCAGGCCCAGCAGAAACGCGGAGTAGCTATTGAACTGGTTCGCGGAATCGCCGCCGCGATTCGTGGTCACGCCGCCGGAGAAGATGAAGCCGCCCTGCGGGCCGTAGTTCGGCCCCTGCGCCTGCTGGTGGTTGAGCTGGCCCTGGTACAGGTCGAACCCGAACCGGACTTCGTGCGCCTTCTTCGTCCAGCTAAAGTTGGCGACGTACTGGCTGAGCGGGTCGGTGCGGTAATAAGGCATAAACGGATCGCCGGTGCCCAAGTTGCTCAATCCGTCGATGACGAAGCGCGGCCAGCCGCCGTCCATGCGGCGCGAGCCGTTGGTACCCGGAATTCCCAGAAAGTCGCGCCCGAGATTTTCCTCGATCCGGCTGTGCTCGACGTTGGTGTTGGGCGACGTATAGCCGTAGTAGGCGTCCATTACGAGGCTGTTGCTGATTAAGTAAGTCGCCGCGCCGGTGACGCTCCAGGTGCGTCCGAAGCCGATTCCCTGGTTGCCGCCCGCGCTCGAAATCGCCAGCCCGCCCGCTTGCCCGAACATCGCCGGATTGTCCATGGTCCAGTCCATGAAGCTGAACCGTCCGTAGGCGCTGAGCTTCGCCGAATGGATGTAATTGATCTTCGAGTCGGCCCGATGACGGTCGTAGACGTAGCCTCCCGCCGCGAAGTAGTTGTTGGCGAAGCCGGGCTGGTTGGGATCGGGAATAATGTCGTTCAACCTCTTGGTGATCGGGCTGATGCGCGACGCCGGAATCACGTTATTGGCGAACGCCGTCCGACCCGCGCCCGTGGCGTCGCCGGTCAGCGGATCGAAGATGGCGCGCGTCGATTCGCGCATGTCGCCCGCCTTCATCGCCGCCGTCGGCGCGGAACCGAAACGCGAAGCGAACTGGCGGTCGAACGTCCCCTCGTAACTGGCGAAGTAGAACAGCTTGTCGCGCTTGATCGGACCGCCGAGCGTCGCGCCGAACTCGTTGTAGACCAGCTTGGGATTGCGCTGGTCCGCGGGCAGGAAGAAATTCTTCGCCTTGAGCGCGTTGCCCGAATAGTTCTCGAACGCCGAACCGTGCAGCGCGTTCGTGCCGCTCTTGATCGAGACGTTGATCGCCGCGCCGCCCGCCAACCCCTGCTCCGCGTCGAAGGAGTTGGTGACCACGTTCACCACGTCGATCGCCTCGAGCGTCGGAATCAGCGCCGAGTTGTTCTCGAACAGCGTCATCGTCGTCGCGCCGTCGATGCGGGTGTTGTTGATCCGGCGGCTGACTCCGTTGACGTTGAACGTAAGCGAGCGGGAGGGGTTGGTGGGAACGGAGTTGGTATTCGAGGGCGGGCGGAAGCCGGGGATCGTGCGGAACACTTGCTGATAGTTGCGGCCGCCCGAGATGGGCAGATTTTCGAGCGTCTTCGAGGTCAGTTCCGCGCGAACCTCGGCGCGGTCGGTCTGGAGAGCGGGCGAGGCGGCGGTGACCTCGACGGATTCGGTAACTTGGCCGATCTGCAGCGCGAAATCGGCGCGAACCACCGAGTTGGTCGTCACCACGACTTCCGGCTGGCGCGCGCCGCGGAAGCCGTCGCGCTGGACGGAGATTTCGTAGAGGCCGGCGTTGACGGTGGGGAAATTGTAATCTCCGGATTCGTCGGTGACGGCTTCCCGCGCGAGGCCCGTACCTTTTTCGAGCGCCCGGACCCGCGCTCCCGCGACGGCGGCGTCGCTCGCGTCGCGAACGTTGCCCACGATCGAGCCGTAAAGAACCTGCGCTTCGAGGCGCGGGGAGAGGGAAAATCCCGCGAGGACGAGAAGGGTGAAGCCCCTGGCGTACAACATGGGGCAAAGTCTATTTTGACCGAGACGGCGCCGCTACTACCTTGTCACTCACCGCTCGATCCCCGCTCATCCTCAACGATCGGGAAGGGTTAGGCGCGCGGCTTCCGGCTACCGGAACGGCTGCACGATCAGCAAATCGCTCTCGGGCGGGCGCATTTCCGTATAGAGCAGGTAGCTCTCGCCGGGCGCGAGCGCGACGGCGTTGTGAATGGGATGCGGGATGCGGGCGAGCGTTTTCGGCGCGGTTTGCCCGGCCGGCAATAGAAACAAGCTCGAGCTTCCGTCCGCCGCCGGAGCGCCCACGTAATAGACGCCTCGGCGCCCCACCGCGAACGCCGAGCGTCCCAGCGCCCCGCGCGCCACCGTCCGCCAAGCGCCGCCCGCCTTAGGCATCCGCCGGATTTCTCCGTCCGGATGCGCGTAGAAAATCTCCCGCCCGTCGGGCGATTCCACCGCGAACAAGCCGCCGTCGTCCGTAAGCCGCTCGGACTCGCCGCCTTCCACCGGAACGCGGTGTAGATTCCAGGTGTCGCCGTCCGTCGCCCGCGCGGCGAAGTAGACGTGACGGCCGTCGCGGCTGAAGTTCGCCCGCGTCTCCATGCCGCCGAGCCGGGACAGCCGCCGCACGGAACCGTCCGCGACCGACGCGACGAAGACGCGCGAGACGCCGTCGGGGCGCGACTCGAGAACCACGCTTTTGCCGTCGGGCGACCATCTCGGCACGCTCGCCCCGGCGTTCCCCAGGAACGTGATTTGGCGCGGCGAACTGCCGTCTTTCCGGAACGTCCACAATTGCGGCGAGCCGGAGCGGCCGGAACTCATCACGACCAGTTCGCCGTCCGGCGAGATATCGGGCGAGTAGTCGCGGCTGGTGGACGACAGTAGCGGTTGGGGGACGACGGGCTCGCGCGCGGTCAAGTCGACGCGATGGATCGTAGTAGGATCGAGCGTTCGCCGGCTGAACGCCAGCGCTTTCGCGCGAAAGGAAATGGCCGGATTGCTTCCTTCGAGACGAACGCCCGCCAAATCCCGCACCTCGCCGCCGTCCGCGGGAACGCGATAAAGATAGCTAATTCCGCCCGCCGGAGTGGCCGCCGAAAAAATCAATTCGCGCCCGCCCTCCGTCCACACCACGGAGTCGATGCGCGCCTTCATCGACGTGACGCGCCGCACCTCGCCACCGAAACGCCCGGCCGGATCGGCGCCGGCGATAAAGATGTCGCGCCATTGCTGCGCCGTCGCGCGGACGAAAGCGATGCGGCGTCCGTCGGGCGAGATAGCGGGGAAGCGATCTCCCGCCAGACCGCCGGGCGGCGCGGCGTACGGAATTCGCTCGCCGGTCCCGATGCGGATCGCCACCAGGCGGTGAGTGAAACCGCCGCCCGAATCCGCCGCGATCACCGAGGTCGAATCGGCGGACCACGCGAGACCGCCCGAATCGCCGGTCACTCGCGCCTCGCCCAAACGGTACGCGCCGGAAGCGTCGGGCCGGATCAGCCAGACTTCGTTTCCGCGCCGGAACGCGATCCATTTCCCGTCGGGCGACCACGCCGGGTTGGTCTCCGTTTCCGGTCCGGAGGTGAGCCGCCGCGCTCCGCCGATACCCGGCGTGACGATCACCAAATCGTAGGTCGCGCCTTTCTCCGACGCGGCGAAAACGCATTGGGCGCCGTCGGGCGAAAACGACGGTTGATCCTCGATTCCCGGGAAGGTCGTGAGCGGCACGGGGACCAAGGCGGCCGCCGGAAAAGTTCGCCCTCGAAAGTAGAGCGTTCCGGCAAGGGCCAGAGCCGCGATCCCAGCCGCCACCGCGACCCAAGGAAACCGGTTCGATACCGGAGGGGCGGGCAAGGGCGCGGGAGGCTCGACCGGGCGTTCTTCCGCCGCCGGAACTTCGCCCAACACTTCCACCGGCGCCAGAAACCGGTAGCCGACGCGCGGCAGCGTCTCGAGAAACCGGGGCGTTTCGGCGGAGTCGGCGAGCGCCTCGCGAATCTTGTTCATCGCCTTATTCAGGCGTTGATCGTGATCGCCCCACGCCTCGTCCGGCCAAATGGCCTGCCGTAGTTGCTCGCGCGTCGTTACCTGGCCGGGATGGTCGAGCAGCAGCGTCAGAATCTGAAACGCCTGCCCGCCCAGCTTGATACGAATGCCGCGCTTGCGAAGCTCCTGCGCCTCGACGTCCACCTCGAAAACGCCGAACCGGTAGCCCCGCTTCTTCACCACCGGAGAGACCATACGAATCCGTCGCCAGTGTATCGTAGCCACATGCGGAAGGCGAACCGGCATAGCGACAATCACTTGGGCGGGAATCCAGGAAGTAGACGGAAGAATGCCCGGCGGGAAACGCGCGAATGATATCGTCCACAAACGATGCGCCATCGCCCGATCGTCGTTCTTTTCGCTAGCGCCTGCGCCTTCGCGGCGGAGCCGAAACGCACGCTGTGGGCGGGATCGAGCAGCGTCTACTATCACAACCTCCCGAACCAGGTGGCGAAGGCGCTCGGCCGCGAGTACTCCGCCGAAATCGCCGGGCGGAGCGGCGACAGCATTCAGGTGTATCTCAAGCCCGGGAGTTTCAAACCCGAGTACGGGCTGCCGGACGGGTTGACGTTCGTCGAAAAAATCCGGCGCGGGAAGTATTCGCACGTCGTGCTGCAAGTGGTGACGCATTTCATGACCGGGCCCGGCGGCGCGGAGCTCGACTCGGCGGTGGACGAGTACTGCCGCGTCGCTCGCGAATCCGGCGCGGAGCCCGTGTTCTACGAGATGGGCTGGGGGCGCGATTCGATCAACGACGAAGGCCGGGCGCGCGTCATGGCGGCGGCCCGGCGAAACGGCGTCAAGTTCTACGCGCCCATCTCGTCCGCCTGGAAGCGCGTGCGCGCCGAACGGCCCGATCTCGAATTGCACAACCTGCCGGACCGTACGCACCCCGGCACGCTAGGACACTATCTGAATCTCGCCGTCCTCGTCGCGACGCTCGGCGGAAAGCCGGAGCGGCTGCCGCGAACGTATTCCTGGTGGCCGAATCTCGACGACGCCGGAAAGGCGGAAGCGGAGAAGCGCCTCGCTTCGACGAAACTGGACGCCTACGAGCGCGCGCTCCCCGAGTTCCTGCAAAAGCGCACCGCGATGGCGAAGACGCACACGCTCGACCCGGAGACGGCGGCGTACTTCCACAAAGTGGCGGTCGAGGAAACGAAGGCCGCCAAGGCGCGGCTCGCGGAACCCGCCACCGCCTGGTCGCACTACGGCGCGGACCCCGGCGGGACGCGCTATTCGAACCTGTCGCAAATTCATCGGGGCAACGTCGCGAATCTCAAGGTCGCCTGGATCTACAACACGGGCGACTTCACCGACGGTTCGGGCAACGGCGTAAAGAGCGCGTTCGAGAGCACGCCGCTCATGATCGACAACAAGCTCTATCTGGTCAGCGCCTTTCACCGTTTGATCGCGCTCGACGCGGAGTCGGGTAAGGAACTGTGGGCGTTCGACCCGAAGCTCGACCGCGAGCGTCCGCAAATGCTCTATACACATCGAGGAGCGGCTTACTGGATCTCCGGAGCGGATCGCCGCCTGTTCTACGGCACGCTCGACGGGCAACTTTGGGCGATCGACGCGAAAACGGGTAAACCGGTCCCCGAGTTCGGCGAGGCGGGGTCGGTGGATCTGCGGCGAGGCGTCGTCGCCGAGGGAATGTTGGGCGGAACGCGGCGCGGCTACGGAATGACGTCCCCGCCCCTGATTTTCAAGGATCTGGTGATTTGCGGATCCATCGTGCCGGACGCCGACGCGAAAAGCCCGCTGGGCGACGTGCGGGCGTTCGACGCAAGAACCGGACGCTTGGTTTGGACGTTCCACGTGATCCCGCGCGACGGAGAGTTCGGCGTGGACACTTGGGAAGGTAACTCGCGCGCCGGGCGCGGCGCGGCGAACCTGTGGTCCATCGCGAGCCTCGACGAAAAGCGCGGCTTGGTTTATCTACCGCTCACGTCCGCCGCCAACGACCGTTTCGGCGGCGACCGTCCGGGCGCGAACCTGTTTAGCGACGCGCTCGTGGCTCTCGACGCGGCCACCGGTAAGCGCGTATGGCACTACCAGACCGTCCACCACGATCTTTGGGATTACGATCTTCCGGCGCAGCCCGTGTTAACGCAAATGTTCAAAAACGGGAAGACGGTGGACGCCGTCGCTCAAGTGACCAAGATGGGCTTCACGTTCGTCTTCGACCGAGCCACCGGCGAGCCGTTGTTCGACGTCGTCGAGAAGCCGGTCCCGCCCAGCGAGGTTCCGGGCGAGCGCGCCTATCCCACTCAGCCGTATCCCGTGGCGCCGCCGCCCTTCGCCCGGCAAAGCTTCTCGCGCGAAGAATTGACGGACGTGACGCCCGAATCGCGCGCTTTCTGCGCCGAACTGATCGAAGGCGCGACGCTCGCCCCGATGTACACGCCCACGGGATTGAAGCGCACCATCCTATTCCCCGGCACCAACGGCGGGGCCAACTGGGGAGGCGCGAGCTACGATCCGATCGCTCGCACGCTCTACGTCAATTCGATGGACGTCGGGCAAGTGGGAGCGATGGTCAAGAACCGCCCGGGCGCGGAATTGCCCTATCGCCTGACCGGCGCTCCCACTTACTATTCGCGCTTCTGGGACCGCAATCGGTGGCCCTGCCAAAAACCGCCGTGGGGACATTTGACGGCGATCGATCTCGATACCGGAACGTTCAAGTGGCGCGTGACGCTCGGCGTGGTGGACGCGCTGCTCGAAAAGGGCGTGCCGCCCACCGGCACGTCGAACCTCGGCGGATCCATCGTCACGGCGGGCGGATTGGTGTTTATCGGCGCCACCGACGACGGCCGCTTCCGCGCTTTCGACAAGTACACTGGGAAAGAAATCTGGACGGCGAAGCTGCCGGCGAGCGCGCACGCGACGCCCATGACGTACGAAGGCATGCGAACCAAGAAACAATTCGTCGCGATCGCCGCCGGGGGCGGCAACAAGTACAACGACAAGTACGACGGCGCGCTGGTCGCCTACACGCTGCCATGAAGACGTGGATCGCGGCTTTCCTCGCGATCGCGTTCGCGACCGTCGCGTGCGCCGACGGCATCGACGCCATCCCGTTCGCGCATTTGAAGCACGCCCCGCTCAAGATGAAGTGCGTCTCCTGCCACAAGACTGCCGAGACGGAGGAAACGGCGACGTTTCCGGCGATCGACCAATGCCGCGTGTGCCATACGTCGCTGGCCGCGCGGGAGATTCCTTCGCAACGCGTGTACCGCGTGCGCGACTTCGTGATCTTCAGCCACGCGCGGCACGCGACGGCGAAGATCGGCTGCGCGTCGTGCCACGGCGAAGTCGACGCGCAAGCGACGCTCAAGTTGGAGCGGCCGACGACCATGGCGGCGTGCGTCGCCTGTCACAAGGAACACAAAGCCACCGTGGCCTGCAACGCTTGCCACGAACTCGGACAGTAAAAGGAGCATTCGATGAAACGACGAGACTTTCTCGGCGCGACGATCGTGGCGCCGCTGGCGGCGGCCACGGCGGAAAAAAAGGTAATCCCCTGGTACGAGGAACCGATGTTGAACCTCCACGCCAAGGTGAAAAACCCGGTCAAGATCGAGTCGATCGAACTGATCCGCGTCGGTAAGGAATACTTCGTCCGCTCTCGTTCGACCGACGGCGTAACCGGGCTTTGCCGCACCAAACAGATGGAGGATTACATCGCCATCTTCGAGCGGCGCGTCGTTCCGCTTCTCGTCGGCAAGGACGCTCGCGACATCGAGACCTTGGTGGACGACGTTTACACCGCGAACTACAAGCTGGCGGGACAGCCTTTCTGGTGCCCGGTGGCTTACGCCGAACAAAGTATCTTCGACTTACTCGGAAAATCGAGCGGGAAGCGCGTCGCCGAGTTGCTCGGCGGGGTCCTTCGCGAGGATATTCCGGTGTACCTCTCGGGATCGGGCCGCGACACGACGGCGGAGCAAGAAGTCGAAGTGTACGTTCGCGGGCTCGCCGAAACCGGGGCGAACGCGATGAAGTTCAAGATCGGCGGCCGCATGAGCCGCAATCTCGACGCTTATCCGGGCCGCACGGAGACCATGCTGAAGCTGGCCCGTAAGAAAATGGGCGACAAGATAATCATCAAGACCGACGCCAACGGTTCCTACAACGCCGAGAAGGCGATCGAGGTGGGCCGGATGATGGAGGGCTTGGGCGTCGACTTTTTCGAGGAGCCTTGTCCGTGGGAGGAGTTGGGCGAGACCAAGAAAGTCGCCGACGCCCTGAAGATGAAGATCGCGATGGGCGAGCAGGACGCCAGCCTGTGGCGCTTCCTTTGGATTTGCGAAAACAAGGTGGCCGAGATCGTGCAGCCCGACATCAACTACTGCGGCGGCTTCGTTCGCGCGCTGCGCGTCGCGCGAATCGCGCGTAAGTTCGATATGCCGATCGTGCCGCATAACACCCAGACCGGTTCCACCGCGGTGAACATCCTGCAGTTCGCCGCCGCCGTTCCCAACGTCGGGACCCACATGGAGTTTCCGCACCGGGGCGGCGAGAAGCCGGAGCCCTGGTCGTCGCCCAACTTTGTCATTAAGAACGGCAAGGTGGCCGCGCCCAAGGGTCCGGGCCTGGGCGTCGAGTTCGACCCGTCGTTTATGGCGAAAGGCGTTCGCGCCACGGCGTAGCTACCTTCTCCGCAACGCCTCGCGCGCGGTTAGATTTTGCGGAGCGTGCCGCAGAAATCGCCGCAACACCGCTTCGTAAGCCGCGCGATCGGCGGAGCGCGCCTTGGCCAGCGCCGCGTAGGCGTCGAACAAAAGCGGATCGCGGCGAATCGCTTCCTCGTACCGTTCCGCGTAACTCTCGATACCCAAGGCCTGCTCGACGACCCCCAGCCGGAACCAAGCCAACGCGTCCTTCTCCCGAATCTCGACCGCACGCCGCAACAAGGGAAGCGCCTCGCCGGCTCGCCCGCGCTGCAGGAGAATCGATCCGGCCATGGCGAGAATCTCCGGATCCCCGGACGGCGCTAGCTTGAGCAAAGCGGGCACGTCCGCTCGCGCCAGAGCCTCGGCGCGCCGGGCGAACTCGGGTGGCGCGGGCCGCCACGGACGCAGCGGACCCGCCGTCGCCCCGGGTAGCGCCGGATTTCGCCGGATTTCGTGATCCGTATAAACCGCGTGTACGTCCTGCGCGCCACGCTTTTGCATATGACACTCGGTGCAACCGGTTTCCGCGCGATGCGGTTGATGGCAATCCCGGCAAACGGCGTCGAAGCCGCGCGCGGGTCTCGATGCCGTGGGATGCGGATTGTGGCACGTCGCGCAGCCGAGACTTTCCCCGCCCGCCGTCCGGCACTTCGACTTCGCCCATTGTTCGGAATGCGAAACGACCCGAAAATCGCCGCCGCCGACAAAGGTCGTCCAAACCGTTTCAAGCGCTTCGCCCGGCCGGAAGTCGCCAAACGTCTTGCCGGGATGGAGAACGCGCGACACGCCCGCCAGATGGCATTGCTCGCAGACGCTATCGCGAATCGGACCCGCGAGCCGCGCCGGATTGACGACGTTCGATCGCGCCGGATTGGCCCGATGCTCGTCCCCCGAGCCATGGCAGCGCTCGCAGCCGATCGCGGTCCAGGCGCCTTCGGTGCGGCTCGCGTGACACAGCAAGCACTCGTCGCGAATCGGCCGGTCGAAGTCCGGATGGCGCTCCGGCTCGAAACCCGGCGAGATATCGAACGTTCCGCGTTGCGAGAACCGGGAGATCGGCGATTGAAAAAACCGCCCGTCGATGGTTACGGCGAAACTCGATCCGACGTGCCCGGACCCGATGCGGAGCGTCACGTCGTGCTTCGCCGTCAGTCCCGCTCGCGACGCTTCGTGCGCCGAACCGTCCACTCGGAAAGCCGTGCCCGACCGGTCGTGCCGGAACGAAGCCCGCGCCGGAATCGCCTCGCCGGCGGACCGGCCCATCGGCGTTCGCGCGTAGCTCTCCGCCTCTCGCGGATGGCAGGAAGCGCACTCGGGCGGAGCGGCGAAAGCCATCCACCCGAGCGTCGCGAAAGCGCTAGAAATCCAGGCGCGCGCCAAGCTGGATCGAACGGCTGCCGGACACCGTCGTGACTTGCCCGAACTGCGGATTGGTGACGTTCGTCTGGATACCGCCCCACTGCGGGCGGTTGAAGGCGTTCAGAAAATCGCCGCGCAGTTGGAAGCGGTACTTCTCGGAGAACCGCACCACCTTCTGCAAGCTCAGATTCTCGCTCACCGTGCCGAACCCGCGAATCGTGTTTAGGAACGGGGCCACGTTGCCGAGCGTCAGCGGCGCCGGGTCCGCGAACGCCGACTTATTGATGTACGTGTTCATCGGATCGTTCACGTTCGCCGCGTTGAAATTGCCGCGCGAGAACGTACCCGCCTTTACCTCGGAACTCACGATGTTCGCTCGCAGCGCGCCGCCGTTCCAAACTCCGGCCAGCGGACTGGTAGAGGTCGTAATCGCCAGCGGCGTACCCGCGAAGTAATTCAGAATCCCGCTTACCTGCCAGTTGCCGATCACGGCGCTTAACCAACTCGGCATACCGCCGCCGATGGCGCGTCCCCGCCCGATAGGCGTGTCCCAGGAGAAAAACAGCTTGAACAGATGCGGCTGATCGTCGTTCGAGATCGCCTTTTCGAGACCGAGATTGTAGAAGTCGAGCGGGCCGGCGTTGCCGCCTTCGAGCGACGATTGCACGTTGGTCATGTTCTTGGACCACGTGTAGTTGCCGTACACCTGGAAGCCCTTCGAAAACTGCCGATTCACCGTCAATTGCATCGAGTGGTACGTCGAGAAACCGATCGGCGTGCCGTGAATGTTGATCGTCTGGTTTCCCACCACTTGCGGATAGGGCCGTAGCGCCGAACCCACCGTCCCCGTGAAGCCGGGGAACGGGTACGCGATCCCGTTGGCCGCCGCGTCCGCCGCGCTCCGCACGGAATTCGACAGCGCGCGCCCGCGCGTGGCGAGCAGCGCCGGGTCCATCTGGTTCAGGATGTACTGCTGCCCGTTCCGCAGGCCCGTGGACTTGTTGCCGATATAGCCGATGTCGAGCACGGTGCGGGCCGCGATCTCCGTTTGGATATTCAGGTTCCACTGCTGCACGTAAGGGCTGTTGCCGTAATTCGGATCGATCATACCGGGCCGGTTGCGATTGCCGAACGAACGGTCGAACGACGGAGGATTGTACGTGTTAAGCGGCAGCCCGGTGTCCCAATTGAAGATCGGTTGTGAAGGCGTATTCGACGCCGCTAGATTCCAAACGCCCGCCCCCTGGATTCGCGTCGGACCGCCCAGCGGAGTGCCGCCGAAGCCGTTGAACAGGTCGCCCTCGAACATGATGCCGTAGGCGCCGCGCACGGTCAGCTTGTCCATCGCGCGATACGCGAACCCGAACCGGGGGCCGAAATCGCGGAACGACCGCGAAGTTCCGAAGTACCGCTGTCCCGTACACACCGAACAGTTGCCCGCGAATTGATACGCGCCCGCCAATCCGCTAATCGGATCGCGCTCGTTCGGGCTCCACGACGAGTACCGGTCCGCGACTTCGTAGAACGGCTGTTGGAACTCCCAGCGTAAGCCGAGGTTCAACGTCAGCCGCGCGTTGACCTTAAAGTCGTCCTGGAAGAACGCCGCGTAGTAGTTGCGCCGCCCGCCGGTGCCGACCGGATCGCTCAACCCCGCGCTGTGCACCTGCCCGAGCAGCATGCTGGCGAACGCGAATCCCGTCTGCGACCCCGAAAACACTTCGCCCGGAATCGACGTCGTCAGCGGATTGAAGTTGAAGGTACCGCCTTGCGTAGGCCGCAGGTTCTGGTGATTGCGGCGAATGTCGATCCCCACTTTCATGAAGTGGCGGCCTTTCGAAAAGCTCGTCGTATTGAGCAAGCCCATCCCGACGTACGCCTGCACGTCGTTCTGCGGATCGCCCATCTGCGTGATGCCGACGAACGGCCCGGTCTGGTACACGATGTTCGGATAACCGAACGTGCTCAGATTGCGGATTCCCAGCGCGGCCGAGCCGTCGGTGCCGACATACGAGCCGATGTTCGGATTGAACATCCGGTTGTAGTAGACGGTGAAGTTATTCAAGATGGTCGGCGACACGTTCCAGTCGTGCGCCACGCGCGCCAAGTTCGACTTGATGATCTGATTGCGGGCGCTGCCGAGCGGTCCGCCGTCGGCCTTCGCCGCGTCCCACGCCCGAGTCTGATCCAGCAAGAGGCGCGGCCGGCGCGTCAGCGAGTAGGACGCCGACACCCGGTGCGTGGACGAGATCATTTGATCGCCCTTCAGCGCGAACTGGTACTGATCGAAGAATGGAGTATTCGACACCGGGCGCGCGGCGTTATTCACCAGCGGAATCGTCCCGTCCGGATTGCGCACCGTCGGCAGATACCCTTCGCGGATCAAGCCCGTCACATTGCGCGAGACCTGGCTGAAGCGATTGACCGGAATCCGGTTGCCGGGGAACATCTGGCCTACCCAACGCCCGTTCGCCAACTGCGTAAACGTCGCCGGATCGTAGATCGCGCCGCGCGCCACGGCGTTGCCCAAAGCGTCTTGGCCAACCGTCGGCCCCAGCAGCCGCGAGAAATCGCCTTCCAGAAACTCGGGTAGCGGATGCGTGATGTTCGGCGAGCCGAATCCCGTAATGCGCTGCTGGTACTTTTCGTAAGTCGAATAGAAGAACGTTTTGTTCTTGCCGTTATAGATCTTCGGCAGCACCACCGGACCGCCGAAACTAAAGGCGTAGTTAAAGTGCCGGTCGCGATTGCGCGCCACGCCGCGCGCGTTATTGATCAGCGTGTTCGCGTTCAGCGCCTCGTTGCGCAACATGCCGTACGCCGACCCGTGAATTTCGTTCTGTCCCGACTTCATGACGTAGTTGAAGACGCCCGCCTGCGCGCGCCCGTACTCCGCCGACATGCCCGAGGTCTGGATACGGAACTCCTGCAGCGCCTCCGCCGACACCGACGATTCGCCGAAGTGGCCGGACAGATACGTCGTCACCGTCGCACCGTCCAGCAGCGTTTCTTTCGAGAACGCCGAAGAACCGTTGATATTGCTGGTCCAGGAATTGCCCGACACGCCCGGCGTCACGGCGTAGGCGAAATTCTCGACCAGACGCGCGCCCGCGATCGACAGCGGCAAGTCGATGAATTGCCGGTTGGTCAAGCTGGTGCCGACTTCGGGTGAATCCGTCTGCACACGCGGCAACTCTCCCGAAACCTCCACCGTCTCCGCCACCGACCCGACTTCGAGCGACACGTCCACGCGCACCACTTGGCTGACGTTCAGCTCGATCCCGCGCCGCTCCGATTTCTTGAAACTCGGCGACTCGATCGTCACCGAATACATGCCCGTAGGCAGGTTGGGTAACGTAAACTGCCCCGACTCGTTGGTGACGGTTTCCGTGAGACCCGACGTTCCCTCGTTCCGCGCCAGCACCTTGGCTCCGGGAACGGCGGCGCCGCTCGAATCCGTAACCAGACCCGTGAGCGATCCGCGATTCAACTGCGCGAGCGCGCACGCGGCGAAAAACAGCGAGACCCACAATCGTTTCAGGAAAGCTCGTTTCACGAAGGCTCCTTACCCAAAGTTTGGTAGAACCATATCACACCGTGACGACCTTCGCGCTGCTGGCGGCGGCACTCGACGAGCGGGGATTCGAGGCGCTCCGCCAGGGCGATCCCGCCCGCGCCGAGACGTTGCTGCGCGAAACCGCGCGGCGCGAACCGGCGAATCTCGCCGTCGCGAAGGCGCTCGGCATGGCGCTCGCCGCGCAAGAGAAATACTCCGAAGCCGAGACGCAATTCCGCCGTGTCTGCGCCGCCGTTCCTCGAGAGCCCGACGCTTGCTATTACTGGGGCCGCGCGCTATTTACGCTCGGGCGGCTCGACGATGCGGTTCCGGCGTTCCGCAAGGCGCTCTCCGGCGGCCATCGCCCCGGCAGAACGTGGCACGGACTCGCGCTCGCGCTCCACCGGCGGGGCGAAGCCAAAGACGCCGAAGCGGCGTACCGCAAAGCGATCGAACTCGGCGAATCCGCCGCCGCGCGCGACTTCGAACGGTTCCGCCTCGAGAACGCCGCACCCTCCTCCCCCTCCGCGAAGCTCGCGCGCTTCAAAACGATTCCGCTCGCGCACGTCACCCGCAACGGCGCTTCGGGACGCCGCCATCTGCCCGAAACGACGATCGCCGGAGCCGCCGTTTTCGATTACGACGGCGACGGCTGGCCCGACGTTTTTCTTCCTAACGGTGCGGCCTTGCCCGATCTCGAGAAACGAACGCCGGAGTTTTCGAATCGCCTGTTCCGCAATCGCGAGGGCGCGACGTTCGAAGACGTCACCGACGCCACCGGACTCTCGGGCGTAGGTTATTCGATGGGCGCGGCGGCGGGCGACTACGACGGCGACGGCAAGCTCGACCTGTTCGTCCCCGGCGTCGACCGCTCGCGGCTTTATCGCAATCTGGGCGGCCGTTTCGAAGACGCAACCGTCGCCGCCGGACTCCCCGAATCGAGCCCGTGGTCCGTGGCCGCCGCTTGGCTCGATTACGACGGCGACGGAAAGCTCGACCTATTCGTCGCGCGCTACGTCCAGTGGGATCCGGCGCGCGAGCCCGTCTGCGAAAACGGCGGCCACAAAACCTACTGCCATCCCAAGCACTATTCCGGCTTGGCGAATGCGTTGTACCGAAACCTGGGCGGCGGGCGCTTCGAGGACGTGAGTATCGCCTCGGGGATCGCTCGACATGTCGGCAAAGCCATGGCCGTCACCGCGCACGATTTCGACGGCGACGGTCGCATGGACATCTTTGTCGCCAACGATGCGCTTCCTAACTTCTTGTTTCGCAATTTGGGTGGCGGGAAGTTCGCCGAGGTCGCGGTGGAAGCCGGCATCGCGCTCAAGGAGGACGGAGTCGCGGTGTCCTCGATGGGCGGCGCCGTGGCCGATTTCGACGGCGACGGCCATGCCGATCTTATGGTGCCCGCTCTCTCCGACGAAACGTTTCCGTTCTTTCGTGGCCTGGGCGGAGGGCGCTTCGAGGATGCAACCGCCGCTTCGCGAATCGCCGCGCTATCGCGGCCTTACACCGGTTGGAATACCGCCGTCGCGGACTTCAACGGCGACGGACTGCCCGATGTCGCCGTCGCCTGCGGGCACGTCCAAGACAACGCCGAGCGCTACAGTTCCCGCGCCTCGAAACAGCCCATTCTGCTTTTCCTCAACCGCGGCGACGGAACGTTCGACCGGCAAGAGATCGGCGAGCCCGCTTTTCATCGCGGACTCGCCGCCGCCGATTTCAACCGCGACGGCTGGCCGGATCTGGTCGTGACCCGAATCGGCGAGCCGTCGCTGGTTTTGACGAACCTGCGCTAGCCGCTAGGCTCGCGCGACGCGTACGGGCTTATCCGTCTCGCCGTAGTCCGCCGAGGATTGGCCGGTGGAGGAAATCTCCTCCGCTCCCGCCGCCTCCAGCACTTGCTTGGCGCGATCCGCCCAATCCCCGCTATCGCAGTGGACCGAGAGCAAAATGCCCCCGTCCTTCATCCGCCCCTCGTAACGCTTGGCTTCGTACTCGGGAATACCCAAGCCGATGAGACCGCCGGACACGCTGCCGAGCGCCGCGCCCGCGCCCGCGCCCGCCAGCGCCGCCATGATCGGGCCCGCCGCGATCAGCGGACCGACGCCGGGGATGGCCAGCGCGCCCACGCCCACCAGCCAGCCCAGCACGCCGCCCGTCACCGCGCCGGCCGCGCCGCCCGTAGCCGCCGCTTCGGGAGCCTTGGTCGCCTTCTCCACGCCCAAGTCCTTATTGCCCACATTTTCGGGCAACAGCACCGAAACATCCTCCGGGCGGTAACCCGCCGCCCGTAGGGCGTCCAATCCCTGTTCGACATGCGCGCGATTGCGAAAAATGCCGAAGACCGAAATATTCTTGCTCATGATTTCTCTTTCTCCTTCTCCGATGAACGAACTACTTCGCCACCTCGAGGTGGCTGACCACTTTGCCCTCGCCCGCGAGTTTGCTCGCGATCCCTTCGAGCGCCGCTTTCTCCTCGGCCGACTTGACCGGCCCGCGCAGCGTTACCTGTCCCGCTTGCGTCAGGATCTTCACGTTCTTCGCGTACGTCGAGAACGAGCCGCGAACGAATTCGCGGCGAATCTCGCGCAACAGCTTCATGTCGGCCGGATCGTTGGACTGCTTGTCCGCCGTGGCGGCGTGCTTGTCCTGGTCGCGCTTATTGGCGCGCGTGTTGTCCGGTTCCTGGAACAGGGGGTGCGCGACAAGCGACGCCGCCGCGAGCCACCCGGCCAGGATCGTTTTTTTCGTCATTTTTGGAATTCCCTCCACACCGGGAGCTATTGCAAGCGGTCCGCCAAATCGAAACCCGGAAAAAAAGTCGCTTCGCCGTTGGCCGCTCCCTTGCACAAAGAAACGCGTGCGACGGATTCTCGTCGGCGATCCCGCGGCGTGTTTATCGGCCGAATCCGAGCGGCCCTGCTCCGGCCTCTTGCGTTCCTGGCGCGTGTTTTCTCATCTGTTGAGCCGGTATGCGTCTTCGCTGAACGTGCGCGCGCCCCTGCTCGAACGGCATCTGATGACCGGACTTCCCGCGAAAGTCCGCTTGGTAGACGGGGAAGTCCGCCTCAGTATGGCCGTGCTCGGCGAGGCGAAGGATCTACAGGTGTTTTGCGGCGAGTTCGAGGTCGTCGTCGAGGGTGTGGCCTGGGAAGACTTGACCTACGATATCGAGCCCGGATCCGTGCTCGAAAGAATCGACCGCCGTTTCTCGCGGAAGTTCCACCTTCCCTGGGCGATCGATACCGAAACCGCGCAGGTCCGGTTAGAGGGCTGCGTGCTCGAGATCGCCGTCCGTTGCCGGGAGGCGGAAAAGCCCCGGACGGTGGAAACCGTTACGAAACTTCCCAATCATTCGGCGGCGGAAGGGACGATTCCCTCTTCCAAAAACGCGCGTACCATCGGACCGATGGCCATGAAGTCTTTTAAATGAGTGGGTTTCGAAAAAAAGCGAGTGGCCCCGGCGTTCAGGGCGGCCTCGCGATCCTTGGGTGAAATCGAAGAGGTAAACACGAAGATCGGCGCTTTGGCGCAGCGCTTCGTCAGGCGAATTTCGCGCACCAACTCGGACCCTCGCCCGCGCGGAAGATTCCAGTCGAGCAGAATTAAGTCGGGCGCGAACGCGGACTCTCCGTCGCACGCCTCGCGGGCGTACGCCAGAAATTCCTCGCCCGTCTCCACCACCGTAATGAAGCTCTTGAGACCGCCCGATTCGAGGGCTTCCCGAAGAAGCTCCGCGTCCGGAGGATGGTCTTCCGCTATCAGAATGTGGAACATCGCTTTTGCCGCGTCTCAGTTTGGCACAAAACTTGCTGAAGCCCTAGCGTAGAGCCCCAAGGAGGAAAAAGATGAACCATAAGCTACTCGCAGCCGCCTTTTGTTTCGGATTCGGTTTGGCCGCCGACGAGCACGAAAAGAGCGCCGCGCGGACCCGCGTGACCGAAGCGAATACGGTATTTCAGGAAATCATGGCCACCGAAGACAAGGCGATTCCCCGGGATCTGCTGGCGAAAGCCAACTGCGTGGCGATCGTGCCCGGCGTTAAGAAAGCCGCGTTCATTATCGGTGGCAAGTTCGGCCGCGGCGTCCTGATGTGCCGCGACGGCAAAGGCGATTGGCGCGGCCCCGCCGCGGTTCGCGTCGAGGGCGGCAGCATCGGCTTCCAGGCCGGCGGCAGCGAGACGGATTTGGTTCTATTGGTCATGAACAAATCCGGCGCGGACCGGCTGATGAAGAGCGAGTTCAAGATCGGGGGCGAAGTGGCCGTCGCCGCCGGGCCGTTGGGCCGCCAAGGTAATGCGGCGACCGACGCCACTATGCGAGCGGAGATGCTCGGTTACTCGCGCAGCCGAGGCGTGTTCGGCGGGCTCTCGCTCGAAGGTTCGACGCTCCGCGAAGACACCCAGGACAACCAAGCGCTGTACGGCAAACCCCTGACCTCGGCGCAAATCCTCAGAGAAGGCATGGGCGACGGTTCGAAAGAGGGAGCGGAGTTGGCGCGTACGCTACAGAGCTACTCCCGCCACGAGACCAAGTAACCCCAAGTTTTCGATAGCTCTCTCGGAGGAGCTATCGGGAAACCTCGAGGTCCGGTTTCGCGCCGGGCCTCGAATCGTCTCCGAGGCAAGGTCGTCCGGACCGAGGTAAGGGATAGTATGGCGAAAGCGCCCGCTCAGCACTTAAAGCCATTCATGCCTAGAAGCGACCGGCTGGAACGTCAAGCCCGCACGCTGTTGATCGGTTTGTCGATCGCGGCGGGCGCGCTCGCGCTGCTGGCCGTAATGGGGTTCCGCCTGTTTCGGGAGCGGGAACGAGTAATAGAACATACCATCGAAGTCATTGCCCGGATCGAGGAACTCCGGCGGGCCGTGCGCCGGGCTCAAACGGCCGTGCTCGACCATGCGTTAGAACAACGGGGCCAAGCGGCGATTGTCGAGCGGGCGAACGCCGACGCCCGGCGGCTGAGCGGCGAGTTGGCCCGGGTCACCGGCGACAATCCGTCGCAAGCCCAAGTGGTGCGCGAAATTTCGTCCAAGTTAGACCGTCTCGCCGCCTCCGGCGTGGCTTTGATAGGTCGGCCTCCCGGCGAATTGGGAAGCGCCCTCGTCGCCTATCAAAGGGATACCGTGGAGTTGATCGACGATGTCACTCGCGCCCAAGCGGAGGAGCGGCGCTTACTGGCCCTGCGCACCGCCGACCGGCGGGTCGTCGAGAACCGGTTGGCCATGGCGTTCGTGTCGGCGTTCGTCTTAAACGCCGCGCTGCTGTGGTGGAGTTTCGTGTTCGCGCGCAACTATCGCGAAGCGCGCGACGCGCGAGATCGCGCGCTCGGCCGTCTGAACGCGGACCTCGAATCGAAGGTGTCCGAACGCACCCGGGAACTGGAAATCACCGTCGCCGCGTTGCGCCGGTCGAACGACGATTTACGCCGGTTCGCTCATAGCGCCAGTCACGACCTGCAGGAACCGGTGCGCGTTATCGGCAGCTACGCCTCGTTGCTCGAAAAGCGGCTCGGCGACACGCTCGACGCCGAAGGGAAGCGGCATCTCGCTCACGTCGTAAACGGCGCGCGGCAAATGCATCGGCTGGTCGCCGACGTTCTGGCTTACGCGTCGCTGCGCGAATCGGAACCGACGCTCCATTTCGCGCCCCTATCGAACACGGTGGAGGCGGCGCTCGACGCGCTGCGGTTGCAGATCGACGATTCCGGTGCGACGGTCGAATCGGGACCGCTGCCCGAAGTGGCGGCCGACCACAACCTGTTGCGCCGCGTGCTGCAAGCGTTAATTTCCAACGCCCTCAAGTTCGCCGACCCCGAGCGACCGCCGTTCGTCCAAATTTCCGCCCGGATCGAGGGACCGGAGTGGATCGTCGAGGTGAAAGATAACGGCATAGGCTTCGAACCGGAATATACCGGCGAAATTTTTTCGCTCTTCGCCCGCCTGCACCCGCGCGGGCGCTTCGAGGGCAGCGGGACCGGTTTGGCGACCGCGCTGCGTATCGTAGAATTGCACCATGGCCGAATCGGCGCGCGATCCAGGCCCGGCGAGGGGTCGGTGTTTTTCTTTACACTCCCCTTCGTCGAACGAAAGTCTGAATAAGGGGTGACGGTCGAAAGCACGTCCGTGGAAATTCTGATCGTCGACGATAGTCCGGCGGATGTTGGTCTGGTCGAGGAAGCGTTCCGCGAGTGGAGCCATACGAACCGCCTGTCCGTGGTCGAGGACGGCGCGCAGGCGCTCGAATTTCTACGTCGCCGCGGCGAGTATTCCTCCGCTCCGCGCCCCGATCTGATTCTGCTCGATCTCAATCTTCCGAAAAAGGACGGCCGGGAAGTGCTGTCGGTCATCAAGCAGGATCCGGAGCTGCAACAGATTCCCGTGGTGATCCTCACCACTTCCGACGCCGAGCAGGACGTGCGCAAAGCGTACCGCTTGCACGCCAACTGCTACCTCACCAAACCGGTCCACATCGACGAGTTCGTGAATAAGATCAAGGCCATCGAATCGTTCTGGTTATCCACGGTCCGGCTGCCGCGGTCTTAGCGAGGCGCTTCGAGAACGAAGCGGGCGCCCGATTCGCCGCGCTCCACCGTCCGGATCGTCCCGCCCATCTGCGCCGCCAACCGTTGCGCCGTCGCCAATCCCAGCCCGAAGCCCTCGTAAGCGTGCGGCGGATGCAAACGGCGGAACGGTTCGAAAATTTGCGCGGCGTAAGCGGGATCGACCCCGATGCCGTTGTCGCTAACGGTCAAGATCGTGTGCGTCGCCGAAAGCTCCGCCGTAAATTCGACGATCGGGGCGATGCCCGGGCGGCGGAATTTGAGGGCGTTCGCCACCAGTTCCTTCGCGATGGCGGCTACCGCGCGGGGAGCGCTTTCGTCGCCTACCTCGATTCTCGCCCGCAATTCGCCGCCCAAGGCTTCGGCGCGCGGGCGCATCTCGAGAGTCGCGCCGCGCAGCGCATGGTCCAGACGGGCGCGGATATCGGGCCGGGCGTCGGCCGTGAAATACGCCATCGCCGCCGAGAGCAACGCGTCGCAGTGGAGACCGCCCGCCGCCGCTTGCTCCAACGCTTCGCGAACGCCGGCGGGCGTCGATTCCGGCCCCTCGCGACGTAGAGTCGACTGCGCGTTGATCACCAGTTGCCGCAAGTGATAGCGCAGGTCGTGCGCGAAGGCGTGAAGTTCCTCGGAATGCGTCATCGCGACCGCTAAGAAGCCGCCGCGGCCGCTTCCACTTCCTCGGACTCGATCCGGTATTGCTTCAACTTGGAATGCAGCGTCTTCGCCGAAATGCCCAAGATCGCCGCCGCGCGCGTCTTGTTGTTCGACGCATGGGCGAGCGTCGCTTCGATCAGCGCGCGCTCCGCCTCTTCGATCGACGCTCCCACCTCCAGCCGGACTTCGAGCGCGTCCGAAGCCGCCGTCGAGAGAGCCGCGGCCGCGACGGGAACGAACTCCTCGACCGGAAGACCGGCGGGGAGCCCGGCGGGACGAAGCGACGGAGGCAGGTGCGCCGGGCTCAGCGGTCCCTCGCCCGCGAGAATCACCGCGCGCTCCACCGCGTTGCGCAACTCGCGAACGTTGCCCTCCCAACTATGGCGCGCCAGACTCTCGAGAAACGCGGGGGAGGCGCCGGGCACGCGCGTCGAGTGCTTGCGGTTCAAATTGTGGATCATCGCCTCCACGATGGCCGGAATGTCCTCCTTGCGTTCCCGCAACGGAGGCAGCGCGATCTCGAACACGTTGAGGCGATAGTACAAATCCTCGCGCAACTGCCCGTCGCGAATGGCTTTGGCCGGATCGCGATTGGTGGCGGCGATCACGCGAACGTCGGCTTGCCGTTCCTGTTTCGCGCCCAAGCGGCGGAAGCGGTAGTCCTCCAGCACGCGCAGCAGTTTGGCTTGCATCGCGGTGGGCATCTCGCCCAACTCGTCGAGAAACAGCGTGCCGCCCTCGGCGTTCTCGATCGCTCCGGCGCGCCGCTCCACCGCGCCCGTAAACGCGCCTTTCTCGTGGCCGAACAGTTCGCTCTCGATCAGCGCTTCGGGCATCGCCGCGCAATTCAACGCGACGAACGGTCCGGCGCTGCGCGGGCTGTGCGCATGCACCGCGCGCGCCACCAGTTCCTTGCCCGTGCCGCTTTCCCCGGTTACCAATACGGGCGCCGTCGTGGGGGCCACTTGGCGCACCAACGTAAACACTTCGAGCATCGCCCGCGACCGTCCCACCATGTCGCCCAGCACTCCCTGGAAACTCAACTGCTTCCGTAACTCGTCGTTTTCGGCGGCCAGCCGGCTTTGCACGCCCGCCCGGTCGAGCAGTAGCCGCAGAGTTTCGGTGTCCACCGGCTTTTCGACGAACCAGAAAGCGCCGTGGCGATGAATAACGTCGAGCGCCTTATCGATGGTGCCGAACGCGGTCATCACGACGGTCGGAGGCAAACGGCCCTCGGCTCGCAACCGGTTCATCAGGCCCACGCCGTCGAGCTTCGGCATCATCAGGTCGGTAACCAGCGCGTGCGGGGCGAAGCTCTGGAGAATTTCGAGCGCCTCTTCTCCATTCTCCGCGCCGCGAATATCGTGTCCCCATTCGCGGATCGATTCCACCAGATGATCGCGGTATTCGAGTTCGTCCTCGACAACCAAAATATTCATCGATAACGCATTATCCTTCGTTTCTCCGGCTGCGCGCGCTCCGCGCGGGAAAGTTACGAAACTACCCGGCCCGCTTTGGCTATCGCCGTGCTTGTATTCACGCCGTGATGGCCGTATTGGAGCGTCCCTTCTCGACAACCGACGCCCGCGCGAGCGCCACCGAGCGTCGCGAAGGCATGGGCGCGATTCCGCACGAAGTGGGAACCGCCTTTCGCGTTTGGGCGCCTAACGCCCAGCGCGTTTCCGTAACCGGTTCTTTTAACGACTGGGACCCGTTCGCCCACGCCCTCGAATCGGAGGGTAACGGCTATTGGTACGGCGACGTCGTCGGCGCGCGCCCCGGCGACGAGTACCGTTTCCATATCGTGAACGGGGAGCTAGAGCTTTCCCGCAACGATCCCTACGCGCGCGAGACGACGAATTCCGCGGGCAACGGCGTGATCCCCGATCTCGCGTTCGATTGGGAAGGCGACGCCTACCGCTTGCCGCCGCTCAACGAAATCGCCATCTACGAGCTTCACGTCGGAACGTTTGGACAAACCGGAGACGAGAAACCGGCGAGCTTCGAGGACGCGGCGCGAAAGCTCGATCATCTGGCGGCGCTCGGAATCAACGCGATCGAAATCATGCCCATCGCCGAGTTCGCCGGGGACCGGAGCTGGGGTTACAACCCCGCGCACATCTTCGCCGTCGAGAGCGCCTACGGAGGGCCGAAAGCGTTTAAAGCGTTCGTCAAGGAAGCCCATCGGCGCGGCATCGGCGTCGTTCTCGACGTCGTCTACAACCACTTCGGCCCGGGCGACCTGGACTTGTGGCAATTCGACGGCTGGAGCGAGAACGGCGGCGGCGGAATTTACTTTTACAACGACTGGCGCTCGAAAACGCCCTGGGGGGACACGCGCCCCGATTACGGCCGCCCCGAAGTGCGGCAAATGATCCGCGACAACGCCGTCATGTGGCTCGACGAGTTTCACGTGGACGGCTTGCGCATAGACGGCACGCTCTTCATCCGCAACGCCGAAGGCCAATCGAATAAGCCGGAGTCGGACCTCAAGGAAGGATGGTCGTTGATGCAGTGGCTAACGGGCGAAGTTCGCGAACGCGGCAAGCTCGCCATCGCCGAAGATTTGCAGGACAACGACTGGCTGACGAAGCCGACGGAAGAGGGCGGGGCCGGTTTTCACGCTCAGTGGTGCGCGCAGTTCGTGCATCCCGTGCGGGCGGTGGCCAACGAGTTGGACGACGACCGTCGCTCGATGGAAAAGCTATTGGCGGCGGTCGCGCATCGCTTCAACCAAGACCCCTTCGAGCGCGTGATTTACAGCGAATCGCACGACGAGGTGGCGAACGGAAAGTCGCGCGTGCCGCAGGAAATCGATCCCGGGGATCCCGACGGCTATTTCGCGCAAAAGCGCTCGACCCTCGCCGCCGGACTGGTGTTCACCGCGCCCGGCGTTCCCATGATCTTCCAGGGCCAGGAACTACTCGCCGACGGGTTTTTCGAGGATACGCGGCCCGTCGATTGGAATCGCCTGGACGAGCATCGCGGCATCGCGCATCTGTATCGCGACTTGATTCGCCTCAGACTGAATCGCGGCGGCGCGACGCGTGGACTCACCGGCGCGAACTTCCGCGTCGCGCTGCTCGACGAGGTGGCCAAGGTACTGGTCTTTCGGCGTTCTTACGAGGGCGGTCCGGGCGACGACACGATGGTGGTTCTCAACTTCAGCCATCGCGATCTCGCGGCCGTTCCCGTTCCCTTCCCCGCGCCGGGGAAATGGGTGTGCCGCTTGAATAGCGCTTGGTCCGGTTACTCGCCGTTATTCGGCGGGGAGGGCGGCGACGTCGAAGCGGGCCCGGGGAGTTTCGACGACTACCCCGCGCAAGCGGCGGTGGACTTGCCCGCTTACACCCTGACGATCTTTAGCCAGGATTCGAATTTAAAGGAGGAATGACACAAAAATGCTTCACTATGCCTGGATTTTCTTGATTCTCGCGCTGGTCGCCGCGTTCTTCGGCTTCGGAGGAGTGGCGAGCATGGCGGCGTCGATCGCGAAAGTCTGTTTCTTTCTGTTTCTGATTCTGTTCGTTGTAGGTCTGGTCCGGGGACGCGGACCCTCGGTCTGACCTCGACGTCGGTGCCCGCATTCCGTACCATGAATGGGCGCCGCGCCCGCGCAAACTCGCGCCGGAGGTCCCATTCATGGTCGAATTTTTCCGTAAGTTGTTCGAATCCGACTTTCTTCCCCACGGGCATTGTTTCTTTTGGTCTCCCGGAATTCTCACGCTCCACGTCGCCTCCGACGCTCTCATCGCCGCTTCTTACTTCGCGATTCCCCTCGCTCTCGTAAGAATCGTCCGCCAACGCAAAGACTTGGTCTTCGACTGGATGTTCGCGCTCTTCGGCCTGTTCATCCTGTTCTGCGGGCTGACACACGTCATGTCCATTTGGGTGCTGTGGAACCCCGTGTACCGCTTCGAAGGAATGCTGAAGTTGGCCACGGCGCTCGCCTCCGTGCCCACGGCGGCGCTTCTGGTCTGGCTGGTACCCCGGGCGGTGGCCATTCCGAGCGCCTCCACGCTGCGGGAAGAGATCGACCTTAGGCGGTCGGCGGAGGACGAGTTGCGCGCGGTCAACGCGGGATTGGAACGGACGGTGGCGGAACGGACGCGCGAGTTGGAGGAATCCAATCGACGGCTGGAAATCGCCCTGCGGAATAGCGCTCAACGCGAACGCGAGGCGCGAACGCTGGTCGAGGCCCTGCCGCAACTCGCCTGGTCCACTCGCGCCGACGGCGCCCCGGATTACTACAACGAGCGCTGGTACGCCTACACGGGCGTTCCCCACGGCGCAACCGACGGCGACGCTTGGACTTCCGTCCTCCATCCCGGCGATCGAGACCGCTCCGCCGCGCGCTGGACGCAAAGCGTCGAGAGCGGCGAAGCCTACGAAATCGAGTACCGGCTGCGGCGCTTCGACGGAGCGTATCGCTGGTTTCTCGGCCGCGGAACGCCGTTGGCCGGACCCGGTGGCCGCATCGTCCGCTGGTTCGGCACCTGCACCGATATCGACGATCAACGCCGCGACCGGGAAGCGCTCGAGGAAGCCAATCGCGACCTCGAAAGCTTCACCTACGCCGCCAGCCACGACCTGCAGGAACCCTTGCGGACGGTTCTGCTGTACGGCGAACTGATTCAGCAGCGGTACTCCGCCGGGCTCGACGAAAAGGTCCGCCAGAGCGTCGACGGCATGATCGCCGGAGCCCAGCGGCTCTCCGCCCTTTTGGGAGATTTGCGGAGCTTTCTCCGTAGCGGCCTGCGGCCCGTCGAACCCGTCGAGCAAGACGTAAACGCGGTAGTCGAAGAAGTCCTCGAAAATCTCCGGGCTGCCCGGGAGGAAGCGCAAGCGTCGATCGTCGTCGATCCCTTGCCCTTCGCGCGCGCGGATCGCGTTCACCTGGCGATGCTCTTTCAAAACCTGATTTCGAACGCCTTGAAGTACCGCGGCGACGAGCCCGCGCAAGTTCGCGTCGGATCTACCCCGTCGGCGGCGGAGGGCGCGATTTACTGGGTCCGCGACCGCGGCGTGGGCATCGAAACCGAGTACGCCGAACGGATTTTCGCGCCGTTCCAACGGCTGCACTCGCATCGGTTCTCGGGCAGCGGGTTGGGGTTGGCGATCTGCCGCCGCGTCGTCTCGCGCTACGGCGGCCGGATTTGGGTGGAATCCCGCGTGGGCGAAGGTTCTACGTTCTACTTCACCCTTCATCCCGAAAGCTGACGGCTTGGCCCTCCGCTTGCAACTTGCGCCATAGGGAAGAGCCCGTATGGAAAATAACATGCAAGTCCACGATTTGGACCGCGGCAGTCTGCGTCCCTGCTCGGGCCCGGGGTGCAAAACGCTCGTGGCCGGCGACGACCCGTTCTGCTCCCAGTGGTGCCGCGACGTCGCCATGGACGTCTTGCCGGAACGCTTCCCATGCCGTTGCGGCCACACCTGTTGCGGCGGCGAGAATTCCGCCCCGCACGGCTGCGTCTCCGACGCCGCCTGACTTTGGTCCGCCAATTGCTCTCGATAAACCGTTGGGCACGACCCCATAAAAAACGAAACGGAGGCGGTAATCATGAATTGGGAACAATTGGAAGGTAACTGGATGCAGGCCAAGGGCAAGGTCAAGGAGAAGTGGGGCAAACTCACCGACGACGACCTGACCGTCGCCGCCGGCAAGCGCGACATGCTCGCCGGTAGGATCCAGGAACGGTACGGGATGGCCAAGGAACAGGCCGAGAAGGAAGTGGATTTGTTCTTGAAGGACTGGCGGTAAGTCGGCGAAGACCGACGGTTACGAAGGGCGGCTTTCGGGCCGCCCTTTTGTTTTTCTAACCTTACGCTTCCACTTCTTGCTCTTCGAGGACGGACGCCGCGATGGTCGTCAGCGCCGCGTCGGCCTCTTCTTCCTCCTCCATCGTCTCTTGCAGCAACTCCGCCACGTCCCGTTCGCCGCAAGCTACCGCCAGCGCATGGGCGCTCGCGTAGCCGGAAATTTCGTAATGCTCCACCTTCTGAGCGGCGGCGATCAAGGCCAGGTCGCGCATCGAATCGGACATTTCTTCCTCGATCGCTTCCCCGCCTTCTTCGATCAGGCCTTCCATGCCTTTGCATTTCTTCGCCCGCGCCGTCGTTTCGAGTAGCTGGAACGCTTTTTCGAGCCGCGTTACTTGCCCGTTGGTCTCTTCGAGATGGTCTTCGAAAGCCTGCGCCAGATCGGTCGAAGACGCCGCCTTCGCCATCTTGGGCAATGCCTTCGTCAGTTGCTTCTCCGCGTGATAGAGATCGCGCAACTCCTCCACAAGTAGATCTTTCGTTGTTGTAATTGCCATTTCTTCTCCTTACCGAATCGCCGTTCGGCTACACTTCAAAAGCAAGCGAGCGGCCAAACGCTACTTGCCTCCGGCGGATTTTCTTCCGCTTTCGTTGGCGACGAGCAGATCGTTCTCCACCGAGAACACGCCCGGAATTTGATTCGCCACGATCCCCGCGATGGCTTTATCGCCGGGGTTATCCACCACGCCCGTCAGCGTGACGTTCCCGTTGTTGAGCACGATGTGGATGGCGTGCCAACCGATCGGCGGATCGTTCACGATCCCGGTAACGGCGCGCATCCGCGAAACGTAGAAGCCCGCCCGATTCGAGGTGTACCGCTGTAACGTGGGATGGCCGTAGATCGAGACGTAAACGGCGGCCCGCAACCGGTCGTCGTTCGGGGACAGCGGCAAAACTTCGATCCGGTTATCCACCGCAGCGACGCCTTCGATGCCTTTCACCACGCGCTCGGCCGAATCCTTGAGCGTCGGCCTCGACGCGTAGCCCTTTAAAACGACTTTGTCGCCGGCGATTCCGAAATTAATGGCGTCGAAGACGCCGTAGTTGTTTAGCGAAAGAATTTCCTTCTGCACCTGGCTCGCGATGCGCAAGGTGGCTTTCTCGTTGACGACCGGCGGGTCGGCGGCCAGCGGCAGAGCGAGAGCGAATAGGGTCCACATCGATTTCCATACCTCCACTCAACGATATGCATCTAAAGGGCCGTTTTATGTCTTGACAAATAGCGAACAAAAGGCGAAACTACACGCCTATGCCTCTCGCGCAGATTGCCGCCGCCGCGCCGGTGCTCGACGCCAAGGCGAAGGTCGAGTACCGGGAACTTCCCACTCAAAAATGGATCGGCCGTTGCGGAAACGGTCGGGTGTCGTTTGGCTGGTCGATCAATCCCTACCGGGGGTGCGAGTACGCTTGCCGCTACTGCTACGCCCGCTACACCCATGAATTCATGGGACTTTCGACCGGCGACGATTTCGACCGCCGCATCTTCGCCAAACGCTGGAGCGCTTCGCAATTCGCGAGCGAATTGCGCCGGATTCCACGCGGCGAGACCATCGGCCTGGGCACGGCCACCGATCCCTACCAGCCCGCCGAGCGCCGCTACGGCATTACTCGTCGAATTCTCGAGGTGTTCGCCCAGGAGTCGGGACGGGCGCTCGAAATCACGACCAAATCCGACTTAATCCGCCGCGACTCGGACTTGCTGATCGAAGCCGGACGGCGCAATCGGGTTTCGGTGAACATGACCGTCACCACGCTCGACGAGGCGCTGGCGCGAACCCTGGAGCCCAAAGCGCCGCGACCCACGTTGCGGATCGACGCCATGCGCGAGCTCGCCCGGCTCGGCGTGCGCGTCAACTTGTCGGCCTCGCCCGTGCTGCCTGGAATTAACGACGGCTACCCGTCGCTCGACGCCTTGGCGCGCGCGGCCAAGGAAGCGGGCGCGCGGAGCATGTGGGCCGGAGTGGTGTTTTTAAAGCCCTGCTCCAAGGAGGTGTTTCTGCCGTTTCTGGTCGAGCGCTTCCCGCACTTGGCTCGCCGCTACCGCGAGGCGTTTTCGAATAGCGCCTACTTGCGCGGCGAGTACCCGGAAACGATCCGCCGCCGCGTCGATCAAATCCGCGCCGCGCACGGCCTAATTGGGCGCGACGATCGCGCGATTCCCTTCTCCTCCGACCCGCAGCTCGAGTTGTTCGTGGCTTGATCGACTCCCAGGGGACACTTTTCGTCAGGCCAGCTTCGTTTTCCTTACCGGCAGTTCCCGAATCCGTTTGCCCGTAGCCTCGAGACTCGCGGCTTCGAGATCGCTTGCCTCCACAATCGAAGACTGTCAAAAGACCAGCTTAAGGGCTAGTTGCAACGAGCGCGGCCCGCCAGCTTGGTAGAGCGGGTTAAGGCCTTGCGTCACTCCGCCCGTTCCCAGACTGCGCCCATACATCTGCGTTGAGGATCCGAAGAGTCCACTGGCGATATTTTCGTTCGGCGGTCCGAAACTAGGCCGGTTGAATAGATTGAACGCTTCCGCGCGGAACTGGAGACCGAAACGCTCGGAGAGCCGGAACTGCCTCCGTACGGCGAGATCCGTCTGCACCAAGCCGAACGCCCGGAGAGCGTTTCGGCCGAGCGTACCCTGCCGGATAAACACGCCGCCGGGAGCCACTGGCGGTTGCGCGAACGCGGCCGGGTTAAACCGCCTGCCGCCCGGAGCGTTCGGATCGTCGATGTACTGCGCTTGACCGGGCACCGCATCGGGGCGGACCCGGACGCGGAACGGCGCGGCGACAACGTTGCGGGCCAGAAGATTCACCGGCACTCCCGTGCGCATGGTCTGCGTAAAATCGACGGAGAATCCTCCGAGCACGGGACGCCAGCCGCGCGCGGTCACGTTCGGCGACCAGGACACCGCGCCGGAGAATGTCTGACGCAGATCGAAATCCGACGAGGCCCGGTCGAGCGACAAGCTGGACGGGGTGTTCGCGCGAACGATTTCGTTGGATACGTCGTCGAGAGAGTGCGACCAAGTGTAGGAAGCTAACGCTTGCAAGCCCTTGTTAAAGCGGCGGCGAAACTGTAATTGGAGCGCGTTGTAGTCCGAAGTGGCGCGATTGGTCATGACTTCCGCGGAGCGGAGAAGCGGACTTAAGGTCGAGTAGAAGTCGTAGCGCAAAAGCCGGCGTCCGGCCGCGCCAACGTAGGAAGCGGTGACCGACTGCGCCGAGCCAATCGCCCGCTCAATCGACACCTGATATTGGTACGTCCGCGGCATCTGTAGTTCCGGATCGACCACGGAAACACCGTACGGTGCGCCGGCAACGGGAATGGCGGCATTGCCGCCGGCCAGCGGAAGAGGAACGCCGGGCGTGGTCCGGGCGATGTTGAATGGATACGCGATCGCCTGGTTCGAAAACGATCCCAGCGAGATGTCGTTGAACATTCCCCAGCCGCCGCGAACGATCAATTCCCGTCCGGGAGTGCGCACGAGGTCGTAAGCGATGCCGACGCGGGGAGCGAAATTACCCCAGCGGGTGCCAAACAGAGCCGACCCCTCTGGCGCGAACGCAATGGTCGCCGGGTTGGAAGCCTGCGTAATCGCCAGCAGCGGCGTCGAGCCAGTCGATACCGGAGGCGGCTGAACATCCCACCGGAAACCGTAGGTTAGGGTCGCTCGACGGGAAACGCGCCAAACGTCTTGAACGTAGCTCGAGAAATTGTTGAAGCGCAGTGGAACGGTGATCCCGTACTGCACGATCAACGAGTCCGTAATGCCGGAGAGCACCGTTCCGGGAATTGGATTCGCCGCGCCGAGCCCCGCGAACAGCGGGTAGTAGTAGTAGGTTCCGTCAAAGTAGTCGAGCGCGGTGTTAATGTTGCGCCAATCGAATCCGACTTGCAGGCGATGCGTTCCGACAGTCCACGACAAGTTATCTACGACGTTAACCTGTCGAAGGTAGTTTTCCGTTACCGAGAACAGATTCAACGAGGGAAGTTCCGGCGTGTTAAAGCCGACGAAGTCCGCCTTGCCGGTGGCGATGGACGGCAGAACGTCCGAGCGCGAGGGAATCGTCGCTCCTCCGAAATCGGTGGCGACGGGGTCGCGCCCCCCGAAAGAGTCGCTCCAGTTGAAGCGCAGATCGTTGCTGACCGTCGGCGAGAAAATCTGCGTGGCGCCCAGCGTCAGCGTGGTCGTGCGCGCGCGCGTGTCCTCCCGCACGCTGAGGGAGCCTTGCCGCGGCGAATTCGTGGAAGGCGCATAGTTGAATCGCCCGAAAACGCGATTGCGGGAGTCGAGATTGTGGTCGATTCGGAAGCTGGTGGCGTTGAGCGTCGCTGGAACGCTATAGGAGGCCGAGAACGCGGCCGTTCCGTTCGCGAACTCTTGCCCGTTGGGCAGAGGATACGCATTCAAAAACGGCGCCACTCCGGCGGGCGCCCGCCGTCTCACGTCGAGGCTGGGGACAACGACGGTGCCCGCCGTAGGCTGTCGCAGGCGCAGTCCTTCATAGGACGCGAAAAAGAACGTACGCTCGCGTCCGTCGTATCCGGGCAGCCGGACCGGTCCGCCCAACACGCCACCGAAATCGTTCTGCCGCAACGCCGGCCTAGGGATTCCGGCCCGGTTGGCGAACCAGTCGTTCGCGTCCAGCGCATCGTTCCGGAAGTAGTTAAAGAGCGTTCCGTGGTACCGATTCGTTCCGGAGCGTGTCGTGATGAGAACCTGCCCGCCGGGCATGCGCCCATGTTCCGGCGCGAAGTTGGAAGTGAGCACCTGAAACTCTTCGAGCGCGTCCATCGAAGCGAGACTGTTTGTCCCGCCGAACGCGGTCAGCCCGGGCAAGACCGCTCCGCCGGATAGATTCAAGTAGTCGATCGTACTGACGCCGATGTTGGCGCCGACTCCGTCTACTACGAAGTAGTTTGCGCTGGCGCGTTGCCCGTTCACGCTGAACTGGCCGCCGCCCGATCCGCCCGACCCGAACGTTACGGGCGTGAACACAACGCCGGGTACCAATCCGATCAGCGCCTGAAAAGTGCGTCCGTTCAAAGGAAGGTTTTCCGTGAACTGGCGATTGATCACGGTGCCAACCGCGGGCGAGTCGGAGACGATCGAGGCCTCACCGGTCACGGTAACCGTCTCGCCAGTCGCGCTCACTTGTATCGGAATCCGGACGGACACCTGCGATCCGCCTTCCAGAACGACATCGACCAGCGTCGAGACGGCGAATCCGGGTTTCTCCGCGGTCAGTTCGTAACGCCCGGGCGCTAGGAACGTAAATGAAAAGTTTCCGTCGGGAGTCGTCTGCGTCTCCCGGCTTACCGAAAACGCGGAGTTCCTTAGGGTGACCTTGGCCGCCGGGATTACCGCCCCCGTGGCGTCGACGACACTGCCCGCCAGTGTGGCGAGAGTGGATTGAGCGAAGCAGGCGCCAGCGACAACCCAAATTAAGGCGAGCAGCTTGATGGCATCGACCGCGAACCGAATCCCGCGCTCGCTCAACCATCGGTGGCAACGGTGAAAGGCGTTCTCTGGAGCGTCCGACGCGGTCGGTATGAAAAAAACCTTAGCCGGCTTCTGCGTTCCGGCGACCGCTATCGGAGCTAATCCGGCGGTGGCGGTAGTTCCCATCGACAAACTGCGTAGGTGCATTCTCGCCTCTTTCTGCTATTGAGATTTCATTCTCACATAGAGAGGGGCTCGACGCAACTTGGAAAAAGGCGGGCTTTACCTTTTTCGTCTCCCTCGGGTTTGCCTGTCGCGTTGATGCCCAAGCGGCGAGGTGAAATCGACGACCGTATTGTCGATGAAACTTCCGCCGCGTCAGGCCAGCTTCGTTTTCCTCACCGGCAATTCCCGAATCCGCTTCCCCGTGGCGTTGAAGATCGCGGCGGTTAGCGCCGGGCTCTCCGACGCCCGCGCGGTCCGGTGGAGCGCGCTAGATCGCACCGCCGGATTTTTTCGGCGCCGTTCCCTCCGGGACGGTGCCTTTTTTGCGTTACCCGGTCACGCCGCGATCTTCGCGAACCAGCGGCGAAGGTCGGCGTCCGCGATGGCGCTCGCGCCGTCGCCCACCTGAATCTCGAACTGCCACCGGTCGGGCAGATCGGTGGCGCGCAGCGACTGGAACAGAAGAACGCCTTCCCGTTTCGCGATCTCGAGACTCGCCGCTTCGAGCCGCGCGCGGTCGCCCTTCAGATAGACGAACATCATGTGGGCTTGCGGCGGGTCCGGCTTGATCGTCACGTTGGGGATTTCGGACAGGAGACGGCCGATCTCGATCGCGCGCCGGTGGTAGTCCGGAAACTTCGGCAGCCGCCGCTTCAACTTCAGCCGGGCGGAAAGCACGTACGGATACATGTGCACCAGCCGCCCTCCATGGCGCAAGCGCCACATGCGGCTTTGGTCGATAATCTCCGCAGGTCCGGCGACGCAGCATCCGGCTATGCCCCCCACGCCCTTATACAGCGAGACGTACACCGTGTCGAATAGGGCGGCGATCTCCGCGTAGGACTTTCCGTAGTACGGCGCGGATTCCCACAAACGCGCGCCGTCCAGGTGCGCGACGCCGCCCTGTTTCCGCGCCCATTCCGTTTGCGCCTTCAAATCGTCCCAGGAGGGAAGCTGGCCGCCGAGTTCCCGCTGCGGAAGCTCGATCAGCAGCGCGAGCAGCGGCTCGGTGACGCGCGCCAGATCGCTCGATTGCAGCAGGCGATTCCGCTCGCCCAAAGCGTTCAGCCGCAGGTTGTGCAAACGCGGCATCGCGTCCAGTTCGTAAAGCATGGGATGCGAAAGCGGGTGCATCCCGACGATGTCGCGATTCTTGCGCTCGCTCCACACGCGCATCAGAATCTGCTGCGCCATGGTGCCGCTGATGAAGAAGCAGGCCTTCTCCTTACCGAGAAGGGCGGCCACTTCGCGCTCGAAGTCTTGGACTAATTCGCCGTTCCCGTAGTGGTCGCGCTTCTGCATGGGATCGGTCTCGCGGACGATCTCGGCCAGCTCGTCGTAGGGCCGGACGGGCCCGTGCTCGCTCAGCCAGCGGTCGCAGCGGTGGAAGATTTCCGCCGGATCGGCGGAGGCGGTGGGGGCGAAACGGTGGGGGGCCGGTTTTTGCGTTTGGGCTTCGGCGGCCGGAGCGGCTCCGGCGGCGAGCGTGCCCGTTAGGAAGTTGCGGCGTTGCATGGGCGTCCTCCTATTGAGATTCGATTCTCACATGATGGACGCCCCCGATCAACCCGGGACGGGCGAGATTTACTTTTATTTACGTTGCGCGTTCGGGCGAGGACGGCGACGCTACGCGCGCCGCCGCACCCAGGCCAGGCCGCCGAGCGCCGCCGCCGCCAAACCCAACGTCGAGGGCTCGGGGATGGCGGAGTCCGAGGAGCCGTAAGTCAGGAGGTAGAATGCGTCTTGGACGCCGTCCCCGGCGAGTCCACCACCGCTCGGAAAGATCTTGATGCGGTCGGCGGTGAGGCCGGTCGTTTCGAAAGTGGCGATCTCGTTGTTCGGCAGGTTGAACGTCGCGAACACCACGCCTCCCGGAGAGGCGGCCGGGAAGGTCACGTTCTCCGTAAAGGACTTGCCGTCGACCGTGAGAGAGACCGTGCCCGCGCCGAGGTGCTGCCCGAAGCCCAGGAACGAGATGAGGTAGTAAGAGCCGAAGCCGAGACCGGTAATCGTCGAGTCCCCGTTATTGAGGAACGGGTTGTTGGTCGCGCCGCCCGTCGTCGCCGTAATCCCGATCGGCGAGGTGAAATCGACGACCGTATTGTCGATGAAACTTCCGCCGCGTCAGACCAGCTTCGTTTTCCTCGCCGGCAATTCCCGAATCCGCTTGCCGGTAGCGTTGAAGATCGCGGCGGTGAGCGCCGGGGCGATCACCGGAGCGCCGGGCTCTCCGACGCCCGCGTGCGGCTCCTTCGAATCCACGACGGTCACGTGGATGTTCTTGGGCGATTGCTTGATGCGCGCCACCGGGTAGTCGTGGAAATTCGACTGAACGATGCGCCCGCCCGCCGCCGTAATCTCGCCCATCATCGCCAGCGATACGCCGAACACCGCCGCGCCTTCGAACTGCGCGCGCACGCGGTCCGGCATCACCGTTTGTCCTACGTCGGCCACCGTCCACACGTTCGGAATCGTTACGTTGCCGCGGCCGTCGATCGCCACTTCCACGGCCGTCGCCACGTAGCTCAAGAAGCTGCGGTGCGCGGCGATGCCGATGGCGCGCGACTTACCGTTCGGGAACTTCGCGTAGCCCGACGTTTCGGCGCATCGTTCCAGTACGCGGCGCAGGCGGCCCGTGTCGAGCGGAAACTTCTCCACCGGCTGCCCGTTATTCCAGGGCTTCACGCCGTCCTTCGAAAGATCGACGCGGCGGTCCGGCCCCAGCGTCTTGAGGAAGTAATCGACGTAGTTCGAGTTATTTAAGCGCGCCAATTCGTCGACGAAGCTATGCACGGCGAACGCGTGGAACAGGTGGCAAACCGCGCGCATCCAGCCTTGCCGCACGTGGTTCTTCGCCGGACAATTCTCGGACCGGATGTTCGGCACGTCGAACAGCGACTCGTTCAACGCCATCCCGACTTCGAAGTCCGCGCCGTGCTCCGCGCCGGGGGCGAACGTCGACGCGATCGGCGGAAACGCGCTGCGGAAGAGCCACGAATCGAGCTTGCCCGACGCGTCGAGCCCGCCCTTCATGTGCATCGCCGCCACCGAGTGGTAGTAGTCGAAGCGAATGTCGTCCTCGCGTGTCCAGATCACCTTGACGGGCTTGCCCTCGGACTTAGCGAGCAGCGCGGCTTCGACGACATAGTCCGGCTTCGACTTGCGCCCGAAGCCGCCGCCCAGTAGCGTCACGTGACAAGTCACGTCGGCCGGTTTGATGCCGAGCGCCGCCGAAACCGCTTCTTGCACGGCTTGCGGATTCTGCGTGGGGCACCACGTCTCGACTTTTCCGTTGCGCCATTCGGCGACGGCGACGGGAGGCTCCATCGCCGCGTGCGCCAGCATCGGCACGTAGTAGTCGGCCTCGAGCTTCTTGGCCGCCGAAGGGAAGGCGCGGTCGAAATCGCCGCGATCGCGCACCACTTTGCCGGGCTTGTGCACGCTGTCGAACAGTTCTTTCTTGTAAGGCTCCGAAGCGAAGCTCGCGTGCCGCGGATTCTCGTCCCAGGCGACATTTAGTTTCTTGCGGCCCTGCATGGCCGCCCACGTCGAATCGGCCAGCACGGCCACGCCGCCCACCTGCTGAAAGACGTGCGGCTGTTTGAAGCCGGGCAACGTCACCGTTTTGCGCACGCCCTTTACCTTCAGGGCTTCGGCGTCGTCCACTTGTTTGGGCTTCGAATCGTAAACCGGCGGACGCTCGACGACGGCGTACAGCATGCCGGGCCGTTCCGCGTCCATGCCGAAGACCGCTTTGCCCGTGACGATGTCGTGTTGGTCGAGAATCGCGACGTCCTTGCCGATGTAGCGGTATTCTTCGGGCTTCTTGAAGCGCAGTTCCGACACGGCGGGCGCGGGCATCGCGGCGGCGGCGGCTACCAGGTTCGCGATGGTTTCGGTGCGGCCGGATTTCGCGTGCGCGAGTTTCCCCGACTGCATGGCGACTTCGCTCGCGGGGACGTTCCACTTCGACGCCGCGGCCTTTTCGAGCATCAGTCGCGCCGTGGCGCCCGCTTGGTGCATGGCGTGGACGAAATCGCGCACGGAGCACGAACCGTCCGTATTCTGCGAGCCGTACTTTTCGTCGCCCAGCGCTTGCTCGACGCGGACGGACTTCCAATCGACGCCCAACTCGTCGGCGACGACGAGCGGCAGCGAAGTTCGCGAGCCGGTGCCCATTTCGGAACGGTGCGCAGTGATCACGATGCGACCGTCGGGTTCGAATCCGAGATAAACGCTCGGCTGCCAGGCGGACGCGGCGGCGGCGGGGTCTTGGGCGACGCCCGCGCCGAGTACCAGCGCTCCGGCGGAGAACACCGTGCCGAGGAAGCTCCGGCGGTCGAGGGACCGGTCGAGGGACCGGTCGAGAGAGACGTTTCGCACGGCGACGCCGTCTTGGCGCAGCCTAGCGTAGGCCTCTTGCGTGAGGCGGGCGATGGCCGACGTGGATTCGGGTCTCATGACGCTACCTCACTCCCGCCGGCGAGTTGGCCCCCGCCGCCGACTTGGCTCCCGCCGCGGACTTAATGGCTTCGCGAATCCGGGTAAAGGTTCCGCAGCGGCAGATGTTGCCGTCCATGGCGTCGTCGATCTGCGCGTCGGTCGGCTTCGGCGTGCGCCGCAGCAGCGCCGCCGCCTGCATGATCTGTCCCGGCTGGCAGTAGCCGCACTGGGCGACGTTATGCTTTTCCCAGGCGATCTGCAGCGGGTGCGATCCGTTGGGGCTGAGACCCTCGATCGTCGTGATCCTCTTGCCGGCGGCGGCCTTCACCGGCGTGACGCAACTGCGCACCGCTTCGCCGCCCAGATGCACCGTGCACGCGCCGCACAAGCCCATGCCGCATCCGAATTTCGTTCCCGTAAGCTTGAGGTCGTCCCGAAGGTACCAAAGGAGCGGCGTTTCGCCGTCTCCGTCGAACCGGCGGGCTCCGCCGTTAACGACGACTTCGATCATGACGCCATCGTATTACATCGGCGGGCGCTACGCCGGAAGTTGCGGGTAAGTCCGGTCCACGTAGCGGTTCAGCATGTCCATGAACTCCTGCGCGATGTGGTCGCCGCGCAGCGTTTTCATGAGCTTGCCGTCGACATACACCGGCGCCACCGGGTCCTCGAAAGTGCCCGGCAGCGAGATGCCGATATTCGCGTGCTTGCTTTCACCCGGCCCGTTGACGATGCAGCCCATCACCGCGACTTTCATTTCCTCCACGCCCGGATGGCCGAGTTTCCAAACCGGCATTTGCGTCCGCAAGTAAGTCTGGATTTGGTCGGCAAGCTCTTGAAAATACGTGGAGGTCGTGCGGCCGCAGCCGGGGCAGGCGGTGACTTGCGGGGTAAAGCTGCGCAGTCCGAGCGACTGCAAAATCTGCTGAGACACAAGGACTTCTTCCGTCCGGTCGCCGTTGGGCAGCGGCGTCAGCGAGGTGCGGATCGTGTCGCCGATCCCTTCTTGCAGCAGGACGGCGAGCGCGGCGGTGGTGGCGACGATTCCCTTCGCGCCCATGCCCGCCTCGGTCAAGCCTAAGTGCAAAGGGAACTGGCACTTGCGGGCGAGGAGCCGGTAGACTTTAATCAAGTCCTGGACGCCGGACACTTTGGCGCTCAGGATGATTTGCTCGGGCGGTAGTCCGTAGCTCACCGCCGCCTTGGCCGACTCTAACGCGCTGATCGCAATGGCATTTAGCGTGACGTCCTGCGCGTCGAGCGGGTTGGGCGACGCCGCGTTTTCGTCCATCAGGCGAGTCAGCAAAACGCCGTCGAGCGATCCCCAGTTGACGCCGATCCGCACCGGCTTGCGATGTTCGATCGCTACCTCGATCATAATGCGGAAGTTATCGTCGTGTTTTTTGCCGATGTTGACGTTGCCGGGATTGATCCGATACTTCGCCAGGGCGCGGGCGCACTCGGGGTACTTCTTCAAAAGTAGGTGCCCGTTGTAGTGAAAATCGCCGATTATGGGTACATTCGAGCCCTTAAATCGCACCAAATCGACGATTTTCGGTACCGATTTCGCCGCTTCGTCGGTGTTAACCGTCACCCGCACCAGTTCCGAACCGGCCTGCGCGAGCGCCAGCGTCTGCGCGACGGTGGCCTCGACGTCCGCCGTATCGGTGTTGGTCATCGACTGGACGACAACCGGATGGCCGCCCCCGACCTTTACGCCGCCGACGTTCACAACGATCGACTTTCTTCTTTCGACGGGTCCCGCTAGCGCTTCCAAAGCACCTCCAAACTCCAGTTTATCAGGGGTGTAGCGCGTTCCGGCGGCGCGCGAGGAACCCGTTTTGGATGAGGCGTATAAGCGATTTTGATTGAAAGATCATCGACTTGTGATGTAGGGTTGAGATAGTAAGGCCATGCGGTGAAGTTGGCCTTCCCGTCCAGGCCGATCCACTCCTCGCCGAGCCCCCTAAAGCGAAAGGAGCCGTCCCATGCGGCGATCGAAAGTGCTGCTTTCCGGCCTCAGTCCGAGTCTGCGGCAAACCGTCCGCGAAGCCCTAGACTCTCGCGCCGTCGAAGTTCCCGAAACGAAAGACGCCACGGTGGCGCTGTGCGCCGCGAGCGATTTGTCCAATCTTCGTTCGCTCGATCCGGCTCTGCCCGCGATCGTGGTGAGCGAGCGAACTAACGTTTCGGAATGGCTGGACGCGCTCGAAGCGGGCGCGGCCGACTATTGCGGGGCCCCGTTCGAGCCCGATCATCTCGCCCGCCTGCTCTCGTCGAATCAGCGGCCCCTCGCCTTTACGGCCGCCTGACGCACTACCCGGAAGCGACGCTAGCTTCCCCAAAACAATAAGAACGGAGTTCAAAAAAAATGAACGGGAAAGCCGTCCCATCGATGGTTGTGTTGTCTTTTGCGGTTGTGTTGTCTTTCGCGTTTCCCCTGTCCGCCGCCGCGCTGAAAGGGGAACTGACCTCGGAATCCGCCGTCCGGTTCCAGGAACTGACGGTCGAGTTGTCGCACTTGGGCGGAGCGTCTATGGTGGAACGCGCGGGAGTGGCGCCCGACGGGCGTTTCGATTTTCCGCGTATCGCCGAAGGCCATTACCACCTGCGCGTCTCGAACGTGCGCGGCGACGTCGTGCACCAGGAGCCGGTGCGGGTGTCCGCGCACGACGCCCCATTGCAGATTCGTCTGCGCGGCGTTCCGGGAGAAAGCGCGCCCGCCGGGCGGATTTCGCTGCGCCGGTTGAGTCACAAACCGTCGAAGGACGCGCGCAAGTGCCTGGAATCGGCCGCGAGAGCGATGGAGAAGGGCGACCACGGAACGGCCCTCGCCGCGCTCGAGCGGACGGTGGCCCTAGACCCCGAATATTTCGACGCGCAAGCGAACCTGGGCAACGAGCGGCTGAAAACGGGCAACCCGGAAGGCGCGCTCGCCGCCTACGACCAGGCGCTCGAAATCGATCCGTCGTCGGTGGCGGTGATGGTGAACCGCGGCGTGGCCTTGCTGCACGTCCGGCGCGCCGGGGAAGCGGAAGAGGCGGCGCGCGGGGCGCTGCTGCTCGATAGCGGCTTCGTCCCCGCGCACTATGTGCTGGGCCTGAGTCTCGCGGCGCGCGAAGGCTCGAAGGACGAGGCCATCGAGCATCTCAAGCTCGCGGCGGAGCGTTATCCGCACGCGAAAAAGGCGCTGGAACTTCTCACCAAGCGGCCGTAGCGGCTACCAGTAAATCTTCAGCGCGAGCTGCATGCTGCGCGGGTTGTTGGCCTGGCTGTTGACGACGCCGAAGACGTTCGAATCGAGGTTGGTGTTGCCGGTACCGAACACGGTGCGGTTGAACACGTTGAACGCCTCGGCGCGGAAATCGATGCGGCCCGCCTCCCCGAAGAACGGGAAGGTCTTGCCGATCGAAACATCCTCGTTGTAACCGGCGAAGCTGCGTAGCCGGGGGTTGTAACGCGTGGCGTTTCCGAAATCGGCGGCGGGCTGCGCGGGGAACGACGAGCGCACCATGAAGGCGTCGACGGCGGGGTCGAACTTATCGCCGCGGAGGGGCGCGCGCCAGTTGTCGTAGCTCGTGATGTAGGGCCGGGTTTGGCCGTTGAAGATCGGCAGCGGATTGTTGCGCGCGAGTTGTACCGGGAAGCCCGAGTTGTAGACCTGCACGGCGGAAATCCGCCATCCGCCCGCCACCCAATTCGCGACGCCCGATTGCAGCCAGCGGCGGCCTTTTCCGAAGGGCAGTTCGTAGATGGTCGAGAACTTGGCGATGTGGGTCTGGTCGTTCTGGCCGATCGATTTTTCGAGGCGCCGGTTGTAGTGATCCTGCGCGGCGGCGTTGTTGGCGAAGTACGTATCGGAATCGGTGAGAACCTTCGAGAACGTATAGTTCCACTGCCAAGTGAACCCGGCGGTGAGACGCCGTTCCATCTTCAAAACCATGGCGTGATAGGACGAGTGTCCGCTCTTGTCGCCGTTATGAACGCCGGTGAGGATGTTGAGGTATTGCGGATACGGCCGCAAAGCCTGGGCGACGGAGCCGGTGAAGCTCGAGAAAGGCCGCGAAACGCCCGCCTGCTGCGCCAGGGGCGAGGTAATGTTGGCGCGCAGAACGTTCAGCGCCTGCGCGTCCCCGAAGCGGGTCCGCAGGTCGTTGAAGATCGGCGTAGGCACCTGATTGAAGTTCAACACGCCGGTTTGCAGGTGGCTGCCCGCGACGCCGTTGTAAATGGCTTCGAGCACCGTGTTGCGTCCCACTTGACGTTGGATCGAGAGCGTCCAGGAGTTCGCCTCCGGCGCGCGCGTCGCCTCTTGCCCCTGCCACCACTCGACGTTGTTGCCGTTCGAGAACGAAGGGTTGATCTGCGGCGGCAGCGGATACGCGGGCAGTCCCCGGTCGAGCTGGAAGGCGGGCGTGACGCCCTGGTTGAGCGACTGGAAGACGTACTGGCCGATAAATCCGGCGAAGTGGCCGCTGCCTTGGACCGCGGTGACCTTCGAAAACGAACGTCCGTAACCGGCGCGGATCGTCGTCTTATCACCGAGCGCGTAGGCGATGGAAAGGCGCGGCCCCCAGCCGCCGTACCAGCCGGGCACCAGCGAGCGGGTGTTCTCGCGGCCTTCGCCGAAACCGGCGAACCAGAGCGCGCCGAGGCGGCCGTCGGCGGCGGGATTGGGACGGTCGGGATTGAAGTCCGAGTAATTGTCGATCTTCGAGCGCGGAGGCAAAGTCAAGTCGTAGCGGAGGCCGAAGTTCACCGTGAGCTTGCGCGTGACGCGCCAATCGCTCTGCGCGTAGAAGCCGTGGTAGGGGTAGACCTGCGGCACGAAGCGGTCCGTTTCGGTGCGTCCGGTGTTGGCCTCGCCCAGCAGGAAGCTGGCGAAGCTCGACCCGCTGTTGAACGCCGTCGCGCCGGGCACGCTGGTGCCGAGGAAGCTGAACGTGGCGCGTCCCGAAATATCCTGCTCGCCGTAGCCTTCCGCCGCTTGGTATTGGAACAGGTATCCGAGCTTGATGGTGTGCTTGCCCTTGACCATGCTGAAGTCGTTCTTAATCATCCAGGACGGCTGGAAGGTTCCGTTGGTCGAGGTACCGCCCCAGGCGGTGTGCTCGCTGAATTCGAGTCCGAGCATGTTGCGGTTGCAATCGGGGACGTTGCCGAGGCAGACTTTGTCCTTCCAATTTCCGCCGACATTGGGCGATCCGGAGACTTTGTCGAAGCTGTTGACGCCGACCGAGAACAGGTTCAGCATCGTGGGGCTGATGGTCCAGTCGTGCGAGCCGCGGTAGGCGCGGGCCGGGAAGTCGTTGATCTGGCCGTTCCAGAGCGGCGTCGGCAATCCGGGAGCGCCATTGGCGCTGATGGCTTGGCTGTACTCGGTGCGGTTGTAGAAGAACGAGACGCGCTGCTTGCTGTTGATATTGTGATCGAGCCGCATGGATCCTTTGTCCTGCGGGTTCTGCACCGCGCCGCCGGTGACCTGGTAATTGTTGCGGACGAAGTTGCTGGTGCCGGGAACCAGGTTGGGACGGTTGGGGACGGCGAGGGGCCGCGCGATAGCGATCATCTGCCGGGAGATGTTCGAGAAGCGCGACTGCGGAATCTGGTTGTTCGGAAACGCCTGCCGGACGAAGCCGCCCGCCGGGTTGGCGGTGGTGGTGGCGGGGTCGTAGACGGTGAGGCGCGCACCCGCCGCGCTGACCCAATTCTGAAAATTGCCGTCGTACATCTCCGCGGTGGGGACGTTGAGGATGGTGTCGTTCGAACCGGCGCGGTTGCGGAAGCCTTCGTAGGCGAGAAAGAAAAACGTCTTGTTGCGGCCGTCGTAGAGCTTGGGGATGCGCACCGGTCCGCCGAAGGTCGCGCCGTAATTGTTCTGCCGCAAAACGCTGCGCGTGGCGGCGAAGAATCCGCGGGCGTCCATCTTATCGTTGCGCAGGAAGTTATACACGTTGCCGTGGAAGGCGTTGGAGCCGGAACGCGAGACGAAGCTCATGACGCCGCCGCCCGCCTGCCCGTATTCGGCCTTGAAGCCGTTGGTGTCGATCGAGAACTCGGTGATGGCGTCGACGGAGGGGGTCAAGTAGGCGATCTCGCCCGCGTCGGCGGACCGGTTGGTGGTGATCGAGAGTCCGTCGAGCGTCGCGTCCCAGGCCGCCGCCTGCCCGCCGCCCAGCGACAATCGCGTGCCCGAGCCTTTCGATTCCGGAGTGATCGTGACGAGGTTGAAGACGCTGCGCATCGCGCCCGAGACGACGAGCGGCAGTTCGTCGACCAGCTTGCTCGACACGGCGGTGTTGATCTTGGCGTTCTCGGTTTGGACGGTGGCTCCGGCGGCCTGCACTTCGATCGATTCCGAGACTTGGCCGATTTGCAGTTGGGCGTCGGCGCGGGCGGTGCCGCCGGGCGTGACGATGACGCCGGCCTGAACGAAGCGCTTGAAGCCGGCCTGCGAGACTTCGACGCGGTAAGTTCCGGCGGGGAGGTTGGGAGCGGAGAATTCGCCCGCCTCGGTGGCCACGAGATTCAGCGTGACGTTGGTGGCGACGTTGACGACGTCGATTTTGGCGGCGGGGACGACGGCTCCGGCGGAGTCGGTGACGACGCCCGTGATGGTGCCGCGATCGGTTTGGGCGAGCGCGGACACGAGGAGGGAAAGCGCGACGACGGCGAGACGCATAGTGCAGGCATTCCTATCACGTTCGGAGCGGGCGGCGCAAGGGCTAGGGGGACTAGGCGGTGGGGAGGTTTTCGGAAGCGGGCGGCGCCCCCTCCACAAAACGACGGAGCGAAGTCGGCTCGTCTTGCCCGATCACCTCGTCGATCAGCCCGAGCCACGCGGCGTCGGTAGCCGTAAGGTCGTTGGCCTCGCCTTCGTGGAGGGAGTGGCAAAGCGCCACAAAGAAAATCCAGAACGGGCGAACGAACGGCTTGCACATATTAAGTCGCTCTTCTCTCTTTTCTTCGTCCGCGATTCTTTCCAAACGGCTCTGCCGCTCTTCGTCGAGGATCAATGGCCAATGTTGATCACAGATCTTTAGCAGATCAGGACCGTTGTAGTTCGACAGATACTCGAAAAACAGGCGAAACTCATCTCCTAGCTCGGAAAGGCCCGCCTCTGCGAACGACCAAGTCGGGTTGCTCTTGTTCCTGGCACGCAGGCTTGTCACCACCTCGCGAAGAATGAGGGCTTCGACATCCACCTTGTTTTTCAAATTCTTGCGCTTACTCGCCTGTCGAGAAGACTTCGCTACGAGCGGTTCGTATCGTTTAAAGCGCCATTCGGCACGATCCAACAAACTCATCGCGTTTGGGGACAATTTTCCCCGGACAAACGAGAGAAAGGCCTCGAGATTAGAGGCCGCCGCGTCGACTGCCGTCAATTCCATGAGCCGTCGAAAAAGAAGTGCGCCCGCCCGTCGACCCGCTAAAGTAATAGCGAACTTTTCGTTGCTCCGCTGGAGGTCTTCGGCGAACTCCGAGGCTCTCTCGCGGGTAATTACATCCGACGGGCGATATCGAAGGCCGTGAAAAAAGATCCTCGCGTCGGGATACGCGAGTGCATAGTCTCCCTGAGTCAGGAGTTGCGCCCCGGCGCTGGCCGCCTCCCCGATGGCCACGGTAATTACCCGACAACGCCTTGGACTGTCTATGCTCGGAGTCCGAAGGAGACGGATCAACGCATCGCCGACGGCCGTCAATCCGCCCGGGCTATCGATGTAGACCGTAATTGGATCGGGCCCATCGGACTGAAGGCGAATAATCTCGGGAGTCAGGCGGTAGAGCAGATTTTGGTCGAACTCTCCCTGAACATGAACGGCTCGTTGAGGGTTCGGCCGAAAATTGGGGTTTGGCGGGCCAAACCTAGCGTTCGGGCTGTCCAGGCGACATCCTATCCGGCTTCGGGCAAGCGCTCTCGGCCTTCCGAGATTCTGCCTGAAGATCAGCGATAAATCGCTTCATGTCGCCGCCATAGACGGAAACGACTCGTTTAACAGCGTCGGCGACTTCGCGGTCCGCCCCGGACAGTGAGGTCTCGGCGGAAGATCGATGGCGCGTGCTATTTTTGAGCATAATTTTTGACCTCGGCTGGGTGAGCTATCAATTGTTAGCTAGCCTATCAGTACAGACGCCCCCAACGATCGGAAAGTTTTAGCGAAAACTTGAGCTCAAACTTGACCTCGTGTTTTTAGCGTTTTTCGCAAGAGCCGAAAGACAACGCCTCTTCAATCATGGGCCACGAGAAGCGCGCAGTCACGCCCCAAGATAACGGGTAACCGCTGCATCCGGCACAATTTGTAGTAGCTGGAAGAAGACGCTGTCTTATTTTCCATTAGGAAAACTGGCCCGCCACGCGTCGAGTCCGGCGCGGAGGGTGCGGGCGACTTCGGGGGCGGCGGCGGAACGGTCGGTCGACTCGCGCGGGTCTTCGGCGAGGTCGTACAGGAATTGTCCCTTAGTGGGCGCGCCACCGAGTTCTTCCATCGGATCGACGACCAGCTTCCAGTTGCGGCGACGGGCCGCGCCTTGTCCCTTGTAATCCCAGAAAACGGTGCGCTCGGGTGGTGGAGCGGCGCGGCGGGCGAGGACGGGCGAAAGGTCGGCGCCGTCGATGCCGTTAGGGGCTTTCGCGCCCGCGAGTCCGAGGAGGGTGGGCAAGACGTCCATGCCGAGGCCGAGGGCGTTCGAAACCTGACCCGGCGGAACGCGGCCGGGCGCGCGCAGGAGCGCGGGAACGTTGTGGCCGCCCTCGTATAGACTGCCTTTCCAGCCGCGATTGCGTCCGTTCGAACCGCCGCGGTAGGGGCGGGCGCGATGGTCGGCGCGGACCTCGGAGGTCGCTCCGTTGTCGGCCTGGAAGTAGAAGATCGTATCGCGCGGCGCGGCGGAAGCGACTTCGCCCACGGCGTCGTCGACGGCGGCGATCATCGCGGCGTGGAGGCGGCGGTCGCGATCCATCGAGGCGGGGAAACGGTCGAGGTACTTCTTGGGCGCCATCATCGGGTAGTGCGGCGCGCCGAAGGTTAGATAGAGCAGGAACGGCCCGGATTGGCGCTGGACGAACGCTTTCGCCTCGCGGGCGAGCAGTTCGGTCTGGTAGGCGGGCTCCTCCCAAACTTCGGTTTCATTGCGCCAGAGATCGTGAAAGACGGGCTGGCCGCCGAGCTGGTAGTAGCGATGCGAGTAGTAATCGATCCAGCCGGAGTAGAAGCCGAAAAACTCGTCGAAGCCTTGGGCGCGCGGACGGGATTCGGGCGTGCTGCCCAGATGCCACTTGCCGACGGCGGCGGTACGGTAGCCGAGCTTCTTGAACTCGTTGGCGAGGGTGACTTCGCCGGAGCGCAGTCCGGCGACGTCGAAGTTGGGGCGCGAGAAAAGAATCTCGGGAATCCCGGCCATTTGCGGATAACGGCCCGTCATGACGGAGGCGCGCGAGGGCGAGCAGACGGGCGAATTGGAATGCCAGTTGGTGAAACGCACGCCTTCGGACGCGATGCGGTCGAGGTGCGGCGTTTGGATATCGGGCGCGCCGTTGGCTCCGAGGTCGCCGAAACCCTGATCGTCGGAGAGGACGACGACGACGTTGGGTTTGGCAGGCGTCTGCGCGAGCGCCGTAGCGCCGGAGGCGGCGAGAAACTGGCGACGGTTCACGAACCGCAGTCTACACCAGGATCTATACGAGGACGGGCGGGGCGACGGGCATAGCGGCGAGTTCGTCCTCGAACGAATAGTCGATTTTCGAACGCTTGTGATTGCGGAGGTACCAGCGGTAGGTTTCCTTCAGGCCGGCGTTAAAATCGACCGGCTTAAATTTCAACATGCGCTGCGCCTTGGCGACGACTTGCGTGATCGCGGGCATGTCGAAGTAGTAACCGAAATAGAGTTTCGGCCCCATGGGATGGCCGCCCGCCATCAGGATTTGGCGGCGGGGCAGGCGCAGGAGGTTGAGTTTTTTGCCGGCGGCGGCGGCGAGCGCTTCGACGAGTTCCTCCTGAGTGACCGGCCGGGGATTGGCGACGTTGAACGCTTGGCCCACGGCTTGCGGATCGTCGAGCACTTTCAACGCCGTCCAAACCAGATCCTTGATGTAGACGAACTGCATGAGACGGCGGCCGTCTCCCGGAAGGACGATCTGGCGGCCGGCGCGGAGACGGTCCCAGAAAAACTGTTCGCGGTAGAACGGATTGCCGGGTCCGTAAATGAACGGGGGCCGGAGCGTGACCACGGGAACCTTGGCGCGATGATACAAGCGGAACAGCATCCGTTCCGTCATGGCCTTATTGCGGACGTAGGGGTCGGGGTGATCGTCGGGGGCGAGGGCGTCGGCTTCGTGGTGATTGAGGCCGTCGCCGTAAGCGGCCACGCTGGACATGAAAATGTAGCGCCCGATACGGTCGCCGACGGCGCGGACGGTGGCTTCCACCTGGGCGGACGTGGTACCGCGCTCGTAGTCGTACACGTTGTCGTAAACGGCGTCGAAGCGCATGCCGCCGAGAGCCTTCTTGAGCGACTCCGCGTCGTTCCGGTCGGCTTGCAGATTCTGGACCCGCTTGCCGTAGTCGTGCTTGCTCCGGCGATGAAGGAGCGCGACGTCGTGGCCCGCTTTGACTAATTGAGGGACCAGCAGCTTGCCGATGAAGGCGGTCCCGCCGATTACCAGAACTTTCATCGCGGGCTATCTAGTCGTAATACTCGAGGCCAAGGTGAGTGATTAGATCCGCCCCTTTCATCCAGCGGAGGGTATTTTTCAGCTTCATGAGCTGAATGAACAAGTCGTGCTCCGGATACAGCCCGGGGGCGGTCATCGGCGCCTTGAAGTAGAAGCTCAGCCATTCCTGAATGCCGCGCATGCCGGCGCGTTGAGCGAGATCGAGGAACAGCACCAGGTCGAGCACCAACGGGGCGGCGAGAATCGAATCGCGGCAGAGGAAATCGACCTTAATCTGCATCGGGTAGCCGAGCCAGCCGAAAATGTCGATGTTGTCCCAGCCTTCTTTGGCGTCGCCGCGCGGCGGATAGTAATTGATGCGGACCGCGTGGTAGAGGTTCTTATAGAGATCCGGGTATAGGTCCGGCTGAAGAATGTGTTCGAGGACGGAGAGCTTGGTTTCTTCCTTCGACTTGAAGCTGCCGGGATCTTCGAGCACTTCGCCGTCGCGATTGCCCAAGATGTTGGTCGAGAACCAGCCGGTCATGCCCAGCATCCGCGCCTTGAATCCCGGCGCGAGCAGCGTCTTCATGAAGGTCTGCCCGGTCTTGAAATCCTTGCCGCAAATCGGGACGCCGTTTTCGCGCGATAGGTCGAGCAGCGCGGGAATGTCGTGGGTCAGGTTGGGAGCGCCGTTGGCGAACGGCACGCCGGACTTGATCGCGGCGTAGGCGTAAATCTGGCTGGGCGCGATGTCGGGATCGTTCTTCGCCAGACCGTCCTCGAAGCTCTTCATCGTCTGGTGCACCGCGCCGGGCGTGTGGAACACTTCGGTGGAGCCGCACCAGATCATCGCGAGGCGGGCGCAGTCGTTATCGCGCTTGAACGTCCGGATGTCGTCGAGGAGCGCTTCGGCGCGCTCCATCTTCGAGCCCTTCTTGACGTTCGGGCCGTCGATCCGCTTCACGTATTCTTTTTCGAATACGGCGGTCATGGGCTTGATCTTTTCGAGCGGCGCGCGCACCTTTTCGAGCAACGGCGCTTCGAGGACGTTGGCGTGGGCGGCGGCTTCGTAGGCGTTATCCTCGAAGATGTCCCAGCCGCCGAAGACGAGGTCGTTCAAGCCGGCAAGCGGCACGAAGTCCTTGATCATCGGCGAGTTGCCGTCGGTGCGCTTGCCCAGGCGGATGGTCGCCAATTGCGTCAGCGAACCCACCGGGCGGGCGAGGCCCATCTTGATCGCTTCGACGCCCGCCATAAAGGTAGTCGAAACCGCGCCGATTCCGGGAATCAGGACGCCGAGTTTGCCTTCGGCGGGCGCGATGCTAACCGATTCTTTTTTCCGCTGTTGAACTTCCGGCAAAGAGACCTGCTTTCCAAGTGGACCTCGACGTGCCCGGCGGGTCCTCAAGGAGTAAACTGATAACACAGCATCGCATGCCGGAGCGTTCATCCGCAACGATTTCCGCCGTCCTGGTCGACGACGAGGCGCTGGCCCTCAACGAGTTGGCGTACCTGCTGCGGGACTTCGGCGAGGTCGAAGTGGCGGGTACGGCGTCGAACGGGATCGAGGCGCTGGACTTGATCGAGAAGATCGAGCCGGATTTGGTGTTTCTGGACGTGCAGATGCCGGGGCTCGACGGACTGGGCGTCGTCCGGCGGCTGCGCGAAACCGACATTCCCCTTCCCCATATCGTTCTGACGACGGCGTTCGACCAGTACGCGGTGGAGGCGTTTCGGCTCGAGGCGCTCGATTATCTGTTGAAACCGGTGGAAAAGGCGCGCTTGGCGCAGGCGATCGAGCGGGCGCGGCGAATCGTCGAGGAGCGGTCGGCGGAGTTGCCCTCACCCGTGCGCACGGGACCGGCGCGGTCGAGAATCCTGGTGCGGTATCAAGGCCGGAACCTGATCGTCGACGCCGCCGACATTATCTACGTGACGATCGAAGAGGGCGTGATCTCGGTAGTGACGCCCGACTTCGAGGGCACGGCGAACTACCGGACGATCGAGGAAATGCAATCGGATCTGGACCCCGATCTGTTCTGGCGCGTCCACCGCAGCTACCTGGTGAACGTGAACCGGATTCGCGAAGTGGTGCCGTGGTTTAAGTCGAGTTTCCAGGTGAAGATGGACGACCGGAAACAGTCGCTGATTCCGGTAAGCCGGGTGCAGACGAAGAAGTTACGGCTGCTGTTGAAGTTGTAGGTCGAGGCGTGGGGGCGATCCGGATGGACTTCTTCGGCTCTTGACAACGCGGGGTTGCGAGCCAGGTGAAGTCCTATCGGCGCACCGCGTCCGCCACACCCTACGTCTTTGTTCAGAAATCGAATTTTCCCATCTCGCCGCAGTCGCTGCTGGCCTTAGTTCAGTTCTCGGACGGCGAACCGGCGACTTTGTTTCTCGTCCCGTCGTGCGTGGAGGGCGTTCCCAACCCGATCTTCGAAAGCCGGGACTACGGGGGAGGGCGAGAAGAGCCAACCGGAATGGGGCTTGACGCTATCGAAGAAGAAGTTGGAGTCGCTGGTAAAGGAGTACGAATTTGGCGCGGTGGCCGAGAGAAGTGGTTTAAGGCTAGGACGTTCCTAGCGACTCGGAGAACGGTGGTGGACCTGATCGGGTTCGAACCGATGACCTCTTCCATGCCATGGAAGCGCGCTCCCAACTGCGCCACAGGCCCACGAGGAGGGATCGTTTCCTATTATAGTACCTATCGAATGACTCGGGAAGCGGCGTGGGCGATCGTTTGCGAATTCATCCAATCGGAGAGCCTGCGGAAGCACGCGCTGGCGGTGGAATGCTGCGTCGGGGCGTACGCGCGCAAACTCGGCGGCGACGAAATCGAATGGCGCGCGACGGCGCTGCTGCACGATTTCGATTGGGAGATTCATCCCACGCTGCCCGACCATCCGACGAAGGGCGAGCCGATTCTCGCCGCGCGCGGCGTAAGCGAGACAATCCGGCGCGCGATACTGTCGCACGCCGATTTCACGGGCGTGCCGCGGGAGACACCGCTCGAAAAAACGCTCTTCGCCTGCGACGAGCTCGCCGGATTGCTGACCGCGATTTCCTACGTCAAGCCGACGCGCTCGATTCGCGACGTGGACGTGCCCGGGGTTCTGAAGAAGATGAAGGACAAGGCGTTCGCCCGGTCCGTGAATCGCGACGATATTCGCAACGGCGCGACGGCTCTCGGCGTGGATCTCGAGAGCCACATCGCGTTCTGTTTAGCCGCCATGCAATCCGAGGCCGAAGCGCTCGGCTTGGCGGGGGGCGCCTAAGCGGCCTTGCCCTTCGTAACCATCCGGTAGCCGCCCAGCAAGATCAGCGAGCCGATCACCGACATAATGAAGCCCGCAGCGTCGCCTTCCTTGTAAAACCCAAGCATGGCTCCCAGCCAACCGCCCACCCAGGAACCGGCGATACCCAGCAGAATAGTAATGATCCAGCCGCCGGGATCTTTCCCCGGCATGATGAACTTGGCGACGGCGCCGATGACGGCACCCATGATTATGGTCCAGAGCATTGCGTTCGCTCCTCCTCGGGGAGGATGATACTCGAAAAGCGGCTGGCGTGGTAAATTGAAATTGTCCGCGCCCGTAGCTCAGCTGGATAGAGCGTTTGGCTACGAACCAAAAGGTCGCACGTTCGAGTCGTGCCGGGCGCACCATCCTTCACTTCCGCCCCTTCAATTCTTTAGCTGATTTGGCGGCGGGTGCGAAATCGATTGGATCGGCGGCGCTGTGCCCGAAATTGTGCCCAAGCTCTCGGCGAACAGCTTTTCGAGCTTGTTCCCGGCGGTCTGAATGTCCTTCGCGCTGACGATGTTGTAGCGGTCGAAGACGGATCGGGTCTTGTGGCCGCTGATATGCATCGCGGTTTTCTCCGCGATGCCCGCGTTGACCATGTTGCGCACCGCCGAACGCCGTAGATCGTGGAAGTGCAGCCCCGGCAATCCCGCTCGTTGGCACGCCGCCGCCCACGCCGCACGTTGTTCTCCGCCAGCATCGGGACGTAGGGCCGCTTTAGGACTTTTTGAGGATCGCTCCGGAAGCCGAGTTTCAAGCGCCCGCCGCAGAAGCTCGAGTTCGCGATTCACGGTCGCCGGTTTGGCCCCCGCTTCTGGCGAAGCTTCATGTACTTCTTCACCAGATCGGTGCCGAATTGGGTGGCGAAAACTTTGTCGAAGAACGGGCGAATGTGAAGGCGGAGCCGGGACAGGAGAACCGGCAACGACTTGCGACCGTTGGCCGCGTAGTCTTCGACCAAGTCGTCGAGCAGCTTCGCCATGCGAATTCGTTCCGGCGACAAACCGGCCCGTAGCCATCTCTCCCAGGCGGCGCTTGAGCAAGCGCTCGGCGGGATCGATTTCTCACTTTGGGTCCCACGTTCGACACGCATGAACGGCCGGGGAAGTAGAGGTCTCTGTACAAGCCAGTGTCGGGCCGACGCCGAAACTGAGGGTGGGTGGCCAGCACCAAGGATAATTCCTTATGAAACCTTGATAAGGAGCATCGGACTTTTAGCGCGGCCTTAACGCGCGAATTCCTACTTTTAAGGTGTCGGTTCACGACACCTATGGCCGATTTGCTACTACTGTTCCTCGCGGGAGCGTTTTTCGCCGCGTCGGCTTGGCTTGTTCGCGCGATCGAGAGGTCGCAACGATGAGTCCGCTCTATATCGTCGGCGGAATACTCGCCGCGGCCCTGCTGGTCTACCTATTCGTCGCCCTCCTGAATCCGGAGAACTTCTCATGATCGGGCCCGATTTTCTTCAGATCGCGGTCTATCTCTCCGCGCTGCTTCTGCTGGCGATTCCGCTCGGCAAATTTATGAGCTCGGTCTACGAGGGCGACTGGAGCACGGCGTTGGAGCGCGCGCTTTACCGTGTCGCGGGTGTGTCAGCCGGAGGCCCCATGTCGTGGAGCGCCTACGCGCTGGCGTTCTTGGCTTTCAATGGCGCTGGCTTTACCGTCGTCTACGCGATACTTCGGTTTCAACACTTACTTCCCTGGAACCCGCAAGGATTCGGCGCCGTGGACGCCCACACCGCCTTCAACATCGCCGTCAGCTTCGCCACGAACACGAACTGGCAAAACTACGGCGGCGAGACGACGCTGAGCTACTTCACGCAAATGGCGGGACTGACGGTGCAGAACTTCGTTTCCGCCGCTTCCGGAATGGCGGTCCTCGCGGCGCTGGCGCGCGGACTGGCGTCGCGTTCGGCGAACGAGATCGGGAATTTCTGGGTCGATCTCGTTCGTACGACGCTCTACATCCTGTTGCCGCTATCGATCTTGCTGACGCCGATTCTCGTTTCGCAGGGCGTCGTCCAGAACCTCGACGCTTACGTCACCGCGCACTCGGGCCAAGTTCTCCCGATGGGCCCAGCGGCGTCGCAAGTGGCGATCAAACAGCTCGGGACGAATGGCGGCGGATTTTTCAACGTCAACTCGGCGCATCCATTCGAAAATCCGACGGCGCTATCCAACTTCTTCCAATGCCTCGCGATCCTACTCATTCCCGCGGCGTTATGTCACACATTCGGACGCATGGTGGGAGACCGTCGTCAAGGTTGGGCGCTGCTGGCGGCGATGCTGGCGATCTTCGTTCCGCTTTTGTTCGTTACCGTAACGGCGGAGTCCGGCAACCTCGAAGGAAAAGAAGTTCGGTTCGGTACGGCGAACTCGGCGCTCTGGGCTGTGGCCACTACGGCCGCTTCCAATGGGTCCGTCAACTCGATGCACGACTCCTTCACGCCGATCGGCGGCCTGATTCCGATGTTCCTGATGCAGCTAGGCGAGGTGGTCTTCGGCGGCGTCGGCTCGGGTCTCTACGGGATGGTCATTTTCGCGATCATCGCGGTCTTTCTCGCCGGATTGATGGTGGGACGAACGCCCGAGTACCTTGGCAAGAAGATCGAAGCTTTCGAAATGAAGATGGCGTCGGTAGCCGTTCTGGTCCCGCCGATCTGCGTGCTGGCCGGAACGGCAATAGCCGTTGTTACGCCGATGGGGCTAAGTGGTCTGCAGGACCGCGGGCCGCATGGATTCAGCGAAATTCTGTACGCGTTCTCGTCGATGGGGAACAACAACGGAAGCGCCTTTGCCGGATACGGCGCGAACAATCCATTGGTGAACGTCCTCGGCGGGCTCGCCATGCTTTTCGCCCGGTATTGGGTGGCGATCCCCGCGCTGGCGATCGCCGGATCGCTGGCGCGAAAGAAGATCGTGCCTTCGGGACCGGGGACGCTCCCGACGCACACGCCGCTCTTCGTCGTGTTGTTGGCGGGCACGGTAGCGATTGTCGGAGCCTTGGCGTTTATTCCGGCCTTGGCGCTCGGCCCGATTGTGGAGGCCGTTCGATGAACCGGCGTAACCTGTTCGACCCGGCGATCGTCCGGGCCGCGGTGCGGGACTCGATCCGCAAGTTGCATCCGGCGCATCAGGCCCGCAACCCGGTCATGTTCGTCGTCTTCGCCGGAGCTCTCTTTACGACGGCGCTGGGGTGCCTCGCGCTTCTGGATCTAGGAGAAGGCGCCGCCGGATTCACGTTCGCCGTGAGCGTGTGGCTGTGGTTCACCGTGCTGTTCGGCAACTTCGCCGAGGCGATGGCCGAGGGCCGAGGAAAGGCCCAGGCCGATGCGCTCCGCAAGAGCCGCCGGGATGTCACGGCTAAGAAACTCCATCAGCCGTCCTACGGAAGCGGTCATTCGCCGGTTCCGGGATCTAGCCTCAAAAAAGGCGACGCCGTGCTCGTCGAGGCGGGCGACTTCATTCCCATGGACGGCGAGGTCGTGGATGGTGCGGCCTCGGTCGACGAAAGCGCGATCACCGGCGAGAGCGCGCCCGTCATCCGCGAAAGCGGCGGCGACCGGTCGAGCGTCACCGGCGGCACGCGCGTCCTCTCGGACTGGCTGGTCGTTCGCGTTACCGCCGAAGCCGGCGAGAGCTTTATCGAACGCATGATCGCGATGGTCGAAGGCGCGAAGCGCCAGAAGACTCCCAACGAGATCGCGCTGAACATCCTGCTGGCGGCACTGACGATCGTGTTCCTGCTAGCAACCGTGACTCTGCTGCCTTTCTCGATCTTCGCGGTGAACGAGGCGGGTCGGGGCACGCCGGTGACCGTAACCGTTCTCATCGCGCTTCTGGTCTGCCTAATCCCGACGACGATCGGCGCGCTGCTCTCCGCGATCGGCATCGCCGGTATGGATCGAATGCTGCAGGCGAACGTTCTAGCAACTTCGGGGCGGGCGGTGGAAGCGGCGGGCGACGTCGATGTGCTGCTCCTCGACAAGACCGGCACGATCACGTTGGGCAACCGGCAGGCGACGGCGTTTCTGCCCGCGCCGGGGGTGCCGGAGAAACAGCTCGCCGACGCGGCGCAGATGGCTTCGCTAGCCGACGAAACACCGGAGGGACGGAGCGTCGTCGTGCTGGCAAAAGAAAAGTTCCAGATTCGCGAGAGAGACCTTCATCGGCTCGGAGCCCACTTCGTGGCGTTCACCGCGCGGACTCGCATGAGCGGCGTCGATCTGGACGGGCGAAGCATCCGCAAGGGGGCGGCCGACGCGATCGAGAAGTATGTCGCTTCGCAAGGCGGCACGTTTCCAGCGGCCGTCGCGCAGACCGTCGAGTCCGTCGCGCGGCAGGGCGGTACGCCGCTGGTGGTGTCCGACGGCGCGATCGTGCTGGGAGTGATCCAACTCAAGGACATCGTGAAGGGCGGAATCAAGGAGCGCTTCGCCGAACTTCGCCGCGCCGGAATCAAGACGATCATGATTACCGGCGACAATCCGCTCACCGCCGCCGCGATCGCCGCCGAGGCGGGTGTGGACGACTACCTCGCGGAGGCGACGCCCGAGCGAAAGCTCGAACTGATCCGCGAACGCCAAGCCGAAGGGCGTCTGGTCGCCATGACCGGCGACGGAACCAACGACGCTCCCGCGCTGGCGCAGGCCGACGTGGCGGTAGCGATGAACACCGGAACGCAAGCGGCGAAAGAGGCGGGCAACATGGTGGATCTCGATTCGAACCCGACCAAGCTCATCGAGATCGTCGAAATCGGAAAGCAAATGCTGATTACGAGGGGCGCGCTGACGACGTTCTCGACGGCGAACGACGTCGCGAAGTACTTCGCCATCATTCCCGCCGCTTTTGCGGCGACGTATCCGGAACTGGGGGCGCTCAACGTGATGCGTCTCGCGTCGCCGCAGAGCGCGATCCTTTCGGCGGTGATCTTCAACGCGCTGATTATCGTCGCGCTCATTCCGATCGCGCTGCGAGGTATCGCCTATCGTCCCGTTGGCGCGTCGGAGTTGTTGCGTCGGCACTTACTGATCTACGGCCTGGGCGGCATTCTGCTGCCCTTCGCGGGGATCAAGCTGATCGACTTGGCGTTGGTTGCGATGGGGTGGGCCTAATGATCGCTGTACGAATGGTTCTCGTGTTGACGGCGCTGACCGGCTTCGTCTATCCGCTGGCGCTGACGGGGCTCGCCAAGCTGGTGTTTCCCCGTCAAGCCACGGGTAGCCTGATCGTTCGCGACGGCAAGGTCGACGGCTCCGAGCTGATCGGCCGGCATTTCGACGACCCACGATACTTCTGGCCGCGGCCCTCCGCGACTTCTCCGACGCCCTACAATGCCGCGTCGTCGTCCGGGTCGAATCTGGGACCGTCGAATCCCGACCTCAAGAAGGCGATGGACGACCGCCGCAGCGCGCTGCAGTCGGCCGATCCGGCGAATCGGCCGAACGTGCCGGCGGATCTGCTGACCGCTTCCGGTAGCGGTCTCGACCCTCACATCAGCCCCGAGGGCGCGATGTATCAGGTGGCGCGCGTCGCGCAACGGCGCGGCGTCGCGGTCGAGCGCGTGGAAGAGTTGGTGCGCCGCCGCATCGAAGGCCGCCAGTGGGGCTTTCTCGGAGACCCGGTCGTAAACGTCGTTCTACTCAACGCCGATCTCGACCGGTGAGTCGCCCGTCCGCCGGTCTAATCTGGTGGTTCGGAGAGAAACCAAGAGCTTGGTAGAACCGCCGCGCCCGAATCCCGACGAACTGCTGGCTCGCGTTACCGAAGAGGAGCGCAAGCAAGATCGCGGCCGGTTGAAGATTTTCCTTGGCGCCGCGCCGGGAGTCGGCAAAACCTACGCGATGCTCGAGGCGGCGCGACTGGCCCGGAAGACCGGTACGGATGTCTTAGCGGGGGTCGTCGAAACTCATGGCCGGAAAGAGACCCAGTCTCTGCTGGAGGGTCTCGAAGCGCTGCCCCGGCGCAAAATCGCGCATCGAGGCATCACTCTCGAAGAGTTCGATGTGGACGCCGCGTTGGCGCGAAAACCGGCCCTGCTGTTGGTCGACGAACTGGCGCATACGAACGCGCCGGGGAGCCGCCATGTCAAGCGATGGCAGGATGTCATAGAACTGGTCGATTCCGGCATCGACGTCTACACGACGCTGAACGTTCAACATCTCGACAGCCTGAACGATGTCGTCGCGCAAATTACGGGCGTCGCGGTTCGCGAAACGATCCCGGACTCGGTACTCGACGAAGCGGACGAGGTGGAACTCGTCGATCTGCCGACGGACGAGCTCCGCCAACGCATGGAAGAGGGAAAGGTCTATATCGCGGACCAGGCGCAGCGCGCCATGGGAGGCTTCTTCCGCCCGGGAAATCTCATCGCCCTTCGGGAATTGGCGCTTCGACGGACGGCGGACCGCGTCGACGCCCAAATGCGGAACTACCGCCGCGACAATGCCATTCAGTCCACTTGGCCCGTCGCGGAACGCATCATGGTGTCGATCGGCCCGAGCCCGTATTCCGCGAAACTGATTCGCGCCGCGAAGCGTTTGGCGGAACGCCTCAACGCCGAGTGGATCGTCGTGTTCGTAGAAACGCCGCGTTACGGGGTAGCGGCCGACGAGGTTCGTCGGCGCGTTCTTTCCTCTATGCGGCTAGCCGAGCGGCTGGGCGCCGAGACGGTAACTCTGACGGGCTCGAATGTCGCGGAGACACTGCTAAGTTACGCCAAGTCCCGCAACGTGACGAAGATCGTCGCGGGTAAGCGTCAAGGCCCATTGTGGCGACGACTGTTACGGAGTTCGGTGATCGACGAGTTGATCGTCGAAAGCGGCGACATCGAGATCGTCGCGATCTCCGGCGGCCCGGAGGATGTAGCGAAACCCGCACCGGCACGGAAACCCGCGGCTGGAGACGCTAAACGGTTTTTGTTCGCGGTCCTGGTCGTGGGCATTTGTACCGCGATGTCGCTAGCGCTACGCTCAACGCTGAACCCCGCGAACTTGGTGATGATCTACCTGCTGGGAGTCGTCGCCGTCGCGATGCGCAGCAGCCGTCGCGCAGCCCTATTCGCATCGGTACTCAGCGTCGCCGCTTTCGACTTCTTCTGTGTGCCGCCGTACTTGACCTTCGCCGTCTCCGACTCCGAATACGTGCCGACATTCGCCGTAATGTTGGTTGTCGCCGTACTGATTAGCACGCTGACGGTGAGGATAAGGATGCAAGCGGCCCATGCGGCGGAACGAGCCGCGAGAATGCAGGCCCTTTACCGGCTGACGAAGGAACTCGGCGGCCAAACCAGCCAGTTTGAAGCGGCGCGGGCATCGACACACATTGCCCGTGAAGTGTTCGGTTCGAAGGTCTTTTTCTTGTTTCCCGATTCGGAGGGACACATCTCGTTCCGCCGCAGAACTTCCGACGATCTCCCCGTTCCCCAGTCGGAGGAAGGCATCGCGCAATGGGTGTTCGATCACGATCGGAGAGCCGGCAAAGGCATGGACACGCTGCCGGGCGCGACGGCGCTGTATCTGCCTCTAGCCGGTTCGCGGCAGGCGTTGGGCGTTATGGCCATCGTGCCCGGCGATTCCGATCCTCTCGCTTCGCCCGAACAGCAAAGCCTGCTGGAAATCTTCGCCAATCAAACCGCCGCCGCATTGGAACGCGCGCAAGCGACGGCGGCGGCGCAAGAGGCTCGGCTTCAAGCGCAGTCGGAGCAGATTCGCAGCGGTTTGTTGAGCGCCGTGTCTCACGACCTTCGAACTCCGCTGGCCACGATTACGGGAGCGGCCACCAGCCTCATCTCCCACGGCGATCGAATCGACGACACCACCCGCGGCGAGTTACTCGAAAGCATTGCGGAAGAGGCGGACCGTCTCAGTCGCCTGGTGAACAACCTGCTGGAGATTACTCGTCTGGAATCCGGCGCGGTTACGGTGAAGCGCGAGTGGCACGCTATCGACGAGTTAGTCGGAACAGCCTTGCACCGTATAGAGCGGACGATGGAAGGCCGGAGTATCCGGACGAAGATGCCCGAGAATTCGCCGTTTCTTGCGGTGGACGAACTCCTGTTTCAGCAAATGTTCGTAAACATTCTCGAAAACGCCGCGAAGTACTCGCCCTCCGGCACGCCGATCGACATCGCCGCGGAACGAGTCGACGACGGCATCGCCATCGAAGTGGCGGACTCCGGTCCGGGATTTCCGCCGGGTGAGGAGGACCGGATCTGGGACAAGTTCTATCGGGGATCGGCGGCCCGCGCGCCGGGCGCCGGTCTGGGCCTTGCGATCGCGCGCGCGATCGTTCTCGCGCACGGCGGAACGATCGCCGCGGCCAATCGTCCCGGCGGCGGCGCGACGATTCGCGCGTGGTTCCCGGTTTCCGGAAATCCGCCGGAGGTGCCGGTGGATGCGTAGCGCGTCCGAGATTCTGATCGTCGAAGACGATGCGCAAATTCGCCGCTTTCTTCGGGCGACCCTCGCGGCGGAACGGTACCGTTTTCACGAGGCGGAGACCGCGGCCGAGGGGTTAGCGCAGGCACAAACTCGGCGACCAGACCTGATCCTGCTCGATCTTGGACTGCCCGACGGGGATGGGTTGCAGGTGATCGAGCGAGTGCGCGAATCGAGCCGGGTGCCGATCATCGTGTTGTCCGCGCGCGGTCGGGAGAAAGATAAGATCGCGGCTCTCGATCTCGGAGCGGACGACTTCGTCGCGAAGCCTTTCGCTGTGGGAGAACTGCTCGCGCGCATGCGGGCCGCGTTGCGTCGAGCCCACACGATCGGGGATTCGGGAACGATTTACCGCAATGGCGGTCTTGAATTGGACATGGACGGTCGCATCGTTCGCGTAAACGGATTGGAGGTGCACCTCACCCCTACTGAATTTCGTTTGCTGCAGGTCCTCGTCCGTCATGCCGGCAAGGTCGTGACGCAACGGCAGCTGCTGGCCGAGGTGTGGGGACCACAGCATAGCGAGCAGGCCCAATATCTTCGCGTCTACATGGCTCAGCTTCGGCGAAAGATCGAGGAGCAACCCGCTCGCCCGCGCTTTCTCATCACGGAGCCTGGTGTCGGCTACCGGCTTAGGGAAGGTTGAATGTGCCCCTGGGAACGGCTTAGATGCGACTCTGTCGCTCACTCGGGCGGTGGGATCGTTCAGTGCGTCCCGGAACCGGGACACCGGGCCGTTGGAACCGGTGAGGCCCGCCGCGGTGGCGACGCCAATAGCACTTAGGTCTTACGGACGCGGCCGCGTTTCGATGGTAGTTATTGAATACCGTGATCGCGCGGTAGGAGGCAATTGTGTTCCCCAGACCCATACGTGGACTCGTTTTCGCTTTGGCGGTAGTTTCGACGGCCGCCGGACAAACCGCCCGCAAAGCGTCTTCCCCGGATGAAGATGCCAACATTCAGGCTTACATGAACTTGCTACGGACGGACGTGCGTACCGGCAAGGTGGACATCTTGAGCGCCGTGATGCAGTTCACGCCCGATCAGGCCGCCGCTTTTTGGCCCATCTACCAAGGCTACGACAAGGAGATGCGCGGGCAAGGCGACGAGCGGCTGGCGGCGATTCGCGAATACGCCAAGAATTACGGCCAGCTTACGGACGCCAAAGCCGACGATCTCACCGCGAAGTTCCTCGCCTTGCGCGCCCAGCGCGAGGAGTTGCTTCGCAAGTGCTACCAGCAAGTAAAGCAAAAGATGGGTGGGCTTACCGCCGCGCGCTTCTTGCAGGTGGAAAACCAACTGTTGCTACTCATCGACCTTCAGATCGCGGCCGTGCTGCCGATCGCGGAGTAAGGAAGGCGACGAGCGGCATGCCGGAGAAAGGACGGTAGGTCATGGACCGGATGGTGATCGCCCCCTGGCTGTCCGGCGGAATGTTCGTCGGCATGCTGCTCCTGTTTCTGCTGGGCCGCCGGTTGAGCGGACAGCGTCCCGGCGGAGACAACGGCTTCGGCGCGATCGCAGGCGCGATCTACGGACTGTTCAGCCTCCTGATCGCCTTCACGTTTCAAGGGGCGGCCAACCGGCTGGACACCCACCGGCAGATGATCGGCGCGGAAGCCAACGACATCGCAACGGCATATTTCCGCCTGGATCTGCTAGCGCCCGCGAGCCGGGAGGAACTGCGCGAACGGATGCGCCGGTACCTGGATTCGCGCATCGCCGTCTACAAGAAGCTTCCGGATATCGATTCGGCGAAGGCGGAGTTGGCGTCGTCGGTGAAGCTGCGCGACGAAATCTGGAAGCTGGCCATCCCGGCCTCCACCCAGCCCGGCGGCCACGTGGACGCGGGAAAGCTGTTACTGCCCGCCCTCGGCAACATGGCGGACGTAGCCGATAACCGCACCTTGCTGGCACAACTGCATCCGCCCCTGGCGATCGCCGTGATGCTGTGTTGCCTCGGATTGGCGAGCGCGTTCTTCATGGGATGGAGCCTCGGCGCCAAGCGGGCCGGAAGCTGGATTCATGTGGTCGGCTACTCCTTCATCACGGCCTGCATGATCTTTCTTATCGCGGATCTGGAGTATCCGCACTACGGCATCATTCGGTCCCCCACCTTCGATCAAGTTTTGGTGGACCTGAGGCAGGAAATGAATAACCCGCGGTGAAACGCGCGACCCAGCTGACCGTGCTGTCCCTCCTGGCGGCCACGACGTGCTGGGCGCGGCCCCGCCTGGACCTGATCCGCTTCGAGAACGGCGATCACCTGAGGTGCGAAATCGTCAAGTTGGAGCGGGGCTACTTGTACGTTTCCATGGAGCAGGCGGAGGGAACCATTTCCCTGGATTGGACCAAGATCGCGGGCATTACCAGCCCACAGTCGTTTGTGGTGGAGGACAGCACCGGCCGGCGATTCACGGGATCGTTCGAGGAGACTCGAAACGTCGCGGATCGGGGGCGGTTAGTGGTGACGGGTACCGGGTACACCGAAACGCTGCAGGTGGCCGATGTCGTCCTGTTGGAGCAAACCGACGCCAGCATCTGGCGCAACCTGCATGGCTCCCTAAACATGGGATTGAACTTCACCAAGCAGGAAAGGCGCACGCAATACAACTTCAGTTCGAGCTTGCGCTATGCCAAGCAGAGGTGGTCGGCCACGGCCGACTACGAATCGAGTTTCGCCGGCGGAGACACGCTCAATAATCTCCGCAATAACGCGCGCTTCGCGGGGCTACGGCAAGTGCGCTCGAAACATAACTACGCAACCGGCGTCGCCGAACTACTTCAGGACTCCGTGCAAGGGCTGGACCTACGCCTAATCGCGGGCGGCGCGTTCGGCCGGTTGCTGCGGAACGAGAATACCGGCCGGGTGGCGGTATACGCCGGAATGATTTGGAACCAGGAGCGCTACACATCCACGGCGCCGATCGACCGTACCGGCAACAGCCTGGAAGGGTTGCTGGGTTTGCAACTCAACTTTTTCAAGTTCAAGACGACCAACTTCTTGTTCGATTCCCGCGTATACCCGGGCATGACCGAGACCAACCGCGTTCGCTGGGACTTGAACACGTCGGCGAGGCTGCGCATCGCCAAAAACCTGTATTGGAACCTGGGCTTCTATCTGAACTACGACAGCCGTCCCCCCCAAGGGCTGCCGAAGAGCGACTACGGTTCCACCGGCAGCCTGGGCTGGAGCTTCTAGCCGCTCCGCCGGACTAAAGAAACTCGACGACGCCGCTTTCCAGGTGATGGAACGCGCCGACGATCCGGATGATTCCGGACTTTTCCATTTCGGCCATGATCGGGCTCTGCTTTCGGATGTCCGCGACGGTCAACTGCACGCTCTTTCGAGCCACCGCGTCGACGAAGTCGTGATTCCCGGCGGTGCGCTCGCCGGCGAAAACCGTGGCGTCCACCGCCGGGCGAATCTTGGCGAGAAGACCGGTGAGACTTCCTAGCTTGACGCCGGAGATGGCGCCCTTAACGGCGCCGCAGGAGGAGTGGCCCATGACGACGACCAGCTTGGCGCCCGCGAGTTTAGTCGCGAACTCCAGGCTTCCCAGGATGTCGCTATTTTGGATGGCCCCGGCGATACGCGCGTTGAAGATGTCGCCCAAGCGGAGGTTGAACACGACTTCTGCCGGTCCGCGCGAGTCGATACAGCCCAAAACGGCCGCCGCCGGGAACTGTCCCACCGCGGTGAGCTTTTGTTCGGCCAAGAAATCCCGGGCGGGCGCGCCTTGCAGGTAGCGCCGGTTGCCGGCCTTAGCCTCGTCGAGAATCTGGGCGGGCGTCATGGTGTCCCGCCTTTCCTTGGTAAGGATCAGCGGCGCTTGCGCGAGTAGCGGGACCGCACCCGCGCCGAGCGTCGCTGTAGCGACGCGGGAGACGGCGCCGAGGAAGCCGCGACGGGACGATGTTGCGGAAGTTTCGATTTGTTGGGACATGAAATTGAACCTCATACGGGTCGGTCAGGTGCCACTCCGCGGAAGAGGCGGCGGCGAGGCCGTATCTCCGGTGTCGCCGGAACTCCCTTCGGCAATGGCGATGTTGCGTACCGGCGCGGAAAGAACGGCGCCGTGCGCGTCGAGGATACGGACGATCTTCAGCAGAAGCGCCTCCTGCATCGAGAGAAACTCGTTCATGTCCGCAGCGCGCAGGTAGGCGGAGACCAGGATTTCGACGGATTGGGCCTCCAGACGAGTGAGGCGCACGCGGCGCCGAAACGAATCCACTTGGGGGTCGGAAGCCAATAGCCGAGCGATCGCCGCCAGTAGCTCCTCCAAACGGCCGCCTCCGGGCTCCATGCCGATTCCCAAGTTGTGCCGGAAGAGGAACATGTCGCGCATGGTGAGGTTGTCGAGAATCATGCCGGCCAACTGGCCGTTGGGCACGGTAAGGACGGTGCGTTCGTCCGTGCGGAAGCGGGTGGAGCGAATACCGATATCCATCACCCGGCCTTGGCGGCCGGCGATCTGGCATTCGTCCCCCACGCGGATGGATTGGTCGAGAACGACGGACACCCCTCCGAATACGTTCTCCAATAACTTCTGGGCCCCGAAGGTGACGGCCAGGGCGCCCACGCCCAGGCCGGCGAGCATGGTACTCACGTCGAAGCCGGCCAACTTGAGCACGAACAGGATCGCGAAGAAGAGGCATAGCGCTTGAACGATGCGCTGTGCCGTCCGGATCAGCGCGGTTACATGCGGGCGGCCAGTCCTTTGGGCGTGCCGGCTATATATAGTTGCGCCGCGAGCCACCGCCGCCAACAAAAGCCAGGCGAAGATCGCCACGGCTACCTTCGAGACGATCGAGTACCAGGTTTGGCGCGCCCGATATGGCAAGTCCGACAAGACGGCGACGCCTACCGTCAGGATCAGCCAGAGCAGGAGCGTCAGCGGCGTGACGATGCGGTCGATCTGAAGGTCGGTGCCGGGGGCCGGATAGTCCGGGGACCACCGCTGGAGTGCGCTCCGCACTTGCGGTCGCAGAGCCCTCGCCAGGGAGAACGCCCCCGCGGCGCCTGCCAGGAGAGCCAAATACTTCCACAGAGGAACCGAAAGCCACATCGACCGAATGAGGAAGGCCGGCAGCTTGCGGTTGATGGAGGCGGCGCTGAGGTATTCGTAAGCCCTAGGAACGTCGCGAAGAGTGTCGGCGGAAAAGATCCAAACGGCGGCGCCGTCGCGGGTAACGCGCACCAGTTCCAGTTGGACCGGGCCGTCCAGGCCGGTCACGGTGGCTAAGCGCTCGATGTTTGGAGGGAGCCCCTCTTGGCGGCTGCCTTCCGGCAGATCGCTCACCCGTTTCACGCCGCCGTGGTCGATGACGAAGGCGAGGTGGGTCGCCAATTCCTCGAGCGCCTCGCCGACGGCGGCGGTCTCCAGAAATTGCGCCGCGCGAGGGAAATCCGCGCGATCCACCGCGGAGACGAAACCGGCGACGGTTCCTCTCGGGGTTCCGCGGTTCCAGCGATCGGGCGCGATCTCCGCGGTGGCGGCGGGCGTCTGCGCGACGGCCGTAGACACCAGCGATAGGCCAAGGAGCCACCGTCGCGGTGTCCAGATTGGAGGCTTGCGCATAGGGTTGTCCTGGAGCGACCACCTGCCGGGCCCGGGTTATGGATTCAAACCGATAATGCCCAAGTTTTGCAAGGCGGATAGGACGGCTTGCACCGCCAGGCCCGCCTGGAGTGCGCTCATGATCCATCCGGCCACGGCGAAAACCGGGAGGGGGACGAAGCGGAGGATGGACTTGGCGAGCAGCATGCCGGTTAAGTTCATAGCCAGAATCAGCGCCAGCACTCCGAAAAGACCGGCCTGACGGGATGGATCGCCGCCGGCCACGCCGGAGAACAGCAGGACGGCGACCAAGCCGATGGGAGTGACGATGGTCGGTACCGCCAGCGGCGTGAGCACTCGCACGCCCACCGGAACACCGTCGGGCTTCGGCTGGGCCGTTGCGGAAGCCGCGGCGCGAATCGCGCCCAATTCGGCCGCCAGGGTCTGACTAGCCTGCAGGAAAAGCAGAATGCCCCCGGCGATTTGGAGGGACGGCAGGGAAATGCGCCAGTTTCCGAGAGTACCGCCGAACAGCAGGGCCGTGACGGCCACGATCGCCGACGCTAGCAGCGCGCCGCGCAGCGCTAGTTTTCGCGCTTGGCCGCCATCCAAGTCTCGGGCGATCATCGCGAACCCGGGGATGACGCGAATCGGTCCCAAGGTCGCAAACAAGATGGTGAAGACGTAAGGAAGATCGAATTGCATGGTTGTCGCGCCAGCGCTCGGCAACACCCCGCTGGAAGGCCTCAGGCTCAGACTAGTCGAGCGGGGGCGAACTTCCTATCAGCCTTAAGTGCCATATCGAAGAACGCGGCGCAGTTCCTCCCCGGCGGCCGAGCCCGGCGGCCGGACCCGGCGGTCAGAAGGTGAACTGCGCCCCGATCTGAATCTGGCGGGGAGGCGTAGAGCCCAAGGCGTTCGACGAGGAGATCGCCCCGAAGCGCGCGGCGTCGAATCGGTGCTCCGGCAGATCGAATTGCGGCGTATTCAGAAGATTGAACGCCTCGAACCGGAGCTGCAGAGTGACACGCTCGCCGGGCAGCCGGATAAATTTTCCGAGGGAAGCGTCAACCTGCGCTACTCCCGGACCGATCACGTTATTCCGCGCCGAGTTTCCGAAGCGAGCCGTGTTCGGCGCGGCGAAGGCGCAGGGATTGAACCAGGAACCCGGTGTCCGTACCGCCACGGCGGCTTTGCCTCCCTCCGCGGTCGTCAGACGGCACGCGGGATCGGGGTGGTTGGGCAGCGGCCCCGCTCGCATGGGATCGCCGATCGCGTCCGGACGGTCGCTCGCGTCTCCCAGTGGGCCGAAGCCGGTTCCGCTCTGGCTTTGGCTGCGCAGGATGGGGAACGGATGGCCGGAACTAACGGCCGCCATGACGGCGGCCTGCCAGCCGCCCAGCGCGGCGCGTACGAAGCTCGACCGATCGCGAAACGCGGGAAGACGCTGCAGCAACGTCGCCGATAGCCGGTGCCCGGTGTGGAAGGTGGAGAGGGCGCGCTCCCCGCGCAGGGTTCGCGAATCCTGCGGAGTGTAGGATTCGGCCTGCGCCAAGCCGGTGTAGAGCGACGCGTCGTCGATGGACTTCGACCACGTATAGGCCGCCAGGAGATTGGCGCCCGACGACAACCTACGTTCGAGGCGCGTTTGCAACCCGTGGTAGTTGCTGTTGGCCTGGGAGGCGACCGAGAGCACGGGACCGTGTTGCGGATAGGGCCGGGTTCCGCCGCCTTCCGGAGGCTGATTCAGGTTGACGGAGCGGCTGAGCCGAGTGCCCTTGGTGCCGACGTAGGCGGTCTCAAGTACCCAGCCGGGCGCTAGCCCCCATTGCAGACCGAGGTTCCACTGCTGCACATAGGCGTCGCGCAGATTGGGATCGAGGCGGTATTCCAAGGCCAGCGATTCCGCCGGCACGGCCGTCAGGGAGTTGGGTATGGTTCGCGTCCCATCGTTGCCGTAGGCCAAGACGCTCAGAAACGGCGGGTTAAGCGCATAGTTGGTCGTCTGGTGAAGCGCCGCGTTTTCGAAGAACACCCCGTAGGCGCTCCGGACCACAAGGCCCAAGGCGCGAGAAGGTCTCCAAGCGAGGCCGACCCGGGGCGCGAAATTGTTCCGGTCCGGTCGGAAGGTGGCGGCGGGCAGGCCCAGTTCTCGCGCCGCTACCAGCAGACATGTGGGTTTCGGAACGCAGTTGGCCGACTCCGGCCGCAAATCGGGGACCGTAAACGGCGCTCCGGTGCTAACCGGGGGACTGTTGTACTCGTAGCGCAGGCCCAACTGAACCGAAAGGGAGCGTCCTAAATGAAGATCGTCGCCCACGTAGAGGGAGCCGGACCAGGCTTTGACGTCCGTAGCCCCCTCCCCTTTTCCCGCGATCGCGCGCGTCGGACGACCGCGCACTAGATCTTCCAGGGGCGGCGTTCCAAAGCCGCCGAGGAAGTTCCAAAATCCGCGGGCATAGAGCGGCGATTTCCCGCTTGCGTCCACGGTCCGGAACGCGCCGCCGAAGCGAATCAGATGGCTGGCTCCCCCAAGGTCCGTCGTCCAGGAAGCGTTGTGGGCGACGCTCCAAACGCTCGACTCCCGGTTGGCGGGGAGCGCGCGCCCCTCTCCGAGAGCGGTGAAGCCGGCGACGAAGATCGACGGAGATCCTTGCAACTCCGGATCGTCGGTTACCGTCGGGAAGCCGAGTTCCTCGTTCAGATTCCGTCCCTGACTTAAGGGAACGTTCGCGGACGTAGGACGATTCCAAGCCAGGCGCGTATCCAAGACCCAATGAGGACCGCGAGTCTCGGTGAATCCCAAGCCAACCCGTAGCGCGCGGGCGGGAATGCGGACGCCGAAGCCGGGAAGAGTCGTGAAGTTACTGGTAATGTCGTACGGCTCGGTGCGCCGCTGATCGAAAATCCCGAAGTGTGCGGTGACTTTGCGGTTCGCGCTCCACAGGTGGTCCAGCTTCAGCAGCCCTTGGTCGATCGAGTCGCGGACCAGTGGCGAAGCCAGGAAGACGTTCGAGGCCGGATCGTTGAGGTCGGCGTTGGCGGCGGGGAATAAGTTCAGGGCCGCGAGTCCGGCCGGACTTCGCTCGGCGACGGGCACGTTCGCGAGGGCGGCATTGCGCTCCACGCGCGACGGAACGGTGGATTGGCGAGGCCAGCCCTGACGCAGCCGGAACCCTTCGTAGGAGGCGAAGTAGAAGGTCCGGTCCCGCAGAAGCGGTCCACCGAGGCCGCCGCCAAACTGCTTGCGATCCAAGGCGGTCCGGTCCGCGCACCGCGTGGGACCGAGGCCCGGAGAGCACGCGGGCGGCTCGAAGAAGTTCCGGGCGTCCAGATTCCGGTTTCGAAGAAACCCTAGTACGTTTCCGTGGAGGGAGTTGGAACCGCTCTTTAGGGCAACGTCGATCTGCCCGCCGCTGAGCCGTCCCATTCCGGTGGAGGCGTTGGCGATGTGGATCTTGAACTCGTCGATGGCCGACAGGGGCGGCGAAAACGCGATCGTGTTCAAAAACGGGTTGCTATTTTCGACGCCGTCCAGCAGGTACATGTTGGACATTTCGCGCGAGCCGGATACATGAACGGCGCCGCCCAGTTTGGCGGTGAACGAACCGTAAGTGGGTGGGGCCACGCCGGGCGCGAGCAAGGCCAGAGACAAGAAATCCCGCCGGTTCAGGGGGAGCTCCGCGATAGCGCGCGCGCCGATCGTTTGCCCCTGGGTCGCGCTCTCCGTATCCAATAAGATCGCCTCGGAGGGCACGGCCACGCTCGTCGCGGAACCGGCCACGGTCAACGATACGTCGACGCGGATATCGGCGCCGACACTGAGGCGAATGTCTCGACGCGTGGCGGGCAGAAATCCCGGCGCCGTCGCGGTAACCCGATAAATCCCGGGATCGAGGATCGGGAACACGTAGTAACCGGAGGAGTCCGTACGAGTCGCCCGCCGGTCGCCGGTGGCTTGGTTTTCCGCTACGACCAAAGCGGACGCCACCAGGGCTTGGGACGGATCGGACACCGATCCGCCGATCCTCGCTCCCATGCAAGAGACGCCGGAAACGAAAAGCGCACAGCAGGATTTGAACATGGTAGGGCCCCTCCGACAGAACCCTCCGAAACGTCCGCGCGGCTACACGGTCGCCGCGCGGGTGGATCGTTTATCCGGGAGATCCAAAGCCTCTAGTAAGCGGACCAAATCGGGAACGGATCCCACCTTCAGTTTTTCCATGACCCTCCCTCGATGAATCTTTACGGTCGCCTCGGAAATCCCGAGATCCCCGGCGATTACTTTGTTCAATCGACCGCTCGCCACCAGGAGGGCGACTTCCCTTTCGCGCGGAGTGAGCGTTTCGAGCCTTGCCTGCAGACCCTTCTTCCGATTGTGCTCGTCCGTCAGCCGACGATGGTGTTGTATGGCGGAGTCTACGGCGGCCAGCAAGTCGACGGCGGATACCGGCTTTGTCAGGAAATCTATGGCTCCCTGCCGTAGGGCGCGCACCGAATGCGGAATATGGGTGGTGCCGCTCAAGAAAACGACGGGCAAGGTCCGCGTTCGATCTTGAATCCACCGCTGCAACTCGATACCGGACATGCCCGGCATCGTCACGTCCAGAATCAGGCAGGCGGGCGGGGGCTCTTCCGGACGATTTTGGAATTCATAGGGCGAGGCGAACGTTTCCACTTCGTACCCGGAAACGCGGAGGAGTCGAGACAGACTGGCAAGCACCGAGGGATCGTCGTCGACAACGGCGATTACGGTCGTTTCCAGCATCGCTCGCCCTCCTTGCGAAAATGGTCAAGTTACGGATATCGATAATACCAAGGTCTAATTTGCGGTGCGGCCGGCGTCATTTATTCTGATATCGCTCCAATTTCGAATCGGAGGGAGTCATGAACCGTTTAGAAGAAGCCGCGAGCCGCGCGACAGCGGCCCAAATCCCCACGGTATGTCTGCTGGACGACGACGAAAGCGTGCTACGCGCCACGTCGAGGTTGCTTGAGGTCTGCGGGTACCGCGTGCGAGCGTTCGCCTCGCCCACGCTTTTTTTCGCCCGGGAGAAGACCCACGGACCGGGCTGCGTGCTGGTGGATCTGCAGTTACCCGAGATGAATGGCTTGGAAGTGCAGGAGATGGCCAGACAAAAAGGCGACACCATGCCCATCGTCTTTATCAGCGGCGAGGCCAGCGTACCGGATTCGGTACGTGCGCTCAAGGCGGGGGCCCTCGACTTTCTGGTCAAGCCGGTGGCCGCCGAGCGATTGAGAAATACCGTCGCTCAAGCGGTGGAACTACATCGCGCGAGATTGGCGGAAAGCGAGAGGAAAGCCGTCCTGCGCCGCCGGTACAAAGCGCTAACGCCGCGCGAGCGCGAGGTGTGTCTCTGGGTGGCTCGCGGATTGCTTAACAAGCAGATCGCCGGAGAACTCGGCATCGCGGAGCGGACGATCAAGACGCACCGGGCGCGCGTCATGACGAAACTGAGCGTCGATTCGGTAGCGGATCTGGTTCGATTTCTGAACGGTCTGGACGACTAGATCCGCCACCCAACTCCAGGGATCGTTACGCCCTTCCGGCGCCGAACACCTTTAGCTTGTTGGCCGTATCGTCTACGAGAGGCTTTAGGGACTTACCCGCCTGCAATACTTCGTCGATAGGACCCTTGGCGGCCGCCACCGCACTCAATGTCATGTCCGTTCCCAGGAATCGCTGTAACTCTTGTTGCTTGGTTGCGAACTCCACCGTCCGTTGGCGCAGCGCTTGGGCGTCGGCGGAGAGCTTGTCGTGTTCCGCCATCACTTGCCGCCGACGCTCCACGCCCGCCGTCTTGAGTTCGGGATTCGAGATGGTTTCAATCGATTTCTCCCACGCGGCGAAGTAGGCGGACTTTTTCTTGTTGGCGTTGGCGATCCTCCCCTCCGTACTCTTTCGCGCGGAATCGAGGTTGGCGGAGCTCTTCCGAAAGGCGGCAAAGGTCTTGGGAAGCTGTTTGGCGTCGGCCCCGCGCAAGGCCTCCAGAGAAGCGATCGAATCGCCTAGCGCTTTGGAATAGTCCGAGACGCTTTTGGATAAATCCAACATTTCCTTCCGTAACTCCGCGTTAGCCTTCACGCCGTCTTGGGCGAAGGCGACGCACGAGACGGACAACACGCCCATAGCAAACCGCCGCAATGTTTTGTTCATCGGTATTAGTTCCCTCTTGTCTATCTATAAGGCACGGGTTCTCTCGGCACCAGTGGTACTTAGGTGGTAGGAAGTTAAGACCCCTTTAGCCAGACGATCGCGTAGGCGACGGCAATAGAACGAAGGCTTCCGCCGACGCGCGTGTCCACGGTTTCGAAGTAACTTACTCGCCACGAATGCCGCTGCCGGATCGCGATGCCAAACGTCGCGCCGACGCGGGAGTTGCCTTGGTAGTCGTCGCTAGGCCGGCCGTTGGTGTAACTGCGTCCGCCCGTAAAGAACGTTCCGTCGAGGGCCACCCAAGTACGTTTCGGCAGGGTGCGCACCAAATGCGCCTGGACGCTGCCGATGGGGTCCTGACGGCGCCGTTCCGTCCCGTTGTAGGCGCGGTTTTCGGTGTAGAGCCACACCCCGAGCGCGCCCTCGAAGGTCCATCGGCCCGACGAGCGCGCCACGCCGATTTCCGGTTTGAAGGCCCAGCGGTTGGTTCCGAGGTTGATGGTCCGGTTCGCGGCGTACTGCCCGGTGGGAGCCGAGACCGTCACGCTAGCGCCGATGAGAAACTTTTGCTTCAGCGCGGCGAACTCCCGCAGGCGCAGCGCCGGGCCGCCATAGACGTTCATCGAGTAGCGATAGGCGGTATCGCCCAGTCCGGAGCGATAGCGGTACGTAGGAACCCCCGACAGCAGCCCGTTGAGGTCCGCGCGAATGTAGGGCAGGATGGCCAGCGCCTGCGCGCTGCGCCCGAACGCGCTAAAGGACTGCGCAAAGGAAAACGCGGCGATATCCGCCTCGACGCGAGCGTCCGCCACCGGCAGACTGGGATCGAACAGTAGACCTCCCGCAGTCCTGGCATAGCTCACGCCAAAGTAGTTAAGACCTATGGGTGTGGCCACGTAAGCGCGCGGTTGCATCTCCTGAGCGTGGACGAGGCGAAGGGCCGCCATCCCGAGTGCGATTCCCAAGGCGATCCTCATGCGAAAGTCGAGCGCTTACCCGCGCAACAGCGTCTCGCAACGAAACGTAACATGAGGCTTTGCGGCGGTCAGTAATACCTTGGTGCAATTTCTATTTGTCCGTCGATCTCATATCGTTCTCGGTGGGTTGGCACGTCCGGGAATCGGCGATGTTCTGTAAGCGGCGATGCCGTACCTCCCGGAAAGATACAAGCGGCGCCGTAGTCCAAGGGCATCCTCCGGACACTCCGATGTTAACCATCGCCCTAGTAGACGACGATCCTTCGGTCCGCATCGGCCTGGGGCGGCTGCTGACCGCGCGCGGTTACAAGGTGGCGCTTTTCACTTCGGCCGAGGAGTTTCTGCGGCAAGTTCCCGGCGATCGTCCCGACTGCCTGGTGCTCGACCGGCAACTGGACGGGATGAGCGGAGACGAACTGCTGAAGGAACTGGTGGCGCGGCGCTTTGTTCTACCCACGATTCTCATCTCCGGCAAGATGCTCGACGATTTCCCGGAGAAAGCGGAGGATCTCGTCATTCGCCTGAAAAAGCCGTTCAGCGCGGCCGCGCTGTTTGCCGCCATCGACGCTTTGGTGGATCCGAACGTGGCCTCGCGTTAGTCCTCCGGCGGACGGGCTGGGTCCGTTCGCAAGCCGCTATGTCACCAAAGCCGTATATCGGAACACGCCGGTTTCCTTTAGGATCGTGACGAGATGAGCCGCCGAAGCCTAGAGGAGTCCAAACGATGAACGTCTATTCGGTTAGGAATGCGCTTTGGGCGCTTTGCGCTTTCGTCCCGGCGTTCGCGCCCCTTTGGGCCCAAAAGGTCGCCGCACCCCGGCCGGGCGTGCCCGGGGAATGGCGTGTCATCGGAACGTTGACGGCGGCCTTCGAGGCCGATCACGATTCGCTGATCGTGAAGGGGCCGTTCGACGACTTCCGTCGCATCAAGTTATTCGCTGATCGTGAAGGGGCCGTTCGACGACTTCCGTCGCATCAAGTTAAAGGTAGAGGGCGCCGACTTGGAGATCCAGCGTTTGGTCGTGACCTACGACAACGGCCGCCCGGATGAACTGCAAGTTCGCGAAAACATTCCGCAAGGCGGAGAGACCAGACCCATCGGTCTACGGGGCGTCGGCAAGCAGAGTATCCGGCGCATCGACGTTTGGTACAAGTCCAAGGGCCCGCTGAAGGGGCGGGCGACGGTCGTATTTCTCGGTATGAAATGAGCGCCCCTCGCTGGGGCGCGCCTGACGAAGAGAACGATCTGAGATGATAGCTTGGGCACGCACAGTTTGCGTCCCCAAGGGCGATGACAGCGACCAGGGGCCTCCGGTATCCGGACTCAAGAATTTATAGCGGGCTTCTTCTCGCGATCCCATTTCTTCTCTGTCCCCTGTCGCTTGGGCAAGAGCCGAAACCGCAGCCGCCACCGCGCAGAGCCGGGCGCGTGGTGGTGCTGCACGCCGCCGGTCTGTTCACCTTGGCGAACTCCGAAACGGACGCGGGCATTCGCGAAACCTTCGCCGCCGCCCCGGAGCGCGTCACGCTGTACCCCGAGTCTCTCCTGCTCCCACAGGACGAGGCGACCCTGGACCGCGCGGCGGCGGGGTTCCTAAACCGCTACCGCGACCTCAAGATCGATGTGTTGATGTGCGACACGCTTTATGTCCACGACTTCCTGGAGCGCCATCCCGAGCTTTGGCCGGGAGTTCCCAGGGTGTACTTCAACGTGGACACCAGCGTTACCAGGCAGCCCGGCTTCGGACCCAACGCCACGGGCGCCGCCATTCGCCTGGAAGTGGCCAGCACCATCGATTTCGCGCTTCGCCTGCAGCCGGACGCACGGCAGGTGGTGCTGGTCGGCGGGCATGCCGAAGAGGATTTGTATTGGTTTCGGGTGGCGACAAAGCACCTGCGCGAGAATCATCCGGGCCGGCGGGTACGTTCGCTAGATACGCTTCCGTTTCAGGAGCAATTGGCGGAACTCCGCAAGCTTACCCGGAACGACGTGGCGATCTTCCTCACCATCTTTCGCGACGCCGCCGGCGAGTCGTTCCAGCCCTTTCAAGTTTTGCGCGATATTGCACAAGCGTCCAACGCTCCCGCCTATCACTTCCATAAGCACGCGATTCGCGAGGGCTTCGTGGGCGGAGTGACCGTGGAGTGGGAGCTTTTGGGCCGGCAAGCCTCCGAGCTGGCACTGCGGGTGCTGCGAAGGGAACCGGCGGATTCCATTCCCGATCAGCCGCCCCTACCCGGCGTGCCGCTAGCCAATTGGCGGCAACTCGAGCGATGGGGCATTCCGCAAGACAGACTGCCGGAGGGCACCGAAACGTTGTTCCGGCCGCCCTCGTTGTGGCGCGACTACCGGGGGTACGTGATCGTCGGTACCGCCGTTGTCGTGTTGCAAGCTCTTTTGCTGGTGGGGCTTCTGCGGCAGTATTTGCGCCGCGTGCGCATCGAAGCGGAACTGCGGGAGAGCGAGTCCCGCTTCCGCACGATGGCCGACCATGCGCCGGTGATGGTCTGGATGAGCGACACGGATCGTCGCGTCGAGTGGATTAACAAGACTTGGCTGGACTTCACCGGCCGGACTCAGGCGGAAGCGCGCGGCGACGGCTGGACCCGCGCGATCCATCCGGACGACCTGCCGCGACTGCAAGACTTCAGCGAGCGGGGCGGCCCCATCGAATACCGGCTGCGGCGGCACGACGGGCGGTATCGCTGGGTCCTGTCGAATACCACTTGGCGTGGACCGGCGGGAGGACCCCTCCGCGGCTATGTAGGCTCCTGTGTCGACATTACGGACCGCAAAGAAGCCGAGGAGTCCGCCCAGAAGAACCAAGCGGAGATGGCTCGCCTCTCGCGGCTCGCCCTGATGGGGGAGCTAACGGCGTCGCTGTCCCACGAACTGAACCAGCCGCTCGCGGCGATTCGCGCGAACGCGGAAGCGGCGCAATTCTTGTTGGAACGGACACCGCCCGGTCTCGATACGGTCCGCGATTGCTTGGCGGACATCGTGCGCGACGACTACCGCGCCAGCGAGATCATCAACGGCCTGCGCGGCTTCGCCAAGCGGCAGCCGACCGCCGTGGCGCCGCTCGATGTGCGCACCTTGGTGGGCGAAGTGGTCGTCTTGGCTCATTCCGACGCGCTGCATCACCGCGTGAAAGTGTCTTCGAGCCACGAGAGCGATCTTCCCTCGATTCAAGGCGACCGCATTTCGTTGCAGCAGGTTTTGCTCAACCTGCTCATGAACGCGATCGCCGCCACGGGAAACAGTCCCGCCGACCGGCGCGAGGTGCTGTTATCCACGGCGGCTTCGGAGGGAGCGGTGCGGGTTACCGTGCGGGATTGGGGCCACGGCATCGCCCCCGATGCCATGGACCAACTGTTCCAGCCCTTCTTCACTACCAAGGCCGAGGGCTTGGGGATGGGGCTGCCGATCTGCAAGAACATTATCGAGCAGCATCGCGGCCGCATCTGGGCGGAAAACCATCCCGAAGGCGGGGCGGCGTTTAGCTTCACGCTTCCGATCGCGGGTTAAAGTTACTTCGCAAGATCGACGGTGAGATCGGCGCGCAGTTGAAAGCTGAGCACCGTTTCGGACGGCAAGTAGAGTTTGCCGCCGCGGCTGGCCGCGCCGGTGGCCGCGCCGAGTCCCGCGCCCGTGCCCGCGCCAATGGCCGCGCCCTTACCGCCTCCGGCGACGCCGCCGATGATTCCACCCATCGCACCCAACCCCACGGCGCGTTTGCCGACCTTCTTGCCGCTCACGCTACTCTTCACTTCGGCGAAACCGGCGGTGACGGGATACCTCTTCCCGCGCACGTTGAGTTGGGTTAACTTGATGTACCAATCCTTACCGGCGGGCTGCAATTGCAGCGTCGCTTCGCTGCCCTTGCGGACGGCCACGTTATCGCCGACCACGATGGCGCGGTGGACCGTCGCCCGGGATACCTCGCCCGCCGAGGCCTTGTCGGAATCGATAGGGTCGGCCAGGATCACGTCGATGCCGGTGCCCGACGGAATCGCAATCTTTTTCTCCGGAACGGCAACCTTCTTTTCCGGAATCGCGACCTTTTTCTCCTGTGCCAATCCCGGCATCGTCGAAGAGCACAGCGCCAAGAACGGCAACACGCCTTTCCAAACAGTCATTGCAAATTCCTTTTTCATGGATAGAGCGCCGCAGAGCGGCTAAGTCATAACAATAAGGCGATGCCGGGATCGCCGCCAATGGGACCTTGGTATGACGACGGTGCCGCCGAGCCTACCGTTTGGGGAACAGGGGCGTTACAAACAAACGAAATCCGCAGCCCCGAGGTCCGCCCGCCGGACTGTTGGCCCAGCAACGCAAGCCTCCCCCGACGGTAACGGGCGTCTTGCCGACGATCAGCAGCTTCGCCGCCTGCAGGAGAATCGGCACGTTCCAAGTGTTCGATTTCCACTCGTGCGTCGTCTCGGTCTGCGCCGTTAAGATCCAGCGGTTCTTGGTGTTGTAAGTCAAGAACGGCTGCAATGCCGTGATGGCGAAGTCCGCGCGCCGGGATTGGCCGGCCACCGACCATACCTCGGTTACCAGACCGCCCACCGTCCACTGCCCCGACTGCTTTAACACCACACCGGAAACGCCCAAACCTAGTTTCTTCGATCCCAGAACTTCGTTAGTCGCCGTCGGAATCAGCAAAGACGGCCCCGCGCCCCAGATCACGCTCTTGTTCGTGTTGGGGGAAAAATAGAAAGTCTGCGCCGTGTCGCCCAAACCGGTTTGACTGGAATTCCCAATCACTCCGCTCTGCGAAACGAGGGGCACGATCGTGCGCGAAATCAAGTTCCACTTGGGACTAAGCGAGAACGGCAGCACCGGCTGGATATTCAGCGTATAGCGGAAGCCGTCCTTGTTGGGGCCTAAGCCGAAGTCGAAGTTGCTCTGCAGCGGCAATGTCCGGAGCGAGGCGACGGGGTTCGCCAGCTTCTGCTGTAGCGCGGCCGCGTCGTCGCCCGCACCCGTCGCCGTGGATTGCGCACGGACAACGCTAACGGCCGAAAGCCCTGCGATCAAGGCGAGTTTGAAGTACATGTTCGGTTTTCTTTCTTTGTGCGGCGCTAGCCGCCATTCATCGGCTTGTGGCCGGGAAGATCTTGTTCCAGTCGGCCTTCATATCGACGACCGTCCAGCGGCGGGCGGCGGCCTCGTCCAAGCCTTTGTCGAGCTTGCCAATATTGGACTTCCGGTCGTAGGCGTACTCCCGCACGGCATCGGTGTGGTGCACATAAAGACAGAACCGCGCGCCTGGAGCGGAGCACGTCCACTGAAGCATTGGCAGATCGCCGTCGGAATTACCGAAAGCCATAACCGGCTGTCGGCCGATGTGACGCTGGATTCCGACGGGCTTTCCTTCGTTGTCGTCGATCAACACAAGCTTCGGCAGCTTTACCAGGACGGGCGTCCCGTTACGCACTTCGTACCGGAGTTCGCCGGTGGAGCCGATCACCTGTTCCGGGGGAATGCCGTAGACCTTTTCCGTCCACGGACGCATGAACTCGATCCCGCCGCCGGAGACGATGTAGGTCTTGAAGCCATTGGCGCGTAAGTAACTTAGCAACTCCAACATCGGTTGGTAGACCATCTCCGTGAACGGGCGGCCGGTCTTGGGATGACGGGCCTTGGCCAGCCAAGCGGTCACGATCTTTTCGAACTCCGTCGTCGTCATGCCCGCGTGAGTAGCCATCACTAGCTCGAGCAATTCGGTCTCGCTCCGAGCCATTACCGCCTTTAGATCGCCTCTCACCGCGGAGGCGTAGGGCTCCGTGGTCTTCCATTCCGGGTGGGACGGGGCAAGCAGTCGAATCCGGTCGATGGCGAAGTACGCCTGGGTGTACGCCGGCTGTTCGGCCCACAATGTACCGTCGTTATCGAAGACGGCGATACGCTCCGGTAAAGGCACGAAGTTCGGATCCCCGGCCTGGGTGACCTTTTCGACGAACTCGACGATCGATCGCTTGGCCCTACCGTCGTTCCAAGACGGCAATGCGTCGGCGGCGTGGGCCGAATGCGATGCGGCCACTGCGGTCAAAAGCGCGGAATTGAGTGTAGTCTGCATAACGTTCCGGCGACCCCGAAAATGGATGTCGCTGGCCTAGTGTATTTCGCGGCCTCTTTCCGTGAAATTGCACCTTCGTCTTATAGAATTCCGGCTCTCCCCCGTGGTGATCTGTAAACGCTATGAGCTTCAACACACTCGATACCGTCGGCGGGCAACCGCCCGCAGGTTCGGTACAATCGGTTCCCGACCTTAGCCTAGAGGTCGCCTATCATCGCGCCTTCGAAGCGATTGTGTGGGCCATCCCCGCGATTTCGATTTACCGGTTCCGCGTGGGTCTGCTGCAGCAGCCGGGAATGGCGGACAACGTCATCGCCGCGTACTCGAAGCCGCTGCTACCTCACTCGGAGGTGCTCACGGGCAACACCGTAACGCCCTATATCGCCGCGACCGCCGATTTGCGAAAGGGCCCGGTGGTGCTGGAAGTGCCCGCCCAAAGCGCGAAAGCCAGCCTCTACGGGCAGATCGTGGGCGCCTGGCAGTTTACGTTGGCCGACGTGGGGCCCGCCGGCATCGACAAGGGAGCGGGCGGCAAGTACCTGCTAATGCCACCCGGCTACGATCGGCCGGCGCCGGACGGCTATATCCCCCTACCGTCGCCCACTTTCCGGATTGCCATCGCGTTCCGCTCCGTGGCCGCACCGGGTGCCACCGAAGCCGACGCCTACGCCTACGCCCAGACGCTCAAAATGTATCCGCTGGCCGAGGCCGCCAACCCGAAACCCAGGATCGCCGACGGCCGGAACCACCCGATCCACACTCTCCCGTTCTACGACATTCGCGCGCTCGAGGACCTTCACGACATTATCGACGTGGAGCCGGTGGAGGCGCACGACAAGGTCATGATCGGCCTGTTGGCGTCCATCGGGATCGAGCGCGGCAAGCCGTTTAACCCGTCCGGCGCGATGAAAGAAGCGCTGGAACGCGGCGTGAAAGACGCCTACTTCTACATTCAGGAGTTGTATACCAAGTTCATCGCGTCGAACCTATACTGGCCCGACCGGCACTGGTGCTTCATCCTGGTGCCCGACGAAAACCAAGGCTTCTCCTTCGTGGCCGACGAGGCCGTTCACGTCGACCGGCGCGCCGCCATGTGGGGATTCGGCACGTTCTATCCGCGCGTGTTAACGATGGGGCGGATGGGTACTTCGTACCTTGCGCCCTCCGCCGACAGCTCCGGCCGGCCGCTCGAGGCGGGCGTCAACTACCGTCTGCGCGTCCCCGCCGACGTACCCGCGCGCCAGTTCTGGTCCCTTCAGCTTTACGACCGCGCCACCTGGAACTTCATCAAGAACCCCACCGGCCGCACAGGCTTGTCCTCGTTCCAGAAGGACGAGATGAAAGTAAACGCCGACGGTGCCGTCGATATCTACTGGGGTCCGGACGAACCTAAGGATCTTGCTTCGAACTGGTTGCCCACCATGGGCAAATGTCCTTATCTCTTGTTCCGCTTCTACGCTCCTACGGAAGCGTTTTGGGACAAGTCGTTCAAACTTCCGGATGTGGAAAGACTTTAGAGGAGATTCCCTATGAAATCCAACACCTCGCTCGATACAGTCGGCGGGCGGCCGCCAGCGGGTTCGGTACAGTCCGTGCCCGACCTTGGATTACAGGTCGCCTACCAGCGCGCCTTCGAGGCGACTCTGTGGGCCATGCCCGCGAATGCGATTCATCGCCTCCGCCTCGGATTGCTGCAACAGCCGGGGGTGGCCGACAACGTCATTACCGCCTACTCCAGCACGCTGCTGCCTCACGCCGAAGTGATCACGGGCAACACGGTAACGCCTTACATCGCCGCGGTTACCGATTTGCGGAACGGTCCGGTGGTGTTGGAAGTGCCCGCCCGAGGCGAAAAAGCCAGCCTTTACGGGCAAATCGTGGACGCTTGGCAGTTGACCTTAGCGGACGTGGGACCCGCCGGCGTCGACCAAGGGGCCGGCGGCAAGTATCTGTTGTTGCCGCCCGGCTACGATCGGGCGGTGCCCGACGGCTATATTCCCCTGCCGTCGTCGACGTTCCGCATCACCGCCGCGTTCCGCTCCGTGGCCGCGCCGGGCGCCACCGAAGCCGACGCCTACGCCTACGCCTACACCCAGACGCTCAAAATGTATCCGCTGGCCGACGCCGCCAGCCCGAAACCCACGCGCTTCGCGGACGGGCGTAACCACCCGCTCTACACGTTACCCTTCTACGACCTTCGCGCGTTGCGGGACATCCACGAAATCGTTAGCGTGGAACCCGTCCGCGCCGACGACAAGGTCATGATGGGCATGCTCGCCTCCATCGGGATCGAGCGCGGCAAGCCGTTCAACCCGACCGGCGCGATGAAGGAAGCGCTGGAGCGCGGCGTGAAAGACGCCTATTTCTACATGCAGCAACTGCAGGCCGAGATCATCGGTAAGAACCTCTATTGGCCGGACAGGCACTGGAGCTTCGACATGCTTCCGGACGAAAATCAAGGCTTCTCGTTTGTCGCCGACGACGCCGTGCACATCGATCGCCGTGCCGCCGCTTGGCACTTCTTCACGTTCTATCCCCGCGTAATGGTTCCGGGCCGTGTCGGTACCGTGTATCTCGCTCCCACCGCCGATCGGGCCGGTCGGCCGCTGGAGGCGGGCGCAAACTACCGTCTGCGTGTCCCGGCGGATGTGCCCGCTCGCCAGTTCTGGTCCCTTCAGCTTTACGACCACGCCACTTGGACCTTCATTAAGAACCCCACCGACCGCACCGGATTGTCCTCTTTGCAAAAGGATCGGATGAAGGTAAACGCCGACGGTAGCGTCGACATCCATTGGGGGCCGGACGAGCCGTCGGGGTTTGCCTCGAACTGGTTGCCCACCATGGGCAAGCGGCCGTATCTCTGGTTCCGGCTTTACGGCCCGTCCGAGGGTTTCTGGGACAAGTCGTTCAAACTCCCCGACGTGGAACGGCTCTAAGGAATAACAACGGCAATAAGGAATAACTATGAGCGCTAAGATTACGGTATCCCCCGAACTACAAGCGATCTCCGACCGCGCTTACATGTACGCGTACGGAATCGACAAGGCTTACTCGAACCTCTACGTGACGCTGGTTGCCCCGGATTATCCGGCAAATCGCTTTCAGACCATCCGACAGTTGGCCGATCACACCTTCACGGAGCATCCTACCGTCAACAACGACACGCTCCATCTGATGGGCTGGCTGGATGTGGCCGCCGAGCCCGTCATCGTCTCTATTCCAAACCACGACGAAGGACGCTATTGGGTACTGCACACCATGGATATAGGGCACTACACCACGTCCCTGTTCGGCCGCCGCACTAGAGGTACCAAGGGCGGACGCTTCCTCTTCGCGAATCGGACATGGGAGGGCGAAGTGCCCGACGGAATAGCGGAAGTGGTACGCGTCGAGAGCAATTTCGTAAAACTGATGGGTCGCGTCATGGCTACGGGCAAAGACGACGAAAAGCTGGCTCTCACCTACGTAGACGATTGGAACATCCGCACGCTCAGCGAGTTCTTGGGGCGGAACGGTCCCAAGCCCAAGGTCCGCCGCTTCGTTCCGCCCAGCGGCAATAGCTGGCTGGAGCGCGTGAACTTCGTCCTGGCCGACAGCACGATGGAGACCGCCGACGCCCACTGGCTAAAAGGCCTCGATGCTTCGGGCATCGGGTCGGCTAATACCTCGTATACGCCCGAACAGCTTGCCGCCGCCGAAATCGCCGAACGCAACGTCCTGGCGACCCTCAAGGAAACGCTTCCCACGCTAAGCAACAGCAGTCTCTGCCTGGGAACGCGTGAAGATCTGGGGCATGGCGATCGTGTCCCGTTCGCCATCGGCACCTATTTGGGCCAGTGGGGCGCGCCGCCCATCGAGGCGACCTACGCCCAAATGATTCGGGATCAAAATGGCGACGGACTCCACGGAGCGAACGATTACACCATTACTTTCGTCCCGCCCAAGGTTTCTCAGTTCTGGTCCATTACCGCGTACGGCGCGAAATCCATGCTGATGATCGCCAACGCTCTCAACCGCCACAGCCGTGGCGACCGACACGTGAAGCCGAATGCGGATGGCTCGGTCACTTTGCGTCTGAGCAACAAAACGGAGGGCAAAGCCGACGACTCTAACTTCCTGCCCATTCCCAACGAGCCCTTCTATCTGATCCTCCGCATGTACGGCGGCGACCGCGACGTTCAAACGGGCAAGTTTCCCGTGCCGGTAGTACATAGGAAAACCGGCTCATGAAGCGGTCCGCGTTCCCGGTCGGCGCCCGTCTGGCGCTGATCGGGATCTTGCTCGCGACGCCCCGGGTCGCCCACGCGCAACTGATGGGCTTCAACGTGAGAGGCGACGCCGGACTCAAGTCCGGTACTCAGCCGGCGCCGAACGGTTACCTGACCGTGGTTGGCTACTGGTACGACACCAACACGATCCGGCGTCCGAATGGGGCGGAACTGCCTTTCCGGGTCAACGTCAATTCTGTGATGGGGGCGGGCGCTTTCACCTATGTCACCAACAAGAAGGTGTTGGGTGCTAACTACGCGATCTCCGCCACTCCACTGCTCGGCTTGAATACGCGATTCGAAACCGCCATCGCAAGTCCCGGCAGTTCGCCCGGATTCGGCGATACCGCGTTCACTCCGGTTTCGCTTGGCTGGCATGCTAAGCGGGTAGACGTCACCACCGCCTACACGCTGTATATGCCCACAGGCCGCTACGATCTGAACGCCCGGGGCAATACGGGCCTCGACATGTGGGGCCATGAGGCCGCGATCGGGAGCACGGTTTATCTGACGGAGAAGAAGACCTGGCACGCGGCGACCAACGCCGCCTTCGAGTTCCATCCCACGAAACGCAACAGCGCCGCCCGGGTGGGCACGCTGCTAACGCTAGAGGGCGGCGTAGGCCGCGATCTACTCGGCGGTCTGGCGAGCGCGGGTCTTTCCTACACCTCGCAAACGAAGTTGTCCAACGACACGCTCACCGGCCTCGCGCCCCAACTGGTGATCGGCAAGAACAAGACATTCGCGCTCGGTCCGGAGGTCAATATCCCGCTCCTCGCGAGGAAGACCCTATTCGGGGTGTTTACCTTCCGCTACCAGTGGGAAACGTTCGCCCGCACGTCGCTTCAGGGCAACACGATGTTCGTATCCATCTCCTTCCTCATGAAGCCGTTGGATCTGCGCCCGCTCATGAAAAAGTAGCGGCAGCCCTTCCGCTCGCGCCCCCGCACGCCTAAAGATGTCGTAAAGAGTCGCCCTTTCCTCGCGATTTTTCCTCACAACGTGATCGACTTCTTCCGCGATTTGCACCCTACCAAGTGAGTTCGGCGGATAGCGACGCCGAGCCAATCGAAATCGGAGGAAAACCCAATGACGACTCTACTTCAACCCGTACGCCTACCTGCCGGAGGGGCTTTACTTTAATCAACAGATAGTCGTGATCTCGACCGGCTGATCGGTCTGCTGTTGCCGGCCGTTCAAGAAGTCCGGGAGGTGGGGAGTCTTCGACGCGCTCCCCCGCCCGATCACGGAATTCGTCGGGCCGGCGAGGACCGGAGTGTCCCGGTGGGCGGAATGTTTACGGTAAGCCGATGAACGAGAGGGAGTTAGCGCCCTCGCGGGTCGCGCCCGCGCAAACGCGTGGATTTGTGTGGCTGCACCGTTTGATTGTTCACGTGCGCGCTTGCCACTGCCTCTCGCGCTATGCACCGCTATGCCCAACTTCCAAACTAGACGTCAACTTAGAGCGGTTTGCCGTATACTAGCGTTGCGTTTGCGCTTACGGGAAAGCTTGACGTTCAAAGTAAGCGAGTTCTAGTTCTCTTCCGAAGGTCTGCAAACCCTTGATTTCGGTGTCGGAGTTGGCTCGCCAGCGGCACTTCAAGTTAGCTCGACCTGGAAGTACCGTAATCTGGGCGAACCCGCAAGTTGGACGGAATTGGGGTAGAGCTGGAGGTTCGGCAGTTCAAGCAGATGCGGCGGGAGTACGGGTTCGGATCGGCAGCTATGCCCGTCGCTGTGCCCGAACTGACGGCGCATGCGGGCCGAACGAGGCGGTGAAGACGTCCGCAAAGCGCTGATTCCTAATTACCTCAACGCCCAAGCATAAGCCCTCGCTAGGCTACGAACCGAAAGGTCGCACGTTCGAGTCGTGCCGGGCGCACCATCCTCCACAATCCTTGCCGGGTATATAATCGCGGCATGGATCGACGAGCTTTCCTTCACACCTCAGCCGCTCTAAGCGTCTCCGCGTCCGGCGCGGCCGCCGCCACCGACATGCCGATGGGCACGCTGGGCAAAACCGGTCTGAAAGTCTCCCGATTCTGCCTCGGCGGCGCGCACATGCGCATGAAGGGCGAGGAGAACGCCATTCGGATGATCCACCGCTCGCTCGATCTAGGAGTGAATTTCTTCGACAGCGCCGCGAAGTATCACAACGGCGAAAGCGACGTGACATACGGCAAGGCGTTGGCCGGCAAGCGGCAACAAGTGCTGTTGATGTCGAAAGCCGAAATTCGCACCAAAGACGGCGCGATGGCGCAACTCGAAAACACGCTCAAGCGCATGAACACCGATTACCTCGACCTGTGGCAATGCCACGAAGTGGTGCGGCACGACGAGGTGGATAAGATTTTCGGACCCGGCGGCTCCCTCGAAGCGTTCGTGCAGGCGAAAAAGCAAGGCAAGGTGCGCCACATCGGCTTCACCGGCCACGGCGACCCCTCGGTGCATCTCAGGCTACTCGAAGGATTCGACGGCTGGGAAACGGTGCAGTGCCCGATCAACCTGATCGATCCGCACTACCTCAGCTTCACCTACAACGTGCTGCCGCGCGTGAAGCAGAAGGGCCTCGGCATGCTCGCCATGAAGGCGAACGCGATGGGCGGGATCGGCAAGAACAACATCGCGCCGATCGAGGAATGCCTGCGCTTCACCCTATCGCAGGAGCCCGACACCGTGGTCTCCGGCCCGCAAACGATCGCCGAGCTCGAACAAAACATCGGCGTCGTCAAAGCGTGGCAAAAGTTCACGCCGCAGGAAATCTCGTCGATCCTCGACCGAACGCGCAAAGGGTTGATCGGCTCGAAGGTGGAGACGTACAAGAAAAAGGAACCGTGGTTGACGGCGGCCGATTATCGCGAGCATCGCGACGGCGACGCCGACTAGACGCGACCTACGCGCCGAGCACGATATCGAATTTCGCCGTCAGTTCTCCGGCGGCGGAGCCGGGGAGCGGCTTGAAATCGACCATCACCGACTTCCACTGCTTGGGGTCCTTAATGTCTTTGAGAACGCCGTCTTTCGCGTTGCCCGGATAGCCCGCGATGTAGCACTGCGTGACGAGTTCCGTTTTTCCCCGCGCCTTGATCTTGAAATGGATATGCGGCGCTTGGCGGCCGGGATAGAGCACGGGTTTGATGGTACGAAACAGATACTCGCCGCTCGACGCCGTGGCGAACCGGCCGAACCCTTGAAAGTTGGGATCGCGTTTCTCGCGATTGCCCGTCTTCGAGTGCAGATACGCGCCGTTAGCGTCGCACTGCCAGATCTCGACGACGGCGTTGCGGACCGGATCGCCGCGATGGTCGAGGATGCGTCCCGAAAGCCACGTCACTTCGCCGGACGCCGGGGTGAGAGCGTCGTTGATCGCGATCAAATCGTTGTCGGTGTCGAGCGGCAGTTTGTCCGGGTAGAACGGACCTTCCGTTTGGCGCGGAGTGGTCACCAGCGCTTCGGCGTAAGCGCCACGGGTGGTGAAAAACAAGCCGCTCATCGCGGCCAGCGCCTCGCGGCGCGGGAGTCGAGTCATAGGAACCTCCTGAGACGCCGCCACGGTATCACAAGCTCGGCATCACCGCCGCCGTACCACCGCCCGGCACGGCGCGCCGTCCGAGCCCTCGATCTTGAGCGGCAAACAAATCAAGTCGTACTCCCCCGCCTCGACGCCGCGTAAATCGAGCCCCTCGATCACCCACACGCCCGCCCCCAGCAGCGTCACGTGCGTCGAAATCAGATCGTGCCAAGGAGCTACGGACAGATAATCCACTCCGACCGTCATGACGCCGCGCTCCACCAGAAATTGCGCCGCGTCGTTCTCCACCGCGACGTAATCCGTGTGAAACTCGTCGTCGTTCCACAACCGTTCCGAATTCGAAGTCTTGAACAGCAGCCGCTCGCCGGGCCGCGGATCGTGCGGATCGAGGATCGCCCGCGTAATCGCGCTCTCGCGCACTTCGATCACGCGCGCCGGGCCGATACCCGCTTCGAGCGGCATCTTCTCCATCGTCGAGCCGTCGTCGACGAAGTGCCGCATCGCGTCCATGTGCGTCAGCGAATGAACGCTCATCGCGACGCGCGTGACATTGCACGCCGCGCCGTCGGCCATCGCCTGGACAAGTTCCACCGACGGCACCGGCCCGCCGGGCCAGTGGACCATGCCGTTCTTGATGGGCCGCGAGACGTCGATCCAGGGGTTCAGAACGACTCCCGCCCGTCGTTCACTAGAACGACTCCCGCCCGTCGTTCATTAGAACGACTCCCGCCACAACCGCGCCATATCCTCTTTGCAGTCTTCGAGCGCGCCGTTGGCCGACGCGTCGCCCGCCAGATTCCGCATCTCGCCCGCGTCGCTCGCCAAATCGTACAGTTCGTCCATGCCTTCGAGATTGGTGTACCGGATGTACTTCCAACGCTCGGTACGGATCGCTTGCCAGGAAGGAACGCGCGGATACTGAGCTTCCTCGAAGTACTCGCAGAGGAAACTCGTGCGCCACCCGCGCGCGCGCCCGGCGAGCAGCGGCACCAGAGAGCGTCCCTTCATTTCCGGAACCGGATTGGCGCGCGACACCTCCACCATCGTCGGCGCGAGATCCGCGTTCAGCACGAAGTTGCGGAGTCGCGTTCCGGGCCGCACCAAACGCGGATAGCGGATCAGCATCGGAACGCGGATCGATTCGTCGTAGGCCGCGCGTTTGTCGCCCAACCCGTGCTCGCCCCAAAAATAGCCGTTGTCCGAGGTAAACACGATCATCGTGTTGTCGAGTTGCCGGGTCTCTTCGAGCGCGGCCAGAATTCTCCCCACGCCGTCGTCGATACTCGCGAGGCACTGGATTTGCGCGCGAATCGTTTCGTCGGAGGGTCCGCGCTGCGCCGGACGGTCCGCCGGGGCCTGACGCCGGAGCGCGGGTTTGCCTTCGAGCGTGTCGCTCGACGAGGCGGCGCGCCGGATCGTCTCGTTGGCGTACAGCGTCTTGTGCCGCTCCGGCGGGGTAAACGGGCCGTGTACCGCCTTGTGCGCCAGAAATAGCGAAAACGGCTTGCCGCGGCGCTTTCTCACGAAGTCCACCGCGTTCGCGCTCAATAAATCGGTGATATAACCCGATTGCTGCACGGGCTTACCGTCGACGTTAAACACGGGGTTGTTGTAAACGCCTTGCCCCTTGAAACTCACCCACCGGTCGAAGCCCGGCCGCGGAGCGTCCTCGTTGCCCATGTGCCACTTGCCGATAAACGCGGTTTCGTAGCCCGCCTTCTGCTGCAGTTGCGGAAACGTGCGCAGCTTCATACTGAGCGCGTTGTTGTCGCCGTTGGACCGCACCTCGTGCTTGTGCACCCATTGCCCGGTGAGAAACGTCGCGCGCGACGGCGAACATAGAGGCGTCGTGACATAGGCGTGGTCGAACCGTACGCCCTCGCGGGCGATGCGATCGATGTTCGGGGTCTTGATGAACGGGTGCCCCATGACGCTGAGCGCGTCCCACCGCAGATCGTCGACGAGTACGACGAGCGTGTTCGGCCGTTGGTCCTGCGCGAACCCGCTCGCGCCGGCCGCCGTTCCCGCTAATGCGCCGACGGCCGCGCGCCGCGTGACGCTAGGCATGGATCAGTTTCCTTAGCGAACGCCAATAGATATTGCGGAACGCCACCGGACCGTGATCGCCTTGCAGCATCAGCGGATTCGCTTCGGCCTCGGGAATCGGCATATGGGCCCGCGTGCCGCCGTCCACCTCGACGTTCTCCTGCACGGTAACTCCGTTATGGAGCACCTTGAGAAATTTCGCGTTCTCGAGTTTCGTGCCGTTCGCGCCAAAGCGCGGCGCTTGAAACCAGATGTGATAGCTCTGCCATTCGCCCGGTCGCCGCGACGCGTTCACGCGCGGCGCCGATCCGCCCACGCCTTGATCGTCGATCCAGCGATGATAAATCGCGCCGCCGTCCACCGCGCTCATCGGCTCCCACGAGCCGTAGCTGTCGAAAATCTGCACTTCGTACAGGCCGTGCAAATACACGCCGGAGTTCGAACCTTTGGGCACCATGAAATCGAGGTAGAGTTCCATGTCGCCGAACTTCTCGACGGTGTGGACGTTATTGACGTACCCGCGCGAGGTATTCAGAATCGTGCCGCCGGGCTCGGGCTTCGCGCCCAGATGCTGCGGATTCCCCGTGCGATTGAAGCGCACGGCCTTCGTTGTCATCCACTGTTGCGGCTTGCCGCCCTGCGCCGTCCAACCGGAGAGATCCGTCCCGTTGAGCAGGGGTTTCCAGCCCGGCTCGAGCAGGTACGGCGGGTCGCCGTGAGCCTCTCCGTCCGTAAACCGCGACTGCGCGGCCAGCGCGGCGGGAATAGCGCCAAAAAGCGTGCGACGCGGTAGCATTCGCCTATCGTATCCAACGGGCGTCCAACCGGGGCGAGCCGTATACTGAGGAGTTCCATGCCGATCGACTGGTCGCCGCTCTGGCTAAGCCTGCGCGTCGCCGCTCTGTCCACCGCGATTTCCGCCGCTCTCGGCGTTTGGCTCGCTTGGCTGCTCGCGAGCCGCGATTTCCGGGGCCGGGACGCGCTCGACGCCGCGATCACGCTGCCTTTGGTGCTGCCGCCGACGGTGCTTGGCTACTACCTGCTGGTGCTCGTCGGGCGCGAGTCGGCGTTGGGGCGCGTGTACGAATGGGCGTTCGGCCAGCCGCTGGTGTTCACGTGGCAAGCGGCGGTGGTGGCGGCGATTTTTCATTCGTTGCCGTTGCTCGTGAAGTGGTCGCGCGCCGCGCTCGAATCGGTGGACCACACGTACGAACGCGCCGCCCGCTCTTTAGGAGCGTCGGAATGGCGCACCTTTTGGCGCGTGTCGTTGCCGCTCGCCGGACGCTCGATTTTCGCCGCGTCGGCCCTCGCGTTCGCGCGCGCGCTCGGCGATTTCGGCGTCACGATCATGATCGCGGGCAACATTCCGGGCCGCACGCAGACGGTCTCCGTCGCCATCTACGACGCCGTGGAGTCGGGAAACGGCGCGGTGGCGCGCGCGCTGGTCGTCGTGGTCTCGCTGACGTCGATCGCGATTTTGACGCTAGCCAATCGAGTCTCGCGGCGGGCGGCGGCGTAGCGGAACATGCTCGAAGCGAAGATCCTCAAACGTCTCGCCGCCTTCGCGCTCGACGTCGAGTTTCGCGCCGCGGCGGGCGTTACGGTGCTTTTCGGGGCCAGCGGCGCGGGCAAGACCGTGACGCTCGATTCGGTTTCGGGATTCGTGCGCCCCGACGCCGGACGCATCCTGCTCGACGGCGCGATCCTGTTCGACGCGGAATCGAAAGTCGATCTCCCGCCGCGGAAACGGAATTGCGGCTACGTGTTTCAGAACTACGCGCTGTTTCCGCATATGACGCTGCGCGAGAATCTGATGTTCGCGGTCGATAAGCTGCCGCGACTCGAGCGCCACCGCCGCGTGAACGAGATGGTCGAGAAGTTCAAGCTGGGCGAGGCGGCCGCGCGCCAACCGGCTCGACTTTCGGGCGGCGAACGGCAGCGGGCGTCGATCGCGCGCGCGTTGCTCGCGTCGCCGAAGCTGTTGCTGCTCGACGAGCCGTCGCGCGGGCTCGACGCTCCGCTGCGCGCCGACCTCTACGAGACGCTACGGCGGGTGCGGCGCGACTTCGACACCCCGGTCCTGCTCGTCACCCACGATCTCGACGAATGCTTCGCGCTAGGCGACGAAATGCTGATCCTGCGCGAGGGGCGCATCGTGCAATCGGGCACTCCCGCGAGCGTGGTCGCCAAGCCCGCCACGCTCGAAGTGGCGCGGCTGCTGGGGCTGTACAACTTGCTCCCCGCCGAGATCGTCAAGCTCGATCCGCAAAACGATTCGAGCGTACTGCGCGTCCTGGACCGCGAGATCGCCGGACGCTATTATCCCGGCCGCTTGAAGGGCGACCGCGTGTGGGTTTCGGTGCCTGTTTCGAGCGTGCGCGCGCGGCCCTTGAGCGGTAAGCCGGCGGCCAACGAGATTCCGCTGACGCTCGCGGCGAGCGGCTCGATTCCCGGAGGGGTACGCTTGGAATTTGCGGGCGGCGTGGCGGCCGAAGCCGAGTCCGCCGAAAGCGGCCGCGAGTGGGCGGTCGAGTTCCCCCCCTCGGCGCTGCACGTGCTTTCGAAATAGATGACCTTCGAAGAGTACGAACGGCTCGCGATCTCGCGCGGCGCCTGCCGCTGTGCGGGACACGTGCTCGGCCTGCGTCTCGCCATGCACGGGCTGCGGCTGCTTGGCGTCGAAGATCCGCTGGGCCGCGACCGCAAGCGCTTGGTGACGTTCGTCGAAATCGACCGCTGCGCCTCCGACGCGATTTCGCTGGTCACCGGCTGCCAACTCGGCAAGCGAGCGCTCAAGTTTCGCGACTTCGGCAAAATGGCGGCGACGTTCTGCGATCTCGAATCGGGCCGCGCCGTCCGCGTGTACGCGAAAGAATCGTCGCGCTCGCTCGCGCCCGACAAAGCGGGGCAAGCCGAGGCTTACCGCACCGCGCCCGACGACGTACTGTTCGACCACGCTTGGGTGAAGGTGGAGATTCCCGAGACCGACCTGCCCGGCAAGCGTTTCGGTCGCGTAGTCTGCGAGCGTTGCGGCGAGCACGTCAACTTCAAGCGCGAACGCGTCGTCGAAAACGCGATCCTGTGCCGCGCCTGCGCGGGCGAAAGCTACTACGCGCCGCTGTGATCGTGCACGCCATCGTCGATTCGTTCCGCGAAGTTCGCGCGGATGTCGTGCAGGTGCGGAATAAGTCGATCGAGGCCCGCGAACTTCTGGCCGTCGCCCGGGCCTACGTCGAGCGCGGGCATCGCGTCGTCGTCAACTCGCGCTGCGACGTGGCGCTGGCGGCGGGCGCGGCCGGATTGCACCTGCCCGCCAATTCGATTCCGCCGTCGCGCTGGCGCGCCATCGTACCGCCGGAATTTCTCGTCGGCGTCTCGTGCCACTCCCGCGACGAACTTCTGCGCGCGCAAGACGAGGGCGCGGACTACGCGTATCTCTCGCCGGTCTACGTCCCGCTCTCGAAGCCGGATTCGCGCCCGCCGCTCGGCTGGGACGGATTTTCGCGCCTCGTCGAAGGTTTACAAATCCCCGTCTTCGCGCTCGGCGGTATGACGCTCGCCCATCGGGACGACGCTCGGCGCGCGGGTGCGGCGGGAATCGCGGGCATTACACTGGGGTTGAGGTAATCATGGCGACGGCGACGAAGCTATTGACGGTCGAGGAATTCGCCCAAATCCCCAATCCACCTGGCGGGGTGTACGAACTTTTTCATGGAGAGTTGGTTTTTGTGGCCGTTCCCGAAGCACCGCATAAACAACGTCAATTCACGCTCCGGCGAGCGCTGGAAGCGATAGCTGGGCCCGGCTGGGTTGTTCAGGAAGAGTTCCCCTATACGCCGGAACCGGAGCATGAGCAATGGACGGCCGATGTCGCCGCTGTCCGTGCCTCACGATACTGGAACATGCACCGCTGGCTCCGAGGCGCGCCCGAACTCGTCGTCGAAGTGCTCTCTCCCTCCAACTCCGCCGGCGAAATGATCGACAAAGCCGCCATCGCTCTGGCCAACGGCGCCATCCAGTTCTGGGAAGTGAATACCGAAAAACCGCGCGTTCGCGTCACCCACCGCGACGGGCGTTCCGTTACCTATTCGCCCGGCCAAACCATCCCGCTCGACGAAATCTTCGGAAGCGGTCAGTTGACCGTCGACGCCATCTTCGCGTCCGGCGAGTGAATCTCCTGTAAGCTCCACACCCGCACCGGATCGCGCCGCCTCGACGCGATCGCCTCCACCGCCGCCCTTGCGCCGCTGATCGTCGTGATGCACGGCACGCGAGCCTGGATCGCGTTGCGCCGGATCGCCTTCTCGTCGCTGAACGAAGTCGCCCCGGCCGTCGTGTAAATCACCAGTTGCAGTTCGCTCGCCTTCATCAGGTCCACCGCGTTCGGCCGGCCTTCGTTCACCTTAAACACCGTGCGCACCGCTAGCCCCGCCGACTTAAGTACCGCCGCCGTACCCCGCGACGCCGCCAACTTGAAGCCCATTTCGACGAACCGCCGCGCCAGCGACACCGCCTCTTCCTTGTGCCGGTCGTTCACCGAAAAGAACACCGTGCCTTGGTCGGGCAAGGGCGTTCCCGCGCTTAACTGCGCCTTCGCGAACGCCTCTCCGAAACTCTCGCCGACCCCCATCACCTCGCCCGTCGACCGCATTTCCGGACCTAGCGCCGGATCGACGCCCGGAAATTTGCTAAACGGAAACACGGGCGACTTCACGAAATACTTCGTCACCGGCAGCACGCCGCTCACCCGCCCCCCGGTCAGTTCCTTCAACTCGACGAGCGTCTTGCCCAGCATTAATCCCACCGCCACCTTCGGCAGCGGAATCCCCGTCGCCTTCGATACGTAAGGCACCGTGCGCGAACCGCGCGGATTCACTTCGAGCACGTACACCGTCGAGTCCTTGATCGCGTACTGCACGTTCATCAGCCCGATCACGTTCAGCGCCCGCGCGAGTTTCACCGTGTACTCCTCGATCGTCGCCAGTTCCTTCGCTCCGATCGAGATCGGCGGCAGCACGCACGACGAGTCGCCCGAATGCACGCCCGCCTCCTCGATGTGCTCCATCACGCCCGCGAGCAGCACGTCGCGCGTGTCCGACAGCGCGTCCACGTCCACTTCCACCGCGTCCTCGAGAAACCGGTCGATCAGCACCGGACGGTCCTGCGAGAACAGCGTCGCCTCCTGCATGTACCGGCGCACCGTGTCTTCGTCGTAGGCGATCACCATCGCGCGCCCGCCCAGTACGTAGCTCGGCCGCACCAGCACGGGGAAGCCCAGCCGCCGCGCCACCGCGCACGCTTCCTCGACGCTGGTCGCCGTGCCGTTGGGCGGCGACGGAATTTGCAGATCGTCGAGTAGTTTACCGAACAGCTTCCGATCCTCGGCCAAATCGATATTCTCGGGCGCGGTCCCGATAATCGGCACGCCGGCGCGCTTCAGCGGCAGCGCCAAATTCAGCGGAGTCTGACCGCCGAACTGCACGATCGTCCCGTCCGGCTTCTCCGTGTCGTAGATGTTCAGCACTTCTTCGAGCGTCAGCGGCTCGAAGTACAACCGGTCGCTGGTGTCGTAATCCGTCGAAACCGTCTCGGGATTGCAGTTCACCATGATCGACTCGACCCCGAACCCGTCGAGCGCGTACGCCGCGTGGCAGCAGCAGTAATCGAACTCGATGCCCTGCCCGATCCGGTTCGGGCCGCTGCCCAGGATCATCACTTTCTTGCGGTCCGAAGGTTCCGCTTCGCACTCGCTCTCGTAGCTCGAATAAAGATACGGCGTGAAACTCTCGAACTCCGCCGCGCACGTATCGACCCGATTGAACACCGCCGCGACGCCCGCGTTCTTGCGCAGCGCGCGAATTTCGTCCGCCGTCTTCCCGTGCGCCCGCCCGATCGCCCCGTCCGAGAGTCCGTCCCGCTTCGCTTTCACCAAACCCGCTTTGTCGAGCGTCACGGCGGACTCCAGATCCACCGCTTCCTTCACCTGCGTCAGGAACCACGGGTCGATCTGCGTCAACTCGCGCACCTGCTCGACGGTCCAGCCGATGCGGAACGCGTGCCGGATATACGGCAGCCGGTCGGGATTCGGCGTGATCAATCGCGTTGGAATCAGCGCGTCGTCGAACGTCTCCGCCGAAGCGCTCTTTCCCGTTTCCAGCGACCGCAGCGCCTTGCCCAGCGCTTGCTTGAACGTCCGCCCCATCGCCATCGCCTCGCCGACGGACTTCATCTGCGTCCCCAGCACCGGCTCCGCGCCCGGAAATTTCTCGAATTGCCAGCGCGGAATTTTGACGACCACGTAGTCGATCGTCGGCTCGAAACACGCGGGCGTCTTGAGCGTGATGTCGTTCGCGATCTCGTCCAGCCGGTAGCCCACGGCGAGCTTCGCCGCGATCTTCGCGATCGGAAATCCCGTCGCCTTCGACGCCAGCGCCGACGAGCGCGACACCCGCGGATTCATCTCGACGATCACCATCCGCCCGTCCGCCGGATGGATCGCGAACTGCACGTTCGACCCGCCCGTCTCGACGCCGATCTCGCGCAGGCACGCGAGCGCCGCGTCGCGCATCATTTGATACTCGCGATCGGTCAGCGTCTGCGCGGGCGCGATCGTAATCGAGTCGCCCGTATGCACGCCCATCGGGTCGAAATTCTCGATCGAGCAAACGATGATCGCGTTGCCCGCCGTGTCGCGCATCACTTCGAGTTCGTACTCTTTCCAACCCAGCACGCTCTCCTCGATCAGCGTTTCGCCGACGGGCGACAGATCGATGCCGCGCTCCAGAAGCTCGATCAGCTCTTCGTGGTTGTAGGCGATGCCGCCGCCCGTGCCGCCCAGCGTGAAACTCGGCCGCAGGATCAGCGGGTAGCCGATGCGTTTCGCGAACTCCTCGCCCGCCTCCACCGTCCGGCACAACTGCGATTGCGGCGTCGCCAAGCCGATCCCGCGCATCGCGTCCTTGAACAGCAGCCGGTCCTCGGCTTTCTTGATCGCCTCGATCTTCGCGCCGATCAACTCGACGCCGTACTTTTCGAGTACGCCTTTCTCCGCCAACGAGACCGACAAATTGAGACCCGTCTGCCCGCCCACCGTCGACAGCAGCGCGTCCGGCCGCTCCCGCCGGATCACTTCTTCGGCGAACTCGACGGTCAGCGGCTCCACGTACGTCCGGTGCGCCAACTCCGGGTCCGTCATGATCGTTGCCGGATTCGAGTTAATCAGCACCGTCTCGTACCCGTCGGCGCGCAGCGCCTTGCACGCCTGCGTGCCGGAGTAGTCGAACTCGCACGCCTGCCCGATGACGATCGGCCCGCTGCCCACGATCAGAATGCGCTTCAGGTCGTCGCGGCGCGGCATCTACTTGGCCTCCATCAGGCTCACGAACTCGTCGAACAAATAGTGCGAATCGTGCGGACCCGGCGCGGCCTCCGGGTGATACTGCACGCTAAACACCGGATACCGCCGATGCGCGATCCCTTCGAGCGTCCGGTCGTTCAGATTGACGTGCGTCAACTCTACGTCGGTCGCGTTCAACGTGTCGGGATCGACGGCGAACCCATGATTCTGCGCCGTAATCTCTACCTTGTTCGTGCGCTGGTTTAGCACCGGGTGATTCCCTCCTCGATGCCCGAACTTCAACTTGTACGTTTTGCCTCCCAGGGCGAGGCCCAGCACCTGATGCCCCAGGCAAATGCCGAACACCGGCGTCTTGCCGATCAGTTTCCGCACCTGCGCCGCCTGATAATCGAGCGGTTCCGGGTCTCCCGGCCCGTTCGACAGAAACACCCCGTCCGGTTTCAGTTCCAGCACGTCCTCCGCGCTCGTCCCCGCCGGGACCACCGTCAGCGAGCATCCGCGATGGGCGAGCTGCCGCAAAATGTCCCGCTTCATCCCGAAATCGTAGGCGACCACCCGGAACCGCTTCGCCGCCGGCTCGTCCAGCAGGTCGCTCGGCGAGCAGCGCGGCACCGGCTCGTCCCACGCGTACCGCTCCTTGGTCGAAACGCGCGTCGCCAAATCGAGCCCCGCCATCGACGGCGACTTCCGCGCCCGCGCCACCAACTCGTCCGGGTCGCCTCCTTGCGTTGACAGGCACCCGCGCATCACGCCCCGCATCCGCAGCCGCCGCACTAGCGTCCGCGTATCCATCCCGGATCCAATGGGGATTCCGGCGGAGGCCAGAAACGCCCCGGCGTCCCGGTCGCTGCGCCAATTCGACACCAGCGGCGACAGTTCTCGCGTGATTAGCCCCTCGATCCACGGCTTCGACTGCGAATCTTCCGGGTTCGTTCCGTAGTTGCCGATCTGCGGGTTGGTCAACACGACGATCTGCCCGGCGTAGGACGGATCGGTGAAGATTTCCTGGTAACCCGTTAAGGATGTGTTGAATACGACTTCCCCGACGCGGATCGACGCCGCGCCAAAGGCCTGACCGGAGAACACACTACCGTCTTCGAGAGCGAGAATTGCGGGGTTCAAATTGTAGAGTGTCGCACAGCTTGCTGGAGGGCGCAATGTGTTATTGTGGTGACAATGAACACAACGATTCGCGGACTCGACGAGAGCGTCTATCGTTCCCTCAAAGCCCGCGCCGCCCTCGAAGGCCGCCCCATCGGCGACCTCGTCACCGACGCCCTCCGCAGCTACCTTACGTGGGGCGGACCCAGCGAAAAAACCGGCAGTCTTCTTAACCTCAAGCCCATCGACCTAGGCCCTGGCACGGAACACATTAGCGAGCAAATCGACGAAATCGTTTACGACGAAGACTGGGAGCGCATCCAGGGTTACGCCGAACAGGCGGAGCGTTCGGCGAAGTGATCGTCATCGATTCCAATATTCTGATCGCCGCGTCGCTGGTGCGCGACGTTCATCATGCGGCGGCGCGCTCATCGATCGAGCAACTCAACGCCGGCCGCTGGGGCAAAGCCATTTTGCTCGAATACGTATTTTCGGAATCGCTGAACGCCATCAAACGGAGAGCCTCCGCCGTGGACGCCATCGAAGCGGGGCACGAAATGTTGTCGAGCGTCGAGACTGAGTTCGTCAACGGCGTCGAGGTCTTCGCCGCCGCCTGGACCGTTTTCCAGCGCGACCTCTCGACCAATCTCAGCTTCGTCGATCACGCCATCGCCCACACCGCCCGCCAGCGCGCCGGAGGCAAAATCCTCACTTTCGACCGCGCCTTCCGCGGACTCCCCGGCCTCACGATTTTCCCGGAATAACGCCGCCGCCTAATCCCGGTGCACTTCGCGAATCTTCGCCGTCCCGCCCGCCGCCACCTCTTCCGAGGTCGTCGTCGCGAACATTTGCATCAGCCGCGCCACCACGCCCGTCCATCCGGTCTGGTGACTCGCACCCAAACCCGCGCCGTTGTCGCCGTGGAAATACTCGTAGAAGAGGATCAAATCGCGCCAGTGCGGGTCTTGCTGGAATTTCTCCGTACCGCCGTACACCGCGCGGCGGCCGTCTTGGCGCACGAAGATGTTTTCGAGCCGCCGCGAAATTTCGCGGGCCACCTCGAACAAGTTCATGTACACGCCCGACCCCGTCGGACACTCGACGCGAAAGTCCTCGCCGTAGTACGTGTGATACTGCAGCAGCGACCGGACGATTAGCGCGTTCACCGGCATCCACACCGGACCCCGCCAATTCGAATTGCCGCCGAACATCCCCGTGTCCGATTCGGCCGGCAGATAATCCACGCGGTGCTCCTCGCCGTGCACCCGAAATACGTAGGGAATGTCTTGGTGGTACTTCGACAGGCTGCGAATTCCGTATTCGCTCAAAAACTCCTTCTCGTCGAGCATGATCTTCAGCACCCGCCGCAATTTCTCCTCGTTCACCACGGAGAGAATGCGCCGGTTGGCGACGCCCGGCTTGAGCGGCGAGGCGATGTTGGCGATCAGTTCCGGGTTGCGCGCGATGAATTTGGCGATCCGCTCGCGGGTGCGCGGCAGCAGGAACAGGTTCTCCTCCTCGAACACCGTCACCGCGCATAAAGGCAACAAGCCCACCAGCGAGCGCACCTTCAGGCGCGTCGCCGTGCCGTCGGGCAGGCGAAGCACGTCGTAGAAGAAGCCGTCCGTCTCGTCCCACATTTCGTCGTTCTGGTCGCCCCAACGATCCATCGCCGCCGAAATCCAGAAAAAATGCTCGGCGAACTTCGCGCAGATATCGGCGTAGAACGGATCGTGCTTGGCGAGTTCCACCGCGATTTCGAGCATGTTCGTGCAAAACAGCGCCATCCACGCCGTGCCGTCCGCTTGTTCCAGATGCCCGCCCGTGGGCAGCGCCGCCGAACGGTCGAACACGCCGATATTGTCGAGACCCAGGAAGCCGCCCTCGAACACGTTACGCCCCGTCGGGTCCTTCCGATTCACCCACCAGGTAAAGTTCAGCAGTAACTTCTGGAACGAATTGCGAAGAAATTCCAGGTCGCCCCGGCCGCCTTGGAGTAACTTATCCGAGTTATAGATAAAAATCGTCGCCCAGGCGTGTACCGGAGGATTGACGTCGCCGAAATTCCATTCGTAGGCGGGGATTTGTCCGTTCGGATGTAAGTACAATTCGCGCAGCATCAGCAACAACTGCCGTTTGGCGAACGTCGGGTCGATCATCGACAACGGCAGCGTATGGAACGCCAAATCCCAGGCGGCGTACCAGGGATACTCCCACTTATCCGGCATCGAAATGATGTCGTCGTTGATCATGTGGAACCATTCCGCGTTGCGCGACTTTCGCTGAGGCCGCGAAACCAGAGGGTGGCCGCGATTCTCTTCGAGCCAACGGTCCAAATCGAAGTTGTAATACTGCTTGGTCCACATCATGCCCGCCAACGCCTGCCGGGTCACCAGTTTCCGGTCCTCGGACAGCGAATCGGGCGTGATCCAGTCGAAGTACTCGTCCGCCTCGCGCCGCCGGGCTACGGCCACCGCCTCGAAGTCCGCGAACGGTTCGGGCGACGCCTCGTTGGTGAGCCGCAGGCGTACCACGCGCGATTCCCCGGGCGGGCAAAGTAGCTTGTAATACGCGGCCGATTTGGTACCGCTCTGCGCGGGGTTCACCGCCCAAGCCTGCCCGCCGACAATCAGGTCGTGAAACGCGTCCTTGACAAACGGAACCGCGTTTTCCGTGCCGTAAAGGCGGCGTTGATTGGTTTCGTTCTCGGTGAAGAGCAACTCGGGATCGCCCTCGCAGTAGAGCAGCGTGTCGCCGAGTTCGGCGTGACGGCACCGGACCACTCCGCCGTGCGCTTCCATTTCCGGCTTCGGCTGACCGGACCACGTCCAGGTGTTCCTAAACCACAGCGTAGGGAGTAAGTGGAGCACCGAGGCTTCCGGCCCGCGATTCTCAACCGTAATCCGAACCAGTAAGTCGGTAGGCGAATTCTTGAAGTACTCGACGAAAACGTCGAAGTAACGGTTCTCGCCGAACGCTCCCGTATCGAGTAACTCGTACTCCATTTCTTTCCGAGTTCGCCGGCGGTTGGTCTCCACTAAGTCCCGGTAAGGAAACGCCCGCTGCGGGTACTTATACAAGTACTTCATGTAGGAATGCGTGGGCGTCGAATCGAGATAGAAGTAATACTCCTTGCAATCCTCGCCGTGATTCCCTTCCGAGTTCGTCAGCCCGAAGAGCCGCTCTTTCAGAATCGGATCCTGACCGTTCCATAAGGCGATCGCGAAACAGAGGCGCTGCTTTTCGTCGGAAACGCCCGCCAAACCGTCCTCGCCCCAACGATACGCGCGCGAACGCGACTGATCGTGCGTGAAGTAATCCCACGCGCCGCCGTCGTCCGAGTAGTCCTCGCGAACGGTGCCCCATTGCCGTTCGCTTAGATATGGCCCCCACAATTTCCAAGGGGCTTTTTCGGAATCGGATTCGGCGAGGCGAAGATTTTCGGGGTTTAGGTGCGAAGCGGCCATCGTTCTATTGGACCGCTAAATTGTTTCGAGCGATTGAATGAAATCGTCGAGCAGGTCCCGCCAGTCTTCGATGCCGATCGAGACCCGCACCAGGCCGTCCGTCACCCCGGCGATGGCGCACGCCTCTTCGCTAAAGCCCGAATGCGTGGTGGACTTCGGATGGCACACCAGCGTCTCCACCCCGCCCAGCGAAACGGCGTTGCGCGCCAGGCGCAGCGAGCGCAAAAACTGGAACGCCGCCGGTTTCCCGCCCTTCAATTCGAGCGCGAACATCGCCCCCGGATAGTCGCATTGGGCAAGCCGGATGCGAATCTGCTCGGCGTCGTCGAACAGCGTCGGATAGTACACGCGCGCGATTTTCGAATGCGAAGCCAACCGCTCGGCGATCCGCTGCGCGTTCTTCGATTGCTTGTTCATGCGCAAATGCACGGTGGGCAGGCGGCTGTCCAAGATCCAGCACTCGTCGGGAGCCAGAATATTCCCGAACAGGCTGCGCTTCGAGCGGACCGGCGCGAGAATCGCCGGATCGGCGGCCAGCGCGACGCCCGCCAATAGGTCGCTGAACCCGCCGAGATACTTGGTGGCCGAATAGAGCGCCACGTCCGCCCCTAGCGCCAGCGGATGCTGAAACGCCGGTCCCAAAAACGTGTTGTCGATCATCGTCAGGGCGCCGCGCGCCCTCGCCGCCGCCGCCGCTTTCGCGATATCCGTCATTACCAGCGTCGGATTCGCCGGCGTCTCGACCAGGACGATCTTGAGGTTCGGCGTCTCGCGGATCGCGGCGTCGATTTCCTCCGTCCGCCCGGCGGGCGCGGGCACGCCCCGAATACCCCAAGGTTCGAGAAAATCCTCGATCAGGTGCTGCGTGCCGCCGTAAATCGGGACGGTGTAGACCACCGCGTCGCCCGGTTTCAGGTGCGCCATCATCGCGGTCATGATCGCCGCCATGCCCGAGTTGAAGACCAGGGCCGCGTTGGCCCCTTCTTCGAGCGGAACGAGATGGTCCTCCGTGATTTGCGCGTTCGGCGTGTTGAAGCGCGAATACACCAGATCCACCTGTTCTCCGGCGGCGAGCGGCGAGCGCCCGGCCATGACGTCGAAGGCGTGCTCGGCGGCTTCGGGGCTCTCGAACACGTAGGTCGAACTGCGGAACACCGCCGGCCGCGCGGACCCGACGGACAACGCCGGATCGAAACCTTTCGTCAACACCTCGGTCGTGGGGCGCAAGGGGAACCTCCTCATCGAGTGTCGTACAATCGCCGCTTATGGCAAATCTCGGGTTTCTCGGTCTGGGAATTATGGGCTATCCCATGGCGCGGCATCTGCTGAAAGCCGGGCATCGCGTCGCGCTCTGGTCCAACACGGGGTCGAAGGCGGTCGAACTGGCGAAAGAAGGCGACGGCCTCGCCTGCGCCACCCCGCGCGAAGTCGGAGCGAACGCCGATTTCGTCTTCCTCTGCGTCGGCGACACGGCCATGTCGAAACAAGTCGTCCTCGGCGAGAACGGCGTGATTTCCGGCGCGAAACCCGGCACCGTCGTCGTCGACGCCTCCACCGTCTCCCCTTCCGAAAGCCGGGCGATGTCGCAAAACCTCTCGGATCGCGGATTCCATTTCCTGGATGCCCCCTGCACCGGCTCCCGCCCCGGCGCCGAGAACGGAACCCTCACCTTCATGGTCGGCGGCGACCGCGCCGTGTTCGAGCGAACGAGGGCGTTTTTCGAGCCGATGGGCAAAAATCTGTATTATTGCGGCGGTCCGGGCATGGGGCTGCACGCGAAATTGACGCAGAACTTGATTCTTTCCAATATTTTGCAGGCCTTTAACGAAGGGCTGGTGTTATCGACCAAGGCGGGAGTAGACCCCGAATTGATGCTCCAAATCCTCGAAAACAGCGCCGCTAAGAGCGGTTTGATCGCATTTAAGGCCCCTTTTGTGTTCCGAAGGGACTTTTCGACGAACTTTTCGGTGAAGTGGATGCACAAGGATATCGGGCTGATGCTCGACAGCGCGAACGAATTGGACGTGCCGACGCCGTTGACTTCGCTGACGCAGCAGATGTTTCGAGCGGCGATCGCCAAGGGGTACGGAGAAGAGGATATCTGTAGCACGATCAAGGTGTTAGAGGAGATCGTCGGGGTCGAGGTGAAAAAAAATTAGGGTCCTTTACAATTTTCCGTACGATTTCTCTTGCAATTCCAAATTCCATATTCTATTATTGGAATCAAGCCGGGGAGGCAACTCCCACCAAAGCGAGACTAACCTCATAAGACCCCTGAAGCAAACCTTCCCGGCGCCCCTCGGGGTCTTGCTTCCCACCTGATAAACTCTTCAGTTGAAGCGACTGACCGTTCTCGGTTCTACGGGTTCCATCGGTACCAGCACACTTGACGTCGTTCGGCGTTGGCCGGAGCGTTTTCGCGTGTTCGCCCTAGCGGCGGGCCAGAACGACGAGGGAACCGCACGCCAAATCGCCGAGTTTTCGCCGCAAGTGGTGGTCATGGCGGATGTCGCCGCCCGGGACCGTCTGGCGCGCCGGATCGGCGGACCGAAACCCGAGATTTTGCACGGTCCCGAAGCGTTGGTCCACATCGCGACCGCGCCCGAAGTGGACTTCGTCATGTCGGCGATCGTCGGCGTGGCGGGCCTGGAGGCCACCTACGCGGCGGTCCGCAAGGGCGTCCAAGTGGGACTGGCGAATAAAGAGGTCCTGGTGGCGGCGGGCGCGCTAGTGATGGCGGCGGCGCGCGAGTCCGGCACGGAATTGCTGCCGGTGGATAGCGAACATAACGGCGCGCATCAATGCCTACGCGGCGGGCGGCGGGCGGAAGTGGCGAAGCTGATTCTCACGGCGTCGGGCGGGCCGTTTCGCAATACCCCGGCCCGCGAATTCGACGACATTACACCGGAACAGGCGCTGAAGCATCCCACTTGGAAGATGGGCGCGCGGATCACGATCGATTCGGCGACGTTGATGAACAAAGGCTTCGAGGTCATCGAGGCCTGTTGGTTGTTCGATTTCGCGCCGAAAGAGGTGGAAGTGGTGGTCCATCCGCAATCGTGCGTACACGCTATGGTGGAATACGCCGATGGAAGCGTGTTGGCTCAGATTTCGGCCACCGACATGCGAATGCCCATTCAATACGCCCTTACCTACCCCGAAAGAGCCGAGGCGCCAGTACCTCGGCTGGATTGGAGCGAGGCGCGGGATTGGCAGTTCGGGCCGCCCGACATCGAACGATTTCCGTGCCTGCGGTTGGCTTACGAAGCCTTCGAGGCGGGCGGAGCGGCTACGGCTGTTTTAAACGCGGCGGACGAAATCGCGGTGGAAGCGTTCCTGAATCGGGAGATCTCGTTCCCCGGAATCGCGCAAGTGGTTGAGGACACGCTGAACCGCGTACCCGCGAGGACGCCGAAGACCGTCGAGGAGGTATTGGCGGCGGACCGAGAGGCTCGCCGAGCGGCCCGGGAATCCGTGGCCGCGCGGAGTCGCGTAGGATTGAGGTAGCAAATGGAATTTCTTGGGCAGGCGCGCTCGTTCTTGATCCTGATCGGGGTCATGATTCTGATCCACGAACTGGGTCATTACTGGGCGGCGCGGTGGTTCGACGTCCATGTCGAATCGTTCAGCTTCGGTTTCGGCCCGCGACTGTTCGGATTTAAGTGGGGCGAGACAGACTTCAAGATTTCACTGATCCCGTTCGGCGGCTACGTCAAGATGACGGGCGAGTTGCCGGGGGAAGACATCTCGACCGATCCGCGCAGTTTTCTGAACAAGCCGCGGTGGCAGCGCCTGATTATCGCGGCGGCGGGTCCGGCGATGAACGTAGCGCTGGCGGTAGCGCTGCTGACCGGCGTGTTCATGGTGCGGTATCCGAAAGTGGCGTCGCAGAACGAACCGGCGGTGGTGGGGCATGTCGCGCCGGACACTCCGGCGGCGGCGGCGGGCATTCGCGAGGGCGACCGGATCGTGCGTCTGGAAGATAAGGCGAACCCGACGTGGGAAGACGTGACGATCCGCGAGATCGCGGCGGCCAATTCGCCGCTGCCGTTGATCGTCGAGCGCAACGGCCAGACCGAGCGCGTGGTGGTGACGCCGAAACTGGACGAGCGGACGAATCTGGGTTTCGCGGGCTGGTCCGATCAGCACGAGACGCTGGTGGCCGGGGTTTCGCCCGGGATGGGGGCGGAGGCGGCGGGCCTCAAGAAGGGCGACGTGATTGTCGCGGTGAACGGAATCGCGCTGCGGTCCACGCAAAAGCTGCACGAGTTGGTGCGGGCTTCGGGCGGCCAACCGCTCGAAGTGCTGTACTCGCGCAACGGCGAACGGAACAAAGTGGCGGTGACGCCCAAGTTTTCGCGCGACGATACGCCGGAAGGCCGATGGATGATCGGCGTGGCGCTGGACCCGCGCGTCGTGTACGTGAAGCTGGGATTGGGCGAAGCGCTTGCGGAATCGATCAAGCAGAACGCGCGCAGCGGAACGCTGATTTACCAGTTTCTGCAGGGCATCGTGGAACGGCGGATGTCGCCGAAGTCGCTCGAAGGGCCGATCCGGATCGCGAAGCTAGCCGACGAGGCGGCGAAGGACGGCGTGGTGACCTTCATCAGCCTAATGGCCATGGTCAGCCTGAATTTGGCCATCTTTAACCTGCTGCCGATTCCGATTCTGGACGGCGGGATGATCCTGATGCTGCTGATCGAGATGATCATGCAACGCGACCTGAGCCTGCGAGTGAAGGAGACGGTGTTCAAGTTTGGGTTCGTGTTCCTGATGGCTCTCGTCGCGTTCGTGCTGTTCAACGACATCACGAAGAGCACGGGCGGGTAGGCTCTAAGGCTTAGGCGAAGGGGTTGCGAACGGTGACGCCGCCGAAGCGTTGACCGTGCGAAAGATCTTCGGACCAAAGCGTGGCGCAGCCCATTTGCTGGGCGCTGCGGACGATCAGCGCATCCCAGAACGAGATCGTGCGGTTCCCGTGAAGCTCGATGGCGGCGAGGACGTCCTCCGGGTGGGGGCAATGCACAAGGCCGGACGAGAGACGGCGAATGTGAGCGAACGCCTCGTCGGTGGGGAGCGCTATTTTTCGTTGCGCGTTCACCCAAAACTCTTGAAGCACCTGCACGCTGAGACAGAGCGCCCCGACTTCGACGGCGCGTTCGACGAGTTGCGACGCCACACTCCGGCGCGCGGGATCGCGCAGATGGAAAGCGTAGAGCAGGATGTTCGTGTCGAAAAATTCGGGCGAACTCATCGTTCGCGCTCGTGGAGTTCGTCGCGTGTCCAGGGAATCTTGCCGTCGAATCCTAGGTCGTAGCCTTTGCGCATCGAGGCGACCAGGCCAGCCATAGCTTCTTCGTAAGTCTCTTCGCGAGCGCCGTTCGAGACGGCCTTTTCGAGGGACTCGCGGACGAGGGCCGAGACCGAGGTATCCCGTTGCGCCGCGAACACTTTCGCTTTTTTGATTAGCGCGACGGGGAGCGAAAGCGTGATGTTACGGGTTTCCACGTAAATGAGTGTAGCACGCGATTATGTGCTCCACTCGAAAGTAGGAGTGCGTCCAAGATTGACAGTCTTGGACATACCGGTTACTCTCGGGCTGAGAGAAAGCTTCACCGATGAACGTACATCTTACCCGGGAGCTTGAGCAACTCGTACAGAACCGGGTCCAAAGCGGTCGCTATGGATCGGCCAGCGAAGTCGTTCGCGATGCACTGCGCCTACTCGCCGACCGAGACGAACTGATGGAGCTTCGCAAGCAGGAACTCCGCAAGAAGATCGCCCAGGGGCTCGATTCCCTCCAGCGTGGCCAAGGTGTCGATGGCGATGAGTTCTTCGCCCAGCTTGAACGAGACGAAGCCGCTCTCGATCAATCTCCCGCTGCATGAAGCGATTTAGGCTCTCACCCGAGGCAGCCAGCGACATCAGGGAAATCTGGGACTACATCGCAGCGGACAGCGCTAGAGCCGCCCGCAAAGGATTCTGACGGACCAAGCCGGTTCTCTTCCTTCGGCCAACTGGGTCCGCAAGAGAAAGCCCAACTGGACCGGACGGAAAAGAGATGTCAGGATGGCTGAAGACAGCGCGAACTCCGCGGGTGGCCGACGGTCTTGGCCAGAGGCGAAAGGAAAACAAATCTATGACTCTCGACCTCCAACGGCAACGCGAACAGGCTCACGCACTACTCGATCAGCTTCCACCCGCCAAGCTCGGCGCCGTCCGCAGCCTGCTCGAAGTCATGGTGGAAGACGACGAACCGGTCAGCGAGGAGGACCGCCGCCGCTTTCACCAAGGTCAGGCCGTCTTTGCCGGCGGGAGAGGCATTCCGATGGAGGATGTACTTGCGGAGTTTGGCGTTAGGCCCGAAGACTTCCCGCAGAACAAGTAATGCCTTACGACATCGAGTGGCTCGACGAAGCCAAGGCCGATGTGCGTCGCCTGGACCGCCCTACCGCCATGCGTATCTTCGAGGGCATTCTCCGATACGCTCGCACCGGCGTGGGCGATGCCGCTCCTTTGCACGGCGACATGGCCGGGGCGTTCCGCTTGCGACATGAAGGGCGCGAAGTTCGATCCGCAGCGGCATCACCTCGACCACATTTGGCCGTACTCTCGGCTTGCGGTGGTATCTTGTCGCTCTTGCGGTGCCCAGCGTAGTCCAGTTCCAATCTGACATTTAGCCATCTCATTGACCTTCCAATGCAACTCACCAAATGAAACGATAGTACTATTGTAAATCGCCACAGGGGGGGGGTACAGTCGCCTTAGAGGGTAACCAAGATACCCGCACAAGTCTACGGCAATCGTCGATCTCTCGATTATCCGAGATGGAAAGGCTTTCAAATGCGAAGGTTATTGTGGGTATTCGTTCTACTTCTTCTTAGCGGTTACGCCATGGCTCAGGTACCCGGCTGCACAAGTCCCCCGTGTTCACCTAATCCGGTTCCTTGTGCGCACTGCTCGGGTTCCTGGACCGACGATACAGGTGCGTTGTGGACAGTGGCATCAAACAACACGCCCACTAGTTATGGAACGTATACGGTCTCCGGGTCGGTTTCAGTGCCAAATCCAACCGCAGGTTGCCCAGGCGTCACCTTTACTGTCACGGGAAACATAAGCCAATACTTCGGCTCGGCAAGTTCGCGGGGAACAACGACGATCCAATGGCTCGCGTCGAACCCAGTGCCTTCCAATCCCCCATGCGGGTTTCCGCCGCAGTCAACGATCACATACACTGGCACAATTATCAACAATAGTTGCGATACGGCATCAGGCTCATGGACCAATTCAACAGGAGCAACTGGAACTTTCACGGCGGCCAAGAACCCCGACGTTCCGGATCTCTCGCCAACCGAAACGAATGCGACTGTCGCCTGGTACTCACTAATACCTACCGTTATGCTATTTCAGCCCACCATAGGATCGTCGAAGTACATGGCTGGCCGCCAAGTCTTCGAAGCACCGAGTTCGGCGCCTATCGATTCATGTTGGTTTCCCGGATCTCAAATTCTTCCCGGGTCCTTGTCCGGGGGAGGTTGGCATGTCGGGTTCTACTTCTTCAACAACACCTGGACTTACGATTATGTCGGTATGACGCCATACACAATTGAGTACTACCGCAACAATAGTCGTGTGCCTTGCACTGTCGCCCTATATCAAGCGATGAGGCTCTATCAAAGCGACACCGCCTCCTCTTACACATACAAAAACAACCTTCTGTACTGGAATATCCCGGACTACGTTAACTACGGAGTCGCACGAGACGGCGTCCAAGCGTGGAGAACGTGGCCGTAGTCGTCCCGTCGACAATACAGGCTAACGGATTCGAAGGAAGGAAAGCGAGGACAAGAGACGGCCATGCAAAGCAATACTACTGTCGCGGGGTTCATACTGATGACGACGGCTACCACGCTTGTCGCCCAGCAAGCCGAAACGCTTCGAGTCAATGATCCGAGACCAGTGCTCCAAGCGGTTTTAGAGATCGAACGACGGTATGGCACTCCCATCAATTACGAAGACTTGCGGTACGAGTTCTCGAACGACGTGGAAGACGTTACGGACAGCGTCCTGACGCCGCAGCAGAGGAATTTAGCCGATCCGAAGAAAAGAATCCTCGTCCCTCGACAAAGATCGATTGAAGTTGCGATTGGGAGTCGATCTGTCGCTCCATGGCAACCAGATCCTGCCGCAGCCCTGGCAGCCGCCCGTGCCGCGGCAACCGCCGCCTCCGACGCCGCTACGTCTTTCGTCGTAACGGAGGCGAATGGAAGTATATTCGTAGCGGGTATCAGATCGAGAGACGCAAGCGGTAAGAGCCAAACTTATGCGCCAGCATTATCGACACCCGTAACACTCGCGGCAGGCCCGCGAACGGCGCTCGAATCGCTCATAAGCATAGTGAAGCAAGTTTCAGAACGCTCGGGATATCGTATCGAACTTGGAACTGTACCTGTGCGAATGTTGGCTGAGTCGGAGGTAAATGTGTTGGCTAGCAATGAGGCCGCAAGCTTCGTTGTCGATCGACTTCTAAGGGGGCTTCCCCTGTCACCGTCCGTTTCATCCGCGAACGGTAGAAGTACAATCTCATACCAATTGCTATTCGACCCGCGATCCCGTGTCTATGCACTAAACATCAGTGCCGCATTTCAGGGGGCTGCGTCACCTGAAGCAGGCTCTGGCTTGGTTGAACGACGGTCATCGCCCGACCGGTTTTTCAGAAAGAACTGAGGTTGGGGCAGCAGCCCTACCGCAGTTCTCTGGCTGGCCGAGCTGCGGTCGGCTCTCCCATCGCGAGCGCGAGCGCGGCCCAACTGGAGCCGGACGCCGAAATCCATTGGTCCTTCCCGTGCGGGAAGCCGCTGTCTTTCAACGGCTGGAACGGAAACGCGCGGCTGCGGACCAGCCAGCTTCCGTCGGCCAACTGGGTGCGCAGCAGGAACCCCGCGGCGCGCCGGTAGGCGTCCGAGGATAGGGCGATCTGGCCGGATTCGAGCAGCGCCACGAGAGCCTGGCCGGTGGCGTAGGCGTCCGACTCAAGCGTCGTAAGCTGCGCCCAGCCGCCGTCGGCGCGCTGCTCGGCGAGCAAGGCGCGGGACATCATTGGCCCGTCGGACGGCCCGTCGGACGGCCCGTCCGGGTGTCCGGCCTTCGCCCAGGCGAGGCCAAGGAGTTGCATCGCGCGTTCCTCGGTGGTGCGCGGGCGGACCGTGCGGAGCCAAGCGGCGGCTTTCGCGATCGCGGGTTCGGGATTCGCGCCGTAGAGCTGGATCGCCCGGAGACTGAGCGCGGTGGCGGTGACGTCGCTCGATTCCATGGGCGGGCGCGCGGGGAGCGACGGGAAACTGCCGTCGGGGCGCTGCTTGGTCGAGATCAAGTGCGCCATGGCGGCGGCGACATCGTCGGGCGCGTGGCCTTCGGCGTGCAGTCCGAGGAGGGCGTAGCTCACGCCGATCGTCGGATCGGGAATGCGGTCCGTGCCTTGGCGCATGAGTTCGAGCGCGGGCCGGTAGGTGGCGATCACGGCGGCGGCTTGTTGTTTCGAGATTTCCTCGTTTACCGCGAAGCCCTTGGCGCGCGCTACGCCGACGGCCATCTGGGGCAGCGATTGGTGGTGGCAGGAGGAGCAACCGGAAACGCGGACGAATTGCGATCCGCTTTTCTGGAGGAGCGCGAGCGCGCGTTCGACGGCGAGGCGCGAAGAGGCGGAATCGGCGGCCCCGGTCCGGCGGAGCGCCGCGACGATGGGCGTATCGCCGCGCCGCAGCGCCCAGGTCGTGGCGGAGTCGCCTTGCTTGTTCTTGACGGCGGGATCGGCGCCGCGCTTTAGTAGCTCCTCGACGATTTCGGGAGTGGTTTTTTCGCTCGCGGCGGCCCACATGAGGGCGGTGGAACCGGCGGCGTCGGTCGAGTGGATGTCGGCGCCGTTCTCGATCAGGACGCGGACCAACTCCAGGTTGTGGTGGAACACGCCGAAAAACAGGGGCGGGATGCCCGCCAAGCGGCCTTCGTTGGGGTTCGCTCCGGCGGCGAGCCATCGCTTGGCCTCGGCGGTGTCGTTGCGCATGACCGCGCCGTACAACGGGTTGGGCGGGGTGAAATTGGGACCCTGCGCCGAAAGGACCGCGCACACGGCGGCCCCAAAGAGGATTCTAAGCTTCATGGAGAATCTACCTTCTTCGTTTTTTTTGAATGGGCTACTTACGGAAGGTAGTGGCGCGGACCGACCTTACCGTAGCGGCTCTGAGGTTAGGGTAGGGAGAAGCGGGGCGAGAGATCCTCAAGGCGGGGTAAGAGAAAGCTGAAAGTTCTCTCAATCGGACGAGGGAATCGGTCGGGAGGCGTTGGTGGGCCCTGTAGGATTTGAACCTACGGCCAAGGGATTATGAGTCCCCTGCTCTAACCGCTGAGCTAAGGGCCCGGGAGACGGGCAATTAGAGTGGCGGTGAGGGTGAGATTCGAACTCACGGAACCCGTAAAGGTTCAACGGTTTTCGAGACCGCCCGATTCAACCACTCTCGCACCTCACCGCGTCGGGACGCTTTCAGTATAGCGCGACTATTTGGACGGTTTCGCCGCTTTCCGCGACTCGGCGTTTTCGACCAAAATGTCGTTGTCCACGGCGAAGACGCTGGGGACCTGGTTCGCCAAAATCCCCGCAAGCGCCTTGTCGCCGGAGCTATTGACGACGCCCGAGAGAGTCACGTTGCCGTTTTGCACCACCAAGTGGATGGCGTGAAAGCCGATGGGCGGATCGTTGGTGATGCCGCCCGCCGCGCGCGCCACCGAGAAGAAGCGGTTGGCGCCGCCCACCGCTTGGCCATAACGTTGCAAGGCGGGATGACGGTATATGCGAGCGTACAGCGCGGCCCGAATTTGGTCGTCCATCGGCGAAAGCGGAAGTACCTGGATTTTGTTATCCACGGCCGTTACGCCCTCGATGCCCTTGACGACCCGCTCCGCCGAATCTTTCAAGATGGGGCGCGAGGCGTACCCTTTCAAAATTACCGTCGTTCCTTTGATGCCGAAGTTGAGCGAATCGAAAACTCCGTACTCCGGCAAAGACAAAATGCGCTTCTGCACTTCGCCGGCAACGCGAATTACCCCCCGCTCGTCCATCTCTTGGGCGGTCGAGACCGCCGCGGCCGCGACCAACGATAACGCGATCCTCCGTATGCTCATGCGCGGATTGTACACTAACGGTATGAATGCGGCGCTACGCCCGTAGCCTTGGCCTTCTGGGGTTGGCAACGCTCGTTGCCGCCATTGCGGTCCTGATCGCGCTGCACGCCCCTCCGGTGCAACGCGCGGTGTTGCGGCGCGCCTTGGATCAAGCCGCGAAAGCGGGCCTGGACCTGACGGTCGGCTCCCTCGACTATCACCTGATCGACCGGTCGGTGGAGCTGCGCGACGTGCGCATCGCGGCCAAAGGTTCCGAACCCTTCGCGACGATCCGCACGGCGGAGGTTCGGTGGCGATACGCGGGGTTGGCAGCGGGTCTCGATCTGATCGAGTCCGTCGAAGCCGAGGGCGTCGCGCTGCGGTTCGCGAAAGACGCGGCGGGCAATTGGAATCTCCCGAAATCGCAAGGCGGCGGCAAACCCTTGGCGGGACTACCGCGAGCGGCTCGACTGAAGGACGTTACGCTGCGCTACGACGACGGCGCGGTGCGCGCGGAACTTCCCGCGTCGACCGTTACGCTCGACGGGGGCCGGTGGGCGATCGACACTCCGGCCGGAGCGCGCGTGTCGGCCGAGGGAACGGTGGCGACGCTCGAGCACATCGGGCTATCGGGCGTCGTAACCAATGTGAACGAGCCGCTCGACGGGTTCACCGCGACCGGAGCGCTGGCGGCGACGGTGACCGGGATTCGGCAAGCGGGCACGGTGCGGGCGAACTCGCGGATCGATTTCGAGGGCTCGGGCATGCGGCTGGCGCTCGGCGGGATCGAGGTGGATAGCGCGCTGGGAGCGCTGTCGGGCGACGCGAAACTAGCGCTCGAGGCGGGGGAGAGCGAGGCGAGCGGGACGGTGCGCCGGCGCGAAGGGACGGCACGGTTCGCGCTGCAATGGCCGGCGATGCGCTGGCGGGAGGCGCGAGGGTCGGGCGAAGCGCGGGTGACCATGCCGGAGATTCGCGGCGGGGTCGGGTTCACGCTGGCGAACGAAACGATCCGCGCGACGCCGCGCGGGCTGACGGCGTACGGAACGACGGTGGAAGGCGGGGCGACGCTCGGGCTGGTGTCGCAAAGGCTGGGGGGCGAATTGCGCGGGCGCTATCCGATTCCCGCGCTCGAAGGCGTGGCCGAATGGAGGGCCGAGGTTTCGGGCACGGTGGCGTCGCCCATCGCCGCGGCGACGGCGCGCGTTCCTTCGCTGAGCTATGGACCGGTGGAGGGCGCGGCCGCGTTCGCGCGCGCCGAGTATCGCGATCGCAAGATCGAAATTCTCGAAGCGCAAGCGGAGTGGGCGGGGCAGACGGCGACCGCCGCGGGGACCATCGACGTCGCGGGCAAACAGCCGTTGGTGGCGCTGACGGCGAGCGTCGAGGAGGCGGATCTCGCGAAGGCGCTGGACGCGGTGGAGTCGAGCGTCCCCGCAGCGGGCACGATCTCCGTCAACGCGACGGCGACTGGATCGATCGACGATCCGCAGGTGGAATTTACCGCGACGGCTACGGATCTGCTGGCGTACGGAGAACAATGGGGCGCGGCCTCGGCGAAGGGCGGCTATCGCGACGGACGCGCGACGCTCGATTCGTTAGTCCTCGAGAAACCGCAGTCGACGGGCGTCGGCGAAGTGCGGGGCAACGGGTTTTTCGATCCGGAGACGCGCGCCTATGGGTTCGAGGCGGAGAGCGCGAGTCTGGCGCTCGAATCGCTGACGTTGGGGGCGACGGGGCGCAAGATCGCGGGCCGAGTCGAGTTTCGCGCGACGGGCGAAGGGACGATCGACGATCCGAAGGCGCAAGCCGCGCTGCGCATCGAGACGACGGCGGGGCGGATCGTGGCGGCGGGCACGGTGACGGATCGTACGGCGAGAGTCACCGCCGAAACCGAAGCGTTGTCGCTGGCCGAGTTCGGCTTGAACGGCGAGGCGGCGGCGAAGGCTAGCGCCATCGTTCCGCTGGACGATCCGGGAGCGGCTCTCGTCACGGCAACCGTGCCGAGGCTGACGCTGCGAGTCGCCGACGAAACGATCACCGCCGCCGAGCCGATCGAGGTGCGCTTCGAGAATCGCGAACTGCGCGCGATCAAGGCGGAGTTGGCGGTGGCGGAGGGCCGGTTGCGGATCGCGGGATCGTTGCCTCTCGAAACCGCGCGGAGCGGCTCGCAGTTTACGGTGGAAGGCGAAGCGTCGCTCGAGATCGCCAAGCGCTACCTGCCCCCGGAACTCGAATTGAAGATCGATGGTTCGGCGCGGATCGCGGGAACGGTGAGCGGCACGCTACTCGAACCCGAACCCCGGGCGCGGATCGAGAGCCGGGCGTCGGTCGTGCAGGCGAAGGGCATGCAGCGACCGATGACGGATGTGGCGGCGAACGTTACCGTCGATCGTCGAAAGCTCTCGATCGAGAGCGTCGAGGCGAAATTGGATCAGGGCACGATTCGCGCGAGCGGCGAGATCGGGCTCGACGGCGCGATGTCGAAGGCCGTCGTCGAGATCGAGAGCGTCGATCCGTTGCCTTTCGTGCTGCCAACGCCGCGCATCCCGGCTCGGGTGGGCGCGCGGATCGAGGTCGCCGCGCGCGAACTCGACTTGAAAGCGATCGTCGCGACGGCGGTGTTTTCGCAACTGCGGCTAGGGCGCATCGAGCAAACGGAGCCCGCTCGTCTGTCGCTGCGCGACGGCGTGTTGACGGTCGATTCTCTGGACGTGAAAGGCGGGCTCACGGAGATTCGCGCCCGGGGATCCGCCGCGTTGACCGGCGAGCGGAAACTCGCGCTGCGCGTCGATGGCACGGCGGACGCGCAGATCCTGTCGAACTTCGTCGACGTGGTGGAATTCGCCGGTCCGGTGGAGGCGCATCTCGACGTCGGCGGGACGCTCGACACACCGCGGGTGCGGGGCGCGGCGGAGTTGCGCGACGGGCGAATCGTGTCGCTCGACCCGCCGCTCGACGCGGATCGGGTCAACGCGCGCGCGGCGTTCGATGGAGGCGTGGTGCGCATCGAGAAGCTGGAAGCGCAAGTGAACGGCGGGCGCGTCACGGGTTCCGGTTCGGTGGAGGTGGCGGGCGACGTGCGGAACGTGGACCTTCGGCTAAAGGGCGAAAGCGTGTATCTCGAATATCCGCGCGGTTTGCAAACGGCGTCGAATCTGGACGTGACGGCGAAGAGCGACGGGCGGTCGATCGTGGTGGGCGGCACGGTGACCGTGCTCGACGGGGTGTATCGCGAAGGGATCAATCTGGCCGCGCAGGCCGTGTCGCGGGCCGGAGGAGCGCCCACGCTTCGCGACTCCGCCGGACCTTCCTTGCTCGACCGGGTCCGGTTCGACCTTAACGTTACGACGCGACAGCCGATCGCGCTCGACAACAATCTGGCGCGCGTGAACGCCGACGCGAATCTGCGATTGCGAGGAACGCCGGACCGGCCGGGATTGCTCGGCCGGTTCGAGTTGGAGGAGGGCGGCCAGCTTTATTTCAGCGAGCGCACCTTCTCCATCACGCGGGCGACGATCGACTTTACGGACGAAACTTCGGTTCGCCCCAACTTCAATGTCAACGCCCAGACGACCGTGGGAGCTTACGACGTCACTCTCTCGCTGACGGGCGATATCGACCGGCCGGAAACGAATCTCACGGCGCCGGGGCTGAGCCAGGATCAAGTGCTGACGCTGCTCTTCACGGGCTCTCCGGAGACGCGCGGCAACGACTCTACGCTGGTGCAGCGGCAGGCGCTGTCGCTATTCGGGTCGAGCGTGTCAGGCGGGCTAACGACGCGGCTGCGCAACGCGATCGGCTTGAGCGAGTTCCGCATCGAACCGGGATTGATCGCCGCCGACGCCGATCCCACCGCGCGCCTGACGCTGGGCCAAAACCTTACGCCCGAATTGAAGCTGACCTACTCGAGCAATCTAGCCGATTCGAACGATCAGATTTGGATCGGCGAATACAACTGGCGGCGGCGCTTTTTGGCGCGCTTCGTGCAGCAGGCGGATACTTCGAACCGGGGCGAAATACGGCAGAAGTTCCGTTTCGGCGGCGGCCCTAACACGGGCGACATGCCCTATCGAAAGCGCGAATCGGTGCGCGTTTCCTCGGTCGAGGTAAAGGGCGATCTGGGCTTTCCCGAGTCCGAAATTCTGCGGCGTCTAGGCGTCAAGAAAGGCGCGAAGTACGATTTCATCCGTTCGCGCAAGGCCATCGACCGCCTGAGGAAATTCTACGCGTCGCGAGGCTACCTCGAAGCGCGCGTCAGCGAGGACCGCACGCGGGGCGGCGCGGAGACGGCGGTGGAGTTCACGATCGACGCGGGTCCGAAAGTGGAGTTCGTCTACGAGGGCCGCGACGTACCCCGCGCCGTAAAGAACCGGGCGGAGCGCGCCTGGCAGCAGGGGATCGTCGACGCGCAGCGTTCGCGCGCCGTTTCGATCTTGGTCCGCGACTGGCTGGTGAGCGAAAAGTATTTCGACGCCAAGGCCTCCACGTCGGTGCGGTCCTCGCCCGGCGGGGAGCGCGTGCTGGTGGAGATCGACGCCGGAACGAAATACGAACGCGTCGAATTGGTGTTCGAGGGCGCGAGTCCCGCCGATCAAGAGGACCTGGAAGAGGAGGCGCGCCGCCTGCGTCTGGACCGCATCGTCAAAACCGATCCACGGCGCTTCCGCGAAACGCTCGAGACGTACCTGCGCGACTACGCCTATCTGGCGGGCAAGATCGGCGAGCCGCGCATCGAAACTCCGGGCGGCGGCGTTTTCCGCGCCGTGATTCCGACGAACGTCGGACCCGAGTTCCTATACGGCGAGACGCGATTCGAGGGCAACGCGCAAGTGCCCGCCGCCGATCTGCTCCGCACGGTATATCTCGATCCGGGCGATCCCTACTATCCCGAGGATCGTTTGGAAATCGAGCGCCGCGTGCAACTGGCCTACTTCCGACGCGGATTCCGCCGCGCCGAGGTGATCGCCGAGGAGAAGCTGGACGCGGACAAGGCGCGCGTCGATCTGGCGCTGCGCATCGACGAAGGCCCGGAAAGCCGCGTCGCCCAAATTCGCATCGAGGGGTTGAGCGCCACCAGCGAAGCGTTCGTCAAGCGCCGCATGACGCTCTACCAGGGCGCCGCGCTGAGCAACGAGGCGGTGAACCAGTCGCGCAAGAACCTGCTCGATTCCGGGGCGTACACGATGCTCGACATCGATTCGAAGCCGGTGACGGACCCGGCGGGCGCGGCGGCGGCGGCGGTGCAGCCGGTGGAAGTGACGGTGCACGTGCGCGAGGTAAAGCCGTACCGCATCGACGGGGGCGCGAGTTACGATTCCGAACGCGGCGCCGGGTTCATTTCCGATATCGCCACGCAGAACCGGCTGGGCGAGGCTCGAACGCTGGGGTTCCGCACGCTGGTGGACCGCATCCGGCAGGAGTATCGCCTCTACTACAGCCAGCCGTTTCTAGGCACGCGGCGCGTCTCCACGACGTCGGCGCTCACCGTCGAGCGGGAGAAGTTCGACTTCTACGATTTCGAAGGACTGGAGGCCAGCGTGCAACTGACGGCGGCGCTGAGCCGCCGGTGGCGATTGAGCGGAGGCTATAGCCATAACCGGGGCACGATCGCGGGCGAGTTCCTGTTTCTGCCGTTCCGCATCCAGTCGAGTTGGTCGGCGGCGGTGTTTTCGGGTTCGCGCGACACGCGCGACGAGGTGCTGGACGCGACGCGCGGCAGCTTCGTGTCGCAAACGTTCGAATACGGCCCGCAATGGCTGGGCGGCTCGATCGGCTACTACAAGTATTACGGCCAAGCGTTCAAGTATTTTCCGCTGCGCAAGCCGGCGATCATGCCGTTCGCGCGGGAAAAGCGGCCGCGCTGGGTGTTCGCGACGGGATTTCGCGCCGGGGTGCAAGACGGGTTGAGCGGATCGACGATCCTGCCGTCGGAGTTGTTCTTCGGAGGCGGCGGAACGACGGTGCGCGGCTACGAGCGCAACTCGCTCGGTCCGCGCGGCGAGGGAGCGGGCTCGCGCGACGGCGCCCTGGGCGGCCGCGCCACGATGATTCTGAACAACGAACTGCGGTTTCCCGTTTACAAGTGGATCGACGGGGTGGCCTTTCACGACGCGGGCAACGTGTTCGCCACGCCGTCGCAGCTATCGTTCGGCGATCTGCGGCAAGGCGCGGGATTCGGGCTGCGGGTCCGCAATCCGTTCGTGTTGCTCCGATTCGATTACGGCTGGAAGGTCGGACGGCGGCCGGGAGAATCGGCGGGTGCGTTCTTCTTCTCGATCGGCCAGGCGTTTTAACCGCGTTGCGCGAGGTGCTGCTTCAGATTCGTAATCGCCGTGGCCATCGCACCGCGATAAATCGCGCTATCGGCGCCCCAGGAAATCACGTTGAAGCCGAGGGCCATCCACTGCTGCGCCTGCTCCATGTTTCCCGGTTGAATGCCGAGCTTCTTGCCGTGCTTGTTCGCCGCTTCGACCACCGTTTTCAACGCGTCGAGGAACTTCGGATTCTGAAACTCGCCCGGAATCCCCATCGACTGCGTGAGGTCGAAATGTCCCACCCATAAGTTGTCGACGCCGGGCGTCGCGGCGATCGCTTCCGCGTTCGCGACTCCTAGCGGCGACTCGATTTGGCAGATGATGACGCTCGATTCGTTGATCGCCTTGAAGTACTCGGGAGGATTCGGCACCACGTAATCCGTGTGCGCCGTGCCGAGCCCCACGCCGCGCTTGCCCATGGGCGCGTACTTCACGGCGTCCACGATGGCGCGCGCCTCTTCGAGCGTTTGCACGTTGCCGACCATGACGCCGAGGGCGCCGGCGTCCATAATGCGCGCGAGGAAGTGATACTGCAACTGCGGCAGACGCACGAACGGCGCGTAGCTCGCGGCCTTCGACCAGGCGATCAAGTCGAACACGCGCTCCACGCCGAAGCCCGAGTGCTCCATGTCGTAGATGACGAAATCGAGATCGACGGAGTCGAGCAGTTTCGCCACGCCGCGCGTGCCGAACTCCCACACCATATGGCCCACGGGAATGCGGCCGTCGGCGATCGCCCGCCGGTAACGATTGGTTTTCACTTTTTGTAGCTCTCCAGTTTCTTCAGGAATCCCGGCCGCGTCAGCACTTCTTTATTGACGACGCTTTTCGGCGCTTCGCCGCGCGCCACGGCGAGGATGTTGGCGCAGGCCTCGAGTCCGTTGTCGCGCGCGATCTCGTTGGTCCACGGCAAGCCGTGCGGCGTGAGGATGGTGTTGGGCGCTTGGCGAATGGGATCGTCGAGAGGCAGCGGCTCCACCTCAAATACGTCGAGTCCGGCGCCCGCGATCCAGCTTTCGTGGAGGGCGCGCGTCAGCGCTTTCTGATCGACGATGGGACCGCGCGCGGTGTTGATCAGGTACGCGGTGGGCTTCATCAAGCGCAATTCGCGCTCGCCGACGAGGCCGCGCGTCGAGTCGTTGAGCAGGGTGTTGACCGTGACGTAGTCGCTTTCACGAAAGACCGCGTCTTTGTCTACGAGTTCGATATCGAGAGGCGCGGCGTCGGCGGGATCGACACTGAGCGCCGCCAGCGCGGCGCGATCCACAAAAGGATCGTGCGCGATAAAGCGCGCGAACCCGAGCGACCGCGCCATGCGGAACATCTGTCGCGCGATGTTGCCGCAGCCGAGCGAGCCCAGCGTGCGCCCCGCGAGATTCTGTCCGAGCTTCGGCAGATCGCCGCGCCACTTGCCTTCGCGCACCAGCCGATCCTGCGCGAGGAGGTTCGTGCCCAGCGCGAACACGAAGGTCAGAATCGCCTCCGCCACCGGCCGCTTCACGGCTTCCGGCGTGATCGCGAGCGCGATGTCGTGGTCGGTGATCGCTTGGGTGTCGATCATGTCGTAGCCGACGCCCCACCGCGCGATCAGCGCCAACCGCTTCGCGCCGGTCACGCTTTCGCGCGTAAACTTCAGCCCCAGTCCGAAAATCGCGTCGTACCGGTCGATGGCGTCGAGCGTGGCGATCTTGCCCGGTTGCTCCGGCATCACTTCCCAGGACAAGCCCGGTACGTTCGAGAAGCTTTGCTCCAGTTCCTTTTCGTAGCGGCCCTTGGCTTCGACCGCAAAATCCGGAGTGACGCCTACGAGAAAATTCGATGGCATGAGAGAACCGCGATTATACAATCGCGGAATCGCTCGTCATCGTTGGCTTCTCCCCGCGCTGCTGTTTCTGGCCACGACGCTCAACTATCTGGACCGCCAGACGCTCTCGATTCTCGCGCCGCTGCTGCAGAAGGAGCTGTCGATCGGCAACGCGCAACTGGGCCTGCTGTTTTCGCTGTTCTATTACACCTACACGTTCGCGCAGTTCGCCGTCGGCCCGATTCTCGATCGCGTGTCGATCAAATGGTTCTACGGCGGCGCGGTGCTGGCCTGGAGCGCGGTGAGCGCGCTCACCGGGACCGCACAAGGATTCGCGGGGCTGATCGTTTTTCGTCTGCTCCTGGGTGTGGTCGAAGCGGTGAACTGGCCCGCGGCGCTGCGCATCGTGGCGGCCACTATGCCCCCCGAAGAAAGGCCGCTCGCCAATGGAATTTTCACCAGCGGCACGAGCGTCGGCGCGCTGATCGCGCCGGTTCTAATCCTGGGCGTCTCGGCGATGTACGGCTGGCGCTGGGCCTTTGTCGCCGTCGGTTCGCTGGGCTTGTTGTGGTTCGGACTGTGGGCGACGCTCGCGCCGTCGATCCCGCGGGCGGAAAGCGCGCGCGGCGGCGGATACTCGCAAGTGATCGAGAAGCCCGAGTTTTGGCGCGCGTTCGCCGTGTCGATTCTGGTGAATCCCGCGCTTTACTTCAACCTAAACTGGCTGCCGACCTACTTGGTTCAGCATCGCGGCTACGAAGCGGGCGGCGGCTTAAGCGCGGCGCTGACGGCGGTGTACATCGGTCTCGACGCCGGATATCTCGGCTGCGGCGCGATGGTGTTGGGAGTGACGAAACTCGGGTGGCGCAAGGGTGCGGCGCGACGCGCGGTGTTTCTGCTCGCTACGGCGTTAGTGGCGCTCTCGGCGTTCGTGACGCGAGCCCCCTCCCCGGTGCCGTTCCTGGTCGCGATCAACTGCGGAATCGGGATCTGGATCGCGATGTACTTGACGATGGCGCAGGAGGTGTCGAGCGAGCGCGTGGCGACGGCGGCGGGATTGCTGGGCGGTTCCGGCTCGCTGGCGGGCGCGCTCGCGATGTGGGCCGTAGGGCAAGCTACGGAGCGCACGTCGAGCTTCGACATCCCGTTCGCCGCGGTGGCCGCGGCGGCGACGCTGGCGGCGGGATTCGGCTGGAGGATTACGAGCGAGCGTGGCGCGTCCAGATCGCCGAATCCATAAGACAATAAAGACAGGAGTCCTCCCCCAACCGAAATGCTCGCCGTAGCGTCCGTGGTCGATGAAATCCTGGAATTGAAGGAAGAGCGCAAGGCGATCCTGCTGGCGCACCACTACCAGGATTCGGAAATTCAGGAACTGGCCGATTCGATCGGCGATTCGCTCGAACTGGCGCGTACGGCGCAGAAGTTCGAAGGCGAGGTGATCGCGTTCTGCGGCGTATGGTTCATGGCCGAAACGGCGAAGGCGCTCAACCCGTCGCGCGTCGTGGTCGTGCCGGATAAAGACGCGTCGTGCTCGCTGGTCGAGAGCTGCTCCGCCGACCAGGTGCGCGCGTTCAAGGACCGCCACCCCGATCACGTCGTCGTGTCGTATATCAACACGTCGCTCGCGGTAAAGGCGTTGTCGGATATCGTGTGCACGTCGCGCAACGCCGTCGACGTAGTGAATTCGATTCCGGCGGAGAAGCCCGTGTTGTTTCTGCCGGACATCAACCTCGGCAATTACGTCAAGCGGCAAACGGGCCGCGAGAACATGACCGTCTGGCAGGGCGCCTGCATCGTCCACGCGACATTTCCCGCGCGGCGGTTGACGCAAGCGCGGCTGCGCCATCCCGGCGCGCTGGTGGCTTCGCATCCCGAGTGCCCGCAGGACGTGCTCGCCATGTCGGACTTCATCGGATCGACGTCCGCCATTATCGATTGGTGCGTCACGCACGAGGGGAACGAGTTCATCGTGATGACGGAATCGGGCGTCGAGCATTCGCTCAAGCGCCGCGCGCCGCACAAGACGTTCCACTTCGTGCCCAACGAAAACTGCAATTGCAGCGAATGCCCGTACATGCGGATGAACACGCTCGAAAAGCTGCGGGACTGCCTGCGCGATCTGCGCCCGCGCGTCGAACTCGACCCCGAATTGATGGCCGCCGCGCGGAAACCGATCGAGCGCATGCTGGCGCTGCGATGACGGACCGTTTGATCGACGGCCCCTTGCTCGACAACTTCGGCCGCCTGCACGACAATCTGCGCATCTCGGTCACCGACAAGTGCAATATCCGATGTTTCTACTGCATGCCGGAAGGGCCGATCGATTACATCGACCACCGCGACATTCTGCGCTACGAAGAGATCGAGCGATTCGTGCGCGTCGCGGCGGGTTTGGGCGTGACGAAGATTCGTCTCACCGGCGGCGAGCCCCTGGTGCGCCGCGATCTCAACAAGCTAATCGCGCTGCTCGCCCGAGTGCCGGGGATTCGCGATATCGCGCTCACCACCAACGCGGTATTGCTCGAACGACACGCGCAGGCGCTTTTCGACGCGGGGCTGCGGCGTCTGAACATTCATCTCGACACGCTCGACCGCGAGCGGTTTCGTCTCATCACGCGCCGCGACGATTTCGCGCAAGTGATGCGCGGCATCGACAAAGTTCTGGCGGTAGGCTTTCCCACGATCAAGATCAACGCCGTCGCCGTGAAGAATCTCGTCGAACCGGACATCGTTCCGATGGCGCGATTCGGGCGCGAGCGCGGGATCGAGATTCGCTACATCGAATTCATGCCGCTCGACCATCAAGGCTTATGGGAGCGCTCGAAGGTGCTGCTCGCCGACGAGATATTGGCGACGCTCTCGCGCGAAATCGGTCCGCTCGAGGCCATTCCCGACGCCGATCCGCGCGCCCCCGCCACCGAGTATCGCTTCCGCGACGGCATCGGGCGCATCGGGTTCATTTCGAGCGTCTCGAAGCCGTTCTGCCTGAACTGCAATCGCATCCGGCTCACCTCCGACGGTAAGCTGCGCTACTGCCTGTTCGCCATCGAGGAGATGGACGTGCGAGGGCTTCTCCGCGACGGCTCGGGCGACGAGGCGATCGCGAACGCGATCCGCGAAAACGTGCGGGCGAAGTGGATCGGCCACGAGATCGGGAAGACGCAATTCGTGCCGCCTCCGCGTCCCATGCACTCAATCGGGGGGTGATCGCCTAAAGCCGCCGGTGGGCGACGATCGTGGTCTTGAGCGGGGTCTGATTTTTCACCGACGCGCGAACGACTACTTGAAAATCCGCCGCATCGCCGACACGGGCGAAAACGGCGCGGGCGAACGCGGCCGAGGCGATGGCCTCGCAACCGGCGAGCGTGCCTTCGCCGTCGGGAGAACCGATTAACAAGATCGAGCCCCGACCGTCGCCGCCGCGCAGCCGCGTGACAACCGCCGCGGTTTCGATCAGCTCGCCGTTCTCGCGGCGCGGCATCCAGCCGGCGGGCTCTCCGGACGAAGGCGAGCGATTGACAATCCGGTTCTCCTCCATGAGGAAAGCCAACCGCTCCTCGAGACGCCCGATATCGCGCAAATGCGCGATCGTTTTCGGCGAACCCAACAGGATGACGTTCCGCGTCTTTAGGTCGTCCCAGGAGAGCGTAGGAGCCCGGCGAAAATCGAGCGCGCGGCCGTGCCCGGCCAGAAAGCGCGCGATGGCCAGCGCGCCCTCCGTCTCGCCGTAGCCGACATAAAACGGCGCGACGCGGGGCGGCTCCGAGCCCAGTCGGCCGATCGACGCCAACGCCTTCGAACGCGGAGCGTCTTCGGGACGGTTGACGGTCCAGTCGCGGAAGACCATTTCGCCCGATTGCCAAAAAAGATGCGGACCGACGCTCATCAACGGGGGACGGTCGGCGAGAAACGGGCTCCAAAGCCAAACGAGCGCCGGGTCCATCCCCGGCTTCGAGGATTGGCGGAACGCGAGCATCGCGAGAATCGCGGAGGCAGTGGCGACCGCCGCCCACATCCAGCGGCGATTCTTCGGCGGCGGAACTTCTTCCCGAAGCGGGAGCCGCTCGGAAAATTCGACGCGAAACCCGCCCTTCGGCATCGCCACTAACGTCGGGTCGGCCGCGCCTTCGGTACGGTAATACTCGTCGAGCTTGGTCCGCAAGCGTCCGGCTTGGATGCGGACGGCGGCGTCCTTGCGCGGATCGTAGTCGGCGCGTTTGCCGAGCGCTTCCACCCCGACCGTGTATTCCTTAAGCCCGGCGGATTCGCCGGAAAGCGACCGCTCGGCCAGATAGTCGAGCAAATGGCGCAACTGGTCGGCTTGCCGGAACGTTTCGCTGTGCAAGATACGGTCGATCTGCGTTCTTCCGGAGGTGGGGACGGCGATCTGCAACGCCATGATTATACGTGTCCGCCCGCGCGTTACCAACAGGTATCTAACCGCCCGGAGACCCCAAAGTCGTTGTCATGCGCCCGGTGCGGAAGTACCCTTGGGCACCATGTCTCGTTTCCACCTGAGAACTCTGCCGTTTCTCCTCTCGGCCGCCATCTACGCCCAAAGCGCGGGCACGGGTAGCGTTACCGGAATCGTCTCCGATAGCTCGGGCGCGATTTTGCCGGGGGCGAAGATCGTCGTCAAGAATCTGGAGACCGCCGTGATCGTCCAGACGGTGGCCAACGACACGGGCAACTACGTCGTCCAGAATCTGCTGCCCGGCTCCTATGAACTGTCGACGAGCATCCAGGGCTTCAAGACCTACGTGGCGACCAACCTGCGCGTGCAGGTCGGCCAAGTGCTGCGCATCGACCCGTCGATGGCCGTGGGCGACGTGGCGGAATCGATCGCGGTGACCGCCGCTCCGCCGCTGGTGCAGACCGAGACCGGGGCGCTCGGGCAGACGATCGGCAACCAGCAGATCGTGCAACTGCCGCTGAACGGGCGAAACATTTTCGGACTGGTGGCGCTGGTCCCCGGCGCGGCCCCGGATCAGGCCGGGCAGACTCGGGTGAACGGCGCGCGAGCCCGAGGTAACGAGTACATGATCGACGGCGTAACTCAGGTGACGCCGGTGCATCGCGGCGGCACCGCGCTGCCGCCCCCGCCGGACGCCATCGAGGAGTTCAAGGTGTTGACCAACGGCTACTCCGCCGAATACGGCAACGCTTCCGGAGGCATAATCAACGCCGCCACGAAATCCGGCACCAACGAATTTCACGGGACGCTGTGGGAGTTTCTGCGCAACGACGCGCTGAACACCCGGAACTTCTTCGCCGCCCCGGGATCGCGCAACCCGGTCCTGCGCTACAACCAGTTCGGCGCGGCGGGCGGCGGCCCGGTGTGGATTCCGAAGTTGTACAACGGCAAAAACCGGACGTTCTTTTTCGCCGATTACGACGGACAACGCGTGCGCAATCAGAGCGTTTTTAACGTGACCGTTCCTACAGCGGCTTCGCGTACCGGCGACTTATCCGCGTTTCTGGGCGGCAACATCGGAACCGACGCGTTGGGCCGGGCGGTGCTGCAAGGCCAAGTCTACGACCCCGCCACCGATCGCGTGGTGAACGGCGTCGCGGTGCGCGACCCGATCCCCGGAAACAATCTCGGGCCGCTGCGCTCGCGCTTCGACCCGGCGGCGCTGAAGCTGCTCGAGTTTTTCCCCGCGCCCACGGAGGCGGGTTTGGCGGCGCAGAATTTCCGCACGGCCTCTTCCACCGGTTCCGAATACAACCGCTACGAGTTTCGCGGCGATCATAACTTCAACGCCAATCAACGGGTGTTCGCACGATATTCGAAGTCCACGCAGATCGGTCTGGCGAACGTTCCGTTCCGCGGCGCGGGTCTGGACGTCGATCAAAACGATAACGTCAACCAGAATCTGGCCGGGGCGTGGAACAGCGTCTGGAGCCCGTCTTTCCTTTCCGAAACACGCGTCGCGTTCCTGCAGATCAAGCCGACGCGTCTGCCGTATTTATCCGGACGCAACATCGCGAAAGAGGTCGGTATCCCCAACATCGACACGTTTAACTATGGGCTGCCGATTATCGACATCGCGGGCCTGCAAACGCTCGCCTTCAGCGGATCGGTGTTGCTCGAAGATCACCGCGCCTTCTCGATTCTCGAAAACATGACGCTGGTGAAGGGACAGCACACGCTGAAGTTCGGCGGCGAGTGGAGGCGCTATCAGATTCAGAATCTGCAACCCGGCGCGCCGAACGGGAGTTTTTCGTTCCGCGCTTCGCAAACCGCGCTGCCGGGGGCCTTCGAATCGCGCACGGGCAATGCTATCGGTAGCTTTCTTTTCGGGCAGGCGCAAGCGTTTTCCTATACGCAGTTCGACTATCTGCTGCTGGTGCAGCCGTCCACGTGGGCGGGCTACTTTCAGGACGATTGGAAAGTGTCGCGCCGCCTGACGTTAAACCTTGGGATGCGCTACGACCTGAATACGCGAAACCGCGAATCTCAGGACCGAAGCTCGACGCTCGACTTGGCGAGCGGGCGTGTGCTCGCCGGCGCGGCGAAACCGAAGACGGCGCTCGACACGAACAACCTCGCGCCGCGATTCGGATTCGCGCTCGACCTGTCGGGCTCGCAGCGCACGGTGGTGCGCGGCGGGTATGGAATCTTCTATCAGCCGGTGCAAGGCGGCGGTTCGAACGCCGGTCTGGCCAAGTTCCCGTATACGTTCGGGATCGGCAATTCGTCCACCGGCGTCACCCCCATCACCACGTTGAGCCGGGGGCCGGTACTGATTCCTCAGTTCGACATTAACGACCCCCGACTGGGTTTCGGCAACAACGTAGGCGTCGAACAACCGAACCTCGCGCCTTACGTGCAGCAATGGAACCTGGGTATCGAGCATTCGCTCACGCGCGACACCTTGGTGGGAATCGCCTACGTCGGCAGCGCGTCGAAAAAGCTCGATACGGGCACGGGCGGATCGACGCCGATCAATCAAGTGCGGATCGAGGACGTGCGCCGCGCCGCGCAGTTACAGGGAACCCAGACGCCGGACACGCAGCCGCTGCGGCCTTATCCGCAGTTCACCGGCGTCAACGCGTTCATGATGCGATACGGCGATTCGAATTACCACTCCATGCAAATGAAGATGGAGCGGCGGTTCGCCAAAGGCCTGAGCGTGCTCGCGAATTACACCTGGTCGAAATCGATCGACAACGGCAGCGAAGTGTTCGGGTTCACCGGCGGCAGTAATCCGCAGGACATTTACAACATCGCGGCGGAGCGGGCGGTGGCGGGCGGCGACGTGCCGCACCGGTTTGTCGCCGCTTACGTCGTCGAGATCCCGGTAGGCAAAGGCCGCCGCGTAAACGTGAACCGGTTCTGGGACTTCGTCGTCGGCGGCTTCCAGCTAAGCGGTATCACCACGTTCCAAAGCGGACGCCCGGTGGACGTAACGCAAGCCGTCAACACCACGCGCACTTTCAACGCGCTGATGCGTCCGAATACCTTGGGCAATCCGATTCTCCCGCAAGACCAACAGCGGCTCGATCGCTTCTTCGATACCTCGCAGTTCGCCGCCGCTTCGCCGCTCAGCTTCGGTACGTCGCCTCGCAATCCAGTGCGTGGGCCCGGCCTGGCGAACACCGATTTGGCGCTCGAGAAGTTCTTCACCGTCACCGAGCGCATGAACGTCGAGTTTCGCGCGGAGGCGTTCAACATGACCAACACGCCGCCGTTCGGCAATCCCAACGGCGGCTACAATCCCGGATTGACGCTCGCCGCGCAAGGCTTCGGACGCGTCACCGGCGCGGGCGCGGGTCGCACGTTCCAAATGGCGCTGAAGTTCCGGTTCTAGCGGGCGGCGTCCCGGGGGACGCCACGCTAAACTGGACCTTTCATGCGGATCGCGCTCGCGCAGATCGACACTACGGTGGGAGACTTCGCGGGCAACGCGGAGAAAATCTCGCGCATGGCGCGCCGCGCGGCGGAACTCGGCGCGGACGTCGCCGTCTTCCCCGAACTCGCGCTCACCGGCTATCCGCCGCTCGACCTGATCGAGAAGCCGAGCTTTCTCGACCGCGCGGGCGAAGCTCTTAAGGCGCTCGCCGCCGATCTCGCGAAATCTCCCCTAACCGCGATCGTCGGCACCATCGCCCCCGCCGAGCGTTCCGCCGGCAAGCGCCTCGTCAATTCCGCCGTCGCCCTCGAACGCGGAGAGGTCGTCTTCCGGCAGGACAAAATGTTGCTGCCGACCTACGACGTCTTCGACGAAGCGCGCTATTTTCAGCCCGCCGACAAGCAGCGCCTTACCGCCATCGCCGGCCGCAAAACCGCGCTCACCATCTGCGAGGACGCCTGGAACGACAAGCAATTCTGGGAACGGCGCCTCTACCAGCGCGATCCCGTGGAAGAACTGGTCTCGGGCGGCGCGGAAGTCCTGATCAGCATCAATTCGTCGCCTTACAACATCGGCAAGCGCGCGCAACGGCGCGAGATTTTCGCGGCGGCCGCGCGACGCTACAAGATTCCGGTGGTCTACGTGAATCAGGTCGGCGGCAACGACCAACTGGTGTTCGACGGGTCGAGCTTCGCCCTCGACGCGCGCGGCAATCTGGCGGCGGCGGCGAAATCGTTCGCCGAGGACTTGGTGACGCTCGATATCGACACCGGGCTCGGCCAGCGCCACGAAACCCACGCGGACGAATGCGAAGCCGTGTACGAAGCGCTGGTGCTCGGCACGCGCGATTACATCCGCAAGTGCGGTTTCGCGAAAGTCCTCATCGGACTGTCGGGCGGCGTCGATTCCTCGATCACCGCCGCCATCGCCGTCGAGGCCGTGGGCCGCGAGAACGTCACGGGCGTCGCCATGCCCGGGCCGTATTCGAGCGATCACAGCCTCACCGACGCTCGCGCCCTCGCGACGAATTTGGGCATACGATTCGAAGTCGCCCCTATCCACGAAATGTACGCCGCCGCCGTCAAGAATCTGAGTGGACTGTTCGCGGGCGCGAAACCCGACACGACGGAGGAGAACATTCAGTCGCGGCTGCGCGGCATGACGCTGATGGCGCTGTCGAATAAGTGGGGAGCGTTGGTTCTGACTACCGGCAACAAGAGCGAAATGGCCGTCGGCTACTGCACGCTCTACGGCGACATGTGCGGCGGACTCGCGGTGATCAGCGACGTTCCGAAAACGATGGTCTACGAACTGTCGCGCGTGGCGAACCGCCGCAACGCGAACGCGATTCCCGAGAGCGTATTTACCAAGCCGCCTTCCGCCGAGTTGCGCCCCGACCAGAAAGACACCGATTCCCTGCCCGAATACGAAACGCTCGACGCGATCCTCCAGGGTTACGTCGAAGAGCTGCGCGCGCCCGCCGACATCGCCGAGCGCCTGAAGCTCGACCCCGCGCTGGTGCGCGACATCGTCAACAAAGTCGACCGCAACGAATACAAGAGACAGCAGGCCGCCCCGGGCTTGAAAGTAACCACCAAGGCGTTCGGTATCGGACGCCGCTTTCCGATCGCGCAGAGGTTCTCGGAATGAAATACGTTCTTCCCGTTCTCTTTCTCGGCGGCGCGGCGCTGCTGATTTCGCAATACACACCCGAGGAGCGCGTGGGTCCGCAACAAGACGGCTCGATCCTTTTGAACAGCGGCTGGCGCGTGCGTCCCGCGGGGCGGCAGATTCCGCTCTCCACGTTCCCGATGTCGTCGGCGCTGTCGCCCGACGGGCGCTTTCTCGTCGTGCTATGCGGCGGCTATCGCGCGCCCTCGCTGATCGTGATGGACGCGGTGACGCTGGGCGAAATTCAGCGCGTGCCGGTGGCGGACGCCTGGCTCGGACTCGCGTTCGCGCCCGGCGGCAACACTCTCTACGTCGGCGGAGGCTCCCAGGCGAGCGTGTTCGAGTTCGCCGTTTCGGACGAAGGCAAACTTACGCCGGCGCGCACGTTTCCCTTGGTGAATCCCGGGTCGCGCACGCACGAGGACTTTACCGGGGACGTAGCGCTCTCGCCGGACGGCCGCCTGATCTACGCGGCGATGCTGCACCGGGACACGATCGCCGTCATCAATCCCCTTTCGGGTATGGTGATCGAGCGCATCCGCACCGGCCGCCGCCCCTACCGCATTCTCTTCGCGCCCGACGGCGCCAGCTTCTTCGTGTCGAGTTGGGCGGACGCCGCGATCTACCAGCACAAGCCCGAAACGGGCGAGCGCATAACCGCGATTCGCGTCGGACCCGGCCCCATGGACATGGTGTGGCGCGACAAACAATCGGGCGACGACGCGAGCGACGACACGCGCTTCAAGGCTCGCATCTTCGTCGCGGCGTCGAACACGAACGTCGTGTACTCGCTCGGCGTCGGCGACGACGGTTCCGCGCGGCAAATCGAAACGATCAGCGTCGCACTCTCGCCCAATCAACCGGCGGGCATGACGCCCACCGCCCTCGCCTTGAGCGTGGATAAAGCGCGCCTCTACGTCGTCTGCTCGGACGCGAACGCCGTGGCGGCGGTCGATGTCGCCTCCGGGCGCTCGCGCGTCGCGGGATTTATTCCGGTGGGCTGGTATCCCATCGCCGCGCGCGGCTTGGCCGACGGCCGATTGCTCGCCTTCAACGGACGCGGCGAGCGGAGCTTCCCAAACCCCGACGGCCCGCAAGCCGGACGGCAGCCCGCCGTTTCGCACGAAGGGCTTCGCAATCCCGGCTATGTCGGCAATCTGCAACTCGGCTCCGCGTCGGTGACGATTCCCGCGCAGCATCTGCTCGACGCGCGAAGCGTAGTGGCCGAAACGGCCCCGCGCTCGGCGCGAATGAGCCGCTCTAGCTCCGTGGTCCCCATGAACTCGTCGCAAAAGTCGCCCATCGAGCATGTGGTCTACATCGTCAAGGAGAACCGGACGTACGATCAAGTACTCGGCGATCTCGGAACCGGCAACGGTGATCCCACGCTCACGCTGTTTCACGAGGACTCCGCGCCCAACCACCACCGGCTCGCGCGCGAGTTCGTCGTCCTCGACAACTTCTACGTCAACGCCGACGTCAGCGCCGACGGGCACAACTGGTCGACGGCGGCCATCGCCCCGCCCTACGTGCAATTCCTGTGGCCCAACAGCTACGCCGGGCGCCGCAAGCACTACGACTACGAGGGCGGCGAACCGGCGGCGAATCCTCCCGCCGGACGCATCTGGACCAACGCGCTCGGCAGAGGCTTGACGATTCGCAATTACGGTTGGTGGGGCGAAAACACGCCCGCGCCCGCCAAAGCCACCGGCGAAGTTCAGATCGCGAAGTTGCGCGATCCCGCGCTCGCCCCGCACACCAATATGAAGTTCCGCGGCTTCGATCTCGACTATCTCGATATCGAGCGGGCGAAGATCTTTATCGCCGACCTCGAACAATGGGATCGCGGCATGGGCGAGATGCCGAGGCTCACGCTGATCCGCATCGGCAACGATCACACCTCCGGCGCGGCGGCGGGCAAGTACTCCCCGCAAGCCGCCATGGCCGACAACGATCTCGCCTTCGGGCGCATCGTCGAGGCGATTTCGAAATCGAAGTTCTGGCCGAAGACCGCGATTTTCGTGCTCGAAGACGACGCGCAGAACGGGCCGGATCACGTCGATTCGCACCGCTCGCCCGCCTACGTGATTTCGCCCTATACGCGCGGGCGCGGCGTCGATTCGACGTTCTACAACACCACGTCGATGCTCCGCACGATCGAGCTGATTTTGGGGCTCGCGCCGATGACGCATTTCGACGCGAACGCGATGCCGATGACGGCGGCGTTCCTCGAAACTCCCAACCGCGCGACGTATTCGGCCGAGACGCCGAAGTGGCGGCTCGACGAACGCAATCCCGGGGGCACGCCGCTCGCCGCGCGGTCCGCGAAGCTCGACCTCAACGAAGCCGACGAAATCGACGACGACGAGATGAACGACATTCTCTGGCGGACGATCAAGAAGACCGAACCGCCCGCCCCGCGCCGCAGTATCTTCGGCGCGCGCTAGAACGCGAAGCGCGATTCGTTCTAAGGTTCAGAACGAGAACCGCAGACCGGCCTGCACTTGGCGCGGCATGCCGGGAATGATTCCCCGGGCGCGATCGGCGATATACAAGCGGTCGGCCAGATTTTTCGTCGTCACGAACAGCGTCGTGCGCCACGCTTCGACCGGATAGTTCAGCGAGGCGTTCCAGATCGTCGCCGAGGGGATCAGCCCGCGCTGCCCGTCGGGCGTGCCGCCCACGGTATTCAGGTCGTCGCCGAACATGCGCCCCACGTAGGCCGCCTCGATCATGGCGTTCATCCCCGAAGCGTGCAGGTATTGGACGCTCGTCGTAAGCAGATTCTCGGCGGCGTAGGGCAAGCGGTTTCCCGTAATCCGCACGTTCCCGAACCCGCCGATATTCGAGAACCGCGCGCCCTCGAAGCGGGCCACCGGCAGCCAAGTATAGGCGCCGTGCAAGGCCAGCCCGTGCCGCGATCCGCCCAGCGACCGCTTGGTCCAGCGCCCCCCGAGTTCGAGCCCCTGGTGCCGTGTCTCGCCGCCGTTCGTCAACGTCGCGCCCACGCCGCCCGCCACGCTCGACGGCACCACCTGATTCGAGAAATCCATGCGGAAGTACGTGGCCTCCAGATTCGTCTCTCGCGCTACGCGCACGCGCACCCCCGCTTCGTAGTTCCAACTGCGCTCGGCGTCGAGATCGACGGCCACGCCCGCGTTCGAAATAATGTCCTCGACGCGCGGCGGGGAGAATCCGCGGTGCGCGCCGGCGAACAGAGTCACCGCCCCGCCCGCCGTGTAGGAGACGCCCGCGCCCGGAATCCATTCGTGCAGCGTCGTCCGGCCGAACGCGCCCGCGCCGCTCGCGCCCAGGCGATTGGTGCGGCTGTAGCGGATGCCTTCGTAGCGCAACCCGCCGCTCAGCGTAAAGCCCCGCCAATCGATCCGGTCCTGAAAGTATCCGGAATTGGCGTGCGCCACGCGCCGGTTATCCTCGACCGCGACGCCCGCGCGCGAAGTGGGCAACGGACCGTTGGCCTGAATGCGATCCTGCAATTCGTTGTGGTAGCGGAAGCCGAACTCGGCGAGATTCCGCCCGCCTCCGAAGTTCGCCGCCGCCTTCGCCGCCGGCGCGATCCCCCAGGTGGCGTATTTGCGCAGACGCCCTTCGTTGCCGCACGTGGCGTAGAGGTTCGCCATCCCGCCGCAGGCCGGATCGGCGGAGTCGTTCGGCCGCTGGCCGGAGTTCGACGACTGCCGCCACCAGTTCCGCTCGAACAAACTGCCGTAAACCGCCGTGGCGAGGACGAAGTTCGCCTTCGGCGCCCACGTATGCGTGCCCGACATGCCATAGCGGTTGGAATCGAAGCGGTCGTTCAAGAACGAATTTTGATACGGATTCGCCAGCCACTCCGCCTCGCGCAGCCCGCTGTAGGTCACTTGAGAGCCCTCGATGAAGCTATTGAACTTGAGCGCGATCGACTGCGTGTCCGAGAGGACGGTGTTGGTTTTGGCGTTGACGTCCCAAAGACCCAACCGCAGATTCTCCCGCGCGCCGCGCCCCTGCTTGCGCAAGCCGTCGAAGAGCACGCCCGTCTTCCCCGCCGTGAAACCGTATTGCAAGTGAGCGTTCAGATAGTCGAGATTTCCCCCCGTCAGCGCCAGCGATCCGGTGCGCCGCGTGGGGATCGGCGGAGTCAGATAATTGACCACGCCGCCTACCGTCATGGGGCCGTAGAGCACCTGCGCCGCGCCCTTCACCACCTCCACCTCGCTGAACCGGTCGATGGGCGGATGGTAGTAGGAGGCGTTATCGCCGTAAGGCGCGTACGATAGCGGCACGCCGTCCTCGAGCAGAAGCACCTTGGTGGAGCGGATCGGACTCAATCCGCGTACTCCGATGTTGGGGCGCAGCGAGAAGCCTTCCTCCCCGCGCGCCAGCACGCCGGGCACTTTCCGCAACGCCTCGTCCGCGTTGAACACGCGCGAGGACGTCAGCATTTCCGCGGTGATCGTCGATTGCGACCCCGGACGCCGCGCCGCGTCCACGTCGAGCACCTGCCCCGCCGAAACCACCAACTCCTGCGCCAGCGTGGCCGGACGCAACTGAATGTCGATCCGCACGCCGCCTTCCGGTACCCGGACGTCCCGCCGCTCGGGCGCGAATCCCGGAGCGTCCACCCGGACGCGGTAATCGCCGCGCGGCGCCGCGAACCGGAACTCGCCGGGGGCCTCGCTTTTCGCGGCTAAGCCGCTGCCGGTGCTCTGCGCTTCCGCTTCGACGATCGCGGACGCCACCGGGCGGCCCGAGGAATCGATCACCCGGACGTCGAGAAACGGTTGGGCGGCGAGCGGAACGGCGAAACAAAACACGCAAATCAGTTGCATAAAGATAATCTTAGACTATATCGGTCCGAGTTCTCTTCGCAACGGTTCGCAAAAGAAAACCGCCGGCCTCCCGAAGGAGAACCGGCGGTGTACTTCTCGATTCGCCCGCGCTAGAACGTAAAGCGCATGCTCAACTGCACGCGGCGGCGTCCCGCGTCGGTCGCCCATTGGTTCAGGAAGTTGGTCGAGGTGAACGTCGCGTCCGGCACGCCGAAGTTGCGCGTCGCCGAAGCGTTAAAGAAGTCGGCCCGGAACTGCGTATTGATCCGCTCGTTGATCCGGGTGTTCTTGATGATGCCCAGATCGACGTTCGTAATGCCCTTGGCCCGCAGAATGTTGCGGCCCGAGTTGCCGACGCCCTGCGCCGCCGTAACGCCCTGGAACAGACGGCCCGCGCCGCCCAGTTCGCGCGTTAGGCGGAAGAGCCGTTCCACCGTCAGGCGCGACAGATCGAGACCCGCGCCTTCCGGCGTGATGTTCGGCCGGATCGCGACGCCGACCAGGCCCGAGATTCCCGCCAAACGCCCGCCCGGATCGGAGCCGTTCAGCACCGTGAACGCCGCGCCCGATTGCAGCGTAACGAACGGCGAAAGCTGCCAGCCGCCGATCAGCCGTCCGGCGAAGCCCTTTTGATCGCGCATGAACGGCAGTTCCCAAACGCCGTTGGCGGTGAAGCGGTGCGGACGGTCGAAGCTCGAACGGCCGCGGTCCGCGTTGCGATTGAAGCTATCCTGCGCGACGGCCACTTCGCCCACCGACGAGTTGAACACTTCCGAGGCGTTGTCGATGAACGTGCTCCACGTGTAATGCGCGCCCATGGCGAAGTTGCGCGAGAGGCGCTTCTCGATCGTCGTCTGCCACGAATGGTAGATCGACGACGCGCAGTTGCAGCGATTGCGGATTACGCCGAAATTTGTGTCCACGCGGCGCGCGGGCGCGGAGCCTGGCACGATCGGATTCTCGTCGATCGTCTGGAACAGGCCGCTGCCCTTAGTCCCCACCCAGCCCGTCGTGAACGCCCAGTCCCGAGCCAGTTCGCGCTGAATCTGGAAGCTGAACTGCTCCGCCACCGGCGCGTACTGATCGTCGGAAATGACGGTACGGTTGGCGGTGCGCGGATCGGCCGGAACGCCGCTGGTTCGCGCCTGCTGCACCCGCTGATAGGCGTTGGCCGCGCTGCCACCCGAAACGAAGTTCACGGAATTCAGGAACGGAAACGCCGACGCGACGTTCAGGGTGAGATTGAAGAACTGATTGTCGTAGCTGCGGGCGTAGCCGCCGCGCAGTACGGTGTTGTCGGTGACGCGGTAGTTGAAGCCCACGCGCGGCGCGAAATTGTTCTGGTCGCGCTTCGGGATAGAACTGAGCCGGAACGCCTGATTGCCGCCCGCCGCCGCCACGATCCGATCGCTGATCGGCAGCAGTTGATCGAGCGGCGGAGCCGGCGATTCGTACCGCACGCCGTAGGTTAGCGTGAAGCGCCGCGTCATGCGCCATTCGTCCTGCCAGAAGCCGTAGTAGTCGTACCCCTTGAACGGCCAGATCACGCCGCCGCCGGGCAGCGTGGCGTTGATCGTCGCCACCGTGCCGATGTCGTCGTGCATCGCCTGCAGCGTCGGATACTCGATGCGCCCGCGCGAGGTCGGACCGAAGAAGCTGACGATATCGACGCGCCGGAAATCGAACCCGAACTTCATCGAGTGCTTGCCCAAGACGACGCCCGTGGTGTTCTGAATCTGGTACGTGTTGTTGCGACGGAACTGCGGCAGGTTCACCGCCAAGCCGATCGCCGTGCGCGAGGCCGCCGCGTTAAAGCCCAGCAGCCCCAGATCGCGAACCTCGATCGACGGAATGTTCTCCGACGCCGGATTCTCCGCGTTGCTCTCCGATTCGTAGCGCTGATACGACGTGCGGAACTCGTTGTAGACCCTCGCGCCGGGCGTCCAGTTCCAGCTCATCGTCGCCGAATGGCTGCGCAGCGGATTCACCGTCAGGTAGCCGGGCGGCGTCACTTGGCTGCCCGCGCCCGACGAGAAATCGTCGAGGATCATGTAGCGGCCCGTGATCAAGTGCTTGTCGTTGAAGCGATGATCGAACCGTCCCGTGCCCTGCCAGTTGTTCTGCAGAATATTGCCCGAGCCCGTAATCGAACCCACCGGTACGGCGAACGTCTGCCCGCCCGAAGTCAGCGGCACCGTCACGCCCGTCGCCTGCTGCGCGGCGGGCAGATAGTCGAGCAGCGCCTGCAATTGCGGACGCCCCGCCGTAAAGCGGCCGATGATCTGCCGTCCGGCGTCCGTCGGCGCGCCGTTCAACGTCGTGCCGAAGCCCAACTGCCGATCCGTCCAACGCTGCAGCGACGCGAAAAAGAACGTTTTGTTCTTGATCACCGGACCGCCTACCGTGCCGCCGAACTGATGCTCCACACGGAACGGCACCTTCGTCACGCGCGCGTTCGCTTCGAGGTTCGACAGCGTGTTCAGCCGGTTGCCGTTGTAAAACCAGAACGCCGAGCCGTGAAAGTCGTTCGTCCCCTGCTTGGTCACGATCGACACGATCGAGCCGCCCGCGCGCCCGTATTCCGGCAAAAACTGGCTGGTGATGATGCGCACCTCGGCGACGATATCCGGGTTGTTGATCGATTGCTGATTGCCTGTCACGGACGGGTCGTTCGAATCCTGACCGTCGATCATGAAGTTGTTCGACCGGGTCCGCATACCGTTCACCGCGAAGTTCACGCCGCCGTTGGCGAACGCCGACTGCCCGGAACTGAGCTGATTCACGCCCGGAATCGACAGCGCGAGGTTCAGGATGTTGCGGTTCGGCGCGAGCGGCAGTTCGGACACGCGCTTCGATTCGAACGCGGTCGACACTTCGGCGTTCGACGTGTTGATCTGCGTCGCGTCCGCCGAAACCGTCACCACTTCGCTAACCCCCGATACCGAAAGCTTTACCTGCAAATCGGCGTTCTGATTCAGGCGCAGCACGATCGGCCCCTGCACGTACTTCGCGAACCCGGCTTTCTCGATGGTCACCTCGAAGTTGCCCGGCTGCAGTTGGCGGAACCGGAACGCTCCGGCGTCGGTGGTCGTGGTTTCGAGCAGCGCGCCCGTGTCCAGGCTACGGGCCGAAACTTTCGCCGCGCCCACGGCGGCGCCCGTACCGTCGGTCACGGTACCCAAAATCTCGGAGTAAACGGATTGCGCGGACAAAGGCAACGAGGAGCAAGCCGCAAAGAACAGAGCGAACGCGGAAAAGCGTTTCACATCGACCCCCAACAACGGAAAATCAGCCGCCTGAAGCGGTCCTTTATGTATGTAGTGTTACCGGACCTTAGCCACCACGTCAAGGGGGGAAATAGATTTGTCTTGCCGCTCGATTACACTTCCACGGCGGTGCGCGACGGCTCGGAGTCCCCCAAACCGGCGGCGGACTGCGTGTCGAAGAACCCGTAAAGCGCCGGAACGACCACCAGCGTCAGCAGCGTCGAGGAGATCAATCCGCCGATGACGACGATGGCGAGCGGGCGTTGCACTTCGGATCCCGGTCCCGTGGCGAACAAAAAGGGAACCAGCCCCAGGGCCGCGACGGTAGCGGTCATCATCACCGGCCGGAACCGCAGTTGCGCTCCCTCGATGATCGCTTCCATGCGCGACATGCCGCGCTCGCGCAATCCGCGAATGTAGGACACCAGCACCACGCCGTTCAGCACCGCGATGCCCCACAGCGCGATAAAGCCCACCGAAGCCGGAACCGAGAGGTATTCGCCCGAAAAGTAGAGCGCCGCCACGCCGCCGATCGAGGCGAAGGGCAGCACTAGAATGATCAGCGCCGCGAAACGAACCGAGCGGAACAGCATAAACAGCAGAAAGAAAATCGCGCCGATGGTGATCGGCACGATGATCGTCAGGTGCTTGCGGGCGCGCTCCATATTCTCGAACTGCCCGCCCCACTCGAAAAAGTACCCGGGCGGTAACTTCACCTGCTGCGCGACGACCTTTTGCAGTTCCGCCACGTATCCGCCTAGGTCGCGGCCCTGCACGTTCAGGCCGACGATCAGCCGCCGCTTGCCGGTCTCGCGCTTGATCTGCGAAGCGCCCTCCACCGTGGCGATCTTGGCGACGCTCGACAGCGGCACCTGCGCGCCCCCCGGCGCGTTCAAGAGAATGCCGCGCAGATCGGCGGCGCTATCGCGGTACTGCTCCGGCAGACGCACGACCGCCTGAAACCGGCGCTCGCCCTCGTAAATCTCGGTAACCACTTTGCCGCCGACGGCCGCCTCGATCGAATCGTTCACGTCCGAGGCGTTCAGCCCGAACCGCGCGATCGCCTGCCGGTCGATCGAGATGGCAAGATTCTGCTGCCCGACGACGCGGTCTACCTTGATGTCGGCCGTCCCCTGGATCGTCCCCGCCGCGCGCGCCACTTCGTTGCCCTTGTCGATCAGCGTTTTCAGATCGTCGCCGAAAATCTTCACCGCGATGTCGGCGCGCGCCCCCGTCACCATTTCGTCGACGCGATCCGAGATCGGCTGCGCCATCACCAGATTCACGCCCGGCAGTTTGTCGAGACGCTTGCGCACTTCGTCCGCGATCCGGTCCTGCGGCCACTCCTTACGCTGGTCGTAAGGCGTCAAAGGCACCAGCATGTCCGACTCGTTGTATCCCGCCGGATCGACGGGCGACTCGCCGCGCCCCAGCCGCGAAACCGGCGTCTTGATCCCCGGGATGTCCATCACCAGCCGGTGCGCTTCGAGTTCCATCTTCAGCGACTCTTCGAGCGAAATGTTCGGCACGCGGTCCGCGTTCGGCGAAAGCGTCCCTTCTTTCATCTCCGGAATAAACGACGTGCCGAGATACGGAAACAGGCTCATCGTCGCGGCGAACACCACCAGCGCCGCCGCGATCGTCGCCACCCGATGCGTCGTCGCCCAGCGCAGCATCGCCACGTAGGGCCGCTTCAACATGCGCACGAAAAACGTGTCGTGCTCGCCGCCGCCCTTCAGCAAGTACGACGACAGCACCGGCGACAGCGTCAGCGACAGCACCAGCGAAATGGCGAGCGCGATGGCGATCGTGTACGCCAGCGGCGCGAACATCTTGCCTTCCATCCCCTCGAGCGTCATCAGCGGCAGAAACACCAAAATGATGATCGAGATGCCGAACACCACCGGCGTCGCGACTTCGAGCACCGCCTCGCCGATCAGCTTGAGTTTGTCCTTCGCCGTCATCGCGCCGCGTACGTGACCCAGCCGCGCGAACACGTTCTCCACCACCACCACCGACCCGTCCACCATCAACCCGATCGCGATCGCCAGGCCGCCCAGCGACATCAGGTTCGCCGACATCCCGTAGTAGTTCATGACCAGAAACGTCAGCGCGGGCGTCAAAATCAACGTCGCCGTGACGATCACGCTCGACCGTAAGTCGCCCAGAAACAGGAACAGCACCACCACCACCAGCACGATGCCTTCGAGCAGCACCTTACTTACCGTCGCCAGCGCCGCGTCCACTAACTCCGAGCGGTCGTAAAACGGAACCACCTTCAGACCGTCCGGCAGCATGTTCTTCGAATTGATTTCCTCGACCCGCGCCTTCACCGTCTCGACGATCTGTTTCGCGTTGCCCGAGGCGATCATCATCACGATGCCGCCCACGCACTCCGTGTAACCGCCCTTGATCATCGCGCCGTACCGCACTTCCTCGCCGATCTTCACCTCCGCCACGTCCTTGATCGTCACCGGCGTCGCGCCCACTTCCTTCAGCACCACCGCGCGAATATCGTCCAGATTCTCGATCAGGCCCAGCCCGCGCACCAGGTAAAATTCCGGTCCGCGCGGCAGAATCCCGCCGCTCGAATTGGCGTTGTTGCGCGCCAGCGCCTGATCGACGTCGTGGATCGTGACGCCGTAGTAGCGCATCTTGATCGGGTCCACCAGCACCTGGTATTGCTTGACGTAGCCGCCCGTCGAATTGATCTCGGCGACTCCCGGAATCGAACGCAGCAACGGGCGTAGCACCCAATCCTGCACGATCCGCCGCTCCACCAGTTCCTCTTTGGTCAACTCGCGCTTGCCGTCGTTCGGACTCTCGATCGTGTACTGGTACACCTCGCTGAGCGCCGTCGAAACGGGGCCCAACACCGGATTGATGCCTTCGGGCAGACGGCTGCGCACTTCGCTCATGCGCTCCGTCACCAGTTGCCGCGCGAAGTACACCGGCGTCGAATCGGTGAACACCAGCGTCACGATCGACAACCCCGGCTCGTTCTGCGAGCGTAGCTCGGTAAGTCCCGGCAAGCCCGTCATGCCGATCTCGACCGGCACCGTGACGATGCGCTCCACTTCGTCGGGCGACCGCCCCGGAACTTCCGTCGCCACCTGCACCTGAATATTGGTGACGTCGGGAAACGCGTCGACGGCCAGCTTACGCGTGGCGTCGAGCCCGAATCCCAGCGCGATCAGCGCCAGCGCCACGATCACGATGCGCTGTTCGAGCGAACCGCGCACCAGCGCCCGAATCACGCTACGATCCCTCGCCGCGCAAGCTGCGCCGCCGCCGTTCGTTGTTCAAATGGAACGCGCCGTCCACCACGATCCGCTCGCCCGGCTTCACGCCTTCGAGCAGCACCCGCTTGCCGCCGTGCTCCGGCCCCAGTTTCACTTCCCGCAGCACGAACGTCTCCGCGTCGCGCTCGACGAACAGGCAATCGCTATCGCCCTCGCGCACCACTCCCGCCAGCGGCACCACCTGGCGACGCTCCGTGTGCTCGCGAATGGTCATCGTCGCGAGCATCGCCGGCTTCAGCGACTTGTCGCGGTTTGGCACGTCCATGCGTACCCGCACGGTCCGCGTCTCCGGATTCACCGTCGCGCTGACGAAGGCGAGCTTGCCCGTAATCGTGCGCCCCGGCAGCGCCGCCAGTTGCGCCTCGACGCTCTGCCCCGCGCGCAAGTTCCCCGAACTCTGCTCCGGCACGTCCGCCACCAGCCACACGTGCGACAAGTCGGCGATCTCGTACACCGTGTCGGCGGGCTCCACCACCTGCCCCATCGCCACGCGCCGCTCCATCACCGTGCCTTCCATGCCCGCCATCACGCGCGACACCGAGTTCATCTGTCGCGTGCGCCGCAATTCCTCGATCGCCTCGGGCGGCATCCCCAGCAGTTGTAAATGATCGCGCGCCGCGTCCACTTCCGCGCTCGCCTCGGAGAGTTCCGCTTCGCGCCGCTGCAATTCCGCCGCGCCGATCACGTCGGACTTCAGCAGCACCTGCGCTCGTTCGACCGCCCGTTGCGCCACTTGCTTATGCGAGATCGCCTTGAGCAGTTCCAGTTGCGCGTCCGACAATCCCGGACTGATCAGCGTCGCCAGTACCTGCCCGCGATGCACTTCCTCGCCCTCGCGCGCCCCCAGCGTCGCGATGCGTCCCATCACCGGAGCGCCCACGCGCGTAATGCGCGTATCGTCCACCTCGACGCGCGCCGCCACCGTGAAACTCGCGTCCACCGCCGCCCACGCCGGTTCGCCGGTCTTGATCCGTTCCCGTAAGCCCGCGTCGGTCTTGATCACCGAAGGATCCGTCGTCGGCGATTCCGTCGTAGCGGCCGCCACCGGTTGTCCGGGCTTCGCGCCGCAACCGGCCGTCGTCAGAACCGAGGCCAAAGCCAGCGCGCACGCCGTCACCGTAATCGGCTTCTTCACGGTATCCTCCTTGGCTCGACCGCCCGCACTTCGTCCAGATCCACCAGCGCCGCTTGCCGGTCGAACTGCGTGTTCAATAAATCGAGGCGCACGGTGCGCAGCACGCGCTGCGCGTCCAGCACTTCGAGAATCCCCCGCTCGCCCAAACGGTACGCCGTCTCCGCCGCCCGCAAACCCTCTTCGGCTTCGCGTAGCAACCCTTGCTCGAACGCCAAAAGCTGCGTCGTGGCCACCTGATACCGTTCGTAGGCGCCGCCCAGCGCCGCGAGCAATAGCAACTCGTTGCTCTCCGCCAGCGCGCTTACCTGCCGCGTCTGCGCCACCGCTTCCGCGATCGGACCCTCGCGCCGGTTCCAGAACGGCAACGGGATGTTGATGCCCGCGCGATAGATCGGTACGTCCGGCGGACGGTCCACTTCGACGACCAGCGACGGCTGCGGCCGCCGCAGCGCCGTCTCGTACGTCACTCGCGCCTCCGCGCGTCGCACCTCGGAGCGCGAAAGCAACAGCGCCGGATGCCGCGCCCGAACCTCCTCGCGCAACGTCTCGATCGGCGGCAGCGTCACCGCCGGGTCCAGCGCGCCGTCGAGACTCAAATCCGCGTCCACCGTCGAACCGATGGCCGCCCGCAATTGCGATAGCGCCGCCACGTACTGCAATCGCGCGCTGTTGGCCGCCGTCCGCGCCGTCGCCACCTCCGCGTCCGCGCGATACAGTTCGAGTCGTCCCGCCTCGCCGACATCCACCCGCACCTGCAACCGCCGGCGGAAATCCTCCACCAGCCGCAAATTGTCCGTCAGAATCGCGATCTCTTCCCGCCGCCGCAGCGCTTGAAAGAAAGTCCGCCGCACCGCCGAAACCACGGCCAACCGAGTGCCCCGCAGGGCGAGTTCGCTCGATTCCCGCCCCCGCTCGGCCAGCGCCGTCCGCGCCGGGCGCAACCCGCCTAACTCGAGCGGCTGCGAGAACACGTAGGCGTTGAAAAATCCGCTCACGTTGCCCGGCACGCGGAACGTCTGTCCGCCCGCCCTCGCTCCGAATTCCGGATTCGGATACGCGAGCGCCGTCGTGATGCCCGCCCTCGCCACGTCGATTTGCGCCGCCCCCGCGCGTAGCTGCGGATGATACTCGACGGCGAGCGACAACGCTTGATCCAGCGTCAGCGTCGCTCCGTTCGCGGCTATAGCTAAAGCCAAAGCGCACGCCCCTCGGCGTAAGCGGTAGAGCTGCATGGAATGGTAGTTAAAGAGCCTTAATTATAACGGACTGCGCCCGGCGAATGGCGTCGGGGATTCCTACGCCGTCGAAATAGTTGCCCGCTAGCGACAACCCCGAGTGCTTCGCCGTCGCGCGCTCGACGGCTTCGATCCGGGCGGCGTGGCCCAGGGTGTACTGCGGCATCGACCGCGGCCATCGATACATCGCCGCCGTCAAGCCCGCCGTAATCCCCATCGTCTCACGAAGGTCCTCGGCGACGCCGGTTAAGATTTCTTCTTGTGGGGCGGAACACCAAGCCTCGCCCCCGAGAAACGCTCGCAGGTTGGCGTGCGTGTCCGGCGCGCGATCCGGAAACTTCCGGTCGGACCATGTGCACGCCGAAATCGCCTTCCGCTCCGCCCGCGGCACGAGAAACCCGAACCCGTCGCGAGGGTGCGGGACGGCGTTCGCCGGCGCGGCGAATCCCACCGTCACCGCGCTCGAATACTCGATGGAGGAGAGTTCGGCGGCGAGTTCCGCGTCGAACGGCGCGATCAACGGCGCGGCCTCCCACGCGCGGACGGCCAAAATCAGGCGATCGCCTTCGATCCACCCTCCGTTTACCCGCGCGCGCCATCCGGGCTCGATCTCCTCGACCTCGCCCACAACGCATCGCCCCCCGAATCGTTCTTGGAGCGCCGTGATCAGCGATCCCATCCCCCGTCGCAGGGACAGGAACAGCGGACCGCCGTTCTCTTTCTTCTCGATGGCCAAGCCTCGCGACACGCTGCCGTAGCGCCGTTCGAGTTCCACGAAGCGCGGCAGCGCGCGATCGACGCTCAGGCGCTCGATGTCGCCCCCGAACACGCCGGTCAGCAGCGGCTCGGCGAACGTCTCGACGAACTCCTCGCCCCAGTGATCGCGCACGAACTCACCGACCGAGCGTTCCGGCCGTTCGCCCGCAGGATATCCGCCCGCCGGATAATCGAGTTCCTCCCGCGCGCGCCGCTTTCCGGCGTCGCTCACCAGTTCCGACCGGTCGAGCGCCTCGAAATCCACCGGCGCCATCAGCGTCATGCCCTCGGGCATCGGGATCAGCCGGCCGCGCTTCCAGAGGTAGGTTTTCCGCTCGCGGTCGTTCGAGGCGACGAGTTCGCCCGCAAGGCCAACCTCCTCTATGAGTTGCCGCGCGGCGGGTTTGGCCGCGAGAAAGCTGTCCGGCCCCGCCTCGATCAGGCATTCGTCGCGGAATTCGGTGCGGATCAGCCCGCCTAGCGAGCGCTCTCGCTCGATCAGCGTCACCCCATGCCCCGCCTTTTGAGCGTAGTAGGCCGCCGAAAGCCCCGAAATCCCCCCGCCGACGACGATTACGCGCGCCAAACGTTATCTTAGCTTCGGGAGCGATGATGCATGTGATGCTACCCTGAAAGCATCATGAGCGTCAGGACCACGGTAACTCTCGACGACGACGTTTATACTCGCCTGCACCAGCGAAGCCGCGAGCGAGGGCGATCGTTCAAAGAGACGCTGAACGAAACGGTCCGCGACGGCCTGCTCGAAAGGCCGAAGCCCGAACCGTTTGTCGTAGTGCCCCACGATCTCGGGCTTCCCGTCGTCCCCAGCCACAAGACCGAGGACTTTTTCGACGCTTTGGAGGGGCCGAACCGCAAGTGGTGATTCCCGACGTCAACATTTTGCTCTACGCGAACGACCGTTCGGCGCCCCATCACGCGGCGTCCCGGCTATGGCTGGATCGAGCTTTTTCGGGCCGGGAGCGGGTCGGGCTCACTTGGATCGTCTTGTGGGCCTATGTCAGGATTTCGACGAACGCTTCGCTGCCGAACCCTCTGCCGGCATCCCGAGCCGTCGGCGACGCAGCCGCTTGGATGCGGCACCCCAACGCGGGCCTCGCCGCTCCCGGTCCAACGCACTTCGAGATACTCGAAGAGTTGATGCGGCTCGGCGGAGTTTCGGGAGGCCGTACGACCGACGCCGTACTCGCGGCGATCGCCGTCGAGCATGGCGCCACTTTGGTGTCGGCGGACCGCGATTTCGCTCGCTTCACGCCTCGTCTGCGTTGGATCGACCCGCTTACGGCCTAAACTCGCGCACCATCTGTACGCACGCCCGGACGGCGTCCACCGGAGTCTCGGGCAGAATCCCGTGACCCAGATTGAAGATGTGCCCCGGCCGCGTCCCCGTACGCCGCAGCAGTTCCCAAACCTTCGCCCGCAATTCCGGCAGCGGCGCGAACAACGCCGCCGGGTCGAGATTTCCCTGCACCGCCGACCGGTAGCTGATATCCATCCACGCCTGATCGATGTTGATCCGCCAATCGACGCCCATCACGTCGCCGCCCGCCGCGTGCAGTTCCTTGAAGAACCCCGCGACGCCCGTCCCGAAGTGGATCACCGGCACTTGCGACGACCGGATGCGCTCGATCAGCGCCCGCGAATACGGCGCGACAAACCGGACGTAGTCGTCGGGCCCGAGAGCGCCCACCCAGCTATCGAACACCTGGATCGCCTTCGCTCCCGACGCCACTTGCATCTGCGCGAACGGTCCCAGCACGTCCACCAGTTTGCCCATCAGCCGCCGCCACAACGTCTCGTTGCGGTACATCATCTGCTTCGTCCGCAGGAACGTGCGCGACGGTCCGCCCTCGATCATGTAACTGGCGAGTGTAAACGGCGCGCCCACGAACCCGATCACCGGCACCCGCCCGTCGAGCGCGCGATTCACCGCCTGGATCGACTCGCCGACATAGCCCAGATCGTCCGTGTTCGAAATCGACAGCGAATCGATGTCGGTTGAGTTCTCGATCGGGTTCGAGATACTCGGCCCCTCGCCCGCCACGAACTTCAGCTTCAAACCCATCGGCTCGACGGGCAAAAGCAGGTCGGCGAAGATGATCGCCGCGTCCACGTCGAGAATTTCGACCGGTTGCAGCGTCACTTGCGCGGCGAGGTCCGGGCGTTTACAGATGTCGAGGATGCCGTTCTTCGCCCGGATCTCCCGGTATTGCTTCAGATAGCGGCCCGCCTGGCGCATAAACCAGACCGGGCGCGCGTCCGTGGGACGGCGGCGGCAAGCGTCTAAAAAGCGGCTATTCATTGGGACATGCCCCGGGGGGAAAGCCACCCGCAACTAAGTTCTTTTTTGTCATCGCAAATGTAGGCCCGCATTCCCGCGGGCTGGTACTTGGCCGCCCAATCGCGGCCCCAATTCTGGTCGTTGACGTAGAGGGGCTTCGTCCACGCCTCGCTGTCGAGCGCTTTGGGCGCCGTCACCGAGACCTGCAACCTCCCCTTCGACGCCGGATATCCCGTGCGCGGATCCATGATGTGGCTGTAAAGCTTGCCCTCGGCCCGGAAAAACTTCTCCTGCGAACCCGACGTGGACATCGACAAGTCCTTGAGAAACAACTCGTGTACGGTGGTTTCGCCGCCGCGCGGATGGCGTATCTTCACTCGCCAGCCTCGGGGTTCGCTGGGCGGCGCCCCTAACCCGTACATACTACTGCCCGACGCCGAAAGGAACGCCGAGCGAATTCCCCCGGCTTTCAAAACGTCCATCATCCGGTCGACGGCATAGCCCTTACCGATTCCGCCCGGGTCGATCTCCATGCCCGGTTTCGCGAAGCGGACGGTGCGCGCGGCGGAGTCGAGAATCAGCGCCGTGTAGCCGATGCGCGCCAACGCCTCTCGAACTTCGCCGCGATGCGGCAGTTTGCCCGAACCCTTGTAGAAACCCCAAGTCTTCATCAGCGGACCGACGGTGATATCGAACGCTCCCTCGCCCGCCCGGCTAAATCGTTGACAGGCTTCGAGTAAGTGGAATAATTCGGCGGAAACGGCCACCGCTTCCCGGCCCGCCTGGCGGTTCACCCGCGACCATTCGCTCGACGGTTTGTAATTCGAAAGCAACCCGTCCAGACGTACCGCCTCCTCGAGAGCCATACCTACCGCCGCTTCGAGACGCGTCCGGTCGGCTCCATAGGCGACGACCGTGAAGGTGCCACCCATCGCGTCGCGGCTCGCCTCGAACCGCAAGGGCGAATCCGCGCGCGCCAAACCCGCCGGAAACAACAAAACTAGCACAAATTGTTTCATTTAGCGGGACTTTTTTGGGCGGAAGCCTCGTCGCGAGGACGTCCGCGCCGGGCCCGTTTCAGCAACTCCGCGACCCGTGCGGGCGAGGAAATTTGGGTGGCCGATTCGAACTTCAGATCGGGCACGCGAAACAGATCGAGCCGCGCGGCGAGTTCCCGCCGCAGAAAACCGCGTGCGTGTTCGAGGGCCTCAAGCGATTGAGGATCGGAGGCTTCCACGCGCACGATCGCTTTCCGCCCGTCGGGAGCGAGTTCGATCGCGGGAATATCCACCGGGCCGACGCGCGGGTCTTCCAGCTCGAAATTGATCAGTTCGTACAGCTCTTCCCGGAGCGCGGTGGAGAGCCGTTCCGCGCGGTGAGGGTCCATACTTCTAATTTGCTACAACGGCGCGGGAATTCCTAGTGCAAGCCGGTTTCGACCACATGCACCTGCCGGGTACGGTCGCGCGAGTCGAAAGCGTCCACGCAGATTTGGCGCAGGTCGGCGCGCCAGCGGGGGTGCAGGTCGCAGCGGAGGTCGCCGCCCAGAAAACGAGGCTCGAACATCGGAAAACGGGCCAATTCCCGCCCCTTTTGGGTACTTAATTGGTACATAAAGAGCCGTTTTTCGACCGTTAAGGGCACATTTTGGTCAGTTACGAGCCAGTTTTCGTCGCGGGCGAAGCTGCAATGGCCGTCGCCCGAGAGAAATCCGTCGCCAATCACCCGGTAGTCGGTTTGGCCGTCCGTAAAGAGCACGTGACGAACTTTACCGTCCACCCGGAACGTCGCCATGATTTCCCGGTCGTTACGCCACTCGAAATGCGAAACGCCTTTGCCGAACGGGACGACCTCGCGTACGTCTCGGCCGTCGAGATCGGAGGTAAACATCGCCGATTCCAGGCGCTTACCGCCGTCGGGAAGCGGTTCCCAGCAGCGGGCGAGGAAGAAGAAACGCGTGTCGTTCTTATTGAAAACAGTGTGGTTAAACCACATCGCGCGAGTCTTTAACTCCGGATGTTTCGGCACGAGACGCTCGTAAATTTGCCGGATCGAGACGACCAGTTTCGACTTGCCGGTCTCGAGGTCCATTAGAAAGACGCCGTCGTTGTCGGGATGATCGGCGTTCGGGTTGGGATCGACCGCGCCGACATAGCCGACCACCGGGCGCAACCGCGTCAGCCGACCGTAAGTCAAACAAACGGCGTGTCTTCCGTTATGCGAAACACCGTTGATGGCGCGCGGCAAGACGCGTCGGTCTCCTCTCGAAAGATCGTAAGCGGCCGAGACGATTCGGTCGCCGTCGCGCTCGTTGAACAGGATCTCGGTTTCCGGTTTCAGCGGATTCCAGTGCAGCATCGCGCCTTGCTGAAAATTCCAGGCGCGCGTTTCGGCGACGCGTTCCGCTTTCCCGGTGACGGTGTCCACCACCACGACGCCCGCCGCCTCTTCGGGCCGGGGCAAGTGGTCCTGGAAGTCCGATTCGAGACACACCAGTTTTTTCAACGACTGGTTCCACGGGCTGATGCCGTAGTAGCCGAAAAAATGGTGTTTGGGACCCTGGGTGAGCGCCCGCGCGGGCGATTTAAGCGCAGCCAGGGGGGCGGCGAGCGGGGTAGCAAGGAAGTGTCGTCGGAGCATGCTCCCGCGATTTTATCGACGGATGGGCGATTTGTGGAACTCGGCGGGCCATAATAGTCGCCTAGGAGAAGGAAATTGGACGGTATCTTTGTGACGGCCTGGGGCTCGGGCGTGCCGGTAATTCTCGTGCACGGCTCGCTGGCGACGGGCGCCGAGGAATGGGACGCGCAGCGGGCGCTGGCCGACGAAGGTGGGTTCCGCCTGGTCGTGCCGGACCGGCGCGGTTACGGGCGAAGCGCGGCGGCGAAGGGCGAGGATTTCCTGCGCGACGCCGAGGACATCGTCGACCTGATGGGCGATGGCGCGCATCTGGTGGGTCACTCCTACGGCGGATTGGGCGTGCTGTTCGCGGCGGCCCGGCGTCCGGAGGCGACATTGTCGCTGGCGGTGCTTGAGCCCCCCGCGCTGGCGCTGGGACAAAGCCATCCGGGCGCGCGGCGGCTGCTCGACGAGGTGCGAGGGATCTGGAGTCGAGATCTTCCGGACGAAGAATGGGTGGCTCTTTTCCTGCGCGCGGTGGGGAGCGATCCCGGTTCGCTGCCGCCCGCGGTGCTGGCCGCCATGGGACCGACGATCCCGCTGCTGCGGCGCGGAAGGCCGCCTTGGGAGGCGGCTTTGCCGATCGCGGAACTGGCGCGGGCTCCGTTTCCCAAGCTGGTCGTTTCGGGCGGCCACCACGAGGGATTCGAGGCGATCTGCGACGACCTCGGCGAGAAGATCGGGGCGTCCCGCGCGGTCGTCGCGGGCGCGGGGCACGAAGTTCAGTTCGCGGGACCGGCGATCGACGAAGCGCTGCTGGCGCTGTGGCGGTCCGCGCGTTAGGGCGCGGCGCTATTCTGTGTGCATGCACACAAGCAAGCGAAAAACGCCGCCCACGGAGAAACGCGTCCATCTGAACGCCCGCATTCCCGAGCGGCTGGATCGCGAGCTGGCGTTGTATGTCGCGCGCCATCGCACGAAGAAGCAGGAAGCGGTGACCCTGGCGCTACAGCGGTTTTTGGCCGAGCCGGGGAACGAGCCGCCGAGCCGGAAGACTCGCGTCGAGTTCCCCTTGATCCGCTCCCGGGGCGGTCCGCCGGTACGCGTTTTCACGGGAAAGGAGATCGACGAAATGCTGTTCGGCCAATGACCTATCTCGTCGATGTGAACGTGTGGCTGGCGCTCGCGGTCGAAGGTCATGTCCATCACGCGGTGGCCAAGGAGTGGTTTAGCGGCCTCGCGAGCGGCGAAGCCCGGTGGTGTTCGCTTAGCGAATTATCCTTTCTGCGGCTCTCGACGAACCGCGCCGCTCTAGGCCGTTCGGTCGTAACGCCTCGGGCGGCATGGGAACTGCTGCAAACCTTGTTGTCCGACGAACGCGTCCGCGAAGTTCGGGAGCCCGACGGCCTCCTGCCGAAAATGCGCGACTTCACCGCCCCGGCCCGAGAAATGTCGGGTAGTTCCTGGACCGACGCCTATCTCGCGGCGTTCGCGGCGGCGTGTGGATACACGCTGGCGACGTTCGACAAACGGATCGGGAAGCGCTACCCGTTGAGGGTCGAGGCGATCGCTTAACTCAACCAATCGAGGGTCGCGCTTTGAAGAAACGGGCCAAGGAACAGCGCCGCGTCCTTCTCTACCGCGTCGAACAGACCTTCGAGATACGCCCGGTCGGCGGACACGGCGGCGACCGAGAGCGTCGCGCGCGTCCACAGTTCTTGGTCGTCCGTTTCGGCGACGCTCACGTTGAACTTGTGCGCGAGCCGGTCGCGCAATCCCTTGACGTAATGCCGCTTGTCCTTGAGCGAACGCGCCTCGGTCAGATGCAATTCGAGCGTCAGCAGACCGACCGCGGGCACGTTACTGCAAGGTCAGTTGCGCGACCTTCTCGGTGACGAACGCCTCGATGACGTCGCCGGTTTTGATGTCCTGGTAGTTGACGATCGAGACGCCGCACTCGAAGCCTTGTTTGACTTCCGAGGCGTCGTTCTTGAATCGCTTGAGCGCGTCCACCTTGCCGGTGAACATGACGACGTTGTCGCGCAGCAGGCGTACTTCGCTCTGCCGGGTGATGAAGCCGTCCTGCACGTAGCAGCCGGCGACAGTGCCGATCTTGGTGATGCGGAACACCTCGCGCACTTCGAGCCGCCCTTGGAACGTCTCCTTGAACACCGGTTCGAGCAAGCCGACCATCGCGCGCTTAATCTCGTCGACCATCTCGTAGATGATCGTGTGCAGGCGGATGTCGATCTTCTCCTTCTCCGCCATTTCGGTGGCCTTACGCTCGGGCCGGACGTTGAAGCCGATGATGACCGCCTCGGACGCCGCCGCGAGCAGCACGTCCGCCTCGGTGATCGCGCCGACGCCGGTGCGCAGCACGCGAATTCTCACCTTCTCGGTGGACAGCTTTTCGAGCGTGTCGCCCACGACTTCCGCCGAGCCGCCCACGTCGGCCTTGATGATGACGTTGAGTTCCTTCGACTCGCCGTCCTTCATCGCCTGCGCGAGCACGTCGAGGCCGACGCGCGAGCCTTTAGCCATCTGGATGTCGCGAGCCTTCTGCTCGCGGAATTCGACGATCTGCCGGGCCTTGCCGGTATCGACCACCACCTGGAACTGATCGCCGATTTCGGGCAACTGATCCATGCCCAGCACTTCGACCGGAGTCGAAGGTTCCGCCTGCCGGATTTGCCCACCGCGGTCGTCGTACATGGCGCGCACTTTACCGAAGACCGAGCCGCAGATGAAGAAATCGCCGACCTTGAGCGTGCCGTTGCGCACGAGCACCGTCGCCACCGGGCCGCGGCCTTTGTCCAGTTGCGCTTCGAGTACGTTGCCGATGGCCGGACGGGTGGGATTGGCCTTGAGGTTGCCCATCTCGGTGACCAGCAGAATCATTTCGAGCAGCGTGTCGAGATTGGTGCGAGCTTTCGCGGAGACGGGCACCATGACGGTGTCGCCGCCCCAATCCTCGGCCAGCAGACCGCGGTCGGCGAGTTGCTGCTTAATGCGGTCGGGCTGTGCGTCGGGCTTGTCGATCTTGTTGATGGCGACGATAATCGGAACCTTCGCCGCGCGGGCGTGGTCGATGGCTTCGAGCGTCTGGGGCATGACGCCGTCGTCGGCCCCGACGACCAGGATGACGATGTCGGTGACCTTCGCGCCGCGGGCGCGCATACGAGTAAACGCTTCGTGGCCGGGGGTGTCGATAAAGACGATGCGCCGGTCGTTTTTCGTCACCGAGTAAGCGCCGATGTGCTGCGTGATGCCGCCCGCTTCGCCCGCCGCGACGTTGGCCTCGCGGATGGCGTCGAGCAACGACGTTTTTCCGTGATCGACGTGGCCCATGATGGTGACCACCGGCGCGCGGGGCACCTGATCGCCCGAGGATTCGGCCATTTCGAGATCCCAACTCGCCTCTTCCTCGTAGCTCATCTGGTTGGCGACGGCGGAGAAATCGCGGGCCAACTCTTCGGCGAGTTTGAGGTCCAGGTGCTGGTTGATGGTGGCGAAGATCTTCTTGTCCACCAGCTTCTTGACGACGAGGTTCGACTTGATGCCGAGCTTTTCGGCGAGTTCCTTTACGGTGATGCCTTCGGAGATGGTGATTTCGCGGTTGACGGCGACCACCTGCTCTTCGCGGCGCTGCCGCATGAGCAGCTTACCCTCTTGCTCCTCGCGCTTGCGCTCGGCGGCGGTTTTGGGTTTCGTGGCGTGACGGCGTCCGGCTTCGGTGGGCGGCGCGACCTGGGATTCCGGGCGCAGCGGCGAAGTGGGGTGCATGGGACGGCCGCGTCCCATGGGACCGCGTCCCATACCTCCGCCGGGTCCGGGAGCGCCGGGGCGGGGACCGATGGGTTGTCCGGGACGGATGGGACCGCGGAAGCTGGGCTGTCCGGGCATGGGGCTGGGCGCGGCGGCGGCGGGCCGCAGGGGGGCACCGGGACGAATCGGCGCGCCGGGAGCGGCTCCGACGCGGGATTGCTGACTAATGCGGGCGGCGAGCGCGGGATTCGCGGGAACCACCGGGCGCTGCTGCGGTTGTCCGGCGAGACCGGCGGGGCGCGGAACGCCGTACGTACCGGGGGGCGGCGCGGCGGGCCGAGGCGGCATGGGTTGGCCGGGTCCGGCGGTCAGGGGGGCGCGGGCAGGCGCGGCGGGCGCGCCGGGGGCGACCACGACGGCGGCCGGGGGCGCGGAACGCTGCGCGGCGGGCGGTATCGGGGAAGGCCCGGTGGCTACCGGTCCAGTGGGGCGCGGCGGAAGCGGAATTCGGGGAGTAGACACCGGCGGCGGGGGCGCGGCGGGACGCGGAGAATCCGAGGGAATCGGCTGGCGCGGACCGCTCGGCGAGACCGGGGGCCGGTATGCCGGAGCGGCGGGAGGGCGAGGAATCGCCGGACCCGGCGCGGGCTGGGAAACGGGCACGGGCGGCCGCACGGGCGCCATGGGAGGCCGAACCGCGCCACCGACCGGCGGTTGAATTGGGCTTCCGCCGCCCACGGGAGGCCGGATGGGGAGGACCGGTTTCGAAGCTTCGGATTCCGCCGGTGCGGCGGCTTCCGCTACGGGCGGGGCGGCCGGAGGGGCGACGGGCTCGGACGGTTTCTCGAAGGCCGGTCCGGCGGAGGCGGCGGGTTTCGGCGCTTCCTCGACGCGCGGAGCGGGAGCGGTTTCGGGGGTGGTTTCGACGTCGTCGTACGTCCGGGGCCGGTTCGCCGAGAGGTGGCTCTTGCCGAACCGCACGCGCAGACGTTCCGCGACTTCGACTTCGACCGAGCTTGAGTGCGTCTTCTTCTCGGTGACGCCGAAATCGGGCAACAACTCGATTAAGGCCTTCGAGGGAATCTCGAGTTCCCGAGCCAATTCGTTAATTCGGATCATGCAGTCGGATCGGGGTAATCGCGTTGGCGCAAGTTGGGCATCGCCTTCCGGCAAATCCCGGTTCCCGTCAAAACCTCTCTTTAATCAATGCTTTCTTCAGTTGGCGACTGGTGTGTCGCTCTCCGCCGCGGCGCTCTTCATCGTATCAGATTCTTTGGAGGCTTCCGCCGCCGGAGGGTCGGGTTCGGCCGCCGGAGGATCCGCGGCCAATCCCTCGGACTCCGGCGCTTCCGGCGCCGGGGCTTCGGGTTCCGCCGAGGCGGCCTCGTACTGTCCGTAATAGGCGTTGATCGCGGTGGCCAACGCCTCGACATTTTCCTCGCCCACGCCGGGAACGGCGCCCAACTCTTCGGGAGTGGTCGCGCCCAGCTTCTCGACGGTGCCGATTCCCGCCGCGATGAGAGCGTCGAGTACCGGCTCCTCGACGCCAAAATCCGCCAGCACGGCGACGGGCGCGCCCGCCACTTCGAGCGACGCCATCCGGCTTTCGGCTTCGCGCCGCTTTTCTTCCTCGCTCTTAATGTCGATCTTCCAGCCGAGCAACTTGGCCGCCAAGCGGACGTTTTGGCCCTTCTTGCCGATGGCGAGAGAAAGCTGGCTGTCGTCGACGATGACTTCCATGTGGCGCTCGAGCGGGTCGAGAATCGCCACCCGCGAAATCTTCGCGGGCGAGAGGGCGTGGGTGGCGAACGACGACGGATCGTCGGAGTACTCAATGATGTCGATCTTTTCGTTGCGCAGCTCGCGGATGATCGACTGCACGCGCATGCCCTTCATGCCGACGCAAGCGCCGACGGAATCGACGTCGCGGTCGCGCGACCAGACGGCGATCTTGGTGCGCTCCCCCGCCTCTCGCGCGCAAGCTTTGATGACGACGGTGTTGTCGTAAATCTCGGGCACTTCCTGCTCGAAGAGGCGCATGACCAGTTCCGCCGCCGCGCGGGACACGATCACGCCCGAATTCTTGCCCGTTTTCTCGACGCCGCGAATGGTGCACTTGACGCGGTCGCCCACCTGAAAGCTGTCGAGGCGCGACTGCTCGCGCTTGGGCAGGCGGGCTTCGATCTTGTCGCGGTCGATTTCGACCACCATGTCGAGGCCCTCGAGACGCTTCACGGTGCATTGCACCATCTCGCCGTCGCGGCCGAGAAAGGCTTTGAACACGGTGTCGCGCTCCGCCTCGCGGACCTTCTGCAGGATCACCTGCTTCGCCGTTTGCGCCGCGATCCGGCCCAGCACGTCGGTGGGGAGGGACTTCCGGACGACGCCGCCGATTTCCACGTTGCGGTCCGATTTGCGCGCTTCGTCGAGGGTGAGCTGATTGACCGGATCCTCGACCGTTTCGACCACCTTCTTGACGATGGCGATGGCGATGCCGCCTTTGGGGTCGAACTCCGCCTCCATATCCTCGGCGGTATGGAAATGCTTGCGCGCGGCGACGAGCATCGCGTCCTTCACCGCGTCGAGGATGATCTGCGGGTCGATGCCCTTTTCTTTGCCGAGCGTTTCAATCGATTGATAAATACTTGCCAAGGCCGCCTACCATTCGAACTTAAGATTTGCCTTCTCGATGGATTCGAGAGGAACCGAAACGGTTTCGCCGTCCGCGAGCGTCAGCCGCACCGCCCCGTCGGCGAATCCCGCCAGCGTCGCGTCGAGGCGCTTCGAGTTATGCAGCGGTTCGCGCAACGCGATTTTCGCCTTTTTTCCGCTAAAGCGCTCGAAATCGCGGGGCTTCGAGAGCTTCCGTTCGACGCCGGGCGAACTGACTTCGAGCGTGTAGCGTCCGCCGGGAATCGTGTCTTCGACGTCCAGAATCGTGCCCACCTGCTGGGAGACGGTCTCGCAATCGCCGTGGGTCACGCCCGTTTCCTTGTCGATAAAAATTCGAACCACGCGCGAATTGCCGCCGCCTAAGATTTGGACTTCGACGATTTCGAGATTTTCGCGCGCGGCGACACGTTCGGCGATCGCCGTAACTTTCTCGTGGAGCGCGTCTTTGGCCGCCGACATCGCGATTTTTTTTCCTTAAACAATAAAAAAGTGGGCTGTTGGCCCACTGGACGGTTCGCCGCTTTAACTGTTTTTCATTATACACGCACCCCGCGAGAAAAGCCCAAACCTCGGACTACTACCGTATTTGACGTGGGCGGTAGCGGTAGTACTGGTCCTGACGGAGGGCCAGAGGACGCTCGACGAAGCGTATGCGATGCGGCGGGAGGGTCGCTGGGAGGGGGCGGCGGGGTTATTCCGCCGGGGGCTGGCCCTATGGCCCGCGCATGGTAACGCTCGCATCGATTTCGCGTACACGTTGCTGAAGACGGGAGACTCGGCGGCGGCGCGGGATCAGTTTCAAGAAGCGGCTCGGCGCGACTCGCACGATTGGCGGGCGTGGCTCGAATACGCCTTTCTTTGCCACGAAACGCAACGAGTGGCGGAAGCGCGGCGGGTGTTCGCGCGGGCTCGCGCGGAAGCGCCGGAACCTTACCGGACCACGGCTTCCGAGGCGTTCGACCGGGTAGACGGAACGCTCGCGGCGGGAATCGAGCGTTGGCGCGCGGCGATCGCCGAACGGCCGGATTCGGACACGGTTCACGAAGAACTGGCGCAACTCGCCGAGGCTCGCGAGGATTGGGCGCTGGCCGGGGAACATTACGCGGCGGCGTGGTCGCTAAAGCCGTCGAAGAAGGCGCTGCTGCTGGCGTTGGGGCGCGTGCGGGCGGCGCAAGGCGACGGCGAAGGAGCGCGGCGGGCGTATGTGGCGGCGGCGCGCGGGGCCGACACTCGCACGGCGGAACTGGCGCGGGAGGCGCTGGGGCGAACTCCGGGGATTGCGGAAGAGGGGGAAATCGCGGCGCTGGGCGCGCGGCGGTCCGGGGGCGAGTTGTCGGCGATCGATCTGGGGGATCGCAGCTATCGGTTGGCGTATCTGGCGGACGCGGAGAAGTACTACCGTTCGGCGCTCGAATCGGAACCGAAATCGACGGAAGCGCAATTGGGATTGGCGCGGACGCTGAATCTACTGGGCCGCGACGGCGAAGCGTACCGGTGGTTCGGCGCGGCGCGGGGGGAGAGTCGCGAGGCGCGGGAATCGTGGCGGCGGTTGCGGCCCGCGCAGGCTTTCTGGCGGCCCACCGTTTGGGCGCTGCCGATGTACTCGACGCGGTGGCACGGGGCGTTCGTGTACGGGCAGGCGAAGTTCGAGATGAATCCGGGGTGGAAATGGGTGCGGCCTTACGTGTCGCTGCGATTCGTGGGCGATTCGGGACGGCGGAACGCTCCGGCGCCGCTGTCGGAACGGGCGATCACTCCCGCGATCGGAGTCTCGACGCGAACGGTGGCGGGCGTGACGGGATGGCTCGAGTTCGGAAGCCAAGATCGGCGGCTGGATACTCGCGCGGGCGTGTTCCAGACGCGCGCTTGGGGGCGGGCGCTGGGAGCGGAGACTCCGGGCGCGTTCTTTTCGACGGCGAATGAAGCGAACTACGCGCAGCGATTCTCGAACGCGCTGCTGCTGCGCACGGAGAATCGGGCGGGGTGGACGTTCGGGCGAGTGCAGGCGGGCGGGGTGGCGATCGTGGGTACGAGCACGTTGCGCGATTACTGGGCCAACTTCGCCGAAGCGGGCCCCAGCCTGCGCTTCCGGCTGCCCTTTCGGGTGACGCTTTCGGCGGACGCGGTGCGCGGGCGGCACCTTTCCAGGGTGAATTTGGCGGGACGGGCGAGTTACTACGACCTGCGGATCGGGCTCTGGTATGCCTTTACTTACTAGCGCGCTCTGGTTGGCGCTCGATCCGCTGACGGCGGCGGGGCTTCGAGCGTCGGACATCGAGCGACTGGTGGGCGCCGTGGGCGGCGTGCGGGCGACGAACGAACGGGTGACGGTCCGCCGGATCGTCGACGCGCGTCGGCCCGAACTTGGAATCTTTTGGGAAAAGCCGACCGAAATTCCACGCTACGAGTTGCCGCCGGGCGCGCGTGTGTTCGCCATCGAGCGCTGGAGCGGCGCGCCGGTGATGGCGGGGTGGACGCGTCAAGGGCGGCCCGTTCTGTGGACGGCGACGGACTGGGGCGAGCGCGGGTACGAGCGTTATCCGTATCTGCCGCAGGCGGCGTACGATCTCGGGTTGCGACCGGCGGCCGAGGCTCGCGACTTGTGGGCGTTTTTCGATTCGAGCTACCGGTTGCGGGCCGATCCGGATTATCTGGCCCGGCGCTGGCGGGCGGGCGGGATCGCGGCGATTCACATCGCGGCGTGGCATTACGACGAACCGGACGCCGACCGCGACGCTTGGCTCGGGCGGCTGATCGCGGCTTGCCATCGCCACGCCGTGCTGGCCTACGCGTGGCTCGAATTGCCGCACGTGAGCGAGGAGTTTTGGAACGCGCGTCCCGAGTGCCGCGAAAAGACGGCGCTCGGCGCGGACGCGCATCTCGATTGGCGGCGGCTCATCAATCTCGAGAATCGGGATTGCGCGGCGGCGGTGGAATCGCGCGTCGAAGCGCTACTCGGCCGCTTCGATTGGGACGGCGTAAATCTGGCGGAGTTGTATTTCGAGTCGCCCGAAGGTCCGTCGAATCCGGCGCGGTTTACGCCGATGAACGCCGACGTGCGGCGGGCGTTTCGCGCGTCGGCGGGCGTGGATCCGGCGGACTTGTTCGCGCGCGGCGGCTCCAACGCGGCGGGCCTGCGGCGGTTTCTCGACTACCGAGTCAAGCTCGCGCAACGGATGCAGTCGCATTGGCTCGAAGTGGTGGCACGCCGGCCGGGGCTCGACATCGCGCTGACGCACGTGGACGACCGCTTCGACCGCTCGATGCGCGACGCCTTAGGCGCGGACGCGGCGGCGGCGCTGCCACTGCTCGACCGGCGGGATTTCACGTTTCTGGTGGAGGATCCGGCGACGGTATGGCATCTGGGTCCGCAACGTTACCCCGAAATCGCGGCGCGGTATCGCGCGTTGACGCCGCACCATTCGCGGTTGGGAGTCGATATCAACGTCGTCGAGCGCTACCAGGACGTATACCCCACCAAACATCAGACGGGCGCGGAGTTATTCGGCTTGGTGCATCTGGCGTCGCAAGCGTTCGCGCGGGTGGCGCTGTACTTCGAGAACTCGATTCTCGCTCCGGATTGGCCGCTTTTAGCGGCGTCGGCGGCGCGGGCGACGGTGATCCGGAGGGGAGAAACGCTCTATGTCGAAAGCGCGCGCGACGTGTGCGTGCGGTGGGACGGTCCGGCGAAGGTGAACGGGGCGGAGTGGCCATTGACGGACGGCCGTTACGTTCGTCTGCCCGCCGGGGCGCACACGGTGGAGCCGGGAATACCGCTGCCTCTAAAGGTCGTCGATTTGAACGCGGTGGTTCTCGGGGCGGCAGTGGAGGGAAGCACGCTCGCCGTCGAGTACGAGTCTCGGGGACGAGGCATCGTCAAGCTGAGCGACGGGCGGGTGCAAAGACTCGCCGCCGGGCGGCACAAAGTCTACTTCGCGGCGGCGACGACCGGCGGTTCGTAGTTCAGAGCGACTTCGTCGCCCGCGGTCAGCCCGGAGACGACGGCGGCTTCGAGATAATTGCGGTCGGCGATCTTCACCGGCTTCGCGACGAATTGATTACCTTGCTTCACGTAAGCGACGTGATTGTCGCCTTCCGCCCGTAGCGCGGCTAGCGGAACCACGATGGAGTCGGCCTTCGACTCGACGGTGACGTCGGCGGCGGCGGATAGATCGGGAATCAGACGGGGATCGTTGCCGTCGATCATGATGCGCACCGGAATGTTGCGCATGTAGGCCTGCTGGCGGAACCCGCCCACGGCGATCGCGCCGATGGAGTAAATTTTACCCTCGAACCGGAGGCCTGGAAACGCGTCGAGAGCAACGCTGGCGCGCTGGCCGATGCGGAAACGGCCGCTTTCGGTCTGGTTGATGTTGCCTTCCACTTGCATGCTGCGGGGATTAACCACTTTAATGACCAACTGGCCGGGGAACACCTGATCGCCTTCTCCGAGCGTGACGAACTCGCCGCCGCGCCACATGGTCTGCACCACCGCCATGCCGTCCATCGGCGAGACGATGACGAACCGTACCAAGTCGCGCTTATGGCGGTCGCGGTGGCGGGTGTGGCGCTCGCGCGTGAAATCGAGAATCTTCAATTCGGCGCCTTGCGAAATCTTCTTGAGCTTGGTCTCTTCCGCCAACTCCTTATACGCCGCCTCCGACTCCTCGACGGAAAGCTTTAGCAACTCCTGGTCGATGACGGTGCGGACTTCGCCGGCTTTGGCTTCGGTCGCCATTTTGTCGAACGAGGCCTTGGAGACGCGAACGTTCTGCTGCAGATTCTCCCATTCCACTTGCTGTTCGGCCACGCGCTTCTTGATGTCCGATTCCGACTGCACGACCGTGGAATGCACGTCGTCGATATGGTCCTGCATGCTTTGACCGTCGATCTCGCAGATGATCTGCCCCTTCTTGACCATGGCCCCCGAGGGAACCATCTTCAAGATGACGAGCGGGCGATTGCTTTCCGGGCCGGTCATGCGGGGCACGGTGACGCTGGCATACTCGCGCGCCGAGGTCTGGCCGCTCACCCGAATCTTCGTTTCGAGGGCGCCGGCTACCACTTTCGCGGTACGCACAGGCACCACGGCCGCTGCGGAGTCTTGGGCGGCGCGACGAGCGGTCCACTGCCAATAGCCGATCCCAGCGGCGACGGCGGCCACGAGCAGGACGAGCCAAATTCTAGACCGGCGAGGCTTTTCGGGCTCGGGAACCGGCGCGGGCCGAACCGCCGGAGCGGGGGGAACTGGTTGGAGGATCGCCGACATGTGCCTTCCTGTCAGAATACTAGACGAATGTCCAAAGGTGAAGGCGCATTTTCGCCCCTCGAAGTTACCGCGTCCCCCGGGGTGTGGCATCGCATCACGACCGAGCAGAAGTGGCTGGCGCTATGGGCGGCGTTTTTCGGGTTCATGCTCGACGCGATGGACGTTCTGCTGTATGTCTTCGCGATTCAGACACTTAAGGGCGAATTCGGACTGTCGAACGCGCAGGCGGGGTTGGTGAGTTCGGCCACGCTGATCGCGTCGTCCTTCGGCGGCATCGTCTCCGGGCTGCTGTGCGACCGCATCGGTCGGCGGCGAACGCTGATCTACACCATTCTTCTTTATTCGCTGGCCTCGGGCGGCACGGCGTTTTCGAACGGCCTGGTGGACCTGATTTTCTGGCGGGCGCTGGTCGGGATCGGGCTGGGCGGCGAGTGGTCGGCGGGCGCGGTGCTGGTAGCCGAGAGCTGGCCCGCGCACCAGCGGGCGCGCGCGGTGAGCCTAATGCAATCCGGCTGGGCGATCGGCTACATGCTGGCGGCGGGCGTGGCGGCGACGGTGATGCCCGCGTTCGGATGGCGGGCGATGTTCCTGGTGGGCGTGCTTCCGGCGCTAATCACGGTGGCCATTCGGCGGAAGGTGGAGGAGCCGCGAATCTACGTCGAGTCGAAGCGCGAGGCGCAACCGGCGAAGTTGAGCGAGATTTTCTCGGGCGCGCTGGGGCGGCGAACTTTCTTCGCGACGGCGCTCGCAACGGCGGCGCTGTTTTCGTATTGGGGGCTGTTCACGTGGCTGCCGGGATTCCTTTCGGCTCCGGTAGCGGCGGGCGGGGCGGGGTTGGACATCGTGAAGACGTCCGGGTTCGTGTTCGCCTCGCAGATCGGCGCGTTTCTGGGCTACAACAACTTCGGCTGGCTCGCGGACCGGTTCGGGCGGCGTCCGGCGTTCGCGGTGTACGTGCTGATCGGAGCGCTGCTGACACCGATCTACGGGACTTTGCCGAGGTGGGGCGGCGAGTTCGCCAATACGGGCTTGCTGCTGCTCGGCCCGCTGATCGGGTTCTTCGGCACGGGGTTTTTCGGGATTTTCGGATCGATGCTCGCCGAGTTGTACCCGACGCGGTTGCGCGGCGCGGGGCAGGGATTCGTGTACAACTTGGCGCGGGGCTTGAGCGCGCTCGCTCCGTTTCTGGTGGGCGCGCTGGCGGACGCGAAGGGACTGGGCATGGCGCTGATCTTGAACTCGGGATTCTTCCTCGTAAGCGCGGCGCTGGTGTTCTTTCTGCCCGAGACTCGCGGGACGGATTTGGAGAAAGCGTGAAGCAACCGGTGGCGTTGACGATCGCCGGGTCCGATCCTTCGGGCGGCGCGGGGTTGCAGGCCGATCTGAAAACGTTCTTCCGGTTCGGCGTGTACGGCGAGGCGGTAGTCACGCTGCTAACGGTGCAGAACACGACAAACGTGTTCGACATCCGAGTGCTCGACGGGGCGTTTGTGGGAGCGCAGTTGGATGCCGTGCTCGCCGATATTCCGCCAGGGGCGGTGAAGACGGGCGCGCTCGGTTCGGCGGAGATCGTCGAGGCGGTGGCGGCGCGGGAGTTGCCGAACCTGGTGGTGGATCCGGTGATGATCTCGAAGCACGGCGCGCCGCTCATCGGCGAGGGCGCGCGGCGGGCGCTGATCGAAAAACTGATTCCGAAGGCGGCTTTGGTGACGCCGAACGGTCCGGAAGCGTTCGAGCTAACGGGTGTCGAGGATCCTCGCGAGGCGGCCCGGCGGCTGGTCGGGATGGGCGCGCGGGCGGCGCTGGTTAAAGGCGGCCACCTTGACGGCGACGCGGTGGACAGGCTACTGGCGAACGGCGAATTTCACGAGTTTCGCGCGGCGCGGGTCGCGACTCCGCATACGCACGGCACGGGGTGCGCCTACGCGGCGGCGATCACGGCGCAACTCGCGCGCGGGATCGAGTTAGCGGCGGCGGTGGGGGCGGCGAAGGTTTGGATTACCGAGGCGATCCTGACCAATCCGGGATTGGGCGCGGGACAGGGTCCGGTGAATCATTTCGCGTTACCAGTTCCGGTCGATCCCGACGACTTCGTGCCCGGCGGCGATGCGGCGTAAGTAGACGACGGTGGACTTCGTCCCGTCGCCGCGAATTTCCGCGCCCCAGTACGTCATCGGGGCGGCGGAGGCGACCGAGGCGGGAAGACGAAACGACGTCTCGCCCGGGAGCCGCTCGCGTTTGGCGTGGTCGTTATCCCAGCGGAACCAATCGATCGAGTACGTGCGCTTCGGGGCGATCCCATGCTTTTCGGCTAAGTCGGTGTACGTCAATTCGCCCGCTTCCACTTGAAATTGATCGAGCGGCAGTACCTTCTTAAAGAACGTCGCGCCGATTTTGTCGCGGCGCTTGCGAAGACATTCCATCACCCAGTCGAGGGCCCGGGGATCCGAGTACTGGCCGGTACGGACGACCGCCTCGATCTCTTGATCGGTAAAGTTCATCACCTGTTTCGCCGCCCAGAATTCGTCGTCGGGCAGACGGTTGACGAACGCCGGATTGGGGTACTCGGGGAAATATTTATCGGGGTCGAATAACTCCCACTCGAAGCGGCCCACCGAAGGAATGTAGTTGTAGTCGTGGCGGGCCCAATCGTCGACGTAAAGCCCCAGAGTCCAGAAGCGGCGGATGGCGGGCTTCCACGAGAACAAATATTCGTGTCCGCTGCGCGCGGGATTGGCTTTCGTGGAGGCGCTGCCGAGAGTCGAGCCGAAGTCGATCAGATCGTGGCGGATGACCTTGACGCCGTTCACTTCGATCAACGTGTCGAGCGTGTTGATCGAACGAGAATCGTCGTGTCCGAGCCACGCGGCGAAGACGTAGAGGCCGCGCAGGTCGCGGCGGTGCTCGTGCGGAAACACGTCGTTGGGATCGTCGGAGCGCGTGCCCGAATAACGGAACGGGCCGAGCAGCTCGCCGGGAACGAGCGTGGACGCGGCGGCGCGAAAGCGGCCGTCTTTCTCTTTCGCCAGGCGCGCCAGCACGCGATCGACATCGATGGCGCGAATAGGCAGCTTGCGATTGTCGACGGTCATGGTGGCTTTCGCGTCGATCGCCAACTGGGAGCGGTCGAAGCGGACGATGTAATACTCGGGCACGAAGTAACCGAGCGCGTGAAAGAAGCGCGAACTAATCACGTCGGCGGCGGTGGCCATCTCGGGATTGGTAATCGGATCGAACTTAATGAAGTAACGCTGCCCGCGCACGTCTTCCATTAAGAATCCCGGAGTGACTCCCTGGTCCTTGAGCGAAAGGATTTTCCAGGGGCCTTGCCGGGACGGCGCGTTATTCGCGCCGGGGCCGATGACCAACTCCGGCACGGTGAGACGCTTCTTCGAGTGACGATTTTCGTACCACCAAGGAATGTCCGGAACTTCGTCGACGGTCGAGATCGCACCCGCGCGAATGGGGGGACCGGCGTGTTTTCCGGTCTTTGGGGGATGACGTTCTCCGGGACTCTTCAGCGTGTAGAGAAACAGGTCGTAGATATCGTTGAGCTTGACCTTTTTGGGATTCACGACGGGGCGCGGCGCGGGCGCGACGGTGAGGGGATCGTCGGGGAAGAACTTCTTCTGAAACACTCGCGGAGTAACCGGCGGAGGCGCGCCTTGAGCGAGCAGCAGAAGGATTACATGAAGTTGTTGAACTTGAACCATATGCGAAATCCTTCCCGGGAGAATCCAACGTCGACGCGAATCACCGGCACGTTGCGCACGTTGCCGCGAAAGCCGAATCCCCAACTGCTTTCGAACTTGTTAAACGCGAAATCTTTTCTTCGCTGAAACACTTGGCCGAAATCCATGAAGAGCGCCATGTCGAGGCCGCTCGACACTTCCCAGCGGTACTCGGCGTTGGCGACCGCGCTGTTGTCGCCGTAGAAACGATAGGGCCGGAAGCCGCGCAAGTCGTCCGAGCCTCCCACGACGGGCTGGACGTAGAAGGGAACGGCGTTGCCGTTGTTCGTGAAAGTCAAATCCGTTTTCGTGCGCAGGACGAACACGCGCTTATCGTTGAAGAACGGAATGTATTGGGTGGCGAGTAAGTCGAGCTTGCGGAAATCGTACCGGTTGAAGACCCGGTCGTTGTGCCAAGCGTAGCGCGCGGAGTAAATTCCGCCGCGCCTCGGGCCGCGCGGAAAATCGCGCCAATCGAAGGCGGCCTCGAAACCGGTGCGGAGATAGTTAGTCTGCTCGATCAGCCCGGGGATGGGTTGGCCGACGAACTGATCGCTTGTCGAAGCGTAGCGGCGGTCCTTGCCCCGGCCGACGTTATAGAAGGTGTAGCCGCCGAAAGCGCCGAGGCGGAGATACTTGACGGGGCGGACGACGAGGGTGCCGGTAAATCGGGTATCCTCGCGCCGGAAATTCGTGCGGTTGTCGCCGCGCGACTTCGGCCCCGGACCGAAATAAGACATGGAATTGAGATCGCTGTGGCCGGCCTCGAAATCGAGCGAGAGCCGCTCGCTCCACAGTCGCGGAAACGTGAGGCCGGTTTCGACGTTGTACCAGAGGCGGGTCGAGACGGAACTTTCGGCGCGGACGGCGTAAGGCTTGCGGATTTGATTCGGCGGTCGCCACGCCGCGCCGAGCGCGAATCCGGAGCCGGTTTGCATCCCGCCGAAGATCGGACGGAAGCCGCCGGTTTGCCCCTCGATCTTCGAGAGGAACTGGGCGTCGCCGATCTTGTTGAGCGTGTTTTCGGTTTTCGAAAGCTCGGCCGGTTTGAGTTGCGGCTTCTTTTGATCGCGAAGGCGATCGAGCAGTTCGGCGCGCGATTGGATATCGGCGGGGATGGGCTGCGGGTCCTGCGCCAAGGCCCCCCAACAACAAGCGAGGCCCAGCATGGAGCGCGATAAGATCATTCGGGAATTTCTCATGATAGACGTTTCGCGCCGAATCATGCTGTTGGCGGCGATCTTCGCGGCGTGCGCGTTCGCCCAGCGGGATACGTTCGCCGGAGCGCCGCGGATTGTCGCGGTGGGCGACGTTCACGGCGACTTCGCCGCGCTGCGACAAGTGTTAACGGCGGCGGGTCTGATCGACGCGAAGGGCGTGTGGGCGGGCGGCAAGACGCACCTGGTGCAGATCGGCGATCTGCCGGATCGCGGCCCCGAGACGAAGCGGACGATCGAGTTCTTGATGGAATTGCAGAAACAGGCGCGCAAGGCGGGCGGCGCGGTACACGTGTTGATCGGCAATCACGACGCGATGAACGTCTACGGAGATCTCCGTTACGTGAGCGCGGCCGAGTATCGCGAGTTCGTCACGCCGAAATCGGAAAAATTGCGCGAGTCCTACATCAAGCTGCGCTTGGAGCGGGAAGCGCCGGCGGATCCCGCGGCGGCGAAGGCGAAGATCGAGAAAGAAACGCCGCTCGGTTGGGTGGAGCATCGCCGCGCCTGGGAACCTTCGGGCGATTTCGGCAAGTGGACCGCCAGCCATCCGGCGGTGCTGAAGGTGAACGACACGCTGTTCGTACACGCGGGACTAAGCCCGGCGTACGCGGCGAAGACGATCGAGGAGATCAACAAGGCCGTGCGCGACGAGTTAACCGATTTCGCGAAACTGCAGGGCGGAGTGGCGATGGCGGAGGACGGTCCGCTGTGGTGGCGGGGGTTGGCGCAAGGCGCGGAAGAGCCGCTCCAGGCGCACGTCGAGGCGCTGCTGAAGAACTTCGGCGTGGCGCGGATCGTGATCGGGCACACGCCGACAAAAGCGCCGATCGTTCCCCGGTTCGGGGGGCGCGTGTGGAACGTAGACACGGGGTTGAGCGCGGCCTACGGCGGCCCCAAGGACGCGCTGATTATCGAGGGCGGCAAGGTTTCGACGCTACTGGGACGGTAAGCGCTATTGCGTGGCCATCCAGGCCGCTTTGCCGGGTTCGACGGTCATTTCGAATAACATCGCCGGGCCTTGCGACTCGAAATACTTGACGATCAGGTCGCGGCGCGCGAGTAGGGCTTTCGCCTCTTCCTTGTTTAAGTAAGGCGCGGTGGCGGCGGCGAGCGACGCTTCGTCGAGCGCCTTCATTCGCGCGAACAGTCCCTTATCGCAGCGCGACAGATTCTTGGGATTCTGCAACTGGCGCATTAGCCGGAAGGCGCGGGTATGGTCGATCATGACGATCTTCCACTCCTCGGTGATCACCAGGTTGCCGAGGTTGCGGTCCGTGTTGTAAATCAGTTGGTCGAACACGCGGAGAACATTCATCTGCTTGTTCCAATCGTCGAGGTTTGGCGGGTCGATCTTCGACTTCATGCGCTTGGCTTCGTCGAATTGCACCTTGTCGCACCACCAGGTGACCGCGCCGGTGGACCCGCCCACTTGCCGCTCCACCGACATCGGCACCATATGCTCGATGCCCAGCAGCCCGGCGAGCCGATAAGCGGCGACGTTGTAGCGCCACGTGTCGCGGAAATTGAGTTCCGTGCCGCGCGTCCCCTGGAACGTCGTCATCGATTGGTCGATCGTCTGCAGGTGCGCGTCGTGAGTACGGGCCCCGTCGGAGAGCGTGAGGCGGCGCGAGTTGGTGACGCCGTGAGCGACGTCGCGGGTTTTGAGCACTTTCGCGTTCTTGAGGAAACGCTCCATTTCCTCGCGACTCATCGAGGAGTGGTCCGCCGAGGCGGGCCAAGCGATCAGGACGGCGGCGGCAAGCGATAGGCGGTACATGCATTCCTCCCGATTGGATCGTGAGGAATTATGCCATACCGTTTCAGCTAAGGTTTGGGAGCGGCGGCGGGCGCCTCGCGCGCCAGGCGCACTCGGGCGGAGTCGAGCTTCTTTTGTACTTTCGCCAATTCGGTTGGGTCGAGGTCGCTCGGCGAGGAGGATTTCCATTCGCCGACGCTACGCTCCCACTGCGCGATCGCGTCTTTCAAGTTTCCTTGCTTGAAGTAGACGTCGCCCAGATGATCGTGGACGGTGGGGTCTTTGGGAGCGCGTTCGATGGCGCGGAGAAGCGCGGTTTCCGCTTCCTTTACGCGGTCCAGGCGAAAGTACGCCCAACCCAAGCTGTCCAGGTAGGCGCCGTTGTCGGGATCGCGCTCGAGCGCTTTCTGGATCATCGACAGCGCCTCGTTCAAACGCACGCCCCGGTCGGCGAGCATATAGCCCAGATAGTTGAGCGCGGAGGCGTTCTCCGGGTTCGCCGCCAACACCTTGCGGAACTCCGATTCGGCGGCGTCGTACTTCTTCATCTTTTCGAACATCGCGCCGCGCATGAAATGCAGATTTTCCTTTTCTTCGGGCGACTTCGAAAGCTTCTCCGCTTCGTCGATGGCTTTTCCCATCTCGCGGTAGTCTTTGGCCTTTTCGTAAATCTGGGCGAGACTCAAATAGACTTCGCGGTCGGACTTGCCGTCGAGCAGGGTGCGGATGTCGGCCGCCGCTTCCGGCGCGCGACCGGACTCGGCCAGCAGATTCGCGCGGATCAGCTTCACCATACGATCGGCCGGGAACTTTTCTTTCGCCGCGTCCGCTTCGGCGACGGCGCGTTTATAGTCGCGCCCCGCGCGATAGGTTTCGATCACCTGCGCCGCCGAGCGCGCGCCGGCGTCCGGATCGACCGCGGCCATTTGGCGGAACGCCTCCACCGCCTCTTCGACTTGATCGTTCTGGCGATACAGCAGGCCCAGACGCTCGACCAGTACCAGACGGTTGGCTTTGTCGGCCGCGCCGTAGCTGCGCTTCGAAGTCGCGTCGAGCACTTCGCGCAACGCGGCGATCGCCTCCGGCAGTTTGCCTTCGGCTTCGAGCAGGCTGACTTCGTTGTAGCGGATTTCGAGATTGTTGGGCTCGATCTCGCGCGCCTTGTTCGACGCTTCGCGAGCCAAGTCGAACTTGCGCTGCTGGCGGTAAATCTGCGAAACGCGCAGCAGCGACTGCGTATCGCGCGCGTCCTCTTCGATCAGTTCTTTGTAAACCTTCAACGCCTCGTCGAGTTGCTCGCCAAAGAGAAGATTCTGCGCGTAGGCGCGGCGCAAATCGGCGTTGCCGGGCGACAGGTCGATGGCGCGGCGTAGCGTCTCGGCGGCGAGTTTGTAGTCGCGCAACTGTTCGTAGTTCGAGGCCAGCGTGGTGAGCGTGCGTAGATTCGGGCTCTTGCGCGAGGCCTTCTCGAGCAGTTCGGTGGCCTTGGCGCTGTCGCCCAGGTCGGAATAGACCATCGCGAGGCCGATGTTCGCGTCCTCGTTCTCGCCGTCGATTTCGAGAGCTTTCTTATACGCCGCTTCGCTCTCGGGCGAGTTCTGCGCCACCTTTTGCAGACGCCCCAGCATCAGCCAAGTGTCCAGATCCTTCGGCGCGAGTTCGGCGATCCGCTGATACTGCTCGATCGCCCTCTTGAGCATGTTTTCGTTGATCTTGTTGGTCTCGCGGTCGCCGATCAAGCGCGAGTAGAGACGGCCCAAAATCCGGCGTGCGTTGAGATCGGCGGGATTTCGCTTGATGGCCTCTTCCGCTTCGGCGACGGCGGTGCGGATCTGGCCGGTCTGAATGTAAAGCTCGGAGAGTTCTTCGGCGAGAAACGCGGCGCCGGGGTCGGCTTTGATGGCGGCGCGGTAGTGTTCGATCGCCGTGTTCAGGTAATCTTTGTCGCCTCCGCGGTTGCCGAACGCCTGCGCCAGTTCCGAATAGAGGTGCGCCATCGCGTAGTTGTAGTACGCGGCGCCTTTGTCGGGTTTCGGCGGCGGAGCTTGGGCGGATAAGGCGAACGGAATCAGCGCCAAAGCGCTCAACCAACGAACGACCGATCTCATAAAGGCGTCTAGGCTCCCACCGCCTTCAGTCTACACTTAGGCGGTATGCCAGAGGACGCGGGCGGCCGCCTCCTGGTTGCCATCGCCGGACCCACGGCGAGCGGAAAGAGCGCGTTAGCCATCGAAGTAGCTCGCGCGTTCGGCGGCGAGGTCGTGAATTGCGACTCCGCGCAAGTCTATCGCGGCCTCGATATCGGCACGGCGAAGCTTCCCGAAGCGGAGCGGCGGGGCGTTCCGCATCACTTGATCGATCTCCTCGAACCGGGCGAGCCGTTTTCGGCGGGCGAATACGCCGAGCGCGCGGGCGAGATCGTCGAAGGCATTGCGGCGCGCGGAGCGCTCCCCATCGTCTGCGGCGGCACGGGATTTTACTTGCGGGCTCTTTTAACGGGGCTGGCCGACGGCCCTCGGCGCGACCCGACGCTGCGGGCGCGGCTGTCGCGGAGGAGCGGTGACGCGCTGCACAGGATTCTGCGGCGGTTCGACCCCAGGTCGGCGGCCCGAATCCATCCGCACGACCATCCGAAGCTGGTGCGAGCCCTGGAGGTTCTGCTGCTGACGCGACGCCCGATGACGGAAATGTTTCAAACGCAGCGGCGCGGTCTTGTTGGATACGAACCGATGACGATCGCGCTCGACCCTCCGCGCGCCGCGCTTTACAAACGCATCGACGAGCGCTGCGAAGCGATGTTCGCCGGAGGTTTGATCGACGAAACGGCGAAACCGTTGGCCTTAGGCGTGGCTCGCGACGCGCCGGGACTGCGCGCGGTGGGATACCCGCAAGCGCTCGCGGTTCTCGATGGATCAACGACTTACGAGGCGGCTCTCGCCGACACGCAACGCGCCACGCGCCATTACGCCAAGCGGCAGGCGACCTGGTTCCGCAATCAGCACCCGGAAGCGGCGCGTATCGAAGGGTTCGGCGACGAGCCGGCGATCGTATCGACCGTTCTGAATCTCGTTGGCGAAGCGCTTAAAAAGCGTGGCCATTCCTAGACCTTCTTCTGGAACAATGCCGCCGTCCGCCCGTCTTAATAAACGTGACGGCAGTTGACCAACCTAAGCCCGGCACACATTAAGGAGCGTCCACGATGACAAAAAAGATTGCACTCGCTTTCGCGACCGTAGCGTTGGCCGCCGCGACCGCGGCCGAGAATTACCGGATCACCCTGTTCCAGCCCTCCGTGATTAACGGCACCACCCTGAAGCCCGGCGATTACAAAGTCGAGCTGAAGGACAACCGGGTCACCATTAAGGGCGGTAAGGAATCGGTGGAAGCCGGCGTGCGCGTCGAAAGCGCCGACCAGAAGTTTTCGTCCACGTCCGTACGCTATTCGAACGGCGACGGCAAATACAAGGTGGAAGAGATCCGTTTAGGCGGCACGAAGACCAAGCTGGTGTTCGGCGCGGCCGATTCCCGTCCCGCGGGCGAGTAAGCCCTGCGGTAGTCCTCCAAATCGCGCATGTTAGACTGAGGGCCGGTGAGATTCTCGCCGGTCCTCTTTTTTTTCGCGCTTCTCCCGGGTTCTTTCGCGCAGACTTATCTCGTTCTTCCTTTCGCCAACTTAACCGGGCAAGACGATTTGAACTGGGTCAGCGAGAGCCTGGCGGAATCGCTGGGCGACTCGCTCGCCGCGGGCGGCCCGCTGGTGGCGGAGCGCATGCATCGCGACGAAGCGTACCGCCGTCTTGGCCTGTTACCGTACGCCCGGCTGACGCGCGCGTCGGCGATCAAACTCGGTATGGCGATCGACGCGTCGGTGGTGGTGTTCGGCGAAATCGATTGGCAGGAGAACCGGCTGCGCGTGACGGCGCGAGCGTTGGACGTGAAGCGTCTGGCGGCGGTCGGCGAGTATGTCTCGACGGGTTCGCTCGACGAGTTGGCCGGTGTCGAAGCGAAGCTCGCCTGGCGAATTCTGAACGACGTCAGTCCCACGACAACCCCCACCGAAGCCGACTATTTGCGGCGATTTCCGCCGCCGTCGCGCGAGGCCCTCGAGAGCTACGCGCGCGGATTTCTGGCTCCCACCGGAGAGGCGCGAGCCGCGCTATGGACGCGTGCGGTTAAGGCCGATCCCCAATTTTTGCCGCCCGCCTACGCGCTCGGCAAGCTCTACTTCGGCCGCAAGCAATGGCAGGAGGCGGCGGTGTGGTTGGGCCGTCTGAACATCCAGGCGCCTCACGGTCGGGACGCTTTGTTTCATCTGGGGCTCGCGCGGTTCCACCTGGCCGACTACCCGGCGGCGGTGGAGGCGTTCGAGGAAATCTCGAAGACCGTCCCGTTGAACGAGGTGTTCAATAACATGGGCGTCGCGCAGAGCCGGGCGGGAAAGCCCGAGGCGCTCGACAATTTCCGTAAGGCGCTCGAGGGCGACGAGGCGGACCCGGTGTATCACTTCAATCTCGGCTACGAGTTACTGAAGCGCGGCGAAGGGGCGCAGGCGGCGGACCGTTTTCGCGCCGTGCTGGACCGTTCGCCGAACGACGCGGAGGCGATCTCTTTGCTCGGACGATCATTGAAGGGCGGCGCGCCGCCGCCGGGGCTCGAGCGGATCAAGCCGAATTTCGACGAGTCGGCCTATCTGCAATTGAAGGCCGTGCTCGCGAAGCCGTAACGGCTACGGAAATCCGATGCGCCGGATCGCCGCCGCATAGCGGGGATCGCCGCGCAGCCCGGAAAGACGCGGGTCCGCTTGCAGGTTCAGGAGGTCCGGCGAACGCTCGGCTATCGCGGCGTCCAAAGCCGCGAACGCTTCCTCGAAACGCCCGAGAGCGGCGGCCGGGAGCAACAAGGCCGACCCGGGCGCCCGTCCGCGGCGCGTTTCCTCGCGAATTTCGGCGAATCGAGCCTCGGCCGGCCCGCGTTCGCCGTTCCGCAAGTAGAGCCAAGCCTCTTCGGTGCGAAATAGGGCGGGCGACAGATCCGCCCGGGCGAGGTGCCGGCGCGCGTCGTCGAGACGGCCCAGAAAGCCGTAGGTCAAGGCCAGATAGTAGTGCGAGTAGCTATCGGAGCGCTCCCGTTCGAGAACGGCGAGAAGCTCCCGGACGGCTCGTTCGAAATCGCGGCGAAAGTAGTGCGTGACGCCGATTTGCGCGCCGATCGAGGGGGAAACCGGATCGATCTTCCGGGCACGGTCGAGCAGCGGGAGCGAATCGTCGAAACGCCGCATGGAGTTGAGCAAGTGGGAGTAATAGATCGGCGCCATGGCGAGATTCGGATCGAGTTCGAGGGCGCGCTTAAACGAAGTTTCCGCCTCGGCGAACTTCCATTCGCCGAGCATTCTCGCGGCCCCCAGGGCGGCGTGGGCCGAAGCGAGGCGAGGGTCGATCTCGAGGGCGCGCGCGGCTTCCGTCTTCGCGCGTCCGAAAGCGTCCGCCGAAGGGCGCCCTAGGCGCGGAAGCATCAGCAGGGCGCGGGCGACCCCAACGTGCGCTTCCGCCGATCGCGGATTCTCGCGGGCGGCCCGCTCAAACCAACTCAACGCCCGCGCCGTGTCTTCCGGGGTGCGCTTGGCGAGCAAATGCGAACCGATGCGTAGGGACTCGTTCGCCTCCGCGGCGGCGTGCCCGGTCTCGATTCTCGAAAGGGCCCAGGGCGCGGCCACCGCGAGCGCGGCGGCGGCGATCCATATCCAAGGACGCCGGCGGGACCGAGCCGGCGGCGGCGCGTCCGCCGGTTCTACGGGCGAGCCGATCGGGGCGACGAACCGGTAGCCGCGTTTCGCCACGGTTTCGATATACGGGCCGGGTCCGCCATGGTCTTCGAGCGTCTTCCGCAAGACCGAAATATTTCGCGCGAGCCCGGATTCGGCCACAAAGGCGCCGCCCCACACGGTCTCGATCAGCGCGTCCTTCGTCACGAGTTCGCCGGGGTGTTCGAGCAGGACCAGCAAAGTGTCCGCCACTTTGGGGGCGAGCGGGACCGGTACGCCTTTCGATTCCAGGACATAGCCGTCGAACCGAAACTGTCCAAAGAAGTAAACCGGTTTCTTTACAATACTTTCGCCCACCGTGAAGAAGATTGTAAGGACTTCCGAAGGGTTTGGCAATGGCTTAGCCTTCGCCTCCTCCGGACAATGACCCAGAGGAGCAAAATGACGATGAAATGGTTTACTGCGATTATCCTGGCCGCGCTCGGCGGCGTTCCGGCTCAGGGCGCGACCCTGCTGAGTAACATCGGGCCAGTCAGCTACCAATGCTGCTCGTTCGCTGCGGCCGCGTTGAGTTGGACGCAGGCGGACACTTGGTCGAACGTCCAGATCGACGTCTTGATGTACAACAACGGCAACGCGGGGGACATTCGCGCCGGGGTTTTCTACCTGACGACTTCCCTTGGGCCGGGGACGACGGAAGCGGCTCACGAGATCGGCGACGAGGTGGTGTCGACCGATATTCCTTTGGAGCAGTGGATCACGGTATTTAGCGGATACATCCTGGGACCGGGAACGTATCACCTCGTGTACCACAATGCCGGAGGTGTACCGGGAGACAACTTATTGCTACTCTTCGAAGCCGAGTTGGCCTCCGTGACGGTCTACGGGCCGGGGGTATCGGGCGATTTGAATCATTTTGAGGATGTCGAAGCGGCTTACCGGCCAGCGTCCACCTTCGACACCCAGCCCGATACCAATTTGATCTTCCGCATCACCGGGGACCGGCAGGTGGCGCCGATCCCCGAACCGGCGACCGGTCTTTCGCTGGCGGGAGCGCTGGGTCTGGCGGCATGGTGGAGGAGCCGCCAGTCCCGGACGGCTTAGCGCGTCTGCAGAGCCGAGTAGACGACGACCACGAGTCCGATCACGCTCGCTAGGATCACGCTGTGTCGCAGCGTGAAGCGGAACAGCTTCGATTCGTCCTCCGGTTTCATGCCCGTGGCGGCGGCCGCGACGGCGATCGATTGCAGGCTGATCATCTTGCCCATCACGCCGCCCGAGGAGTTCGACGCCGCCATCAGCACGGGGTCGAGACCCAGGCGGTTGGCGGTGACCACTTGCAGGTTGCCGAACAGCGCGTTGGCCGACGTGTCGCTGCCGGTGAGGAACACGCCGAGCCAGCCGAGGATCGCCGAGAAGAACGGGAATAGCGCGCCGGTGGCCGCGAGCGCCAGCCCGAGCGTCCCGGTGGCGCCGCAGTAGTTCATCAGGAAGGCGAGGCCGAGCACGCTCGCGATGGTCAGCATCGAGAGCGCGAGTTGCTTGCAGGTGGTTTTGAAGACGTCGGCGAGCTGCGCGAGCGACACGCGCAGAACCAGCGCCGCAAAAAACGCCGCGAACATGCAGGCCGTTCCCGAGGCGGCGAGATAGTTCAAGTTATAAATCGCGGCGTAAGGCGAAGCTTGCGCGACTACCGGCGGCACACGTTCGACGAGATTGTGCAGACCCGGCCACTCGATCCGGATGGAGAGCTTGTTTAGCGCGGGCCCGAAGGCGTCCGGTCCCCAAAGCAGGACGAACACGACGAGCAGGAAGTACGGCGTCCAAGCGATGGCGATGTCGCCCGCCGCATGCTTCTTCAACACGGGCCGCGTGGTCGATTCGCCCGCGAGGTGAAACTCGTCCTTCGGCTTCCACAGCAGCGTGATCAGGATCATCGCGCCGATGGCCGAGAGCGAACTCACGATATCGACCAACTGCGGTCCGATGAAGTTCGAGACGTAGTATTGCGCGCCCGCGAAAGCCGCTCCGCAGCCGAGCACCGCCGGCCACACGCCCACCATCGCGCGCCATCCGCCCATCACGAAAATCAGATACGCGGGCACGAACAACGATACCGGCGCGCAGATGCGGCCCACCCACGCGGATAGCTCCTGTAAGGGCAGTCCAGTGATGCCTTGCAGCGTGATTACGGGAATGCCGATCGAGCCAAACGCCACGGGAGCGGTGTTGGCGAGCAGACAAATTCCGGCCGCGTAGAACGGCGAGAACCCGAGTCCCGCGAGCATCGCGGCGGCGACGGCCACGGGAGTGCCGAATCCCGCCGCGCCTTCGATGAACGCGCCGAACGCGAACGCGATCAACAGCGCCTGCAAGCGCCGGTCGTCGGTCAGCGAGCCGATCGAGTCTTTCAAAATCTCGAAGCGTCCGGTCACCAGCGTCAGCCGGTAGAGGACGATCGCCCAGAAGACGATCCAGCCGATGGGGAACAATCCGAACGCCGCGCCGTACAGCACCGAACTCGCCATCGGCGCGACGGGCATGCGATAGACGGCGAGCGCGACGAACACCCCCGTGGCGAGCCCCGCGACGGCGGCCATCCACGCGGGCTTGCGGCGAATGCCGAGCAGATACAGCAGCGTCGCGATCGGCAACGCGGCGACCAGCGCCGAAAGAATCAGGTTGTCCGCGACGGGGGAATAGCTTTGCTGCCACATAAGAGACCAGTCTGTGATATCACACCGGGTTGCGCCTGACGCCTCTCGACTACTCGATTCTCGCGGCCTACCTCGCGTTCACGGTGTGGATCGGGTGGCGCTTGAGGCGCCGCGTGTCGTCGGGCGAGGACTTCCTAACCGGCGCACGCTCGATTCCGGCTTGGATGGCGTCGCTCGCGTTTCTCGCGGCGAATCTGGGCGCGCAGGAAGTGATCGGCATGTGCGCCTCGGGCGCGAAGTACGGCGTCATGACCGCGCATTTTTACTGGATCGGCGCGGTTCCGGCGATGCTGTTCGTCGGCGTGTTCATGATGCCGTTCTATTACGGCAGCCGCGCGCGCAGCGTGCCGGAGTATTTGAAACTGCGGTTCGACGAAAAGACGCGCACGCTAAACGCGGCGACGTTCGCGGCGATGACGATCTTCAGTTCGGGTATTTCGATGTACGCGTTGGGGCTGCTGCTGCAATCGATTCTCGGCTGGAGTTTCACGGCGAGCGTGCTGCTTTCGGCGGCGATCGTGCTCGCCTACACGTGGTCCGGCGGGCTGCGCGGCGCGATCTATAACGAAGTCTTGCAATTCTTCCTGATCGTCGCGGGCTTCGCGCCGCTGGCTTGGATGGCGGTGTCGGCGGCGGGCGGCCTTCCAGGCGTGGCGGCCAACGTGCCCGAGGCGATGGCGCACGCGTGGCGCTACACCGGCTCGGCGTCCGAAAATCCGATGGGCGTCGAAATCTTCGGATTGGTGGCGGGGCTCGGCTTCGTGCTCAGCTTCGGCTACTGGTGCACGGACTTTCTCGTCGTGCAGCGCGCGATGGCGGCGCAGTCGATGCCCGCCGCGCGCCAAGTGCCGGTGTGGGCCGCGATTCCGAAAATGCTGATGCCGTTCGTCGTAATCGCGCCGGGCGTCGCGGCGGTGGCGCTAATGAAACTAGGGACCGGATACGAGTTGCCCGCGAAAGGCGCGGGCTACGACTACGACCAGGCGATGACGTCGCTGATGGCCCGGTTCTACTCGCCGGGATGGATGGGGCTGGGCGTGACGGCGCTCTTCGCGAGCTTCATGAGCGGAATGGCCGGCAACGTAACGGCGTTCAACGCCGTCTTCACCTACGACCTGTACCAAAGCCACATCCGGCGGGGCGCGCCCGATTCGCATTACCTCGCCGTGGGCCGCGCGACGACGGTATGGGGCATCGCGCTTTCCATCGGAACGGCGTACTTGGCGCGGGAATTTAACAACATCATGGACTTCTTGCAGCTTGTTTTCGGCTTCGTGAACGCTCCGCTGTTCGCGACATTTTTGCTGGGAATGTTTTGGAAGCGCGGGACGGGCGACGGCGCGTTCTGGGGACTCGTGAGCGGAACCGCGGCCGCGGCGCTGACGCACGGGCTGACGGCCGCCGAAGGCAAAGGCGGCTGGATCGCGAATCTCGCGGAGTTTCCCTCGACGATGGCGCAGAACTTCTGGATCGCGATCTGGGCGTTCTCGGCCTGCTTCGCCGTCACCGTGGCCGGGAGCTTGGCGACGAAGCCGAAGACCGAAGCCGAACTGCACGGGCTGGTGCGCGGCTTGACCGCGATGCCCGACGAATCGGGCTGGAGGTGGTACCGGCGCCCCGCGCCGGTGGCGCTCGCGGTGCTGGCGGCGGCGATCGCGATCAACTGGGTGTTCGCGTGATCGTGCGAACTCGCGCGCCGGGGCGGGTGAATCTGATCGGCGAGCACACGGATTACAACCGGGGCTACGCGCTGCCGATGGCCATCGATCTCGAGTGCCGCGTTACCGCCGAGGCGGCGGACCGCTGGACGGTCTCGTCGAGGCAGTTCGGCGAGGAGTTCGCGTTGACCGGCGCGCGCACGGGGCGATGGACGGACTATGTCGAAGGCGTGGTCGTCGAGTTCGGCGGCGAGCCGCGGCGGCTGACGGTCGATTCGACGGTGCCGGTGGGCGGCGGGCTAAGTTCGTCGGCGTCGCTCGAAGTGGCCGTGGCGCTGGCGCTCGATCCGGCGATCGACCGGCGCGAGCTGGTCCGGCGTACCAATCGCGTGGAGCGGGAGTTTTTGGGCGTGCCGTGCGGCATTATGGACCAGTTCGCGGCGGTGTTCGGGCGGGCGGGCCACGCGTTGCTGCTCGACTGCCGGACGGAGGAAGCGCACCCGGTGCGCCTGCCGGAGGAAGCGGCGGTGGTGGTCGTCAACTCGATGGTGAAGCATTCGCTCGCCGGGTCGGCCTATGGGGAGCGCGTGGCGGAGTGCCGGGCGGCGGCGCGAGCGCTGGGGATCGAGAGCCTGCGGGACGCGGCGTCGGACGGCGGCTCGCGGCGGGCGCGGCACGTGATTTCCGAGAACCGGCGCGTCGTCGAATTCGTCGAGGCGGCGGAGCGCGGCGGCTTGGCCGCGATGGGACGGCTTATGGCCGAATCGCACGCGAGCCTGCGCGACGACTACGAGGTGTCCTGCGAGGAGCTCGATTTCCTGGTCGAGACGGCGCGCGATTTACCGGGCGTGTTCGGCGCGCGGATGACCGGGGCCGGGTTCGGCGGCTGTACGGTGAATTTGGTGGAGGCGGGCGAGGCGGCGTGGTTCGAGCAAACCATCGTCGAAGCTTACCGGGGCAGATTCGGGCGGACGCCGGAGGTCTATCCCGTGGCGGCGGCGGGCGGGGCGAGTATTTTTCAAACCGCAAACATTTTGTGAGAGTTTTGTTCCGGGGAGGGCACTACCGTTTCAAATCAACTCTTGGGTTGTCCTCCGATGTGGGGCATGCTCCTCCTCCGACGTGCCCCACAGTCCTATTTCGCGAGCGTCACTTCGGCGTACATGCCCGGCGCCAGTTTCCCGTTGTTCGTCACGTCCGCTTCGACGGCCATCGTCCGGGTCTTGAAGTCGAGCGAGCGCGACACGCGCGACACGCTCGCCGTGTAGCTCGCCCCGTTCACCGTGTAGCTTAACCGCGTTCCCGGACGCACCTTCGGAGCTTCGCTTTCCGGAATCGCCACCACCAGCCGCAATCGGGACACCTGCTCCAAGCGCAGCAGCGAACCGGTAGAGGGTCCGGCGAGCGCTCCGGGGTGCATGTGCCGCGCGGTGACGGTTCCGTCGAACGGCGCGGCGACGGTCAGGAAGCTTTGCAGTTCGGCGATCGACTGGACGTGGGAACGGGCCGCCGCCGCCGATTTCTCGAGGGCCGCCATCTGCGCCTTGACCGCCTCGACGGCCTTGTCCGCCAGCACGACTTCCAGGGCGGCGACGACGCCGGGAGTCTTAGCCGCTTCCCGCATTTTTTCGGCGGAGCTTTGCGCGGCGGCCAGCTTGGCTTCGAGCTCGGCGCGCTGGGCGAGGACGGCTTCGACCCGCGATTCCGCTTCAGCCTTCTGCGCGGTGAGTTCCGGGGCGGCGAGCTTCGCCAAAACTTCGCCTTGCTTGACGGCGCTACCCCGATCAACAGAGATCGATTCGACAAATCCGGGGACTCGGGCCACCAGATCCACCGACTGGTAGGGCAAGAATTCGCCTTGAAACCGGGCGGCGGGAGGCGCGGGCGGCGGGGCTTGCGCCAAGCAAGGAGCGAGCGAAGCGAGCGCGATCAGGCTAAACGTTTTCATAGAATCGGCTCTCCGGGTCCGATGGGTCGAGCGACGGACGGCCCGTTCCGCGCGCGAGCGCCGCGTAGAAGGCGGGAAGAACGAACAGCGTGGCGAAGGTTCCGCCGAGCAGTCCGCCGATGACGGCGCGGCCGAGCGGGGCGGTTTGCGCTTCGCCCAGCGCCAGCGGAACCATGCCGGCGATCATCGCCATCGCGGTCATCAGGATGGCGCGCAGACGGCTCGACGCGCCTTGGGCCGCGGCTTCGCGGGAATCGAGACCTTCGCGGCGAAAGCGCTCGGCGAAGCTGACGAGCAGGATGGCGTTGGCGACGGCGATGCCCATGGCGGTGATCGCGCCCATGTAGCTCTGGATGTTGAGCGTCGTCCCAGTGGCGAGCAGCGTGAGCGTCACGCCCAACAATACGGCGGGCAGCGTCGAGACGATCGCTAGCGCGAGGCCGGGCGACTGGAAGTACGCCGCGAGAAGCAGCAGGATGGCGACGGCCGCGATGACGAGCCCGTTGCGCAGGCCGTCGAGCGTCTCGTCGAGCGCCGGAACCTGCCCGCGCAGGTTGATCGTGACGCCGCGCGGAAGTTCGCCCACCCGCGCGATGGCCTTCCGGATTTCGCCCGACGCTTGGCCGAGCGGCACGTCGTGAAGGTTCGCGGTGAGGCTGACGACGCGCTGCCCGTTAAAGCGGTCCGTTTGCCCGGAGGCGGTGCCGAACTTGAGTTTGGCGACGTCGGAGAGCAGCGGGCGCGCCTCGCCGTTGCGCATCACCGGAATGTTGGCCACGTCCTCGATCGAGGTCATCTTCTGGTACGGCACCTCGACTTGAATCTGGAAGCCGTTGCCCGAAACGGGGTCGCGCCAATAATTCGCGTCGATAAAGCGCGAGGAGAACGTGGCGGCGACCACGGAGCGGGCGACGCTGTGCGCGGTGAGGCCGAATTGCCCGGCGCGCTCCCGGTCGATCGAAATATCGAGCGTGGGATAATCGAGCGGCTGGGCATAGGCGAGGTCGCGCAGGAAGGGCAGCTTTTTCAGTTCGGCTTCGATCTTCGCGCCGACGGCGCGGTTGGCGGCGAGGGCCGGACCTTGCACCGCCACCTCGACCGGCGTGGGCGACCCGAACGCCATGACCTGGCTGACGATCTCGCCCGCTTCGAACGTGGCGGCGACGCCCGGCAGTTCGTTCCGGAAGGCGTCGCGCAAACGCTCCCGCAGCGGCTCGCCGCGCAGGGTGGCGGCGGGTTTCAGCGCCACCAGCAAGACGGCCTCGTGCGGACCGCTGGTCCAGAGATAGATCGTGTTGATCGGATAGCTGGGCGGCTGCGCGCCCACGTAGCTACTGGTGATCTCGACGTTCTCCGGGCCGACCTCGCGCTTCACGATATCGAGCGCCTTGAGCGCCACCTTCTCGGTCACCTCGATGCGCGTGCCGGTAGCCGCGCGCAGGCGCACCTGAAACTGGTTTTCGCGCGTGGTGGGGAACAGTTCGACGCCGAGCCTCGGCGCGAGAATCCACAGCGCCCCCAGCACCGCGACGAGATACACGGCCATCACCGGCCATCGGGCGGCGGCCACGCCCTTCGCGAGCGAGCGGTACCAACTTCCGCGGAACTCGCGATGCCCGCCGGGACGCATGATCCAGACGGCGAGCACCGGCACCAGCGTTGAGGAAATCACGTAGCTCGAAATCATCGCGAAGGCGACGGCGAGCGAGAGCGGCACGAATAATTGCCGCGCCACGCCGGTCATGAAGAGGCTAGGGACGAACGCGGCGAGCACGGCGCACATTGAAAGGAACCGGGCGGTCGCGGTGCGGGAGCACGCCTCGACCACGGCTTTCGCGCGCGATAGTCCGGAGGCGAACTGGCCGTGGATGTTCTCGATCTCGACCGTCGCTTCGTCGACGAGTACTCCGACGGCGAGCGCCAGCCCGCCCAGCGTCATGATATTCACCGTCTGTCCGGTCAGCCAGAGCCACACGACCGCCGAAAGCAGCGCGGCGGGAATGGTGGAGACGACGATGATCGCTCCACGCCAGTCGCGGAGGAAGAGAATCACCATCAGGCCGGTGAGCGCCGCGCCCAACAGTCCTTCGTTAATCAGCGCGCGTAGCGCCTCGACGACCACCTTCGATTGGTCGAATTCCAGGCGCACGTCCACGTCTTCGGGCACCACGCCCTTGAACTTCGCGATGTTGGCTCGGACGGCCTGCACCACGGCGAGCGTCGAAGCGTCGCTGCGCTTTGTGACCTGCATGTAGACGGTCCGCTTGCCGTCCACCAGCGCGTAGGCGGTGACGATGTCCGTGCCGCTCGATACGGTTCCCACGTCGCGCACGAAGACGTTCGCGCCTTGGCCGAGCCGTACGGGCGCGTTCGCCAGTTCGGTGAGATCGCCGCCGACCACGGAATTGGTCGTCGCGAAGCGCGCCAGGTCGCCCGTGCGCACGACGCCCGAAGGCATCACGGTGGTGGCCTTGTTCACCGCCTCGATGACCTCTTCCGGCGACATGCGAAAGCGGCGCAGCTTATCGGGGTCGAGCCGGACGAGAATCGTCCGCTGGTTGCCGCCGAAGGGCGGCGGCGCGGAAACTCCGGGCAACGTCGCGAACAGCGGGCGCACGTTGTTTAGGGCGAAATTCTGCAACTCGCCGGGTTCGCGTTTCGCGCTCGAGAAAATCAACTGGCCCACCGGCACGCTGCCCGCGTCGAACCGGGTGATGAACGGCGGATGCGCGCCGGGCGGCATAAACGCTCGCGCCCGGGTGACGTAGCCGATGGTCTGCGCCATCGCCTGGTTCATGTCGGTGTCGGGGTAAAACACCAGCTTCATCAGCGCCGCGCCTTGGATCGATTTCGATTCCACGCGCTGAATTCCGGTGATGTACAGGAAGTGATACTCGTAGTAGTAAGTCAGGAACCCTTCCATCTGCGAAGGATCCATGCCGCCGTAGGGCTGCGCGACGTAGATGGCCGGCGCGCCCACTTGCGGAAAAATATCCACCGGCATGCGGCGCACGGCGAGCCAAGCGCCCAGCATGATGGCGAGGATAGCGACGACGATCGTTACGGGGCGGCGTAGCGCGAACCGGACGAGTCCCATTTACTTGACCGCCTCCGCGTCCGCCGCGGCAAGAAACGGCCGCAGGTCGCCCTGGGCGGTCGCGACATGCAGCAGCGCGCGCCAAATCGCGACCCGGGCAAGCGATTCGTCGGCGGCGATTTGCGCGACCAGCCGCTGCGCCTCGGCGACTTCGGCGATCGTGCCCAGGCCCGCCTTGTAACGTGCCGTCGATTGGTCGAAGGCCGCTTGGGCCGCCGATCGTTGGACCGGAAGAAGCGCGGCGATTTTGCGCGCGCCGTCCAGCTTCGCCTTCGCCAACTCGAGTTGCGCGGCCAAGTCCTGCCGAAGCTGCTTCAACCGCGCGGCGTGAGCGCGTTCCTCGGCGGCGCGTTGGGCGCGTTCGGCGTCGATCGCGGGTTTCGACAGGGCGGGGAAAGTAATCGTCAAGCCGACGACGTAGTTCGCGATGTTGGGGCCGAGGCCGTTTACGCCGCCGAGCGTGGTGCCGTCGGGATTCGCGCCGGTGCCGCGCGCGTACACCGCGCCTTGCACGGCGATCTTGGGCGCGTAGGCTTTTTCGAGAGCTTTTTCGCGCGCCTTGGTCTCGTCGACGGCGGCGGACTGCTCGGCCAACGCGGGATGGGCGCCGCCTTCTCCCAACGCGCCGGGTGGGGCGCCGAGATTCCTCGTTAGCGCCACCGGACCCGCGAATTGCGCGAGCGACGCGCGAGCGGCGGCGATGGCTTGCTCCGCCTGTACCACCTGCGTCTCGGCGACGGCGCGCTCCGCTTGCGCTCGCGATAAATCCGCGCCGGGCCGCAACTCCGCTTTCGTCAGCGCTTCGATAACGCGCTCGATCGCGGTGGCGCGCTCGACGCTCGCTTTCGCGGCGGCGGTCATCTCCTCGGCGGCGAGCAGTGTCACGTAGGCGTCGGCGGTCATCGCGGCGATCTCGTACTCGGTGCGTTTTTGCGCGGCTTCGGCGCGCCGCTTGCCCGCCTCGGCGACGCCGACGTTGGCCGCTCGCAGTCCGAAATCGAACGGCTCCCAGGAAACGAGAAAACCCAGAGCGCTGCCCCAAACGCTGGTCATGTCGTTTTCGGGACTGGGCGGACCGGAAATCGACGGCAGCGTGGACTGCGGAAGCAGAATACCGAAAATATTGTTGCGCGAGCCCCGGTTGAACTGGCTGTAGAAATCGGCGCGCGGCAAGTACGCGGTTCGCGCGAGCGAGATTCCGGCGGCGGCGGCGCGGACTCGCTCCTCGCTCACCTCGACGGCCGCGTAATTCTTCAACGCGCGGGCGACGGCTTGATCGATCGAAACCGTCTCCTGCGCGACGGCCAGCAGCGCGAGCGCGATCACGGGCGGGCGATCCCCCGCTTGCTCGACCGCACGAACTCGACCAGACGCCGCGCCGCGCTAGAGCGCGCCATGCGCTCGATTTCCGCGCAAGCTTCGTCGAGCTTGCGCCCCTCGCGGAACAAGATCCGGTAGGCGCTTTTCAACTCCGACACCTCTTCCGCGGGGATGCCCGCGCGCCGCAGGCCCACCGAATTCAGACCCACGGGGGCGGCGTCGAAGCCGTGATAGAGCATGTACGGCGCGAGGTCCAGATTCACGCGGGAGTTGCCGCCGATCATCGCCAACGTTCCGATTTTCGAGTATTGATGCACGACGACGCCACCCGAGACAAACGAACGATCCTCAATACTCACATACCCGGCGATTAGGGCACAACTGCAAATCACCGTACCGCTGCCGATGCGGCAATCGTGCGCGATATGGCCCGCCGTCATGATGTAGTTGTCGTCGCCGATTACCGTCTCGGCCTCGGGCTTGGTGCCGCGCGAAATCGTGTAATGCTCGCGAATCCGGTTGCGGTGGCCGATGCGCAGGTAGCTGCGCTCGCCGCGAAAGTTCTTGTCGAGCGGATCGGTGCCGAGCGCGGTGTGCGCCGAGATTTCGTTGTCGTCGCCGAGCGTGGTCCAGCGCTTGATCCAGACATACGGCTCGATTTTGCAGCGCGCGCCGACGACGACATCCTCGTCGACGATCGCGAAATCGCCGATCGTCGTGCCCTCGCCGACGATCGCGCGCGGGTGAACGCGGGCCGTCGGCGCGATGTCTGGCATAGACTTCGATCATATGCGAGCGAGCGTTTTGGCCCGGGAATTGGGCCTCGAACTCGAGGGCGAGGATCGCGAGTTGCGCGGCGCGGCGGCGCTCGAAACGGCGGGACCGGACCAGCTTTCCTGGATCGCGAACGCGCGCGCCGGCGAGATCGAAACGCGGGCCGCTTGCGTGATCGCGCCGCTCGAATATCCGGGAAGCGCGCCCGCGATTCGCGCGAAGGAGCCTCGCGCGGCGTTCTCCCGGGCCCTCGCGCTGCTCTATCCCGAAGCGACGCCCAAGCCCGGCGTCCATCCCACCGCCTGTGTCGATCCCACCGCGGAGTTGGGCGAGGGAGTGTCGATCGGGCCGAACGCCACCGTGTACCGCGGCGTGAAGATCGGCGCGCGCACCGTCGTCCACGCGGGTGCGGTGATTGGCTCGGACGGGTTCGGATTCACCTTATCCGGCGGACCGGCCGGAGGAAAGTGGGAGAAGTTTCCGCAAGTCGGAACGGTGGAAATCGGGTGCGATTGCGAGATCGGCGCGAACTCGACGATCGACCGCGCGGCGCTGGGCGTCACGCGGATCGGCGACGGAACCAAGCTCGACAATCTGGTGCACGTCGGCCACAACGTCACGATCGGCAAGCATGTGGTCATCGCGGCGCAAACCGGTATCTCGGGAGGCGCGGTGATCGAGGACTACGTCGTTATCGCCGGCCAAGTGGGCATCGCCGACAAAGTGAAGATCGAATCGCGCGCGGTACTGGGGGCGCAGTGCGGCGTGCCGACGTCGAAAATCATTCGCGCGGGGGAAACGGTTTGGGGCACGCCCGCGCGGCCCATCAAGGCCTATTTGAAGAGTCTCGCCGTACTCGCCTCGCTGACGCGAAAAAGGAACTGACGTGCTGATCGTCGTCGGCGGCAACACGCGCAACGTCGGAAAGACGTCGCTGGTATGCGAGATCGTCGCGGCGTTGCCCTCGATGAACTGGACGGCGATCAAGATCGCGCAGTTCGGGCACGGGCGCTGCGCGGACGACGGCGTGGACTGCGAATGCGCCCCCGCCGGCCCGGATCACGTCTACGCGATCGACGAACAGCACGAGTCCGATGGAACCGACACCGGGCGCTACTTGGCCGCCGGGGCCGCGCGGTCGATCTGGATTCGCTGCCGCGAGGGAATGCTCGCGGAGGCGATGCCGCGCGTGCGCGAGTTTCTGGCCGGGTCGCCGAACGCGATCGTCGAATCGAATTCGTTGATGCAGTTCGTGCGGCCCGACCTGTACTTGACCGTCGTCGACCGGCGCGCGGACGACTTCAAGCTTTCGGCGCAACGCTTCCTAACGCTGGCCGACTTAATCGTCGCGCCGGACGACCGGGCGCGGGCCGTGGACTTCGCCGTTCAGCGGTCGAGAGCCGCGAACTTCACGGCGACGACGGCGCGTCCGTCCGGACCGCCGTAGATTTCGAGTTCTCCGCCGTGGGCTTCGACGATGCGGCGCGCGCTCGCCAGCGACAGCGCCCCGCCGGGAGGAGCGTCGGACGACAGCGGCTCGAAACGGCGCCAAAGCTCCTCAATGGAACGATGGTCGCCGAACCAAGCGAGTTTCAGGCGCACTTCGCCGCCGCGGCGTTCCGTCGAGACGTGCACGGAGGAGTCGCGGCGCGAGAGCCGGGTAGCGAGCGCCAGCAGATGCCGCGCCAAGTGCAAAGCCTGTTTTCGGTCGAGCGAGGCTTCGCAAGGTTCGGGGGACAAATCGAGATGCAGGCCGACTCCCCCGCCGGCGGGGCGCTCGGCGAGCGCCATCGCCAACAATTGGTTCAGCGCCAGCGGCGCCGGAGCCAAGGGGCATGCCTGCACGTAATGCACGGCGTCATCCAAAATCGAACTCGCCTCGTCGACCTGTTGTCTGATTTTGGCCACGTGCTCGCGGGCGGAAGCGCCGGGCTGATCGAGAGCGATATCGAGAAGAAAAGCGAGAGACTCGAGCGTGCTCAACGGCTGCCGGATCTCGTGCGCCAGATGACGCACCACTTGGGCTGCGTCTAGGTTCACGTTTATTTCTTCCTGTCGGAAAATCGGGGCAATGGCGGCGGACATGAGGGACGTTACGGAGTATAGCGGCTGCGTCGCCGAAGGCAAGGGGTCTCGCGCTACCTTTGAGCTATGCGTAACAACCGGCGGGAATTTTTGTTGTTGTGGGCGCAAGCGGCGGCGGCGCAATCGCCTCCCGGCGGCAAGTTTCTCGACGGCGCGGAACGCGAAACGTTGCGGCGCGCGGCGGCGATTCTGGTTCCCGCCACGGAACGCTCCGGCGGCGCGGCGGCGGCCGGAGTCGAGAACTACATTGATTTCGTGCTGTCGAAATCGCCGGAGAAGCTCCGGAACGAATGGCGGGCGGGCTTGAAAACGCTGGGCGCGGCGAAGAATCTCGAAGCGATGCTCGCGTCGTTGGCCAAGCGCGAGTTTTCGCCCCGGACTCGCGACGACTGGTTCTTCGTGCTGCTGAAAGGCGCGGTGGTCGAAGGGTTCTATACGTCCCAGGAAGGTATCGAGAAGGAACTGGGCTACCGAGGCATGGGCCACGTCATGGAGTTTCCCGACTTCACGCAAACGACCACCGCGATCCCCGAAGGCTATCGGCCGCTGCTGAGGTCGCGGGCGTGAAAACGTACGACGTAGCGATTATCGGCTCCGGCGCGGCGGGCGGCATGACGGCGCACGTACTGACGCAGGCGGGGCTGGACTGCGCGATGCTCGAAGCCGGGCCGATGAAGAGCCCCGCGCAGTTTCCCATTCACCGCCTGCGCCGGTGGCAACTGCCGTTTCGCGGGCTGCGCGGCGACTACTTTCAGGAGTGGCTGACCGAAACGAACTTCCTCGCGAACGACGCGAAGGAGCCCTATTCCGTCGCGCCCGGCGGCGAGCCGTTCGAATGGTGGCGGGTGCGCGCCGTGGGCGGCAAGAGCTTGTTTTGGGCGGGCGTCACGCCGCGATTCGGGCCCGACGAATTTCAGCCGAAGGACGATTTCGACACGCACTGGCCGATTACCTACGACGACGTCGCGCCGTACTACGACAAGGTCGAGGAACTAATCGGCGTGTCGAGTACCGGGGAGGCGTTGGGCGCGTTTCCATTGAACAAAGGCCTGCGGCCGATGCGGCCGAAGCTCGCCGAACTCGAGTTCGCGAAGATCGCCGATAAGCTCGGTCGCGGCTTGAAAATGATCCCGATCCCGAAGGCGATTCTGACCCAGGACCATCGCGGCCGTCCGGCCTGCCATCACTGCGGCCCCTGCTGGCAGGGCTGCGATTCGGGCTCGAAATTCGATTCTCTTCGGGTGTTCGTCCTCGGCGCGCGACGCACGGGGAAGCTAGAACTGTTAACCGGCGCGCGCGTGCGTTCGATCGGCGTCAAGGACGGGATGGCGGAATCGGTGCACTACTGGGACGCCAACGATCGCACCTATCGCGAGGTGCGAGCGAAAGCGGTCGTGCTCGCGGCGGGCTGCATCGAAAGCGCGCAGATTCTGCTGAACTCGAAGATCGCGAATTCGAGCGGACTCGTGGGGCGCTACCTGTCGGAGCATCTGTACGCGTCCGTCGGCGGTTATCTGCCGCAACTAATGGGACGCGCGGTGGTGAACGAGGACGGCAATGGCGCGCACAGCTTTATTCCCGATCTCACCGCGAACTGGCGCGGAAACAAGTTTATCCGCGGGTATCAAATTTTCCCCGGGGGCGGAATTCCGGAAACGACGATGGTGGGCAAAAGCCTGCCTGGCTACGGCGCCGCGTGGATGAAGGCCGTGCGCGATTACTACACGGCGGGCGTAGGCGTTACGTTTCAAGGCGAGGTGCTGCCTTATCGCGACAACCGCATCGAGATCGACGAATCGATTCGCGACGACGCGGGCATTCCGGGCGTCCGTTTTCACTACCGGTGGCGCGAGAACGAGAACGCGATGTTCCACGACATGATGGACGTGGGCCAAGAAATGTTGAAGGCGGCGGGCGCGGAGACGTTACCCAACAAAAATCCAAAGCCGCTCGAATACGGGCACTCGATTCACTACGTCGGCACGGCGCGCATGGGGCGCGACGCGAAGTCGAGCGTCGTGAATCCCTGGAACCAGTCGCACGACGTGAAGAACCTGTTCTTGAACGACGGCGCGGCGTTCGTGACGGCGGGCAATCAGAATCCGACGATCACGATCCTGGCTCTTGCCATGCGGTCGAGCGAACGGATGGTGGAACTGATGCGCCGCCAAAGCTGGGAATAAGCTTGCAAGTCGATTTCGAGCGCTTGGAGCGGCGGGGGCGCGACGTGCTGCCCACCTTGCGCTACCTGATGGAAGTGGAGGCGCACGTCTACGCGTTCTCCGTCGCCGCGAACGTCCTGTTGAGTTTCTACCCGTTTCTGTTGGTGCTGACTTCCTTCTGCCGGTATGTCTTGCATTGGCGCACGGCGGAGCAGGCGATTTACATCGCGCTGAAGGACTATTTTCCGGGAACTACGGGCGAATTCCTCGCTTACAACCTATCCGTGCAGGTCCGACCCGTGCAGTGGGTTTCCATGCTGCTGTTGCTGTTTACCGCCAACGGAATCTTCGAGCCGCTCGAAGTCGCCTTGAATCGCGCGTGGGGGATCGGCAAATCGAGGAGTTTTCTCAAGAATCAACTGGTGAGCATGGGTTTGATCTTCGCCTGCGGCGGGCTGGCGGTACTCTCGACCCTGATGACCGCGCTGAATCGCGATCTGCTCGCAAAGATCGCGCCCGAGACGGTGGGCAACGCGGTGGGGATCTTGCTGTTCAAGCTCGCCGCGATCCCGACGCTGATCCTGGTTCTTTTTCTGATTTACTGGCTGCTGCCGAACGGGAAAGTCCCCTGGCGCCTCGCTTTCTGGACCGCCTTCTACGTAGGCTTGGCGATCGAAGCGCTCAAGAGCCTGCACCTGTTGGTCTGGCCGTGGCTGCGGGTGAAGCTGGAACACGAGTACGGAGTCTTCGTGAACTCCGCGACCATCGTCGTGCTCAGCTTCGTCGCGGCGATGATCGCGATGGCCGGCGCGGAATGGGCGGCGCGGCGGGATCGGGAAACGTTAGGCGAGCAGTTCCCGGATCGCGGCTAGCAGTTTATCCGCTTCCACCGGCTTCGCCATGGCGATATGCGCGCCTAAATGACGCGCCACGGAGAGAAATTTCCCCTCGAATTTCCCGGAGATCGCGACGATCTTCGCGGCGGGGAATTCGGCCCGGAGTAGCTGGATCGTCTCCAGGCCCTCCTGTTCGGGCATCACCAGGTCGAGCAGGATCAAGTCGGCGGCGGAGGCCCGCATCGCCGCGACCGCTTCCGACCCGTCCGACGCCTCGACGACGTCGTATCCGGCCTCTTTCAAGAGCGTCGAGAAGTACTGCCGGACCTCCGTTTCGTCGTCGACGACGAGGACACGGCGGGTTCGGGCCTGGATTCCGAAGGTTTCACGCACGGCGGTGGAGAGGGATTCGGGAGTAAATGGCTTCGACAGGAAATTCACGCCGGGGTCCAGCGCCCCGTGATGGACGATCGCGTTCTCAGTATAGCCCGAAACGAAAAGGACTCGAATTTCCGGGTGTAATTCCGCTAATCGATCGGCTAATTCCCGCCCGCCCATCCGCGGCATAACCACGTCGGTAATCACCAGCGAGGGGCGGTAGCCGGCGGCGATCCGTTCGAGAGCGGCCTCGCCGTCCCCGCAAATTTCCACCGAGTACCCGAGGCCGCGCAACACGGTGGCGGCGAAGTGGCGCACCTGTTCGTCGTCCTCGACGATCAGCACCGCGCCGCCCGTATGTTCTTCGGGAACGGCGGCGGGTTCGGGCTCGCGCTCCAAACCGGCGGAGCCCACGGCGGCGGGCAAATACACTTTGAAAATCGTGCCTCGATTCGGCTCGCTATAAACCCAAATATTGCCGCCGCTTTGCTTGACGATGCCGTAGGCCGTCGAAAGCCCCAGCCCCGTCCCCCGTCCCTTGGTCGTGAAAAAGGGCTCGAAGATGCGAGCCTGGGTGACCGAGTCCATGCCGATTCCCGTATCGCTGACGGCGAGCAGCACGTGCGGCCCGGGCGTGACGTCGATATGATCGCGGGCGTACGCTTCGTTGAGCGTCACGTTCGCCGTCTCGATCGTCAATTCCCCGCCCCCGGGCATAGCGTCGGCCGAGTTGATGGCGAGATTGAGAATCACCTGCTCGATCTGGGTAGGGTCGATCTTTACTTTCCAAAGCGTGGACGCGGGCATCACTTTGAGGTCGATGTCCTCGCGGACCAGCCGCGCGAGCATCGGCTCCAGCGAGCGCAACGTCTCGTTGAGATCGACGATGCGGGGCTGCATCACTTGACCGCGGGAGAAGGCCAGCAGTTGCCGCGTCAATCCCGCCGCGCGCTCGCCCGCCTGGGCCACGGGCTCGAGATCGCGCCGCAGGGGATCCTCGGGGCGCAGCCGCTTCAGCACGATCGCCGCGTAGCCGTTGATGACGGTGAGCAGATTGTTGAAGTCGTGCGCGATGCCGCCCGCGAGACGGCCCACCGCCTCCATACGCTGCGCCTGCCGCAATTGCTCCTCGAGCTTGTACTTCTCGGTGACGTCGTTAATCAGCACCAGGCGGGCCGGACGCCCTTCGAACTCGAACTCGTGACTGAAGACGTCGGCGACGATCCGCGATCCGTCCTTGCGGATGTGCGTCCAGCCCGGCACCCAAGTATGCCGGCCGCGCCCGGTCCGGACTTGATCGAGCAGCCGGGGCACTTCATCCGGCGGGCGGATATCGGCGATCGACATCGCCAGGAACTCCTCCGCCGAGTAGCCGTACATTTCGACGGCGGCGTCGTTGACGGCGAGGAACTTCAACGTCTCGTGGTCGAACACCCACATCGGCATGGGATTGCGCTCGAACAGAAACCGGTACGTCCGTTCGCTGCCTTCGAGCCGCTCGACGATTTCGCGGCTTTCGAGCAGCAGTTCCTCCAGCCGCTCCCGGCCGCGATTCAATTCGAGCGCGTTAATCAGCGCGAAGGCCAGGTCGCGAGCCACGGCGGGCGCGGGGTCTTCGAGGCCCCGGGGGCGCGGGCGCGGATCGGACAGGCGAAGCGTTCCCACCGTTTGCCCCAAAGGCGCGACCAGCGGCTCCTCGTGAACAAACCCCGCCGATTCGTCCCAAGCCACCGGTTCCGGCGCTTGCCCGTCGAGGACAACCTGGACGTCGCGAACATCCACTAGTTGCTTCGCCCAGCGAATCACGCGCTGTACGGACGCTTGAACGCTCTCGCCTTCGAGCGAGTACGCGGGTGCGGCCTGGCGGTCCGCATCTTGGGGCGGCTGGGCGGAGGGGGACACGCTTAGGTTCCTATAATACTCGCGAAATCGCGTTACACTCGGTGTAAATTACCGACTAGGAGAGTTCCGTGCCGAATCTCAGTGATCCTACCCGCCGTACCGCCGCCAAGGCCGCCGTCGCGGTGGCCGTCGCCGCGCCGTTTATCCAGAAAGTCAAAGCCGCCAACGATGTCGTGCAGTACGGATTTATCGGCAGCGGCAGCCGCGGGCAGTATTTGCTGGGCCACATGAAGGGCCTGGACAACGGCCGCTGCGTGGCGATCGCCGACTTGGTGGACGAGAACTCGGCCAAGGGCGCCGAAAAGATCGGCACGAAGCCCAAGACCTATCGCGACTACCGCGAACTGTTGGCCGACAAGAACGTGGACGCGGTGTGCATCGCCACGCCGCTGTTTACGCACTTCCCGATCACGCGCGATTCGCTCGACGCGGGCAAGCACGTGTTCTGCGAAAAATCTCTCGTGTTCAAACCGGAGGAAGTGCACGCGCTTCGCGCGATCGCGAGTTCGAAGCCCAAACAGGTTCTGCAAGTCGGCTTGCAGCGGCGGTACTCGAAGTTCTACGACGCCGCGTATCAGATGGTGAAGAAGGGCCTGATCGGCGACGTCCAGCACGTCTACGCGCAGTGGCATCGCGGACCGTTGGGCGCGTGGCGTATGAAGCCCAAAGCCGCCGGTCAATCGCAGGAGATGTGGGAGCTCGCCAACTGGCGGCTGTTCCGGAAGTTTTCGGGCGGGCTGACGGCGGAACTCGCGTCCCACCAAATCGACGTGGCGGACCGCATGTTCGAATCGCATCCCGAATTCGTCACCGGCGTCGGCGGACTCGATTCGATGAAGGACGGCCGCGACGTTTACGACAACATCCAGTTGATCTTCAAGTATCCCAAGGGGCAGAAACTGATCTACAGCTCGAACTCGACCAACGCCCTCTGCCCGCTGTTCGGCGGCGAGCGGACGCAGTTCGGAGAAATGATCATGGGCACCAACGGATCCATCCACATCACGGTGGGCACCGACAGCGAGCCCGCGATGGCGCTGTGGTACATCGACCCCAGCGGTCCGAAAAAGAGCGGCGAGAAAAAAGAAGGCGCGGCGGCGAGCGCTTCTCTGGCCTCGACCGGGAAAGGCTCCAAAGGCCTGCCGATTTTGCTTTCGAAGGACGAAATGACCGGCAACGAAAGCTTCCTCGAAAAGGAACTCAAATTCGCGCGGCGCTGGCTGTATTCGAAGGGCGTGATGGTGCCGGAAGAGGATCGCAATCCGGTGGACGTGGCCATGGAGAGCTTCCTCGACGATTGCAAAAAAGGCGAGCGCCCGACGGCGGACCTCGAAATCGGCCTCTCCGATTCCACGTCGGTGATCCTCGCCAACCTCGCGATGGACGAAGGACGCCGCGTGTACTACAAGGAAATCGACGGAATGGGCGGCGGCCCGGCGGGCGCGGCGAAACCGGCGGCGAAGAAAGTTTAGCGTTCCGTGAAAGCCGTCGATTATCGCGGGCGGCGCGCGTTCTCGATCGAGAGTCCGACGCTCGAAGTCGTCGTCAGCGTCGAGGGTGGGCATATCGCCGCGATCACGCACAAGCCGACCGGCGTTAACCCGCTTTGGTTGCCGCCGTGGAAATCGATCGAACCCACCTCTTATTCGCCCGACAAGCATCCCGAGTACGGGCGCAACGCCGAAAGCAAGCTGCTGTGCGGGATTCTCGGTCACAACCTCTGTCTCGACCTCTTCGGATCGCCCACGCCCGACGAGGCGGCGCTCGGGAATAGCGTCCACGGCGAGGCGAACTTCGTGCGGCACGAATTCTCGGAATCGCCCGGCGGCCTGACGCACTCCTGCGAGTTACCGATGTCCGGACTGTCGTTCACGCGGCGATTGAAGCTCTTGGGCGAGACGCTCGAATTCGAGGAGACGGTGCGCAACCTTTCGGGGACGGACCGTCCGATCGGGTGGACGCAGCACGTCACTCTCGGCCCGCCGTTTCTCGAACGCGGCGCGACGCGATTCGACGTGCCGGGAACGAAGTGCCGGACTTTCGAATCGGATTTCACGAACGGGAAGGGCGCGATGGCGATCGCGCAAACGTTCGATTGGCCGAAGATGCCCGGCCGCGACGGAAAGTCGTACGACCTTTCGACTTACTGGAGCGAGCCCGTGGCGGCGGGTTACGTGGCGATTCTCATGGACCCGCACCGCGACCGGGCGTCGTTCACCGCGCGCGGAAAAGGCGTCGCGCTCACCTACGACTGGAAACGGACCGACTTCCCTTGGCTCGGCATTTGGGACGAGTGCCACGCTCGCGAGCACGCCCCCTGGAACGGACGGGCCATGACGCGCGGGATGGAATTCGGCGCGTCGCCGTTTCCCGAAACGCGGCGCGCGATGATCGAGCGTCGCGAACTCTTCGGCGTACCCGGCTATCGCTGGCTGCCCGCGCGGGGAAGCGCGACCGTCGCCTATACGGCGAACCTAACTCAAGCGCGCTAGCAGTTCGAGATCGACGTTCCCGCCCGAAACGAGAACGCCCACGCGTCGGCAACCGGCGGGCAGCTTTCCGTGCAACACGGCGGCGGCGGCGGCGGCTCCCGACGGTTCGGCAAGCATCTTCATCCGCGCCAGCATCAGTTTCATCGCGGCGAGCAGTTCGTCATCGGAGACTAGAAGGATGTCTTCGACGAATTCTTCGACAAGCGGCCAAGTCACCGCGCCGGGCATAGTTGTCATCAGACCGTCGGCGAGCGTTTTCGGAACCGAAATCTCGACGCGCTCGCCCCGGCGACGCGACAGCCAATAATCGTTGCCCGCCTCCGGCTCGACCCCGAACACGCGAATCGCCGGATTCGCCGCCTTCGCCGCGATAGCGCATCCAGCCGTCAATCCGCCGCCGCCGAGGCAGACGACGAGCGTGTCGAGATCCGGGATTTGCTCCATCAATTCGAGCCCCGCCGTGCCTTGCCCCGCGACGATCCATTCGTGATCGAACGGCGGGATCAGCGTCGCGCCGGTCTCCTCCGCGATCCCGCGCCCGATCGCTTCGCGATTTTCCGTGTAGCGGTCGTAACTGACGATATGGCCGCCCGCGTCGCGCGTTGCCTCAATCTTCGATTTCGGAGCGTCGTGCGGCATGACGAGCGTGGCCCGGACGCCCGCGTGCCGCGCGGCGATCGCCACCGCTTGTGCGTGATTGCCGCTCGAGTACGCCACCACACCCTTCGCCCGCACTTCCGGATCGAGCGAGAAAACGAAGTTCATCGCGCCGCGAATCTTGAACGCCCCCCCGGTTTGGAAGTTCTCGCACTTGAAGTACGCCTCGACGCCAGCCGCGCGGTCGAAGCTCCGCGACGTCGTCGCGGGAGTGACTTTCGCCACCGGCCGGATGCGCTCGCTCGCCGCGCGAATGTCCCCGACGGAGACCGCCACTAGTAGCCCGCCTCCTTATCGACGACGTTTTCCAGCGGCTTTCCGTGGGCGAAGCGGCGGAAGTTCTCGACGAAGAACTCGACCGACTCCCGCTGCCACGTCGGCGTGTGATCCGTGCAATGCGGCGACAGCAGCACGTTGTCGAGCTTCCAGAACGGGCTCGCCTCGGGTAGCGGCTCGGTTTCGAACACGTCGAGCGCCGCGCCGCGAATCCGGCGATCGGAGAGCGCGGCGATCAGCGCCGGTTCATCGACTACCGCGCCGCGTCCCAGGTTAATGAACACGCCGTTGGGCCTCATCGCGCCGAATTCGCTACGCCCGAGCATGCGCCGCGTGGCGGGCGTTAGCGGCGAACAGCAAACGATGTAGTCGCCCTTGGCCATCGCCTCGGCGGTGCGCTCCGGCGGAAGAACTTCTTCGACGAAGCTCTCCCGCGGCTCGTCCACGCGCCGCCGCGTCGCGATAATCCGCATGCCCATCGCCACGGCCCGCCGCGCCACCTCTTGCCCCATCGCCCCGTAACTCAAAATCGCGCAAGTTTTGCCGGTCAGTTCCTCGCAATCGAACTGCTCCCACCTCGCGGCGGCCTGCTGCGCGACTAGCCGCCGCGCGTCTTTCGCGAACCACAATATCCCGAAGATCGCGAACTCGGCGAGCGAGCGTTTGTACACGCCGCGCGAGTTGGTAAGGGGCACGGCACTGGTTTTCAACGCCGGAAACACCACGCTCTCGACGCCCGCCGAAAGGGAATGCACCCATTGCACGTTTCTCGCCCGCGGCCACAGTGCTTCGAGCGTGTCGGCCTGGTGCGAGCCGTTCACGATCACCTTGGCGTCCTCGACCGCGGCCAGCAGTTCCTCCGCGTTTTTCGACGCCACCACTTCGACTCCGGGCGGCAGTTGCGAAAGCGCCGACAAGTGCGGTGCGGCCGCGTCGGCGATCACGACGATCTTCATAAGCTATCGATGTTACCGTGCGACGATCAACCCGAGCCTGGGGCGATAAACTAAAGACGTGAACGAGCGGTGCACCTGCGGCGCACTTACCGTAGAAGGCGCGCGTTTCTGCCATAAGTGCGGACGCCCCCTTTACGACGAGCCCACGATCGAGCCGGAAGCCGCGTTAGAAGTTCCGTCCGAAGGGGTTGTCCCCGCCGCCGCCCCGCCCGCCGCGCCCGAAATCAATTTCCGGAACTCGGTAGCGGTGCGCGTGGGTTTTCTGATGGCCGGGCTCGGGATCTTCGCCACGAACTTACTGGGCTTGCTCGGCTCGCCGATGCTGCAAGGAATTTCGGTGCTGACGCTCGCCGCGGGCTCGGGGTATTTCGCGGTTTGGCTCTACAACCGCCGCACCGGCCAGCGCCTTAGCGTTACGGGCGGCGCGCGTCTGGGCTGGATCACGGGAGTATTCAGCTTCCTCATCGTGATGGTGATCGTGACGATGACCGTGGCGATGGTGGGACCAGAAGCCTATTCGCAAATGCTGCGCGACAACATCGTGAAAGCCGCCGCGTCGCAGCCCAACCTGAAGGTGCCGCCGGCCGAGCAGTTGATGGGCGCGATGATCTTCCTGATCCTCCTCACCGCGTTCGCGATCTTCACCGTCGCCGCAAGCATCGGCGGAGCCTTTGGCGCGAAGATTCTCCACAAGAGCAATTAGCGCGCCGCCCGCTTCACCAACCAGACGCCGAGGAAGATTACGGCCATCGCGCCCGCTTCGCGCCACCCGAACGGCTCGCGATAGAACCACCAGCCGAGCGTCACCGCCACCACCGGATTGATGTAGGTGTACGTCGAGACGATCGAGATCGGCAGTTTTTCGAGCACGTACAGATAGGCGCTGTAGCTGACGATCGATCCGAACGTCGCCAAGTACACGACGGCCCATACTCCGCGCGGCGTCCATTCGACCGGCCCCGTGGGAAGCGCCAACGAAACGAGTAAGTACACCGCGCCCGCCATGAATTGCTGAATCGCGCCGTTGACCACCGGATTGATCGCGCTCGCCATGCGCTTCTGAAAGATCGACCCGAAGGCCCACGCCGCGTTGCCTACCTGCAAAATCAGGAAACCCCAGACGGTGGCGAGATTGACGTTCGCGCCGAACGCGTCGGGCCCGATCAACAACAGCACGCCCGCCGAACCCACCAGCATCCCCACCACCGTCCGTCGGCGCAAACGCTCGCCGCCGGGGACCAGCGCTTCGGCACCGGTCATCCAAAAGGGAGCGGTGGTGATGATTAACGCCGCGAGCCCACTGGCGATCCGGGTTTCGGCGAACGTCAGAGCGCCATTGGCGACGCCAAGAATCAGCACGCCGTTCGCGGCGGTCTTCCAGAAAGCGCGTCCTTTCGGAAGCGTCCGACCGCTTGCCAAGGCCCAAACCAGCAGCGTCCCTCCCGAAAGCAGAAACCGCGCCGCGATCAGGACGGTGGGCGGAATCGATTCCAGCGCAATCCGGATTCCCAGGTACGTCGTGCCCCAGAAAAAACAGACCGCCGCGAGGGCCAGATACGGTAGCATCGACGTTTGATTCTCACTCTCACCGTGAATCCGGCCATCGACCGCAACGTCAGCGCGGACCGTTTGGTGTTCGACGACCGGGCCTATATTCTCGATTCGAGCGAGGGCCCGGGCGGGCGCGGGATCAACGCCTCCATGGTAATCCACTCGTTCGGCGGCAAGACGGCGGCGGTGGCTCCGGCGGGCGGCGAAACCGGCGATCGCCTCAAGAGTTACATGGCCGACGCGGGCTTTCCCATGGATTGGGTGCCAGTGGAGCGCGAAATCCGTACCAATCTCACCATCACCGATCAGCATGGGTTGACGGTGAAACTGAACGAACAGGGTCCGCCGATGTCGGGCTCGGAAATCGACGCGTTGGAAGAGGCTGTCGAGCGGCGCTTACCCAAGGCGAAGTGGCTGATGCTGTGCGGCAGTTTGCCGCCGGGCGCGCCGATGAACTTTTACGCCCGATTGATCGCCTCCGCGCGCGCGGTGAAGGTGCAAACGCTGGTGGACGCCGACGGCGAATCGCTGGCGCAGGCGCTCGACGCCGGACCGACGATCGTCACTCCCAATCAGCAGGAAGCGGAACGGCTGCTGAATCGCGTGCTGCTGGCGCGTAGCCACTACATCGAGGCGGTGGAGCGAATCCAGGGCATGGGCGCGGAGCAGGTGGTGCTGTCGCTCGGCAGCCGCGGCGCGATCGGCATGATCGCGGACCGGATTTACGAAGCGATTCCGCCGCGCATCGACGCCGTGTGCCCCATCGGCGCGGGCGACGCGTTGGCGGCGGCGTTCGTTTGGGCGCGCCACAAAGGCAAGGAATTTTGGGAAGCGATGCGCTGGGGCGTCGCGGCAGGAACGGCCACCGCGAAGTTGCCGGGGGTCGTGTTCGCCAACATGGACCAGACCAAGGAAATCTACAAGAAGGTCGAGGTCCGGCCGATCCGCTAAAGATCTTTCCGGTCCAGGCCCGTTCGTTTGGCTACCTTAGCGAGCATCGCGGGACCGATCTCTTCCGAGTCGTGAAACGAAAAGGGGAAGTCTTCCCAGCCTTCCTTCTTGAGGATCCGGTGCGAGCCGACCGTCCGGTCGTGTCGCCAGCCGTTTCGGAGAAGAGCCGCAAAGACACGCCGCGCCTTGCTAGCCGGCCAATGGCTCATGCAGCCACGTTGTAAATCGCGTCGGCGGAATCGGGCGGCAATTCTCCGTGCTCAATTCGATCGAGAACGATCTCGCGAGCCGCCACTTGCGCCCGATCGACCGCTTCCTGCCGGGACTGCCCATAAAGCAGTACCCCGAGTTCCGGAACTTCCGCGATCCATCGACCGTCGTCTTCCCGATCCAGTTCGATCGTGAACTTCATGGCCACAGGCTAACACCCGGCCTAATCGAACTTCTCGACGATCACTTGCTTCCGGTCGAACCCGCGATCTTTGAGAAGCGCCCGGGTGTCGTTCACCATCTCCGCCAAGCCGCAGATGTAGACGTCCACGTCCGTGCGGTCCCCCAGCAGGTCCAGCAAGTGCGGCTGTACGCGGCCCGTGCGGCCCCGCCAATTTTCGTCGGGGCGCGTCACCGTCGGAACGAACCGGAATCGCGAATGCGCCGCCGCCATCGCCTCGAACTCGTCGCGATAGAGCAGCCCGTGCGGATAGCGCGCGCCGAACAGCAACGTCACCGGACGAGAGCCACCCCGCGCCACCTCGTCGAGCAGCATGCCGCGCATCGGGGCGACGCCCGTGCCGGTGGCGACCAGCAACGCCTCGCGGTCGCGGTTACGCCAGACGAACGTTCCCAGCGGACCCTTCATCGATACGCCGTCTCCCGGCGACATCGCGAATAAGTGCGGCGAGAACAAGCCGTCGGCGACGCGATTCAGACATAACTCGAACCGGTTGCTATCCGGGACCCCAGATAGCGAATAAGCGCGCGTGATCGTCTTTCCGCCGATGGGATGCGACAGCGAGACGAACTGGCCCGGCTGAAAGGCGAGTTCCCCAACCTCCGCCGCCTCGAACACGAAGTGCCGAACATCGGGCGCCAGTTCCCGCCAGCTCACCAATCGCGCGGTCATGAAAGGGCGGCCTGGGCGCGCTCGACGAGAATTTGGGCCAGCGCCGGATGGCCGTCGAGCGGCTCCGTGACGACGACGTCCGCGAGTCGCGGATGCGTTTCGCGAACTCGCTCGATCAGTTCCGGCAGATCGCGCTTCAAGTGGAGGCCGAGAGTCAGGAAATACGGCACGACGACGATCTTTGTCGCTCCGCGCTCGAGCAACCGCTCGACGCCGCCTTCGAGCCGCGGCTCGCCGCCGTCGAGGAACGCGGTCTCGACCAGCGGAAACCCTCCCCGGTCCGTCATCGAGCGCACCACCTCGCGCACCGCTTCGTTGGCGGATTCTACGCTCGACCCATGCGCGAACACCACGATTCCGGTCATGCCGTCACCAATTGAGATGCGCCGGCGCCCATCGACGGTGGCAGGAACCCGCGCAATAAATCGAGAAAAGCGCGGCCGCGCCGCCGCCCGTTGTTGTGTTGGATTTCCATGCGCTGCAGAAACACGAGTACGCCCAGGACGTCGGTGTCGCGAATCACGTTCATCCCGGCGCGCTGGGTCGCGGCGTCGCGATACTCCCGTACCTGCCGCTCGAACAACTGCTGGATTCCGGCGGCCATCGGATTCGCCGGGCGGGACTCGTACACGAGTCCGCTTTGCAGCGTCCGGTACGTTTTGATGAGCGCTTCGAGGGCCTCGCGAACGTCGAGGTCGATCGCGCCGGGAATTTGCATCGCCGCGTCGAACAACGCGCGCGAAGCCACCATCAGCAACTCCTCGTGATCCCGCAGGAAGCCTTCCGTCACTCGAATGTCGCCGTTCGGAATCTCGGCGGGCGACAACTCCGGAAGCTTTTCGTGGCGCCGCGCTTCGGCGAGATACTCGCAATCGAAGGGGCACTCTACGGTGACTTCCCGCTCCGCGCCGCAGCACTGGGAACAGATCTCGCCGCGCACGCCCGGGCAATACCGGCGCGGGCGGCGCTTTTCGCACAATCGGCAAAGGTCCACGGAATCCCTCAGGCTACCATTGCCGTTTATGGCTCGGCTGCAGATTTACTTGAAGGTGGTCGTCGATACGGAAGAGAACGAGGACCGTCCGGAACGGCTCGCCTCGGAGTTGTGCCGCCAGGCGGAGAAAGTTTACGGCGTGCGCAGCGCCGAAGTGACCAACATCGTCGAGCAGGACTAGCAGATGAGATGCCGGAACGTGCGGTCGAAGAATCCGTCCGTCATGCCCGCGATGTAGTCGCAGACGGCGCGGTGGAGCGGTTCGCCCGAATCGAGGTAGCCGGGCGGCAAATGCTCCGGACGGTCGAGGAAGAACTGGAACAGCGCAGCGACCGCCTCGCGCGAACGGTCCCGTTCGAGCTTCAAATCGTCCGAGTGGTAGACGCGCCCGTGCAGAAAGGCTTTCAACGACCGGCTGGCCGCCGCGGCTTCCGGCGCGAACTTCGCCAGCCTCTCCGGGTGCCGCCGCACCTCGTCCACCGATCCCACGCCCGCCGCCCGCACGGCGTCGCGAGTGCCATCGATCAGCCCGCCCACTAGAGCGCCGATCAGCCGGCGCAGCGTCTCGCAAAACTGCAGCCGCTCGCCCGACGCCGGATATTGCGTCTGGCAGCGCTCGAACACCTCGCCCGCCAAAGGAACGGCTCGCGCGAGTTCGTCCATCGAAAAAAACGCCGCGGCGTAGGCGTCGTCGAGATCGGAGGTGTTGTACGCCGCCTCGTCGGCGAGATCGATCAACTGCGCTTCGAGCGGCGGACGCAAACCCGGCAGATACTCGTCGAGAACCGGCGATTCGCCGCGCGCGAAATCGCGCGAGTGTTTGACGATCCCCTCGCGCACCTCGAAGGTCAGGTTCAATCCGGGGAAGGCGGCGTAGCGCTGCTCGAACGCCTCGACGATCCGCAGCGCGTGCCGGTTGTGCTCGAAGCTCTCGCCGAAGCGGCGCATCTGACGGTCGAGTTCCTCCTCCCCCGCGTGCGCGAACGGCGGATGCCCGATGTCGTGCACCAGGGCCAGCGCTTCCGTTAGATCTTCGTTCAGGTTCAACGCCTCCGCGACCGTGCGGGCGATCTGCGCCACCTCCATCGTGTGCGTCAGTCGATTGCGAAAGTGGTCGGAATATCCCGCGCCGAAGACCTGCGTTTTGTCTTCCAAGCGGCGAAAGGCGCGGGAATGGATGACGCGATCGCGGTCCCTCTGGAACGGATCGCGGTAGGCATGAGGCGCTTCGGGATAACGCCGCCCCAGCGACAGAGCCGGGGAGAAGGCTAACGCGGAAAGGTCGGCGACGACGTTACTGGTTTTCACCGAGTGCGGCGAGAGCGGCACGACCGATCGCTCCCTTGCCCGCGCGCAAGGGTTCCAGAATCTTCCTCGCTTCCGCGGGCTTGGTGGGCATCAACAGCCCGCCGAGCGCCAAATCCGCCTGCTCCTTCGAAACGAAATCCGTCGGATTGGACGAAAGCTCGCGCAAGAGCTTTTCCGCGTCGGCCACTTTGTTCTGCGCGCCGTAGACCTGCGCCAGCACCAGTTTCGCGAGAGAGGCGACGTTGGGGTTACCGCCTCCGATGGCCGCCGTCAGCGACTTTTCGGCGTCGCTCCAACGGGCTTCGTTCGCGGCGTAGGTGCCCAGGAAATAGTGCGCCACTCGCCCCTCGTCCGAAGACCCGTATTTGGCGATCACCTCGGCGAACGCTTTTTGCGCGGCCTTATCGCGCTCCGCTTGCGTCGAGTACTTCGGCTTCGCGCCATCCTGCGCCGGGCCGAACGGCGTGGATTGCACCATGTAGGCTTGGTTCAGCAGTTCCATGCGAGCGCCGCGCTGGGAACGGGTGTATCCGTAAACGCCGCCCGCGACGGCCAGCACCGCCGCTACGATCGCGCCAATGCGCACGATCTGCGAGCGATGGCCCGCGACGTATTCGACGCCGTGCTCCACCTCTTCGACAAAGTGGTCCGTCTTCAGTTCTTTCCGGGTTTTTCGATCCATGAGGTACTTCGAGGCGGGAAAATACCGCTCAACCTTTGACATTAACACAGGGGCGCGCGAATGCCCGCCCCAGCCGTAGCCGAAGCGGGCGCGGGGAGAAAAAATCGCCGGGGCTTTAGAAACTGCGAACGGCGGCGGCCTCGTCTTCGAATACCTCGAAGACCGTATACAGCTTGGTGATCTGCAGCAGATCCTTCACGCGCTTATTCAGGTTGAGGAGCTTCAGCATACCGCCGTGGTTGGTTACGGTGGTGAAGCCGCTGACCATTTCGCCGATACCCGAGCTGTCGATGTAGGAGACATCGCCCAGATTGAGTAGCAGTTTCTTGTGGCCTTGGCTCGCCAAGTCGCGAATCATGTCGCGGAAGGCGCTGGAGCCTTCGCCCAGGGTAATGCGTCCGGAGGCGTCGATTACGGTAACGTCGCCTACCTGACGGGTTGTCATCTTCACACTCATCGGATCAATCTCTCCTCGAAAAATCTTCTTCTTAGACTACTAGGGCCGCCCCGATTGTTCCCGCTACGTTTTCCCGCTAGCCGGGCGGCAAACGTTTCAACAGCCGGACTTCGGTGCCGTTCGGCCGACGCGGGCGGACGTCGAATTCGTCCACGAACGCGCGAATCAATAGAATACCCCGTCCGGACTGCTTCAAAAGGTTCTCCTCGGCGAGCGGATCCGGCACGTCCCGAATCTCGAACCCGTCGCCTTCGTCGCCGACCAGAATCTCCAGTTCCCCCGGCGATTCGTGGAGCGTCAAGTGTACCTTTTTTTTCGCGCTATAGCGATTGCCGTGCACCACCGCGTTGGCCACGCACTCCCGGATCGCCATACCCAACCCCGGAAGGTCGTCTTCGCTTAAGCCCATCCGCTCGGCCGCTTGGGTGACCAGCGCCTCGGCGGCGTCGATGGTCTCGATCGTCGAGTCGAGCAGGTGTACGACCGGCGCGGGCGAACTCATGGGCGAAAGCCGAATGGATACGATACGGGATCGCGCAAGGGGAAGTCAAGGAACTCCCGCGCGAGAACCGCCCCGGGTCTATCCTGAGCACATGGACGTTTCGCGCCGGAAGGCGCTGACGATCGGGATTGGCGGAACGGCGTTCGCCTCGACGATGGCCTCCGCCGAGCCGGGAATTCGGATCGCGCGGCACGGTGAACCACAGCGTCCGGCGATCGCGGTGTTCCTGCCGGATGTCGAAAGCCCGTCGGCGGTGATCGAAATGCCGGAACATGCATGGCGCAAAGAGAAGCCCGGCGACGAGCCGCAGTGGTTTTACAAGATGTACGGATCCGACCCTTCGCTCCGAGGCCGCGTCGAGTGGTCGAACACCGCCGCCGCCCTATCTTTCGCGATGCAAACCCCCAGCGGTTTCGAACTGCGTTCCACCGCGACCGCCGAAGCCGACGGAGTCTCTATCGTTCACGAAGTCCTTCACGAAGCGGTCCCGGCGTTGGCGGCGATCGAGGCCGTCACTTGCGTGAAGCTGTACCGGCCGTTCACCGACGTCTTCCTCGACCGCACGTTCGTACATCGTCCCGAAGGACTGGAGTTGATCGCCTCCGACGCGCCCGGACGATCCGGAAAGAACGCCGAGGAATGGCTTCCCTGCCGCTACATCGCCCGCGTGGGCAAGAACGCGCCCGCCCAGCCTTACCGCGCCGAGAAAGAAGGCGGCGTCACCCGGCATTTCAAATCGAGCGCGGCGGATGTCGCGTTCCTGGCCACCGAGTCGTCTCCCGCCGGCTGGACGGCCGCCACCTTCGCCCGCGACTGCGATTCCGTTTTCACCAATCCCGCCCGTACCTGTCATCACGCCGATCCGGTGGCGAAGAACGCCACGGGCGGCAGAACCCGTCTTCGCCTCAAAGTCTTTTTCGTTCGCGGTACGGCGACCGAGGCGTGGCGGCATGTCGCTCGCGCCGAACGCCTCTCTTGAACCGGTCGACACTCTTGAACCCTACCCACCCACGTTCCCCGATCCTCGTCGTCGACGACGAACAAAGCCAGCGCGACACGCTCGCCCGCATGCTCGAAGCCTGGGGGTACGCCGCGCGCAAGGCGGCCAACGGCAGAGAGGCGCTCGCCGAAATCGCCGCCTCGCCCGTCGACGCCGTGGTGACCGATCTGCACATGCCCGAGATGGACGGGCGGGAGTTTCTCGCCGAGTTGCGCAAGACGGGCGACGCTCCTCCCGCCATCGTGCTGACCGCGTTTGGCGGTCTCGAAACGGCGGTCGAACTGGTGCACGATCTGGGCGCGTTCTGGTTTCAGGAAAAGCCGATCGAACCGAAGGCGCTGCGGCTGCTGCTCGAACGGGCGGTGGAGCAACGGCGGCTAACGCGGCAAACCGCCACGCTCGAGCGTCAACTGTCGCACGCGGGCGTTTTGGGCGACATGGTGGGGCGATCCCACGCCATGCGCGAAGTGTTCGCGCTCATCGAGCAGGTGGCGCCGACGGAGGCGACGCTGCTCATCACCGGCGACACCGGCACAGGCAAGGAAGTCGCCGCGCGCGCCGTCCATCGATTGAGCCGCCGCAAATCGGCTCCGTTCCTCGCCATCAACTGCGCCGCGCTACCGGAGTCGCTGATCGAAAGCGAGTTGTTCGGCCACGAGAAGGGCGCGTTTACGGGAGCGGCGGAACGGCGCGCGGGCTGCTTCGAGTTAGCCAACGGCGGCACCCTGCTGCTCGACGAAATCGGCGAAATGCCGCTGGCTACGCAGTCCAAGTTGCTCCGCGTACTCGAGGAGCGCAAGGTGCGCCGCTTGGGCGCGACGCGCGAGACGCCCGTGGACGTGCGAATTCTGGCCGCCACCAATCGCAACCCGCAAGCCGCCGTGGACAAAGGCGAATTTCGCGCCGATCTCTATTTCCGCCTCAACGTCTTCGAGTTGAAGCTGCCAGCCCTTTTCGAGCGGCTAGACGATATCGAGCCCATCGTCGCGTCCTTGATCCCCACGCTGAATCGCCGTCACGAATGCCGCGTCACGGGAATCGATCCCGAGGCGATCGCCGTTTTGAAGCGTCATACTTGGCCGGGCAACGTTCGCGAGCTGCGCAACGTCGCCGAACGCGCGCTGATCCTGGCGGGCGAAGGTCTCATCCGCCCGGCGCATCTTCCGCCCACGCTCACCGGGGCGGCGGAGCGCGCCCCACGGACGGAATCCGGCGCGGTGACCTTGCGCCCCGGCGTCACCATCGACGAGGCCGAACGTGCGCTGATTACTTTGACGCTCGATCACGCCGAGGGCAATCGCACGCGCGCGGCGGGCATGCTGGGAGTGAGCGTTAAGACCTTGTTCAATAAGTTGAAGCAATACTCGGGAGAGCCGTGAGCCTTCGTTGGCGATTGCTGGCCTTGTCCGTCGGCACGATGGCCGTCGTCGTGTTCGCACTGCTGGGCTTGCACCTCAACGCGCTGCTCGATACGGCGATCGACAACGCCCTCGAACGCAACATCGCGGCGGGCGAACGGATCCAATCGTTTCTCGGCCGACGCGTGAACGAGTTAACCGCCGCGCGCCGTCCCCCCCCCGCCGGGCCGGAGCAAGTCAAGCGTCTCTGGCGAGACTTGGCGAGCGAGGACGGCGACCTGGCCGAGATGCTCGAATCGGCGATGCTGCAAACGCGGTCCATCGTCGAGATTCGCGTGCTCGACGGCGAGGGATCGACGCTCGTGTCTTCGATCGCCGCGAATCGGGGCCGTGTTTCGCCGCCGCGCCCAGCGCTCTCCGATTTGTCGAACCGGAACTCGCTCGCGAAAGTCGGGGCCGTGCTCTTCGCGAGCGAGGACTACGAATCGCGGTTCGAGTTGGGCATCCCGGGCGAAGAGCGAGCCGTGCTCGCGGTGCAGGTCCTGGCGTCCACCGTGCTTTTACGCGATCAGGCGATGCCGCAAGCGACGAGCGCCGTCTTCGTATCCGCGCTGGCGCTGCTCGCCGCCATCGCGCTCGCCTACACCTCGGCGCGCATCGCGCTTTCGCCTCTCGACCGAATCTCGACGGCCATCGACCGGATCGCCGAGGGAGCCATCGAGCCGCCCGTCGAGCCCGCCGCCGACCGCGACATCGCGCGCGTCGAAAGCCGTCTGAGCCTGCTCGGCGCGAAACTTTCGGGCGAGCGGCGCGACGCCGACCATCTCCGGTCGAGCCTCGGCGCTCTCACGCGCGGCGTGATGCACGAACTCAAGAATCCGCTGAACTCGATGGCGCTGCGTCTCGAATTACTACGCACGAGCTTCGCCGACCAACCGGAAGCCGCCGAAGAAGTGGAACTCGTCTCCCGCGAAGTCCGGCGCATGGATCGCGTCTTGAAGGACTTTCTCGATCTCAGTCGTCCCGTCGAGTTACAACGAGCGCCCGTCGATTTAGGGGCGATGACCGGCGAAGTCCTGCGAGCGCTCGATCCCGAGGCGCGCCGCGCGGGGATCGAAGTGCGCTTTTCACCGGCGTCCGAACGCGTCATCATCGAAGGAGACGCCGATCTACTGCGGCGGGCGATCCTGAACGTCGCCAAAAACGCGATCGAGGCGATGCCGGGCGGCGGCACGTTAACCGCCGCGGTGGATGCCACGAGCGCGGGCGGCGAAGTCCGCATCGCCGATACGGGAAAGGGAATTCCGCCGGAAGAGCGGGAGAAGGTCTTCGATCTGTACTTCACGACTAAATCGCAAGGGTCGGGGATTGGATTGGCGTCGGCGCGGCGGGCCGCGCAATTGCACGGAGGAGATTTGACGGTGGAAAGCGAAATCGGGCGCGGTAGCGAGTTCCGATTGCGGGTGGGCGAGTGAGGCTTACCTTGGCGCTGGCCTTGGCGCTTGCGAGTTCCGGCTGCTGGTTCAAAAAAAAACCGGTGATAGCGATTCCGGCGCCGATCCCGAAACCGGCGACCATCCCGTCGCAACCCGCGCCCGCTCCACCCGAGATCGATCCGCCGAAGGAAATTCCGGTCGGAACGCCGGCGCAGGTACCGCCCGTGCCTCCGGCTCAAATTCCTTCCGGGCCGCCGCCCGCGACGCGTAACCCGCGACCGCCCGCGCCGAAACCTACGCCTCCGCCGTCCGGCCCGGTACCGCAGCTCGGCACCCTCTTGACGCCCGAGCGCCGCGCGCAAATGACCGCCGAGTACGACAAGCTTCTTGGGTCCACGCGCTCCATTCTCGCCGCCGCCAATCCCGCCGCGTCGAAAGCCGATCAGATGAACCGGGTGCAATCCTTGATCCAACAAGCGGAAGCGGCGAGGCCCAAAGACCTCGCCGCCGCCTTGCAGCTCATCCAGCGCGCGAACGTGCTGGCGCGGGATTTAGCCCGCCCATAGGCCGCCGGTTAAGAACGCACCGGCACCGCCACGGCCTGCTGCAATTGGAAGGAAAGCACGGTTTCGACCGGCATGGCCACGTGTAACTTACCGGTAGCCGCCGCGCCCGCCGTACCCGCCGCCGCGCCGGACGCCGCGCCGATCGCCGCGCCCTTACCGCCGCCCGCGATCGCGCCGATCACCGCGCCGGCGCCCGAAGTGCCGCCGATCCAACCCCAGTTACGCTTCTTGTGACCTCCGCTCACTCGCGATCGCGCCGAGGTGGAAATTGGGACTTCCCGGTCGCCGATCTCGATCGAGGTCAGCGCCACGCGCAACACCGCTTGCCCCGACAACCGGCCCGAAGGAGCCGCGTCCCGCACCACGCCGTTCACCGGCGTACCGGCGGGCAACACGGTGCGGCCTTCCATCACCACCGGAGCGCTTAACGTTCCGCTGAACCGATCGCCCGGTTGATTGGTCTTCGTGCTCAACGTCTGGTCCAACCGCACCGTCAAATTGGATCCCGCCGGTAGCGTGGCCGAGCGGTTCGACACCGCGGGCCGGGCGGCCGGAACCGCGGCGGCGGCCATCGGAGCCACCGCCGGTTCCCGCGCCTCGACCGGTGCGGGGCGATGCGTGACGCCCCACGTAACTACGCCGACGCTAGCGGCGAATAATGCGGCCAAGGTCTTACTCATGTCGTTTCTCCTCTCTCTATTCGGAACGTTCGTTAAAGGCGAACCGCTACTTGCGAGCGGCGACGACCTTCGGCGTCGAAAGGTAGCCCTTCACGCCGTCCTTGGTGATCTCGTTCACGACGATCTCGTAGGGCTGGCGCGCCTTCGAGGCGACGTAGAACTGCACCGGCTCGTTCGAGGTCTTGTCCTTCTTCTCGATCGACTTGTCGTCGGCGATTACGGTCATCGTGTAGCGCGACTTCTTCACGTCCGTCTTCGCGAGGCGCAGTTGAATGTCGCCCACCCGCTGCGGATTTCCCTTCTTGGCCAGCGTGAACTCGTAGATGTTCCGGTCGCCCAGTTCGCGCAGCGCTTGCAGTTCCTTCGAATTGGTGGCAATCAGGCCGCTCATTACGCCCAGATCGCCCCTTGTCTGCTGCATATCGGCGAGCGTCTTATCGAGCGTCGATTTCACTTCGCCCACCTGCGTTTGCACCGCACCGACCTCCGTGCCCACGCTCGCGATCTTCGCGTTCGCGGTCTCGGCTTCCGCGCGCAGCTTCGAGAACTCGTCGTTCAGCTTCGCGGTTTCGGCCTGGACGCGCTCGGCTTGCTTCTTCTCCGCCTGCTCGACCAGCTTCGTCGCTTGGCGTCGGGCGGCGACTTGGGCGGCGGTCAGCGATTCCTTGGTGGTTGTGGTGGTTGCCTCCACTTCTTCGCGCAGAGAGGCGATCCGATTGCGGATGTCCGCGTCGCTCGCCGTGTTCTCGGCGCCGCTTTGCAGCACGATCTTGCGCTGGGCGGCGAGTTCGGACCGCAAATCCTGAGTCTGCGAATGCTGATAGAGTCCAAATCCGCCGACGACGGCGAGCCCCGCTCCCAGGACCGGCGTCCAGATCGAGCGGCCGTTCGCGCCGCGATCGTTCGTTTCATAAGGCGTGTTGTTGTGTCCCATCGGTTCCATTTGTGAACCCTCCCACGGTTAGAAAAAGCATCCTCCGTGCCAAAGGTCTCTCGTTTTAAAATCAATCGCTTACGAGTGCGATAAGCGGCAAATCTTTCCGGGCGATACGATGGACGCTCAATGACCCGGCAACAATTTCTGGCCGCTCCGGCGGCGTTCGCGGCCCAGGCTCCGGCGCGCCGTCCGCGCAATGTGCTGTTTCTGTTGTCGGATCAGCACCGGCCGGCCGCGCTCGGTGTTCGCGGCGAGCCGTTGGCTCAAACGCCCACGCTCGACCGGTTGTCGCGCGAGGGCGTGCGGTTCGACAACGCCTACTGCCCCTACCCCGTCTGTACGCCGTCGCGCGCGTCGACGCTCACCGGTACGTACGCGCACACGCATCGCGTGTACAACAACGCGACGCCGTGGCCGTGGGAGATCAAGACCATGGCGCACCACTTCGGGCGGCACGGGTACGTCACCGGGCTCATCGGCAAAATGCATTTCGTCGACGCGCAGACGCATGGCTTCGACTACCGTCTCGACTTCAACGATTGGTATCAGTACCTGGGTCCGAAGACCAAGCTCTACGCCGACGAGTTGTCGCGGCGCAATTCCGGGTCCGGCATGCCGCAGATCGACGACTTGTGGCGCGACTCAGGCGACCCCTGGGAGGGGCATCGCACGCCCGATAGCCGAGAGGGCTTCGTGCATGTAGGCGGCGCGTCGAAGATGGCCGAGGCCGATCACTTCGAAAGCTTCGTCGCTCGCGAAAGCGTTCGTTTTTTGCGAAAGTTCTCGAGCAAACATCCGTTTTTTCTGATTTCGAGCTACCTTAAGCCCCACGACCCTTTCATGCCGCCCAAACGATTCGCGGATCGATTCGATCCGGCGAAGATGCCCTTACCCGCGACGTTCCGGCGGCTGGCGGCGGGTTCCCCCGATGCCGAGCGGGTTCCGAGAGTCGTTCGCGATTTGGCCCAGCGGCACGGGCCGACGCCAGAGGTTCGCACCGAAGCCGGCGCGCGACGGCGGATCGCGATGTACTACGCGAATCTCGCTTATCTCGACGCGACGCTTGCGGGAGTGCTCGCCGCGCTTCGCGAATTGAATCTCGAAAACGACACGCTGGTGGTCTATTCGTCCGATCACGGCGAGATGCTCGGCGAGCACGGCTTGTGGCAGAAGAGTTTGTTCTACGAACCGTCGTGCGGCGTGCCGTTGATCTTCCGCGCGCCGGGATTCGCCCCCGCCGGGCAAGTCTGCCACGCTCCGGTGAGTCAGGTGGGTTTGGCGGCTACGCTACTCGACGCCTGCGGGCTCGAAGTTCCCGGCGGTCTCGACGAACCGTCGTTCGCGCCGTGGCTGCGAGAGCCCTCTCGCCCACCCGCGCGGCCCGTGTTCGCCGAGTACGCGCTCGGCACCAAGCAGGCGCGCGCGATGATCCGCGACGGCGACTGGAAGTACAACCACTGGGCGAACGATCTAGCGGAGCTATACAATTTGCGCGACGATCCCGGCGAAGTACGCAACTTAGCGGACGATCCGGCGCACCGATCCACGCTACAAAGGCTGCGCGAGCGTCTGCTCGCCTGGCACGCCCCCGCTTAGTCGGGCCTAGACCTTCACGATGCGCCCGGTTTTCGCCGCTTCGCGCGCGGCGTACGCGGTTTCGCTCGCCGCCCAAATTTCTTCGTGCGGGAGCGTCGCCGGGCCGTTGTTGTACACCCAGTTCAAATAGTCGGCGAACAACGACCGCGCGGGCGGCAACTCGATCGCGTGCGGCGCGCGGTCGAGCGTCATGAGCGAAACACCCATCTGCGCTTGATACTCGATCACGCCCTTCGTGCCCGCGATGCGCAGCCGGTCGTCTTCGTGCGAGGGCGCTTTTCCGGGCCGCAGATAGTCGCAATTCAACGTCGCCGTCCCGCCGTTGTCGAGTTTGAACGCGATGGACGCCGTATTCTCCCGCACGCCCAACTCCGGCCATCCGATCCGCGACTGAAACGCCGCGCATTCGACGAAGCGGCGGCGGCTCGCGAACAGCATGTTGTCGATCATATGGATGCCGACCCACGGGATCGTGCCCGAGTAACTCGATTCGCGGTTTTTCCAAACGGACTCCGGCCCCGGCTTGTACGACTTCTGACCCTGGATTTGCGCTACCTCGCCGACCGCGCCCGATTCGACCGCCGTGCGCATGCCCAGAAAGTGCGGCCGGTAACGAGTGTTAAAGATGATCCCGAGCTTGACGCCGGATTGCGTCACCGCGCGCTTTACCCTTTCGTAGTCCGTGCGCTCGATCGCCAGCGGCTTCTCGGCCACTACGTGCATCTTGCGCGACACGCACTCGAGGATCGCCGCCGCGCGGTCGCCGTCGTGCGTCGCGACACCCACGACGTCCGGCTTCTCGCGGTCGAGCATTTGGCGATAGTCCCGGTAATGCTTCGCGCCGCCGAACTTGCCCGGCTCGTCCGCCGCGTAGGCCGCGAGTTCGACGTCGGGCAGATCCTTGAGCGGCGTTACGAATTCGTTGGTGTGGCCGTCAAGCCCGATAATCGCCACGCGCACCTTGCGTGGTAGCCGCACCGCCATCGCCGCCCCCAGCATTTGCCGCCGTGTCATGCTCTGGATTATGTCACTCGCCGCCGCGGCCCTGGCGCTCGCCGTCGCCGCCGACCCGCCGGTCTACATTACGCTCTGGTTCGACACGGAAGACTACATTACGCCCGCCGACGACGAGGCGTGTCTGCGCTTGGCGAAGGACCTCACGGCGCGCGGCGTCCAGGCGACCTTCAAGATCGTCGGCGAGAAGGCTCGCGTGCTCGAACAACGCAAACGGCGCGACGCGATCGCCGCGATGAGGCGCCACGACATCGCCTATCACTCGGACAATCACTCGATTCCGCCGACTCCCGCCGTGTACTTGCGCAAGCTCGGCATGGCCGAGTTACGTGGACGAAGGGCGGCACGTAGGCCTCGACAACCAGCCGTTTTGGTACGGCGGCTTGTTCTGGGTGTTCAATCTCGGGCCTAATTCGATCCGCGTGGACATCGACGACGAATCGAAACTCGACACGACGGTCGCCCGCGCGACGGAGCGCGTCCGAGCCTTGCAAGCAGCCACTTGGTCTGCGCTCCGCCGAGGATGTCGCCATTCGCCGCGTCGGGACAGGGTCCGGTGAAGCCGCCTCCGCCGTAGGGCTGCGGGTCGCGATACTGCCGCGTGTCGAGCACCTGGAACGCGGCGAGCTTTCCGTAGCGCACGGTGCGGTAGAGCTGGAGCGCTAATCCGTTGTGCTTCTGCGCGAGGCGGAGCGGCATGTGCTCGTAGTAGGCCTGGTAGCCCGAAGCGCGGCGTTCGATGAACTTGTCGCGGGGATGGCCGTTCTCCTGATGGTCGGCGGCGTAGTCGTTGTCGACTTCGTGATCGTCCCAAGTTACGATCTGGGCGCGGCGACGGCCGAACCGCGCTTGACAATCTGGCGGCACCGGTCGTCTTTGGCGACGATCCAATTCACTTTCGCGGGCGCGGAGAGCGAGGGCGCGATCAGGCGGGTCCAGAGCACGACGCCGGTGGGCATTGGGTCGCCCGACGCGACGCCGAGTTTAAAGGGGTTGTCGTTGAATCTGAGCGCGCGCTGGCCCGGCAGCGAGTCCGCCAAGGCCAGCCCGAAGGGAAGTGGCGAGAAACGTTCGCCGACGCATCGGCGACAGAGTAGCAATTAGGCGGCGGCCGACGCTGAAACCGGTTCGACACTATCGGCGAGAGCGGCGATGAGAGCGCCTTTGGCCGTCGATTCGAGCGGGTGCGCGGCGAGCCGGATTTCCGAGAGGCCGATGGGCAGCGGCTGCTCGTTCAGGATTTTTTCGAAACGGTCGCGGAAGCCGCGCGGCGAGGCGGTGCCGCCGGAAAGGACCAGCGGAATGGGGCGGGCGAGGCGCGGCAGGTTGCGGGCGTTCGAGAACGCTTCGCGCAGGGAGCCGGCGAGCGTCTTGATGAGGTCGTCGTAGTAGACGGCGAGTACTTGGTGGAGTTTGTCCGAGTATGTGGCCTGGAAAGTGAACGACTCTTCTTTCGCGAGGCGAACGCGCGTGGCCAGTTCGCCGGTGACGGCGGCGGCGCTGGAATCGACGAAATCGCCGGCCTTCGCGGTCGAGAAGCTGAGTACGGGCACCGAGAGATAGGCGAGGCAGACGTTGGCGAGTCCGCCGCCGAGCGAGACGCCGATGCCCGAGTAGTTGGACTTTTCGAGCTCGCCGTAGATCACGGCGAGACCTTCGTTGACCGCAGTCCCCTCGAAGCCCAGTTCGGCGAGAAGCTGCTTGATCGTCGCTTCGTGATACGTAACGCCTTCTTCCGAGCCGAGCGGCGCGGCGGGCACGGTGAAGTAAACGCGCTTACCGGGCGTGTGGTTGGCGAGCAGTGTGCGCAGCAGTTCCTTCAAGCGCGGCGCGCTTTCGGGCTCGGCCGGATTGAGCACGCCTTTGAACATGGGACGGCGAGTTTCGCGTTGCAGGAGGTCGGCGAACCGCGCCGATTCGTTGCCGTGGACGATCAGTTGTCCGTTTTCGATCGAGTAGGGAACGCGTTCGTTGCGAAGCGCGTTTTCGGTCATCCGCGAATAGGGGATCGACACGAAAGCGTTCAACTGGCTGGCGAAGCGGAAGCGTTCGCCTTCCTTCTGCGCCAAAACAAGGCGGCTGGTGCCGACGTCGAGTCCGAGAGCGTCATAGTTGGTCATGGGGTTTTTCTTTTTCCTTTCGTACCTGTTCGAGATAGTCGTGGCGGAGGCGCGCCCGGAGCGCGGCCACCGAAATGTTTTCGCGAGAAGCGCGTTCGCGCAGACGATCTTCGGCGGCCACCACCCCGCGCCACATCCGCGCGCCGGTGGAGGCGAAGAAGAGGCCGTCGTAGGAGAAGCCGTAGCGTTCCACCGCCGCGATGGGGAGCGCGTAATTGTCGCCGAGGCCGATTTGTTCGAACGGGAAGTTGCCCGCCCAATCGGTGTGCCAGCCGATTCTGAAATTCGAGGGGTTGACCGACACTTGCGCGTGCGTGACGCAGTGGCGCGCGTCGATCTTGTAGCGCGAGCGCAGCATTTCGGTGAGCAGCCGGGCGGCGCGGATTTGAGGCTCGGTAATTTCGGGATCGCCGTCGCCCGGCCGAGTGGCGGATTCGATCGACACGGCGAGAAATCGCTCGTTCAAGTTGATCCACTGGCCCCAGATCGAGTTGCCCGCGTGGAAGGCGACATCGGATTCGCCGACGACGCGCGCGACGCGGCCGAAGCGGTCGATCAGGTAATGGTAAGCGCGTTCGTGACGGACGTAATCGAGCAGGGCCGCGCCCACTCGGGCGATGCGCTTGGCGTTCTGCGGTTCGAAATCGTCTATGGGGCTTTCGGTGGTGTGAAAGACGATACCGACGGGCGCGCCCGGGCGGGGGCGGTTCGCAACCGCGCCCTCGATCGAGATACGCAGTCCATTCGACCAGGTTTCCTCGCCACCGCGCGTTTCGGCGAGCCAGACGGTTTCGGGAGTGGCGGCCGCGGTTCGGGGACGGTCGATGACCGGCGCCTTGACGGGCGCCGCCCCGGCGATGGCGACGAGGAGAACGGCGGCGGCGCTCAGCGGGAACCGGCGGCCAGCAGGTCTAGCGATTCCTTGCGCTTGGCGGAGAAGACGGAGCTTTTCGACGGGATCGTCGATCCGTTCCGCTCGCCAAATCGCAAACTCGCGCGCTTGCCGCACGAGAGATCATTCGGCGGTTTCGGGGTCGGGCTGTAGGGGGAAGGCCTTACGGGACGGCACTCGACACGGCGGGCAGCCGGTAACTTCGCGCGCGAGTTCCGCGCCGAAGCGCCGCACGGCGAGTTGGAAGACGATCTCGCCTTCGTCCGCCTGCCGGTGTTGCGCCCGGATCGCCGCTCTCTGGACGGAGTCGCCCGCGGACCAGAGGTCCGCTCCGAGGCGGATACGCTCCGAGGGCTTCATTTCCGCCAATCGCCGGAAATACACGTCGCGCGCTTTCGGGGAGGTGTCGTCGAGAGGCATCCACTTTCGAGTATCGCGCTACGGGTCGAATATCGCGTTAGGGAGCTTTGCTACTGCGTCTCCGCGGCGACGACGCGCGAGTCGGCGGAGAACTTGCGGAAATCTTTCCAGCGCACTTCGGCCTCGTTGCGAACCTTCTTGAGCATGCCGATGCGCCCGTCCACTTTCGCGGCGGCGTAGCGCGGCAGCCAGACCTCGCCGTTGACGCGCGTCTGCTCGAAGAAGAGCCGCGTGCCGGGACCGAAGCGCGCAAGGATCAGGCCGAAAGAAATGGTTTCGATCACCTCGGCGTCGATGCGCACTAACTGGTACTCCTCCGCGTCGATCCACATCGTGCCGCGCATTTTGGGCAGCATCGAGTACGGCAGCAGTTTGCGCGAATATCCGGGTCGAGGCGTGGCGGCGATTTTATACACGTCGCGGCCGTCGAGACGCTCGACGCCCCGAAGAGCGAGGTTGTACGCCTTGCCGATTTCGGTTACCAGCTTGCGTAGTTCTTCGCGTTGCTTCGCTTGCTCTTTCGCAAGCTTGCCGTTCTCGTCGCGCGACTCGCGAGCGCGCTTTTCCGATTCCTTGCGGAGCTTCTCTTCCTCTTTCGCGGCTTCCTTGGCCGAGAACGGCTTATCGTTCTTCGCGATCGTCTTCGAGTAGTAGCGGCCGTAGAGCGAAAGCACTTCCTCGGTCTCGGACTCGACTTTCTTCGCCTTTCCATCGCTATCGAGCTCGCGCTATTGCCCGCGTTGGATAAAGGTGTAGCTGCGGGCGATCTCGCGGTTGCGCTCGTCGGCGAGGGAGAGCCGCCGGACGATTTCGTAAGGGTCGGACAGCCGGTCCGCCGCCGACAGCGAGACGAGCGCGAGCGCGATCATGTCACAGATGCCGACGAACGACGGCGGCCACCTGTTCCCCTAATTTTTGGTAACCGGCGGCGGTGAAGTGAACGTTTTCCTTCTGCTGAATTTCCGAGAGTTGGGGCAGAGCGAGAGTGAAGAGATCGTTCAAGGCGACTCCGTTTTCCGCCATGACGGCGCGCGCGGCGAGGTTGTAGTCGACGACATCGGGCGGATTGCGCGGCGGGCTGAGCTTGCCGAGCGGCGCGGGGGTCGTGGTGGCGAAGATCAACCTCGCGCCGGTACGCTTCAAGCGGGCGACGATTTGGCGAAGGTTGGTTTGGTATTGGCCGAGCGGCACCTGATGCTTGTTATCCGGCGGCATCAACTTAATGTCGTGCAGGCCGAAGTTGAAGTGGACGACGGCCCACGGCGCGGTCCCGATCCACCGGTCGATCTTCTCGATCCCGTTCGACGTGGGTCCGCCGTTCTCGTTAATCCGAACTACCGAGGCGGCATCGGCGAGGAGTTTCTGCACGACGGGCGTATAGCCGATCGAGATGGAGTCGCCGACAATGAGGACTTCTTTCATGCGCGCCTAAGATAACAGTATGGCGTTTCGCGGCGTGGATTACCTTCTCATCGATTCCCAATTCTCCGAGCAGGAGTTACTCGTCCGGCAGACCACGCGGCGGTTCGTCGAAGAGCGCGTCATGCCGCGCATCAAGGACGCTTGGAACGCGGGCCAGGGGTTCGCCGATTTGGGGCGGGAGATGGGGCGGCTGGGATTTCTGGGCGCGAACCTCGAAGGCTACGGCTGCGCGGGGATGTCGGACGTCGAGTACGGGCTAATCATGCAGGAGATCGAGCGCGGCGATTCCGGCTTGCGCAGCTTCGTCAGCGTTCAAGGCGCGCTGGTGATGTACCCGATCCTGACTTACGGCAGCGAAGAGCAGAAACAGAGGTGGCTGCCGAGGCTCGCGGCGGGCGAGGCGATCGGTTGCTTCGGGCTCACCGAACCGGACTTCGGCTCGAACCCCTCGGGCATGAAGGCGCGCGCGCGGAAGCAAGGCGCGGAATGGGTTCTCGACGGCGAAAAAACGTGGATTACGAATGGGTCGCTGGCGGACGTCGCCGTGGTTTGGGCGCGCACCGACGAGGGCATTCGCGGATTTCTGGTGGAGCGCGGCACGCCCGGCTTTTCGACGTCGGACATTCACGGCAAACTGTCGATGCGCGCGTCGGTGACGTCGAGCCTGTCGTTTTCCGATTGCCGGATTCCGGAATCGAACCTGCTGCCGTGCGGCAAGGGATTGAAGGCGGCGCTCGGGTGCTTGACGCAGGCGCGGTTCGGCATCGGGTGGGGCGTCCTGGGCGCGGCGATGGATTGCTACGAGACGGCGCGCGAGTATACGATTTTGCGCAAACAGTTCGACGAGCGGCCGATCGCGTCGCACCAACTCGTGCAGGAGAAGCTCGCCTGGATGATCACGGAGATCACTAAAGGGCAACTGCTCGCCCTACACTGCGGACGATTGAAGGAGCAAGGCAAGCTCGACGCGGCGCACGTCTCGATGCTGAAGCGGAATAATGTCGCCATGGCGCTAGATTGCGCGCGGCTGTCGCGCGATCTTCTGGGCGCGAACGGAATCATGGACGAGTACCCGATCATGCGGCACCTGTGCAATCTCGAAACGGTGAAAACCTACGAGGGCACGGACCACATCCACGCGCTGGTGATCGGCGAGCGGGCGACGGGTGTGGCCGCGTACCGGTGAGAGATTTCGCCTAGCCGGAGGGTTGACACCTAAAACAATTTATTGGATATTTGTTAGGCCGTAACCGAAAACACTTTTGGTGGTCTATGTTCAGAACGAAAAAAGCCCGTCTAGACGAACCGGCCCCGGCCCAACCTCGCGTTTTCGCGTCGAGCGACGTCTCCCGGATCAGCGGCGTTAGCCTGCGGCAACTGCAGTGGTGGGACGAAAAGAAGGTGGTCTCGCCCCGGCACGAAGGCCACCGGCGGGTGTATCAGGCCGAGGAAGTGGTGGAGATCACCGTGATCGCCGAGCTGCGGCGCAAGGGATTTTCGTTGCAGAAGATCCGGCGCGTGCTGCGCTTCCTGCAGCGCGAAATGGGGAAGCGGCTGGCGGAACTCCTCGAAGGCGAGAGCGACATGCATCTGATCACGGACGGCAAGTCGATCTATCTCGAAGACAGCCACGCGCGCATCATCGACCTGTTCAAGAACGCCAAGCAGCCGATGTTTCTGGTGTGCGTCACCGATCAGGCGCGGCGCTTGTCGGCGGCGGCGACCAAGTCTCCGAAGAAGCCGGCGGCTTCGGCCGGGACGGTTTCCCGGCGCGCGGCGCGCGTTCTCTAGCTCGATCCTGTTCGCCGGGTGTCGTAGCCCGGCAGAGCGCTCAACTTGCGCCGGAATTCCCTTTCCGTCAAGACGTCACCGACCGTCTGCGCGACGTCGAAAGGCAGCACTAGCTCGAACCGCTCGATACGCCAAGGCAGAAACTCCAGTCCGAACGCGGCGGCGGCGATTCGAGGGGCGACGCAGCAATCGGCCGTCTCCTGCGCGACGGCGATGGCCGCCTCGAAATGCGTAGGCGCGATCCGCTCGTAGCCGCCGATTTCCGCGCCGGACACCCCCGCTTTCGCCAGCCGCCGGTCGAGCAGTTCGCGGCTCCCCGCCCCGGACGGCCGGTTGACGATCGTTACGTTCGGACGGGCGAGGTCGGCCGCTTCGGCGAGCGATTTCGGATTGCCGGCGCGCGTCACCAGTCCTTCTTCCCATTCCGCGAGCGCGAGCGAGACCGTGCCCTTTATTTTCGGCGCGTGCCCCAGGTGCGTTCCCGCGATATCGACCGTGCCGCGCGCCAGCCAATCGAGGGCCTGGGCACTCGTCGCGGGAACGAGCGCGGCGAAGTACCCTCGATCCGCGAGCGCGGCAACCAGAAGCGGTAAGGCCGGATCGCAACCTGCGACGCGCAGCCGCCGCGATTCGGGTTCGCCGCCGAAAATCTCTTCGACGGTCGAGCCGAGCGCCCGGGCGATCCGCAAGGCGACCAGCGTGTTCGGGACGTAGGAGCCGGCCTCTATCGCGTAGACGGTCTGACGCTCCACCTCGGCTAGGCGGGCGAGCGCCGCCGCGGACACTCCCCGAGCTTCGCGCAACTCGCGCAACTTCGAGGATTGTCGTTTATTCATTACAATGTCTTTTTATTATGACAGTCGCCGTTCTCGCTCTCACGCTCTTCGCCCAGGATCCCGCTCCGCCGCTCGAACTCGGCAAGATCGTCGTCGAGGTGACGGACAAGGCGCTCCCGGCTCCGACGACGGCCACGGTAACCGCCGCCGATATCCGCGAGCGCGACCACCGTATCGTATCGGACGCTCTCAACTTGGTACCCGGCGTGAGTATTCAGAGGATTGGGCCGCGCAACGAATTGGGCGTGTTCGTTCGCGGATTCGACGTCCGGCAGACGCCGCTCTACATCGACGGCATTCCGGTCTACGTGCCCTACGACGGGTACGTCGATTTCGGGCGGTTCCTCACTTACGAATTTTCCGAGATGCAGGTCTCGAAAGGATTCACGTCGCCGCTGTACGGCCCGAACGCGATCGGCGCGGCGATCAACCTGGTGTCGCGGGAGCCGAAAGAGAAAGTCGATCTCGATTTAGGGACCGGATTCGCGAACGGCGACACGATCAACGGCTTCGCGAACGCCGGCACGCGGTTCAAGAAGGTTTGGATGCAGGGGGCGTTCGCATGGCTCTCAAGCGGCTACCTTCCTCTTTCGGGAGGACGGCGGCTATCGAACTCCTATCAGACCGATTATCGAGGCCGCGTTAAAGCCGCATGGAGTCCTCGGGCGGGCGAACAGTACGTGTTCGGTTTCGCGCGGCAGTTGGGCGAGAAGGGCAATCCGCCATACGCGGGCGCGGACCCCGCCGTGCGGGTGCGCTACTGGCAGTGGCCGCAGTGGGACAAGCGCAGCGCGTACTTCATCGGCAACAAGAATCTGGGCGAGCGCGGCTACGCGCGGCTGCGGGCGTATCACGACAAGTTCGACAATCTGCTGAAGTCCTACGACGACGCGCGCTATGCGACGCAAACGCGGCCTTCGTCGTTTACGAGCCCGTACGACGACGCGACGTATGGCGGCACGCTTGAACTGGGGACGCGAGTCCTGCCGCGTCAGTCGGTGAAAGGTTCGTTCTATTTCAAGGACGACACGCACCGCGAGGGCAACGCGGGCGAACCGTTGCGCACGTTTCGCGATCAATCGATCTCGATCGGGTTCGAGAACACGATCCGGCTAGGGAAGCGGACTTCGGCTATCGCGGCCTTCAGCGCGGATCGTCTCGATGTGCGCAACGCGCAGAACTTCGCGAACGGTCAAGTGACTCCGTTTCCGTCGAACACGATGTGGGCGTACAACCCGCAAGTGGGACTGTTCCACGCGTTGACCTCATCCTCGAAGGTGCATTTCAGCTTCGGCCGTAAGACCCGCCTGCCAACAATCAAGGACCGGTACTCGTACCGGCTGGGGCAGGCGATTCCCAATCCCGACCTGCGCGAGGAGCGCTCGCAAAACTGGGACGTGGGTTATTCGCAGACCATCGGCGTACGGACGCTAATCGAGGCTTCGCTGTTTCGTAGCGACGTTTCGAACGCCACGCAGCGATTCTTCGTTTCGCCGAACGTGTTTCAGCTTCGGAATCTAGGCGAGGCACGCTACCAGGGAGCGGAGTTCGGCATCCGCACGACGCCGACGCGATCGGCGACACTGATCGCCAACTATACGTATCTCTCGCGGCGCAATCGGACGCAGCCCGCGCTGATCCAGATCGATACTCCGCGCCACAAGGTCTACACGTCGGCGGCCTGGCAGCCGCGCGAGTTCCTGTCGTTCTTCGCCGATTGGCGCTACGAGAGCGGGCGGTGGAATCAAAACGACGCCGGGCGGTTCGGCCGCTCTCCGTCTTTCGGCGTAGTGGGTCTGGGAGCGACGATCCGGCCCGGCGGCGGGATCGAATTGCAGGCCGGCGCGACCAATCTCGGCGACCGGAGCTACTTTCTGGCCGACGGATTTCCGGAAATGGGCCGCAGCGTGTTCGTGAATTTGCGTTACCGGAGGTAGCCGTTCGGCCGCCGGTCACCGGCACGTGTAGGAATAGAGCGCGCGTACCGGATTCCTGCCGTCGGACATCGTAAACTCAAGGCCGCTGCGCAACCAAGGCTCGGCCACCGTCAGGGTGCCCTCCCCCACCACGCCGGTCAAGATCACGCCGTTTACCCGTAAGTCCAGGCGCAGCCCGGGGGCGCCGGTCGAGTAGTCGAGCCGGAGCCGGTGAGGCTCCGAACACGCCGCAAGCGGAGCCACCCGCAAGAAGATGGACGCCACACCGTTTTTGGGCGAGCACGGAACGCTCAAGACCGTCCGCGCGACCTCCCGGCCGAAAGCATTGACTAGGGTAAACGTCATGCCGTCGGCTAGCCAGATTTCGCGGATCGTTATCGATTGGGCGCCGGAGGAGAACGAAGTCAACGGACTTCCGTTTACCAAGGCCCTAACCCGCTCACCGAAGTCCGGCCATTGGAGTCGCGTTTCCCGGTCGAAACAGCTCTCGACCGGAGCGGCGGTGAGTCCAGTGGTTGCGGGCGGCCCACTCCCCCCGCATAGAACGACCAGTGATGCCCTCGCGACCTCCCGGCCCGAAGTGTCGTGGAGCGTAAAGACTTGGCCGTTTGCCAACCAAGGGGCTTGGACCGCGATGGTTCCCGAGGCGGAACCGTATCCGGTGAGCGGCGTTCCGTTAACCCGGATTTGCACGGCGCTCGAATGGCTCCACGAGACGGTCGTCGAGCGGTTGGCGCAATCCGTTACGGGCGTGGCGGAGATCGACGAGGACGTGGATGTTGGCGGCGGAGCGGAACCGCACGCGACCCGCAACGTAGCGCGGGCCAACTCCTGGCCGGTGCGGGCGGTCAAAGTAAAGACCATGCCGTCGGCCAGCCACGATTCCCGGACGGTTAACGTTCCGCCCGATTGGCTGTAGGCCGTCACCGGGGTTCCGTTGACTCGAATTTGCGCCTCGACATTGGCCGGATTCGTCCATTCGAGAACGGTTTGCCGGTTGGCGCAGTCGGTGACCGGCGTCAGAGAAAGGGTGGACTCGGCGGGCGTGGGCGCCTGCACGCGGAAACGGATCGCGCCCAAAGTCTGTTGCCGCGTATTGGATTGACCGGTGGTGGGGTGGATGAGTTGGAGGTACACCACGGCGCCGTCGGGGATTGAACCAACGCTAGTTTGGCCCGAAAAGAGTCGCGACGCCTCCCCGAGGACCGGCCCGTCGTAGGCGCCGGATCGCAGAACGACACGATTGCCCGACGTGAAGGGCGACCGTAGTTCCCAACGCAGAACGCTCGATCCAAAATCTCCCGCGTTGGCGACTTGAATCGGGTTGGGACTGGCGGAAAAAGAGACGGCGGTGGAGCAACTGGCGGCCGCGATCGCGAGTTCGCCCTGGATCGGCCCGCTGGTGGCGGCGATCTTCACGTTCGTTTGCGGAAAGGCGTCGGTCCGCGGCCGGTAAGCGATCTCGTAGAACGTGGAGATTTGGGGCGCGATGAGCGACGCCCAATACGAGAGGTCGGTGGAGTTGACGGAGCCATAGAGAAAGCCTCCCGTCTCGAAAGCCAGCCGCGAGAGAATCTGCCGGAATTGCGGGTTGTTGTACTCGTCGCCGTGGCCCATTGTGAAGATCGAGGCGTCGGCGGCCACCGCGGACGAGATGGCGGACGTGAGCGTTGCGGAGCTGGCGGTGTCCTCGCCGTCGGACATCACGACAATCACACGACGTCCCTGCACGCGCGCCAATCGCGCCGTCGCGTACGCGACCGAGTCGTAGAGCGCCGTCGCTCCGCTGGGCTGGGGCAGGCCGTTTAATCGCGACACGATCGAGGCGTGATCGGTCGTGAAGTCGGCGATGTTGTAGCGAACATTATTAAAGGCGACGACGTGGACCGGCACCGAGCCCGGCAGGCGAGTCACTAAATCCTGGGCCGCGCGGCGCACGTCTCCGATCCGGTTTCCGATCGATGCGCTGATATCGAGCAACAGAACGACGGAGGTTTCGGGGGCGTTCGTCAGCGGGGTCAGCGTAAAGTCGCGCGGCTCGCCGGATTCGGTCACCGTGAAGTTCGACTTGGTCAACCCGCCGACCGTCCGGCCGTCGGGCATCGAGCGCACGCGCACCGTCAAGGAGGCGTCGGGGCAGGCGACGACGGCCGGATTGACGGCGGTCAACTGCAAAGAATTTTGGGCGAACGCCGGGGACCGGGCGGCGATTAGCGCGACGGAGACGAAAAGGAACCTCTCGATGACACGTTTCACACCGCTACTAGCGTCGGCCGGGAACGAAAAGGGACAAATCGCGAGACTCGTTGTCCGAAAATTCGCGTTACCCTTCGCCGCTCCGGGCCGTCCAAAAATCGGAGCTATACTCAAGGCAACGCTCTATAGACGGACGGGTTCCCATGCAATCTAGCGGCAAGCGCGGCGGTTGGCGGTCTTACTTTTTCGTTCCCAGCGCGATCCTCGCGTGTTCGCTGTTGGGCGGCATTTTCTCGCCCGGCGTCGAGGAGGTCTCGGCGGCGACCACCGAGGACGACATTAAGGCGTCGCTCAAGCAGTTCACCAAGATCTACGAGGCTCTCGAGGAGAACTTCGCCGACGCCGTCGTTCCCGACAAATCGATCTACAACGGCGCGATCCCGGGCATGCTGCGCACGCTCGACCCGCATTCGAATTTCTTCGACCCGAAGCTGTACGCGCAAATGCGCGAGGATCAGCGCGGCCGCTACTACGGCGTGGGCATGCAGGTCACTCAACGCGGTTCGAACACGGTCGTGATGTACCCGTTTCCCGGCACGCCGTCCTATCGAGCGGGCTTGCGGCCGGGCGACGTGATTTTCGAGGTTAACGACAAGCGCACCGAAGGCTTGACGACCACCGAAGTGGCGGATTTGCTGCGCGGCCCGCGCGGCACTCCGGTGACGGTGCGCGTGATGCGCGAGGGGTTGCCCGATCCGCTGGCGTTCAATTTGGTGCGCGACGAGATTCCGCGCAAGAGCGTGCAGGACGCGTTCTGGCTCAAGCCGGGGATCGCCTATATCGATATCGAGACCTTTAACGAGAACACGTCGCAGGAAGTCGAGGAGAACATGCGGCGCTTGGGCGAAGCGAACGTCAAGGGCTTGATTCTCGACCTGCGCGGCAACCCCGGCGGATTGCTGAACGAGGGCGTGGCGGTGGCCGACCGCTTTCTGAAACGCGGGCAGGCGATCGTTTCGCATCGCGGACGCGCGTCGGCGGAGAAACCGTTCGTGGCGCGGCGCGGCTCGCAGGGTAACGACTATCCGGTGGTCGTGGTGGTGGATCGTTTCTCGGCTTCGGCGGCGGAGATCGTCGCGGGAGCGCTGCAGGATCACGACCGCGCCTGGATTTTCGGCGATACGACGTTCGGCAAGGGCTTGGTGCAGCAGGTGTATCCGTTGTCCGAAAACACCGGCCTCGCGCTGACCATCGCCAAGTACTACACCCCTTCGGGCCGCCTGATCCAGCGCGACTACGCGCACAAATCGTTCTTCGAGTACTACAACCGCAAGGACGACGGCGAGAAGAATCCGATGGACGTGAAGATGACCGATAGCGGCCGCACGGTGTACGGCGGCAACGGCATCGCGCCCGACGAAAAGTGGGTGACGCCGAAGCTGAATAAGTTCCAGATCGAGCTGCTTCGGAAGTTCGCGTTTTTCAACTTTACGGCGAAGTTTTTCGGCAGCGGCCGCGACGCCAAGTTGCCCTCCGGCTGGGCGCCCGACAACGCCTTCATGAACGACTTCCACCAGTTTCTTTTGAAATCGGGCATCGAGTTCACGGAGGCCGAATTCGCCGAGAATCAAGCGTGGACCAAAGACCGGCTGCACCAGGAAATCTATACGACCGCGTTCGGCGTCGACGAAGCGCGCAAGCTGACCGTGCGGCACGACCCCATGGTGGCCGCCGCCATCGACGCTTTGCCGAAAGCCAAGGCGCTGATCGACAAATCGAAGCCGGTGGTCGTGCGCCGCTAGCTCGAATTCATTGATCCCGCAAATCACGGTTCTCGACACGGGCGGACAGTACTGCCACCTGATCGCGCGGCGCGTTCGCGAGTTAGGGATTTACGCGGATGTCCAACCGAGCGACGTTCCGGCGACGGAGCTGGCCGGACGACGGGGCGTGATCGTCTCCGGCGGTCCCGCGAGCGTCTACGATCCGGGCAGCCCTTCCACCGACCCCGCTTTGTACGAGGCCGGGATTCCCGTGCTCGGCATCTGCTATGGCTTGCAGTTGATGGCGCGCGCGGTGGGCGGCGAGGTCGCGCTCGGGGAGCGGGGCGAGTACGGCCACGCGACGCTCGAAGTTACCGACGCGAGCGGACTGTTGCGTGGGTTCGAGCCGCGCGAGCCGGTCTGGATGAGCCATCGCGATCGAGTTTCGGACGCGCCGCCCGGCTTCCGCCTGACGGCCACCACCGAAACCTGCCCGGTGGCGGCGATCGAAAACGAGAATCGCAAGCTCTACGGCGTGCAGTTTCATCCCGAGGTCGTGCATACGCGGCGCGGCATGGACTTGCTGCGACGCTTCGCGTTCGACATTTGCGGGGCCGTGCGCGACTGGGATCCGCGCCAACAACTGCCCGAAATCGAGCGGCAGATTCGCGAAACGGCGGCGGGCCGAAACGTCTTGTTCTTCGCCTCGGGCGGCGTCGATTCCACCGTCGCGTTCGCGCTGACGCTCCGCGCGCTAGGGCCGTCGCGCGTGCATGCGGTCTACGTCGATACCGGGCTGATGCGCGAGGGCGAAACGGAGTTCGTGCGACGGACGTTCGATTCGCTCGCACCGGGCGTGTTCGAAGCGGTCGATGCACGCGACGAATTTCTAGGAGCGTTGGCGGGCGCGGTGGAGCCGGAACGCAAACGCCACTTGATCGGCGAGGAGTTCGTTCGCGTGCAGGAGCGGATTCTCGAAGGCGGGCGGTTCCTCGACGGAGACTGGATTCTCGGACAGGGTACGATCTATCCCGACACGATCGAATCCGGCGGTACGGCGAAAGCGGACCTGATCAAGACGCACCACAATCGCGTCGCGGGTATCCAGAAGCTGATCGCCCAGAACCGCCTCGTCGAGCCGCTGCGAGACCTCTACAAAGACGAAGTGCGCACCTTGGGACGCGAGTTGGGGCTGCCCGCCGCGCTGCTCGACCGGCACCCCTTCCCCGGCCCGGGGCTGGCGATTCGGTGCTTGGCGAGCGACGACGAAGCGCCCGTGACGAAAACGCCGGACGGTTGGCTGGTCTCCGTGCGGAGCGTGGGCGTCCAAGGCGACTCGCGAACCTACCGGGCGGTGCTAGCCGTCGAGAGCGCGAGCGCGGACTCGACGGAGATCGTGAACCGCCGCACCGACGTCAACCGGGTGGTCGAGTTGTGCGCCGCCGCGGCGCCCCTCGGCGAGATGCGCGTGTTCCACGCGGCGATCGACGAGCAGCGGTTGACCCGCCTGCGCCGCGCCGACGCGATCGTGCGCGAATGGTCGATCGAGTCGGGCTTCGAGGAAAAGGTCTGGCAGTTCCCGGTCGTTCTGATTCCTGTCGGCGTAGAGGAGCGACCGGATGCAATAGTCTTGCGCCCCATCTATTCGGTGGACGGCATGACAGCCAGCGTCGTCGAGATGGACGCGGCGGATCGGGAGCGATTGTCGCAAAAGCTACTCTCCGTTCCGGGCGTGGCGGCGGTGTTCTACGACCGCACCAATAAACCGCCCGCTACCATCGAATGGGAGTAAGGCCGTGCCGCGCAAGAAGCGCTTCGACGCAAAGAAGGAAGTCCGGGCGATCGCGCGAGAGCGCGTCGGCACGGTGCCTTCGACGAAGGTGATAGTCTCGAAAGCGAAGAAGCCGCCGAAGCACAAAAAACCCCCGGTCGAGGACTTGGAATGAAATCTACTTTGGGCCTGCTGGCCGCCGCTTTCGCGCTCTCCGCCGAAACGAAATTCCTGAAAAACGCCACGGTCTTCGACGGCACGGGGCGCGCGGCGCGCAAGGGAGTTTCGATCGTCGTGACCGACGGCCGCATTACGGCGATCGGCGCGGGATTGAGCGCTCCGAAGGGCGCGGAGACGATCGACCTAACGGGGAAGTTCGTGATCCCGGGGATTATCAATTCCCACGGCCACTTGGGCAATACCAAAGGCTTCATCCAGGACCCGAAAAATTTCACGCGCGAGAACGCCGAAGCGCAACTGAAGCTCTACGCGAGCTACGGCGTCACCACGATGGTGTCGATGGGCAGCGATCAGACTCCCGTGTGGGCCATCCGCAAGGAGCAGCGCGAAGGCCGGCCTACGATGTGTCGCATCGTGACCGCCGGACGCGGATTCACCGGCAAAAACGGCTATCCGACTTCCGCCATGGGCATGAAGGGCGTGCCTTACGAGATCGAAACCGTAGAGCAGGCGAATAAAGCCGTCGACGAGCAAGCCGCGATGAAGGCCGACCTAATCAAGATTTGGATGGACGACCACCTGGGCAAAGAACAAAAGATCTCCCCCGATCTCGCCAAGGCAATCATCGCTCGCGCGCACCAGCACAAGATCAAGGTGGCCGCGCATATCTTTTATCGCGAGGACGCGCGGGCGCTGATCGACGGCGGGCTCGACATGATCGTGCACAGCGTGCGCGATAAGCCGGTGGACGCGGAACTGATCGCGCTGATGAAGAAGAAAGGCGCGTGGCAAGGCGCGGGTACGCTGACGCGCGAGATTTCGATGTTCTGGTACGCCGAGCCGCGACCGTTTCTCGACGATCCGTTCTTCACGCGCGGCGTCGGCGGCCCGAACGGCGAGATTGTGACGCGCATGAAGTCGGCGGCATACCAAAAGGGCCAGCGCATCGATCCCGATCACGCTTTGTATCCCGGATTTCTCGCCACCGCACAGAAGAATCTAAAGGCGCTTTACGACGCCGGAGTGAATATCGGCTTCGGTACCGACTCCGGCCCGCCGGTTCGTTTTCAGGGTTACTTCGAGCACTGGGAAATGGAGTTGATGCGCGACGCCGGATTCAAGCCGGCGGAGATTCTCACCATCGCGACCCGTAATTCGGCGCGCAATCTCGGATTCGACAAAGACCTCGGCACGCTCGAAAAAGGCAAATGGGCCGACCTAGTGGTGCTGGGGAAGGATCCGCTCGCGGATATCCGCAATACCCGATCGATCGAAATGACGATGATCGCGGGGAATGTCGCGTACCGCGCGAATTAATCTTCGTGATGGTTTACCGTCAGAAAGCAGCTCTCGAACGCGTGGCCGAGCAATTCGGGCGTTAACCGGTAGTCGAGCCGTTCGAAAGCCATGATGTCGATCGCGTGCGAAAGCACATCGCGCGGATGGCAGCGGCGTTTTTTCTTGCCCGTGCCGCGATAATGCTTCGCCAGAAAGCCCTCGATCAGTTCCGGCTCGTGATTCAACTTCTTCGACTTCGCGAAGCTTTCGAAGATTTTCCGAAACTCGTCCTCGTCGGGCGAGCGCATGAACATCTTGTACTGGATGCGGCGTAGAAACGCCTCGTCGCCCAACTGGTCGGGATTGAGATTCGTCGAGAAGACCAGGAACGTCTCGAAAGGCACTTGCGCCTTTCCGCCGGTGAGGAACGTTAGGTAGTCCACTCGCCGTTCCATCGGTACGATCCAGCGGTTGAGCACTTCGGCGGGCGATACTTTCTGCCTGCCGAAGTCGTCGATGAGGTAAATCCCGTTGTTCGCCTTCAACTGAAACGGTGCGTCGTACACCTTGGACGCGGCGTTGTAACTCAGGTCGAGCATGGCCAGGCTCAATTCGCCACCCGTGACAAGGAACGGACGCTTGCACTTCACCCAGCGCGGGTCGTAGGACAAATCCTCGTTCACCGCCGCCGCGAGCGACAGGAGCGCCGTGGGTTCCGTAGGCGCGGGGGCGTCCACCGGTTGGTGATAAATCGGATCGAAGACCTGGATGATCTGCCCCATGCACTCGATCGCGTAGGGTACGTACACCGGCGCCGACTGCAAGTTGAACAACGCCTCGGCTAGATACGTCTTGCCGTTCCCCGGCTGTCCGTAAATCAAAAAGCTGCGTCCCGAGTTCACCGCCGGGCCGATCTGATTCAGGATTTCGTCGCTCACTACCATGTGACGGTACGCCTCGGCGAGCGCTTCCTTGGTCAGCCAGTTCGCCTCCTGCCGCTGAGCGCGAACCAGCGCGGCGTACTGCTCCATGGGTACCGGCGCGCGTCCGGCGTACTGATTGGTTTCGAGATGGTCGCGAGCGATCGACCGGCCTTGCTCGGAAAGAGCGAAGACGCTCGACACCGCGCCCATGCCCAAAGAGCGCTTGACGCTCACCAACTGAGAGCGCTTGAGATTCTCGACGATCGGCTCGATCAGCGAGAATTGAAGGCCGATCTGCGTCGAGATCTCGCGGCCTAGGGTTTCTCCCTCGAAATACAGACGCTTTAGGATCAGTTGCTCGACCGTCGCTTCCGGCAACCCGGTAGCGCCGAGCTGATTGGGGACGGCGGGACAAATTTCGGCGGTAGCGGACACGCCGGACTTATCGGCGCGAGCGCGCTATCGATTGGCGTAATTGCGCTCGTAAAAATCGCGATACTCGCCCGATTTGACGCGCGCGACCCAATCGCGATGCGCGCCGTACCAGGCGACGGTGGACGCCAGGCCGATTTCGAAATCGACGGCAGGACGCCAGCCGGTCTCGCTTTCGATTTTGGCGCTCGAAAGGGCGTAGCGGCGGTCGTGCCCCGGGCGGTCGGCGACGTAGCTCATCAGCGACTCGGGTTTGCCCGTCTCGGCGAGAATGCGCCGAACCACCTCGACATTGGTAAGCGACCGCGACCCGCCGACGTTGTAGATTTCGCCCTCGCGACCTTTGCCCGCCACCGCGCGGATCGCCGCGCAATGATCGTCGACGTACAACCAATCGCGCACCTGCAAGCCGTCGCCGTAAATGGGCAGCGGCTTGTCTTCGAGCGCGTTCGAAATCATTAGTGGAATGAGTTTCTCGGGAAACTGATAGGGTCCGTAGTTATTCGACGCGCGAGTGACAAGCACGGGCAGTTTGTAAGTCGCGAAGTAACTTAGCGCGAGTAAGTCGGAACCGGCTTTCGCCGCCGAGTAGGGGCTCGACGTCCGTAGCGGATACTCTTCGTCCGCCTCGCGCGGAGCTTCGATCGACCCGTACACTTCGTCCGTCGAAACGTGAACGAACCGGGCGACTTTCGCCGCGCGCGCCTCTTCGAGCAGCGCGAACGTACCGCGCAAGTTAGTCTCGAAGACGGGCGCGGGCGCGTGAATGCTGCGGTCCACGTGAGACTCCGCCGCGAAGTGTACGACGATGTCGGGACGGAATTCGGCGAACGCCGCGCGCACGGCCGCCGGATCGGCGATATCGCCCCGGACGAACCGGTAGCGGGAGTCGCTCGACACGCTCGCCAGATTTTCGAGATTGCCCGCGTACGTGAGCTTGTCGAAATTCAGAATTTCCGCGTCCGGCCAAGCTTCGAGCGTCGTGCGAACGAACGCGGATCCTATGAACCCCGCGCCGCCGGTTACAAACAACCTCATTTGTGCTGCAAGTCCCAGTCGTAAGCGATCGACGGGTCGTTATAGGGGATACGGCCTTCGTCGGACGGATCGTAATGGCGGCTGGTGACGTAAATGAGCATCCCGGGTTCGACGCCGATGACTTTGTAACCGTGCGCCACTCCGGGAGGAATCAGAATCCGCCAGGGCTTGAGCGTTCCGCAGTACAGCGTGTTACGACGGCCATAGGTGGGCGACTCGGGCCGAAGGTCGGCCAGCGCGATCTGAAACATGCCGGAAGCGGCCACCCAGAAATCGGTTTGCCGTCGGTGAATATGGAAAGCCTTGATCGTACCTGGATAACTCAACGCCGCCGAAACTTGCGTGGTGGCGGGGTCGAAGTCGCGCGCCGGTCCTTCGCCGACTCGGAGGACTTCGAGAAAATAACCCCGGTCGTCGGGCCACAGCGGAAAAGCCTCGACGACTACGCCCTCGATTACTTCCTTTGAATCGGGGCTTCGGATTATAGAACCGATTCCGCGTTCGGGAGAATGCTGCGCCGGGAACGGCGCGACTGCGGTCATCGTTTTCATCTTACAATCCGGCAGATGAATCTACACGACTGGAATTCGATGACGCCCGAGACCTTGAATCCTCACGCCGCGCGCAAGGCGATTCACACGGAGCGGATGACCGTCGCGCGGCTGTCGTTGAAAGCGGGCGCGGTGGTGCCGGAGCATCGCCACGAGAACGAACAGGTGACGATGCTGGAAAGCGGACGTCTCGTCTTTATCTCGAACGGCGAGCGCATCGAGGTGCGCGCGGGGCAAACGCTCGTGATTCCGCCGAACGTTCCGCATCGCGTGGAAGCGCTGGAGGACAGTCTGGCCGTCGATCTCTTCGCGCCGTTGCGCGAGGATTGGCTACGAGGCGACGACGCCTATCTTCGCGGGGGTGACGGCGACGACGCCGCGCGGCGTTGAGAGCAACTGCAGAAACGGACCACCCGTCGCGCGCACGCGGCGGTCCGAGAGCGTGACGACGCGCGTGCGGTCACCGATCCAAACTTCGCCCTTGTACACGCACAAACCGCGCGGATAGTCGAGCGTCAGTCCCAGCGGCTCTTCGATCCACAACTGCCGCGGATCGGCGGGCGGGCGAAACCAACTGGCGCGCGCGTTCGGGCGCTTCGATTCGAGCCACAGCAGCTTGCCATCCAACCAGTCCAGCCGCGCCGAAGCCGACAGCGGGTCTTCGTTCCATAAGTTGATCGCGTGCAACCGCCAAGGTAGGTGAAACTCGCGAGGCGAACAAATCCAGTAGTTCCCGCAAACAATGTCGGGATAACCGTCGCCGTCGATATCTTGAATTAGTAAACCGCCTTGCTCGGAGGCGGTGTAAAACGAATAAATTTCGCGATAAGGCCAACGCGAAGACGGGAGCCGCGGACGCTCGTAGAACCGCACTTGCATTCCCCGGTGAACGACCAACAGGCCGAGCCGGTCGAACAACCGGATTTCCATTGCGTCGATCGCATTCGTATTCTCGTCGATCGTTTCTCCGCCCCAACGCAACACCCCGTCGCGCTCGGTAACTAACCGGCCTTGAAAGACACAACCGAAGCTCGCGCCGTGCCAAGGAACGATTCGCCCGCCAAGCGAGCTCGCGCCGGTGTGCATGCGGTCGATTGTAAAGCCGCGCCGGGGCCGGCCGATAAGGACGGCATCCATGCAAGCGCAATACGACAGCGAAGTCATTCTTCCGCGCTTCCGCCGCCTGATGCAGGACGTGGTTCGCGGGCGCTGGCAACGCAATTCGTTCGAGTCCTGGGAAATCGAGTTACTGCTCGATCTCGAAGCGTGCGCGCCGGCGATCGCGGCGAGACGCGATCTGCTGGCCCGCTATCAGAAGGCCGTCGAGCGGCAATTAGGTAAACGCGGACAGTTGCCGATGAAGCTCTCCGAGTACGTCGAAAGCCTGCGCGCGCGGCAGCTTTCCCGGCTTGGCGCACGCGTCGAACACCGGCGGCCCGATATGGAGCCTGCGCTATCGTAAGGGTATGGGCTGCGGCGCGGGGATGACGACGGCGTTTCTCCAAGAGGAACCGAACAAAACCGGACGGCGAGTGTTTTGCGTCAAGTTTCAGCGTGAGATGTACGGTCTCGACGAGACGCCGTTCGACAATCATCCTCTCGGCGCGAAAATCTTCGACAACGTATCCAAGGAAGCCTGGCGGCTTTGGCTCGAACAAATGAAGATGATTATGAACGAGTACCGCCTGAACTTAGGCACCAAGGAATCTCAGGAATTCTTGTTGGAGCAAATGGATAAGTACTTTTTCGGCGAAGGTTCAGCTTTCCCACCCGGCTACGTTGCGCCGAAAGCCAAGAGTTAAGTAAGCACCCTCGCGTAGTCGAATCTCAGACAGGCGTGCGCCGCGCGCAATCGATCCGCGGTCGCCGCGAACAAGAACCCCGGATAACTCGAACCCTCCGGCCACGCCCGAAAAATCTGGCCCTCCTTGGCGGTGATCGCCACCTCCGCGTGTCGAGACGCCTCCTCGACACCCGAAACGCCGCGGAACATCCCGCCTTCGCCCACCGGGATCATCATCGCCGCCGACGGCCCGCGATAGAGCGGCGGCGCCTCGCCCGTGAGCGCGTGCCGGATCGCGGACTCTTCGAGACCGGGCACGATTTTCGCGCACAGCCCACCGATTGGCCTCGGCGCGACTTCGAGCATCCACACACTCTCGCCGTCGATCCGCATTTCCGCATGCACCGGACCGTTCGATAAACCCAGCGCCGCGATCGCCCGGCGGGTTTCCTCGACGGCTTCGGGAACCGGCTCGCACACTTCGTAAATCGTCTCCTCGAAGAACGGGCCGTCGAGCGGATCGGGCTTGTCGAACATCGCGACGACGCTCAGCCGCCCATTCGTGACGAAGCCTTCGAGCGCGTACTCGTGCCCCGGAATGAAGCGCTCAGCGAGAATCGGTTCGTCGCCCACCAGCCGCCGCACCCGCGCCAACGCGGCATCGAGTTCCGCCGGCGTATTCGCGCGGATCACGCCTTGACTGGCCGAGCGGCCCACCGGCTTCACCACGCACGGCAGTCCGCCCGGTTCCGGCACGCGCAGGCCGGCCGCTATGAACCGCTCGCGCGTCAGCCGCTTGTCCGTCGCCGCTTCCACCGCTTCGCGCGAGTGGTAGCGCAGGCCGAGCGCACTCGCGTACTTCGACGCCTTGTCGCCCAGCGCGACGACGCCATCGACTTCCGGGACTTCCCCGCCCTCGAACGGAATCGCGCGATCGCCCGGTCCGCCGGAGAAAAGGCCTTCGAGCACGTGGCAACGGTCGCTGGCCATAACGATCTCGACGTCCAACCGCTTCGCCGCGTCGAGAAACGCTTGCGTCTGGTAGCCCGTCGTCGTCGTCGCGAGCAGAATTTTCGGCATTCAGATGACGGCCAACTGGCCCTCGGCGGGTTCCGCTCAACAGTACCAAGGCTCGTCGAGATAGGGCACCGTCGCGCGCGGCATCAGGTCGAGCGGCTCGTGGAAAACTTCTTCCCACACGCGCGCGAAGATCTGCGTACGTGTGCCCGGTTCCGCGACAAGCTTCAACAGCCGCGCGGCGAGCGCGTCCATCTCCGGATCCTCGTGCGACCAGGGATGCAGCAGCGACTCCGGGTCGAGCGGGCCGACTCGCAAATCGGGTAGTTCGAGCAATCGCGAGCGCGCGGTCACCAGCAACCGCAACGCGAGCTGCACCGGCGCGACGCTCTCGACGAGATCAAGCGCGCGAATCGTGCGCAGCAACTCCTCGTACCCCGCGCGCGTCGTCCACGGCGTGAACGCGATGAACGTCGGCGAAAGCGCGACTCCGTTGGCGCGCATCAGCTCGACGCACTCGAAAAAGTCCGCGCGCGTGTGCCCTTTGTCGAGGCGCGCGAGAATCGCGTCGTCGAGCGACTCCACCGCGCTCGTAACAAACAGACACCCGGTGTCGCGCAACATTGGAAGCAGATCGCGATGCTTCAGCAGGTGCTCGACTTTGATCGTCGCGTCGTAGGTGACGCTCGGAAACTCGCGATGCAGAGCTTCGACGACGCGGCGCGCGTGCGTAGGACCGTTGAAGAAATCGGGATCGGTAAAGGTGACATGTTGCGCGCCCGCTTCTATCTGTTGCCGAACGTCGGCCAGCACGATCTCGACCGGCGTCACGCGAAACTGGCCGTCGTAAACCGGCACGATCGGGCAATGGCGACAACGATGTTTGCAGCCGTGCGACGCTTCCACCGCCGCCACCAGCTTCAAACCTTCCGCGGTCCGCAGCGGCGCATAGCGATCGAGTGGCGGCAGACCGTCGCGCTTCGGGACGACGAACCCGTCGCGAACCAGCGGAACCCGCCCGATCCAATGCACGCCCAGCGACCGCAGATAGTCCGCGTTCAGTTGCGCGTACAAGCCGTACGCCGCCAGGCGCGCGCGCGGATTGATGCGCCGCACGCCGCGAATCCAGGGAACCGCGAGCCGCGTCGCCGTGTGCATCGGCAACGAGAACGCCGCGAGATCGGCTTCGCGCAACGCGTCGAAATCCGGCTCCTCGCGCGACAGGTCGAAGCACCGCACGTTCCAACCGCGACGCTCGAGAAGCGCGGCGGGCGCGGCCAGCGCCAACGGCTGATGTCCGAGTTCGTAAGTGGAAAGCAGAACGGCCCGCAAATTCTATTGTCGGACTACCCTCGGTCTCGCGCGAAATAGAGCGTCGCCGCCCGCTCGATATCTTCGTGCGAAGCGCGTGTGTCGCGCTTCTCGTAGCTCGAAATCGCCGTCAACAAATTGCAGATATCGGACGGGTAGCAGGCGCGCAATTCCCCGTGCCCCTGCCGTAAACAAAGATCGCGCAACAGCTCCGACGCGCCCGGCTCGGCCGGAATGGCGCGCTTCTCGACGACCCGCCGGAAAATTTCGCCGAACGCTTCCGTATCCACCGGCTCGATCCAAATCTTGTTTTGGATGCGGCGCAGAAACGCCTCGTCGGCCAGCGACGAAGGATCGAGATTGGTCGAGAACACCACCATCAGCTCGAACGGGATCTGGAACTTCACGCCGTACCGCAGGCTCAGGTAGTCCACGCGCCGGTCGAGCGGGACGATCCAACGGTTCAGCAGTTCGCGCGGCGACATCGTCTGGCGGCCGAAATCGTCGATGATCAGCAAGCCGTTGTTGGCTTTCATCTGCATCGGCGCGGCGTAAATTCCCGTCGTGTCGTCGAGCCGCAATTCGAGCATCGACGGCGCGAGTTCGCCGCCCACCACGACGCACGGCCGCCGGCACACCACCCAGCGCGGGTCGCACTCCGGGTCTTCGAGTTCCTCGACGCGCTCGTGCACCACCGGGTCGTACAAGTTGACGATCTGGCTGTCCACCTCTACCGCGTAAGGCATGCGGATCGTGTCGCGATACACGCGCAGCATCCGCTCGGCGATCGAAGTCTTGCCGTTGCCCGAGGGTCCGTAGAGAAAAATCGAGCTCTGCGAGATCAGCGCCGGTCCGAGTTGGTCGATCAGCCGCGGCGAAACCACCAAGTCGCCGAACGCGCGTTCCAGTTCCGAGCGGTCGATTTCGAGCCGCGCCACCTGCTCTCGAGTTGCGTGCATGTACTGCTTCACCGGAACCGGCGCGGCGCCCGCGTATTGCGAGACGGAAAAGCGGTCGGCGGCCAACTGCCGCCCGGCTTGCGAGAGCGCGAACGTATAGTCGTTGCCGACCATCCCTTTCACCTCGATCGACTGCTGGTTGCGCAGGTGGCGGAACGCCGCGTCGGCGATGGGCGGCGAGATCTTGAGCGCCCGGCACAACCCGCCGATCGAGCTTTGCCCTTCGAGCAGCAACCGCCGCAGCACCAGATCGAAGATCAGCGTTTGCGGCAGCCCGAGTTCTTCCCAAGTTTGGGGCGGCGACGGCGCGAAACGCGGCGCACTCTCGCGGAGTTCTCCCATGTCCCGGCATATCGGCGGCCTGCACGTTTGCATGAGTTCTCGCGTCTATCCTGTTTGCTCGGGCTTTCGCTTGTCGCCGGTCTGCTCCTATGCGCGGACGCGGTGAATGTCGGATGGGAAGCGCGCGACGCGGAGAAGCGCGGCGATGTCGTGCGCGCCTACGCCTTATACTCCCAGGCGGCGAAACTCGATCCGGGAAATCGCAAGTACGCGGCGAAGGCGATCGCCCTGCAGCGGACCGCGCTCATGAAAGCGAAGGTTTCGCTCGCGCCTCTGCCCGACGCCGATCCGCCCGCGACGACGCCCATCGAGGAGATGACCGCTCAAGACCGCGCCGACGTCGAACGCCTTAAGCCGCCTCCCGACCTCCGCCCCCGCCCCGGACGGCACGACTTCCGCCTCCGCGCTCCCATTCGCGAAGTCTGGACCAACGTCCTCAAAATCTGCGAATTGGACGCGATCTTCGATACCGAGTACGCCATTACGCAGACCCTCGCCTTTACCCTCGACCAAGCCACCTGCGGCGAAGCCGTTCGCGCGCTCGAATCGGTCACCAAGAGCTTCGTCGTCGCCATCGCGCAGCGCTTAGTGCTGGTGGCGCAGGAAAGCCCGCAGAAGCGCCAGGAGCAGGAGCGCATGGTGGCGATTTCGATTCCGCTCCCCGAACCCGTCGCCGTCGTCGAAGTGCAGGAGCTCGCCCGCGCCGTCCAGCAGGCGTTCGAACTCCAGCGCTTCGCCATCGATTCCGTAGCTCGCGTCGTTATGCTGCGCGACCGCTACTCGAAAGTGCGCGCCGCGCAGGCCGTCTTTCTCCAAATGATGCAGCGCCGCCCGCAAGTTTTTCTCGACGTGGATTTCATCGAAATCCAGAGCCGCCGCGATTACAGCTTCGGACTCTCGTTGCCCACGGCCACGCAACTGGTGACGTTCGGCAATTGGTTCGGGTCGAAGCCCACCATCCCGGCCGGCGTCGTGAACTTCCTGACTTTCGGTGGCGGACTGTCGCTGTTCGGCTTCGGCGTGGCCGGGGCGGAATTGTTCGCCAGTATGACCGACGTTCGCTCGTCGGTGCTGTATCACGCCGAACTTCGCAGTTTGGACAATCAGGCGGCGAGCCTCCACATCGGCGACCGCTTCCCGATCGTCACCGCCACCTACGCGCCGGGCACCGACGACGGCAGTACGTTTCTGCCGCCGCCCACGATTCAGTTCGAGGACCTCGGCCTCACGCTGAAGATCACCCCGCGCATTCACGACGAGACGGAAGTGACGCTCAACGTCGAAAGCGAGTTCAAAGTTCTGACCGGCGAAACGCTCAACGACATTCCGGTGATCTCGAACCGCAAATATCTCGGCCAACTGCGCCTCCGCGCGGGCGAATGGGCGGTAGCCGCGGGCCTGATCTCGACCAACGAACTCCGCAATGCGGCGGGTATCGCCGGGCTGTCGCAAATTCCGGGGATCGGCGTGGCGCTCCGCCGCAACGAACGCTCGAAGTCGCTCGGGCAGACGATGCTCGTGATCAAACCGCGCATCGTCGGACTGGGTTTCGACGAGTCTCTCGCGCGCGGCGTTTGGGTCGGTTCGGAGACCCGCCCGCTGCCGCCGCTGTAGCCCCGGCTGCTACCATCGGGGCTGACCCATGCCCACCAAAGTCACCATCTTCAATAACGGCCCCATCCGGATCGAAGGCGAGTTCGAAATCTACGACGCCCAAGGCAATCTCTACGGACTCGCCGGGCGCACCGCCATCGGCCTTTGCCGCTGCGGCCTATCGTCGAATAAGCCCTTCTGCGACGGCATGCACGCCAAGCAAGGGTTTGAGTCGCAATGCATGGCGAAGGAACTGCCGCCGCCCAAACCGAAGGTTTGACGTTTTCCACACCCCGTGTCACACTGTGTGACATGAAGACCGCTTCCGTTCGCGACCTGCACCTGAAGACGAGCGCCATCCTCGCCGAAGTCGAACAAGGCGAGACCTTTTACATCGAGAAAAACGGCACAGTCATCGCGGAGCTGCGCTATCGGGACGAACGCCCAACCACGCCGTTCCCCGACCGTAGCGAATTTTTCGCCAGTATGCCGCCTATGACTTCCGATTCGACTCAGTTCATTTCGGAAGACCGCGACCGGGGACTCGACTGGTGAGATACTTCGACGCCGCCTTCGTCACGAAGTTCTATTTGACGGAAGAAGCCAGCGAGCGTGTTCGCGCCGAGGTTGTAAAGAGCAATAACTGCGCCACATCCGCCTTAAGCCTAGTAGAGGTAAAGGCTGCGTTTCATCGGCAGTTGCGCGAAGGCCAAGTAACGATGGAGCGTCTTGAGAGTCTTTGCCATCTGTTCGATCAAGATGTCGTCGAAGACCGCTGGCGCATCATTCCCCTGACGGAACAAACGCTGCGTCGGGCCGGAGATCGGCTTTCGATCCTTCCTTCGAACGTCTTCCTCCGCGCGGGCGACGCCATTCACCTCATCTCGGCCCTAGAAGCCCGCTCCGACGAAATCTGGACCAACGATCGCCGCCTGCTCGCCGCCGCGCCGCACTTCGGATTACTCGGCCGCACGATATAATCTCGGTCGATTATGCGGTTTCTCGCCTTTTTTGCGGCGGTGTGCGCCCTCGCGCAAACGCCCGCGCCCAAGCCGACGGTCTACAAGGCTCCTCCCCCCGTGACCGCGCTGGCTTTCTCGCCGGATGGCGCGTGGATGGCCGTTTCCGGCTATCGCGAAATCCTGCTGCATTCGATGGAGAACGGCGCGCCCGCGAAGCTCGCCGCTCGACTGGCGGGACGCGCGACCCGCATCCATGGACTCGCCTTTTCCGCCGACTCGAAAACCCTGGTCGCCACCGGCGGCGATCCGGCCGTGGGCGGCGAAGTGCAGGTGTGGGACGTGGGCACGCGCGCCCAGCGCCACCGCTCGCGCCTCGCCGGCGACACGTTTTTCGGAGTCGCCCTCTCGCCCGACGGTACGCGCGCCGCGTTCGGTGGAGCCGATAAGTCCATCCGCCTCTACGACATCGTCGAAGGCAAGCAACTCCGTAAGATCGACCATCACGAGGATTGGGTGTTCTCGACGATCTTCGGGATCGACGGCAAGCGTCTGGTGAGCGTTGGCCGCGACCGCGCCGCCAAACTTACCGACGCCTCCACCGGGGCCTTCGTCGAAAACGTCAATCTTCTGCGCGATTCGCTCACGGCGATCGCCCGCCATCCCCTCCGCGACTGGGTGTTGATCGGCGGGCAGGACCGCATCCCGTACCTCTACCGCATGGATCGCCCGCGCGCCATGCGCATCGCCGACGATTCCACGCTGCTCCGCAAGTTCCCGCAACAGGACGGCCCGATCCTGACGGTCGCCTTTTCGCCCGATGGAACCAAGCTCGCCGTCGGCGCGGAGTCGGGCGACGTTCGCGTCTACGACGCCGAATCGGGCGCGGCGCTCGGGCGGTGCTCGGGACACGAGGGCGGTACCTACGCGGTCGCGTTTACCGCCAACGGGCGGCGCTTGGCGGCCGCGGGATTCGACGGCCAAGTCCGGCTCTATGAAATCGACGGCAAACTCGCCCAAACATATACGCCCGTGCCGGTCGGCGAAACGGTGACCCAACGATGATCTCCTTCGCACTGCTCGGCGCGCTCGCGCTGGCGCCCACGATTCGCGAAATGTCCCCGCCCGGCGCGGAGCGCGGCAAGACCGTCAAAATCGTCCTCCGCGGCGAGGGCCTGACGAACACCGCGAAAATCCTCTCCGAGATTCCGGGGACGATCACCCGGCTTACCGGCGAAGACTTCGCGTTTCTGGCCGAGATCGCGCCCGACGCGGCGGTGGGACTCTACCCCGTTCGCCTATTGAACGAAGACGGTCTCTCGAACTTAGTCCTGTTTAGCGTAGGTCGTCTGCCCGAGACGGTGGAAACGAAAGAGACGCGCGAGAAGACGAACAACACTCGCGAGTCCGCGCAGCCGATTACCACCCCGGTTACCGTGAACGCCACGCTCGACGGACCCGATATCGATTACTTCGCGATCGACATCCGCGCGCCGCGTAAGCTGGTCGTCGAGATCGACGCCCGCCGCGCGGGTTCGGCCATCGACCCCGCCTTCGAGATCGAGGACGTCGCCGGGAAAACGATCGCCAAGGCCGACGATTCTCCCGGTTGCGGCGTCGACGCTCGCGCGCAGGTGACGTTCGCGAAGGCCGGGCGCTACTACATCCGCGTGCACGACTCGAAGTACTCCGATCAGGCGGCGAACTTCTATCGCCTCAAGATCGGCGAATGGACGTTCGCCGATACGATGTATCCGATCGGCGCGCCGCGTGGCTCCGAAGCCGAAGTGACGCTTTTGGGAGGCAATCTTCCGAAGCCGGTCGCGGTGAAGGTCCGCGTTCCCGAGGGCGCGACGCACGCGTCCGTACCGCTCGAAGGCTCCGCTTCCCTACCCCTGTCGCTCGTCGCCGCCGAGCCGGATTGGAAGGACGCAAAGTTCGAGAAATCGAAGACCGCCGCGACCTTCCCGCTCGCGGTGAAACCCGGCGAGTCCTGGGTGGTCGAAGCCTTCGGCCGCGCCGCCGGAGCCACGCTCGCCGACCCCATCGTCACCGTCTACGGCCCGGACAAGAAGAAAATCGCCGGGCGTATCGACTTCGCGAGTCCGCATCAAGCGGTTCCCTTCGCCGTTCCCGAAAAAGTTACCGAAGTCACGGTGGCCATCGAGGATCTGCTCGGCCGAGCGGGACCGGAGTACGCCTATCGCTACCGGATTTCGAAAGCCCCCGCCGATTTCGTGGCCTCCGTCGGTACGCCGTTCGTCAACGTCCCCGCCGGAGGAACGGCGATCGTCCCGCTAGTAATCGAGCGGCGCGGCTACGATGGTCCGCTCAAGATTTCGATCTCCGATATTCCGCCCGGCATTCGCGTCGCGGGCGGCAACATCCCTTCGGAAGCGGCGGCGCAAATCTTCAACGACATCAACGCCGGATTCCGTACTTCGCGCGGCATGCTGACCCTTACCGCCGATCCCGGCATCGATCCCCGGTCGAGCGAATTGAAACTGGTGGCCGTCGCCGAAACGCCCGAAGGCCGCATCGTCAAGGACGTTCGCGGACCCGGGATCAGCGTCGGCGTGCGCGGCCTGCGGCAGTCCGCCGTGACCGCGCCGTGGCTGGGGCTGCGATTGCCGTTCGCTACGGCGCGCCCTCTGCCCGTCTCGATTGCGAACGCGAGCCCGCAAGTCCGCATCGCGCAGGGTTTCGAGTTTCCGCTGAGTTATCGGGTCACCCGCCGCCAGGGCGCGGCGTCCGTAAGCCGGGTGCGCGATCAGCAAATCAACGGCGTCGGCAACTTGCGATTCCTCGCGGGCGAGCCCGGCAAGAACCCCGACGCGGGCTCGGTGCTGCTTTCCACCAACTTCGCCAGCCCGGTCACGACGTTCGACACCTTGCTCGTCGCCGACACTCAGGTTGACGGCAAGATGCAGACGATCTACTCGCCGATTATCGAGATCGAGATCGTCGCCGGATACCGGGTGCGGCCCTCGGAAACGCGAATCGCCGCGAAGACCGGCGCGAATTTCGCCGTCGCCGGAACGGTGTTTCGCGAGCCGACCTTCGAAGGCGGACTCGTCAAGATTCAAGCGCAGGAGTTGCCCGAGGGCGTGACCTGCGCCCCCGCCGAAACGGCGGCCGATTCGAAGGCGTTCTCGCTCGCCTGCCAGGCCGCCCTCGCCGCGAAACCCGGCAAGTATGAAATCCTGCTGACCTCGGTCGCGCCCGATACGGGCCGCAAGGCCAAGGCCGATTACAAAGGCCCCGAAGTTCCGCTCACGTTGATTCTGGGAAACTAGAAAGAGAAGCCATGCAAGCGCTTGCGTTGTCGATCGCGATCCTCTCCGCCGATCCGCCCACTTTCGTGCGCGACGTGCTGCCCGTCATGAATAAGGTCGGCTGCACCTCCGGGCCCTGCCACGGCGGCGCGAAGGGCAAGGGCGGCTTCAAGCTATCGCTCCGCGGCTACGACGCCGAGTTCGACTATCGCGCCATCCTGCACGATCTTTCGGGACGCCGCTTCAATCGCACCGAACCCGAAAATTCGCTCGTCCTGCTCAAGCCCACGATGAAGATCGCGCACGGCGGCGGCAAGAAGATCGAGCCCGATTCGCCGTACTACCGTACCGTTCTCGCTTGGCTCGCGGGCGGAGCTCCGTTCGGCGACACCGAAGCGAGCGCGGTGACGAAACTGACCCTCGAACCCGCCGAAGTCTTCGCGAAACAACCCGGGGCGAAACAACAACTCAAAGTCGTCGCCCACTACAAAGACGGCCAGAGCCGCGACGTCACCCGCGAATCGCACTACACGTCCACCTACGAACCCGCCGCCGCCGTCTCGGAGTCGGGCGAAGTTTCGACGCAACGCAAAGGCGAGACGTCGTTGCTGGTGCGCTACGAAGGACGACTGGGCGTCGTGCCGGTTACCGTGCTGTCGGGCAAGCCCGGATTCGCTTGGAACAACCCGCCCGCCTGGAACTACATCGACGAGTTCGTGAACGCCAAGCTCAAGCGCGTCGAAATCCAGCCCTCGAATCTGTCGACCGACGAGGAATTCCTCCGCCGCGTCTCGCTCGACTTGATCGGTCTGCCGCCGAGCCCCGACGAAATCCGCGCCTTCGCCGCCGACAAGCGCGAGGCGAAGCTCAAGCGCACGGCCCTCGTCGACAAGCTTATAGCGCGGCCGGAGTTTCTCTCGCACTGGGCCGTCAAGTGGGGCGACCTTCTGCAAGTCAACCGCACCAAACTCGGCGACAAGGGCATCTGGGCGTTCCGCGAGTGGATCAAGGAATCGCTTTCCGAGAACAAACCCTACGACCGCATGGTGCGCGAACTGGTAACGGCGAAGGGCTCGACGTTCCAGAATCCGCCCGCGAACTTCCTGCGCTTCACGCGCGACCCGAAAGTCGCCATGGAGACGTCCACCCAACTCTTCCTCGGCGTCCGCATGGTGTGCGCGCAGTGCCACGACCACCCCTTCGAACAGTGGACGCAAAACCAGTACTACAACCTCAGCGCGTTCTTCTCGACGGTGGGCATCAAGGCCGGCATCGACAACGACGAGGAAGTGATCTTCGACAAACGCGACGAGGCCGAAATCGAAATTCGCCACCCGAAAGACAACCGGGTGATGCCCGCGAAGTTCTTGTTCAACCTGCCCGCGCACAAGTTCGAGGACAAGATTTCGCAGCCCGAGAACGATCTACGAGAGACGCTCGCCGGATGGCTGACCGCGAAGGACAATCCGTACTTCGCGAAGGCGATGGCTAATCGCCTGTGGAGCTACTTCTTCGGCCGCGGCATTATCGATCCCGTCGACGACATCCGGGCCTCGAATCCCCCGACCAACGCTCCGCTGCTCGACGCGCTCACCGCCGATTTCGCGAAATCGAACTACGATCTGCGCAAATTGGTCCGAACCATCGCCACGTCGCGCACCTATCAATTAAGCTTCGATCCCAACCCCTGGAACGCCGACGACGAAGTCAACTTCTCGCGCGCCTACCCGCGCCGCCTCACCGCCGAGCAGCTCTACGACGCCGTCCACCTCGCCGCGGGCGCGAAACCCCGCATCAAAGAATTGCCCGAGGGCGCGCTCGCGCAAGATTTCCCCGACACGACCATCGACCGCGGCGGCTTCCTCGATCTGTTCGGCCGCCCCGAGCGTCAAACCAGTTGCGAATGCGAACGGCGCAGCGACGTCTCTCTCGTTCAGGCGCTCAATCTCCTAAACGGCTCGACCATCGCCGACGCCATCGCCGACTCGGACGGCCGGATCGCCAAGCTCGTCCTCGCCGGGGCCGACGACCGGAAATTGGTCGAAGAGTTGTACCTCGGCGCGCTCGGCCGCCGTCCAACGTCGCAAGAGATCGATTTCGCCCAGACTTATCTACGGAAAGGCAACTCCCGCGCCGAACGCGCGCAGGACCTGCTTTGGGCCCTGATGAATTCCAATGCTTTCCTGTTTAACCGTTAGCTTTCTTCTCGCGCAGGGGCTTTTCGACAAACCGCCGGAAGGCGTCGAGGCGTCGCTGCGGGAGCGCGTGAAAAAGTTCTACGAGCTCGATATTCGCGGCAAGAAAGACGACGCGGCCAAATTTGTCGCGCCCGATAGCGTCGCCAAGTACAAGTCGGCCGACCGTAAAGCGGGAAAGTCCTTCGACTGGAACCAAGCCGTTTGGGCGGATGACTTCCAATCGGCCAAGGTTACGGTGAACGTCTACCTCGCGGGCGACGACGCTCCGCCGTTTCCGATGGCCGAACTGTCGCATTGGAGGCTCGAAAAGGGAGAATGGGTTTGGCACCTGCCGCGTCGCTAGCTCTTCTCCTGCTCGCGCAATCCCCCGACGAAGCCGCCCTCCGCGCGCGCGTCGAACCGTTTCTCGCCGCCCTCCGCGACGGCAAGTTCCGCGCCGCCCTCCAGTACGTCTCCGAAGACAGCCAGGACGCCTTTCTCGGCGAGCCCAAAGCGAAGCCGCTCTCGATCGCGATCGAAAAAATCGAGTGGCTCAAGCCCGGGGAGGAGGCGCGGGTGACCGCCATGATCGAAGGCGAGATGATGGTGGCCGGCCAGGTGCTCAAGTCCCGCGCGCCGCGGGAGAGCCACTGGCGGAAGGAGCCGGAAGGCTGGATGTGGTTCCAGCCCGCCGTCGTCGAGCGCCGCACGCCGTTCGGCGTCGTCAAGATCGACCGCTCCGGCAACCTCGTCGGCGGTTCGCCCAACGTCAACCTCAAGGAGAAAGTCGCGCAAGCTCCCACGACGGCGTCGATCGTCGCCGCCGTTTCCATCGAGGTTCGCGACGTCGAGATTCCCCGCTCGAAGCCGTTCGAGACCAAGTTCTCGGTGAAGAACGGCCTGCCCGGTTACGTCCAAGTCGCGGCGTTCGTACCCGGCGTTCCCGGCCTCTCGATCTCCCCGGACAAAGTCCAACTCGCGGCGGGGGAGACGCTCACGCTGACCCTGAAATGGACCCCCGGGGCGAGGCCGGAGAAAGATCGCGACCAGGGCGTGGTCACCGTCGATCCCCTTGGCCGCCGCGCCGAGTTCGCTATTCGCTGGGTCGATTAGCGACGCTCGACTAAACTCCCAGTTTCTTTGCGATCGCGCGCAGCAGTTCGCGGTCTTCGCCGCTGAAACCGCCCGCCGTTTCGGCAAGCGGGACGTTCTTGTCGCGCACCATCGCGATGCCCGGCTGCGTAAACGCCAGCTCTTCGTTCGCCTGCAACGCCCGCAGCGGAACCGGCACCGGCGGCATTTCCGGCGCTGGAATCCCGGCCGTCGTCTGGTCGTACAAATTCACCGAAGCCGCCTCGGCCTTATTCAGCACCAGCATGTCGAGCGCGGGCTTCCCGTCTTCGCCGGCCGCGTCCGCCAGCACGTTCTCGTACACCACCGTCCGCCGCGTGGACTGCGCCGCCGCCGGGTCTTCCCAACTCTTCGGTGGCCGCGACGGATCGTACGCCGGAGCCTCTCTGCCGGTTACCGCGCGATAATCCTGGCGGCTGCGATAGTACGGGAACAGATACAGCCGGTCGATCGGAAAGTAGGGTTGCGCCATGAGTTCTCTCGCCGCCTAGCTTGGGCGAGAAAAAAGGGCGAACCCGTAGGCCCGCCCTTCTAAAACGTTGAATCGGGGCGGAATTTTGTCCCGCCCCGCGAGTGACTAACCGGCGTGACTACTGCACCGGAATCGTCGAGCTTTGGCCGAACACCAGCGCCCCCGAAGCGTCGCGGATGGCGATCGCGAACGGTTGCGCCCCGCCCGACCCCGAGACCGCCGGGTCCACCGTAAACTTCACGTAGTGGACGCCGATCAATCCCGCCGCGTAGCCCGCTTCCGTCACCGGCACGCCCTGGTTGTTGATGCCGATCACGACGTTCGCCGTCGAGATCGCCTGACCCAACCCGATCGAGTTCGTGAACACCCCGGCCGGAGCGCCCAAACCCGTGAAGTACGCCGTCAGCGTTTCGCCGCCCATCGCCGGATTCTCCGGCGTGACGAACTGGCCGTTGGCCTTGTTCGCCACCACCTGCGACCGGTTGCCCGAGTTGGAGAACTCGAAGATCCCCGGCGAGAAAGCGGCGACGCTCACCGACGAGGACGCCGTCTGGCCGCCCGCCGTCACTACGACCGTCTGGTTGCCCAGCGGCGATTCGCAGGGCCACTGCACGTTGATCTGCTCGCGGCCGTCCACGTTCGACACCGAGAACACCGGCGCGGGAATCCCCGCCGCGGAAACGCTAACGCCCCGCAGCGTGAACGGCTGCGGACCGATCTGCGGGCCCGAAATCGTACCGGTCGGCCCGGTCGAGAATCCGGTACCGCGAATCGTCGCGACCGAGCAAGGCGACACTCCGGGAAGGAAGCTGGCGCCGTTAAACACTCCGTCGATCCGTGGACCGGCGGGGGCGACCGAGAGCGTAAAGGTCAGCACGCTCGACCCCAAGCTCGCCGTAACCGCCGCTTGGCCTAGCGTCGCGCCCGCGCGCGCCGTTACCGACGCCAAGCCCTGCGCGTCGGTGACGGCCGTGGCCGCGCTCAACGTCACCGGCCCGTTGGTTACCGCGAAGGCGATCGTCGCCCCGGGTACCGGCGCGCCCGCCGCGTTGGCGAGCCGCACGGTAAGCGGCTGCCCGAACTGCGTATTGACGTTCGCCGATTGATTGTTTCCGTTCGCGATCGTGAACGAGCCGACGGAGACGTTGTTCGTCGCCGTGAAGGTCGTCGAGAGACCTTCCGTCGCGGCGCGGATGGTGATCGTGCCCGGCGTGGAACCGAACCGCACCAGCGCCGAAGCGCGTCCTTCGAAATCCGAGTTGCCGGACACGCCGGTGAGTTGCCCGTCGCCCGAAACGATACTCCAGACCACCGGCACGCCGGGAAGCGGATTCCCCGCCGCGTCGAGCACCCGCACCACCAGCGCCCGCGGCGACACCGTCCCCGGATTCCCGGACTGCCCGTCGCCCTGCACGATTTCAAGCCGCGCCGGCGCGCCGGGGATCACGCGAATGTTGTAGGTGTAGACAAAGCTATTCGATTCGCCCACGACGACCGTGAGTTGGGTCGTTCCCAACACGGTTCCAACGACTAAGTCGCAAGTGGCGACACCGGCGGCGTTCGTCACCGGACTGCCCTGACAGTTGACGAGGGGAACTCCGGTTCCCCCCGGCGTAAAGGCCCGAAGTCCGACGTTGGGCATAGGAACGGGCGTGAAACCCGGAAAGATGCCAGTCGTCACGTCCGCGCGGAACGCGGCGGTGATGATCGATCCGGCCCCGAGAACCAGATCGCCACCCGTTCCACCGAGCGCCGAAGTGAGTTGCACGGCGGGCGGTGGCGGGCTGCCGACGGTGGGATAGACGGCCGCGAACAGGTCGACCGATCCGGAGAAGGTGTCCGTAGTCGCGGCGGCCGAAATCGTCACCGGGCGCACTAGGTTGCCCGTTGCGGGAGCGAAGGCTGTCGTCGCCAACAGTACGGTAGCCACGCCGTTCGCGTCGGTGGTCGAAGGCGTGCCGATCAGCGTGACCTCGACCCCCGCCTTGATGGTCCAATTCACCGTTACTCCGACTACGGCGTTGCCCTGGTTGTCGAGAAGGCGGACCTGAAAAGGCTGGCTCAATCCGCCGGAGTTGATAATTTGGCCGTTGCCGCCCGCGACCACAAACTGCGTCTGCCCGCCTACGCCCGCCGCGACCGACAGGCTGATGTCCGTAAACAGGCTGGCGTTGGCGGCCGCCCGGACTTGATACGTCCCCGCCAGCGCCGGCAGGGTCGCCCGAGCTACGGCATAGCCCATTGCGTCGGTGCGAGCTGTCGCGTTTAGCAACGTCACTCCGGCGCTTACCGGCGAAAACGTAATGACGGCGTCGCGCACAGGCCGTCCGCTGGCGTCCACCGCTCGCGCCACGATGGGATAGGAGACGCTCGCGGGCGCGGCGGCGACATCCAGCGTGGCATTCTGCATCGCCGCCACCGCCTGCGACGATGCGGGAGCGGCAAACGCTCCGCCCGCCGCCGCCGCCGGAAATGTCAGCGGACCGGCGACGCCGCCGCTCGGACCGAGATCGATCCGATAAATGGAATTCGGGAAAATCGCGAAAAAGCTTCGGGCGTTGGGCGCTTCGTCGGTAACCGCCAGGGCGATCGCTCCTTCGGGCAACGGAAGCGGAGCGAGCGACGGCGTAGTCGCCGGGCTCGTGGAAAGTTGATAGACTCGGCCCCCCGAAACCCCAAAAACCGTGCCGTCGCCCGTTACGATCAAACTGGTCGGCGTCACGCCGGTGCCCGCGAACGCACTGGAAACCGTGCGAGCGCGCAGGTCGATAGCAACGATACCCGCCGTCGAGTTGGGTATCCGGTTTACCAGCACCGCCTTAGATCCATCGGGACTGAAAGCCGGCCGGCCGGCGTCGGCCTCGAAAACAAATCCGCCCGGCCGGACGAAATTCAGTCCGGTCCGGAAATCGAGTTCGAAGAGTCTGGTGTTACAGGCGACGTAAATCAGCCCGTTCGGGGCTACCGAAACGGAATTCGGCGTAACCGTAAAGCTCTGTTGGGCCAGGATGGCGCGGGAGGAAATATCCACCGCCGCCACGGTTTTCGTCAGCGCGCTGGATACGAACGCCACCGACCCCTCGATCGAAACGGCGACATCGTCGGGTACCAGCGAGGACGCCGCTCTCGAAATAATTGGGGTGTCGATGGGCGTGCCATCGGTCTGCGCCACGGGAATGATCAGTAGCTCGCTCGCGGTCATGAGCAAGTAGCGGCCATCGCCGGTCAGCTTGGCCGATGTCACGTTGCTACCGACCGAATAGCGGAGAATCTCCGCGAAGTTCGCGGAGGGATTCAGTACCTGCACGTTGCCGGTGCGGCCGACCACGTAGGTGCGGGTTCCGCGAGGGTGAGTGAGCGCGGCGAACGGCTCCGGAATCGCGGGAATGGTTGTGACTTGCGACAGGGGATTCGTCCCGTAGACGATCAGCGGCCCGCCGGAGCCCGCCGCGGGAAAAACGAAAACGTTCTGCGCATGCAAAACACCGCTTACGGCGGCCAGCGCGGCAACGGAAAACAGGTGTCGAAAAGAGAGCATTGTCTCCATCCTGGGAGGATCTTGGACGGGAATCGAACGCGGGTACCCCCAAAATAACACTCCTAAGGGGCGCTTGTCGCGAAAAATCGTCTACAAAAACGAAGACGGGGGAGGTTTCCCTCCCCCGTCGGACGACCGATCCGAAGACCGGACTAGTTGTTCAGAGCTTCCGTACCGGCACCGGAAACGCGGCTGCCACCGGGAATGACGAGAGCCAGGTAACCGTGAGCCAGATTGCGCGCGCCGAGGTCGCTGATGAAAGCGTACCCGTGAGCGAGTTGGAAGTTGCAAACACCGATCAGGTAACCGGTGAAGCCCGCCGAGGCGAGAGCCGGAACGCCCGAACCGCCGGCGCTCAGCGAGAAAGCCGCGAAGCGTCCCGCCGCGATGGTCGACGTCGTCGCCGCCGAGGGCAGCGCCGCGCCGCTTTCGAAAGCGCCGTAGTAGTTGATCGTGCAAGTACCCGACTGAGCCGCCGTGCCGAGCGGATCGGCCGACGTGTTCGAGATCGCCACGCCCGTATCGAAACCGGCCGCGTTGGTCACGTAGGGCCAGAGCAGCGTGGTCGAGCAGGTCGCGGTGGTGAACAGGTTCGCCGTCGTGCCCGTCGTGATGAAGCGCGGGAAGGACGTTGAGGTAGAGGGGGCCAACGTGCCGAGCACCGTCGCGGTACCGGCGCCATTGGTCGGGCTGCCGGTAAAGCGAGCGATAAACGGAATATTAATGGTATCGACGCTGTTTACGCTATCCATCGTGATGGTAAAGGTAACCGTGGAGCCTGTCGGGGCACCAAAAGTTCCATCGCCGTTCCCGAAGGTACCGTAGGCGTTGTCGCCCGCAGCCGGGGTATACGTGGTCGAGATCGACGACGAGGTCGCGGAGCCAACGCCGGAGATCGAGATCGTGTTGTTGCCCGTACTGAACGAGGTACGCGGCAAGAGCAGCGTCACGCCCGACGGAATGTTCGAGATGGTAACGGCGAGCTGAGTGCCGTTCGTCGCGCCAGGCCCTTCGTTAGTCATCGTGCGGAACACACCCGAGAACAGTTCTGTGAAGCGGAGGAAGCCCGAAATGCCCGTGTTGCTCACACAGATCGGGAACGTCGACGGGCCCGGCAGAGGCGAAGCCGTCAGGCTGGAGCCGCCGACTACGGAGAACGTGTAGCTCGCGGGCAGCACGAAACCCACCGTGGTCGGGTTCGGGCTCAACGGCAGCACGGCGGGACCGGACGTGACGATGATCGTCGCCGTGACCGCCGAGTTCGGCGCCGCCGCCGAGGCGTTGACGCGGATTCCCGAGATCGTAATCGTCGTGCTTCCCGCTGGCAGCGTAAGCGCGAAGCTGATCGAGTTTGGAATCGCCGAGTTCAAGACGCCCGGACCACCCGAACCGCCCGTGGCCGTCGCCGCGGCGTTGACGGTGGAGGTATTCGTGATGGTGGCGTTCAGTGTGACGAGAATGGTGGCGCTCGGATTCGTCAGGCCCGTGCAGGAAAGGTTGATATCGCCGGTCTGTTCCGCCAAGCCTTCCGGACGAAGCGCGAGCGGCACCGAAGTGACGGCGCAGGATTGGGCATAGGCGCCGACGGCCATGAGGCTCATCGAGGCCATCGCAAAAAACATCTTGCGAGTGTTAAGCATTCACTATCTCCTTGTGGATTTCGAATCGAATTGATGGAAGTTCTCTATCAACCTGGGCCTCAAAGCTTGCTGCCTGAGCCTCAGCCGGGATCAGATCAGTGATTCCGTATAAACCCAAATTGAACCGTCTTCCTGTCAGAGTCGTAACTTCTTACTGTCGAGTCACTTTGCTTGCGGGATCTTGTTGTTACTTCCGGCCCGTTTCGCGCTGGATACTTCAGAAGCTATCACCCGGCGATACGCAAAGTCAACGAGCGAAAAGCCCGATGGACTTTCCGCATCGTCGGATGATGCCCCTTAACATTTGTCACTCTACCTGGATTCGGCGAGCGCGTCAAGAAAAAATCGCGCGGGTGGAAGAAATTCACGTCCTTTTTTTTCTATTGGATAGCCGCTTCCACCGCGTTCGATTCGACGCCCGCCGCCCGCAAACGGACAATTTGACCCAGCCCTGGGGCAAGATCGGACGGTAAAGAGACGTTTACCTGATATAAACCCTCCGCTCCCGGCGTCCGCCCGGCGAAGAACGGCGCCAAAACCCGCCCGCCCACGAGGACCTCGACCGGCGCCACGGTCCAATCGAGCGTCCCGCGCCGTTCCGTCGCGCCTAACCCCGTGGCGTACAAAACGATAGCCTGTCCGCGCGCCGCCGGGTTGGCCGGGCGGTTGAGCGTCCCGTTCTGGTTCGCCACCGCGCCGCCGCCGTCGGGCATCGCGAAAATTCCGGGAGCTACACGCTCCACGGTAACCGGTTGTTCCGCTTGGCCATAGGCGCCGCGCAGGGTCAGAACATACGACCCCGGAATCAGGTTCCCGGGGACGACAATGTTGGCCTGAAACGGGCTCGAAAACAGAACCGCCGCCCGATTGCCCGAAAACTCGGCTTCGAGCGCGTCCAGCCCGCCGCCGAAAATCGTCGCGATGCCGCCGGGCGCGAGCCCGGGACGGAACGCCGCCCCGTTAATCACCGATTCCGCCGTAAATTCAATCGTTTGCGGACGAAGCGACCATGGCACCCCCGTCCGTTGCAACTGAAACGCCCCCGCGTCCCCCGCCTCGAAACGCGCTCCCGGACTGCCGAGCGTCGTTACCGCGAATCGCGCACCTCCTTGAGAATCAACGCGATACCGGTCCTGGTCGCCCAGACAATAGATTTGAGTCAGTCCGCCCCAACTAAATGTAGCGGCGCAGGGCCCGCCCGGCGAGGAAACCCGGAACGCGCCGGTCCCGGCGACGAGAAACCCGCCCGACTCGGGAACGCGCGGAATCAGCCGGGCCACGCCCGCGATGGTGCCGCGAACCGTGCCCCCAACCGCCGCAAATCCAGCAAGATACGAGTCGAGCGTCGCTCGAGCGTAGGCGGGGTCGGGATCGTGAATCGTCACCGAACCGTCCGGGCCGACGCCGATGGCCGCGACGAAATGCGTCGCGCCGCCGCCCAAATCGAGCGCGACCATCGCCGGTTCCCCCGCCGCCGCCAGATCGCGGATTCGCGCGAGTTCCTGAGGCTCCGCGACGACGTCCAAGGCACCGTCGAGAAACGCCGCCAGTCGCCACAAATTGGCGAATCGGCGGCCCGAAACGGTCCAAAAACCGTCGCAAATGGTCCCAAAACCGCCGTCTAAGGTACAAAAAGCGCGCAAAAACGCGTCCAAAGTGGCCACTTCGGCCAGACCTTGCGGGCTGGGCGACTGTCCGGTTTGCTGGAAATAGCGAATCAGGCTCGCCGCCACCGCCACCTCCGAACCTTGCGGTTCGATTTGCGCGAGCCGGGGAAAATTCGCGAGCGCCCGCGCCGCCGACCGGGCGCTAAACGTAAGTACTTGACCGCCAACGCTGGCGGTGGCGAGAGCGACGCCTTCGGATGAGGGCAACCGCAAAACGGCGGCGGCTTCGCCGTTGGCATCCGTAACGCTTGACGCCTCGATGCGCGCGCCGGGCGAAGCTTCCCAGCGAATCGTCTGCCCGGCGAGGCGAACCCCCGCCGAGTCGGTCACGCTAACTCGTAGAGGCGATGGGAGAACCGCTCCGGGAGCGCCGGTTTGCGAATCGCCGCCCGCGATCGAGGCGCGAACGCCGGTGGCCGCGCGAATCGAATACGAACCTTGGGCCACGGCCGTCGGCCGGGCGGTATCGACGGCTTGCAGCGTCACCGTTTGCGCGGTGGCGTTCGCCGGGACGATCGTCTCCCAGGCGAACGATCCGGCGGCGGTATCGACGACAAACGGCGGCGTCGCGCTTCCGGGATAGCTCACGCGGACCCGGGCTCCGGCTTCGAAGCCGCCGAGCGCGAGCCGCACCCGATTGCCGGGGGCGATGGAAGCGGGCGCGGCGGTTAAGGTGGGGCGGCGCTCGGTTTCATTGACGGCCACGTCGGGGTCGCCCTCGGCGAACGAAAGGTTGCCGCCCTCGAAGTTCTGGCGGCGGCGCGCGCCGTCGAGGAATTCCTCCCCGACGGGCATACCCATTCGCCCGGCGGCCCCGCCCAATTGCGCGAACTTCGCGTGGATGCGTCCCGAAACGACCGCCGTCCGGCTCGCCGAGCCGAGAATCTGCCCTTGCCGGAAGGTCTGCGCGGTTCCGGAGGTGGCGGCGAACGTAAAAAACCCTTGCGCGGCGCCGGTCGGGTCGCCTAACGCGCCGGTTTCGAACCCAAGCTGCGCCCAACGCGCGAGAATCGCGCCCGAGACGGCCTGCGGCGGACGTCCGGCGAGAGTCGCGCGATCGAAGTTTTGACGGCCCCCGGCGGTGACGTCGGAGGTGGGAAATCCCAGCGTGCCGGTGGCGCCTCCGGTTTGCTCCCAGAGGGCGAGAAGTTCCGGTGCGGGCAGAAACGCGTTGGCGCTCGAATCGCTTTTCGCCAGCGCGTGCCGGGTGCGCCCGTCGATCGAGAGCACGTCCTGCAGCCAGCCCCCGGCGACCCTCCGCGCCGCCGCGCCCACGGGCGTGCGAATCTCGATCCGGTTGCGGGTGAGCGCCGTTTGCATGGCCTGCGCCACCGAATCGGGCGCGCCTTCGCCGACACGGCAGCAGGGCGCGGTCACCAGCACGGTAACCGGACCGGAAGTCACCCCCTCGCTAGTGGCGGCGACGAGCGCCGATCCGCCCCCGACGCCGGTCACGACGCCCGTCGCGCCATCGGCCGTCACGGTGGCGACATTGCGATTGGAGGTAGTGAAAACGACCGGACGATCGGATACGATTTCGCCCGCCAGCGTCTCCATCTCGGCGCGGATCGTGGCTCGCCCGCCGATGCCCAGACGAAGCGGGTTCGATCCGAGAATCGACACGCGGACGACGCGCGGCCGGACGGCGGGGGTTTCGCCGGGCCGATACTCGACCGTACCGCCCTCGAAGGCTTGTTGCCGCCGCCCATCGGCGAGCACGCGCTCTTCGCCGGTGGGCAGACCGAGCAATCCGGCTTCCTGACCGTTGGCGCGATACACGCCGAGAACCGGCTGGCGCACCGCGAAGAGGCTGCCGTCGAAGACGCCGGTCGTGTAGTTAACCAGCACGCCGGAAACGAACCGTTGCACGGTAGCCGTTCCCCCGCGCGCGGAAACGACGACGGTTTCGGCGGAAATGGGCGGGCCGACGCCCGCCAGTTCCCCGAGGGCGACCCACCGCGAGTAATAAGGATCGCGGACGGTGAAGTTGAGCGCGGGGACGGCCGGATCGGGCGGAGTGTACCAGGCGAAGAGCGCCATGGTCCGTTGGAATTTCGCGTACTCGCCCGCGCTCGCGATCTCGGGGGAAGAGAACACTACGGCGTCCATGATGGGGAAGCCGGCGGTGGCGAATCCGCCCGCCGATCCGATGTAGTAGGCGTAGAGGTTGGTCCGGACTTGGAACGCGGCGGCGGGAAAGCCGTCGATCGTTTGGGGAATGCCCGAATAGACGATGGCCGCGCGCAACGTGGGCCGCGCGAGATTGGAAAATTCCTGCAGATAGCCGGAGTTGAATCCGCGCACCTCGCCGGTGGCGGACCCGATGGCGAAGCGGAAGTTACCCCGGAAGTAAGCCTGCTCGAATTGGACGCGAATTTCGCCGGTTGGGGCGCCCGCGCCGGGATCGATGGCCTGGGCGGCGGGGGGTAGGGCCAGAACGGCCAGGACCGTCCAGACGCGCGGGGACTTCAGGCTCATCCGAGTCTTTCAGTGTGGAGGAACCCGCCGGGTATTGGCAAGTTGCGGCTATGATGGAAGCGATGACGGTCGACGAGCGCCTGGACAAACTGACCGAGCGGCACGAAGCGCTTACGCAGACGGTGGAGTTGTTAGCGCACGAGGTAGGGGAGTTACGGGTTGCCGTGGACAAGACGAACGAAAGCCTAGCCGGGCTGATTTCGGTCGTGCTTCGACACGAAAATCGCCTGAACGATCTCGAAGAAGGTGCGGCTTAGAGTCCTTCGCGCCGCTCTCAGGCGACACGCCGGACGCCGACGCGAAAGACGATACCGCCGAATTGCGGATTTAGGCCGGTCATTTGTTGCATGGTGAGCGAACGCCGTCCCATCGGACCCGGCGCATTCATGCCGAAAATCGGGCTGCCCTGCATCCGGTAGGGCCACGGGTCGCGCACGATCATTTCGAGCGGCTGCCCCGCCCCGTTGGCGGCGCGCGCGTAGGTCATCGCCGTAAGCACCATGGCGTGGCCCATTGTGCCGACGACGATCGGCGCCTCGTCTTTCAAAGCGTGCGCGGCGACGTCCGGCGGGACGGTGAGAAAGTCCGAACTAACTTGAAAAGCGCCGGAGGGCGTGTTCCAAACGCGATTGAGGTTGCGGAGAATGATGGCATGGTCCGCCCGCGAGTCGACTAGCGTCCCGAACGTTTCCATCACCACTCTCTTTTGCGGAACCGGGCAGCCGTGATAGCGGAGGATCATTTCAATACAGGCAGCCCAACACCAGTTAGAGCCGATTTGCTCGGCGTAGCTGACATTCAGGCGATCGGAGGGAACGCCCACCGTGCACATTTGGTTGCCGTAGGGGTCCGGATTAGAGCAGGTTAGCCCCGCGTAAGCGCCGCCCGAAACGCCCAGGGCGGGAAGGGTTTTGAGTAGTTCGCGTCGCTTCATACCGCTTAGTGAAGCGGCGGATCGAAGCGTTGCGGGACATTTAACGCTTCATCATTTTGGTGAGTTTTCGGAATTTACCCTTCAGTTCGTCGGTAGCCTCGCTGAGTTCGGCGGTGTCGTAAATGACCCGCGGCGTGAGGAAAATTACCAGTTCGGTGCGGGTTTTGGTGACGGACTTCGATCCGAACAGCCCGCCAAGGATGGGAATCTTGACCAGTCCGGGAACGCCCGCCGTGGAATTGATGTCGTTCTCCTGGATGATGCCGCCGATAGCGACCGTATCGCCGTCCTGCACGGTGACCTGCGTCTGCACGTTGCGGCGCGAAAACGACGGCGACTGGATCGCCGCGTTGGCCGAAGGCGCGATTACGTTCGAGACTTCCTGATTGATGACCATCGTGATGATGCCGGACGGCTGCACCCGCGCCGTGAGCCCGAGCGTGACGCCCGCGTTGCGGTTCTGCACCGTGTTGGCGAATTGCGTAGTGCCGCCGGTCTGCACGCCGGTGGCGAGTTGGGAGGTGAGCACCGGCACGTCGGTGCCGACGTTGATGCTGGCCGGAATGTTGTCCGTCGCGATCACCGACGGCGCGGAAATGACTTTGGTACGCCGGAGGTCTTCCTGCGCTTGCAGGAAGAGCATCAGCTCGCGGCTAGCGCCCACCAGCAAACCGGTGCTGAGGTTGACGCCGGCTCCCGTCAGCGAGCCCAGCGCCTGAAGCCCGTTGGTCGACGTGCCGCGCTTTTCGAGGAAGGCCTGCACGCCGCTCGAAAACGCGTCGGAGAGCGTGACCTCGTAAATCTTGGCTTCGATCAGGACCTGGCGCGGCGGAACGTCGATCTGCTTGAGCAGCTTTTCGATCTGTTGATATTCCTGCGGGGTGGCCTGAATGAGCAACGTGTTATCGAACGGGTTCGGAATGACGCGCGGGATTTTCACCTGCGGCGTCATCGGCTGCATATAGCCCTGGCCGAGATACTGTCCGGTTTGATCGGCGGCGCGCTGCTGCCCGGGGACGCCGGCGGGCCCCTGCTGAGCGTACGGGTTCTGATAGGGCGAGGCGTAGGGATTCATGCCCATCATTCCCATTCCCATTCCCATCCCTCCGCCCATACCGGGCAGTCCCATCAAGCCCATGAGTCCGGTACCGGCCATGCCGGAGTTCATCATGCCGCCGTTCATCATCGTCGTTCCGGCGACGCCCGCTTGGCCGGGAACCGCGCCCGCTTGCGCCGTCTGATTGGCACCGAGCGAACTCATCATCTGCATCAGGTACATGTAGGTGAAGGTGTCCGAAGGGTTGAGGTTCTGACTGAGATAAAGCAGCGTGACGGCCATCGCCAGCGACTCGGCGCGCCCGTACTTCACGCGAAAGACGTAGTTGTCGGTGCCGCCGACGGGCGGCTTCGCTTCGACGTCGAGGCGCGAAATCCACTTCTCGATTTCGTCGAACGCTCCGGGATTGGGCGCGAACGCGACGAGCGAGTTGATGCGGTCGAGCGGAAGGAATTGTACGGCGGAGTTTTTCTGCGCGAGGCCGAGAGTGAGAATCACGCGGTCGAGTTCGCGGGCGAGTTCGCTGGGCCGCGAGTTTTTCGTCTCGTAGAGACGGATGCGCTGGCCGGCGAGCGTCTCCGAATCGAACATCGCGATGAGGTCGAGCGAGCGGCGCATATTGCGTCCGTTGTCGAGCAGCAGAATCAGGTTCGCCGGTTCGTAAACCAGCATCTTCGCCCCTTCGCCCTTGAATTCGTCGATCAGTTTGGCGATCTCGACCGCGCTCGCGAATTTGAGGAACACGAGGTTGAGGGTCAGCATCTCGTCGTCGGAGATTCGATCCGCGCCCGCCGATTGCGGTTTAACGGGCAGACGGGAAGCCTCGGCGGCGGGCACGATGCGATACAGTTCGCCGACTTGCACCATCGTGTAGCCGTTGACGCGCAGAATCGTTTCGAGCAGTCCGCGAACCTCGGTGGGTTTCACTTCGCCGTAGGTATTGACGGTGATGTTGCCCTTGACGCGCGGGTCGAGGATGTAATTGATCTTGAGCTGCTGCGCGAGAAGGTCGATCACCTGGGTGAGCGAGGCGTTCGGCAGATTCAGTACCAATGGAGGACCTTGCTGCGGGGTGGGCGGCGCTTGCGGCGCGGCGGCCAGCGAGATCGAAAGAACGATGGCGAGAAGCGGCTTCATTCGGGCTTCGCCTTGCGCGCGTCGATATCGGCTTGCGTCTCTTCCCAGCGCGAGTAGCCGACGGGACCGCGGCGGTAAATCCAGGCCTTGCCCTTGGGATCGACCCAGCGCCAATCGTAGTCGCCGATCTTGACGGCGTCGGCGGGCAGACCGGAGGGCGGCGGCGGCTCGGTCTTTTTCGGGGCGGACTTCGCGGCGGACTTCTTTGTGGATTCCTTCTTCGGCGCGGGCTCGCTCTTCGGCGCTTTTTTCGTCGTCTCCTGCGCGAAGGCGCCGGAGACGAGAGCGGATAGCAGGATTAGGATTTTCATTTCGCGGGCTCCCAGAAACAGGTTTTTCCGATCGGCGTTTGCGCGATCGTTTTCTTGTAGCCGTCGACCACCGCCCCGGGAGGAGTGGTGTCGTCGGGCTTGCAGTAGTACATCGATCCCGATTGCGAACCGAACAGTTGCGCGCCCGAACCGGGCGCGACCGTCGGCGGCGGCGTATTCGGAGAAACGTTGCGCATGGCGGCGGCGACGGAAGCGGGCAGGGCGGTGGCGGCGGAAGCGCGCTCCGGGGCGGCTTCGGCGGGCGTTTCCGCGGCGGAGGGGCGCAGTTCCTCGACCTTGCGAATCACCCGTTGGCCCTCCCATTCGAACGCGATTTCCTTCGGCGTAACCGCGGCGAGTTTGAAATCCCCGATCGTTTCCCCGGCGCGATAACCGCGCTGCGTCGCGCCCTTAAGCGCGAGGAAGGCCACCGGCCCCTGGCCCAGATCCATGACGCCGAAAGCGGCGGGGAGTGCGGGCATCGGCTTCTTCTCCTCGACCTCCACGACTACCGTCGGGTTGCGATCTTTCGAGAACAACAGCTTCTCGGCGACTTCGAAAAAACCGGCGGCGCGGGGCGGAGGCTCGGCGGCCTTCGCTTCGACGGCCTTGACGGCGGCGGCGGCCGAAGGAGCTTTCAGGATTTGCGCGCGGCGCGACTCCGCCTCGCGCCAACGGCCCGCGAGCGTATAAAGCGACCAGGCGGTAACGCCCGCGAAGAGCAGATTGAGAACCCACAAAGAACGGCGACTCACGCGCCCACCTTCTTAAGCAAGGCGGCGCGCGCGAGTCCGGCGACGGTGAGCCGCACAGTCATCGACTTCTGCTTGTCGTTTTTGGCCGTGATATGCAACTCGTCGACCGCGAGCAATTCGGGTTGGGCGGCGAAGTCGGATAGCAGGTTCACCAGTTGATCGATCTGGCACTCGAAGTTGGCCGAAAGCAGAACCTCGGCGTAGGAGTCGCCAAAGGGGCGAGCGGACCCGAATTCGGTGGAGCGAATCTCGACGGGCGACGGCGCTTGGGCGCGCGCGACGCGGCGGACGATCTGCACCATCTGCGCCTGCGCCTGGGGCAAGGTCTCGGCGGCGATCAGTCCTTTTTCGAGCCTCGCGAGATCGGCCCGCGCGGCGTCGAGCGATTGTTCGCGCGCGGTGGACAGCGCCGCTTCGGCCCGGGCGCGGTCGAGTTGCAAAGCGGCGGAGGGAGCGTCGCTCGCGGGCGCGCCGACGACCTCGACGGAGGGCTGGGGCCAGAGCCAGACGATCGCCGTGACGGCTACGGCTCCGGCGAGAAAAAGCAACGCCCGGCGGTCGCGATCGGAGATCGTCATTTCGCACCCTCCCGCGCCGCGCGGACGCGGAACACGTCCATGCCCGGCGCGTTCGAACGGCTGAGCGGCGAGGTGAACTCCGCGCTCACGAACAGGGGCGAGGCGTCGAACGCCTTCAGCAATTCGGCGGCTTGCGGCGATTCGCCGGCAACCGAGAGAGTGGTGCGCGTCAAATCGAGTTGCTGCGCCCAACCCGGCGCCGCGATCAGACGCGTGACTTCGCGCAACGCTTCGAGATCGAGGCGCGTGCGGTCGCGAAACGCGACGAGGCTCTGCGCCTTTTGTGCGGTAGCCGCGCGATTCTTTTCGGCGGCGGCGGAGCGCGCCACGCGCGGTCGCAATCGCGCCATCTCTTCCGCCAGCGCCGTTCGCAAGCGGTAATCCTCGACGCGCGGGAACGCGGCGAGCGCCGAGACCGAAAGCGCGGCGACGATTCCCATCGCGGCGGTGGGCGCGTACGCCCAGCGGCGGTTGGTAGCGCGGCGGTCGCGCGGCAGAAGATCGATCGCGGGCCGGATTTGCGCGGCCGCGGCGGCGGCGAACGATCCGCCGGGCAGGAGCGAAGCGAGTTCCACCGGTTCGAAAGACTCCGGCAACCGCAGCGTGGCCCGGGCCCGATCGAGCGGAGCGCCCACGGCCCAAACCAGCGGCGCGGCGGCGCTCTCGCCATAGACGCGCAATCCGTCTTCCGTAGCGGCGACGGCGAGCGTATCGGCGTGGCGCCGCGGAATCACGGCCGCAGGTACGGTGACGGCGGCGAGCCCGAGTCCCGCTTCGGCGAATAGGTTGGCGTAGCGCTCGACGATCGCGCGACGCGCGATGGCGACCAGCGTCGTGTCGGCGGCGACGTCGGTCCAGGCGGTGGCCACCGATCCCTCTTCGAACGGATGCAGCGTGTCGATCTGCAGCGCCAGCGCGCTCGAGCGATCCTTCGCCGCGACGCCGGGCAAGGCGACGGTGCGCGTCAGGCAATCCCGGTCGCGCAACGCGAGGATCGGCGCGCGGCCTTCGGCGCCGTGGCGTTTCAGGAACACGGCGGCTTCAACGCCCCACTCGGCGGCGGGCCGCGATTCGACGTTCGGAAAACGCTCGACGGCGACGATCTCGACGCCGCTTGGGCGCTTGCGCGCGATCGCGAGTTCCAGGTCGCCGTTCTCGAACGACGCGCCGACGGCGGTGGCGAACGGCGGCCAGCTTAACGCGTTCTTTAGGGCCACGGGACCTCCGAGGTCGCGGATTCGTCCCACCGTTCGAGCTTCGGTTCGTTCCCGCCGCCGAACGCGGGACGGTAGACGATCAGCGCGGAGAGCGTGCGGCGGAAATCGCTCAACTCTCCGTCGGCGCGGCGAGGGCGCGCGGTGGCTTTCATCGTGTAGGCCACGTCGGGACCGGCGCGCAAGATTTTTTCGAGTCCGAGGCGTTCGAGATCGACATAACGGATTTGGGCGCGCGCGCGAAAGGCGACGATTTGCGCGACGAGCGGCGCGGGAACGCCCGCCACTTCCATGACGGCCGCGGGGGCGCTATTGGCGTCGAACGTTTCGGTCGCGCCGAAAGGCGACAACAGATCGCGCAAACCCGGGCGGACGCGCAACCCCGCGCCGGGCAACCGGTCGAGCGAGCCGTAGTAGAGGTTGGGAGAGACGCCGGGCAAAAGGAAAAAATCCTCGTTCCGAACGATAGACGCGTTTGCGGCTCGAAAAGTCGAAAGGCTCCCCACAAAGCGCTGCGCGGGTTCGGGCGGCACTCCGGCGCGGAGCAGCACGGCGAGCGCTTGGTCGAGTTTCGCGGAGTTGACGTTGAGCTTGCCGGATTCGGGGAGCAGTTCGACCAAAACGTCGCCGCCGGGGAACCGGTAGTAGACGCGCTGTTGGCCGGGTTCGAAAACGGGCGGCCGGTCCGGGTCGTAGGGCGGCGCTTTGAGGTACCACAGCGTGCGCTCGATCGCGCCGCGGGCGAGAAACTCGGCGCGGGCCATTTCGATCGAATCGCCGGTGCGCGCCGTCTCTTCGCGGATGGTGGCGGCGACGGAGAATCCGATGAGCGCGAGCGCGGCGGTCAGCCACAGAACGAGGATCAGGGCGGCCCCGCGCCGTCTAGCGGGCGATTTGCGAGACATGAATCGCCGCCGTGACTTTGCGTTCGGGACCGAGATCGACGCGGATGGCGCGCGGCAAGTAGCCGTTGGGCCACTCGCGCCGCCACAGGTCGGGATTTTCTTGCGGCCCACGGTCGAGGTAGAAAAACCCGCCCGCCGCCGGGAGATTGTCGGCGAGTACGAAACTGCGCGGCCCGGCCAGCACCGGGCCGATGCGCGCTCCGGCGGAGAGGGGTCCCAAGAAGGGGAACTCGTTCACGACGAGTTTGTTTTGGTACAGCGCGAGTTCGACGATGGTGGGCGCGCCGCGCACTCCGCCCGCGAGAGAGTGCATCGTGCAAAACCGCATCTGGCCGGGCTGTCCTTGAAAAAACAGTTCGACGCGGTCGCGCGAGTACTCGGCGGGAACGGGCACGAGTCCGGCGAAGATGCGTTCGATGGCGCGCTGTGCGCCGAGTTGGCGGCGCGATTGGGCGACATGCGCGCGCGTGCGGTCGAGCGTCGAGATACCGGTGCGCAGCGAGAAAAACGCGGCGACGCTTAGGAGGCTAAAAAGCGTCATCGCGACAAGGAGTTCGATCAGCGTCACGCCTCTCCTCGATTCGCGGCGGCGGACGGATCTCATCGGCGAAGTACCTCGCCCGCGAAATCCTCGGGACGCAAGAAGCCGCGCCGGTAGCCTTCGAGCGTTATCGAGCGCCGCGACGCGCTCACGCCCCACCACACTTCGAGTTCGATCCGGTCGAGCACGGCGGTTCCGGGCGTCGCGGCGCGCGGCGGCTCGAACGGCGTCATGCGGGCGCGCCATCCGGACGCTTCCGAAAACCGGCCTTCGAGCGTCGCGAATCGCGGCAGCGTGGAATCGGCGAGCAGCGCTTCCATTTGTTGCTTCGCGCGAACGGCGGCGGTGTCGTAGTCGCGGAGGCGGTCTTGCGCGCGTAACGAACTCGCGAATCCGCCGAGCAACGACGCGACGGCGATGCCCAGGATCGCGGTGGCGACCAGCAGTTCGAGCAGCGAGAATCCGCGGCGGCGCGGCGACTCACTCGACGACTTATTCGGCAACTTCGACCTCCGGCGCGCCGGTAACGGGATCGATGCGCAGCCGGCGCTTGCCGTTGGCGTTGCGGAATTCGATGACGGCGGCGGGAATCGCGCCCATCGGATCGACGAAGATCGATTGTTCCGGCGCGGCTTCGATGGTTCCGAGAGCGACTTCGCGGGTGAACGCCTTCGCGTTGAGTTCGAGGCGGTGAGGCATGACGCGCACTTCCACCCACTCCTGCTTTCGACGCGCGTGGTTGGCGGCCTGCGCGAGGAGCGCGGCGGCATCGTCGGCGGCGGTCGATAGGCGCAGCGAATCGAGGCCGCGCGTCACCGACGGGTACGCGATGCCCGCCATGAGACCGAGGATCGTCATGACGACCAGCATTTCGACCAGCGTCACTCCGGCGCGGCGGCGCATTACTTCCAACTCAGGATGTCGGCGTTCAGCCCTTCGCCGCCCGGCTGTCCGTCCGCGCCGAGGCTGACGATGTCCGGCTCGTCGCCGTGCTCGCCGGGAAACTTGTAAACGTAGGCGCGGCCCCAGGGGTCGAGCGGCACGTCTTTGGCGAGATAGTTCTTCTCGCGCAGCGCTTGCAGGCCTTGCTCGGTGGTCGGGAAGGTCCCCAGGTCGAGCTTGTACTGCGCGAGGGCGCCCTGAAAATTGGCGATCTGCACTTTCGCCGACGTGACGCGGGCCTGATCGGCGCGGCCGAGTACACGCGGCGCGACCACGGCCACGAACAGGCCGATGATCACGACCACGACGAGCATTTCGATCAAGGTCACGCCTCGGCGGGCGCGATTACGATTTTTCATATCCCCACCTCGTTCACGCTGGTGATGGCGAGCAGCATGCTCAGGATCAGCGATCCGATCACCAGTCCCATAAACAGAATCATCAGCGGTTCGAACAGACTGGTGAACCGCTTCACCGCCGCGCGGGTATCCGCGTCGTAGATGTCGGCCATGCGATGGAACATCTCGTCGAGCCGCCCGGTCTCCTCCCCGACGGCGAGCAGGTGCCCGGCGAGCGGCGGGAATTCCTTGGCGCGGGCGAGCGGTCCGGCCAATCCTTCGCCGCGCTTCACGCCTTGCGCGATCCGCGCGACGGCGGCGGACAGGCGCGAGTTCGCGAGCACCCGAGAGGCGATCCCCAGAGCTTCGACCAGCGGGACGCTATTCGCGATCAAGGTGGCCATCGCGCGCGCGAAACGCGCGGTCTCCGACTTACGAATCACGTCGCGCAGCACGGGAGTGGACAACTGCGCGCCATGCCACCATTCGCGACCCGTCGGCGTGCGAATCCAGTTGGCGACGCCGAACGCGAGCAGCGCGATCGCGCCCACGATCCACAATCCGTACTCGCGGGCGGCGTTACTCGCGGCGAGCATGACTTGCGTGGCGAACGGCACGGCGGCGCGGGAATCCTCGAACATGGCGGCGAAACGCGGCACGACGAAATAGAGCAGCAGAAACACCGAGCCGACGCCGACCAACGAGAGCAGCGCCGGGTAGACCAGCGACGAGACGACGTAGCCGCGGAGATCGTCGCGCGTCTTCTCGTAGTCGGCCAAGCGGTCGAAGACGACGGCCAGCGAACCGCCCGCTTCGCCGGCGCGCACCATATTGACGTAGAGTTCGCCGAACGCGTGCGGATGCGCGGCCAGCGCCTCGCCCAAAGGCTTACCGGTCTTGACCAGTCTCAGTACGTCGGCGATCAGGTCGCGCATGGCCGGACGCTCGGTGAGTTCGGCGACGATGGCGAGCGAACGGTCGAGTGGCACTCCGGAGGCGAGCAGCGTCGCCATCTCCTGGGTGAAAAATCGAACGTCGCGCCCGGCGACGCCGCGCGATCCGAAGAGTGCGCCCGCCGCCTTACTCGACGCCGATACCTCGACGGGCGTGAGCCCCTGGCGTCGCAGTTCCGCCGCCGCCGCCCGAGCGTCCTCCGCCGTCACCGCGCCCGCGCGCGACTGGCCTTGGGCGGTAACGGCGCGGTATTGGAAAGTCGTCATCGCTAAAACTCCTGCGTGACGCGCAGCACTTCGTCCGCGGTCGTGACGCCCGCCGCGATCTTCGCCCAGCCGTCCTCGCGCAGCGTGCGCATGCCGCCGCGGCGCGCGGCCTCGGTGAGGATACTGGCGTCGCGATTCTCCATAATCAAGCGCCGCAACTCTTCGGTGACGTCCATCATTTCGAAGATGCCGACGCGCCCGCGATAACCCGTTCCGAAACAGCGCTCGCAACCCGAACCGCGGAACGAGGGGACGCGCTCGCCCCAAGGATTGACCAGCGCGTCGGAGGGACGGCGGCACTCGCCGCAGATCGTACGCACCAACCGCTGCGCGAGTACGGCGGTGAGCGACGACACGATCAAGTAGTTTTCGACGCCCATGTCGGTAAGGCGCGTGATGGCGCTGGGGGCGTCGTTGGTGTGCAGCGTCGAATACACGAAGTGGCCGGTCAACGCGGCGCGGATGGCGACATCGGCGGTCTCGCGATCGCGAATCTCGCCGACCATGATCACGTCCGGGTCCTGGCGGACGATGTGCCGCAAGCCCGCGGCGAACGTGAGCCCGATCTGCGGATTCACGTGAATCTGATTGATCCCATCCATCTGGTACTCGACGGGATCTTCGATGGTGATGATCTTCTTGTCGGTTTGGTTAATGCGCTTGAGCGCCGAATAAAGCGTCGTCGATTTGCCCGAACCGGTGGGGCCGGTGACGAGAAAAATGCCGTGCGGCAGCGACGTGTAGTGCCGCATCCGGTCGAGCATGCGTTCGTCGAAGCCGAGCCGCCCCAGATCGTAGAAATCGCCCGCCGAACGGTCGAGCAGACGCATGACGACGCTTTCGCCGTAAAGCGTCGGGAGCGTCGAAACGCGAAGGTCCACCTCGCGGCCCAGCGTTTTCGTCTTGATGCGGCCGTCTTGCGGCAGGCGGCGCTCCGCGATGTTAAGCTTCGCCATCAGCTTGACGCGCGAGATTACGGCGGCCTTCATTTCGCGCGGAGGCGGAGGCTGCTCTTGCAACACGCCGTCGATCCTGTACCGGACGCGGAACTCTTTCTCGAACGGCTCGATATGAATGTCGGAGGCGCGCTTCTCGACCGCTTCGGCGATCATCGAGTTCACCGCGCGGATCACCGGAGCTTCGCTGGCGAGATCGCGCAGATGTTCGAGGTCTTCGCCGGCGTCGTTGCCGGGCCCCTCTACGGCCTCGCGCCGCTCGCCGAACTGCCGTGCCAGCGCGTCGCGAATTTCCGATTCGCCCGCCAGCACCGGCGCGACCTTCATGCCGGTGGCGGCGCGCACGGCGGCGACGGTATCGAAATCGAGAGGATCGGCCATCGCCAGTTCGAGCGTGTCGCCGTCGATCGAGTACGGGGCGACGCGCGCCGATTCGAGAAACCGCAGCGGCAGGCCGTCCACTTCGGCGACGGCCCCGGCGAGCGTGACGAGCGGAATCGCCAACTGTTCCGAGAGCGCGGCGAGAATGTCGCGCTGGGCGACGTAGCCTAAATCGACGAGCACCTTGCCGATCCGGTCGCGCGGACGTTCCTTCTGAAGTTCGAGCGCGCGCGCCAAATCCTCTTCGGACAGCGCTCCCTTCGCGATCAGCCGCTCGCCGAGGCGCACTAGTATTCCTTCAAGGCGGCGGGCTTCTTCGCCAGTAAATCCGCGCGGGTGGCGCGAGCGACGATCTGCGCCGGAATTCCCGCGTTATCCTCGCCCGAGCGCCGGAAGATCGTCACGCCGAGCACGATTTGTTCGCCGGACGGCATCTTTTCGAGCATCGGGGCGGCGCGCTCCATCATTTCCTGGATCGCGGATTTAAGCGCGGGCAGACGTTCGAGGCGTTTCTTGCGCCGCGCCGCCGATTCCTCGGGACTCGCCTTGGCGGCGAACGGCCCGGCGGGCGTTACGACGAGTCCGACTTCGGCGGAAAACACCGCGCCCGTGCCTTCGAGGTACACGCCGCGCGTCATGCCGAGCAGCAAGAACGGGTCGTCGAACAGCGTCTCGATGCGGCGGTCCATCATCTTCTCGATGGCTAGGAGCGAAGCGCGATCCGGCCCGGCGAGCGCGATCGAGCAGACGAACAGGACTAGCTTCTTCATCGCAGTTCCGCGGTCGCGACGATCATGCGGTTCATTTGCTTGCGCATGAGATTGAAGTTCTCTTCGATGGTGAGCATCTGGGCGCGATGCTCGAATTCGAGGCGCCGTTCCGTGGCGGCGACGGCGGCGCGGAGCTTCGCGTCGTGCTCCGCCGATACTTCTTTTAGCCGCGATTCCAAGCGCGCTTCGAACTTGCGCTCGATGAACTTGCGCTCGATCTCGCTCGTGTCCACTTGCGCGACGGGCGCGGCGGGGGGGACGACCGCCGGACGCTGCACGTACCCATGGGCGACGATCGCGCCGGCGAGCAGCGCGGCGGACGCGAAACCCCATGCCGGAAACCGCTGCCACCATTTCGGCGTAAATACCTTGTCCGATACGAACGCGATCCGGCGGGGAATCTCCTCGTCGGGCAACGAGCGGAGAGCGGTTAACGTCGCGGCGAGACGCTCGGCGTCCTCGGGCGTTCGCGAATACTCTCGAAGTTCTTCGTCCATCTAATTCCTCACCTCGCGGCGGACGGGCGCCAGCGCGTCCTTTAACAGATCGAGCCCGGTATAGAGCCGCGATTTCACCGTCGAAACCGGGCATTCGAGGATGTCCGCCATTTCCTCGAACTTGAAGCCTTCGTAAACCTTCAACACCACGGCCTCGCGCTGCTCGGGCGACAGCGTTTCGAGCGCGCGGCGCACGGCGAGCGACGATTCGACGGGAAACAAGCGGCGGGTCTGATCCCCCGCCGCCGGTTCCACGGTCAACTCTTCCGCGGGCCGCGCCTTGCGCAGCAGAGAATACGCTTCGTTGTGCGCGATCCGGAACAGCCAAGGAGAAAATCGCCCCGGATCGTCCAACTTTTTCAGATTCTGCCAGGCCTTCAAAAACGCCTCCTGGGTTAAATCGAGCGCATCCTCGCGGTTGGCCGTCAGCTTCAGCAGATAGTTGAAGACACGCTTCTCCCAGCGGGAAATCAGGCGGTTAAACGCCTCGACGTCCCCGCGCTTCGCTTTGGCGATCAGGTCGCGGTCTTCCACCTCGCGGAAGATCAAATCCGGCTCCGTTGGCTAAGACGCGGAATAGCGGGAAAAAGTCGAAGGGTCATGCCAGAGGGACGACTTTCGAGGCGCGCAGCTTGCGGTCGCGGGTCATGAGCGGAATTCCGTGCGCGAGGCTGGTGGCGGCGATCAGTTCGTCGGCGGGGTCGGAGCGAAAATCCAGCCGGGCGAGTGCATCGATCACGGTTTCGTCGAGAGGCAGAACGACCATCCGGCTTAGCAGGGCGCGCTCAACCGGCCCGGCGCGATCGAACCGGATTCGCCCGCGATCGTTTAGCTTCCACAGTTCCCAAAGGACGATCAAGGAAATCAGCGTTTCTTCGTTTTGCACCAGGAACTTTTCCCGCTCGTTCAGCCCGTCCTTCAACAGTATGAGGAGGATACACGTATCCAAGTTCAGCATCCCAAACGATTCCCGTCGATTCAATATCGCCTTTAAAGTGCAACTTATTTTTTAAAGCGCGATGAACGGCGCTAGGTTGCTTTTTCCATGGATTCCGATCACGCGCGCGACCGGGCGACCGCGCTTCGTGAGGATAAGGCCCTCCGGCCCCAAGCTGTCCACCAGTTCTTGGCAGTTGCGCTTGAATTCCGCGATCGTCATGGTGGCCATGTTCCGATGGTACAGGCCTCGGGGGTATAATCGGCAGCCGATGCAAACCCAAACCCCGCCCCCCGAAGCGCAGATTTTCGAAATGGCGACCGCGTATTGGCTGAGCCGCGCCATCTCCGCCGCCGCGCGGTTCGATTTGGCCGATTCGGTCGCCGCCGGACCGAAGTCCGCCACGCAAATCGCGGAGGAGCGCGGTCTCCACCCCGATAACACCTTGCGTTTGTTACGCGCGCTCGCCGCGTACGGAATCTTCGAACAGAAGCCCGACGGAACCTTCGCCGCCACGGCCCTGTCGAATACGTTCGTCCAGGACGGACCGATGTACGCGCCCCTCCGTTCGCTCGTCGGCGGCGATCATTGGGCCGCCTGGGGCAACCTCGAACACGGAATCAAGACCGGCGAAAACCCGTTCGACGCGCATTTCGGGATGGATTGCTGGAAATACTACGCCGAACACCCGCAAGTGCAGGCCGAGTTCGACGCCGCGATGACCGGTTTCTCGAACAGCCTGCTGCCGGCGATTCTCGAGGCATACGATTTCTCGGGCTACTCGCACATCGTCGATATCGCGGGCGGACACGGGGCCGTGCTGGAAGCGATTCTAGAGTCCGCGCCGAACGCGCGCGGAACGCTGTTCGATCAGCCGCACGTCGTCGAGAAGGCGACGGTGAAGCGGGCGGCGAAAGTCGGCGGCAGCTTCTTCGAAGCCGTGCCGGAGGGCGCCGACGCCTATGTGATGAAGTTCATTCTGCACGACTGGAAGGACGCGGATTGCCTACGCATCCTCGCCACTATCCGCCGGGCCATCGCGCCGAAGGGCAAACTGATCCTGCTCGAAACCGTACTCGCGCCGCCGAATCAGCCCGATTGGGGCAAGTTGCTCGACCTGAACATGCTCGCCATTCCGGGCGGACGAGAGCGCGACGCCGACGAATGGCGAACGCTGCTCGCGCGCGGCGGATTCGATTTAAAGCGCGTCGTCCCAACGAAATCGCCGATATCGGCGATCGAGTCCGTACCCTGTTAAGATGCCGGAATGAGGCAGTTCCTCGTTCCGGTTCTCATGACCACTTCCCTTTCCGCCGCCGAAACGGTGGCGCCCCCCGTCGCCAAAAAAGTTCCGAAAGTCGTCGAAGCGCACGGCGACAAACGCCTCGACAACTACTTCTGGCTGCGCGACGACAAGCGCAAGGATCCGGAAGTGATCGCTTACCTCGAGGCCGAGAATAAGTACACCGAAGCGGTGATGAAGCCCACCGAGGGCTTGCAGAAGAAGCTCTACGACGAGATTCTGGGCCGTATCAAGCAGACCGACGAGAGCGTGCCCGCGCGCAAGGGCAACTACTGGTATTACTCGCGCACCGTCGAGGGCAAGCAGTACGGAATTCAGTGCCGGAAGAAAGGCACGCTCGACGCGACGGAGCAGGTGATGCTCGATCAGAACGCGATGGCGGAGGGCACGAAGTATTTCCGCGTCGCGAATTCGTCGGTGAGCCCCAACGAGAGGATTTTGGCCTTCGCCACCGACACCTCGGGCGACGAAGTGTACACGCTGCAATTCAAGGATCTCGACACCGGCGCGACGCTCGCCGACAAGGTTCCGGGGACGTATTATTCGGTGGCTTGGGCGGCGGACAACAAGACGATTTTCTACACGACGGTGGACGAGGCGAAGCGTCCGTATAAGGTATTCCGGCACACGCTCGGGACGGACGCGAAAACCGACGCGCTCGTGCTGCACGAGCCCGACGAACGCTTCTACGTGCAGGTCCGCAAGTCGAAGGACGATCAGTTCATTTTTTTCGAGATCGGGAGCCAGACTACTTCGGAGGGGCGTTACCTGAGTTCGACGGACGTCGCGGGCGCGCCGAAGACGCTCTATCCGCGCGTGCAGGACATCGAGTACGACGTCCAGCACCATAAGGGAAACTTCTACGTCCGCATCAACGATAAGGGGCGCAACTTCCGGCTGGTGCGCGTGCCCGTAGCCTCGCCCGAACTCGCCAAGGCGGCGGAGGTCATGGCGCATCGAACGGACGCGCTGCTCGAAGGGCACGATCTGTTCGACAACCACCTGATCGTCGCCGAGCGGGCCAATGGCTTGCGTCAACTGCGCGTCACGAATCTCGCGAAGAACGAGTCGCACTCGATCGACGCACCGGAGCCCGCTTACGTGTTTGGGCTCGATCAGAATCCGGAATTCAAGACCTCGACGTTGCGCTTTACTTACACTTCGCTCGTCACGCCCGGCTCGGTCTACGACTACGACAGGGACAAGCGTACGCGGACGCTTAAGAAGCAGCAACCCGTGCTCGGCGGCTACGATTCGAAGCTCTACACGGCGGAGCGGGTGTTCGCTACGGCGAGCGACGGGACGAAGATTCCGGTGGCGCTGGTCTACAAGACGTCGCTGTTTAAGAAGGACGGCTCGAACCCGACGCTGCTCTACGGCTACGGGTCGTATGGAATCAACTCCGATCCGTTCTTCTCGTCGGACCGGTTGAGCCTGCTCGACCGCGGTTTCGTTTGGGCGATCGCCTCGATCCGAGGCGGCAGCGAGATGGGCAAGGCTTGGCACGACAACGGACGGATGCTGAACAAGCGGAACTCGTTCACCGATTTCATCGCGGCGGGCGAGTTTCTGGTGAAGAACAAATACACGCGGCCCGCGAAACTCGGCATTCTGGGCGGATCGGCGGGCGGGCTTCTCATGGGCGCGGTCGTCAACATGCGACCCGACTTGTTCGGCGCGGTAATCGCCAAAGTACCGTTCGTCGATGTCGTGAGCACGATGCAGGATAAATCGCTGCCGCTTACCGTCGGCGAGTTCGAAGAGTGGGGCAATCCCGAAGACGCGAAGTATTACGGCTACATCCGCTCTTACTCGCCATACGACAACGTCGAGCGCCAGACGTTTCCGAACATGCTGGTGACCGGCGGGTTGAACGATCCACGCGTGTCTTACTGGGAACCGGCGAAGTGGGTGGCCAAGCTTCGCACGATGAAAAAGGGCGACAACATGCTGATCATGAAGATGAACATGGCGGCGGGTCACGGCGGCGCGTCGGGACGCTACGAGCGTTACAAGGAAACGGCGCTCGACTACGCGTTCCTCATCACGGCGCTGGGCGTGGAGAAGCCGCAATGACGCGCCGGACCGCGTTGACCGCAGCGGTCGCCACCCCGGCGGCGTTAGCGCAGCAAACGGCCTGGAAGCCGATCTTTTTCGACGCGCACCAAAACGAGACGGTGGTCGCGCTAACGGACCTGATTGTTCCCGCCACCGACACGCCGGGCGCGAAAGACGCGAACGTCAACCGCTACATCGACCTTTTCCTGTCGGACGGCGACGCGGTGCAGCGGGCGCGGTTCGTCGAAGGCTTGGGGATGCTCGACGGTCGCGCGGCGAAGGCGCACGGACAGCCATTCGTCAAGCTGACGCGCGCGCAGCAGACGGCCTTGCTTACCGAACTCGATTCGGGTGGCGACGCGTTTTTCCGGCTCGCGAAATCGCTGACGTCGCGCATTTATTTCAACACCGCCCAAGGCTACCGCCAGTTGAACAAGGGCGGCCGCGTGCCGAAGTCGTTCGCCTGCTCCGCGTGAATTTTCCCGATTCCGTCGAGTTCCTCTACGCGCTCGGCAACGAGGCGAAAACCCTTCATCTTGGGCTGGAACGCATGCGCGAAATCGCGGCGCGGCTGGGTAATCCCGAGCGATCGCTGAAATTCGTCCATGTCGCGGGAACCAACGGCAAGGGCAGCGTCTGCGCGATGATCGAGGCCGGACTGCGCGGCGCGGGCTACTCGACGGGCCTATACACGTCGCCGCACCTGGTTTCGCCCACGGAACGCATCCGCATCGCCGGCGAACCCGTTTCCGAGGCCGAGTTCGCCCGCGCGTTCGACATCGTGCACGACGCCGCCCGCGGCATGCCGCAACACCCGACCTACTTCGAGACGGTTACCGCCATGGCGCTAGTGCTGTTCGCCGAACGGCGTGTCGATTGGGTGGTGTGGGAGACCGGGCTCGGCGGGCGGCTGGACGCGACGAACATCGTCGCGCCGGAGCTATGCGTGGTCACGCCGGTCAGTCTCGACCATCAGTCGTACCTGGGCGATACGGTGGCGAAGATCGCGGCGGAGAAAGCCGGAATCTTGAAGCCGGGCGTGCCCGCCGTGATCGCCGACCAATCGCCCGAAGCGATGAGCGAGATTGTGGCGTGCGGTGTGCCGCTTTACTATTCCCGCGACGCACGGGAGTTTCCCCCGCCGCTGCTCGGCAAACACCAGATCGAGAACACGCGGACGGCGGTGCGGGCGCTCGAAATTCTCGGCGTCGATCCCGGCGGAGTCTCCACGACGAAATGGCCTGGGCGCCTGGAACTGGTCCGGCGCTCCCCCGACACCTATCTCGACGGAGCGCACAACGTCGCGGGCGCGGCCGCGCTGGCCGACTTCATTCGCGAGACCAAAGGATCGCGCCGCGTCTGGACGATCTTTGGAGTGATGCGCGACAAACAGATCGACCGAATCGGCGAGCTTCTGTTTCCGCTGGCGGACGAATTAATTCTCGTCGCCCCGAACTCCCCGCGCGCGATGGCGGCGTCCGAAATTCCCGCCGCGAAGGCGCGGATCGCGGCGAGCGTGCCGGAGGCGTTGGCGATGACGGCCGCCGCCGCTCCAAACGACCTGATCTTTATCACCGGATCGCTTTATCTGGTGGGCGAAGCCCGTCCGCTCTTGCTGTCATGAAGTACGGGTTCGAGTGGTCGTTTAGTTTTTTCCGGTCGGTGCTATTCATCGCGCCGGCGATCGTACTGGCCACCGCTTTTTGGGGATCGCTGAGCCTGCTCGTTTCCTATTTCGACAAAGGCGGGCGCAAGCAAGCCTGGATGGCGCGGCAATGGGCGCGCACTCTGCTGCTGGTGTCGGGTACGCGCGTGGCGGTGCGCGGGCTCGAAAAGCTCGCGCCCGACCAAAACTACATCTTCGTCTCGAACCACCGCAGCTACATGGACACGCCGGTCGTGCTGGCCTCGATCCCAGTCGCGTTCCGATTCATGGCGAAAGCCGGACTCTTCAAAATTCCGCTGCTCGGCGGGCATTTGGAGCGGGCGGGGCACATTCCGGTTCCTCTTGACAAGCCGCGCGAGGCGGTACGCAGCATGACCGAAGCGGGCCGCGTGATCGCCGAGCGGCGCATCTCGGTTCTCGTGTTTCCCGAGGGCGGCCGCACCACCGGCGAGATGGGCGAGTTTCGCGAAGGCGCGGCGTTCATCGCGATCAAGGGGGAAGTGCCGGTGGTTCCAGTGGGGCTGAGCGGGACTTTCGAATTGCTGCCGATGCACTCCGTGCACGTGCGCCCGCGAAGTGTCGTCGTGTCGATCGGCGATCCCATTTTCACGGCGGGCCTCGACATTAAGGAGCGCGGCGCGCTCACCGCCCGTCTGCGCGAAGAGGTTTCGCACCTTATACTGAACGCATGATTTCCCGCCGCGGTCTTCTGGGATTGCTACCCGCCGGCCTCGCCGCACAACAGCCGCCGCCGCAGCGCGACCGCCAGCCCGCGCCGCACGCGCCGATGTCGTTCGAGGAGTACGAGCCGAAATCGTCTCTCGTCGTGCCGCAGCACATCGTCAAGCGCGCGAAATTTCCGTTCGTCGATATGCACAATCACCAGTCGGCGTTCCGGGGCGACGACGCCGACAAGCTGGTGAAAGAGATGGACGCCCTGAATATGCAGGTGATGGTGAATCTATCGGGTAGCTACGGCGACGCTTTTAAGAAGTCCTACGACGCGTTCAAAGGCAAACATCCCAAGCGGTTCGTCGTGTTCGCCAACCTTACCTTCCGCGACGTCGACGCGCCCGACTATTCCGAGCGCGTGGCGAAGCAGCTCGAGGACGACATCAAGTACGGCGCGCAGGGTCTGAAGATCTTCAAAAACTTCGGCATGGATTTGAAGGACGCTAAGGGCGAGCGCGTGCATGTCGACGACGCCCGCTACGACAAAGCGTTCCAAGTACTCGCGAAATACAACGCGCCGTGCTTCATCCACACCGCCGAGCCGCGGCAGTTCTTCGAGCCGGTCGACAAATACAACGAACGGTGGCTCGAGCTGGTGACCATTCCGGGCCGCCGCCGCCCGCCGGAAAAATACCCGAGTTGGGAAACGATGATAGCCGAGCAGCACAGCCTATTTCGCCGGCACAAGAACGTCAACTTCGTCAACGCGCATCTAGGCTGGCTGGGCGGCGATCTCGGAAAGCTCGGCAAGCTGATGGACGAGATGCCGAACATGTACACCGAGATCGGGGCGGTGCTGGCCGAACTGGGGCGGCAGCCGCGGTTCGCCCGGCAGTGGTTCATCCGCTATCAGGATCGCGTGCTAATGGGCAAAGACACCTGGGCGCCCGAGGAGTATCACACCTACTTCCGCGTGCTTGAAACGGCGGACGAGTATTTCGAGTACTACCGCAAGCGCCACGCGTTCTGGCGGATGTACGGGCTCGACTTGCCGGACGAAGTGCTCAAGAAGGTGTATTTCAAGAACGCGATGAAGCTGGTGAAGGGCATCGATCCGAGCCCGTTTCCCAAGTAGGCCTTATACCGCCGCGCCCTGCGGACGAACGTTCGCCGACAAATCCGCGTAGAACGCCGTTGCCCTCGCGAGCAGATCGCGGACCGTCTGTGCCTGTAGCTCGCGGCGATCGAACCGCTCGCCGATATCTTCGTCGAGATCGTACAGCGCCACCGACTCGAACGTATCGCCCGAGCGCTTTATGTGCAGCTTCCAGCGTCCGCGGCGAATCGCGTTCAGAACCGACGGCGCACCCGGCCCGCTACCCCCAAAGAAGAAAAACTCCTCGCGCGGGGACCGCGATTGCGCGCCCGACAGCAGCGGCCAAACGTCCACACCGTCGATCGGGCCGTTCGGGGCGAGCGTGGCCCCGCCCAATCGCGTAACCGTCGGGAACAGATCCATCGATCCCACGATCTCGCTCGACACGACGCCCGCAGGAATCCGCCCGGGATAGCGCGCGACGAACGGTACCCGGAAACCGCCCTCGTACTGCGTCGCTTTGCCCGAGCGAAGCGGCCCCGCCGAACCGGCGTCGATCCCATAGGGCAGCCACGGACCGTTATCCGAAGTGAACATCACCAGCGTGCGATCGTCCAGCCCCTCGGACTTTAGCGTGTCCAGGATGCGCCCGACGCTCCAATCCAGTTCCTCGACGACGTCGCCGTACAAACCGGCGCGCGACTTGCCGCGGAACTTCTCGCCTGGAAACAGTGGTACGTGCGGCATGTTGTGCGCGATATATAGGAAAAAAGGCCGCCGCCGGTTTTCGCGAATGAACCCCACGGTGCGCTCCGTGTAAGCACCGGTGAGCTTTGAGAGATCGGGATTTAGTTCGAGCGTTTCCTCGCCTTCCATCAGAGGTAAGTCGGGAAACTGGCTGGCCTTCGGCAGGGGCGTACCGCTCGCGGCCCACCCCGTAAACCGGGCGCGCTCGCGCGCCGCCTTCATGCGCGGATGCTCGTCCGGCTCCTCGACGTTGCGAGGATTATACGGCCACATATCGTTCGAATACGGCAGGCCGTAGTAGCGATCGAAGCCGTGCTTCGTTGGTAGATAAGGCGGCTTATGCCCCAGGTGCCATTTGCCGAACATCGCCGTGGCGTAGCCCGCGCTCTTCAAGGACCGCGCAAGCGTCACTTCGTTGGGATGCAGCCCCGTGCGCGACTGCGGCCCGAGATTTTGCGACAGGCTCAATCGCGGCGGGTAGCATCCGGTAAGGATCGCCGTGCGCGACGGCCCGCAAACCGGCTGCGCGTAGAAACTCGTCAGCCGAGCGCCCTCCGCCGCCATCCGGTCGAGCCTCGGCGTGCGGATGTTGGGCGAGCCGTAACAGCCGAGATCGGCGTAGCCGAGGTCGTCGGCGAAAATTAGAACGACATTCGGGCGCGGCGCGGACTGAGCCGAAAGCGCCGCCGCGCCGCTCGATGCGAGGAAGCCGCGACGGGAGATCACACAAGAACTGTACCGAAGCGCCACCTCTTTATCCCGCAAAGCGCTATCCTAAAGGAGATGCCCCCGAGCGCCAAAGTCCGGCCGATCGAGAATCACGCGCTCGACAATCTGCGCTTCATCCGCGAAACGATGGAGCGCTCGTCGTCGTTCACGGCGGTTCCCGGATGGGCGGGCGTCGCGATGGGCGCGACGGCGCTTCTGGCGGCGTGGTTCGCGGCGCGGCAGCCGGACCGCGAGCTTTGGTTGGCGACGTGGTTGGGCGAAGGCATGCTGGCCATCGCCATCGGCGCGGGCGGAGTGATCGCCAAGGCCTCGCGCATCGGGCAATCGCTCACCGCCGCTCCGGCTCGCAAGTTCGCGCTCAGTTTCGCGCCGCCGGTGGTGGTGGGCGCGCTGCTCACGGTGGCGTTGTGGCGGGCGGGAATGGCGCAGTTGTTGCCCGGCCTGTGGCTGATGCTCTATGGCACGGCGGTTATCACCGGTGGGGCGTACTCGGTCCGCGCGATTCCCGCTATGGGCGCGGTGTTCGTGGCGCTTGGCGCGGCGGCGCTGTTCCTACCGGCGGGCGACCTGTTTCTCGCGTTGGGCTTCGGCGCGACGCACATCTTTTTCGGATTCCTCGTCGCAAGGAGGCATGGTGGCTAAATCGAACGCTCTTCGGCGAACCGAGTCCGCGGTGGCGGCGGCGGAATCCAAGCCGAGCCCTCTCGAACTCGACCGGCTGATTCACGAACGCGTGCGCCTGGGCATCGTCAGCGCGCTCGCGGCCGCGGAAGTATCGACCTTTAACGAGTTGAAGCGCCTGCTCGAATTGACGGACGGCAACCTGAGCGTCCACGCGCGCAAGCTCGAAGACGCGGGTTATATCTCGTGCCTCAAGTCGATCGAGAATCGCGTCCCGCGCACCGAGTACCGCATCACCGCCGCCGGTCGGCGAGCGTTCGAGAAGTATCTGAAGCACATGGAAGCGCTGATCGGATCGATGAAGGCGCACTCCTAGCGCTACTCGGCCCGGAGCGCGGTAGCGGGATCGACGCGGCTCGCTCGTAGCGCGGGCGCGAGAACCGCAGGCGTGTAAACTAAGCGCGATATGACTCGCCGGAGTTTGCTTTCCTTGCCCGCCGGATTCGCGGCGCTTCAGGCGCAACCCGCCAAGCCCGCGATTTTCGAATTGCGCTATTTCTACCTGCGCAACACGACGGACAACATGCCGGGCCGACTGAACGACTTTCTCAAGGAAACCGACTTGCCCAGTTCGCAAAAGGCGGGCGCCGCGGTCGCCTACTTCGCGTCGAACCTCGCGCCGAAGGCCCCGTTCGTGCTGGCGGTCCGGAGTTGGACGTCCATGGACCAGATCGCCGAAGCGCGCGTGAAGATTCCCACGCTCGTGGGCGATTCGCTGCCCTACGTCCGGGTGGAGACGCAAATCCTGAAAGCGTTCGACGGCATGCCCGCCATGGCGGCAAGGGCGGCGGATAAACCGCGCGTGTTCGAGTTGCGAACCTACGAATCGAACAACGAACGCACGCTGCGCAAGAAAATCGGCATGTTCAACGACGGCGAGATCGCGATCTTCAAGAAGACCGGGCTCGAACCGGTGTTCTTCGGCGAGATGGTGGCCGGCCCGAGTCAGCCGTGCCTAGTGTATCTGCTGGCCTACGATTCCTTCGCCGCGCGCGAGGCGAACTGGGCGAAGTTTCTCGCCGACCCGGATTGGGCGAAGCTGCGGGCGACGCCGGGGCTTTCGGACGGCGAGATCGTGTCGAACATTTCGAGCCTCTTTCTGCGCCCCCTGCCCTTCTCGCCGGTGCGGTAGAGTCGGCCGGGGCGAGGATCACGGATGAGATTCGCGAGCATCGCCGACGATTTCACCGGCGGCAGCGACTTGGCGGGCATGCTCTTCGAGCGCGGCGTCCGTGTGGTGCAGACGTTTGGCGTGCCGGACCGGGCGCCCGACGCCGACGCGGTGGTGGTGAGTTTGAAATCGCGATCGATCGACCCGGAAGCGGCCGTCGAGCTTTCGCTCCGCGCCTTGCAAGCGGTGACTGGCGCGCGGCAAGTGTATTTCAAGTACTGTTCGACGTTCGATTCGACGGAGCGCGGCAACATTGGTCCGGTGACGGACGCGCTGATGCACGCGTTGGGCGTCGACCGGACGATCGCCGTGCCCGGCGTTCCCGCGCTAGGGCGCACGCAGTACCAAGGGCATCTGTTCGTGCATGGCGTTCCGTTGAACGAGACTTCGCTGCGCACGCACCCGCTCAATCCGATGACGGACGCGAATCTGGTGCGTCATCTACAGCGCCAGACAACCCGGCGTGTCGGTCTAATGCCGTGGGGCAAGCCGTTCGACTGCGACGCGGAAATCGCGCTGGCGGACGTTCTCGACAACGGCGACCTCGCCCGCCTTGCGGAACATTTTCGGGATCATCCGTTGTTGACCGGCGGCTCCGGTCTGCCCGCGTTCCTGCCCCTGCCGAAGAGCGAGCGCCGCGCTTCGGCGCGCCGAGGCGGACCGTCGCTGATTCTTTCGGGCAGTTGCTCCGCGCAAACGCTGCGGCAACTCGACCGCCTCTCGGGAGTGCCGAAAATCAAGCTCGACCTCGACTCGCTCGACCGGATCGTCGAAGAGGCGCGTTCGCACGAGACGGTGTGTATTTATTCGTCGGCCGCGCCCGGCGAGCGTATGTCCGCGCCTCCCGAAGAGATCGAACGGGCATTCGGCGAAATCGCACGACGGCTCGATCGTCCGAACGTCGTCGTCGCGGGCGGGGAGACGGCGGGCGCGGTCGTGGCGGCGCTGGGCGTAAAGAGCGCGGAAGTGACCGGCATCGTCGATCCCGGCGTGCCGGAGTTGTGGACGGGGTCCCGCCGGCTGGTTCTGAAGTCCGGCAATTTCGGCGCCGACGATTTTTTTTCGAAAGCGCTAGCGCAAAACCTATGACCGAAGCGTTGCAACATCTCTGCGATATCGCGCGCAGTTTTTTCGAGCGCGGCTTGGCGTTCGGTTCCACCGGTAATCTCAGCCTTCGCGTCGGCGACGATGTTTGGATCACGCCCACGGGCAAGAGTTTCCGGGCTCTGACGCCGGACCAAATCGCTCTGATCGATCTCGAAGGCCGCTCGCGCAACGCGAACAAGCCGTCCAAGGAGTATCCGTTCCACCTCGGCTGCTATCGCAACGCGGGCGCTCGCGCGGCGGCTCTGGTGCATCTGCACTCGACGTACTCCGTCGCGCTGTCGTGTCTCGAAACCCTCGACGCGGCGGAGCCGATGCCCGTCATTACGCCTTACTACCTAATGCGAGTCGCGCCGCTCGCTATCGTGCCGTACCATCGACCCGGCTCGCAGGCGCTGGGCGACGCCGTGGCGGAAGCGGCCAAGGATCACGACTGCCTGCTGCTCCGAAATCACGGGCTGATCGCGCTGGGCCGATCGATGGACGAGGCGGTGGATCGCGCGGAAGAACTCGAAGAGACGGCGAAGCTCTACTTCCTGCTGCGCGGCGAACGAACGCGCAAGTTGACGCCCGCCGAGCGCGACGACATTTGGAGCCACTACCGCAAGTAGCGGTCGCGGTGTTTCAAGAACTCGAAGACCACGCGGTGGTAGGGCGAGAACTCGGGGTCCGGGATCCCGGACGGCGGTACGGTGGAATGCCCCTTGCCCATCTGAAACATGTCGTGGTGATAAATGACGTAGCCGCCCACCGCCCATACGCGCGAGATTTGCACGATGTGATCGAACGGTTCCGAACCGTTCTTCGGACCGCCGAATTGCGCCGTGCCGTTGCGCGCGGGTTCGTCGTCGATCACCGGTTTGTTGAAGCGCTTCAGCAGCATCGCAATCTCGGCGGGCGCGATCTCCCACGTGATGCCCGCGCCCTGCCGCGACGTGTGCGGCGAGAGGTAGTCGAGCGCTTCGTTTTCGCCCTTCGCCCCGAACAGCACCCCACTGACGCCCGGCGAGTTGCTCACGAGGCGCTTCGGATCGACCGACCGCACGACCTTCACCAGATCCATCGCGCGTTCGTCGAACTCGTTCCAGATTTGGATCGCCACGTTGCGGTACGGCATTACCGCGCGCGTCACCTCGGCCGCGCCGCGATCGGCCGCCGCGCCGAGCTTGATGCCGTCGTGCCAACTTTCCTGCGAGAACAAGACCAGTTCGATCGCGGTCCCCTCGCGGTCGGCGTCGGCGCAAATCGCCTTTAACTTCTCGACGTGCTCCGCGCGTAACGACCCGTCGGAGTTGTAGAGCGAGCACGTTGGGCACGTATCGACGAATCCGCGCTTGTTGTCCCACTGCGCCCAAACGCGCAGCGTGTTCACGCCGTAGCGGTGGAACTTGCGCAGCCATTCGCGCCGGACCTCGCTCGACCGGTTGAACTCGGCGTTGTAGATCGCGTTGAAAAAGCTGACGCCGTTCAGCGGGAACGGTTTTCCGTCGAGCGTGAACTTCGTGCCGGAGATGCCAAGTTCTCCCGCAACGAGCGGCGAGGCGAGTAGAAGAAGAGCGAATCGCACAACGAGATGGTACTCTACGCTCGAACCGCGAGTAATCGGAGGAAATAATGAAGAATCGCCCTTTCCTATGGCGAGCGCTCGGTGTCGCGGGCATTACGCTCGCGCTGTCGCCCACCCTTCTGGACGCCTGCACGCGGCTGGTTTATCACGGGCCGAACGGCCAGTTCGTCACGGCCCGGTCGATGGACTTCGCCACCGATATTCCTACCGACCTATGGATTCTTCCCCGTGGCATCGAACGGAACGGCGAGACCGGACCCAACTCGATCCGCTGGACTTCGAAACACGGCAGCGTGATCGCTTCCGGATTCGGCGCTTCCACCACCGACGGCGTGAACGAGGCGGGATTGAACGCCAACCTGTTGTGGCTGGTCGAATCCGAGTATCCCAAGTTCGACGCCAACGCGAAGCCGGGGTTGTCGCTAGCGGCTTGGGCGCAGTACATGCTCGACAATTTCGCGACGGTTGCCGAAGCGGTGGAGGCGCTGCGGCGGGAGCCCTTCACGGTCGTTACCGATACGCTTCCGGGGCAAAAGCGGCTGACCACCGTCCATCTGTCGCTTTCCGACGCCACCGGCGACAGCGCGATCGTCGAGTATCTCGGTGGCAAGCAAGTCATCCATCACGACCGCCGGTACCAGGTGATGACCAACTCGCCCACCTACGATCAGCAGCTCGCGCTTAACGCCTACTGGAGCCAGATCGGCGGGCGCGTAATGCTGCCTGGAACCAACCGCGCCGCCGACCGCTTCGTCCGAGCGTCCTTCTACGTCAACTCGCTGCCGAAGAGCGACGATCCGAACGTCAACCTGGCCAGCGTCTTCGGCGTCATCCGGAATACCTCGGTGCCGTACGGCTTTACGACGCCGGAGGAACCGAACATCTCCTCGACGCTGTGGCGCGTGGTGATCGACCACCAACGGCGATTGTATTTTTTCGAATCGGCGCTGTCGCCCAACACGTTCTGGGTGGACCTGAAGAAGATCGATTTCTCGAAGGAGACCGGAGTGGCGAAGAAACTCGACCTCGGCGACCGGCAAAGCCGCGTCTACGCGGGCGACGCGACCGGTTCGTTTACGCCGGCTAAACCGTTCCGCTTCCTCGGATTGTCGCGATAGGCTTCAGCTCGGCAAATCCCGCACGACACGTCCGTGCACGTCGGTCTACGATGGAAGTTGAAAGTATCCGAGTTCCTTCGCCGGTTGAAGGGTCGAGGCGTATCCTTCGAGGAAGGTAGGCGGCATACGATCGCCATTCTCGGCGAGCGTCGTGTCGCCGTACCGCGACACCCGTCCCGGGAAATAAAGACCGGAACGGCGGCGGCGATTTTGAAGCAGTTGGGATTAAGCGTCGAGAAGGAAGGAGGCAAAGATTCGTGATCTCTTATCGAGCCCGATTCGTGCCCGCGGAGGACGGTGGCTTCGTCATCGACTTTCCCGACTTAGGGGGCTATAGCCAAGGCGACGACGAGGAAGACGCGCGGTCTATGGCGCTGGATCTATTGCGCACCCTTGTCGAAGACCGGATGCGGCGTAGCGAGGCGATTCCGGCCCCCCGCAAGTATCGCGGCTCCATCTATCGCGATATCGTTTTGCCGGTTTCGGAGTCCGCCAAAGTGGAGCTCTACATAGCCATGTCGGCAAAAGGAGTTTCCCGACTTGCCTTGGCAAAAAGACTTGGGTTGTCCAAGCGAGAGATGGAATCGCTGCTAGACCTTTCGTCTCCGACGACCCTGCAGCAAATCGAAAGAGCTTACGAATTTCTTAATCTTAAAGTACAGCTTACGGTACGACCCGCCGCCTAGCGCCGACCCGTCGCCGCGATCCGCTCCACGTCTCGATCCGATAAGCCTTCACAACGTAAGCAATCCTTCAGTTTTTCGGCCATATCCAACACTGTTGGACCCCAAACCTTCGCCCGCGGTTCTCCGTTCTTGACGCGCTGGCACTCTTGCAGCAAGACGGCGTCGCATCCGGGCGGTCGCGGTCGCGATCCCGACACGAAGACGAGCGCACTATAGGGAAGGAGCACCCAGATAATCACCCCGACACTCGTAAGTAAGGCGTGTTCGCCCATATTCCTAGGGCGAACTTGGAAAAGAAACGGTACGGCGAAAAACGCTGTCGCCGAGTAGACCATCCAGGGAACGAAGGTTCTCAGTGTCAAGAACTCGCCGGTGTACCACCGGGCGCCAGCGCCGACGCCTCCAAAGTCATGGATCTGAGAGTAAAGCAAAGCCAAGTAACCGAAAACAATAGCAGAAATACCATCTGCCACACGGACGGGTTGCGGTTGAAAAAACGTAAGGAGGGCTCAAGCGCCCGCGAATATTGCCGGATTATCCACCAAACCTGTTTTTCCAGGGGGGCAAGTGCATAAACTTCAGACAATACCAAATAACGCCTCAGCTCAGCAACTCTCGTACCACCCGCCCGTGCACGTCGGTGAGGCGATAATGCCGCCCTTGGAACTTGTACGTCAGCTTCGTATGATCCACGCCGAGCGTATGGAGGATCGTCGCGTGCAGGTCGTGCACGTCCATCGGCTTATCGACCACGTTGTAGCTGAAATCGTCCGTCTCGCCGTAGGTCAGCCCGCCCTTGACACCGCCGCCCGCGAGCCACACCGTAAAGCAACGCGGGTGATGATCGCGACCGTAATCCGTTTCGGTGAGCGTCCCTTGCGAGTACACCGTTCGCCCGAACTCGCCGCCCCAGACCACCAGCGTGTCGTCGAGCATGCCGCGCCGTTTCAAATCCAGAATCAGCGCCGCCGACGGTTGGTCCGTCTGCTCGCACTGTCCGCGAATTTGCTTGGGTAGCGTCGAATGCGCGTCCCACCCGCGATGGTAAAGCTGAATGAACCGCACGCCGCGCTCGGCCAGCCGCCGCGCGAGAATGCAATTCGCGGCGAACGTGCCCGGCTTGCGCGCGTCGGGACCGTACAATTCGAACGTCGATTCCGGCTCCTTCGAAAGATCGGTCAGTTCCGGCACGCTCGATTGCATGCGGAACGCCATTTCGTACTGCGCGATGCGCGTTTCGATTTCCGGGTCACGATACTCGGCCGATTCGATCTTGTTTAGCTTGCCCAGATCGTCGAGAAACCGGCGGCGCGCCTCCGGCTCGTAACCTTCGGGATTCGATAAATACAACACCGGATCGGCGCCCGCCCGAAACTTGACGCCCGCGTGCTTAGTCTCGATAAACCCGCTGCCCCACATGCGATCGGCGAGCGCCTGCGTGTTGCCCACGCCTTGCGACACCATGACGACGAACGCCGGCAAGTCCTTGTTCTCGCTGCCGAGCCCGTAGCTGAGCCAAGACCCGATCGACGGCCGGCCGGCAAGCTGAAATCCGGTTTGGAAAAACGTCACCGCTGGGTCGTGGTTGATCGCCTCGGTCTGGAGCGTTTTCACGATCGCGATGTCGTCGGCGATTTTCGCGTGGTGCGGCAAGAGTTCGCTCATCCACTGGCCGCTTTGGCCATGCTTCGCGAATCCGAAAATCGAAGGCGCCGTAGGAAACTTCGCCTGATACGCCGTCATGCCGGTTAACCGTTGGCCCTTGCGGATCGAATCCGGCAAGTCCTCGCCGCGCCGTTTTGCGAGTTCCGGCTTGTAGTCGAACAGGTCGAGTTGCGACGGGCCGCCGTGCTGAAACAGGTAGATCACGCGCTTGGCGCGCGCCGGACGATGAAGCCCTCGCGCGGGAGAATCGGCGCCCGCGTCCATCCCAAGCAAAGAGGCGCGCCCCAGCATCATCGACGGAAGAGCCAACAAATCGCGCCGCGTCAATTGAGAGTCACCGCCTCGTCAAGATTGAAAATCAGGCTCGCGACGGCCATGTGCGCCGCCAGTTCGCGCGGGTTCGCCGAGGGGTCCACCGGCGAGTCGCCTTGCTTCAGAAACGCCCGAGCCTTCGCCTCGTCGGAAAAGTAATCGCGATGATAGGCGAGAGACGACTTCAGCACCTCCAACTCCTCGGGCCGAGGAGCGCGCGACAACACGCGCTTGAATCCGCTCGCCAATCCTTCGACCGCCATCTTCGCCCCGAGATGCCGCGCCGCTTCGAGGAACGTGACGTCGTTCATCAAGTTCAACGCCTGCAGCGGAGTGTTCGTTTTGCTCTCGCGCACGACGCAACTCTCGCGCATCGCCGCGTCGAAGTTCAGCATCATCGGCGGAGCGATCGACCGCCGCCAGAACGTGTACAGGCCGCGCCGGTAGAGATTCTCGCCCTTATCCGGCTCGTAATCGCCGTCCTGCATGTTGATCTCTTTCCACAGTCCCGCCGGCTGGTAGGGCTTTACGGAGCGCCCACCGATTTTCTCGACCAGCAGCCCCGAGGCGAACAGCGCCTGGTCGCGAATCATCTCCGCCGGCATGCGCACGCGCGGGCCGCGCGCCAACAGCCGGTTCTCCGGATCGCGCCGCACTAGATCGGACGAGGCTTGCGACGATTGCCGATAAGCCGCGCTCGTTACGATCTTTTTCTGCATCGCTTTCACGTCCCAGCCGGATTCGACGAGTTCGACAGCCAGCCAATCGAGCAGTTCGGGATGCGACGGCCACTCGCCTTGCTGTCCGAAATCCTCGGCGGTTTTTACGATCCCCGTGCCGAAGTACATCTGCCAAAACCGGTTCACCGTCACGCGGGCGAGCAACGGGTGGTCGCGCGAGGTTAGCCATTGCGCCAACCCCAGCCGATTATTGGGAGCCCCGGCGGGCATCGGTGGAAGAACTTCGGGTAGCCCCGGCTCCACCTTCTCGCCGGGCTTGTCGTACACGCCGCGCTGCAGAATAAACGTGTCGCGACGTTCGGGACGTTCCGCCATCACCATCACCGTGGGAAAGCTTCTTTCGAGCTTTTCGCGATCCCAGCGCAACTCGAATAGTCGCCGTCCTTCGGGCGTCGTTTCGAGGAACGTCCACCGCGCCATCTTGGCGCGATCCGCCTTGCCCGCGACCGCCGCCATTTGTTCCGGCGGCAGAACTCTCGCCCACGCTCGCGCCTCCTCGATCTTGCCGATAAAGCGCCGCTCCTTACCCCAGCCCATGCCGATCCGCAACGGCTGCGGGAACGAAGTGCGGGCGTTGTTAAACGGTCGATAGAGCGTTTCCATCAGCAGTTTATGTTCGACGGGCGCGCCGTCGACGTACAACTTGATCCCTACGCCCATCTTCGATCCGTCGTAAGTCGCCGAAACGGTGTGCCAACGGCCGGGCTTTAAGATCTCCGCCGTCTCCACGCGCAGCGCGTCGTCGGCGTACACGCTAGTCAAGTGAAAATGCAGCTTGCCGCGATCGGCGGCGAGGCCGTACCCCTTGCCTTTCGGGTCGTCCGCCATCCGCGTCAGGATCGCCCCGTCGGGCGTCGTTTCCGAGTAAATCCTCGCGGACAACGAAAACGGATCGTCGATATCCCACTGTCCGGCCGAACCGGCCACGCGCGGCTCGTTCGCGATATACGCCTGCTCGTAGTCGAGCGCGACGCCCGGACGGTAGAAGCTCGCCTCCACCGATCCTTTGGGCAACGCTCTTTCCGCCGCCGCGATCTTCGCGTTTAGGGTGCTCAGACTCGCCTCCTGCTCGCGGGTCGGCGCGGCCACCCACGGGTGCGAGTTTCCGTACTTCAACCCGCGCCCGATTTCGGGGACGTTATTGAAGTAGGCGTAGAAACGGTACATTTCCTTTTGCGAGATCGGGTCGTACTTGTGGTTGTGGCATCGCGCGCAACCCATCGTCAGGCCGAGAAACACGGTGGACGCCGTTTCCACTCGGTCGATCACGTACTCGACGGCGTATTCCTCGGGCACGATACCGTCTTCCGTGTTGATGCGGTGATTGCGGTTGAACCCGGTGGCGATCTTTTGTTCGCGCGTCGAGTTGGGCAGTAAATCCCCGGCTAACTGCTCCGTGGCGAAGCGGTCGAACGGCTGGTTGCGGTTGAAGGCGTCGATCACCCAGTCGCGCCAGCGCCACATCACCCGCTCGCCGTCGTATTGATACCCGTTCGAATCGGCGTAGCGCGCCGCGTCTAGCCACCGCATCGCCATCCGCTCGCCGTAGCGTGGCGAGGCGAGCAACCGGTCGACGACCTTCTCGTAGGCCTTGGGCGACCGGTCCGCGAGAAACGCGTCGATTTCGGCGGGCGTGGGTGGAAGTCCGGTCAGGTCGAACGTCACTCGCCGCAGCAGCGTCTCCCGCGACGCTTCGGGCGACAGTTCCAGACCTTCTTGTTTCAAGCGCTCGCGGACGAATTTGTCGATCGACCCACCGGGCGCGCGCTTCGGGGGGATAAACGCCCAGTGCGCCTGCCATTCCGCGCCTTGCGCGATCCAGTCCCGCAGCACGGCGATTTCTTTTTCCGAAATTGAATGCCCGGTATAGACCGGCGGCATCTTCTTCGCTTTACTTTCCGAGGTGATACGCCGGATCAGTTCGCTTTCATCCGGCTTGCCCGCGACGATCGCCCGCGCCTTCGCTTCGGCTTCGACATCCAAGCGCATCGGGATGTTCTTCGCCTTGGCGTCCGGCCCGTGGCATTGGAAGCATTTATCCGAAAGAATCGGACGCACGTCGCGATTGAACTCGACCGGCGCGGCGAGGAGAGCGAGCAGACTGGCGACGGGCGACATGGGGACGTTCCTTTCGAAATCATATCGCCCGAAGAGAATCCGTGCCACGCCAAACGGCGAAAGAACGTACTGGGAGCGTAAGGGAACGTTCTCGCCACTTCCCAGAAAGGCGATATTGCGATAGTGTCACGCCAGATGACCAGGCGAGAGACGCTCGGTGGAGCCTTGGGCGCGCTTTTCGCCGCGCCCGCCCCGCCCAACATCGTCCTGATCGTAGCCGACGACCTAGGTTACGGCGACCTCGGCTGCTACGGCCAGACGCGGATCGCGACCCCGAACCTCGACCGGCTGGCGGCCGAAGGGATGCGGTTCACCGACGCCTACGCCGGGAGTTCGGTCTGCGCCCCCTCCCGCTGCTGTCTCATGACCGGACTCCACACCGGGCACGCTCACATCCGGGGCAATCACGGCCGCGAAGGAGAGCGCGTGTCGCTGCGTCCCACGGACCACACTTTCGTCGAGGCGCTCCGAAAAGCGGGTTACCGAACGGCGGGCTGCGGCAAGTGGGGGATCGGCGAAGCGGGCACTTCCGGCACTCCGAACGATAAGGGCTTCGACGACTGGTTCGGCTTTCTGAATCAGGATCACGCCCTCGACTACTACCCCACGCACCTCTGGCGGAATCGCAGCGAGTGGTTTCCGCCGGGCAATCAGGGCGTCAAGCGCAACCAGTCCGCTCAGGCTCTGTTCACCAAGTACGCGCTCGACGTTCTTCGGAAGCCTGGCTCTCGCCCCTTCTTTCTCTACGCCGCCTACGCCACGCCGCACGCCAGCAGCGAAGTAGGCCGCGACACCGGCGACGGGTTTCCGATCTCCAACTATGGCGAATATGCGGCGAAGGACTGGCCGCGTCCGGAAAAAGGGTATGCCGCCTTGGTTTCCGAACTGGATCGCGACATCGGAAAGATCGTCGCCGAAGTGGACCGCCAAGGGTTGCGCGAACGCACGCTTGTCTTGTTTACCAGCGATAACGGACCGGCCCGGGACGGCGGCCACGACCCGGTGTTCTTCGGTAGCTCGGGCGGACTGCGCGGCCGCAAGGGCGATCTGTACGAGGGCGGCATTCGCGTACCTCTGATCGCTCGTTTGCCGGAAACGGTCGCCGCCGGGACGACGAGCGCGCAACCGGTCGCGTTCTGGGACTTCTTCCTGACGCTCGCCGAGCTTGGGGGCGCGGCGGTCACCCACGGCCTCGACGGAGTGAGCTTCGTCCCGCAACTCAAGGGGGCCGCGCCGCGGGATCGCGCGCCGCTTTACTGGGAAATGCCGGGCAAGCGAGCGCAGCAAGCCGTTCGGTTCGGCCGCTGGAAAGCCGTGAGCGTCGGCGGCGCCGTTGAACTTTTCGATCTTCTGGAAGATCGCGCGGAGAGCCGCGATCGTTCCGCCTCCCATCCCGCAGAGGCGGCCCGCGCCCGGGACTTACTCGCAACGCTCCGCACGCCCAGCCCGATTTACGACCACGACAAAAGGAAAAACTAATTGGAACGCCGAACTTTTTTTCAATCTCTTCCCGCCGGGGCGATGTTCGCCTCCAATCTCGCGGGCGCGAACGATCGCGTCAACGTCGCCATGATCGGCGTGCGCAACCAAGGCCGAGCGCTTACCGCGAACTTCTCGTCGCAGCCGTTGGCGAACGTCGTCGCCCTGTGCGACGTGCACGAAAGCTCGTTCGGGCGGGCGCTCGAGGCGGTCGAGAAATCGGGGCGCCCGAAACCGGCGCTTCACAAGGATCTACGGCGCGTCCTGGACGACAAATCGATCGACGCGGTGGTGATCGCGACTCCGGACCACTGGCACGCTCCGACGACGATTCTCGCCTGCGACGCGGGCAAGGACGTCTATGTCGAAAAACCCGCTTCGCACAACCTGCGCGAAGGCCGGTTGATGGTCGAGGCCGCCCGCCGCAACCGGCGCGTCGTTCAACTTGGGACGCAATCGCGCAGCCGTCCTTCGACGCGCAAGGCGATCGAACTGATCCATGGCGGCGCGATCGGCAAGGCGTTAATGGCGAAAGCCTGGGACGTGCAGTTGCGCGACGACATCGGCCACAAACCGGATAGCGCCCCGCCCGCCGATCTCGACTTCGATATCTGGACGGGACCCGCCCCGATGCTGCCGTTCAACGAGAACCGGTTTCACTACAAGTGGCACTGGAACTGGAGCTACGGAACGGGCGATATCGGTAACGACGGCGTGCACCAGATGGACATTTGCCGCTGGGCGCTGCAAGTGGAATCGCCGCTGACGGTCTCCGGCATGGGCAAGAAACTGTTCTTCGACGACGATCAGCAGACGCCCGATACCATGAACGTCACCTACGACTTCGGCGGCAAGCTGATCCAGTTCGAGATGCGCATCTGGAATCCGTACGGCATGGAGGAACAGGAGAACGGCGTAGCGGTGTACGGGTCGAACGGCTCCATTCAAATCGGACGCTGGAACGGCGTTTGGGGCTACCGGCACTACGACGCGAAGGGCAAGCTCGTCGAGGACACGTCGAAAATTCCGCCCGCGCCGGACAAAGAGCACGCGGCGAATTTTCTGCGCTGCGTGCGATCGCGGCAAGCGCCGAACGCGGAAATCGCCATCGGCCACACGTCGAGTTCGCTCTGCCATTTGGGCAACATCGTGGCGCGCACGGGACGCTCGCTGAAGTTCGACGCGGCGAAAGAAGCGATCGTGGGCGACGCGGAGGCGAACCGTTTGCTGCGGCGCGAGTACCGCTCGCATTGGTCGGTTCCAAAAGGCGTATAGCGATGACGATCACCAGGCGAACGCTACTGGCGGCGAGTACGGGCGCGATGTCCGTTAAGTCCGCGCCGAAGCTCGATGTCGCGACGGGCGACGGCGAAGTCTCCATCTCGTCGGGGGAGCGCACGGTCGCGCGTTTTGTCCACCACGGCAAGTGGGACAAGCCGTTTCTTTATCCTTTGACGACGCCTTCCGGACGCACGATTTCTCGTGGGTTTCCGGTAGAGCCGCGGCCCGGCGAAACCGCCGATCACAAGTGGCATCGCGGACTCTGGTTCGGGCACGGCGCGATCAACGGACAAGATTTCTGGCGCGAGGTAAGCGCGGAAAAGGCCGGGCGCATGGTTCTCGACGGCAAGTTGCGCGCTTCGGGCGGCGCCACGGCGACGGTCGGCGGCCGGTTCGTCTTGCAACCTCCGCAAGGCGCGCCTCCGTTGGGGAGTGTCGATCAGGAGTACGCCGTAAGTCTCGACGGTCCGCGCACCGTCGTTCGGGCGGCTTTCGCGGTTCACGCCGACCGCGGCGCGGCGCTCATCTTCGCCGATAGCGACGACGGCGGCTTCGGCCTCCGCCTTTCGGACGACTTCCGCCAGGATCGCGGAGCGCTGCTCCGCAATAGCGGCGGGCTCGAAACCACGGAGCGTATCTGGGGGAAGTCCGCGCGCTGGGTGCAATACGCCGTCGAGAAAGACGGCGGCGCGGGCGCCGTCCTACTCGATCACCCGGCCAACTTGCGCCATCCCACGCAATGGCACGCGCGCCCTTACAGCTTGTGCGCCGCGAACCCCTTCGCCGCCGGCAGTTTCGCCAAGGACAAGACGATCGACGGCGGCCATACGCTGCCCGCCGGGCAAACCCTGCGACTCCGTTATCAGGTCTTGCTTTACGACGGCGCGATGAACGACTCGGAAATCGAAATGCAATTTCGTCATTTCGCCGCAATGTAGACACGAGAGACTCTCCCCATGCGACTTCATCTCCTTCTCGCTCTTGCGCTGGCCGCCGCGTCGGCCGCCGCCCAGGAAATCACTTCGTCGATCTACGGTTCCGTCGTCGACGGTTCGGGCGCCGCCATCGCGGGAGCCAAGGTTATGGCGCTCAGCGCCTCGACCGGCGCGTCGCAGGAGGCGGTCTCCGACGCGACGGGCGGGTTCACGATTCGCGCGCTGCAACCCGGCGAGTACACGTTGACTATCGAAGCGGCGGGCTTCCGGCAATTGCGCCAAACGGGAGTCGCGCTCAGTTCCGGCCAGCGCGCGCGGATCGACTTTACGCTCGAAGTCGGCCAGCTTACGCAGACCGTGGAAGTGAAGGCGACTGCGCCGCTACTGAACGCCGTGAACGCCGAGCAGCGCTCGAACGTCAGCGGCAAGCAGGTGAACGAGCTGCCGGTGAGCCGCCGCGACTGGTCGTCGTTGCTCGAACTCGAAAACGGCGTGGACAACCGGGGCGGACGCGTCTCTCTCAACGGACTGCCCGCCTCGAGCTTCCGGCTTACGGTGGACGGCACCGATTCCACCATGGACACCGAAGCGCCGTCGCTCGCCGCGCCCGATAACTACAACCTGATCCGCGGCGTGAGCATGGAGGCCATCGAAGAAGTGAATCTGGCGCGCGGCATCGCCTCCGCCGAAGTCGGCCAAACCATGTCCGGCAACGTCAACATCAGCACCAAGCGCGGCACCAACGAGTATCACGGCAGCTTGTTCGCGCTAAACCAAACCGAGAATCTGAACGCGCGGAATCAGTTCCAAAGCAACAAGCCGGGCGTGGTTTACAACCAATTCGGCGGATCGTTCGGCGGGGCGATCGTGCGCAACAAGCTGTTCGCGTTCGGCGTCTACGAAGGGTACCGGTTGCGCGGTTTCCAGGCGTTCAACGGCAACGTGCCCACGCCCGAGTTCAAGCGCGCGGCGATCGCCGCCGTGCCCGCCTATAAACAGGCGCTCGATCTATTCCCCGATCCGAATACGCCCTACGCGCCGACGGCGAACAACGCCACCTATATTGGCGCGGGCAGCGACAAGGCGAACGACAATCATGCCGTCGTCCGCGGCGACTACCACGTCACCGATCGCCTGATTCTCACCGCTCGCTACACGCGCGGCCGCCCGTTCCGCGAGACTCCGCGCATTATGAACAACCCCCGCAGCTTCGTCGGGCAAAACGAAATCGGCACGTTCAACGCGATCTACGCGCGATCTTCCTGGACCTCGGAAACGCGTTTCGGCGTCAACCAAAGCGGGACCAACCGTTCCGATTTTCTGCACGCCAACGGCATTCCGGGAATCACCGGCTCGCTCGGCTGGAGCGTGAGCGGCGAGACACTGCGACGCGACGGGATCACTTGGTCGATCGAGGAATTGATCGGCCTGACGCGCGGACGGCATTCGATCAAGTTCGGCGGCATCTTGTCGCGGCCCAACGCCGGGCGCGAGAACGTCGAGTCGCCCGAGGTGAACTACGCCAACGCCGCCGACTTTCTCGCGAACAATCCCGCCGCCGTACGCGTGACGTTCGGCGTGCGCGAGTTCAAGGTGAGCACGGAGAACTTCGGCTTCTTCATTCAAGACGACTTCCGCGTGAGCCGCCGCCTGACGCTGAACCTTGGGCTGCGCTGGGACTACTTCGCCGTGCCCAACGAGCGCGACAACCGTCTGTTCAACCGCGACGAGCCGTTCGGCTTCGGTCCGTTTCTTCCGGGCGACCAAGCCTGGAAGGCCACGCGCAACGATTTCTCGCCGCGCGTCGGCGTCGCCTGGAACGTGGACGGCGAAGGGCGCACCGTGATTCGCACCGGCGCGGGGATCTTCCAGAACCCGCGCAACCTCTTCGGCGGTCCGGTCGATATCGTCCAGAACGCGCTCGACGAGCCGTTTCGCGTAGAGTATTCGCGCGCCGACGTGCTGCGCTATCCCGACCTGCTCCGCTATCCGGTTTCCAACGACCGAGTGCTGCCGATCGCCACCGGACCTCAAGCGTTGATCGGCGGCACCGCGATCAATCCGAACTGGGGAACGCCTATGAGCTACCAGTGGCTGTTCACCGTCCAGCGGCAGTTGCCGTTCGACGTCGCGCTCGAAACCGGCTACAACGGCACGCGCGGCATCGGCCTCATGATGGTGCGCTTCCTCAACCCGCCGGACCGCGTCACCGGCGTTCGCCCGGTAAACGGCTACGCGCAGTTCCGCTATCGCGACGCCGCGGAAAACAGCAATTACCACGCTTGGCAGACCAGCGTGCGCAAACGCTTTGGTTCGGGCTTTCTTATGGGGATTAACTATACGTGGTCGAAGTCGATGTCTTATTCCAATCAAGCCGACTTACTGCTGCCCAACGCGCCGCAAGACATCGATAACATCCGCGCCGATTACGGTCCGGTGGACGGCGATCAAAAGCACCGATTTATCGGAAACTTCGTGTACGAGTTGCCCTTCGCGCAATGGGCGAATTGGAAGTCGGGATTGGGGCGCCAGTTACTCGGGGGCTGGCAATTGTCGGGGATTTTCCGAGCCAGTACCGGCTCGCCGGTGACGATCGTGCAGCCGACGGGCCTGAATTCCAGCCGCCCGGACTACAACGGCGCGGCGGCGGAATTGTCGAACTATCGCGACACGCTTCAATACCTCGACCGCGCGGCGTTTACGGCGGTACCGCTGGGAACCGTCAGCCGCTTGCCGCTTCGCCCGGGCTCCGTGGGCCGCAACGCAATTCGCGGACCCGGCGCCGTTTCGACGAACCTGACCGTCGCCAAGACGTTCTTCGTCAAGGAGCGCGCGCAGGTCCAGGTCCGCGCCGACTTCTTCAACGCCTTTAACCAAACGAATCTCGGCGGGCTCGTCGCCCGGATCGACGCTAACAATTTCGGACGCCTTACCTCCGCCGGTTCCCGGCAGGTACAACTCGGCGCCCGATTCACTTTCTAAAGGAGTACCGCCATGTCCCGCATTCTCTGGTCCGCGGCCGCCCTCGCCGCCGCCGCTTTCGCGCAGTCGGATACCTCGACGCTTTCGGGGATCGTCCGCGACGCAAGCGACGCGACCATCGCCGGCGCGTCCGTCGCCGTCCGTAACGAGGCCAACGGTCTCGAACGGCGAACGGTGACCAACGATTCCGGCTACTTCGCCATCGCCAGCTTGCCTTCGGGCGTGTACGAGGTGTCGATCGAAGCGCCCGGATTCAAGCGTTACCGCGAGACGGGCCGCAAGGTCGATCCCAACATCGCGGTGAACGTCTCCGTCGCGATGCAAGTCGGCAGTGTGCAAGATTCGGTTTCCGTTGTCGCCTCCGCCGCGGAGGTGCAGAGCGAAACCGCCACCGTTGGGCGCATCATCACCACCGAGCAGGTGAACTCGCTCCAACTCAACGGCCGTAACCCGATGTTCCTCGCGCAACTCGCGCCGGGCGTGATCCGTCGAAACTCTATCTCGTCGTTCACCTTCGGGATGGACAACAACTTCTTCATCAACGGCGCGAGGAAAGAGGAAACCAACATCACGTTCGACGGAGCTCCGGCCGTGCGCACGCGCTCCGCCGGCGTGCCTATCGGCGTCCCCGATCTCGACGCCACGTCGGAAGTGCAGATCCTCACCTCCAACTACAAAGCCGAGTATGGGCGCGCCTCCGGCGGGCAAATGCGCATCGTCACCAAAAGCGGCGGCAAGGATTTTCACGGATCGTTCTACGAGTATTTCCGGAACTCGGCGCTCGACGCCAATAGCTGGGTACGCAACGCCTCCGGCAGTCCCGAGTTCGCCTCTCCCGCGCCGTTCCGGTTTAATCAATTCGGCTACAGCCTAAGCGGTCCCGTATTGCTGCCGGGGACCAAATTCAATCGCAACCGCAACAAGCTTTTTTGGCTGTTCGGCCAGGAGTTCGTGAAGTACCGCCAGGATCAAACCGCCACCCGACTGGTTCCATCCACGGCGATCCGGCAAGGGGACTTTAGCGAATTGCTTTCGGCTAGCAATCGATACTACGGCCGCGTGGTCGCCGTGCGCGATCCTCTTAACAACACTCCCTTCGCCGACAACGTGATCCCGGCGACTCGGCTGAGCCCGAGCGGAATCGGCTTGCTCCGCGCGTTTCCCACGCCGACGCCCGGCTTCTCGCAAGGCAACAACAACTGGATCGTCGCCTCGGGTGCTCCGCAGAACCAGCGCAAAGAGACCGTTTCGGTGGACTTTTCCCCCACCGAAAAACATAACTTCCGATTCCGCTTCTTGAACTACAACTACGACCAAACCATCCCCTTCCAAGGTGGTTACGATCGCGGTCCGCGCGTGCTGATCCGTCCTAACAAGGTCGGTTCGATCAACTACATCTGGACCGTTAATCCGTCCACCGTAAACGAGTTGCTCGTCAGCGCCAGTCACGACCGGACTCGCATCCTGCTCGATACTTCCTCCGGCAAGTACGAACGCACGCAGTACGGAATAACGTATCCGTTTCTGTTCCCCAACGGTAAGTTGAACGAGAACGTGATCCCAGCCGTTACCGTCGCGGGATTGACGCAACTTAGCACCTCCGCTCCCGGTCTGACGGCCGGTCCGATCTACGTAATCTCGAATAACTTCTCCAAGGTGATGAGCCGGCATACCTTCAAAGCGGGATTTGTGTACGAGTACGCCGGGCAGAACGACGGCAACCAGAATATTCAGAGCGGAACCTTTACATTTACCGACAATCGCACCGGCGGGGCGACATCCGGAGCGGCGATGGGCAACGCCGCGCTCGGGCTATTCGATTCCTACTCGGAGATCGGCGCGCTGAATTACATTCCCTATCGCGCGCAGATGTTCGAGTACTTCGCGCAAGACTCGTGGAAAGTAACCCAAAAAATAAATATCGAGTACGGCATTCGACACAGCCTGATCCAGCCCTGGTATAGCCGGTGGGGCAACATCTCGATGTTCGACAGCCGTTTCTTCGATCCGGCGAAAATCCCGACGCTCGACCCGCGCACGGGCCGAATTCTCTCGGGTAGTCTGACGAACGGCATCGTCATTCCCGGCGACGGCTTCCCGGACGCCTTGGGCGGCCGCCTGCCCTTCGATCCCGCCACGGCTTCCAATCTCTTCCGCGGATTGGGCAAGTCTTACTCGATATTTCACAAGACCGACTTCCAGCCGCGCGTCGGCATCACCTACGCACCGACTTCGCGTCTAGTGTTTCGCTCGGGCGTCGGACGGTATGTGCTCCGCCCGCCGGTGAGCGACAACGTAAATCCCGGCGCGAATCTGCCGTTCCAGCAGTCCGCTTCGATCGCCATCGGTCCCGTGGACAACCCCGGTGGTGGATCGACGGTTTCGAATCCGCCGCAAGTGAATACGTGGGACGCGACGTTCCGCAATCCCAACGCCTGGAACTGGAACGCCTCCGCCGAGTGGGGCGTCACGCAATCGACGCTACTCTCGGTGAGCTACGTCGGACGGCGGGGACTCAATAATCTATTCCGGGACCGCGAACTGAATCAACTCCTGCCGGGTACGATTCAGCGCAATCCCGGAATTAACGTGAATTATCTTCGCCCCTTTCACGGCTTCGGCAATATCCGGCTGACCAACAACGACGCCAGTTCGATTTATCAAGCGCTGCAAGTGAATCTAACCCGCCGTTACTCGCGCGGTTTGCTGTACGGCGTGGCTTACACTTACGCCAAAGCGTACGACAACGGCTCGTCGAAGGACGACATTCTTCCCAACGCCTACGACGCAAGTAACTATTGGGGACCTTCGGCGACCGATTTCCGGAACATCTTGATTATCAATTTCGCTTACGATCTGCCTTTCTTCGCTAACGCTGCTCGCGCCGTCAAAGCGATTGCCGGCGGCTGGCAGATTGCCGGCATCACACAGTTCCAGAGCGGGGCTCCGCTCACGATCCAGAGCGCGGAAGACTTCGCGGGCGTCGGCCCCGGGAGCGGCCCGCAAATCTGGAACGTTTCCGGCGACCCGAAGCTCGCCTCGGGCGACCGTAAGTTCGCCGACGCGGCGAACTTACCCAACTACTGGTTCCGCGCTCTCGACGGGAACGGCCAAAGCTTGTTTACGCCACCCGCCGCCGGAACCTTTACGGCACAGCGGAACCGGAATCTGATTTACGGGCCGGGTTTCCAGGACTGGAACTTAAGCGTTGCGAAAGCCTTCGCGTTTACGGAAAATCACCGGTTGCAATTTCGCGCGGAAGTATTCAATTGGGTCAATCATCCGAACTGGGCACAACCGGCGATCAACCCGCGCAACTTGACGACGTTGGGAAAAGTAACTTCGAAGGGCGGCGAGCGCAACCTGCAACTGAGCTTGCGGTACTCGTTTTAGTCAACGGTAGGGTTGTAGCGATGTAAGTTCGCGAACGAAGTACCGGAAACGCGCCGTGCGGGAGGAAGTGTCGGTGTCCCACTTATCGAGGGCCACCCGGATGGCTACGCGCGGATCGCCGTTGAGTTCGGCCAGCGCCATTCGGAAGGGCGGCGTCGAGAAGCCGGAGCCGTCTCGACCGAAATGTCCGCTCAAGATTCCGCGGGTACTTTCGAGTCGTAAGAACAGGGGCGGCCTGCCGGGGAAGTCCCGCAGGGTTACCCCGCCGCGATCGGAGTCGGCGCGGATGGAGCCGGCCTCCAGATCCGTGCGCTCCAAGTTAAACCATCGCTTCGCCCCGGCCCGCAGAGAAAGATGCGCGCCGTTTCCCGGAAGAAAATCGGCGTGCGTCGAGAATCGCCAGTCGCCGGGCGGGGCCGGCCGGCTTAGCTGCCAAGTGCAGCGATTCGCGCCCGGGCGCTGCAATACGACATCGAGCGTCCCGGCACCGGATCTAGACGCGGCCTGTCCGGCGCAATCGCTCTCGACTCGCCATCCCGCGGAGAACGCCTCCGGCCATAGCTCGTCCGTCCAATGATGAAAAGCCAACCCCACGCCGAGCCGGTCGAAGACCGCCGCCACCGGTTTGCCCTTATCCTTGGCGGAGCAGGCGAAAATCCCCACGCGCGCGCCCTGAAGGCCCGCCGTGAGTTCCTGTCCGAACGGCGTCCAATCGCGTCCGTTGGCGCTGGTGAACGCCGAATACCGGTCGCCGCGCCGGCGAATGGAAAGCCAGACCGGTTCGCCGCTTCCGCCGCTGGGATCGTAATCCACCGCGCCGCCCAGAAGGTCGTGAACGCCGCCCGTTTCGCGCAAGAACTCGAGTTGCGCGCGGGAACGGAAGTGGCGGCTGAAGGCGACGTAGTTGTCCGAATCCCGATAGACGATCAATCCCGCCTGCTGATGCGCCGATTCGGGAGTGAAATTCAGGCGCACCACGACGTCGCCATAGATGTCGAGCGCGGGGCCGAGCAGCAATCCCGAAGCGGCTAAATCCGCCGCCCCGCCCGCGATGTTTCCGGACATCGTGGTCATCGCGAACGTTCCGGCCTGCGGGACCGGAGCGCGATTCGCCCACCAGACCGCGGCAATCCCGGCCAGGGCGACGATCGGTAACGCGAGAATCCACGACGGCCGCCGGCGAGGCGCGGCGGGCGCTGGGGCGACGGACTCCGGCGGTCGGAACTCGAAGAGCGGCACGTAGGTGCGCGCGGGCAGCGAAATGACGACCGGATCGCCCGAGCCGCCGTTCGAGTAGTACGCTTCCAATTTCCGTCGCGCCGTGGACGCCAGCTTGCGCACGCTCGCGTCCTCTACCGGATTAAAGTCGCGCGGCCGGTGCAAGACCCGCTCGGCGATCTCCACTTGCTCGATCGCTTCCCGCCCGGCGAACGCCTGTTCGCTTACGTAGCGCAAAAAATCGCGCAACTGCGGCGACGAGCGGAATTCTTGACTATCAAGAATGAGATCGAGCTGCTTGCGAAACTCGGCGAGATCGGCGACCGGCGGCATGGCCCCTGACTTGGCCGCGATCATATCACGCGGAACGTTCCGCGAACGTTCCCATCACCCCGTCGGCACTTGACCCTCCCCAGGCCGACTCCTATCGTCAAGGGGATGGTTCTTTCCCGTCGGCGGTTGCTCTTCGCTCTTGCGTCGATAACGCCCGCGACCGCCGCCGATTTCGCACCGTTACTCGGCGAAGCGGCCCGCGCCAAGCGCTCGTGGCGGCCCATGCTCGAATACTTGGCGAATCTGCACCGGCGCGGAACCCACCCACCCCAACCTCCGTTTCCGTACGAGTGGGAGGAGATTGGAACCGGCTACCAGGTGCGGGCGTTCGGCCATTGGGATATCGTTCACCAGATTCTCGACGTACTACCCGCCATGCCGGAGCATGCCCTAAATCAACTTCGCAACAACGTCGCGAATCAACAGGACGATGGCATGATCCCCGGGGCCATCCGCGTGGAGATTCCTCACCGCGATCCGCCGCGCTGGCATCGGACGGCGAGCCATCCGCCCCTATGGCCGCTGGCCGTGGAGGCTTGGGCGTCCGCGACCGGCGCCGCGATTCCCGAGATCTTCGTCTCCGCCGCCAAACGCCAAATCGCCTGGTTCGAAGCGAACCGCGCCGCCCGCCCCATCGGAGCCTGGTACACGCGCGTGCACTGGGAAAGCGGCATCGACGACGACTTGCGGCAGCCGTTTGGCGACGCGACATCGCCCCGGCAAGCGTTTCTCGACGCGACCTGCCACCTGTTCGGACTCTACGACGCGGCGGCGCGCTGGTCCGGCGAGGCAAGTTATCGCGACAAGGCGAACGCCGTGCGCGACTACGTGCGCGGCGAGCTTTTCGACGCCCGGCAAGGCTGCTTCTACGACGCTTGGGCGGTACGCGACCCGCGCCGACGCGTCGAGTCCTTCGTGACGATATGGCCTCTCGTGTACGGTCTGGCCACCAACGATCAGGCTGCCTCCGTCATCGACCGTCACCTGCTCAATCCCCGGCGCTTTTTCGCCGAGCATCCGATCCGCACCGTGGCGCGCGACGATCCGAAATTCGATTTGCTCATGTGGCGCGGTCCGTCGTGGAACAGCATGACGTACTGGGCCGCGCGCGGGTGTCTGCGTTACGGCCGGCGCGACGCCGCGCGGAAGCTGGCGGAAGCCGCGCTGGACTCGACCGCCCACGAGTTCGCCCGCACCGGCACGATTTGGGAGTTCTACCACCCCGACGGCGGCCCGCCGGAATCGCTCCGCCGGGAAGTGGTGGAGCCGTTCGGAACCCCGCGCCGCGACTACGCGGGACACAATCCGCTGTTCGCGCTCGCGCGGCTGGCGGGGAGGAGTCCGGCGCGGCTTTAATCCCCGAACAAATCCGCCTGTCGGCTTCGCGAGTTCGCCGAGTGATTGGCGTAGGTCGGCCACGACGGAGCGTAGTCTTCCGCCTGATTCCCCCACGTCTTCCACCCACGCCGCGCCCCGCGCGCGAACAACTCCAGATAAGGCCCAAAGCTGCAAGCCTCGATGAGCGGATACAATTCGTCCGGTTTCCTCGAGTGCTCCCGCTTTTGCGACTCGATCAGATTTACTTGACTGCGGCCCGCCGCCCGCGTCCGTGGCTTTTGCCTCGCACGCCGAACAAAACCAGTTCGGTGACGTTGCGGAAGTAGAATCCAACGCCCCGTCCATCGGGCCCGCCATCTTTCCGAATCTTGTACCAAACGAGATTCGACTTGTAGGAAAACCCCCAAGCGGTCAACACCTCAAGCCCAAGCGGAAGAAGCGCATTGGGAACCCACAGGTACAGATGGCAAACTTCCGCCGCCGCTTCCGCCACCGGCAACGCCTTGATCGATTCGAGGTCCAGCGTCCCGTACCGGCTGAGCCGGCGATGTTCGGGCGCGACCTTGCCGGTCCGGTTTTGGAATTGCCAGGGCGGATCGGCGAGGATCGTCCCAAATTTCTGTCCGGCTAGCGCCGTCCGAAAATCCTCGATGGTGTCCGGGCTCTCCGCGTTCATTCCCGATACAGGTTAGCCCTGATCCCAAAAACGAGCAAGGGACAACCCGCTCCGCCGCCGCCGCGTATCCTCGGCAACAACTTGCTCATGTGAGTTGTCGACGCCCCGTACGACGATCCGCGCCCCAGCCGATTGAACAAAGTTTGCAACTCGTCGCAACGCGTGACGATCACCCCCACGCTGATCGCTCGGAGATCGAACAAGAGACGGAAATTGTTCAGGTCCCGATCGAAGAACGGATCCTTGTTGTTCCATTCGATCTCAAGCGCCACGCGGTTCTTGAAGCAATCGATACCGTGCGTGGGGGACTCGATCCGTACGCCGTCGACCGCGATCTCCGTGTCGAACCGTTTTTCGCTCCAGCCGCGTGCCGATAGCTCGGAATCGATCCAAGCGGCGAGCTTCGTTTTGCTGCCCCCGCCGAATTCGATCCACTCCTTGCGCAGACGAAAGGCGAACAATACTTCCACGATGTCCCGGAAACTCGCTGGGAAAGTCTCCCGCGAGAATCGCGCAAGCGTGCTTCCACTCGTAAACTTCGTAGTGTTCCCGAATAAACTCGGGCAGTAGTTCGACACCCAACGGGACTAGTTTACGCGTTCATCGCGCCCAAGAAGTCGGCGGATCGGCGGCACAGACGCGACGGGAATGCTCCGGATGGCTTCGAGATCGAGAGTGCGGTAGCGGGCCAGCCGCCGCTCGCGTCCGTGGGCTCTTGCCCGTGCGGTTCCGGAACTGCCAACGGCGGGTCGGCGAGAATCGTGCCGGACTTGCGGCCGCCGAACTCGATCATTCGAGGTCGCAGCCCAACGCGAAATTCATCGCCGCGCAAATCTGACGCATGCGCTCTTCGGAAAGTTGAGCCACCCAATTGCCGATTTTCTGGCGGTCGACGGTCGTTACTTGGTGCAGATTCACCGCGCACGGCGACTTCATGCCGTCGTCTTCCGTCAGAAGAACCTGCGACGGAACGTGGCGAATCGACGAGGTGATGGGCGCGACGGTTACGGTCGTTAAGCGACCGAGAGAACGATCCGCCGTGAGGACAACCACAGGCCGGGCCTTATCCGGTGCCGGGAACGGGCACAGGTGAATCGAGCCGCGAGCTATTGTTCCGGCCACGCCGCCACGTTTTCAAGCCAAGGCAAATCCTCCCCGGTGTCGGGGAATTTCTCGTAGCCGATCCGCTCCTGCTCTTCCATCTCGCGACGACGTTGGCGCTTGAGGTGCTCGCGCAGTGCTTGGCGCATGAGGGCGGAACGATTGACGTTAGCTTTCTTCGCCGCAGCATCGGCCTCGCGCAGCAACTCTTCTTCTATAACAATTTGCACAGTCACATGTGGAGTATAGCCCACAATCCGGTCGCTACGCGTTCATCGCACCCAAGAAGTCGGCGTTCGACTTGGTCTTGGCGAGCTTATCGAGCAGCAACTCGATCGACTCCACCGGCGACAGCGGCGCGATCACCTTGCGCAGCACCCAAACGCGATTCAACTCGTCTTTCGGCAGCAGCAACTCGTCCTTACGCGTGCCCGACTTATTGATATCGATCGCCGGGAACACGCGCTTATCGACTAGCTTGCGGTCGAGGTGGATTTCCATGTTGCCCGTGCCCTTGAACTCCTCGAAAATCACTTCGTCCATGCGCGAGCCCGTGTCCACCAGCGCCGTCGCCATGATCGTCAGCGAGCCGCCCTCCTCGATGTTGCGCGCCGCCCCGAAGAAGCGCTTCGGGCGCTGTAGCGCGTTCGAATCCACGCCGCCCGAGAGCACCTTGCCCGAGGGCGGAACCACGGTGTTGTAAGCGCGCGCCAGGCGCGTAATCGAATCGAGCAGGATCACCACGTCGCGCTTGTGCTCGACCAGGCGCTTCGCTTTTTCGATCACCATCTCGGCTACCTGTACGTGGCGTGTCGCCGGTTCGTCGAACGTCGAGGAGATCACTTCGCCGCGCACGCTGCGCTGCATGTCGGTGACTTCTTCCGGCCGCTCGTCGATCAGCAGCACGATCAACGCCACTTCCGGGTGGTTGGCGGTGACCGAGTTCGCGATCGATTGCAGCAGCATCGTTTTGCCGGTGCGAGGCGGCGCGACGATCAATCCGCGCTGCCCCTTGCCGATCGGCGTCAGCATGTCCATCACTCGGCCCGAGAAGTTGTCCTTCGTCGTTTCGAGCTTGATGCGCTGCTGCGGATAGAGCGGCGTCAGGTTGTCGAAGAAAATCTTGTTGCGCGACTCCTCCGGCGGCTCGAAGTTAATCGCGTCGACTTTGATGAGCGCGAAGTACCGCTCGCCTTCCTTGGGCGGGCGAATCTGGCCGGACACCGTATCGCCGGTCCGCAGGTCGAAGCGCCGAATTTGCGACGGGGAAACGTATACGTCGTCGGGGCCGGGCAGGTAGTTGTACTCCGGCGCGCGCAGAAAGCCGAACCCGTCGGGCAGGCATTCGAGCACGCCTTGCGAGAAGATCAGGCCCGATTTCTCGGCCTGCATCTGCAGGATCTTGAAGATCAACTCCTGCTTGCGCAACCCGGCCGCGCCCTGCACGCCCATGTCCTTCGCCACGTTCTGCAGCTTCAGGATCGGCATGTCCTTCAGCTCGACCAAATCGAGCCGGGCGACCTGCTGGACCGTCGGCGGCGAGGGCGGCGGCGGAGGAGCCGAGACCGCTGCGGTTGTCTCGCCCGCCGGGTTCGGTCCGGCGTGAGAATACCCGCTCTGGTTCCCGCCCTGGCTTCCGTTGGTCCGCCGTTGACGGCGCTCCCGCTCCGGACGCGGCTTCTGCTGCGCGGCGGTTTCTTCCGCCGCGCCTTCGGGCGCTTCCGCCGTCTCTATCGGCTGGTCTTGATCTTCGATATCGTTTGCCACAATTCCCTCAATCCCCGACCGTCCACGGTCGAGCAAGGTACCGGCTCCATGCCGGAGGTTTCCTTGCGGATCGCTTCGAGCGATCGATGGTATTCCTTTTGATTTAGTTTGTCGATTTTGGTGATGACCACTAGGTAGGGGCGACCGTACTCGGCCAACCAGTCCCGCATCTGCCGGTCGGGATCCATCCACCCCCGGCGGGCGTCCAGCAGGACAAAAGCGAGCCGCAAATCTTCCCGCCCGGCGAGATAGCCCTCGATGAGCTTCCCCCACGCGATTTTATCCTCAATCGGACCCGCCGCGTACCCGTAGCCGGGAAGATCCACCAGCCGGAGTCCAGCGCCCAGCCGGTAGAAGTTGATGGTTCGCGTGCAACCGGGCCGCGAACTCGTATAGGCCAAATCGGACCTGCCCACCAGCCGGTTGATCAGGGACGACTTCCCCACGTTCGACCGGCCCAGAAACGCCACCTCCGCCGCCCGTTCCTTGGGGAACTGAGCGGCGTCCGCCGCGCTTCCCAAAAACTCCGCCTCGATCCGGCCCGTCATACGCCGAATCAAGTCCGCTCTAGTGGCGGATATCCTCGATCGCCGCCTCCGGCTTCGCGGCGTCCAGCGGAACCGCCGCCAACGGCATAGGCTCCGGAAGCCGCTCCAGCGCGATCCGCAAAACCTCGTCCATCGATTCGACGACGTGCAGCCGGATGTCGTTCCGAACGTTTTCGGGCACGTCCGGCAAGTCCTTCTCGTTGTCGCGCGGCAGAATCGCCTCCGCGATTCCGTGCCGGTGCGCCGCCAGCAGCTTTTCCTTCAAACCGCCGATCGGCAAAACCTTCCCGCGAAGCGTCACCTCGCCCGTCATGGCGACGTCCGAACGGACCGGAATCCCGGTGAGCGAACTGGTGATCGCGGTCGCGAGCGTAATGCCCGCCGACGGACCGTCCTTCGGAATCGCGCCTTCCGGCACGTGGACGTGGATATCCAGATTGCGGTAGAAATCGCGAGCCAGCCCCAGCGCCTGCGCCCGGCTGCGCACGTAACTCATCGCCGCCTGTGCCGATTCCTGCATCACGTCGCCGAGTTTGCCGGTGATCGTCAGCTTGCCCCGGCCCTCCATCGTCGTAACTTCGGTGGTCAGAATCTGCCCGCCCACTTCGGTCCAGGCGAGTCCTGTGGCGGCGCCGACTTCGTTCTTTTTTTCGGCCTTCGAGTCCCGGAACTTTATCGGGCCCAGCAGTTTTTCCACTGCGCCGGAATCGACCAAGGTTTTCGGAACTTCGACGGCGGGCGTTTCCGCAGTGGCCTTCTTGGATTTGCGCTTCGGCTTCACCGGCTCTTCCGTCACCGGCGCGGCGGCCGCTTCCGCCGGAATGTCGTCCACGATCTCGATCGGCGCGTCGAGCGCCCGCTTCTCGCCGCCCTCGGGGTCGCCTAGGACGGTCACCACCTGCCGCGTCACTTTGCGGCAGACATTGCCGATTTCGCGCTCCAGATTGCGGACGCCCGCCTCGCGGGTATAGCCCAGAATCAGCGTCTTCAAGCCGCTCTCTTCGAACTCGATTTCCTCGGGCGACAGACCGGTGCCCTTCATCTGCTTCGGCACCAGGAACTTTCGCGCGATTTCCAGCTTTTCGAGTTCCGTATAACCCGACAGCCGAATCACTTCCATTCGATCCTGCAGGGGCGCGGGAATCGTGTGCAGCACGTTGGCCGTCGCGACGAACAGCACCTGCGACAGATCATATTCCACGTCCAGATAGTGATCCATGAACATGAAATTCTGTTCCGGATCGAGAACTTCGAGCAGCGCCGACGACGGATCGCCCCGGAAATCGGTCGACATCTTGTCGATTTCGTCCAGCATGAAGACCGGATTTTTCGTGCCGGCCTTCTTCATCATCTGGATCACTTGGCCGGGCAGCGCGCCGATGTAGGTGCGCCGGTGGCCGCGAATTTCCGCCTCGTCGCGCACGCCGCCGAGCGACATCCGCACGAATTTCCGGCCCGTTGCCTTAGCGATCGACATGCCGAGCGAGGTCTTGCCGACGCCGGGAGGTCCGACGAAACACAGAATCGAACCCTTCGGGTTCTGCACCCGCCTTCGGACGGCTAGAAACTCGAGGATGCGCTCTTTAATCTTTTCGAGGCCGTAGTGATCGCTTTCGAGCACTTCCTTCGCAAACGCTAGATCCCGAATCTCTTTCGATTTCTTTTTCCACGGGACCGCGAGCAGCCAATCGAGATAATTCCGCGAAACGGTGGACTCGGCCGACATCGGCGGCATGTTCTCCAGGCGCTTGAGTTCGGCGTGAGCCTTCTCTTCGGCGTCCTTCGGCATGCCCGCCTGCTCGATCTTCTTCTTCAGTTCGTCGATCTCGGACTTCTCACCCCGTCCGAGTTCCTTCTGGATCGCCTTGATCTTCTCGTTGAGGTAGTACTCTTTTTGCGCGCGCTCCATCTGGCGCTTCACGCGGCCCTGGATGGTCCGGTCCACGTTCAACTTCTCGATCTCGATGTCGAGCAGATCGGCGATGCGCGCCAAGCGGTCCACCGGATCGAAGATTTCGAGCAGTTCCTGCTTTTCCTCGATCGTGAGTTGCAGATTGGCGGCCACCACGTCGGCGAGCTTCGAGGGATCCTCGACCCGGATCGCCGCGATCATCTGGTCGTAATTGAGGTTTTGGCTGAGCTTGACGTATTGCTCGAAGAGCGTTGCCACGCGCGCGATCAGGCCTTCCAACTGCTCGCCGCCCTCGATCTTGTAGCCGAACGAGCGCACCAGCGCCTGGAAAAAGCCCTCTTCGTCGTTTACCGATACGACTTTGCCGCGTTCGAGCCCTTCGACCAGTACCTTGATGTTTCCGTCGGGTTGCTTCAGACTCTGCACGATGTTCGCCACCGTGCCCACCGAGAAGATTTCGTCCGGGCGCGGATCGTCGATCGAGGCGTCGTGCTGCGTCGCGAGGAAAATCTTCTTGTCCCCGGCGAGCGCTTCTTCGAGGGCGCGCACGCTCGATTCGCGGCCGACGACGAACGGGGTCATCATATGCGGGAAGATGACCACGTCGCGGATCGGCATCATCGGCAGGCGGCGGGTTTCGGTTCGTTCTCGGGAAGTCAGCATGGTGAACTAGATAATAGGATGACCGATTTCGGAATTGGGTTGCCCCGCCCGAACGGGCGGTTGACGTTTAACCCGCCTTTTCGAGCAGCGCGAGGCTGATTTTCTGGGACATCACCATTTCCTTGGTCACCAGAAATTCCCGGACCTTCTTGTAAGAGGGCAGGAAGTACATCAGGTCGAGCATGAGTTCCTCGAGGATCATGCGCAACCCGCGGGCACCGACTTTCCGTTCCAGCGCCAGCCCGGCGATCGCGTCCAGGGCGTCGTCGGTAAATTTCAGTCTAACATTCTCGAACTCGAACAGCCGCTGGTACTGCCGGACGATGGCGTTCTTCGGCTTGGTGAGGATTTGCACCAGCGCGTCGCGGCTCAAGTCTTCGAGCACGGCGACGACCGGCATGCGCCCGATGAACTCCGGGATGAAGCCGAAACGGATCAGATCCACCGGCTGTATCTGTTGCAATAATTCGAGATCGCGGCGTTGATTCGAATGCGCCGCGCCCATCCGCGCCGGTACCGGCTTGCGTTCGTCGTCTTCCGAACCGCCGAACCCGATCGCGCGCTTGCCCACGCGCCGTCCGATCACTTTTTCGAGCCCGACAAACGCGCCGCCCAGAATAAAAAGGATATTGGTCGTATCGACCGGAGTAAATTCCTGATGCGGGTGCTTGCGGCCGCCCTGCGGCGGAACGTTAGCGATGGTGCCCTCTAGGATCTTAAGTAGCGCCTGCTGAACGCCTTCGCCCGAAACGTCGCGCGTGATCGACGGGTTTTCGTCCTTACGTCCGATCTTGTCGATCTCGTCGATATAGATGATACCGGTTTGGCAGCGCCCCACGTCCCAATCGGAATTCTGGAGCAGCCGGAGGATGATGTTCTCCACGTCTTCGCCCACGTAACCCGCCTCGGTGAGCGTCGTGGCGTCGACAATCGCGAACGGAACGTCCAAAATACGCGCCAAAGTCTGCGCTAAAAGCGTCTTTCCGGTACCAGTTGGGCCAATTAAGAGGATATTCGACTTCGATAACTCCACTTCGGCGCGCTGCCGGTTCATCTGCACGCGCTTGTAGTGGTTGTAGACGGCGACGGCGAGCTTTTTCTTCGTCGCGTCCTGGCCGATGACGTACTGGTCGAGATATTCCTTTAGTTCCAGCGGCTTGGGAAGCTTGTTCGGCGAAACGTGAGTCTGCTCGGCCTTGTCGTCTTCGAGAATCGAGTTGCAGACGGCGATGCACTCGTCGCAGATATAGGCGCGGGGATAATCGCTCGGCGAGGATATCAGCTTGCCGACGACCTCCTGGCTTTTGTGACAAAAAGAACAGCGGAGGCTTTCGTCGGATCCGTTGCGCTTCAAATGTGGGTTCCTCGCGAGCGGTCAGCTTCAGTATACGGGAAGTCCGAGGCGGAGCGAAACGGTGTCATTAACGGGACTTGTCCGGTTCGCGGAGCGAGGCCGCGCCGTCCCGCATTTCGGCGGCGATCCGGTGGAGCGCCTTCGTCCAAGCGGCGCGCGATTCCTCGTCGAGTCCGTAAGGCAGCGCCTGGCCCAGCGACCAAAGTAGCGCTTCCTCCACCAGCCGGTAGTGCTCCGGCCGGACACCGTAACCCGCATGACGTTGCCCCATCGACTGAAGGATCGGCGTTAACGTCTCGAGACGGTCGAGATTTTCGACCACCGCCGACAGCATGTCCATCAGCTTTCGCCCTTGCCGCGCGATGTCGCCGTGAAACATCGGCCGGATCGAGGGATCGAGTTCGAACAGCCGTCCGTAGAAGAGCGACGCCAGCGGCCCCGTCATCTCGCCGACCTCGGCGAAGGAGTCCCGAATCGATCGTTTTTCGCGGTTGGTCATTTTAGTTTCGCCAGCGCCTCGTCTACCGTGCGCAGTTCGCGCCGGTGCGTGCTCGAAAACGAAGGGTGCTTCTCCAAGCCGCGATACTCGGTCCTCGCGTGGAGCAGCCATCGACGGGCCTCGGCGGCGTCGGCGGCGCGGCGAGCGGGACCTCGCGCCAGCGTGGCGTAAACCAGACCCATCGCCGCGAGGCCGCGCGGCGTGAGATATCGCTGCGACTCGACGGAACGGGCTTGCGCCGCCGGGCCCTGCGGGTCGGAAAGGCGATAGGCGCTTTCGGCGTAACGCAAGGCGGCCTCCCGGTCGCCCCGCCCGGCCGAGATTTCCCCGAGCCTTCGCAACGAAAAGACCTTCGCCACCGCGAGAGTGGCCGGCGAGGGAGCCGGGGTCGATTCCGCGAGTTGCAATCCTTGCCGGTAGGCCCGATCGGCGGCGGGGCGGTCTCCCGCCGTCAGCAGGGCTTCGCCGAGGAAATAGTAATTGAAGACCATGTCGGCGCGATTGGAGGCGTTCTTCGGATCGACGCGGGCCGCCTCCGCCTGCCAGCGAAGGGACTCTCGTAACATTCCGGCGCGGCGGAGAGCCTCGCTATCGGGAATCACCGCCGCCGCCCGCGTGAGCGAGACCGCGTAATCGGTAATCGCGCGCTGATCCACCGGATCGGCCTCCCGAAGGCCCCGCGCCAAATCGGTCATGCGGCGGTAGGCCTCCGCCGCGCCGGGCCGGTCGCCCAAGTTGGGCAAGTTCGGATTTCCCAAAAGATCGCCGACATGCCCGTACTTCACCATCAACTCCCGGCGGAACGTGGCGCTCGTCGGATGCGCCGCGACTAGCCTCTCCATCGTCCGCACGCTCTGGCGCTGCGCTTCGAGCGCCTCCCGTAACCGCCCCGCGCGCACGTCGCAAAGGGCGCGCCCGGAGTACGCCGCCGAAAGCGACGTCAGGAACTCCGGGCTTACGCCGGGGGCGTTTTCGAGCGGGGACAGCACCTCGATCGCCCGCGCGTAGCCGCCGCGCGCGCCGCTATAGTCGCCCTTTTGGCGAATCAAGTTGGAGGACGAAACGAAAGCGCCCGCCAGACGCATCGCGGCTTCGAAATCTCCCGGCGACCGTTCGACCAGCGGCCCCGCCAAGTTCTTCGCCGCCTCGTAAACGGCGAGCGCTCCGGCCACGTCGCCCGTGTACGCCTTGACGCCGCCGATGTGTTGCGACACCGTGATGCGTTCGATGGTCGCGTCCCGATCGGAGGACCGGTCTTTCAGAAATGCGTCGAGAAGCGCCGCGGCTTTCGCGTAGCTCGCGAGCGCCCCGGTAGTATCGCCCAGATTGGCGCGCATCACGTCGCCCTGCACGTCGCCGATGCGCCGGTAAGCCGACGCCAGCTCGCGTTGCAGTTCGGGATCGCGAGCGGCGTTTCGCGACAGATTGTCGAGATACGTCAGTCCGGTGCCGACGATCAATTGGCGGGCGCGCGTCGCCCCCGGCAGGTCTCGAACCGAATCGTACACGTCGAACACGAACGTGTTCGACAATCGGCGCACCATCGTCAAATTCTCGTTGGCGATGCGCGCGGAGCGTAGAGAGAAGAAAAGACCGGCCGAGAGCGCCGCCAGCACCGCCGCCGCACCCGCGACCCAGCCGCGATGCCGCCTCAAAAACTTCGAAGCCCGGTAAGCGAACGTCGAAGGACGCGCCTGGACGGACTGGTGTTCGAGATGCCGCCGTATATCTTGCGCGAAGTGGTCGACGGTCGCGTAGCGCCGCTTCGGATCTTTTTGAAGCGCGCAAAGCAAGATGTTGTCGAGATCGCCGCGCAGCCGACGGGCGAGCGATCCGCCGGCGGCGGCGCTGGGCGGGACGACGTCCGTTTCGCAGACCGTTTTCTCCACGTCGCGTAACGAGTACGACTCGAAGCGGTGCGCCTTGACCCCGGCGAGCAGTTCGTAGAGCACCGCCGCCGCCGAGTAAACGTCCGACGCCACCGTTACCGGTTCGCCGCGCACCTGCTCCGGGCTCGCGTAATCGAGCGTCATGGGCGCGGGCGTTCCTTCTCTCGTCCGCTCTTCGTCCTCGCCCGCCGTGTGCAGCAGCTTGCAGATTCCGAAATCGAGCAGCTTTACTCCGCCCGATCGATCGACGAGGATGTTGCCCGGCTTGACATCGCGGTGCACGATGAAATGCCGGTGCGCGTAATCGATAGCCTTCAAAACGTCGAGAAACAATCGCAGACGCTGGGGCACGGTAAGCGCGCCGTCCCGGCAGTAGTCGGTGATCTTCGCGCCGTCGATAAACTCCATAACGATATACGGGCGTCCGTCGGGAGTCGAGCCGCCGTCGAGCAGCCGCGCGATGTTCGGATGCTGCAATCGCGCCAGCGCCTGCCGCTCCCGGTAGAAGCGGTGCAGGATCAAATCCGTGTCCATGCCTCGCCGAACCAGTTTCACCGCCACTTGCGCCTCGTACTCCTCGTCGTCGCGTTGCGCCAGGTACACCGTGCCCATGCCTCCGCGGCCGAGTTCGCGGATCAGCCGATAGGGCCCCACGCGCTCCGGCTCCGCGGGACCGGCGGCGGCGAGCGTCATCGCGGACACCGCCGGCGCGATTCGTTCCTCGAGAAACGCGCCCGCCACCTCGTCGCTGGCGAGCAGCGCCAGCGCCTCCTCCAACACCTCGGGATCGTCCGGGCACGCCTCGCGAACCCAGTCGGCGCGCCGACCCGGAGGCTGATCGAGCGCCGCGTGGAATAGTTCCCCGGCGCGCTTCCAGCCCGTGGGCGTTATTCCCGAACGCTTTGCATTTCCCGGTAAAGCCACGCTTCCGCCAATCTTTGCTCGCGTCCCACGGTGGCGGTGGAAAGTCCCAAGCTCTTCGCCACCTCCTCCGCCGTCATTCCGCCGAAGAAGCGCAACTCAACGATTTTGCTCTTTCGTTCATCGAACTCCGCCAAGGCCGTCAACGCGCGGTCGAGGTCCAGAATGTCGGCGCTCGATTCGGGCGCGAAACTCAAGTTCTCGTCGAGCGTGACGTTCGCGACGCCGCCCCCGCGTTTTCCGGCGTTGCGGCGGCGAGCGTTTTCCACCAACAACTGCCGCATCAAATATGCCGCGACTCCGAAAAAGTGCGCCCGGCTCTCCCAATCGGGCAGCCGGTTCTCGACAAGCCGCATGTACGCTTCGTGCACCAGCGCGGTCGGCTGCAACGTCTTGGCCGAACGCTCGTTGCGCAAGTGCCGTTCCGCCATGCGATGCAGTTCGTCGTAGAGAAGCGGAATCAGCCGGTCGCGAGCGTCCGGACTGCCGTCCTTCCATTCGACGAGAAGACGCGTAACGTCGGCTTCGATCGACATAAAAATCCGGCTACCAAGGTAGCGAAAAAGAAAAGGACCCGCGCCACCCCAAAAGTTTCCAGGGCGACGCGGGCGAACGCTTCCGCCACTTAAAGCACGTGGCCGAGCCAAAGGATCACGGGGATGTCGAGCAGGATCGTGCGGCTCGGCGAGCCCAGATGGTCCACGTGACCGAAATCGTTCATCTGAGTGAAGTTCACCGCCGTCGAGCCGACAAAGCCCGGCAACTCGTCCATGATCGAACCGAATCCCGCGCCCGCCTTGACGATCATCACGGGACGCGTGAAGTTCGCCAGTCCGCCGTTGAACGCCGTCTGCGCGCCCGACAGGCTGCAATATAGATCGCGCACTACGCGGTTCGAAGTCACGTCGTTGAACGTGGCGATGTTTGTCGCGAGGCGCGCTTCGTCGGAGTGGAAGAGTACGCCCGCCAGGAAGTCGCCCGCCGCCGAGATGAAGCCGGGACGCGGCGAAGGCGCCACCGGATTCGGAGTCGTGAGCACAAGCAGAAACGCCTGCCGGTTGGTCAGCCCGGGCGGAAAGCCGGGTATCGGGACGACGAACGGATCGTTGGGAGCGGTCTGCGACAAGTTCGCGAGCAGTTTCACCAAGGGCAGCGATTGGTTATCCACCGGAACTCCGGCGGCGACCAACCCCGAATACTGCGCGCAGAAGTTCTGGTTGTGGGCTTGGATCGCCGGGTCCGCCGTCTTGATCGACCCTTCCCAGGCGAGCAGCGCGTCGTAATCGTTCGGCCGGGCGTTAACCACCGCGAGGGCCGAAATCGCGCCCAGCGAGAGACCGCCGATCGCGATCTTCCGGTTTGGATTCTGTGCGACGATCTTCGAGCGAATGTACGTGGCGTCGCGGACGATGGTCGCCATGCCCCAGTCGAGGATCGGAGTGCAATCGAGCGTCGCGCCGCAATCCGCCGTCGCGATGCCCGTTTCGCGCGGCGAGTAGCCCCACACGTTGAAACCCGCCAGCGCCATCTGTCCGCCGAACGATTTCGCGGCGTTACCGGTTTCATGCGACAGATAGCTATTGAAATTGTTTCCGAGCGCCGGGAGCAAGAGCACGTTGCCCCGAATCAGCGACTTTTCCCGCCGCAGTTGGTGCATGGTGAAGCGATTGATCGCGAGCGGACCGTCCTGCACAACTGTGTCCGTCCGAACCAGGTTGCCCCCGGGCGAGGCGATCACCACGCTGGTTTGGCTAACGGTTTGATATTGAGCGGATACGGCGGAGGCGAGCGCCACCGCCAGCCCGAGGGCCGCGAAGGCGCGGCCGACGAACCGAGAGAGGTTGGATTGAAACATAGCGGTTCTCCTTTGTTCTTTTGCTTGCTTGTTATTGGTTCCAGTCCTGCCGACGCAGCGTTTCCGCGCCAACCGGGCTAATGAGCGGAACGGGCAGCCGCGACATTTCGTACACGCGCGACTTGAAGGCGTCGAGCGCGCGCTTCCGTCCGGCTTCGTCCTTGTTGGCGGCGGCCTTCTCGGCGTTTGCGATCAAGGTCATCAACTCGGACAGCGCGGCGCTGTCGCTCACGAAGGACACGGTCAACCCACGCAGCAGATTGAAGCTGAACGGAGCGACCATTTCCGGCGAACTCGGGATGCCGGGCGTGTAGCCGAACCCCGGCAGCGCCGTCCATTTCTCCCCGTAGGCGCCGAGCTTCATTTCGCGCTCGATCACTCCCGGCAAAGTCTGCTGGATGTTGCGCACCGATCCGTCGCTAAACACGAACTGCGGGCTTCCCGGCGCGGGCTGCACGATGGACTGAAACGTGACGTCGCCGCTTCCGCCCTTGTAGTAGTCGAACGTGTCGGCGAACGCGGTGGGCGCGTTAGCCGCTCCGACGGCGTCGGTGGCGAGGGTCGTCCGATCGGCCGCCTTCGGGGGTAAGCCGATCAGTTGCGCGATCGTCGTCGAACCGAGCGCTCGTACCGCGCCGAACATCGCTTTCCGGCCTTCCGCCGCGCCCGGCGTCGGTCGCCATTGAACGGAGACTTCGCCGCTCAACTTGCCGGTGGCGAAAGCCGTCTCGCTACCGGTGACGCCCGGTACCGGATTCATCGCGAGACGCCAGCCGTCGGCGATCACCTCGTAATCCGAGCCCTTCATGCCGTCGATTTCCGCGCTGGCCGGAAACCCGGCGGCGGTCATCGCGTCGGCGAGGGTCGGCGGCAGAGCCTTGTACTTTCCGTGATACGCATGCAGAGCGATTCCGATCTGCTTCAGGTTGTTCTGGCAGTTCGACCTAGTCGCCGCCTCCCGGACCTTTTGAACGGCCGGCAGCAGCAGACCGATCAGCACCGCGCAGGTCGAGATCACCACCAGCAGTTCGATTAAAGTAAAGCCCCGCCGGCCGGTAGGCGTACGGGGCTGAAGTAGAGTCGTCATTGGGTTTTCCTCCGATTTCGATTGGCTCGGCGTCGCTATCCGCCGAACTCATCTGGTAGGGTGCGAATCGCGGAAGAAATCGATCAAGTTCGACGAAAAACATCGCGCGGCGAAGGACTCGCCCGCGCCGTGCGAGATCGTTCGCCGCCGCCTCGGCCGTCTAGGCGGCCGGGTGCGATGGGTCAATCGTGCATGTGCTCAAGGTAGAGGCGCTCGAGATCGGCGTGACCGATTTCCGCCGTACTCAGGACCTGCCTTAGCCGGCCTTCCCGCATGATTCCGACCCTGGTGCCGGATTCCTTCGCTCGAAAGAGATCGTGCGTGGCCATCAGGATCGCGACACCTTGCGAACTCATGCGGCCGAGCAGCGCGCTAAATTCGTTCGACGCCTTCGGGTCGAGCCCGGAAGTGGGTTCGTCGAGCAGCAGAGCTTTCGCGTTCTTCGCGATCGCGATCGCGATTCCGACCTTCTGACGCATACCCTTCGAGTAGGTCGAGACTCGGCCGTGAATCGCGTCCGGTTGGAGGCCGGCCTCGACGAGAAACTCCGCGAGCCGCTCGTTCGTCCGCTTGCCGACTCCGGCCAGTTCGGCGAAGTAGGCGAGATTTTCGAGACCCGTGAGATTCCGGTAGAGCGTCACCTGCTCCGGAATATAGGCGACGAATCGCTTCGTCTCGAGCGGATGCTCGGCGGTGTCCAGGCCATTGATTTTGGCCGCTCCCGACGTCGGCGTAACGAAGTTGAGGAACAGGTTGATGGTCGTCGTCTTGCCCGCGCCGTTGGCTCCCAATAGGCAGAAGACTTCGCCCGGCTCGACCTTCAGGTTCAAATTGTCCAGGGCTTTGTGCCCGTTAAATTGCTTTGTAAGTTGAATCGCTTCCAGCATGGAGTTCCTTAACGCAATCCGCGCGACGCGAAGCTCAGCAAGCCGGCGGAAATCGCCAAGAGAGCGAACGCGCCCGCGGCCACTCTCCCGGCCCATTCCGAAATGGGCTCGTCGCGATACTCGAAGGCGGGCATCGCGCCGTAGTCCGCCGGGAGCAGCGCGGCTTTCTTGAAGATGCGCGGATGAAACCACTCGAGCCACTCTTGCCGGAAGGCCTTCAACTGCGCTTTATAGTCGCGATGGCGGTAGAGTCCGGTCCCGGCGCTATCCTGCAACGCTTCATAGGTAAGGACGGCGGGCGAGAAAAAGCGAAAAGCGGACACGAGATTCTGCCTCTCGGCTAAGCTCGCGTCGAAGCGCTCTTCCAGCGGCAGCGTGCGGCGGTCCTGTTCGATGTGCGTCATCGTCCCCGCCAGCGCCGTCTCGTAGGCGACGTCGGCTTGTCCGGCGGGCAACATTTCCGGGTGCTCGGCGTACCAGGCGCCGGCCAGCGCTTTGCCGTCGCGCCGCTGATCGATGGATCGGTCGCGCACCGCCGCGAGCAACTCCAACCGGCTGGGCGCGGGACGCAACGCCGTCACGACAATTTGCAGCACGGCGGGCACGATCGCCACGAAGAGCAGCCAGCACAGCGCCAGAAAGGTCGCGTTGGCGGCGGAGTCCTTATTCCGGCTATTGATCCAGAGGGCGAGGCTCGACCAGAACGCGGCATAGGCGCAGACCGTGAGTGTCCACGCGGCCGCGCGCGGAAGATCGCCGGCCACGCCCGGGACGAAGAGAACCGATAGGCACGGCGGAACGAGGAATAGAACCCGTAGGGCGGCCTTCGACGCCATCAAGCGCGACAACCGCACCGGCTGCGAGCGAAGCAGCGCGAGAGTGCCTTGCTCCCGTTCCAGCGAGACGATGTTGTAAGTCAGCGCGAGGATAAACAAGGGGAGAAGATACACGACGACAAAGGCCAAGTCGAAACGGCCGGTCAGCAACTGCAGCGGATTCTCCAGTCCGTCCTTGTCCGCGACGGTCCGTTGGCGGGTGCGGATCGAAACGACTTCCTGCAGAGGAAGAAAGTCGAATTGCCCGGCGCATCCGGCGGCGATGGCCGGAAGCGGGATCTGCAAGACGCGCCCGGCCTGACCGACGATATAGGGGCTCGTCGGATCGTGCAGATTCAATAGCACCTTGTCCAGCGGAGGGGGCGGATGCGTTTGTTGGAACACCACCTCCGCCTTACGATCCCGGTATTCCTTCTTTTCCACTTCAGCGGTTTGCCGCTGCGCTTCGACCTGTCGCGAGCGCCAGCGGGCGCCGTTCACGGTCGCGAGCGCGCAAAGCCCCGCGAAGATGAGAACGGCCGCGACGAAGCCGCGATCGCGTCGCAGTAGAAGCGATTCCGAACGCAGCGTCATGCGGAGCGAAGTTTCCGGGCGGCCAGCGCCAGTCCGATTCCGGCGGCGATCAGCCACCCGGCGAGAATCGCGACGGGCAGCGCTTGGCCACGCAACGCCCATCCCGCGTCCGGGGCGTCGTACCGGTACTCCGGAACCTTCTCCCACAGGCTCTTTCCCGCGAAGTAGAAATATTCGCCCGTGCGGGAGTTATGGGCGGCGTCGAGATTCATCGTCTTATTCAACATGCGGCGGTACCGCTCGGTCTTTTCGGTAAAGTCGCGCAAGTGAGCGAGATCCGTTCCGGCCATGGCCATCGAAATGGATCGCACGGCCAACAAAGGCGACAGAACTGCGGCCCGGCGATGAACCCGCTCCTGCGATTCGAACGTCTCCCAAAGGCGGCCGAAGTGATCGTCGAAGACGCGGTTGCCATGCTCCTCGCCGGCCTGCAAGCGCAAGCCTTCGAAATTCACCGGCAGGTCCTCCACGCGGGTAACCCCGTATTTCTCCATCGTCCGGCGCTTGAGATCGAGGATGCGCCGATCGTTTTCCGAATGACCGTCCGCGCCCTTCATCTCCGCCGCGACTTGACGCCAAAATTGCGCGGTCGACGGAGCCGGGTGCAGACTCTCCGCGGCGTCGGCGGCCAAGCGCGGAACCAGAAATCCGTTGATCGTCCAGAACCCAAGCAGGATCACGAGCGCCGTACGCGAGGACGAAACCAAGGCGGAGACGGTTAAGCTCAGCAGCGCGAAGACGGCGAGATACGCCAGATAGGCGAGCGCCATCGGCCCGAAGCGCGCGACTTCGGAAGCGGCCATCTGTCGATCGCCCGTGAACGCGATCGCGGCCGCGCCGAGAATCGCCGCCGGAACGATCACGCATCCCAGCGCCGCCGCGATTCCGATGGCCTTGCCGGCGATCAGCTTGTGCCGCGGCACGCCCAAAGAGAGCAATTGGCGAAGCGTCCCTTGCTCCTTCTCGCCGGCGAAGGCGCCGAAGCTAAGCAAGACGATGAGCAGAGGAACGAACCACTGCAACACCCCGGCGGCGGTCAGTTCGCCGAAACGCTGCAAGGCGGTTCCATCCTCGGCGGGACGGAAGCGGGCCGGATTCTGGTAATGCGCCTCCACCCAGATCACCGCGCCGGTGAACGAATCCAACCCGGCGTCGAGGAACGAGGGGGGCAATTTCGGTTTGAACGCATAGACGCCATAGTGAGCCGCCGAATGTGGATTCCGTTCCCCTTGATTGAGCCACTGTTCCCGGTCCCGGCGCTGCGCGCTAGTCCGTTCGGCGTCGGCGCTTTTCCACTGCGAGAACCCGGCTGCGGCGGCGGCGGCGAGCAGAAGCACGATCGCGGCGCTCGTCCAGAGGAACTGGCCGTCCCGGATGCGCTCCGTCCACTCTTTCCCGGCGATGGTGACGATCATGACGATCAGAAAGTGAGTTTGAGCGCGAGTTGAATCTGCCTTGGCGTCGAGCCCGGAAGAGTCCCGGTGACCCGGCCGAAGCGAGCGTCGCTGAGAACCGCCACGGGCGGCCCGAACGCGGCTTGGTTCAGGACGTTAAAGAAGTTGGCTTCGAAAGCCAGCTTGAGGTTTTCGCGAAGGTCGAACCTCTTAATCGCGGAAAGGTCGAAGTTCCGAATCGGCGCGCCGCGAAGCTCGTTGCGGCGGGTGACCGCATAAGGGTCCGCGACGTTCGCGGGAACGCCCAGGAACTGATCGGCGGCGGCTTTGGGCAGAAAAATCTGCGTCTTGTCGAAGCCCTCGCCCCGGGCGTAAAGATCCTGGATTTGGCCTTGCTTCAGCGCCGGACGAGGGCTGGTGGTAATTCCCACGTCGGCGTAATCGACGCCGGACGAAAGATACACGGGAAGCGCCGAGCGAACGACGACGATGCCCGCCACGGACCAGCCGCCCGCGAAGGCGTTCCACGCCGGAGCCATTTGCGATCCGAACCGGCGTCCCCGGCCAAACGGCAATTCGACCACATGACTGACGGCCAGATTGTGCCGGACGTCGAAATCGGAGTTCCCCCGCTCCGCTAGCACGGGCCGCGGAACCCAGCTTTGCGCGTCGCCCTGAAAGCCCGCGGCGGACGATCCTTTGACATTGATGAGCGATGAAAACTGCGCCAGGCCCGGAGCGGGGTTCCGGATCGAGTTATCGCCGACGTCCTGAGAGTAGGTATCGATGGACCTTCCATAGGTGTAGGAGACGGTAAAGTCGATTCCCTTCGAGAAACGATGCCGGGCGAAGGTTTGCAGCGAATGATAAACCGAGTCGGCGCTATTGTCCGTGTACCGGTAGCGAGCGAAACGGGGATCCGGCCGCGCGGTCTGGGGCACGCTGCCGAGCGCATTCGGCTCCGTCCACCGGTAGAGCCCGGTCGCCCGCAAGCCGGCGTAGGCCACGGTCACGCTGGTCTGAGCGGCTATCTTGCGCTCCACGGCTCCGCTGAAACGGTACGTCGTAGGGTTGCGCAGGCCGGGATCGACGAAGCGTCCGCCGGGAGGGCCGCTCGTATCGGTCGGGATTTTCGCGCCGGGCGGGAAGGGCAAAAACGTGAAGAGACTGTTGTGGGCGTAGGGAGGGTTGAGTACCCCGAAATCGAACAGCCGCTGAAAGAAGCGGTCGGTGTAGACGCCCCACGCGGCGCGCAACACGGTATTGCCGTCGCCGCGAACGTTCCAGGAGACTCCCACTCGGGGCTGCCAGTTATTGCGATCCGAATTAAACAACGGACGGTCGTCGGCTACGGAAGCGACCCGGTTCGCTCTCGGGCCGTTCTGGAAGGCGCCGACACCGGGCAGAAGATTCCCGCTACCGTCCACCGCATAGAGGTTTCCCATGAAGTTTCCGATCGCGCTGTAGGCGCCTCCGGGACTGTAGCGCAGTCCGGCGTTGACGGTGACGTTCGGGCGCAGCCGGTAGTCCGCTTGAACGAAATACTCTTGCTCGGTGGCGCGCCATCCACGCAGCGGCGTGTCGGGACCGCCGTTTAGTCCATAGACCGTCGTGTTGAGCTCGGTGACGATCGTCTCCGGCTGGCGGGGGTTGGCGCCGATGATGCCGTTGACGCCGACAACGCCGGTCAACTGCATGAACGAGGCGTTGCTATAGAGGGCGTTATTGATCATCACGCGGCGGATATCGAATCCCGAGCGAAGCGTCAACGCGCCGCGCGTCCACGTATGCATGAGCGCGCCTTGCGGGACGGTCTCGTTGTCGCGGAGAGCCGTGGTCCGCGGAATCACCAAGGTGCTTAACGCGGTCCCGTTCGCGCGAATCTGCAGGCCGAGTTGCGGATCGATGCCGAAGGCGACCAAAGCCGGGTTGAGCGGATCCCGCGGCGCGTCGCTGATGGCGGAACGCAACAGGCTCGCGCGTCCCTCCAGAATCTGGGAAGAGGAAACGATGTAGACGGCTTGCGTGGTCGCCGATTGCCAGCGGCGGCGGTTCTCCTCGAAAACTCCGGCGACGGCCCGCTGGTTCGTGCTGGCGTAGGGTTGCGCGAAGGCGTAGCGGGCGTTCACGCTCAACTTATCCGTGAACCGGTGGTCCGTGCGGATCAGGAACGAGTGTTGCGTGATGTTTCGCGTATTGGCGGTCGACAGCAACACGCTACCGGCTTCGCCGTCGCCGGTCGCGCCGTTGAACAAGGCGGCCGGAAAGCCTCCGGCGATAGCCGCGTTGCGGTCGGCCACCGGAAGGGCGCTGAACGATCCCGCCGGATTACCGGTAGTCGGGACAACGCCCGAGTCGATGTAAAAGATCTTGTACAGCTTTCCCATTTCTCCCGGAATCAGGCCGATCAGCGCCGCGTTCGGCACCGTAGCCGACGACGTCTGCTCGAGTTTCTGCTGGAATCCCTCGTAGCTGCCGAAGAAAAAGTGCTTGTTCTCGACTAGCGGTCCGCCGATCGTTCCTCCGAAGAGATTTTGCTTGAAGGGAGGCACGACGCTTCGACCCGAGCCGTCTTTGGCGAAGAACGGCCCGTAGTTGAAATAGTCGCGAGCGTCGAGCTTGTCGTTTCGGAAGTACTCGTAGGCGGAACCGTGCAGCGCGTTGCCGCCGGATTTCGTAATGATGTTGATCTGTCCCCCGGAACCGCGCCCGAACGTGGCGTCGGCGGAGGAAGTGATGATCGAGAACTCTTGAATCGCCTCGGTGGAAACAAGGTTGGGGGAAGCGCCGCTAAACTCGGCCGCTCCGCCGCCTCCCAACGAAAGGCCGTTCGACCCGCGTTCGTCGTTCGACGTCGCCCCATCGACGGTGAAGCTGTTCGCGATCGGCCGCGCTCCGCCGATCGCCGGATTATTCGGACTGCCGCTGGCGACGCCCGGCGCCAGCAGCACCAGCTTCGCGAAGTTCTCGCCGTTCAGCGGCAGCTCCCGCACCCGCCGCTCGTCGACCCGGCCGCCGATCTCGACGCGATCGGTTTGGACGATGCTGCCGACCTCCATGATGGTGATCGTCTCCTGCACCTGCCCAACCGCCATGGCCACGTCCACGACGGTCGTTTCGTTGACGGCGACTTCGATGTCCTCGCGGGACATCGTCCGAAATCCAGCCTTAGAGGCGGCGATCCGGTAGCGGCCCGGCCGCAAGCGCGGAAACTGGTAAAGACCGTCCTCGCCCGTTGCGGCGGTGGCTGTGGCGCCGCCCACGGCCGAGTCCAATTTGACTTCCACTTTCGAGACCGCCAGCCCTTGCGAGTCGACGATTTTGCCGCGCAGCGTTCCGTGCACGGACGTTTGCGCCGACAGCCAAGGGATTGGGAGGAGCAGTACGAGGGAGAGTTTCGGCAATGTCATGATATCGATAAGGCGTTATCATAACATGCCGCCTACTCCTCTCTCAGGGCGATCAATGGATCGACTCGCGACGCGCGCCACGCCGGGAGCGCACAGGCAACCGCGGAGACGATCCCCAGCGCGAGCGTGACGATCGCATAGGTTAACGGGTCCGAGGGCGAAAGACCGAACAGCAGGCCGCCGAGAAGTTGGGCCAGGCCGAACGCGGCCGCCAACCCCACAAAGCCCCCGGCGGCGACCAGCGACATCCCCTTGCCGAGAATTAATCCGAGCACCTTTTCGCGCGGCGCGCCGATCGCCATGCGGATGCCGATCTCGCGAGTCTGCAAAGTGACGAGATAGCTCATCACTCCGTACAGGCCGATCGCGGCGAGAGTGAGCGCGAGTCCCGCGAACACTCCGAGAAGAACGCCCCACAGCCTCCGCTGCCACACGGAGTCGTCGGCGATCCGGGCCATCGGCTCCACTCGCTGGATGGCCATGCCGGGATTCATCTCCCGGATCGTACGGCGAATTTGCGGAATCAACGCCGCCGGCTCCGCCGTCGTGCGAATCAATAAGTGATTCGTGGACGACGAATACTGCCGGTAAGACCAGTAAGTATCGAACCCGGGCGTCCTCTCCGCCGGTTGCCACTTGGTGTCGCCCACGACACCGATAATCGTCATCCAGGGGTCGTAGTTGTCGTTATTCCCCCAGCGGATCTGTTGCCCTACGGCCGATTCGCCGGGGAACAGCGTTTGGGCCGCGTGCCGGTTGACGATCATGACTCCGTAGCTGGAGGTCGTATCCGCCTCGTTGAAATCCCGGCCCTCGATAATCGGAATGCCGAGAGCGGCGAAGTAACCGGGCATCACGTCCGCGCCTTGCGTCGGCCCGCGATACGCCTCGTCGCGCGTCGCCCGCCGCTTGGTGTACAGGTCGTGGCTGGTCCGTTGCTCGGGCTGATTCAGGTAGTGGAGGTCGTTGCCCCCGCCGACCAGCGCCACCCCCGGCAGGCCCGCCAGCGCGTCGGCGATTCGCTTGTATTCGTTGGCGTAGGCGATCGTCGCCTCTTTCCTCGCCAGATTCGGCAGATACTGGCTAACCGTGGCGACGATCAGGCGGTCGGTCTTGACCCCCGTGTCGACTTGCATCAGCTTCCAGAAGGACCGGAGCATGAGCCCCGCCGAAATCAGCAGTGTCATGGACAGGGCGACCTCCGCGATCACCAGGCCGCGGCGCAAGCGTTGCGCCAAAGAGGTACTTCCGGACGAACCTTTGCTTCCCTGCTTGAGCACTTCGTTGAGGTCGGCCCGGAAGTGCTGCATCAACGGCGCGAGTCCGAAGAGCAAGGCGGTTCCCAAGGACACCGCGAGCGCGAAGAGGAGTACGCGAGCGTCGATCGTCAGCGACATCCACGGCGGCGCCTCCGCCGGAAGAAGTCCCTGTAAGACCCGAACGCCCCCCATCGCCAGCGCGACGCCGAACGCGCCGCCGAGAAGTCCGAAGAGGGCGCTCTCCGCGATCAACTGCCGGGCGAGATCGCCGAAGGTGGATCCCAGAGCGGCTCGCAAGGCGAATTCCTTTTCCCGCGACGCGGCGCGCGCCACCAGCAGATTCGCTACATTGACGCAGCCGATCAGAAGCAGCAGCAAAACGGCGGCGCCGACGGCGAGCACGTAAGGCCGGATCTCTCCGCTTTCCGCCTCCCGCAGCGTGACCACTTCCGCGCGAGTGTCGCGGTTCATGTCGCGAAATTGCGAGGCGAGCGAACGCACGATCGCATCCATGTCCGATTGCGCCTGCGCCACGCTCACCCCCGGCGCAAGCCGCGCCAGAACCGTGTGCGGCCGGCTATCGCGCCGCTTCCACCAAGGATCGGGGGTAGACGCATAGCGCGCCATCAGCGGTACCCATACCTGAGTTCGATCCGGATACGCGAAACCCGGCGGCATCACGCCCACGACGACGTAAGCCTCGCCTCGCAACTGGATCGTCCTCCCGATGGCGGCGCGATCGCCGTTGAAGAGTTCCATCCATAGCGAATGGCTCAGTACGGCCTTGCGCACGTCGCCGCCGAGCGCGTCGTCTTGGGCGGTGAACGTTTGCCCCGCCGCCGGCGCGACGTCCAGCACGGTGAAGAGGTCCGACGTCGCGAACGTCATTCGAACCGGCCGCGCCGGACCCATGCCCGTCAAGTTGTTCGCGAAGCTAACGTACGCGGCTAGACTCGATAGGCTCCGCTGCGACCTCCGCCAATCCTCGAAGTCCGGAACCGAAACGCCCGCCCGGCTGCCCGGCACGTTCGGCTCGTGCGTGCGCACCTGTACCAGCTCGTGAGCGTCGCGGTAGGGATAGGGCCGCAGCAGAACGCTATCGAACAGGCTAAAGACGAGCGACGCCGCACCGATGGCTAAACCGAGCGTCAGAACGACCACCGTCGAGAACGCCGGCCTCGACTTCGTGAGCCGCCAAGCCTGCCGGATATCGCGGATGAACGACATAGGATCCTCCGATCAGAACGTCAGTTTCAAACCGAACTGAATTTGCCGGGGCGTGCTGTTCACCGCCGTCGACTGGATCTGCCCGAAAAACGGGGAGGCAAGCGAGTTCACCGGCGGCCGGAAGTTGGCGCGGTTGAGAATGTTGAAAAAATTGGTGTCGACGTTGAGCCCGAATCGCTCGTTGAGCGCGAAGCGTTTGGTGAGCGACAGGTCGAAGACCACTAGCGACGGTCCGCGGAACGAGTTGCGCCTCGTCGTTGCGAACGGATCCGTGACGTTGCCCGGTACGATGAGCAAATTGCGCGCGGCGGTCTGCGGCACAAGCCACTGCGTCTTGTCCAGACCTTCGACTGCGGCGACAGCGCCGAGCGACGCCCCCGAGGCCAACGCCGGACGGTCGTTGAACGCGCCGTCGTCGTTTACGTCCTGACCAAGTTGTACGTCGAACGAATTGCCGGATCGAGCGTTAACCAGTCCCGAGAGAGACCAACCGCCGACCACGGCATCCAACGCCCGGGGCATCGCGTTGAGAAACGCCCGCCCGCGGCCGACGGGAAGCTCCCAGAGATAGCTAACCGCCAGAATATGCGGTCCGTCGCTCTCGCTCACTCCGTATTCGCTGTCGATCGGACGCGGAATCGCCGGGCCGATCTGGAAGCCGGGGGCGGCCGTCGCCCCGGTGTTGATGAAGGTGGGCACTTGGCCGAAGATCGTGTCCGTCGAAGTTATGTCGCGATATCGCGAGTAAGTGTAGGAAGTCGTGAAAGAAAACCCCTGGGAAAACCGCCTCCGGGCGAACATCTGGAGGGCGCCGTACTTGGAAAACCCGAGGTTGGTTAAAATTCGCTGGTCGCCGAAGCGTGTGTCGGGTCGCGCCGCCTGCGGATAGGCGCCGGCGAAGTTCGGGTCGTCGGTCATGTACAAACCCGAACCCTGGGTCCCGACGTAGGCGGCGGTGACGCTGGTGTCGGCGCCGAATCGCCGCTCGAACGAAACGTTCCAGCGCCGGACCGTGGGATTTCGCAGCGTGGGATCGACGCCGAAGAAAACCGGAGTCGCGGGATTGATCGGTATGGGGCGGCTGGGAACGAACGCGACGTTGTTCGCGTTGCCCGATAGGGCGAAGGGCACGTTGCGCGCGGCCTCGGAAATCACGAGTTGATAGAGACGGTCGTTGTAGAGTCCGAAAGCTCCCCGCAGGATCGACCGTTCGCGGCCGCCGACGTTCCAGGCGAAGCCGACGCGGGGCTGGAAGTTGTTCCGGTCCGGCCGATAGAACGGCCGGTCGCCGATGGAATCCACGCGGTTGGCCGTGCGGCCATAGAAGAAGACCGGCTTGTCGTCCTCGATTTGGCCCGACGGCCCCACGGGGTAAAGGTTCGACAACGCGTCGTTGACTTCGCGATAGACGCCGAAGTAGGTGTAGCGCAAGCCGAGATTCAGGGTGAGATCACGCCGGATGCGCCAATCGGCCTGCCCGAAATACTCTTGCTGCGCCGACCGCCATCCGCGCAACGGCGTCGTCGGCCCGCCGTTCGCCCCGAAGAGAGTGACCGACGCGGTTTGCGCGACCGCTTCCGCCGAAGCCGGACCCGCGCCGAGGATGCCGTTGACGCCGGTCAATCCGACGAAGCTATAGGACGGCCGCGGAAAGCCTTGGTTGATGAAGTTCGCGGCGATCCAGCGAAGGTCCGCGCCCGAGCGGAGCGTCCATTTCGACTTCGTCCAGGTATGCGTGACGGCCACCTGCGGGACGGTCTGCGCGTCCATGATCAGGAACGGCTGGACGGCGGGAAGCTGGAACCCCGCGGTCCCGGTCAGGCCGAGACCTACGCCGGTCTGGGCCGAGACTCCGAGATCGAGGATCGACTGCGGTAGTCCGCCGTCCACTTGGTTGTCGGTGAATCGCCGCATGACGCCCGCCCGTAGTTCGAGGACTTGAGCCGGAGAAATCGTGTAGGTCGCCTGCGCCGTCGGCGACATGTATTCGCCGGGCGTTCGAACGCCCGTAGCCGGAAGACCCGACGTGTTCGAAACGGACGTGTAGCGAGTCTGCGCGTAACGAAAGCTCAGATTCAACTTGTCCGACAGAATGTGGTCGGTCCGGACGAGAAAGGCGTTTTGGTCGAAATCCCGGGTCGAGGAGCGGCTGGTTAGCACCGTCGCCGCTTCGCGATTGCCGAAATCGCCGTCGAACAAAAATCCCGGAAAGCCGGCCGCCACGGCCGCCGTTCGATCCGCGGCCGAGAACGCGCGCACAGCTCCCTCGGCATACCCGATGCGAGGCACGATTCCCTGGTCGAAATAGAAAGCCCGGCCTAACCTCCCGAGTTGACCCGGCATCAAGCCGATCAGGTCCGCGCTGGGGAGCACCGGCGCGGAAGTTTGTTCCAGCCGTTGCCGGAAGCCCTCGTAACTGCCGAAAACGAAGTGCTTGTTCCTAACGATAGGTCCGCCCACCGTCGCGCCGAAGAGGTTTTGGCGGAAAGGCGGCGTTTTCGCGCGGCCATCGGAAGCGAAGAACGGACCGCGATTGAAAAAATCGCGCGCGTCGAGCGCGTTATTGCGCAGGTACTCGTAGGCCGAGCCGTGCAGTTCGTTCGTTCCCGATTTGGTGATTACGTTGATCTGCGCTCCCGAGCCGCGCCCGAAACTCGCGTCGGCGTTCGCGGTGATCACTCGATACTCGGACAGCGCTTCGGTCGAGATAATGTTGGGCAACTGGCGGAAGGACGCCCCAAGCGCGAGCCCCGCCGTTTCCCGCTCGTCGTTCGCCGTGATCCCGTCGATCACGTAATTGTTGCCGGTCTCGCGCGTGCCCGAGGTGGCTCCGTTCGAGTTCCCGTTGTTCGACCGGAAATTGCCGCTGCCCGGCGCGAGAAACAGCAACTTCTGAAAATCCTTGCCGTTGAGCGGCAAGTCGCGAATGCGCGCGCCGTCCACCAGCAAAGAAATGTCGGAGCTTTGCGACTGGACGAGCGGAACGTCTTCCCGAACCGTCACCGTCGTCGTGACCTCGCCGATCGAGAGCGTCAGCGTGACACGGGCGGTCTGGTTCACCTCGATGGTGATCCCTTCCCGAACCAGCTTTTGGAATCCCGCCTTCTCCGCCGTCGCGACATAGCTTCCCGGGGGTAGCGCGGCGACCTGAAACCGGCCCTCTTCATCGGCGACCGTGGCCGTGCGGAAGTTCGTCCCGGCGCGAGTGAGCGAGAGCCGGACTTCCGCAACGCCGCGTCCGTTGGGGTCGAGAATCCGGCCGCCGAGCGACCCGTTAATCGTGACTTGAGCCGACAAAGGAAGCGCGAGGAGTGCAAGAACGGCTTTCATAGGTGATAATGATTTCTCAAGAGTACATTGATGAGATCGAGTTTGCAATATCGGACGCTAGCCCTCCCGTTGGTCCTGCTGGCGGGATGCCGGGTGGCCGACATCCCGGAGCGCGGCCGGCTGGCGGCGAAGGCGGCCGGCCCGCGACCCTCCGAGAATCTGGTTGCGAACTGCGTGAGCGACTACTCTCCGGCGGTCGACTACTTCCCGCATAAGGCGCGCGTCGAGTTCGCGACGCAGTTCGAGATCGGCTACCACGGTCACTACAAGCGGCTGATCTTCAAGCCGAACGTCGGCAGCGAGGAGCGCGAGGAGTACCTCCTGGTCCAATGCGGAACGCCGATACCGCCACACGGCCCACGGGCGCGGGTGGTTCAGGTGCCGGCGCAGCGAATGATCCTGAGCAACCTCGCGTTCGTCTCGAGCGTCGTCCGGATGAATCTGGCGGACTCGGTCGGCGGCGTGTCGAGCATGAACGGCGTTTCGCATCCGGCGATCCTCGAGCGCTACAAGAACCGGCGGGTGCAGGAGGTCGGTACCGGACCGCACTCGTCCGTGGAATTGGCGATCGCCGCGGATACCGACCTGTTATTCACGTTCTACTCGGCGTGGCCAAACTACAACACGCATCCGAAGTTGTGGGAAGTCGGCATTCAAGCCATTCCCACCGCCGACCACTTCGAGGCCGATCCGCTGGGGCGAACCGAGTGGATCAAGTTCATCGCACTGTTCTTCAATCGAGAGCGCGAAGCGAACGAAATCTTCGATCCCGCCGCCAAGCGGTATCTGGCGATGAAGCGGATCGCCGCGAGCGTAGAGCGACGGCCCGAAGTGCTAGTCGGCTGGCCATCCGGCCGCGACGTCTGGAATCTGAACGGTGGCAAGAACTTTTTCGCTCAATTGATTTGGGACGCGGGCGGCCAATATTTCTGGCGGGACGACTTAAAGCTCAGTCTGGTGCCGATCGATTTCGAGCGCGTGTTCGACGACCAGCGGGACAGTCCCGTTTGGATCAGCCGCAGCTACACGGCGAAAACGCGCGCCGCCCTGGCGAAACTCAAACCTGCGCTCGCGCACTTCCATGCGTTCGAGCGCGACGGCATTTGGAGTCCCGACAAGAATACCCAGGTCCATCGCCGCCCTCCCTGGCAGGACCAGAGCCTCGACAAGCCGGACCAGGTTCTGGCCGACCTGATCGCCATTCTTCACCCGGAGTTGATCCCGAAACATGAACCCTTCTTTGTCCGTAAAGTGGACTGACACCTTACGCCCCACGCCGCGCTGGCCGTATCTGGCGCTGGCGCTCGCGATGCTCGTCGTCTTTATTCTCGAGATCGCGATCGGCGCGGTGAGTATCCCGTTCACCGAGGTTATGCGCATCCTGTTCGAGGGCGAATCGGAGCGCCGGACCTGGCTCCAGATCGTGCAGCAGTTCCGGCTCCTGCGCGCGGTGAACGCGATCTTCTCGGGCGCGGCGATCGCGGTCTGCGGACTGCTGCTGCAAACGTTGTTCCGCAATCCTCTCGCCGATCCTTACGTACTTGGGCTGATGGACGGGGCGCGTCTCGGCGTCGCGTTCGTTGTCGTCGTTTCGGGCGCGGCGTCGAACAGTTTCTTCGCGAAGTTCGGGCCACTCGGCGATCTCAGTCAGATTGCGGCGGCGGCATTGGGTTCGACGCTCGCGATGCTGGCGCTGCTATGGATCTCGCGCCGGGTTTCGACCGTCACGTTGCTGATTAGCGGGCTGATGCTCGGCTATCTATGCCAAGGCCTGATTAGCGTCGTACTCCACTTTACCGACGAGTTTCAGGCGGCGGCCTTCGAGTCCTGGAACGACGGCAGTTACGCGGGCATCACTCGATCGCAACTGGGAATTCTGATTCCGATCGTCGCGCTCGGCCTCGGCGCCGCGCTGCTGATGGTGAAGCCGCTGAACGCGCTTTTGCTCGGCGAGAGCTACGCGCAGACGTTGGGGCTGCCGGTGTTGCGGGCCAGAATATTGAGTTTCTCGGTAGTCGCCCTGCTCGCCGGAACCGTGACCGCGTTCTGCGGACCGATCGCTTTCCTGGGAATTATCGTCGCGCACCTGGCGCGCGCGATCTTCCGGACGTCCGATCACCGGGTGTTGATGCCGGCGGTGATCCTTATCGGCGGCCTGGCGGCATTGGGCGCCGACTTGATCACGCACCTCCCTTGGGCGAAACACTTCCTCCACATGAATGCCGTCAACGGCCTGATCGGCGCGCCGATCGTCCTTTGGGTGCTGCTGCGGCAAAAGCAAATGAAAGGGCTCGCGCTGTGAGCGCCGTTCTCGAAACGAAGAATCTGACGATCGGATATCCCGATCACACGGTGGCGGCGAATCTAAACCTTTCGCTGGAGAAGGGCGCGCTGGTTTGTCTGCTCGGTCCGAATGGAGCGGGCAAGTCCACGTTGATGCGCACGCTCTGCGGAATGCAGAAGCCGCTGGGCGGATCGGTGACATTGAGCGGGCGCGATATTCATCGCATCGCGCCGCGCGAACTGGCGAAGTTGCTGAGCGTCGTGCTGACGGAGCGTGTTAGCGCCGGACTGCTGAGCGCCTACGAGCTGGTCGCGCTCGGCCGGTACCCGCACACCGGATGGAGTGGACGGCTCGCCGAAGCGGACCATCGCGCGATCCGGGAGTCCATCGAACTGGTCGGCGCGCAGGATCTGGCTGCGCGTCCTTTCAGCGAACTGAGCGACGGCGAACGCCAGAAAGTCATGATGGCCCGCGCTCTCGCGCAGCAGCCGAGTCTCATGGTGCTCGACGAGATTACCGCGTTTCTCGATCTGCCGCGCCGCGTCGATATCATGCGGACGCTACGAAGGTTGGCGCGCGAACAAGGTTGCACCATCCTGCTTTCGACGCACGATCTCGACCTGGCGCTTCGCTCCGGCGATCGACTTTGGCTTCTCGAAAAGGGAGGAGCGTTGCATATCGGCGCGCCCGAGGAGCTAGTCCTTGCCGGAACTTTCGCGGGCGCTTTCCGTTCCGAGGGGATCGAGTTCGATTCGCTCTCCGGGCACTTCCAACTACACGATCAATTCCGAGGCACGGTCTCCGTTCGAGGCGACGGCGTGGCGGCCGCGTGGACGAAACGCGCCCTCGAACGGCTCGGTCTCGAAGTCGTTCCGCAAGCGGATACGGTTGTCGAAACCAACGGCTTGACCTGGAGTCTCACCCGCGACGGACGGCGGTCCGAGCATTCATCGATCACGGATCTACTGGGAACAATTCAATGACAAAATACACCATCCTGACGCTGACGGCCCTCGGCCTGTCCGCCCAAAACACCACGACGGCCAGCCTCAGCGGCCGAGTGACCGACCCAAGTGCGGCGGGCGTACCGGAAGCGAGCGTGACACTGACCCGTTTGGGCACGAATGAAGTGCAACGGGCCAAGACGGACGCCGAGGGAAGGTACGTCTTCAATCGCGTTATTCCGGCAGGATACGGCATCGACGTGGAAAAGACGGGATTTCGAAAAGTGAAGCTGGAGGCCGTGCTGGCGGTCAACGACTCGCTGACGCAGGATGTTCGGCTGCAAGTGGGCGACGTCGCCGAGACGATCACGGTGAACGACGTACCCACCGGAGTGCAGAATCGAGGCGCCGGAGTTTCGCTCGCGGTCGATGCGCGCAGCGTTAGCCAACTGCCGCTCAATGGGCGCGACTGGAGCAAGTTGATCGCGCTGGCGCCGGGCGGCGGTCTGACGGCGAACGCACCGGTCAGCGGAGTGCGCAATTCGTTCAACAGCATCACCATCGACGGCGTGGGCAACAATAATGAGCGGTCGAGCGGTCCGCCGCTGGCCGGGGGCGCGGCCGCCTACAGCGGACCGAACCTCATCTCGACCGAGGCGGTGCAGGAGTTTCGCGTCATTACCTCGAACGCGGACGCGACGTTCGGTCGAGGCTCGGGCGCTCAGGTCAACGTCATCACCAAATCCGGCACCAACGCCCTGCATGGATCCGCCTACGGCTTTCTTCGCAACAATGCGCTCGACGCTCGCGACTTCTTTAACTCGGGGCCGTTCTTCGACGACCGGGGCCGCGCGGTGGCCCCGCCGCTGAGGCAGCAGCTTTTCGGCGCGACGGCCGGCGGGCCAATCCAACGGGACCGGCATTTTTATTTCGTCAGCTACGAAGGTTTTCGCCAGAAGCGCCAAGCCACGACCGCCTTCACGTTTCCGAATACCGATCTGATCGGCTTGATACCCGGTGACCTGGGGCGTTTGTACCGGACCTACTATGCCGATCGCGGATTGGTCGCTTCAACCACCGGTCCCGGCGAGTTTCGCCCGCTCACTCCCGCAACCCGCGCGGCCGCCGTCGAGGCCGGGTTCGACCCTCGCCTGTTCGACGGAGCGACGGCCAACGGAGAAGCGGGTACGCTGCTACAAAGCACTACGGTGCCCCAGGACCTCGATCACAACGCCGTACTCATCCGGACGGATCACATCCTCTCTCCACGCTGGCGCGTTTCGGGCCGCTTCGGTCACGCGAAACCGGTCCTCGTCGCCCCCCAGTTCGGCAGCGTGAGCCCCATCGATTTGTATACCGAGACCCGCCGCTGGCGCTCCTATACCGGAGAAGTGGTGGGCGCGCTCACCACGGCGCAGGTGTTGGAGGTGCGCGGGGGCTGGCTGCGCACCGAGTTTACGCAACTGCCGCCGGACGGCGTGGGCGAACGCTTCCGCGCGATCGGCGTTCCCGACGTGGGAGTTTCGGTTAACCCGGTCGGCACCGGACTCAACAGCCTCGGATTGCTGGGGACGAGCGCCACCGCCTTCCTCGACAATCAGAGCATTCCGCAAGTCTCCGCGCTGCACACCTGGCAGCGGGGCAAGGTCACTTTGCGCAGCGGTTTGGATATCACCGCCTTTGTCATCGATATCCACAACGGGCAGGGCCGCCCCGGCTACACGTTTACCGGTTTCGTCGGAGCCAACGGCATTCTCGGGGCGCGCCCAGGGCAGCCGCAGGCCGTCGCCACATCGGCCGCCGCTTCGGTCTTCGGCGTCGGTGGAGGTCCAACGTCGGCCCTTCGGCAATACACGTCGTCGCGGCAGGAATACTTTCATCAGGCCGACATCCGGCTGCTCCGCAATCTCACCCTGAACCTGGGGGTTCGTTACACCTTCACCAGCGTCTACCGGGAATCGTCGAACGCGACCTCGAACCTGTACGCGGTAAATTCGTCCGGGGCCTTGGACAAAAGCGTCCATCCCTTTACCTTCGGGCGCACGGCGAATCGAATCGAGCCGATCGGCGGCGAGATGTACCGGCCCGACCGGAATAACCTGCAACCCAGAATCGGTTTCGCTTGGGACGTCAGCGGGCGTGGAACGACGGTCGTCCGGGCCGCCTACGGCGCTTACGACGACCGCTTCTTCCAGCTCATTTTCAGCGCCCAGGGAGGGCTGGTCAATAATCCGCCGTTCGCGTTGGCCAGCAATGCCGCCAACGTCCCGTATCGGCTGGGGAGCGAGTTGCCGGTCGTGACGTCGACGCCGAGCGTCTTCGGCGTGGACCCCACGCTCCGTAGTCCTCGGGTCCATCGCGTCAGCGCGGGAATGGAGCGGGAATTGTGGCCGTCGACAACTTTCAGCGCCGACTACGTGGGAACGTTCGGCCGTGGCCTGGTTGGCGTCGCCGACGTGAATGGGGGCGGCGGCGTACCGGCGGCGCTCCGTCCCGACTTACGATTCTCGACCATGCGCCTGATTGGAAATACCAGCGCATCGGACTACCACGCTTTTCAAGCCGTAGCCCGGCAGCGATACCGGAGCGGGCTGTCGTTTTCCATCGCCTACACGCTCGCCGACGCCAAGGACGATTCGTCGTCCGAGGCGTTCGCCATCTTCCCCGGCCTCGTCAATCGCGGCGCGTCCCCAGCTCCGGGTTTTCAAGGCGGAGGCGCGCAGAACTGGGTGGATCGCCCGCGGTCGGCGGATTGGGGCGCTGGCGCGGGAACTTCCCGGCACACCCTCGTCGCCAGCCACGTGTGGGAATTGCCGTTTGGCCGGCAGCGGCTTTGGTTGAGGAGCCTACCCCGCTTGGCCGATGCGCTGGTGGGCGGTTGGAATCTCTCCGGAATTCTCGCCATCCGGTCGGGCGATGTAGTCGATCTCCAGCTTGGGTCCGACGCGAACGACGACGGAGATCTGATCGACCGGCCGAGACTCGTCGCCGGTTCGCTCAACGACCTGCGCGCTTCCGGCGGCGAGAAGACGCAGTTTTATAGATCGCGGGAAGGCGCCACCCAGATCCTGGGGCCGACACCCACCCCGGCGGACCCGTTCTCCGTCGTTCCCCGCAATGCGCTGCGCGGTCCCTCGATCTGGTTCTACGACGCCGCGCTGGCCAAGCGTGTCGCGATCACGGAGCGTGTGTCGCTATCGTTCGAAGCGAACGCCTTCAACCTTTTCAATCGCGCGAATTTCGCCAACCCGGTGGCCACGCTGAGCGATGCCCGGTTCGGACGGATCGTCGGCACGGCGGCGGGCACCACCCCGCGCCAAATTCAACTCGGTTTGAAAATCCTGTTTTAAGGTCCTCCCCATGCCGAACGCCGTCCAAGACCTTCGCCTCGCGCTCCGCACGCTCTCGCGGCAGCCGGGATTCGCTTTCGGCGTGGTCGTCGCTCTGGCCCTCGCCATCGGAGCGTCCACGGCCATCTTCAGTTTCGTCAATACGCTACTGATCAAACCGTTCCCGTTTCGAGATCCCGGCCGGTTGGTCGAGATCCGCACCGTGCGCGGCGGGGAGATGGGCAAGCTCTCGATGGCCGAGGTCGAGGATCTCGGTCGCGACGTTCCGTCGATCGAATCGATCGCCGCGCACACCGGGAGCGCGGGAGGCTACAACTTCTCGGGCGAAGGGCGTCCGGAGGAGTGGAAGGCGATTCTCACCACCGGCAATCTGTTCGAGGTGCTGGGCACTCCGCTCGTCGCCGGCGCGCCTTGGCCGAAGGACATGGATCGCGATCGCGGCTACCGCGTGATCCTGAGCCACGGGGTCTGGAAAAGCGCGTTCGGGGGCCGGAGCGACATCGCCGGCCGGACCATCGCGCTCGATCACGCCCCGGGCTACCAGATTCACGGCGTCGCGCCGGAGGGATTCGATTTTCCGCGCGGCGTTCAGGTGTTCCGGTCGCTTGGCGGATTCGCCAGCTACGACCGCCGGGACTCGCGGAACGTGGTCGCCATCGCTCGCATGGCCGAGGGCCGCACGCTCGCTCAGCTTCAGACGGAGATCGACGGGTTCTCGCGCCGAATGTCCGAACTCTACCCCGACCAGAACCGCGACCTCCGCTTCCAGGCGTACTCGTTCCGCGATCTTTACTCGGGCGGCGTGAAGCCGTATCTGCTGGTGCTTATGGGCGCCGTCGGACTCGTGCTCCTCATGGCCTGCCTCAACGCCGCGAACCTCTTGCTGGCGCGAGCGCTCGGCCGCCGGCGGGAACTGGCGGTGCGGCTCGCGCTCGGAGCGGGCCGGGCGGCGATCCTCTGGCAGCAGGTGGTCGAGGGCCTGGTACTCGCGTCGCTCGCGGCGGGAGCGGGACTGTTGCTCGCGCAGTGGTGGATGTCGGCCTTGCGCGGTCTCATCGGCGACCGCCTGCCCGCGTGGATGACGGTCGCCCTCGACGCACGGGTGCTTTTCTTCGCGATCGGAGTCGCGATCGCCGCGAGCCTCGCCAGCGTCCTCCTTCCCGCCGCGCACAGCCTACGCCGCGTCGATCTGGCGAGCCGCTTACGAGAAGGCGGACGCGGATCGTCCGGCGGGCGCGGTACCGGCCTCCTGCGCGCCGGACTGATCGTGGCGCAGGTGGCCCTGGCGGTGATTCTGCTCGCGGGCGCGGGGTTGTTAATCCGCGGATTCGTCGCGCTCGAAAATCGGGATAAGGGATTCGACGCCTCCTCCGTGTCCACGTTTCGCGTCGCGCTCGGTTGGAGGCGCTACGGCGGCGAGCGGATCGAACGGTACTACGAGCGGGCGCAGCGGGACCTCGCGGCGGTTCCCGGCGTGCAGTCGGTGGCGTTCGGGCACGCGCCGCCGCTAACCGGGCAGGAAACCTCGCGAAACAATACGGTGCTGGCGGCGGGCCAGTCGATCGAAGAGGGGCAACGCAATCCCTATGTCGCGCTGCAACCGGTCAGCGAGAATTACTTCGAGTTTCTGCGAATCGCGGTGAAATCGGGCCGCGTCTTCAACTCGTTCGATCGCCGGGACTCGGCGCCCGTGGCCATCGTCAGCCAACGCTTGGCCGAGCGTCTCTGGCCCAGCGAGAACGCCGTCGGGCGGCGGGTGGCGCTTAATCCGTCGGCGCAAACGGCGCCGGTCTTTCGGGAAGTGGTCGGCGTGGTGGCGAGCGTGGAGCGGGACCGGCTGGGAGGCGCGGGCAGCATGGACGTCTTCCTGCCGTATCGCCAAAGTTCGGAGGCGAATCACTATCTGCTCGCGCGCACTTCCCTCCCGGCGCGGGAGTTTCAGGCTCTCGCCGAACGGGCGCTGTGGGGAATCGATCCCGAACAATCGCTGTTCGACTTCCGTTCGTACGAAGACCGTCTCCGCGACGGGGTCTGGCAGTTGCGCCTGTCGCAATCGATTCTGCTCGTCTTCGGCGGCGTGGCTCTGGCCCTCGCCGGTATCGGCCTTTACGGCTTGATGTCGTACCTGGTAGCGATGCAGCGCCGGGAGTTGGGGGTGCGGCTGGCGCTCGGCGCCGCTCCGGGAATGGTCCGGTGGCTGATCGTCCGGCGCGGCGCGCGATTGGCGGTCGTAGGCATCGTTGTCGGCGTCGGGGGAGCCTTTGGCTTCGGTCTTTTCTTGCGCGCCCAGATCGCCGAAGTCCCCAGCGTGGACCCGCTGGCTCTACTGCTCGCCGCTCTTGTGGTCTGGCTGGCCGCGGCGCTGGCTAGCGCGATCCCGGCGTGGCGCGCTTCGCGCATCGATCCGCTGATCGCTTTGCGGGAAGAGTAAGCGTCCGCAGATTTGGGCAGTTGACAATCGCCGATCATTTATTAATAATGAATTCTCAATATCGATATGAGAATTCTCCCTCTTCTCTCTTTCCTCGGAGTCGTGGCCTTCGCCCAGCCCGGCATGCGCACGGTAACGGGCGTCGTCGCCGATCCGTCCGGCGCGACTCTCGGCGGCGCGACCGTGATCGCGCTCGACTCCCGGCAAACCGAACTTTCGCGAACGACGACCGCCGAGGACGGGCGCTTCGAGTTGAGCGTCCCCGCCGCCGCCGGCTTGCGGTTGCGCGTCTCGAAGCCGCGGTTCAAGACGGCGGACTCTCTTCGGTCGAGAGCGGACGCCTGACGATCGCGCTCGAGATCGAAAGCGCAAGCGCGTCGATCACCGTCGAGGCTAGCCTAGATCGGCCTACGACCGTCAAGCTGGACGTGCCCCAGCGCGATCTCCCGATGACGGTAAACCAGATCGGCGCCAAGACGCTGGAGGAGCAGTCCGTGAACGACCTGCCAACCGCCCTGCGCAATACCAGCAACGTCGTCGCCTACACGAACTATGGAATCTACGAGTACTACCAGTTTCGCGGTATGTCGACTCCCTTGCAGATGACCGACGGGATTCGCAACGAAGGAAATCGGATCAACACGCAGACCAACAACGTGGAACGGGTGGAGGTGTTGAAGGGTCCGGCTTCGGTGCTATTCGGCGGCGGGGGGCTCGCGGGGGCCATTAATCTGGTGCGGAAGACGCCCTCCGGCACGCGGCGGTCCGAGATTTCGATCGCCGGCGGTACCTGGAACACCCAGCGTGTCGCCGGAGGGACGACCGGCCGGCTTTGGTCCGATCGTTGGCTCTACCGGCTCGACGGAGGCTACGACTACACGGACACCTTTCGCCGCGCGCCCAATCGCCGCGTCAACGTCACGCCCTCGCTCTACGCGAACTTGAACTCGCGCGACCGGCTGACGTTCCACATGAACTTCAATCGGGACCGCTTCGCGACGGACTCCGGCATTCCGCTGGTCGGCCGCCAGATCCCGGCCGTCCCGTTCGACCGCCGGTTCAGCACGCCGCGCGACTTCGCGCTGACCCACGATTACAACATCCAGGCCGGCTACACGCGGCGGTTGGGCGAATCGACGGAATTTCGCAACACGTTTTCGTACCGGAAGCTGATCGAGGATTATCTCAGCGCGGAGACGCTCGGCGTCCTGCCCGGCGATCTGGTGCGGCGGGAATTTCTCTACTTCAAGCACCATCGCGGTCCGATTCTCAACCAAACAGAGATTACGACCCGCGTGAAGTTCGGCGTCGACCACAAACTGCTGGGCGGCTACGAATTTCAGCGCTTCGCGAACTTTACGAACCGCACGGATCTGAGCGGAACCACCGCGCCGCCGGTATCGCTCTATAACCCTGTCGAAACTTATGTTTCCAGCCCGATGAAGCTCACGCGGATCGACCGTTTCGCCCAGACGATTCATCCGCTCTATTTCCAGGACCACATCACCTGGAGACGTCTCTCCATCCTGATCGCCGGCCGGTACGACATCTACCGGCGCTGGAGCCGCAACGATCCGGTGGCGAACGGCGTCGTCGGCGAGGGGCCGACGCTGCGGCGCGCGGCGGAAGCGTTCACGACTCGCTTGGGCGCCGTTTATCGCACGGCCTCCTGGCACACCTTTCACGGGTCCTTCGCCACGGCGTTCCTGCCGCTGACTCAGATTCCCGCCGACGGCCGGAACCTGGACCCGGAAACGGGACGCCAGTTCGAGATCGGGCAGCGCTTCGAGTTCTTCGCCGGGCGCGTGACGATCCAGAACGCGTTCTTCCAAATCTTGCGCCGCAACGTGGCCTTCTCGCGCGGCGGCGGCGTTTTCGATCAAGCGGGGCGCCAGGACGCGCGCGGCGGCGAGATCGACATTACCGCCGACCTCGTCCGCGGATGGCGCGCCAACGCGAGCTACGGACTCACCGGCACCACGTTCGACCAATTTCTCTCGGGCAATCTCGACCTGAGCGGGCGGCGTCCGCGTCAGGTGAGCCGCCATACCGCGAATCTTTGGTTGAGCCGCTCGTGGCGAAACGGGATTGGCGTCAATCTCGGCACGCGGTATCGATCGAGCTTCTTCGGGGACAACGCCAACCTGGTCCGCCTCGGTGGATTCACGATTTGGGACGCCGGCGTCGGTTGGCGGCGCGGGCGGTGGGAATACTCCGCGAACGCGCTGAACGCGTTCAACAAGCGCCGCTACGTGGTGGCCACGCAATACGACTACCAGATCTTCCCGGGCAATCCGTTTCAGTTGATGCTTTCCACGCGATTCCGGTTCTGACATATGAAAATCCAGAAACGGCTGATTCTTTGGCATCGGTATCTGGGTATCGCCACTTGCCTTCTATTCGCCATGTGGTTCCTGTCCGGATTCTTCATGATGTATGTCCGGATGCCCCGAATCCCGGAGGAGGAGCGACTCGCGCGGCTACCGGTACTCGAAGCCGCGCGAGTCGTCGTGGCGCCCGCCGACGCGATTCGCTTGGCGAAGCTGACCGGGGAACCGCAAGCGAGCGTCCTGACCAGCTTGTGGGGACGTCCGGTGTACCGCTTTACATTGACTGCCGGGAAGTACGTCACCGTGTTCGCCGACACCGGTGAGGTACGACGCGGTTTCTCCTGGGACGAGGCGCGAAGATCGGTGGCGGAACCGCGATCCTCCTTCCTCGGCGCCGAAACCGAGCCGGATCAATGGACGGTGGCGCAAACCTATCGTGCCCATCAGCCCCTCTATCGCGTGGCTATCGACGACGGCCGCGGCACGGAGCTATATGTTTCGAGCCAAACCGGCGACCTGCTTCTCAAGACGGACCGCGCCTCCCGAATTCTCGGATGGTTGAGCGCCGTTCCGCACTACCTGTACTTCACGGTCTTACGCAAACATCCGTCCCTGTGGAACGATGTCGTGGTCTGGACGTCGCTGGTCGGCTGTCTCATGGTGATCGTGGGCGCGGCGGTGGGTCTTTGGCGATTCTCTCCGTCGAAACGCTATAGATTCCGCGAAGACGGGCCGCGATCGAGTCCCTACACCGGCCTGAAACGTCTGCACCATTACGGCGGCCTGATCTTCGGAGCGGTCACATTAACTTGGATCTTTAGCGGAATGATGTCGATGAACCCGTGGAAGTACAGCCCGTCCACCGCTCCGCAATCCGCCGAGCGGACGGCTTTGCGCGGATCGAACTGGACTCTGCGTTCCCTCGCCGAGCCGGTCCGGATCGCACCGAACGCGAAAGAGGTCGAGTTCCTCCAAGCGTTCGGACAGCCCCTCCTGCGCTCCGTCGTGTCGGCGAACCAATCCTCGATCGATACTTCCGCGAAGTTCGACGCGCCGCGAATCGTGGCCGCGATCGGCGCTATCGTACCGGGGGGCGAAATCGAGGACTGGTCGTTGTTGCCGGATTACGATTCCTACTACTACGACCGCAAAAACCTGCGCCCTCTCCCCGCGATTCGCGCGCGCTTCGACGATCCGCGCGCCGTCTGGCTTTACATCGACGCCACAACCGCGCAGCCGTTGATGCGCTACGAACGCACCAGCCGGATCCACCGCTGGCTCTACCACGGTCTCCACTCCTTCGATTTCCCCTTTCTCTATCGTCGTCGTCCACTCTGGGACATCGCCGTTTTCGTTCTCGGGCTCGGCGGATTCGCGCTTAGCTTAACCGGCGTTTGGATCGGATGGAAACGGCTGCGCAAGACCCCCGAGCGCGCGAAAGCTCCGCCGCCTGCGTTAGTTTCTTCGAGATAATGCGGTATTGTTATCGATAGACATGGATCTGTTCGCTCCGCGTACCCGGCCCGGCGCGGCGAAAATCTCGGAATTGAAATCGTTCGTCGCGGAGCGCCTTCGATTGCCGGAAACCGCGACCGTGATGATCACCGAGCTTCAGTGTTCCGAGCCCGGCTGCCCGCCGCTCGAAACGGTCGTCGCCGTCCTCGAAGCCGGCGCGCCGACGCGGCAGTTCAAGGTTCATAAAGCCATCGCCGAAGTTACCGAACAAGATTTGCAGCGCCTACTAGGAGAAGAAAGTGCCCACTGATCAACGCGTCCCCGTCACCGTTCTGACCGGATTTCTCGGTTCCGGAAAAACAACGTTACTGAACCGCATCCTCACCGAAAATCACGGGAAGCGTATCGCCGTGATCGAGAACGAGTTCGGCGAGGTCGGAGTCGATCAGGAACTCGTCATCGGCGCCGAAGAAGAGATCTTCGAGATGAATAACGGCTGCATCTGCTGCACCGTGCGCGGCGATTTGATTCGCATCCTGGGCAACCTGATGAAGCGCCGCGACAAGTTCGACTACATTATGGTCGAGACCACGGGCATGGCCGATCCGGGTCCGGTGGCGCAGACCTTCTTCGTCGACGACGAGATGCAGCAGAAGCTGAAACTGGACGGCATCGTCACGCTGGTCGACGCCAAGCACGTTTGGCAGCACATCGACGATTCGGACGAGGTGAAAGAGCAGATCGCCTTCGCCGACGTACTGATCCTCAACAAGATCGACCTGGTGGCGCCGGAGGAAGTGGAAAGGCTGAAGGCTCGCGTCCATTCGATGAACGCCGCCGCGAAGATTTATACGGCGAAGGACGCGGCCGTCGAGATGGACAAGGTGCTGAACGTCGGGGGCTTCAATCTCGACCGCGCGCTCGAAGTCGATCCGAAGTTCATGGAGCCCGAATATCCGTTCGAGTGGGGCGGCGTGTACGAGCTGCCGGCGGGCAAGCATAAGTTCGTCTTGAAGGACGGTCCCGACCCGACGATGGAGGTCGCGGTGTTCCCGACCGCCGCCGGGTTGAAGGATGTCGAGATGGAAGCGGTGCTCGCGTTCTCGGGCGAACCCAGGGAAGTCGAAAAAAACTCCACCTTCGAATTCGACGCGCCCGCGGCGGGCCGGTACGCGTTGTTCACGCAACATCACCCGGACGAGTTCGAGGCTCGCGTCGAGGGCTTCTCTCCGATCGAAACGCGCGAGTACAAGCCGGACCACGAACACGACGAGGAAGTATCGAGCGTCGGCATCACCACGCCCGGCGATCTCGACATGAAGAAGTTCCAGCGTTGGCTCTCGAATCTGCTTCAGACGCAGGGGCAGGATTTGTTCCGCATGAAAGGCGTCCTGTCGATGAAAGGCATGCCGGAGCGGTTCGTCTTTCAAGGCGTCCACATGCTGTTCGACGGCCGCCCGGACCGCCCTTGGAAGCCCGGCGAGCGCAAGAACCAACTCATCTTCATCGGTCGAAATCTGGATCGCGAACAATTGAACCGGGGATTCCGCGAGTGCCTGGCGTAGCCGCCAAACCGCGGGATTTAACCGGAGCCTGGTCGGCGCGGATCGGCGATTGCGTGCAATCGCTGCGCTGGTCCGCCGACGGCCGTTTGCTCGCGGCGGCCAGCGTCTCCGGACCGATTCACGTGTTCGATTCGACGACCGGCCTCGAGATCGTGACCTTCCCCGGCCACGGGTTCGGCGCCACGTCCGTCTCCTGGCATCCGCGGCGTCCCGCGTTCGCCTCCGCCGGACAGGACGGCAAGCTTCGCCTGTGGGACCTTGATCGGCCCGGCGAGTGTTTGGCGTTAGACGCCGGAGCGGCTTGGGCGGAACATGTCGCCTGGGCGCCCTCGGGCGGCTATCTGGCGAGCGCCGCCGGCCGCAAGCTGCGCGTCTGGACTCCGGCGGGCGACCTCATCCGCGAGTACGCGCCGCACACCTCGACCATCGCCGACATCGTTTGGCGGCCCAAGCTCGACGAATTGACCAGCGCCAGTTACGGCACCGTACAATTCTGGTCGCCCGAACGCGACGAGCCCATCAAGAAGTTCGAGTGGAAAGGCTCGATGCTGAGCTTGGCCTGGTCGCCGAACGGGGAAGCGCTGGCGACGGGCAACCAGGATTCCACCGTTCACTTCTGGTTTGTGGCGACCGGCAAGGACTTGCAGATGTGGGGCTATCCCGCGAAAATCCGCGAACTCGCCTGGGACGCGAAATCGCGCTATTTGGCGACGGGCGGCAGTTCCACCGTCGTGGTTTGGGACTGCTCGGGCAAAGGTCCGGCGAACACGAAGCCGATCTCGCTCGAGTTCCACGATAAGCTGATCAGCCAACTTACTTTCCAGCATCGCGGGCCGCTGCTCGCCTCGGGTTGCGGTACCGGAATCCTCGCGGTCTGGCATGTCGGCAAGAAGGAAACGGCGGTCGCGGCGGAATGGCTGGACGGTCCGGTTTCCCAACTCGCTTGGTCGCCGGACGATCGATGGCTCGCCGCGGGCGACGAAAGCGGCGCGGTGCGGCTGTTCGCGGCGCCCAAGCTCTAGCGGAAGGGATCGAAGCGCCGGTCGTCGAACCGGGCGGGCAGCGGGAGCAGCTTCCCCGCTTGCTTTACGGCGAGCGCCCAATCGATCAAGAATTCGAACTCGGCGGGATCGGCGATGTTGCCGATCCATTCCTGGCCACGCGCGCTCGACACCTTCACGACGTTCGGCACGTCGCACGGTCCGATGCAGCCGGAAATCGAAAGCTGAACGTACTTCAACAGCTTGTTCTCTTTCCACGCGCTCTTCAGCCGGTCCACCGGAACCGGGGGCTTCCCTTTGTCGACGCGGCCGCAGCAGCACCCTAGACACACCGTCATCTGCGCGAGTTTGAAACGCTTGGTCTTCAGCGACTCCGGCGGAGCCATGCGGATCCCCGAAATTTGTCCCGCCTCTAACGTCACGGTGATCTGTCCCCATTCGCGCGCGAGCCGTTCGTCGTGCGTCGCGACCAGCAGGGTGGTGCCGGAATCGCTGAGCGCCGTTAGCGTATCGAGCAGCCGGTCGCGCGACGCCGCGTCCAGACCTGCGGTCGGTTCGTCGAGCAGCAGGATCTCCGGTTGCATGGCGATCGCTCCGGCGATGGCCGCGCGTTTCTTTTGACCGAAACTCAATTCGTGCGGGGGACGCTCCGCGAGATCCAGGATCGATAGACGTTCCATCGCCCAGCGGGTCCGGCCGCGCGCCTCGGTTTCGCTCAAACCCAGGTTCAACGGACCGAAGGAAACGTCCTGCGCCACCGTCGGCGCGAAGAGTTGATCGTCGGGATTCTGAAAGACGAATCCCACGTGCCGCCGCCAGTCGTTTAACTCGGCCCGCGAATAACCCATCTTCCGGCCGCGCAGAAACACCGCGCCTTCCGACGGCTGTAGCGTTCCGTTGAGATGCAACAGGAGAGTCGTCTTGCCGGAACCGTTCGGCCCCGTCAGCACGGTTCGGCTGTTCTCCGTTAGCGAAAAATCGACCCCGTTTAGAGACGCCTCGTCTTCGCGGTAGCGATGCGCCAGCCGGCGCGATTCGAGGACGCTCATGACACGACTTTCAACGCCGCCCCGGCCAATCGGCAGTCGAGCGCGCGTTCCAACGCCTTCGCGCGGCGGACGCTCTCCGGCAGGGTCTGGGTCGCCAGAAACCCGGTCGAGCGCATCCGGCATCGCCAAGTGGCTTCTCCCAGGCGCATCCGTTGCGCGCGTTGCGTGACGCGCGCCGTATCGGCCAGCGAGTGGATGAGCCGGTAGGTCAGCATCGCGACGTCGGCCAGCGGGGCGAGCCACGCGAGCCTGGACCCGAAGGCGAGCCACTTCGCCACCGGCTGGGTGCGGATAATCAGCAGCAAGACCGCGCTGGCCGCCAAAGAGCGGGCGGCCGTTTTCGCGGCGAGCGAGGGATCGCTCCAAGCGATGGGCAGCGTACCCAACGCGATGAATAGCGCCGGACCCGCCAGCGTCTTGAAGAACGGCCGCACCGCCGCGCCAGCGCTCATGCCGCCCTCCGCCGCCCGATGGCCCAGCCCAAAATCGCTCCGCCCATGGCGGCTTGGGCGATAAACAAAACTCTTTCCGCGCTCTCCGACGGCTCGAACAAAGGCGCGCGCCACGCCGAGTATCCGGGACGTAACGCTTCCACCGCCGCCACCGCCCGGTCGTCCGTTCCCTCGCCGCCCCACGGAAACGCCGCCACCGCGCCGAAGAGCAAGCCCCCGGCGAGAGTCCATCGCAACGCGTTCACGCGGCCACTTCCTTCGGCTGAGCCTTGAGCGAACGCAGCACGAACACCGTGAGCGCGCCTTCGAGCAACGCCAAGGGAATCTGCGTGACCCCGAAGATCGCGAGGAACCGTCCCGCCGCCACGGGCACTCCGCCGTCGGCCGCCGGAAACGCGAAGGCGAGTTGCATCGCCGTTACCAGGTACGTGAAAAGATCGCCGCCGAACGCCGCCAGAAACGACGCGGGACCGCTTCCGAAACGCGACGTCGCGCGGTACAGCGTCCACGACATCCAAGGCCCGGCGATCGCCATCGAGAAGGCGTTCGCTCCCAGCGTGGTCAAGCCCCCGTGCGCGAGCAAAAGCGCCTGAAACAGCAAGACCAGCATCCCGATCACGCTCATCAAGCGGGGTCCGAAGAGAATCGTTCCCAGCGCGACGCCCGTCGGATGGGAACTCGATCCGGCCACCGACGGCAGCTTCATCGCAGACAAGGCGAAGGCGAATGCCGCCGCCGCGGCAAGCAAATAGCGTTGGGAGCGATCCTCTGCGATTCTCCGGTTCAGTTGCCGGATCCCGTCGGCCACGAAGGGAGCGGAGCCAATCGTCCAGCCGAGGGCGTGGGCGACGGGGAGATAACCTTCGGCGATGTGCATGGCTTGCTTCTGTATCAATAATGAGTTATCACTATTGATATGTCAACCGCGCTGGCTCGCGTGTTTCGAAGGCCCCGTCGGACCGCGCCGAGGAGCGCCGTGATTGAAACGCTTCGGGAAGCTCTCCACGCGCTGACACCGCCGGAAATCCATGAGCGGGCGCAGCGGCAACACTCCCGGCTCGGAATCGCGACCGTGTACCGGGCTCTGCACGCCCTGGTCGAAGCCGGCGAATTGACGGAGGTTCGCCTTCCCGGCGAATCGTGCGTGCGGTATGAATTGGCGGCGAAACCTCACCATCATCACTTTCGTTGCCAGACCTGCAATCGACTGTTCGATCTTCCGGGATGCGTTCCGCTGACGAAGCTAATGCCCCCCGGCTTTCGCATGCTCCGGCACGACATCGTTCTCTATGGCCTCTGCGCCCAGTGCGCCAATTAGCTAACTAAGGAACTCCATGACCGCCAAACTCCCCGTCACCGTACTGTCCGGCTTTCTCGGCGCGGGCAAGACCACGTTGCTCAATCATGTTTTGAGCAATCGCGAAGGCCTGCGAGTCGCCGTAATCGTGAACGACATGAGCGAGATTAATATCGACTCGCGCCTGGTCGAGCAAAACGCCGCGCTCAACCGCGTCGACGAAAAGTTGGTCGAGATGTCGAACGGCTGCATCTGTTGCACGTTGCGGGAGGACCTGCTGATCGAAGTGAAGAAGCTGGCCGAAGAGCGGCGCTTCGATTACTTGCTAATCGAATCGACCGGCATCTCGGAGCCGATACCCGTGGCCGCGACGTTCGGTTTTGTGGACGAGAAAGGCAATTCGCTGGCGGATGTCGCGCAGCTCGACACCATGGTCACGGTGATCGACGGCGAGAAGTTTCTCGAAGACTGCGAGTCGATCGACTCTCTGGTCGACCGGCGGATGGAGCTTAGCGAAGACGACGAGCGAACCATCGCCGACTTGTTGATCGATCAAGTGGAGTTCGCCAACGTGCTGGTCCTCAATAAGACCGACCGGATGTCGGCCGACGAGGTCTCGCGGCTGCGGCTTATCCTCGCGCGGCTGAATCCCGAGGCGCGGTTGATCGAATCGCAGTTCGGCCGCGTACCGATGAAGCAAATTCTCTATACGCGATTATTCGACGAAGCGAAGGCCGCCGGCGCACCGGGATGGCTAAAGGAATTGCAAGGGTTCGGCCAACACACTCCGGAATCGGAGGAGTACGGCATTTCCAGCTTCGTTTACCGGGCGCGGCGTCCGTTTCATCCGCGGCGGCTGTGGGACGCCCTCGACCTGGGGTGGGAGGGCGTTCTACGGGCGAAGGGATTCATGTGGCTGGCGACCAAGCACGACCTCATCGGCGTCTACTCCCAGGCGGGAAACTGCGTGACGCTCGAACCCGAACGGCCTTGGTACGCGGCCTTATCGAAGGATCAATGGCCCGAAGAGGAGGCGTCGCTGGCGGCGATCGCCAAACTTTGGCTGGAGCCCCACGGCGACCGCATGCAGGAAGTCGTCTTCATCGGCTCGGATATGGAACGCGAGGTCATCGAGTCGCGGCTTAACGAATGCCTTCTAACCGACGAAGAGATGGCGCTGCCCGTCGAGGCTTGGGAAGTTCTATTCGAAGATCCATTCGGAGATTGGGAACTGTCCTTCGCGCCCGCAGAATCGTGATCGACGGGCGCAGAGCCGGGAGCCACAGTAACGTGGGGAAGTTGGGTAGCTCCCAAGTGATTGAAAAGTTGGAGCGGGAGACCGGGGTCGAACCGGCGACGTCCAGCTTGGGAAGCTGGCATTCTACCACTGAATTACTCCCGCTCGACGGGCAGACGCTATTACCCTACCACACCCCGCCGATAATGAAATAGCGGAGCGGGGCGCTCCGTCCACCCCATGGTTTACCCATTGCTCGCGTTCGGCGCCGCTTGTTTCCTGACTTTCTTGCTGACACCCGCCGCGCGCGACTATTTCACCGCTCACCATTGGTTGGACCGGCCCGGCCCGCGGAAAGTGCACGACCGTCCTATACCTCGAATCGGCGGTATTCCAATTTTCATCGCCTATTTTTCGATTTTTCTTCTCTCCGCCGCCTTTGGAGAACCCGCCGTGAGCGACACCGCCGCGAAGTTACTGCCCGGCGCGCTAGCGATTTTCTTTTGCGGCTTGATCGACGACCTGCGCGACTTGCGGCCCGTCACCAAGCTGCTGAGCCAAGCGCTCGCGGCCATGATCGCCTATGGCGCGGGATTGCGCGTCGAACATTTCGCGGGGATTCCGCTCTCTTTTGGAGCCGGTCTGGCGGTCACCGTTTTCTTGTTGCTGCTAGCGACCAACGCTTTCAATCTCATCGACGGGCTGGACGGCCTCTGCGCCGGGCTCGGTTTCTTCGCGGCCGCAACCTTCGCCGCCGGGGCCGCGTTCTACGGACAAACCGGACTCGCGTTCGCCGCTCTCCCGCTCGCCGGAGCCTTAGCCGGATTTCTGCGATACAACTTTCGTTCCGCTTCGGTCTTTCTCGGCGATTCGGGAGCGCTCACCGTCGGATTTCTCCTCGGCGGATTCGCGATTCTGTGGGGCGGCCGGCTGACAAACCCGATCGGCGTGATTTTTCCCGCCCTGGCGATGGCCGTCCCGCTCTCCGACGTCGTGCTCTCCGTGATCCGCCGGGCGTTGCGCGGCGATTCGATCTTCGCCGCCGACCGCGCGCACATCCACCACCGTCTCCTGGACCGTGGATTCTCCGCCCGCGCCGCCGTGCTGATTCTCTACGGTTGCGCCATGGCCGCTTCCGCGCTCGCGCTCTGGCTGGTGATCGCGCCTAACGCCTTGCAAGCCGCCGTTCCCTTGACCGTCGCCGCCGGATTGGGAGTTTGGGGCGTACGTCAATTGCGGTACGAAGAATTGCTCGAAACACCCTCCGTCGAAGCGGCGCCCGCCGAACCGCCCCTTCCGCGAGCGCCGCTAGCGGGCGATACCATTGCCTAGCCGGGGTGCCTAGTCGAGACGCCTAATCGAGATCCATAAAGCGATAAGCCACCATGTGGCACAAAATGTGGTGGCCGTCCTCGATGCGGCCCATGTGCGGCTCGCTCACCTGAACGTTCAGCTGCACGATCTCGCCGAGTTTGCCGCCGTTGCGCCCCGTGAAGCCGATGGTCCGGCAGCCCATTTCGTTGGCGTACTCGATGGCGCGGATCACGTTAAGCGAGTTGCCGCTGCCCGAAATGCCGAGCGCTAAGTCGCCCGGCGCCGCGAAGTTCTTCAACTGCTCGACGAAGACGTAGTCGTAGGCGACATCGTTGGCGTAAGCGCTCACCGTCGGTAGCGAATCGGTAAGAGCCATGATCCGGAACCGTCGCGACTTGCCGAAACTCGCTCCCTTCACCATGTCGGTGGCGAAGTGCGACGCCGTGGCCGCGCTGCCGCCGTTACCGAACACGAAGATCTGGCGGCCTTCGTCGCGCGCCCGCTCGAACCAGCGGATCGCCTCCTCCGCCTTCTCCAGATCGATGGTGTCGAGCGCCTTCAGCAGGCTCGCCTTATACCCTTCGGTAAACGTCATCCGATCTCCTTCGCTAATTCGAGTGCTCCGTACAAAACCGAATCGTCGCCTAGGGCGGCCGGCACGACATCGACGCGCGCCCGCGACCACGCCGTCATTTGCCTGGCCAACTCGCGCCGTAAGGGAACGAACAGAGCGTCGCCCGCCTTGGCGATCCCGCCGCCGATGGCGATCCGCGCCGGATTCAGAATCATCAGCGCCGCCTTCAATCCCAACGCGAGATCGACGCAGTAGGTTTCGACGAACGCCGGATCGCGCATCGACTCGATCGCGGGCCTCCCGTGATCGCGCTCGAGCCATAAACCGCAACAGAGGCGCTCGAAGCATCCGCGCGCGCCGCAGAGGCACTCCGGGCCGCCGGGCCGGATCGCGATGTGGCCCAACTCGCCCGCGTAGGAATCCGCGCCTCGCCACACGCCGCTTTCGCCCAGGATGCCGCCGCCGATTCCGGTGGACAGCGTCATGTAGAAGAACGGCCGGAAACCGCGGCCCGCCCCCCGCATTCCCTCTCCCAACGCGCCGACGTTCGCGTCGTTGTCCATGAGGACCGGTACGCCGAACGTCTCGCGCGCCCACGCCGTCAAGTCGAAATCGCTCCAACCGCCCACGTGCGTCGAGAGCGCGACGCGTTGCCGATCGAACAGGACCGGTCCGCCGAATCCGATGGCGCACCGGTCGAAGGGCCGCCAAGCGCGACCGATCTCCGCCAATCGCGGAAGAGTCGAATCTTTACCGCCCGCGCGGTCGGTCGGGTGAGTTTCCCGCCGCACCATGGTTTCGTCCTCGAACAACGCGAGCTGAAACTTCGTGCCGCCGATATCGATCACGAGCGTTCTCATAGGCCGGCCGCTTTCAGCATCTCGGTTCGCGACGCCGTGCCGGTGCCGCGTTTTTGGATCGTGATCGACGCCGCGAGATTTCCGAACTTCGCAGCCTGGAGCGCGTCGTTCGTGACCGCGAACGCCATCGCGCCCGCCGCGTTAAAGCTATCGCCCGCGCCGCAGATATCGACGGGTTCGACGGCCCGCGCCGGAGCGTGGGACGCGCCGCGTTCGTCGATTACGCTAGCGCCCCGTTCGCCGTGCGTGACGATCAACGCGCGAGACTCCGTATGCGCGCGCAGCGCCGCGAAATCGGACAGCCCGGCGCGCGTACACGCTTCGCGAGCTTCGTCCTCGTTCGGCTTTAGGATCATCGACCGGAAATGTTCCGCCCGCCGCCGCGAATCCACCCAAAACACCCGCGAAGAACCGCGGCGCGCCAGCGAAATCAACGCGTCCCGTACCTTGGGCGTAACCACTCCGCCCGCCGCCGTCTCGGCTTGGTCGCTGACGACGACGACATCGAAGTCGCCCGCGAATTCGAGCAGCCGGCCGTGAATTTCCGACTCGACCTTCTCGTCGAGCGGCCGCACGTTGATCGAATCCACTCGCGGCAAGTCCTCAACGCCGGATTCGAGATTCAGCAGCTTCGTGTAAGTGAACGTGCGCAACGAACCGCCGCGCACCATCAGATCGCCCGCGATCCCGCGAGCGGTCAACGCCCGCAACAAGTCGTGGCCGTAGCCGTCTTCGCCGATCGCGCCCAGCACCGCCACGCGCCCCGCGCCAAGAGCGACAAGATTGTTCGCCACCGTGCCGCCGGCCCCGGGGGTCGATTCGCAATCGACGACCGCCACGCGCGGAATTCCGGTCTCGCGGGAAGGTTCGGCTTCGCGAGGATCGTACTGGCACCAGCGGTCGAGACAGATGTCGCCGACCACCAACACCGACAGATCGGCGAACGCGTCGAGAACCTCGGCGGTCGTCATGCGAGCAGCGCCTTCCGCAGCGCCGGCAGTGTCGCCCGATGGTCGCCGGAGAAATAGTAGCTTTCGCCGCCACCGGCCACCGTCCGCACCAGCATCGTTTTATGCGGTCGAAAATAGTAGCCGGGATCGCTCTTCGGCAGTTCCCGGCGGATGTCTCCGGCGATGGGAACCAGATCGAAGACGGCGGTCGTGAAACGCTTGATCTCGCGGCCGTGCCGGTGCGCCACGTTGCGCGCCATGGCCAGCGTCTTGAGATACACCTCCGGCGCCATGATCGCCGAACCGAAGCTCAGAATCGCGCCGCCCTCCAGACGCTCCATCGTGGCCGCGAGAATCAGAAAATCGCGATAGCTGGTCGCGCCCAGCGCGGCGCCGTCGCAATTGGGATGCTCGTGGAGAATGTCGTAGCCCACGCCGACATGCACGGTGACCGGGACTTGCGCGCGGTACGCCGCCGCCAGCACGCTAAGATCGCGGTGCGGGTAGTCGCTTTCGAGAAGGCGGCGGCCGACGTTCTCGCCCAGTCCTAAATCGAGATCGGCGGCCTCCGCGATCCAATCGTTTAACTCGCCCGTTTCGCGCCACAATCCGAACTGACCTTCGGCGATATAGCGGGCCACGCTCTCCGTCGTCGCGCCGACGCGCGCCAGTTCGTAATCGTGGATCGCGCCCGCGCCGTTCATCGCCACATGATCGACGAAGCCACGCCCGATTAGATCGATCAGATGACGGTTGACGCCCGCGCGCAATACGTGCGCGCCCATGAACAAGACGCGCGCCGCGCCGGACTCCCGCGCCGCGTTTAACTTCGCCGCCACTACCGCCAGATCGGGATGATCGAACGGGGGCGTAGGGTCGTCGAGCGAGAGCCATCGATCAAGCCGAAGGTCGTGCGCGCGTTCGGCCAGCGGCAAAACGCGCAACCGCGAACGGTCGAAGATCGGGTACCGGCTCACGCCCCGCTTTTTCCGAAAAGCGCGCTTATCAACTCGTCGTGCGCCAAGTAGTTTGGCACCATCCAATCGGCGCCGACTTTCGCCAGGCGATCGCGCTTCCACGGATCGATTTCCAGGCACTCCGGCTCTTTCGACGCGATCCCCACCGCCACGCCGCCCACTTCCTTGACGTTCTCGATCTCCACGTAGCCGTCGCCGAACCCCAGAAACTCGGGGCCGGAGTACGCGGCGGAATCGATGATACGCCGGATGAGAATCGCCTTCGAGAAACTCTTGAGATCGTCGAGCGCACCGTAGACTCCGTCGAAGTACCCGTCGATCCCCAGCAGCCGCGCTTCGTTTTTGACGAATTCGTCGTCGGTGCCGGAGGCGAGGTACAGCGTAAGCCCGCGCGCTTTGAGCGCTTCGAGCAACCGCCGCGAACCGGGGACCAGATAGCGTTCCGGAGACGCTTCGCCCGATTCAAGCGCCGCGATCCGGTCTTTAATCACGTCCCAGAGCAAGTCGAGGTACATCTTCTTGTAGACCTTGGGATCTTCGGCGTTGCCCCCACGCTTTTCGATTTGCGCGGCGAACTCCATCATCTGGTAAATGGTCTCTTTGCCCGTGAGGCGGGCGACATAGTCCTCGACGACGGCGCGGAGTTCGGCCTCCGATTCGCCGGTACCGAGGTCGCGCAAAACGCCGGTCATCATCGGGACCATCACGTCCACCCACCCGGACCGGATTAGGGATAACGTGCCATCGAAGTCGAACAGAACGACTTTGGCGTTACGGGCGTGCGCACCGGGGCGCAAAGTTTCGATCATTCGTAGTTTTCCGGGGGAAACTCGTTGGAGGCGCGGGGGGGAATCGAACCCCCGAATAAAGGTTTTGCAGACCTTCAAAAAAGAACTGGAACTCTTTTATTTTGAACGTTAAGTTTCCCCGTAAACGATGATAAACCAAATCTGAGCCAACGACCGGCGGGTTCTGATGCAACTCGCGAGAATCCGGTACGAGCGAAAAGCGCGCACGCAAATGCGTCCAAGCATGCGAACGCAACGTTAGCACACTGACCCAAACCCCCAAAACTATACCAGCGGAAACTAGAGAGACGATGGTCGGTTGGGGGTCCTCGGAAGTTGGACGAGGAGGGTCGAGATGCCGAAAAGGGCACACCGAAGAACAGATCATCGCCGCGCTGAAGCAGAACGAAGGCGGCGAGAAAGCGGTGGACGTCTGCCGGAAGCTGGGGATCATCCAGGCGACGTTCTACCTTGGAAGCGGCAGTATGCCGGGCTGGGCGTGCAGGAACTGCCCGAGCTGCGGCAACTGCGCGAGGAGAACGGCCGGCTCAAACGGCTGGTCGCCGACCTGTCGCTCGACTGGCAGATTCTGCAGGACATCGTCGCAAGAAAGCTGTGAAGCCTCGCCAGAGACGCCGACTGGCGAGGTGGGCGGTGGAGGCGTACGGGATCTCGGAGCGGCGGGCGTCGGGACTGGTGCGGCTGGCGCGGAGTACGATGCACTACCGGAACCGGAAAGATTCGCAGGAAGCGCTGCGGCGCAAACTTCGCGAGTTGGCGGCGACGCACGTCCGCTACGGGTACCTCCGCCTCACGGTGCTGTTGCGGCGGGGCGGGATGGAAGGCGAACGCCAAGCGCGTGTACCGGCTCTACGACGAAGAGAACCTGAAAGTGCGGAGCGTCGAGCGCAAGAAAATCAGCCGCCGCCAGCGATTGCCGCAACAGACGGCAAGGCTCACAACCAATGCTGGTCGGCTGATTTCGTCAGCGACAAGCTGGCCGACGGTAGAGCGATCCGCATCTTGACGGTGATCGATCAGTTCACGCGGGAATGCGTTTGGCTGAAGGCGGATCGGTCTATGAGCGGACCGAAGGTGGTGCGGCGTTGACGCGCGCGGCCAAGAAACGCCGTTCGGCGCCGCAGAGCATCACTCTGGATAACGGCAGCGAGTTCGCCGGGCGGGCCCTCGAAGCATGGGCGATTCAATCCGGCGTGCAACTCTGCTTTATCCGGCCCGGCCGACCCGTTGAGAATGGCTTCATTGAGAGTTTCAACGGCCGCTTGCGGGACGAGTGCCTGAACGTGGAATGGTTCACTTCGCTCGAAGATGCCCGGCGGAAACTGGCGAGTTGGCGCGATCCCTACAACCAAGACCGACTGGCGCATTGGACGACCGGACGCCCGTCGCGTTCGCGAGCCTACAGGAAGCTCGAACGGAGCGCTTCGCCCCTCAAAGGGTGAGTAAGGCAACCGCCGGCCCGAGTCAAGAGTTCGCAAAGCCAGCTAGGGCCGCCCTTCACTCGGACCACCGCTTGCCGGATGATATCAGTGATCGGGGCGAAGCGCTCTTGCGAGTCGCCCGGAATCGGAGTCCTCTACTGGGACTCTGGAGTACGTTTCGAGCTCGAAAAACGGGCTCGGAAGGTCCCTGACTGGCCGATTCTCTACTTACGGCTGGTACAGCTTTCGGGAGCGAGTCAGCCAAACGAAGTCAGATATGTTAGTGGACGAAGAACGGGGTCACGTCAGAGTTTTTCGAAGGTAGTTCACACGCCAGGACCAAGCAGCATATTATTTCCGGAATTGCTTCACACTGCCTCGGGTGAACACGCATACAAATCTTCGACGAACGTTCTTATCCCACTCATAAAGACGTTGTAACTTTCAAAGTCCTTGAGGCAATCGATGTCGCCCATTTGCAATCTATCGTAGGCGGCGAAGCCGCCTTCCCAGTTGTGGGCTTGCTCAAAACGATAACGTACCGTCCAAACGAAGGTCCTATGGAGCCACCTTCGTATAGCTATCGCCTGTCTATCGTAATCGCGAAAACCACTCCTAAAGGCCCAGCGAAACTTGTCCCTTGGGGAGGTTCCCTTCTCCGACGTAACATACTCACCGCACAACTCCAGAAGGTCTCCATACAGCACCTCGTACCTGACCCCCTCCACGGTGACCGTCAGCTTGGTCCGTAGTTTCTTGATTTGGTCGCTAGGCAGAACGTCCCTCACAGGCAAGCCCATTCCTAGGTGAAGGCGAGTTCGGTTGGCTCTCCGACTCGACAAGAGATCTAGGGCAAGATCGGCCAAACGAGAAGATCTGCTTCCCTGTGCCACCGCTAAATACCAATCGCCACGAATCGAAAATGACCCCGGTAAGCGGACAGGAATCAGTGTCGGTGCGTGCTTTAGATCAGGGTCTCGTTCGGCTTGTTCCAAAGCTAAACAGGCCGTCTTGTACCAGTGCCGGCATGCCGCCGCCGCTGGGTCGGGTCTACGATCTCGCTTTGACTCAAAAGGAACCTCATGGTCAATGTACTCCTGGAAATCTAGCACCTCCAACAGCAGAAGCCATGTTTCGTACAGCTGCAAGGAGAACCCCTGTGTCCCAGAAACTAGCGCGAATCGTCTATAGACACCGCCCTCTTTCAGCACGGGATACTTCTTGATCGTGTCCTCCATTGCCTCGCGGCGATCCTTAAAGTCGGCGCTTCCTCCTAGGATCTCGGCAAGGTCTACTAGATTGTCCTTATCGGCGCGGTAAGATGCCGACGACAACTTCTTAAGCATCTTCTTCGCGCGGTCAATCCATGCTTTGATGGCTACTCTCAGGTTATTATTGCGGCGTTGAAGTGCAGTCGATTTCAAGAGGCCCGCGAATGCGTGAACATCCTGTAAAATCTGCGACAGCCATATCTCCAGCACTAAACAGGTCAAAGACTCCGGCGACGCTGTTACCGTATCGAAGGCGCGACACGCCTGACCGGTGCGCTCCCTTTCGGTGTTGGCCACTTGCTTACACGCGTCGAAGAAATCGCGCCATGCAACCGATTTTCGCTTATTGCGGATCGGTGCGACGCCTATGCATCCGGACTGGGAATCACCCGCGCCGACGCGAACGAGCCTCTTGAGGAGACTATCGACAGTCTCTCTCTTTTCCCTTCGTCCAATCGAGTTCCGACCTGCACGTTTCCATCCGTCGACGTTCAACAACAGAAACCCAAAATCCCACATAAAGGGAACCCGATCCGGCTGCCAGTTACCTTCAACCTTATCCAAATCCAACCGATGCTGATACCCCTTCGCCTGACGGAAGTAGTCGATGCGAGGTCGACCATGCCTGTTTGGGCCCGCCTCGGGCGAGTCGATGGTCGGGCGGGAAGGCAAAAACAAGTTCAGCCGATCTTCGAATCGATCAGTGCCCGGCGAAGGCAGCGGCTCGTAAAGGTAATCCTTTACCGACCGCAGCGAGTTCGCCTCGCGAAGTGCCCAGAATCCATCTACCATAAACACTAGCGTGTACGGCAACTTTCGATTCTGCGGAAGTTGAGTGAACTCTCGTAAGGCCGAGTATTTCTCCAAAGGAACAGCCCGAAGAACTGCATCCGAAACGGACAGCTGTTCCGGAGACAGCAACATTCGGAAGGCTTCCGCCTCCATTTCAACATACTTACCGAAAGCCGGAGTCTCGTCATATAGAGCGACTTGCAGCGGCACAGCACGAGGATGACCCTCTTCAACGCCTTCGAACAACTCGAAATGAGGGTCCACGACCACAGGTGTCGCTACAACATCACCGGGCGAATCGCGACGCACCAATTCCCTGATCAAGCTTGCCTTGGCCGAATAGGGACTTGGTAGTACCGCTATCGCCACGCGCTGTTCACCGAAGAAATCCACTTTCCAGGTGTTAATCTGCGTGTCCACGAGGGACCGTAACGCTCCGCTTCCAGGGTGAATCCAAGACGGGTTAGAGCGTCCGCTTTCCGAGTCCACGATAAGCGCCGTCACTCCCAAACGTTTCAAGCGAAATACGACTGTGGGCAAGAACAGTGGGTCGCTCGCGATCTTTGGGTATGTATCTCGCACGACGCGCAAATCGTTCAGGACGACACGCACGTGACTGGACCATGGCAGAGGATCTGTGTTCGAATCGATCTGCGCGGTTGTATATCCGAGTTGCTTAATCCCAGCATGCACGCACGCTCGGATTACGTGCCACAGCTGTGGAGCCGTCGCATCGACTAGCTCTACGCGACGCACAGTCACCCAAAACTCAAGTACTTGCGCCAAAGGCCTCATCCATTTGTCGTCGCTTGCATGATGGCCTATGTGGCCTTGGAGCAGCTTACTCAGCTTTACCCGGTGCCGCTGAACAATTCGACTCGCGAGCGCCTCCGCCGAATGATCGTGCGTGCTAACCAATACCGTCGGAGTCAATACGCCCGTAGAGAGAGTTAACGCCGAAAGCGCAAGTACAAGCGGTTGACTCAAACCTTCGCCAAGGCTAGCAACCCACTCCTTTGTCAGAATCCATCGCGTCATCCGAACGGTGGTTCCGGGGTTGGCATCGCCGCTTCGTAGCGAATGTTTGTTTGTGGCGATCAAATCTAGCGCATCCGCGTCGCTGTTTCCGTCTCCAAAGGTTTTCAAGCGATCCCCGATGCGCGGCGGAATTGACTCGAGGTTGGCAGACTCACGGCGAATAAACGCCGCGAATCGTACTGTTCCGCCCTTCGCCGGTGATTCCTTTAGAAAATTATCGGAGAGCGACAAAAGCGACTCAAGTGCAACTGGAAGGTCATCATATGCCGATATCAAGAATTGCTCGGCGACACTAACCTTACGAGTTCCCTCTTCGCCAACCAAAGCGGAAACTGTACCACCCGGAAGACCGGAACCAATGAAGAGATTATCAAGATACCGAATGCCAAAAGGACGTGCATCCGAGGATTCAGTAACATCGTTGATCGAAGGCGAACTAACATTACCGCTCGTAATACTCTTAGCAGCCGCCTTGCGCGCGCTGAATTCTTTACTTAGCTGCGGAAGAGAAGGAAAGATCTGAATGTACGAGTTAAAGCTGGGCCGGGTTCCATCCGCCTTAATGTTCGCCAACGATGTCGGGTGCAGTAACGCCTGGATGTCGTCTGGGTTTTCCCAGCCGCGCGTCGTGCTTCCCTCTCCACTGCGAATTTCAAATTGGTGGACGCCCGGCGAGAATCGGCGAGCGCGCATCTTCTCGATCTCTAAGGTTCGAGACTCCGCGGGTGACTCCGGATGGCGGCGCAGATGAAGGACGAAATCCGTTACGTACTCCTCGGGATGGTGACTGACGCTATCTGGCTCTTCGGCGACAAAAACAACGTGCCAATCGTTTCCCGCGGCTCGCAAGAGTCGTGCTATCCGGCTTCGCCGGGAAGCGGGCTGGCCGAAGCTGTCGACGCCTCCCACCAATGTCTCGAACCCGGCGACCGAATCGACGATCAAGAGATGCGGAGCTTCCAAGAGATGCGGAGCTTCGACGCCGCGCCTGGGGCGGGCGGCAACGAGCCGAGACAGGAACAGCCAATCGTCGCCGGCTGTGCCCTCAGCTAGGTCCAAAAAGCGAACAGTCGGCGGATCGATCGCGGCAAGTACTTTTTCGACTATCGCCTTCGGCGTGTCTTGCTCGATGTGGATTTTAAAAGCATCTTCTTTAAGCAGCTCTCGACGATAGTTTCGCTCGTTCTCTCCCAGTAGAGGAATGTAGCGAAGCCAAGGAAGGTCCAGATAGAAGTTCTTCCAAACGGACTCCGCAGCCGCGAAGCGTAAATCACTCGACGCGTACACAACGACGGGATAACTCGGCGACTTAGGCAATACCTTCCATCGCCGGTAGGCCAACGCAAGATAGTATGAGGCCATGTGCAACGCGAAGACAGACTTGCCCGTGCCGTCCTCGCCGACGATAGTCGTAGTAGTCGCGCTGTCTAGACACTTCAGCAGCGACGAGGAGTCGCTATCGGAGAATCCCATCAAATGATCGAGTTCGGGAATGCCAAACGGGATAGGAAGGCGCAGCGAAGTTGCATTAGAAGGCATCAATATCGTCCTTTGCCGATCTCATGGCCAAAGTATCCGCGCACTTGTAGTCCGATTGCTTTCTTCGGAAAGTCCCCCAGCCTCGCTGCAAGACCGTCGACCAGGGACCGTTTTGGAGGGATGACCAAGTATTTTTCCAAAGCGGATGTATTCGTAGCTTGGCTTTTGTTTTGAGCATGTAACGGCTGACAAATTGCCTTCCTAGGGAACCATGATCGCTCCCATCGTCCGGATTAGGACAGTAAGGTAACAGAGACGCTAGGCCGTCCGAAACGAAACTCTGAACGCCTCTATCCGTACGACGGTACATTGCCGGAACGACTGCGGACGTGCTTAGAGAGCCTGACAATTTTACTTCTACTCGCTTCAAATGAACGATCCCCAAGACTTTCGGCCACCAAATGGCGCGGTCGCCCGTTGACGTAGCTTCGCATGCCGTCATTAGTTGAGAAGCCGCTTCCGTTAGGTTACCGGCGTGGCCCGTGGCAATCGCCAAGTGCCCCGTGCCCCCAAACCGAACGGCCTCGCGGAGGTCCAGCTTGTCACGCAATTCGCCGCAGTACAGGATCGAAGGCGTTTGCCGAAGGGCGCTAGCCGTGCAATCCGGCAACGACTTGCAATCTACGTTCTTCTGCCGCGGTGTATAGTCGAAGGATCGGTTGTCCGATATCTGAGCGATAGGTACAAGCAGAGTCTCGATCGGATCCTCGTAGGTCACAAGGTGGGGACGCCTCTTGAGTTGGGGAGCGCTTTGGAGCAAGCGGTCCAGGTACTTGAAGATCAACCCCAGGGTTATGTTCGACTTCCCTACCTCGGTTGCACCAGTGACGTAGAGAAACCCCTTCCACGGAGAGGCAGCATGGGGCTCCAAAAGTCCATAAAGCGAGTCGATGACTTCGGCAAACGAGACTAAACTGAGTTTTCCGTTGTAGAAATGGGCCCGCTTAGGCCGGAACCCATTCTCTTCGGGGATGCTTTCTTGAAGCCATTGTGCATCGAGATCTTCCCCTGGACGCTTTGCAACGTTGTTACGTCGAACTGTAATCGACCATGCGTCGCCTTGAAAACAACGGACGGCCTGGACGCGGGCGGGTTGGCCATCAGCCGTCAACGAAAAGCCTTTATCGTGTTCCGACTGCCCCGCTAGCCCGACGAGGAACTTCGTTACTTCTTCGAACTGTCCCGAACTGCGTGTCACGAAGCACGTGGCATCATCGTCGCTCCGCAGTAGGGAGACTATAAGTTTGGCGAAATCCGCTTCGGTCATAGGAGACGTTGACATTCCGGTCTTTTGGAAATAGTGCCGAGAGTATCACAACCATGCCGCATTACGCTGCAACGTCTTTTGGAGTCGGACTGGGCGTTCACGTACATGACATAAGTCGTCAGAGGTGAAGGGATCACTGTTACTTCTAGGACGCATATTAATTCGCTAAACGACTCATTGTCCGTTGTTCCGCCCTTCCTCCCCCACCGTCTCGATAAATCGCACTAGTTGAGCGGGGCCCGCCAACCCATCCAGACGCCTTCCGCCAACGACTACCGCCGGTGCGCCGCGAACGCCAAGCCGCACAGCCTCCGCCAGATCGTCGTCGATCTGCGAGTCGTAAAGTTTGCTCGCAACCTCCGACCGGGCGCGCGCGAGGTTCATTCCCAGCCCAACCGCCGCGAGTTCCGGATTCGCGCCGGAACTCAGTAACTGGAGCATCGGCCACAGCTTCCCTTGCCCCGCCGCCGCCATCGCCCACGCGTGGAGCCGTCGAGCGTCGGGAGAACCCGGCAAATTCCGGAATCGAACCGCGTATCGGGCGGAGTCTCCCGCGATCGTCTCGTCTATCGCGTCCATCGCGGCGAAACCCACCGCGCTTCCCAAATCGAGGAACACGTCGATCTTGACGGGCGCCGACGCCGGACCCTTAGACAGCCCATCCACGTTCAGAATCGGAGCGAACGCTACCTTCGCTTCCGTCTCCAGCAGCATTCGGAGTTCGGCGAAACTCTTCGCGCCGACATGCAGCTTACCGTTTAGCCTCATGGTGGGAGTACCCGTGACCCCGTGTTTGCGTCCCTCCGCGAGATCGCGCTCCACGGCCTTCGCCGTCTCTCCGCTATCGAGAGCCGACGCGAACTTCTCCAGATCGAGTTGCAGTTCCATGGCGTACTTCATCAGATCGTCGCGCTTCAAGGCGCGCTGCTTCTCGAAAAGAAGATCGTGCATTTCCCAAAACTTTCCCTGTGCGCCGGCCGCGACCGCCGCGCGGTGAGCCAATGGAGCGTCTTTGTGAAAGTCGAGCGGGAAGTGCTTGAACTCGACCCGCAACTTATCGCCCGCCAATCGCCGTATCTGTTCCGTGGGCGGCGCTAAGCGCGAGCAGAACGGGCACTGAAAGTCCGAATAGATTTCAAGTACCAGCGGCTCGGCCGCGAAGCTACCGAGGATCGGCAGCGCGAGGAGGCCAAGATTTCTTGCGATAGTTTTCATCGACGATCGGGTCCTTTATGCCTGGAGGAAGAACTTGCAGAGTCTTCAGGAACTCGATGAGCGAGTCCTGGTCGTACTTCAAACACTTTTGGAACTTACGCCGAGACTCCGCCGCTTCGCCCGCGTGCGCTAGCACCGCTTGCCGCGCGGTAACGAAAAGTCCGTGGTGGTAGTAGGGCGGCTCGTTGTAGAAGCCCCAGAGCCGTTTGGTCAGGAACTTCCGGTTGCCTTGGGGAAAGGCCTTCGACCATGGCCCCCAATTCATGTCGAGCGGTTCCGGGTCCGACGCTTCGGTAATGTCGTGCACCTTGAAGTCGGTGTAGGCCGGAACCCAAGTGATCCCCTCGGGGTCCGCGACGAGCCTCGGTTGAGGCAACCGCGGATCGTTCAAGTCCAGCCCGACGACGGGCAACTCGCCGGAGCGGAGATTCCCGGGCGGATTATACGGGTTCGGCTCGACAAACGTGCGAGCGTTCAGCGGAAGGGCGGGAATATGGCACACGGCGCAGCCGATCGCCGCGAACACCTTCTCGCCGTTCAAGACGGCCCGCTCTACCGTTGGGTCGTTCGGGATCACGCGGCCCGGGACCGGCAACGCGGCTTGGTAAAGGGCTACCGCGGTTATGTCGGCTTTGGTCATCTCGTTCATGAATCCGTCGCCGTCGGGGTCGGTATCGGCCCCGAAGCGCTCCACCGTCTGAATGCCGTGGTGATGATTGAACGCGTTGTTCGAGAACTCGCGAAGGGAAACGACATTGGCGGCTTGGTGCCAAGGGCGAACGACCAGCGTCGGCGGGTCGTGCGAGCCGGAAGAGAGCAGGCTCAGCCTCGAGATTCCCGAGACCTTCGAGACGTCCCAGAGGCCCGTCTTACTCAGCGAGACGACGCCGAACGAAATTCCTTTCGACGTGAGCACCCTCGATTCTCCAAGCTTGACGGAGTCGCGGATTCGCTGCAAGTCGGCGGTGATTTCTCGGGCCAGCATTTCGAGATAACCCGCGCCGAACATGCCGGTCGAAGCGCGAAGGTTGGCGACCGTCTGGAGCGTGGCGGGCTTGTTCTCCTCCGTGAGCGTGCCCCGCGTCGGAAGCCTGTCTTCCGGATCGAAGGTTACGTGGTCGAACCGCTGCCCGAGTACGAAAACATTGGTGACGAAATCGCCGCCGCCGCCGGAGAGACCGTAGGGAACGTTGTGGCAGCCCGCGCAGGAGTTCGCGTCCGGGGCCGAGATGCGATTGAACGCCCGCGCGCCCGACAGCGGTTGGGACAGATCGGCGAGGGGCCGACCGTTCCCCTTGGAAAGCGGCCGCCCGCCGCCTTCTTGCTCCGTCCAGTTGGCGTTGAACAGCAGCTTGCCATGGGCCAGCAGATCGAGAAGGGGAACCGGCTCGCCGTCCACCAGGTGACGGGCGACCGACTTCTCGACGCCGATTCCGTCGGCGGCGAGCAGCGAAAATGCGGCGACGACGAGCATCAGCGGGTAAACGACGCTCGCAGGGTCGAGCGGGAGAACCCGTAGGGAAACTTCGTACTTGTCGTGGCCGCTAGCGTCGCGCCCGTTCCTGCGAGAGGAGGAAAGTTGAGCTCCATTGCGGTGCCGTTTTCCGAGTAGAGATAGAGCTTGATCACTGTGCCCACTGGGACGTTCGAGGTTTCTACGACGACAGGTACCGGATCGGCGGTGTTGATGGTGGCGTCGGGGATATCGAAGCTGCCGGTGGGCGACGGGTTGACGGGTACGCCCCCGACGGAAACCACTCGCAAGGACGACGCTTGGCTAGAGGCCGGAAGGTAAGGGTCGATCGGCGAGCCTATGGTGCTGCGACCATAGACAGTGACGCCGCCAATCGCAAGCGCCTCAATCCTTGCGAGCCCGGCTTCGCCAACGCAGTATGACGGCTGTCCTCCCCGAACACTGAGATAGGCGCCACCCGCAGGAGTTGCAATCGTACGAGCGGCCAAGCGAATGCTCCCACCAGCACCCCCGCTACCAGCCTCACCATAACCCCAACCGCCGTCTGCAGAAATTACTAAAGCGCTGGCAAGCGTGATTGTAGTGTCCGAGGCAAGGAGAATTGCGCCACCTCCCGCACCACCGCCGCCGCCCGGCGCGCCTCCGCCACCCGAACCGCCCACTAGCGGAACCATGTATTCCGTAACGGTTGCCCGACCCCCCGCTGCGCGGTTCGGATCGCTGCCGCAGACAGGTGGTGTTCCATTTCTCGCACCGCCGCCCGGCCCGAAGCCCGCCGTAACTGGGTTTCTTCCGCCGCCCATATAGCCACCAGGACCGGGCTGCGCAAAAACACCTGCGGCGGCGGGGGCGCTTTCACCGTTCAAGTTAAGGCTCCCCTGTATATTCACCCCGCCCTGCGAGAGCCAGTAGACCGGCCCCGGCAGTTTCGCGGCGGTGAGCCTCACCGTCACTCCGGCGGGTATCGTGATCGATTTGAAGTGAAACACGAGATCGTTGTCCACATCGAGTCCGTTGGGCGGGAATCGAACCTTGTCCTTCGGGTCGAAGACGATCGTCGTCCCCGAAGGTACGCCCGTGAAGTTCAAATCGCCGTCGGAGCCGTTCGAGCCGCTCGACCAGACTTGCGCGGCGAGGCACGCGGGAAGAAGGAACGCGATGAGTCGCATGAGTCCTACTTGGTGAAACTGGCGCGCACGAACCCGCGGGAAAACCCGGTGGGGAACTTGACGCTGGCGGTGGCGGTGATGGTGGGCCCGGCGCCGACGAGCGCGGGGAAATCGATGTTCTGGCTCGCGCCATTCTCGGAGTAAAGCTGGAGCTTCACCACGGTTCCTGCGGGGATGTTTTTCGTTTCGATCACAACCGGGACGGAGTCTCCGGCGTTGATGGTTACGTCCGGCATCGTGAAACTGCCATTCGGGTTCGGGTTCACTGTCACCCCCGAGACGGTGAGAACTTTCACCGTTGGCGAACCGGTGGAGGGGATGAAGGTGTCGAACGGCGAGCCGGGGTACAAAGCGCCGGAGATCGCGCCGCTGAAAGCTTGTTGAAAAGCTTCGAAGCGAATCTTGCCGCCGCCGCCGTGGGCAACCCCACTGCACGACCCGTCGTTGTTAAGCGGATTCGAGTAAACGAAGCCATTGCCCTGGATCCGATTCGCCATAAGTCGAATCGACCCTCCGCCGCCCCAACCAGATCCTCCGCCGGTCCAACTCCCTCCGCGAGCGGTTATCTGGCCAGGGATGTTGATTGCAATTGTTCCGGGTGTTGCAAGCAATATCGCCCCTCCTCCAGCACCACCGCCGCCGCCGATTGCCGGAGCGTCCGATATCCCCCCGCCACCGCCGGATCCGCCGATCAGCGGTACTAAGAACTCATTCACCGTAGCCCCGCCCCCACGGGCCCACGCATCGCAACTACTGCCCTTCTTTATGTCGTAAGCCGCTCCGCCCGCCGGGCCGAATCCGGCGGTAGGCGGTCTAGTGGACTTATCTCCGCCGCCGCCACCGTAAAAGCCGCCGGGACCCGGTACCGCGAAGGTTTGCGCTACATATCCCCCGCCAGCTCCGCCATTCCCGTCCAGGTCCAAGTGCCCGTTGATCGTAATGTTGTTCTGAGCGAGCCAGTAGACCGGCCCACCCAGTTTGTCCGACCGCAGCACAACTCGCACTCCCGAGGGAATCGTGATCGTCTTGAAGTGGTAGATATTGTCGTTGTCGTTGTCGAGCCCGCCGGGAAACAGCGTCGTGTCGCGCGGATCGAAAACGATCGTGTCGCCCGATTTCGCGGTGGGAAACGTCAAGTCCCCGTCGCTGCCGTTCGACCCCGGATTGAACGATTGCGCGATCAGCCACACCGGGATCAGCAGCGGCGATAACGTGATGATTTTCTTAATCATGGATTCTCCTTTCGGAAGTTCTACGGTTTCGCTCCGGCCACGGGCGGAGCGGCGTTTTGAATCGTGAGATTGGGGCCGAAGAGGAAGTACTCGCTCGGTACCGGCGGCACTTTCGGTTTCTTCAGCGGGTCTCGCGGGTCGGTTCCGGCGCGAGCTTCGTCGCCGTCGCCAAACCCGTCGCTGTCGGTATCCGGATTCAAGGGATCGCATCCGTAGCGCCACTCGTCGCCGTCCGCGAGTCCGTCCCAATCCGTGTCCGGCGACAGGGGGTTCGTGCCCAGCCGCCATTCGTCGAAGTTCGATAGTCCGTCGTTGTCCTCGTCGCCGCCGGGCAGGATATCGCGCCCAACGAACGCCTCGAAATCGTCCGGCAGACCGTCGCGATCCGTATCGCGGACCGCGTTCATCCCGGCGCGGGCCTCGGACCAGAGCGCTCGCGAAACGACCGGGGCGCTAAACACTACGCCCTCCTTGAGATTCTTTACGCTGAAGACCTTGTTGACCTCGGTGACGAACGGGACGCCCGTCCCCGGCATCAACTGGTTCAGGATCGAGAAGACGCGAACCACCTCGACCGGCGTGGCACTAACGGCGAACGGCGCAGACCGGTTTAACGCCGAGAAAACGGACGATACGTCGATCGGCACGGCTGTCGTTACAAACGGAGCGGAGCGGTTGAGCAGGGAAAAGACGCTCGACACGTCCATAGGAACGACCGTCGTGGTGAAGGGCGCCGACCGGTTCAATAGAGAAAACACGGACGAGACGTCGACGGGTACCGCAGTCGTCACGAACGGGGCCGACCGGTTCAACAGGGAGAATACGGACGATACATCGACCGGAACGGCGGCGGCCGCGAACGGGGCCGAGCGGTTAAGCAACGCGAATACCGTGGAAACATCCACTGGGACCGCAGTGACCGCGAACGGAGCGGACCGGTTCAGCGTCGCGAACACCACCGACACCTCGCCTACCGTCGATCCGGTAACCGTAATGTTGACCGTTCGGCGAGTGAGGTTGCCACCGTAATCCACCGCCTCGACCGCGATGGTCGTCGCACCTAAGCTCAGAGCGGGTACCGCGGCTTGGTAGGGAGGGGATTTGAGGGTGGCGGCGAGGAGGGAGTTGACCAAGAAGCGGACCTCGGCGACGCCCACGTCGTCGGTCGCCGTCGCCGTTACCGTGAGCAAGCCCTGCGCTACCGAGTCCCCGTTCTGGGGACTGGTAATCGTCAGCGTCGGCGCGACCCCGTGGGGATCGTCCAGGTACACCGGTTGCGGCACGGCGTACTGCCCGATCAGCATCCGGTTCCGGTCCGTCGTCAGATACACGAACGCGTCGTCCACCGCGATGCCCGTGCCGTTGTCGTCGCCGTAGGAGGCGAAGTCGAGGATACGGATCGCCGCCGGAGCGCCCGTCTCCGGCACCCGCACGATCGGCACGCCGTTCACGAAAAAGACGTCGGCCCCGAACGCCAGTTCGCCGCGCGCCGCCACGTCCACCAACAGTCCGCCGTTTACCGCCGGCGTGGAACCCAGAATCGCGGGAACGGCCGGGTTCGCCAGATTGACCGTGGTGAAACTACGCGAGTAGTCGGCCAGCAGCGCCACCGCGCCCTTGAGCGCGACGTCGCGAACGTCGCCGCCGGGCAGCGTGGCCAGCAGCGACGGCGCGGCCGGGTTGGCCACGCTCACCACCGCGAGGCCGCCCGTCCCCAACGCGACTACCGCGATTTGCCGCGTCGCGTCGTAGTCCACGCCTTGCGCCACTCCCCCGAGCGCCAGTCCGCCTAGGCGCACCGGGTTCGTCTTGCTTGTCACATCGACCACCACGAGGCCGCCCGATCCGTCGGCCACGAAGGCCAGGTTCCCCGACACCGCCACGTCCTGGGCGTCGCCCGGCGAATCGTACACTCCGGCCAGCGTAGGCGCGGACGGAGTCGCGACGTTCACGATCCGCAAACCGGCGCTCCCGTCGGCCACGTAGGCGTAGTTGCCCGCCACCACCACGTCGTTCGCCGAGCCCGGCGTGTCGTGCGTCGCCACGATGGAGGGCTTCGCGCGGTCCGCCACGTTCACCACCACCAGCCCCGCGCTCGTCGCCGCCACGTAGGCGTAGCTCCCCGAGACATCTACGTTCGCGGCGGGCGCGGGCAACGCCAGACTGCTCAGGTTGGCGGGCGTGAACGATTGCACCGTACCCGATGCCGTGGCCGTCAATCCCGAGTAACTCGCCGTGATCGTGCAGGCTCCGTTCGACCCGGCCCGCACCCGCCCCGGCGTCGCGTCGAAGTTGCACACCGTCAAGTTGCTCGACAGGTACGCCGCGCCCCGCGCCGTCAGGTCCACCACCGTCTTGTTGTCCGTCAGCCGCGCCTCGAACTTCAGTTGCACCGCCGCGTCCGGAAACAGATCGTTCACCGTTAGCGTGAACGCCGGAGGGAACAGCCGCACGCTCTTCGTCGCCGCCGCCAGATTCACGCTGGTGGAACTGAGCGGATTCGTCCCCATCGTGATTTCCAGGCCGTCGGGCACCAGATCGCCGTCCGTGTCCGCCAACAACGGATTCGTCCCGCGCTGCACTTCCTCGCCGTCCTTGAGCCCGTCGCCGTCGGTGTCGGCGTTGCGCAGATTCGTCCCGCGCGAAAGCTCGTCCCGGTTGTTCAAGCCGTCGCGGTCCGGGTCCTCTTCGGCGTCCACCGGATTGTTGGGGTTCAGGCCGTTGGCGATCTCCACGTCGTCCGGGATGCCGTCCCGGTCGGTATCGGCGGTGGAAAGCGTCACCCGCACCTGGATCATCGCGGGCGTCCCGTCGTTGATCGCCTGGACGACGACGGTCCCGCTGGCAACGGCGGCGATTACGCCGTCGGCGCTCACCGTCGCGATGGCCGGGTTCGAGGTGGTGTAGTTGGTGCCCGCGCTCGCACCCGTGACGTCTTTCATCGATCCATCCGGATACCGCGCCGTGACAAACAGTGCGATAGTTTGCCCCGCGGCGTTCAGCGTGGCCGTCGAAGGCAGGATGGCCAGCGATTCCGGCACTTGACTCGCCCCTCCCACGCGGATATCCGGCAGATTCACCGCGCCGTTGGCCGGGACGCTGAAGAACGCCGATTCGCCCGACCGCGTCACCCCCTCGTCCACGCACGTCGCCCGCGCCTTCACCTGCCCCATGTTCGCCGGTACGTTCGGCAACACCCACGACCCGTCCGCCCCCGCCTGCACGCTCCGGTTCAATACGCTCACCACGCAGTTCTGGTTGAGCTGCGCGAACAAGGGGAGCGATAAACACGCGACCGCGAGCAGACGGAACATTGGCTAGGTACGCCTCCGTGTGCAGCATTCTGGCAGCATGAACGGGATCGAGGAAGCAGTGCTCGCAATACTGCTACAACTGCCGTCCGAAGAGAAGCGGGAGGCCCCAAACGTCGCGGGACATCTGAAATCCGACCCCAGCAACCGACCCCAACGGAAATCCGTCAAGGTGCTTTGCGCAGATTTGCGCGTTCGAATCTCGGCCGAAAAAATCGGCGACGCTCGCACCAAGATATGGGCGAACCTTCCTCGCAACGACTTTTCCAAATGACAGCCGTGGTCTGCGAGGCCAACGCCGCCGCTTCGTTTCTCGCTCAGGACCCTTCCCTCCTGGTGGTTGCGGCAACGCCACTCGCCGCCGCCACTCGCAACGACGGGTCGATTCACATACAAGCAATCTGAGTGGTCAAGGCCCCCATTCCACGAGCCGCAATCCCCGACTTGCCCGACTGCATGATTGCGGCCACAGCACCAGATCAGCGGCTTCCATTGGCGACCTACGATGAAGAGATTCGACACTCTGAGCCTATACAGCGTCTCTTTGAGCACATTAGTCACGCCTTCGCTTAACAACGACGTTACAAGCCGACATTCCAGCACTACGGCAACCCAATCTCGCCAAGGATTAACGACACGAGTGTCGTCTCCTCTACGTGCCAAGCAATCACCTGCCTCTCCGCTATAACGGACGCAAGCGTCGATTCTACTGACAACAGTCGCTGACTAGTTCCCGACACAATAAGATCGCCGGCATACAATGCATCCATCACTTGTGACGACAATACGGTCAACGCAGCACATCCGGCGTCTGTCGGAATAATGCACTTCGCCGTAAGTACGGCAGCGTAGTACGCCTGAAGAACCGTCGCCTCTGCCAGATGTATCGGATTAGAGGCAATACCGATGATCGACACGTTACGAATAGTTAGCAACGCGGTCACATCGCCATTTATTTGGGATAGAGCATTACTTCCCACTTTAAGATCTGCGACACCAGGACTATTTGCCTTAAGCGAAAGCATATAACCTCCCACTAGCGGCGCCCCCACACCGAGGATACTCGCCGGATCTAAGTACTCAAGCACATTAGCGAATGGGCTGCCAAGATGAGGCGTGCCAAGCGTGATCAACGCTGCCACCTTAGCGCTTCGCCCGCGAAGCTGGATTGCTGCACGGCTCGCCAATCCTCCCATGCTGTGGGCTATGATCACGACTTTTTCTGCACCTGTGCCAGTCACTATACGATCTATCGCCGTTGCCACCAGCTCGCCCTCACTAAGAAAGCTCGATTGATTTCCCCAAGGAGCAAGACTGGGAGCGACGTCAAAGCTCATTGCGCAATAGTCCAGCTGGCTCGTAGTGGCCGCGCAATTGTCGGAAGTGCGAATGAGATCATGATTGGATAGTCCGAGAAACACCTGGCTCCAAGTGCTCGAACTAGAGTCAATGCCGTGAACAAAGAGAACCGGGTATATGACTCGAACTAATACCGAGGCGCCGACGGCGACGCCGCCCAAAGAATAGCTCACGAACAGGGTGCTCGTACCTGGTGCTTTGCCGACAATTGTCGCAGTTCTTCCCGTACCGCTTACGGCTAGCACTTCTTCATTTGTGGAGAGCCACAAGAAGCTACCCCCGTCAACTGACGGATTAGCTGTAACGATGCTGCTTAAATATGTCGCGCTGCCCTGCCGGATGACAATTTGAACGGGTGAGGACCTATTCCGCCAAGTGAGGATTACCGAAGGTATGCATTTACCATTTCTGCAGCTTCCGCCGCCACAAGTGGGAGGGCAATGGTCGCCCTCGCCGTCGCACTGCCCGGGCCCCGTACAAACGCCATGCAAGCAGGCCTCCCCGTTATTCGTTCCATCGCAAAGTTGGCAGTAGCCGCTCTCATCGCATTTCCCCGATAGCGAACCGGCGCTACAACTGCCGGAGGTGCGGCCCTCGCAGCGATCCACGCAGCGTGGGTCGGTCGCACGCTGACAGGTTCCATCAACGCAGGCCTTCATCACGCAAGGATCCGGATCGGGCTGTTGGCAGGTCGGGTCGCATTGGGGAGGCGGATCGGGAGACGGACCGTCGCACACTCCGCTCCCTGTGCAGTGGCCGTTCACGCAAAAGTTACCGCCACCGCAGGGAGTGCAGTCGGGCCTCTTCGTGCCGGAACAGTAGCCGTCTAGGCCGCAATTTCCGAAACCGTCGGATACACATGGATTTGCGCAAGGTTTGCCCGTCTGTTCCTGTTTGGGCTTGCACCGCCTTTCGGCTTGATCGCAGTAGGCACAGGGGCCGCATTCGGCGGCGGTTCCCGTGGGATTCGCATTTCCGCCGCAGTGCCATCCGGCTTTCAGCACACCGACACCGGCGCTGGACCGGATCACCAGACCGTCCTCGCTCACTTGGCCCGTGCCGATCGCTACGAACGATCCGATGTCGTGGTCGAACGAGTACATTTCGGTCATCGCGTTCGGCTTTAGTCCATCGACATTCGGAATCGTAATCGGCGCGGGAGGATTAAACACCGCGCCCGCCGGCTGAATCGTTACGATGAACCGGGGCTGCTGGCCGAACCCGGGCACCATCGGCACTTTGTCCGAGTGAACCACGGTGACGCTGACGCATCCTTCCTTAGAGCCGCCCGGGAACGTCACTTGACCCGGCCCGAACGTCAGCGAGAAGCCCGGCGCTTCCGGGATCGTCAACGTGCCGCCGCCCGCCGTCGGGGACACGCAAAGCTTGTTGTCCTCCTTGATCGGCAGCAGGTAGATCGGCTGGCCCACGGTGTTGGTCTGCCCCGCGACAGTAACGAGGTCGTAGTCGAGGCTCGGATACTTGCCGGGTTTTGCCGCCGTGCTCCCGTCGATCAGCAGCTTGACGAAGCCCACCGGTGCGGGCTCAATGGCGAACTGCCCCTGCGCGTTGGTAGCAACCGTCGCCGCCGCGCCTACCGAACTCGAGTTCATCGTGAGCGCGTTGGTCAGCACCGCGCGGACGGTGACGCCAGGCAGCGGCTGGTTCGAATTGTCCAGCACGACGCCCGAGATGCGCGTCTTCGCGGGGTCGCCCACCAGACGGCCGGAGGCGGTGAAGACCGCCGGATAGCCCTGATTTAGCGGGTAGTTCGCTTCGACCAGGTTGTTTTCGCGGCCCTCCTGGAAGCCCAGTGTCAAAGCCGCGGCGGCGCGCCCGTCGGAGTCCGTCGTGACGGTGACGGAACCGGTGCCGCCGAAGTTTCCGCCTCCCGCCTTCACGGTGAACGTCACCGGGATCCCCGCCAGACGGTTGTAGCCCTTGTCGGTAACGACGGCGATGAACGGCTTTGGCAGACGCTGATTTACCGCTCCAAGTTGCGCGCTACCCGAATCGACTACGATCAAGGCGGCGGAGGAAGAGACGCCCGTGGCGGCGAACCGAGCGGTCCCTTCGTAACCCACGGCGTAGGCTTCGATCAGATTTCCGCCCGCGCCGGAACGTTCGCCTAGCGTGAGCGGAACGCTCGCCTGTCCTTGGGCGTTGGTCGTGGCCACAAAGCTCGCCGCCGCCGGTTGGCCAACCAAAGCGTTGTTTTGCAAGACCTTGAAGATCACCTTTTTACCGGCGAGCGGCGTCGAACCCTGCAGTAAGGAAACCACCAGAGGCCGGGCGGCGGGCGCTCCGATTTGTCCGGTCTGGCCGTCGCCGGACACGATTCGCAGAACGGCGGCGGTGGCGGGCGGCGGCGGATCGCGGCGGATCTTGATCGAGGTTGTGAAGCTGTTGCCCGCACGGTCCCGCGCAACGGCGGTAATCGTGTTCTCGCCGGTATTGAGGGGAACGCCGGCCGCCAAGAAGCTGCGGTTCGAAACCTGCGTCTGGCGTCCGTTTACGGTCACGGTGACCTGTTGCGGGTTAACCGTGCCGACAACGATGTCGTTCACGATGCCGGAAACGGCGATGGACGACTCGGTTGTGGCAAATCCTTCGGTAGGGGAAACGATGGTGACTCGTGGCGGCGTGGTGTCGAGGTTGACGGTAACGCTCTCGGTCGAAATCGGCGCGCCCGGCGCGGTGGCCGTCACGGTCAGGATGTTCGGACCTTCGGCGAGCGGGACGGCGACGGAAAACCGGCCCGCATTGAGTGGCGCCGCGATTTCGTTGACTTTAACCGTGGCTCCTGCGATATCGACGGTGCCGGACACCGTCGTTGGAGAAACGTTCAAGTAGGCGAGGTTGGCGGGCGCGGTGATCGCGATTTTCGGGGCGGGCGCTCCCGTGACATTCACGGTCACAAGACCCGAAAAAACTCGCGTCAAGAGTCCCTGGAAAGCGGCGGCGACGCGCAGATTCACCGGACCGGGCGCGCCCTCGGCGAGAGTAATCCGGAGGCTGAAAACCTTGTCGTTCGCTACGGCGTCGCCGTTTTGACCGTTGTCGCGCATGACGCCGTACGTGGCGACGACGCGCCCGGCGGAGTCGATTCGCTGAAGTTGAGCGCCATCGGGTAGCAAAGCGGGGCTAGTAATTACCGCCGTGACGACGATGGCCGTGGCGACGTTTACCGGCATGGATTTGGGATTAACGTCTACCGTTCCGATCGTGTTCTGTGCGCAGAGCGGCGCGACGGAAGACGCGGCAAAAGCGAGGGATGCGATCAACGGACGCAAGTCTGTTTCCTCCAAACGGCTAGCAGAAGAAGGGCCAAGGCGGCGCGAAAAAACGTACCCGGTTCCGGGATGAGAGTCGACGGAACATAGTCGAAGGTTAAGTCGTCGAGGACGAAGGAACCACCGTCGATGTTTCCAGTGATGATTAACCAGTAAATGCTTTTGGAACCGTTAAGTAGCAGCTTCTCGTTGTGGATACTGCCCGGATCGCCGGAAACAGCCGTGTTGTTTCCCCAAGTGGACTTCGTGGTCGCAACGACGCTGTTCGAGACGTCGTACGCAACAAGGCTGAGCGGAACGAGGTAGGTGAAGTATGCCCAGACTTCCGGGACGGGCGTAGCGAATTGAATCTTGATCGGGCCGCCGAAGTCGGAGACTACGTTCGTCCCGGAGAATGGCGGAAACTCGAACTCGTTCAACGAGATTCCCGCCGAGTAAACGATGGTATTGGCCATCGTCAAATCGACCAGTTGATCCACCAACAGGTCGCTATCCAAGAAGTTTTCGAAGTCGACGGTAATCAAGCTGGCTCGCGCGCTTGGAGCGAGCGCGAGCGAAAGGATTACGGGCCAATGGCGGAGCACCTATCCTCCGGCGAGATCTGATCTGGACTGCTGTATCGATGGGATCGAGCCTACGAAATCTAACGGCGGTGCGAGAAGAAAATCTCTATCATCTTGAAAAGGTTGGGAATATTTATTCGACGGTGACGATCATCGCTCGCAGCCCGTCCACGAACAAGATATAGTCGCCCTTCGAGAAAACTTGGCCGGTTACACGAACCCGAGAGCCGCCTGTTGGATTACGCTCGGTCGTTCCGCTCCAGAGAACCCGACCTTCGGTTGTCTCTAGACGGGCTGTTGCGCCCATCGGAGCGGTAACGAATTCCAGGGTCACCATCGTTCTGGGGTGTGGTGCGGCAAAGGCGTTGACCGCTTGGACCGCGTCGCGCACTCGACCTTCCTTAAGCTGCCAGACAATGTCCCTCGGAGGAGTCGCTTGGGTCAAGACGGGGGGCACCGATGGAATTGATCGCTGATAGAGCGGCGCCGTAATTATACCGAAGATCGCCAAACCAGCCGCTAGGGCTATCCAAACGAGTGGTAATCGGCGCCTCTTACGAAGAGTCAACAGTTGTGAAGATTCCGATACCAACCGGGCCAACTCCGGGTTATCGCGGAGGCGTGCCCGCATTTGAAGTTTTTCGGTCTCATTCAACTCGCCGGCAACGTAATCGTCGGCCAATAGCATTTGAGCGGCGCTCAAACGTTCGGCGGTCGACTCGTCGGCGATCACCGCTTGGGCGATCCTCGACTCTTCGTCGTCCGAACACATGCCTAGAGCGAACCGGCGCAACGCCATCCGATCAATGTGATTGGGATCGAAATTCGTCACGCGCCGCCGGTTGGCCCCTCCGCACCGTCAAGGCTCTTCAGACACTTGCCGAGCTTCTCTCGGATACGGCGGATCCGCATCACCAAAGCCTCTTGCGTGATTCCTAGTTTGCGCGCCATAGCCTGGTGCCGCCTAATCTTCGCGTTCCCGTCGAGTTCGTAGTAGCGTTCGACCAACTGCCTTTCGCGCGGCTCTAAGCGGCCTAAACAAACGGCGAGGCGGGCGGCCGCCTCTTCCGTCATCGAAGGCTCGTCGTGAAGCGGAAGAAGACCGGCGGCCCTTTCGCGGGCAAGGCGCCGCCGCTCCTCCTTTGCCAGGTTGAGAGCCACTCTTGTGGCGAACGCCGCTTCCGACCGCAATTCTTCGCGCTGTCGGGCATCAAGTACGCGACGGATCGTCTCGTCGGCCAATCCCTCCGGGTCCGATAGCCCTTGCGCCGCAAACAGCCGAATCAATCCCGCTCGAAGGCGCAGGTACTGCTCGTCGAAGACCGGTTCGCTAACTGGTTGCATCACGGGAGCCAGTCTCCCGTGACGATAAATCCCGCCCAGAAGTATGGATAGCGCCATCGGGGAACCTTGCGAATTTCCCGCTGCGCCGCGGCGAGAGCGGCGGCGGGTCCAAGGTTCTTGCCGATGTACTTGCGGTAGAACGAATCCATAGTGGCGGCGGTTGCTTCGTCGTCGACTTTCCACAACGAAGAAATCACGGTCCGCGCGCCGGAACGCAGAAAGCCGGATGTCAATCCGAGCGGACTTTCAAAGGGTACGTCTTTGCCCAAACCGGTTTGGCACGCGCTTAGCACCACTAGCCGGAAGGGAAACTCCCGTTCGACGATCTCCTCCAATCGAAGAAACGAAGGGATTCGCTTGCCGTTCTCGTCGATTTGCGAAAAGACCAAACCGGACAACTCGGGCATTTTCGTGTTCAACAATCCATGGACCGCGAGATGCAACCCATCGAAGGGACGCAGGCGATCGCTTAGCAAGAGAGCCTTGGAGGCGAGACCGCCTTTGAACTCCCGCCCCTCGCCCCGCGTTCGCTCGACAATTCGGCTTACTTCGCGGCTAGAAAACGGGAGCGCGGCCAATGTCCCGTTTGCGAAGATGGCTCGCGTCGCCCGCGAGAGGTCCTCGTCGCCCGCAGCGCGGGAGGATGCCGCCGAGCCTTCGTAGTGCGCTCCGCCCACGGCGGCGATCTTGCGGCGATTCGGCGAACGGGCGATCCATTCCCGCCGGGAATGCGCAAGAAACGAAAGCGAAGGAATCGACACTATTTCGTGCGTTGTAAGGAGGGGGGGTTGATATCCGGAAACCGGATTTAGGAGCAAACCCATGGGCATCGACGACAGCCGCCCGCTCAGACAAAAGATTACCCTGGAGGCGGCCGCTAGTTCGGACTGCGCCGGACCGAGGAATCTCCGGCTAATCTCCCGTGCGGCGGGAATCCACGCGAATTCGTCGTTCAATCCTTTCCTTAGCTGGAGCCCATAGCTTTCCATCTCGTCGGTTTCTCGAATGCGGAACAGGCGCGCACCCGTCCGGCCGATGGACCAGATAAAGTACTCGTCGTCGCCGCGAGCCGCGTAGATCAACAGGTCTCCGGGAGAAAGAAGATCCTGGACGGTCCAGTTTTCCGGTTGCCGCGGCGTGAATCGCGAAAGGATAAACTCGTCGCGCAGCCGCTCGATTCCCGACAGCGCTTCGTCGGTTGAATCTACGCCGGCCCAAGCCCGCGTACCAAACGTGGTCACCAGAGGACGCACCCATTCGGATCGTTGGGCCTCCGACCGTGGGATTCCTCCGGCGAACGCCCCCCGCAACGCAAGGCTGCGACGATATCCCGCCAACCCAAACGACTTCGCTTTGTCCAAATCCCCGGTTCGCAGATAGGCTAAGCCAAGCCACGCTTCTAAACTAGCCGCCGCCGTCTCATCGCCCTGTCGAATGCGCATCCCGAGGGCGCGCTCTTGAAAGGGAATGCCTCCGGCGGGCATATTCATTTTCAAGTAGAGTTCACCGAGCGCGGACAATGCGGCCGCCATGCCTCGCTCGTCCGCGAAGCGTTCCGCAAGAGACAATCGTTTGCGAGCGAAGTCCAATGCGTTTGGGAAGTCCCCGGACGAAGCCGCGATGTCCCGCAAGCCCTCAAGCGTCTTGGCTTCGCAAACCGGATCCTCGATGGCGGTGCAGTACGAACGGCCTTGCTTCAGATGCGCTCTAGCGGTTGCATACTCGCGCCGATCCGCCGCTCCACGCGCGAGATGCCGGTAGATGGCGGCGAGACCGCGCCGGTCGCCAAACCGATTCCATCCGGCCAACGACACGCTTGCCGTAGCGACGGTGCCACCGCGCCCCATGGCCGCGTTCGACCGTTCGCGTTCTTGCCGGGTCACGAATCGCTGCAGATCGTCGCCGAGGGAAGACCACAGAACCTCGGCACTTACCAGGGTCTCCCTTGCGCTCTCGTAACGGCCCAAATTGTTTAGCAAGGCACCGAGATTCGCAAGACTTTCGGCCTGACGCCGGACGTCGCCCGAGGATTTGGCGGCCTCGGCCGCCCTGTTGTACTCCGCGAGAGCCCGAACCCGGCTTTCCCCGTCGCCTTGGTGCAGTCGCCGAGCCTCTTGAAAGCGGCTCTGCGCCTCTAACTTCAACTCGTCACGCGCTACGACCGGACGGCGCTGAACCGCAATTACGCGATAGCTGCCTTTCCCAAACCGCTTTTCGACCGGCTCGACAACCAACGACCATGCAGAATCGTCGCCACCGAGAGCGTGAATGCACTCTCGCCCGAAAACGTTGGCGTCGACGCGAAACTTCCCGGCACTCGATTCGAGCGAAACGGCTAGGTCGATGTCGCGCTGCTCGATACACGCGGTTACAAATGCGCCCGGCGCCGACACGGGCAGCCGTATCGCCTCCGAAGAATGAATCGGCTTCCAGACGTTCTGGCACAGGACAGGCGAAACCAGCGACAGGAGAATGATGAAAGGGGGGCGCACGATGATCCAATTCCGAAGTGAAGTTAGTCGAGAAAGTACCCTTCCTTAGCCCGGATCTTGCACTTCGCGCCGCCGGGAATGGTCACTTCGATGACCCGCCAGTTACGGCCCGCGTCCGAAGGCGTTTGGTAAGCGAGCATGTACGTGTGGCTCATATCGAGGCTAATGTCGGCGAACATCCGGTCCAGATGTTTTCGGCCTCTGGCCTCATAGCTGTTACCACCAGTCGCCCAGGCTAAATCCTCGAGCTGATCGCGAAGCTCGCGCGCCTTAAGCGCCTCGCCGAGGGCGACGGTGTAGATTGGAACGCCGCTGCGCTTCGCCCGGCGGCCCGCGGACGTCAAGTTCAGGACGCTAGCATTGTCTTTTCCGTCCGTAAATACAATTAGCGCCTTCCGTCCCCGCTGCGCGGCGAGCGCCTGGGCGGTCTGAGAGATTGCGTCGAACAGGGCGGTAGTACCGCCCGCGCGGACTCGCAAGACCGCGTTTTTCGCTTCCTTCTTGTCTTGATCGAAATCGCGCAGAACGGTCAGAGAGGACGAAAACCCAAAAACTCCTACGCGGTCCGCCGGGCGCAGATCGTCAATCAGCCGGTTAATCGAGTTCTTCACGCCGGGCAGATCCTCTTCCATGCTGCCGGTCGTGTCCAGAAGGATCGCGCAGGTCAAGACGGAGCCCGCCGGTTCGAAAGAACGGATCTGCACTGGAACGCGATTGTCGAGGATCCGGAAGCGGTCCGCCGAGAGACCGTCCACGTACTCGCCCCCATGGAATACGGCGGCGTAGACCTCAACCATGCGAACTTCGGACCGGAAAACCAACTCCGGCGATTGTTGGGCGATCGTAGCGACTAAGACGGCGGCAATCACGGAAGCTTCCTTTCCAGCGCAGCGCGAACGTGAATGCCGCCAAGACCGGCATATGACCGAAGTACCGCAACCCAATCTCTTGAATCGGCCATCGGTGCCTTCGATAGTCGCCAGGCGGCCAACGGCTCCGCGATCGCCGCGAGAGCGGCCGCCGAAACCCCTTCGCTGTCGGCGGCGTAGGCGAGGTAAAGTTTGAACTCCGCCAATCGTTCGCCTAAGGGCTCGATACGGAGGCGGCGCGCGTACTCCTCATACGGCAGTCGTTCGGCCAACATGGCGTTTTGGCATTCGCATAGCCGCGGCGAGATCGCGCCAAGCCGCGCCAACCGCGTGGGGTCCGCTTCCTCCTTCGCGCGGCGTAGCGCTTGGACGATCGGCTCCGGAAGAACGGCGTCGGGCGCGCGCGCGCCGAGAAAGAACTGCTCGGAGAGTGAAATCGAAGCCCAAGCGTCGTCCCACCGTCGTCGCGAGACGGCGTCGAGCAACGCCGTCCGCCGCGAAACGGACAACAGCCCCACCGTCGCCGCAGCCAGCCGCTCAAGCGCCACCGGCGCGACGCCCGCGCGCAGGATCCACTCGCGCCCCGCGCGCACTTGCAGGCCTACCAACCGCAGTTCCTCGTTACGTACCGGGCGCCACTCGCAAACCCGCAGAGAACCCAGCTCCGCCGACGCCACGTTCGCGATCTCCGTCCGCAGATTCGCCGACATCGCGGCCGATTGTCCGACCGCGTCCCCGAACTGAGCGAATCCACCCAAGAAGTAGCTGCCCGCCTTTTCGCTGCTTACACGCAAATCGCTGACCCGAAACAATTCCCTTTCCGTCTGAGTCGTTAAGTCGGCGAACTCGTGCTTCCGCGCCAACAGCGGATCTTCACTGACCAACAAATCTTCGGCGCGGAGGTACGCGCCGTAAATCACGCCGGTCAACGCAAGACCTACATGCGCGCCCGCCGCTTCTATCGGTTGCGCCGCCGCCGACTGCACACTTTTGGGATTGACCTTCTTCTTCGGCGTCGCCGCTTTCAGTCGAAGAAACGCCGGATGAACCTCTTTTGTGTCGAACGCCTGAAGATTGTTCTTAATTCGCGCGTCCGCTTGGAATTGCTTGGGAAGCTCGGTACGTTCGAGCTTCCCAATACCGCGTTCGATGCGCGTGAGCTGAGCGGGGGCCGCCTCTCCGCCCGCGAGAGCGCGTGTCGCTCCGTCGATCTCGAGCACGACGCCAAGGCGCGTAATGCGCTGTGCTTCGAGTACCCGTTCGTAGTCTCTTCGCCGGGCCTCCGCGTAGTCGTAGGAGAGCGGCAGTCCGTCGATCGCTCCGGTAGCGTCCAGTCCCAGCATCCGGTCGCGCAGCCAATCTTCGGCGGCATCGCCGGTGGGTACGATCGCCCGCACTGCGTCGAGCGCCGCCGACGCCGCTTGACCAAGATCCTCGGCCCGGGCCGAAGATTCGCACAACTGCTGGAAAACATGCGCCGCGCGCTCGGGTGTCAAATCGCCGGACGATTCCAGACGGCCCAGGATTTCGAATAGCGGCAATAGCAGGCTAAGCCTCCGATTTAACTGGAGGCGGTCCACGCCACGAAGCTTGCCGGCTACCGCAAAGAAGGCGTCGAAACCCGCGGCGTCGAGCGCCGTGAGCCGCGTGAAATGAGGATAGACGGCTTGATAGGCCGCATAGTGCTGCGCCAGCTTAAGCGCGGACGTTTCGTCGAGAGGCGTCCGGCGAAATGCGTCGACGCGGGCCACTCCAAGAAAGTTGTCGAGTTCCGTCCGCGTGGCGCGCATAGGCTTGTATTCGGTTTTGGCGAGGCGAAGAAGAATCTCGTCCTCCACGTCGGGCGCGACGGCCTTGTTCAGCTTTTTTTGCAAACCCGTCGAGTAGCCCTGTCCTTTGGCCACCATCCACACTTCCGGACTGCCCGGAAAACGTACCTGACCTTCGGCCGTCAGGGGGAGATTCTGAAAGACATCGAGTAAATCGCTTTCGGCGGCGAGCGATTCGGTTCGGCGCAACACCTTGTCTCTGGTGAAGAGCCGATAGAACCGCTCGGTTCGTTGCTGCGTTTTCGTGAAGAATCGTTGGCGCGCCGAATCTAACTGCGAAAGCGCACAAAAGTAGGAAAGTGGGCGTCCGTCGTCCTTGTTTACCAACGCGGCCAGAAACGGACTGGGCGGAGACGGGCCGACGCCCAACAAGCGCTTCCAAAACCCGTCCGCCTCGGAGCCACCGGGCAGAACTACGCCGCCATTCGCCACCGCCAGAGCCGGTCCATAGTGGTACAGCCGGTCCGAGTAGTCGTCGACTAGTTTGGCCAACGGGACCGCCGCCAGCAGCGCTTCCGCGGCGCGGCGTTCCATCGAATTGAGCCCGACGAAAACGCGCGCGCCCCGAGGGTCCCGCGCAAACGCTTCGGCGAGTCCGCCCGCATAAGCCGTTTTCGGATATAGCGCCGCTTTCCAGGCGGACTCCGGCGGGAACACGGCCGCTTCCTCGATGGGGATAAATAAGGTGAAAGTGCGACCGGCCTGGATTGCCTCCTGCATGGCGATTTCGTCTACGGCGAGCGCCGCCGTGGTCCGATGACGCTTCGCGCGTTCGCCTTTCTCCGCCGCTTCCAACAAAGCTCGCTTGTTGGAAAACCTGATCTTCCATCCGAGCGCGGAGAGCAATTGCTCCGTCCGTTTTCGTCCCAGGTTCGAGTTTGTCTCCAGCGCGAAAGTCGCACCGCCGGGGGACTGTACGCCTGTTGGAAGAATCGACGCGAGCAGTGCGAAATGCTCGACGATGCCCTGGCTGTAGGCCTTCGCCGCTTCGTTCATCGGCCCGGATAATCGCTCGGCGACGGTGCGTGCGTAGGCGATCAGGAATCCGCTGGGACCGGGGTCTTCCGGGGAAAACGCGATGGACGCAAGCGCTTTCCGGCCTCCCGGGATGGCCAGCACGCCGCCGGGCGGCGGAGCGGGCGCGAGTAGCCGGGCGGCGATCGGATCGCCGGTCAACCGGCTTGCGAACCAATCGCGGTCGGCCCGGCTCTCCTCGCGAATCGCCACTTCCAAACCACGGCGCAGAACTTTGGCGCGATCGCCCGAGGCTACGTCCGCCGGTAAGGCCTCCGCCCAGCGGCGATACGCCGCCGCACCGTCGCGCGAGTAGACGTCCGCGCGCTCCGCCGCCAGACGCAAGACATCCAGATTCTTGTTGACACTGGCGGCTTCGTTCAGAAATTGCCGGGCGTTGTAGTGACGTCCCAAGGCGTCGAGCGCGTCGACTTTCGCGATTCTCAGCCGTGCTGACGACGGGGCCGCAGTAATCCCCGCTTCCGCCGAATGCACCGCGTCGTCCGGCTTACCTAGGTCGAGTAAAATGCGCGAAGCCCGGAAATGGGCGGCCTCGCGCGACGGGTCCGCTTCGACGGTTGCGCGCCACAGCGAAAGCGCCGTCTCCGTGCGCGCCAAGAGCTCGGCGAGATCGGCGAAGGTTTGCCGTACCTTCGCGTCAGGGGGCAGTTCCGCGACGACGGCATCGAGATGGCGCAGTGCGGGCGCCGGAGTTTGCAGTTCCAGGTAAAGCCGGATTAACCCGGCGCGGCGCTCGACGTGCAGCCCGCCCAAAGCCAACCCCGATTCAAGCGACGCGACGGCCTGCGAACGGTCGCCAACTCGTTCCGCCGCCGCCGCCCGCTCGAACCAAAGAGGCTGGTTCGACGAGTTCAGCCGGAGGCTCTCGGCGAGCCAAAAAAGTCCGTCCTTATCGTCGTTTTGCCGCAGGCGAATTCGCGCCAACTGCTCCGTATTGCGCGCGGTGGCGAGATTTAACTCTACGGCCCGGCGCAGGGCGGCCTCGGCCGGATTCCACTGGCTCGTGTGGAACAGCGCGTTCCCCAACTCGTCGAACGCACGCGCGTCCGTTGGCCTTAGATCGGCAAAGCTTTTCCACAGCGGCGCGGCCGCGGAGTGCCGTCCCAGCCGGGATTGGATCCCGGCGCCCAACTCGAACGCCGCAGCCTCCCTCGGATTCACGGCGACGATCCGCCGGACCGCCTCTTCCGCCAACTCGGGTTGCGGCGACGGATCGGCGGCTAATTTCTTCAGTTCGGCGTACGCTTTGGGGAGTTGGCGATAAAACGCCGGATCGGGCAGCTCGCCGTTTGCGCCCGCGAACTCCCCATCCAGTGCAGTCTCCCCGCCATGGATGAGCAGCCGGTAGATCTCAAAACCCGAGTCGACCGCCGGGGCGGCCCAGTCCGCTTCGACAAGCGTTTCGCTTTCCTTCCACCGCTTGGCGTAAGCCGCCGGATCGCCCCCGTACTTCCAACCCGCCGTCCGCTCCGACGCGGGCGCAAGCCACGGAGTCTCACGCCCGTCGATATCCCAGAAGCTCGCTCGAATCCGGGCTTTGGCGAGCGCCGCCGCTAGATACAAACCCGCGTACGATTCCACCTCCGGTTCCGGCGTGGGAAATCGTCCAACGAACAGGACGTGTCTCCAACTGGCGGTGGGCGACAGGGATTTGGCGACGGTCGCGTACAGCCTCAGGCCGTCGAGCGACACGGGCTCGGCAAGCAACTCGGCCACCATTTCGTTGACTGCCGCTTGCAGTTGCGCCCGGGTCTTCGGCGCCGCCTCCTGCAGCCCCTGACCGGACAGAAGGGCGATTTTCAACTGGACCGTTCGCGGCAGGCCGGCATGAATGCCGAGCAACGCTTTTCGAAGCGGTTCTACGTCGGCCTGCGTGAGCGTATCGGCAAGCAAAAAGACGGTCGGATTGGGATCGAGGGCCGGAATGGAAACGCGGACGCCGTACGACGCAGGGACCACGCCAAGCGGCGCGGCGGGATCGGAGACTCGCATAAGGACCGGCTGGGCGGCTACCGAAGCGATAGCCGCCAACCATCCCCAAAGGCACCGCATCCTATTGGGAGTACCACATTCCGCCTACCCGTCGCGCGAGGCTACCTCTTTCGAAAAAGTTTCCAAGCCAACACGCCGCCGCACAACACCATTCCGAACGTGGAAGGTTCCGGGATCGCTGGATCGGCGAGGCTCGACGACGTCAAGTAGAGACCGTCGGCCCGATAGTCGGCCACAAACCGCTGAGATCCAATTGTGGCCCCAATCCACCCGTTGAAGTCGCCTGTACGCGAACCCCACGCGATTAAGTGAAATACGTCGCCATTCGCCGGGCGAAATCCGTTGATTAGGCTGATCGAAATCAACCCATCCAAAATTGCGTGACCGTTAATGCCCAAGAAATCGTAGCCGCCCCCTCTTCCGTACCCACCGATTTCAAGCACCAGCCGGGCCGAGTCTCGAAGCGACAGACTTCCATCAATCGAAAGCGCGCCCGTCGACAATCCCGGTTCGAGCGTGCCGCCGGTCATCTCAACGCCGGAGTCGATCGTTCCATTGCCCTCGACAACACCGCCCGTCACGGCAACCGCCCCAGCCCTAAGTTGCCCGTTAACGGTCGTTGTCCCGCCTGTCTGATTGTAAGCGGCCAACGTAGTGAACGACGAGCCACCGCCGATCTTCACGGATCCAGCATTCGAGAATGATCCGGCTTTAGTCGCGAACGAACGGCCGTTCTTTACCTCAAAGGCTCCTGAAGAGGTGTTGATGGCAAAGAATTCGAGCGCGTCATTCGAATTAGTATGATTTAGGAACTGCGAAGTTGGGCCGTCCAAAATGATATTTGCGGCGTTCGACGCAATACTGGCGTTTGTGACACGCAACATACCTTCGATATCGAAGATGCCGCCGGTCAACGTCGTTCCCGCGAGGTTAGTTAGGGCCGTAGCGGTCAGCGTCGAACCGCTAGCCACGGCCGCCGTGCCTGCATTGGTAAAGGCGCTGGTGACGGTGAGGGTGGCACCGTCCTGATTGGCGTTCACCAGACCGTTGTTGGTCAGGGTGGCGACTTGGATCGTACCCGCGCCCTGGATCGTCGAGTTGTTCGCCAGCGTCCCCGCC